>PVMJ01000100.1_pt1 | contig 1050065 bp, 1023 predicted proteins | sample 1853361 | NCBI WGS metagenome assembly PVMJ01 (sample SAMN08533506, study PRJNA380276) | Synthetic metagenome, whole genome shotgun sequencing project. | isolation source: mock microbial community containing genomic DNA from 20 ATCC strains | collected 2017
CTATAACGGTCCTAAGGTAGCGAAATTCCTTGTCGGGTAAGTTCCGACCTGCACGAAAGGTGTAATGATTTGGGCACTGTCTCAACGAGAGACTCGGTGAAATTATAATACCCGTGAAGATGCGGGTTACCCGCGACAGGACGGAAAGACCCCATGGAGCTTTACTGTAGCTTGATATTGAGTATTTGTTAAACATGTACAGGATAGGTAGGAGCCAGAGAAAGTAGGACGCTAGTCTTACTGGAGGCAATGTTGGGATACTACCCTTGTTTGATGGATCCTCTAACTCGCAGAGCTGAGCGTTCTGGAGGACAGTGTCAGGTGGGCAGTTTGACTGGGGCGGTCGCCTCCTAAAATGTAACGGAGGCGCCCAAAGGTTCCCTCAGAATGGTTGGAAATCATTCGCAGAGTGTAAAGGTATAAGGGAGCTTGACTGCGAGAGGTACACCTCGAGCAGGGACGAAAGTCGGGCTTAGTGATCTGGTGGTACTGCATGGAAAGGCCATCACTCAACGGATAAAAGCTACCCTGGGGATAACAGGCTTATCTCCCCCAAGAGTTCACATCGACGGGGAGGTTTGGCACCTCGATGTCGGCTCGTCGCATCCTGGGGCTGAAGTCGGTCCCAAGGGTTGGGCTGTTCGCCCATTAAAGCGGCACGCGAGCTGGGTTCAGAACGTCGTGAGACAGTTCGGTCCCTATCCGTCGTGGGCGTAGGAAATTTGAGAGGAGCTGTCCTTAGTACGAGAGGACCGGGATGGACATACCGCTGGTGTACCAGTTGTCTTGCCAAAGGCATCGCTGGGTAGCTATGTATGGAAGGGATAAGCGCTGAAAGCATCTAAGTGCGAAGCCCCCCTCAAGATGAGATTTCCGATGCGTAAGCAGTAAGACACCTTAAAGACGATGAGGTAGATAGGCTAGGAGTGGAAGCATAGCGATATGTGGAGCGGACTAGTACTAATCAGTCGAGCACTTGACCAAAGCTCAAAGGTTTAGAGCGGAAGATTATATTCAGTTTTGAGTGTAAAAGCTCAGAAAGAGTACGGTGGCGATGGCAAGAAGGATACACCTGTTCCCATGCCGAACACAGAAGTTAAGCTTCTTAACGCCGAGAGTAGTTGGTGGGAAACTGCCTGCGAGGGTAGGCAGTCGCCGTGCTCTTTTTTAATATTCCGGCTTAGCTCAGTTGGTAGAGCACCTGACTGTTAATCAGGTTGTCGTCAGTTCGAGTCTGACAGCCGGAGTTTATGGCAATAATAAAGTAATGGAGTGTTGTCCGAGTGGCTGAAGGAGCATGATTGGAAATCATGTATACGGGCTTTACCTGTATCGAGAGTTCGAATCTCTCACACTCCGTTGGGAAATATTTTTCGCCATAATGTGTATTTCATTTATTGAGTAATTTTCAAAAAAAGTTCTTGATTTTTGAAAATCATCTGATATAGTAATATATGTGCTCAATTATGAGATCTGACCCGTTGGTCAAGTGGTTAAGACACCGCCCTTTCACGGCGGTAACATGAGTTCAAATCTCGTACGGGTCATTGCCATATCAAATATGGTTGTTGGAGGATTAGCTCAGCTGGGAGAGCATCTGCCTTACAAGCAGGAGGTCACAGGTTCGAGCCCTGTATCCTCCATCGTTCATGGACTACCGAATATGGTAGTCTTTTTTTGTGTTTAAAAATTAATGAACGAAATTTTGTATATATTGTTATTCGGTTAAGGTCCCGAAAGGATTCGCTTTTTAACGAAGATGCCTTGTAACCGAAAGATGGGGGACTCTATGAGAAAAGAAAAGCGTTTATTTACTTCAGAATCAGTTTCAGAAGGACATCCTGATAAGGTTGCTGATCAAATTTCTGATGCAATTTTGGATGCTATTTTAGCTAAGGATCCAAATGGTCGTGTCGCATGTGAAACTACAGTTACTACAGGTCTTGTATTGGTAGTTGGTGAAATTTCTACTTCTGCTTATGTAGATATTCAATCTGTAGTTAGAAAGACAATTTTAGAAATTGGTTACAATCGTCCTGAATTAGGTTTTGATGGTAATAATTGTGCCATTTTAGTCGATATTGACGAACAATCGAGTGATATTGCTGGCGGTGTTAATGAATCACTAGAAACACGTGAGAATCATGAAGATAAAGATGATTTAGATAAAATTGGTGCTGGAGATCAAGGTTTAATGTTTGGGTTTGCGATTAAAGAAACTCCTGAATTAATGCCACTTCCTATTTCTTTAGCACATTCATTGATGAGACGAGTTGCTAGTCTTCGCAAAGAAGGACGTCTTGACTGGCTAAGACCAGATGCAAAGGCACAAGTAACTGTGGAATACGATGATGATAATAAGCCAAAACGTGTTGACACAGTCGTTATTTCTACTCAAACTGATCCAACAGTAACTAATGATGAAATTCGTGAAGCAATGATTGATATGGTTATTAAGAAAGTTATTCCATCTCAATATCTTGATGAAAATACTAAATTCTTAATTAATCCTTCTGGACGCTTTGTTATTGGTGGACCTAAGGGAGATTCTGGTTTAACTGGTCGTAAGATTATCGTTGATACCTATGGTGGATATGCTCGTCACGGTGGTGGTGCATTTTCAGGTAAAGACTTAACAAAAGTTGACCGCAGCGCTAGTTATGCCGCTAGATATGTTGCAAAGAATATTGTTGCTGCTGATTTAGCTTACCAATGTGAAATTCAACTTGCTTATGCAATTGGAGTTGCTCACCCAGTTTCGATCATGGTTGATACTCATGGAACAAGCAAAGTAAGTGAAGATTTATTAGTTGAAGCTGTTAGAAATGTCTTTGATTTAAGACCAGCTGGTATTATTGAAATGCTTAACTTAAGACGACCTATTTACCGTCAAACGGCTGCTTATGGACATTTTGGAAGAACAGATATTGACTTACCTTGGGAACATACTGATAAAGTAGAAGCTTTGAAAAAATATGTGAGTGAGCATGCAAAATAAGAGTAATACTAAAATTGTCACGATTGCCATCTTTTTGACGACCTTTATGACTGCAATTGAAGGTACTATTGTTTCAACGGCCATGCCAACTATTGTTTCTGATCTGAATGGATTAGAAATCATGAATTGGGTAGTTTCCATCTTTTTATTGATGACTGCTGTTTCAACACCAATTTATGGAAAATTAGCTGATAGTATCGGCAGGAAACCTGTTTTTCTATTTGGAATTGCAGTTTTCGTAGTTGGTTCTGCGCTCTGCGGAATTGCTCAAAATATGGTAGAACTAATCCTCTTTCGTGTGATTCAGGGATTGGGTTCAGGTGCTGTTCAGCCAGTGGCAGTTACAATCATCGCTGATTTATATACGCTTGAAAAAAGAGCCAAGATGTTAGGATTGAACTCAGGCTTTTGGGGAGTAGCTTCTGTTATTGCTCCCTTACTAGGTGGATTTATTGTACAGCATCTTTCATGGCATTGGATTTTTTATATTAATGTGCCATTAGGAATCATAGCCTTTCTTTTGGTCATCTTCTTCTTAAAAGAAAAGAAAACCAGCAGTAATTCTACGTTAGACTTAAAAGGAACAACTTGCTTGGTTATCTTTTTGTTGGCTTTAATGATATTTTTACAAGAGTTAGAAGATGGCTTAAATTTAGTCTTACTAGGCTTAGTCGCTATCATTATTATTTCAGCTATTATCTTTTTCAAAACTGAGAAAAGGGCAAAAGATCCAATTATGCCATTAGATATGTTGAGTAGTAAAGAATTTACAATGATTAACTTGATTACACTACTTATTTCTGGCGTAGTAATTGGTTTTGAATTTTACATTCCGACCTGGATGCAAGGGATAAATGCTACAAGTGCGTCTGTTGCTGGCTTTGCAGTAACACCAAGTTCTTTAATGTGGATCGTAGGCTCATTTTTAATTGGTGGTATGTTAGGTCGATGGGGGATAAAGAAAACATATGATTATATGTTGCTTATCTTGATAATTGCCGATTTAGCATTAATTTTAGTTCCAATTTACACATCGTTTTGGGTATTTTGTCTAATTGCGGCCTTTAACGGAACAGCTTTTGGGGCTATTACTACAGCTTCACAAGTTCGCTCTCAAGTACTGGTTGGACGCGATAAGATTGGTGTTGCGACTAGTTTTAATACACTAATGAAATATTTAGGACAGACGATGATGGTATCGATCTATGGTATTACTTTTAATATGGTCGTAGCCAAACATTTAGCGCATTATCCAAATTTAACGCAAAAGATGATGAATGATATTGTTTCTGCTGATAAGGCTAAACATTTAGCAGCTAATTTAATACCTGGTTTAAGACAAGTATTATTGAGCGGGTTAAAGTCTGTATATGTAGTTTCTCTAATTGTTATTGTTTTATCTTTGATTCTTAATCAACTCTATAGGCAAAAGAAAATTGCCAAATAAAAAGCGCTAGCTGAGATTAGTCTAGATTAGATCTCAGTTAGCGTTTTTTATTTATGCTTTTTTAAGTAAGAATGGTAGAGAACTGAAAAGCCTAGCAGAACAAAAGTAGTACCTTCTAGCCACCCACCGACTACATCAGAAGGATAATGAACATGGCAGAAGATTCGAGTATAACCGATAAACAGTGGAAAAATAAGCCAAATAGTAATTAGCGTAGTGCGCCAAAATTTATTTTTGACTAATAAGATAGTTAAAATAATTAGAATTCCGAAGAAAGTTGCGCTGCCAACAGAATGGCCTGATGGAAAACTATAACCATCTGCAAAAACTAGGTGATGAACTAAAGGACGATGACGTTCAACTGCATGCTTAGTAATCCAATTGTAGCCATTGGCGCATATCATTAATCCAGCCGAAAAGAAAGCATAACTAAATTTTTTGGCGATAAGCAAGCCGATGAATAAAACAATAGTTGCAATTGTTAAAGTACTAGTATTCCCAATCACAGTCAACTTAGTTGCAATTGCTACGCTGACTGGGTTGTTATTAGAAATAAGATGAATAATTGCTTGGTCAAAAGAATGAATAAATGGATTTTTATATATGACTAAGAGGGCCCAGATTACATAGAGAATTAAAAAAATAAATCCTGGAACCAGTGTGTCGTGAACGACTAAATTGTTATCTTTCTTTTTCAAAAAAATTTCTCCCCTTGTAATTTCTAGTAGATGTGGTAAATTATAATCATTATCCATAAAAAAATAAAGACTAGGGAGTAGTAACAAGTCATAATTGTTTTTAGAGATGAGCTGGTTAGGTGCAAAGCTTAACAGTTGTGCTGTGAACTTACCCTAATGATAAGTCTATCGTTTGCCTTCCGCGTTAAGGGGCATGAGTGTCACACATAATCTGTGTGGAACTTAGGTGGTAACGCGAAAATGAAGTTCGTCCTATGATTTTTTATCATAGGGCGTTTTTTAATTTTAAGGAGAGATTTAGGTGTACAATCACAAAACCGTAGAAAAAAAGTGGCAAAAATATTGGGCAGAGCATGATACTTTTAAGACAGGAAATGATCCTAAGAAGAAAAATTATTATGCTTTAGATATGTTCCCATTTCCATCTGGCAAGGGACTTCATGTAGGACACCCAGAAGGCTATACTGCAACTGACATTATCTCTAGAATGAAGCGAGCACAAGGTTATAATGTGCTTCATCCGATGGGATGGGATGCTTTTGGCCTGCCAACAGAACAATACGCATTAAAGACTGGTGAAGATCCAGAAAAAGTTACTAAAGAAAATATTGCTAACTTTAAAAAACAACTTAATAAGCTTGGCTTTTCATATGATTGGGATCGCGAAGTAACAACTTCTGACCCTAATTACTACAAGTGGACCCAATGGGTTTTTGAACAAATGTACAAAAAAGGTTTAGCTTATGAAGCTGAAGTTCCTGTTAACTGGTCACCAGATTTAGGAACAGTTGTTGCCAATGAAGAAATCGTTGATGGTAAAACTGAACGTGGTGGTTACCCAGTTTACCGTCGTAATATGCGTCAGTGGATGCTTAAGATGACTGCTTATGCAGATCGCTTACTTGAAGATCTAGACGATTTAGATTGGCCAGAACCGGTTAAAGAAATGCAACGTAACTGGATTGGTCGTTCAGAAGGTGCACAAGTTACTTTTAAGGTTAAAGATAGTGATAAGACTTTTGATGTCTTTACTACTCGTCCAGATACTTTATTTGGTGTTAGCTACACAGTGCTTGCTCCTGAAAGTAAATTAGTTCAAGAAATCACTACTCCTGAGCAAAAAGCGGCAGTTGATTCTTACATTAAGAAAATTGAATCTAAGTCTGACCTTGAAAGAACTGATTTGAATAAGGATAAGACCGGTGTATTTACAGGTGCTTACGCAATTAATCCTGTTAATGGCAAGGAAGTTCCAGTTTGGATTTCTGATTATGTCCTAGCAAGTTACGGTACTGGTGCAGTAATGGCAGTGCCAGCTCATGATGATCGTGATTATGCTTTTGCTACTAAATTTGGTTTACCAATTAACCGAGTTATTGAAGGCGGAGATTTAGAAAAAGAGGCTTTCACTGGTAATGGTAAGCATATTAATTCGGACTTCTTAGACGGCCTAGATAATGAAGAAGCTAAGAAGAGAATGATTGAATGGCTTGAAGATCACAATGCTGGTCAAAAGAAGGTTAACTATAAACTTCGTGACTGGGACTTTTCTCGTCAACGCTACTGGGGTGAACCAATTCCTGTTATTCATTGGGAAGATGGCACTACTTCATTAGTTCCTGAAGATGAATTACCACTTCGTCTGCCACATGCAACTGACATTAAGCCATCTGGTACTCCAGAAAGCCCACTTGCTAACTTAACTGACTGGGTAAATGTTGTTGATAAAAATGGTCGAAAAGGTAAGCGTGAAACTAATACGATGCCTAACTGGGCTGGTTCTTCTTGGTACTACTTACGGTATATTGATCCGCACAATGATAAAGAATTAGCAGATTATGACTTACTTAAAAAATGGCTTCCAGTAGACCTTTATATTGGTGGTGCAGAACACGCAGTTCGTCACCTTCTTTACGCTAGATTCTGGCACAAGGTACTTTATGACTTAGGTGTTGTACCAACCAAGGAACCATTCCAACGTTTGTATAACCAAGGCTTGATTTTGAAGAATCACGAAAAGATGTCTAAGTCTAAGGGTAACGTAGTTAATCCAGACGATGTGATTGATGAATATGGTGCCGACTCACTTAGAATGTATGAAATGTTCATGGGCCCACTTGATGCTTCAATCGACTGGGATGACAATGGTCCAGCTTCAACTAAGAAGTTCCTAGATCGCGTATGGCGTCTATTTGTTAACGATCTCGACTTAAAAGCAATTCCGCAAGAAAGAATTGTTGACAAAAATGACGGTGAACTTGATAAAGTTTATGCTGAAACCGTTAAGAAAGTTACAGAAGATTTTGATGCCTTACACTTTAATACAGCAATTAGTCAAATGATGGTATTTATAAATGCTGCTCAAAAGGCTAAGACTATTCCACGTGAATATGCTGAAGGTTTTGTTAAGTTGCTTGCTCCAGTGGCACCACACATGATGGAAGAAATTTGGCAAGTCTTTGGTCATGATGAATCAATCTCTTATGCTAAATGGCCAGAATATGATCCAGCTAAATTAGTTGAATCAACTGTTGAAATTATGGTTCAAGTTAATGGTAAACTTCGTGGAAAATTTAAGGCTGCTAAAGATTCTGCTAAAGATGCTTTAGAAAAAGAAGCTCTTTCTCTTGACCATGTTCAAAAATTCTTAGATGGAAAAGATGTTAAGAAAGTGATTGTTATTCCAAACAAGATCGTTAACATTGTTGCTAAGTAATTTAAGTTTTTCCTAAATAATTAATATTTGTAAATACTGTTTACATTAATGAGTAATATATAATTCAGACGCTTAACTGGATATAGGGAAAATTTATTTTTATGGAAAATAATACTAAAAATACTAAAGAGACAATGGTCAAAGGTTCCGCATGGATGACCTTTGGCTCTATTGTGTCACGAATTTTAGGTGCATTGTATATTATTCCTTGGTATGCCTGGATGGGAAGCCATGGAAATATTGCTAATGCCCTAACAGCGAAAAGTTATAATATTTATAGCTTATTTATCATTATTTCTACGGCTGGTATTCCTGGTGCAGTTGCTAAGCAAGTAGCGAAATATAATGCTCTAAATGAATATGACATTGGACGTAAGCTGTTTAGACGTGGCTTAATTTTGATGGCAATTTTTGGCGTAATTTGTGCTGCTATCATGTACTTTGGTGCTCCGATTTTAGCCACTGACAATATTATTGGTGCACTCTTACATGGGGCAGAAAGTGATCCACGACAAGTTGCTGTAATGAGAAGTTTATCTTATGCAGTTTTAATTATTCCAATTTTGAGTATTATGCGTGGATATTTCCAAGGTTATGCAGACATGATGCCACCAGCTATGTCTCAATTTGTTGAACAATTAGCTCGTGTATTGTGGATGCTTTTAACAGCATATATCATCATGCAAGTTCAACATGGTTCCTATGTTCATGCTGTTGTTCAATCAAATCTAGCTGCAGCTATTGGTGCAGTATTTGGAATTTTGCTTTTAGTTTGGTTCTTATACCGTAGAAGAAATGAATTAAATGCATTGATGGAGCATTCAAATCATGCAATTAAGATTTCAACTGCTGGAATTTTTTGGGAAATTATTAATCAATCAATTCCATTTATTATCATTGATTCAGGAATTACACTATTTCAATTGATTGACCAATATACGTTTCACCCAATGATTGCGATGTTTGTTCATGCAAGTTCTGATCAAATTGAATCATGGTATGCCTTATTTGGATTAAATGCCAATAAATTAATCATGATTATCGTGTCTTTAGCTACTGCGATGTCAGTAACAGCCATTCCTCTTTTATCGGGTGCTCATGCAAGACGCGACTATGCAAGCATTTCTAGTCAAATTGAGAACACATTGGAATTATTCCTATTTGTGATGATTCCCGCCTCTTTAGGGATGGCTGCAATTGCAACACCAATTTATACGATTTTTTATGGCTATGATCCATTAGGTTCAAATGTCTTATATTTGTCATCTTTTACAGCAATCAGTCTTGGACTTTTTACGGTTTTAATGGCAATTTTGCAAGGTTTATCAGAAAATGGACTAGCAATAAAATACTTAGTTTTGGGAATCATTATTAAATTTGCGGTTCAGTTACCAATGATTCAATTATTTAAGGTATATGGGCCACTTTTAGCTACAAATATTGGATTAATTATCACTATTTGGCTGTCCTTGAAACATTTAAAGGTTAGATACAAATATAATAGTGGTCGCACATCGAGAAGATTCATTGGAATTGCAATTTTCTCAATGGCTATGTTTGTCGTAGTTACTGGAGTGGTTGATTTTGGTGGAAAAATCATTTCGCCTGAACGGCGTCCAACTTCCTTTATTTTAGTAATACTTGCTGTTGCCATTGGTGGCATTTTGTATGCATTCCTATCATTGAAATTTGGTTTAGCACAAAAGATCATTGGACCAAAGGTTAACCGGGTATTAGCAAGATTGCATATTAGAATTTAAGAATGTAGAGAAAAAGGAAACTTAGTAATTATAGCTAAGTTTCCTTTTTTGCCCCTGCCAAGGAAGTTCATTATATAATATTTTAGAGAAAGTGAGGAAGAAAAAATGGATAATATGCTTGTATATGCTGCAAAAGAAAGAAAAAGCTTTAGTGAAGTTTCTTTAAATGAGATAGATAGCATGATCTTTTCACAGTTAGCATATTGCAATTTTGAACTTCTTCCTCAAGTTACTAATTTACGAGATTTGACTTCAGATGATGAAATTAAAACTTTAACGCAAGGAAATCTCGGTGGAAAAAATACTGAAAAATTAATCAAGATTATGATTAAAAATCCACGTTTTAAAAATGTAGCTTGGTATCGAGCCGTTAGTAAGGTAGATGCAAAAACACAAATGCAGTTTAATGCTGTTACCTTTAATATTGCTGACGGTGAGTATTATGTTGCTTACCGTGGAACAACAGCGACGACTATTGGTTGGAAAGAGAACTTTAATATGTCGTTTAGGGATTGGGTACCAGCTCATTATTTTGCTCGTTCATATTATCGCCAAATTAAAGATAAATTTCCCGGGAAATTTTATATTGGTGGTCATTCTAAAGGAGGTAATTTAGCTTTTGCTGTTGCATTAGGTTTAAAAGAATTCGATCTGGCTAATATCGTCAGAATTGACTGCTTTGATGGACCTGGCTTTCATAACCAAGCGCGATTAAAAAGTAAATTTTTAAAATTAAAAGGTAAGATTCACAAATATATCCCGCAGGGCTCTCTAATTGGAATACTTCAAGATGATCTTATTGGAGAAAAAGATTATTGCACAATTGTAGCAGCTTCCGGTGTGAATATCCTTCAGCATGACATGTTTAATTGGCGCGTTAAAAATGACAAGTTTGTGACTTTAAAACAACTAGATAGCACGTCTGAAATTTCTTGGAAGGCAATTGCTGAATGGCTAAAAAATACTACTGATACTGAACGAAGAGATTTTATTGAAATGTTGTATTTAACTGTTAGTGATACTAATCAAATTTACTTTAAAAATATATTAACGCCTAAAACCACATACAAATTGGCTACTCGACTAATTAAGAATAGTTCCGGTCAAAAAGAAGTGTGGGAGCCAGTAATTAGGAAGTTGTTTCAAGCGTATGTTAACTCAGGTACAACAACACTCAGTGAGCAGCGAAGAAATAATCTGATGAATTTTAAAAACATTTTAGATGAACAACGGCGATAGGAACAATAAATTAAAAATTCCCCGCTTTATCTGGAAAAAGAGTAAAATAACGATTGAAAGAGGTGGACAAAATTGAAAAAAGATACATATATGACCTTGTTAGGGTTGCGTGATACCTGTTATAACAATTTCAATTTTGATATTGATGAAAAAGATTTCTATTTAGGAACCGATACATATAAAAAGATAGATAAGATCTTAAAAGCTTCGCAAGATGAACAACTTCTAGTTCAGTTTGAAGAAGGTACGCATCTTTATCAAGATTATGATCCAGAATATTTGAGTGTCGCTCAAAAGAGAGAAGTGCAACATGATATTAATGCAGCACGTGACTTTTTGGATAACTATGATGGGAGCGTCGATGACAAGCATGATAATTATTCAGCTTACTTAGATGACAATTCATTAAGCTATTCTTTTGGCGCAGATAGTAATTTAGATGAAGTGCAAAATAATTTAAATGACATCGAAACTGCTGGTGTTATTGTTTGGCAAAGAAGAAAAGATGAATATATCTTACTCCCACATACTATTCACAGCCTTGAAAGAATTAAAAAGCAAATTTCATCGAATAAGCATGTTGATGATAAAAAACTTCGTTATGCAATGGAGCGTTTGTTTGACAATATAACTGATTTCCTTAAGCCATTTAGTGATAGCGAACTAGGAAAATATGAAAATTCAATTTCTGAAGAGTTAAAAGATAATTTTGAGCATTATGCTTTAGGCGTTCAAACAGATGCACGAGAAGTAGCTGCTGATAAATTAACAAAATATGCTGTTGAACTTGCAGAAAAAGAAAATAACGATAAATTATAAGGTTGAAGCTCATCGGTTAGATGGGCTTTTTTGGATAAGATTAAAATGAAAAGTATTTCAAAAGAACTAATATCTGAAGTAATTAAAAAGCGAAAAAGTGCTACACATAAGGGAAACTATGGGCGAGTACTATTAATTGGCGGAAGTAAAAAATATGGTGGTGCGCTCATTATGTCTGCAGAAGGAGCGCTAAACAGTGGTGCTGGCTTGACTACTGTGGCGACAGATTCAGTAAATATTAGCGCTTTACATACACGAGATCCTGAAATTATGGCTCTTGATTGGAAAAAAAGAGATGAGTTAAAAAATCTAATTGTGAGTTCTGATGTAGTAGTTTGCGGAATGGGACTTGGTTTAGATGATCAGGCACGCGATATTTTAGCTCTTATTAGAGATAGCATTACCTTAAAGCAAACATTAATTTTAGATGCAAGTGCACTTGATTTAATTAGTCAGCAAAAAGACATATTGCCAGTAAACTCAAAATTAGTAATTTTTACACCTCATCAGATGGAATGGCAAAGATTAAGTAAAATAAAAATTGCTGATCAGACTGATCAATTGAATCAAGCTTTTTTAAATGAGTTAGTTCCCAGGAAAAATGCAATTTTAGTATTAAAATCTAACCATACTAAAGTTTACGATCAAGCAGGAAATATCTATCAGAATCCTTTTGGTAATCCCGGAATGGCGATTGACGGAATGGGAGATACTTTAGCTGGAATTATTGGTGGTTTCTGCGGACAATTTACACCTAATTTAGCAACTGTCGCAGGTGCTGTGGGTCTCCATTCAATAACTGCTGATGAAATTGCAGTGAAACAATATATTGTTCGACCGACACAGCTGTCAGCACTTATTCCCGCAATGATGAGAAAATATGAGAAGTGAATAAAATGAAAAAGATAAATAGATATCAAAATTCTGTTTTAATTATTGGAACAATACTAGCTATTTTAGTATTAGCAATTATTTTATTTCCTCATCGTAATGTATCGCTTGCAACTCCAAATAAAATAGTAAACAGTAAAGTAACCAAAAAAGTGGCTCCAAAAGTTAAAAAAGTTACACAAAAGAATTCCAACCTACCATATTCTGATCCTGAAGATTTACAACCAGCTGGCAGCTGGAAGGTTAAAAGCGAAAGTAAGGCACATCCTGATTTATTAAGTTTAAGTAATTTGTGGATAAGAGTGTCAATTAAGGGCAATCGTGTTTATATTATGGATGGCAACAAGCCAGTCTATACAATGCTTGCCTCTTGTGGTGTATATCATAATGGAAAATCTGCAACACCAACTGGAACTTATGCTGTCGAAGCTGAAAGAGGAGCAACCTTTTTTAACCAGAGTCTCCAGGTTGGCGCACGTACTTATATTAGCTGGCACGGCCATGGAACTTATCTTTTTCATTCAGTCCCAACAGATGGTAATAATAAAATCATGAAGAATGAAGCAAAGAAACTTGGTAAAACTCAAGCCTCTCATGGTTGCATTCGCTTGAGCATTCCTGATTCTAAATGGCTATATGAAAAATTGCCTGTAGGCACAAAAGTTGTAGTAAAAGATAAGTAAGTTAAAATACATAACAAGAAATAGGTGACAGGATGAGACATGCAAAGAAAAAGTCTAAGAAAAATTTCTTGTGGATAATAGGAATAGTAGTAATTGCTGTTTGTTTTTTGCTGTGGAAAAACAACTTTGGTCCGAATAGCATGCCGTCAAATTATCATGCTAATCAAGTGGACTTAAATGTTAAATCCGCTGTAGCAATTGATGCCAAGAATGGAAACGTCATCTACGCTAAAAATGCTAATCAAAGTTTGCCAATTGCTTCAATGACTAAGTTGTTAACTACTTATTTAACTCTAAAAGCAATTAAAGAAAAGAAAATTTTTTGGGATACAACTGTTAGTCCCACTCAAGAGATCATTAACTTAGGTTCTAATCCTGATTATGCCAGCGTACCGCTTAATCTAGGTCAAAAATATACTGTTAAAGAGCTGTATGATGCAGCTTTGATAAAATCAGCTAATAATGCAGCTCGTATGCTAGCAATTGCAGTCAGTGGAAATGAGACTAATTTTTTAAATCAAATGCGGCAGCAAGCTAATAAATGGAAACTTCATAATGTTAAATTTGTGACGGTTGATGGTTTACCAGAGAAAAAGAAAAATTTCTTAGGGATGACAACGACAATTGAAAACAAAATGAGTGCTAATGATATGGCAATTATTGCGCGAAAACTAGTTACAGATTATCCTGAAGTTTTAAATACGACTAAAGTAGCAAAAACTTATTTTAGAAATACTTTGATGACTAATAGCAATAAGATGCTAAATGGGCTTTCAGACTATGATCCTAATTATCCTGTCGATGGTTTGAAAACCGGAACAACTGATGGAGCTGGCTCTTGCTTTACTTGCACAGTAGATAAAAATAATAAGAGAGTAATTACAGTAATTTTGGGTGCTCAAAATGATAATGAGCGTTTTTCAGAAACAAAAAAGTTGTTAAATTATTCTTTTAATTAAAATTTAGCTATGAATTCGTTTTAATATTGCACTTTGGTTAAGATTGCTGATATAATTTTCATGATAAAGAGTTAAAAGTAGTAATATTTAATCTATTTTCAGCGAGTCTATGGTTGGTGTGAGTTAGGCAATGGAGCAATACGAAGGCGTGTTTAACTATAATTTTAAAATCAATTAATAAGCGGATACTTTGTATCAAATAGAGTGGTACCGCGGGAAACTTTCTCGTCTCTTTCTAGGTTAACTAGGAAGAGACTTTTTTTATGCAAGAGGTGTTATCAGTGGATTTTAAACAAAAAGTCGTAGATTTAGTTAGTGAACAGGTAGATTTACCTAAAGAAAAAATTGCAATGTTAATTGAAAGACCAAAGAATGCTAAAATGGGAGATTACGCTTTTCCAGCATTTGCTTTGGCTAAAATTGAACACAAGAATCCAGCTCTAATTGCAAAAGAAATTGCAGAAAAAATTAGTGATGATAACTTTACTAGTATTGAAGCAGTTGGTCCATACGTTAACTTTGCAATTGATCATGCTAAGCTAGTTAATGCAACTTTAAATGATGTTTTGACAGAAAAAGACCATTTTGGTGATCAGCAATTAGGCAAAGGTAATGTGCCAATTGATATGTCATCTCCTAACATTGCTAAGCCAATGTCAATGGGACACTTGCGTTCTACTGTTATTGGTAATTCGATTGCTAAAACTTTAGAAAAAGTTGGCTACACTCCAATTAAGATTAATTATCTTGGAGATTATGGTACCCAGTTTGGTAAATTGATTACTGCTTACCGCTTATGGGGCAATGAAGAGGACGTTAAGAAAGACCCAATTACTAATCTTTTCCATTATTACGTTAAATTCCATGAAGAAGCTGAAAAAGATCCTAAGTTAGATGATGAAGGACGTGCTGCCTTTAAGAAGCTTGAAAATGGGGACGAGGAAGAAATTAAGTTGTGGAAATGGTTCCGCGAAGTTTCTCTACAAGAATTTAACCGTATTTATAAAGAATTGGGCGTAACCTTTGATTCATACAACGGTGAAGCCTTCTTTAACGATAAAATGCAACCAGTAGTTGATGAATTGAGAGAGAAGGGATTGCTAGAAGAATCTCGCGGTGCTCAAGTTGTTAACTTAGGTGAAGATGAAAATCCAGCATTAATCTTAAAATCTGATGGTTCTAGTCTTTATATGACTCGTGATCTAGCTGCCGCATTATACCGTAAAAAAGAGTATGACTTCGTTATGTCTCTTTATGTTGCTGGTGGTGAACAAAGCGGTCACTTTAAGCAATTAAAACAAGTTTTGAAGAAAATGGGATATGACTGGGCAGACAATATTCACCACATTCCATTTGGTCTAATTACTCAAGGCGGTAAAAAGTTATCAACAAGAAAAGGTAATGTTGTCTTTTTAGATAAGGTATTGAAAGATGCCGTTTCTTTAGCAGAGCAACAAATTGAAGAAAAGAATCCTAACTTAGCTAATAAAGACCAAGTAGCTCATGATGTCGGCGTTGGTGCAGTAGTATTTCACGACTTAAAGAATGATCGAATGGATAATTTTGACTTTGACTTAGAAGAAGTTGTTCGTTTTGAAGGGGATACTGGTCCATACGTTCAATACACCAATGCTAGAGCACAGAGTATCTTGCGTAAGGCAAATAAAGAAATCTCAATGGATAATTTGAGTTTAAATGATGATTGGTCATTTGCTGTTGCTAAGGCTATAGCTGATTTCCCAGCTATTGTAGCAAAAGCTTCAGAAAAATTTGAACCATCAATTATTGCCAAATATGCGTTAGATTTAAGTAAAAAATTTAATAAATATTATGCAAATGTGAGAATTTTAGATGAAGACGATCAATTAAATGCTCGTCTTGCATTAGTTCAAGCAACTTCAATTGTTTTAACTGAAGCCTTAAGACTTTTAGGTGTAAATGCGCCTAAAGAAATGTAATATTTTTCAAAATAAAAATATTCACTGAATTTTTTTGAGCTAAAGTATGTTAATTTTTGCACTAATGGGTTAAACTAATGATGTGTTAAAAATTTAGGAGGTATTTTTTTAATGGCTTATTTAGTAAATGGTAATGACATTTTCAAAGCTGCTCGTGAAAACCACTATGCTGTAGGTGCATACAACACTAACAACCTTGAATGGACTCGCGCACTTTTAAGAGGTGCTAAGGAAACTAGAACTCCTTTATTGATTCAAGTTTCTACTGGTGCTGCTAAGTACATGGGTGGTTACAAGACTGTTAAGGATTTAGTTCTTAACGAAATGGACAACATGGATATCGATGTTCCAGTTATTTTGAACTTGGACCACGGTGACTATGAATCTGCTAAGGAATGTATCGCACTTGGTTACTCATCAGTTATGTTTGATGGTCACAACTTACCAACTGACGAAAACTTAGCTAAGACTAAGGAAATCGTTAAGTTAGCTCACGAAAGAGGTATCTCTGTTGAAGCTGAAATCGGTAAGATTGGTGAAAACCAAGGTGCCGATGGCGGTGAATTAGCATCTGTTGAAGACGCTAAGACTTTCGTTGCTGCTGGTGTTGACAAGCTTGCTTGTGGTATTGGTAACATCCACGGTGTTTACCCAGAAGGCTGGAAAGGCTTGAACTTCGATCGTTTGAAGGAAATCGCAGAAGCTGTACCAGGTGAACCACTTGTTCTTCACGGTGGTTCTGGTATTCCTCAAGACCAAATTGAAAAGGCAATTAAGTTAGGTATTGCTAAGATCAATATCAACACTGAATTCCAATTAGCATTCCAAGCTGCAACTCGTAAGTACATCGAAGACAAGATGGACTTAGACAAGGGCAACAAGGGTTACGACCCACGTAAGCTTTTGAGAGCTGGTACTGACGCAATTACTGATTCTATGAAAGAAATGATTTCATGGATGGGTACTGCACCAATCGACTCAAAGGAATCATCAGTTAAGTTTGACGAAGCTTCATTAAACGAAGAATAATCAACTAATTCTATTAAAAAAGACCTCAGTTTTTCTGGGGTCTTTTTTGTTTAGGTGAGATAAATAGCAATGCATGTCGAATTTTACGAAAAGGGTTGTAAGAGCTTCTTTAAAAAGTACAATAAGCAAAAAGATATTATTGTAAAATTGGTCGAAGCTGCAATTGATAAAGAAGTAGCTAGTGGGATGACGAAGGTTAAATTGGCGACCAGAAAAAGAGTAAATGATAAAAATATTTATGAATTTCGGCTTAATGCTGGCACAATAGGTTCGATTCGAATTGCATTTTCAACTTTCGATAAAAAAACAATAGTCTACTTTATTAGCAAAAACCTTCAAAAATCAGCATTTAGTAAAGATTTTGACAAAATAATTGCTAAGCTATAATAAAATATTTTTAGCGCTATATATATTAAAAAGTAAGAGTTTATTACTATGAAAATTTTGAAAATTAATGCTCTTGATCAAGAAACAGAAAATAAATTATTAGTAATTTGGGAAATCAGCGTTAGAGCTACGCACAATTTTTTATCAGATCCAGAAATTAATAATATTAAAAAATATGTTCCTCATGCTTTAAGAGGAGTATCGCATTTAATTGTTGCATATGATGAGAATGAACCAGTTGCTTTTATGGGAATCAATGACCAAAAGTTAGAGATGCTTTTTGTTGATGCTAATCAGCGTGGAAACGGAATTGGCAAAGCCTTGATTACTTATGGTATTGATAATTTAGATATTAATGAGCAGAATCCAGGAGCTCGTGGTTTTTATGAACATATGGGATTTAAAGCAGTAGAAAGATCTGAGTTTGATGATCAGGGAAATCCTTATCCGATTTTAGTAATGAAAGGAGATTAAAGTTTACAGAAAGAAGTGATCACATGTCTTTAACAGTTAATCTTTATTACACTGGTAAAAGCGGAAGTGCTCGTAGATTTGCTGAAGAAATGGAAAGTAGCGGTGTGGCTGATCGTATTAGACAAGAGCCAGGCAATGAAAAATACGATTATTTCATTCCTATGAATGACCCAGAAACGATACTTTTGATTGATAGCTGGAAGAACCAAAAATCTTTAGATGCTCATCATGCTTCGCCAATGATGAAAGAATTAGCAGATTTACGTGAAAAGTATGATCTTCATATGCATGTTGAACGCTATGTTTCGGATGAAAATGGGATGCCAGATACGGATCAAAAGTTTATTAGAAAATAGTAACAAAAAAACTCGTTGACCTATCAATCAACGAATTTTTGCGTTCAATACTAAAAATAGAGGAAAATGAAGAATAGAATTATAGATTTATTTCCGACGAACCTTTACAGGAACTGGAACTGGTTTATTTACAATAGCGGCATTTGCAGCAAGTACTGCCATAGCGCTAACTCCTAGAACTAATAATAATTTCATTAAACCATTCCTTTCTTTATTTGATTGATATCCATCTTAAAGTGAAGTTGTGAATTTTTTGTGACTTATATTTAAGAGAAAATCTAAAAAACTATAAATAATTTTATTCCCTTTATAAATACGAACAATTTCGCAATATTAAGTAAAAATAATTAATAAATAAGTGTAAAAAGACTAAAAAAATCTCTTTATTTATGTTAAAATTTCATCATTGACGATTTTAGTAAAGAGGAATTACAGAATGAATAACGATATCGAACGTATATTGTATACTCAAAGCGACTTAGATAGTCGTATGGATGAAATGGCTGCGGAATTAAATGTAAAGTATAAGGACGAAGAGCCGATTGTCGTGCCCGTCTTAAATGGAGCCATGATTTTTGCTAGTGACATGATTAAGCGATTGAATTTTAAGTTGACTATTGATCCGATTAAGGCTTCTAGTTATGCTGGTACGCAATCAACTGGAGAAGTAAAGATTACGCAGGATATTAAGTCAGATGTAAAAGATCGTCCAGTAATTTTTATGGAAGATATTATTGATACTGGCCGGACTTTACAAGCACTCAGTGAAGTCATGAAAGGTCGTGGAGCTAAGAGCGTTGAAGTTGTTGCAATGCTTGATAAGCCAGAAACACGTGTAGTAGATTTTCATGCTGATTATTACGGTTTTAAGGCACCAGACGAGTTTTTAGTTGGCTATGGCTTAGATTATAATGGCCTATATAGAAACCTGCCTTATGTGGGAATTTTAAAGCATGAAGTTTATGCTAACTAAGGAGAACGGTAATGCGTGTAAATGTTTTACAACATACTCCAAACGAAGGACCAGGTTCAATTAAAACTTGGGCTGATCAACATCACTATGAATTCTATGTTTATCATCCTGAAACTTTTGGTAAACTGCCAACTGTGGAAGAAACAGATTTATTAATAATTCTTGGCGGACCAATGAGCCCTAATGATGATTTAATTTGGATTGAGCAAGAGAGAAAATTAATTAAAGCAATGCTTGATGCGCATAAACCAATGTTTGGTGCATGTCTTGGTGGACAACAAATTGCAAAAACTGTGGGTGCTAAGGTTTTAGATGCTCCCCATAAAGAAGTTGGATGGGCACCGGTTTATTTGAAGGATCAGACTATTTCTAATATCCCGGAAAAATTAATAGCTCTTCATTGGCACCAGCAAATGTTTGAAATTCCAGAAGGAGCTAAGTTATTGTTCTCAAGTGATTTAGTAAAGAATCAAGGCTTTTTACTTGGTGATAATGTGATTGGTTTACAATTTCATTTTGAACCAGAAGAAGATAATGTGAGAGAAATTGCAATTAATGATGTTGATTATCCATTAGAGAATAATGATTTACATCAAACTGTTGAAGAAATTATTGCTCATGGGGTACCGAAAGAAAATCAGAAAGTAATGTTTAAATTACTTGATTTCATTACTAAATAATAAGTGTAAATTCTAGACTACTAATAAAAAGTAAGCTAATATAAAGCTGTAAGTTTTTCGAGGAGGAAAATAATTATGGCGAAGATTTTTATTTTTGGTGGTTCTGGAAGAGTTGCTACAGACTTAATTAAAGACTTAGTAGCAGATGGCAATACTATAACAGCAGCCGCACGCCATCCAGAAAATATTATTCAACTTGATGGTGTTACGGCAGAAAAATTAGATTTACATGCTGATGTTGATAATATTGCCAAGCAAGTAAAAGGTTTTGATGCAATTTACTTTACTGCTGGTTCACGTGGTAAAGATCTTATTCAGACAGATGCCATGGGGGCAATTAAGACAATGATGGCTGCTGAAAAGGCAGGCGTTAAGCGTTACATTATGCTCAGTTCGATGCTTAGTCTAGATATTAATTCATGGAAGAAGATTCCAAGCTTAGAGGATTATTTAGCAGCTAAGTTCTTTGCAGATACTTATTTGATGGATTCTACGGACTTGGAATATACTATTTTACAACCAGGTAGTCTTACTGAAGCAGCTGGAACAGGTAAAATTCAGCTCGATGTTAAAGCGACCGATTCAAATCCAATCCCTGATGTTGCTGAGACATTAGCAGCAATTTTGAAATATCCGAATACAATTGGCAAGATTATTCCAATGAGTAGTGGTAAAACGTCAATTGATGATGCTTTGAAAGAAATTTAATAAAGAGGAAAAGGCTCCATAACGGAGCCTTTTTTAGTCTTAAGAAAGTAAGCTATTTAAAATTTGAAAATATTAGAAATTGCTTCTAAATATTTTTGATCTAATTCATCAAAATTAGCAATTTTAGTTGAATCAGCAGCTAAGTTCTTTGCAGATACTTATTTGATGGATTCTACGGACTTGGAATATACTATTTTACAACCAGGTAGTCTTACTGAAGCAGCTGGAACAGGTAAAATTCAGCTCGATGTTAAAGCGACCGATTCAAATCCAATCCCTGATGTTGCTGAGACATTAGCAGCAATTTTGAAATATCCGAATACAATTGGCAAGATTATTCCAATGAGTAGTGGTAAAACGTCAATTGATGATGCTTTGAAAGAAATTTAATAAAGAGGAAAAGGCTCCATAACGGAGCCTTTTTTAGTCTTAAGAAAGTAAGCTATTTAAAATTTGAAAATATTAGAAATTGCTTCTAAATATTTTTGATCTAATTCATCAAAATTAGCAATTTTAGTTGAATCAAAGTCAAACACACCCCATAATTCACCATTTTTCTTAAAAATAGGAATAACAATTTCAGAATTTGAATCACTATCACAAGCAATATGTCCTGCAAACTCATGTACATTTTTTACAATTTGAGTTTGCCTTTCTTTTGCAGTTGTTCCGCAAACTCCTTTACCAATAGCGATATGCACGCAGGCTGGTTTTCCCTGAAATGGTCCAAGGATTAATTCATGGTTTTTGTAGCGATAAACACCAGCGAAGTTAACATCATTGAGTGCATTAAACAATAGCGCAGAAACATTTGCTGTATTTGCAATCCAATCGCTTTCTCCGTCTACTAGAGCTTCAGCTTGTTTTACTAATAATTGGTAGTTGTTTTCTGTTGTTGCTGACATAAGTGGTACCTCAATTTTTAGTAAATTTATTTAATTTTAACACTTATAAAACATTTAATAGAGAAAATTATATTTTTAATTTAAACATTTGTCTTTCTTCACATCCTAATCAGATTTATGTTAGCAGTTTACTTTATTTGTTGTCTGGATTCAAATCGCTCATAATAAAATTGAGAGAAGGATAAATAAAGAAAGGATTTGTCCAGTTATGATTGGAAAAGAAACTCAAATACGTTTAGTAAATAAATTAGAAAATATACACCATGTTGTTGTTCAGGCTTCAGCAATCGATGGAAATAACGTTTTTGCTTTGCAGCTCCTTCATAAACAGAGTGATGTTATTGTTTATCAAACTCCAAATGATAGTAAAACTGTGACTTTTAATGAGGATCATCCAATTTTATACTTGAAAGGACCAAATTCAGCCGGTACAGCAGGTGGACATACTCAAACTTGGGTACAAAGTGGAGAAAACAATAAGTGGTTTGTAGGTACTAAGCCTAAGCGGCATGGCAATACTTATTGGACTACTCAAATTGCGCGCGTAGCAGTTTCTGGATATCAAACTCAAACTTTTACCAATAATACTGAATTACCACGACTTTCTTATCTTAACCGAGCAGGCTCAGGTTATGGTGATGGAAGTGTGGCTTATCCCGGAAAGGATTTAGTTAGGGTAGAAGCAGCTGTTTCACCGAATAGACAATATTTTTTGATTGCAAGTATTGACATCAACCATACAGGGCATTTTGCTGTCTATAATCTTGATGAAGTTAATAAAAAGCTAGATGAAGCAGAAGAAAAGACTGAAGATATTAATATTCAAAATTTGAATTGTCTAGGCGCGTTTAATGTCCCGCATTTTAATGATCAAAAGATTATTTCAATTCAAGGTTACGGTATTGATGATAATAAGAATATTTACATTTCTAGTCAGCCTAGCCCGTATACAACTTTTTTAGGATTTCCAAAACAAGGCAAACCACGTGAAATTGTTAAAATTCCCTGGGGAATATCCGATCCAAGTAAATGGTCAGTGGTAAATTTAGACAACAGTTTAAAATTAGATGCACTGAACTTTTGCACTGAATTTGAAGGAATTCAAGTAACTGGTGATTGCCTTTATTTGACTGTTGCCTATCATCAACGAAACAGTGATCTGACGACTTTGATGAATCGAATATATCAGGTTGAAAAATTTTAAAAATAGGCAGACTATTGCGTCTGTCTATTTTGTTATAATTGGTGAAAAAGGGGATGTCAGAAATCGAAGTAATACGTTGTAGTTGGGGAAACAGTAAAAATTCTCTGTATCAAAAGTATCATGATCAAGAATGGGGAAAATTAAACTTAGATTCAACATATTTATATGAAATGCTGGTCTTAGAAAGCTTTCAATCAGGATTATCCTGGGAAACAATTTTAAATAAACGAGAAAATTTTAGAAAAGCTTTTGCAAATTTTGATTATCATAAAGTAGCTAAATTTAATAAGGATGATTTTGAACGATTGATGCAAGATGAAGGAATTGTACGCAATCGCTTAAAGATTAATGCAGCAATTAATAATGCAAAAATACTAGTTAAATTAGAAAAAGAAAACCGAACTTTTGAAGAATTTCTAACTGAACTCATCCCTAAGCCAATAATACACCACCCGCAAAAGATGGAAGACATTCCAGCTTCAGATGATTTATCTACGCAAATTTCAAAAGAAATGAAAAAAATGGGCTTTAAATTTGTGGGACCAGTAACTATCTACTCTTTCTTACAAGCTGTTGGATTAATTAATGATCACTTAGATACTTGTAGTTTTAAGAACGGGGGACTTTGATGTCTTTATTACTACCGACAAAACAAGTAGTAATTATGTTTATTTTGATGATTATCGGCTGGATTTGCTATCAAATTAAGTTTCTACATGAGCAAACAGTTAAGGACTTAACTAAGATCCTTTTATATGTAGTATCTCCTTGTTTAATTATTAACTCATTTCGGCAGTCATTTTCGGCTGCTAGATTATTACAATTTGGCCTAGTATTTTCATTAGTAGTTTTCCTATTTATTTTTAAAATTATTACTAGTCAGGCAATTTTTAGTAAAAAGTGGGTTAAAGATCGTCAGAAAAGAACAGTATTGCGATATGCAGGCACCTATACTAATGCAGGCTTTATGGGAGTTCCGCTAGTACAGGCAATTCTAGGAACAAAAGGGGTCTTTTTTGCAGTTCCTTATTTAATTGTTTATAACATTTTCATGTGGACACATGGAATTAGAATGTTCACACAGAAAAAACAGTCATTTAGAGAAAGTTTTCAGCAAGCCGTGATTAATCCTAATATTATTGCAGCAGTCATTGGGATGATTTTGTTCATAACGCAATTTAAATTACCTGATGTAGTTTCAGATCCGATGAATTATATTGCTAATTTGAATACACCTTTAAGTATGATCGTAATTGGTACAAATCTTGGTGCAATTAATTTAAAAGAGGATTGGCATGATAAGTTAGCCTGGAGCGGAGTTTTTATTAGAAACCTGTTTTTTCCAATAGTTATTTTAGGGATCTTATGCGTTTTGCCATTACCAGCAATTGCCAAAATGACTACGTTAATTATGGCGTCTTGTCCTGTTGCGGGTGTTGTAGTTCTCTTTAGCTTACTCAGTAATTTTGATGTGAAGTTTCCAACAAAATTAATGTGTTTATCAACTTTGGTGGCAATTATTACTATTCCATTAGTAATTTGTTTAGCCACATTGATAGGGATGTAAGTTAAAAGTTAAGGAATAGAAAAATAATGAAAAAAGATAATTATTTAGCAATCAGTAAAACAAACGCATCGATTAAATGGATGCTAATTGCTTCTATAATTTATCTAGTGGTTTATTCACTAGCAGGGAGATTGGAATTTCAGTCTCAATCAATTTGGATGCAAATTCTGTATTTAAGCATTGTTTGCGTTTTGGCGATAACATTTAAAAAATTTTATAAGACAGACAAAGTTTTTATTAAATTACCTAAAGAAGGGAAAGTAAAGATTATCACAATTATTTTTTGTGCTCTGGTGATCTTACTCTATGCTCTATTGGGTAGCGTGGCAAGTTGGGCAGAAGTTTTTGAGTCAATGCCTGAAATGATGTGGGGATCCATATGTGTTGCTTTGGCTGCCGGAATTGGCGAGGAAGTTTTATGCCGAGTTTTACTATTTAATTTATTTGCTAAAATTTTTGAAAATAAAAAATATGTTTTAGTCTGGGCTTCTTTAGCTTCGTCAGTCTTATTTGGCTTATTTCATTTGATTAATTTAATGCATGGAGCAGCTATTAATGCTACTATGCAACAAGTATTTTACGCAACTGCTATTGGATTAACATTTTCATATATTCATATTTTTACTAATCGAATTTGGTTGTGTATTGTGATGCACTTTTTATTAGATTTACAGCCCAATATTGCAACAATGGATGCACAGCCATCTCCATGGGGATTAATTCTATTAATCTTTGGTACAGCAATGATTGTTTCTTTGCTTTCTATTTATGCATTTAATAGAAGAGCTAATAAAGTGTTTGAATATTAAAAAAGCAGATCAACCGATCTGCTTTTTTACATACTTAACTTAATTTCCAAAAGGAATCTTGTAAAGGAAAATTCCAATAATTGCCCCTAGAGTAGGAGCAACAACAGGGATCCAACCATAACTCCAGTGTGCACCACCCTTTTTATTAGGGATAGGTAATAATGAGTAAACAAGTCTTGGACCAAAGTCACGTGCCGGGTTAAGAGCTGGACCAGTTGGACCACCAAGTGCCATAACTAAAGCGGTAATTAAGAATCCTACACCGATGTTAGCAATATCGACAGCTTGCTTGAAGAACATCCCTTTGTAGAGACCAATTGCAACAAACATTAAAACTGCAGTACCAACAACTTCGGAAATAAAACCGTTCCATTTGCTGTTAGTACAGTCGCTAGTAGCGAAACAAGAAAATACGATATCAGGGTTGGTAGATTCTTTAAAGTGTGGCCAATATACTGCTAAAACAAGAAGCTGACCGCAAATTGCACCTAGTAATTGGCAAATTATATAAGGAGCAACTTGTGACCATGGGAAGTTACCAGCAGCTGCTTGCGCAACAGTAACGGCCGGATTAATATGGTTACCAGAAATTGAACCAAATAACATGGCAGGGAGCATAACACCAAAACCAAAACTGAAAGCAACTAAAATCCAACCACCATTAGCTTTACCGTCAGGTGCATTACCAGTTGTTCCTTTTAAGAAAGAGTTGGCAACTGAACCATTACCAAATAACACTAAAATTAAAGTACCGAAAAATTCGGCAAAATACTTGAGCATCCAACTATGTTCCATAGATACTTTTTCCTCTCTTGAAAAAATAAGTGAAAAATAAACACAGCTAATGATTATACCTAAAGTTTTAGAAAAAGCATAGATATTTTTTAAGATTCTTGCATTTTTGAGCAAAAAGTTTGCATAATATAAAGATAAATGTCTTAGCTCTAATTACTTGATGTAATAAGGGCTCTTTTTATTGTTGAGGAAGTGCTTTAATGAACAAGAAACAGATCAGGATGGTAACAGTTGCCTTGATGCTGGGAAACGTAATGGCGGGATTAGATGGAACGATCACTAATACTGCAATTCCAGCAATTGTATCAGCGTTACACGGAATTCAATTTATGGGCTGGATTGTGGCAATCTATCTTTTAGGAATGTCTGTTTCAATACCAATTTGGACTAAAATTGGTGAAAAAATTACTAATAAGTTAGCTTTTGAAATTGCACTAGGTCTGTTTGTTTTAGGATCAACTTTAGAAGGATTAGCGCCAAACATCTACTTCTTCTTAGTGGCAAGAATGATCATGGGAATTGGTGGCGGTGGTATGGGATCACTACCTTATATTATCGCTGGTTATGTTTTTCCAAATATTAAAAAGAGAACGCAAATTTTAGGCTATTTGACTGCAAGTTTCAATGGTGCAGCAATTTTAGGCCCTTTAGTAGGTGGCTGGTTAATTGATGCCTTATCTTGGCACTGGGTCTTTTATATTAATATTCCAATTGTTTTAGTTGCTTTATTGATTGCTTTAATTTACTACAAGCCAGTGACGCCAAAGTCTGCGCCTGTCTTTGATCTAAGAGGAGCATTTTTATTAGTTAGTGGTTTAATTACGTTTCTAATGGGGATTCAACTCTTAGGGTTAACTGCAACTTGGATTGTAGTTGGATTGATATTACTAAGTTTGGTTCTCTTAATTTTCTTCTTCTTGCACGAAGCAAAGGCTGAAAATCCAATTATTCCATTATCAATCTTTAGAAACAGAGATTTGAATGGTGATTTGATTTTATTTGCAACTACCTGGGGAGCCTTTATTGCTGTGAACACTTATTTACCAATGTGGGCTCAGGCGCTTTTAGGGATGTCAGCGTTAATGGGTGGAATGACTTTAATTCCTAACTCAGTTGTTGAAATTATTGCTTCACAAACTGTTGCTACAATTCAAGAAAAAATTAGAACTTTTACTTTGGTAATGATTGGAATTGTCACTATGATGATCTCTTCTGGTGGATTATTTTTAGCAAATAATCACACTCCGTTATGGGTATTAATTTTAGTCGGTGCTTTTTCTGGAATTGGTGTTGGTTTTATCTTCGTAGCACTCCAAGTAAAAGTTCAAATTGACGCTGGAATGAAAGATATGGCGACTGCTACTTCGACATCTTACTTAATTAGAATCTTAGCGCAAACAGTAATGGCAGCGGTATATGGTGTGATTATGAATCTGGCTTTAGCTAGCGGAATTAATTCACATAGCAATATCACGATGAAGATGATGAATGAATTGAGTGATGCGAAATCTGCTAAATTATTACCACAACACCTTTTGCCAGAGATGCGTGAAATTTTTCATAGTGGTATCCACGAAATAATGGCAGTTTCTTTTATTCTATTGTTGATTGCTACTGTTTTTAATTTCTATTTCAACTTCAAACAGCCAAATAAAAAAATTAAAAATTATTCAAAATAGTTCTTGTTTTTAAGTAATTGAGCAAGTATATTTTAGATAGATTATTAGCCTTGATTATTGCGAAATAATTGGGGCTTTTTATTTTTTAGAAAAGTAGGTGTAGACATGACAAAAAAGCAAGTAACGATGGTGACGTTTGCCATGGTTTTAGCAAATGTAATGGCAGGATTAGATAGTACGATTATTAATACCGCGATTCCCGCCATTATTGCGGACTTACATGGAATCCAATTTATGGGCTGGATTATTGCAATTATGCTCTTAGGGATGTCAGTTTCAACCCCAATTTGGACCAAAGTCGGTGAAAAAATTGGTAATAAAGCCACCTTTGAATTGTCGTTGCTCTTTTTTGTTTTAGGCTCTCTATTTCAAGGATTGGCTGATAATATGTATTTCTTCCTTTTGGCACGTGCTTTAATGGGGATCGGTGCTGGAGGAATGGGATCGCTGCCTTATATTATGGCTGGCTTTATTTTTGATAATATTAAGGCAAGAACTAAGATTTTAGGATATTTAGGTGCTGCTTTTAGTGTGGCAACTATTGTGGGACCACTAGTCGGTGGCTATTTAGTAGATTCTCTTTCCTGGCACTGGGTCTTTTATATTAATATTCCAATCGGGCTTTTAGCGATTTTGTTATCGTTAGTGTATTATCACGAAGGAAAAATTAGAAAAACGCCTAAGTTTGATATACTGGGTTCTTTTTTAATCATTGTTGGATTAACTTTGCTTTTATTAGGGATTCAGTTGCTTGGTCTAACTAAGCCATGGATTGTAGCAAGTTTAATTATTGCTGGTTTAGTGTTATTAGTTTTATTCTTTATGCATGAAGGAGGGCACCCCAATCCTGTAGTACCGATTAGTATGTTTAAAAACCGAGCTTTAGTCGGTGATTTTTTACTCTTCATTTTTAGCTGGGGTGCATTTTTAGCAATTAATACATATTTACCGATGTGGGCGCAAGGTTTGCTTGGCACAACTGCGTTAATTGGTGGAATGACCTTAATTCCGAATTCCTTAGTTGATGTGGTAGGAACTTTAGTGGTTAATCCCTTAAAGGCGCGTTTTAATAATCGAACACTACTTTCGATGGGATTAATTTGTATTTTGATTTCGTCCTTAGGACTAGCACTGGCACCGCAAAGTACTAATATTTGGTGGTTGGCAATTATTGGAACTTTTTATGGTTTTGGTGTAGGTTTTATTTTTGTTTTGCTTCAAATTAAGGTTCAAGTGGATGCTAGTGAGAAGAATATGGCGCCGGCAACATCACTTTCATATTTAATTAGAATTTTAGCTCAAACGGTCATGGCAGCTGTTTATGGCGTGATTATGAATGTACAGTTGGCTCAGGGTGTAGCTGAAAATTCGGGTATAACTATGAATATGCTTAATAAGTTAAGCGATGCGGCATCTGCTAAGAGCTTACCGCAGAGTTTATTACCGACAATGAGAAATATTTTTCATTTGGGATTGCAAGAAATTATGTGGTGCGCCACTGCTTTGCTTGTAATTGCAATTGGGTTGAATTTTATTTTTAATAAAAAGTAATAAAAAAGGTTAATTGATAAATCCTGAAAGGAAATTATCGGTTAACCTTTTTCTGTATACATTCAATTATTAAGCACAATATGACTTTCAATATAAGAAAGCAATTCATTAACGGGCTTTTGATAATCATGACCAACCCACCAGACTAAGAGCATGTAAATACCACCTGACTGATAGCTAATCGCATAGGAAGGAAGTTTTAAATTAGGATGAGAATAATTAATTAGCTCTTTCAAAAATTTGGTTTGCTGGTTGAGTAATTCTCCTTCTAAACCAGCATTAAGGAATAATTTCATCAGATCAGGATGATCCTTGAAAAATTTAAAATAGACTGCTAATTGATCCTTAAAGTCAGTTAGCTTGTGCATTGATAGATCATCAATAAAATTTTGATATTGACTACGTAAAAAGGTAATCAAAATCTGATCTTTCTGTTCATAGTTACGGTAAAAAGCCATCCTGGAGACTCCAGCATGTTTAGTTATTTGAGAAATACTGAGTGAATCATAGGGATGATTTTTTAGTAGCGAAAATAATGCATTTTCGATTTGATGTTGAGTTTTTAGACTTTTCTTATTCATAATTGTCTATCTTCTCTCAAAAAAACAAGTTTGACAAATGTAAGCATTATCATTATGATATAAATTGTAAATAGTTACAAGTGTAACGATTATTGAAAGAAGTGTGTCTTATGCATTATAGTAACGGAAATTATGAAGCTTTTATCAATGCAGAAAAGCCAAAAGATGTAGATAATAAATCAGCTTATATTGTGGGTTCAGGATTAGCAGCTTTGGCTGCTGCTGTTTTCTTAATTCGTGATGGCCATATGAAAGGTGACAGGATTCATGTCCTTGAAGAATTAGCCCTTCCTGGTGGTAGTATGGACGCTATTTATAATGTAGCTGATCAAGCATATGTGATGCGTGGCGGTCGTGAAATGGAACCACACTTTGAAACTTTGTGGGACTTATTTAGATCAATTCCATCATTAGATTATCCTGATCAAAGTGTTTTAGATGAATTTTATCGTGAAAATAGAAAAGATCCATGTTACTCAAAGACTCGTGTTATTGAAAATCGCGGTCAAGAGTTACCAACTGACGGGGATTTGCTTCTTTCACCAAAGGCTGTTAAGGAAATTTTGAACTTAGTAATGACACCAGAAAAAGATTTACAAGATAAGAAGATCAATGAAGTCTTTGATGATGAATTCTTCAAGTCAAACTTCTGGTTATATTGGCAAACAATGTTTGCATTTATGCCTTGGGCAAGCGCAATGGAAATGCGTCGTTACTTAATGCGGTTTGTACAGCACGTAGCAACTTTGAAGAACTTATCTTCACTTCGCTTTACTAAGTACAATCAATATGAAGACTTAATTATGCCTTTGATTAGTTACCTAAAGAAGCATGGCGTAAAATTCCATTACGATACAATTGTAGATAATATTATTGTTAACCGGACTGAAGATGAAAAGGTAGCTACTGAGATTAAGATGACTGAGAAGGGTGAACCAAAAGTTATTAAGTTAACTCCTAACGACTTAGTCTTCGTAACTAATGGTTCAATTACTGAAAGTACGACTTATGGTGACAATACACACCCAGCTGAACAAAAACATGAGCTTGGACCAAGTTGGCAATTGTGGAAGAACTTAGCAGCTCAAGATGAGGACTTCGGCCATCCAGAAAAATTCTGTGAAAATATTCCAGCTGCTAACTGGGTAATTTCTGCTACAGTTACTTTCACTAATGATGATATTGTGCCTTATATTGAAAAGGTTAATAAAAAGGATCCGCATTCTGGTTCTATTGTAACTAGTGGACCAACTACAATTAAGGATTCTAACTGGTTACTTGGATATTCAATTAGTCGTCAGCCGCAATTCCATAAGCAAAAGCCAAATGAATTGATTGTTTGGTTATATGGCTTGTACTCGAACACTAAGGGTAATTATGTTAAAAAGACTATGCCTGAATGTGATGGGATTGAACTTTGTGAAGAATGGCTTTATCACATGGGTGTTCCTGAATCTGAGATTAAGAAGATGGCAATTGATGCAACTACAATTCCAAATCACATGCCATATATTACTTCTTACTTCATGCCACGTGCATTAGGTGACCGTCCAAAAGTGGTACCAAAGAATTCCAAGAACTTAGCCTTCATTGGTAATTTTGCTGAAACTGAGAGAGACACTGTCTTTACTACTGAATATTCAGTACGTACTGCTATGGAAGCTGTCTACACTTTGCTTAACGTAGACCGCGGTGTTCCTGAAGTATTTGCATCTGCCTTTGATGTGAGAATGTTAATGAACGCAATGTATTACTTAAATGACAGAAAGAAGTTAACTGAACTTAATTTGCCTTTACCGGAAAAATTGATGGTTAAAGAAGGCTTGAAGAAAGTTAAGGGAACTTATGTTGAAGAATTATTGAAGAAGTATAAGTTGATTTAGAGAAAAATTTGATTATTTAATTAATAGGGACGAGCAGAATAGCTTGTCCCTATTTTATATAGCATTAGAAATTTGCTTTTTATTGAAAAGTATTTTTTAATTAGAGAAGTAAATTATATTATTAGAAAAGAGAAGGATTTTTATTTTAGACGAACAACCCGCCCGATGGGGCTCTAAGAATTATCGTAAAGTTAAAGATTTGTATTATAGTGCTTTTCCAGAATGGGAAAGATTTCCATGGATGTCGATGGTGTTAATGAGCTTACGTAGGAAGCTTCAACTCAATGCCGTCTATGATGGAGAAGTATTTTGCGGGATGGTTTGTTATTACATTAGTGATAATACTGTTTATCTAGCATACTTAGCTGTTGAACCAGAACTACGTGGTAATGGATATGGTAGCAAGATTTTACATATGCTTGAAGAGAAGTACCCACACCAGCAGATTGTGTTAGATATTGAACCGCTTGATCCTGATGCGGAGAATTATCATCAACGTGTAAGTCGTCTGCGCTTTTATCAAAAGAATGGGTGGCGTAGAACCCACCAGATGTTAGTTGACGCAGATGGTGAATTTGAGGCCTTAGTTGATCAAAATCATTTTGATAAAAAAGACTTTGCTAAGACATTGAAGCAAATGAGTCTGGGCTTTTACCGCTTTAGAATAGAAAAATAATAATTGCAGCCACTCAGTTATTGAGTGGCTGTTTTTTATGAAAAAGTATAAAACAGTATAAAATAGTATAAAAGCAAATTTAAAGTATAAAACAGTATAAAATAGTATAAAAAATAATTAACAGTAATAAGTTAAATTTACGTTGCCATATTTTGCTGATTTTGTTGAAGAATTTGGCGATATGTATTAGAAACTAAAAAGGCTTGAAACAAAGAGGGGATTGTTTCAAGTCTTTTTACTAGAGAATATTATTTTCAATGTAAGTAAGAACACCTTGTTCATTGTTTGATGTTGTTGTATGATCTGCGACCTTAAAAAGCACTGGATTTGCATTTGACATAGCCACGCCATCACCAAATTCTTTAATCATTTCTAAGTCATTGCCACCGTCACCGAAAGCAGTCATTTCAGAAAGAGGAATATCAAGTACTTTACCTAATTCTGTTAACCCATGTGCCTTATGAATTCCTGGTAAGATAAGATCAATATCACCATGACCACTGCTTGTTACATTACAGTAATCGCCAAGACTCTTTTTTAGAAAATCAACATAATAAGCTGTTTTTTCATCAGGACAAGAAATAGAAAATTTTAGAATTTTGTCATCAATTTCACTAAAGTCGTGTATTTTCTTTAAGCGATAGTAATATTTATTAGAAATTTCGTAATAATCGTCTGTGAATTGAACCGGAAAGTAGGCACTCTCTACTCCTGATACTAAAAATTGCAATTCGGCTTGCTTTAAAAGAAAATCTTCAATCTTTTTAACGCTTTCTTCAGAGAAAGCATGCAGAGCTAAGATCTTTTCTTGGGTTCTAACTAAGGCGCCATTTTCTGCAACATAAATTACAGTAGGGAAGTTCTTAAAAAAAGTAGTAATTTGATAATATTGATTACCACTAGCAACTGTGAACATAATATTTCTTTTTTCTAATTCTTGGTAGATGTTCGCAAATTTTTCTTCATCATAGCTTTTATCGTCTCTTAAGAAAGTACCATCCATATCAACGGCAATTAGTTTTGTCATTTAATAGTCTCCTTTAATTGTGTGTCTATTAGCAATAATATATTCAAGTATATATTGAAAATTTGAACTTATTTTTTATAATTAGTTATGTAATTCATAAAAGAGGGGAAAAATATGAATAAGAGTTCAAATAATTGGCGTGTCTTTTTAAAGAGCGTCTGGTTTGGTATTATTGCTGGGATGATTTCAGGAATGGTTAAGATTGGTTGGGAGAAGATCTTACCACCTAGAACCTTGGCTCGCGATGTTGTTAATCCGCCGCAACACATGCTGCAACAAATGGGTGCTTCTTATAAGTTTACTCATACTTATGTGATTTACAATACTGATCAAAAAGTTTTCTGGGTAGCATTAATTTTGCACTTTAGCTTTTCAATTTTCTTTGCTTGGCTATTGATCTATATGGTTCAGTTTAAGAAAACTGCATGGGCTGGACTTTGGGAAGGTGCTTTATATGGAATTATTATTTGGGTAGCATGGCACTTGATTATTATGCCAGTTCTCGGTACAACTCCAGCACCTTGGCAAATGCCATTTGCAGAACACTTTTCTGAATTCTTTGGTCATATTGTATGGGGCTGGTCAATTGCAGCAGTTGGTTACTACTTAATTGCCAAGCAAAAAGTTAAGACCTTAACTAATCAATATTGGTAAAATGATTGATCGATCTTTCAACTAGAAAGATCGATTTTTTGTTAGAAAACGAACTTATCTAAAGCCTTGGCAATACCGTTATCATTGTTTGATGCAGTAACAAAGTCTGCATGATCTTTTGCTTCTTGACTTCCGTTGCCCATGGCCACAGCGGTTCCTACAATATCGAACATTGAAATATCATTTCTTTCATCCCCAAAAGCCATCATTTCGTCCGTACTAATACCAATTTTTTTACCTAATTCTTTTAAACCACTCCCTTTATTTACGTTGGGATGTAAACATTCTAAGAAATGGTCATCTGCACGAACGATATATAAATCTTGACCAAACTTTACTCTTAATATTGGTTCAAATTGATCAAGAAGAGCTTTATCGCCAACAAAACAACCTTTCGAAATCTGAAAGTCATTAGGCATTTCATCAGGAGTTCTAATGAACAGTGGAGCCGTATTCTCCCAGGCTTGCAGCAATTCAAAGTAATCTACATCATGATCTGCAGTAATAATTCTTGAGTCTGGATCAACAATGTTAAAAGGCACTTTTTGCTCTTTAGCAAATTTAGTCAGCTCGCGGTAAAGCTTATTGCTGACAAGGTCTTGCGTCATTATTTTGCCATCCGCATTTCTAGTTATTGCACCATTTAAAGTTACAGCATATTGATTGCTGCCTTTAATTCCAAGTTCTTTCATGAAATGTGCAAGACCTGCGATTGGTCGACCAGAGCAAAGTACGACCTTGATTCCCTGATCTAAAGCTTTTTTGATTGCAGTTTTAGTAGAGGGAAGAATTTTATTTTCTGAATTTAAAAGTGTACCGTCTGTATCTAAGGCGATTAATTTAATCATTTTTATTTCCTCCTCGTATTTTTTACATTATTAAGATACCATTTATAAATAGAAACTAAGTGTCATTTTCGTAACCAAGAAGTAATTATTTTGAAAGGGATTACAATGGTTGAGCATGAAGAAGTTCAAAATAATCAAAGACTACCATTTTATTTTTATCATGATAATCAGGTAAATGAGCCAGAACACTGGCATCAGGGAATCGAGCTTAACTATTTAATTAAGGGAAAAGATCTGCGTTTTGCGCTTGAGGGTAAAACTTACCATTTCAATAGTGGCGATATTTGGCTAGTTAATCGTCGTCAAATTCATAGTGCTTCTGGTGAAGATGAAGAATGGGAGTATGAAGGCTTTATTATTGACGATGACTTTTTATTAAGTCAGTATCCAACGAGTATTAATTGGAATCTGAGCTTACTAGGTAAGAGCAGTACTAAAAATCAGCCCGCTTATCGTGAATTGAGGGATGAAGTTGTTCCCTTGGTGAATTGTGTCGAAAAGGATTGACTGATGCTCGACGTTTTATGATTTTAAGTCATTTGATGAGAATTATTGTCTTACTTGATCAGAATTTTAATAAGAAAGAGCCAGTTACTAAAAGTCCTAATCTTCCCTTAGGGGATGAAATAATTAAATATATTAATGATCATTTCCAAGAAGATATTCGGGTTAATGATATTACAAAGAAATTTAATATTTCGCATGTAACTCTAAATCGGCAACTTAGGCAGAGCAATAATATGAGTATGGGTAAATATTTAAAGTTGGTTCGTTTGATGCACGCTAGAGAATTGTTGCTAAGTACGAATAAGTCGATTGAATTGGTGGCGTTTGAGAGTGGATTTTCAAATGCGCGGGTGTTGAATAGAAATTTTAGGGAATGGAAGCGTAAGACACCAACGGAATACCGAAATGAATTTAGTACGTACTTTATTAGATAAGTTATCAATGTTTTAGCAATAAAAATATAATAAGATACACAAAAAATGAATAGATGTCGAAATTAAAAAATTTGTTTTGTCAATGGCACAAAGCTCAAATGAACTACTAAAAAGGCTAGAATCCACATTACATGGATTCTAGCCTCTTTTCATATATCCAATTAATTAAAGTATTTTTGCTCTTTTTCTTTCTTTTCAGCTTCTAATGCTTTTTCACTAGCTGCCTTTTTAGGCAAAATCCAGTTCATTAACATACCGAAGATTGTACATAGAGCAACTGAAGTTAATTGGAAACTACCAAGTTGAAGATAAGCGCCACCAATACCGATAACTAAGATAACTGAGGCAATTAACATATTACGTTTTTCACCAAAATCAATCTTGTCATCAACTAAGATCTTAAGCCCATTAGATGCGATAGTTCCGAATAATAAGAAAGAAATACCACCAATAACCGGCATTGGAATTGATTCGATAACTGCAGCGACTTTACCAACGAAACTGAAAATAATTGCAAATACAGCAGCTCCAGCTAATACCCAAACTGAGTGAACTTTAGTCATTGCCAATACACCGATATTTTCACCATAAGAAGTGGTAGGTGGACCGCCGATGAAACCAGCAATAATTGTTGAAAGACCATCACCCATCATAGTTCTATGAAGACCAGGGTTCTTGAAAAAGTTCCTCTTAGTTAGAGAGTTAAGAACCATAATGTGACCCATGTGTTCAGTCATGGTAACAAAGGCAATTGGAGCCATAGTTAAAATAGCTGCAGGATACCATTTAAAGTGGTAGCTGATTCCAGGTACATCTAAAGCTGGCATTGAGAACCAAGCAGCTTTTGCTACACCAGAAAAGTCGACAATTCCTAGCACGCAAGATAAAGCATAGCCACAAATGATTCCCAGCATAATTGAAACTAGACTTGTAAAACCTTTGAAGCACATTTGGAAAATTAAGGTCATAATTAGTGTAAAAATTGCAACTCCAAAGTAAGTCAAATTGTACTTAGTGCCTTTCATCATGGCGTCATTAGCAGCAGTAGTTGCTAACGATAATCCAATTACGATAATAATTGGCCCAACTACGATTGGCGGTAAAACTTTATTAACCCAATCAGAACCAACTTTGGCAATGACTAAGGCTACGACCACGTATACAAGACCAGCAGCGATTGCACCTTGAGCAATTGCAGGATAGCCATCTTGTCTCATTAAGGCTTGCATAGTAGCAACGAAGGCAAAACTTGAACCTAAGTATGCTGGAATCTTGAAATGAGTTAGTAACATATGAACAAGGGTACCAACACCAGATGATAACAGGGCAATACTTGGGTTAATTCCAACTAAGATTGGAACTAGGACGGTTGAACCAAACATGGCAAACAAGTGTTGCATTGAAAGCAAAATGCCTTGTCCAAGTTCAGGCTTCTCATAAACGTCTAAGATCGCATCATTATTATGAAATGTGTCTTTAGGCATCTTTTTCATTTTTTCCTCCTTGAAAGTGACAATTGGATGACCTAAAGAAAAAACGACTATCTAAAGAATTACCTCTAAGATAGTCGTTTCTGTTTAAAACTATGCAAAAATAGTTTACGCGCAGACTTCCTTGATAGCCTCACAGGACTAAATTAAAGGTCATCACTTATATTTCTTTTTTATTTAACTAAGTTATCGGAAAAAAGTCAAGCGTGAAATTTGAACTGTTCTAACTTGTGAGTTTGAAAGTTCATAAAAAATTTAAATATTTTATTTGTAAGCGATATCGTTGCTATAATACGGCTCAGGAGGACTATTTGGCAACTTTTGACGAAAATGAACACAAATTAACTTTGACAAACATAAATGAACATATATAATAAAGATGTAATGAGTTGGTTAGCCAAATAGAATTAAGGTGAACAATGCTAAAAAGAGAACGATTAAGAAATATTTTAGAAATTGTGACTGATAGAAGGTTTGTGACCGTTGATGAATTGGCTAGGGAGCTGCAAGTTTCAGATATGACAATTAGACGGGATCTCAATGAATTGAACACAACTGGTAAAGTGATGCGAATTCATGGAGGAGCGCAAGTGATTTCTCAGCAAGATTCGGTTGAAAAGAATTATATGCAAAAAAGAGAAATCAACATTTCTGAAAAACAAGCAGCCGCTGAAGTTGCAAGTAAGATTGTTCAAGATGGCGAAACGATATATGTTGGACCAGGAACAACCCTAGAGTTTATGGTTGCTAAGCTAAATCAAAGAAAATTACGGATTGTTACTAATTCTTTGCCTGTTTTTGAAACAGCTAAAAAGAATCCAAATAATTATGAACTAATTTTAATTGGTGGAGCATATCGTCGAGTTAGTGGAGCTTTCATTGGGGCACTAGCAAATAATCAGTTAAGAGGGATATCTTTTGATCGTGGCTTTGTTGGCGTAAACGGAATTAAGGACACCTCAATGATGACTGCTAACTTAGAAGAAGGACAGACGCAAGGCTTGGGGTTGAATCGCTCACGTAAAAAGTATGTTGTGGCTGATTATCATAAGATTAATCGCAATGACTTTTATGAGTTTTACCACTTATATGATGTTGACGGTTTGATTACAAGTCCTGGTCTTGATCCGGATATCGTAAAGCATTACAGCCAAATCACGACTTTATATCAGGGTAGTGAATAGCGAAAGGAGAACAACATGAAAGTTGTTATTGGTAGTGACAAAAAAGGTTTTGAATTAAAAGAAAAAGTTAAGAAGTATCTAGAAGATGGCGGCTATGAAGTCTTAGACGTAACGCCAGAACCAGCAGAAGATTTTGTAGAATCTAGCTTAAAAGTTACGCATGAAGTCTTAGACCATGGTATTAAAAAGGCCATTATGTTTGATGAATATGGTGTTGGTTCAGCAATGGCATCAAACAAAGTTAAAGGCATGGTAACTGCTGATGTCAACGAAGAAAGAACTGGACACATGACTGCTATGCACAACGGGGCTAAAGCCTTAGCAATTGGTAGTGGCATTGTTGGTGAAAAGCTTGCCGAATCAATCATTGATTACTACTTGCATACTGAATATGCGGGCGGACGTCACCAAGTTCGTTTAGACATGCTTGAAAAAATGATTTAGAGGAGGCTTGAAAATGTTTGATAATGATAGACCACAACCAGAATTTGTAGACCCCAAGATTGATAAACATACTGTTGTTGCATTAGGTAATGACCACATTGTTACGCCAATTAAAATGGCATTATCTGACCATTTGAAAGAGGAAGGATACCAAGTATTAGACTTTGGTACTTATGACAACACTAGAACTCACTACCCAATGTATGGTAAGCGTGTTGCTGAAGCTGTTGCTGATGGTAGAGCTGATGTTGGTATTGTAATGTGTGGTACTGGTATTGGTATTTCAACTGCTGCTGATAAGAATGAAGGCATTCGCGCCGCAATGGTTGGCGATGTTGCTCAAGCTAAGTACGCTAAACGTGAATTAAACGCTAACGTCTTAGGTATGGGTGGTATTGTTTTAGGAAGAGACTTCATTTTCTACATTGCTGATGCATTTTTGAATGAAAAGTATCAACCAACTGAAGAAAACAAGAAGTTAATTGAAAAGATCGATAGTATTGCTAAACCAAATCCTGACCAAAAGGACAATGAACACTTCTTTGACGAAGAAAATAAGAAGTGGGCTGAAGGTGTATATCACGATTAGTTAGAATGGGGTAATAAGATGAGTAAATTAGAAGAATTTAGAAAAGCAAATCCCCAATACAAGATTTTAACTTTGGATGATCCATCTTTTAAAGAATACGGTGTACTCTACACTAATGACTTTAATTTAGATGATGTTTATAAGGTAATGGAGAAAGTTCCAATTCCTGAAACTGGCATGAAATATATCGCTAATATTCCTGAACTAGCTGATACTTATACAATGTTAGCTGTAAAACGCGATATTTTTGGTGAAATTCCAATTGATGCTGGTGTTACATTGGGACACTCAGATACATTTACTGCATTTGAATATCACCAATGTTCAGAAGTAAACATTATGCTTGATGATGTCTTAATGGTGCTTGGTAAGCGTGAGACTTTGGAAGAGAAACATTTTGTTGATCCAAATACTGAAGCTAGAATGTTTTACATGCCAAAAGGCACTATTGTAGAGCTCTACAATGATACTCTCCACTATGCTCCAATTCAGATAACTAAGAAGGGCTACAAGGTAATTGTGGCTGTAATTCATGGTACTAACGCTGTTTTGCCTGAAGGCGTTAAGAGTCTGAATCCACGTGTAGTTAAATGTGGAAAGTTCCAAGTCGTTCACCCTTCTCGTAAAGATAAGATTGAACAAGGCTATCAAGTTGGCTTAAGCGGGGATGTAATCAAAACAACTCCCCTTGATGAATAAATAATAAACTACAATATTTATAAATTTCCCTCAACTTTTATTAATAGAAACTTATGGAGCATATAGTTATATGCTCCATTTTTTTATGCTAAAATTAGTTTAAAATTATTTTTGAAAGCGCTTGTAATTTAACGAACAATATTATATGATAATGGTGTAGTAAATGAACAATATCTAACATATAAAAACAAAAGTAAAAGCTCATTTACACATACTGGAAAGGTGGTTCATATGACAGTGGCAACTAGTTTATTTGCTCCTGACGCAGTTTTTACCAGCGACAAGACAAGTAAGGAAGAAGTCCTAAAAGAGGTCTATGGCAAATTATTAAAGGCTGGCTATGTAAAAGGAAATTTCCTTTCACATATTATTGAAAGAGAAGAGCATTATCCAACTGGAATTGACACTTCGCCAATTTCAAAAGAGTTGCCAAATGTCGCAATTCCTCATACAGAAGGCGAATTTGTAAATGCTCGTCTGATTGTTCCAATTGCTTTGAAACATCCAATTAAGTTTCAAAATATGATTGCTCCGGATGAAAGTTTAGAAGTTAAATTCTTATTTATGATTTTAAACAATGATCCGGAAGGACAAGCAAATGTCCTAGCACAGATTATGGGGTTCTTATCCACAACGCCAGTTAAAGATTTAATTAGGCTGTTTAATCTCACTTCATCCAAAGAAATATTTGATTTTATGAGTGAGAATTTTAAGCAAGAATAGGAAGATATTTTGGGAGGTATTTATTATGGCAAAGGAAGTTAAGTTATTAGCTGCATGTGGTGCAGGGGTTAACTCTTCTCACCAAATTAAGGATGCTGTTGAAGAAGAAATGAAGAAACGTGGACACAACGTTCATGTTGATGCTGTGATGATTAAGGATGTAAACGAAGATATGCTTAATCACTACGATGCATATTTAACCATTGCTAAGACTGATTTAGCATTTCAACCTAAGATTCCTTTAATTGAAGCAGGTCCAATTCTTTACAGAATTCCAGCAATGGCTCAACCTGTTTATGACAAGGTTGAAGAAGTAGTTAAAAAGGTAGAAAACGAATAGCAGTTATTCCTGGGGGAATAGAAAATGAACGCGATAATTGATTTTGCGAATGCTATCTTTAAGCCTTTAATTGATATGGGGGCACCAACAATCATGTTGGTTGTTCTTACTATTATTGCTCTATGTTTCAGAGTCAAATTTAGTAAGGCTCTTGAAGGTGGTATGAAATTAGCCATTGCCTTAACAGCGATCGGCGACATTATGAATTTATTGACTACCAGTTTTGCACCAGCGATGAATCAATTCGTTAAGAATACTGGTATGCATAAAGATATTATGGATATGGGATGGGCACCACTTGCTACTATTACTTGGGGTTCTCCATATACCTTGTACTTCTTGTTAGTTTTAATTATCTTGAATGTTTTAATGTTAATCTTCAAGAGAACTAACACACTAGATGTTGATATCTTTGATGTTTGGCACTCAGCCTTTGTTGGTTTGTTTGCAGTCTTCTGCGGAGCACCACTTTGGTTAGCAACTTTATTAATTTTACTTATTGGTTATTTGAAGATCGTCAACTCAGACTTAATGAAGCCAACTTTTGACGACTTGCTAGATGCTCCATCAAGCAACCCTATGACTACTACTCACATGAACTACATGATGAACCCAGTAATCATGGTCTTCAATAAGTTCTTTGATAAGTGCTTACCATGGCTTGATAAATACGACTTTGACTCAGCTAAATTAAATGAAAAGATTGGTTTCTGGGGCAGTCGTTTCGCAATTGGTGTTTACTTAGGTATCTTTGTTTCATTACTTGCTGGCTACAACTTTACAACTGAACAAGGTTGGAAGACAATGTTTACTCTTTCCTTCACAGCCGGTGCATGTATTGAGTTGTTCTCAGTTATTGGTTCTTGGTTCATTGCTTCTGTTGAACCATTATCACAAGGTATTTCAAACTTTGCTACTTCAAAATTCAAGGGACGTACATTCAATGTTGGTCTTGACTGGCCATTCATCGCTGGACGTGCTGAAATTTGGGCAGCTGCTAATGTTTTAGCTCCAATTATGATGGTTGAAGCTATGGTTATTCCAGGTAACAGATTAATGCCTTTAGGTGGTATTATTGCCATGGGTGTTACTCCAGCCTTGTTAGTTGTAACTCGTGGTAAGATTATCAGAATGATTATCATTGGTACGATTGAATTACCAATCTTCCTTTGGGCAGGTACTTTAGTTGCTCCATTCGTAACTCAAGTAGCACACCAAGTTGGTGCTAATATTCCAGCTCACACTTTAGTATCAGATACTACTATGGAAGGTCCTATTGAAAAATTCTTAGGTTACTTAGTAGGTAACGCTTGGAAGCATCAAGGAATGTTCATTGTTTATGCAATCTTAGCTATTGCTGCTTACATTTTAATCTTCTGGTGGTACTCAAGAGAAATGAAGAAGCGTAATGCTAAATATGCAGCAGCTGCTAAGGAAGCATAGTTAAAATATTATTTAGAAACGGTAGAGATGATTTTTATGAAGACAAAGAAAGTTAGCCGCGAAGAAGAAGCACGACGTAAGCGAGTATTATATTGGACAATATTTGTAATTGCGATTAATATTCCACAACTTTTCTTTAAAAATATTTTTATTGAAGGCTTTGCAATGATTGGTACTATTTATGCCCTTTATCGCTTGGTTGTATTCGATAATAAAAAGAATCGTCTCAGCCGTAAATATTATGACTGGAAGGGCAGACCTTTAGACGCAAAGAATAAGAATTAAAACAGTTTAGAATAAGTTATTAAAAAAGTTAAGATTTATATTTTTAGAAAAAACCGCACGCAAAAAGAGATTGGAAATGAAACCAATCTCTTTTTATTTAGGAAGAATAAATAATAAAATAAAAATGTTCTAATAAAAGCGTTTACATTTAAAAGAATAAATGCTAACATACATGTGTAAGCAAAAATAAATGTGGATTGTAACTAATACGATTAGGCAAAACCGCGAATTTTTAATACAGATGACTAACTGTAATCTCGTATTAAAATTCGTGGTTTTTTATTTTTCCTGGAGGGGTGAAAGATGGAATACCGAATAGTCCAAATATTAAACAATAATGTTGCTATTGTTCATACCAGGAATAATAAACAAAACATTGTTATGGGAAGGGGTGTTGCTTTTCATAAGCAAAAAGGAGATTTAATTCAAGAAGAAAATGTCGACAAGGTATTTGAAATAAGAGATAAAAATACCGTTAATGATTTAACAACTCTGTTATCAAACGTACCGCTAGATTTTGTCACTACAAGTTATGACTTAATTGATCAAGTTCAAGCAAAATATCATTTTGCTGCTGAGCCGTATATCTACGTAACTTTAACAACACACTTGTTTGGCGCATATCAACGCTTAATAAATGGCGAAGATGATGTTAATTATTTACCAGACTTAAGTGATAATTATCCAGTTGCTTACCAAATTGCGGACGACGTAATTAAAGGATTTAAAAGTAGTTTAGATATTTCTTTTCCAGAGTCAGAACACAAGAGTATCGCTCTTCACTTTATCAATGCTCATACTAGTGGAAGTGTTGAGGAAGAGAAGAGTCAGAGGGAAAATGATGAAATCATAGAAGTTGTTCAGAATGAGCTTGAAAGAAATGGAATATATCGAACGCCAAAAAATGCCAACGATTATGACAGATTGTTAGTTCATTTGAAGTATTTTATTAATCGGCTTAATAATCATGAGCCAGACAGTTTATCAGTTTCTAAAGGAATGATTGGAGAAATAGAAGCCAGTTATTCAAGAGCCTGGGAAATAGTTCAAAGAATTAAAGAATTAATGCAAGAAAAATTGCAAATAGAATTGTCATTAAGTGAACAAACATATTTAACAATTCATATTCAAAGATTAATTTAAGGAGATTAAAAAATGGATGCAGAAAAGCAAATTACTAAAGAAGAAATTTCAATGACTGGTTTTTCAATTGTCGCTTATTCAGGAGATGCAAGAACTTACTTGATGCAGGCAATGGATAAGGCAAGTGAAGGGAAAATCACTGAAGCAAAGGAACTTGTTAAGAAAGCAGAAGAATCAATTAACTTAGCTCATAATGAACAGACTAAGCTCTTGAGTAAAGAAGCTGGAGGAGATGATATGGATGTAACCTTCATTATGGTCCATGGACAAGATACATTGATGACCACAATGCTTTTAAAGGATCAGATGAAGACAATTATTAACCTTTATGAACGAGTAAATAAGCTCGAAGGAAATAGTATTGAATAAGTAGTTTAAAAATAAATGATTTTTAAACTTAGGATGAGGAGGAAGAAAAGATGAATGGTTTTACCAAAGCAATGGATAAAATGAAGCCAAAATTCGAAAAAATAGCGGCTAATCCATATGTTTCAGCAGTTCGTGACGGCTTTATTGCTGCCATGCCAATTATTTTGTTTTCAAGTTTGTTTACGCTGATTGCATATGTACCAAACGCATGGGGATTTTATTGGCCGAAGGCAGTAGAAAACGCATTGGTTTTGCCTTATAGCTATTCAATGGGTTTGCTTGCTTTATATGTAACTGCAACTTGTGCGAAGAATTTAACTGATTATAAGAACTTAAAGCTTCCTAAGACAAACCAGATTAATCCAATGAACGTTATCTTAGCTGCTGAAATTTCATTCATTATTATTGCTATTAAAGTTGGTAAAAATGGATTAGATTTAACTTACTTAGGTACGCAAGGATTAATCGCTTCATATATTGTTGGTTTAATCGTACCTAACATTTACTATGCATGTGTTAAGAACAATGTAACTATTAAAATGCCTGATGTTGTACCACAGAACATTGCTCAAACATTTAAAGACATTTTCCCAACGACTTTCTCAGTTGCATTGTTCTGGATAGTTCAAATTATTTTAAACCAACTCTTTGGTGCAAACTTATCAGAATGTGTAGTAAAGGTTCTTTCACCATTATTCCACGCAAGTGATACTTACGGTGGTTTAGCATTAGTTGCTGGTGCGATGGCATTCTTCTGGTTTGTTGGTGTGCAAGGTCCTTCAATTGTTGCTCCAGCCGTAGCCGCAATTGAAACCACTAATGTTGGTTTGAACCAACAATTAGTTCATGCTGGAATGCAAGCAAGTCATGCTTTAACTATTAACTGTCAAGACTACGTTATGAACATGGGTGGTACTGGATCAACTTTCGTAGTTCCATTCATCTTCTTACTTTTAGCTAAATCAGCTCAAAACAAAGCCGCTGGTAAAGCCGCTGTTATTCCTGGATGTTTCTCAGTTAACGAACCTATTTTGTTTGGTGCTCCAATTATCATGAACCCAGTATTCTTCATTCCATTTTTGGTAACACCAATGTTCAATGTTTGTGCTTATAAATTCTTTGTTCAAGTTCTTCACATGAACGCTTTATACAACACATTACCTTGGACTGTTCCAGCTCCAATTGGTATTATCGTATCTTCTGGTTTTGCTGGTTTATCATTTGTTTATGTAATTTTAACTTTAGTTGTTGATACTTTAATTTGGATTCCATTCTTTAAGTTTTACGACAACGATTTGTACAAGCAAGAACAAGCTAAGCTTGCTGCAGAAAAAGCTGCTGGTGTAGCTACTGCTACTGATGATTCAACTGCTAGTCTTGCAGCTACTGACAAAGAAGCTAAGGAAGGTATTACTAAAGATACTAACGTAATGGTTATCTGTGCCGGTGGTGGTACTTCAGGTATCTTAGCTAAGGCTTTAAACAAGATGGCTAAAGAACGTAACTTACCACTTCACGCAGCTGCTCGTGCTTATGGTCAACACATGGATATTATTCATGACATGGACTTGATTATTTTGGCTCCACAGATGGATAGTATGAAGGATAACTTGAAAGAAATTGCTGATCATGATGGTTCTAAATTAGTCACTACTACTGGACGTCAGTACATTGAATTAACTCAAAAACCTGATTTAGCATTTAAGTTTGTTGTTGATAGCCTTGAAGGCAAGAATGAAGATAAGTAATTGAGGTAAAAATTAATGAAAGAATTTAAATTTCCAAAAGGATTTTACTTTGGCGGGGCAACTGCTGCTTACCAATGTGAAGGCGCAACAAAAGAAGATGGTAAAGGTGAAGTAATCTGGGATAAGTACTTGCGTGAGCAAGGAACAATTAATCCAGATCCAGCTTGTGATTTCTACCACCGTTATCCAGAAGATTTAGAATTATGTAAAGAATTCCATATTAATGCAATTAGAGTTTCAATTGACTGGGCAAGAATTTTTCCAGAAGGTGAAGGGAGAATTGAGCCAAGAGGTGTTGAATATTACCACAAGTTATTTAAGAAATGTCATGAAGAAGGCGTAGAACCCTTTGTAACGCTTCATCACTTTGATACGCCACAAGCCTTGCAAGACAAGGGCGGCTGGCTTTCACAAGAAATGTTAGACGCTTTTGTTGAATATGCTAAATTCTGCTTTAAGGAGTATGCTGGTGAAGTTAGATACTGGATTACGATTAATGAACCAACATCAATGGCTGGTCAACAATATGTTGGTGGAACATTCCCTCCTGCGTACAAGGATCAATTTGATAAGTGTTTTAAAGCTGAATATAACCAAAATCTAGTTCATGCCCGGATTGTTAATGCTTATAAAGAAGCAGGCTATACTGGCCAAATTGGTATTGTTCATGCTCTTCAAACTGTTTATCCAGCAACTGACAGTGAAGGCGATAAGCATGCCGCTGAATTGAAAGATGTATTAGAAAATAAGTTTTATCTTGATGGAACATTAGCAGGTAAGTATTCAAAGCATACTCTTGCTTTAGTAAAAGAAATCATTGATGCTAATGGTCAACAAATGATTGACATCAAGCCGGAAGACGAAAAAGTACTTCTTAAAGCTGCAAAACAATTAGACTTTGTTGGAGTTAACTATTACTTCTCGAAGTTTATGAAAGAATATCATGGCGACACCGAAATCATTCATAACGGTACTGGTGAAAAGGGAACTGATGTCAACCGTATGAAAGGCGTGGGTGAAGAAATTCACCCCAAGGACTTGCCAGCAACTGATTGGGATTGGATCATTTATCCACAAGGGATGTATGATCAATTGAAGCGTGTTTACGATGATTATCCTCTAGTTCATTCAATCTATATTACCGAAAACGGAATGGGTTATAAGGATAAGTTTGAAGGCGAAGATAAGATCATCGATGATACACCAAGAATTGATTATCTAAAGCAACATATGGAAGAAGTAGCTAAGGCAATTGAAGCTGGTATTCCAGTTAATGGTTACTTTGTATGGTCACTGCAAGATATGTTCTCTTGGACGAATGGTTATTCAAAGCGTTATGGTTTATTCTATGTCGACTTCAAGACGCAGAAGCGTTACGCTAAGAAGAGCGCATATTGGTATAAGAAACTAGCTGAAACTCGAGAAATTCCTCCTGTTGATTAAAAAATCATTTAAAGCTAAGTACTGAATGAAAGTACTTAGTTTTTTTTGATGGAAAAGTTTAAAAGAGTTTAAAAGTAGATATGAAGTTTAAAAGAGTTTAAAATAAAATATAAAGTTTAAAAGAGTTTAAAAATGAAAGGAGACATGAAAGTGAATAATCCTTTTAATCCCACATTTGGTGATGTTCCTAAAATATTTCTTGATACAGATACTAGAATTAATGATTTAATTTCTAAAATTAAAACTAGTGATTTTGCTCGTTCGTTTTTTATTACTGGCGTTAGAGGTTCAGGGAAAACTGTTTTTCTAAACGCAGTAGCTCAAAAATTGGATCAAGATGATAATTGTTATCGGATTAACCTTATTAATAAAGATAATCTGGTCGCAAGTTTAACAAAGAAATTGGCTATCAAGACTGAATCTGCTTTTCAAAAAGCTCTAAATAATGTTAATTCAATTACTGTAAAAGGAATTAATATTGATTTAAACAGTTCTGAAACAGAATATGATATTGTTTTAGAGAAAATACTGGAAAAAGTAAAGAAACAAAATAAATACGTTGTTGTTACAATTGATGAAATTACTAATACCGAAGCAGTAAGAGAATTTGCACAAGTCTTTAATGAATTAAAGGGAGATAATTTACCGATTTTTGTTTTAATGACGGGTCTTCCAGATTTGATTTTAGATATCCAAACTCAAAGTAAATTAACATTTTTGCTGAGATCAGAAAAAATTCACACATTACCGCTAAAAAATGCGGATATAATTGCTGCATATACATCTGTATTTAATTGTTCTTTAAGTGTTGCAAGTCGAATGGCAAAAATGACAGGGGGATATGCTTTCGCCTTTCAGTTATTGGGGTTTTTATTGTTTGATCAACTAAACGGAAAAATTCCTGAAAGTGCAGATCTTGATAAAGTTTCAATCCCATTTCAATTGCAACTATTTGATAATGCATATCAGAAAATATTTATTGATTTATCTGAATGGGATCGCAAATATTTATTAGCAGTTAGGGGAAATAAGCGACTTCAGGATGTAGTCAAGATCTTAGGAAAAGATAAAGTTTTTGTAGCACAATATCGAAGAAGAGCTATTGAGCGTAAGTTGATAATTCCAGCTGGGTATGGATTAGTACAATATACACTTCCATATTTTGATGAATATTTAAAACAGACTGAAGATCCTGATTCAGCTTATTATTGGGGATATTAGAAAACCAGCCAAGCATTCAGTGCTTAGCTGGTTTTGTTTAATTTAGATGGAACCTTCGAAGAATATCAATTCCTTGTCTTTGATATTTATTGGGAATAAAACTTTTTCTCATTGCAATTTGCATGTATGCCCAGAGTTTTTGTCCTGAACGTAGACGAATTATGTGGAGATCTTTTTCATCCTTAACGGAATTCTCCATTGCTAGAGCAATACCAACATTTCTTTTAACTAAATCGATCATTAGTTTCATTGTTCGAGCCGTGTATAAAATGTTTGGAGTAAAATCGCCGAGCTTTGCCTCTTCTTCCAAACATTCTCTAGTTAAGTAACCCTTTTGTCTGGCCACAAACTTGCGGTTTCTTAATTCTTGGGCATCAATAACTTTTTTATTTTTCCAAGGATCATCTTTACCAGTAATGATAACTAACTCTGTTCTATCTAAATTACGGATAAAATAGGCAGGATCATTGATTGGCACCATCCAAGAATAGATAGCAACGTCTACATCGCCATTGTTTAAATCTTTAAATGCAGTCGCACTTCTTTCTAAGCGAGCATCTAACAGGTTAACAATGTCTTCTTTATAAAATTTTTCTATAATTTCAGGAATATAAATACTACCAGCAATTCCAGAAAAGGCTACTCTAATTTTTTTAATATTGGCGTGTTTAACGTCGTAATCGATACTTGCCATTTCTTTTAAAAGATATTTTGCTTTTTGATAAAGTAATTCACCTGCGGGTGAGAGTGTAATTTTACTTTTGCGATTCTTTTGAAAAATCAGGGGATCATCAAATCTATTTTGAAGTCGCTTGATCGCCATCGAAATTGTCGGTTGTGTAACGTTAAATGAATTAGCAGTTAGGGTATAGTTCTGTGTTTCAACTAATTTGCAAAAATATAGTAAATCCTTGTCATTCATATTCTTATCTCTTTTATAAATATTTTTTATGAACTAATCTTTTTTAATTATAAGTTACATTTTTCACAATTACAAGGAATCTATGATATATGCAGTTTTACAGAGTTGAATAGCACAATTTTATTCACAATTACCCACTAGAAAAAGTTTATAAAGAGATATAAATTGCTATGTGTAAAGGATGAAACAAGTTTGTGAGGAGAAGAGCATATGGTGTATAAGACGAAAGTATCTTGGGATGCCACATATGATGTAATTGTAATTGGCTTTGGTGGCGCCGGAGCAGGTGCAGCGCGTTTTGCTGCTGATAATAATGCAAAAGTTCTTTTGATTGATGCTGCTCCTGAAGGAAGCGAAGGCGGTAATACTAGATATGCTGGTGGCGCGTTTGCTTGGGGATCAAATTTTGATCAACTGAAAGAATACTATAAGCAGACTTATTATCCATTTGAGTATGATGAAGAAGCATTAGATACCTTTATCAAAAATGTAATGCAAATGAAGGAGTATTCAAAAAAGTATTTTGGAATTGAAGCTCAACCAACAGGTAGAAGACCAAATGGCGAATATCCAGAATATAAAGATGCTGCTTCTATGCAGTCTCAAAGTATGACTAAAGGGATGTACAATGGCGGATTTTGGAAATTACTTCGTAAGCAAGTTTTTGATCGACTAGACAAAATTGATATTTGGTTTGAATCGCCAGCTGAGCACTTGATTCAAGATCCAGATACTAACGCTGTAATTGGTGCTGTTATTAAGCGAAATAATAGAGAAGTAAATGTTGCTGCTAAAAGAGGAGTTGTTTTAAGTCTAGGCGGTTTTGAAAATAATCAAAGTATGGTTCAAGACTTTTTAGGTCAAGGTTCGCTTGCGCCAATTGGTACTTTGTATAACCGTGGTAAGGGGATTGATCTTGCTGTTGAAGCAGGTGCGCGATTATGGCATATGTCTAACTACGATTCACACGGCTTATCGCTTAGACAAAATGAACCACGAGAAAAATTTGCTTACATGATTAATTGGAAGAGCCTATTTAATGGGTCAATTTTTGTAGCAGGTGATGATGGAACTCGTTACTTTAGAGAAGATGAAGAAGATCGTCATGGCTACAAGTACAATCATGGAAATTGGGTTATGATTCCTAATCAAAATCATCCACATATCATTATGGATCAAGCTCAATATGAGCAGCTTTCTAACGATCAGTCAGCTAAGGCAGATCAAATTAAAGAATTGATTTCATATGCAATTAAAGCTGATTCAATTGAAAAATTATCTAAAAAAATTGATGCGCCATATTTAAAGCAGGCAGTTGAAGACTTTAATTTCTTAACTGATGTGAAAAAACGAGATATGTTTTTGAACAGAAAAATTGAAACAATGAGATCTTTAAAAGAAGGTCCATACTATGCAATTCCTGTTCGTCATAATATTTTGCATACACATGGTGGTGCACAGAGAAATTCTAAATGTGAAGTAATTGGACTTGATGGAAAGGCAATTCCTAATTTATATGAAGCCGGAGAATTAGGAGACATTTTTGCCACTAAGTATTTAGGGGCCAATTCAATTGCTGATTTATTAATTTCAGGAAAGATTGCTGGAACTAATGCAGCAAAAATAAAGAATAACATGACTCTTCCAGATGCTGTTACTAGCGCAAGTCAAGTTCATGAAGATTTAAAGAGTGATGCACATCAAGTTAAGATGCATTTTGAAGCTGGTAAAAATCAAGGAATTGGGTCAAGCGATCAAGGGATTAATGATCTTCCAATTGTTGTTCGTGTAACTTTAGATGAAAATCAAAACTTAAAGAATATCGAAACGCTTCAAGAAAAAGAATCTGGCGATTTGGGTGGTCAGGCAATACCAAAATTGACCCAAGAAATGCTCGACCATAATTCTGCTGACGTGGACTCAGTTTCTGGTGCAAGTACAACTAGTAGAGCATTTAAAGATGCTGTTAAACAAGCAATAGAGAATGCTCGTAAAAGCAAATAGCTTTGGTTAGGGGAGAAGATATACAAATGTTAGCAAAAGTAAATTGGAAGGGATTTATACTTCCAGTAATTATTGGATGTGTATTGTGGATCATTACACCTTTTAGACCGGCTGCAATAACACCAATTGCATGGCATTTATTTGCCTTATTTATTGCCACAATCGTGGCATGTATTACTAAACCATTACCGATGGTTGGTTCTACTTTGGTTGCTGTTACAATTGGTACGCTACTTCATATTTTTAATATTAAAGAAGTATCTGCATCTTTTGGGAATACGACTGTTTGGTTAATTGCAATGTGCTTGTTCATGTCTGCTGGATTTATTAGATCAGGATTGGGTAAACGTGTTGCTTATCTATTTATTAGGTCTTTTGGAAAAAGAACAATTGGCTTAGCTTATTCACTTTCAACGGTTGAAACCTTAATGGCGATTGCCATTCCAAGCAATATTGCACGTGTTAATGGTATTATGTATCCAATTATTGACGCCTTATCTAGACAAATGGGGTCAGATCCAAAAGAAGGTACACAAAGAAAGTTAGGATCGTATTTGATTTTTAACGAGTACGAGGTAAATATTGTAACTTCAACTATGTTTTTAACTGGACTAGCTGGAAATATGGTTGCTTTAGGTATTGCAAAAACGCAAGGAATTACTGTCTCATGGATGCAATGGTTTTTAGCAGCAATTGTTCCAGGTCTAATTTCTCTAATTTTAGTACCATTTATTTTATATAAAATTTATCCACCAGAAGTTAAAGAAACACCTAATGCTAATGCATGGGCAAGTAAAAAGCTTGAAGAAATGGGAAAAATGACGCCTGCTGAAAAGATTATGGCTTGCGTATTTGTTTTGGCATTACTTTTATGGTTATTAGGATCAAGTATTGGAATTGATGCAACTTTAGTTGGTTTTATCGCAGTTTCAATTTTGTTAATTTCAGGTGTCATTACTGTTAAAGATATGATGGATCAAAAGGGTGCTTGGAGCTTGATTGTATGGCTATCAATTGTAATGCTTATGTCACAGAAATTAATGAAATTAGGATTTTTCCCTTGGTTCTCAAAGGAATTAGGTCTAATGCTTCATGGCGTTAACTGGGTTTGGGTCTTAGTAATTCTATTCTTGGTTTACTTCTATATTCACTATATGTTCCCATCTATTACTACGCAAAGTTCAGCCGTTTTAGCAGGTTTTCTATCAATTGCACTTGGAGCTGGTGTTCCAAAGCTAATGGCGGGATTAATGCTAGGCTTTGCAGGGTCGATCTTTTGTTCAACGACTCCTTATTCAGCTGGACCAGCTGCACTTCTTTCAACTACAGGATATGTAAAATCATCAGATTGGTGGAAATTGTCCGCAATTTTCGGTGTCTTTTTGAATATTGTATGGCTTGGCGGCGGTCTGCTTTGGACTAAAATAATTGGTTTTTGGTAAAAAAATAAAATATCAGCGGTGCATGTTATCGCTGATATTTTATTTTGTAATCTCAAATATTTCACCTAATCAATTGAATCATCTATGCTTAAAGTGAGAGTGTGTTTTTCATAGAAAAGAAATAGCTATGATTCAATTAGAGCAATTAGTTCAGAAAAATTTAGCTAAGGAAAAAGAAGGTAAAGTTGCAAGTTATATTCCTGCCTTAGCAGAAGTTAACCCTAAGCAATTAGGAGTAGCGCTTTATGATTTAGATGACGGCGAAATTGGTGAAGCTGGGCAAAGTGAAGTGCGATTTGCAATTGAGAGTATTTCAAAAGTAATTACCTTGATGCTTGCTATAAAGAAGATGGGGATCCAAGAAGTATTTAAGCATGTTGGATCTCGTCAAACCGGTTTTGCCTTTAATTCAATTCTTAATATGGAGATTGAAAAGGCAAAATATCCACTGAATCCGTTTATTAACGCCGGCGCTATTGCCACAACATCGATGGTAGTAAGTAAGACCGGAGAAGGAGCATTTGAGGAAATCTTATCATTTGCCCGTGATATTTGTAATGATCCTAATCTTTATTTAGATCAAATTATTTATCATTCTGAAAGACGGACTGGTAATCTCGACCGGTCACTTGCATATTATATGGAATCTAAAAATATGATGCTTGGAGATGTGGTAACTAGCCTTGATACGTATTTTAAGCAGTGCTCAATGATGGTTACAGCTCATTCTTTGGCTAATTTAGGTGCCGTTTTGGCAAATGGTGGGGTGAAGCCATGGGATAACAAGCGGATTATTTCTGATGAAGAGGCTAGATGTGTTAAATCGTTGATGATGACAACGGGTCTTTATAATCAATCAGGAACCTATTCGCGTTTAATTGGCGTGCCAACTAAGAGTGGGGTTGGTGGTGGTTTAATGTCAGCTGCTCCACATAAATATGGAATTGGGATTTTTAGCCCTGCACTTGATAAGGCTGGCAATAGTGTTGCTGGCCTTGATCTATTAAGAGATATTGTCGAAGGATTAGAATTGGATATTTTTGATTAGTTAAAAATTGGATAGAAAAAAGCTAAGCTACTCGCTATTTTTTGCGGGATGCTTAGCTTTTTTATTATGCGGTTAAAAGAAATTGTATGTTCTATAATGAATCCTGTTGATGGATATCTATGATATTCTGCCCATCAACAGGATTTGCAAAACTGCTTTCTTTTAATATATGAGCTATATTTAAAATTCAATTTCTAGTAAAATATTATCCAGGTTCAAGTATAGCAGGTGGCTTCTGCTAGAACTTAGTAACTTTAGCATGGCTATACGCCCCTCAAGCATTTTAAGTTACGGAGGTGGAAGCTCATGCAAAATTGGGTGGACTGGAGAGTCAGATTGATGAGTGATATCTTTCGCTATTGCGGTAAGCATTATCTTAGGTGCTCTTGGTACATGTGCCATAGTGTCGCAAAAGCTTACGCAATAATAAAAAAAGCTAATCACAAGGATTAGCTAAACTCAAAAGTCATCTTAAGTTACGATTGGAGTTAGTGACTCGCACTCACTAGCTCCTTTTCTTTTATAATTATACACTAAAAAGTTCATTTATGATATGAAAGCGTATGTAAAAATCATATATGATAAATTAAGTGGTAAAATAATAAAAAACATTAATGGAAATAGGAGTAAAAATGAAAAAATATTCAAAAGCAATATATTGGGGATTACCAATCAGTTTAATCCTTGCTATTTCAATTATTTTGCATTTGGGTTGGATTAATGCCTTCGATAATTTCTTTGAAGGATTAGTTCATATTGTGCCTAATTTGAAGGGGTTAATGCTAAAAATTACTTTTTTGGCCGATACAAAGGTTGATTTGGTTTGGATGGTTTTAATTGCTGTAATTCTATGGTTTAGAAAACATCGTCCGCTTGCAACCAACTTAGTTTTAACGATGATTACCGGAGATGCTGTGGGTTGGGTAATTAAGCACTTAATCCAAAGAGCACGTCCAGTACAACACTTAGCAGTTGATGACGGTTTTAGTTTTCCAAGTGGCCATACCTTAGGAATGGGAATGATTGTAATTTGGATTATAATGGTTCTTTTACCAGTTGTTTTAAAGGATAGAACTAAACGTTTTTGGATTGATTTTCTTTTAATTGTTTGGTTAGTCATCGTAATGATTTCTAGAGTATATGTATATGCTCACTATCCATCAGATGTTTGTGGCTCCGTTGCAATTGCCTTAACTTGGGTTGCTGTTATGCAATTTGTCTTTGAGAAAATTAAACAAACAGTAAATAAATAATTAAAAAAATAGGGTCAAGTGTAACGCTTAACCCTATTTGTGTGAGCAGTTTTATGATTTTGGCGGTTTGTAGGTTATGAACTAGGCGTATTTACTTGGCCTTAGGCAAAAAATGAGTAGATAAATAGGTAGTATTCCGACACTAGGGAGAGAGTAGAAGAATCATCCAAATGTTTCTGGATCTTTATTAAGTTCTTTATTTGGCAAGATTTCTTACAACATTGAAGTTAAATAATATTAAGTTTAAGACTACGATTGCTGCCGTGACAATAAATACCATGCTGTAGCTGGAGATTCCAGCGATAAAGGAACCAAGAAGCGGTCCAACAATATTTCCAATATACATTGCGCTTTGATTCCATGAAAAAATTCTACCTGTTACAGCAGCTGGAGAATTTTTAGTAAGCAAAGTTTGTACTTGAGGAAAAAGGCAAGCGTCAGTGAAACCAACTAAAAACCTTAAAATACCTAACTGAACTGTATTGTGAACAAAAGCAGTTAAAAAGAAGAGAATTGTTGCACCAATAAAACCACCAATAATGATCTTGTGCGTACCAATTCTGTCGCCCAAAGCACCAAAGCGAGAAGCAGCCAAGAAAGTAGCAATTCCGGGAAGCGCCGCGATAATTCCAGAAACAAAGACCACATTGCCGTTTCCGTTCATTAATTGCTTAACATAAAGTGAAACAATCGGATTAATTGAGTTATTAGCAGCTTGGATTATTAAGGTTGTTAAGAGTAAGCCAAAAATTAAGGCAGGGGAGCGAAGAGTTGCAATGACGCCACTTGCTTTATCGAGCTTCTTTTCAGTAATAGGTTTAAATCCTTCTTCATGAACAAAGAATAGTGAAAGCAGGAAAGAGATTAACAATAAACCGCCTGTAATAAAGAAAGTGACGCGGTAACTAAATGCAGAAGCAAGTGCACCTCCTAAAAATGGTCCAAGCAAGTTGCCTGCGGTAAAGGCTGAAGACATGGTTCCTAAAGCTTGACCAGACTTTTCCTTGGGAGTTTCTGTAGCAATTAAAGCATTCGAGTTTGATACAAAACCCGCAAAAACTCCTTGTAGCATTCTTAGGAAAAATAGTTGCCAGACGTTAGTAACTAGGCCCATGCTTCCAAGAACAATTGCCATTCCTAGAGAGGCTCGCAAGATCATTAGTTTTCTACCTTTTTTATCAGCTAACTTTCCCCACCAAGGAGAAATGACAGCCGAGACAAAGTATACTCCTGAAAAAATAAAGCCAGACCAGAAGTTTAATTGCTGGTGAGTAAAATGACCTAAAGTATCAATATATAGGGGCAGGAAAGGCATAATCTCTGAAAAAGAGATTCCTGCAATAAAAACAGCAATCGAAAGAACAAAGAGATTCTTTTTCCAAATGGGTTTGTCAGCTTTTTTTTGCATGCTAATCCTCCAACTTCTTAAAGTTTACAGTCTTATTTTTCAGAGATATTTTTCCTACTTCAAAACCATAGTCTTTTAATTCCTTTTTGTAAGTCAAAAAAGAATGGTCAATTGGCAGACCAGCAATTTCTTGAATTTGATCAAAAGATAATTGAAAATCACTATCTTTATTGTTTTTGATATATTCACAGAGTGGATTGAATTTACTCATTTTTTGGCCTTCTTTGAACTTGTTTTTCTAAATTATTTGATATTTCTTCTAGTTTAGTTAAAGTGTCAGAATTTACCGTGCCGACTAATTGATTAACTTCTTCAAAAGCTTGATTAACTTGATCAAGAACATCTTTGCCAGCTGGTAAAAGAAATAATTGCTTCTTTAAACCGTTTTTGGGATCAGGACGGCGTTCAATCATCTGCTTTTTTTCTAATAATTTAACTACATTGGTAAAGCTAGCAGGTTGATAAAAGAGATATTCAGCAACTTCTTTTTGGATACAACCGGGATGCTTTTGAATATAACGTAAGGCATGAGCATGCGTCATCCTTAAGTTAATTGAACTCAATCTTTGATTAATTAAAAGATTTTCTAGTTTACCAATATGATATAGAAGATTGGCTAGTGGTCGTTTTCTCATAGAATTCCTTCTTAAAAAAAGTTGTAATTACAACTAATATTAAAAACAATTATAGCGTAATTAATTGTAATTACAACTAGTTATCGATTAATTGTTGGGATTAGTGATTTTTGAGAAATCATATTTACGATATTTTATTGCAGCTTTTTGATCCTTAAAAATAGCACTGTGAATATCGCCTGATGAATATGCTAAGTAGAGGCAGCGATGTCCTTTAAAAGTACCTGTAATATAAATAATATCAACAGTATCTAAGAAACCACGTGCCCGTAACCATTGAGAACCGTTTTTGTCTTCAAAAGATACCATTGTTGTGTTTCCAGCATAGGTTTTATTGTCTTTTTCAGAACGATGGCTCAAATTTAAATTGGGATCTGTTTTTTGATAGACCACAGAATCCATGATTGTATGTTTGGTAATGATAAATTTTCGAGCCTGGGTGCTATAGATATCAGTTTGGTACCAAGTACCTTGAAAGTTGTCTGGAATTGTAGCCAGTTTAAAGCCTGGATATTTTTTATTTAAGTTTGGCTTAGGAGTAGTGGTCGTGCTATTTTTTGAAGTAGTGATTGAGGATTTAGAACTGGAAGATTTATTTTCATTATTATTAGATGAAGTATTGCTGCAAGCAGTGAGCAATAAGGTTGAAAAAATTACTAAGACTAGCTTTTTCATGTTTTTTACTTCCTTAAGATATGAATTTTTGCTATAAGTATAGCAGAGAGATAGGAAAATCTATGATATTTTTTTAACCGCAAAACAAAAAGCAGACATCTGGGGGAAGAGAAGTCTGCTTTTTTAATGTCGTATGTTATTCTGGGAGAATAAGTAAGGTGTAGAAGTTCCCTTACTTGTCTAATAGAATACCCTTAATTTTTTAAATAAAGCTAGGCATAAGATTTAAAATTTGCAAAGAATTTCTTTAAAAAGTTTAAAGAAGTAAAATATAATTAAAACAAAAGTATTTGCGAGAGGAAAAATTATGAAAAAAGAACAAGAAATTGAGATGTTAAAAGAATTCTCTGATGCAAATTCAACCTCTGGATTTGAAGAAGAATTTGTAAAATTATTTTCGACTTATGCTAAAGATACAGCAGATATTACTGTTGATGGGATGCTTAATGTGTATGCTGCAAAGAAGGAAAATAAGGGAGATCGTCCTGTAATTCAAATGGATGCACACTCTGATGCGGTAGGCTTTATCACGCAAGCAGTTAGACCAAATGGGTTAATCAAATTCGTTCCACTTGGTGGCTGGGTAAAATATAATATTCCTGCATTAAAAGTAAAAATTAAAAATCGCGATGGCGAGTATATTCCCGGTGTAGTTGCTACTAAGCCACCACATTTCATGACTGCAGCTGAAAGAAATTCAATTCCAGAAGTAGCTGACATGTCAATTGATGTTGGCTCATCAAGTAGAGAAGAAACAATTAAAGATTACAAAATTGATACGGGTTGCCCAATTTTTGTAGATGTAAAATGCGAATATCATGAAAAATCAGGTCTTTTCTTTGGTAAAGATTTTGATGATCGTTTTGGTGCTGGTGCAATGATTGGCGTTTTAGATAATTTAAAAGGTGAGGAAACTAATTTTGATGTTGTAGCTGCCTTATCAAGTCAAGAAGAAGTTGGTCTTCGCGGAGCATATGTGACTGGAAGAAAAATTAAGCCTGATTTATGTATAGTGCTTGAGAGTTGTCCAGCAGACGATACTTTTGAGCCAGAGTGGTTATCTCAAACTGGATTGAAGCGTGGACCAATGTTAAGAGATATGGATACGACATTTTTACCGAATCCTAAATTCCAGCAATATGCTTGTGATTTAGCAGATAAAAATGGCATTCCATATACTCGCTCAGTGAGAACTGGTGGAGGACAAGATGGAGCCGCAATTTACTACGAATATGGTGCGCCAACAATCGTAATTGGAATTCCAGTACGTTATGAACATTCACCATATTGTTTCTCTGCATATAAAGACTTTAAGGCATCAGTGGATCTAGCAACTGCGATTATTCGTGATATGACGAAAGAAAAGTTAGATAGTTTTAAGAAGGTGATTTAATGGACTGGAAAAGTTTCTTTAAGAAAATGACGATTATAATTTGGATGCTATGTTTGATTAATTTGTTGGTATTAATAGTTCGTTATACTGCAAGTGATATTGGGATGTTCTTTTCGTGGGATTATCCGCTAATATGGGCCTTTATACTGGGATGTATTTTTTGCGTTTTGGCAATTTTTTGGCCTAAGAAAAAGAAATAAAGAAATGAAAAAGTGAATGTGACGTTACTTTAAAACCATTTTAAAGTAGAGTTTATGAAATTATTTGATTGAGTTTAAAACGTTTCAAGAAATGCTTGAATTGAAAAATAGCCGTTAAACGTAAATGTTATCTAAAGGTATAAATGACAAAAAATAATACCGATATATCGATACTATAAAGTGTTGATATATCGGTATTTTTGTATATAAAAATATTTTAATCTTTTATTTTCTAAATTATTTTTATAGAAAGCGCTTGCAATTTACTAAAAACATAATATACTTAAATTGTAACTTGAAACGTTTAAAGTTCTGAAAAGTGATATTGTTGAAACGTCTGAATTGAACTATATAAGTTGATTTAAAACGTTTAATTTTTACAGGGGGATTAAAAATGCCAATTACGTTAGCAAGAATTGATCAAAGACTTATTCATGGAATTACTGTTAATCAGTGGAATAAGGTTCTTCATCCAAAAAGATTTATGGTTATTGATGATGAGGTTAGCCAAAACGAAATGGTAAAGGCAAGTATGAGAATGAGTAAGCCAACAGGAACCGGCATGTCTATCATTAATGAAGAAAAAGCAATAACTAATTTTAAAAATGGAAAATATGATTCTCATTCTGTTTTCTTAATTGTTAAAGAACCACATTATATTTTGGATTTAATCAATGCTGGAATAGAAATCCCGAAAGTTAATGTAGGAGCTTTATTTGAAGAAGGAGATAGAAAACCTTACACCAAGCGAGTAGCTTTAGATGAAAAAGAACTAGCTGATTTAAAGGCAATTGCCGATAAAGGTATTCCAGTATTTTTCGAATATACTCCAGATGATGAAAATGAGGTTTCACTTGCAGAAGTACTAAAAAATAAAGGAGAGAATTAATCATGCCTATCATATTACAAAACATCCTGATAATTTTACTTGCAGCTTATATGGCTTGGGATAACGGTACAGGTAATCAGATTACAGGTAACTGGCCAGTTATTATTGGTATGTTAGTCGGTTTAATTATGGGTAATCTAAGTGTAGGTCTAGTTATTGGTGGTACGCTCCAGCTTATGTCGTTAGGTGTTGCAGCTATTGGTGGATCATCAATCCCAGAATATGGTGTTGCAACTATAGTCGGTGTATTTATCGCTATTCGAACTGGTGCTTCTACAGGTACTGCGATCGCTGTTGGTCTACCCGTCGGAATGCTAACTTTGCAATTAGATGTTGTTATCAAAATTATTAATAACTTCTTTGCTCATTGGTCACAACGTCTTCTTCATGAAAAGAAGTTTAATAAAATGGATGGAGTTTTCTATTTAACTATTTTTGTTTGGATGCTTAAATACATTATTCCAATTGCATTAGTAGTAATGTTTGGTACGCCAATTGTTAAATTAATTCTTCATGTTATTCCAGCATGGGTTACAAACGGATTAACTATTGCTGGTGGGATGTTACCAGTTGTTGGTATTGGAATGTTATTAAGATATATGCCAGTTAAAAAGTATTTAGCATATTTATTAGCAGGTTTTGTTTTAGCAGGATATTTAAAAGTTCCAATTTTAGGAATTGCTATTTTAGGTTTAGCAGCAACTTATGAAATTTATCGTATTAATTCAGCTAAGAAAGATAAAGAAGAATTACAAACAGCAGGAACAGTAGAAGATGAAGGAGACGACTTCGATGAGTAAAGAAATGAACCAACTTGAAAATGGTAAAAAATTAACTACCCATGAACGCAAAGATATGTTTAGACGCTGGATTTTTAATGCTGGCTTAGGTTATAACTTTGAAACTCAGCAAGCTCCAGCAGTGGCTTTTTCAATGAGAAAAGCTTTAAGAAAAATTTATCCAAACGATGATGAATATATCGAAGCAATGGATAATCATTACAAGTATTTCAATGCTAATCCATTAATGGCCAATATCATTTTAGGGGCTACACTGGCCATGGAAGAAAAGGATGGAATTAAAGCTAAAGATGCTGTTCAATCTTTGAAAACTTCTTTAATGGGACCATTTTCAGGTGTTGGTGACTCTGTCTTTTGGATTTTAATTCCGACTATTATGGGTTCAATTGCTGGTTACATGGCGCTTCAAGGTAATGCAGTTGGTGCAATTTTATGGATGCTATTGCAGCTTTCATTCTATTGGTTAAAAATGTGGTTCTTTAAAACTGGATACGATTCAGGTACTAAGTTAATCACATCATTAGGTGAAAAAATTAATATATTTACTGACGCAATTTCTGTCATGGGATTAATGGTCGTTGGGTCACTAATTCCAACAGTAGTAAAAGTATATACACCATTAAAATTTAGAACCGGGAAAGTTATGCTTTCTATTCAAAGTGGTGTTCTTGACAAAATTATGCCTGCTTTACTTCCGGTTGCTGTAACTGGTCTTGTTTATTGGCTCTTAGGCAGAAAAAAGTGGACCCCAACTAAGATTATTTTATTGATTATTGTTATTTGTTTAGCTGGTGCTGCAACAGGCATCTTAGGCGTTGCAAAATAGATAGGAAGAAAAATGAGTAATATTAAACGTCATATTGTGATTGCATCACATTCAACTCTCGCTGAGGGAATGGCCAATGCTTTAAAATTTTTTGAAGGTGACAGTCTTAAACTGACAGTTTTATCTGCCTACGTTGATAACAAGCCAATCGAAGGACAGATTGAAGAAATATTTAATCAATTTGATAAAAATGATGAAGTTGTTGTTTTAACTGATTTGTTAGGTGGTTCTGTAAATCAAAAATTCTTCCCATATATTAGTCGTCCCCATACTCATGTAATCACGGGTATGAATCTATCATTAGCAATGGCAATTACTATGGAACCAGTTGATGGTTATTTAACAAGTGAAAAGATTCAATCAATTGTTTCAGAAGCTCAAAATCAAGTGAAATATGTGAATGAATTAGCGGCTGATTCGAGTGAGGACGATGAAGATGAATGATTGGAAAAAGAAAGCTATAGTCTATGAGGCATATGTACAAAGTTTTAATGATTCAGATGGTGATGGAATAGGAGATCTACCTGGTTTAATTGAAAAACTAGATTATATAAAGAATTTGGGTGCCAATGTGATTTGGCTTACGCCAATTTTTAAATCTCCTCTGGTAGATAATGGATATGACATAGCTGATTATGAAGCTATTAACCCGATTTATGGGTCAATGAATGACTTTAAAAAGTTATTGCAGCAGGCTCATGAAAGAGATCTGAAAATTGTAATGGATCTTGTTGTTAACCACACTTCAGATCAACATAAGTGGTTTAAAGAATCTAAAAAAAATAGAAATAATAAATACTCTGACTATTACATCTGGCGTGATCCGAAAGAAGATGGAAGTGCTCCTACGAATTTGGGCTCAGCATTTGGCGGATCGGCTTGGACTTATGTACCTGAGCGAAATCAATACTATTTGCATCTTTTTGCTAAGCAACAACCAGACTTAAATTGGGATAATCCTCAAGTTCGCAATGACATTTATCAAATGATGAAATTCTGGTTGGATATGGGTGTAGACGGATTTAGAATGGATTCGATCAGTTTCATTTCCAAACCAAGTAAATTTGAGGATGCGCCTTTGGAAGATAATAAGGAATATGGTGCATATTATTATGGCTCTGCTAATGGACCGCATATTCATGAATATTTACGTGAAATGAATCAAAAAGTTCTAAGTAAATATGATGTAATATCGATTGGAGAAACACCGCATACCACTGCTAGAGAAGCTCGACTTTTTGTTGAACCCGATAGACATGAATTGGATATGGTATTTCAATTTGAACATATGCATGTAGATTATGGTGAATTTGGTAGGTATTCAGATGTTACTTTTAAGATGAGTGATCTCCGTAATTCAATGACTAGCTGGCAAAATGATTTGTCATGGAATTCAAATTATTTGGGTAATCACGATCAACCACGAATTGTTTCTAGATTTGGAAATGATTCAAAGTATAGAAAAGAATCGGCTAAGATGCTTGCAATGGTATCTTTATTGCAAAAAGGAACTCCTTTTATTTTTCAAGGTGAAGAAATTGGAATGACCAATTTGCATATTAAAAATATAGATGAATTAAAAGATCTAGAAGCTCATAATATATACAGTTTCTTAAAATCTAAAGGTATATCTGATAAAGATGCCTTAAAGATGGTTAATAGAAAAACACGAGATAATGCCCGGACTCCTATGCAATGGAATAAGGAGCAAAATGCTGGTTTTTCTAGTGGCAATCCATGGATAGAAGTAAATCCAAATTATTTAGAAATTAACGTAAAGAAAGATTTACAAGATTCAAATTCAATTTATCGTTTTTATCAAAAGCTTCTAAAATTAAGGAATAATAATCAGGTGTTGCTTGATGGTAACTATGATTTAATTACGCCTGAAGATTCAGCAATTTTTGCTTATACTAGGAGTAGTGATAAAGATAAAGTTGCGGTTATTTGTTCTTTTGTACCGTATAAGGTTAAATATGAATTACCTGAAGATTTTGTAAACAAAAATAAAGTGATTTTGTCTAACTATGACGATAGAGAAGATATGGCCTCGAATACAATCTATTTAAGACCGTATGAAGGAGTTGTAATTAAACGTGAGTAACATGAAGGACGTGGCGCGTGAAGCTAATGTTTCAGTAGCAACAGTTTCGAATTTCCTTAATGGAAAGAAAGTGCGCCCAAAAGCTGCAAAAGATATTGATTTAGCTATAAAAAAATTAAATTATGTACGAAATAATACGGCAAGATTTTTAAAAACGCAAAGATCAGCTTTTGTGGTTTTCGTTGTCCCAAGTGTATGGTCTCCATTTTTTTCCGAGTTAACTTTTTGGGTTCAGAAATATTTAGATAATCTTGGATATAAGATGGTGCTATGTGTATCAGAAAATGATTATCAAAAAGAAAAAAGCTATGTAACAATGGCAGAAGAACAACGAGTAGCTGGTATTCTTTCAATTTCATATTCTGATTTAACTAGTCATGTACATTCTGATATTCCCCTCGTTTCTATTGAAAAAGAAAGTACAGGTCAATTTTCACTAGTTTCATCAGATAATTATGAAGGCGGAAAGATAGCAGCTAAAGAATTAAGTGAAAGAAATATTGATAAATATATTTTTATTGGTTCTGCAAATCACTCTTCTGTAGAAATGAATGCGCGTAAAGCTGGTTTTATAGATTATTGTAATAATCATGGGCTCAAATTTGAAATAGCGGAAGTTGACTCTCGAAAAAATGATAAAAAGAAAATTAAGAATCTGATAGATGAAATTTCAAATAACGGTAAGAAATATGGAATTTTTGCTCATACTGATGAAATCGCACTTATTTTGACACAAGAATTTCAAGATGCTGGTCTAAAGATTCCAGAACATGTGCAGATAATTGGTTTTGATGGTTGGAAACTAACACCTGATACACATTTAACTATTTCATCTATTAGACAAAATATTGAAGAAATTGCTAAAACAGCTGTTGAACAATTACATAAGGAAATGGAAGATCCAGATCATAGAGAAATTTCACGATTAATGATACCTGTAGCTTTTCGTGCAGGTGATACGACTGAAAATAAATAGAAGAGGTAAATATGTTTAATACTAGAAATACCCAGTTCCTTGATTATTTTTATGAAGGCGAGCATTTATGTATTTACCCATGGGGTCATGGACTAAGAGTTCATGACTCTTTTTTTGACGGGATGCATAATTGGGCTCTTACAGAGAAAAGTGATTTTGATTCTAACTTTAGGGTTATTTACAATGCTGATGAAGCTACGATAGTTAACGGAAAAACTAAAGCAATCGTTAATAAAAATGGAAAAATTACTTTTTATGATAAAAATAAAATAATTTTAGAAGAGTTTTGGAGGGAACGAAATTTTAGAAAGATAAAAATTAATAATAGTCAGTTTTTAAATCAAAAAGAAAATGAATATTCAAGTGCTTTGAAAATAAAAGCAAGAGACTTTAGTCCGAATAATAAAGGCTCATATGAAGTTGCAGTAAGATTTGAAGCAAATGATAATGAGAGAATATATGGAATGGGACAATATCAGCAGAGTCAATTAAATCTGAAAGGCTGTAAATTAGAGCTAGCTCAAAGAAACTCACAAGCAACAGTCCCATTTTTGATTTCTAATTATGGGTATGGTTTGTTGTGGAATAACCCAGGAATAGGTGAAGTTACATTTGCAAATAACATTACAGAGTGGAAAAATATTGATACTGATTGTATTGATTATTGGATTTGTGCAGAGGATACGCCAAAAGAAATAATTTCTGCTTATACTAATGTAACTGGACATTCTCCCAAGATGCCGCAATATGCTTTAGGACTTTGGCAAAGTAAGTTGAGATATAGAAATCAAAATGAGGTTATTTCGGTAGCAAAGCATTATCATGATTTACATATTCCACTATCGGTAATTGTTATTGATTACTTTCATTGGCCAAAACAAGGTGACTTTAAGTTCGATAAACGTTATTTCCCTAATCCAGAAAAGATGGTGAAAGATTTAAAAAGGCTAAATGTTGAATTAATGGTTTCAGTTTGGCCAAATATTGATTGTACTAGTGAAAACTATAATGAAATGAACGAAAAGGGATATTTAGTTCGAGTAGATAATGGGAAAAGTATTACAATGACTTTTCATGGTAATACTACCTTCTTTGATACTACTAACCCTAAGGCACGTCGATTTGTTTGGGATAAAATAAAAAGAAATTATTATCAAAAGGAAGTTAAGCATTTTTGGTTGGATGAGGCAGAACCTGAATATTCGACCTATGATTTTGATAATTATCGATTACATCTAGGTAGGAATTCCCAAGTCGGAAACATCTACCCAACCTTGTATGCTAAAGGATTTTATGAAGGAGAAAAGAAAGAAGGGCAGCATAACCCTATTAGCCTAATTCGTTCAGCTTGGGCAGGAAGTCAAAAATATGGCTCACTTGTTTGGAGCGGTGATATTGATTCAAGTTTTCGCTCATTTAAGTATCAATATCAGGCTGGACTTAATATTGGTTTAGCTGGAATTCCATGGTGGACAAGCGATATTGGCGGATTTCATGGTGGAAGTTCTACCGATTCTGAGTTTAAAGAACTATTGATTAGGTGGTTTGAATTTGCAGTATATTGTCCTATTTTGAGAATGCACGGTGATAGAGAGCCCCATGAATTTCCAATTGATAATCAAGTGGAAGGCACAGGTGCTCCTAACGAAATATGGTCATTTGGAAAAGAAACTTTTGACATTTTACGTAAACAAGTAAATATCCGAGAAGCTCTTAAGCCATACATTAATTCTTGTATGAATGAAGCTCATGAAAAGGGGTTTCCTGTCATGAGAACTTTATTTTTTGAATTTCCTGAAGATAAGGTTAGTTGGAATATAGAAGATGAGCATATGTTAGGGAAAAAGTATTTGGTAGCCCCGATTTTTGAATTCGGAAAACGAAGAAGACAAGTTTATTTACCGTTTGGATCCCGTTGGAAAGATGTTAACAGTGGCTCTATTAGAAGTGGCGGAATATGGGTTAATTGTGAGGCATCTTTAGATCAAATTCCGGTTTTTGAAAGAATTGACTACTGAAAATAACATATATAGTTCTATACCAATTTGACTACATATTCTAAATAGGTATAAAATTAACCTTTCTGTGTGAATAAAACACAAAAGACAGAAAGGAATAATTTTTGATGAATAATTCGACAACAGAGAAGACTTTCTTTGGTCAGCCACGTGGCTTGTCTACCCTGTTCTTCACTGAAATGTGGGAGAGATTTAGTTACTACGGTATGCGTGCTATCTTACTCTTCTACATGTACTATGCTGTAGAACGTGGCGGTCTAGGCATGGATGAAACAACTGCTGCTTCAATCATGTCTATTTACGGCTCGCTAGTTTTTCTTTCTACGGTAGCTGGTGGCTGGCTAGCAGATAGAATTTGGGGAGCGAGAAGTACCGTCTTCTTTGGTGGTGTCCTGATTATGATCGGGCACATTGTTTTAGCTTTGCCAATGGCAGAGTTAGGTTTATATATTTCAATTGCATTTATTGTAATTGGTACTGGATTGCTTAAGCCGAATGTTTCTAACATGGTAGGTGGTCTTTACTCTTTAGATGATCGCAGAAGAGATGCTGGTTTCAGTATTTTTGTGTTTGGAATCAACCTTGGATCCGCTTTAGCTCCCTGGCTTGTTCCTTGGGCAAGTGAAGGCTTTGGTTTTAACCTGTTTGGTAATCATCTTAACTTCCACGCTGGATTTTCTTTGGCAGCAGTAGGAATGTTCTTTGCCTTAGTACAATATGTATGGGGAGGCAAAAAGTATCTTTCTGATGATGGTATGCAGCCAACTGATCCAATTGATCCTGCAACTCGTAATAAATTATTGAAGAGAGTGCTTTTAGGTGTTTTGGTCTTAGCAGTTGTTTTAGGTGTGATGGCTGCGTTAGGTCAATTAAACGTTGACAATATTATTACTTTAATTACTATTGTGGCTATTGCTTTGCCAATTTACTACTTTGTTTTAATGCTTAGAAGTCCTAAAGTAACCAAGGAAGAGCGCTCAAAAGTATGGGCGTATATTCCATTATTTATTGCTGCTGCGATTTTCTGGGGAATTGAAGAATCTGGATCAGTTGTTTTAGCCTTGTTTGCTGCGCAAAGAACGGTTCTTCATATTGGAAACTGGCACTTTACTGCTGCTAACTTCCAAACTTTAAATCCATTATTTATTATGATTTTAACCCCATTTTTTGTTTGGCTATGGGATAACTGGAGAAAACAGCCGAGCGCTGCTGGCAAGTTTGCAGCTGGTTTAGTCTTTGCTGGACTTTCATACATGTGGATGGCATTGCCAGGTATGCTCTATGGAACAAATGGGCGAGTTAGTCCATTCTGGTTAGTTGGTTCATGGTTCATTGTTGAAATTGCTGAGATGCTTATTTCGCCAATTGGATTATCCGTAACAACTCGCTTGGCTCCTAAGGCATTCCGTTCTCAAATGATGAGTCTTTGGTTTTTAGCTGATGCAACTGGACAGGCTGTTAATTCGCAGATTGTTAAGTATTACTCAAGTAAAACTGAGGTAGCTTATTTCCTAATTGTTGGTTTGGTAAGTGTCCTGTTTGGTGTTGTGATGTTTTTCTTTACAAAAAAGATTCACAATTTGATGGCGGACGCTGAGTAATTAAGCAAAATTGAATATTTAAATTAAAAAGATTCAAGCTTTAGCTTGAGTCTTTTTTCTGTAGGCATTGTAAATTATTAAAAAACGAGTAGAATGAATTCTGAAGAAATAATTGGATGACAGAGAGCATTCGTTTTGGAGGAATTAAATATGGATACAATGGTTAAGCACAGACATAGTCTAAGCAAAAATCAGAAGTGGGTTATTGCATCTACTTCTTCAGGTTTTGCTCTTGAAAATATGGATGTGCTTTTTTTATCGTTTGCAATGAGTTCAATGATTGCTGATCTTCACTTATCGGGCGGAGCAGCAGGTTTTATTTCGACAATTACTAACCTTGGAATGTTAGTGGGCGGAATTGCTTTTGGAATTTTAGGGGATAAAATTGGCCGTGTTAAGACTTTTAGTCATACAGTAATTATTTTTGCGATTGCGACTGCATTGATGGCTTTTGCTAATAATATTTATATGATCTATGGACTACGTTTCCTAGCAGGAATCGGAGCTGGTGGTGAATATGGCGTTGGAATTGCTTTAATTGCTGAGAACTTTCATAAAGAGCAAATTGGTAAAATGACATCAGTTGCAGCAATTGGTGGCCAAATTGGCGCAATTTTAGCAGCTTTGATTGCGGCTTGGATTATACCAACGGCTGGCTGGCATATGCTATTTCTAGTAGGAATTATTCCAGTAGTTTTAACAATTTTTATTAGAAAGCATGTTCATGAAAGTGAACAATTTCTTGAAGCTAAAGCTAGTGAAAAGAATTCATTATTGTCAGATGTAGCAAAAAAATGTTCTCTACGCCTCGTCTTGCTTGGCAAACACTCGGCTTGATGATTATGATGACTGTTCAAATTGCGGGCTACTTTGGCTTAATAAACTGGTTGCCAACTATTGTTCAAAAACAATTAAATTTAAATGTTTCAAATTCTAGCCTTTGGATGATTGCAACTATTATTGGGATGAGTATCGGAATGATGACTTTTGGTTCAATTTTTGATTACTTTGGTCCGAGAAGAGCTTTTGCAATTTTCTTAATCGGTTCTGCCTTGATGGTCTACACTTTGAGTTTGGCTCAAAATATGGCTACTCTTTTAGTAATCGGTGCTGTTGTCGGCTTTTTCTCAAACGGGATGTTTGGCGGTTACGGTGCTGTGATCAGTAGATTGTACCCAACTGAAATTAGATCAAGTGCCAACAACATTATTGTTAATGTAGGAAGAGCAATTGGTGGTTTTTCATCAGTAGTAATCGGTATTTTAATGGATAGATATAATCTTGGTGTAGTAATGGGCTTTTTGTCAGCCTTATATATTATTAGCTTCATTGTGATGATTACTTTACCAGGCTTAAAGAATTTATCAAAAGTAGCAAAATAGTATAGCTTTTAGCAATAGTAAACTAGTGAGAATAAATATTTTTCAATTAATAATTGTCCTTGTATACTGGAGAAAAAGTGTGAGAGGAAAAATTATGAAGAAGAGAAAAATTTATCTTACTAGTTTTTTTATTGCTTTATTTTTATTATTTTTAGCGGGATGCAGTCAAAAGTCGCAAGAAGTTCCCGACAAAAAGGTTACTGTGTCATTGAATAACACTAAAACAATTCCGACTTTTTTCTTCCACGGCTGGGGATCCAGCGTAAATGCTGAAAAGCATATGGCAAATGCAGCTAAAGAGGCTGGCGCGGCTAATACAATTGTTCAAGCTGATGTAAGTAAAAATGGTACTGTTAAGTTGAATGGAACTATTCCTAAAAATGCTAAGAGCCCAATTATTGAGGTTAATTTGGAAGACAATCAAAGTGGCAAGACATCATACGTGAAAGATGTGATTACTGCCGTTTCAAATAAATATCATTATGCAAAAATCAACCTAGTTGGACATTCGATGGGAAACTTGCAGATTGCTAATTATATTAATGAAAACTACAACAATAAAAAATTGCCACAGATCAATAAAGTAGTTTCAATTGCTGGTCATTACAATGGCTATTTAGGCGAAGAAGCTGGACAAAAAGCTAAGATCAAGAATAAAGAAACTGGGCAACCTGATATTTATAGTGACGGATTTAAGCAATTATTACCGTTGCGTATGCACTATCCAAGGCAGATCGAAGTTTTAAATATTTATGGTAATAAGGAAGATGGTTCGAAGTCAGATGGGTCGGTTTCTGTAGCTTCTGCTCAAAGTTATAAATATTTAATTAATGGACGAGCAAAATCATATCACGAGGTTGAAATTAAAGGAAAAAATGCACAGCATAGTAAATTGCATGAAAATGAAGAAGTTGATCATCTTCTAATTGACTTTTTATGGAAATAAAAATAAAAAATATTGACAAATAGTCCCTGTAGATACTAATATGATTAAATGATTAGTATCTACAGGGACTATTTTTGCGAGGCGAAGCATGGAATTAAGTGAAACAGAAAAATTAAATTTTGCGATTATTCGTGGTAGTAAGGCTTACGAAGAATGGGATAGACAACAAGGAATGCCGAATTATTTAACAATAATTTTGTATGAATTGTTGATGCGACAAAAATTAACTCAAAAAGATTTAGTTAGCTTAAGCGACTTACCCAAGCAATCTATTAATAAGGGAATACATCGCTTGTTAGAACAGAATTATTTAGAATTGACAATTGATCCAGATGATAATCGCGTAAAATATTGTCAATTAACTGCTTCTGGTAAAAAGTATGCTAAAGAAAAAATGGCGTCCTTATTTGAAATAGAAAAGGAAGTTGCTCAAAAAATGGGCTCGAAAAAGATGAAGCAATTGGTAGCTCTAAATGAAGAATGGAGCGATACTTTTTGGAAATTTTTAAGAAAGAAGGGAGAAAAATAAATGCAGATTTTGAAGCCACACTTTAAAAATTATCGTAAAGAAATTATTTTTGCAATTATCACTATTTTGGTTTCAGCTTTTGCAACTTTATGGCAACCACGATTGCTAGAAAATATTCAAAAAGCAATCTTAGCTGATAATCACGATACTGTTTTAAGAGATGGGATTGGGTTAGTAGTACTTGGCTTATTAGCGATTATTGCTGGGATTTTTAATGTATATTATGCTGCAAAAATTGCCCAGGGAATAACTTCCGATTTACGAGAAGAAACTTATGCTAAAATTCAGAGCTTTTCATTCGGAAATATTGAGAAGTTTTCTAGTGGCTCTTTAGTAGTACGTTTAATTAATGATATGAACCAAGTTATGAACATGATGATGATCTTATTCATGCAGCTACTTAGAATGCCAATAATTTTACTTGGTTCATTTGTATTAAGTATTGTTACCATTCCTCATTATTGGTGGGCGCCAGTATTGATGCTCGCTTTAATGATAGGAGTTGGATTGGTTGTTATTCAAAATATGAACCAACTGTTTGCCAAGTTTCAAAAATATATGGATAAAATTTCTACTCAGGTAAAAGAAAACTTGCAAGGTGTTCGTGTAGTCAAATCTTTTAATCAAGGTGAAAATGAAATTAGGAGATTTAACAAAACTTCTGATGATTTGAATGAATTAAACATTAAAATTGGTTATTGGATTTCTACTATTATGCCAGCATTTATGCTAATTGCTTATTTAGTCATTGCATTAGTAGTCTTTTTAGTAGGCCGCAGTGCTAATTTAAATCCAAGTGATGTAGCTGTTGTATCGCCATATGTTTCTTATATTTTAACTTTGCTCTTTGCAATTTTAATTGGTGGCTTTGTGATTATGAACTTCACCCGTGGGATGGTTTCTTTGAGAAGAATTAAGGAAGTTCTTGATACTGAGCCAGATGTTCAATTTGTTTCCAATGCTTCAGCTGCACCAAAAAAAGGAAGTATTGAATTTGATAATGTATCTTTTACTTACCCAGATGGTGATAAGCCAACTTTAAAAAATATTTCCTTCAAAGTAAAGCCGGGAGAGATGGTTGGTATTGTTGGCGCAACTGGATCAGGTAAGAGTACGCTTGCTCAACTTATCCCGCGTTTGTATGATCCAACTAAAGGAACAATCAAAATTGGTGGCAAAGATTTAAAAACTATTGGTGAAAAAGCTCTTCGTAATACTGTTTCAATGGTTTTACAAAAAGCAATTTTATTCTCTGGTACAATTGCATCCAACTTACGGCAGGGTAAAGAAGATGCAACTGATTATGAATTGAAGCGTGCTTCAGAAATCGCACAAGCGCAAGAATTTGTAGGACAATATCCTGATGAATTCGATCATGCAGTAGAAGAGCGTTCAGCTAATTTCTCTGGTGGTCAAAAGCAACGTCTATCTATTGCTCGTGGTGTAATCGGCCAGCCACCTATTTTGATTTTAGATGATTCAACTTCTGCCTTAGATGCTAAATCTGAAAAATTGGTTCAGGAAGCTTTAGAACATGATCTAAAGGATACTACGACAGTAATTATCGCTGAAAAAATTGTGTCAGTAATGAATGCTGATAAAATTTTAGTTTTAGATGATGGAAAACTCGTTGCCGAAGGAACTCACGAAGAGTTATTAAAGATTTCTCCAATTTATCAAGATATTTATCGCACACAAAAAGCTAAAGAAAAGAGAGGTGAAATTGATGAGTAATACTAAAAAAGCCTTGAGATACTTTGCTAAGTATCTGAAGAATTACTGGAAGGGAGTTACGATAGTTGTAGTTCTTTCCTTGGTTTCAACTTTAAGTCAGGTTTTAGGACCGCTTTTCCTGGGAAATGCCGTTCAAGAATTAACTAAGGCTGTAAGCAATGTAGCTAGACGTAGTCACGATTTAAGCAGTTTTTATCAGTCTCTTGGCTCAATGGTCAGTGTATATGCAGCAGGAATTATTGCTTCTTTCATTGCTTGGATGGTAATGTCTAAATTTACTGCGAATGCTACAAATGATATGAGAGAGAACTTATTTGCTAAGTTTCAGAGAATGTTAATTCGATATTTTGATACTCATCAAGATGGAAAGCTGTTATCTTTATTTAATTCAGATTTAGATAATATTTTTAATGCCTTAAACAATGCAATTTTCGAAATTATTTCTCAAGGTGCATTATTAATCGGAACGATTATTATGATGTTCATTGTCAATCCGACAATGGCTTGGTTTACAGTGGCAACAACCCCATTTATTTTGATAATTAGTTTAGTTATTATGAAAAAGGCACGGATTTACCTAGATAAACAGCAAGATAAAATCAGTGACCTTAACGGCTATGTTAATGAACAGATTAATGGTGAAAAAGTTATTATTACTAACGGTTTACAAGAAGAATCAGTTCAAAGTTTTAAAAAATACAATAACGATGTCCGTAACGCTATGTTTAAGGGGCAGTTTTATTCCGGAATGCTTTTCCCCTTATTACAGGGAATTTCTTTACTAAACTTAGCTATTGTAATTGGTGGAGGCGCATGGTTAATTGTTAGTGGCCAGGTAAGTAGGGCAGTTGGCTTAGGATTGATTGTGGCCTTTGTTGAATATTCTCAAACATATTTCCAACCTCTAACTCAATTAACTTCTATTTATTCTATGACTCAGCTCGCCTTAACTGGTGCAAGAAGATTAGCTACTGTTGAAGAGCAAGATGAAGAAAATACTGTGCCAAATGGTAAAGTTTTACAGGGAATTAAAAAAGGCGTTAAGCTCGAAAATGTTCATTTTGGCTATAACGCTGATAAAGAAATTTTGCATGGTGTTTCAATTGACGTTGATAAAGGAAAATCTGTTGCTGTAGTTGGTCCAACTGGATCGGGGAAAACGACTATTATGAACTTGATTAATCGCTTTTACGATGTTAATAGTGGAAAAGTAACCTTTGATGGCGTTGATGTGCGTGATATTACGCTTGAATCTTTAAGAAATAATGTAGGTATTGTTCTACAAGATTCAGTGCTGTTTACTGGAACAGTTGAAGATAATATTAAGTATGGTAAGCCAACTGCTAGTCGAGAAGAAGTAATTGCAGCAGCAAAAGAAGCTAATATTCACGACTTTATCATGACCCTGCCTGAAGGCTATGATACCCATGTTTCAGAAGAAAATTCGGTCTTTTCTACAGGTCAGAAACAATTAATTTCGATTGCTAGAACTATTTTGACTGATCCAGAATTTTTGATTTTGGATGAAGCGACTTCTAATGTTGATACAGTTACTGAAGCCAAGATTCAAAAGGCAATGGATGCCGTTATTGCGGGTAGAACAAGCTTTGTTATTGCTCACCGTTTGAAGACAATTCTAAATTCAGATAAAATAGTAGTATTGAAAGACGGAAACGTCATTGAAGAAGGAAACCACGACGAGCTACTTAAGAAACGTGGATTTTACTACGGACTATATACTAATCAAATGGCATTTGAATAATTTAGAGGGATCTTTTCCCTCTAATTTTAGTTAGGGGAAAATAAAAAAAGTGAAAAGAAAGCTACGAATTTTTTCTTTATTTACTGTCTTATTGAGCGTTTTTTTACTATCAGCATGTCGAAAAAATACACGTAATGTATACCAAGAAGTTAAAAGAAGTAATGAAATTACCTGGGGCGTTAAAGCTGATACACGTTTATTCGGTTTAATGAGCATTAAAACTGGAAAGATTGAGGGTTTTGAAGTTGATTTAGCTAATGCCTTGACCAAAGAAATGCTTGGAAAAGATGCTAAAGCCAATTTTGTACAAACTACTGCCAAAACTAAGATTCCATTATTAAAGAATGGAAATATTGATGCAGTTTTAGCTGCAATGACAATTACACCGGAGCGTAAAAAGCAGATTGATTTTAGTGAACCATACTTTTATGCTGGTCAATCTTTGTTAGTTAAGGAAGACTCAACAATTAAAAATGTTCAAGATCTAAATGGAAAAACAGCATTAGCTGTTAAAGGTACAACAGCTGTCGCTAATGTTAAAAAATTTGCTCCAAAAGCAAAAGTATTAGAATTTGACGATTATGGTCAAGCGTTCACTGCGCTAAAAGCAGGTCAGGGTCAAGCAATGACGACTGATAATGGTTTACTTGCTGGGATTGCTACTGAAAATAAGGGCTATAAGCTTGTTGGTGGTACATATACAAATGAACCATATGGTATTGCGGTAAATAAGGGACAGAAGCAGATGAAGAATGCAATTAATCGTGCTCTCAATAAATTAAAAAAAGATGGGACGTATAATGCATTAGTAAAGAAGTGGTTTAGTGGTATTCCAGGCTTTAATATTAAAGAGGCTGAAGGTGAAAAATAAATTTTTTACTTGCCTTTTTTGGAAAAATATTATTAAATGTAATCAACATTTAAATTTAAAAAGCGATGAAAAGAAAAGTAAATAATTTATTTCTTTTAGTGAGTTAACGATAGTGGAAAAGTTAGCAGACCCTGGATTATTGAAAGACACTTTTACAATGCTGCTGGCTGAAATCTCAGTGAGAGTAAGTTGAGCCGTAAGCGGTACGTTATCTAGCCGCTGGAGCATGTTTGTGCTCTAGTCAAGTTGGTCTTTAAGTAGACAATTTAGGTGGTACCGCGGAAAAAAGCCTTTCGTCCTGAGAAATATAGGAGCGAAGGGCTTTTTTCTTTACTCCAAATTAGAAAAGGAGTTATGTCTGAGTAGGCAATAGGTAAGCTATATTAAAGTTAATTTTAATAATTTTAGAGTAGAATGGAAAAGTGAGTAAAAAAGAGAGGGGAAGCACAATGGCTGCAATTATTGATTTTAAGCATGTAAATAAGTACTATGGTAAATTCCATGCTTTAAAGGATATAAATTTAAGTATTGAAGAGGGTCAAGTTGTTTCAATTATTGGACCATCTGGTTCTGGTAAAAGTACTTTGATTCGGACAATGAATGGGCTAGAGCGAATCAATTCTGGTACTTTGATGGTTACTGGCTATGATCTAGCAGATAAGCATACGGATTTAAACAAAATTCGTAAAAATGTGGGAATGGTTTTCCAGCATTTTAACTTGTATGACAACCATACTGTGCTTGAAAATATAACTTTAGCTCCTAAGATTGTTTTGCACCGTCCAGAGAAAGAAAACCACGATATTGCAATGGATCTTTTGAAAAAAGTAGGTCTTGAAGAAAAGGCTAATATGTATCCAAGACAATTATCTGGTGGACAAAAGCAACGTGTTGCAATTGCTCGTTCGTTAGCAATGAGACCAAAGGCTATTTTATTTGATGAACCAACTAGTGCGCTTGACCCAGAAATGATTCAAGATGTTTTAGATGTTATGAAGTACGTAGCAGATCAAGGAATTACAATGGTTGTTGTAACTCATGAAATGGGCTTTGCTCGTGAGGTTGGAGATAGACTTATTTTCTTTGATCAAGGAAGAATTTTAGAAGATGCTAAGCCAGAAGAGTTCTTCGAACATCCTAAGACTGAACGTGCGCGTCAATTTTTAAGTAAGGTTATTACTGAAAAGCTAGGTGGCTAAAATGAAAAAATCAATTAAGATTTTTATTTTACCTTTGGTATTAGTTTTACTGATTACTTTAACCGGATGTGCCAAAAAGCAAAAATCAAGTAATATTTATGAACAGGTTAAAGAAAGTAAAACCATTACTTGGGGCGTTAAGGCTGATACGCGATTATTTGGTTTAATGAGTATTAAAACTGGAAAAATCGAAGGCTTTGAAGTGGATTTAGCAAAAGCCTTAACTAAACAAATGTTAGGTAAAAATGCAAAAACTGAATTTGTGCAAACTACGCCTAAGACGAGAATTCCGCTACTTAAGAATGGTAACATTGATGCAATTTTAGCAACAATGACGATTACACCTGATCGTAAAAAACAAGTAACTTTTAGTGAACCATACTTTACTGCAGGTCAATCTTTACTAGTTAAAGATAATTCAACTATTAAGAATGTTAAGGATCTTAATGGTAAAACTGCTTTAGCGGTAAAGGGAACAACAGCAGTTGATAATGTTAAAAAATTTGCACCTAAAGCAAAAGTTTTAGAGTATGACGATTATGGTCAAGCTTTTACTGCCTTAAAAGCGGGACAAGGTCAAGCAATGACTACTGATAACGGTTTACTTGCCGGAATTGCGAGTGAAAATAAAGGCTATAAATTAGTTGGTGGTACCTACACCAGTGAGCCTTACGGGATTGCTGTAGAAAAAGGACAAACCGATTTTGCTGACCGTATTAATAAGGCACTAAATGAATTAAAGAAAAACGGAACATATCATCGTTTGTTAGTTAAATGGTTCAATGGTATTCCAGGATTTAACATTAAGGAGGTTGAAAATTCGTGATAGGGATTTTAACAAATCACTGGTCTGAATTCTTATCAGGCTTTTGGAACACAATCTTATGTAGTCTGATTGCCCTGTTCTTTAGTTTAATTCTTGGGGTAGGCTTTGCTTTATTAGAAGTTGCACCAAATAAGTTTGGTAGAGCAGTAGCACATGTCTATATTGAAATTTTTCGTAATATTCCTTTACTAGTTATTACAATGATTTTTTACCTTGTTGTACCGCAAATTTGGTTTAAGGTATCTGGTTTTGCAGCTGGTACAATTGGATTAACCTTGTATACTTCAGCTTTTATTGCGGAAACTGTTAGGGCAGGAATCAACTCAGTTGGAGATGGGCAAATGGAAGGAGCTCGTTCAAATGGGATGACTTATACGCAAGCAATGCGATATGTTATTTTGCCACAAGCTCTAAAGATTGTAATTCCTCCATTGGGCAATCAATTTATTAACTTAATTAAAAACTCATCGGTATTAGCCTTTGTAGCCGGTTTTGACTTGATGTATCAAGCAGATGTCATAGCTTTTTCATCTTTTGAAACTATTAATACCTATGTTGTTGTAGGTTTATTTTACTTAATTTTAACCTTGCCATTAAGTTATTACATGCGTCACTTAGAAAAGAAATTAGCCTAGGAAGGAGAAAAAGATGGAAAACTTTATTCATGCATATTCTTGGATTAACATTCGCTTTCTCTTACAAGGTTTGTGGGTGACTATATATGTATCCTTAATATCAATTGCCTTGAGTTTTATTCTAGGGCTAGTATTTGGTTTTATTCGATATGTGAAGATTAAGTATCTTTCAGCTGTTGTTGGTTTTGTGATTGATATTATAAGAAATTTACCGCTATTGTTGATAATCTTCTTTACGTACTTTGGATTGCCAGAGTTAGGAATTGTTACTAATCCAACAGTAGCATCGATTATTGCTCTAGTAGTATTTGAAGGAGCCATGCTTGCTGAAATTGTCAGAAGTGGTATTGCTGCTGTGGATCCGGGACAAATGGAAGGAGCTCGTTCAAACGGGATGACCTATATGCAGGCGATGTATCATGTGATCATTCCGCAAGCTCTTAATAAGATGATCCCGTCTCTTTTGTCACAATTCGTTTCATTAGTTAAAGACACGTCACTTGCAACAATTATTGTTTTGCCAGAGTTATTGTTCCATGCGCAAATTATTTATAGTCAAAATACAACCTACTTAATTCCAATGTATGTAATTATTGCAATTATGTATTTCATTGTTTGTTTCTCACTCTCAATGATTGCTAAGCATTTGCAAAGTAAGTATTAATTATGTGAAAAACCACGTGAGCTGAATTCACGTGGTTTTTTGTTGATTAATTATTTTTTATAAATTGTTTTAGTTCTTTTTGAGAGAAGTATGAACCATAATCTTCAGTTAATTGTTTTAAAATGAAGTCATTGCTCGCATTCAGTTTTCTACTGAGCTTAATCATCTTCTTAATAGCATCAACCCGCTCTTCTTCTTTTGCAACATATCGCATATCATCAAGTTTCATTTGGTAATCCATGAGCTCTTTCCTTCTTTCTGGATTAGTTTTATATTTCTCAACATCGCTTTGTAACTTTTGAATAAAGCTATCATTTGTATTAATTTTACCACGCATTAGATCAAAAAAGCCTTGCAGACGCGGCGTGATTTCCCCTTTTGTTCCACTTGCATTAAGCAAAATCAGATTTTGACCAATATTTAATGGATCATGTCTAAATCCCTCAGTGCTCCAAGTAGTATTATAGCGATATTGGTCAAGCCCAAGCGGATCGGTTGGTAGAATTAAAATTAAATACGTAGTAGGCAAGTTGCGATAATTTTCACCTTGCATAAATAGACTTTGATCCATCATTGAAAAATAATATCGCATCCGCTTTCCTAAAAAATCAGGCAGGGTCATTTGTAGTTCAATATCAAAGACTCGGCCTTTGTCATCTGTAGCATAGATGTCGGGGATAATACCATGCATTGCAGGATGAAACTTCAATCTTTTCTGTGTTTCAAAACCAGCAGTTTGAATATGCAATTCAGGCGCAATTGCTCGTAAAAGGTCGCGGCAATTATTTCCTTGTTCCATAACCCAGCTAAAGATTGGATCAGCGGTGATATCAGCTTCATCAACCCGTTTTTCTAATTCTTTTCTGTTCATAGAAAACTCCTTTAAGTGTATTAGAGAAAGATCTCCAATCTTAATTACGCAAAAGGGAGTTTTATTTTTTTGAAAAGAAAAAGAAGATCAATCTGATCTTCTTAAATTAAAGTTTGATTGCTAAAGCTTCATAAGGCTTTAATTGCAAGGCTAAAGGAAGAGAAGCAAGATTTTTATCGTAATTTTGAATTAAAATATGCCCCGCCTTATTTAAATATTCAGCAGGTATTTTAACTTCAGTTTCTTTGCCATAGAAGTTTGCAAATACTAAAAGTTTTTCATTAGAGTCATCTAAATAACGTTCATAGGCCATAACTTGTGGGTGTTCCATTAAAAATGGTTTGATGTGACCTTCAGAGATCAATTTTTCTGATTTTCTGAGTTTAATTAATTTTTGATAGAAATTAAAAATTTCACCATCCAGTAGTTCTTTTTCAACGTTAATTCTATCTTGGTCTGTTGGCATAAGCCAAGGTTTGTGGTCACTAAAACCAGCATATTGAGAATTATCCCAGTGCATTGGAACCCTTGAATTATCGCGAGCTTTAGACTGAACAATTTCAAAAGCTTCTTTTTCATCAATACCTTTTTTGATTAATGCGTCATAGGCATTCAAAGCTTCGATATCAACATAATCCTTCATGGAAGTATAGTGAGGATCCATCATACCAATTTCTTCGCCCATATAAATGTAAGGCGTTCCGCGTAGTAGATGAAGAGCAAGAGCTAACATCTCAGCAGATTTATTGTGATATTTTCCAGTATCACCGAATCGATTTAATGCCCAAGGCTGGTCGTGATTATTCCAGAATAGAGCTTGCCAGCCGCCACCTTGATCAATCTTACTATTCCAGGTAAGCATAATATCTTTTAATTTCTTAAAGTCAAAAGGCATCTTAGACCATTTTTCACCGTTTTTATAGTCAACTTTGAGGTGATGAAAGGTAAAGACCATTGAAAGCTCATGATCTTCTGGACGGGTATAAGCAATTGAATTTTCAATCGTAGTTGATGACATTTCTCCAACAGTAACTGATTCCGGGTCTTGACCGAAGGATTTTGCATTTAATTCTTTTAGATATTGCTGCACCACTGGTGTATCAGTATAAAGGGATTTTTCTTGCACCGGATCTGTTGAGTTAACTAAGGTAGTATCTTTCCCTGTAACGTTGATTACGTCAAAGCGGAAGCCGTGAACTCCTTTATTACGCCAAAAGTTTACAACATCTATTAAGGCAGCGCGAACTTCAGGATTGTGCCAGTCAAGATCTGCTTGAGTTGGGTCGTAGAGGTGGAGATAGTAGTAATCAGTGTCGCCAAATTTTGACCAAGCTGGACCACCAAATTTTGATTGCCAGTTATTAGGTAGTTGTCCGTCCTTACCTTTTCTAAGATAAAAGAATTTTTGATACTTCTTATCTCCGGCTAGAGCTTTTTTAAACCATTCATGTTCTGTTGAGCAGTGATTTAAAACCATGTCGAGCATCACATTAACGTTAATACTTTTTAATTTAGTTACCAATTCTTCGAAATCATCCATTGTTCCAAAACGAGGATCAATTTTTTTATAATCAGCAATGTCATAGCCGTTGTCATTTTGTGGAGAAACAAAAAATGGGTTAAACCAAATGAAATCTACATTTAGCTTCTTAATATAGTCAATTTTTTCAATGATGCCACGTAAGTCGCCAATACCATCATTATTTGAGTCATAAAAAGATTTTGGGTAAATTTGATAAATTACTTTATTGCCTAAATTATTCATCGCTAGGATCCTTTCTAAAATTTAATCTTTTTTCTTCGAGCAAAATCAACAAACTTGAATTTATCAGGTCGATGATATGACAGAGTTAGTTCAAATTTAGTTGTATCAGCTAAATAATTTCTGCTTGCGACCAGCACTGCGAGTTCGTTATCTAGTTGAAGTAAATCTCGAATTCTTTGGTTAACTGTGCAGACAGAAATTTCTTTCGTTGCATAGGAAATTTCTAATTTTTCTTTATTTTCTAAATAATTATAAATAGAAGTTTTTGCAGCATCTTTTGGAAGTGAATTAATAGGAGGTGAAAGCAAATAGTCGCAATCTAAGACATCAGCTTGTCCTTCTATTAATCGCAAGCGTTCAAGATGAAAACCGGCACTGTTTTTTTCTTCAGGAAAATATTTGATAAAGCCAGTAGGTAAATGTTCTTCTTTTTGTAAAAGTAAAACTTTTGTTTCCGCCTTAAGTCCTAATTGATTGTTCAATTCAGCGAAACTGCTAATTCCTGAAATAGGAAAAGCGTAGCGATCAAGATTTAAAACTATTGAGCCTTTTCCGCGAATTTTTTGAATTAAGCCTAAGTCAGTTAAGCTAGTAAGTGCTTTGCGAATTGTTTCTCTTGAAGCCCCATATAAGTCCATTAATTGATGTTCACTAGGGAGATATTCGCCAGGTTTATATTGTTGATGCTTAATTTTATCTACTAAGTCTTGAGCAATAGCACTAACTTTGGATTGAGCCATAAAAAATCCTCCTTTGTCTTTAATTATATACACTTGTTTAGACAAGTAAAGAAAAACTTTATTATCTACAAAATGCTTATTTAAAAGAAAAGTAAGCTTTTTCATAAAATAGTATTGACAACTTGTACAGACAAGTATAGTATTTAAGTCAAGATTAATGAAAGCGGATACTTTCAAAGAGGAGAATGAAATTATGGTACAAGATACTACTAATTTATTAGCTCCAGCTACTGGAGCGGTTATTGCTTTAGCTAAGACTTCTGATCCAATCTTTTCTCAGGGAACAATGGGAGATGGATTTGGATTAACTCCAACTGTTGGAAAGGTTGTAGCACCTGTCTCAGGAAAAATTAGTATGGTTGCTGATACTAAGCATGCTGTCGGAATCGTCACTAATGAAGGACTAGAGGTGCTAGTTCACATGGGCGTTGATACAGTTGGTTTAAAGGGTGCACCATTCACGATTAAGATTGAAAATGGTCAAGAAGTTAAAGCTGGCGATGAAATTGCTGAAATGGATTTAGATGAAATCAAGGCTAAGGGATTAGATACAACAATCATGGTTTTGATTACTAATTCAGCTGATAAGATTTCAGGACTTGATGTAACTGAAGGTGAGGCAGAAGCTGGTGAGGTTGTCGCAACAGCTTACTTAAAAACTTCAGAAACAGAAGACACTTCAAGTAAAAAGTTATCCTATCCAGAATTGGCTGCTTTCATTATTAAAAATGTCGGCGGTAAAGATAATGTTAACAATGTAATTCACTGTATTACCCGTTTGCGTTTTTATTTAAAAGATGAAAGTAAAGCTAACGATGACGTTTTAAAAAATCAACGTGGAATTCTAGATGTGATGCATGCTTCTGGCCAATACCAAGTTGTAATTGGTAATGAGGTAACTAATGTCTTTGATGAAGTAGTCAAGCAATTAGGACCTTTAGATAGTGAAGCAGCTCCTGCTCCAGAAGATGACGGTAAAAATCCAGTTTCAAAAGCTTTTGGTAATTTAATTGGATTTATCACTGGTTCAATGAGTCCAATTATCGGTGTAATTGCTGCAGCAGGTATTATTAAAGGTATTTTGGCATTACTTACTCTGCCTCAATTAGGTAGTTTACTTAGTGTCAAGAGTACAGCCTATATTACTACTAGTGCAATTGCTGATTCAGCCTTCTTTTTCTTGCCAGTCTTAGTTGGTTATTGTGCAGCAAAGAGATTGAATTCCGATCCAATCATTGCAGCAGTAATTGGTGGTGTGCTTGTTTACCCTCAATTAGTTGAATGGGGTAAAGCTTTTAAGACGATGTTTGAAGTTGGTGGGATTAAGTTTGAGTTCTTGAACTATACTTACTCAATTTTCCCAATGATTTTAGCTGCATGGCTTGCTAAAAAGTGTGAAGATTGGCTTAAAAAGTGGCTACCATCATACTTGCAAATGATTTTTATCCCATTAATTACTGTTTTAGTTGTATCTGCATTGACTTTAATGGTAACTGGTCCGATTATTCAAGGTGTTGCTAACGGGATTGCTGTCTTCATTAACTGGTTAGTTCACGCATCTGGTTGGATCGGCGGATTCATTATTGGTGGATTTTACCAAGTATTGGTTATCTTTGGTTTGCACTGGGGTGTTGTTCCACTTGTTGCACAACAAATTGCCGGAACTGGTGAAAGTGCGTTAAACGCAATTATTTGTTCATCAATGATTGCTCAAGGTGCTGCAGTATTAGCTGTTGCTATTAAGTCTAAGAAAGAAGACTTAAAAGAATTAGGATTTGCTTCAACTATTTCTGCAATGTGTGGTGTTACTGAGCCAGCCGTTTATGGTATCAGTTTAAGATATAAGAAAGTATTTATTTCTGGTTGTATTGGTTCTGCATTTGGTGGCCTTGTTACTGGATTAATGCATGGAACAATGTATGGCTTTACTGGTGGATTAATTGGTTTTTCTTCATTCTTTAATCCAAAACATCCAACTGATTTATCTAGTTTCTATACTTTCTTGATTGCTAGTGCTGTAACAATTGTAGTTTCATTTATCGTAACTTGGGTTTGGGGCTATAACGATAGTATGGTTCAAGGCGCCAAGGTTGCAAAGAAAAAGAGACCTGGTAGTAAGTAGAAATATTTATTTAAATTAAATAAACAATAAAACAACGTTGGAAGTTTCAGCGTTGTTTTTTGCGTTCAGGAGTTGCAAATATTAAATCATATTAATATAATTAATAATAATTTAATTAAGTCGTAGATTAGGGGGAAAGGCTATGATTTTTGAAAAGCTTTTTTCTAAAGAAAATAAAAAAGATGAGATAGTTGATGTTAAGTTAAGTGATAAAAAGTTCAATGAATTAAGAATAAAGTTAAGCATTGGAGACGTAACAGTTGAACAAGGCGAGAATTTTTCGGTTAATTTTACTGGTAAAAGACACTACTTACCGCTTATTCGCTTAGAAGATGGTAAACTACGACTTAAGCAAAAAATGAATTTGATTGAAAAGGGAGAAGCTCATTTAAAAGTTGTGATTCCTACAAAGGTTACTTTGGATAGTCTTGATATTCAAACTAGTAGCGGGGATATTGAGATAGTTGATATTAAGACTGAAAAAGCCTATCTTAAATCTACTGAAGGTAGAGTTAGAGTAAGACGAGTGGCAATAGCTGAGACTCTTCTTGAATCAACAGATGGAAACGTAACAGTACGAAATAGTGATCTAGCAGATGGCAAACTAGCAACATACGATGGAGAAATCAAAGTATCGGGATCTATTTTATCTAGGATTTCTTTAAATGTAACAGATGGAGATATGAATCTAACTGATGTTACGATTGACGAAGGGAATGCAAACTTAAAGGCTGGTAACTTTACGCTCGATCATGCTGTATTTAAGAGCGATTATGAAATAAAGAATATTGAAGGAAATAATACAGTTTGGAGTGCAAATTTAAAATATGCTCATGTAAGAACGGCAAATGGCTTAAATAATATTTCGTTTGATCCACAACCTTCAGGTGTTGTTTTAACAATGACAACGGTAGATGGAGATAATGTAGTTGAGTAGAAAAAATAAACCTCGTGGAATAACCCACGAGGTTTATTTTTACTTGACGTTGCTCAAAACAGAACGAATCTTAGTTGTAAGCATATCAATAGCAACATCATTTTCTCCACCTTCTGGAACGATGATGTCCGCATAACGCTTAGTTGGTTCAATAAATTGGTTGTACATTGGCTTAACGGTCTTTAAGTATTGATCAATAACTGAATGAACTGAATGAACTGAACGACCACGTTCTTGCGTGTCACGTTCTAATCTTCTGATAAAACGAATATCGTCATCCGTATCAACAAAGACCTTGATGCTCATTAAATTACGTAAGTTTTCTTCACCAAGAACGAGAATACCTTCTAGGATAATAATATCAGCTGGTTCAGTGTGAATAGTCTTTTCACTTCTAGTATGAGCAGTAAAGTCGTAAACTGGCATTTCAACTGCCTTATAGTCCATTAATTGACGAAGTTGCTCAACAAGTAGTGGCATGTCAAAGGCATCTGGATGATCGTAGTTAATCTTTTTACGCTCTGACATTGATAAGTCATCGTTATTCTTGTAATAAGAATCTTGCGTCATAATTAAAATATGGTCATCTTGTTGTAATTGGTCATAAATTTCATGGGCAATGGTTGTCTTCCCACTACCTGAACCACCGGCAATTCCAATGATAATAGGGCGTTTACTTTGCACAATTAAAATCTCCTTTTTTAAACTATTACAATAATACCTTAAAATTACGCTCTGTGATAGATTTACAGGCAATAATATTGACAAATATGTGTTTTTTCTGAATATGTGAAGTAAAATAAAATTGAAAGTGTTATGTATGGTTTTAAAAAGAAGGTTTTACTTTGACTGCTCAAGAGAAAGCCGCAATCAAGAATTGGAATCCCCGATATCGGAGAAATGTCTATTTATATCTATGGATTTACGGAATTTTAGGTGCGGTAACTGGAATTACTAATGATGCAGCTTTGTCATACTTTGATATAGTAGCACCAGGATTAATTTCAGGTTTGAATATCTTTAATGCAATTACTGCATTATTAATGTCGTTGATGATTGTTTGGGTACATGAATTAGGTTATCGCAAAATTTTGTTGATTTTGCCGCCTTTAACTTCTATTTTTCTGGCGTTGACTACTATTACAACTAACCAAATAGTTATTATGTTTGCTTACATTATTTCATGGACTGCAATTGGAGTTTATGACTTAATGTATCCTCTAATGTGGACTTCTTATGTTCCTAAAGAAATTAGAACTAAGATGTTTACGGTAGTAATGGTTGTAAACTTAGTTGCGCAAACCATCTTAACTTTCATTGGTGGGAAGGCAGTAGTGTACTTTTTTAGCAAGATGCAGAGTATTCCTTATGATACTGCTTCTAATCTATCTGCTCATACTGCTCAACTAAGTGGAAGTTATCTAGCTAATTATACTAATGCCTTTAGAATAGTATTGATTTTGACTGCTTTAGTTAATGTAGTTGCTTTTGTATTGGCAATATTTATTAAAGATGAGCCAAAGGACTATCGAACCGTTGGGATGAAGAAACCGCAAACGCCAGAAGAGAAGAAGAAAGCTTTTGAAGCCTTAATTAATAAAAAGACGATTATGTGGATTCTGTACATTGCAGGTATTCAACTAGGTGCAAGATTGGTTGTTCCTTATATACCAATTTATTTGAATGATTATCTGCATATTCCCCGGGGAATTACTTCAACGATAAATACCTTTTAGACCGCAGCAATGTTTATTGGATATTTCTTTGCTCCATTCTTAGCAAAGAAGTTAGGTGCCATTGTTTCTATTGCTGCTGGGACCTTAACTTGTGCACCATTAATGTTCTTAATGGCTAATGGTCGGCATTTTGGTACTGGAATTACTCTTTTTGTAGTTGTAGGAGTTTTGCTATTTTTACGTAGTGGTTTAGCAAATGCAACAATGCCGATTCAGCAAGAAGTACAGATGATTATTGTAGATAAGGATATGCGTCCAGCATTTACTGCTGTGGTTCAGATTGCATATGCGGTAATTGGAATAATTGATGGATTATTTACAGCCTTTTATTTACTTAAGACGCCAGCTGGGTATGCGAATGCATACTACATTGCGACTGCTCTATATGTAGTAGTAAGTATCTTATTAATTGTAATGTTTGCTAAGCAGTATAACTGGATCTTAGATGAGAAAAAGAGCAAATCTAATGAAAAATAGTTAATTGATAACTTAAGAATAATAATAAAATACCGAATTAGTCGTGAAAGTGACTGATTCGGTATTTTTGGTATTTTCGGGGGATGAAAGATGGTAATATTTAAGACATAAAAATAATGTTGATTATTTAAGGAGAAGAAATGATGAAAGATATTAGAAAAGAAAATATTGTTAAAGCTACTACTTTGAGTGAAGAAGAAATGATTGAAGTTGTTGGTGGAAAGGCAGTGAATGGTTTTGTTAATGGAAATTTTAGTAGCAGAATCAGTCTCTTTTGCACTTTTACAAAAAATGATAGTAAAATTAATGAATAAATGATAATATTTGGAAACAAAACTACTCTTTGGAGGACAGAAATATAAAAAATGAATTGAAACAAGTGTTGAATGACTTTATCTCACTTGCTAAGACTCGTTATGATAGGAAAGGCAACGAATACTTACTAGAGCAACTTGAAGTTGCCTTAGACAAGTTAGAACATAATGTTCAAGATGAAGTAGATGAAGCTCGTGCAACTTATCAAAATATAAATACTATTTGTCTTACTAACCATCTTCACTTGGAAACAGATGAAGAAGCATTACTTGAAAAGATTAAAAAAATTTCAATGAGTAAAGGCTGGCTTGGTGGCTTAAACAGCTGGAATACGACCAATACTTGGCCTGGAAAATAAGAGAAACATAAATATCAAAAACAAAATCTATCCAAGAATGAAGAATAGTCGAAGGGCTATTCTTTTTTAATATATTAACTTTATGTGCATATTTTTTAAAAGTGAACTAAAATGGATCTGTAAAAAGGAATAGAAGTGATAACTTTGACTAAAAATGATGAAAACGATGAGATAATTAAGGTTGCTCAATTATCTGTTGAAGATGCACTGAAGGAATTAAATACTAGTCAAAGTGGCTTAACAATTGATGAAGTTCATACACTACAGCAAAAATATGGAAAGAATATTTTTGCCAAAGCAAACCAGGAGCCACTTTGGAAGAAATTTTTAGCTAATTTTACTAATTTAATGGCGATTCTGCTTTGGGTAGCAGGTATTATTGCTTTTTGTGCTGATTTAGTGCAATTAGGAATTGCTATTTGGGCCGTAAATATCATTAATGGTATTTTTAGTTTTTGGCAAGAATTTCAAGCTGATAAGGCAACTGAAGCGCTAGCGAATATGCTTCCTTCTTATACAAGAGTTGTAAGAAACGGAAAAGAAGAAAAGATTTTAGCTAATGATTTAGTACCCGGCGATATCGTTAAGCTTGAAGAAGGAGACGATATCCCAGCTGACATTCGTGTAATTGCTGCAACAACGGCTCAAGCTGATCAATCTTCGTTGACTGGCGAAGTGAACCCAGTTCATAAGGGTGCTCATGCTGTTGAAGACGCGAAGAAGAAAAATCACGCTGATCTTAATAACATGATTTTCTCTGGTACCAATATGATGAAGGGTAATGTTACTGGAGTTGTTGTTAAGACGGGGATGAATACTGATTTTGGTAAGATTGCTGAATTAACACAAAATGTTGCTCAGCAAAAGAGTCCGCTTGAAAAAGAACTGGATACTTTAACTAAGCAGATTTCAATTTTAGCCATTTCAATTGGGATTATTTTCTTCTTAATTGCTACTTTCTTTGTTCACTATCCTTTAGTAAAAGGCTTTGTCTTTGCTCTAGGAATGATTGTAGCTTTTATACCAGAAGGATTAGAACCAACAGTTACTTTATCTTTAGCTGGGGCGGTTCAACGAATGGCAAAAAAGCACGCTCTAATTAAGCGTTTATCTAGCGTAGAAACGTTAGGTTCGACATCAGTGATTTGTTCTGATAAAACAGGAACTTTAACTAAGAATGAAATGACAGTTAAAGAACTTTGGACCCTAGAAAAAAGCTACCATGTTTCTGGCGAAGGCTATGCAGTTCGAGGCCATATTAAAGAAGGACCAACGCATGTTTTCGCTAAAGATAATGACACTTTAAAAGAAGTATTACTTGGTGGAGTTTTTGCAGACAATGCAAAAATTCAAGCACCAGATAAGAAGCATCTACGCTATCAAATCTTGGGAGATCCAACTGAAGCATGCCTTGAAGTGGTTGCTCGAAAAGGTAAAGTTGATGTTGAAGCTGAATTAAAAAATACGCCGCGAGTTAAAGAACTACCATTTGATTCAAGCAGAAAAATGATGACGGTAATTCAAAGCTCTGATGGCACACACCGTTTTAATACCTATACTAAGGGTGCTCCGAACTGTGTAGTTGATAAGTGTACTTCTTATTTAGAACACGGTGAGATAAAGCCTATTACCCAGGAAATAAAAGATAAGATTATGCGAGCTAATGATGGCTATGCGAAGGATGGCCTGCGTGTTTTAGCAGTTGCAGGACGTAATCTTGATCAAAAGATGATGGATAATTTAGATTCAGCAACAATTGAAACTGTTGAAAAGGATCTTACTTTCTTAGGCTTGACAGTCATGATGGATCCACCAAGAGCAGAAGTGTATAAAGCCGCTCGTGAATGTCGCAAAGCTGGAATTAAGGTAACGATGGTTACCGGTGATTATGGCTTAACTGCTAAAAGTATTGCACGCCAAATTGGTTTGAACGATCCAGATAAGCCTTTAACTGTAATTACAGGGGATGCCTTAAAGACAATGCCAGATGATGAATTAAGACATTATCTTGAAGGTGAGGTTGTCTTTGCTCGAATGGCACCTGAGCAAAAATACCGTGTCGTTTCTATGTATGAAAAAATGGGCAAGATTGTTGCTGCTACCGGTGACGGTGTTAATGATGCTCCAGCCTTAAAGAAAGCCAATATTGGAATTGCCATGGGCGGTACTGGTACTGATGTTGCAAAAGAAGCAGCCGATATGATTTTGACTGATGATAATTTTGCATCTATTGTCGGAGCAATTAAAGAAGGACGCGGAGTCTACAGCAATATTCGTAAGTTTTTAATTTACATCTTAAACTCAAATATGCCAGAAGCAGTTCCTTCAGTTTTGTTCTTGCTTTCAGGTGGTGCAATTCCGCTTGCTTTAACTGTAATGGAAATTCTATTTATTGACTTAGGAACAGATATGATTCCAGCTCTTGGATTAGGACGTGAAGATCCTGAAAAAGGCATCATGGATCGACCTCCACGGTCGCCTAAGGATCACTTAATTAATAAGCATGTTTTAGCTAAAGCATTTTTATGGTATGGCTTAATTGCTTCAATTATTGCGACAGCAGCATTCTTTGGTGCTAACTTCTATCGTGGTCATATTTTTCCAAATTTACCAGAGGTAGGTTGGGATTATCGTCAAGCAACGACAGTAACGTTGGCTGCAATTATCTTTTGTCAGATTGCGGCAGTATTAAATATTCGTTATTCAAGACAATCAATGTTTAATAAGCATTTCTTCAAGAATTCCATGATCTTTATCGGAATTATTATGGAGATAGTTTTGTTGCTATGCATTTCTTACGTGCCAGTTTTCCAGTCATTCTTTGGTACGGAGCCACTTAATTCACATGATTGGATTATGCTAGTATGTATTCCAATTCCGCTAATTTTAATTGATGAGTTAAGAAAGTGGATTTTAAGGAAAAATTATAAAAAGTAAATAAACTTTAACTGCTAGTTTTAACTAGCAGTTTTTTCTTGCTAAAATATTAAAAATAAAGGTGGCGAAAGTATGAAAAAAGGATTGGTAATGGAAGGCGGAGCGATGCGCTGTATGTTCACCGCTGGTGTGATTGATACTTTAATGAAAGAAAAAATTAAGTTTGATGGAGCAATTGGTGTTTCAGCTGGAGCAGCATTTGGTTGCAATTATAAGTCAAGGCAAATAGGACGTGTACTGCGTTATAACATGAAATACGCTAGGGATCCTCGCTTATCAAGTTGGCAGTCGTGGCTAAAGACAGGAGACTTATATGGCGCTGATTTTTGCTACCGAGAACTACCAGTTAAATTAGATATCTTTGATACAAGCGCTTTTCAAAAAAATCCAATGGATTTTTGGTGTGTAGCGACTGACATTGATAATGGAGAAGCTGTATATCACAAGTTGTTGTCAGGTAAAGAGGCTGATTTAAAATGGATTCGTGCCTCTTCTTCTATTCCAGTTTTTGCAAGGCCAGTAGAGATAGGTAATCGAAAGTATTGGGATGGGGGGATTAGTGATTCAATCCCGATTAAATTTTTTGAAAAAATTGGCTATCAGAAGAATATTGTAATTTTGACGCAACCACTATCTTACCGAAAAGAAGTAAGTAAACTATATCCAGCATTAGAGTTAGTCTTGCACAAGTATCCTGCTGTCTTAAGAAAATTGAAGACTAGGGCAAAAGATTATAATGATGTCCTTAGTTATATTAGAAAAAAAGAAGTTCAAGGCAAGCTTTTAGTTATCAGGCCTCCTTATCATTTGGATATTGGTACGATGGAAAAAGATCCTAAGGAATTGAAACGAGTATACAATATTGGCGTAAAAGAAGCTCAAAGGAATCTAAAAGCGATTCAATCGTATTTAAGCGAATAATATTTACTTGTCTTCATTGCGTTTCATTCGCTATAATTAACAAAAGCTTAAAATTTTGGTTTTTAATTTTTAATAGTAATAATTATAGAAGGAATGAGCGTAATGAAGAAAACAAAACTATTTAGCTTCTTCTTTGCATTTCTACTCTTCTTCTCACTTGGTGCCGCTTTTATTCAACCAGCTCAAGCAGCTAGTGAAAAAAAGGTTGCAGAAGGCAGCGTTTTAAAGAAGATTAAGAAGAGTGGAGAGCTAGTAGTTGGTACATCTGCCGACTATCCACCGTTAGAGTTTACAGCAAGTGAAAACGGTAAGACTAAATATGTTGGAGTCGATATTGAATTAGCTAAAGACATTGCACAAGACTTGGGCGTTAAGCTTGTTATTAAGAATATGTCTTTTGACTCGTTGTTAGTTGCACTTGAAACAGGAAAGGTAGACATGGTTATTTCTGCTATGACACCTACTCCTGAAAGAAAACAAAGTGTGGCTTTTTCAAAAATTTACTACAAGCCAAGTGGTGAATATTTTTTAGTAAATAAAAAAGATAAGGATAAATATACAAGCATCCAAAGCCTTAAGGGTCAAGCTATTGGTGCGCAAACAGGAAGCAACCAATATAATTTAGTTAAATCGCAAATGAAAGATTCTAAGTTAAAAGGCCTTGGGAAAATTAATAACTTGGTCTTAGCTTTACAATCTGGTAAGGTTTCGGCAGTTGTCGTTGAAGAATTAATCGCTAAAGCTTATGCGGAAAACAATAATAGCTTAGCCGCAGTACGTTCAAACTTGAAAGAAACACAGTCTGGTAATGCAGTAGCAATTGCCAAGGGACAAGATGAATTAGTTGCTCAGGTGAATAAAACTATTGATCATGTTCAAAAGAAAGACTTAATTAATAAACAATATCTTCCAGCAGCTGCCAAATATATGAAAACGGAAAAGAAAAGTAATACTTTTGCTAAATATATTCCATACTTCTTCAAGGGCATCTGGTACACAATTGTAATTACTGTCTTTTCTGTCATTATTGGTATTGTTTTAGGAATTATTTTAGCTTTAATGCGCCTGTCTAAGAATCCAATTTTACACTGGCTTGCCGTTTGCTACATTGAATTTATTCGTGGTACGCCTCAAATGGTTCAAATTTTGTTTGTATACTTTGGAATCGGATATTTAATTTCTAATCTGTCAGCTTTAGTTGCTGGTATTATCGCTATCGGTCTTAATTCTGGAGCTTATGTGGCTGAGGATATTAGGTCAGGAATCGATTCTTTGCCAAAAGGACAAATGGAAGCAGCACGTTCCTTAGGCTTAAGTCGTCAGAAAGCATTTAGATATGTAATTATTCCTCAGGCAATAAAGAATATTTGGCCAGCCTTAGGTAATGAATTTATTACTTTATTGAAGGATAGTTCCTTGGTTTCAGTAATTGGAGTAGCTGAATTAATGTATCAAACACAATTGGTTCAGACTTCAACTTATAAGGGTGTATTACCATTATTCATTGCCATGATTATTTACTTTATTATGACTTTCTCATTAACGAGATTGTTGAATCATTTTGAAAAGAGGATGAAGCGTAATGACAGCAATGATTAAGGTTGAACATTTAAAGAAAAGTTTTGGAAAAAAAGAAGTCCTTAAAGATATTTCTGCAAATGTTGATAAAGGAAAAGTTATTAGTATCATTGGTCCATCAGGTTCAGGAAAGAGTACTTTTTTACGCTGTCTCAATGTGCTTGAAACGCCAACTAGTGGCAAGATTGTTTTTGATGGACAAGATTTAACGCATATTAATGAAAAAGAGTTAGATATTTTACGTGAAAAAATGGGAATGGTTTTTCAAAGTTTTAATCTTTTTCCTAATATGAATGTAATTGAAAATATCAAACTTGCTCCAATGAAGGTTAAAGGGGTAAATGAACAAGATGCTGAGAAGCAAGCTTTAGAATTACTTGATAAGGTTGGCTTGAAAGATCGGGCTGAGCAATATCCTTCGAGCCTCTCTGGCGGTCAACAACAGCGTGTTGCCATTGCTCGAGCTTTAGCAATGGATCCAGAGGTAATGCTGTTTGATGAGCCAACAAGTGCATTAGATCCAGAGATGGTCGGAGAAGTTTTAAAGACAATGCAGGATTTAGCTGATTCGGGAATGACGATGGTTATTGTTACTCACGAAATGGGTTTTGCTCGTGAAGTTTCTGATGAAGTTTGGTTTATGGCAGATGGATATTTACAGGAACAGGGTAGTCCTGAGCAAATTTTTGAAAATCCGCAGAGCCCACGTGCACAAGATTTCCTTTCTAAAGTTTTATAAACATTAATATTTCTTTTAAATAAGCACTTTCTTTTTACAAGGAGAGTGTTTTTCTTTATAATGGTTTCTTGACAAAAAAGTTGGAAAGGGATGAGTTTAATGAAGATTAGACAAGCTACAATGAATAACTATGATCAAATCATGTCGATTTTGAAAGATGGTGCAAACCAACTAGCGGAGCGCGGAGTTGATCAATGGCAAGGAGAATATCCTTCTCCAGATCAAATTAAAGAAGATATTGACAAAGGCTTTGCTTATCTGGCTGTTTCAGCTGATGGCGAAACTGTAGGTGCCATTTCAATTGTTGAAGCTCCAGATCATTCCTACGATAATTTAAAGGGTAAATGGCTTCTTAATACAGATAAGTATGTGGTAATTCATCGTGTTGCGATTCATTCAAAGCATGCGGGCCATGGCTATGCCACTAAATTGTTGACTGAAGTAATTGATTATATTCGTGATAATCGTAAAGATATTGATAGTATTCGTATTGATACTCATGAGAATAATACTGCGATGCAGCATTTGATTGATAAAATGAATTTTAGTAAAGTAGGAGAACTACATGGGATTTATCGTCCAGATGAAATTTCATACGTTTATGAAAATGTCAGAGAATAAATAACTTTTTGGCTAGGTTGAAAAACCTAGCCTTTTGTTTAGTTTAGTCGTTCTGTTGACAGAGAATATTATGATAAAATATTCTTGTTAAATACTGTAAATTACATGGAGAAATTGATGAGAACAAATTTTAAATTTAAAATAGCTGCTGTTTTAGGACTATTAGCTATTTTAATCGGACTTACAGGCTGTGCTAACAATAATAGCAATAAGATTACTGTTGTTGGATCTAGTGCCATGCAGCTTTTAGCTGAGCAAGCTGGAAATGACTATCGTCTTTCTCATCCAGACAGTAATATTGTTGTCCAAGGTGGAGGTTCTGGTACTGGTCTTAGCCAAGTACAGGCTGGCGCTGTTGAAATCGGAACTTCTGATGTTTTTGCTGAAACACAAAAAGGAATTGATGCAAAAAAATTGCAAAATCATCTAGTTGCAGTTGTAGGGATTGTACCAATCGTTAATAAGAGCGCTGGCGTGAAGAATTTAACCAGACAGCAATTGAGTGATATTTTTACTGGTAAGATTACCAACTGGAAACAAGTTGGTGGTAAAAATCAAAATATTACTGTAATTAATCGCTCTAAAGGTAGCGGTACACGAGGTACTTTTGAAGGTTTAATTCTAAACGGAAAGAAACCAATTCAAGCGCAAGAGCAAGATTCTAACGGTACTGTACGTAAGATCGTTAGTTCTACGCCAGGGACCATTTCTTATATTTCTTTCCCTTATGCTAATGATGAAAATATTCAAAAATTGAGTATTGACGGAATAAAGCCTACAAATAAAAATGTAGCAACAAATCGTTGGCATCTTTGGTCTTATGAGCATATGTATACTAAGGGAAAGCCTAATAAAAATGTTCAAAAATTTATTGATTATATGCTTGGCAGTAAAGTTCAGAATGACTTAGTACCTAAGTTAGGCTACATTAGTATCAACAAGATGCAAGTTGAACGTGATAGTAATAATCATGTTGTGCAAAAATAAAGAATAGGACGTTTTGATGGATAACAAAGATCTAAAAAAAGTAGTTGAATCTGCTTTAGATAAGCAAAAAGTTCCTCATGTTAAATTAAAGAAGATTGGAACTAGCAAGGTTGATGTTGCTAGTTTAACTGAACCTTCAAAAGAGACGCGACAAGAATATTGGGGTAAGGGGTTAACTTACTGTGCTATTATCCTAATTATTATTTTAGTTGCTTCAATTATCGGTTTTATTGGCTTTCATGGTTTAGAAACATTTACCAAAGATCATGTAAATGTGTTCCAATTTTTGACCTCTAGCGACTGGGATCCGGGTGAAGGAAAGAGCCATGTAGGTGCAGCTGCAATGATTATAACTTCTTTTTCAGTTACTTTATTAGCAGCTTTAGTAGCAACCCCATTTGCCATTGCGGTGGCCTTATTTATGACTGAGTATTCTTCTAAAAAAGGAGCACGCTTTTTACAATCTGTAATTGAATTATTAGTTGGGATTCCATCTGTTGTTTACGGATTTTTGGGATTAACAATTATTGTTCCATTTATTAGAAATATTTTTGGCGGCACAGGATTTGGTATTTTGTCTGCTACTTTGGTTTTATTTGTCATGGTCTTACCAACGATTACTTCCTTGACTGTTGACAGTTTAAAGGCCGTTCCTTCTGACTACCGAAAGGCTTCTTTGGCTTTGGGAGCAACTAAGTGGCAAACAATTTATAAGGTAATTTTACGAGTTGCTTCTCCTAGAATTATGACTGCGGTAATTTTCGGAATGGCACGTGCCTTTGGGGAGGCGTTAGCCGTACAAATGGTTATTGGTAATGCAGTCTTGATGCCAGCTAACTTAGTGAGCCCATCAGCTACTTTAACTAGTCAATTAACTAGTCAAATGGGAAATACTGTGATGGGAACGTTGCCTAATAACGCCCTTTGGTCATTAGCCCTGTTATTATTAATTATGTCTTTAGTCTTTAACTTCTTAGTCCGCTTAATTGGAAAGAGAGGACAGAAATAATGAATGCAAAAACGCGTAATAAAATTGCTACTGCTGGTATTTATACCTTGGTGAGTATTGTCGTAATTATTCTTTTTGGAATTTTGGGCGATATTTTAGTTTCTGGTGTACCGCATCTTTCATGGCATTTTTTATCTTCTGAAGCCTCTTCTTATCAAGCTGGTGGCGGAGTACGAGATCAGCTGTTTAACTCTTTGTATTTGCTAGTCTTGACACTGATTATTTCTTTGCCAATTGCATTAGGCGCTGGGATTTATTTAGCAGAATATGCTAAGGATAATTGGTTTACAAACTTAATTAGGACAACCATTGAGATTTTAAGTTCTTTACCATCCATTGTTGTAGGTTTATTTGGTTACTTATTATTTGTAGTGCAATTTGGTTTTGGCTTTTCCATTATTTCTGGTGCATTGGCACTAACATTTTTTAATCTACCAACTTTGACTAGTAATATTGAACAAGCTATTGAAGGTGTTCCACAAGCTCAAAGAGATGCTGGACTTGCTTTAGGCTTATCTAATTGGAAGACGATTCGGGGAATTGTTTTACCAGCAGCTTTGCCAGGAATTTTGACAGGTATTATTTTAAGTGCTGGTAGAATTTTTGGTGAAGCAGCAGCCTTAATTTATACTGCAGGTCAAAGTGGATCAACGATTGATTATAGTAATTGGAATCCGCTTAGCCCAACTAGTTTCTTAAATGTTATGCGCCCAGCAGAAACTTTAGCTGTTCATATTTGGAAAGTTAATACAGAAGGAATCATTCCGGATGCAACTATTGTTTCAGCTGCAACTTCTGCTTTATTAATTATTGTGGTAATTTTGTTTAACCTAGGTGCACGTGCTTTAGGTAACCATTTATACCGTAAGTTGACAGCTGCTAAGTCATAAGGAGAAATTTATGCAAAATGTGAATGAAGCACCTACTTTTATTCATCAATTCGATCAAGATGAACAAATTATTTCTACTAAAGATCTTAGTGTCTTTTATGGTGGGAGTATTCAAAAGCTTTTTGGAGCTAGCCTGCAATTTAAGAAAAAAACGATTACTGCCTTAATTGGAGGATCTGGATCAGGAAAGTCGACTTTTTTACGTTGTCTTAATAGAATGAATGATAAGGTTGCTCGAGTTGATGGTGAGATTTGGTATCACGGCTTAGATATTAATAAAAACAATATCAATGTTTACCAATTAAGAAAGAATATTGGGATGGTCTTTCAAAAGCCAAATCCATTTCCAAAATCAATTAGAGAAAATATTACATATGCTCTCAAAGCAAATGGTGAAAAAGATAAGCAAAAGCTGGATCAAATTGTTGAAGAAAGCTTAAGAGCAGCTGCTTTGTGGGATGAAGTAAAAGATAAGCTAGATAAGAGTGCCTTAGCAATGTCAGGTGGGCAGCAGCAGCGTTTATGTATCGCTAGAGCGCTTGCCTTAAAACCTGAAATTTTGCTTCTCGATGAACCAGCTAGTGCGCTTGATCCTGTTTCTACTTCTAAGCTTGAAGATACGCTCAAGCAGTTGAGAACCGATTATACAATGATTATGGTTACTCATAATATGCAACAAGCTAGTCGAATCAGTGACTATACAGCTTTCTTTCATTTAGGACATGTTCTAGAGTACGATAAAACAGAAAATATTTTCACTAATCCTAAGGGTGAAATTACGGAAGATTATATTCGCGGAAGTTTTGGATAAGGGGTTTACTGTGGAAAATATTATTACAAGTAGAGATGTTCATCTAAGTTATGGAAATGTTGAAGCCTTGCATGGAATTAGCTTGGATTTTGAAGAAAAAGAGCTAACTGCTTTAATTGGGCCTTCGGGGTGTGGAAAGTCAACTTTCTTGCGCTGTTTAAATAGGATGAATGATGATATTCCAAACATTCATATTAGCGGTGATATTCAGTTTGAAGGACAAAACATTTATGGTTCTAAGATGGATTTGGTAGAATTACGTAAAGAAGTTGGGATGGTATTCCAGCAGCCGAGTCCTTTTCCATTTTCTGTTTATGACAATATTGCTTATGGATTAAAGATTGCTGGAATTAAGGATAAAGAGTTAATTGATCAGCGCGTTGAAGAAAGTCTCAAGCAAGCGGCAATTTGGAAAGAAACCAAAGATAATTTAGATCGCAATGCTCAAGCTTTTTCTGGTGGTCAGCAACAGAGAATTTGTATTGCGCGTGCTTTAGCAGTTCGTCCGAAAGTAGTTTTGCTTGATGAACCCACAAGTGCGCTTGATCCAATTTCAAGCAGTGAAATTGAGGAAACCTTGCTTGAATTAAAGCATGAATATACTTTCATCATGGTAACGCATAACTTGCAGCAGGCCAGTCGAATCAGCGATTACACTGCTTTCTTAATGAGTGGTGACTTAATTGAATATGGAAAAACAGCTGATATGTTCATGAATCCTAAGAAACAGATTACGAGTGATTATCTGAATGGACGTTTTGGTTAATAAGGAGAAGTTTTAAGATGCATGAAGTTTTTTTAGATGAATTACGTAAGTTAAATACCCGTTTTATGGGGATGGGGATTGATGTTAGCGAGTCAATTGAGGAAGCTACCCAAGCCTTTGTTGATCATGATAAAAAATTAGCTCAAAGCCTGGTAAAAGATGATCAAAAAGTTTCTCGGGCTGCTACTAAAGTTGAGAAGAGAACCTTGAAGTTAATGGCTCTGCAGCAGCCGGTTGCTAGTGATTTTAGAAATGTAATTAGTATCTTAAAGGCAACGGGAGATTTAGAACGAATTGGTGAAAATGCACTTTCAATTGCTTGGGAGACAATAAGAGTAAAGGGTAATCCACGTATTCCAGAAGTTGAAGCAATCATTAAGTCAATGTCTAAGAAAGTTAACTTCATGCTTGATCAAGTTTTAAAAGCTTATGTTCAAGGTGATGAAAAATTAGCTCGGGAAGTTGCTAAAAAAGATGACGAAGTAGATGAAGATTATGTAAAGGCGCGTAAGTTGATTATTGCTGGAATTAAACAAGATCCAGAAGCCGCTGTTGCTTCTTCAAGTTACTTTATGGTAATTCGTTTACTGGAACGGATTGGAGACCACGTAGTTAACTTGGCGCAGTGGGTTGTTTATAAGATGTCAGGCGAATTAGTTGACTTAAATACTAAAGATACTGATGAAATGACTGAACTATAATCGAAAATATTTAGACTAAAAGACTGCATTTTGCAGTCTTTTTTGTGCAGATAAATGTAAGCGCGTGCAAATTTTCATAAAGAAATCTATAATAAAACTATAAATTAAACTGTAAATGTGATCGGGGGAAGTTATGAGTAATACAGTTCAAAAAAAGAAAAAGCATCAATTTCCAACAGCGTATACGGTTATTATTATCGTTCTGTTATTGGTGCAGATTTTAACATTTTTTATCCCATCAGGTAATTATGCAACGCTTGAGTATGATCAACCTAATAAGGAATTTGTGATTACTAAGCCAAATGGTAGTAAGCATAAAGAGGCAGCAACTCAAAAAACTTTAGATAAGTATAAAGTTAAGATTGATGTGAAGAAGTTTACTAATGGTACTATTTATAAGCCAGTGGCAATTCCTGATTCTTATGAAAAGATTGATCAGAAAAAGCCAGGATTAGGTGGAGCAATTTATCAATTTTTATCTTCACAAGTAAACGGAATTGCGCAAAGTATTGATATTATTGCCTTTGTTTTAATTCTGGGTGGATGTATTGGCGTTGTGCACGCAAATGGTGCTATTGATGCCGGTATGCAGGCACTTTCTAAAAAGATCAAGGGTAAGCAAGTATTACTAATCGTTTTGGTAATGGGCTTGATTGCCATTGGTGGTACAACCTTTGGTTTAGCTGAAGAGACCATGGCTTTTTATCCAATTTTGATTCCCGTATTCTTACTGGCTGGCTTTGATCGTATGACGGTTGTCGCGACGATCTTCTTAGGAACCAGTATTGGTACGATGGCGTCGACGATTAACCCATTTTCAACTGTAATTGCTTCTAACACTGCTGGTGTTAACTTCACAGAGGCATTGCCGTTAAGAATTTGTATGTGGGCAACTTGCGTTATTGTGGGGATGATTTATGTTATCGCTTATGCCAAAAAGGTACAAAAGAACCCCAAGGCCTCATATGTTTATAATGACTTCGTTAAAGAAGATCAAGAATATCTGAATCAAGACCAAACAACGCAAGAACAAGAATTTACTTGGCGTCAAAAATTAACATTGCTTGTTTTCGCAATTGCATTTATCGTAATGATTTGGGGTGTTCAGCAAAAGGGCTGGTACTTTACTGAAATTGCGGTTGTCTTCTTGGCAACTGGATATATTTTTGCCTTTATTTCAGGCTTGAGCGAGCACAAGTTTGTTGAAAGCTTTGTAAATGGCGCAGGCGACTTATTAGGTGTGGCTTTAACAATTGGATTAGCGCGTGCCGTTTCAATTGTAATGGAAGAAAGTCATACTAGCGATACCATCATGAACTTCTTTAGCCAACAAGTCTCTGGTATGCCACCACTAGTGTTCATTTGGTTTATGTTCTTGGTCTACATTGTTTTAGGCTTCTTTATTCAATCATCTTCTGGTTTAGCCGTTCTCTCAATGCCAATTATGGCGCCATTAGCCAACGTAGTTGGTATTGACCGAGCAAGCATTATTGATGCTTATAACTGGGGACAGGGCTTTATCAGTTTGGTAGCTCCAACTGGTTTGATTTTAATGAGCTTAATGATGGTGAATATCGGCTTTAACAAATGGTTTAAGTTTTGCTGGAAATTATTAGTAATTGAGTTTGGTATTTGTTTAGCATTTTTAGCAATTGGTCTGGTTGTTTACTGATAAGGCAGATAAATAGCTTTTATTAATTTTTATAGTTATGATTTAAATATGAATATTATTTTATTTAAGGAGGCATTTTATGGCTTATCCAAAAACTAAAAAAATTATGAATGAAATCGTTGCCGATTTAACTCAAACACATATGGTTGTGCATCAACATCATTGGTATATGCTCGGAAGAGGATTTTTGAAATTACATCCATATTTAGATGATGTAATGGATGAATTAGCTGAGCAACAAGATGGAGTTGCTGAAAGATTAATTGAGATTAACGGTAGTCCAATTTCAACTTATGAAGAAGTGTTAGAAGAAACTAACGTTCCAGATCAAGTTGGCAGTTGGGATTTATCCATGGAAGAAAGATTCCAATTAATTGTCAATGCATATAAGCAATTACGAGATGATTATGAACGTGGTATTAAGATTAGTGAAGATGAAGGAGATAATTCCACTAATGACTTGTTAATTGCTTATCATACCGCCGTTGAAAAGAGAATCTGGATGATGTCAGCTGAACTTGGCAAGAGACCTGGCGAAGGTGAATAGATTTTAAAGAATAAAGAAGGGGCGAATAAATTTTTGCTCCTTTTTTATCATTTATTGTTATGATTTAGAAAATTATAAGTTAAATATATTCTTTATAAGTGATATAGAAAATTTAGGTATAACAATGGATCTATTTAACAACCAACAAGCTAGAGATGCTGCAATTAAAGCCATGCATGAATACCATTTAGCTTACAAAACAGGTAAAAATATTGATACAGCAAAAGTTAAACAATCACTAAAAAAGTTATCCCAGTCAGATAGAACTTTTATGTTTATCATAGGAAATACAAGCAATCCCTTAGTTGCAATTCCATCGATCAATTATGATATAAAGAAGAATACTCTAAATAAATTAATTATGGCCTGCTTTTATTTCAAAAAAGAAACCGAAAACAAAATGGATAGGCAAATATTAGTGGTGCAGGCAGATAACTTTTATAAATCGGTTGCCTTAAATAAATAATAAATGAACCTTTTTGCTATAATTAAAAGAAAAAGATCGTGCATGAAAGGAAAAATTGATGAATAAAGTTACAATTGTTGGATCAATTAACGTTGACAACATTATGCATATCAAAAAGCTTCCTCAACCAGGAGAAACAATAGCAATGTCCGAATTTTCAAAGGCAGCTGGTGGTAAAGGTGCAAACCAAGCAGTCGCAAGTAGTCGTGCCAAGAATGAGACAATATTTGTTGGCCGTGTTGGGGATGATGACAATGGTCGCTTTATGCTTGAACAATTTAAGGATAATGGCGTTAATGTTGAACATGTAACAGTAACTCCTAATGAGCAAACTGGTCAAGCTTATATTTTACTTCAAGAATCTGGTCAAAATTCAATTATCATTCAACATGGCGCTAACTTTGATGTAACGGCTGCAGATGTTAGAAATGCTAAGAGTCAAATTGAAGATAGCGATTTTGTGATTGCACAATTTGAAACTCCACTTGAAGCAACTATTGAAGCTTTCAAGATTGCTAGAGCTGCTGGTAAAACTACTATTTTAAATCCTGCTCCTGCTCGTACTGACATTCCCAAAGAATTGTTAGAGCTAACCGATTTAATTACACCTAATGAAACTGAAGCTGAAAGCATCACTGGAATTAAGGTTGATAGCGAAGAATCAATGAAGAAGAGCAGCGAACTCTTCCACAAGATGGGAATTAAGGGTGTAATTATCACAATTGGTGAGCGTGGTTCTTACGTTTCTTATGAAGATATCGAAGAAATTATTCCAGCTTTTAAGGTTAAGGCAGTTGATACAACCGCTGCTGGTGATACTTTCTTAGGTGCTTTATCTAGTGAATTAAAACCTGATTTAAGTAACTTAAAAGAAAGCGTAGTTTATGCTTCTAAATCTTCTTCATTTACTGTACAGAAATTAGGTGCATTTCCATCCATTCCGACTAGAGATGTAGTTGAGCAAGCTTTAAAGGAGAATTAAATATGGATAAGAGTGAACAAGATCAATTAAAAAAAGAAGCAGCCACTAAAGCCGCTATGATGGTAGAATCTGGTTCTGTTTTAGGTGTTGGAACCGGTTCGACAGTTGCGTTCTTTATTGATGCATTAGGGGAACGCAAAGAAAAAGAGAATTTTAGTCTTAAACATATTGTTACTACTTCTAACCGCAGTAAAAAGCAACTTGAAGGCCTAGGCTTTCAAGTTGATGAATTAGCGGATATTGATCAAGCTGATTTGACTGTAGATGGAGCAGATCGCGTCGATGATAATTTAGATGGAATCAAAGGTGGCGGCGGTGCTTTGACTTTAGAAAAGAATGTCGCTATTAACTCTAAAAAAGTCATTTGGATTGTTGATGAGTCTAAGCTTGTTCACCATTTAAGTGGTTTTCCTCTTCCAGTTGAAGTTCTACCTGTTTCTGCAGAACAAAATTTTAAGCGTTTTGAAGAAGAAGGATTAAAGCCGCAATGGCGTCTTGATGATAACGGCAAACGTTATGTAACGCACTATGGAAATTACATTATTGACTTAGCGGCTGATCCAACTCCTGTACCACATGGTTTAGCAGATTACTTAGATCATACAGTTGGTGTTGTTGAACACGGGTTGTTCTTAGATATGTGCGATGAAGTGATTATTGCTCATAGCGATGGTACGATTGAAGACAAGAAGAGAAAGTAAATATTTTTAAAGAAAATAATCTAACTTTTAAAGACTTGACTAGTTCAAGTCTTTTTTTGTAACAAATCTTAGTTCATAATAAATATGATACGTAAAATAGAAAGAAGGACCTTTATGTCAAAAAAGCCCTTAATTATTAGTACAGATCCAGGAATCGATGATGTTGCTGCAATAACGATTAGTCTTTTTGCAGCTGATCTTGATGTTAAAATGATCGTACCAACTTGGGGCAATGTTTCCTTAGAGCATACCCTACAAAATACTCTTGATTTAGAAAAATTTTTACATACTGAAGTGCCTGTAGTGAAAGGTGCTAATCAACCATTGGTACGTCCAGCTATTAGCGCTGCTTCAGTTCACGGTAAGACAGGAATCGCTGGTTTTGAATTTGAAAAAGCAAATAGTGATTTACTTGAAGAAGGACTTGCTGCTACTAAGATGTATGAAGAAATTAAAAGCAGTCCTGAAAAAGTAACTCTTTTAGGAATCGGGCCGTTAACTGACTTTGCGCTTTTATTTAAACAATATCCTGATGTAGTAGACAATATTGCTGAAGTTTACATTATGGGTGGAAATATTGGCCACGGAAATCATAGTCCATTTGCAGAATATAATATTGCTGGAGATCCAGAAGCTGCTCAAATTGTCTTTCATTCTGGGTTGCCAGTCTATGTTGCTCCACTCGAGGTTGGTGATAAAGCACATCTAACCAAAGATCAAATGGATAAGATTAAGGAATGTGGCGAAGTTGGAAATATGCTATATTCAATGTTCTCAAATATTCATGAACCTGATGGAGATACTAGAATTAAGATTTATGATCCAACTGCCGTAGGAATTATGCTTCATCCTGAATTTTTCACCTTAAAACCTGCGAATGTTGAAATTGAATTAGCTGGACGTTATACTTATGGCGCTAGCGTGATGGACTTTTTAAGTGAAGAACATAATGCGCAAATCGCAACCGACGTCGATACAAAGAGCTTTGCAACTTGGTTTGTTCAAAGTATCCAAGCTGCCAATAACGGGAGAAAATAATGACTGATTTAGTCTATCGCTCAGTGATGCGCGATATTAAACAAAAAATACTTAATAATGAATATGAAGATATGCGCTTACCAGATGAGCGGAGTTTAAGTGACTATTATCATGTAAGTCGTTCATCAATGAAACGGGCTTTGGGATTACTTGCGCAGCAAGGGATAGTTTTTAAAAAAAGGGGTAGTGGAACTTTCATTAATCCTCTTTACTTAAAGAACCAAGCTCTCTTTAAATATGAAGGATCAAATTTGGGTATTACTGATTCTTTTAGCGTTCCTGGTAAGAAACAAAGTATTGAGCTATTAGACTATCAAGTAATTAAGGCTGATGAAGATTTAAGACAAGATCTCTTTTTAAAAGAATCAGACTTTGTTTATCAAATTAAACGATTGCGATTATTAGATGATCAACCATTTTTGATCGAAACTGGTTTTATTCCAATTAAAATTACGCCAGAATTAAATCCAGATATTTTAAAGGGATCGCTATTTAATTATTTAGAAGACACGCAAAATAAGACAGTAACACGATCATTCTTAACAATTACTGTTGAACCTTCAACTTTAGAAGATCAATCTAAGTTAATGCTGGCTCCTAATGAACCAGTTGGCGTAATGGAAGGTATTTTCTTTTTAGATGATGGAACGCCATTTGAAGTTTCGAATATGCGGATTCACTATAAGTATATGAAATACAATACTTTTGTTAACTTAAGTCAAGAATAAAAAATAAGACATCGTTTTTCTCGGGGGATGAGAGAAACGATGTCTTTTTGCTTGAGGGGATAGTTTAATCAAATTGCAAACTATCATTAATTGGTGCCAGATATACATAGTTTAAGTTAGTATTTTTGCATTGTTCACTGAGAGAATTAATTAAAGCATCTTGTTCCTTAGTGATTGGAATTTGTTTTAACGCTATTTGAGATTGCAAAAACATAACTAATTTATTACTCCAAGCAATTGCGTCATCATGATTTTCAGCTTTTGCTATAACCTTTAAAATTGCTTTTTCAAGAGGAAGATATGCATTAATCTGTACTTTATTAAAACTAGCATATAAGTCCTTTAACGTTATGACAACTTCATTTTGTTTAGTAATAGTATTTTCTAACATGATAATGACCTCGCTATCGTAAATAACTAATTTATTTCTGGGCCCACTTAAATACTAGCATCTTGCTTATTTGAAAAGCTTATTTTGACAGTAAATAGCAACTTTTATTAAGTGTTTATCTTGATTTAAATAACGTTATGCTGATTTATTTCAGTAAATGGTTCCTTAAATACAGATAAATCCTTAAAATAAGGCTAGAAATACAGACAAATACATAAAATAAGAGGACTTTCTGCTAAGATTGATCTTGTGGGGTGAGAAAAATGCAGTCACAAATAGAAAGATTAGATCTAATTCGGCAAAAATTAGATGAAAGAAAAACGATTAGTACTCGTGAAATTATGAAATTATGTCACGTTTCTTTTGATACAGCAAGAAGAGACGTGATTAAGTTAACCAGCACTGGTCAAGCAATTAGAATTCACGGCGGATTAATGAAAATTAAACAGGGAACAGTTCCAGATTATAATTCTCGGGCACATGTCTTATCTCCGATCAAAAATAAAATAGCTAAGATGACAGCTAAGTATTTAACCGCTAATCAATTGATTTATTTAAACGCTTCAACTACGATTTCGCAGCTTTGTCGTTATTTAACTGGCTTAAATGCAACGATTATGACTAATTCAATTGATAACGCTGGAGCTTTAATGATGGATAATTTGCCTAATGTGATTTTATTAGGTGGATACTTAAATAAAGAAAATCACTATACTTCTTCTTTAAATAGTTTAAAAGAAATTGATCAGTATGAGTTTGATGTTGCTGTAATTGGAACGTCATCAGTTAATAAAAAGGGTGTATTTGTAGTTAATCATTCTGATGCTCAGATTGAAAGAGAAGTTGTTAATCGAACAAAGACAGTCATTTTGCTAGCAGAAGAATATAAATTTAAGGAAGATCGTTCTTCACCATACAAGGTAATGGACTGTAAGCAGGCAGATATTTTAATTACAGATAATAAATTAGCTCCTCAGTATCGGAAGTATTTCAAAAAGAATATCAAAATTCGCGAAGTATTAGCAGAAGAAAGCAAAAACTAAGTTTTAAAAATTGGACCGTCCCAATAATTTTAAAAGTTGAATTTTTGCGTATGATGAATTATGATTAATACTGTAATAAGCAATGAAAACTATTTCAAGGAGATACTTGCTATGGTAATAAATTATGATTCTGAAGAATACTTAAAGAGCGTCGACGCATATTGGCGTGCTGCCAACTACTTATCAGTTGGTCAGCTATTTTTAATGAATAATCCACTATTAAAAGGCGAATTAAAGGCTAAAGATGTAAAACCTAAGCCAATTGGACACTGGGGCACAATTGTTCCACAAAACTTTATTTATGCTCATTTAAATCGAGCAATTAAAAAGTATGATTTAAACATGTTCTATATTGAAGGTTCTGGTCATGGTGGCCAAGTAATGGTATCTAACTCATACTTAGATGGCTCATATACTGAGCGCTATCCAGAAATTACTCAAGATGAAAAGGGAATGGCTAAGTTGTTTAAGCAATTTAGTTTTCCAGGTGGAGTTGCTTCTCATGCTGCACCAGAAACACCGGGATCAATCCATGAAGGTGGAGAGTTAGGTTACTCACTTTCTCATGGTGTTGGTGCAATTTTAGATAATCCTGATGTAATTGCAGCTGTTGAAATTGGTGATGGGGAATCCGAAACTGGCCCACTTGCTACTTCTTGGTTCTCAAGCAAGTTTATTAATCCAATTAAAGATGGTGCTGTAATTCCTATCTTACAAATTAATGGTTTTAAGATTTCTAACCCAACTATCGTTTCAAGAATGAGCGATGAAGATTTAACTAAATATTTTGAAGGAATGGGCTGGAAGCCATACTTTGTTTCTGCATATAAAGATGGCGAATTCAATGGTTACAAGGATCACATGGAAGTTCACCACGAGATGGCTAAGACAATGGATGAAGTTGTTGAAGAAATTAAGGCTATTCAAAAGCATGCTCGTGAAAATAATGATGATTCATTAGTGAAATGGCCAATGATTGTCTTTAGAGTACCTAAGGGCTGGACTGGACCTAAATTTGACTTAGATGGTAATCCAATTGAAAATAGTTTCCGTGCTCACCAAATTCCAATTCCAGTTTCTCAAGGGGATATGAGTCATAAGGAAATGCTTACTGACTGGATGGAAAGCTACAAGCCAGAAGAATTATTCAATGAGGATGGATCACCTAAGGAGATCGTTAAAGAAAATACCTTGTCAGGCGACCAAAGAATGGCGATGAATCCAGTAACTAACGGTGGAATTAATCCTAAAGTTTTAAATATGCCTGATTACCGTGATTTTGCAGTGAAATTTGATAAACCTGGTTCTGTTGAGAAGCAAGATATGGCTGAATGGGCAAAATACTTAGATAAGATGGCTGCCTTAAATCCAACTAATTTCCGCGGTTTTGGTCCAGATGAAACTAAATCTAATCGTTTATTCCAACTTTTAGATAATCAAAAACGTCAATGGATGGAAAATATTCATACTCCAAATGATGAAAACTTGGCTCGCGAAGGTCGCGTGATTGATTCGCAATTATCTGAACACCAAGATGAAGGATGGCTTGAAGGTTACGTTTTGACAGGCAGACATGGCTTTTTTGCAACTTATGAAGCATTTGGCCGCGTAGTTGATTCAATGCTTACCCAACACATGAAGTGGTTAAGAAAAGCAAAAGAACAAACTTGGCGTCATGATTATCCAGCTTTGAACTTAGTTGATACTTCAACTGTTTTCCAACAAGATCATAACGGTTATACTCACCAAGATCCTGGTATGTTAACCCACCTTTATGAAAAGAACCGTCCAGATTTAATTCATGAATACTTACCAGCAGATACTAACTCACTTCTTGCTGTATCTGATAAGGCATTTAGAGATCGTGAATGCATTAACGTTTTAGTAACTTCTAAGCAACCTCGTCCGCAATGGTTCTCGATTGAAGAAGCTAAAAAGTTAGTTGATAAAGGTCTTGGCTACATTGATTGGGCATCAACTGATAAGGGTGCTAAGCCAGATGTTGTCTTTGCTTCCACTGGTACTGAACCAACGATTGAGTCATTAGCTGCAATTGACTTATTGCACAAAAAGTTTCCAGACTTAAAGATTCGCTACATTAATGTTATTGATGTCATGAAATTAATGTCTCCAGAAAAGAATCCAAATGCAATCAGCAATGAAGAATTCGATCGTCTTTTCCCTAAAGGTACACCAGTCATCTTTGCTTGGCATGGTTTCAAACCAATGATGGAGTCAATTTGGTTTGACCGTGGACGCGGAAAAAATGACGTTCATATTCATGGCTATGAAGAAAATGGTGATATTACTACGCCATTTGACATGCGAGTATTGAACCATATGGATCGTTATGATTTAGCAAAAGATGTTGTCGAAAGTGTTTCCGACCTAAGTGAAAAGAATGCTGACTTTATTGATGAAATGGATAGCTTGCTTGCTAAACACCATCAATATATTCGCGATAATGGTAAAGATATGCCTGAAGTTACAGAATGGCAATGGAATGGTTTAAAATAAAATTGAATAAATAGTTTTTATAGAAAGACCTAATGGATGTTAGGTCTTTTTTTATGGTTAATTAGTTATTAAAATTTGCTCTATCCTAAGTGCAGCATAGCTGTTATAATGAACTTATAGAATGTAAGTGTAATTTTATTAATGAAATATTGAAGGGATGATTGGATGGAATTTAAAGATGTCTTAACCCGTGAACATGCAACAAGAAAATTCACGGATCAAAGAGTAAGTGAAAAGACCGTACGTAAAGTTATCGAAGAAGCACAAAGAACACCATCTTTACTTAATTCACAGCCTTGGCGTATTTATGTTGCTGAAGGTGAAGTAGCAAAAACAATTCGAAAAGAACACGAAGAAAAGACCTTGGCTAATGAAGAACCCCATGAAGAATTTGATTCATTATTAAACGTTGAATGGGATACATTTCCAAGTAAGAATATGGCAACAATGAGTGAAACTTTAGACTATTTCTTACGAGGAGAAGCTGATGACTTTGATCAAGCTCAACTTAAATTATTCAATGCTCCTGTAATTGTTTTTCTTACTATTCCTAAACAATCTCCAGCTTGGTCAATCTTTGACTTAGGTGGTTTTTCACAAACTTTAATGCTTGCAGCAAATAATCGCGGCTTAAGTACAATGCCAGCACATGCTTTTGTTAAGTATCCTGAAGTGATCAGAAAATATTTGGATATTCCGGAAGATGAAACAATTGGAATTGGAATTGGCTTAGGATATCCTAATAAAAAAGCAACAATTAATAATTATAAGTCTAAGCGTGTACCACTAGATGAAATCTTAAAAATTAAGAAAAATCTTTAATCATGATTTCCTGAAGAATTGAGTGAATTTACTTTAATTCTTCAGGATTTTTTGTACTCACTTATTTAAAATAAAATTAAAATATGGCATAATTATAAGAAATAGTAAAAGGAAATGAAAATGATGACTTTATTAGTTTCTCCGCAGCAGTGGGCTAATTGGGATCAGTGGTATAACTACACTTTACCTGGCTATATTTTAATTTTAGGAACTATCTTTTTATTTGTTGGCTTAATCCCATTTTTATGTGTAAAAAATAAATTAACAGCAGTTTTATTTGGGGTAACGACTACAGTTTTGTGCCTTTTTCTAGGTGCATCTTATTTTAAAAATAAAGAGTCAACGGAATATATGAAGGAAAATCATTACTTAACTGCAATGGTAAGAGTATACGATGCCCAAATTTTTGCTAAAAAATATTATGATCCAAATGAAATTGAGGCATTTAAATATGTGGCAGATATTAAGACACCTTCTCATTTGCCTTCGATTTATCAAAAAATTCCTGTTAAACAAGAAGTTACTTATCTTGGTAAAAATGACTATTATGCCTTTGTTAAACTGGATAATACAGTAATGAAATTTAGTTTAGCAGATTGTAAGAAGGTTCCTGGTAATAAAGCCTACTTTACTGGATATCATTTTAAGATGAAAAATAAAAAATTTTTGAAATTAGGTTTTATTGATTTAAAACATGATTTGCGCGATAAGGTTGAATTACCGGCAAATTCTTATAATAAGCAAGTATCAGAGAATATTGAAGAAAATTATAATCATCCAGGATTAGTTGCAAACTGGATCCCTGATTCGGAGAAATAATGCTAAAATAGAGATGTAATTATTTAATATATAAAAAAGGTGAAGATCACTTGTCTACAAGTACTATAACTACTAATTTAATTGTCATTTTCATAACGTTTTTAATTGCGATATTCTTTGTTGTTGCCGAATTTGCTTTAGTGCAAACTAGATCTAGTCAGCTAGAAGATATGCTAGCAAACGGTCAAGGCAATCCTAAGAAGTTAAAGCGTGCTTTGCACATGGTTCATAACTTAAATGAATCATTATCTACTACTCAGGTGGGTACGACCTTAGTCGGTGTTATTTTAGGTTGGATTGGTCAAGGAACAATCGAAGAATTATTGACTGATGTATTTAAGATGACGCCATGGTTTGGGGCAAAGACTAGCGGTGTATTAGGAGCAACTTTAGGTGTTGTATTGTTAACCTACTTAGAAGTTGTTGTAACTGAAATTGTTCCTAAAAATATTGCTATCGATATGCCTGTTAAGTGTTTGATGGCTGTTGTTACTCCCTTGACAGTCTTTCATACGGTAGTATATCCATTTGTTTGGTTACTTAACCATAGCGCTAATGGCTTACTTCATTTATTGGGAATGCAATCAGCTGATGAAGAAAGCGAAGTTTATTCACAATCTGAAATTCTACGTTTATCACGTAATGCTGTAACTGGTGGATCACTTGATAAAGACGATTTGTTATACATGGAGCGTGCCTTTGAATTAAATGATAAGGTTGCTAAAGATATTATGACTGATCGTACTCAGCTTCAAGTTTTGAATGCCACTGATAATGTTAAAACTGCTTTAAAGAAGTATATTGAGGATGGTTTTAGTCGTTTTCCAGTTGTTCGTGATAATGATAAAGACGATATTGTCGGTTATGTTTATGCTTATGATATTGTAAGCCAAGATCAAGAAAGTCCTGATGTCCCGATTACTAGAATTATTAGAGCGATCATTACTGTGCCTGAATCCATGTTGATTCAAGATATCTTGAAGTTAATGATCAAAAAACATACTCCAATTGTTCTAGTAGTAGATGAATATGGTGGCACCAGCGGTATCGTAACGGATAAAGATATTTATGAAGAGCTCTTTGGTTCAATTAAAGATGAAATTGATGATGTTTCTGATGAATATATTGTTCGTGATGATCATGGGGACATTCATGTTTCAGGAAAGACTACTTTATACGATTTTGAACGTTACTTCCATACTAAACTTAAGAGTTTTGAAGACAGCGATATAATTACTATCGGTGGCTATATGATGGAACATTACCCTAACTTGAAGAAGGGTGAATCTGTTGACTTAGAAGGCTTTAAGTTCAAATTGGTAAATATCGAACAAGGTTTCATGCGTTGGTTCCTTGTTTCTAAGATAGCCAGGAACACTGATAAGAAAGCAGCAGATAGCGATCAAAATAAAGAAGAAAAAGCTAAATAATCGGTAAAAAGCACCTTAAGATGGGTGCTTTTTTTAATAATTAAATGTTATAATTCTACTAATAACAAAGCATTTATAAAAGGATATAGAGGGTTAAGATGCAAAATAGTGATAATATTGACAACATTATTGATCGTGTTTTATTCAGCCAAGATGATATTGAAGAAATTTGTCAAAGACTTGGCAAACAATTGACTGAAGATTACGCTGGAAAGTTTCCATTAGTCATTGGCGTATTAAAGGGTGCAGTTTATTTCATGACGGATTTAACTCGGCACATGAATGTAAAGATGCAAAATGATTTCATGGATGTTTCAAGCTATGGTGACGGTTTTGAGTCAAGTGGTAAAGTCAGATTAGATATTGATGTTCAAGCTGATGTCAAAGATAGAGACGTTTTACTAGTTGAAGATATTGTTGATACTGGTCATACTTTGAAGTTCATGAAGGATCTATTAAACAAGCGTGGTGCCAAAAGTGTAAAATGCTGTGCTTTACTTAATAAGACTGAACGTCGTGAAGATAATGTAGTTGTAGATTACTATGGATCAAAAGTGGAAAATGCGTTTGTTGTTGGTTATGGTTTAGACTACTTAAATGCATATCGTAATTTACCTTATGTCGGCGTTTTAAAGCCAGAAGTTATTCAGGCAAACTTAAATCGTTAATAGTTAAAATATTACTTTAATAGACAAACAAAAAAGGGTTGAAAGCTACTCACGAGAGATAGTTTCAACCCTTTATTTATAAATTAATTCTGATGATTATGTTTCTTCATATAGTAGTAAACAGGTAATCCCAAAGCTGTTAAACCAATTCCAGTTATTGAAAGCCAGAATTCATTAATTACGGTACTAATTACAATAAAAAGACCACCGCCGATTGAAATGATTGGAATAATTGGGTACCAAGGAACAACATATGGCCGTTCTAGTTTAGGCTCACGATAGCGTAGAATTACCACCGCAATTGAAATTAATGTCGTAAAGGTCCACATAACAAATACCAACATATTAGTTAAGAGATCAAAAGTTCCTAAAAAAATCATTATTAAGGAAACGGTCAAAATAATCAAAGCACTAATTGTCGGTACACCTGTATTAATGTTAGTGCGACCGATTTTATTGGAAAATGGCAACATTTTATCTTTTGCTAGAGTATATGGAATTCTCATTCCTGTAAGCATAAAGCCATTAATTGCTCCATAAACAGAAATTAAAATTCCGATTGTAATTAATTTGCCCCCTAGACTGCCAAAGAGCTTTAAGGAGGCAAGATAAGCAGTATTTTGGTTGCCAATTATTTCTTTAAAGGGAATTGCAGTTAAGAAAGCATAATTTACTAACACATAAATTAAAGTAATTGCGGATAGTCCAATAATAATGGCTCTTGACAAGTTCTTTTCTGGTTCTTTAACTTCACCAGCTAGATTGGTGACATTGATCCAGCCGTCGTATGCAAATAAAGCAGCTAGTAAACCGCCACTTAAACCAGCCCAAAAAGAAATATTATGGCCAGAACTTAAGGGAAGTAAGTTGACATTAATTTTAGTTGAATTAAAAAGGCCAAAAATTACAATTAATGCAATTGGAATAGCCTTCAGAATTGTCATCGCTGACTGCATTCTGGTTGAAAATTTGGTAGAAATAAAATTTAAACTCATTAAAAAAAGAGCGAGCAATAAAGCAATCAGGGTTGCATATTTAGTAGGGAAACCAAATAAGACAGCAAATTGTTGCCCAAATACCACGCTTAAAGCGGCGATATTGGCAGGAAAGTAGACTAGCATTTGTGCCCAGCCAAATAAAAAGCCCCAAACTTTCCCATAAGTATATTCAATATATTTAATTGATCCGCCAGTAACTGGAAGTGCAGCAGCAATTTCAGAAACTGTTAGACCAGAAGCAATAGAAACGATACCGGCTAAAATCCAAACAAAAAGAGTTAAAGATGGTGTGCCTGTTTCATGACTAATGCTACCGATTTTAAAGAAGACGCCCCCGCCAATTACAGTTCCTACCACTGTAGCCAGCGCCTGTCCGAAGCTAATTTGTCTTTTCAATATGTGCTTTCCTTTCAATTCATTTATAACTTTTAGTATTGATATCATTTTATACTAAATCTTAGTGAAAGTGGTATAGAAAGGAGAAGTTCGTTAAAATAACTAGTGGAGGGATGATTGTGCATCGTTATCGACATAAATATACTTTTCCAAGTATTATTATTTTGCTCATTCTAGCCTTTTCTGGGTTAGTATGGGGATATTTCAATATGAGGCAAAATACGACTGTGCCACGTGGCTCAAATATGAGTGTACTTGGAATTGAATTAGATCAAACTAAAGATTATATTGACCTTCATAAATTAGAAAAGAACGGGATTTCGTTTGTTTATTTGCGTTCAACGCAAGGGAAATCGTATTTTGACGACAATTATTTACTTTACCGTGATCAGCTTCAGGGAACTAATCTTAATTTTGGTACAATTATTGCCTATAGTGATGAAACCAGCAATCAGGATCAGTATCAATATTTTGTAAATAAAGTTGGAACTAATACTGGCAGTTTACCAGTTATGATTGTGCCAGCTACTAATCACTTAACTAAGTCATACTGGAAAAGAATGGGTGAATTTGCTCAGATGATAAATAATCTTGGCAAGAGAACGATGATAGCAGGCGACTACCGTTATCATAATTACTTTCCAGAAGGAACAAGATTTTTATATACGGGAGCAAGTTTAAAAGATAGACGACATTATGCCTTTTGGTGTTACACTCAAAATGGAAGAGTTAAAAATATTGATAATTTAGATCGAGACGTCACAATGTTTGCTTACATTGGTACTAATACGCAATATGCGCAACTATATAGTCAAGAGAAAACACAATAGAGGAAGTAAAATGTATTCAAAAGCAGTTTCACAAGTTTTAGAAAGAGAACGCAAGACTAAACCAACTTTAATTCAAGAGCGGACCTATGATGCAATACACAATGGTGCGAGTCTGGTTGGGCTAGCTAAGACTGGTACGGGAAAGACTTTGGCATATGGATTGCCAGTAATGGAGCGAATTGACGAAATTGGCGGCCGAGGAGTTATTTTAGAGCCGACAACTGAATTAGCAATTCAAACGAGAAATAATCTTTTGCCTTATGCTAAAGCTTTAGGACTTAAAACAATCGCACTAGTTGGGGCCGGCAATAGAAAAAGACAATTAGAGCGTTTAAAAAAAGAAAAGCCAGAAATAATTATTGCTACTCCGGGAAGGTTTTTTGATTTTTTATCCGAGAATCGGATTAAATATCAAGATATTAATGCCTTAGTAATTGATGAGGCAGATGATATTTTAGAATTTGCAAAATTAGATTTATTAAGTTCATTAGGACAAAATTTATCCTCAACAGCTCAAATTTTACTTTTTGGTGCTTCAGAGTCTGAAGTAACTAAAAATGCAGAAGATCTTTTTAATCATACTTTTTTATTGGTTGATGTACGGCCAGAGCAAAAGTCTGAAGTTAAGCATTATTTCTTGCAAGTTTCAAATGAATATAAAATGCAGTTTTTACAACGGTTAGCGAAATTAGATAAGTTCAAGGGTATTCTGTTCTTTGACAGTACTGAAACTGAAATGAGATTCGCACGAATTTTTAGTCATAGTAAGACTAAATTTGCTGTTTTAAGTAATGAAACTAGTAAGCAAAATCGCGAAAAGTTGCTTAGTGATTTCAAAGCGGGGCGGATTAAGTTCTTATTTGCGACTGATTTAGCTGCGCGTGGTTTAGATTTACCTGATGTTAGTTATGTCATTAATTTTGAAATACCAAGTGAAGTTAATACATACTTACATCGTAGCGGTAGAACTGGACGGATGAATAAGTCAGGTACAGTCGTTACTCTTGGGGATGACCATGACTTTAGAAATTTAAAGAAATTGCTAGCTGGTACTTATCAAATTGAAAGAGCATATTTTGCTGGTTATAGTTTAACTACTGAAAAACCTAAGTCTAAAAAGGTAGAGGCAGTAGAAAAGAAAGAGCATAAAAAAGTAGAAAAAAGTAAGCCAAAACATAAAAAGAAGCGTTGGCGTAATAAAAAAAATAAAGGATACCATCCTCGAAAGAGCAGAGGAGAGAAATAATGTCATCTTTAGTTAAATGGCTTGAAACTTACGTTTTACCGCCTGCATCTCGTTTAGCTCAAGTTCGGTGGCTAGTTGCAATGCGGGATACTTTCATTTCTTTATTACCGATTACAATGGCTGGTTCAATTGCGATGCTATTTAATAGCATCATTAGAGCCGCTAAAGTACAGATGCATTGGGATACTTTTTATTCTTTGATGCAGCCAGTTGTCGCAATTGATAATATTATTTGGGAAGGTACATTCGCACTTTTTGCAGTTTATTTTGCGATTTCTTGGGGCTATCACTTAGCTAAGACCTATGAAGTAAATCGTTTTGCTGGCTCAGTTGCTTCCTTAGTTGCCTTTGCAATGAGTATTAGTGATTCAGTAAAATTACATATTGATGGAGACGTAGTTGATATTAAAAATGCTTTTGATATCAAGCAATTTTCAACAATGGGCTTGTTTACGGCTATTATTTTTGGTTGCATTGGGACTGCCTTGTTTATTGTATTTTATAAGGCAAGAATTCGACTCAAAGTTGATACCAGTATGCCTCATGCTGAATGGGTGGCATTTAGTACCTTAATTCCAATTTTACTTTCAGTGTTTATTGTTGGCTTTGTTAATTATGCATTTCAACGGCTTACTGGAACTTATTTTGGCAATTGGCTTCTTGCGACTATTCAGCGTCCCTTGGTTAATTTGGGACAGGGATTTGGAGTCGTCTTATTGGTTACCTTTCTGGTGCAAATTTTTTGGTTCTTTGGAATTAACGGCATCAGTGTTTTAACTCCAGTAATGGACTCTTTGTGGTTAACCCCAGAAAATATTAACGTTACAGCTGTTCGAAACAGTGAGCGTGTTCCATATATTTGGGTTCGCGATTCATTTAATGTATTTGCCTGGTTTGGTGGAGCAGGAGGTACCCTAGTATTAATTATTGCGATCTTAATGTTTTCTAAACGTAAAGATTATCGAACAATAGCTAAGATGGCTGTAGCACCTGGTATATTCAATATTAATGAACCTATTATTTTTGGCTTGCCTGTAGTTTTTAATCCAGTTTATTTAATTCCATTTGTTGTTGCTCCGCTTGTAAATGTGTCACTAGCATATTGGGCAACAACGGCAGGTCTAGTTAATCCGGTTCAAATTTTTGTTCCAACAGTAATGCCGCCACTTATTGGGCCGTTTCTAGCATGTAATTATGATTGGCGAGCTATTGTTTTAGCACTTATTAATATGGTAATCGCACTTCTTATTTGGATGCCGTTTGTTTTTGCGGCTGACCAGATCACTAAGCAAGATAATAATCAACGTAATTTCTATTTACCACAGTATTAAATTTTTAATAGTTAAAAGTCAGTTTTTATGTTAAAGTAGAAACTGATTTTGACCCCGTAGTTCATCTGGATAGAACAATGGTCTCCTAAACTGTAGAGGTGAGTTCGAATCTCACCGGGGTCATATTGATGTAGAGCTATTTGTGGGACTTTATAAATAAACAAAAATTAAATTTGACCCCCAAATGACCCCTAAGCAAGTTAATCTTCAATTTTTTTGGATAATACATCGTTGATTTTTTTATTAACTAATTCTCTGTGCTTTTCAAATTCATAGGCGTATGTTTCTTCTGTAGTTTTAGTTGTAGCATGTCCTAGGCGTTGTGCAATGTCATAAGTAGAAATATCAGCTTGAAGCAAAAGAGCAACTTGAGAATGTCGTAAAGAATGAGGGTGGAAATCATCGGCTGAAATACCTAAATTTTTTAGTGCAGTTCTAAGACATTCTGTTAAGCCCTTAGATCCGGGTAGGCATCTATGCGTCTTTGACCAGAAAACTTTGGTTTTATGATTATTTTTTAATTCTTGAATACAATCCATCATTTTAGACGGGACACTCACAATTCGTTGAGATGACCCGTTTTTTGTTGGTCCATAATCTTTTTGAGTATATACCCAACTTTTTTCTACAGTAATGAGATTGCTTTTTAAGTTAATATTATCCCATGTTAATCCTGCAACTTCGCTTTCTCTTAAGCCCGTTAGGAGCATTAACATTAGCATATATGAGGAAGAATACTGAGGTTTCCTATGGTCGTAAAGATATTTATATAGTCTAGGAATATCTTTGTCTTGTAAATAAGTAACCTTATAGGCTTTATCTTGGTTATAAGCTAGTGAAATATCGTCAGTAAAGTTTCTTGTTATTATGCCGTCATTAATCGCAGAACGGATACAAGCTTTGATAATATTATGAAGTTTACGCATGGTCGTCTTAGCATGGTCTTTTCCAAAATCATTTATAAACTGCTGATAGGTGGTTCTTTTTATTGATTTGATTTTGGTAGCTCCAAAGTAGTTTCTAATCCGTTTACCTTGCAATATATATTCAGTTAATGTATTAGGTGCTACAGAATTACTTTGACCGTTTGGAGTACCTTTGTATGTCTTTACCCAATTATCGTAATAATCGGCGAAAATCGGGTTTTCTGTCACGTTAACACCATCGCTTACTTGGACTGCTAATTTATTATCTTTTTTTTCAGCTTCACGTTTATTTTTAAATCCTCGGCGGGTAATATAGTGACGTTTGCCATTTACATCGTACCAAGAACGCTTGATATACCATGTTTTTGATTTATTATCCTTATAAACAGACATTTTTAATCCTTTTTTTCATTAGAAATTTTAAAAAGCTTCAACAATGTTTGATAATCTTCATCACAAATATCTTTCTTTTCTCCATAAGGATCGCATGCGAAAATTCCTAATCTTCTAAGTTTCTCTCGATTGGTTAACATTTTTGTCACCTCCTTTCAGAACACTAGTTCTATCTGATCGTAAAAATAAAACCAGCGTTAACTGGTTTTAAAACTATTTCAAATCGGTTTGAGTCTTAGAGGTTAATGCACCATTCTCAAATGTAAGAGAAGCAAATGCACCGTCAGCTTTTCCTTTAATACCGGTGTACCATAATCCCGTAACCGTCTTAGTACCAAGAAGAAGAGACTCGTTCAAGCTGTCAGGTTCCCCATATTTTTTAACGATATCATCATATGTGGCGCCGTCTTGAATACTATTAAAAGCCGCAAGATCTAATTTTTCATCACGTTTTCCCCACTTAAAGCCAGTGATGTCCTTAGTAACAGCCTTATCTGGCTCAAATTGAACGGTAACAGTAACAGCGCCTTTATTCCAGATATAAGATTTTGTCTTATAACTATCTACGGTAGTGGTATCAGTTGTATTAGCTTTTCCCAGTAACTTTTCTACATCTTGAATAGTGGAACCGCCTTCACCATGATTGCTTAATTCACCAACTTTAATTTGATCGAACTTTTCTCTCAACTCTTTATTTTGAGAGATAGTTTCATTCTTTTTCTTTTTTTGGGAAGTTTTAGCAGAATCGCTTTTACTACCGCTATTAGATGAACAAGCTGACATAGACAAGCCAAGTAGGGCAAGTCCGGTAGCAGCAACTAAATATTTCTTTTTCATAAAATCCTCCTATGAGCTAACCTTAACATCAGCTTTTTAAGTCATCAGTCTTGGACTATAAAGGTTAAAATAGTAAGTCATTATTGCTTTCAAATTTTTGGGCAACCACTTTTTTCAATCTCTCAGGAATTCCAAACTGTAGCATAAATTCTCCAGGGTCTTCACAGGTATATCCTTGGGAAGAAGCATAATTCCAGATGAGATCTAATCCATATAGATCAGCTTGATCTTCCTTAAAAGCATCATCATTGCGATTAAAAGCACGATGTTCTTGCCATTTATAAGTATGGTCATAGTACATAACACCTTTATCGCCATTTATATAATGCCCTAATTCGTGAGCAGCCATGAATGGAATTTCTGGTGGATTCCACCAGTTTGTATTAATAATGATAGTTTTTTGTTTAGGAAGATACCTAGAACGGAAATGTCTGTCTTCTAAGCGGGATAGTATGTAAGAAAGATGATGATCTTCAATTAAATTACAAATATAGATTAGCAAATCATTATTGTACATGGCATTACTCGTAGTGAACGTCTCCATCATTCTTATGTCTTTCAAGAATTGCTTTGATAACGTCCATATCTTCTTCTGAAACAGGGCGTCCACCGTAACTAAGAACGACAGGATCTTTTTCTAGGTCAACGGATTTAGGCTCACTAGTTTTATCTGAACCTAATAAATAATCAGCTGACACATCAAAGTATTCAGCTAGTTTAGCTAAAGCACCGCTTGAAGGCTCAGCTTTCCCATTTTCCCATTTAGTAATAGTTTGTTGAGATACATGTAATAATTTGCTTAGTTCTGTTTGTGAGAGTCTATGAGATGTCCTCAACTCACGTATTCTATCGCCAATCATGCTCTTCAACCTCCGTTTATCAACTATTGTACTTAAATTATAATACTTTATACATATTTTTAACTTAAAAAGTAAAAAAAGTAGTAAAAAGTGTTTACATTATAAACTATGATGTATATAATATATATGTAAGTTGATAAAGGAGTTGATAAAATGAAGCGGGAACTTAAAAGCTTACGAGTTGGAGCTGGGCTTACGCAAACTGAATTAGCAAAGCGATTAGGCGTTACTAATGTTACAGTTTCAAGGTGGGAGAGAGGAGAAGCAATTCCAAAGCCCAAGTATATTAAAGCCATGGCAAAATTATTTAATATCAAGGGGCAGGATATTTTTTTAAATTTAATTACTACTAAAGCTTATAAAGTTGCTACAAAATAGAAACAAATAGTGATAATAAAGTAGGTGATTAAATGCCTGAGCTAATTAATAAAGATGCTCTCATAGTTATCTTTAAGCCGATTATCAAAGCTTTATTTGATAAGGAAAAGGAAGAAGCAGAGGGCGCAACAATTAACATTGATGAGTTCCGAAAAAAGTATTGCGGAGGTAAAGGTCAAGAGTGGGTAAGGTTGTATGTTTTCGATAAGTTTAAAAAGGAAATTGATTTCGAAAATGGTGGTTTTGTAGTTAACCCACACAACGGCAAGAAAACAATCATTTTTAGAAAAGACGCTAAAAAGTGGATTGAAGAAAACTATCACCGCATTGATTGGAATGCAAGTATTAAGAAAGATTTTGGGAGGTAGAAAAATGATAAAGGTTACAACGGGCGATGTAATTAGACAATTGGTATCAAGAGGCGTATTCGAGTGGAAGAAAGATGCTGAATATCAGATTGGCATCAAAGATGAACAGATTGTTGTTAACAAAGATGGATCGGCTGAAATTGCCTATCTAGGTAACACCTTAGAAAGTGTTATTCAGTTAGCCGATATGTTTAAAAAGGTAGGTACTAAGGAACAGCAAGAGCAAATTAACGCAGCACTTACAGATTTAGTAACGATTGGAGATCGCTGGAATGAAGCGTAAGAAGACAGATTGGCTGGTTGCAATTGTGTGTTCAGAAGTAATTGCAGCAGGGGTTATATGTATCACTATGTTGGGCTATTACTTCTGGAGAATATTCCTTTAAAGGAGGTGGGATAGATGACATTAGAAGCAAGATTAATCAGCAATAGCAACGCATTTTTTGCTAGACAAGATAAGTCACCACTAGATGTTGATGAGTACCAGAAACAATTCGAAATTGCTTTAATGCAACAAAAAAAGCCGTTACCGACTGCAAATCAGTAACGACTAATCAAAGGTTTTATAAATTAAATTACTAAGGAGTATTTTACCACAATGGTCGAAATTATGACACCCGTACAAGCTGCCACTTATAGAGAGCAGCGATTGAAAAAAGAACAAAGAAATTTAGCAAAACAAGGTATTAGTTCAGCAATGGAAGGCAAAAGCCTTGTAACCATTGGTGATGCAAATCAGGATTATTTAAGTTTTAAACATTTCGTTACAGCTCAAATTTTTAGATTGGGTATCGATACTTATATGGGTCTTACAGGTTGGGACGACAAAAGAGAATTAATTGAAGAGCTTGCCAGTGTAGAAGATCCCAATGATGATCTTTGGAAAGAGGATGTACTAGATTATTTTGACGGATTTGAGGGGAACTACTGATGAAAGAAATTTCAACAAAATTAGATGAAACTAGTCCTGATTATAAAGTTAAATTTACTCCAGCCTCAATTGAGTTTGACGATTATGGAAAGCTTAAAGAAGAGACAGATGAAATATATAAGAGATATAACGGCTATGTTGTTGTTCCTGAAAATCTAAAAGGGGATAGAGCAATTGCTGCTGATTTAAATAAAAAAGCTAAGGCTTTAAAGGCTGCTAAAAGTACTGTTAGAAAGCAAGCATTAAAACCCTTAGATGAGTTCAATGAGCAGATGGACGCCTTAATTGATGAGATTACAGATGTTTCTGGTCAAATTCATCAAGGATTGAAGGACTATAGAGAGCAAGGTATTAAGTTAAGACACGAAGCTAATATTAAGCACATCGACAAAATGGCTGAAAAGTTTGGTCTTACTCATGAAGATATAGCCTATGACGCTAAATGGGATAACAAGTCTAATAACTGGAAGAAGATTGAAGAAAACATCAATCAACTTTTAGAAAAGGCAGCACAAGAACGTGATTTCAAAAATGAAAAAATCACTTTAATTACAGAAGCTGCTGAAAAAGAGCAAATTTTACCAGATAGTTATATCAATTTGATTGATGATCTAACTATTTCTGAAATATTAGCTCGAATTAAGAATGATGGAAAACGTCAAAGAGAACTAAGTTTAAAAAAAGATGAGCCTATCAAGCAACAAGTTAAAGGCAATTCAGTAATTGATACGACTACTGGAGAAGTAGTTGGCGAAACAAAAGTTGCTTATCTAAAAATTACTGGATCAGATGAACAGATGAAAAAGTTAGTCGAATTTATAAAAAGTCAAGGATTAAAAGTAGAACCAATTGAGAGGTAATAAAGATGGAGTTTGTCGGAGAAGTAAAAGATCGTGCAAGTTGGGCATTACACTTCGCACAAGTTAAAGCTAATATCAAACAACCACAAAGAAGTCATAAGGTTCAAGTATCAGGAAAAACTAAAACTGGTAAGCCTTATACGTATGAATACAAGTATGCAGACTTAGCAGACGTTGATAAATCAGTTATGGAAGCCACTAAAAAAGTTGTTGATGATAAAGGCAATGTACAGTTTACTTACTTTTTTGATGTTAACAACACGGATCAAGGTGTAGATGTACAAACCATTCTAGTAGATGTATCTGGCTTTTATGCTGTCACAAATAAAGTTTGGTTTAAAAACTTTAATGTGGGAGACGCACAGAAAACAGCTAGCTTAATCAGTTATGCTAAGCGTTATTCCTTAAGTGCAGCTTTTGGAATTGCTAGTGAAGATGACGATGATGCGCAGGACGTAAAAAATATTGAAGAGCCTAAAGTCTTATCTAAACAAGAGTTAGATAATTACACGGTTTACTATAACGGAATTAAAGCTAATCTAGCTGAATTATATCAAGAAGCTGTAGATGGAATTGCTGATGCTCAAGATTGGATTAGAGGATCACATACTCCGCAGGACGCCCAAGCCATTTATCAGTTAAATCAAAGTTACAAACGGCGTGAAAAAGATAAGCAAGAGGCTTTAAAGAAAGCCGAAGAGGAAGCTAAAAAAGAAGAAAAATTAAGAGAAGCACAGCGAAGTGAAGAGAAGCCAAAACAAGAAGATGTATCCAATTTATTCGGAACATTACCTGCTGACGGGGAATACATCAAATAGGAGGTCAAAATGGGTAGAAGAATGTACAGCGATAAGATTGTTGAAACTGATAAATTCTTAGATATGCCCGTATCTAGTCAAAATCTATATTGGCACTTATGTATGCACGCAGATGATGATGGATTTTTAGGAAATCCTAAAACTATAGTTAGATCAATTGGTGCACAACAAGACGATTTAAAAATTCTAGTTGAAAAGGGATACGTAATTGTATTTGAAGATGGAGTAATTGCTATAACAGACTGGTTCGTTCATAACTACATTCCTAAAGATCGCTATCATGAAACAGTTTATAAAGAAGATAAAAAACAACTTGAGCTGTCCGAAACCAAGCAATACCGCCTTGTTACAAGAAAGCCGATTGTTCAGGATACAAAAAGTAAACAAGTTGTAGACAACATGGATACATCTTGTATACAAGATGATAACAAAGTGTATACCGAAGATAAGTTAAGTAAAGATAAGTTAAGTAAAGATAATAATATATATAAATTGTCGAGTTCAGAGAACATCGACACCGATCCAGAACAAAAATCTCAAAAAATACCTTACGAAAAAATTATCGATTACTTAAACAGAAAGACTAATTCACATTATCGTCCAACTTCTAAAGCTACTAGGCGACTAATTAAAGCTAGATACAACGAGGGCTTTACTGATATTGACTTTAAGTCTGTTATAGACAAGAAGTGTGCTGAATGGCTACAAGATGGCAACATGGTTCAGTACTTAAGACCAGAAACTCTTTTTGGAACTAAGTTTGAAGCATATCTAAATCAGCCAGATACAGGACCTATTCCACGAAACAATTTTAGAAATAAGCCAGTTCGAAGGGCTACAAACTGGGATAAGGTTCAGCAACAACAATCGCAAACAACACTACAAATGACGCGAGAAGAACGTAACGCAATTTTCAGAGAGTACGGGAGGTAACCACCATGCAAAATAGGCTAAAGAAATTGAGATTGGAAAAGAGATTAACTCTTGCCGATATACAAGCTAAAACCAACATTGATTTTAGAATTTTAGAAAATTTCGAAAAAGGATTGGAAAATGGAATACATAACTCTTTAGCAATTTGGCAAAAGTTGGCTAACTTTTTAGAAGTTCCAATTGAGTACCTAATGGGATTAAACGACGATAGCAAGACATTAACTGTTAACGACTTGAACCCAGCCAAAGAAGATGCTTACGAGCGTATTACGGATATGCTATGCGAAGATGAGGACGATGAAGATGAATAACGAATTAATCAAAGTAACGGTCAAGAATGACCAGCAACTAGTTAGTGCTAGAGATTTATATAAGGGATTAGGTATCAAGCGAAGATTTTCCGCTTGGTGGGAACAGAACAGCAATGACTTTAAAGAAAATAGTGATTTCCAACGTGTACTTATAAGTACACCTAGAGAAAACCGCGGTAGCATTGAGCTTCAGGACTATGCACTCACAATTGATATGGCTAAGCAGCTGTGTCTTTTGAGCCGTACCTCAAAGGGCAAGGAATATCGAGAATACTTAATCGAAGTTGAAAAGAAGTGGAATAATCCGGACATGATTATGCAACGCGCCTTAACTATCGCTAACAATCGGGTGAAGTTGCTGGAAACTGAAAAGAGAGAACTAAAAGAAACAAATGCTAGACAAGCAGCTAAGATTGCTAAAGATGCTGACGATGTGGTTTTTGCCAAGGCTATTAGATATAGCCATCATGCAATCCCTGTTGGCGAATTAGCTGAAATTTTAACTCAAAACGGTTTTGTGATTGGAAGAAATCAACTATTCCAATTACTTAGAGAAGAAAAATATCTTTCAAGTTTTAATCATAGCTGGAACGTGCCAATGACACAGATGGTTAAAAGAGGTCTGTTTAGAATTACACATAATTTGACCAGAGATGGCAGAGGATATTCTCAAACATGGGTAACACCTAAAGGTCAGAAATACATTATTAACAAAGCGCTAAGAGGAAAATTTGATGATATTTATCAAAAAGTTATGGTATCAACCTTGAACGTTTAGAAAGGACTAGCACGATGAACGAAATTGAAAATATTAAAGCCGGTTTGACTTATCTTTTAGATATTAACGATTTGAAGAACAATGTAACGGTAACCAAAGATGGCAAGTCGCATTCTATGAATGTGAAAGATTTGAAAGAAGCAAATTATGATGTTCTTTTACAAATTGCTGAATTATTAGGTATGGATGTTAATAACTAGGAGAACAGAATGCTTGAAGAAAATCACGATTTAGAGAAAATCATCGAAGATGCTAAACAATATCGCTGGTACTCAGTTCCTGATATGTACGTGGTTGAGATCTTAGACACAACAGGTCGCTCAGCTGGATATGCCAAGTCGATATTTATCGACAAGAAAGAGGCAGCAAAAGTTGCTAAGAAGCTCCATGGAGTAGTAAGGCAGGTAAGTCAAAATGAGTAAAACCCAGCTAAAACCAAAGTGGTATGCAATGTATAGAGGTGACACATTCATTGATCTTGGTACAGCAGATTATTTAGCTGAAAAGTATCACAAAAAGAAACAATCTCTGTTGTACTTGTCGAAACCTGCATATCACAGAAACGCATCGAAAAATAGTCAAAGATTAACACTGTACAAAATGGAGGATTAACAATGGAAATTATTGATAATCGCACAAAGAAAGAAGAGTGGCGCTTGGGTGATGTACTTGTATCTGGGAGCGCTCAATTAACAGGCTTAATTGTAAAAGATAACAATGGAAAATATTGCTTAATAGATATTACTCCTGACGAATCTGGAAACTACAGCACCATGGAAGGTTGTTACTATGGCGATAGTTGTGAAAATTTAGCAGAACTTTATTGCAAAATGGGTCCCAATTGGCACAAAGTAAACGCAAAGCTGGTGATCGAATGACAGTAGCAACTAGAGAAAAATGTCCATATTGTCAGGGCGTAAAAAGAATTAGAGATGATCTAGTTCATTATACTTTCAGACATATTTTGCAAATTCAAAATGGTGATGAATTATGGTCAATAGTAATTACCAATAAGAACGAATATAGAACCATGGCTTATATTGAATACTGTCCTAAATGCGGGAGGAAACTATGAAAAAAATTAAAGTAGAAAAAGATAGTGTAGAAGAGAGTTATCGTTGGGCTTATGGCTGGCGAGTGGTAGATGGGAAGTGTTCTCCACCTGCAAGGAACTTCCCTTTACCAGATTTTGTTCAAGCAAGAATTGATTGGCTATCTGATGAAGTGAAACGTGGCGGCTTAACTTTTCAAGGTGCTTTCAGAATTTTGTTGGATATTGATGATGAAAAGGCCCTGAAAGAGGACTGGGAACTTGGAGCTGCAAGTGACTATATGCCAGTTAGCGATAAGTATCGAGAATGGTTGCAAGATCCAATTCTTCACGATATTAGACAAGTTGCAGTTATGGTGGGGTTCATTTATGCCTGATTGGGTTTTTGCAGCAGCATTCTTAATTCTGCTAGCTATAGTAATTTTGGTAGTAGGAGCGATGTAAATATGATTTTTAAATTGGAAGAAGATTTACCTTTTGATATACAGGGAAATTTAAATGAATACTGGTTAAATATCTTGGAAAGGAATAATTTCAAAGTAATTGAAATTAATAAAAAAACACGTGAACTTGAGTACCGAATAGAACTTATGAGTCTTGATGATCTACGGAAATTACAGAAAAAAATCGGATTAAACTTGACAATTTCGTTTGAAGACGATGAAGGCACAAACGAAGTTGATGGGATTATTACAATTTAGGAAATTAAGTATATGAGAGTTAACTTTACGATTGAAGGACCGCCGATTGGTAAGGCAAGACCGAGAGTTACTAGGACGGTAACTTACACGCCAGCTAAGACTGCACGATATGAGGATTTAGTCAGGTATACAGCGATTAATAGTTTCAAAGGAATATTTGATAAAGATGAACCTTTAGACGTTAAGATCATGGCATATTTTGAAGTACCGAAGAGTTTAAGCAAGAAACGTAAGGCTTTATGTTTAGCTAACCAAGAACTGCCAACTAAGAAGCCTGATGCTGATAACGTGGGCAAAATCATCATGGACGGCATGAACCCAAAGATGAGGCGTGATAAACGACTTCACAAAATGGTTGAAGTTATGAGAGGTGTTTATCATGACGACAAGCAAGTAACAACCTTGTTAGTCAAAAAGAGGTATGCCGAGCGTGCAAGAGTTGACGTGAGGATTAAGAGAGATATGGGTGATTAGATGCAAAAAATTGATTTGAGTCTGGTAAGTAAATTTGTAGATGCAAGCATCGCTAACGATAAGAGATTGGCTTTGAAGTTAGCAAAAAAGATTGCTGAACAGCATAACTGTTCTTTGAGTTTTGAACTTGACACTTTAGACTGGAGCGCAAATTGGTTGAAAAGTGATGAAAGAGTGACTACTCAATCTATGGTTCGGGAGCTGAGAAAGTATGAAGCATAGTGCAGAATTAATCAGTATAGCAGGGATGCTAATTTGCTTAGGTGCTGTCGGATTTGTGGTGTTTTGTCTATGAGCAATAATTTGAAGTATCAAAAAGGCAAGTGGTATCACGTACAAGAAGACGGTTCACTTAAGCCAGTAGATTATGACAAAGAAGTTGAAGAGTATTACAAGAAATGGAGAGATAACTATGGCAATTGAGTTAAAGATTGGGGCTAGAGGAACGAGAGAAGATTTTGAAGACACATATACTAGAAGTTTCTTAGAAGATAACGGTCTGTTTAAATTTGATCCAAGAAAGTTTACAGTTAACTGTGTGTGGGGAGTTCATACTAAATACGGCTATATGTGTTCTTTCAGTTATGATGACATTTTGACATACATGGGCGATGGTGTCTGGGACTTAAGAGTAGCTGAAGAAACAAAAATAACTGATGAAGAGTTGAAGAGAGCATTATCAGAACCTGACAAGGAGTTCTAGCAATGCAACTATACGGGCATGAAGTAAATCCTTATACGTATAAGGATTTTAAGACAGAACAACTTAAGAATTTTAGATCAATGCTTAAATCAAACATCAAGAATTTTGAAAATATTATAGAGCCAACAATCGAAGAAATGATTGACGAAGATAAAGCTGAGGAGCTGCTGCCTTTGATTGAGCATGAAATTAAAGTGAGGTCGAATGATGGACGAAACTAGGAACGATTTAGAAGTAGGCAATGAAACAGCAGTCATGATGTACTTGAACATCTTAAAGTATGCTAAGCATCATTGTCCCGAAGATGAAGATCCTTATGAGATCACGGATCGAATATTTACTGATATGTTCGCAGCGAATAAAGCAAGTAATTAAACAACTAGAAGACGAGAGGGAGTGTAAGTGTGTATCAGATTGACTTAGGATTACAGCCAAATTTAAGGGCTACAGCTAAAAGGGTGGATAAGTTCCTGACTATTAATTTTCAGAGCTATCTTAATTTAGCTGGCTTACATCGTAATCAGCTTACAAGCCCTCAATTATCTTTTGCACCTGGATCGACAAACAAAAATGGCGTTGAAAAGAACTTTATTGACGAAGCACAAGACGATATTGATATTGCTGATCCTGCTAGGAAGGTCTGTGCAGCGATTTATCGGACGATGGATAATTGCACTGATACATCATTAAAGCCTTACAGACGTATCTTAATTGGAACTTACATTGACCAGTTACGTATCGTTGATGTAGCAGCTACAGTTAATTTGTCGACTAGGTCAATTGATACTAAGAAGATTAATGCTCAGTGTGAGTTCGCTGATAGATGGCTTTACTGGAAAAAATACTTTGGTGTTAATGATTTACCCGACTTAAGAGTTTTCAGTCAAAAGGTCAAAACAGTATGGCCGGATAAAATTAAGATCCGGAAAAATTAGTCGTGCGTAAAGCTTGCGTAAACCTTGCGCGCTGCTTGCGTTCATTTCATGATAAATTGTTATTGTCGAAAGATTAGACGTGGTGGTTACGATCTTTCGACTTCACCTTGATACGTGCGGTACGTTTGAAAGAATATCTCCTTTCGAAATTAATACAAGATCTTAATTTGTTCGGTAAGTAACAGATTAAAAGTAACCGTTCTTGGTAGACGTTAGCAGTCGTTCAATTCGACTGGCGGTTATAGCCTGACTAAACTCAGGCGATAAACATTCCTCTAAATGACTTTTATTTTTAGTTTTTAGCTTACAATTCTTTTATTTTTTACTTTTTCTTATTTATTTGACTCAGGCACTCAGGTTCGAATCCTGATTGCTTGATAGCCTAGGCGGTAGTCCATTATTGGCTATTGTATATAATAGTTGCCTAGGTAAATGACGCCTATGCCATGACCCTCAACGGTTTCGAGGAGAGCGTGGGAAGAGCTGGGGCGTTGTTGGCTGGCCCGCAGCAGCAACTGCCGTGGGTAGAGTGGCACAATTTGGAATTTAGAAAGAAAAGAGGAATTTTCTTTCACAACTATGTAGCGGGGTTCAATTCCTCGCCTGCCCATTGCCTGTCGGAAAGCAGGCGTAAAAATAATATTATTTAGATCACGAATATATTTTGTTTGTCTGATTTTAATTTACAGAATTGCATCTGGTTTAGCTCTGTACCTAACAGAGCATTCTAGGACTATAGCCAAATTGGTAAGGCATCAGGTTTTGATCCTGTGTATTGTTGGTTCGAGCCCAGCTAGTCCTATAGATTAGCTCGTTTTTTGTTTTATAGTGTTTATTTCAAGGAATAGGAGTTAAGTATGAAAGTTGAGACAGTTTCAATTAATAAGATTAAACCTTATGAGAACAACCCTAGAAATAATGATGATGCAGTTGACGCTGTAGCTAATTCTATTAAGGAATTTGGCTGGCAACAGCCCATAGTTGTCGATAATGGGGGGGTAATCATAGCTGGTCATACACGGTACAAGGCTGCTAAGAAATTGGGCTATAAAGAAGTTCCAATTGTGGTTGCAGATAGCTTCGATTACTGGCAAAGGTTTAATAACTGTGAACCTATTGTTGATCTTCATAAATATAAGTAAGGGTACTTTGAAGGTATAATTATGGTACTTCAATAGTCTTTAGGTATGGTTAAATATATATTGTGAGTTAATGAAAATTAATTCACCGCATTAATAGAATTCCTCTCTATATTTATGTATTTAACATTTAGGCTATTGCTCTGTGTTAGCTGCGCATACATGCATTCTTTAAGAATGTCCTTTAAGAGCATAATTATGATTAGCTTTAGTTTTGAAATGCTTAGTTTTAAGCCACTAAGGCTAATCTTTATAGCAACTTAGTTCAATGGGAGAACAAAGCGTGTACAGTTAAACAATGTGCTTGAGAAGGTGGTTCGATTCCATCAGTTGCTGTAGTCCTTTTTAGGACTAAATAATTCCATTCGTTTCAAAAAGTCAAGTCTTTTAATTAGGCTTGACTTTTTTATAATTATTTTTGAAACGAATGGAGGCTAAATAAAATGAATGTTTTTACAAATAATATTATTGATGGTTATATAAGATGGAATAAAAACAATATGATTAGCAAAAATTTTACATGCGGTTACTGTGGAGCGTATGTTTCTAGTGATAAAGGAATGCCTCTTGTAGATCAAGGTAGAGTAAATCCGACAGAAAGTATTGGTGTGTATATATGTACTAATTGTTATATGCCTACTTTTATTTATGATGATATTCAAGTACCAGGAAATAGATATGGGGTAGCAGTTAGTGGAGTTCCTAAAGATGTAAACGATGTTTATGAAGAAGCTAGAAGTTGTTACGGTGCAAATGCTTTTACTGGAGTAGTTCTATTGTGCAGAAAGTTATTAATGCATGTTGCTGTAGATTTAGGGGCTAAAGATAATCTTAAATTTGTTGAATATGTAAATTATTTAAATGAGAATCATTTTGTAAGTGTTAAAAGTCATGATTGGGTTGATCAAATTCGAAAATACGGCAACGAAGCAACTCATGAAATACAAGTTAATACTAAAGAAGATGCACAAAAGATTATAAAGTTTTGCGAAATGATATTAAAAATGAATTATGAATATCCTTCGGAGATAAATGATTCGAATGATGGGAAAAATAATTAATTTTATAATGACTAGTCGAAAGGCCAGCTCTTTTTTTATGAAGGCTTTTATGAAATTTTTAGCAGTAGTTCTAAAATATTTACCATTGTTGGACTTAGTTAGCTTAAATTTATATTCATCTCAAAGAATAAATCCTATTATTTCGAAATTGATTTTTTTATAATTGTTATTGAGGTGATTTTATGACTGCTTTAAATGCTGAAATTAGTCCTAATAGTATTATTTTATCTATGGATACTTTAGCATCGAGAAAAAACAACAACGGAAAAACTATTCCATCTTACTTTACTCAAAAATTTGAATATTATCCTTTTACTCAAAGCATATTGTGTGGAACTGGAGATTTTTCAATTATTAGACTAGCTTTTGATAGATCTAGATCAATTTTATCGAAAGAAGTTAAAACATTTAGTCTAATAATTCGAGATGTTTTAAAAAATAATATTGAAAAAGTAAATACAGACACAACAATTTATATCTTCGGCTTTGATGAAGATATGAATACACATGCTTATGCTCTTAGGAGCACTAATAAATTTGGTATTCAGGAGATCGCAAGTTATTCAAATCCTAATTGGATATTAAAGCCTCAGTGTGAAGAAGCGATAGATTATTTGCTTAATAGCGATTCAAATAATAAAATTCATATATTCAAAGAACTAATGAAAATCGAAAAAAATATTGACGACAAAAAAACTAAAGAAAGGGTTGGGATTGGTGGTCAAAATATTTTAATTAATTTAGTAGCTAAAGATGGAGAGATATTATCTAGCATTAATATAATTGATGAATTTGAAGATTACGATAAACAATATAAGTTTTGTCTGGAAAATTTATGATTTTTAAGTCAGCATAAGCTGACTTTTATTTTGTCTAAATTAAGGTGGTGGTGAGATGTTTTGGAACGGAAGTTAACAACTAAACAAAAAATATTTTGTGATGAGTATATAAAGTCTGGGAATGCTAAAGAGGCAGCCATTAAAGCGGGATATTCTCCAAAAACTGCTAAATCAATTGGTCAGGAAAACCTGACTAAACCTGACCTGAAAGCTTATATTGACGCTAAAATGGCTGAAATTGAGTCACATAAGATCGCTGATGCTAAAGAAGTGTTGGAATTTTATACTAAAGTACTCCGAGATGAAGTTGTTGAAGAAGTTCCAATGTCTACTGCTGATGATGTGGTTGTAATCAAAAAGAAGCCTTCTTTCAAGGACAAAATTACAGCTTCAAAAGAAATTATGAAGCGCTATCCATTAGTCGATCCTATTGAGAAACAAAAACTTCAAAAACTTATTGCAGATACTCGTATATCGGAAGCAAAGGCTACAGTTGCTGAACGATTAGGCAATGAAAGTGATGACAAGCTTGATGAACTTATGGATAAGTTGATAAAAGCAAGTGAAAAGTCCCAAGAATGAAGATGGTATAATTATTATGAAAATAAAAAAAGCCCTAGCGGTGCTGGTGACACCCTAGAGCTAGGTAATCATAGAAAGGTATGATCACATGAATAATAATATAGAAATTTGGAAAGACGTTCAAGGCTATGAGGGGCTTTATCAGGTGTCAAATCTTGGAAGAGTAAAAAGTTTGTATAAAAATACTAAGATTCTTATGCCTAGATTAAATAACCGTGGGTATCAGTATGTAATGTTTTTTAAAGACAAAAAATATAAGCATTTTTTAGTTCATAGATTAGTAGCACAAGCTTTTATCCCTAATCCTAATAAGTTACCTCAAGTAAATCATATTGATGAAAATAAAGAAAACAATTGTATTAGCAATTTAGAATGGTGTACAAACATTTATAACAATCTATATCGTGGCAAAGTTAAAAGAGCTGGAATAAAGAACGGTATATGTGTTGCTCAATATAATTTAAAAGGCAAATTAGTTAAAGTGTGGAATTCTGCGCATGAAGCTTCTAAAGAAGGCTACAATGCTAGCCACATAAGAGAGTGTTGCTTAGGACAAGCACAAACTCATAATAATTATATGTGGCGATCAGTCAGTAACAATCATGTAATTAAAAAGATTGAGCCATATCAAAAAACAAGTTTTACTAATCGTTCAGATTTAAGTGAAAACATTGGTCAATATGATATTGATGGCAATTTGATAAAGGTTTGGCCATCAATAAGAGAAGCTTCAAGAAAAGGATTCGATCGTAGCAGTATTTCATATCATATAAAAAATAAAAAACCATATAAAGGTTATATTTGGAATTTAATGAAATAATAATGTCATTAAACGATTTATTTACAAAAAAACAACAAAAGGTACTTCAATCTTATTTGAATGATGATTGGAAGTATCTTTTTTTAATTGGTGCGGTTCGTTCGGGTAAAACATATATTTCAAATTGGATGTTTTTACTTGAGTTAAAACGAGTTGCAAAGTTAGCAAAGACAAATAATGTTAAAAGACCGATTTATATATTAGCTGGGTATTCTAGCAATTCAATTAATACAAATATTATTGCGTCAATTGAGAACGAGTTTGGTATAAATATACCAGTTGATAGACATGGTCATTATCATTTGTTTGATGTAGAAATTGTTCCGGCTTATACAGGTTCAATACGTGGTATTGGTTCTATTCGTGGAGCTACTGCGTATGGTGCTTTGATTGATGAAGGAACGCTTGCAGATCAGGGCGTTTTTCAAGAAATAATTAATCGTTGTTCTATTGAAGGTGCAAGAATTGTGGTTACTTCAAACCCTGATGCACCAACAAATTTTATTAAGACTGAATATATTGATAATCATGACCCAAAAGCGAGAATCAAAGTGTTTAATTTTACAATCTTTGATAATACTTTTTTATCTAAAGATTACGTGGATGCTTTAGTGGCTGCTACACCTTCTGGAATGTACACAGATCGAACGATCTATGGTAAGTGGGTTAGTGCCGAGGGGCAAATATTTAGTGATTTCAATATTGAAACTATGACTATTACAACTGATCAACTACCAGAAATGGTTAAATACTATGCCTCGATTGACTGGGGTTTTGGTAAAGGTCATAAAGGAGTTATTCAACTTTTTGGTGATGATGAAAATGGAACAAGTTATTTGATCAAAGAATGGGCACATGAGCATAGATTCATTGATTATTGGATAGATGTTGCCAAAGAAATTAAACAAAAATATGGGAATATCGTCTTTTGGGCTGATTCAGCTCGTGTTGATTATGTGAATCAAATGCAAGCTAATGGTATCAATTGTATTAATGCCAATAAAAATGTATTGAGTGGTTTGGAATTTGTAGATAGTTATTTCAAACAAGGAAAGTTAATCATTAATAAAGATGAAGCTGATAATTTATTAAACACTATTTTCAATTATGTTTGGGACGATAAGAAAGAAGCTCCTCTAAAAGAAGATGATGATAGTGAGGACTGCTTAAGATATGGAATTTATTCAGAACATTATGAAGGAGGGGGGTTCGTGCCTTGGAATTAGATGCTTTAAAAAAGTTAATTCAAAATACTTCAACAAGTAGAAATGATCTAATTAATAATTACAAACAAGCAGTGAATTATTATGAAAATAAGACTGATATCACTACCAGAAACAACGGTAAAGCTAAGCTTAATAAGGAAGGTAAAAAAGATCCTTTAAGAAGTGCTGATAATCGCATTCCATCAAACTTTTATCAGTTGTTAGTAGACCAAGAAGCAGGTTACGTTGCTTCTGTTTTTCCTGACATTGACGTTGGAAAAGATGCCGATAATAAGAAAATTATTGATGTCTTAGGCGATGATCGTGCGTTGACGCTTAACGGCTTATTAGTAGACAGTTCGAATGCTGGTCGAGCTTGGTTGCACTACTGGATTGATGAAGATAACAATTTCAGATATGGCATTATTCAACCTGACCAGATCACACCAATTTATGCGACAACGCTAGATAATAAGCTGCTGGGTATTCTGAGAAGCTATAAACAGTTAGATCCTGATAGTGGTAAGTACTTTACAGTTCACGAATACTGGACGGATAAAGAAGCACAATTCTTCAGGACAAGCGCAACCGATAGCACAGTGATTGAGCCTTACAATATCATTACTTCTTACGATCTAAGCGCTGGCTATGAAACAGGACAGTCAAACACCTTAAAACACAACTTTGGACGAGTTCCTTTTATTGAATTTCCTAAAAATAAATATCGCTTGCCTGAACTTAACAAGTATAAGGGGTTAATTGATGCTTACGATGACATCTACAATGGATTTATTAATGACTTAGACGATGTCCAAACTGTAATTCTCGTCTTAACCAACTATGGTGGTGCTAGCTTAGAGCAGTTCATGAACGATCTAAGAGAATATAAGTCTATTAAGATCAATAACGCAGGTAATGGCGATAAGAGTGGCGTTGATAAGCTCCAAATTGATATCCCTGTTGAAGCCCGTGACGATGCACTTAAGATAACCCGTGATAACATTTTCTTGTTTGGTCAAGGAATTGATCCAGCTAACTTTGAGAGTTCAAATGCTTCTGGTGTAGCAATCAAAATGCTATATTCTCACTTAGAATTAAAGGCTGCTAAAACACAAACTTACTTTGAACATGCTATTAATGAGTTGGTTCGTGCAATTATGCGTTACCTTAACTTTTCAGATGCGGACAAGCGCCATATATCGCAACATTGGACGAGAACTAAGGTAGAAGATAGCTTAACTAAGGCTCAAATTGTTTCTACAGTAGCCAATTACAGTTCAAAAGAAGCAGTTGCTAAAGCTAATCCTATTGTTGATGATTGGCAGCAAGAACTGAAAGACTTAGCCAAGGATAGAGAAGAAAATGATCCATATTCTAAACAAGCTGACGAGTTAAACGGTAAAGGCGTAGACGATGAAGAGTAGTGACTACTGGCGTCAACGTGCTATTGCTGAAAAGAAAAAGCAACTTGAAGCGTCAGCAGATTATGAAGCGGCTATGCAAGTTAGACTAAGACGGTTAGAGCATGAATTCGAAAAAGAAGCATTAGTTTACTTACAGCGATATGCTAATGAGAATAATGTCGGCTTAAAACAAGCTGCTAGCGTCTTAGGAAGTATTAACACAACTAAATGGTCGATGACCTTAGAAGAGTTTGAACGTAAAGCTAAGGCTGGTGGTTATGATAAAGAGCTAAACGCCGAATATTACAAGAGCCGTATTTACAGACTTCAACAGTTGCATGACCAGATGGTTGAGTTTTCTAAAAAGTATGGCATGGCTGAACAACTAAAAATGCAAAAAGGTTTAGCCAAACAGTATCAGAATAGCTATTACTTACATGCTTATGATAAGTACCGAGCTACTGGTCAACTGGATATCAAGCTAAATCATTTCAACGAACAGCAATTAGAAAATATTGTTTACAGCCCTTGGAAAGGTAGCGATTTTAGCAAGCGAATTTGGAAAGAATACACTGAAATTCTTCCTGATGAGTTAACTGACACAATGCTAAGAGCAACTTTATTTGGATATTCTCCAAGCAAGGTTGTTTCAATGATGAGAGATCGTTTTAAGAAGGTTTCTGATCGAGATTTGCATAGGCTGGTTACTACTGAAATGGGACACGCTGCCGAAGAAGCAACAGCACAGTTCTATAAAGATAGCGATATTGAGCAATACCAATACTTAGCCACATTAGAAAGCCACACTTGTGACCAATGCACCCACTTAGATGAGCGCATTTTTAATGTCAAAGATAAAAAAGAGGGTATTAACTATCCTTTAATTCACCCATATTGCAGATGCACGACTGTTCCTTACGATAAAGACTTGCCAGACGTTGAAACTCGTTGGAGTAGAGATCCGAAAACAGGTAAAGGACGCTATGTATATCGAAATGCTTTAGATTATAGTGAGTGGAAAAAGCTTTCCAATGTTAAGATACTCAACTTATCACTACCTACACCAAAATTGACATGGGACGAAGAAGCTGCAATTCATAAATATAATTCTTTTGAGTCTTACGGTTTAAATGCGGACTTAAGAGCAGGCAATACATTGTCACCAGCCGAAGAAAAGTTAAAACATGATTTAGATACTGCTCTGGATAAAATTCCATACTATTCAGAAGACGAACCACTTAGTCGCTCTTTATATTTTGAAAGCAGGGATGATATAATGGTCGATTATGTTAATAAAGCTTTGACTCAAGGATACATTCAAGAGCCAAGTTATACGTCTTCAAGTGCTGGTATGGTATATAATCCAGAAGATGATTTACGAGTTGTAATTTTAAAAAGTCATAGTGGACATGATATTAGAAAATTTAATGATGTTGAAGGTGAAGTATTATTTAAGCGAAATACAAGATTTGATGTATTGAGATTAAATATCATAGATGGTAAACCATATATTGAGGTGGTTGAACATGAAGAAAATGACTAAATATAATCTCAGCAATGAAGAATTTTTAAATTACATCAAATCAATTCCTAAATCCCAATTTAACAATAAATCTCATATTGAGTATTTTAAAAAAGTTTATGAAGCAAAAAAGAAATCAGGCAGTGATTACTCTAAAGAAGAAAAATATTTAAAGGAAAATGGAGTAAAGTTAGATGATTAAACAAGTCGTTGATATAATCAACGGCTTTTATTTTGACCTGAGTAAGTCGTTAAACTGCTCTTTTTGTATGCCCTTATGAGAGGCGAACTCGTATAAAACGTGTGAAAGGATAGAACAATGAAAAGAAAACAATTAGAAGAGCTTGGATTACAAGAAGAGCAGATTAAAAAGATCATGGATTTAAACGGCGAGGATATTCAAAACGCTAAGGATAAAGCAAGTGCTAGCAATGCTGAAATTTTAGAAGAGAATAAAGCCCTTAAGTCCCAGATGAGTGAAAGAGATAAGGATTTAAAGAAGTTGCGTGCTCAAGTTAAGGATAATGAAGACTTAACTAAGCAATTTAATGATCTAAAGAGCAAGTATGACAAGGATACAGCTGACCTTACTCAAAAACTTGCTACCAATCGTTTGAACAGCGCAATTGACCAATCATTAAGCAAAGCTAATGTTCGCAATAACAAGGCTATTAGAGGTCTTTTGAACATGGACGAAATTAAGCTTGATGATGATGGCAATTTGACAGGTTTAGACGATCAAATTAAATCTTTACAGAAATCTGATGGTTATTTATTTGATGAAGGTAGTAAGCAAGATTACCAACCAAATAATGGAAAACCTGCTAACGCTGATCCGGTCCAGGCAATGGTTGATATATTTAAAGGAGAACATAAATAATGGCAATTAATTACGCTGATAAATATCAAAAAGCAGTTATTGATGGTTTTTATCCAGACGTTTTATATTCAAGCGCTTTATGGCAATCACCATCTAACAATACAATTAACTTCTTAGATGCAAAACATATTAAAGTTCCACGGTTATCAATTTTATCTGGACGTCAAGACCGTGAAAGACGTACTATTACGCAACCAGCAGCCAATTACTCATTGGATTATGATGTTTATGAATTAACTAATGAACGTTACTGGAGTACATTAGTCGACCCATCAGATATTGATGAAAGTAATCAATTATTATCAATTGCTAATATCACTAGACAATACAACTTAGATAGTAAAATGCCTGAAAAGGATAGAGAAATGTTTTCTAAGTTGTTTAGTCAACGTCAGGCAGTTAATACTTCCGAAGGATTAGATCAAAATGCTGGTATCCACTCAGAAAGCTTAGACGCAAAAAACGTTTTAAAAGCTTACGATCAAATGATGCGTAACTTTGACCGTGCAAGAATTCCAGCCCAAGGACGTATCTTATACGTTGACACTGGTACTTATTACATGCTTAAGGACGCAGAAGCAATTAATAGAACAATTATCGTAAGTGATGCACAAAATATTAATCGTTCTGTACGTTCACTTGATGAAGTTACTATTGTTCCTGTGCCAGAAGATTTGTTCCAAACTAAGTTTGATTTCACTAACGGCTCTAAGACCGTTGATGATGCTAAGCAAATTAAGATGATGCTTATCTTCAATGGTGTTCAAATTTCTCCTGAAAAGTATGATTTCGTTGGATTAGATGCTCCAGCTGCTGCAAATTCCGGAAACTGGCTATACTACGAACAAAGTTATGATGATGTTCTTTTACTTAAGCCTAAATTTAAGGGGATTGAGTTCTTCGTGGCTGAAAAGGACGCAGATGGTGACTCTAATCCTGCTGGACGTAAGAAAACAACTGAAGAAGATGCTAAACCTAACGAAAACAACACTGTAGATGAAATCAAGGCCTACTTAGATAAGAATCACATTGATTACACTGGTAAGACCAAGAAAGACGAATTATTAACTTTAGTGAAGTAGGTGGTTAGATGGATAAATACCCACGATTTGAAGAGGTCAAAAAACATTTAGCTGATTTTCTGCCTAATACTGATAATGCACCTAACTATGACAGCGTATTGGAATTTACACTAGAAAAAGTTATTTCTGATGTTTCAATTTACACAAATATTCCAATTTTAGAGCTACCAGAAGAGCTTGAACCAACTATCTTAGGTTTAGCAGTACAAACTATTGACACTCATCAATGGCTAGTACCCAAAGATCAGCAAGTTGGTAATGTTCAGTCATTATCAGAGGGTGATACATCAGTTTCTTTTAGATCTCCAAGCGATATTTATTCAGCATTGCAAGCTACTAACACAATCACTGATAACTATGTGATGCTTTTAAATAATTTTAGAAGGTTAGCCCAATGAGTTACTTTAATGGCTTAAAAAATGCACTTCCTAAGCTATGGAATGATCGAGTTAAGATTGTGGGTACTCTTCCAACTAAACATGGCTACATTACTAATAATGAAGATGTGACTATTGTTGAAGATGAGCCAGCTAAGGTGGTTTTAAAAGGACAATCAGCTAGTGAACAGTCTTTCTTTGGTACTGACGAATATGATGCGAAATTGATTATTCGAAATGGCATTAAAATCCCTGCTGGTGCAGATATTTATGTGACTGATGTAAATGGTCAAGTGACTAAATATAAGCGTGCCAGCAAGGGCTATAGTGGCTATTTCAGCCATCAGGAAGTAGCAATGGTTAGGAGTGAGAAAGCATGAGTTTAGGACATGTTGACGATGCTCAATTTCAGCAATTCGCTAGTAGAGTAAGGCAGAAGATTGATAGTGGCTATGTAAAACAGGAGCTTGGAAAGAGTTCTAGACGTATAGGCACTCAATCACTACGAATTTTGGAAACAAACACTCCTGTAAAGCAAGGCAACCTTCGCAGATCATGGACGGCAGAAGGACCGACCTATGGTTGCGGTGGTTGGACGATCAAATTAATTAACAATGCTGAATATGCTTCTTACGTTGAAAGTGGTCACAGGCAGACACCTGGAAGATATGTACCATTACTGAAAAAGCGCCTGGTTAGAGATTGGGTGCCTGGTCAGTTTTACATGAAGAAATCTATTCCACAAATTCAAAGACAGTTGCCACAGTTGGTAACAGAGGGTCTGTGGGGGTTAAAGGACTTGTTTGAATGACAATAGTTGAAAGAATAGCTAAGCGAATATCAGAGATATTTCCTGATGTGACAATTTATTCAGAAAAACAGAAAAGCGGTTTTCAAGTGCCGTCATTTTATATCAGTAAGATAATGACAGTCACTAAGAGTCGCTTTTTTGATATTCAAGATAGAAGCTTGTCTTACTCAATAACATATTTTGCTAATCCAGATCGTCCTAATGCTGATATGGAAGAAGTAGAGCAAAAATTACTGAATAATTTTACAAGATTAGATGATTATGCAACTGTTAGAAACCGAGAAGCGACTATCAACCAAGATGATGAAACTTTAGTAATGAGTTTTGATTTGAGGTTAGAGATGTATCCGGTTCAAGACGGTGGAAAGCTAGAAAGGATTGAGTTTAATGGAGGAATCCAATAAAACGGAAACCGAGACTCCGATGGGCGAAATTAAAGCGCCTATTCAAGTTGAAGACGTTAAATTCACAAAACAAGCTTTGATTTCAAGTCCTAAGTTCTCAGTTATTGAACGGGATATTTTGAAATTAGCTTTAGATGATGACAAAGAATACACAATTGCCGAAGTTAAAAAGGCGATTGACAAATTTAAGGAGGGATTTTAATGGCAGGAGGAACTTGGAAAGCTCAAGATAAGCGCAGACCAGGCGCTTATATCAATGTCGTAGGTAATGGTCAAAGAGAAGCAGCTTCTTCTCTAGGTAGAGTGTTGTTAATTCGTGATAAAGGCTTAGGCTGGGGCAAGAATGGTGTCATTGAAGTAGAAGCTAACAGTGATTTCACTAAGAAATTAGGTACTACTTTAGATGATCCATCTCTTACAGCTTTAAAGGAAACACTAAAAGGTGCTTCTAAAGTGCTTGTTCTTAACCCCAATGAGGGTACAGCAGCGACTTTGACTAAAGAAGGACTGCCTTGGACTGTTACTGCAAATTATCCAGGTGAAAAGGGTAATCAAATTACAGTGAGTGTTGAAGTTAGTCCAGCTGATCAGAATGCGGCTACTGTATCAACTATCTTTGGTACTAAGTTGGTTGATGAACAATCAATCAAGTTCAATGAATTAGATAAGTTCAAGGGCAATGATTACATCACTGCAAAAGTAGTCGAAGAGGGTAGTTCAAAGCCTGTAGCATTTACTAATGTTTCAGGCGCTTTGACTGGCGGTACTACTACTGAGTCTAATAAAGTTGAAAGCTTATTGAATGACGCTTTAGAAAATGAAGAGTACGCAGTTGTTACTACTGCTGGCTTTGAACCATCAAGCAACATGAACAAGTTGGTTGTGGAAGCAGTTAAGCGTCTCCGTGAAAATGAAGGTCGCAAGGTTAGAGGTGTAATTCCTACTGATGCAGATACTACTTATAACTATGAGGGTATTTCAACCGTTGTGAATGGTTACACTTTAAGCGATGGTACTAATGTAGATGTTAAAGATGCAACTGGTTACTTCGCTGGTATTTCCGCTTCTGCTGATGTAGCAACTTCTTTAACTTATTTTGAAGTTGAAGATGCTGTTTCAGCATATCCAAAACTTGATAATGAAAAGACAATTAAGGCTCTTGATGCTGGGCAAATTGTGTTCACTACACGTCCTGGCCAAAGAGTAGTAATTGAACAAGATATCAATTCATTACACAAGTTTACAGCTGAAAAGCCACAATCATTCTCTAAAAATAGAGTAATGAGAACTTTAGACGAGATTGCTACTGACACTGAAAATACTTTTGAAAGAACTTATTTAGGCAAAGCCGGTAACAATGCAGCTGGTCGTGATCTCTTTAAGGCAGACAGAATCGCTTACTTAATGGGTTTACAAAATAGAAATATCATTCAAAGCTTCAAGAACACTGATGTCACAATAGAAGCAGGGAATGATACTGACTCTATCGTTGTTAACTTGGCAGTTACTCCAGTTGATGCAATGGAAAAACTTTACATGACAATGGTAGTTAGATAGGAGGAACGTAAATGGCAGCAATTGATGAGTTTTTAAATGGTCGAGATACTATTTCAACCAAAGATGCTACTTTATCAATCAAAATTAATGGCAACATTATTAAGATGATTGAATGTGATAAGTTCACAGCTAAGCTTGAAAAGAACAAGGAAGACGTCCAAACCTTAGGTTCTCACTGGAAGAGAAAGAAAACTACTTCTGTTGAAGGTACGGGAACTTTAGGTGGTTACTTGGTTAACTCAAACTGGATTAAGTACGGCATTCCTTATACTCAAGATGGTGGGGATTTGTATTTTGATGCAACTTTGACTATCCATGATCCAACTTCAAGAGCTGGTAAGCAAGTGGTGCAATTAACAGATGTCAACTTGGACGATATTCCAATTGCCGATTTTGAAGCTGATGACGGCGTAATGGAATGGGAAAGTGATTTTACTTTTGAAGGCGTCAACTTAGTCCAAGCATTTAATGGAATTAATTAAGGAGAAAATAAATGGCTGAAAGTGTTGAAGATTTTTTGTTTGAAAATGTTGGTAGTCCAGTAGAAGAAAAAGAAGTTAAGCTTGAAAGATTTAAGTCTCCTTTTAAGATTAAGTCTTTAACTGCTGATGAAGTGTCACATATTCGAAAGCAAGCAACTAAGAGAGTTCTCAACCGTAAGACACATAGATACGAACAAGAAACTGATGAAAATCAGTTCCAAGGTTTAGTTGTAGCAGAAGCTGTTGTTTCTCCTAACTTAAACAATGAAAAGTTGCAAACTTCATGGGGCTGTATTGCTAAGCCGGAAGAAGTTTTAAAGAAAATGCTTAAAGTTGGTGAATACACTGAGCTATCACAGGCAATTATGGACTTATCAGGTCTTAACGATGATGACAGTTCAGAAGACTTGGTTGAAGAAGCAAAAAACTAATAAATGAGTCTGTTGGCGACTTTAACATTTATCACTATGTTCTTAATGAATATCACTGGACGCCTAAACAATGGGCGGAGATGTCAAGGCGTGAGCAGGCTTTAGTCGTCGCTTCGATTGAAGTACGACAAAAATACGAAAAAGAAGAAGAGAGAAAAGCAAAAAGAAAGGCTAGGTCTAAGCATATTTAAGGCTTAGCCTCTTTTTTTGCATTCAGCAAAGAAAGGAGGTAGTAAATGAGTACAATTAGCACCACTGTTAAGATTAATGACGCTTTTAGTAACCCATTAGATCGCCTGTCTAGTGGTTTGCAAAAAGCGCAAAGTGGTATGAGCAAATTGAAAGAAGCTATTTCTGGCGGTTCTAGTGGCGGTAGTATGTTCAAGTCAATGGTTGGCGGTACTGTTGTTGGCGGAGCAATCAACAAAGGTATGGAACTTGCTAGTACTGGAATTCGTTCCATGTATGGCGAATTAGATGAAGCAAGTAAAGCATGGCAGACTTTCGATGGGAACATGCACCAATTGGGCAAAAGTCCGGCTGAAATTGCTACTGCTAAAAAGTCAATGCAACAGTTCGCCCAGCAAACTATTTACGGTGCTTCTGATATGGCAAGTACTTACTCACAATTGGCTGCTGTTGGCACGAAAAACGTGGATCAATTAGTTAGAGGTTTTGGTGGTTTAGCTGCTGCTTCTTCTAATCCGCAACAAGCTATGAAGACTTTGTCAGAGCAGGCAACTCAAATGGCTGCCAAGCCAATGGTGCAATGGCAAGACTTTAAACTTATGCTAGAACAAACGCCAGCAGGTATTTCTGCCGTTGCTAAGACAATGGGTGTAAGTACCCAACAATTAATTAAGAACGTTCAAGATGGAAAGGTTAAAACTGAGGACTTCTTGAACGCAATAGCTAAAACAGGAACAAACGCCAACTTTACCAAGATGGCTACTCAATTTAAAACAGTTGGGCAAGCTATTGACGGTTTAAAAGAAACAATGGCTAACAAATTGCAAGGTGCATTTGATAGAGTGGGTAAAGTTGGCATTAAATTTGTTTCTGATTTAACGGATCAGCTATCAAATGTTAATTTTGATGGTTTCGTTGACGGATTATTTAAAGCTGTTGCTGATATGGAACCAATTTTTGACGATTTAAAGACTGGTTTTGATGATTTTAAAAAAGGCTTTGCTGATTCTGGCGCTTTTAATTCTCTAAAAGATACATTTGATAGTATTACTGACTCTGTCGGTAAGTTAGTCAATACGATGGACCAAACTAACGGAGGAGACAGCTTATTTAAGCAACTAGGAAAGCTAGCTGGTGGAGCATTGGGTGGTGCTGCTAAATCTATTTCTGGAATTGCAGAAGCGCTTGGTGAACTAGATCCAGGCACACTTCAGATGTTAGCCCAAGCTTTTATCATCTTAAAAGGTGGGCTAAAAGGCTTAGTGTTTGAAGCTGTTATTTGGGGGCTAAAAGAACTGAATAAACTAGATCCTGGCACAATTAATAATATTGCGCAAGCTCTTACCGCATTAGCAATAGCTTTTACAATGTTGAAGGCTATGGGAAAAATTGCTGGCTATATGAAAGAAGTTTCTAAGTTCTTTAAAGGCTTCAAGAATGCTAAGAAGATCAAAGCTCCTGAAATTGATTCGCCAAAAATGACTAAGCCGGGTAAGATTTTAAGTAATGCTGGAGCATATATGAAACTAGGTGCAGCATTTGCCCTAGTTGGTGCTGGGGCTTTAGCGCTCGGTGCAGGATTTAAATTGTTAGCTGATGCAGCTACTCAGATATCTAGTGCAGGTGGCGGTGCTATAGCAACATTCTTTGGGATGATTGCCGCTATCGCTGCCTTAGTGGTCTTAGTAAGATTTTTAGGACCAGATTTGATTGGTGGAGCGGTTGGCTTTGCTATCTTTGCTGCCGCACTGCTATTAATCGGCGCTGCCGTTTTAGTAGCAAGTGCGGGTATCGCACTTTTAGCTACTCAACTACCTACTATTTCAGAATATGGAACTAGCGCAGCAGTTGGCTTGCTTGCTTTAGCTGGAGCAATTGCTGTATTTGGTTTAGCTGCAATAGTTGGAGCTGTTGGAGTACTTCTTTTAGGCGTTGCTTTAGCAGTTCTTGCTGTAGGTTTAGTTGCAGCAGGTGTTGGAGCATTAATTTTTGCTGTAGGTTTAGCCTTAGTTGGAATTACTGCTCTAATTGCAGCTGTTGGTGTCTTACTTTTAGGAGTAGCAATTGCTCTAGTTGCTGTAATGGTAATTATTGCAGCTGTTGGAATGCTTCTACTCGGTGTGACACTTGTCTTAGTTGCTGCAATGGGAATTGTTGCGGCGGTTGGCTTACTATTAATGGGCGTTGCTTTAATGCTGATTGTGGTTAGTGCAATGGTTGCTGCTGTTGGTTTAATTCTCTTATCAGTTGCGTTACTACTAATTGGTCCAATGTCCTTAATAGCGGCTGTCGGACTACTTCTTTTAGGTGTTGCATTAACTCTAGTCATGGCTATGGGATTAGTAGCTGCTGTAGGTATCTTGCTCCTCGGAGTTGGACTAGTCTTAGTAGCTGCAATGGCTATGGTTGCTGCTGTTGGATTAATGATGATGTCTGTAGCTTTAATGATGATTATGGTTACAGCTATGGTATCAGCAGTAGGTTTGATGTTACTGGCAGTTGCTTTAATGATGGTTGGTCCTATGGCAATGATTGCTGCAGTAGGTCTGATGCTCTTGGCAGCCGCTGCAATTATGCTTGGCGCTGGCTTAATGGTAGTAGCTGCCGCCGCAATGGCTGTAGCCGCTGCTCTAGTTGCAGTTGGTGCTTCTGTCATGGTTATGGCGTCACTATTTGTTGCCGCTGGATCAATGATGGTTTCAGCAATTACTAGCGCAATGAGTGGAGTAGTAAGTGCTGTTAGAAGTGGTATTTCCAGCGCTGTAAATGCTGCTAGAAGTTTTGGAAGTGCCTTAGTTTCTGTGGGTAGACAGTTAATTCAAGGTTTAGTCAATGGTATTAAGTCAATGATTGGCGCTGCCGTTAGTGCAGTGCAAGGAGTAGCAAGTAAAGTTGTAAGTGCCGCTAAGAGCGTGCTTCATATTGGGTCTCCTTCAAGATTGTTTAGACAGTATGGTCGCTGGGTCGATCAAGGTTTAATCATAGGATTAAACAGAGATGCTGGTGCAGCTGCTGATGCTTCTGCAAGTATGGCGCAAGGTGTTGTAGATGCTGCTAGTGGTATGTCGCCAACCTTAGACCCTATTGGATTAAGTGGCATAAATCCAGGAGATTTACTTGCAGCTGGATTTGATAGAGCACTGGACGCAATCAGCAATGTTGCTGGTGCAATTACTGGGCTTGATGGTTCAAGAGCTAATATTGGCATTTTCGGACAAGGTGCTGTTTCTTCAGCAGTGGGTAGCGATACAGTAACATCTGGTTCAATCGCTCCAAATTCAGTATTGACTAATAACAACAGTAGTAGCCAAACAGACAATAGTACTCAAGTTCAAATTGATAAAGGTGCTATTGTCATCAATGCTTCTGGCAATCCAGATGCAGACGTAGACAAGATTTTAGATAAGATCGATCAAAAGATTATTGATAGACGTAATAAAGCTCTAGGAGGTGGTTAATATGCCGGTCAACGGCTTTGGTGTTTATATCACTGATTATTCAACTAATAGAACGGTTGAATTGCCTGTGAACCCGTCAGAATTAACTTTGAAATATGAAACTGATGATAAATCAGAAACTATTGTGAACTTGGGAGAGATTAATCGAGTAGGTAACATGAAATTGGTATCTCTTACGATTGATAGTGTCTTTCCAAAGAAACATAGTTCTTGGATTAGTTCAGATAAGCTGTTAAAACCTGATGAATACATTAATTGGCTTAAAAACATTCAAGCTAATAAACATCATGTTCAATTAGTTGTCAGCTCTACTCAAATTAGTGTAACTATGACGATTTCTAGTTTTGAATATGGCTTTAAGAGCGGCTTTGCAGATGAATATGCTTATACTTTGGGCTTAAAGCAGTATAGAGAAGTTAAGTACCATAAAGTTAACGTCCCAGCCCCTCCAAAACCTAAACCAAGACCAGCTCCTCCTAAGAAGTTAGGCATTGGTTCAATTGTAATTGTAAATGGCCGGCTGCGCTTAGACAGTTATGGAAGTGCGCCGGGTGTATATGAAAATAATGTAAGAAGACGAATTACTTATTTAGCGCCTGGGCATCCTTTTCCAATTCATGTTGCTTTAGTGAATGGAGGACCTAGAGGTTGGGTTAGACAGAGTGAAGTGAGATTAGCATGATTACCAAACTTCAAATTCTAAAACACGATAATGGTGGCGCTAGAATTGGTGTCGAAATCAAGGACATGGTTAAAAATCTTAAGTGGGTAACTGACTTAAATTACTCTGCTGGAGAGCTAACATTTGATATTGTGAATGGCAAAGATCCAATAATTCCAGCGATGGGGGCAATTGTAGACTTTGCTTGGGATAATAAAGATATTTTCTGGGGTTTCGTTTTCAGTGCTGAATGCACGTCAGACACTACAGTGAGCGTTAAAGCTTACGACTTTGAAAGATATCTAAAGAGTGAAGGTTCAGTCGTCTTTCAATCAGGGACGCTTGGAGATAGATACAGTAATGTTTGCCGCCGTTTCGGTGTACCATTTCATATCAAGGAACAGCCAACTTACAGAGTGCCTGCGGAAGTTTGTGATGGTAAGACAGGATTTGACATGATTAAGAGCGCAATAGATAAGACATACTCTGCTACTGGCGAAATGTACTGCATTGTTGCTAATCATATGTATATCGAACTTAGAAGAGCGCCTATTCCTACAAGAACCCTCTTAGTTATTGATACTCAAAACACGATGAGTGATTACACTTACTCTGAGAGTATTGATAATGCTGCTAACGTGGTTCAAGTTGTTCAAAAGAACACCGATAATTCACAGACAAAAACAGCCACTGCTACTTCCGAAACTGGAGATGATCCAGCTACTACAAGTTTTACGATTGCCTCTGCTAGGGGTAATACGATTAGAACTTGGGGACAGATTGTTAAAGTGGTCAATGCCAAGAACAAAGCAAACTGGGCACAGATGGTTCAACAAGCTAATGACGAGTTGAAAAAGCGCAACGTTTCAGAAAGGAAATTAACGCTTGATTGTATGGGCGATACTTCTCTAATTGCAGGTGCTGGTGCTAACGTCAAAATTAAAGATTTTGGCAAGACTTGGACTAATTGCCCTATTTTGAAAGCAACTCATAACTTCGGGACAGATTACACTTGCAGCTTAGAAATGAAAGTAGGTACAAAATGGCAGGAGAACAGCTTATAAAAATGTTGACGGAACGGGGCGGTAGTGACTCTGAGTATTCCGATGTTATCTATGGACGTGTTATCAGTATTTCTCCGTTAAAGGTACAAATTTCTAATTCAATGATTATTGACGATAATTTCATTGTATTGGGAAAGCACATTGGAAGCTTTTCAATGAGTGGTAGTTTGACGACTACAGAGGAAAAGAAAGGCAAGGACGGAGAAAAGCCTAAGACAGAAAAGACCACCAAGCCTGCTACTTTTACTTTTGATAACTCTTTAAAAGTTGGCGATAGGGTAACTATGATCCGTGCTGATGGTGGTCAACAATTCTACTTATTTGAGAGAGAGGGTGGTTAATTTGGATAATGAAGAAAATCAAAATCCGACACTAACCTTTCAGATTGCTAATGGCAGAATACGTAATAAGTTCGATGGCTTAGGTGCTATGGTTCAAGCTGTAGATAAGATCTTAAAAACAGAACGTTTTGTTTTTCCAATTTATACCGATCAATATGGCAATGATTTAAATGACTTGCTTGGTAAAGACTTAGGCTATTCCAAAGTTGAAGCTGAGCGAATGGTCAAAGAAGCATTACTAGCTGATGAGCGTGTAATCAAAGTCGATATTACTAGTATTAATGAAACAAGCCCCAATACTTTAACTCTTACTGGAGAATGTCAGACTAGTTACGGAAATATACCAATAGAAAGTGAGGTAAGCATTAAGTGAGTCCAAATGAACTAATTACTGAATTTCAGAATAAAGATTATGACTACTTTTTAAGAAAAATGCTTGATGCTGTGCCTGATAATATTGACAAGCGTGAGGGTTCAATAATCTATGACGCTTTAGCTCCTGCTGCGTTAGTTATGGGGCAGCAATCCTTAGATATGGCTAATGTAATCAAAGAAACTTATATCAAAACAGCCTCTGGAGAGTTCCTAGACTATCGAGCAATTGAACATGGGACAAGTCGATATCCTGCTACTCAAACAGAAGCTAAGGCTAAAGTTTTAAATGACAAGAAAGAACCGTTAGATAATGTTCAAATAGGCGATAAGTTTGCCAGCATTGGCGACTCACCCATTTTTTATGCTGTGACAAAAGTCAATGATGACTTGACTGTTGAATTAACAGCAGAAGTTAAAGGTTCAAGCGCTAATAGTTATATCGGGCAGATTTTACCTGTTACTCCCAACGACTTGCTTTCATGGGCTGAAATTACAGAAATTACAGCTCCTGCAAGGGATGTAGAAAGTGACGACCACTTAAGAGCAAGATTGCTGAGTTCTCAAAGTTGGATTGCTTACGGTGGTAATGTGGCTGATTACTTAGATATGACTAGCAAGATTGATGAAGTTGGAGCTGCGCAGATTTATCCAACATGGAACGGCGGGGGAACTGTCAAGGTAGTTATCTTGAATAACGACCTAATGCCTGCTAGTGCTAGTTTAGTACAGAAAGTTAAAAATATACTTGACCCAGAAGATAAACAAGCAGAGGGTTATGGATTAGCTCCAATTGACCATGCTGTAACTGTGACTGCTCCTGAAGAATTAATTGTAAATGTTGATATTTCAGTAAAACTTGATGATACAAAAGTAACACGGTATGTGAAAGACAGCATTACTAAAGCAGTTGAGGGCTACTTCCAATCATTGAGAAAGGACTGGGCAGATATCAATCAAAAACTTGGTAGGGGTTATGAAGAAACCATATATCGTTCTAAGATCCTGTCTCAAGTTATGCTGACGGAAGGTGTGGTCAATGCTAAACTTCCATCTTTGAACGGGCGGGACGCAGACATTGACTTAGTTTTTAATAATTCCAAGTCGCAATTGCCAGTAGTCGGGACGGTGACAATTAATGAGCAATAAATATGAACTTCTAAATTACATGCCTGATTATTATGAGGGCGTGTATGAAATGAAGGAACTTCTTAAGTCTGAAAGCGTAACGCTAAAAGACTTGGAAAGTAGCCATTTGCGGACGTTACTAAATGAATTTGTTTCAACAGCTGATGCTAAAGGTATTTCGCTTTTTGAAAGCCAGCTAGGCATAGTTCCAGATGAAAACGATACTTTGGAAATGCGTAGAAATAAGGTCTTGATGTATGTATTACCACCAAGACCGATAACAATTAGATTTTTCAGAGATATGCTGAACAACGTTAACCTGCCAGTGAAAATTGATGTTAATTACGGTGCAAGAGCTGTTGTAGTAACTGCTAAATCAGCTGAAATGACAAGTAATCAAATTAACTATTTGAAGTATCTGTTGAATGTTTATTTGCCAGCTAATCTCTTGTATCAAGTAAAGATTTTGCTAAACGCTGCAAAGGTTTTTGATGATTTGAACTTGGGCATTGGTAACGTGGTAAAAGCAGCGAGCATGGCAAAAGCGAGTCCCAACCAAGTATTTAACTAGTGAGGTGATGAGATGTCAGAATATAATAAGACAATTATAACTAATGAGGGTATTGATTTGGCCCGTAGAGCTAACAAGGGTACGGCAACTTTTTCTTTGACGAGAGGTGTTTCATCAACTGATAACTTATCGGAAAAAACAGTTGAAGAGCTTCAAAACTTAACCCAGTTACCAAGTATCCAGCAATCAGTGAAGTTGAGTGATGTAGGAGATACGTCTGATAATTCAGATACTGTTTTAGGTGTTAGAATGACCTTTGATAACCAGAATTTGAAGACTGGTTATAATGTGCATACTGTTGGTATTTATGCAAAAGAACCAGATAAAAATGAAATTCTTTACGGTATAGCTACAGCTAAGACACCTGAATATATCCCAGATTTTAGTGAGCAAACTTTATTTAAGTTTGATTTTTTGATGTATCTAGTAATTGGTAGAACTGATAAGGTAACTGTTGAAGTTAGTCCGGATGATGTTTATCGTAAAAAGGAAGTGTATAGCAAGTCCGAGGTTGATACAGCTGTAGCAAAACTTGATAAAAAAAACGCTGAAATCGTTAAGAGCTTAAGCGATTATAAATTGGAGAACTCTACTTATCACACAAACTTTGAGAAAAGCGTAACTGATAGGCTGGGTACTAAAGCTGATAAAACTACTGTAGAACAGCAACTTGGAACAAAGGCTGATAAATCAAATACTTACACCAAAGATGAAGTGAATAGTAAAGTAGCTCCTAAGGCAGACAAAGGCTATGTAGACAGCGAATTAAACAAGAAAGCCGATAAAGCTACTACTTACACCAAGACAGAAGTTGATAATAAAATCGCTGGTCAGGTTAAGTCGGTAAATGGGCACACTGCTAATGCCAGTGGTGCAGTAACCTTACCAACTTTAACAGCTAATGTGCTTACTGGCTATGATGTAAAGAATAAGGCTGCTACTTTTGATAACAACGCTCATTTTGACGCAAATGGGCTTTTTTCAAGATGGACTGTAGATCAAGGCGTTATCGGACAACTTGCTGATGCAATTAATGCAAAGTTACCCATTGAAGCAGGAGATCCTAATGGAGACTTGTTAGATTATGCTGGTAATAAAATTGTTTACTGGAATGGTAATGGTGACGGGGTTAAGAACTTGCCACCAATGAACAATAAGAAATGGTTCTTTGCAGTCAAACTATTCTATCTGGGTTGGGGTTCAGTTACTGTTGTAGATCAAGACGGTAGTTATTGGTTGAATACTAAGAATGACGATATTTGGACTGGTTGGCGTTCAGTAATCACAAATGAACATCTTAAAAAGTTAAAATTTGTAAAGCAATCATTAGATCAAAACGGTAATATTTTCCAAGATACTAAGTTTGTAACTCAAGAGGCAGACGGAACATATAAGATTAACATTTTTGATAGCGACTGGACTGCTAATAAGGTTTCATGGCTGTTAAATAATACCAAGTCTTACAGCATTCAAAATAATACTGATTTGAATAACGTTAAGAATACGGGGTTCTATAATGCGGCAGGTCCTTCCGGATTAAAAAATTCTCCTGTGTCAGCTTGGTTTAGTATGTCCGTAAATGCCAATCAATGGAACGGCCAACAAACTCTGTATGATACAAATAGTGGTCAATTATATGTGAGAACGTGGAATTCAACTAGATTTACAGATTGGCAAAGAATAGCTAATGCTGGCGACTTAACTAATCAGAGTATTACATCAATTACTGATTATGATGTAGCTTCCGAAGGCTGGCATAACACCCAAGTTGGAAAATTTGATCCATCAGGACACTTTGCTAATTTATTAGTTGATGCTGGAGCTTTGAAGCCGATAGCAGAGGCAATCAATAACCTGAATACCAATTTAACAACTATGCGAACTGAGTTAATGAACTTGAAGAAGAGAACTGATTACAATACTCCTCAAGGAGAGTTCAATAATACCACTGTAAATCTTAATAACTTAAGAAGCACAGGAATGTATCGTCTTTCAAATTGTCATGTTCAAAGTGGACCATATCCAACCGATAATGCGCACTGGGTTTACGTTAAAGTGACAGTATTTGATGCTAATACTGTGTATCAAACGCTTTACGAAGGCGACAATATGTATGGACGAAAGTCTTCTAGCCCGACAAATTGGGATCAATGGCATCAATATTTGAATAAAACTGTTTAATCCTTAGTTAAACTAAGGATTTTTTTATGGAGGAAAATTATGGAAGCAGAAAACTTTTTAGATTTATTAAAACAAGTCGTTGCTGATGGGAAAATCAGCTTTTATTACTTCTCTGATCCAACTAGTCCAATTACAGCTCTTCATCACTTGGAAATTCCTTATCCAGGAGAGCTTAGTCCTGTAGACTTGCCTTACCGCTGGCATGCAGAAAAGCCTAGTGAGGATTTAATTGATGCAGTTTGGGACGATGACTCTCATAGTTGGATTGAAAACAGTGATAAATCTCAGCCAGCTTTAATTGCTAAGTTGCAAGCAAGTAATGCAGCTATGCAAAAGAAAATGGAAAACTACGAAGCAGCTAAGATTAAAGATGCTCAAAATAATGATAAAATCGTTCAAGCTTTAAGTGGCGTACAAAAGGGACAAGCACAAACTACAGCAGTTCTTGCTCAACTTGTGCCAATGGTTCAACAACTTTCCAAGTCAGTAAACACACCAGACAAACCAAATGCAGCTGATGAAACTAAGAAAAAAGAAGGTGCTGAATAATGTTTGATTTTGATTTCAGTTCTATCTATTCAAACCTTGAAAGTTTATGTAAATCATCTCTAGACAATGGGTATTTCACAGACAACACAATTGCGGGATTTGTTCAGCAAGGAACATTTGATGCAGATGGATATAAGAGAATTACGGGTGATGATTATGTTGCAGGAGATCAAAATACTGTGGCAAACGGCTAAACTTAATTTACTTCATTTGATTTTGGGAAGTTTGCTTACAGCTTTTGGAATTGTTCTTTTAGTGAACGATTCCTTTTTTTATTGGCCACCAGAATGGCAATGGCTCTTCAATAATGACTTAGTCGATGCCTTTGCAATCATAGTTGGTATTGGCTTAATTGCATTTGTTTTTGCTGGTGGAAGAAGTCAACTTGCTAATGCCGTGTTACTAGCTTGTTCAGCATTCTTTTTGATGATGTTAACAGTATTGCAACTGGGGCATGTTTTGGTCATGCACGACTATAGCAGATTGCTTTCAATTATTGCACTAATCGGGTGGCTACTAGTAATTCAGTATTTAGCAGTATTTTCTAAGACTGTAAGACGACGAAAGTAGGTAATAAGAAGTGCAAGACTGGGCTAATTTAATCCGTGAAATAGCACTTCTTTTTTCTGGTTTTGTTGCAGGGCTTACTGCTTGGAACGCTTTACGCAAAACAAGCCATGAAGTTTCAAAAGATGATAAAGAAGAACTGAGGGCTGACCGTGACTTATATAGAAATCGGTGGCTTGAAAGTGAGAAAGCTTTTGATGAAATTGATGCAGAAAATGACAAGTTGCGCAAGAAGGTTAAACGGTTAGAAAACAAGATAGATGATTTTAAAGAAAACGAGGACAGAAAATGAGCTTTGAACAAATTGGCGATATGTTAGTTGTTGCTGTATCAGTAGTTATAGCAATCATCTTTTATGTTTATTCAAAAAATAAGATTGCTATTGATAAAAAAGCTATGCAAGGCGATGCACTAGCTAAAGCTGAAAAAATGATTGCTAATTCAGCAAATGCAATCGTATATCAAACTGAAAAAGAGGGCGGTTCAGGTAAGGATAAGCTGTTAGCAGCTTTTAATTACTTAATCGCTATTTTAGATTTGGCGCACTTACCGCATCCCTCAACAGCTTATATCAAAGGCGAGATTGAGAAGTCGGTTACTACGATGAAGCAAACGAAAAACTTTGTTGATAGTATGCAAACACTGACTAAGGAAGACGATGCAGCCAAACAATTGAAAAGTAAGACCATTGTTGGCGAATTGAAAGAAGTAAAGAAGTAGGAGGTAACTATGGTTGAAGTAGCTAAAAGAAGTTACGGTGTAGATGTATCAAGTCATAACAACGGCAATTATTCCGGATCGAAATTTGCCGTTGTTAAAGTGTCAGAGGGCTTAGATTATCGTAATCCTAAAGCACAATCTCAAGTATCTACTGCAAGAGCTAATAGTATGTTGCCAATGGCTTATCACTATGCGAGGTTTAGTGGCAATAGTAACGTAGCAATTCAAGAAGGTAACTATGCAGTTACTTCTGCAAAAGCTGTTGGTCTTGAGGCAGGTACTTACTTAGCTTGTGACTATGAACAAGGAAGTGGAAACGAAACTAGAGGAGATCGTGAAACTAATACGACTGCTATCTTATCTTTCTTAGATACTATTGTGGGTGCTGGTTATAAGCCTTTACTATACTCAGGCGCTTATCTTATGAGAGACAAAATTAATACTTCTAGAATTTTAGCCAAGTATCCTAATTGTTTGTGGGTAGCAGCATATCCATCAGGTAATGGTACTGCGGTAAGTGAACCAAACTTTGGCTACTTTCCATCAATGAACGGAGTAGCAATTTGGCAATTTACCGATAACTGGCGTGGGTTAAATGTTGACGGAAACATCAGCTTGATTGATCTAAAAAATGATAGCAAACCAGTAGCTCAGCCATCTGTTGCACAATCAGCATCAGAAAAAACATGGACTGATGTACAAGGTATGACTTGGCATGAAGAACATGGTACTTTCATCACTGGTGGAGCGATTAATCTTCGCTGGGGCGCTAATACGCAAAGCACACTGATTACCACCTTACCAGCAGGTTCAGAAGTTAAATACAATGCTTGGGCTAGAGATAGTGCTGGGCGTGTATGGTTACAGCAACCGAGAGAAAATGGTAAGAATGGCTATTTAGTTGGTCGTGTCGGCAGTGAGCCGTGGGGAACTTTCAAATAATTTAATATAATTCAAAAGCCGCTCTGGAGATGTTTCTCTGGAGCGGCTTTTTGCATACAACAAATTTTCTATTATTTTAACTATGTTTTCTTGTTACAATTTTACTTACAATATGTTATACTTAACTTGCAACAAGTTAGGAATTCTAAAATTCAATGAACTCAAAAAGCATTACCTGATCGCTACAAAAGGTAATGCTTTTTTTATCGCTTGACGCAACCTATCAAACGTTGAGGGTGGAAATGCGACTATTTATGTTTTTTGTTGTTACGCCGATCATCCAGCCAGTGATCGAATAGTGATTTCACCATTCCCACAAGAATTGGAGCTACAACTAAAGTTAGAAAATCCTTCAACGAACTCACCTCCTTTCAAGGGGAGGCAATAGTCGCTGAAATAATTATAACAAAATTAGATGTATAGTATATGTAGAAAATGAAACTATAAGTAATTATCAACTGACCCCCGCTGTGACCCCCAAACTTAAAATAGAATAAATTCAAATAAAAGAAAAAGTACCATATCTCAGGCACTTAAAAGCATAGAAAATCATATAAAATCAAACGATTTGGTCTCCTAAACCGTAGAGGTGAGTTCGAATCTCACCGGGGTCATAACAAAAAAGGTATGTGCTTCAATTACAAGAAGTACATGCCCTTTTTAATATCAGACATATTTTAATGGATTGATAAAAATTTTTAAAACAATCCAGAGAAAAATAATTAATAAGACTGCAATAATTCCGATTAAAAAATACCTTGTTTTTCGCGGATAGGAATTTCCTAAAAGAAAAACCAGACAAAAAACTATAATGGTAATTAAAATTGCAGCTAAAGATAAAAAACTAAACATAATGTATTTCACTTTCCTTATAATATATAAGTATAAATTAGTTTGGCTGATAGTACCAAAGAAAATTGAATTAGGCTATAGTATAAGAGACAAGCTAAAAGGTAAGGAAATATTTATGAAGAAAATAAAAGTAATGACCGTGTTTGGAACTAGGCCAGAGGCTATTAAGATGGCTCCCTTGGTGTTAAAGTTAAAACAAGATGAGCGTTTTGAAGAGATAACAGTAGTAAGTGCGCAACACCGTGAAATGCTTGATCAGGTGTTAGATATTTTTAAGATCAAACCGGATTATGATTTTAATATCATGCATAAAAACCAAACTTTGGAAGATATTACTTCAAAAGTATTGATGGATATGGCAAAAGTAATTAAAACTGAACATCCAGATATTGTTTTGGTTCATGGTGATACAACCACTAGCTTTGCGGCTGGTCTTGCAACTTTTTATGAACAAACTACTTTAGGTCATGTTGAAGCAGGTCTGAGAACCTGGAATAAATACTCACCATTTCCTGAAGAAATGAATCGGCAAATGACAGATGATTTAGCAGATTTGTATTTTGCACCAACTGAATTAAGTAAAAAGAATTTAATTAAAGAAAATCATCCAAGCGATAATATTTATGTTACTGGAAATACGGCAATTGATGCATTAGAGCAAACAGTTAAAAAAGATTATCACCATGACGTTCTTGATGAGATTAAACCTGGCAATAGAGCTATTTTAGTTACTATGCACCGCAGGGAAAATCAAGGCGAGCCAATGCGGCGCGTCTTTAAGGTGATGAAGCAGGTAGTTGATAGTTATGATGATGTAGAAATCATTTACCCAGTTCATCTTTCACCAAGGGTACAAGCAGTCGCAAAAGAAGTATTAGGCGGCGACCCTAGAATTCATTTGATTAAGCCACTTGATGTAGTTGATTTTCATAATTTAGCTAAAAGAAGTTACTTTATTATGACTGATTCAGGTGGTGTGCAAGAAGAAGCCCCTTCTCTTGGCAAACCGGTATTAGTTTTACGTGATACGACTGAACGCCCAGAGGGTGTTGAAGCAGGAACCCTGAAGCTTGTAGGTACTGAGGTAGATAAGGTTCATGATGAAATGATTCGTTTACTTGAAGATAAGAAAGCCTATGATGAAATGGCCAATGCTAAAAATCCTTACGGAGATGGTAAGGCTTCAGATCGAATTATGAATGCAATTGCTTATTATTTTGATAAAGAACATAATCAAAAGCCAGCAGATTTTAGATAAAAAAAAGCTCCAGAAGTTAATCTGGAGCTTTTTTCAGTATTTCTTATTAAAATGATCTTTAAACCTTTTAGCAAACTTACTACTAGTATTAAGAAAAATTGATTTAGTAGTTAAGTAGTTAAAAATACCTACTAAAATTTGATCGACAATTTTTACAAAAAGAGCATTCCAGTGAAGCCAGGAAATACCAACTAACATAATCAAGTTATCAGGAATCAAACTGATAATTCGGTAAATAAAGAATAAACATAGTTGGTAGACAACGCCGTGCTGCTTATCAACATTTTGGATAAATACGCTATGTTTATTAAAAGAAAAAGAGGCTAAATTAGAAATAATGAAGGCGATCGTGTTAGCATAAATTACTGGAATTTTCCAAACATTATGAAATAAAAGAAAGCAGACAATATTAATGACTGCTGCAAGAAAACAAAAGATAACATAAACATAAAAGTTTCGGTGTCTGGCAACAAGTCTACCTCCAAGCTCTCTTAATTGCTCTTGGGTAATTTTTTGCCCCTTTCTTTTATGATGCCTTTTAGTCATTAAATGCCTCAACTATTTCTTCAGTAGCTTGATCGATTAAGTCGATATCCTCATCGTCAACAGCATTTTCAATTTTAACTGGTTTAGCTACTTCAACTGCACCGCATTTAATAAATGCTTTTTCGAAATCATCTACATTTTCGCAATAGTGATCTTTATATGTTTTGTCTCCTGAACCCATAACAGCAAATTTTTTGCCAGAAAGGTCAAGCGTAATTAGTTGATCATAAAAGTCTTTTAATTCATCAGTCATAACGCCTTCGCCGTATGTATAAGTAACCATTACGCAAAGGTCAGCATCAAGATAAGAAGTAGCATCTGCAAAGCTGACGTCGATATTTTTAACGTCAAAACCTGCATCTTGTAAATTCTCTTCTAAAATCTCCGCCATATCTTCATCATTACCAGTCATACTGGCAAAGACAATCTGTGCTTTCATGCAAAAAACTTCTTTCTATAACGTTTTCTTTTATTATACTAAAGAAGTATAGAAGTTTGTAAATCTTAAGAGAAATTATTTAAGAAAAGCTTTATAATGAATATCTGGAATTTTCTCAATAACTACTAAATTATACTTATTTAAGGTATGCTAGGAGTATATAAATTAAAAAGGAGATTTTTTAATGATAACAATTAAGTCAAAACGCGAATTGCAAGGAATGCAAAAATCTGGTCGCGTTTTAGCAGCAATGTTTGAAGGTTTACGTGACGTGATTAAACCTGGAATTTCTACTTGGGAAATTGAAGAATTTGCACAGGATTTTATGAAAAAACATGGTGGTCGTCTTTCAGAACAAGGCTTTGAAGGATATAAGTATGGTACTTGTATTAGTGTCAATGACGAAATTGCGCATGCAATTCCTCGAAAAGATAAGATCTTAAAAGAAGGCGACTTAGTTAGTGTTGACGTAACTTGTAACGTCGATGGCTATGAAACTGACTCATGCACTACTTATGGTGTTGGCGAAATTTCTGCTGAAGATCAAAAATTAATGGATGTTACTAAAAAAGCAATGTACATGGGAATTGACCAAGCTGTTGTGGGTAATCGTATTGGTGACATTGGTAGCGTTATTCAAAATTACGTTGAGAATGAAAATGGTTATGGTGATGTACGAGAACTTGTAGGCCACGGAATTCAACCATCTATTCACGAAGATCCAGAAGTTCCTCACTGGGGTAAGGCAGGTCACGGTTTACGTTTGCGTGAAGGAATGACTATTACAGTTGAACCAATGGTTGAAGCAGGTGGGGACTGGAGAATTGAACAAAAGACTGTTTCAGATCCAAACGATGACTGGGTATACTACGCAACTCCAGATGGATCAAAAGCAGCACAATTTGAGCATACTTTTGCTATCACTCCAGATGGTCCAAAGATCTTAACTTTACAAAAGCCATATGATGGTTATGAAAAGTATCTTCCTCACTTTTTAGATGAAGATTAATAAGTAGTAAAGTTTATGAAATCTTTTCTCAATCAGACTAAAAACCGTATAACAGAATTTTTTCAATTATTATCTAAATATATTAGCCAAGGCGAGATAAATCAGACTTCGATTATTATCGCTTATTATGTACTGCTTAGTATTTTCCCAATTATCATTATTATTGGAAATGTCTTGCCCTTATTTAGTATTGATACAAAACCGATTGCTCGCTACCTTGAATTAACTTTTCCATCACAAGTTTCAAGTTTGATTATGCCCATTATTAATGCTTTATTGAAAAAGCATTCAAGTGGCTTTATTTCTTTGGGTATTGTGATTGCAATTTGGTCTTTAAGTTGTTTAGTGAACTCAGTTCGTTTAGCTGCAAATAAAATTTATGGCGTTGATAAAAAAGAAAAAGGAAAGTCATGGTGGAACTATTTACTTGCTAGGACCTTCACCTTTGCACTTTCTGTAATTTTAGTGGCTGGCTTTTCCATCATAATCTTTGTATTTACCTTTGGTAGACAGATTATGGAATTTCTAGCTCCAATTTTTAATCTATCGTTATGGTGGGTATATAAATTGGAAAATTATCGCTGGCCAATTATCATTTTAATGACAGTTATTATCAACTTGTATATTAACTATGTTATTCCAAATATCAGCGTTCAAAAGCGGGTAGTATGGCCCGGGGTTTGTTTCACTGTAGCTAGCTGGGGTGCCTTGTCTTATTTCTTTGGTTTGTATTTAAGACAGTTTGGAACGCGCTGGCAAAATTATGGAATTGTCGGTTCATTTATAATTTTTATGTTATGGCTTAATATAGGTTCATTCTTACTTTTGTTAGGTATTTGTATTAATGCTACAGGGGATGAACTAAAAGATAGAAAAATTGAATACAGTCGTAGCCCGATTTTGAGAATTTTTAGAAAAAATAAGAAATTACCTAAATAAGTTATCTTAAGTTTGGTAAAATACATTATGGAAAGCTTATTTTTGTGAGGAGAATAAAATGAAAGTAAGAAAAGCAGTTATTCCAGCAGCTGGATTAGGTACTAGATTTTTACCTGCAACTAAGGCTATGCCTAAGGAAATGGTACCAATTGTTGATAAACCAACAATTCAATTTATCGTAGAAGAAGCTAAAAAATCAGGAATTGAAGATATCTTGATTGTTACTGGTAAGAACAAGCGCTCAATTGAAGATCACTTTGACGCTAACCCAGAACTAGAACAAGATTTGGAAGAAAAGGGTAAGACTGAACTTTTACACTTGACCCAATCAATTACTAATTTAGGTGTTAACCTTTACTACACTCGTCAACCACATCCAGCTGGTTTAGGAGATGCGATTTTAAGAGCTCGCAGCTTCGTTGGGGATGAACCATTTGCTGTTATGCTTGGTGACGACTTAATGGACGACAAGGTTCCACTAACTAAGCAATTAATTGATCGCTACGATAAGACACATGCATCAACTATTGCTGTTATGCCTGTACCACATGAAGAAGTTTCTAAGTACGGTGTTATCGATCCAGATAACGAAATTGAACCAGGCTTGATTAACGTTAAAGCCTTTGTTGAAAAGCCAGATGTTGATAAAGCTCCTAGTGATTACGCAATCATTGGTCGTTACTTATTAACTCCAGAAATTTTTGATATTTTAGCACATCAAAAACCTGGTCGTGGTGGCGAAATTCAATTAACTGACGCTATTGATACTATGAACAAGACTCAACGAGTATTTGCTCATGTATTTAACGGTGAACGTCACGATGTTGGTAACAAGGAAGGTTACCTTGAAACCTCAATTGAATATGGTTTATCTCACCCACAAATTAAAGATGATTTACGTAAGTACATCATTGCAATGGGGCAAAAATTACAAAATGAAGATAAAAAGACTAATAAGAAAAAATAATAATTTTTATTAGCATTTTAGAAAGAAACTATCGATCGATAGTTTCTTTTTTTGATAAAAAATATTTTTCGTTTTTGCGTAATAGTAATTAGAAACTTTTCATAAAAAGGGAAACGCTTATGCGCAAAAATGAAAACGAGTTAGTAGCTAAAATCATTGATGATCCTGTATTCAGCTGGGTGATGGAACAAGATGATAATTGTTGCAAATTATTGCAAGCAATTTTACCAGAGCTGAATATTACTCGAGTCGAATTTGAAACGCAAAAGAGATTAAAGTTTCATCCAGAAAAACGGGGAACGATTCTAGATATTTTAGCTTATGATCAAAAAGGACGAGTCTATGATATTGAACTACAGGTATTACAGAATAAGTTTCTTGCTCAACGAATTCGATATTATTTTTCAATGATTGATCAGAATTTGTTGATGAGTGGTGGTAAGTATCGAGATTTACCAGAGACTTATGTGATTTTTATTTTGCCAAATGATCCATATGATCAAGATGAAAAATACTATGAATTTGCTTTTCAGCAGTTGAAACGAAAAAATCCATTGGTGCTTGATACTAAGCAACACGCAATTATCTTAAATGCGAGTGGGAGTATCGGTGAGGTTACACCGCGTCTACAAGGCTTTTTTGACTTGATTCATGATAAAATAAGTACAAAAGATGAGTTTATTGAAAAATTGAATCGAGAAGTTAAAAAGTTCGGTACTGATCCGGGAAGGAGAAAAGAACTTATGGATTATCAGATGAGATTAGATGATGAAAGAGAATTTGGTAAGGAACTAGGTCGAGAACAAGAAGAGATTAATGCAATTCAGAAGTTAATAAAAATTACCCGACAATTAAAAGCAAGCGATGACTTTATCTTGAAGCAATTAATTGCTAATTATGGCGATGATTTTTCGAAAGAAGAGTTGCAAGAATTTATTAAAAAGAATAAATAAAATTGAAATAAGGATTATGTAAAAAAACATAATTCTTATTTTTTTAGTCAAAAAGTGTAATCTTTTTGCCAACTTCTTGTAAGTAGTGAGAAAATATAAGTGACACTTTTTTATAAGGATTAAATGATGATTGAATACAAAAATATTTCGAAGAAATATCAGGATCAAACGATTCTAAAGGATGTTTCTTTTACAGTGAAAAAAGGAGATATCTTCGTTTTAGTTGGACCTAGTGGCAGTGGCAAGACTACGCTGTTAAAAATGTTCAATAGACTGATTGAACCGACCAAAGGCGAGATATTGTTAGATGATAAATCAATAAAGGAATATGATCTACGTAAATTAAGAGAAAAAACTGGTTACGTTTTGCAGACTGCCAGTTTGTTTCCAAATTTGACTGTTGGTGAAAATATCACAATTGTTCTAGAGCAAGAAGGCGTTAGTCGAACAGAACGTCGTAAGAGGCAGAAAGAATTATTAAAGTCAGTTGACCTAGATCCCAAATTATATTGTGATCGGATGCCAAATGAACTTTCAGGTGGCGAGCAACAAAGAGTAGGAATTATTCGTGCCCTAGCTGCAAATCCTGAGGTAGTTCTAATGGATGAGCCTTTTTCCGCTCTTGATCCAGTAGTGAGAAAACAATTACAAGACTTACTACTTAATCTTCATGATGAGCTTAATAAAACGGTGATATTTGTAACGCACGACATGCAAGAAGCAATTCGATTAGGAAACACAATTGGTGTCTTGCATGAAGGTATTTTAGAGCAAGTTGGTAAACCCAGAGAAATTTTACGTCATCCTGCAACTAAGTTTGTTCGAGAATTTTTTGCCGGAAATCGAATTAATCAAAAATTGGACCTGGAAACACTGCTCAAAAGTGAGTTAGGAGTAGATCCTAGATTTTATCCAAAGGTAGATACTTTAGTTCGCTATCATGTTTACAGCGTGCAAGATTTAATCAAGGATTGTTCTAATTATCCTGATAGTCTATTTATTGCAGAAACAGAGTTTGGTGAATTTCTAATTGAACCAAAACGAGTTTGGAATTTCTTCTTAAAGTGGGTGGCTGGAAATGATTAAATCTTTATGGCAAATGCTTTTAACAGAACACGATCAAATTTGGGCTACGACGCTTGTTCATATTAAAATTTCACTAATTGCTCTCCTTATCGCAATGGTAATTGCAATTCCGCTAGCTTTTATTTTAAAGGGACATAAAAAAGTAGCTGAATTCACACTGCAAATTGCTGGTATTATTCAAACTATTCCAAGCTTAGCAATTCTAGGTTTGTTATTACCTTTTGTCGGAATTGGGACTACACCTGCGATTATTGCCTTAGTTTTATATGCAATAATGCCTATTTTTCAGAATACTTATTCAGGTTTAACAGATATTCCTGATAATTTAGAAGAAGCAGCAACTGCCTTTGGTCTGACAAAATGGAAGAAATTACAGCGATTAGAAATCCCAATGGCCATGCCGATGATTTTTGCTGGAGTTCGAATTGCTTTAGTAATGATTATTGGTACAGCAACACTTGCAGCCTTAATTGGTGGTGGTGGACTAGGTACTTACATTTATGTCGGCATTAATTCAAATAACAATACTGAAGTTTTAATGGGTGCGATTTTATCCGCACTGCTTGCCTTAGTATTTAGTGGCGTTTTAAAATTTATTGCTAAAAATAATAAGCGACTCAAGTGGGGAAGTATTATTATCGCTGTAATTTTGCTCATTTGGGGCGGAAGCAGTTTATATACTCACTTCACTAGCACTTCAAAGAATAATATTGCTGAACCAAAACAAACAATTACAATTGCCGGGAAAATGGGCTCTGAGCCAGCTATTTTAATTAATATGTATAAAGACCTGATTGAAAAGAATGATCCAAATACCAAGGTAGTCTTAAAGCCTAATTTTGGTGGAACAACATTTTTATTTAAGGCTCTTCAGACAGATAAAGTTGATATTTATCCTGAATTCACTGGAACAGTCTTGCAAACCTTAGTTAAAACAGGTAAAAAGACTGGCAATGATCCAAATCAAGTTTATGTTGAAGCTAGAAGCGATTTAAAGAAACAATTTGATATGGAATACTTAAAGCCAATGGCTTATCAAAACGGTTATGCTTTGGCAACAACGCAGAAATTTGCAAAAGACAACCATTTGACTAAAATGAGTGATTTAAACCGCGTTAATAAAAAAGTTCACGCAGCTTTTGATCCAGACTTTACTTCTTTAAAAGATGGGTATCCTGGATTAAAGAAAATTTATAAGTTGGATTTTGCATCAATTAAAAGTACTGAATCAAGTATTCGTTATCATGCTATTGCGAATAATCAAGCTAATATTGTTGATGGCTACACTACTGATGCCGAGATTAAAAAGTATAACTTAGTAATGCTTGATGATGATAAAAAATTCTTCCCACCTTATCAAGGTGCTCCGTTGATGAAGGCAAAATTTGCAGAGAGAAATCCTCAAATTGTAAAAGCATTAAACAAACTAGCTGGTAAAATTACAACTCAAGAAATGCAGGAAATGAATTATCAGGTTAATGTTAAGCACGAAAAGCCAGCTAAAGTGGCTCATGATTATTTGGTAAAACATGGATTAATTTAGAAAAGAGATAGAAATGACAAAGTATACAGTAAAAAGCAAGCTAACTGATACTCCTTGGCAAATTGAAAATAGAACCAAGAAGCATAAATTTATGGCTGATGAATCAGCAAGCGGCAAAAATGTTGCTCCTAATCCAGTAGAGTATTTAGCTGGTGCAGTAAATTCTTGTATTTCGATTTCTGCAGGAATGATTGCTAACGTTCATCATTTAGATGTAAAAAACTTCAAAGTTACAACACAAGCAATTACTACTAAGTTAGGACATGGGAAGTCAGTTGTCAGTGAAATGTTAATTACAGTTTCTTTTGACAGCTCCATGTCTCAAGAAGAAAAGCAGGACTTTTTAGCACATACCCTGCATGTTTCAACTGTTTATCAAACAGTATCTCAAAGTGTTAAAACTTATGTAGAATTGGAAGATTAATTTATAAAATACTCTTAGTTACTCGGACTAAGAGTATTTTTGCTTTTTTTAGGAAAGATAGGGCAAGATATAGATTAATTAAGTTTTAGGGGGATTTAAGTTGAAAAAAATAATTGCTAAACTAGTTGGAATGTTTGAATTATTCTATGATCTAGTTTTTGTCTATGCAATTTCTAGCATTACAGCAATGATTCATCATCCTGTCAATGGTAGCATTCCTTTAATTACATTTTTGCAGTTCTTATTAGTTGTCATTGTAGTAATGCAAATTTAGCTTTACCAAGTTATTTATTTTAATCGCTATAGTAAAAATAGTTTCTGGGATCTTAGCGGCCTAGTTTTAAATATGTTTGTTGCAGTGTATTTAGCTAATAATATCAATACTGAATGGCGAATTACATTTCATTATTTTAATATCGCAATGGCAGTGATGATCGTAACGCTATTTTGTCAGATAAGTTAATTAATCATCATCAAATTAGTAAGGGCTTTGTATTAATGTACAGTCATATTGCCATTGTAGTTTCTATTTTGTTAATGACAGTATCTTTCCTTTATTTACAAATAAAAAATGTAAATAGATCATTCTTATTTTTCTTAATCATTGGCTCACTAGGTTTGTACTACTTTTCTTTAAGTATTAATCAAATATATAACAAAAATAAGTGCAAATTTGCTATTCGTGATTTTCTGGTATTAATAATTACCTTTTCGTTGGGAATAGTTTATTTATGGTTTGTAATAAGATCTGAATTAGGTATTGCAATCTGCTTGTTAATTTGGAACTTGGCATTTTTCTTAATTTTTCTAATGAAAAGCAAGAATTCTTTAAATTAGTGTAAGTATGATTATTAAAAAATTGTTGACTGCTATAATATTAGTAAATCAATAAAGAAGGTTTAATATGGACATTTATGGTGGCTATACCCCAGTTCTAAATAAATTACTTAATCAGATGCTGGAATATTTTAGAAAAGAAAATAAAATTCACCAAGAACAAACCGGTGACAGTCTTTATGAACATTTAATTGGTCGAGTTAAGAGACCAGAAAGCATGATTGAAAAATGTCAGCGAAAAGAATTACCAGTAACTCCAGAATCAGCAATGAAAAAAATTCGAGACAGCGTTGGAATTCGGGTTGTCTGTAATTTCATTGATGATATTTATACTTGTATTAATTTGATTCAAAATTGGGATGATGTAGCAATTGTTAAACAAAAAGACTACATTACTAATGCTAAGCCTAATGGTTACCGTTCTTATCATATGATTTTAGATGTTGAAAGACCTGAAAAAGATATTGAAGGTAATATTCCTGGTCACTACTATGTTGAAGTGCAACTTAGAACGATTGCAATGGACACTTGGGCAAGTTTAGAGCATGAAATGAAGTATAAGCATAAAATAAAGAATCCTGAAATGATTGGTAAAGAGCTAAAGCGAGTGGCAGATGAATTAGCTTCTTGCGATGTAAGCATGCAGACTTTGCGTCATTTGATTAGAGAGGAAGACTAACTTAATGAAAATTTTACTGGCAGAAGATGAAGAGCAACTGTCCCGTGTTTTGGTAGCGGCGATGCAAAGCGTTAATTACGATGTCGACGCTGTTTTTAATGGCCGGGATGCTGTAGAACTTGCTAAAAAGAATTCATATGATGTTATTATCCTAGATATCATGATGCCGATTATGGATGGAATCACCGCCTTGAAACAAATTCGAAAAAGCGGCGATAAGACTTATGTATTAATGCTTACTGCAAAAGCAGAAATTGATGATCGTGTAACTGGTTTAGATAGTGGAGCAGATGATTACTTAACTAAGCCTTTTTCATTAAAAGAGTTACTCGCTCGTTTACGGTCAAAGGAAAGACGGGATGATCAATATACTCCTAATGAAGTTGAAGTTGGTGATCTGGCCTTGAATGTATCTGAGCAAGAGCTAGTAAGTCATAATTCAATTCGCTTAGGAAGTAAAGAAACGCAACTTTTAAACTATCTGATGCTCAATGAAGGTAAAGAGTTTTCAACTTCAGACTTATTAGCGCATGTTTGGAAAGATGAAGACGATGCTAATGAAGAGGTAGTTTGGATTTATATTTCCTATTTAAGACAAAAACTCCAATCTATTCAAAGCTCAGTCCAGATTGTAGGTGAAAAGGGCGGTAGTTTTTCATTAATTAGGTAGGTGAGATTAATGATTCAAAAATTTCGCTGGAAGTTTATTGGAATGTCGATTACGGCTTTGTTTATTGTTTTAGTGATTACATTAGGTACATTACTTGGGATTAGCTATACTCAGAGCCATAATGAAGTGGACCGAGTATTGACAACCTTAGTCAATAATCAAGGTCAATTAACGCCACGTAACGCTAAACCAGTTTTTGGTAATCAAAAAGATCCAATTAATAAAAATTTTTTAGCTGGTGAATATAATCCAGAAGCTATTTTTCAATATCGCTATTTTACGGTTGCAAGTACCAAGAATAATACACCAAAAATAATAAATGATGATAATGTGTATGATGTAGCGCGAAAGCAAATTATTGGTACAAGCAAACAGGTTTTTAAGGATAAAGTAACTAGTGGCTCAGTCAATATCGGCAGTAATCAGTATGCTTATCGAGTAGGTAAGGATTCAAAAGGTAATCAATTTATTGTCTATTTGAACGAATCCCTAATCTATCATCGATTTTCCCTTTTATTTAGAGTTTCAATTTTACTGGGATTAATTGCTTTAATTGTTTTTGCCCTAATCTTAATCTTGGTATCAAAAAAGGCAATTGGTCCGATAATTACTACTTATCATAAACAACGTGAATTTATTACTAATGCGGGGCATGAATTAAAGACACCTTTAGCAATTATTTCAGCCAATACTGAAATGGAAGAAATGCTAGGGAATAATTCAGAATGGAATAAGAGTACAAAAGAGCAAGTTGATCGCTTAACTAGGTTGATTAACAGATTAATTGCTTTGGCAAGAACCGGTGAAACTGGAGAAGTCGTTTTAAATAAAGTTAACTTTTCTGAAATTGTTAAAAAGAATGTTACTAGTTTTAAGTCTGTAATGCAGAAGAATGACTTGAAATATAATGCGATGATTATGCCAGATTTATATGTAAAAGCCGAAAGGAATATTTTGAGTGAATTGACTAATATTTTATTAGATAATGCACGTAAATATTGTGATCGAGATGGTGAAGTTAGGGTAAGTTTGACTAAGGGAAAGCTTGGCACTAATGCAATTTTACGAGTAGCTAACACTTATAAAGAAGGCAAAGGGAAGGACTATTCTCACTTCTTTGAAAGATTTTATCGTGAAGATGAGTCTCATAATTCAAAGAAGTCTGGCTTTGGTATTGGTTTAGCCATGGCTCAAGAGATTGTACAAACCTTCCATGGTAAAATTCATGTTAGTCATAAAGATGACATGATCGTGTTCACGGTAATTTTAAAATTAGCAAAATAAAAGCAGTTAGTTTTCAATTTTGAAGACTAGCTGCTTTCTGCATATACTGTTTTTTTATTTACATTTCATGAAAAGTCAATTGAGTCTTATCTAAGTCAATTGTATAAGTCTCATCTTCAAGTGGACGTTTAGTCATCCCTTGATCGGTTGAATAGATAATCAAGCCTAATCTTGCACCAGCTGGTAAGCGATAGAAGGTAGGTTGCAATTCGAATTCTAAGTCATAGAATTTACCTGCTTCAATCTTTTCTGCGTGTTTCATATCAGCATAGTTTTGGACATTCATATGAGCCTTAGTGATCAACTTAGCCTTTGTTTCTTTATCAGGAACAAATTCTTTCATTACTTCTGTACCAAAGCGATAGCCTAATTCTTGGATTTGATCATTGAATGATTTAGGAACAGGGGTCAGACGTTTTCTTGATCCTAAATCAACTAAGGCTACTGAAATCTGTCCCTTCGGAAGAGAGCTAGCAACACTAATTTTAATCTTAGGACGGCCAACTAAAGTTACAGTATGAATGAACTCATCAGTTACAAAGCGTAATTGTTGGTCAAGCCACTTTTCTTCACCAGAGATAAAGTCATATTGCCATTTGCTTTCGGAAATTTTAGCTTCTTTGAAGACTTTACCACCTTGATCTGTGAACGAAAGTTTATCATTATCTTCGCCACCATCTTTTAAGAGATTACCTTTTTTATCAGGGAAGTAAATTTCTTTTCTACCTAATTCATTGTTCCAAGTTGGTTCTTCATGCCATACATCTGGTTGTAAGTTATCTTGGATCATAACATCTTCCCATTGCTTGTAGGCATTATTCTTGATGCCTAATAATTCATGACAGAACCATAAGTTCATTAAGTCTGAGAAGTCAATTGAAAGTAAGTTATTCATGTTGTAGTGCGGACCCTGGTGCAAGAATAATTTATGAGCAATTGGTAATTTAGATACCTTTTGCCAAACTTTATAAACATTCTTTGGCTTAACGTTCCAGTCATTTAAACCGTGAACTGAGATCCAAGAGCATTTAATATTGTCGGTGTGGTGGCGGTAATTTCTAGCTTCCCAGAAATCAGAATATTGACCAGTTTCACGATCTGATTTTTCTAAAAGACGTTTTTGCATAGCATCAAACTTCGGCTTAATCTTGAGATAGTCGCCTGCATCCCAAAGGTTAGACTGACAAGTTTCAGCAAGCATATCTAAATCTTCGCCTTGGCAAGCTTCTGGAGCAATAACTAATCCATGTTCACGATAGTAATCATACCAAGAAGAAATGGCGGCTTCTGAAACGACAGTTTTAAGACCGGCTACACCAGTAGTGGCGATAGCAATTTGAAGTGTACCTAAGTATGAACGACCAGTCATTCCAATATTGCCATTGCACCAAGAAGCTTTTGTTTCGTGCTTTCTCGTACGGTCAGTATAAGCAATTCTGTCGCCATGAAGCCATTCGATAATTTCTTTAGCAGATTCAGTTTCTTCAGGTGCTCCCGTAATTCTTAAACCATCTGAACCACGAGTCCCGATTGCGCCTGCGTAAACATTTGCAAATCCACGTGCAAGCAAGTATTCATTTAAAGAGTAGGCAGCTTTATGAACTGCTTCTTCAGTTGCTGCTTGATCTTCGCTAGCTGGCTTTTTAGCCTTAGCGGTCGGCATTGCTTCATATTTAGGGTAAGTACTCTTAGTAGCATCTTCTAAGTTAACATCTACATTGTGGTTACGTTTTTCATTAGCAATGATCCCACCAAAGTAAGGATCAGCAGTGTAGAGTGCAGGAAACTTAAAGTTATTTGATTGGTATGGGCGAAAGACTGTTACTTGCAATAAATCAGGTTTACCGTCTTCATCAGTATCAAGATCACTTTCAACGTAAACAACTTCACGAATAACCTTACTCATGTCAAAAACAGGTAATGATTTACCATTAAAGTACATAAATTTATTGTTACCGTAGAATTGTGTGAAATAGCCCTTGCCCGCCATATTATCAATGAAAGTTTGACCATTTTTGGTACGAGTATTAAGAAGACGATAGAAGACCTTAATTAATTCATCACGGTCAATCTTTTCTTGGTCAGTATAAGGAAGAGCATTTGCCTTCATGCGAACTAGGGGATCTTTTAAATCATAGTCATATCCTACATGATAGCCAAGCAGTTGTAAGGCAATATTATAGAAACTATTGCGTGAAATTGAGGCTGGATTTTTAGCTAAAAAATCTTTTAGATTTTCATTTGCGCTAACTGCAAACTCTGCAAGTTTAGCTTCTTTTGCACCATAAGTTTTTGCTTCCGCAATTGAATTTTCGACTAAAGTAGCTAAAAGATCAGAAAAGCTGTTTTCTTTCCAATTACCAGGTAAGAAATTGATGGATTCTAATTCTTTAACCATTTGGTCAAAATCAGTTTGAAGATAACCATATTGATTGTATTTCATTAAATATACGCTCCCTTTTATATAATCTCTTACTCATAATTTTACTAGTTTTACTTCAATAAAAGAAGAAATAAAAATGCCGCAAATTTTGCGACATTTTTTGATAGATTTAAGTGTCCTTCAATTAATTAATTTTGTTTTCAGTATAATCATTTCCAGATTGATAATCATTGAAATCTTCACCATTAAGATGGAAATGTTCGCCATAAACTAAGTTAATGATTTTTGGATTTCGATTATCTTCTAGACCAAAGAGGACATAATCCGTCCATTTATTTCTGCTAAAACTTGTGTCAAAATCTTGATTAAATTGGATTTCTTTATCTTTGCCTAATACAGTTAATTTAGCAAGGAGTAAGCTTTTATCAAGATGAGTTACTTCTTCAAAAATCATAGAATCGATAACTGTTTCGTCAACTGTTCCAGAGTTTCTCTTAAGTTCAATTTCTTTGACCATGGCTTTGTAGTAGTTTCGATCAAGATACTGCTTTAGACTTTTAACTCGGTACTTAGAGTTAACATACTTTTCCCTTAACAACTGGCTATATAGGAACTATGCGTGAATATAGACTTCTTTATAAGCCGTGAAGTCATCTTTAGGATTAGGTTTAATGAATTTGATATTGAGACGATGTAATAGTTTTTGGTATTTATCGAGTCTTTGGTTAGGATAGAAAAGTTTATAATTATTATCGCCAGAATTTTTAATGAGATAATTAGAATGATATTCAAAACGTAGCCGTATTTTAAATATGAAATCATAAAGAGCAGCAATAATATAAGAACCGAAAAAGATAAATACTAAGATAGCGCAGCCACCTAATATCCCTCCAATAGAAGAATTGCTACCATCACTACTATCAGATGAAGTGTAACTAGTTCCTCCGCCACCTGAAGAACCACCAGTACTGTGACCGCCACCGGTTGATCCCATTGAAGCAAAAGCTGGTTGAGAAAAATGAGGATTAGTTGTAGTAACGCTTATACCTAAGAATAGAAGACAAACTAAAATAATTATTTTAACTTTCTTTTTCATAAAATCGCCCAATAAATAAAATGCGTTATTTATATTTTAACTAAATAAGAAGAAAAAAAGCAAATTAAGATTTAAAGATATTTTTTAGATTTTGATGAATATAACTAAATTATTTTTAATTCAAAAGCTGGTAAGTAAGATTTTTATTTCTTATAATAAATACTTGAGAAGCTATAAATATTGGAGGTCAAAATATGGCAGAAGTTAAACGTTTTTATGAAACTTTTCACCCAGATCATTATGATATCTATTTAGATATTAGCCGTGAAAAAAAGAGCTTCCACGGTAAAACTATTGTGGTTGGGGATGCTCAAGAAGAATTAGTTAAATTAAATCAAAAGTACTTAAAGATTACCTCAGTTAGAGTCGATCAAAAGAAGGCTGATTTTGATTATAACGATAAAGAAGAAGTCGTTAATATTAAGGCTGGTAAAGTTGGTGAGATGAAAATTGAGGTTGACTTTGAAGGTAAGTTAACTGATTCAATGATGGGTATTTATCCTTCTTACTATGAAGTTGATGGCGAAAAGAAGCAACTAGTTGGTACTCAATTTGAAACTACTTTTGCTCGTCAAGCCTTCCCATGTGTTGATGAACCAGAAGCTAAAGCTACTTTTGCACTTGCAATTAAGTTTGATGAGAAGCCTGGCGAAACGATTATTTCCAATCAACCAGAAGAGAAGTTTAAAGATGGTGTTCACTACTTTAAGCCAACTTTACGTATGTCTAGCTACTTGGTTGCTTTTGTCTTTGGCGATATGCAAAAGAAATTGACTAAGACCAAGTCTGGCGTTGAAATTGGCGTTTTTGCAACAAAAGCACATAAAGCAAAAGAATTGGACTTCGCTTTAGATATTGCTAAACGCTCAATTGAATTTTATGAAGATTTCTATGAAACACCATATCCATTGGAGCATTCATATCAAGTTGCACTTCCTGACTTTTCAGCAGGTGCAATGGAAAACTGGGGTTGTGTAACTTACCGAGAAGCTTACTTATTACTTGATCCTGACAATACTTCATTAGACATGAAGCAATTAGTTGCAACTGTTATTGCTCATGAATTAGCTCACCAATGGTTCGGTGATTTAGTAACCATGAAGTGGTGGGACAACTTATGGCTTAACGAAAGTTTTGCTAATATGATGGAATATGTAGCAGTTGATGCCTTAGAGCCAAATTGGAAGATTTGGGAGATGTTCCAAACTTCAGAAGTTCCAGCTGCCCTTCAAAGAGATGCAACTGATGGTGTGCAATCAGTTCACGTAATGGTTAATGATCCAGCAGAAATTGATGCCTTGTTTGATTCTGCAATTGTTTATGCAAAAGGTTCAAGAATGCTAGTAATGGTACGTGCATTACTTGGCGATAAGGCTCTTCGTGAGGGATTAAAGAATTACTTTGCAGCTCATCAATATAGTAATGCCACAGGTGACGACTTATGGAAGGCACTTGGTGAAGCAAGTGGCCTTGATATTGGTGCAATTATGCATTCTTGGTTAGAGCAACCAGGTTATCCAGTAGTTAATGCTAAAGTTGAAGATGGTAAATTAGTCTTAACTCAAAAACAATTCTTCATTGGTGAAGGTAAAGATGTTGGTCGTAAGTGGCAAATTCCATTGAATGCTAATTATGCAGCTGTACCTAAGATCATGAAGGATGAAAAACTAGTTGTTGGTGACTACAAAGATTTACTTGCTAATAACGGCACACCTTTCCGCTTAAATGTTGGTAATAATTCTGACTTTATTGTTAAGTATGATCAAACTTTACTTGATGATATTTTAAGTCATGTTGATGAATTAGATGCAGTTGATAAATTACAATTGCTTCAAGACTTTAGATTACTAGCAGAAGGCGGTCAAATGTCTTACGCAGATATTGTGCCACTTCTTCCTAAATTTGCAGATTCAACTTCACCAATTGTTAATAATGCATTGTACAGAATTATGGCTACTTTGCGTAATTTTGTAACACCTGGTTCAGATGAAGAAAAGCAATTGAAGAGACTTTATGATTTGCTTTCTGAAAGACAAGTTAAACGTTTAGGCTTAATTCCTAAGGCTGGCGAATCTAACGATGATAATTTAACTAGACCGTATGTAGTTTCAGCTTCTCTATATGCTGAAAATGATGATACGATTAATGGTCTTCACGCTATCTATTCAGAAAATTCTGATAACTTAGAAGGTATTTCAGCTGATATCAGAAGTGCTGTTTTAGCTAACGAAGTTAAGAACTTTGGTAATATGACCTTGTTTGACAAGTTAATTAAAAAGTACCAAGAAACTTCTGATGCAAGCTTGAAGCAAGACTTATGTGCCGGTATTACTTCGACTAAGATGCCTGAAATTATTGACGCAATTGTTGATGATTTTGAAAATGCACAAGTTGTTAAACCTCAAGATTTGCGTGCATGGTACCGCAACGTATTAGCTAATCCATTTGGTCAAGAACAGGCTTGGAATTGGATTAGATTAGAATGGCCATGGCTTGAAGCAACTGTTGGTGGTGATATGGAATTTGCTACTTTCATTACGGTAACAGCGAATATTTTCCATACTGAGGAAAGATTGAACCAATTCAAAGACTTCTTCGAACCAAAGATTAATACTCCAGGATTAACCCGTGAAATTAAGATGGATACTAAAGTAATCGAAACTAAGGTAAACTTAGTTAAGAAGGAGCAAGCTGCTGTAAATGCAGCAATTGCCAAAGCAGTTGACTAAAAATAAAGATTAAGTAAGTTAAAAAAGATGCGCTTTCAGTTTTGAAAGCGCATTTTTGATATAATTTATAAAATAGGGGTGACTTAATTTGATAAAAACAATCTTTTTTGATGTTGACGGAACATTAGTTTCACATAAAACAGATAGTGTGCCTAAAAGTACTAGAGAGGCACTTGAACTTTTACGTAAAAATGGCATCAAACTAGTGTTAGCTACTGGGCGTGATATGAGCCAACTAAAGAAATTACCGGTTAAAGATATAAAATTTGATGGTTATTTGACGATGAATGGACAACTTTGTCTAGATGAAAATGATAATGAACTTTTTGGTAATCCTATTAATGAACAAGATACTAAAAAATTGGTTAAACTAATTAAAGAGAAGACTGTCCCGATTACTACTATCGGTAAAGAAGGACCGTACATTAATTTTGTAACAGATCAAGTAGTTGCTGCTCAAAAGGCTGTTTCTAGTAAAGTTGCGCCAGTTGGTAAATATCATGGTGAAAATGTCTATCAATTTATTACATATGGAAACCGTGATGACTTGAGAAAATTGGTTGATGATCTTCCAAACTGTAAATTAAGTTGGTGGAATGAGTATGCAGTAGATATTATTTCAAAAGATGGTGGTAAACTAGCGGGTGTTGAGAAGTATCTTAAATTGCAGGGTCAAACTTTAGCAGATGCCATGGCTTTTGGCGATGGTGAAAATGATTTAGAGATGCTTAAAGCTGTTCAAACGGGTGTTGCTATGGGTAACGGGGAAGAACAAGTGAAGCAGATTGCTGATTATGTGACCAGTGATATTAATGAGGATGGAATCTATAATGCCTGCAAGCACTATAAGTTGATTTAAAACAGCACTATAATAAAAGCAAAGATTAAGTTTGGGAGAAATTTGATGAAAATAATTAAGTGTGTATTCAAATGGATAGGGATCGCCATTTGCCTATTTCTTATTTTTGCTTTTATGCAAGTACCAATTTTGGAAAGTACACCTGTATATTCAATCGATAGTCAGCAACAATTTATTGAAGCTTTTAAGCATGTGAATATGTTTCATAATATATTTATGATAATTATCTTTACAATTATCACATTTATTATGGAATGGTATGTTTGTAAATGGCTAAATAATAAATTGGATTTTTCAAAAAAATTAAGTCGAAAAAATCTGATTTTATCATTAGGAGCAGGTGTATTTTGTTTTATTCTTCAGTTATTAACAATGTTTTCTGTCTTTGTTAATGCCAAACCGGATGTATTTACAGAAACATTGAAAACAGGATTAGCTGTACCTTTAATCTTATCCCTAGCTGTAATCGGCCCCACTTTAGAAGAATTATTATTTCAAGCTGGAATTCAAAAAGGTATTTTCAAAAGGTTAAATCCATGGATAGCGATTATTTTGACGGCAATTATTTTTGCTGGTGCTCATAATGTAACTCTGAATTGGTCATTTTTGAATAGATTTTTATCCGGAGTAGCTTTTGGATATGTTTACCAGAAGACGGATGATATAAAAATGGCAATTTTGAGTCATAGTATATCTAATCTTTTACCACTGATAATCTGCTGCATGCAGGCTTGGAGTTGAAAAATATATATTTAAATAAATTTCTTCAAAAAATAATTGACATCCAACTTCCTTTTCCCTATACTAGAATATGTTCTGTTAAGGAACTGGTTTGGTAGCTCAGCTGGATAGAGCAACGGTCTTCTAAACCGTGGGTCGTGAGTTCGAATCTCACCCAAATCACTGATATGACGCTCCGCATGGGGCGTCTTTTTTTGCAATTTTTTATTTGACCCCCCAAATGACCCCCCAAGCATATTTTTACGATTGTTAAAAACAAATTTAACTTTAAAATCATTTTTTGATATAGACCAATTACAAATAAAACTTCTTGACCAATTTTTAATATAGGGTTATTATTGCTCATATGACAGCAAATAAAAGATAGTCCATTTATTTTAAATGAACTATACCAAAGGAGAAAAATGTATGTGTGGAATTGTTGGTGTTGTTGGAAAACCTGCAAGAGATATTATTTTAAATGGTCTAACTAACTTGGAATATCGTGGCTATGATTCAGCAGGTATGTACTTAAATGATCTTAATGGTAATGAATATTTGACTAAGGCAGTTGGCAGAATTTCTAACTTAAAAGAAAAGCTAACTCCAGATGAACAAGGCTTAGTTGGAATTGGTCATACTCGCTGGGCGACTCACGGTAAACCAACAGTTGATAATGCTCACCCTCATTTTGATGAAACTAAGCGTTTTTACTTAGTTCATAATGGTGTAATTGAAAATTATGTAGAATTAAAGGAAAAATACTTACAAGGTGTTAAATTCCATTCAAATACTGATACTGAAGTGGTTGTTCAATTAATTGGTAAAATTGCTCGTGAAAAGAATTTAGACGGCTTTTCTGCATTTAAAGAAGCTTTGAAGTTAGTTAAAGGCTCATACGCTTTTCTCTTGGTTGATAATACTGAACCAGACCATGTTTTTATTGCAAAGAATAAGTCACCAATGATGCTCGGTCTTGGAGATGGATTTAATATTATTGCTTCTGATGCAATTTCTGTTTTAGACCAAACTAAGACTTTTGTTGATTTACAAGATGGTGATGTAGGTGACATTACCAAGGATTCTTACACAATTGAAACTGTTGACGGTAAAAAAGTCGAACGTAAACCTCACGTATTAGATATTGATCCAAACGCAGCTTCCAAAGGTACTTATGAATTCTATATGTTAAAAGAAATCGATGAGCAACCAAGCGTGATGCGTAAAATTTCTCAAACTTATTTTGATGAAAATGGTGACGTTAAGGTTGAGCCTCAAATCATTGATGCTCTTTCTAAAGCAGATCGAATTTATATTTATGCAGCAGGTACGAGTTACCATGCTGGCTTAGTCGGAAAGACACTTTTAGAACACTACACAGGTATTCCAACAGAAGTTGGTTTAGCTTCAGAAGCTGGCTATCACTTCCCAATGATGAGTAAAAAGCCATTTTTTATTTTTCTAACTCAATCTGGAGAAACCGCTGATTCACGCGTTGTTTTAAAAGAAGTTAATAAGCGTAATATACCAAGTTTAACCATTACTAACGTAGAAGGATCAACTTTATCAAGAGAAGCAGACTACACGATGCTACTAGAAGCCGGTCCTGAAATTGCTGTCGCATCTACTAAAGCTTATACTGCTCAAATCGCCGTTCAAGCAGTACTTGCTAAAGCTTTGGGTGAAGCACTTAATAATCAAGATGCAAAAGATTGGAACTTAAAACATGACCTAGCTATTGCGGCTGAAGGGATGCAACAACTTGTTGATAGTAAGGAAAGCTTAAAAGAAATCGCCGACAAGTACTTAATTAAGTCACGCAATGCCTTCTATATTGGACGCGGAATTGACTATGCCGTTGCCTTAGAAGGAGCATTGAAGCTTAAAGAAGTTTCATACATTCAAACTGAAGGTTTTGCGGCAGCTGAATTAAAACATGGAACTATTTCTCTTATTGAAAAAGGTACTCCAGTTATTGCTTTAATTAATGATCCAGCTACTGCCGACTTAACTCGTGGTAACATTCAAGAAGTTGTTTCTCGCGGAGCTAATATTATTACAATTGTTGGTAAGGATTTTGCTAAAGAGGGCGACGATATCGTATTACCAGAAATTAACTACTATATGTCTGCACTTCTAACTGTTGTACCAGCTCAACTCCTTGCTTATTATGCTTCTAAAGATAAGGGCTTAGATGTTGATAAGCCACGTAACTTGGCTAAGAGTGTGACAGTTGAATAAAAATTAAACCAAACTAGTAAAATAGCGAATTAGTGATTTTAAAAGTGACTAATTCGCTATTTTTAATTAAATGTTTTTGATCGAAAATATGAGTATTTGATTTAAAATAAGGATAGTTAATAATTAATGAGGATAATTATGCTATCAAAAATATCAATTTTACTTACAAATCACCAACTTACATTAAAAGATATTTCTCAAAATCAGCACTTGGCAGAACAAGATTTAAAAAAAGAACTTAATGAAAATCCTGATAATTGGTCAAGCTCAGTTTTATCAGCTTTGTCGTCATCTTTGAACATGCGGCCTGGAGACTTATTAGAATTACTTGATCCAGTTTATTCTTTGAAGATTAATGATCATCATCAAATGATTCAAGGAATCTATATTGAAGATCCTGAAGTTTATGAACAAATTCGCTTTGTGGTAGAAAGTGAGCATTTAGAAGGTTGGCAACCTGACGAAGAGGATATTTTAAGATTGCTTGATGAAGCAATTAATCCATCTCCTAAGTTCCAAACTGAAATAAGTCGGATTTGGGGTGAGAAAGATGAGTGAGGAGCCAAAAGATACAGAATGGTATCGCAGAAAGTTTCTTTATCCTAATGGAACGCTTAAAAATAAACTCAATATTAAGGATGCGGCAGAATTAGCGCAAAAAGAATACTTAGGTTCAGCTGTGCGCGCATTAGCTTTTTTGAGGAAGAATAAAAAGATTACTAGCGTTGAAGATTTGAAGAAAATTCATAAGATTATGTTTGGCTGGCTTTATGATTGGGCAGGACAAATTCGAGATTATGAGTTGATTAAGGGAGATACTGAGTTTCTAGAATATACTCGGATTAAGTTTGGGATCGAAGAAATAGATGAGAAAATGAGACAATTAGCGAGTCGAAAAGAAATTGCTAATACTGATTATGCTTTTTTGCTTGATCGTTTGAATTATCTTCATCCCTTTAGAGAAGGAAATGGTAGGAGTAGCAAGTTGTTTTTACAAGCTTTTGCTGCGAATCACGGACAAGTTATTGATTATCCGCGATCAAATAAAGAATTAATTATTGCTCAAAATAATGCAGATATTAACCAAATTGCTAAGTTAATTAAGATTAAGCCAAAAGCTAAGAAAATGAATGCTAGATAAAAAAAGTATCCCAATGATAATTTTTCGTCATTAGGATGCTTTTTTAATTGAACAGAAAACTAATTTTGACCAATTTATTTTCTTTAAACCAAGTCCAGCAAAGATGTAATAAATAAGCAGAAGCAAAAGATAAACACCAAGTAAAAATCCATGTCCCAAAGAAAGTTAAAAAGGGATGATAGTGAGCGTGAAATGACATATTTAGGCCGCGCCAAACTAATTGGTTCCAGAATACATTAGAAAGATATGCACGATAGGCATAAATAGCCAAAAAATGAAAAATTTTTAGACTAGTTTGAGAATTTTTCTTTACTTGATGCAAGCAAAATGCAGCAATTAGAGCAATAACTGCTAAAGAGTATAGTGTCATGGAAGGTTTATAATACGGAGCATTATTAAAATTAATGGGGTGGCCAAAACTTTGTAGTTCAAGATTGGTCCAAATGAAACAAATGATAAAAATAATACTAAGCAGCCACCAAAATTTAGTAAAAAATGCGTTAACATAATCGCGTAATTGCCAGGCCAAAACACCATAGACGCCATAGATAAAGAAAGAGATAAAAGCTCTATCCAGTAAATACCAATCGTTTTGATGGATGCCATGAAAGACATAGGTGTCGTAAAACCAAAGCCAGGTGAAATAAAGGATAAACGTAACGATTGCAATTATGATTCCACGTTTAATATTAGTTCCCACATAGCGACTAATCGCCCAAAAGAGTGGCATTAGGATGATAAATTGTAGCATCATCGTGTTATACCAAAGATGAGGAGCAGCATTTCCGTTAATGAATTGCCAGCAAAAAGTTGGAAAATTATAGTATTTGTTTACTTGCTGTTCCCAGGGCATTCCTAGTAAATAAATTAAAGTCCACCAGATAGTCGGTACGAATAAGTTAGACCAATTATTACGAAGGTATTTATTATATAAAAAGTGATTTTCTAAATCATAGGTTCTAGTAGTTGTATATAAGATTCCAAAAATAAAAGCAGGGGCAGTATATTTTACTAGATTATATAGGAGACCAAAAATATCTTGAGTATGAGCTGGTTGCCTGATGTCCATAACTAAGGACATAATTGGTTGCGACATGACGGCAGTACATGCAAAGACTTTAAGGTAGTCGCCAATATCAGCTGTTTTAAATGATAAAAATTGATATTTTTTCATAAATTAGTTCCTTCATTAGTAGAGAAAAGGTCTACAAACTCACTCTTAATATATTCATCTTTTTGAAAAAAGACAAGTTGTCTGTAATTAGGCGCTTAACAATTATTAAAATTTGAACTAGGATATAAATGACTGATCGAAACTTCTCCTCCTAAGAAGTGTAACAATTTATTTTTCTTCATTAGATCATGTTAAGCTGCAGTCAGAAATGGTTGCAGCTTTTTATTTATAGTCATAAAAGGATTAAAATTAAGATATTAATACAATAAAGAATTTAAAGAAGGTATATATGATGAACGTAGAAGAAGCAATTTTAACCCGGCATGCAGTTCGTTTATTTAATCCAGACGATAAGATTTCAAAAGGGAGTCTAGAAAAAATTGTTGAACTAGCTCAACACGCTCCTTCATGGGTAGATTCACAACCTTGGAAGGTATATATTGCAACGGGTAACACACTAGCAGCAATTAAAAAACGTCATGCTGAAAATGTTAAGAACGGTGTTAAAGCAAATCCTGACTGGCCAACCACTCACAGAGAAGATTGGGCTAAGTTTCCAAGAGAAAATATGCTAAAGCATAATGAAGCAACCGCTCATTTTTGGGAAAATCCAGAGTTGTCTGACATGACACGTCAGGATCTACAGACACGTCTTTATGATGCACCAGCAATTTGCTACTTAACTATTCCTAAAGATTCAAATCAATGGTCAGATTACGATTTAGGTGCTTTTGGTCAAACTTTGATGTTGGCAGCTAGAGGAATGGGAATTGATTCAATGCCAGCTTATGAAATTGTGAAATTTCCAGAATCTGTTAAACAAATTATGAATATTCCTGACTCTGAATGGCTTGCAATGGGAATAGCTTTAGGATATGCAGATATGGCAACTAGAGTTAACGAATATCGCGCTCCGCGTGTGCCATTAGATGAAATGCTAAAAATAAAGGATTAAAAAAGACGCCGCTGAGGACGTCTTTTCTGAAGAAAATATAATTAATGAAGAGATGCAGCCTTTTGGGCATGCATTTTTTCTTGCATTTGTTTTTGTAATTTTTGCATATCTTTAGTTGAGATAATTTTCCAGTTTGAGGGAAGAGTAAAAGTATACTCTCTATGTTTTAATTCATTATTATGATTAAAGATATTAAACATCATACGACTAAAATTATCTTTGTAAACATACCGAGTGGTTCTTATTTTGAGACTTGGCTGTTTGCCGTGATTAATTTTAGTTGAAACCTTATCTAATTTAATTGCTCTAGGCTTCTTCTGATTGTTATTAGTCTTATATAAATATACTTTTTCTGTCCCATTACCTAGAGGTTGATAAAGTAGAAGTGGAAGGTTAGGACTAGCACTTGAAACTAAATGTTGTGTCTTAGTCTGTGTTTCAGTCTTCATCCCCCAGTGATTGTAGTCATGTGCGACGATACCCAGCACGCAAAGTAAAGTAATGATTAAAGAAATCCATGAAACTAGAGTATGGCCTTTACCAGGGATGACATTAAAATATATAAATAAAATTGCTGCCAAAATTAGAATTACAATTATCATTATCCATTCACCTCTTCTTGGTTTTCACGTGCGCGGTTGCCCTTTTTTAAGAAGAAAGCAAGAACTAAAGCAACTAAGGCAAAAAGAATACTCATTGCAAATGAAGCACGGAATCCGTCTAGAGTGGCATTAATTGCCTGATTTTTATATTGAAGTGGCAAAGTATGGAGTAAATCTTTGTTTGGCATATTATTGTTAGTTGTAGTGGTTAAAATTGAAACTAAGATAGCTGTACCAATAGAACTTAAGACCTGTCTGAACGTATTATTTACTGCTGTTCCGTGAGCGATTTTATTTAAAGGCAATGAGTTCATTCCTGAAGTGGTAACATTCATCATAACTAAAGCGACACCAACCATTCTAATTGCGTATAAAACAATAATCATAGTATATGAGCTTTCTGCAGTTAAGAATACAAATGGAATAGTACCAAGCGTTAAAAGAGTCATTCCAGTAATTGCCATTTTTCGTGCACCATATTTATCGAATAAACGCCCCGTAATTGGTGACATGATTCCGATCATTAAGGCACCAGGTAATAGTATCAATCCTGAGTGAAATGCCGACACACCACGTAGGTTTTGAATATATAATGGTAATACCATTTCAATACCCACCATTGCTAAATTGGTAATACCACTTAAAGCAGCTGCTAAAGAAAATTCGAAATGTTTGAAGACAGTGATATCCAAAAATGGATCTGCCATTTTTAATTGGCGAATACCAAAAAGAATAACAAATACAATTCCTACGCCAATAAATCCTAAAATTTCGGGGTTAGTCCATCCTTTATTACCAGCTTCTGAAAAACCATAAAGTAAACTACCAAAACCCACAGTTGAAGTTGTCACTGACCAAACATCAATTTTTTCTTTCTTAGTTGGAAGAACGTCTTTAATTAAGAAAAAAGCTAAAATAATAACTATTCCAGCAATTGGAGCAATAATACTGAATAAGTAGCGCCAAGAAAGATTATCAACAATCCAGCCAGATAAGGTTGGACCAATAGCTGGTGCGAGGCCAATAACAATCCCAACTGTTCCCATCGCAGCGCCGCGCTTATTAGCGGGAAAGATTGAAAGCATGATGGTTTGAAGCAATGGCATAGTAACACCAACACCCAACCCTTGAATAATTCTTCCAGTTAATAAAGTGCCGAAATTTGGCGCAAGTGCAGCTGTCACTGTCCCGATAAAGAAAACAGACATTGCTGTCAAATACATTTTCCTTGAGCCAAAACGATTAATTAACCAAGCTGAGACTGGAATCATAACCCCATTAACTAACAAAAATGCAGTTGAAAGCCATTCAGCAGTGGCAGTACTGATATGAAAGGAACGCATAATTGAAGGAAGAGCTGTTGCAAGCAAGGTCCCGTTTAAAACAGTACAGAAAGATCCAATAATTAAAACTAAAACAAGCAAGTTTCGATTATAGGCTTTTCCGTGAATATCGGTTGGTTGTTGATCCATTTGAATTATCCTTTCTATTGTTAAAAAATCTTACAAACTATAAGAACTATATGCTTAAATCAAAGCATTGTCAAATTTTCTTACACAAGAGTAATAGAATCTAACATATATGTTGTAAAAACTTACATAAGCTATTAAACTATAAATAAGATTACGAGGTAAGGAATTAAACAATGGAATCAAAAAAGATCCTTCATAATGTTTTTCAAAATATTGAAGTAGGAATTGGGGAAGTCAGCAAAGTAGTTGGCGTGTCACAAAGACAATTACGCTATTGGGAGAAAAAGGGCTATATTGAGCCCATTTCTGATGATAATAGCGGTGTTAGAAGATACAATTTATCAACTTTATATTTAATTGTTTTTATTAAAGAGCAACTTGATAATGGTTTTACTTTAGCTGCTGCTTTTGAACGATCAAAAGATATCAAGCTAAAGAGTAAAATTGTTCGAACCTTTTTTGAGCATACTTTCAGCGATGTTGAAATTACTGATGCAGAGAAGGGATATGGTGAAATAGATTTAGGTGATTTCCGTACCGAAGATGGTGAGAAGTATCACTTCAAAGGTGTCCTTGATGCGCATGGTAGGTATGTAAAAATTGATAAATAAAGAAGGAAGCATCTGGAATGTGATGCTTCCTTCTTAGGACAAGTCGATATTGTTTTTTCTATAATTTATGTTGATTAAACTTATTATTTAGTAAAGCCCGCTTCATACCAAACATTAGCAGAAGGTTTTAATGACCAACCAGAGACTTTACTATTTACAGCTGTTACTGAATAGGCACCACTAGTTGGGACTACATACGCTTTGTTGTACATCCATTTTTGCCATTCATGAAATTTTTGCACCCGATATTTTTTATCAAAAGATTTGGCAGAATCGATTTCATTCAATAATTTAGTGTTTGTCGGAGAAACAAAACGGGCAAAATTATAAGGCATTTTTTCACCATAAAAGACGCTTGGAGAAGGATCACCTGCTGCGCCCCAAGCTCCTTCAAGAACATCAATCTTAGGATCACTGGCTTTAACAGCTGCTACCCAGCGATTAAATTCCATTGGCCGCCCGCCTAGGAACTTAACGTTTAAGCCGGCTTTTTTCCATTGTTGAATGTAGTTACGCCAGATAGCTTCGCTATTTTCACCAGAACCACGTACTGCTAGATTGATAACTAATGGTTTACCATTTGGCTGACTTCGATAGAGTGCACCAGGAGCTTTTTTATAGCCCGCTTTATCTAGTAGTTTATTGGCTTTATCTAGATTATAAGAATAGACAGGAATATTTTTATCATAATATGGAGTAAATTGTGAAGGAATCAAAGAATTAATCCTGAATTCTAAACCATGGTAGAAACGTTTATTAATGACATCAACATTCATTGCATAAGCCATTGCTTTTCGTAAAGCAGGATTATTCATCTTAGCATGAGGATTTTCAACGTTTTTACCAAGTTTTGCATCCCATTTTCCGACCTTAAAGGCTAAGTAGTCGTAACTAAGTGTTTTTTTGCCGACAAAATTGACGCCTTTAGTATTTTTTACCTGTTCCCATTGCGAGCTAAGAACATTTGCAACGTCGAATTTTTTGCTCTTAATTGCTTGTGAAACATTAGAATTAGTAATATTTGACATGTAAATATGTTCAAAATTAGGTTTACCGCGCCAGTAATATGGATTTCTTGACCAACTAGTAGATTGGCCTTGTACAGTTTTGTCCATTTTATATGGACCAAAGTAGAGTGGGTGCTTTCTTATTTGCGGACTAGAAACAAGTTTTTCAAAGGGAACGCTTTTCAAATAATGGTAAGGAGCAGCATGTTCCCAGAAAAAACCATTAGCTGAGTTCATCATTGCTGGTTTTAATTCCTTAAAGTGAAGAATTAATGTTTTTCCATTTGGTCCGTCTGGCATTTCAAGACCTGAAATATTGTTGGCTTTTCCCCGATGGTATTCAGCCATTCCCTTAATATTTTCAAGCGAAGAAGTATATTGAGTAGTTTGAACTTTAGGATTAGCTAAAATTTCGTATGCATACTCTAAATCCTTGGCTGTTACTGGTTTTCCATCAGACCAACGAACCTTCTTTTTTACTTTGATTTCAGCAGTATTGTTACTATGATTTAACTTTAAACTAGCAGCACCCTTATTGGTAAATTGATAATGATCATTAATATCAAAAAGCGCTTCATCTCCTGGAGCAGCTGCTTCAGAATCGGGACTAGTATCAGCAATTTCAGCTGAAAAAATTCCAGTAAATGGTGATTCATTTTCTAAAGCATAGGTTAAGGTTCCTCCCTTTTTAATGGGTTTATGGGGAACAGCCTGAGAAAACTTGATGGGTTGATTACTCGAATCAGTTTTCTTAGCACCACAAGCAGTTGATAAAATCGCTAGTGAGCTCGCTAGTGTTACATACAGCAGTTTGGACTTTGACATCTTCATATAAAATTCTCCTTTCGTCAAAAATCCAATAACAGCATGATTAAGAAAACAAAAAGACGCCCTATCAGATCACAATGATCTAATAGGGCGTCTTGTCGCTGTACCACCTATTTTTACTAGAAAAACTAGTCTTTAATAACGTACGGTTCAATACAAGAGATCGCTATAAAGGGCTGTCCCTTAAACTACTTTAAATCGTAGTTTACGCTCAAAGGTGATTTTCATTAAGACTCTATCTATTTCTTCACACCAACCAGAAATTCTCTGAGAGACGAGCACTTAATTACTTTTCCTTATCAAAGCTGTTTGATAATAATGTTTGTGCTCATAATAATACACTGATTTGAAAATATGTCAACATGAAATTATAGCTTTCTTATTTTTATTATAAATTTATTTTTATAATTATATGATGTGTTTCAGTATGAATTTAATACAAAAAATTGCAAACAATATTTAATACATAGGTAAATTTAAAGTTACAGATTTAAAGCAAATGTTATTGATTAAAAATATGAATGAGAGGGTAAAGCTAATACTTGACATATTTATTGACTGAAATAAAGCTGTCGATTTGTTATTTAATATAATAAAAATATTATAAAAACTTGAGCAAAAAAGAAGATTTTTTCTCTTAAGAGGCCTATACTTGTAATTGATAAGTGATAGAAAGGAATTGTATACTATGAAGAAATTAGATACAAACAAATTAACTGACAAACAAGCAGATCTTTTTAAGAATAACTTGGTTTACATTGCTACTGTTGACGAAAATGGTAACCCACAAGTTGGTCCTAAAGGTTCAATGACTGTATTAGATCCAAGTCATATGCAATATCTTGAAAAGACTAAGGGTGCAGCTTATGAAAACATTAAGCGTGGCTCTAAAGTTGCATTAGTTGCAGCAGACGTTCCTTCTCATACTGCTGTTCAAGTTTTAGCAACTGCACATGTTCATGAAGATGATGAATATGCAAAGAAAGTTGTATCTGGTACTGATACTCCTAATGCATTTGTTGTAGTACTTGATATTGATGAAATTTTTGAATAATTTATATAGATCCAAAGATTTTATTCTGCCTGCATTTTAATATAGTTTAAGAAAGACTAAGTATTGCAAAAATACTTGGTCTTTTTTGCTAGATAACTTGCTTATTTTTTATATTAATGTAAGATTAAAACTAATTAAACAAATCTAATAAAGTTAAAAGGAGAAATGAAAATGGGTGCTTTATCAGAACAAGAACTAGCAGCTTTTTCTGCAGATTTTAATAAAAATGATAAAAATAAAGTAGCATCTCGTGCTGCTCGTCGAAATGGATTATTTGAAGCATCATTTAATGATGAAGTTTCAAAACGTTTAAATCATACTTTTTCTACCGAACTTGATATTGGTGGAGTAACTGACCAAAAGCATTCTGGTCGTTGCTGGGAATTTGCAACTTTGAATGTTTTGCGTCATCATTTTGGCAAAAAATATCATGTTAAGGACTTTACTTTTTCACAAGCTTATAATTTCTTCTGGGATAAGATTGAAAGAGCTAACGCTTTTTATGATAGTATGATTCGTTTAGCTGATAAGCCAGTTGATGATCGTGAAGTTGAAACTTGGTTGTATTTTGCAGGTCAAGATGGTGGCTTATGGCAAATGGCAATTAATTTGGTAAAAAAATATGGAGTAGTTCCATCATACGCAATGCCAGAAAATGCTACGTCAAACAACACTACAGCTTTAATTGATTCTTTAGCTCGTAAGGAAAGAAAAGATGCCCTAGTATTACGTAAATTAGTTCAAGAAGGCAAGCTTGAAGAAGCTGAAAAGGCTAAAAAGGAATTCTTAAATGAAGTTTACCGTATGGCTGCAGTAGCTTTGGGTGAACCACCAAAGAAGTTTGATTTAGAGTATCGTGATGATGATAAAAAGTATCATTTAGAAAAAGATTTAACCCCACGTCAATTTGCAGAAAAGTATTTGAAAGATTTTAATTGGGACGATTATGTTGTCTTATTAAACTCACCTAATTATGATTACAACAAACGCTACCACCAAGGTTTATATGACAATGTTGCTGGTGGCCAACCAATTACTGGCTTAAATGTGCCGATTGAAGTTTTGGCACGAGCAGCTGCAGCTCAATTGAAAGATGGAAAAGCAGTTATTTTTGGAAATGATGTCTTAAAACAAATGGAACGTAAAACTGGCTTCCTTGATACTGATCTATACAAGACTGATGACTTGTTTAGTGTTGATACTCAAATGAGTAAAGCTGATCGATTAGCTACTGGTGAAGGTTCTGCAACCCATGATATGACTTTAGTCGGCGTTGATGAAGACAATGGTGAAATTCGTAAATGGAAAGTAGAAAATTCTTGGGGCGATAAATATGGTCACAAGGGTTTCTACGAAATGAGCCAGAAGTGGTTTGAAGAATATGTTTATGATGTAGTTGTTGATAAGAAATATTTACCTGAAGATTTGGTTAAGCTTTGGGAAGAACCAGCTGTTGATTTGAAACCCTGGGAACATATCGGCTTATAAAGATAAAAGAGATCGAAAGATCTCTTTTTTTAATATCAATTTTTAAACTAAAGAATGTCAATATGTAACTTGTTTTGAAAGCCAATCCACCATAAAATATCTTTTGTAAGCGCTAAACATTAGAAGAGGAGATAATGATGAAAAAGAATTATTTAAGCATTGATATTGGGGGAACAAACGTAAAATATGCTGAACTTAATAATGCGGGGAATATTATTGAACAAGGCAAAATTAAAACATCGCATGATAAAGAACAATTTTTAAAAAATATTGATCGAATTGTAGCGAAATATGTAAAAAAAGGGATTAAAGGGATCGCTTTTTGTGCACCAGGAAAAATTGCGCATACTAAAATTCACTTTGGCGGAGCACTACCTTTTCTTGATGGCATCGATTTTGCAGTAAGATATAAAAAATATGATATTCCAGTTACTGTGATTAATGATGGTAAAGCTAGCGTTTTAGCTGAAAACTGGCTTGGTAGTCTAAAAGATATGCGAAATTGTGCTGCGATTACTTTAGGTACTGGTGTTGGCGGAGGAATAATTGTTAATGGAAAGCTGTTAAATGGGGCACATTTTCAAGCCGGTGAATTAAGTTTCTTGCAGCTTAATATGAAAGAACCTGGATTTGATGGTTTTGCCGGTGGTTATGCTTCTGCTGTTCAAATGATCAAGAATGTTAACGAAGCCATCGAAAATGATGATGAGACTGACGGCTTAGCTGCTTTTGAAGCAATTAATAATGGAAATGAAAAGGCAAAGAAAATTTTTGATGAGTATTGTAAGCGAATTGCCGCTATTATTATCGATATTCAAGCCGTAGTGGACTTAGATGCAATTGCAATTGGTGGTGGCATTTCTGCGCAGCCAATTGTGATTCAAGGAATTAATCAAGCTTATGATCAAGTTTTAGCTGATAATGAATTGATTAGAAAGACTTTCACTCGTCCAAAGATAGTTGAGGCTAAATTTAAGAATGGTGCGAACCTCTACGGGGCTTTGTACAATCTCTTTATTCATGTAAATGGTGAAAAACTATAATGACATATGGCAAAAAAATCAAGCAGCATGAAATAGTGATTCCTACTGATCCGCTACCTGTTTGGTATTTTGTTTTTCATGATCATAATTCTGAAAAATATATTGCTCCGCACTGGCATCGAGGAATTGAATTGAGCTATGTTGAAAATGGGAGAATAGATGATTTTTTGATCAATAAAAAGCACTATTCTTCTCAATCAGGAACAATTTTGGTAGTAAATACGCAAGAAATTCATAGTATTCATGATTTTAGGAATACTGATTCGCTTGCATTATCAATAATTTTTCCATATGACTATATTGCTAATTTATACCCTGATATTGCTCATCAAGTCATTAAAATTAATGACCCTACTATGTTTTCCAATAAGCAGAAACTTGCCTATCTTCACTTGCAGGGGTTACTTAGTCAGTTTATTAAAGTGTATTTTCTTAAAATTCCAACTAAACACTTAGAACAGCAACGCTTAATTGATGAAATTTTATGTCTGTTATTAGCTAATTTTACTGAAGATAAGAAGGATCAGGAACAGGTTAGTGAGCGTAAAGTATATATTATTAATCGTTTACAATACATTACACAATATGTAAATAACCATTATCAAGAAGAGTTGAATTTAGCCTTTCTTGCCGAAAAGTGTAATATTTCAAAAGAATATTTAGCACGCTTCTTTAAGAAAGAAATGGAACTTACGGTTGAAACATATATTAATAATGTCCGAGCTGAACATGCTTATGGCGAATTAAAGAAATCCAAAAAGAATTTAACTCAAATTGCCATTAGCTGTGGCTTTTCTAGTATTAGAACGATGAATCGAGCTTTTAAAAAACTATATGGCAAAAGTGCATCTGAAATGAAGAAGAAATTAACAAAATAGGTCAATTTGCGCCAATAATTGGTTAAGATTGGCCTATTTTTTAGATCCATTTTTAGTTATTATGAAAGCGAATTCAATGAGAGAGGGAAATATTATGAAAGAGCAAAAGATTCTAAATGCAGTTAAAGAAATGCGGATTAGCTGGAAAGAAAATGATGATAAGAGAGACAGTGGGTTGCCACACGATATCCCAGAAGTAACACGTGTAGATGATCTTCAATATGGTGAGGATCCTAAATGGAATTTATTAGACTTATATTTGCCTAAGAATGTTAAAGGCAAGATTCCAGTTATTATTAATATTCATGGTGGTGGCTGGGTTTATGGAACAAAAGAAACTTATCAATTTTATGGTTTAGGGATGGCGAAGAGAGGATTTGCATTTGTTAATCCAAACTATAAATTAGGTCCAGAAGTTAAATTTCCTAAGGAACTTGATCAAGTAAATGAATATATCCATTGGGTAGCCGACCATGCTGATGAATACAATCTTGATAAAAATAATGTCTTCTTAATTGGAGATTCAGCTGGTGGTCAGATGGCTGAACAATATACAGCTATTTTGACTAATCCAAAATACCGTGAGAAATTTGGTTATACACTAACAGATTTAAAATTTAGAGCGGTTGCTTTAAACTCACCGGCAACTTTTATTAAAGATCCAGGCATGATTGGAAATGGTACTTTAGCATATTTTGACCCAGAAGTGATGAAGAGTGCGAAGAATCAAGATCTAATTGATGTTGAAAAATATATTACTGAAGATTTTCTGCCAACCTTTATTTCGACTGCTAATGAAGATTTTATTCATGACTGCGCTGTTAGATTAGATGGTTTTTTAAGAGCTAAAGGAATTGAAGTTATTCAAAAGTCTTGGGGCGATGAAAAGCATCCTGAACCACATGTTTTCTTGATTAATCAAAAAGATGAGTTAGCAAAAGAAGCTAATGACGAAGAAGCTGAATTCTTTAGAAAGCATCTTGTCAAAGATTAACAGAAATGAAGTGGGAGGAAAATAAAATGAACGAAAAGAATCCACAAGATCATGTGATCTTTAAAATATCATTATTATCGATTTCAATCTTTTTAATGATGGCACCAGCTATTGCACCTGCTTTACCGCTAATGTATCATGCCTTTCCAGGCATAGATAAGGCCGGGGTTGAAATGCTATCAACGATTCCTAATATCGGAATTGTAATTGGTTTATTAATTAGTCCATTTTTAATTAAGTTAATGGGAGAAAAGCCAACTACTATTACTGGTTTGGTAATAACTTTGTTAGCTGGTACTTTTCCAATGTATGCAACTGCTTATACACCTATTTTAATTTCTAGATTTTTGATCGGTGCAGGAATTGGTTTATTCAACTCACTTGCTGTTAGTTTAATTCCGCAATTCTATAGTAGTAATGAAGAAAAATTAGCCACAATGGTGGGCTATCAAAATGTAATGGGTAGTTTGGGAGCAGCGCTTGCATCATTTCTGATTAGTTGGCTTTTAACTATTTCATGGCATGCAGCATTTGCAATTTATTTCTTAGTAATTCCAGTTTTGATCTTGTTTATTTTATTTGTTCCACTTCCTTCTTCAAGACAAAAGAAGGCTGACAAAGCAAAAAAGGCAAAAGAAAAACAGACTATTAATGGTAAAGTAATTTTAATCTCGGTTTTAATGTTCTTTATTTTTCTATTTTATATGCCAATGAGTTTTAAGATTCCTGCTTTAGTTGTTCAAGAAAAGTTAGGAACAGTTAGTGAGGTTTCAGCTTTAACTGGAGTTTTGAACTTAGTTGGTATTCCAGTAGGAGCATCATTTGGGTTCTTCTTTAAGAAATTACACGATAAGATCTTTCCACTAGGATTTGCTTTAGTAGCAATCGGTTTCTTTATAATTGCGTTAGCAGGTAATTTCATTATGTTGAGTATTGGTTGCTTAATTTTAGGAATTGGTTTTGGCTTAGGTGTGCCATATATGTACAATTGGCTGGACTGGTCAGCTCCAGCAAATTCAGTTAATTTAGCAACAACCATTGTTTTGGTACTAGTTAATGTAGGATGCGCAATTTCACCAATGATTATCAATGCAGTTACGCCAAGTGCTAAAATGGGATTATTGATTTCGGCTATTTTCTTTGCTTGCTTTTTAGTATATGCGATTATTCACTATCTAAGAGTTCACAAAAAGCAAAGCGCTACTGCTTAAAACTAAATATATTCACTAATTAAGCGTTAGAATATTATCTAGCGCTTTTTTTGCGTATTAAGTTATAATTAAGCCAAAACTCACTTTTTCTCACGGGGGACCTATGAAAAAATTTTTTCACCTAATAATTGGAATGATAATGCTTGTAACTTTAACCATTATCTTTACAAAACCTGCATCAGCTGATGTAGATTATGATATTACTAATGTTGATGTTACTGCTCATGTAAATATAAATGGATCATTGTTGATGGAGAGAAGAATCACTTATAAATTTGACGATGATGCTCATGGTGTTTTTTATCAACAAAATCTTACTAATAATCAAGAACTAAAAAATCAGCAGGTTAGAATAATATCTGGCAAGAATTCACAGCCTGTCGTGCAAAGTGATAGTCACGCTAATAATACTTATGAATTGAGTCATAGCGACCATGGCTATCGCTTTAAGGTATGGCATAACGTAACTGATGGTGATAAATTTACGGTAATTTATACTTATGAAATTACGAATGCCATCATTAACTGGAAAGATACAGCCGAACTAAATTTTAAAATTATTGGTGATGGCTGGGATACAGATCTTGATAATGTTCGAGTAGGAATCTTTTTCCCGGGTCCAGTTAAGGATCTGAAAGCTTGGGCTCATGGTGACTTGTCGGGACAAATTACAGTTAATCCTGAAAAAGGCAATATTATTATGACAGCTGCAAATGTAAGTGGAAATGAAGGAATCGAGGTTCACAGTCTTTTTCCTACAGCGGTAACAAGTCAAAATAAAAATATTAGAGATCAAAATCATAAAAAATATGTCTTGAATCAAGAAGCAAAATTTGCTCGGGAAGCTAATGAACGTCGTCAAAGGAGTAGAATATTTGGCTTAGGTGCTTTGGCACTATCAGGCTTATTTTCTCTATTCATAATAATTAAAAGTTTTACTTTGAAGAAATCTGGAGTAAAGCCTAAAAAAGAAAAGCAATTACCCAGAAATTATGATCTTCCTAGAGTCTCACCAGTAATGGCTGAAATTTTGGATATAGATAATAAGCCAAGTTCTAGATCATTAACTGCTTATTTAATGGAATTAGCTGTACAAAAGAGGATAGAAATTGATCCAGTTAAGGTAAGAAGAAAAACATACTATAAAATTTCTTTAACCGACAAGGACTTGAAAGATGAAGTTCCTTTAATAAGATACCTATTTAATAAGGTTGGCGATGGAAAAAGTTTTACAACCTATGAACTAAAAAAACATCGATCTTCTAAGTTAAGTAAAATCTTCGCAAGTTGGCAGAAACAGAAAAAGCAAGAAGCAGTTAGTGCTGGATTTTTGGATAAACAGATTGAGAGTAAGAAAGATACTAATTTAGTTTTAATGATCATCTTGTTAGTATTAAGTGGCGCTGGAATAATTGCTGCTTTCTTTTCTAGTGAGGGAGCAGCAGGCTTATTTATAGCGGCTGTAATTCTGATAGGAGTCGCAATTCTAGCAACTATTTATAGTAATAAAAAGCTATCGCCATATACTGATAAGGGAGCAGAGGCGACTAATCAAGTACGTGGTTTTAAGAAAATGCTAGATGAGATTGGTAATTTTAAGATGCGTGAAGTCGGAGAATTGCCTTTGTGGGAAAAAATTATGCCATATGCAGTTGCTTTAGGTGTATCTAAAAAGGTATTGAAGCAACTTAAAATAGAATTTGCAGATGAAATTGATGATGCAAACATTTTGTTCTGGGGTCCATTTTATAGCTCAGGACAGGATGGATTTGCAAGTAATTTTAATTCAAGCTTTAATTCAGGGGCAAACTTAAACTCATCAGCTTCTGGTGGATCGGGTGGTTTTTCCGGTGGTTCATCAGGCGGCTTTGGTGGTGGCAGCGGAGGAGGCGCCTTTTAAACATTATGAATAAAATCTAAATTAGAAAATTTCAAGAAACTGACTTTGATGATTTATGTGTAATACACGATCAAGCAAGGAAGCAAGAATTAAAAGCAGCCTTCAAACCGTTGAAGATTGCAGCAATTGAAGAAGACTTATTTTCATATAATATTTATGTAGCAGCAATAGATGAAAAGATTGTTGCTTTTGTTGCCTTTAGCGATGATGAACTCGCCTGGCTTTATGTGGATCCTAGTTTTCAAAAGCAAGGAATTGGCAGTAAATTGATTGAATTTTCATTAACTAAGATGAAACGTCCAACTTATTTAGAAGTGTTAACTGGTAATCCTGCAAAAAGTTTGTATTTACATAAAGGCTTTAAATTTCTGCAGCATGAATCAGGAAAAATGCCTGGAAATGAGACATTTCACGTTGAAGTTGACTTATTGATTTATAAGTAGCAAAAATCGATAGTTTTAGTTAATAAAAAGTTGGGGAAAATTTGCGAAAAAGACAAGAATATATTTGGTGTTTAATTGCGCTACCAGACGGTAATAAAGAGTGGTATTGCTTAAGTAAGGTACTAAGACGGGCGCTTTTTATTGAAAAGAAAAACAATCAATTTTGGAAACAAACCATGATTGGCAATTATATTACTGTTGCAAGAAGCAAGTACATTAAAGGGCGAGCAAGACTAACAGTTGGTCGAATTGAGAAAATTAGAATTCGTAAAAATGGTGCTGCTGATTGGCACTGGAGCCGTAATCAATTCATTACAGCAGAGCATCTGCTCAACCTTAAGGATTCATATAATTATTTGAGGCATGACTATTGTTGGTATAATCGTTTAGCGATCAAAATGGCCTTAATTTATTGGCATAACAAATTGCTACAAATTAAACTGAATTCTATAAGATATGCAGTTAAAAAGAAACGATTAAAATTAGAAAGAACATTAAAAAATGGAAGAAAAGATTTTAGTTAGTCAAGATCTCTCCTGCCTGGGTCAGGTTTCACTTAGTGTTGCCTTACCAATTTTAGGAGCATGTGGCTATCAGCCAGATGTATTGCCGACAGCGATTTTGTCTACTCATACTGGTGGATTTGGCGATAATACTTTCTTAAATTTAAATAGCGAAATGAGTAAAATTATTGCTCATTGGCGGGACCAAAAGATTGATTTTAAAAATTTATACTTAGGCTATTTAGGTAAAGAAGCTATTGATTTTTGGCTGAGTCATATTTCTGATTTTAAAGACAGTAACGTACTGCTTGATCCAGCTATGGCAGATTCAGGTAAACTATATCACGGATTAGACACAGACTATGTGACAAAAATGCGTATACTTGCTAAGTCTGCAACAATCTTAACCCCTAATTTAACTGAAGCTTGCCTATTACTTGGGAAAAATTATCGTGATTTTTCAATTAATGAAATTAAAAAGCTTGCTTTAGAATTAAAAGAAAGATTCAAATTAAAAGAGGTAGTAATTACTGGTATTCTAATGAAAGAAAAAATTAAGATGGTAGGAGTATCAGCTAATGATCAAGTATTTGTAATCGAAAATGAAAAAGTAGGACGTTCATTTTTTGGTACAGGAGATATGTTTGCAAGTAGCTTATTAGTAGCAATTTTAGCAGGTTATTCCTTAAAAGAAGGCGTAGAAATAGCTGCTACTTTTATTAAAATGGCAATTGAAGTAACAGATTTAACTCAGGATAAGCGTTTAGGACCTAATTATGCAGGTGCTTTGCCTTGGTTAATGAATAAAAGTAGAGAAAGAGGATAGAAAATGCGGACAAAAGAAAATTCACTGGTTTCAATAATTATGACTGGCTTATTTGCTGCGATAATTTATTTAGGTGTCTGGGTCTTACGAATCCCAGTTCCAGCTTTAGTTGGTCGACCATTCATTCATTTTGGTAATACCTTAACTGCTGTTGCAATTTTGTATCTAGGATATCGAAATGGAATGTTAGCGGGAATTATTGGCTTAGGCGGTTTTGACTTACTTAATGGTTATGCAGCCACCTCTTGGTTAACAATGCTTGAAGTGGTGATAGTTGCCAGTGTCTTAACGGCAGTATACAAAGGGATGCACTATCAAGATAGTAAAAGAAATATTATTATTTTAGGAATTATCGCGGGGATAACTAAAATTTTTACAACTTACTGTGTTTCAATTGTAGAAGCATTGATGGTTGGAACTAGTTTAAATGTAGCTTTAGTTAGCTCTTTTGTGAGTTTACCGGCAACGGTTATTAATTCAATTTCAACTGCAATTTGCACGCCAATTTTGTATTTTGCAGTGCGCGATGGTGCAAAAAGAGTTTTAAGAAAGAGTGTATAGCTTAAATAAGTCTGCTATAATTTTGGTTAAAAAAGGAGGAATTTTAAATGCCATTTGTACATGTAGAATTAATTAAGGGTAGAAGTGATGAGCAATTAACTCAAATGATGAAGGATATTACTGAAGCTGTGCATAAGAATACTGGTGCGCCAAAAGAACACATTCACGTAATTATTAATGAACTTGATAAGCATACCTATGGTCAAGGCGGCGAATGGAGAGCTTAAAACAAAAACTCGTGATTAGTAAAATAAACTAATCACGAGTTTTATTTTGTAAAAATAGCTAAAGATTAATCTTCTTTTTTAGCTTCGTCTAAAGCCTTCATAATTGAAGGGTTCTTTGAGTGACAATCTTTTAACATTTGGTAATCTTCTTCAGATAATTTAACAGTGTACTTAGTCATAATTTTCCCTCACTTTTTATGTTTACCTTTAATATATCACTTTCTTGAGAGATTGATATAGAAATTTTGAATTGAACTAGATTAAATCGATATAATAGATAAAAAGTAAGTAAAAGAGTGATTAAAATGTTTGATTATCGAAATAACTTAAAAAGAATTTTAAATAATACTGCAGGCGATGAAAAAAGTCTTCAAAATAGTTTAAACGCAATTAAAGTGGTATTAGGTATGACAGGTGAAGGAGAGTCTACACCGTCAAGTAATAAAATGGATGCAAAAGTTGTTGCCCAAATAAATACTTTTCTTCAGGGAATAACTAAATTAATTGAACGCCCAGGTGATAAAAATGCAAAAAGTACTGCCTTAGGAGCGCTTCATAAGTTAACTTTTGATCATGATATTGCTGCAAACTTTGGAAAGCAATTGGGATTATTAGATCAAGCAATTCAAAATTCAGAAGAAACGAGTACTACAGTTAATCGAAAAATCTTTGAAGCTGCATTAAAGCCTAAAAAAGCGAAAGCACGTGATTATCGAAAGGGTAGACGATATACTGTTATCCGTGCATTGAAGGGTGCAGATTTGATCAATGATAATGGGGAAGTTGTCTTTGAAGTAAATGAAGGACAAATCCATGATTTAAATTTAAAAAGCGGCGATATTGTTGAAGCATTACCTTTAGCAAATAGCTTAAATGAAGCTGAAGTTTTACGAGTAGTTGGATATCGAAAATTACGGAGCCGTGATTATGACAAGATAGATGATTTTAAGTATGGAGTAGTACAAGGAAGTCCAGGCAATCTAAGTGTTTCACGGAATATCCATGGAGAAAAACTGATTATCAACCGTAAGCCAGTAATCGTTGCGCTTGATTCTAGTTACTATCAGAATAGAAATATTCATTTAGAAGACGGTGCAATTGTTGACTTAGCTTGGTATACAGGCGATGTTAGACTAAAAAAAGATCCAGCGAGTGCAGTTCAGGTTCGCTGGATCTATGAAACTGAGCAACCTAGGCGAGTTTCTAAGACTAAGAAAGAAAAGACAAAGGCAGCGGTAAGTACCCAAGAATTAGCTAAGTTAGATATGAATTTACATTATCAACGAGTAGGTATTGCTGTTGGCGATAATCAAAATGAAGCGATTTTAGAAGGGATTGTTAACCGCTATAATGGTATTCCAATTCCGATTGATGCATTTGAAGGTAAGAAAAAAGTAATTGAAAATCAAATTAAAGATTTAGACATTGTAATTTTGGTTACTGCATTTGCCGCTCATGATAGTACTTGGAATATTAGCGAGTTCGCAAGTAAGTATAATGTTAAATTTGCTGTTAGTTCTAGCAAGGGATATCAAGCATTTGAGCGTGCATTATATCGAGCAGAAAATGGAATGCCAGCTTATGAAGGAAGCCAACAACTAGAATATAAAATGTTAAAAAACAATTAGGAGTAAGCAGTGTAGCTGACAAGATGCATGAAAATTAGATAAAATATTAATAACTTATTTTTAGGAAGGATGATGAAATGACAAAAAACATCAAAAAGAAATCTTGGATGAGTTGGCTAGTTTTTTTAGCTGGCTTAGAAATTATCGCCATTTCTATTAATTTCTTCTATGGTCCAATTAATATTGCAGCTGGTGGCTCAACGGGTATCTCGATCTTAGTTGATGCAGTATGGGGTATTAATCGATCAATTACTGTTTTAATTGTTAATATTTTAATGCTCATTTTGGCAGCAATCTTTTTAGGAAAAAAGACAACGAAAAACGTTGTCTTAGGTAGTTTATTGCTTCCAATATTAATGGAAATTACGCCTAGTTTTAAAATTACTAATAATCAGTTACTAGCGGTAATTTATGGTGGGGCCTTAATGGGATTAGGCGTTTCTCTACTTTACCGCGTTAATGCATCAAGTGGTGGTACAACAATTCCACCAATGATTTTAAAGAAATATTTTTATATTAATCCAGCAATTGGACTACTTGCGATTGATATGATCATTATTTTTCTTAATATCTTTGTTGACGGCTGGAGTGCATTCTTATTAGCTGCTTTGTCGCAAGTAGTGACAGCCATGACTATGAATTATGCGGAAGCTGGTTTTGATCGTAAATATCAGGTGCGTGTGATGAGTAACGAGCATTTTGAAGAACTAAAGACAATGCTGCTTGATAACTACAACGGTTTAACAATTTATGATGTTGTTGGAGGTTATAGTGATGATGACAAAAAGCAGCTGTTATTAGTAGTTGATACTCGTGAATATGGTCCTTTAATCAATAAAATTCACGAGATTGATTCTGATGCTTTTATTATCACTGACACAGTTGCGCGTGTTCATGGCGGCCAATGGGGATTATAACCAAGTCTTTTCGTATATGTCTTCTTTAAAGCCGCAAGCTAATTTTTTACCATCGGTAACTAAAGGTCTTTTGATTAATTTACCGTTTTGTGAAAGTAATTTGGCTGCTTCTTCAAGCGTCATCTTGTTTATTTGGTCTTTTAAGTGCATTTGGCGGTAAACTTGACCAGACGTATTAAAAAAATATCTTAATCCGCGATCTTGAAAATCAGTTAACCACTTAAGCAGTTCCTCTTGCTTAGGTGGTTTTTCTACTAAGTCTTGATACTGATAAGCAATTTGGTGATCATCAAGCCAATTTTGAGCTTTCTTAGAAGTTGAACAACGTTTATAGCCATAAAATTTAAGCATATTTTTTCTCCTTGTTATAAATAATTGTAAATTTATTTTAGTATTTTTTTAGAAATTTTGATATTGAATTGCTTTAAAAGAGGGATGAGAGTATACTGTAAGAGTTGTATTTGTGGAAACCTCACATCTGCAACCGCACGTTTATGGGGTAAGAAGAGAATTAACGTTAATTCCACCTCATACGGCGAGTCTAAGTATTTTTTCGGAGGTGTACAAATGTACGCAGTTATTAAAACCGGTGGTAAGCAATACAAGGTTGCTAAGGGCGACAGCGTTTTTGTTGAAAAACTTGAAGTTAAGCCTGGCGACGAAGTAACTTTTGATGAAGTTATTCTTGTAAATGATGGTAAGTCAACTAAAATTGGTACTCCAGTAGTTGAAGGTGCTAAAGTTGTTGCTAAAGTTGAAAAGCAAGGCAAAGAAAAGAAAGTTGTTACTTTCAAATACAAGCCTAAGAAGCACTCACACACTAAGTACGGTCACCGTCAACCTTACACTAAGGTAACTATCGAAAGCATTGAAGCTTAATTAAGGGGTGAAACAAATTATGATGATTAACAATCTTGAAGCACTTAAATTATTTGCCCACCACAAGGGTGGTGGTTCAACTGCTAACGGTCGTAACTCAGCTGGTCGTCGTTTAGGCGCAAAGCGTGCTGATGGTCAAAAGATCAACGCAGGTTCAATCATTTTCCGTCAACGCGGTACTAAGATCCACCCAGGTAAGAACGTTGGTATCGGTGGCGACGACACTTTGTTTGCTTTAACTAGTGGCGTTGTTAAATTCGAACGTTTGGGCAGAGATCGTAAACAAGTTTCTGTTTACCCAGTTGAAGAAGCAAAATAATTATTTCTTTTGCAGACTGGACGTCCCTAAGGAACGTTCGGTCTTTTTTTATCTACTCAGGAGGTAGGTTACATGTCTTCAGATCAAGAGTTGCTAACTTTAATTAATAATCGAATTGATAAAACTACTAAATTGATTAAAGAAGAACAAGCAGATGCCTTAATTATTTTTAATCAAGCAAATTATCGTTTCTTAACTAATTTTTCTGGTGAAGAAGCTGAGCTTATTCTAACTGCTAATGGAGATCGAGTGTTATTGTCTGATTCCCGCTTTAAAGATCAAATTCGCCATCAAGCTCCTGGTGAAATGAAGGTCGTAATGCAGACAATGGATGTGGTTAAAGAGATTGCTAAGCAATTAAAACAATTAGATGTAAAGAATGTTTTAGTTGAAGGAGAGTTTATTTCTGCAACTCAATTTGAAGCTTTAAAAGAGGCCTGTCCTGATCTTAATTTTGTCTTAAGTGCTGAATTAGTTGAGAAAGTTCGCAATGTAAAAGACGACTTAGAGTTGGCTACTTTACAAAAAGCGATTGATATTTCTGCTCAAAGTTTTAAAGAGATCTTGCCTTTAATTAAACCAGGAGTTAGTGAAAGAACTATCGGGGCTAAATTAGACTATTTATTTAAAATGAATGGCGGCGATGGCCCTTCTTTTGAAACAATTGTTGCTTCTGGATATCGTGGTAGTTGGGCACATGGCGTTGCTAGCGATAAGAAAATTCAACAAGGCGAATTGATTGTAATTGACTTTGGTAGTTTTTATCATGGATATACTGCGGATATCACTAGAACAGTAGCTTTAGGACAAGTAGAACCAGAATTAGAAAAAATATACTATATTGTATTAGAAGCTCAAAAGCGCGGAATTGCTGGAAATACTGGAAAAGATATCGATCAAGCTGCTAGAAACTATATTAAAGAACAAGGATATGGGGAATACTTTGGTCATGGGATTGGCCATGGAATCGGACTAGAAGTACATGAACTTTGTACGCCAGCAATGCCATATGGAAAAGAAGTTATGAAGAATAATATGGCAATTACAGTTGAGCCTGGTATTTATTTGCCGGATCGCGGCGGTGTTAGAATTGAAGATGACGTGTTAATTAAGGACGATCATCCTTATGTAATGTCACAATTGCCAAAAGATGAGCTTTTAATTCTATAATTTTATCTAATTATGCGGTTAATGTTGCGAAACAATGGATAAGATTGGTAAGATAAGTAAGTGTAGAAATGAGGTAATTTTACTATGACAATGATCTCAGTTAATGAATTTAAAAATGGATTAACTATTGAATATAACAACGATTTATGGCGTATTGTTGAATTCCAACACGTTAAGCCAGGTAAAGGTAGTGCCTTTGTTCGTTCAAAGCTTAAGAGTTTAAGAACTGGTGCAGTACAAGAATATACTTTCCGTTCAACTGCTAAGGTTAATACTGCTGATATTCAAACCAAAGCTATGCAATACTTATACAACGATGGTACAAGTTTTGTATTTATGGATACTACTACTTATGAACAACTTGAAATTCCAGAAGCTCAAGTTGAAAGAGAATCTAAGTTCTTAAAAGAAAACATGGTAGTTAATGTCATTATGCACGATGGTGAAACTTTAGGTGTTGACTTACCTAACACGGTTGACCTTGAAGTTGCTGAAACTGAACCTAACATTAAAGGTGATACTTCCTCTGGTGGTGGTAAGCCTGCAACTATGGAAACAGGTTTAGTAGTTAATGTACCATTCTTTATTAATCAAGGTGATGTATTAACTATTAATACTGCTGATGGTACTTACGTTTCTCGTGCAAATAAATAATTTTTGAGGTAAAAATATGGCTGATAATTCAACGATTCTTTTATCAAGCAATGACAAAGGCGATGAAACCCGAGTTGATCTTGGTGTTTTAGAAGTTATTCTAGGAATTGCTGCCAGAAAAGTCGATGGCGTCAGCGAAATGCGTGGGACGCTGAAGACTGGCATTAATACTCTTTTTGGTCGTTCTAACCAAGGTAAAGGCGTTTCCTTAAGTGTTGAAGATGATAAGTTAACTGCTGATGTTTATGCTTATCTTGACTATGGTGTAAATGTGCCAAAAGTATGCGTCGAACTGCAAAAAAACTTGACTTTGCAATTGAAGCAAATGACAGATTTAGATTTAACTCAAATTAATGTTCATGTGGTTGGTCTAGTTTCAGAAACAGAAGAAACTGAATCTGAAGTAAAGGCTGACACAGAAGCACTTTTCCCAGACGATAAAGAGGACGAGGCTAAAGACTAAATGACACAGCATGAGATGAGAAGAATTGCAATGCAAGCAATTTATTTGGCTAACCAAGGAAACTTGACTAATGCGGAAGAAGTTTGTCAAAAAGCACTAAAAGCTTTAGAGCTCAAGAGCTTTCCAGATTATTCTACAGAAATAGTAAATGGTGTCTTGGCTAACAAAAAAGCGCTTGATGAGCAATTAAGTAAATACTTAAAAAAGGGTTGGCGTCTAAATAGAATTAACGAAATTGACTTGGCAATCCTTGAAGTGGCTCTTTACGAAATGCAAAATAGTAAAGTGATTGAACCAGTAGCTGCTTTAAATGAAGCGTTAAATTTATGTGATGAATTTAGCTCTAAAGAATCCAAAAAGTTTGTTAATGGTCTCTTGGCCAATTTCATTAAGAAAGACTAACTAATGAGTCGGCTCGTTGAGCCGACTTTTTTTGATGAGGTGATTAGGTGAAAAAATTACTAGAAGGAAAAACTCCTGCAAATGAGATTACAGAAAATTTGAAAAAAGAAATAAAAAATTTGAAAAATGACGGAATAAATCCAACTTTATGCGTAATAGAAGTTGGAGACGATCCTGCAAGTAAAATTTATTTGCGAGTTAAAAGAAATTTAGCTAAAAAAGTAGGTATCAATGAAGTTGGATTGCATTTTCCAGCTGATACTTCTCAAGCTGAACTTCTAGGAAAGATTAAGGAACTTAATCAAGATCCAAATATTAATGGTATTATGGTTCAATTACCAGTTCCACCTCAAATTGATCCGAGAGCTATTTTTGAAACTATTGCTCCTGAAAAAGATGCTGATGGATTTTCTCCACTTAATTTAGGCCGTCTTTGGGAAGGACAAAGTGATATTATTCCAGCAACAGTTCGTAGTATTCTAACATTGATTGATTATTATGGAATTAAGATGGCCGGAAAGAATACAGTGATTATTGGTCGGAGCGTAATTGTTGGTAAGCCACTAGCTGCTGTTTTACTTGAACGAGATGCAACTGTAACTATTGCTCATTCAAAGACTAAGAATCTGGCAGATTTGACAAGAAATGCTGATGTAATCATTTCTGACGTGGGTAAAGCTCATTTAGTAACTGAAGATATGGTAAAAGATGGAGCAGTTTTGATTGATGTTGGAATGAACCGTGAAAACGGTAAATTAATGGGTGATGTAGATTTTGATACAGTAGCTCCCAAGGCTAATGCAATTACACCAGTTCCAGGAGGAGTTGGCCCATTGACAGTTGCTAGTTTAATGAAACAAGCAGTGATTTTAACGAGGAAACAGCATGGCAGATAATCCAGTTTACCTTTCTGTTAGTGATTTAAATTTTTATATTTCACAAAAATTTAAAAACGATCCTTATCTACATAAGGTTTTTTTACAGGGAGAGTTATCTAATTTTAGATTCAGAATGCATTCCCATCAATATTTTTCATTAAAGGACGATAAATCTAAAATTAATGTAGTTATGTTCCGCTCTTTTTTTGAAAAGTTAAAGTTCAAGCCTGAAGAGGGAATGAAAGTTTATGTAAGTGGTTATGTAGATGTTTATGGACCACAAGGCTCATACCAGTTTTATGCGCAAACAATGGAGCCAGCTGGATTGGGAGCTCTTTATGAACAATTAAGACAGCTACAAGAAAAACTTGCAAAAGAGGGTTTGTTTAACGAAGATCATAAAAAGCGGTTGCCACTGTTTCCAGATCGTATTGCAGTTGTAACTAGTGCTTCTGGTGCGGTTATTCACGATATTATGGTTACAGCTAACCGACGATTTCCGCATGCTGAAATTGATCTCTATCCAGCTAAAGTTCAAGGAGATGAAGCAGCCGATACTATTGTTGCTTCTCTAAAGCAGATTCAAGCGCAAGGTGATAAGTATGATGTAGTTATTATTGGGCGTGGTGGAGGATCATTAGAAGATTTGTGGCCTTTTAATGAAGAAAAGGTTGTGCGTCAAATTTATGCAATGCAAATGCCAGTTATTAGTTCTGTGGGTCATGAAACTGATACTACTTTAGCTGACTTAGTTGCCGATGCTCGTGCGGCAACACCAACAGCTGCTGCAGAATATGCAACTCCTAATTTAGCTGATGTATTAACTAAGATTGTTCAATTACGTGCTCGTCTTTATGCGGCAATGCAGGCTAATATTCGAGCTAAACGGCAGATATTAGACCGTTTGAGGAAAGCCCCAGTTCTACAAGAGCCAACTAGAATTTACGATCAACAAATTCAACAGGTTGATATGCTTAGTCATCGACTTAATCAAGCAATATCTAACCAACTTCAGCATGATCGTTCAAGTGTACGCTTGCTTCAAGAACGGTTAAAGGCGCTTAATCCTGGTCGAAGACTAGAACAACTAGAACGTGAGCGAACTTTTATAGTTGCTAATTTATTTTCAACAATGACAGCTTATCTAAAGGATCAGAGAAATAAACTAAATCGAACGATGCAGCAGCTAGATGACATTAGCCCTTTGAAGACAATTGGTCGGGGCTACGTTTATACAACGGATCAGGAAGGAAATACAGTTACTTCTGTTGATAAGTTAGAAATTGATGAAAAATTAAAGTTGCATTTCAAAGATGGTCAAGTACAAGTAAATGTAGAAAATATTCGGAGAGAAAAAGATGGCAACCAAGAAAAATAATTTTGAAGAACAATTAAATGAATTACAAGAAATTGTTAATAAGCTTGAAAGTGGTAATGTTCCTCTTGAAGATGCTTTAAACGAATTTCAAGCTGGAGTTAAGTTGAGTCGTGAACTGGAAAAGAAACTTAATGATGCCGAACAAACAGTTGCTAAATTGGTTGATAAAGATGGAAATGAAAAGACGCTCGATCCCCAAAATGCGTCAGCTCCTGAGGAAGAATAAATGAATTTAAAAGATTTTCAAAAGAAATATACACCTCAAATTGATAAATTTTTAGAGGATCACTTAGCAAGTGAAGTTGATAATCCAATTTTTAGTAAAATTATGTCATATTCAGTTATGGCTGGTGGTAAGAGATTACGACCGCTCCTTTTCTTAGCAACACTTGAGACATTGAACTATAAAATTAGTGAATCAGAATTAAGAATCGCATGCGGAATTGAATTAATCCATACTTATTCACTGATTCATGATGATTTGCCAGCAATGGACAATGATGATTACCGTCGCGGAAAGCTTACCTCTCATAAGAAATGGGGAGAAGCTGAAGCTATTTTAGCTGGGGATGCCTTGCTTCCATTAGGAATTCAATGGATTACAGAAGGTAGTAATTCAGCAGCTTTAGCTATTATAATCTCACAAGCAGTTGGTCCAAACGGAATGGTAGGTGGTCAATATCTTGATATTGATTCGACTAATAATGATTTAGTTAAAGAAAATGCTAAAGTTATTGATCAGATGGAGTGGTTAAAGACAGGCTGCTTAATTGAAGCAAGTGTTAAAATGGCAGCTGTTTATGCTGGTGCTAGCACTGATGAAGTTGATCGTCTAGATAATTTTAGTAAGCAATTTGGCAGATCTTATCAAATTTATGATGATTTAGTTGATGTAGTTGAAACAGAACAAGAAGCAGGTAAGGCTACACATAAAGATGCTGATGAAGGTAAAAACAATACCTTAACTTTACTTGGAATTGAAGCTAGCCGTAAGCAGCTTTTAAAGATGATTGAAGCGGGAAGAGCAGCTGTTAAAATCTTTAAGCAGCCTTTATTAGGGGAATTTTTTAATTTATATCAGAAGGTATTATAGTAAATGGTTAAAAAACGTGCAGATGTTTTATTATTTGAACAAGGCCTTTTTAATTCTCGCAGTCAAGCACAGAGAGCTATTATGGCGGGTTTAGTTAATGACCATAATCATCAAAGAATCGACAAGAGCGGTGAAAAGTTTCCTGAAGATGAGACTTTTCATATTAAAGATGATGGGAAAAAATATGTTTCTCGTGGTGGATTTAAATTAGAAAAGGCTTTGCAAGTATTTAATATTAACTTGAAAGATAAAATTTGCCTTGATATTGGTGCCTCAACAGGTGGATTTACCGATGTTGCCTTGCAAAATGGTGCTAAGTTAGTTTATGCCCTTGATGTTGGTTATAACCAGCTTGCATGGAAATTACGTGATAACCCGCAAGTTGTAGTTATGGAAAAACAAAATTTCCGCTATAGTAAGCCTGCTGACTTTACCGACGGACTTCCTGATTTTGCAATGACAGATGTGTCATTCATATCGTTAGATTTAATCATGCCGCCAATGTATGAGATTCTAAAAGATCATTGTGATGCTGTTTGCTTAATTAAGCCTCAATTTGAAGCTGGTCCTGAAAATGTAGGCAAGCACGGAATTGTTCATGATCACGAAGTTCACGCTAATGTTATTAAACATACAATGCAAATGGCTCAAAAGATTGGATTTAATGTTCTCGGAGTAGATTATTCACCGATTAAAGGTGGTAAAGGAAATATTGAATTTTTGATTCATTTAGGTAAAGATCTAGCAAATCCAGGACAAGATTTGTGGCAGGGAAATCCGGCTGATGTGGTTCAACGTGCAGTTAGTGGCCTTTAGGTGAGAAAAATGTTAGTTGAATTAGATATTAAAAATTTTGCAATTATTAAGACTCTTAAAGTTCGTTTTCAAGAAAAAATGACTGTCTTGATTGGAGAAACAGGTGCAGGAAAGTCGATTATTATTGATGCAGTGTCTCTCCTATTAGGAAGTCGAGCACAAAGTGAGATGATTCGCTCTGGTGAAGAAAAAGCGGTAATCACGGGCTTATTTGTGCTGAGTGAACAAAAAGAGTTAATTGAAAAATTATATGAAAAGTATGGTCTTCCATTTGAAGATGATCAATTGATAATTAGTCGAGAACTAACGCATAAGGGAAGAAATGTAGTTAGAATTAATGGTCAGCTAACAACAATTAATGTACTACGTGAAATCGGTAAAAATTTAGTTGATATTCATGGTCAAAATGATCAACAAATCTTAATGGATCCAGAACGGCAAATTGACTTGATTGATAATTATGCTAAACCTGAGTTTAAAGACGAGTTGCAAGATTATGCAGCTGATTTTGAAACATGGCGTCATCTTACTTCGCAATTGCGTAAATTAAGAGAAGATGCGCAAGAAATTGCTCAGAAACAAGATATTTTAGAATTTCAAAATAATGAGCTTGAGAGTGCCGATTTAACTGATCCAGATGAGGATGAAAAGTTAGAAGAAGAATTTAATGAATTAAATAATTATCAAAAAATTGCTGATACAGCTAATTATTTTATACAATTATATGACGATGATGAGCATGGATTAGCTACTTTACTTGGGGATGCACAAAATGCAGCAGAAGATCTAAGTAATTATGGTAAAAAATTTGAAAATTTTGCTACTAGTTTTAATGATGGCGTTTATTCATTAAACGACGCTCGTAGTGAATTATCTTCTCTAATGGATCAGATGGATTTTGACGAAGAGCGATATCAGTATGTTTCTAACCGTTTAGATACTCTGAATACTCTTAAAAAGAAATATGGACCAACTTTAGAAGATGTTTTTAAATTTGCCCAAAAAGTTAAGAGCGAACTTGGTGAATTTGAAACTGGAGATTTGGACGAAGAAAAAATTCAAAAAGAATTAGCTGATGTTGAGAAGAGACTCAGCAAGAAGGCTAAAAGACTACATAAGCAAAGAGAACAAATTGCTCGCGAGCTAGAAGAAAAGATAAAAAAAGAATTAGCTGATCTTTACATGGAAAAAGCTCGTTTTTCTATTCGAATTAATGAAACCAATTCTTTTACAAAATTAGGAACAGATCAAGTAATTTTTATGATTGCGCCAAACCCTGGTGAGTCTTTAATGCCTTTAGTCAAGATTGTGTCTGGTGGGGAGCAGTCTCGTTTAATTTTAGCTTTGAAAGCGATCTTTAGTCGTGTAGAGCCGGTTGGAACAATGATTTTTGATGAAATTGATACTGGTGTTTCTGGACGTGTTTCAGCAGCTATTGGTAAAAAAATGCATGCAATTGGTCAAGAAAAACAAGTTATTACGATAACTCATTCACCCCAAGTTGCTGCTGCTGGTGATCAACGCTACTCAGTTGTAAAACAAGTTAAAGATGGAGCAACTTATACTCAAGTTGGTCCGCTTACTCAAGAAGAAGCAATTACGGCAATTGCTCAAATGATGGCTGGTTCTGATGTAACCGATGCGGCTAAAAGAAATGCTGCTGATTTGATGGAAAGTTTTAAGAAATAAAATAAAGGACTTCTCGTATGATGTTTAAAAATTACATCACTTTAAGAAGTCCTTTATTTTTATGCTGTTTCAACATTAAAGATGTCATTTAAGTCGATAATTCTAATTATATTATTATCATAGCTATCCAGTACAAAACGTCCAGCCGATGTTCGTTTAATTAGTTGACCGATTTCTGTTTTTCCATTTTGATAAGTGAGTAAGATGTATTCTTTATGAAAGAGAGCATGCTCTAAAATTCTGATAATTTTACCTGGATCTTGTGCAAAAGTAGTAAGCTTATTAATATTATAGGTAAAGAAATAATTGTAGATTTGTTTGCTATAATTATTAAGTGATTTTAATAAATTCATATCTCATTCCTCGTATATCCCGAACTTGCGTTTGCACTATGTATTATACGAACAAATGTTTTTAATTGCAAGCAGAATTTATATCTCTTTGCGAAACTCTTGAAATTACTCGCTTTTTAGTGCAATATATTCTTGTTACTATAATTTTTAGGAGCAAAAATGGCACATCAAGGTTTATTATTAGTTCTATCTGGTCCTTCAGGTGTTGGTAAGGGGACCGTTAAAAGTGCAATGGTTAAGCAAAAAGCTTTTTCATTTGAATATTCTGTTTCAATGACGACTCGTAAGCCTCGTCCAGGTGAAGTTGATGGCAAGGATTACTATTTTGTTTCGGAAGATCGTTTTCAAGAGGCAATTAAAGATAACGAACTTTTGGAATATAATGAATATGTAGGTAATCACTACGGCACTCCTCTTGCACCTGTTCAAAAGATGCTTAAAGAGGGCAAAGATGTTTTACTTGAAATTGATGTTAATGGAGCAAAACAAGTGCGTAAGTTGATGCCAGATGGTGTTTTTATCTTTTTAACACCACCAGATTTGCACGAATTAAAGCATCGAATTGTTAACCGCGGAACCGATTCCGACAAGGTAATTGCGATGAGAATGAAGCAGGCACGTAAAGAGATCTTAATGATGGAAGATTATGATTATGCTGTAGTTAATGATACTGTTGCTAATGTGGTTGATCATATTAAATCTATTGTTGAAGCAGAACACGTGCGTGTACCGCGAGTAATTAATGATTATAGAAATATGGTTAAGGAGGATTAACAGATGAAAATTACATATCCATCTATTGATAAATTGCTGTCACGAGTGAATTCTCGTTATTCTCTTTCAGTTTTAGCTGCTAAAAGAGCTCATGAAATTCAAGCAGGCGCACCATTAGCTTTAAAGCATTATAAGTCTGACAAAGCAGTTGGCAAAGCACTTGAAGAAATTGCTGCTGGTAAAGTTACAATTGATCCTGAGCATCGTGAAGATATTGGCTAGAATCTTTTCCTTCATTGTTAAGCAATGAAGGTTTTTTAGTAGGTGATAAGTTAGATGATCGCACAAGTTAGTGTAGATGTGGCTGCTAAGCAAACTGACCGCGTGTTTGAATATCATATTCCTCAAGAACTAACTGATGTAGCAGTTGGCTCAAGAGTAGTCGTTCCCTTTGGGCGGCGAAAAGTACAGGGCTTCGTTGTTGGTATTAGTAAAACAACCTCTTATACAGGAAAATTAAAAGATTTACTTGTTGTAGTTGATGAATTGCCACCTCTTACTCCAGAATTAATTACTCTGTCTAAAACTTTAGCCGATAAAATTTTTGCGTACCGAATTACAATCCTGCAATCGATGCTGCCAAGGGTAATGAGGGCAAACTATCGAAAAATTTTAGTTCCAATTACTGAAGAAGCAAAAAAACTTAAAATTTTTAAAGGTGAACCACTTGATTTAAATGAAGTTTCAAATCTTAATACTATTATAGAAATTAAAAAGCTAATTAAAAATAATCAGGCTAAGATTGAATACCTAGTTGAAAATAAAGCAAAGAAAAAGCAAATTGCAATTTATCTTTTGACTAAAACGAAAGCAGAATATCAACAGATTTTAAAAGGACTAAGGAAAACTGCTAAAAAACAGCAGGTTTTATTGGATAATATCGTAAAAAATTATCATGAGTATCCAAAATTAGGCTCAAAAATAGTGTCTGAATTAGATGTGTCAAGTTCTGTTCTAAGAGCTGCTGTAAAAAAGGGATGGCTTGTAAAAAAAGAGCAGGAAATGTATCGTGATCCTTTAAAAGACTTTGAACCTAGAAAAAAGAAAATTCAAATTAAGTTAAATTCAGAACAAACTCATGCTTTGAATTCGATTGGAAAAAGTATTCAAAAAAGAGAAGCAAAAACTTTTCTTCTTGAGGGAATTACTGGTAGTGGTAAGACAGAAGTGTACCTTCATGCAATTAGTATTGCACTTGAACAAAAGCGGAATGCTTTAATGCTAGTTCCAGAAATTTCTCTAACTCCGCAAATGGTTAAGCAAGTAAAAGAACGTTTTGGAGATAACGTTGCAGTTTTGCATAGTGGCTTATCTGAAGGAGAAAAATATGATGAGTGGCGCAGAATTCGTCGTGGAGAAGCTCAAGTTGTAGTCGGAGCAAGAAGTGCGATCTTTGCACCTTTAAAAAATATTGGCTTAATAGTAATTGATGAAGAACATGAATCTTCCTATAAACAAAATGATACTCCTCGTTACCATGCTCGAGACGTTGCATTATTAAGAAGTAAATTTCATAAATGTCCTGTTGTTTTAGGAAGTGCTACGCCTTCTTTAGCAAGTCGTGCTCGAGCTCAAAAAGGAAGATATGAATTATTACTTTTAACTAAACGTGCCAATCAAAAAGCTTTGCCAAAAGTAGATTTGATAGATTTAAAAACAGTTGAATTTGCTGGAGCTCAGTTTGATTTGTCGATTCCTTTAGTGGATGCAATTAAAGAAAAAATAGCTAAAAAAGAGCAGGTCATTCTACTTTTAAATCGCCGAGGTTTCGCTAGTTTTATGCTTTGTCGTAATTGTGGCTTTGTCTTAAAATGTCCAAATTGTGATATTTCATTAACGCTCCATAAAGATACACAGCAGATGCAGTGCCATTATTGCGGTCATAAAGAACCGATTCCAAGAAGATGTCCAAATTGTCAAAGTGAAAAAATAAGGTTTTTAGGTACTGGAACGCAGAAAGTACAAGAAGAACTTGAGAATTTATTACCCGAAGCAAAAATTTTAAGAATGGATGTTGATACAACTAGACGTAAGGGAAGTTATAAAAAGATCCTAGATAGTTTTGGAGATCATCAAGCTGATATTTTATTAGGGACACAGATGATCGCCAAAGGACTAGATTTTCCCAATGTAACATTAGTTGGCGTAATTAATGCCGACACTGCTCTCTCGCTGCCAGATTTTAATTCTTCAGAAAAAACTTTTGATTTGCTAACGCAAGTATCAGGAAGAGCAGGAAGAGCAGAAAAAACAGGTAGGGTAATGATTCAAACTTATAATCCAGATAATTATGCGATAAAATTAGCTCAAAGTCAGGATTACGAAAGTTTTTATCAAAAAGAAATGCGGGTTAGATTTCAAGGCAATTATCCACCTTTCTTCTATACCACACTAATTACAATTACATCAAAAAATGAACAATCAGCTGCTAAAGAAGCATTTGTGATAAAAAGAAAGTTGATGCGGCATCTACATGCCCCAACAATTATTTTGGGGCCGACGCCAAGCAGCGTAGCAAAAATAAAAAATCAATATTATTACCAAATCTTGGTAAAATATAAGCATGAGCCTAAATTGCATGATTTGCTTCATCAGATTCAAGATGATGCACAATTAGCGCAAAAACGGGGTTTAAATATATATATAGATAATGAACCAGAAAGAATAATGTAATTAAGAAAGAAGTTGAATCTATGTCATCAGTTATTTTTTTAGGAACACCAAATTTTGGTAGTGTTGTTTTACAGGGCTTAATTGATCAAGGATATGATGTTAAAGCGGTAGTTACTCAACCCGATAAACGAGTAGGGCGTAAGCAAGTAGTTCATCAATCTGCTGTTAAACAAACTGCACTAAAACATAATCTTCCAGTGTACCAGCCAGCTAAGTTATCTGGATCAGATGAGCTCGCAGAATTAATGAAGATTGAACCAGATTTTATTGTAACTGCAGCTTATGGACAATTTTTGCCAACTAAATTTTTGAAGTCTGCTAAGATTGCACCAGTTAATGTTCATGGTTCACTCTTGCCTAAATATCGTGGTGGTGCACCAATTCAATACTCAGTTTTAAATGGAGATAAAGAAACTGGGGTTACAATAATGGAAATGGTTAAGAAAATGGATGCAGGAGATATATTCTCTCAAAAAGCTTTACCAATTGAAGATGATGATACCAGTGGTACTTTATTTGATAAGTTAAGTATTTTAGGTAGAGATTTACTGCTAGAAACCTTGCCTAAGTTTATTGATGGAACAGTAACACGTACTCCTCAAAATGAAGATAAAGTAGTCTTTTCTCCAAATATTTCTAAAGAACAAGAGCAAATTAAGTTAACAATGACGGCTGAACAAGCTAATAATTTGATTCGCGCCCTTAATCCGGATCCAGGTGCATATGTAATGCTTGATGGCAAGAGATTTAAGATTTGGAAGGCGAAACCTTTAGCTGAGAAGACAAGTTTTCCTGCTGGAACTTTAGTTACTAATAAAAAGAAATTTGTAATTAGCATGGCTGGTGGAAGCGAATTAGAACTACTTGAAGTTCAACCAACTGGTAAGAAAAAAATGAATATTAAGGACTACTTAAACGGCCAAGGCAGTCATTTTACAAGTGGAGAAAAGATAATCGATGAGTAATGCAAGAACAGTTGCTTTAGAAACTTTGATTAAGGTTTTTAATCAAAAGAGCTATTCTAATATTGCTTTAAATAATGAACTAGTAAAACATGAATTAAAACCAGCTGATAAAGCTTTAGCTACAAGAATTGTTTATGGAACTATTCAATATAAAATATTTTTAGAATATCAATTAAAACCACTAATTAAAACCAAATTGCGCGATAAGTTTTTAATGCCATTACTTTTAATGTCTGCATACCAATATTTTTTTCTAGAAAAAGTACCAGCAAATGCAATTTTTGATGAAGCAAATAAATTAGCTAAAAAATTTGCTAAGAAAAATAGTGGTAGCTATAAACTAGTTAACGGAATTCTACGTGCTTTAGAGCGCCAAGGAAAAGTTTTGCCAGCGCCTGATAATTTAGTTGATTATTTGAGTATCAAAGAGAGCTTTCCTAAATGGCTGGTAGAATATTTATTAGATAACTTTGGTGAAGATCAGACTAAAGAAATATTGGTGCGAAGTAATCAGCCAGCGGCTAACTCAATCAGGATGGCTGTAGAGGAAGACAAGTTTGAAGAAATCAAAGAAGCATTGAAAAAAGATGGTTTTGATTTTAAAGAATCTTGTTTAACAGCGCATAATTTGAACCTAAATAAGGGCGGAGTAGCTCAAACTAACTTGTTTAAGGATGGTAAAATTACTATTCAAGATGCGGCTGCCTCGCTTGCAGTAGATGCTTTTAAGTTTACTGGCGATGAACAGGTTTTAGATGCATGTAGTGCTCCAGGGGGAAAGACTGTTCAAATTGCAGAGAAATTAACAACTGGTAACGTAATTGCTTTAGATATTCATGAAAATAAACTAAGACTCGTCAAAAATGCTGCTAAAAGACTTCATGTTAGTGATAAAGTAAAGACAAAGGCTCTGGATGCTAGAAAAGCTCAAGAGTATTTTACAGCAGGGCAATTTGATAAAATCTTAGTAGATGCTCCTTGTTCTGGTCTCGGTTTAATAAGACGTAAGCCAGAGATTAGATGTGAAAAGTCATTAAATGATATTAAAAATTTAGCTAGAATTCAGCTGTCCATTTTAGAAAACATAAGTGGACTTTTAACTGCAGGCGGAGAGCTGGTTTATTCAACTTGCACAATTAGCCTTGAAGAAGATGAAGGAGTAGTTAATCAATTTTTGAAACTGCATCCTGATTTTGAATTAGTTCCAGTTCAAGTGGGAAAGCTTCCAAAACAAAATATGGTAAGAATTTTTCCTAGTGCAGATGGCAGTGATGGATTTTTTATTGCAAAATTAAAAAAACGAGGGTAAGTAATTTTGATTAAAACAGCGTTTGCTTCAAGCATTGGTAGAGTCCGAGAAACTAATCAGGACTTTGTAAAAGTATTTAAAAATCAAAATAATATTATTATGGGGATCGTTTGTGATGGAATGGGTGGCCATCAGGGCGGCGATGTTGCTTCAACGATGGCTGTTAGCCACTTAGGTCACAATTTTGAAAAGACAGATTTTACTGATCCTGATTTAGCTCAAAAATGGCTAACTGTACAATTGCGGTTAGAAAACGAAACTATTTTAAGCACAGCAGATCGTTTTGCTGATTTAAATGGGATGGGCACTACGATTGTTTTGGCAATTGCTTTTACCGAAAAAATCTTAATCGCTCATTTAGGAGATTCACGTTGCTATTTGTATGGCGGAAATGAATTTAAGCAAATCACTGAGGATCATTCGTTAGTTCACGAATTAGTTAAGATGGGACAAATAACTGAGCAACAAGCTAGAAATCATCCTCAAAAAAACATCATTACTGAAACATTAGGTGTTTCAAGTACTGTGAATCCTGAATTTGATATACTTGAAGTACATGCAGGTGATATTTTCCTCCTTTGTACAGATGGGTTAACAAACTCTTTAACAGATCCGCAGATTCAACAGATTCTTGCCACTAAGAATTTAAATTTAAAAGAGCGTTGCAATAAACTGATCAATGAAGCAAATCGTTTAGGCGGCGGAGATAATATCACTGTTTGTTTACTTGCCTATGTAGAAAAGGATGGTGACAAATAGCGATGGAAAAGGGCCATTTACTTGGTGGTCGCTATAAAATCATTTCTGTTCTAGGCGAAGGTGGAATGGCTAATGTTTATTTAGCTGAGGACATAATTTTGCAAAGAAAAGTTGCTGTGAAAGTATTACGGCTTAATTTGCAAAAAGATCCTCAAACTATTCAACGCTTTCAAAGAGAAGCACTTTCAACTAGTGAATTAAGTCATCCTCATATTGTTTCTATTCTTGATGTAGGAACGGAAGGAGATTGCCATTATTTGGTAATGGATTATGTTGATGGACCTGATTTAGAGGAATACATTCAACGCAATAATCCAATTCCTTTGCCTAAAGTGATTAATATCATGGATCAAATCTTGAGTGCTGTAGCTTTAGCACATAAACACAATGTGATCCATCGCGATCTAAAACCACAAAATATTTTAATGGATAAAAAGGGTAATATTAAGATTGTTGATTTTGGTATTGCAATTGCACTAAATCAAAGTACCATGACGCAAACTAATACTGCTATGGGATCAGTACATTATATGTCTCCTGAACAAGCACGCGGCAGTATGGCTACAAAACAATCTGATATCTATTCTTTGGGAATCATTTTATATAAGTTATTGACTGGAACAGTCCCTTTTACGGGAGAAAATGCGGTTGCAGTTGCCTTGAAACATTTTCAAGAAAAAACACCGTCTTTAAGAGCTAAAAATCCTTCAATTCCTCAGGCACTAGAAAACGTTGTTTTTAAAGCTACCGCTAAAGATCCGAGAGATCGATATAAAACTGTTTTAGATATGAAAGAAGATCTAGATACTTGTTTGGATCCCAAGCGTAAGAATGAGCCGGTCTATAAGCCTCAACACGACCCCGCAGCTGATGAAACTATCGTTATTCCTCCGTTAGAAGGAAGCGTCCATAATAAGGATCATGAAGTACAGGAAAAGTCAGAGCCAAAAGAAGAAAAAAAGAATTTCTTAGATAACCTAAAAGGCCATAAGTGGTGGTGGATAGGTGCTTTAATTGCATTTTGCGTGATTATGGTAATTCTCTTTTTTGCTCTTGGTAGAAAAGATATGGTAGATATTCCTAATCTTAATAAGATGACCCAAACAGAAGCTAAAAACACTTTGAATTCTTCAGGTTTAGAACTTGGAAAAATTAGCTATGAATATTCTGATACTGTGCCTAAAGGAAAAGTGATTAGAACTAAGCCTCCAATTGGTTCGCAAATAAAAGATGGGCAAAAAGTAAATCTAATTATTTCTAAGGGCCCTCATCTTGTCGAGATGCCTAATGTAATTGGTGAATCATATACAGTTGCTAAAAAACAATTAGTTAAATTAGGTTTTTCGGTTGCTAAAACTGAAGAATATTCTAGCAGCCCTAAGAATCAAGTTAATGCTCAAGATGTTGAGCCTGGCCAGCAAATTAATCCTGATAAAGCAACTGTAACTTTGTTAGTTTCTAAAGGACCTTCTTCGGCGAGTAGTACCCGATCTAGAAGACATACAGTAAAGTTAAGAGATATTGTAGGCTATTCTTTAAAGGGTGCCCAAGATTACGCTCGTGAGAATCATTTAACACTTAAAGTTGAAGAAGAAGATTCAGATGATAAGAATGATGGAACTGTCTTACGTCAATCGCCAGAATCGGGTACTGACGTAAGTTCAGGCTCTACCTTGACTGTCGTAGTAGCTAAGTCTAAAAAGGCGGATGCAAGCAGTAGCTCAAGTAGCTCTACTACAACTACGACGGTTACTAAGTCATACACCATAAATTATCCAGCAGATTCTAGTCAAGCTAACTCGCAAAAGACGCCTGATCATATTCAAGTTTATGTTTCTGATGATGACCATTCGATTAATAATATTTATCGTGATATGAATATTACTTCTGAGCAAAGTTTTACAGTTCCTTTTAAATTAACCAAGAAAAATGGACATATAAAAATATTAAGAAATGGCAACACTATTTTAGATGAGGACGTTAATAAGTAATGAATAAAGCACAGGGAACTATTGTTAGCGCTATTTCTGGTTATTACGACGTTGAAATTGAGAACGAAGTAGTTAGAACTAGGGCACGTGGAGTTTTTAGAGATCGTAAGCAAAAGCCATTGGTAGGTGATAGAGTAGTAGTTCAATTAGATAATCAAGGGATGAATTACTTAATAGAAATACTACCTCGAACCAATGAGATTGGACGTCCTGCAGTTGCCAATGTATCAAAAGTATTATTAGTCATTTCAGCAGTCGAACCAGATTTTTCGCTTGAATTGCTAGATAGATATCTAACCTTTTTTGCTTGGAAAAATGTGGGAGTAGTCATTTATTTATCAAAAGCTGATATTACGCCTACTGAAAAATTAAAAGCAATCAAATGTAAGTTAGATTATTATCAAAAAATTGGCTATTCTGTTTTTGAAGATGCAGAAGAATTAGAACGTCAATTGCCTACTATGATTCAAAAAGATCAAATTTGGACTTTAGCAGGGCAATCTGGAGCAGGAAAGTCAACTTTGCTGAATAAGCTGGAAAACGAGGCAAATCAAGAGACAGGTGCAATTTCAACAGCTTTAAACCGTGGTAAGCATACAACAAGACAAGTTAAACTTTTTAAATATTCATCTGGGTTTATTGCAGACACTCCTGGATTTTCAGCAATTGACTTATTCAAAATTAAAGTTGATGAACTAGAAAATTATTTTTATGATTTAAAAGATGCAAGCGTTAAGTGCAAGTTTAGACGATGCCAGCATATAAAAGAGCCTGGTTGTGAGGTTAAAAAATTGATTGAAGAAGGAAAAATAGCTAAAAGTCGCTATGATTCCTATTTAAAGATTAGACAGGAAATTTCTGAAAACAGAATGCCTGAGTATTTAAAGAAATAGGTGAAAAAATGATAGCACCATCAATCTTAAATGCAGATAATATGCATTTAAGTCGTGATATTAAAGCAGCCATTGAGAGTGGCATTGAAAGGTTCCATATTGATATAATGGACGGCCATTTTGTTCCTAATTTATCTTATGGTCCAGAATTAGTAAAAGATTTTAAGCGTTCATTTCCTTTTACTAAGGCGGAAATCCATCTAATGAGTAATAATTTAGATACTACATTGCCGCTTTTCGTTGAAGCTGGAGCTGATATTCTAGAGTTTCATTATGAAGCCACAAATAAGCCTGATTACTGGTTAGATTATCTAAAAGACCATAATGTTCGTTGCGGAATGGCAATTAATCCTTCGACACCAGTTAATAAATTAAAGCCCTTTTTAAACAAATTAGACCAAGTTCTACTAATGACTGTGAAACCAGGTTTTGGTGGTCAGAAGTTTGAAGAAGCAGCAGTTGAACGTTTGGCTGAACTTCAAGATATGATTAAAGATGAAAATCTGGATTTACCAATTGAGGTAGATGGCGGACTAGATCGTGAAACTTTAAAATTAACGCGCGATGCTGGGGCTAAAATTTTTGTCGCTGGATCTTATATTTTTAAAAATGGCAGTATTGAAGATCAAGTAATCAAGTTGAAAAAAGAAGATAAATGAAAGCAATTGCATTATTAGGTGGCCCAAAAGAAGAATGGCCGCAAAATTTAGCCAATAAAATAAAATTAGCACAAAAAAAAGGCGCCCTAATTATGGCTAGTGACCGGGGCAGCCTTTTTTTGTTAGAACTAGGGATAGTTCCTGATGTTGCATTAGGAGATTATGATTCATTAACTAATCATGAAAGACAATTAGTGGAGAGTAAAGTAAAAGATATGCGCTACTCAAATCCTGTTAAGGATTTTACAGACTCAGAAATGCTGTATTATGCCGCATTTATTGATTATCGGGTCGATGATCTAATTGTATATGGTGCTACAGGTGGAAGATTAGATCATTTTTTAGTTAATATGTATGCTGTGTTAAAAGCTCCTTTTGACCAATTTAAGGAACAAATTAAGTTTGTTGATAAACAAAATATTGTGCGCTTTTTTGGTAAAGGAAGACATCTAATTTCTTATAATTCTGACTACAAATATTTGGGAATCGGGACTTTAACAGAGGTAAAAGATTTTAGTATTAGAGATGCTAAGTATGATTTAGCTCCGGTTGATTTGAAGGTGCCAACTATGTATTCTTCAAATGAATATTTACGTCAGCAAGCAGTAACAGTTTCTTGTAAATTGGGTGTTTTAATTGTAATTAATAGCCGAGATAAAAAATAAAAGGGATCAAGAATTAACTTGATCCCTTTTATTTTTTACTTCTTAATTAGGCACGTTTAACCTTACCGGATTTCAAAGCGCGAGCAGATACCCAAACACGCTTTGGCTTACCGTCAACAAGGATGCGAACTTTTTGAAGGTTTGGCTTCCATGAACGCCGCACGGAGTTCAAAGCCTTTGAACGCTTGTTACCAAAGACCGTCTTGCGGCCAGTAATAATGTCTTTTGCCATTTGTGCTAAACCCTCCTTTATTTGTGTTGTAGTACTTATCTAATTTATCACAGCTTTCAAATTTGTGCAATATTGTCTTTTCATTTTCTTAAAACTAACATTGTTGATATAAAAGCTTGCTGTGTTAAAATAAATTGAGAAAAAATTGTTCTTCGTTAATGGAGGAATACGATGGCTGTTAAAATTAAAACAAAGTATGGCTTAATTGATATTTCAAATAGTGTGATCGCTACTGTCGTTGGTGGCGCAGCAACTTCTAACTATGGTGTAGTTGGAATGGCTTCAAAGAACGCTTTGCGAGATGGAGCTTACACTATTTTAAATCGCGAAAATTATCGGCGCGGTGTAGTAATTAAAACTAATGATAATCAAATAGTCGTTGATGTATATATTATTGTGGGTTATGGTCTAAAAATTTCAGAAGTAAGTCACAATGTACAAGATAGTGTAAAATACAATCTTGAAAATCTTTTAGGCATTAAAACAAAATCTGTTAACGTCATTGTTCAAGGCGTAAAGATTTTAGACGATTAATGCAATCTGGAGGAGCTAATTGTGGTTTTAACTGAAATTAATAGTGATCAATTCAGAGATATGGTTCGTGCAGCAACTCATCGCATGGGCAAAAATGCTGAATTTGTGAATAAATTAAATGTTTTCCCAGTACCTGATGGTGATACTGGAACTAATATGAACTTAACCATCGAAAGTGGAGCTAAGGCAGTTAATGAAAACCTTAGTGAATCTGTTGGCGACTTAACCGAAAGTCTCTCAAAAGGAATGTTAATGGGGGCTCGTGGTAACAGTGGTGTTATTACTTCCCAACTCTTTAGAGGCTTTTATAAAGCTACAGAAGGTAAAAAGACCTTAACTGCACAAGATTTAGCTGATGCTTTTGCTAATGGTGTTTCAACTGCTTATAAGGCAGTTATGAAGCCTGTTGAAGGAACTATCTTAACTGTTGCTCGTGTTGCGGCTGAAGAAGGTAAAAACAAGGCAAATGAAACTGATGATGTCAGTGAAGTAATGAGAGCAGTAGTTGATGGTGCTAAAAAAGCTTTAAAGACTACACCAGATTTATTGCCAGTTTTAAAGCAAGTTGGAGTAGTTGACTCAGGTGGTCAAGGACTCGTATTTATTTATCAGGGCTTTTTAGAAGGAGTACTTGGTGAAAAAGATAATGATGATTATCAACTTGATGAAGGTGAAATGGATGAGTTAATTAATGCAGCTCACCATCAAGCTGAATCTGCACAAGTTCAATTGTCAACGAGTGATATTAAGAACGGTTACTGTACTGAAATAATGGTCGACTTGACTGCGGACATTCCAAACAAAGAGAAGTTTGACCTTGATCAATTCAGAGAGCATCTTTCTAATTTAGGTGATTCATTATTAGCAGTTTCTGATGGCGAAGTTGCTAAAGTTCACGTTCATACTGAACACCCAGGAGATGTCTTTACTTATGGCAAAAAATTTGGCCAATTAGGCAAAATTAAGATTGATAATATGCGAATTCAACACGAAACTATCTTAGAAAATAACGAAGAACAAGAAGAAAATGTTGATTTTGCAGTTATCGCAGTGGCTTCAGGTCACGGAATTCGTGAACTCTTTAAGAGTGAAGGCGTAAACAGAATCATTTCCGGTGGACAGACGATGAATCCATCCACTAAGGATATTATGGACGCAATCACTAAGTCAGGTGCTAAAAAAGCTATTATTTTACCAAATAACGGCAATATCATTATGGCAGCTAAGCAAGCTGCTGAGGTTAGCGATATTCCAGTTGGAATTGTGCCAACTAAGACAATTTCTCAAGGTTTAACTGCGATGCTTTCATTTGACCCTGACGCTTCAGTCGAAGAAAATGTTGAAGCAATGTCTGAAGACTTAGATACTGTTAAATCTGGTGAAGTTACGAAAGCAATTCGTGATACTAAGATCGATGATATCCAAGTTAAGAAAGATGATTATCTTGGAATTGTTGATGGTACAATTAAGGTTGATAATCCAGATCTAGTTGATACTACTGTATCGATGATTGAAAAGATGTTAGATGAAGATAGTGAAATAATCACTATTATGTATGGTAGCGATGCTACTAGAGAAGAAGCTGATGCAGTAGTTAAAAAACTAGAAGCAAGCCACGACGATTTAGAATTTGAAATTCATGATGGTGGCCAGCCAGTTTACTACTTCTTGGTATCCGTGGAATAAAATATGAATAATAAGCAGAGTAAGTTATTTGAACCAGTAACTGAGCTAAAGGGCGTAGGAGCTAAAACTGCTACGGCTTTAGCTGGTCTTGGCATCAATACAATTTATGATTTACTATTTTATTTTCCTTTTAGATATGATGACTTAGAGACTATCCCTCTTGATCAGATTGAAGATGGTCAAAAAGTCTTATTAAAGGGAATAGTGGTAACAGATCCGTTTGTTAGCCGATTTGGTTATCGAAAAACAAGGCTCAGCTTTAAAATGAAAATTGATCATGACATAATCATGGTCAATTTTTTTAATCAGCCTTGGTTAAAAGATAAGGTTGAATCAGGCAAGGAAGTTGCCGTTTATGGTAAGTATCAGGTGGCTAGACAATCACTAAGTGGCTTTAAGTTAGTAGCAGAAAAGAAAGAATCAGGCTTTGCCCCAATTTATTCTGTTAATCGGCATTTGAAGCAAAATAAGTTGCAAAAATTAATTGATCTTGCCTTAGAGGAAGTTTTACCTGAAGTTGGAGAAACAATTCCAGCAGCCTTACGAGAAAAGTATCGTCTGCTTTCTGACCAAATTTTAGTAGAAAAAATGCATCATCCTAAAAATGGTAATGAAGCAAAATTAGCGCGTAGAAGTGCTATTTTTAGGGAATTTTTTCTCTTTCAAGTGCAGCTTGCACAGCTTCTTTCTCAAAGGGATGAAGATGTGCCTGGGGTAGAAAAAAGATATGATTTAGCTGCTGTAAAAGAATTGATTCAAGCTATTCCTTTTGAATTATCAGATGATCAAAAAAAGGTAGTTAATGAAATTTTTGCTGATCTTCATTCTCCAAGGCAAATGAAAAGATTGCTTCAAGGAGATGTTGGTAGCGGTAAAACAGTTGTAGCAGTTTTTGCTATTTATGCCACAATTACTGCTGGCTTTCAAGCAGCTTTGATGGTTCCTACAGAAATTTTGGCTCAGCAGCATTTCGCTAAAGTGGACGAATTATTAAGGCCTTTGGGAGTTAGAGTTGCCTTATTAACTGGTGATACTAAAGAATTAGAAAAGAAAGAAATTTATCGTGAATTAGCTGACGGAACAATCAATGTAGTAATTGGAACACATGCTTTAATTCAAAAGGATGTCCATTTTAAGAACCTGGGTCTTGTAATTATTGATGAACAACATCGTTTTGGTGTTAATCAAAGAAATACATTAATCAAAAAGGGAGTTGCGCCAGACGTCTTAGCAATGACGGCAACGCCGATTCCGCGTACTTTAGCCTTAACAGTATATGGTGATATGGCAGTTTCAGAGATTCGTCATTTACCTAAAGGACGTAAACCTGTGGTTTCTTCATGGGCAACGTCGAGTAAGCTAAAAGAAGTTCTTGAATTAATGCGCTCACAGCTTGAAAAAGGTTTTCAAATTTATGTTGTAACTCCTTTGATTAGTGAATCAGAAAAAAGCGATTTGAAAAACGCTGAAGATCTGCAAGCTAGACTTGCTCATTACTTTAAAGATGAAAATGTAGTTTTACTTCATGGTCAAATGAAGGGCGATCAAAAGAATGAAATCATGGATAGTTTTGCAGCTGGAAAGATTGATATTCTTGTTACGACTAGTGTAATTGAAGTTGGCGTCGATGTTCCGAATGCAAATATGATGGTAATTTTTAACGCTGATCGCTTTGGTTTGAGTCAACTGCATCAGTTGCGTGGACGAATTGGGCGAGGCCAGACGCAAAGTTTCTGCGTTTTTGTGAGTGATCCTAAAACTGAAATTGGTAAAAAGCGGATGAATATAATTACATCTACCAGTAATGGTTTTAAACTAGCAGAAGAGGACTTGAAGCTACGAGGTGAAGGAGACGTTTTTGGTAAAGCGCAGTCTGGTTTACCTCAGTTTCAGGTTGGAGATGTGGTAAATGACTATAATACTTTGGTTACAGCTCAAAAAGAAGCTCGTGCATTAGTTAAAGCTGATCCTAATCTAGAAAGACCAGAAAATAAATTTTTACTAGAAGTGCTAAAATATAAGAAAGATTTGAATAATGATTGAAATTAAACGGAGTAAGTATGAAAAAGATTGCAATTGATGCGATGGGCGGAGAAAATGCCCCTAAGGCCATTATTGATGCTGTTTTAAAGGCAAAACCTAAACTAAAAGATATAGAATTTATTTTATTTGGGGATGCAGAGAAAATTAATCAATTGATCCCTAATGAGCAAAAAGAACGGATCGAAGTTGTCGCTACGAGTGAAGTTATTGTCGACAGCGACGAGCCTGTAAGAGCTATTAGACGAAAAAAAGACTCCTCGATGGTAGTTGCAGCTAACTATGTTAAAGCAGGAAAAGCAGATGCATTATTTTCATTAGGAAATACTGGAGCACTGCTTGCTTGCGGAATTTTTATTATTGGCAGAATTAAGGGTGTTGAACGTCCAGCGCTAATGCCAACGCTACCTAGTGCTAAGAGTGAACAAGGCTTTAATATTATTGACGTTGGTGCTAATGCGCAGAGCAAGCCTGAATATTTAGTCCAGTGGGCTCAAATGGCTAACTTTTATGCTCAAAAAGTTAGAAATATTCAAAATCCTACTGTTGCTTTGCTAAATAATGGTGCAGAAGATGATAAAGGAGATCCGCTTCATCAAGAAGCCTATAAGCTCTTAAAAGAGACTAAACTTAACTTTATTGGCAACGTTGAAGGAAATGACTTAATGGAAGGTAAGGCTGATGTAATTGTGACTGATGGCTTTACTGGAAATGCTACTCTTAAAGCTATTGAAGGAACTGCTAGTGTGATTCTACGTTTACTCAAAGATTCACTCTTAAATAATGGCTTACGTCCAAAAGTTGGCGCCTTGCTTGCTAAGCCAGGATTAACTGCCTTAAAGAAAAGATTTGATACAGCGAGATACGGTGGTGCGGTTTTATTAGGCGTTAATGCGCCTGTTGTTAAAACACATGGAAGATCTAATATTCGGCCCATCTACTACACTTTGTTACAAATTGATAAAATGCTTAGTCAAGATTTAGTTGGTGAATATAAAAAATACTTTAGTGAATCTCGCTAGACTTTAATAAAAAAATGCCTTAGAATTAAACTAAACTTTTTTGGAGGTTAAAGAAATGACCGAAGAGGAAATTTTTAATAAAATTGCTGATATGATTTCAGAACGTTTTAGCATTGATCGTGATAAGATCACTAAAGATTTGAATTTTCAGAATGATTTAGATGCAGATTCAATTGATTTCGTTGAGTTAGTAATGGATCTTGAAGATACATTTGGAGCAGAAATTCCAGATGATGACGCAGAAAAATTACAAACTGTTGGTGAAGCAGTAGAGTATATTAAGAATCACCAAAATTAAAATTTTAATCATTGAAATTTCAGAAGATACTGTCATTTTTCATTTACTTTTATAAAAGTTATTGAAATAGCAGTATCTTTTGTTTATAATAATGACATTAAATTGAAAATCTAATTGACTTTTAATAATGTCGTAAGGCTTGAGAGGAGAATGGCCTTTGGAAAAGCAAAGTGATCTTTTATTAGATATCGAACACTTGCATACCGCATATCGTTTGCACGGTAAGTTTTATGATGCCGCTGATGACATTAACTTAACCTTGAAACGAAATGAGATCTTGGCAGTTGTTGGTGAATCTGGTTGTGGTAAAAGTACAATTGCTTCAAGCATTATTGGTTTGTATGACCACAAAAATACGAGAGTAACCGGAGATATCTTGTACAATGAATTAAACTTAGTTAACTTAAATGAATCATTGTTTAACAAAATTCGTGGAAACAATATTGGAATGATTTTCCAGGATCCATTGGCATCTCTTAATCCTTTAATGAAGGTTGGAGATCAAGTTGCTGAGACACTTTACTACCATACTGATATGGACGAGAAAGCTCGTCATGCACGCGTAATTGAGCTCTTTAACCAAGTTGGTATGCCACGTCCTGAAGAAATGTATGAGATGTATCCACATGAATTATCTGGTGGATTGCGTCAACGTGTGGTAATTGCGATTGCAATTGCATGTAAACCAGAAATCATCATTGCTGATGAGCCAACTACAGCTTTAGATGTTACTATTCAGGCACAGATTTTGGATTTACTTAAGGAAATTCAAAAAGAGTCGCGTTCAGGAATTATTTTGATTACTCACGACTTAGGTGTTGTTGCTGAAACCGCTGATCAAGTGGCAGTTATGTATGCTGGACAAATTGTTGAAAAAGCAGATGTTAAAACAATTTTTGAAAATCCACTTCATCCATATACACGTTCACTTCTTCATTCAATGCCACAGACAGATGATGAAAGCCAAGATCTTCACGTGATTCATGGAACAGTTCCTTCGCTAATCAATATGCCTAGAACTGGTGACAGATTTGCCGCAAGAATTCCTTGGATTCCAGCTAGTGCTCATGAAGAGAACCCTAAGATTCATGAAGTTGAACCAGGACACTTTGTAAGATGTACTTGCTGGCAAAGCTTCCATTTCCAAGATGAAGAAAAGAAAGGATAGGAAATTATGGCCGATGAAATAATCGAAATAAAAAATTTAAAAGTTCACTATCCAATTCGTTCTGGCTTCTGGAATAGAGTTACTGGATATGTCAAAGCCGTAGATGGAATTAATCTTTCTATCAAAGAAGGAGAAACTTATGGCTTAATTGGTGAATCAGGTTCAGGTAAATCAACAACTGGTAAGGCAATTGTTGGGGTTGAAAAGGTAACCAGTGGACAAATTTTATACAAGGGCGTTGATGTAACTAAAGCCTCAAACCGTAAGAGACTTAACTATAACAAAGATGTTCAAATGATTTTCCAGGATTCTATGTCTAGTTTGAACCCTAGAAAACGTATTGAAGATATTATTGCTGAGCCAATTAGAAACTTCGAAAATTTAACTACTGATGAAGAAAGAAAGAGAGTTCAGGAACTCTTAGATATCGTTGGAATGCCTAGTGATGCAATTTATAAGTATCCACACGAATTCTCTGGTGGCCAACGTCAAAGAATTGGTGTAGCACGTGCTGTTGCTACTCATCCTAAGCTTATTGTGGCTGATGAACCAACCTCAGCCTTGGACTTATCAGTGCAAGCACAGGTTTTGAACTTTATGAAGCATATTCAACAAGAATACAATATTGCTTACCTCTTCATTTCACACGATTTAGGTGTTGTAAAGCACATGTCAGAAGACATTGCGATTATGCACCGCGGACGCTTTGTCGAAATAGGTAAACGTGATCAAATTTACAAGAATCCAATGCATATTTATACTAAACGTTTACTTTCAGCAATTCCTGTTGTTGACGTTGAACATAGAGAACAACACAAGGAAGAGGAACTCTTAGATATCGTTGGAATGCCTAGTGATGCAATTTATAAGTATCCACACGAATTCTCTGGTGGCCAACGTCAAAGAATTGGTGTAGCACGTGCTGTTGCTACTCATCCTAAGCTTATTGTGGCTGATGAACCAACCTCAGCCTTGGACTTATCAGTGCAAGCACAGGTTTTGAACTTTATGAAGCATATTCAACAAGAATACAATATTGCTTACCTCTTCATTTCACACGATTTAGGTGTTGTAAAGCACATGTCAGAAGACATTGCGATTATGCACCGCGGACGCTTTGTCGAAATAGGTAAACGTGATCAAATTTACAAGAATCCAATGCATATTTATACTAAACGTTTACTTTCAGCAATTCCTGTTGTTGACGTTGAACATAGAGAACAACACAAGGAAGAGCGTCAACGTGTAGAAAAAGAATTCTTGCAAGATCAAGACAAATGGTACGAAAAAGATGGTCGTGTCTTACCACTTCAAAAAGTTGGCGATCGTCATTTCGTTGCATTGCCTAAAGAAATGATTAAGCAAGAATTGAAGGAGGGAGAATAGGTATGTGGAAAACGGTTTTACGTCGAATCCTGATTATGATCCCCCAGTTACTTATCTTGAGTTTACTAGTCTTTATTTTGGCTAAAATGATGCCTGGTGACCCATTTACTGGAATGATTAATCCGAATTCAGACCCTAAGGAAATTGCAAGATTAAGACAAGAATATGGATTAAATGATCCAGTTTGGGTGCAATATACTCGCTGGCTAGGAAATATGTTCCATGGTGATTTAGGGCAATCATACATTCAGAAGGTTCCAGTTACTTCTTTAATTTGGGATCGTGCAGTTAATACCTTCTGGTTGTCTTTAATGACTGTTGTTTTAACTTACTTAATCGCAATTCCATTAGGTGTTACAGCAGGTCGTCACCAAGATGAATGGCAAGATCACGGTGTACAAATATTTAACTACATTACTTACGCTGTGCCTCCGTTTGTTTTCTACATTTTAGGTATTTGGCTATTTGGATTTACATTAGGTTGGTTCCCAATTTCTGGTTCCGTTAGTGCTGATGTTAATCCAGGAACTTTGGCTTACTTCTGGAGTAGGTTCTATCACTTGATTTTACCTTCAATTCTTTGTGCTTTGATTTCTACTACAGCAATCGTTCAATACTTGAGAACTGGTATTGTTGACAACAAGGTTGAAGATTACGTAAGAACTGCTCGTAGTAAAGGTGTTCCAGAAAATGTTGTCTTTAATAAACATATTTTAAGAAACTCACTTTTACCAATCGCTGCTTTCTTTGGTAACACTATTACTGGTTTATTGTCAGGTTCAATGGTTATTGAATCAGTCTTTAGTTACCCTGGTATGGGTAAGTTGTTCCTAGACTCTATTGGACAACGTGACTATACTACTTTGACAGCCTTAATTTTATTATTTGGTGTGTTAACTTTAATTGGTAACTTATTATCTGATATTATCATGAGTATCATTGACCCAAGAATTCGGATCAAGTAGGGAGGAGTAGAAAATTATGGCTAAAGATAAAAATACATCGAAAAAAGATCAAAATGCTAAAACCTCTCTACCACCATCTGGATTTAAGATTATCGTTCGCGAGGTTTGGCGTGATAAGGTAGCATTTGCTTCATTTTGTATTATCGTTGCTATCTTACTATTTACTTTTGTTGGCTCATTGTTCCTAAACAAGAGCCAAGTAACAGAAATTAATATTGCTGAGGCATATTATGGATGGGGTGAATCAGGTCACATCTTTGGTACTGATGACGGTGGTCGTGACATCTTGAAGTTATTAATGATGGGTGGACGTAACTCTATTTTAATTGGTCTATCTGTTACTGTACTTTGTGAAGGTGTTGGACTTTTAGTTGGTTTATTCTCTGGTTACTTTGGTGGAGTTACTGATGCAGTTATTATGCGTATTGTAGACTTTATCCAAATTTTGCCACAATTCCCAATTATCATTGTTTTGACTACTGTTATTCCTAACTACAATGCCGGAACTTTAGTATTATTAATTTCTATGTTTGGATGGACATCGACTGCTAGATACTTCCGTGCCTTTGTTCTTTCACAGAGAGAACGTGAGTATGTTTTAGCTTCAAAGACTTCTGGTTCGTCTAATTTAACAATTATTTTCCGAGAAGTTTTGCCAAACATTACTTCAGCGTTGGTTATCGATGTCGTATTGATGATCGCTGGTAACATTGGTATTGAAACTACCCTATCTTTCTTGGGATATGGACTACCAACTACTACGCCATCACTTGGTACTTTAATTGGATTTGCTAACGACCCAGTTAACGTTACTACTCGTCCATGGTTATGGATGCCAGCAACATTTTTATTGCTAATTATTTCATTGAGTATTAACTACGTTGGTCGTGCTCTTCAAAGAGCTGGAGACGCTCGTCAACGTGAAAATTAAATTTAATTGTATCAACATTAAAAAGCAACTCATAATTGAGTTGCTTTTTTTGTATATATAGCTAAAAATGCAGCTAATATACTAATTTATTTATTTAAATAATGGGCATAAGCTTAATTTTTGACTTTGAAAATAAAATTTTTATGGAATTGATAACAATTGCTTAACGTTGATATATCAAGATGTGTGGCTGAAAAGAATAAATTAAAATGAAGAAATATTAAAATTAATTGAGCAAAAGCGTTGTATTATGAGTTTGATGATGATACTATTAAACCATCAACTTGTCCCAAATAGATGGAGGAATATAACTATGAAGAAAGCCAAACTATTTGGAAGTTTAACTTTACTTTCTGGTGTTGCTTTAACATTAGCAGCATGTGGTAACAATTCAAATTCAAAAGTAGATAACCCAACTAAGAGTTTTAAAGAAGCTACTCCTAAGAAGGCCGTTAAGAAGGGCGGTACTGTAAGTGTAGCTCTTGAAACTGATACTCCAATTACCGGTATCTTTTTAAATGAACTTTCAGATACTCAAACTGACTCTGATGCAATGGCTCCTGGTAATGAAGCTTTATTTGATACAAATGATACTTATCAAATTAATGATAAGGGACCTGCTACCTTAAAATTAGATAATAAAAATAAAACTGCTACTATCACCGTTAAAAAAGGTGTAAAGTGGTCAGATGGCAAGCAAGTAACTGCTAAGGATATTGAATATTCTTATGAAATTATTGCAAATAAAGCAACAAAATCTTCTCGTTATACTGAATCACTTCAAAATATTGTTGGTTTAAGTGAATATCACGATGGAAAATCTAACACTATTTCGGGTATTGAAATGCCAGATGGTGAAAATGGTAGAACTGTAGTACTTCACTTTAAGGAAATGAAACCTGGTATGAAGTTTAGTGGTAATGGTTATTTCTGGGAAGCTGCAGCACCATACCATTACTTAAAGGATGTTCCATTTAATAAGTTACAATCCTCTGATCAAGTAAGAAAGAACCCACTATTCTTTGGCCCATATAAGATGAGTAAGGTGGTTCGTGGTCAAGCCGTAACCTTTGTACCTAATAAGTATTACTGGAGAGGTACTCCAAAATTGGATAAGGTTACTATTCAAGTTTTGAACCCTAACTCTGCTTCTCAAGCTATTAAGAGTCACAAGTATGATATTGCGGGTGTTGTTAACTCGCAATGGAAGAATGTGGCTAATACCAATAACGTTAACTGGATTGCAAATATTCCATTAGCTTACAGTTACTTAGGCTTTAAAGTAGGTAAGTGGGATGGAGCTAAAGGCGAAAACGTAATGAATAAGGATGCTAAGATGAACAATAAATCATTACGTCAAGCTATTGCTTATGGTATGAATGTTTCTGCTGTAACGAAACGTTATACTAATGGCTTAACTTTCCATATTCCAACTTTAATTCCAAAACAATTTGGTAAATATTACGATAAGAATGTTAAAGGTTACGACTACAATATCAAGAAAGGTAATGAAATTCTTGATAAAGCAGGCTACAAGAAGAAGGGTAAATATCGTGTACAACCAAATGGCAAACCTTTAACTATTCGTTTAGCCGCTATGACTGGTAACTCTACCCAAGAGCCAATCATTCAAAACTACATTCAACAATGGAAGAAGTTAGGCTTGAATGTTAAGTTAACTGGTGGCCGTTTGATGGAAATGAACTCCTTCTATAACAAGGTTCAAAATGATTCTAAAGACGTTGACATGTTCATGGGTGCATGGTCATTATCTTCAGAACCATCACCAAATGACTTGTACAGTGTAAAGGCTCCTTACAACTTTACTCGTTTTGTAACTGCTAAGAATACTAAGTTACTTCAGGAAATGGATTCTGAAAAGTCATTTAACACAAACTACCGTGTCAAGAAGTTCCATGAATGGCAAAAGTACATGAATGATGAAGCTTATGTTGTTCCAGTATCTAACAGTTACAATGTAAATGCTGTTAACAGCAAGATTACTGGTTACTCATTGAAACCTTCAGCTGCCAACAGTCTTTGGTACAATGTTGGAATTGCAAAATAACAATTTAAAAAAGATTTTCGAAAAGGTCGTCAAGTTGACGATCTTTTTTGTGATTTGTTAAAAATTTTTTCAGTGCTAAAATTAAATATATCAACTTGTCCAATATTATTGGAGGAAAATTTAATGAAGAAAGGCAAATTAATTAGCACATTAACTTTGCTTTCAGGTGTTGCCTTAACTCTAGCAGCCTGTGGTAATAACAATCAAGATACGAGTCACCCTAATTTTAAGGAGTATACTCCTAAGAAAGCAATTAAGAATGGTGGTAGCGTTAGTGTTGCTGTAGTTACGGATACACCTTTTACAGGAATTTTTAACGATGAGTTATCGACTAACAATACCGACTCAGAAGTTATGCAATATGGTGATGAGTCATTGTTTGCAACTAACGACACCTATAAGTATATTAAAGGTGGAGCTGCTGATATTAAGATTAATAAAAACGCAAAAACTGCAACAATTACTATTAATCCAAAAGTTAAGTGGTCAGATGGCCAGCCATTAGTTGCTAAAGATTATGAATATGCCTATGAAATTATTGCTAACAAGGCAACTCATTCTCAACGTTATACGTCAAGTTTGGCTGAACTTGAAGGATTAGAAGAATATCATGAAGGAAAATCTGATACTATTTCTGGTATTGAAATGCCTGAGGGTGAAAATGGTCGTACAGTAGTACTTCACTTTAAAGAAATGAAGCCTGGCATGAACCAAAGTGGTAATGGTTATATTTGGGAGGCAGCTGCTCCTTACCATTACTTAAAAGATGTTCCGTTTGACAAGCTGATTTCAAGTAATAAGGTTCGTAAGAATCCATTGTTCTATGGCCCTTACAAGGTAAATAAGGTTGTTCGTGGACAATCAGTATCATGGGTTCCAAATGAACATTATTACAAGGGTAAGCCACACTTAAATAAGATTACAGCTTCGGTAATTACACCAGCTTCAGTTGCTCAATCAATTAAGAGTAATAAGTTTGATGTAACTCAAGTAAGTAATTCGCAATGGCCAAATATTAAAGGAACTAAGGGAGTAAACTTCATTGCAAATATTCCACTTTCATATTCTTACTTAGGCTTCAAAGTAGGTAAGTGGGATTCGGCTAAGGGCGAAAATGTGATGAACAAGGATGCTAAGATGAATAACAAAGCATTGCGTCAAGCTATTGCCTACGGCATGAATGTTGATCAAGTTTACAAGAGATATTCATATGGTCTTTCATTTAGAATTCCTACTTTAATTCCAAAGCAATTCGGTGATTACTTCGATAAGGATGTTAAGGGTTATACTTATAACATTAAAAAGGGTAACGAATTACTTGATAAGGCAGGCTACAAGAAGAAGGGGACTTACCGTGTTCAACCAAATGGCAAGCCTTTGACTATTCGGTTAGCTGCGATGACTGGTAGTAAGGTTCAAGAACCAATTATTCAAAATTACATCCAGCAATGGAAGAAATTGGGCTTGAATGTTAAGTTAACTAGTGGTCGTTTGATGGAAATGAACTCTTTCTATGATAAAGTTCAAAATGACTCTAAAGACGTTGATATGTTTATTGGTGCATGGTCACTTTCTTCAGAACCTTCACCTCAAGATTTGTATGGTACTAAGGCTCCATTTAACTACAGTAGATTTGTTACTAAAGAAAATACTGATTTATTAAACGATATTGATTCTCAAAAAGCCTTTAATAACAGCTACAGAGTTAAGAAGTTCCACCAATGGCAAGCATATATGGACAAGGAAGCTTACGTTGTTCCAGTTTCAAATAGTTACAGTATTTATGCTGTTAACAACAAGTTAACTGGTTATTCATTAGCTCCATCTAAGAGTATGGGTGGCGGATTCCCTAACTGGTACTACGTTGGTTATGCTAAATAAATCAAATAAACAAAGGTGCGACTGATGATCGCGCCTTTTTCTTTAGCTTTTTTTAATAGCAGAAAATAGGTATAATTAAAGGGTTAAAGAAAGGAAGCAACTATGGTTTCAGTAGCTTTTAAAAAAAACTTAAAAGAAAAATACGGAATAAAGTTTAATAACGAAAATTTACTTGAAGATGCATTTACTCATTCTTCTTATGCAAATGAACATCCTGGAAGAAAAGATTATGAAAAGCTAGAGTTCTTGGGGGATGCTGTTCTTGAATTAGCTGTATCTGATTATTTGTATCGGCATTTTCCCAGATTAAATGAAGGCGAATTAACGAGAATGCGTTCTAATATTGTTAGAACTGAGGGATTTTCTGAATTTGCGATTGAATGTGGTTTCCCTGCAGAAATTAATCTGGGTAAAGGAGAAGAGAAGGCTGGCGCTAGAAAACGTAAGACCTTACTTGAAGATGTCTTTGAGGCCTTTAATGGAGCCTTGTTCTTAGATCAAGGAATGCCAGCTGTACAACATTTTTTGCATTTAACAGTTTATCCTTTGATTGCCGAAGGAGATTTTAATGCTTCACGTGATTATAAGACTGAGCTTCAAGAACGTCTGCAAGTAAATGGGCCAGTGAAGATTGAATATCAAGTAATTGCCGAAGATGAATCAAAGCCATCCTTTAAAGTACAATTACTTGTTAATGATAAAAAGATTTCTGAAGGACAAGGCCGCAATAAAAAAGCTGCCGAGCAGCAAGCAGCACAAGCTGCATTAGATAAAAATAAATAAGAAAAGGTGAGTCTGTGCCACTACAACAATTAGTTTTAAATGGGTTTAAGTCTTTTGCTGATAAGACGACAATTAGATTTAATAATGGTATTACGGGAATCGTTGGTCCAAATGGTAGTGGAAAAAGTAACATTACTGAAGCAATTCGCTGGGTAATGGGTGAAGGTTCTGCCAAATCTTTACGTGGCGAAAATATGAAAGATGTTATTTTCGCTGGTAGTCAAATGCGTGCGCCGATGAATCATGCTGAAGTTGAGCTGGTTTTTGATAACCGTGACCATCAACTTGCTTCTGATGACGAAGAAGTTGTTGTAACTAGAAAAATTTTGCGTAACGGCGAAAGTGATTATCTTTTGAATCATCATCCCGTAAGATTAAAAGATGTTAGGACCCTTTTTATTGAGTCGGGGATGTCCTCTGACAGTTTGGGTATTATTTCTCAAGGAAAAGTTGACGAGATTCTTAATTCTAAGCCGCAGCAGCGTCGCGGAATTTTTGAAGAAGCAGCTGGTGTGCTTCATTTTAAGCAACAAAAAGAAACTGCTTTAAAACAATTAGATAAGACCAATGCCAACTTGATTAGAATTAATGATTTAGTTAAGGAATTAGAAGGCAGAATTGAGCCACTTCATGAGCAAAGTTCTTTAGCCAAGGAATATAAGTTCCAAAAGGAACAATTAGATCATAAGTTGAAACAACTTTTAGGCTTAGAAATTGAAAGTCTAAATGAAGAGAAAAAAGATGTTGCTAAAAAAGCAAAGGCTAATCAGGCAATACTTGATAAGTTAGACGATGAAGTTAAGCAGTCGCAGGCTGACTTAGAAGAAAAACGTAAACAATCAAATGAACGTCATGCTGAAAAAGATGAAAAGCAACAAGAATTATTGTCTTTAACGCAAAAACTTGCTGCCCTTAATACTGATCTTCAGATGCATCAACAATCAAGAGAATATGATGTTGCTACCCAGAAAGAATATAATGCGCAGGCTGAAGAATTAAAAGAACGGCAAAAACATTTATCTAAGCAACTTACAGCTAATGAAGAAGATCTAAAGAGTCAGAATCAAGTTCTTGCAGAGTTTTTAAAGAAACAAAAGGAATTAAAGCAGGAGCTTAAACAAGGACCAGAGCAATTAAATAATCAATTAGAGAAAGTTCGATCTGACTATATTCAAACTTTGCAAGATCAGACTAGCAATAATAATGAAATTGTTTACCTAAAAAATGAATTGACGCGAAGCCAAAACTCAAGCAATAATCGTCAGCAAGAGGTTGAAGAGCAATTAGCAGCAACGCAAAAAGTTCTTGCAGAACTAAAGAAACAAGGACATGATCTTGTTTTAAAGCGTCAACAATTAAACGAAACTATTGCGTCCCTTGATCAAAAGATCGCTCAAGCAAGTAAGCTTAAAGATCAAAATGAACAAACGTATTTGAGTGTTAGAAATAAGTTACAACAGATTTCTGCACAAGTAGAAGGGCTAAAACGAATTAGAGATCGCCATGAAGGTTATTATTACGGAGTTAAATACGTTTTAAACCATCAAAGTGATTTTCATGGAATTGTTGGTGTTATTGGCGAGTTAATTTCTTTCCCAGCTGAATTAGAAGCAGCCTTATCAACTGCTTTAGGCGGTGGAGCCCAAGATTTAGTAACTATTGACCAGAATAGCGCAAGAGATGCAATTAATTTGCTGAAACAAACTCGAAGCGGGAGAGCTACCTTTTTACCTCTAGATGGCTTACGTCATAATGAAATTGCAACTTCTACATTAAATTCTCTTCAAAGCATCGAAGGATTTAAAGGCGTGGCAGCAGATTTAGTAACTGCTAAAACTAAAGTTAATATTTCAAATGCAATTTCCTATCTTTTAGGAAATGTTTTAGTAGTTGATACTATTGATACAGCATTACGTGTTCAACGCCGAATTGGTCGTTACTATCGGATCGTTACTTTAGACGGAGATATTATTAGTCCCGGTGGAAGTATGACGGGGGGAACGAGAAATACCAGAAATAATTCTCCACTTGCAACGAATGCAGAAATTGATAAATTAACCAAACAAGTTAAAGTTGGTAAAGAAAAATTTGCTGAATTAGAAGTGACTTTGAATGAGCTAAATCACAAATTATCTGATTTACAAACTGAATTAGCAGCCAAAAATACTGAATTGAGTTCTTTAAATCAAAAGATTAGTGAACAGACAATTAAGTATGAGAATGAAGAAAAGGAAGTAAAGCGGTTAAAACAGTTAAACGATCTACAACAAAAAGCTGAGCTTGAGAAAAAGCAAGAAGAAGCTGAACTTACTGGTCGTCTTGAAAAGGAACAGACTAAAAAAGTTCAACTTGAAGAGCTAGCTCAAAAACAAAGATCAAAGATGGATCAGTTAAAGCATGATTTGCATGATTTTGATGAAGCTTATCAAAAACTTCAGACTAAATTAAGTAACTTAAATTCTGACTTAGCTGTAGTCAAGAACAAGCTTGAAAATCTTAATGCTAAAAAAGCAGAATTAGCTGAACAATTGGTAAACACTAATTCTAGACTTAAAGATATTGATGAAAAAATTAAGGCTCTTGCTTTATCTCAGAATGGTCAAAGTGAATCTGAGATAGAAGAACAAGTCGCTAAATTAAGTAAAAAGAAAAAGCAGATGCAACAGGCTTTAGCTGAAATAAATCAGGATTTAGGTAAATTTGATGCCCAGATAAATAATCTTGATCAAGTAGCAACTAGAAACTATAACTTACGTAAAAACACAGCTGCTGAGCAAGAAGAATATTCTGCAAAACTTGGAGAATTAAAATCTCAAATTAACCAAAAACTTGGTACGTTGAGTGAAGAGTATTCTTTGACATTTGAAGCAGCTTTGCAGTTGTCTAAGGGACAAAATACAACAGAATTGCGTAAAAAGTTAGAACGTGAAGTTCACTTACATAAGATGTCATTAGCAGATATCGGCGAAGTAAATCTGAATGCTATTGAAGAATATGAAGATGTTAAAACTCGGTATGATTTCTTAAATGGGCAGCAAACTGACTTATTAAAGGCTAGAAAAGATATTGAGGAATCGATGTCTAAACTGGATGACGAAGTAAAGAATCGCTTTAGTACAACTTTCCATCAAATAGAAAAGAGCTTTTCAAAGATCTTTCCAATTATGTTTGACGGAGGACATGCAAGATTAGAACTAACTGATCCCAAGAACTTGCTTGAAACAGGAATTGAGATTATTGCCCAGCCGCCTGGCAAAAAGTCACAAAAATTAACTCTTTTGTCTGGTGGTGAAAGAGCCTTAACTGCTATTACCTTGCTATTTGCAATGTTACAAGTCAATCCGGTGCCATTCTGTATTTTAGATGAGGTAGAAGCAGCTTTAGATGAAACAAATGTTGATCGCTTTGCTCAATTCTTGAATCACTATGATATGAAGACTCAGTTTATTGTAATTACTCACCGTCGTGGGACAATGCAAAAGGCAGATAATTTATATGGAATTGTAATGCAGGAATCTGGTATTTCAAAGGTTTTATCGGTATCATTAAACGAAATTAAGAAAGAAGTGAATTAGCAGTGGGATTATTTGATAAGATTAAAAAATCTCTTTTTGGTCATAAGGATGAAGACCAAGAAGAGAAAGAAGAACATAAAGTAGATGAAGAAGCGACTAAGGAAACTCAAGATTCTGAAATAAATACTGAAACTGAAGTATCTGAAAATGAGTCAGACCTGGCTTCAAAAGAAACTAATAAGACCGATAAAGAAGAAACTGAAAGCTCTGACGAAACTCCTGGCTGGAGTGATGCTGGTAGTGCTTTTGAAGAAAGTCAAAATGAAGTAGCAGAAAAAACAGCCGAAGCTGAAGATACTTCCTCAGAAGAAGAGCAAAAATCTGAAGAATATGAAGATAAGATTTCAGAGTCTGAGACAGGAACTGAATTAGCTGCGAATACTGAAGAAGAATCCGATGAAAAAGTAGCTGAAAAAGAAGATGAGCAAGAGCGATATGATAAGGGTTTGGAAAAGACGAACCATTCTTTTGGAGCTCGTCTGAATGCATTTTTCGCTAAGTTTAGAACAGTTGATGAAGACTTCTTTGATGACCTTGAAGACTTATTGATTGAATCAGATGTCGGTTTTGAAACTGCTGAAGAATTAACCGATTCTTTGAGGGATGAAGCAAAACTTCAAAATGCTAAAAGTCATGACGATTTAAAACAAGTCATTGTTGAAAAATTAGTTGATATTTATGACAAGGGCGGCGAAGGCGAAGATTCAAAACTAGCTGATGATCCAGATGCAAAACCAAATGTCTACTTGTTTGTAGGGGTTAATGGTGCTGGCAAAACAACGACAATTGGTAAATTGGCTAAGAGAATCAAAGATTCAGGTAAGTCTGTCATGATGGTAGCAGCCGATACTTTTAGAGCTGGTGCTGTAGAGCAATTAGTTGAATGGGGACGACGTGATGGCGTTGAGGTAGTCACTGGACCCGAAAAAGCTGATCCTGCTTCTGTAGTTTACGATGGTGTTAAAAAAGCTAAAGACAGAGGAATCGACTTTCTATTAGTTGATACAGCTGGTCGTCTTCAAAATAAAGTAAACTTAATGAGCGAACTTGATAAAATTAAGCGTACAATAAAGAAAATTTTGCCAGATCAACCTAATGAAGTTCTTTTGGTTCTTGACGGTTCAACTGGTCAAAACGCATTGCTTCAAGCAAAAGATTTTGATAAAACTACAAAACTTACGGGTCTAGTTTTAACCAAGCTTGATGGTTCATCTAAAGGTGGAGTAGTTTTAGCGATTAGAAATGAAATGGATTTACCAGTTAAATTAGTTGGTTTAGGAGAAAAGGTTGATGATTTAGCAAACTTTGACGCAGAAAAATTTGCAATCGGTCTCTTCCAAGGATTAATCTAATCATAGGTGAAGCTATAAGTAATATAAAAGGAGTAAATAATGAAGCATTTAAGTGCATGTACAACTATCTTAGTTGGTAAAAAAGCCTCAATTGATGGCTCAGTAATGATTTCACGTAATGATGATACAGCAGGTGCAATTACACCACAAAAATTTATTATTGAACCAGCTGCTCATGGTGAAAAAGGACGTAAAATTAAGTCTTGGCTTAATAAATTTGAAATGGATCTTCCCGAAGATGCTCAACGAGTACCAGCTGTTCCAAACGTTGACTATAAAAAATTAGGTTACTATGACGAAAGCGGTATTAATCAAAAAAATGTCGCCATGTCATGTACTGAATCAACTTATGGTAATGAAAGAACTTTAGCCTTTGATCCATTAGTTAAAGATGGCTTAGATGAAGATTGTATGCAAACTGTAGTTTTACCATACATTGATTCTGCTAGAGACGGTGTTAAGCGTCTTGGTGTTTTAATTAAGAAATATGGATCTCCTGCTGGGAACTCAGTTTTATTTGGTGATAAAGATGAAATCTGGTACATGGAAATTGTTACTGGTCACCACTGGGTTGCTCAACGTATTCCAGATGATTGTTATGCAGCAACAGGTAACCGTGTAGCTATCCAACAAGTTAATTTTGATGATCCTGATAACTTTATGTGGAGTGAAGGAATTCAAGAATTTGTTGAAAAGCACCACTTAAATCCTGACCACGAAGGTTGGAATTTCCGTCATATTTTTGGAACATATACTGAACAAGACCGTCACTACAACACTAGTCGTCAATGGTATATTCAAAAACTTTTCAACCCAGAAATTGAACAAGATCCTGAAGATCCAGATATTCCTTTCATTAGAAAAGCTTCTAAGAAATTAGCTAAAGAAGATATTGAATTTGCACTAGGTTCTCATTATCAAGATACGCCATTTGATCCATTTGGTCATGGAACTGAAGAAGAAAAGCACCGTTACCGTCCAATTGGATTAAACAGAACTCAAAACTCACATATCTTGCAAATTAGAAGTGATGTTCCTGAAGAAATGGCGGGTATTATGTGGTTATGTATTGGTGGACCAACATTTACTCCATATATTCCATTCTTTGCTAATATGAATGAAACTGATCCATCATTTAACAATACTTCAATGACTTACAACAAAGAAGATGCTTGGTGGTATTACAAGTCTCTTGCTGCTTTGGTTGAAAGTCATTATCCACAATTTGTTCAACTTGACACTAAATACCTTGAAGAACTTAACCGTTATTACCGCGGTAGAGTTGAAGAGATTATTGAGAATGCCCAAGGTTTGAATGGTGAAAAATTAACTGACTACTTAACTCGTGAGAATCAAAAGACTGTTGCTCATACTAAGAAAGACAGTGAAGAATTGATGGGTCAAATGTTCACGGATGCTATTAAGATGTCTAAGTTAACATTTAAGATGGATCCAAATCTATAATTTTAGATCATTAGCTAAAGAAGGTTAGGCGATAATAGGTGCCTAACCTTCTTTTTTGAAAGAAATAAGCTAAAAGTTGATTTAAAAGTACATTGCTTTTATTTTAGAAAAACATTTTTTTTGCTATACTTGTTCAAGGTGAGGCAAAATGGATGAACTTGAAAAAAATGAAAGATTAGGCGACTTATTTGCTTACTATGGTCCATTATTAACTAAGGGCCAGCAAGATTATTTTGAGGATTATTATTATAATGATCTATCTTTAGGTGAAATTGCTGATAATCACCATGTCTCTCGTCAAGCTGTTTATGATAATTTAAAACGAAGCAGTAAGGCTTTAGAAAAGTATGAAGATAAACTTCATATGAAACGTGATTATACCAGAATAGAAGAAAAAATTACTGAAGCAGTGTATGAACTTGAACATGGCAAAATTAACCGAGCTCAGATTGAACTTTTAAAATTATTAAAACAAATGGGAGTAGAATAGTATGGCTTTTGAAAATTTAAGTGAAAGACTTCAAAAAGCATTAAAAAATTTAACAGGTAAAGGGAAAATTTCTGAAGCTGATATTAACGATGCAAGTCGTGAAATTCGATTGGCTTTACTAGAAGCAGATGTTAACTTCAAAGTTGTAAAAGACTTTATTAAAAAGATTAAGAAAGAAGCTTTAGGTAAAGAAGTTCAAGAAAGCTTAAACCCGGGACAACAAATTATCAAGATTGTTGATGACGAGTTAACTAAGATGATGGGAGAAGAGGCTGTTTCTCTTAATAAGTCTCAACATATTCCTACCATTATTATGATGGTTGGTTTGCAAGGTACTGGTAAAACTACTACCGTTGGTAAACTTGCAAATTATCTAATGAAAAACGAAAAAGCTCGGCCTTTGTTAATTGCAGGCGACATTTATCGTCCAGCTGCGATCGATCAGTTAAAGCAAATTGGTCAGCAGTTAAATGTACCAGTTTATAGTGAAGACAATCAAGATGTAGCAGAGATTGTCAAGCATGGTCTTGAAGAAGCAGATAAGAATAAAAATGATTATGTCTTAATTGATACGGCTGGTCGTCTTGAAATTGATGAACAGTTAATGGATGAATTAAAACGTGTAACAGCTGTTGCTCATCCAGATAATACTTTACTTGTTGTTGATGCAATGACCGGTCAAGCAGCTACTCAAGTTGCTGAAGGATTTAATAATGATTTAGATTTAACTGGTATTATCTTAACTAAACTTGATGGTGATACTCGTGGTGGTGCAGCTCTTTCAATTCGTGCTGTTACTGGGCTACCGATTATCTTTACTGGACAAGGTGAAAAATTAACTGATCTTTCAACTTTCCACCCTGATCGAATGGCGTCACGTATCTTAGGTATGGGGGATATGCTGACCTTAATTGAAAAGGCCCAACAAGACTATGACGCTAAAGAAGCCGAAAAAATGGCTGAGAAGATGCGTGAAAATACCTTTGATTTCAATGACTTCATTGATCAAATGGATCAAGTGCAGAAGATGGGCCCATTAGATCAAATTATTAAAATGATTCCCGGCTTAGGAAATAACCCTGCTTTAAAGAATATCCAAATTCCAGAAAAACAAATTTCTCATATTAAAGCTATTGTTTACTCAATGACTCCTGAAGAGCGTGAAAATCCTGATATTCTTAATCCATCAAGAAGACGCAGAATTGCTGCTGGTTCTGGTAGATCAATTGCCGAAGTTAACCGCATGATTAAACAATTTAAGCAATCAAAAGAAATGATGCAAAAGATGACTAAGGGAGATATGGGCGAATTTGCTAATTTGCCAGGCATGAATTCACCAATGGGTAAGATGGCAATGAGATCAATGAATAAACGTTTTAAGAAAAATAAAAAGAAGCGCATGAAGAAGATTAAACGCTATCGCTCAAAATAATTTTTAACTGTTAAGGAAAAACACTTTACACTTATTTGGCTTTATGCTATATTATTTAAGTCAAGAAATTTAGGAGGAATTAATTAATGTCTGTTAAGATTCGTATGCGCCGTATGGGCTCAAAGAGAAAACCTTTTTATCGTATCGTAGTTGCTGATTCACGTATGCCACGTGATGGTCGTTTCATCGAAGAAGTTGGTTACTACAACCCACTTACTAATCCTGATGAAGTTAAGCTTGAAGAAGACAAGATTTTTGAATGGCTTGAAAAAGGTGCTCAACCATCAGATACTGTAAGAAGCTTACTTTCAAAAGCTGGTTTGATGACTAGATACCACGACGCAAAGTACGGTAAGTAATTTACTATTGCAACTTAGAAGTTTGGGAAAGCTTTTCCCAAACTTTTTTTATTAGAAAGAACAAGTACAATGACTGAGTATTTTGAAGTTGGAAAGATATTATCTCCTCATGGCTTAAAGGGAGAAGTTAAGGTAAATGCGACAACTGATTTTCCTGAGGAAAGATTAGCTAATGGGAGCAGATTATTTATTAAGAATAGTGATCAGTACCAAGAATTAATTGTAGATGGTGCGCGTCGTCATAAACAGTTTTACTTAGTTAAATTTGAAGAAATTGATGGTATAGATCAAGCTGAAAAAGTTTGTGGTAAAGAATTATATGTAGCAGAAACAGATCAACAAGAATTACCCGAGGGTAGCTACTATTTCAAAGATATTTTGAATTGCCCAGTCTATGATGCTGAAACTGGTGAAAAGCTTGGAGTTTTAGCAAACATTGAAACCCCTGGTGCTAACGATATTTGGGAGATAAAACCAGAACATGGCAAAAGTTTCTGGATTCCAAATATTGAATCAGTCGTTAATAAGGTTGATCTAGCTAATAAGAGAATAGAAGTAACTTTACTTGAGGGATTACGAGATGAAAATTAATGTTTTAACCCTATTCCCAGATATGTTTACGCCTTTGCAAGTATCAATGTTAGGAAGAGGATTAGAAGATAAAAAATGGGAGTTAAATTTAGTTAATTTCCGCAATTTTACTACAGATGTCCACCATCATGTTGATGACACTCCATATGGAGGAGGGGCTGGCATGGTGTTACAAATTATGCCGATAAAAAAAGCATTGGATTCTTTAACTAATAAAGGAAAAGTAATTATTACAGCTCCTCAAGGAAAGACTTTTAATGAAAAGATGGCGCAAGATTGGTCTAAAGAAGAAAATCTAACATTTATTTGTGGCCACTATGAGGGATTTGATCAAAGAGTATATGACTTAGCTGATGAAACAGTTTCGATTGGTGATTATGTCCTTACTGGAGGCGAGTTACCAACGATGAGTATGATTGATGCAACTGTACGTTTATTGCCTGGGATTTTAGGAAATGCTGCTTCCCCAGTTGAAGAAAGTTTTTCTCATGGACTTTTAGAATATCCTCAATATACTCGTCCGGCTGATTTTGAAGGGCAAAAGGTGCCTGAAGTGTTAACATCTGGAAATCATCAAAAAATTGCTGAATGGCGCCATAAAGAAGCATTACGTGCAACCTATCTTCATCGTCCAGATATGTTAGCTGAACGAATACTAACAGATGAAGAAAAGAAGATGCTTGAAGAAATTAAACTTGAAAAAGAGAATTAGTATTTACAAGTTTTTTTCTATTTGGTAAACTAGTCGTTGTGGCATAAGCCACTTATTTATGGGTATTCCGCTGGCACTGAGTGTTGATGAATGCCGTAGAAGGAGAGAAAATAATGGATCCATTAATTCAAGAATTAACTAAAGAACAATTACGTGATGACATGCCTGATTTCCGTGCAGGTGATACTGTTCGTGTTCACGTACGTGTTGTTGAAGGTACTCACGAACGTATCCAGATGTTCGAAGGTGTCGTAATCAAGCGTAAGGGTGCTGGTATTAGCGCAACTTACACTGTACGTAAGATGTCATCTGGTATTGGGGTTGAACGTACTTTCCCAGTAAATGACCCACGTGTTGCTAAAGTTGAAGTTCTTCGTCACGGTCGTGTACGTCGTGCTAAGCTTTACTACTTACGTGAACGTCATGGTAAAGCAGCTAGAATTGCTGAAAAGCGTCGCGGTTAATTCGATTAATCAAAACAATATTAAGAGCTATCTCGAAAGAGATAGCTTTTTTTGTATAAAAAATAAGAGTTTCAAAAATGAAACTCTTAATTATTAATAAAATGTAATATGATTTAATGGCCAGTACCGCATTTTTACTACGCCAACAATTTTGCTTCTCGGAATTGTTCCGATGTAACGACTATCTTTTGAAACGCTTCTATGATCTCCCATTACAAAATAAGTATTAGCAGGAACTTTGTTAGTTTTCTGCATCTCTTTTAGCTGCTTAGAGGTATAGAATTGGCGGTAATCTTGTGTTTTAGCTAAAGAACTGAGGGTAAAGTTTTGGGTATTGGTATATTTAGTACCAGAAATGCCATCTTCACCATTGTCAATTAGTTTTTGACCAGCCTTCAACCAAGGTTGGTTAATTTTTTTACCATTGATATAGATTTGATTATTTTTACTTACAACGGTATCTCCTGGTAGTCCAATAACTCTTTTAATATAAAGAGCTCCAGGCTCATCAGGAGCATCAACAATTACAATATCGCCTTGTTTAATCTTAGCATGCCGAAGTGCAATAACACGGTCATTATTTTCAAAAGTTGGCTGCATTGAAATTCCAGATACTGTTAAATTAGCAAAAACAAATTTATTTAGTACAAAGAATATACCAAAAAATATCGCTACTAAAATTAGTACTTGGAGAATCCACTGCCCCCAACTTTCAGTTTGTTCTTGTTTTTTCAATTTTTTCACCTTATTTAATCTATTTCATCATAAAGTGTAACCTTAAATTTGCATTTTGTCGATTAAACTAAAAATAAGAGAGAAAAAATAGAAAAGTAATAAATCTCCAAAAGGTTTGAAATGATAATTTAGCTTATAATAAAGTAAACTGCAAATTAAAAGGAGGGCACATAATGAAGACAGTGCATGAGTACTCAGCAGGCAGCATTATCTATAGAATTAATAAGAATGAAATAGAGTTTTTACTAGTTCAAAGCATGCTAAATCGTACATGGGGCTTTCCTAAAGGACATCTTGAAGCTGGAGAAAATAATGTACAAGCGGCAAAAAGAGAAGTTTATGAAGAAGTTGGATTAAGGCCAAACTATGATTTTAGTTTTGAAGAAAGTCTTACTTATAAAATAGCTCGTGATCGTTTAAAGACAGTAACTTTGTTCTTAAGTGAATTTATTCCGAGTCAGAAAATTAAATTACAAAAAAGTGAAATAGGTGCTTTTAAATGGGTAAATTTAGAAGCGGCTAGTAGTTGTTTGCATTATGAAGAATTGAATGAGCTTTTAAGAAAAGCGCAGGACTATATTAAAAATGAAATATCCAGATAAGTTATTAGCTGAAGTCAAGGAAAGATCAAAAGGGATGAGATTAGAAGGAATCAATTTTGGAGCTGGTCCAGCTCATCCTAAATTAATGATTATTGGTGAAGCGCCAGGAAGAGAAGAAATAGAGTCACTGATTCCTTTTCATGGTGCTTCCGGAAAAGAATTAATGAAGTCGTTAGCTTCAATTGGCTTAAAACGAGAAGATGTCTATATTACTAGCGCAGTAAGAAGTCGACCTTATAGCGTGAAGAAGGTATTTAGTAAGAAAGAAAATAAAGAAGTCACAAAATACCCTAATCGAAAACCAACTAAAAAAGAAATTTTAGCGCATGCTCCTTTATTAGATTTCGAGTTGCGATATGCTCAACCTAAAGTTATTGTAACCGTGGGTACGACTGCTTTGAGCCGATTACTTGACCATAAATATGAAATTAGTAAAGTACATGGTAAAATTATTAAAAATACCTCGATTTTAGAATTAAACGATAAAAAGGATGGCTATGTTTGGTCTAAAGAAAAGTATACGGTAGTACCGCAGTATCACCCGGCAGCAGTTTTTTATAATCGAAAACTTACCGATATAATTGCTCAAGATTGGTTAAATGTAAAACCTTTAATTTAAGTTAGAAAAAATAAAAACTGGTAGGAATTAATTTCCTGACCAGTTTTTTTAATCAATATTGTTACGATATAGACCGACAACTTTACCTAAAATTTGAACCACAGGTAAAATAATTGGATCCATAGTGTCATTCTCAGGTTGTAAACGGTAATATCCATCCTCTTTAAAGAACCTCTTAACTGTTGCTTCGTTATCTTCAGTCATAGCAACCACTATTTCGCCATTATTTGCACTAGATTGCTTGCGCACAATTACATGATCACCGTTTAGGATCCCAGCATTAATCATTGATTCACCATGAACGCGTAACATGAAAAGTTCGCCAGCATCATTTTCAAGATCGGGTGGAAGAGGAAAATATTCATCGATATCCTGAACCGCTAAAATTGGCTGACCAGCAGTCACTACGCCAACAATTGGAATATCTTTAGGTTTAATTCCTAAAGCTTCTCGTCCTTTTTCAGTTACTTCAATTGCTCTTGGTTTAGTGGCGTCTTTTAAAATATATCCTTTCTTTTCAAGGCGAGCTAAATGACCATGAACAGTTGAAGTTGATGAAAGATCAACTGCACTACAGATTTCTCTAACTGTAGGTGGAAAAGCTCGTTCTTCAACAGTATCGTAAATAAAACGTAAAATTTCTAATTGTTTATTTGCATGTGGTTCAGTCATAATTTTTTCTCCATATAGTTACTTACTAGTATTCTAACAAAAAAACTTTATCTCAGCAAACAGGCGTTCTTGGTAGTTGAGTCTTTTTTTATTGCTATAATTAAGGTAAACTAACATTGTTTAGTGAGGTGTTTATTTATGGATAAAAAAGAAGAGGAAAAGCTGATTAAAAGAATTAATGAGCTAACTAAAATTAGTAGAGAACGTGAATTAACTCCTGGTGAAGTGGAAGAACGAAAGAAATTAAGATCCGCTTTTCTAGAAAACTTCCGTGCAGGCTTTAGACAGCAATTAGAAGACACGGTAGTTATTGATGAAAATGGTAAAGAAGTAACCTCAGAAAAAGCAAAAGAGGCACAACGTCGTAAAGGATTAAGAAAAGATTAATCTTCTACTTTAAAAATAGCTGTTTTTTTGGTATGCTGAAAAAGTACATTAATTTTCGGAGGTTTTTGGGAAATGAATTTAGGTTTAGCAATTTTTCTTATTATTATCGCATTATTAATCGGTCTTGTCGGCGGATTTTACGGTGCTCGTGCATACATGAAGAAGTATTTCCAAGACAATCCTCCTATTAGTGAAGATATGATTGCAGCTATGATGGCGCAAATGGGACAAAAACCATCCACTAAGAAGCTTAATCAAGTTATGAATATGATGAAGCATCAACAACAAAAGTAGTAGCTTACTTTACTAATATTTGGTAATAGACAGAGGACCGGTTTCCTCTGTTTTTTTGTATATTGTGAGGTGAAAAGATGAATATTTTCAGCAAATTGGGCTGGTTTTTTAAGCAAGAAAAAAAGAGATATATTATTGGAATTAGTTTTTTGGCTTTAACTTCGATCGCAAATTTAGTACCTCCGAGAATTTTAGGATTGATGGCGGATCAACTAGATAAGGGATCAATTAGTTGGGGCGAATACGGCGCTCTAATTTTAGCGGTTGTTGCAGCTGCAATTGTTTTGTATTTATTACGTTACTTTTGGCGTAAGCAGATTTGGGGTGGTGCTGCTGAATTAGAAAGGCAAATGCGGTCACGTTTATTTAAACATTTTATGGTAATGGATCGAACTTTTTATCAAAGACACCGGACTGGTGACTTGATGGCGCATGCAACAAATGATATTAATTCTATTCAAAATGTTGCGGGAGACGGTATTTTAACTTTAGTCGACTCATTAGTCACTGGTGGAACAACGATGATTGCAATGATTATCTTTACAGACTTTCGCTTAACAATTATTGCACTTTTGCCGCTTCCTTTTCTTGCTTTAGGTGCTTGGAAATTAGGAGATAAACTTCATTATAGTTTTGATAAGTCACAGGCGGCATTTTCTCGTTTAAATAATAAAACTCAAGAATCTGTTTCTGGAATTAAAGTATTGAAAGCATTTGGCGAAAGTAAGCAGGATTCTGCCGCCTTTAACAAAATGGTAGATGAAACTATTCAGATCAATAAGAAAGTTTTTAAATGGGATTCAATGTTTGATCCACTAGGAACCTTAATTATTGGGGCCACTTATGTAATTACAATTATTTATGGTGGTTTATTAGTAACAAATCATACTTTATCGGTCGGACAGTTAGTCTCATTTATTGCTTATATTTCCAATATGGTTTGGCCAATGTTTGCGATTGGTTATTTATTTAATATTTTAGAAAGAGGATCAGCTTCTTATGATCGTGTTGAACGTCTCTTATATGAAAGACCGCAAATTACAGATGAAAACGCTGATCAAAGTTTAACGGCTAAAGATATTCAAGGTGATCTGAAATATGATATTCAATCTTTTTCTTATCCTGATGAAAAGGAAATACCCGTCTTACAAAATATTGATTTCACCTTAAAACCAGGACAAACATTAGGATTAGTTGGTAAGGTTGGAGCTGGTAAAACTACAATTATTGAGCTTTTACTTAGAGAATTCGATCGCTATCAGGGCAAAATAACTTTAGGCGGACATGACATTCGAAATATTCCGCTAAAATTATTGTTAAATGAAATTTCTTATGTACCGCAGAATAACTTTTTATTTTCTACTTCAATTGAAAAGAATATTGCATTTTCAGATCAAGACGCAGCTAAAAGTAAAATAGAATCTGCAGCTCAAAAGAGTGATTTACATGATGATATTATGCAGATGCCAGCGGGTTATCAAACTTTAGTTGGAGAAAACGGTGTTTCCTTGTCTGGTGGACAAAAGCAACGGTTATCAATTGCTAGAGCATTATTAAAAGAAAGTCCGATTTTGATTTTGGACGATGCTCTTTCAGCAGTTGATGCGAAAACAGAAACTGCTATTTTGGATTCACTTAGATCTGAGAGAAAAGGAAAAAAGACATTGATTGCGGCACACCGTTTAACTTCAGTAATGGATGCTGATTTAATTCTAGTTCTAAAGAATGGAAAAATTGTTGAAAGAGGAAAGCATGATGAGCTACTGGCCCAAGATGGTTGGTATGCTGAAATGTGGCGTAAACAAGAATTACAAGCAAAGGTGGGTGAAGTAGATGGGCAATAATGAAGAAACTAAATCAGTTTGGTCAAAGGCAATACCGTTTAAAGAACAAGTTCAGATTTTTAAACGTGTTTTAAAATATGTTAAACCTTTTAAAGTTGAGATGGGGATCGCCGTTTTTGGGGCTTTCTTAGTAAGTGTAATTAATATGCTTTTGCCGAGAGGGCTGCAATTTTTCTTAGATAATTATTTGATTAAACAAAAAGCAACAGTTCAAATTATTATTTGGGCTGGCTTGTTGTATGGGCTAGGAACAATTATTAAGGCGCTTCTTCAATTCGTGTACCAGTATTTGTATGCCCTTGGTGCTGAAAAGACGCTTGAGAGTGTCAGAAAAGATTTGTATCATAAGCTTCACAGCCTAGGGATGCGATATTTTGATCAGACTCCAGCTGGTTCAATTGTTTCAAGAGTTACTAATGATACGATGACTTTGAGCGATTTCTTGGGAGTACTTTGTCAGGTAGTTATTGGGGTCTTCTCATTAGTAACTGCTTTTGTAGCAATGTATGTGACCAATAAAGTTGCCGCTTTGATCGTGCTATTATTTTTGCCAATTTTAGGTTTTGTTTTTTGGATTTATACGCAGAAAAGCTCAAAATTATATCGTGGTTTTCGTGAACGCTTAAGCCGGATTAATACGAATTTAAATGAGTCGATAGAAGGTGTATCCTTAATTCAGCAATTTAAGCAAGAAAAAAGAATGACTAATCATTTTGAAAATGAAAATGGCACATTGATGAAAACTCGCTTTAACATGATTAGGGTCAACTCACTATTGTTGTCTCCAATGACTAGTTTGCTTTATTCTTTAGCATTAGCACTAGTCTTAATGTACTTTGGCTTTCCACTTCAAAAGACCTTTGTTCCAGCTGGAATTGTTTATGCATTTTCTCAATATGTACAGCAGTTCTTTAATCCAATTTCTACTATGATGGATCGAATGACTTTCTTTCAAGATGGAATTGTGGCCGGAAAACGTATTTTTCGAATTATGGATGAAACAGAATATGAGCCTAAGCAAGAAGATGATAAAAATGCAGTAATCTCTAAAGGCAAGATTGAATTTAAAAATGTTAGTTTTTCTTATGATGGCAAGCATGAGATTTTGCATAATGTATCTTTTGTAGTTAATCCTGGTGAGACTCTAGGAATTGTTGGTCATACTGGATCAGGAAAAAGTTCGATCATCAACGTGATGATGAGATTTTATGAATTTGGTAGTGGACAAGTCTTAATTGATGATATTGATATTAGAAAGTTTTCGAAAAAAGAATTACGCAAAAAATTAGGGTTGGTTTTACAGGAACCGTTCATGTTTTATGGCGATATTTCTTCAAATATTCGTTTATATAATGATCAAATTACTGATCAACAAATTAAAAAAGCAGCTAAAGCAGTTCAAGCTGATTCTTTTATCGAAAAGATGCCTGGTAGGTATCATGCTAAAGTGATTGAAGGCGGATCAGAGCTTAGCCAAGGCCAAAGGCAGTTAATTTCTTTTGCTAGAACTTTAGTAACGGATCCTAAAATTTTGGTTTTAGATGAGGCAACAGCGAATGTTGATACTGAAACAGAAAATTTGATTCAAGAAGGGTTGAAGAAACTTCGTCAAGGAAGGACAACATTAGCAATTGCTCACCGACTCTCTACAATTGCAGATGCTGATCAAATTATTGTTTTAGATAAAGGAAGAATTGTAGAACGAGGAACACATACAGAGTTACTAGAAAAGAAAGGTTACTACTACAATCTTTATAAGCTACAACAAAATAGTAATAAATAAAATGCTCGGTCAACTGACCGAGCATTTTTACTGTATATTTTTTAAGTTATTATTTATCGTTTAACATGTATTGACGAGTCATTGGTAAGCTTTTACCTGATGGGCCTTTAGTTAAATAGATATTGAATAACATCAATGTTTCCTGATTCAAAAGATGCTGCACAAGCTTGAAGGTACATGTCCCACATTCTTGCAAAACGTTCACCCATCATTCCTTCAACTTCAGAACGGTGGTCATTAAAGTTCTTATCCCAGATTTCAAGAGTTCTTTGATAGTGACGACGAAGCATTTCCATATCAGCAATTTGCAAGTTAGCTTCTTCAATTCTTGAAACAATTTCTACTAAACCAGGAATGTAGCCACCTGGGAAGATATATTTATTAATCCAAGCATTAGTAGCACCGCCTTGTTGACGAGTAATACCGTGGATCAAAGCAACACCATGTGGTTTTAAATACTTAGCAACATCTTTGAAATATTCGCCTAAATTTTCTGAGCCAACGTGTTCAAACATTCCTACAGAAGTTACATAGTCAAAGTTACGATTACCTAATTCGCGATAATCTTCAAGTAAAACTTCTGCTTGGTCTTCGAGCCCCATATCTTTGATTTTTTTGTTAACTAGATCAAATTGTTCTTGACTCAAGGTAACACCAGTAACTTTTAATCCGTATTCTTTAGCTGCAGTTAACATTAGAGTGCCCCAACCACAGCCGATATCTAACAAGGTCTTACCTGGCTTGGGATCTAGCTTTTGAAGAATATGATGAACTTTTGCAATTTGAGCAGCTTCAAGGTCATCTGTATTTCCGTTAGTGAAGTAAGCGCATGAGTAGGTCATAGTTGGGTCAAGCCATAATTTGTAGAAGTTATTTCCAATATCGTAGTGGCTTTGAATATCTTCTTGACTTTGTTTTTCAGTATGCTTTTGCTTAGGTAAAAATTTTCTGAACTTTGAAGCACGCATGAAGGATTCGCTACTTTCATAAGCAGCTTCAATTAACTGTTGAATACTTCCCTTGATTTCAAGGTCCTTATTCATATAAGCTTCACCTAAAGCTAAAGATGCATTACTTGTAATATCTTTAAAAGGAATCTTTTTGTTAAAAATAACCTCCACTTCCGGTGTGCCATTTCCATAAACTTCTGATTTTCCATCCCAGTAAGTAACTTTTACTGGAATATTGAATGAATGACTAAGCATCATTTTATATAAAGGTTTTTCTAACATTACTGATTCTCCTTTTCTACATTAGACTATGTTATTCTAACACTAAAAATCTTAAATAATAAAAAATTATTTTGCAATATAATGAAAACTAGGGTTTTGTTCCTTATCTAGTTTATCCCATGCATCTTCTAATTGCTGATACAAGGCTGGCGTAGTTTCTTTGTTGACTTTCTCTTTACGCGGAATATAAATGGGATCGCCAAAACAAACCTCTAATGGTTGTCTTTTAAGTAATCCTTTAAAAGTGAGAGGCCCTTGATAGACAACAGGAACTAAGGGCTTATTGGCCATTTTAGCAATCACGAAGGCGCCACTTTTAAGTTCCTCAGAATGACGAGTTCCAGACGGAAAGATAATTAAAGAGAGGTCACTTTTTCGTAGTCCTTTAACTGGAATTTTAATTGCAGAAGGTCCGGGATTATCTCTATCTACTGAAAAAGCATGTGCATGAACTAAAATAAAGCGCAATACAGGGTTTTTAAAAAGTTCTTTTTTTGCCATAAACATAAATTCCATTGGGCTAGCAGCTAGAGCAAAAAGAATTGGCTCCCACCAAGTTCTATGCGGTGCAACTAAAATATAATTTCCTTTTGGAATCCGATCTTTGTGATGGACATGCAGATGTCCATTAAGTACCCATACAATAAAACGTGCAATTGGGCGAATAATTTTATAAAACATATTGTTTCCTCCAATTTTATGTATAGTATTATACAATACAGCAAAGAATTTTTAGAAGGGTATAGAAAATGGATCTATTAAAACCTAATGAACGAATTGACTATATGTATAATGATGATTTACGCATTATTCAAGAAAAAGATGCTTTTTCTTTTTCTTTAGATACACTTCTTCTTGGCTACTTTGCACAGATAAAAATACATGATAACTATAAAGTTGTTGATTTATGTAGTGGAAACGCCGCAGCCAGTATTTATATGTCTTATTTTAATCGAGCTCATTATGATGCTGTAGAAATACAAGCAGATATGGCTGATCAAGCAAGCCGTAGTATTAAGTTGAATAAGTTGGAAAATCGGATCGAAGTGCACTGCTTAAATGCTTTAGAGGCGCCTAAGAAGTTAGGCAAAGACAAATATGATATGGTGGTTGTTAATCCACCTTATTTTAAAGTTCCTAAGGGACATGTTATTAATCCAGATGAAAAGAAGGCTTTAGCAAGACATGAACTAGCAATTAATCTTGAACAAATAATAAAAGTTTCAAGCGATATGTTAAAGATGAAAGGAAAAATGTTTATGGTTCATCGCCCAGAACGTTTGGGTGAAATCATGCATTATTGCTTAGAAAACCATTTAAGTGTGAAATGGGTACAGCCATTTGTTTCAAAGAGAAATGCAGATGCAAATTTAGTGGTAGTTGAGGCAATTAGAAATACAGCTAGCGATGGTTTAACTTTAAGGGATGCAATTGTTGTTCACAATCCGGATGGATCATTTACACCTGAGATAGAGCAAATTATTTCTGAAAATAAAAAACAAAAGAAAGAAAGATACTATTTTTATTGCTTATTATGTAATGATGGCAGTTTCTACGGCGGTTTTACAAACGATTTAAAGCACCGATTAAAGATGCACAATGAGGGAAGGGGTGCTAAGTATACAAAAGCACGCCGACCGGTAAAGATGATTTACCATGAAGAGTTTGCTGATAAAAGGCTGGCTTTAAAAAGAGAATATTGGTTTAAGCATCATTCAAGAAAGTGGAAAGAAGAATTTTTAAAAGAACATAATGTAAAATTTTAATTGCATTTAAGAACTTTATTCGTTACAATATTCGAGTATGCATTTTGCATATTTAAATTTATATCACATCAAGAGCGATTAAATTCCTAGGTGCCAATTTTTGGTCAGAATTTAATACGACCTCTTGAGAGGAATTAACCAGGAGGAATTTTTTATGACAGTTGTTACTATGAAGCAATTGCTTGAAGCAGGTGTCCACTTTGGTCACCAAACTAGAAGATGGGATCCAAAGATGGCTCCTTACATTTTCACTCAAAGAAACGGAATCTACATCATTGACTTGCAAAAGACTATCAGGATGTTAGATGACGCTTACAACTACGTTAAGGCAGTTGCTCAAGACGGCGGTGTATTCTTATTCGTTGGTACTAAGAAGCAAGCACAGGACGCTGTTAAAGAAGAAGCTACACGTGCAGGTCAATACTATGTTAACCAACGTTGGTTAGGTGGTACTTTGACTAACTGGACTACTATCCAAAGCCGTGTTAAGAGATTAAAGCAATTAAAAGAAATGTCAGAAGACGGCACTTTCGATGTATTACCAAAGAAGGAAGTTGCTCTTTTGACTAAGGAAATGGAAAAACTTGAAAGATTCTTAGGTGGTATCGAAGATATGCCTAGAATTCCAGATGTTATGTTTGTTGTTGATCCTAAGAAAGAAAAGATCGCTGTTCACGAAGCAAACATTTTAGGTATCCCTGTAGTAGCTATGGTTGATACTAACACTGATCCAGATCCAATCGACGTTGTTATTCCTGCAAACGACGATGCAATTCGTGCAATTCGTTTAATTTCAGGTGCTATGGCTGACGCAATTATCGAAGGTAAGCAAGGTCAAGATGACAGCGAAGACGTTGAAAAAGAAATGGCTGACAAAGCTGCAGCTGAAAACGATGACGAAGAATCTATCGAAGAAGTTGTAGAAAAATCAGAAGACTAATTTGTTTTTACTGTTAGTTCTGTAGGAGGACATATTAATGGCAAAAATTACTGCTCAATTAGTTAAGGAATTACGTGAACGTACTGGTGCTGGTGTTATGGACGCTAAGAAAGCATTAGTAGAAGTTGACGGTGACATGGATAAAGCAGTTCAATATCTTCGTGATAAAGGCATGGCTAAAGCTGCTAAGAAGGCTGACCGTGTTGCAGCTGAAGGTTTAACTGGTGTTTACGTTGATGGTAATGTTGCAGCTATCACTGAGGTTAACTCAGAAACTGACTTTGTTTCTTCAAACGATAAGTTCGTTAACTTGGTAAATGCAGCTACTAAGACTATTGCTGAAGGTAAACCTGCCAACATGGAAGCAGCTGAAGAATTAAAGATGGCTGATGGTACTACTTTAGCTCAATCTTTTGTAGATGCAACTGCTACAATTGGTGAAAAGATTGTTTTGCGTCGTTTCGCTTTAGAAGAAAAGACTGATGATCAAGAATTTGGTGCTTACCAACATAATGGTGGCCAAATTGGTGTTATCACTGTTTTAGAAGGTGCTGATGCTGCTACTGCTAAACACTTAGCAATGCACATTGCTGCTATGAGTCCTAAGGTTATTTCACCTGAAGAATTAGATGATGATTTCATTACTGATCAATTGGCTGTGATGAACCACAAGATTGATCAAGATAATGAAAGTCGTGCTTTGGTAAACAAGAAACCATTGCCATACCTTGTTTATGGTTCAGAAAAGCAATTAAGTGATGAGATTTTAGCTAAGGCTAAGGAAGACATCAAGGCTGAACTTAAAGAAGAAGGTAAGCCTGAAAAGATTTGGGATAAGATTATTCCTGGTAAGATGCAACGCTTTATTGACGATAATACTCAAGTTGATAAGCAATTCGCAGTTTTATCACAAAACTACATTATGGACGACAGCAAGACTGTTGGTGAATTCTTGAAGGAAAAGGGAGCTAAGTTAGTTGCTTTCCAACGTTATGAAGTTGGCGAAGGTATTGAAAAGAAGCAAGAAGACTTTGCTGCTGAAGTACGTGAACAAATGAAGTAATTATTTACTTAAAAGGGAGTAACGCTAAAGCGCTGCTCCCTTTTTTTCTGTATAATATATTACAGTGATTTTATGGTAAAATGATAAAAGCATATGAGGAGGTAAATTTATGAGTCAAATTAAGTACAAGCGTATCATTTTAAAAGTTTCAGGTGAAGCTCTTGCTGGCGAAAAAGGTACTGGCATTAATCCAGAAGTTATTAAGCACTTAGCTGAGGAAATAAAGTCTGTACATGATATGGGCGTTGAAATCGGTATTGTTTGTGGCGGTGGAAACATGTGGCGTGGTGAAACTGGTGCAAACTTAGGTATGGAAAGAGCTCAAGCTGACTACATGGGTATGTTGGCTACAATTATGAACGGCTTAGCTTTGCAAGATGGCTTAGAAAATTTAGGTGTTCCAACTCGTGTTCAAACATCAATTGAAATGCGTCAAATTGCGGAGCCTTATATTCGTCGTAAAGCTATGCGTCACTTAGAAAAAGGTCGTGTAGTTATTTTCGGTGGTGGTACTGGTAATCCTTACTTCTCAACTGATACTACTGCTGCCTTGAGAGCAGCTGAAATTGATGCTGATGTCATTTTAATGGCTAAAAATGGGGTTGACGGAGTTTACTCAGCTGATCCAAAGGTTGATCCAAATGCCAAGAAGTATTCTGAATTAACCCAACTTGATTTGATTTCAAAGAACTTAAAGGTAATGGATAGTACAGCTAGTTCACTATCTATGGATAATAATATTCCTTTAGTTGTCTTTAATGTTAATAAGCCTGGTAACATTAAGAAAGTTGTTATGGGCGAAAATATTGGTACTGTAATTAAGGGTGATAAATAATGGCTAATGAAGTAATTGAAAAAGCAAAAGATAATATGAAAAAGTCTATCGCTGTCTTTCAAAAAGAATTAGGCGGTATTCGTGCTGGTGTTGCAAACGCAAGCTTACTAGAAGGAATTAAGGTTGATTATTATGGTGTTCCAACCCCTCTTACACAAATGTCTAGTGTAAGTATTCCGGAAGCACGTGTATTAATGGTGACTCCTTATGACAAGTCAAGTTTAGATGATATTGAACATGCTATTTTAGCTTCTGATCTTGGTATTACACCAGCCAACGATGGAACTGTAATTAGAATTGTTATTCCACAATTGACTGGTGAACGTCGTCAAGAAATTGCTAAGCAAGTAGGTAAGCTTGCTGAAAAAGGAAAGATTGCAGTTCGTAATGTTCGTCGTGACGCAATGGATACTTTAAAGCGTCAAGAAAAAAATGGCGATATTACTGAAGATGAACAACGTAGTTTAGAAAAACAAGTTCAAAAGGTAACTGATGATGCTACTAAAGAAATTGATAAATTAGCAGATCAAAAGAGTCAAGAAATTACTCAAGGTTAATCTAGGGCTTGATAAACTATGTCAGAATCAAAAAAATCACTTAATCATTTAGCCATAATTATGGACGGTAATGGCAGATGGGCAAAAAAAAGAAATTTACTTCGGTTTGTTGGTCATCGTCATGGAATGGATAATATTCGAAATATTGCTCTAGCAGCAAATGAGATGGGAATCAAAGTCTTAACTCTCTATGCCTTTTCAACTGAGAATTGGGCAAGACCCACGGATGAAGTAAATTATTTGATGCGTTTGCCAATTGACTTTTTTGATAAGTTTATGCCTGAATTAATGGAAAATAATGTTCGGGTAAATATCATGGGCTTTTTAGATGAATTACCTGAGAAGACTTATCTAGTAACACAAAAGGCAATGGCAGAAACGGCTAATAATACCGGTATGGTCTTAAATTTTGCCTTTAATTATGGATCTCGACGTGAGATAACTGCTGGTGTCCAAGAAATTGCTCGTCAAGTAAAAGCAGGAAAAATAAATCCTAGTGATATTGATGAAAAGATGGTTTCTGATCATTTATTAACTCATTCCTTAACTCCATATGACGATCCTGATTTATTGATTAGAACCTCAGGAGAGGAACGTTTATCAAATTTCTTGTTATGGCAGATGGCCTATACTGAATTTAGTTTTTCAAATAAATTATGGCCAGATTTTGATAAAAATGATTTGGAAAACTTAGTTAAAGATTACTACGGACGTAATCGTCGATTTGGAAAATTGTAAAATTATTAGAACTGTAGATTTTTAAATGAAACAACGTGTAATAACAGCTATTGTAGCTTTAATTTTATTTATTCCGATTGTTTTAATGGGAGGCATCTGGATTGATGTCCTTGCCTGTGCCTTTGCAGCAGTTGGAATTAGCGAAATTTTTATCATGAAGAAACAGATTATTGTTTCTTGGGATTTTATCTTGGCATTATTGGCCACTTTGACTATGGCAGTGCCTGACTCATTCTTTAAGTTTTTACCAGCTTTTTTGAATAAGTATAATGTTTTTTATATTTTTGTAATGCTAATGCTGGTAAGAACAGTTTTATCTAAGAATAGAGTAACTTTTGATGACGCTGGTGTTTATACTATTGCAGCGTTATATATTGGTACTGGTTTCCACTTTATGGCAGCTATTAGAAATGCTCATCTTGGATTAGCAATCTTAGGTTATGTATTTGCTGTAGTTTGGTCAACAGATATTGCGGCTTATATGGTCGGTCGTAAGATTGGAAAGCATAAGTTATGGCCAGTAATTAGCCCAAATAAAACTTGGGAAGGTTCCATTGGCGCAGTTATCTGTGCAGTAATTGTTGCAGCAGTTTATGTCGCTTTAGTTCCTACCGGTAGAAATAATGTTTTAATGATTATCTTGGCCTTTTTCTTGTCAATTATTGGACAAATGGGAGATTTAGTTGAGTCTGCCTACAAGCGCTTTTATGGTGTAAAAGATTCAGGAAAAATCTTGCCCGGTCATGGCGGAATCTTAGATCGTTTTGATAGCATGCTTTTCGTTTTACCTGTTGTTGCATTTATGGGTATTTTATAGGAGAACTGCTAAATGAAAGGTATTTTAATCTTTCTAGTTGTTTTTGGGATACTTGTTTTTGTTCATGAATTTGGACATTTTATTGTTGCAAAGAAATGCGGTATTCTAGTTCGTGAATTTTCAATTGGTATGGGGCCAAAACTATTCCAAAAAATGCGTGCTAAGACCACTTATACGATAAGATGGCTTCCATTAGGGGGATATGTTCGCTTAGCTGGCCCTGATGATGCTGCTAAGATTGATCCCGGTACTACCGTAGTTTTGCAGTTAGATAAGCAAAATAAGGTAAAGCGAATCGATGCTTCCGGATCTCAAATGCCTATTGAAGGTATTCCTGTGCAGGTTAATTCAGCGGATTTGGTAGATGATCTAACTATTCAAGGTTATGAAAATGGAAATGAAGATCAACTTAAAACATATGCTGTTGATCATGATGCAACGATTATCGAACAAAATGGTACTGAATTATTAATTGCGCCACGTGATACGCAATTTCAAGAAGCAAGTGTTGGAAAAAAACTAGCTACTAATTTCGCTGATCCCTTTATGAATATTATTTTGGGCTTTATTGTATTTATTATTTGGTCTTTAGCAGCTCCTGGTGCTCCGACTACAACAGTAGGAAACACAATTGCTAATCAACCAGCTCAGATTGCTGGTATTAAAGCTAATGATCAAATTATTGCAATTAATGACAAGAAAATTAGTAATTTCAATCAAATTGCTTCTGAACTTGCAAAAAGCAAGGGAAAGACTGTTGAAGTGACGGTAAAGAGAGAAAACAAAGTTAAAGATTTCTCAGTAAAACCCAAAGCTAGAAAAATAAATGGTCAAAGAATTTATCAATTAGGATTTTATGGCAAACCCGATAATAGTCTTGGAGCTAAGCTAAAGCGGGGCTGGGATACAAGTATTAGTACTACTGGTTTAATATTTAATGCAGTTGGAAATTTGTTTAGACATTTTAGTTTAAATAAGCTTTCTGGTCCAGTTGGAATTTACTCACAAACAGTTCAAGTTTCAAATATGGGTTTTACTTATTTGCTAGCATTTTTAGCAATGATTTCTATCAACTTAGGAATTGTAAACTTAATTCCAATTCCAGGACTAGATGGTGGTAAGTTGTTACTTAACCTAATTCAGCTAATTATTGGAAAACCAATTCCTGAAGATAAAGAAGCTATTGTAGATGTAATTGGTTTTGTCATTCTATTACTATTAATCGTTGCTGTAACTGGAAACGATATTTATCGATATTTTATTAAGTAAATTTTTGGAGGAATAAATGCGTCAATCAAAATTTTTTATGCCAACATTAAAAGAGGCACCTTCTGATGCTGTAGCAAAAAGTCACCAATTAATGCTTAGAGGTGGTTATATTCGTCAGGTAACTGCTGGAGTATATGCATACTTACCATTAGGTTATCGTGTATTACGTAAGGCAGAAAATATTATTGAAGAGGAAATGAACAATATTAATGTGCCTGAAATGATTATGCCTCATTTATTGCCTGCTACTTTATGGCAAGAATCTGGTCGTTATAAAAAATATGGCGCAGAAATGTTTAAACTTCAAGATCGTCATGGTCGTGAAAGTTTGCTTGGACCGACACATGAAGAAACTTTTACTGAAATTGTTGCCAAGAATTTGAAGAGTTACAAGCAAATGCCACTTGCTTTGTATCAAATTCAAACAAAATTCCGTGATGAAAATCGTCCTCGTTTCGGCCTTCTTCGTGGTAGAGAATTTGTGATGCTTGACGGATACAGCTTTGCTGCAACTCGTGAACAATTAGATGAACAATTTGATGATCAAAAGAGTGCATATTTAAAGATCTTTAATCGTGCTGGTGTGACTGTTCACCCAGTTATTGCTGACTCCGGTACAATGGGTGGAAAGAATTCAACTGAATTTCAAGCTCCTGCTGCAATTGGTGAAGATACAATTGCTACAAATGAAAAAGGAACATATGCCGCAAACCTTGAAATGGCTAAAAGTATTGATACCTTTAAGCAAGATCCAGAAGACGCAAAGGAATTAACTAAAGTCGCTACTCCGGGTATGGATACAATTGATAAATTGGCTGAATTTCTTAAAGTACCTGCTACCAGAATTGTTAAGAGTATTTTATATATTGCCGATGATCAAAAAGTCTTAGTTTTGATTCGTGGTGATAAAGAAATTAATGAAGTTAAATTGGGACACGTTTTAGATGCTGATGAAGTGAGAACTGCAAATGCAGATGAACTAGTAGAAATTACTGGTTCTGAAAAAGGTGGTGTAGGACCAATTGGTGCTGACTGGGCCGATAAGATTGTTGCAGACGAAACAGTTAAGGGCTTATACAATGTAGTTGTTGGTGCCAATGAAACTGATTATCAATATCAAAACGCTAATTTAGATCGTGACTTCAAGGTTGATGAATTTGCTGATATTCGTACAGCAAATGAAGGTGAACTAGATCCAGTTGATCATTTACCATTGAAATTTACTACAAGTATCGAAGTTGGTCACATTTTCAAGTTAGGTACTTACTACACGAAGACTATGGGCGCTGATTTCTTAGACAACAATGGTAAGGCAAAACCCGTAATTATGGGTTCTTACGGAATTGGTGTTACAAGAATGCTTTCCGCAGCGGTTGAACAACATTTAACTGAAAACGGAATTGCTTGGCCAAAAGAAATTGCTCCGTTTGATGTTCATTTAATTCAAATGAAGATGAAAGATGAAGCTCAAACAGAATTGGCTGAAAAACTTGAAAAAGAACTTTCAACTAAGTATGATGTTTTATACGATGATAGAAATGAACGTCCAGGTGTTAAGTTTAATGATGCAGATTTAGTCGGTGCGCCATTAAGAATTACAATTGGGCGTAAGGCAAAAGATGGAATCGTAGAAGTTAAGCGTCCAACTGATGAAAAGGCTATGGAAGTTAATATTTCTGATTTGGATGCGATGATTACAAAAGAGTTAGGATAATTTTTGTGGCAAATAAAAACGAACTTTTCAAAAAACTATTAGATCAAATCAAGTTTCCTGATAAGTTTGAAGATAACGATATTGTCCAAAATGGTGAAATTGAAAACGTGGATGTATACGCTAATGAAAGAAAGTGGAAAATCCACGTTTTTTTTGATACACCACTAGATTTTGAAACTTATCGTTCTCTTAATGAACTTATTCATCAGACATTTGAACCTTTTGTGAATGTTGAATTAATAGTCCGGACCAAGGATGGAAGTAGTAAGAATTTACCAGAATATTGGACATATGCAATTCAAAATTCGACTAATTTGAAACCTGCAGTTCGGGAATTTTTACAAGGACAAGCCCCATATTTAGAAAAAGAAAAATGGTTGATTCCAACTCAAAACAATGTTGTGAATGGGCTTCTTTCCGAGCAAGTTTTAGCAGAACTTAATAGTGAATTTAGAAGATATGGCTTTTTTAATATCAAGTTTACTACCAAGGTCGATGAAACAAATATTGATGAAAATCTAAAAAGCTTAGAACAAGTGCAGGCTCAACATGAATCAGCAATGCAAGAATTCTATGAAAAACAACCTGCTGAACCTAAGAAAAAGATGCCTGTTAAAAGTACAAGAATGGGTAGTAATAAAGTTGATAAAAAGGCTAAGTTTATTCAGATTAAAGATTTGGAAGATGGAAGCGGCAATGTAGCTATCGAAGGTCACATCTTTAATACCGATATTCATGAATTAAAATCCGGAAGCGTAATTTTTACAGGTGAAATAACTGACTATACTGATTCAATCAGCTTTAAAAAATTTGTTTCTGATAAGGAGCAGATTGATTATCTAAAAGAAATCAAGCCTGGCGTTTGGGCTCGTATGCAAGGTTATGCAGCTGACGACCAATATCAGCACGATGTTGTTTTTAATATTCGTAACCTAGAATTAATTGAACATAAGGGTCGAGAAGAAAAGTATGAGGGAGAAGAAAAACGAGTTGAACTGCACCTTCATACAAATATGAGTCAATTAGACGCAACTAGTACTGCTAGTGATTTTATTAAAACCGCTAAAAAATTTGGTCAAAAAGCAATTGCAATAACTGATCATGCTGATGTTCAAGCATTCCCAGAAGCATATCATACCGGTGCAAGTGAGAAGATGAAGATTCTGTATGGATATGAAGCTAATATGATTGATGATCATGCTTTGCTCGTGCTTAATCCTACTGAAATGGATTATCGTGATCGTGAATATGTGATTTTTGATGTTGAAACGACAGGTCTTTCATCTGTCTATGACACTATTATCGAAATTGGTGCTGTTAAGATGAAAAATGGTGAGGTGCTTGAAAGATTTGATGAGTTTATTAATCCTCATCATCCTTTAAGTGATACTACTATTAATTTGACATCAATTACCGATGAAATGGTTGGAGCAGCTGACGATGAAAAGGATGTAATCAAGAAATTCAAAGATTTCTATGGAGACCGTCCTTTATGTGGTCACAATGTTCAGTTTGACGTAGGTTTTGTAAACGCTGCTTTACGTCGTGCAGGCTTAGATGAAATTTCTCAACCTGTTGTTGATACCCTTGAAGTTTCAAGACTGTTGCATCCTGAGCAGACTCGACATACTCTTGATTCGCTAGCCAAAAAGTATAATGTTGTTTTGGAACATCACCACCGAGCTAATCAAGATGCCGAAGCTACAGGATATTTGATGTTTAAGTTACTTGATGCTTTTAATGCTCGCTTCCATGAAGCAGATTTAGGTAAAATGAATGACTATGCGAAGTATGGTCAAGTATACAAGAGAGCTAAGCCTAGCCATATGAGTGTTCTTGCTTTGAATCAAGAAGGCTTAAAGAATATGTATAAGCTTGTTTCACTAGCAAGTACGAAATACTTTTATCGTATACCTAGAACGCCTAAATCCGAATTAAGAAAATATCATAAAGGACTATTGTTTGGCAGTGGCTGCTGGCAGGGCGATGTGTTCATCTCAATGATGCAAAAAGGATATGATGAGGCGCGTGAGAAAGCCCGCTTTTATGATTATCTTGAAGTGCAGCCACCTGCAGCTTATCAAACGCTAATCGACGATGATTTGATTAAAGATGAAGATGAATTGCATGAGATTATTCAAAATATTTATAAATTAGGTAAAGAATTGAATAAGCCAGTTGTTGCAACTGGTGACTCGCATTATGTTGAACCCCATGAGGCCATCTATCGTAAAATTTTATTAGCTGCGCAAAAGTCAAATCCTAATCGTAATAAGAAATTACCTGATTTGCATTTTTATTCTACGCAGGAAATGTTGGATGCTTTCAGCTTTTTAGGAGAAGATGTTGCTAAAGAGATTGTAATTGAGAATACAAATAAATTAGCAGATCAAATTGAAGAAATTGCTCCTATTAAGAGTGGTTTATATCCGCCACATATTGAGAATGCAGATCAAGAAATGAAAGACCTGACTTACAACAAGGCTTATGAATTATATGGAAAACCACTACCTAAGATTGTAGAAGATAGAATTGAACTCGAATTAAATTCGATTATTTCTAATGGATATGCTGTTATTTATCTTATTTCTCAGCGTCTTGTTGCCAAATCAAATAAAGATGGTTATTTGGTAGGTTCTCGTGGATCAGTTGGTTCTAGTTTGGTAGCAACAATGTCTGGAATTACCGAAGTAAATCCTTTGGCTCCACACTATCGTTGTCCTAAATGTAAATATTCTAAATTTTTTGAAAATGGGGAATATGGTTCTGGCTACGACTTACCTGATAAAAATTGTCCGAAGTGTGGAACTCCTTTAGTAAAAGATGGGCAGGACATCCCCTTTGCCACTTTCTTAGGCTTCCACGGAGATAAGGTTCCGGATATCGATTTGAACTTCTCTGGAGACTATCAGCCAGTAGCTCATAACTATATTCGTGTGATGTTTGGTCCAGATAATTCATTTAGGGCTGGTACAATTGCGACTGTTGCTGATAAGACAGCTTATGGATATGTAAAGCATTATGAAGATGAAAATGAATTGCATTTAAGAAATGCTGAGCTTGATCGTTTAGCTGCCGGTGCTTCCGGGGTGAAGAGAACAACTGGTCAGCACCCAGCTGGAATTGTTGTTGTTCCCGATGATATGGATATTTATGACTTTACTCCTGTGCAGTATCCTGCTGATGATTTAAGTGCAGCTTGGCTTACAACGCACTTTGATTTCCACTCTATTCACGATAATATTTTGAAATTTGATATTCTAGGGCATGATGACCCAACTATGATCAGAATGCTGCAAGATTTATCAGGAATTGACCCATTAACTATTCCGCCTGATGATCCAGGAGTAATGTCCTTATTTTCAAGTCCCAAAATTTTAGGTGTTACTCCTGAGCAAATTCAGTCAAAGACTGGTACTTTGGGTGTTCCAGAATTTGGTACAAAATTTGTTCGAGGAATGCTTGAAGAAACAAAGCCAACCACTTTTTCAGAATTGTTGCAGATTTCAGGTTTGTCTCACGGGACTGATGTATGGTTAGGAAATGCAGAAGATTTAATTAATAACGGAACTTGCAAGTTAAAGAACGTAATTGGTTGTCGTGATAACATCATGATGGACTTAATTCACTGGGGAGTAAAACCAGAAGTTGCTTTCTTTACAATGGAATCTGTACGTCATGGTAAGGGAATTAGTGATGAAAACATGGAAATTCTGAAGAAAAATGATAAGATTCCTGACTGGTACATTCCTTCTTGTTTGAAGATTAAGTATATGTTCCCTAAGGCCCATGCTACAGCCTATATCTTAATGGCACTTAGAATTGCTTGGTTTAAGGTATATTATCCAGTAATTTATTATGCTTCTTATTTCTCAGTTCGGGCTGATTTGTTTGATTTAGTTGCAATGAGTCATGGAAAGAACACAGTAAAGGCTGCAATGAAGGAAATCCAAGATAAAGGAATGGACGTTTCTGCTAAGGATAAGTCGTTACTTACTGTTCTTGAAATTGCAAATGAATGTTTAGAACGTGGTATAAAGATTAAGATGGTCGATGTGAATGAATCTGAAGCAATGGACTTTAAGATTATTGATGATCATACTATTCTAGCTCCATTTAATGCAGTTCCAGGTTTAGGTGATAATGCTGCTAAGCAAATTGTTGCTGCGCGCGCAGAGCAGAAGTTTCTTTCAAAGGAAGATCTTGCAACACGAGGGAAAGTATCACAAACAATAATGGAATACTTTGAGAACAATGGAGTTCTTGAAGGGATGCCAGATCAAAATCAATTATCACTATTTTAGTGTGTTAATTTACAAATATTAGTAAATATGCTATTCTAAGAACGAAGTTCGAATAGCAAATTCGAGTGAGCAGTAATGCTCACTCTTTTTATTACGGAGGAAGAGATTTGACAAAGGTTACCGAATTGGTGGCAGACGTAGTTACGCCTTTAGCTGAAGCAAGAGGTGATGAACTGGTCGATGTTGAATATGTAAAGGAAAAGAAGCAATATTATCTTCGCATTTATGTTGATCGTCGCCCAGGCGGAATCGATATTGAAGAGATCGCAAATTTGAGTGAATTGGTATCAGAAAAGCTAGATGAATTAGATCCTGATCCTTTTCCTGAGCCGTATATTTTAGAGCTTTCATCTCCTGGTTTAGAGCGTCCAATTAAAAATGAAAAAGATTGGGAGCGCGCCAAAGGATCATACATTCATGTTAGTCTTTATCAAAAAATTGATGGAGAAAAGACTTATGAAGGTACTTTAAAAGATCTCAATCAAAATCAGATCGTCTTAGAAGTAAAGATCAAAACACGACGCAAAGAAATAACAATTCCTCGAAAGGTAATTGCTTCTAGTCGCTTTGCAGTTGAATTTTAGAAAGGATGATCAAAAACTTATGTCTAAAGAAATGGTGGAAGCTTTTGCAACCTTAGAAAAAGAAAAAGGCATCAAGCAAGAAATTATTGTTGATGCAATTAAGGCTGCCTTAGTAGCTGCATATAAGAAAAATTATAATCAAGCTCAAAATGTTGAAGTTGTTTTTGATGAAAAGAAGGGTAACTTCAAGGTTAATGCAATTAAGACAGTTGTTGATGAAGTTCAAGATAGTCGTCTTGAAGTAAGTCTTAAAGATGCACTTGAAATTAATCGTGCGTATGAAGTTGGCGATGAAATTCGCTTTGAAGTAACTCCTAAAGATTTCGGTCGTTTAGCTGCACAAACTGCTAAGCAAGTTATTATGCAACGTTTGCGTGAAGCTGAAAGAGAACATATTATTAGTGAATATTCTCAATATAAGGATGAAATCGTTACTGGTACGGTTGAAAGACGTGACAATCGCTTTGTTTACGTAAAGATCGGTAATGTTGAAGCCGTAATGACACATAATGATCAATTACCAGGTGAAAATTACAACCCTCAAGATAAAGTTCGTGTTTTAGTAACTAGAGTAGGGTCAGATTCAAAAGGAGCTCAAATTACAGTTTCTAGAACTGCACCTGATTTAGTAAAACGTCTCTTTGAACAAGAAGTTCCAGAAGTTTATGATGGAACCGTTGAGATTGTATCAATTGCTCGTGAAGCTGGAGACAGAACTAAGATTGCAGTTAAGAGTAATGATCCTGATATTGATCCAGTTGGGACCTTAGTAGGACCAAAGGGTACTCGTGTTCAAAATATTGTTAATGAATTAGGCGGAGAAAATATCGACGTTGTAAAATACGAAGAGAATCCATCTGATTTTATTGCCAACGCTTTGAATCCTGCAGAAGTAATTGCAGTTCAATTTAGTGGTGATGATGATGACAAGAATGCCCTAGTAATTGTTCCTGATTACCAATTGTCTTTAGCTATCGGAAAACGTGGACAGAATGTTCGCCTTGCTGCTCGTTTGACAGGTTATAAGATTGACATTAAGCCAGAATCTCAAGTTGAGTTTGTCGATTCTGAAGGCGATGACGTTGAAACAGATCAAGATATCGATGATAGTAATGTATCAAATGAAGAAGCAACAGAATCTACTGCTGAACAACTAGAAGAAGATTCAAGCGAAGATTTTCCAAATGGGGAAGATGTTGATTCAGCATTAGATGATGATGCAGATAAAGATGAGGAATAGGTGACTTTCTTTGAAAAAAAGAAAAATTCCAATGCGTAAGGATCTATTGACTAATACTATGCAACCTAAAAAAGAATTAGTCCGCGTAGTTGTTGACAAGGATAAAAATATTTCAGTGGATCCAACTGGAAAGAAGTCAGGTCGAGGAGCCTATGTATCTTTAGAGCCCGATAAGATCGCAGAAGCGAAAAAAAATCAGGTTTTAGAAAAGAGCCTAGGTGTTAAAGTTTCAGCTGACTTTTATGATGATCTTTATGCATATGTTGATCATCAAAAAGCAAGAAAAGAATTGTTTGGTGATAAATAATTTTGCACAACAAACAAAAAACTTTGAATTTACTTGGATTAGCGCAAAAAGCTGGAAAGCTAGCAACAGGATTTGATGCAGTAAAAATATCTTTAAGCAAAAATCAAGCAAAGTTAATTTTTGTTGGTAGTGATGTGAGTCAGAATACTAAAGATAAGCTTGCTTTTTTGATGCGTAAAAAAGATGTTAAATTAGTTGATGTATTTTCTAGCGCTGAAATAACACAGGCACTTGGAAAAGAAAGAAAATTAGTTTCTGTTACAGATGCAGGCTTCAGCAAAGCAATGATAAAGAATTTAAACGAAGGAGTGTGATTTGATGGCTAAAAAGCGTATTTATGAAGTAGCGAAAGAATTAGGCATTGAAAACAAAATTGTTGTAAAAAAGGCACAAGATTTGGGTTTTGATGTAAAGAGCCACATGTCCTCCCTAGATGATAAGCAAGTCTCTAAGTTAGTAGATAGTTTTAAGTCTGCTAATACTACTAAGCCATCTACTGAAAAGGATTCGAAAAATTCAAGTCGTAAAGAAAAAACAAAAATAAAGGTTTCTGTAGGTGCAATTCGTCGTCGTGATAATAAAAATGATCACGATAATCGCCATGGTAATAATAAACGCAGAAACAATAAATTTAAAAAACAACAAAATGATCGTCGTGCTGAACGAAATAAACCGCAAACAGAAGCTAAATCTGCAGCACGTGATTTATTGAATAAATTTAAGAAAAAGCAACGAGCTGAAGCTAGTGAATTAAACGCTCAGACTGAAGCTTCCCGCCGTAAATGGCATCAAGAACAAAATCCTCAAAGATCAAAGGTTAAAAAAGTGGAAAATACTCGTAAGCCAAAAGAAGAAAAACTTGAAGGAGCTGCAGCTGTTAAAGCTCGTGTACAAGCTTCACAAAAACCAGTTGGTCCAAAGATTATTAAACCATCGCCGGCAAGAAATAAGGCAAAGAGACCTACTGTGAAGAAGGTAGAACCAATTGCTCCAGTTGTACCTGCTCCTCAAAAAGAAGAAACAAAACCAACTCGCAAAAAAGACTTTACTCGTAAGAAACGTGAAGTGCCAGATTATGAACGCGAAAGAAGCGAACATTCTGATAAGGCACGTCGCCGTAGAAATAAGAAAAATAAGCGTATTAATCAAAGTAAAGAAATTAAAAAGCAACCAACGCAAAGAAAGGAACGTCCATTGCCAGAAACATTGGTTTATGAAGAAGGCATGAATGCTCAAGATTTAGGAAAACTTCTTCATAGGGAGCCTGCTGAAATTGTTAAGAAGCTCTTTATGCTTGGTGTCATGACTAACCAAAATCAGTCTTTGGACAAAGATACTATTGAACTCCTAGCAGCTGAATATGGTATTGAAGCACAAGAAAAAGTGCATGAAGATATTTCAGATATTGATACTTTGTACACTAAAGAAATGGAAGAATCAAAAGCTTCTAAGCATCAAGAAAAGCGTCCTCCAGTTGTTACAATCATGGGTCACGTTGACCATGGGAAGACCACTTTACTTGATAGATTACGTCATACTAATGTTTCTGAACATGAAGCAGGTGGTATTACTCAAAAGATTGGTGCTTACCAAGTACGAATCGATGATCGTTTGATTACTTTCTTAGATACTCCAGGACACGCAGCCTTTTCTAACATGCGTGCTCGCGGTGCTGAAATTACTGACATTGTTGTTTTAGTAGTTGCAGCAGATGATGGTGTAATGCCACAAACAATTGAAGCTATTGACCATGCTAAGAGTGCTGGTGTGCCAATTATCGTTGCTGTTAACAAGATTGATAAGCCAGGTGCAAATCCAGATCATGTAATGGAACAACTTATGAAATATGGCTTAGTTCCTGAAGACTGGGGCGGCGATACAATCTTTGTTAAGATTTCTGCTAAGACAGGTAAAAATGTTGAAGAACTCTTGCAAATGATCTTGCTTCAAGCCGATGTTATGGAACTTAAAGCTGATCCTGATCAAAAGGCGATTGGTACTGTAATTGAAGCTCGTCTTGATAAAGGACGCGGTTCAGTTGCCGATGTTTTGGTTCAACAAGGTACTTTGAAGGTTGGAGATCCAATTGTTGTTGGCGATACGTTTGGTCGTGTTCGTGTTATGACTAACGATAAGGGACGTAGAGTCAAAAAGGCAACTCCATCTGCTCCTGTTGAAATTACTGGATTGAATGATGTTCCAGAAGCAGCTGATAAGTTAGTAGTCTTTGAAGATGAAAAGACAGCTAGAAGTGTTGGTGAGCAACGCGCTAAGAATGCTTTAGAGAAACAACGTGAGAATGTCCAACATGTTACTTTGGATAATTTGTTTGACACAATGAAGAAAGAAAACATGAAGGAAGTTGACATCGTTCTTAAGGCCGATGTTCAAGGTTCAGCTGAAGCATTGCAACAATCTCTTGAAAAGATTGAAGTTGAAGGCGTAAGAGTTAACATTATTCACTCTGGTGTTGGTGCAATCAATGAATCTGATGTTACCTTAGCTGGTGCTTCAAATGCATTTATTGTTGGATTTAATGTTAGACCAACTAATACTGCTAAGAGTCAAGCAGATGCTGAAGGTGTAGATATTCGTCTTTATAACATTATTTACAAGGTTATGGACGATGTTGAAGCTGCTATGAAGGGTATGCTTGAACCTACATACGAAGAAAAGGTTACTGGAAACTTAACTGTACGTGAAACTTGGAAGGTATCTAAGATCGGAACAATTGCTGGTGCTTTTGTTGATAATGGATATGTTACTAGAGATTCCGGTATCCGTGTAATTCGTGACGGTATTGTTAAATATGATGGAAAAGTTGCATCTCTTAAGCGTTTCAAGGATGACGTTAAGGAAGTTAAGCAAGGATTCGATTGTGGTATCACCATTGAAAACTTCAATGATATCAAGGTTGACGATCAACTTGAAGCCTACGAAATGCAAGAGGTACCTGTTAAATAGGCATCTTTTTTCACAAAAAGGAGCTTAATTATGAAACATAGAATTGGTCGTGTAGAAGGCGAGATCTTACGTGAACTAACTAAAATTTTACGTAAAGATATTCGTGATCCACGTTTAAGTGATATTACTATTACAGCTGTAGAATGTACAAATGATTTGTCATATGCAACTATTTATTACAGCTTGTTGACCGAAGATCCAGCAAAGGAAAAGGAAGTAGCTGAAGGACTTGATAAGGCAAAAGGAATGATGCGTCACTTGCTTGGTCAAACTTTGACTGTTTATAAAGTTCCTGAGTTGATTTTTAAACGTGATACTTCTGTTGCTTATGGTTCAAAGATTGATAATTTAATCAACCAAGTAAAGAAGCAAGATCAAGAACGTGAAAATAAGAATAAGTAAAAAGGCGCCGAAAGGCGTCTTTTATTTTGGAGATTAAGATATGCTAAATGGAATTGTAGTAGTAAATAAGCCACGTGGAGTAACAAGCAGTGATTGTGTTTATAAATTAAGAAAGATACTTCAAATTAGAAAAATCGGACATGCTGGGACGCTTGATCCTGAAGTTAATGGCGTATTACCAATTGCTATTGGTCAAGCGACGAAATTGATTGAATTAATGCATGAAAAACCTAAATCCTATATTGGAAGCGGAATGTTTGGGCGAGCTACTGATAGTTATGATTTAGATGGTAAAACTATTGCTGAAGAAAAAATAAATACTCCGTTTACAAGTAATGAAATTATTGCTGGCATGGAAAAGTTGACAGGAAAGCTTGAGCAAGTACCGCCAATTTATTCAGCTGTAAGAGTAAATGGTAAAAGGCTTTATGAATATGCTCGGGAAAATATTCCAGTTGAACGTCCCAAGCGAAAAGTCAATGTTTATAGCTATGAATTAACACAAGATCCAGAATATGATCCATTGGAAAAAACAGAAAGCTTTAATTTTGCAATTCGCTGTTCTAAAGGAACCTATGTCAGGTCATTAGTAAATGATTTAGGTGAAGAATTAGGTGTACCTGCTGTAATGACTAGTCTTACGCGAACTAGTAGTTCAGGCTATGACTTAAATCAAGCTGTAGATTTAGAAACAATTGAAGCAGAAATAGATACTCCAGGAAAATGGCTTCAGCCAATTGATAGCTTTTTTGCTGAATTACCTCAACTTCAACTTTCGCCAGATCAATTTAAACGGGTTTCAAACGGTGCAAGCATTAGTTTAAATACCAGTTATGCTAAGGTCGCTTTGGTTTATAATGGTCATATAAAAGCTATTTATCGGCGACAAGGAAAAATCTATCGCCCTGAGATGATGCTTTTAAAAAATGAATAGCGAGAGTAAAAAATGAAAGTAATAACATTAGATTATCCGATCTCTGCACCTATCACAAAGCAAAAGGTAATCTTAACGTTAGGTTTTTTTGATGGGGTGCATATTGGACATCAGAAACTTATTAAGGATGCAAAATTAATAGCCAAGGAGAAGAAGTTGCCGTTAATGGTAATGACTTTTGATAAGCATCCTAAAGAGATATACAAAAATGATCATAAATTTGTCTATTTAGAAACAGCCCGCGAAAAAGAACAAAAGATGGAAAAGCTGGGGGTAGATTATTTAGTAATTATTAAATTTACTAAAAAATTTAGTCAGCTTAAACCGCAAGATTTTGTTGATCAAGTAATTATGAAACTCAAAGCAGATACAGTTGTTGTAGGTTTTGATTATACATATGGTCCAAAAGATATTGCTAATGTAGAAAATCTACCTAAGTTTGCACAAGGCAGGTTTCAAATTATGGTGGAGCCTAAGCAATCAATTGATAAGATTAAAGTTGGTTCCACCTATATTAGAAAGGCCATCCAACATGGAAATGTTGAATTAGCTGCAGCTTTACTTGGCCAGCCATATGAAACCTCAGGTATCATTGTTCATGGTTTTAGAAGAGGACATAAAATTGGATTTCCAACGGCCAATCTCGAAATTTCTGGTGCTAAAGTTTTACCTGCTGAAGGGGTTTATGCCACTAGAGCTAAAATAAATGGAAAATGGCATGATGCAATGACTAGTGTTGGCTATAATGAAACTTTTAAAACAAATCACGGCTTAACAATTGAAACCAATATTTTCAATTTTGATGAAGAAGCCTATGGTAAGCCATTGACTTTATCTTGGTACAAGTTTATTCGTTCAAATAAAAAATTTTCTGGAATAGAAGAATTATCACGTCAACTGGATCAAGATAAGCGAAATATTAAGCAGTATTTTTATGATTTAGAAAAATAATTATTTAAATTATAATTGATGTGATATAATATCTTTATCAATTGAAATCTAATATTGAAAGAAGGTTACGCCATTGCGTTTTTAATCTTGCAAAATAGCATAGTTGAATTTTAATAAATATTTTCTCTTTTATAAGGGACGACTGTGCGCTTTTGACAAGATTAAACGTAGATGGGATATCTTCTTTTTTGCTTAATGAGGAGAAAGTCTACACTTGTCAAGAGTGTAGGCTTTTTTCGTGAGGTGATTATATGAGCAATATTAAGATTTCAAACCTTTCTTTTAAGTATTCAGATAGTATTGAAAATATTTTTAATAATCTAAACTTAGATTTGGATAGTAGTTGGAAATTAGGGCTTGTCGGCAGAAATGGTAGAGGAAAAACAACTTTTTTGAATCTGTTACAAGGAAAACTGCAAGGAACAGGAGCAATTCAATCTAAACTTGAATTTAATTACTTTCCTCTTAATGTGAAAAATAAAGAACAATTGACTCTCTATGCTTTAGAAGAACACGTTCAATTTGACCAATGGGAACTTGAACGTGAATTGAATTTAATGCAAGTAGACACTAATCTTATTTGGCAACCTTTTAATACTCTAAGTGGAGGAGAACAGACCAAGGTGTTGTTAGCTCTATCTTTTATTAATAAGGATGCTTTTCCTCTTATTGATGAGCCAACTAATCATTTAGACGAAAAGTCGCGAATACAAGTGGTTAGATATTTGCAAAAGCATTCACAAGGCTATATTGTTGTAAGTCATGATCGAGATTTTCTAAATCAGATAACTAATCATATTCTTGCAATTGAACATACAGAGATTCATTTATATCAGGGAAATTATGCTAGTTATGAAGATACTAAAGAAAAGCGTGATAAATTTAATCAGGAGAAAAATGAAAAACTTCGTGGTCAAATCAAAGCTTTAAATGAAAGTAGACAGCGCATTAAAGGATATTCACTTCAATCAGAGAATAATAAAAAAGCTAGTGCCCATAAAAATGAGATTCATGCAGATATTAATAAAGGTTTTTTTGGTCATAAAGCGGCTAAAATAATGAAAAGATCTAAGAACATTGAAAGAAGAATGGATAAAGATATTCAGGATAGAAAGGGCTTAATGACAAATGTTGAATCTGTACCAGAATTAGAGATGAATTTTCAACCAAATTATCATTCGACTTTATTAGAGACTCGACATTTAGATCTAAAAGTTAAAGATAAAAAGTTATTTAAAGACTTAAATTTAATCATTAGAAATCGAGGGATTGTTTCCCTTGAAGGTAAAAATGGAGCCGGAAAGTCTACTTTTTTGAAAAGCATTTTAAATAAGAGTACAGATGTAACTTATCAAGGAATTTTAAATTTAACTAATGGCTTAAGGGTTTCCTATTTACCACAAGACTTCGTAGAGTATTCAGGTACTTTGGCAGAATTTTCTCAAAAGGAACATTTGTCTTATGAGAAAATACTTAATGTACTTAGGAAAATGGGCTTTCCTAGATCAAGTTTTGAGACGAGAATTGAAGAAATGAGCATTGGTCAGCAAAAAAGAGTATCCATTGCTAAGTCATTAGTTGAAGAGGCAGACTTTTATCTATGGGATGAACCAGCAAATTACCTGGATGTGTTTAACCAAGATCAATTAATTGATGTTTTAAGAAAGACAAAGCCAGCAATGTTGTTAGTTGAACATGATGAGTATTTTATTAGTCAAGTAGCAAGTAAACGGATAGAATTAAAGATAGTTGATTAGTAAACGATATAGAGAGAATAAAAATGGCATTTGATTATAAAAAAGAATATAAAAATTTGTATCATCCTAAAAAGCAGCCTGAAATTATTAGGGTCCCTAAAATGAATTATATTGCAGTTTCAGGAAGTGGAGACCCTAATCAGGAAGATGGGACTTATCAAAAGGCTTTAGGATTACTTTATGGACTTGCTTATACTATCAAGATGAGTAAAAAAGGTGAGCATAAAATTCCAGGATACTTCGATTATGTAGTGCCACCACTTGAAGGATTATGGTGGTCAAAAGATCAGCAGAAGATTGATTATGCTCATAAAGAAAATTTTGCCTGGATATCAATGATTCGATTGCCGGATTTTGTTACAAAGAAAGAATTTGATTGGGCAATTAAGACAGCTACTGAGAAGAAAAAACAAGATTTCTCTCAAGCCAAATTTTTTACTTATGATGAGGGACTTTGTGTTCAGATAATGCACACCGGTAGTTATGATAATGAGCCTGCCACAATTGAAGAGATGCATCAATTTGTAAAAAAAGAAAATTATCAGATAGATATTCAAAATCCACGTTATCATCATGAAATATATTTAAGCGATCCAAGAAGAACTAAGACTGAAAGGCTTAAAACTGTAATTAGATTACCAATTAAATAATTAAGGCAAGCACTTGTTGCTTGCTTTTTTTATAAAAAATAAATTTAATTAGCACTCTACTTGAACAATTGCTAAGTTATGGTATCATATTAATTGTTAGCACAAGAGAAAGAAGAGTGCTAATGATGGGGGCGAGAAAATGTTGACTGAACGGCAAGAACTTATTTTAAAGACTATTATCATGGACTTTACTCAGTCTCATGAGCCGGTAGGTTCTAAGACCGTGATGAATCAACTGCCTGTCAAGGTCTCAAGTGCTACAGTTCGAAATGAAATGGCGGCACTAGAAGAAAAGGGACTGCTTGAAAAGACTCACTCTTCAAGTGGGAGAATTCCTTCGACTGCTGGTTATCGATATTACTTAGATCATTTGATTAATCCAGTAAAGATACCAGCATCCGTCTATAACCGAATTATTTATCAATTAGACCAACCCTTTCAACAAGTTAATGAAATCGTACAAGAAGCTGCAAAAATTCTGTCTGATTTAACTAATTACACTGCTTTTGCCGCAGGTCCCGAAACTCGTTCGGTTAAAGTAACTGGTTTTAGGATCGTTCCTCTTTCAAGCCATCAAGTGATGGCAATATTAGTTACGGATGACGGTAATGTAAAGAATCAAATCTATACTTTACCGCATCATACAAATGGGGAAGAGATTGAAAAAGCAGTTCGACTAATTAATGATCAATTAGTTGGAAAGCCACTTAGTTCAGTTAATGAAGTGTTACTTAAGAGAATTGCAGATCATCTGGTTGCTGGAGGCTCAGCACCTGAAATTTTGGATTTGCTTCAAGATGTTATTAAGGATGCTGCTAGTGAGCAAATGTATGTAGATGGTCAGATTAATCTTTTGAGTAATTATGAGAGCGATGATTTAGCTAAAGTTAAATCTCTCTACAAATTAATTGATCAAAATGATGCTATTTCAAGCTTGATTGGTTTTAATCCTAAAGATGAAATTAAAAATGATTCAAAGTCGAAAGTTCAAGTTAAGTTAGGCTCTGAATTGCAATCAGATTTACTTGAAGATTATAGTTTGTTGACTGCACAATATAGCGTTGGTAAGTACGGTAAAGGAACAATAGCACTACTTGGACCAACTAACATGCCATACTCGCAGATGATCGGATTACTCGAGTATTTTAGGAACGAACTAGCAAAGAAATTGTTAGATTATTATGGTAGATTTAAGTAAGGAGGTTAGCTGTGAGTAAAGAAGAGTTTCCGCATGAAAAAGATTTAAAAGACGAGGTGACCCCGGATAAGGCACCAAAGAAAGATCCCAAAGCAGCTTCGAAAGAGGAAGTTAAGGAAGATCCAGCAAAAGATTATGAAAAAGAAATCGCTGAATTAAGTGCTAAGAACAAGGATCTTGAAGATAAATACCTACGTAGTGAGGCTGAGATCCAGAATATGCAGGCACGTTATGCAAAAGAGCGTGCACAATTGATTAAATATGAATCTCAAAGCCTTGCTAAAGAAGTTTTGCCAGCAATGGATAACTTAGAACGCGCGTTAGCTGTTAAGGCAGATGATGAGGCAGCTAAGCAACTCCAAAAAGGTGTTCAGATGACGCTCGATTCATTAGTTAAATCAATGAAAGATCAGGGAATCACTGAAATTAAAGCCGAGGGTGAAACTTTTGATCCTGCACTCCATCAAGCTGTTCAAACTGTTGCAGCAGAAAACGATGATCAGAAGGATCACGTAGTTAAAGTTTTACAAAAAGGATATCAATATAAAGATAGAACATTAAGACCAGCAATGGTTGTAGTGGCTCAATAAGAAAGGAAGTTACATATATGTCAAAAGTTATTGGTATTGACTTAGGTACGACTAACTCAGCTGTTGCCGTACTTGAGGGTAAAGAACCTAAGATTATTACTAACCCAGAAGGTAATCGTACAACTCCTTCTGTAGTTGCCTTTAAGAACGGTGAAATTCAAGTTGGTGAAGTTGCTAAACGTCAAGCTATCACTAACCCTAACACCATTGTTTCAATTAAGAGTCATATGGGTGAAGAAGGTTACAAAGTTAAGGTTGGCGACAAGGAGTATACTCCACAAGAAATTTCAGCCTTTATTTTGCAATACATTAAAAAGTTTTCTGAAGATTACTTAGGCGAAAAGGTAACTGATGCAGTTATTACAGTTCCCGCTTATTTCAATGACGCACAACGTCAAGCTACTAAAGATGCCGGTAAGATTGCTGGTTTAAATGTTCAAAGAATTATCAACGAACCAACTGCTTCAGCTTTAGCATATGGTCTTGATAAGGATGAAAATGATGAAAAAGTTTTAGTATACGACCTTGGTGGTGGTACTTTTGATGTTTCCATCTTGCAATTAGGCGATGGTGTCTTCCAAGTATTATCAACTAATGGTGATACTCACCTTGGTGGTGATGACTTTGATAAGAGAATTATGGATTGGTTAATCCAAAACTTTAAGGAAGAAAATGGCGTTGACTTATCTAATGATAAGATGGCATTACAACGTTTAAAGGATGCCGCTGAAAAGGCTAAGAAAGACTTATCTGGCGTTTCATCAACTAACATTTCACTTCCATTCATTTCTGCTGGAGAAGCTGGCCCTCTTCACCTTGAAGCTGATTTAACTCGTGCTAAATTTGATGAGTTAACTGATGACTTAGTTCAAAAGACTAAGATTGCTTTTGACAATGCATTGAGTGATGCTGGATTAAGCGTAAGTGACATCGACAAAGTTATTTTGAATGGTGGTTCAACTCGTATTCCTGCAGTTCAAAAAGCTGTTAAGGAATGGGCTGGAAAAGAACCTGACCACTCAATTAACCCTGATGAAGCTGTTGCTTTAGGTGCAGCCATTCAAGGTGGTGTTATTTCTGGTGATGTTAAGGATATCGTTTTACTTGATGTTACTCCATTATCACTTGGTATTGAAACTATGGGTGGAGTCTTCACTAAGTTAATTGATAGAAATACTACTATCCCAACTTCAAAGAGCCAAATCTTCTCAACTGCAGCAGATAACCAACCAGCTGTTGATGTTCACGTTCTTCAAGGTGAACGTCCAATGGCAGCAGATGATAAGACTTTAGGACGTTTTGAATTAACTGATATTCCACCAGCACCACGTGGTGTTCCACAAATTCAAGTTACTTTTGATATCGACAAGAACGGTATTGTAAATGTATCTGCTAAGGATATGGGTACTGGTAAGGAACAAAAGATTACCATTAAGAGTTCTTCTGGTTTATCAGATGAAGAAATCAAGAAGATGCAAAAGGATGCTGAAGAGCATGCCGAAGAAGACAAGAAGCGTAAGGAAGAAGTTGATTTACGTAATGAAGTAGATCAATTAATCTTCACCACTGAGAAGACTTTGAAGGAAACTAAGGGTAAAGTTCCTGAAACTGAAACCAAGAATGTTCAAGATGCTTTGGATGCTTTAAAGAAAGCTCAAAAAGATAATAACTTGGATGAAATGAAGGAAAAGAAAGAAGCTTTATCAAAGGCTGCCCAAGATTTAGCTGTTAAACTTTACCAACAAAATGGTGGTGCTCAAGGTGCTGCTGGTCAAGCAGGTCCTCAAGGAGCACAAGGTGGTCAACCAAACAATGATAACGGCTCAAGCAACGGTCAAGGTGGTTCAACTGTTGATGGAGATTTTCACAAGGTAGACCCTGATAAGTAAAAAGATTTATAATTGAATCAAACAAGAAAAGAACTGCGTGATTGTAGTTCTTTTCTTTTATGAATGAAGGAGTTTTCAGATGGCACAACGTGATTATTATGATGTGCTGGGTGTTGATAAGAATGCTAGTGAAAGCGACATTAATAAGGCCTACCGCAAACTGGCAAAAAAGTATCACCCGGACTTAAACCATGAACCTGGCGCTGAAGAAAAATACAAAGAAGTAAATGAAGCATACGAGGTTCTACATGATAAGCAAAAAAAGGCTCAATATGATCAATTTGGTCAAGCCGGCGTAAACGGTCAAGCTGGTTTTGGCGGTCAAGGTTATGGTGGCTTTGGTGGCCAAGGTGGCTATTCATCGCAAGGATTTGGTGATTTTGGTGATATCTTTGGTGATATCTTTGGCTCAGCCTTTGGTGGTGGACGAAGTCGAGTAGATCCAACTGCTCCTCAAAAAGGTCAGGACCTAGATTATACAATGACAATTGACTTCATGGATGCAATCAAAGGTAAGAAAACAGATATTACTTATACAAGAAGTGAAGTTTGCCCAACTTGTGATGGTTCAGGTGCTGAGAAAGGTACTCATCCAATTACCTGTGATAAGTGTCACGGAACTGGTGTCATGACTGTAACTCGTCAAACGCCACTTGGTGTCATTCAGCAGCAAACCACCTGTGATAAATGTGGTGGACGTGGCACGATCATTAAACATCCATGTCAGACTTGTCATGGCAAAGGAACCATTGATAAAAAGCAAACCCTCGAAGTTAAGGTCCCAGCTGGTATTGATAATGGGCAGCAAATTCGCTTAAGTGGCCAGGGTGAAGCAGGTAAAAATGGTGGTCCTTACGGTGATTTGTATATTGTCTTTAGAGTTAAACCAAGCAAGGAATTTAGAAGAAATGGTACTACTATTTATAGTGAAGCACCAATTTCTTTCGCTCAAGCAGCTTTAGGTGATAAAATCCGCGTAAATACCGTTCATGGACCGGTTGATTTAACCATTCCAGCTGGTACCCAACCTAATACTAACTTTAAGTTACGTGGTCAAGGTGTGCCTAAGATTAATGGTACTGGAAATGGAGATCAAGAAGTAACGGTTAAGGTTGTTATTCCAAAGAAGATTAATGATAAGCAAAAAGAAGCTTTAGTTGATTATGTTAAAGCCGGTGGAGGAAACATTTCACCTCAAGAAAAGAACTTTTTTGAACGTTTAAAAGATAAATTAAACGGAGAATAAAAGTTAAAAGCGTATATCTCTATGAAGGATGAGATATGCGTTTTATTTTTAGTAAAAATTATCTTCAAAAATATTACATTAAGAATTTTATCTAAGTATCAGCCTTTGATATAATTAATAGAGCGAAAAAGGTGAGAACATGGATATCAAAAAATTACAAGACTATCAAAAACATATTCGAAATTTTTCAATCGTTGCTCACATTGATCATGGTAAGTCAACGATTGCAGATCGTATTTTAGAATTAACCGATACTGTATCTGAACGTCAAATGAAAAACCAATTACTTGATGATATGCCATTAGAACGTCAACGTGGTATTACCATTAAGCTTAATTCGGTAGAAGTAAAGTATCATGCTAAAGATGGTGAAACTTATATTTTTCACTTGATTGATACACCAGGACACGTGGATTTTTCTTATGAAGTTTCACGTTCACTAGCAGCTTGCGAAGGAGCACTTTTAGTAGTAGATGCAACACAAGGTGTTCAAGCGCAAACTTTAGCTAACACCTATTTAGCAATTGATGATGATTTAGAGATTTTACCAGTCATTAATAAGATTGACTTGCCTTCTGCTGATCCTGAGATGTGCAAAAATGAAATCGAAGAAATGATTGGACTTGATGCGTCTGATGCTGTTGAAGTATCTGGTAAGACTGGTCAAGGTATTCCTGAACTACTTGAAGAAATTGTTAAAAAGGTACCAGCACCAAATGGAGACTTGAATGCTCCTTTGAAGGCCTTAATTTTTGATTCAAAATATGATGATTATCGCGGGGTTGTTTTATCGGTTCGAATTGAAGAAGGAACTGTAAAGCCAGGTGATAGGATTCGCATTATGAATACTGGAAAAGAATTTGAAGTGACAGAAGTTGGTGTTTCAAGCCCGCATCCTGTAAAAAAAGATATGCTTATTGCAGGTGACGTAGGATACTTGACTGCTAATATCAAGTCTGTTCGTGAAACACGTGTTGGGGACACGATTACTAGTGCTGAAAATCCAACTGAAAAACCACTTCCTGGTTATCGTCAAATTCCACCAATGGTTTATTCCGGTATGTATCCAGTTGATAATCAAAAATATGATGATTTAAAAGAAGCACTGCAAAAATTACAGTTAAATGATGCGGCCTTAGAGTTTGAACCTGAAACTTCTCAAGCCTTAGGTTTTGGTTTCCGCTGTGGCTTTTTGGGATTGCTTCACATGGACGTGGTGCAAGAAAGACTTGAGCAAGAATTTGGGATGGATTTAATTATGACTGCACCAAGTGTAGACTACCATGCAATTATGAATGATGGCTCAACTAAATTGATTGATAACCCAGCAGATTTGCCAGATGCTGGCGAATATAAAGAAGTTCAAGAACCTTATGTTAAGGCAGAAGTCATGGTGCCAAATGACTTTGTTGGTCCAGTAATGGAATTATGTCAACGAAAACGCGGAGAATTTGTAACCATGGATTATTTAGACAAATACCGTGTTAATGTTATTTACAATATGCCATTGGCTGAGATTATCTATGACTTCTTTGATGAATTGAAATCTTCAACGAAAGGTTATGCTTCTCTTGATTATGAGATAACAGGTTATCGTGCCACCGATTTGGTTAAGATTGATATGCTTCTTAATAAGGAACCAATTGATGCTCTTAGTTTCATTGCTCACCGTGAAGAAGCACAAAATCGTGCTCGTCAAATGACAACAATGCTTAAGAAGTTAATTCCTCGTCAAAACTTTGAAGTAGATATTCAAGGTGCTATCGGTGCTAAGATTATTTCTCGTGCAACAATTAAACCATATCGTAAAGATGTTACCTGGAAAATTCATACTGGTGACCCTGATAGAAGAGCTAAATTACTTGAAAAGCAACGTCGTGGTAAGAAGAGAATGAAAGCTGTCGGAAAAGTAGAAGTACCTCAAGACGCATTTATGGCTGTTCTTAAAATGAACGATGACGATATAAAAGGTAAATAATTGTAACTTCTAGACGTACCAAGTATTATTGGTACGTCTTTATTTGTTTTTTTAAATATATAGTAGTCTCTCAATAAATTATAGCTAACTTGATTTAGTATTTTTTTTGCAAAATGTGATAGAATTTATAACAGCATTAATAAAATTGAGGACAAAGACAATATGGCAAAAGAAACAAGAAATACTTCTAAAAAAGCTTGGATAGTTCGAATTGCTGCAATTATTTTATTAATCATTGGTTTAGGGATGATTTTTAATAGTCAAATCCGAGATTTGATGGTTCGACAAAATCAGACTACTGCTTTGAAGAAATTAAACAAAGAAACTGTTAAAAAAAATCAAGCAAAAAAAGGAATGTTCGATTTTTCAAAAGTTGAAGAAATTGATTTTGGAAAGGTAACTAAATCAAGGGTCAATAATACTGCTGATGCAATTGGCGCAATCGCAATTCCAAGTGTAAAAATGTATCTTCCAATTATGAAGGGACTAAGTAACGATGCCATGTCAACTGGTGGTGGTACAATGCGTCCAGACCAAGTCATGGGAAAAGGAAACTATCCGTTAGCAGGTCACTATATGACGGCCAAGGGTGTTTTATTTTCGCCACTTGAAGATACTAAATTGGGTGAAAAAGTATACTTGACTAATCTTGATAAGATTTATGTTTATCGAATTTATATGAAAAAGGTTGTAGACCCAACTGCTGTTTGGCTAGTTGATAATACTAAGCAAAATATTGTTACTTTAATTACTTGTGCAGATGGTGGTGTTAATCGCTGGGCGATTAGAGGAAAACTAATTGCTGAAAAGCCTGCAACAGATAAGAATTTACAAGTTTTCAAACTTAAATAAAGAGGATTTGCTTTTGTTGAAGAAGTAAATCCTCTTTAACTTTTGCTATAATAGAAACTTAGATGTTATAAATGATTTAGGTGAACTAAAAATAATGAAATGGCAACAAAGACAAGCAAGTAATTTAGATCAAGAATTAATTGAGGATTATGGATTAACAGATATTCAAGCTAAACTCTTTGCATTAAGAGGTATTAATACCGCAGAGAAGCTAGATTTTTGGTTAAATGCAGATGAAAATGATTTGGCTGATCCTTTTTTAATGCATGATATGGAAAAGTCTATTAATCGTATTAATCAGGCAATTGATAATGGTGAAAAAATAACTATTTATGGTGATTATGATGCTGATGGAATTACAGCAACTAGCATTATGATGGATACCTTAGAAATCTTAGGTGCCGATGTTCACTTTTTTATTCCGGATCGTTTTAAAGATGGATACGGTCCAAGTATGAGCCGTTACCAAGAAATAGTAGAAGATGGTACAAAATTAATTATCACAGTTGATAACGGTGTGACTGGCGTTGAAGAAGTTAAATACGCCCAAGAACATGGCGTTGATGTAATATTAACTGATCACCATACATTTCAGGATCAAAAACCAGCCTCTTTTAGTACAGTTCACTGTAACTATCCTGGTCAAAAATATCCTTTTGATGATTATTGCGGAGCCGGAGTTGCTTATACAATGTGTCGGGCATTAATGCAAGATGCAATGCCAGAACTATTAGACTTAGCCATGATCGGAACTATAGGAGATATGGTTAAGGTTACAGGTGAAGGACATATTATCGTTAAGCGTGGTTTAGATATTTTGAACCAAACAGAGCGTCCAGGCTTACGTGCTTTAATTAAGCAGGCTGGTTTAACCATGGGGCAAATTACAGCAACTGATGTCGGTTTTAATATCGCTCCTAGACTAAATGCTGTTGTTCGTCTGGCAGATGCTAGTTTGGCGGTTGAACTACTTTTGAGTGACGATGAAGAACAAGCTGAAGAAATAGCAACGAAAATAGAAGAATTAAATAATGAAAGAAAAGAGCTTACAGCTGAAGTTTATGAAAAATGTTTAGCCCAAGTTAAAGAAAAAGTTTGGCAGCATCGAAATACGCTAGTATTATATAGTCCAGACTTTCATGAGGGTGTGTTAGGCTTAGTAGCTAATAAAGTTGTTGAAAAGCTTCATAAACCGACTCTTGTTCTTACTAAGGATGAAAATGGTGAGTTAAAAGGCTCAGGTCGGTCAAGCAACGGCTTTAATTTATTTGATACTTTAGAGCCAATGAAAGATGATTTTTTAGATAAATTTGGCGGACATGATTTTGCCTGTGGCTTATCTTTGAAAGCTGATAAACTTGAAGAACTGCGTTCACGTTTTGAAAAAAGCTTTAAGCCAAATACGGATCTTGAAGTAAAAGATTTCGATTTTGAATTAAATTTAAGAGAAGTTACGCCAGATACATTAACGGAAATTAATTTGGTCGGTCCCTTTGGAACAGGAAATCCCGAACCAGTATTTAGTATCAGCGAACCGCACATCAAGAGCCTATTTAAGATGGGAAAAGATAAGAATCATGTGAAGTTTACTGCAGAAAAAAATAATGGCAAACTAACAATTGTAGGTTTTAATAAAGGTTTTTTGAATCAGAACTTGCTTCCGTTTATTAAAGAATTATATGTAACTTTATCTCTCAATAGCTGGAAAAACGTTTCTACTGTTCAAGGAATGCTGGCTGGAATTGAATATGGAGCACCTAAACTAGCAGTTTTTGACCAAGTGATTGACATGAGGCAAGAAGATTATGTGATGGGATTTGCTGACAGGTATTTGATTTTTGATAAGAATACTATTTCTTGGGCTAGAAATGGTTTAGGAATTCCAGAGGAAAAGCTTAGCCTTGCTAAAGATTATCATGGAAATTCTGAGATTGTAGCTTTATTAGATACTCCGCGTAATCAACTTGAATTAAACACAGCTTTAGAAAATAAATATCATCAGCTCTACCTACGTTTTTTATTTGATAAATTACCAATTAATAATTTGCCTAGTAGGGATGCTTTTGGTAAAACATTGAAATATATTTATGCTCACCCTAACTTGACTATTGATGATTATCAGGTGGTATCTTCTTATCTTGGTTTGGATTATCAAGCTATTTTGTTTATTTTAAGAGTATTTTTTGAATTACGTTTTGTTTCATTTATTGATGGAAAAATTATTGGCAATAAGAGTCCTGAAAGCAAAAAATTAACAGCTTCAAGATATTTTACTAGTGTAGCATCACAGATTAAATTTAAAAATCAGCTTAGAACAATGCCTAGTGATCAACTAATTAGTTACGTTAAACAATATTTAAAGTGATCATTACTAGTCATAAATTAATAAAAAGTTCGGTTTAAAACTGATTTTAATTTGAAAATTTGGTAAAATATACAGGTCAAAGGCCGTTAGGTCTGATTTTTCAATGAAAGTCTAAAATGGAGGTTTCTCTTTAAATGGCAATTGATTTTAAAGAACACATTGCAAGTGTAAAGGATTTTCCAAATAAAGGAATTATCTTTCGCGATATTACCCCAATTTTGCAAGATGGGAAGCTATATCGAGCTGCTACTCATGAATTAGCTGAGTATGCTAAGAGTCGTGGAGCAGAAGTAATTGTTGGTCCTGAAGCTCGTGGATTTATTGTTGGCTGTCCTGTTGCAACAGAATTAGGGATTGGTTTTGTACCGGCACGTAAGCCTCATAAGTTGCCACGCGAAGTAGAAAGTGCTTCTTATGATTTAGAATATGGTTCAAATGTCTTAGAAATGCATAAAGATGCAATTAAGCCAGGACAAAAAGTTGTTATTTGCGATGATTTGATGGCTACTGCAGGTACTTTACATGCAACTAAGGAATTAATTGAAAACTTAGGTGGAGAAGTAGTTGGTGCAGCATTTTATATTGAATTAACTGACTTGAAGGGAAGAGAACAATTCCCTGATTTAGATATTTACAGTCTTGTTAAGTACCACGGTGCTTAAGAGCTAAGAAGGCCAATTAAGGCCTTTTTATTTTGCTCAATTTTAATCGGTTTTGTATTAATTTAATAAAAAGCGCATAATAGTTAATGTTTGTTTGAAAGAGGGAGTGTTTTAGTTTTTTATGAAAAAAGACAAATCCGTCAAAATTGGATTAAAAACTCTAGTTTTGATGATCTTTTCAGCCATTTTTGGCTTTAGCAATTCATTAACTGCCTATTATCAAATGGGGTATGCAAGTATTGTTTGGTATATTATAACCGCAATTTTATTCTTTTTGCCTTCTGCACTTATTTTTGCGGAATATGGAGCAGCTTTTAAGGGAGTTAAAGGTGGAATTTTTTCTTGGCTTAAAGGATCAGTTAGTGAAAAAACTGCATTTATTGGTACTTTTATTTGGCTAGCTGCGTGGGTTGTTTGGCTGGTGTCATCGACTCAATTTTTCTTGGTATCAGTGTCGACTGCAATTTCAGGTCATGATACAACGCAAAATTGGCATTTTTTAAACTTGTCATCGACACAATTATTGGGAATTTTAGAAGTAATATTTTTAGTAGTAGTGACTTTTTTTGCCGCTAAAGGTGTCGATAAAATTGCTGCTGTAAGTAATGTTGGTGGCTTTTTTACTTTAGCTATTACAATTGGCTTTACTTTAGTATCTATTTTAGTTTTCTTTTTGAATCAAGGACATCTAGCAGAACCGTTGACTGTGCAATCATTAGTTCATTCTCCTAATCCGGCTTTCCAGTCTCCAATTGCTGTGGTGTCATTCATTGTTTATGCATTATTTGCTTATGGCGGTTTAGAAACTTCAGCGGGAGTAATTGATTCTGTTGATAAACCTGAAAAGACTTTTCCTAAAGCTTTGATTACAGCTATGGTCTGGATGACAGCTTTATATGTCTTGAATATTTTAATGTGTGGAGTTGCTGCAAATTGGAGTAGCGAATTAAGTGGCAAAAATGTTGATTTGGCCAATGTGGAATATGTTTTAATCAACAATTTGGGAGTAGAAACAGGAAAGGCTTTTGGACTTTCTCATTCAGCTTCCCTAACACTGGGTGCTACATTTTCTCGTTTTGCCGGATTAGCTGATGTATTGGCTGGAATTTCAGCAGCATTTTTAATGGTTTATTCACCTGTTAAATCGTTTATTGAAGGTTGTGATCCTAAACTTTTACCTAAAAACTTGGTTAAATTGAATAAACATGGCATGCCAGAACGTTCAATGTGGGTTCAGGCGGTGATTGTTAGTGTTATTATCTTATTTATTTCTTTTGGTGGTAATGCAGCAGGTCAGTTTTATACTATTTTGATGGATATGATGAATGTTTCATCGTCAGCACCTTACTTATTTTTGATTGGAGCTTATCCTTTCTTTAAGATGAAGCAAGGAATTGATCGTCCATTTGTATTTATTGAGGGAAAGAAGCGTGTCTGGACGGTAACAATTGTAGTTTGGCTTGTAGTTGCAATTGGTATTATCTTTACTTGTGTTGAGCCACTCTTTACTGGAGATTATGCAACATCCTTCTGGACTGCTATTGGACCAGTAGCCTTTGGAATTATTGCTTGGGTATATTATTCATATCAAGAAAGAAAAAGCATTACTGTAGTGGATGAAGAAGAATAACAAAAAAAGAAGCATCTATAGTTTAAAAACTAAGAAGCTTCTTTTATTTTGGTCATTTTTATAAAATTGGTGATAGTAATCTTGAGAAATATTGTTTAAACTTACGCCAATGAGATTGTTTATTAAAGTATTGCTTAGTTAATAATGTTGACTCTTTTAGATCTTTTTCAAATATTTCTTTTAATTCAGTTGCAAGGGCAGGATTGTATGTAAAAGCATTTACCTCAAAATTAAGCTGGTAACTCCGAAAATCTTGATTAGCCGAACCGACTGAGGCAATATTAGAACCACTTACAATAGTTTTAGCATGGATGAAGCCATTATCATACTTATATACTTTTACGCCATGATTAACTAAGTACTTAGCGTAATATTCGGTTGCTCGATAAACGAAAGCATGATCTGGCATAGATGGAATCATGATTCGAACGTCTACACCACTCTTTGCAGCAATAATTAAGGCCTCTAAGATGGAGTCACCTGGAATTAAATATGGTGTTTGAATGTAAACGTAGTTTTGTGCTTGCGCAATTATTTCTTCATAAGCTCGACGAATACCAAAATTACTGTTGTCAGGACCTGAAGAAACAATTTGCATTGGAACTAAATTTTTTTCCTGGACAACTTTTAATCTGAATTTTTCAATTAAATTATCGACACTATACGTAGGAAGATGGGATTTACGACAACTTGTATTCCAATCCATTGCAAACCTAATTTCCATCAGGAGAGCAGCTTGTCCTGTTACTCGTAAATGCGTGTCACGCCAATGACCGAATTTTTTGCTTCGATCAACATACTGGTCTCCAATATTAAAACCACCAATATAACCAATTTGATTGTCGATGATAACCAGTTTTCGGTGTAAATGATAGTTAGCACGAGGGGTAGTAAAGAAACGATTACCAGCTGTTGAAATGAATGGTTGAGCGTTTCCACCTAGTTGTCGAAGTTTATTGAAAAAAGAAGGTTTTGTACCGCGAGAGCCACTAGCATCGTACAGAACTCTAACTTTAACACCGCGATTAGCAGCTTTTTCTAGTGCTTTTAGAACTTGGTTACCTAATTGGTCATCATAAAAAGTATAAAATTCAATATTAATACTACTTTTTGCTTGGTCGATATTTTTGATAAGATTTTTAAATAAAACTTTTCCATCAATAAAAGTTTCTACTTCATTGTTAAAGGTCAGGAGGGCATCATCATTATTTAAATTTAATTCAACAAGTCTTCGTGCCCGGGGATTTTGATCTTTATTAGGTAATAGATCGTGTAATTTTAATAATTTATTTTGCTCATTTAAGAATTGGTCTCGGAATTTTTGCTGTTCAGCTTTAATTGAAAAAATATCATCATGAGATAGTTGACGACCAGTGAATAAATATAGAATAAAACCAATATATGGTAAGAGCGATAGAATTAAAAGCCAAGCCCAGGTTGAGGCAATATCACGATGGCTGCGAAAAACTGTCCAAATAGCTAAGCCAACATTAATTAACCAAAGTATTTCAATAATGCGTCTTATGATATCCCAGGTTAAAATCATTAAAATCCCTCCAAATTGTATAGATAATTAATTCTACCATATCTTAAAATATACAAAATATAGTATTTGTATTTACCAAAGCACTAAATATATGATAATTTAAGGTATAATATGCGCAATAGAAAGAAGAAAGATAATGGCAACTTTAGAGCAACCATACTTGGATTTACTAAATAAAATTATGATTGAAGGTCATGATAAGGAAGATAGAACTGGCACGGGGACAAGAAGTATATTTGGAGCTCAAATGCGGTTTAATCTGAGTGAGGGTTTTCCTATTTTAACTACTAAACGAGTTCCTTTTGGTCTTATTAAAAGTGAATTGTTGTGGTTTTTAAGAGGAGATACTAATATTCGGTTTCTATTAGAACACAATAATCATATTTGGGATGAATGGGCGTTCAAAAACTGGGTTGAAAGTGATGAATATCATGGCCCTGATATGACTAATTTTGGACTCAGAAGTCAAGAAGACGCCAAATTTAAGCAAGTCTATCAAGAAGAGATGAAGAAATTTGATGAGCGAATCTTAGCTGACCGGGATTTCGCAGTCAAATTTGGTAATCTTGGAGATGTTTATGGCGCTCAATGGCGTCACTGGCAAAAGCGAGAGGGTGGTTTTATTGATCAAATTCAAAATGTGATTGATCAAATTAAAAAGACGCCATATTCAAGAAGATTGATTGTTAGTGCCTGGAATCCAGAAGATGTACCAAATTCAGCACTCCCACCTTGTCATGTTTTATTTCAATTTTATGTTAATGATGGTCGTTTAAGCGTTCAGCTTTATCAGCGATCAGGAGATATGTTTTTAGGAGTTCCCTTTAATATTGCGAGCTATTCTTTACTAGTTAATTTAATTGCTCAAGAAACTGGTCTTAAACCAGGTGAATTTATTCATACTTTAGGGGATGCGCATATTTATCGAAACCATTTTGATCAAGTAAAAGAATTATTGACTAGAAAACCATATGACTCGCCAAAGCTTTGGCTAAATCCTGATAAGAAAAAGATTGAAGACTTTGAAATGTCAGATATTAAACTCGTTGACTATAAGCATCATGGTACTATTAAAGCTCCCGTAGCTGTTTAGTTTATATAATTGTGAGAGGGGAAGGATGAGAATGATAAGGTTTATTTGGGCTGAGGATGAAGATGGACATATTGGTTACCAAGGGACATTACCTTGGCATTTGCCTGCTGATTTAAAACATTTTAAGGATTTAACTTCTAATCATATAATTGTTATGGGAAGACGGACCTTTGAAAGTTTCCCTGGACTGTTGCCTAAAAGACAACATATTATTCTCTCAACTAGTCCAACTTTACAACGTAAATATCAAAATAACGCACATGTTAAAATTTTTTCTCAACTTAAAGAACTAAAGAATTGGATAAAGGACCATAGTGAACAGACAATTGATATTATTGGTGGAGCAAGAGTTTTTGAAGAATTCATGGATGAGGTTGATATGATTGAAAAGACTAAGATTCACCATGTCTTCAAAGGTGATACTTTGATGCCAAAGATAAATTATGAAGATTTTGAACTAATCAATACTAAAGCTCACCAAGCAGATGAGAAGAATAAATTTGCCTATGATTTTTTAGAATATGAAAGAAAAGAGAAATAATAGGCTTATAAAAGAGGCTGATAATCATTATATAGATGTAATGATTTTTGGCTTTTTTTGATACATTTAGTTACCGGTAACACTTTATTTACCGTTGAAAGCAGTTTCACCCTCACTTAATATAAAAATGTTGAAAGCGCTTGTGCGCTAATGATGAGGGAGAAAACTATGAATGAAAATGATAAAGTAGCGGGTTTACCAGAACTTGCTAAAAGCGTGATTTGGATGATTAATTTTGGATATTTAGGTATTCAAATTGCTTTTACGCTTGAAACATCGCAAATGAGTCGTATTTTTCAAACTTTAGGTGCAGATCCTACGAAGTTAGGCTGGTTCTTTATTTTGCCGCCTTTGGCTGGCTTAGTTGTTCAACCAGCCATTGGATCACTTTCTGATAAAACTTGGGCACCTAAGCTTGGGGGAAGAAGATTACCATATTTATTAATTGGAATGATTTTTGCGGTAATTATGATGCTACTCTTACCAAATATCGGAAATTTTGGCTTAGGCTATGGATCGGTTGAGGCTCTAGTTTTTGGTGCTATTGCCATTGCTATTTTAGATGTATCTGCCAATATGGCTATGCAGCCCTTTAAAATGATGATTGGTGATATGGTTAATGATGAACAAAAATCATATGCATATGGCATTCAAAGTATGCTTTCAAATTCTGGTGCAGTAATTGCAGCATTTTTCCCATTTTTATTAACAATTTTGGGAGTTGCTAATACTGCTAAAAAGGGTGTGGTACCACAATCAGTTGTAATCTCTTTTTATGTAGGAGCTGCAATCCTTGTTATTACTAGCTTGTTAACAGTAACAAAGGTACATGAATATGATCCTCAAACTTATGCACGTTATCATGGTATTAATGAAGAAGATAATAAAAAAGATGGAAATTGGTTTGTCTTATTAAAAAAAGCACCCAAAGTTTTCTGGGAAGTTTCATTAGTTCAATTATTTTGCTGGTTCTCATTTCAATATTTATCAACTTATGCTACTGGCGCAATTGCAGCTAATGTATGGAAAGCATTTGATCCAGCTTCTGTTGGTTACCAACTTGCAGGTAACTGGTTTGGCGTTTTGACTGCTGTACAATCAATTGCTGCCGTAATTTGGTCATATATTTTGGCAAAAGTACCAAATGACCATCATAAGTTAGGGTATGGAATTAGTTTATTGCTTGGAGCTGTGGGATATGGCTCGATCTTTTTTATTCAATCTCAAAATTTGCTTATCTTGTCATTTATTTTGATTGGAATTTCTTGGGCAGCTATGAATACTTATCCTTTAACTCTGGTTTCGAATGCTTTATCGGGCAAACATATGGGGACGTATTTAGGATTATTTAACTGTTCAATTTGTTTACCGCAGATTATTGCTTCATTATTGAGTTTCGTACTATTTCCACTCTTAAAATGTTCAATGCCAGCCATGATGCTGACGGCAGGAATTTCTGGAGTGTTGGGGGCAATTTCCGTTTTATTTATTAAGGAAACGTATGGAAACTAATTTAATTTATTGTTTTTCATTAAAAATTTATACTTAGAGAGCAAAAAAGAAGCAGCCTACTAAAAAATGGTAGACTGCTTCTTTTAATTATTTATTTTTCATAATTGGTTGATAGAACAAATCAATTATAATAGCAGCGATTAAAGCTACAATTATTGTTAATCCAAGATTGGCGAAGTTGATTTTAGTCATTGCTAAGCCCAGTATTGCGAGAGCGAAAGTTAGTAAAACATCAATAATTTGAACAGTCGCAACTGACTTTGATGGAGCTGATTGCCAGAAAAATTTTCTAGTTCTAGTGATTAAAACAATTAACATTGCGCTTAGAACGAGGTAAACGTAAACCATTGTTGATACTGTCCCTTGAGCATAATTATGAGAGACAAGGTACCAAACAAAGCCAAAACCAATTACAGTCCAACCAGCTGCTAACGAGAAAGCAATTTTAGCTAATTTCAGCATATTCCAGCTTTCTGGTTTATAAGTAATATAATATGCGTGTTATCGGTACCAATCATCATCGTTACCATGTTATTCATGATCGTGTAAATAACCATTGCATTTAGAGCCATTGGGATGTAGTTGAAACATAAGTAGCCAAATGTCAAAAGCATGGTTAATTCTGCTGTACGAGATAATTTGGTTAAAGACCAAGTTGTCATTCTTTGATAAACGCGGTGACCAGCATCTAGAATTTTAACAATTGGAGTAAGCCCATCTTCTAGGAGCACCATCTTACCACTTCGTTTGGCAACGTCGGCGGCATTTGAAACGGCAATTCCAACTTCAGCTTGTTTTAAGGCTGGTGCATCATTGACACCATCCCCAGTCATTCCAACAATATAACCATCTTGCTGGAAGAGTTTAACCATTTTTAATTTATCTTCAGGGAGTACATCAGCAATTCCAGCTAGGTCATTAACATCAGTTTTGTCATTAAAATCATGAATTGAAATAACTTTTCCGGTTAAACCGACTTCTTTTGCAACTGCTTCAGCTGTCTTGCGATTATCTCCAGTCAGCATAATTGGTTTAATTCCGCGTCTCTTAAGCTCCTCTAGAGCTTTTTTTGAATCTGATCTAACTTTATCGCGTAGGATAAATACACCTGCAAGTTTATTATTGATCAAAACAGCAACTGAGCGTCCAGCTGTAAAGTCAATATCTTTTGCCTCTTGATCAGCATTTTTATCGATTAAAGATAGTTGTTTAAAAGAGCCTAATTTAATGTTGTAGTTTTTAATCTCAGCCATTGAATAACCAGTATTAGAAGTAAAAGGCGTAAAAGAGTTAGGTGTATCAGGAGTAATTCCTTTTTCTGCTAGATATTCGTCAATAGCAGTATCAATAATGCTTGGACTACGCTTATCTGTTGCAGCTCCTACTAGAGCTAAGACCTCTTTATTTGGGAGGCTACTTAAGTTGTCCCATTGAGAAACAGCGGTTTTATTTTCAGTGATAGTTCCAGTTTTATCAAGTAAAAGTAAGTTTAAGTTAGCAGCATCTTGAATTCCTGTTAAGTCTGAAGTTAGAACTCCTTCTTTACTAAGGCGCGTTGCTTCAAAGGAATTAGATAGGGCAAAAGTAGATGGCATTGCAACTGGAATAGAAGCAATAAACATCATAGCCAAGAATGGTAACATTTCAATGACATTTTGTCCTCTAATTAAAGCTGCAATTACCAAAATTAAAGTTAAAACTCCATCTAATAAACAAAGGTAGTAAATAATTCTGGTAAGGAGTTGTTGCAAGTGACCAGGAGCTGCAGAATTGTTAATTAAATTGATAGTTTTACCTGAGCGAGAATTACTTCCAGTTGCAGTTACTGTAGCTAAAGCATCACCATCAACTACAGTTGTTCCAGCATAGGCAGTATCGCCAATAGATTTTTTAATAGCCTTTGACTCACCTGTGATAGAGCTTTCGTCAACTGTAATTTGACCTTGAACAATTTTTACATCAGCAGCTAAAACATCTCCGCGCTTTAAGCTAATTAAATCTCCCACAGCTAAAAACTTTGAATTAAGTTGTTTCCATTTTCCGTTTCGTTTTACTGAAACTGTAGGAGTTAATTCGTGAGAAATTGTATTTAAAACTCGGCGAGATTTTTTCTTTTGAGTTGCACCGTTAAAGGCCGCAAATAAAAGCATTAGTAAAACAAATAGGGACTGGATCCATTTGCCCAAAATACATTCTAAGATCAACGCAGCTTCTAAGATCCAAGCAGATAAGTTCCATAATTTTGACATGAATTCTTTAAAGAAATTGAATTCAGGTTCAGGTACCTCATTGAGACCGTCTTTTTCTAGACGTTCTTTTGCCTGGGCATCGGTTAGTCCGTGCAAGTCTTTAGTTTCCATGAAAATCCTCCATTAAATCTTTTTCTTAAAGTATTTTAGCGCAGTTCTTGCTATTAAGAAAATATCAAATTAAGATATAAGATATTAAAAAAATAGATATCAATTAAGAAGATGAACGATAATGAATCTAAAACAATTAAAATATTTTCTAGTGGTAGCTGAAGAAAGACAAATTACATCTGCTGCTAAAAAATTGTTTATTGCGCAGCCACCTTTAAGTTATCAGCTAAAACAATTAGAAAAAGAAATTGGAGCACAACTTTTTATTAGAAATGCTCATGGGATGGAATTAACTGAAGAGGGAAAGGTATTTCAAAAGTATGCTGAAAAAATTGTTGACCTTAGTTTGACTGCAACAAGCCAAATTCGGCAAATTAAAGCAGGCGAATTAGGTAAAATTCGGATTGGAGTTATTTCTTCCTGTGGAGGAGTTGTACCAAATAAGCAATTTAAGAAATTAATTAACTATTATCCAAATGTATCTTTTGAAATACACGAAGCAAATACTTTTGGAATTATTGAACAATTGCAGGATGGTATTTTAGATTTAGGAATTGTAAGAACTCCGTTTAACCTTGAAGGATTAAATTTTAAAGATTTTCATCAAGAACCGATGGTTGCAGTTACAAATGAAAATGATTTTGAGGGAGAGAAGATTGAACATTTAAGTCAATTAAAAGATAAGCCGATTATTTTATATCGTCGTTTTCAAGAAATATTCAATCGAAGTTTTCGTCATCAAGGGATTCGACCTTTCTACGCAGTAACTTGCGATGATGCTCGAACAGCAATTCACTGGGCTGATGAAGGACTGGGAGTTGCATTAGTTCCTAAATCAATAGCACAGGCATACGCAAAAAGTAATATTGTCTCAATTAAACATGCTCACTGGATCACGCATTTAAATATTGTATGGCGTAAAGATAGACAAGTTACACCATTGATGGAAAGAATTATTGAAATGTTTTAACTAAAAAAGCCAACCAAAACGGTTGGCTAGAAATTTAATTGTTTTTAATAATTTTATGGTTTAGGTAACGCTCAATAGCCTGGCGCATTAATTTGATTTTGCGGGGCTTGTAAATAATGATCTTTGCCATAATACGAGTCCTTTCATTGTCAATCAGTATATTTTTAAGATACAGGAAAAATATGAAAGAATAGTGACTTTTTAAAGACTAATTTTAGAATTGGCATTTTTTTATTTACCATTTATTTCTTAATTGCTATAATAAGAGCGTTGTAATTGGAGAGTTGGCAGAGTGGTAATGCACCGGACTCGAAATCCGGCGAACCGGCTTATACCGGCGCGCAGGTTCAAATCCTGTACTCTCCTTAATTTTATGTAGCTTTACGGTATATTAGTATTACTTAATATTGATATACCGCTTTTTTTATCTTAATTTGTTAAATAAATTTTAAAAACGTATGTCTTTTATTTATTTGCTGTTACAATGATCATTAGCACATTTGATTGAGGTTAGATAAAAGTGAAATTGCATTGTTTAATTCAATTAATGATTTCAGCAATAATTCTATTAGGATTAATATTTAATATTAGAAATTCGCGTCTCTTTAATTTTTATGATCATCTATTGCACCATAAACTTGTTAGAAATAGAGATAGCAAAATTTGGAAGATTATTACAGTTTTAAATGAACCTAAAGTGATTGTAGTTTGGGATTTTTTGCTAGCTGGACTTTTAGTTTTGCTTGATCATCCCTGGTTAGCAGTCTGGGCACTTGGTACTTTAGCTGTAACTGATGCAGTTGGCATTTTTTTGAAGCATTCAGTGAAAAGACAAAGACCTTTATCAATGAAAACTTATCGAGATGGATATAGCTTTCCGAGTGGCCATGTTTTAAGTGCCACGATAATGTCGTTGATGCTTTGGCAGATTTTCGGACATACTATGGGGATTTGGTTGCTAATTACTTTGATAATTGCTTGGGGACTAGTGGTTATTTCACGTTTAAACATGCGAGCACATTATCCATCTGACGTTTTAGGAGCGACTAGCTTAGCTCTATTTTGTTTTACAATTGCACAACAACTTTTGGGATTGGCCTTTTAAGGGTCAATCTTTTTTTACAAAAAAATAATTGCTTCTTTAGTTTACATACTCACAAAGTTGCTTTAAAATAAATCTGTAGTCAAAAGGGCTATGCCTAAAAGCGACGAAAGACACTGACTAGTGCCAATTCGGTTAGTTTGTATTTTTCGCCACAAATTTAAGGAGGATTTTTTTAATGCTCAAATCAGTTATTGAGAATGTACATGCACTTGAAATCTTTGATTCACGTGGTAACCCAACTGTTGAAGTTTTCGTTACCCTTTCAAACGGTGTCGTAGGTAAGGCTGAAGTTCCATCAGGTGCTTCAACCGGTGAAAACGAAGCTGTTGAATTACGTGATGGTGGTTCACGTCTTGGTGGTAAAGGTGTTATGAACGCTGTTAACAACGTTAACACTGAAATCAATGATGCTTTAAAGGGATTAGATCCACACGATCAACCAAACATTGACGCAACTATGATCGCTTTAGACGGTACTCCAAACAAGGGTCGTCTTGGTGCTAACGCTATCTTGGGTGTATCTATGGCTACTGCTTGTGCAGCTGCTAAGGATAACCACCAACCATTGTACCGTTACCTTGGTGGTACTGACCTTGAAATGCCTCAAACTTTCCACAACGTTATTAACGGTGGTGAACACGCAGACAACGGTATCGATATTCAAGAATTCATGATTACTCCAGTTGCTAAGACTTCATTCCGTGATGGTTTTGAAAAGATCGTTAACGTTTACCACACTTTGAAGAAAGTTCTTGAAGACATGGGTTACGAAACTGGTTTAGGTGACGAAGGTGGTTTCGCTCCTAACATGAAGAACTCAGAAGAAGCTTTAAAGGCATTACATGAATCAATCATTAAGGCTGGTTACAAGCCAGGTGAAGATATTGCTATCGCATGTGACTGTGCTGCTTCATACTTCTACAACAAAGAAGACGGCAAGTACCACCTTGAAGGTAAAGTTCTTACTGACGAAGAATTGGCAGATTACTACGACAAGTTACTTGATGAATTCCCAGAATTAATTTCTATGGAAGACCCATACGATGAAAACGATGTTGAAGGTATGGTTAAGTTCACTGAAAGCCACAAGGACCGTATTCAAATCGTTCTTGACGACTTCATTTGTACTAACCCTAAGCTTTTGAACAAGGCTATTCACGAAGGTGCTGGTAACGCTTCATTAATCAAGTTGAACCAAATTGGTACTGTTACTGAAACTCTTGAAACTATTCGTCTTTCACGTAAGAATGGTTACAACACTATGATTTCTCACCGTTCAGGTGAAACTGGTGATACCTTCATCGCTGACTTCGCAGTTGCTGTTAACGGTGGCCAATTGAAGTCTGGTGCTCCAGCTCGTTCAGAACGTGTTGAAAAGTACAACCGTTTACTTGAAATCGAAGAAGAACTTGGTAAGGGTGAACGTTTAGCATTCTTCCCAGACAACGTTGACTTAGATTAATTTAAGTTAATATTTCTTTAAAAAGAGATTGATTTTTGATCAATCTCTTTTTTTATGCTTGAGATAGTTATGGAAAGTAAGTAAACTAGATACTATAGTTATAGAAAGGAAGATTAGTTGAAAAAGAAAATTAAATCTTTTGATAATAAAACTGTATTAACAATTGGACGAATTGGATCTGTATTGTCTGTTTTGATGTATGTTTCTTATATTCCTCAAATTATGAATAATTTGCAAGGAAACTATGGAAATCCAATTCAGCCATTGGTCGCGGCTATCAACTGCCTTATTTGGGTTTTATATGCTCTTTTAAGAGAGAAGAAAGATTGGCCGTTATTTGTAGCTAATTTTCCAGGAATCTTATTTGGATTAACTACATTTATTACTAGTTTGCATTAATTCTTCAGTCGATCGCTTTCTATAAGAAAAATTAGATGTAAGAGGGGAAAATAATTTGATTACTGTCTCAGATTTAAGTTTGAATTTATCTGGTCGTACTTTATACGAAGATGTTAACTTAAAATTTACTCCCGGTAATTGTTATGGAGTAATTGGCGCTAATGGTGCAGGTAAGTCGACTTTTTTAAAACTTTTAGAAGGTAAAATTGAACCTACAACGGGAAATATCTCTATTGACGCTAATGAAAGAATGTCTAGTTTAAATCAAGATCACTTTGCCTTTGAAGATTTTACTGTTTTAGATACTGTGATTCAGGGTCATAAAGAACTTTATCAAGTAATGAAGGACAAGGATGAACTTTATTCTAAGCCAGACTTTAGCGATGAAGATGGGGTAAAGGCAGCAGAATTAGAATCAAAGTTTGCAGAACTTGATGGTTGGAATGCGGAAGCTGATGCGTCTAAGTTGCTGCAGTCTTTAGGTATTCCAGAAGACTTGCATCAAAGTAAAATGAGTGAGTTGCCAGAAGCCGAAAAAGTTAAAGTTTTATTAGCGCAAGCCCTGTTTGGTAATCCTGATATTCTTTTGCTTGATGAACCAACTAACGGTTTGGATGTTCATACTGTAAACTGGCTTGAAGATTTTTTGGCTGATTATCCAAATATTGTCATTGTTGTATCTCACGACCGTCATTTTTTAAACCAAGTATGTACGCAAATGTGTGATGTAGATTATGGCAAAATTCAGCTATATATGGGAAATTATGATTTCTGGTATGAATCAAGTAAACTTGCATCTGAATTAGCAGCTAACCAAAATGCTAAGAAAGAAGAAAAAATCAAAGAGTTGCAAGAATTTATTGCACGTTTTTCGGCAAATGCATCTAAGTCTAAACAAGCTACTTCAAGAAAGAAGCAGTTAGAAAAAATTACGCTTGATGATATTAAACCATCTTCTCGTAAATATCCTTATGTCAAGTTTGAAATGCACCGGGACTTAGGAAATGACTTATTGAAAGTAGAAGATGTGTCCTATAGTGTTGACGGTGAAAAGATTTTAGACCACGTTTCATTTATCGTTCGTCCTGGTGATAAAGTTGCTTTCTTGTCACGCAATACCTTGGCAACTACTGCTTTAATGGATATTATTGCTGGTAAAGTAAAGCCAGAAAGTGGTACTGTAACGTGGGGACAAACAACTGCGTTTAACTACATGTCTCGCGATTTGAATGCTAACTTTAACAATGATGAATTAACGATTTTAGATTGGTTGCGTCAATATGCTACTAAAGAACAAGACGATAACACTTTCTTACGTGGTTTCTTAGGCCGAATGCTCTTTTCTGGAGAAGAAATAGATAAAAAAATTAAGGTACTTTCCGGGGGAGAAAAGGTGCGCTGTCAGCTCTCTAGGATGATGTTAGAACCAGCTAATGTATTGGTAATGGATGATCCTACTAACCACTTGGATTTAGAGTCAATTACTTCCCTTAATGACGCATTAAAGGACTATCAAGGATCGATTCTATTTACTTCTCATGATCATGAATTTATTCAAACTATTGCTGATCATATTGTGGAAGTTGGACCTAAAGGAATTGTTAGCCGTGCTGATACGAGCTATGATGAATTTTTAAATAATCAAAATATTCAAGATCAAGTTGAAAAAATTTACTAATATTAAATAAAAGAAAAAACTTTGACAAATAGAACACAAAATTGCAATTCTAAATGTCAAAGTTTTTTATTTATCTTCTTTAGCAAAAGTATTAATTATAGTAATAAAACTCTTAGCTAAAGCTTCTTCCTGTTCAACAGGAAGTTTTTTCATATCATTTGTAAGCTTGTCAAGAAAAACACGGTCATTACTTAACTTATTTACAAATGTCTGTGATTCAGGAGTTTTTGAGGATTCATCAATTAAAGTAATTACGGATGTTTGTAGTGCCTTTGCAATCGTATCTAATTTTTGAATACTGATATTTTGGTTACCTGTTCTTTCAATTTTAGAGATGAAATTTACTGATAGACTACTGAATTCCGCCAGGTCTTCTTGAGTCATTCTCAAACTCCTGCGTCTTTTTTTGATCGCAGCTCCTAAGTTGTCTATCACTTCAATCACAATTCCTTTCACACAGATTTCTGCCTGCGCTTTTTAGAATAAAGTTAAACTGTAATTAAATGAAGAATTTATAATATTATCTTCCTTCATTTAGTATATTCATACACCAAAACCTGTTGGACAAACGCTAACCATACTGGCGCTATGAGCTATTAAAATATATTTAAACTTAGGAAATTTGAGAGAGGCGAAAAGCAGTATAACAAATATCAAAATTTTAATGTAGTTATTTTATTAAATTTTAAGAAATTTTGCTATTTCCAGTAGCATAATCTAGATTTACCCCATCTTGTACATTGAAAATATAAACATGAAAATGAACATCATTGGAATTAATCGATTGTCCTTCCATTTCGACTCCACGGGCGAGTAATTCATTATTTCTAAAAATTGGTGTTACGCGGTAGCGAACATAATTAGCCGGCGAGGATTTTAAGTAAGTGGCTACTTCATTTTCATACATTAGCATGTCGGGATCATTTAAGTGTCTAGTTCCAGTCATTAAGTTTTTCCAATTATTATTTTGACCGGTTAATTGGTAGCCAATTAAGTGTGAACGATTAAAGAGCCAATGGTGGTTAATCTTTTTATTGTGCCAGCCAGTTGGGTTAACATGAAGAGCTTCTCTTTTAGCCTTTGGCATTAATGATTTGTTTAAAAGTGCATTGGCAGCTGTTACTCGATTTTGAGAATCAAGATCACCATATTTTTGCCAAGCGCCATGGCTGGTATCCAAATCTTCTTTTGAAAAATCAGGATTATTATTATCAACATTAATAATACTTTTACCCTCGTAGTTGAGAGTAGATAGTTTTTGTTTACTTAAAGACTCAACAGCATTGGGGTTGGTGTAATGTTTTAATTGTTTTTGAAGATCAGCTATTTTTTTGTCCAAAGAGCTAATTTTCTTTTCAACTTTTTGGTTTTTATTTTTTAAGCGACTAACTTCTTTTTGATTACTATAGTCATACTTATATTTTTTAACAATCTTGATATCACTAGCTGAACTTGTCTGTGAGATATATGTTTGACTTGCACCTAACGAAAATAAGAGGGCAGCTGCTAAAAATTGAGTAAATTTTTTATTTATCATTATCTTTTTGCCTTTCTATAACCAGCATTAATAGCATCTTGTTCGCTGTTAAAATAGACTGCATTAGCTGAATGCATGTGGTAGCCTGCTTGTCCGGGAACGTGATAGATCATTGAATTGCGATTTCCGACAATTGTACCTTGATTTGCCGTATATAGATCGCCTTGACTGGATGAGCTATCATTATTGGTTTCTTGATTTTGCTGAGCTTTTTTCTGGGCTTCTTCAATTTCTTTCTTTTTAGCAGCAGCTTCTTTTTGAGCTTGGACTTCTGCGGCTTTTCTTTCTTGTTCAGCTTCTTGTTTTTGTTTTTCTTCTTTTTCTTGATAGTTATCAAGTTGCTTTTTTAATTTATCATATTCAGCTTGCTTGTTTTTTTCTTCCTGTGTGAGAACTTTAGCTCTAGCTTTTTCTTTATTTAGTTCATCCGTTCCCACTTTTTTAGTAATTGTCTCAGTAGCAGTCTTATGGGCTACTTTTTTGCTTTTAGTTAAAGTGGTTTTTTGAGCGGATTGATGGCTTGTAGTATGTGTATTAGGAGAGGTAGCCAGCCCTAATACGAAGAATAGGCCAAGCGTGACGCAATTTGCCCAAAGAATTGGGTGAGAGGTCTTTTTAAATAAAAATTTTTTAACAAGATAATATGGAATTAGGTAGAACCAAAAGAGGATCCACATGATTATTTTGACAACTTTATTTTTCATCTTACTTTCTCCATTCATAAATATCCTCATGTATCAGGATAATATAATGGTTTCGATAAGAAAATAAAAAATTAAAAAAAGACTTGACGAAAATTGCTTAAGATTATAATATATTTTTAACAATTAACTTAAACATTTTGCTAGTTGAGTAAATTAGGAATGTTCTTTTAGAGAGTCTACGTGTGGTGGAAGTAGATAGGACAGCTAATTGAAGATGGACTAGAAATTAAAATGGTGGTAATGAATTTTAATAATGAGTTATCAACGGAGTTGCGATCGTTAACAACGCAAGGTAATTCCTATTTGATTGTAGGAGCTACTTACTAAGGTTATTTATGTGAGTAAATAGCAAATTAAAGGTGGTAACGCGAGCACTCGTCCTTTTTAAGGATGAGTGCTTTTTTGTTTAGGAGGAAAGCACGATGCATAAGAAGAGAATTAGAAATCGGATAATTTGGTCAGTGGTAGCAGTTTTAATTGTCATTGCTGGTTGGTTTAGTTTTGGCCCCACGAGTACTAATACAAAAGATCAAAAAGAAGTAGTTGTTGGGGTAGTTGGTCAAACTAAACAAGACGCAGAGATTTGGAAAAGCGTCGCAGAAATTGCAAAAGAAGATTATGGTATAAAGATTAAGATTAAGAACTTTACAGATTATAATCAGCCAAATAAGGTTCTTCAAAATGGCGATATTGATCTAAATGCCTTTCAGCACTATACATTTTTAAACGCTTGGAATAAGGCAAATCATGGTTCACTAGTTGCAATTGGAAATACTTATATTGCTCCAATCAGATTGTATTCAAAGAAATATCAGAATATTAATGAGTTGCCACAAGGAGCTACAATTGCAGTTCCAAATGATGCTTCTAATGAATCAAGAGCTTTATATGTATTAAAGAATGCTGGTTTAATTAAATTAAGAAAAGGCGTTAAGTTAGCTACAGTTGCTGATATTACGTCAAACCCTAAGGGATTAAAGATTAAAGAAGTCAGTGCTGAGCAAACAGCAAGAGTAATTGATGATGTCGATGCAAGTATTGTTAATAATACCTACGCAGTTCCAGCTAAGTTAGGTGACAAGCAGACAATTTATATTGAGCCATTAAATAAGGATTCCGAACAATGGATTAATATTATTGTCGCAAATAAAAAGGATAAGAATAACAAGGTCTACAAGGATTTAGTTAAGGCATATCAAACTGAAAAAACTAAGAAGCTATCTGAAAAGCTTTACGGTAAAACTGAAGTTGCAGCTTGGGGATTGAAGTTGAAGTAAGAGAGGAGAAAGTCTAATGACAGCACAAATTAATTTAAAAGATATCACTGTTCAATTTGGACCAAATAAGGCAGTTAATAATGTGAATCTAGAAATAAATAAGGGCGATATTTATGGTGTGATTGGTTTCTCCGGTGCGGGAAAATCCACCTTGGTTAGAACAATTAATTTACTACAATATCCTTCGGCTGGTTCTGTCGAAGTTAACGGGACAATTTTATTCAAGGAAGGTAAACTTCAGGTTTCTAAAAAGCAGCTTCAAGAAAAAAGACGGAAAATTGGAATGATTTTCCAAAATTTTAATCTTTTAAATGAAGAAACCGTAATTGAAAATGTTGCTTTTGCGTTGCAGCATACGCATTTGTCTGACAAAGAATTAGAAGAAAAATCACTTCATTTATTAGAATTGGTAGGTTTAAAAGATAAATCTGACTTTTATCCAGCACAATTATCTGGTGGTCAAAGACAACGTGTCGCAATTGCGCGTGCTTTAGCTAATGATCCTGATATTTTGATTTCTGATGAAGCAACTAGTGCCCTTGACCCTAAAACTACTAATCAAATCTTAGATTTGCTTTATGATTTGAATAAAAAATTAGGATTAACGATTGTCTTAATTACACATGAAATGGATGCAGTAAAAAGAGTTGCAAACAAAATCGCTGTCATGGAAAAAGGAAAAGTAATTGAAAAGGGAGATTTGAGAGAAGTCTTCTTGCATCCTCAAAAGCAGCTTACACGTCAATTTGTAGGTGGCGCTTTGCAGGCTCAACATATTTTAAATACGTACAACTTTGATAAATTGGCAGATAATGCAGAATTATATCAGTTGGTTTATAGCATTAATGATGTTACTAAGTCAGTAGTTGCCGATTTAGATGTTTCATTAAATACTAAAGCAAGTATTTTGTATGGAAATGTAGAAGTCTTAAGTGGTGAACCAATTGGCACACTTGCTATTTTATTGAACCTTGATGAGCAGAAACAAAAAGAGGCAATTAAATTTTTAGAGAGTAAAAACGTTGTAGTAACGAAATTAGATAAAGGAGTGCTGACTAATGATTAGTTTTTTGACTAAAAACTTTCCTAATGTTGTGGCCCTAGGTTGGGGTGGAGATGCTGGTTGGGGAACAGCTATTTTCCAAACCTTATTTATGACTTTTTGGTCAGCTATTTTTGGAGGAATCCTTGGTTTGGTTTTTGGCTTACTTCTTGTTTTGACGAAACCAAAAGGAATTTTAGCCAATAAAGTTGTTTATTGGATCGTTGATAAACTTGTATCTATCTTCAGAGCCGTTCCATTTATTATTTTGCTGGCTTTCGTTGCTCCAGTTACTCAGAAAATCGTCGGTACTCAAATTGGAATGAAAGCGGCTTTAGTACCATTAACTTTAGGTGTTTTTCCATTTTTTGCTAGACAAGTTCAAGTTGCGCTTGAAAGTGTCGATAATGGAAAGATTGAAGCAGCTGAAGCTTTAGGTGCTTCAACTAAAGATATTATTTTTGATGTTTATTTAAGAGAAAGTAGATCCGAATTAGCTAGAGTGTCGACAGTAACTTTGATTAGTTTAATCGGCTTGACAGCAATGGCAGGTGCCGTTGGAGCTGGTGGTCTAGGTAATACAGCTATTTCTTATGGCTATAATCGATTTAATAATGATGTTACTTTAGTAGCAACATTATTAGTCTTATTGTTAGTGCTAATTGTACAAGTAGTTGGTGATTTAGTAGCAAAGAAATTGAATCACCAGGAACGTTAATCAGATGGCATTGAATAAGTATTTTTAGTATAATTTAATACAATTATATTAGCGAAGAATTATATTCTCCGCTTTTTGTATGCCCTTTCATTTAAATGTAGCTTATAATGAAGATAATGAAAACGGAGGACAAAAAATATGGTAAAAAAAGGTTATCGTGTTGAAAGTGATACATTAGGTCCAGTGGAGATTCCAGAAAAAGCATTATGGGGTCCACAAACTCAAAGAAGTAAAGATAATTTCCACACTGGAGCATTAATGCCAATTGGTATTATTCGGGCACTTCTTCAAATAAAACTAGCTGCGGCTCAAGCTAATATTGAAGCTGGTACTGAAACGGAAGAAAAGGGACGCGCAATTATTGAAGCAATTCATCAATTACTTGATTTAAATAATGAAGAGTTGCAACCATACTTTCCACTTCATGTTTATCAAACTGGATCTGGTACTCAGACCAATATGAACGTTAATGAAGTTGTAGCCAATTTAGCTAATCAAAATCATCCTGGCTTAAATATTTTACCTAATGATGACGTGAATATGGGACAATCTTCAAACGATACTTTTCCGACTGCAATGAATTTAGTTGCTACGCAAGCTCTGGATGATTTAAAGCCATCTGTCAAACACCTAATTAAAGAATTGAAGGCTAAGCAAGATGAATACTGGACTACAGTTAAAGTAGGTAGAACACACTTACAAGATGCTGTTCCATTAACTTTTGGTCAAGAACTATCCGGCTATGTTGCTGCGCTTAATCATGATTTGGCTTATATTAATGAACTGGAAGAAACTTTATATGAATTGCCAATTGGAGGAACTGCTGTTGGTACTGGACTTAACGCAGCTCCAGGTATGGCTGAAGATATTTCTGAGCGTTTATCAAGAAAGTATGGTCACCAATTTGATGTAAAAACTAATAAATTCTTCGGTTTAGCAAATCACTCAGGCTTAAATGTTGTTCATGGTGCTCTAAAAGCCTTAGCTGCTGATATGTTTAAAATTGCTCAAGATATTCGTTTCTTAGGTTCCGGTCCCAGAGCTGGTTTAGGAGAATTAAATTTACCAGCAAATGAACCAGGTTCTTCAATTATGCCGGGTAAAGTTAATCCTACTCAAGCAGAAGCAGTTACTATGGCCTGCTTGAGAGTATTTGGAAACGACACAACAATTACAATGGCAGCTTCTCAAGGAAACTTTGAAATGAATGTCTTCAAACTTGTTATGATTGCAGCATTCTTAGAGTCAGCAAATGTTTTATCAGGAACTATTTCAAGCTTTGCTAATAAGATGATTCATGGTATGACTGTAAACAAGGAAAGAATGGCAAAAGATGTCACGGATTCCTTAATGACCGTTACTGCACTTTCACCTCATATTGGTTATCACGAAGCAGCTACAATTGCACAAACTGCGGCTAAAGAAAATACAACTTTACGGACAGCAGCTTTAAAGAGTGGTCTAGTAACTAAAGAACAATACGATAAATGGATGAAGCCAATCACGATGACAAATGCAATGAATACTAAACCAATTGATGATTAAAAGAAGGGGGAAAGTATGGCATATAAATTTCCAACACAAACAGTAGATAATTTAAAGGAAGAATATGACGCAATTATCGTCGGTAGTGGCGGTACTGGTTTAGCAGCTGCAATCCAAGCACATCAATATGGTCTAAATGTTGCTATTTTAGAAAAAAATAGCTTTTTAGGTGGAAATACTATGAGAGCTAGTTCAGGGATGAATGCAGCTGAAAGTATCGTTCAAGCTCGTCTGGGAGTAAACGATAGTATGCAAAAGTTTTATGATGAAACGCTAAAAAGTGGCGGTTATATGAATGACCGTGAAATGCTCCATTATTTTGTTGAGCATGCACCTTTAGCTATTGCTTGGCTTGAAGATTTAGGCATTAAGGTAGATGATTTAACTATTACAGGTGGTATGTCTAAAAAGAGGACGCATCGTCCGTCTTCAATGGCTCCAATCGGTGCCTTTTTAGTTAATAATTTACTTAAGCTGGCAGATGAACGTCACATTCCAATTTTTATCGATTCAAAGGTTACTAACTTATTGCAAGATAAAAATAAGAAAATTACTGGTGTAGAAGTTAATAATGAACGTCGAATAAGAGCTAAAGCGGTTTTGCTTGCTACTGGCGGTTTCGGTGCTGCTAAAGATTTAATTGCTAAATATCGTCCCGATTTACGTGATTACAAAACAACTAATCAAGCAGGTGCTACTGGAGACGGTTTAAAATTAGCTGATAAAGTTGGGGCACAATTAGAACAATTGGAGTTAGTTCAAGTTCATCCAACTGTGCAGCAAGATACAGATCACGCGTATTTAATTGGCGAAGCAGTGCGTGGTGAAGGAGCAATTTTAGTTGATCACCAGGGTAAAAGATTTATTAATGAATTAAGTACTCGTAAGATTGTCTCTAATGCGATTACTGAAACTCCTGAGCATTCTGCATATTTAATTTTTGATCAAGGAGTTAGAGACAGAGTTAAGGCGATCGAATTCTATGACTCAATTAATTTAGTTGTTCATGGAAATACAATTGAAGAATTAGCTGAAAATATTAAAGTTCCAGCTGCAAATCTTACAGCAACCCTTCAAAATTGGAATGAAGCAGTTGAAAAGAATAGTGATGAAGAATTTGGACGTACGACTGGTATGGCTAGTTTAGATCATGCTCCATACTATGCTATTCATATTGCACCTGCTATTCACTATACAATGGGTGGAATTCATATTGCACCTGATACTAGAGTATATGATACTAATGGTAATTTTATTGCTGGATTATATGCCGCTGGTGAAGTTAGTGGTGGCTTGCACGGAAATAATCGAATTGGTGGTAATTCAATTGCCGAAACAATTATCTTTGGTCGTGAAGCAGGGAAAGCTATGGCAGAGTTAATCAAATAAAGCGCTTTCAATAGATAGCTTATTTGTGTATACTTAAAGTGTAAAATTTAAGTTTTCATTCAAAGGAGTTATATATAAAAATGAGTCGTAGAAAAGTATTTTTAGTTGGTGACGGTCGAGTTGGCTCAACTTTTGCAAATGATTTATTGCAAAATGTAAAAATTGATGAATTGGTAATTTGCGATGTAGTTAAGAAAATTACTGAAGGAGATGCCTTAGACTTAGAGGACCTAGCTCCATTTGTTGGTCAATGTACAGTAAAGAGTGGAGATTACAGTGATGCTAAAGATGCAGATATTGCCGTAATTACTGCTGGTGCTGCAAGAAAGCCGGGGATGACCAGATTAGACTTAGTAAATACTAATGTTAAAATTTTAGAATCAATTGTAAAGCCGATTGTTGATTCTGGCTTTAATGGTATTTTCGTGGTTTCTGCAAACCCAGTAGATATTTTAACTACTTTAACGCAAAAATTATCTGGGTTTCCTAAGAATAAGGTTATTGGAACAGGAACATCCCTTGATACAGCACGTTTGCGTGTAGCATTATCACACAAGACGGGTGTGAATGTTGATCACATTGATGCTTATGTTTTAGGTGAACATGGTGATACTTCCTTTGAAAACTTCGATGAAGCCATCATCGACCATAAACCACTTCGTTCTTATAAAGAATTAGATGAACAAACTTTAGCTGAATTAGAAACTGATGTACGCAAAAAGGGTGGCAAGATTATTGCTAACAAGGGTGCAACTTTCTATGGTGTTGCAATGTGCTTAACTCAAATTTGTAAAGCAATTTTAGAAAATACTGCGCGCGTTATGCCATTATCAGCTCCAATGACTGGCGAATATGGTATTCATGATCTTTATCTTGGAAGTCCAGCAGTTGTTACAGCTAACGGAATTAGTGATGTAATTGAACTTCATTTATCTGAAGATGAAAAGAAGAAAATGACTTATTCAGCAACAAAGATGAAAGAGGTTGTTGATGGAATCAATCTATAAACAATAGTTTATAAATAGAAAAAGGTCTTGCACTTACTTAAATTAAGAGTGCAAGGCCTTTTTTCTGTGATAAAATTTTAAAGGTATGATATTTAATCAAAGTTTGGGGACTATGAAAAGTGAAAAACAAGGAAAACAAAATTGAGCGTGTAAATCAATTACACCATCAGCATACTTTGTCGCATCACCATCATATGCGAATTCGTTGGCAAGAATTTTTTACGAGTGATAATATTACACCAGCTAAAAATGCTACTTTGGCTGAACGTTCTGTGATTGTAGGTCATATTGGAATGATGCTTTTGTCATATGGAACAGGAGCTTGGCGAGTAAGATCGGCAATGAATACAATTGCTCGCTGTTTAGATATGACTTGTAGTACTGATATTGGCTTAGTATCAATTGAGTATACTTGTGTTGACGCCGATGGTAAGAGCTATACTCAGGCCTTGAGTTTACCAACAACTGGCGTTAATACAACAAAACTGGACCGAATGGAAAATTTTGTTAATCAGTTTAAAGAAGATGATGGAAACTGGACTATTGGTCAAATTCATAATCGTTTAGAAGAAATTTCAACTATGAAGTCAAGGTATTCACCTTGGCAAGTTGGATTAGCAGCTGGTTTAGCCTGTGGAGGATTTATCTTCTTACTCGGTGGTGGAATTTTTGAAGTTATTTGTGCCTTTTTTGGAGCTAGCTGCGGAAATTATGTACGCCGTAAAATGGCAGACCGTCATCTCACTATTTTGGCGAATATTACTGTAGCTGTAGCGGTTGCTTGCGCAGTTTATGTGGGAAGTTTCTATTTAATCAGATTATTTTATCCAGTAAGTTTACATCATTTAGATGGATATATTGGCGCAATGCTATTTGTAATTCCAGGATTTCCATTTATTACATCAGGACTTGACCTTTCTAAGTTAGATATGCGGTCGGGTTTAGAGCGGATGGCTTATGCTATTATGATTATTGTTGTTGCTACAGCGGTTGGTTGGGTAATGGCTTTAGTTTTAAATTTGCACCCACAGAATTTTGAAAAGTTGAATTTAACGCCGGTAGTTTTGACGCTTTTAAGATTAATAGCTAGTTTTTGCGGGGTCTTTGGTTTCTCAATTATGTTCAATTCTAAGGTCTCAATGGCAACTGTAGCTGGCCTTTCGGGAGCTGTTGCTAATACCTTGCGTTTAAGCTTAGTTAATTGGTCAAACGTACCGCCAGCAGTTGCTGCTTTTATTGGGGCTTTCGTAGCAGGGATGCTTGCATCAATTATTAGACGTAAAATTGGTTTTCCAAGAATTGCAATTACTGTGCCTTCAATTGTGATCATGGTTCCAGGTTTGTATATGTATCGTGCAATGTTTAATTTGGGATTAACGTCATTGAATGCTGGTGCCTTATGGATGGTGCAGGCCTTAATGATTGTCATTTGCTTACCATTAGGACTGATTGCAGCTAGAATTTTAATGGACAAAGATTGGCGTCATGCAGGATAATTTTTCACAAAAAAGTTGTCATAGAATTTAAACTATGGCAACTTTTTTCGTATAATTAATAGAACAATAGGATAGTAAATAAAGAATGAGTGACGATTATGCAAAAGAAAATTTTATTGCTTTCTACTGGGGGAACAATTGCTTCTGTTGTGTCAGATGCAGGCTTAGTGCCTAAGGAATCTGGAGAACAATTGATCAATATGTTGGGTGAGCTGCCATATGATATTACGGTTGAAGATATCTTGCAACTTGATTCTTCTAATATTCAGCCTGAAGAATGGAAGTTAATTGCAGAAAAAATTTTTGAAAACAGAAATAAATATGATGGTATTGTAGTTTCTCACGGTACAGATACGATGGCATATACAGCATCGATGCTCGCTTTCATGCTACAAAATATTAATATCCCAGTTGTTCTAACTGGAAGTCAGGTTCCGATTAACGTGGTTTTAAGTGATGCGCCAGATAATTTAAGACTAGCCTTTGCAGCAGCAGCTACTTGTTGTCCAAATATTTATTTGGCTTTTGATCGAAAAGTAATGTTGGGATGCCGCAGTGTAAAGGTTAGGACGATAAACTTTGATGCTTTTGAAAGCGTGAATGTACCGCCTGTTGCTAAAGTTACATCCGATGGTCTTGTTTTTTCTGAGCAGAATTTGTCAAAAAATACTAGAGAATGTACTTTAAATACGGAAATTAATCCCCATGTTTCACTAGTAAAATTATTTCCTGGTTTTGATCCCAAGTTACTATTTGCAATGGTTAAAAGTGGATGTAAGGGAATTGTTATTGAGGCGTATGGCTTAGGTGGAATGAATTATATTAGACGAAATATGGTAGGAGCAGTTGGTGAATTAATTCGCCAGGGAATACCAGTAATTGCAAGTAGCCAATGCTTATATGAACGCAGTGACCTTACTAAGTATGAAGTAGGTAGAGAAGCTCTTCTTGAAGGCGCAATTAGTGCGCGTGATATGACATCTGAAAGTGCCATTACTAAGTTAATGTGGGGCTTAGGTCAAGGATGGGACGTTCATCAAATTGCTGAATTTTTTAATACTGATGTAGTTGGTGAAGTAACAATAGAAAAAGACGATACACTTCGTGTAGATTAGTTTTAGGGAAATAAATGAAAAATAATTTTAAACAACCAATTGGGTTAACAAGTGCAGAAGTTGATCAAAGAACTAAAGAAGGAAAAGTAAACCGTGCTGTTAATGATCAGGCTAAGACGACATGGCAAATTATCAAAGAAAACACTTTTACATATTTCAACTTAATTTTTCTAGTACTATCCATCTTATTAGTAATTGTTGGTGAGTATAAGGATTTAACTTTCTTACCAGTAATTATTGCGAATATGATCATTGGGATTGTTCAAGAATTACGCGCAAAAAGAGTTTTAGATAAGTTAAACGTAATGAATACAACTAAAATTGCTGTAATTCGCGATGGAAAAGAAGAAGTTATTCCTATTGAAAACCTAGTCTTAGGAGATGTAATTGTCCTTCAGACTGGTGATCAGATTCCGGCCGACGGACAGGTTATTTCGGGAACCTTACGTGTAAATGAGGCCTTGTTAACCGGTGAAGCAGATGAAATAGAAAAAGACGTTGGTAGCGAATTAATGTCTGGAAGCTTTGTAGTGTCTGGGAAAGCATACGCACGACTTGAAAAAGTTGGGAAGAATTCTTATGTTTCTAAGTTAACTTTAGAAGCTAAGTCAATGAATTCAAAAGAAGGATCAGAGATGGTCCGTTCGATCAATCGATTAATTAAGTGGGTTGGAATTATTATTATTCCATGTGGAATAGCACTTTTCATTGTTGCTCGCTATGTGAATCACTTGAATTTAGCTGATAGCGTGGTATCGATGGAAGCAGCGGTAATTGGGATGATTCCAGAGGGATTGTATTTGTTAACAACGATTGCTTTAGCCTTAGCTGCAATGCGCTTAGCGCGGTCCCAAGTAATGCTGCATGATATGAAGAGCGTTGAAACATTAGCTAGAGTTAATGTTTTATGCGTTGACAAGACGGGGACAATTACTGAACCAAAAATGGAAGTTGAAAAAATTATCCCGGTTAACACAAGTACAGATAATTTAGCAAAAAATATTTCTATTTTTGCCCAAAATATGCCCCATGATAATGCCACAATTAAGGCAGTAGCAGACGTTTTTAATCAAAAGTCTGATATCAAAGTAAAAAAGATCATTCCTTTCACATCAGTAAATAAGTATAGTGGAGCCGTTGTTGGTGAAAGTACGTTACTTATGGGTGCACCGGAGTTTGTATTACGTGATCAATTTAAAGATTATGAAAAAGAAATCAACCAATATACTAGTCAAGGCTATCGGGTTTTGGCTTTTGCTCAATATCCAGAAGCCTTGGAAGATGAAAAGCAAAATCTCTCTAAAGCAGTTGAATTACTCGGCTATATTTTAATTTCTAATCCAATTCGAAAAGAAGCTAAGAGCACCTTTAAGTACTTTGAACGGCAAGGGGTCGATGTCAAGGTTATTTCAGGGGATAATCCGCTAACAGTAGCTAGAGTAGCTAAGCAAGCTGGAATTAAGGATGCTGATAAACTAATTGATGCTACTGAAATTGGTGAAGGTGACTATGAAGAAGTTGTCAAAAAGTACAATGTTTTTGGCCGAGTTAAGCCTGATCAAAAGAAAAAGTTGATTAAGGCACTTCAAAAGAATGGTAATACAGTTGCCATGACTGGAGATGGTGTTAACGATATTTTAGCCATGAAGAGTGCAGATTGTTCAATTGCCATGGCATCAGGAAATAGCGCAGCTGTGCAAGCTTCTCAAGTAGTTTTACTTGATTCTGATTTTGCTAGAATGCCAAAAGTTGTTGATGAAGGTAGAAAAGTAGTTAACAATATTGAAAGATCAGCTAGCTTATTCTTGGTTAAAAATATTTTCTCGTTCCTGATGGCTATTTTCTCTTTGGTTTTTGCAATGTCATATCCATTAAGGCCGGCACAGATTGCCTTAATCTCGGCATTTACGATTGGACTACCATCATTTTTACTTGCTCTTGAAAATAATTACAACCGTATTCGCGGAAAATTTATTCCAAATGTTTTATCTCGCGCAATTCCAGGTGGAATTACAGACATGCTTGCTGTGTCGATCTTGGTAGTTGCTGATATGGTTTTAGCTCTAGGGCGACAAGAAGTCGCTACAACTGCCACGATGCTTTTAGTTGCAGTAGGGATGATGGTTCTATACCATATTTCAAGACCATTGAATAAGTTTAGATGGACAGTATTAGGTGGTTCATTCTTGGCTCTGGTTTTAGCAGTTATTTTCTTCCATAACTTATTTGCTCTTTCACGTATCTCGGCAACTGCAGTATTTTTACTGTTAGTGTTGTTCTTTGCAGAAATTACTATTTTCAGATTCTTGAGTAAATTTGCGGACGGAGTAAGGGAAGTCTTAGTTGTTTATGATCAAAAGGGAAAAGATTTGACTCTAAATGATATCAAGCATGCATATAGTAAGGGAAGAAGTTTGGTGAATATGCCATCAGGTAAATAAATTTTTAAATAAGTATAAATTTTTACTGCTTGAATGATACAATTAAAAAGTTAAGTCAATATTTATCTGAGGTTAAAAATGAAAAATAGTAATATAGAAAAGTATAAGAGTAAATTAATAGATTATCTTATTCCGATAATTTTAAGTTTAGTAATTGCAACTATCTTAATTTGGACGATATTGAGTACTCGATCAGGTCTTACTTTAGATGATACTGCTTTTCATTTTCATCGTTTTTATGATACTAATCAGCAAATTCAAAACCATAATTTTTCTTACTTTCAGATGAACTATGGAATGGGTGAAAGTGGTCGAATAGTTAATGCACTTTATGGACCTTTTTTTGCCTATATAATGGGATTCTTACTTCTGTTTTGTAGTTCTTGGCTTCGCTTTCAAGTTGTGATAACTTATTTGATTTTCCTAGTTGGTGGTCTGGGAATGTATCATTTAAGCCGAAAAGTAAAGATGACAAGGACTGTTTCTTCAGTAATTACTGCCTTATTTTTGACGACAGGTTATATTGCTTACTGGTTACGGTCGAATGCTTTTAATTCTTGGGGCGCGGTTTTAATTCCCTTTGTTTTAATTCAAGGAATTAATCTTCTAAATAATTATAAGAAGAGATTTAGCTGGATTAGTTTAGGCGTCGTGATGGCGATTGTGGCTCAAGTTCACTTATTGAGCACATTCTTTTCTATCTTAGCTTTAATTCCATTCTTTATTTATGGATTAGTCTTAAGTGAAAATAGACGTCAAATGTGGCTTGATGTCTTCAAGGCAGTTGGATTATTTGTTGTTTTAACAGCAAATGTGTGGGGAGCGTTCTTGCTTCTTTATCCGACAAATCAAATGGCATCTCCGATTGATTTTTCACCAGTTCTTACTTCTGTCAACCTGTCACTTGCTGGTACAAGTACTATGTGGACGTCAATTACAGAAGTCACTTTATTGCTATTTATTGTACAAATAATTTATGTAGCATTTAATTTTAAGTCTTCAAAAATCAACACTTTTGTTACTCTTGAAGGATTAGTATTCTTTTATTTAAGTTCTAATTTATTCCCTTGGCAGTTTGTTAAAGACAACTTCCCAGCCGTAACTGGCTATTTACAATTTCCAAATCGATTTACTGTTGTAGCTTATCCATTATTATTCCTTGGGGTAGGTTTAACAATTACAGAACTAGTTACAGAACATGGTAAAAAGCTCAGCTTGTTAGCTAGTGCATTAGCTGTAGTAATAGTTTTATTTAATGTCAGAGCTGATTTCAATGAAATTAATAATAATATTTCTTATAATAAAGGAATTATTAGTAATTCAAGAGAGATGCAAGAGAAAGGCTTAGAGGCATATATTAATAAAATTGACATTAATACTCCCGATTATCTCCCTGTCCAGAAGAAAATTAAATCTGCTGATGTTACAGGAATGTTAATGAACATGGCGCCACAAAGGAAAAACTTTAGTAAGAAAGTTTTATCAGGGGGACGCTTAGAAATTAAGTGGAATGGGAAAAATGCTAAGACAACTACACTTCCAGTTTTTATTTACCATCAATCTGAATTAACAGTAAATGGCAAAAAGATAAATCCAAAACTTAATGAAATTGGAATGCCAATTGTTCAATCAAAACGCGGTAAAAATACGGCAATTCTTTCATTTAAGACGCCAGCATGGTTTACGATTTTACTATACATTTCAATTCTTGGCTGGGTAATGATGTTGATTTACGGCGTGTTTAAATTAGTTAAAATAGCTAAAAAATAATACAAAAAACTTCCTAAAACTAGAAATTCTAGTCTAAGGAAGTTTTTTATTACTCTAATAAATCAACAAAAGTGGCTTCAGTGATTTTTTGTAGATCTTCTGGATTAATCATAATACTGCGTCCAACTTCACCGCTTGAAACAGCAATTTGATCATGTTCTTTCATACCGCTGTCGAGATAAATTGGAAAATGATGTTTTTGATAAATACCAATTGGTGTGTTTGCGCCATGAACATATCCCGTTGTAGCAACTAACTTCTTGAGAGGAAGCAGTTCACACTTTTTATTGCCAGAAGCTTTAGCGAGTTTTTTCATGCTCAAATGTTCAGTAACTGGCACAACGCCAACTACTGGACTATTTTTATTTCCTTCACATACTAAGGTTTTGTAGACCAAAGCCTCTTCATCGTCTAAAATGGAAGTATCCATTTGTTTAACATCACCCTTTTGAATGGTGTTAAATGATAGTTGTTTATATGGAATTTTTTGTTGGTCGAGCATTTTTTCGACTAACGTCTTATTAAGTTTTTTCTTTTTATTTTTTTTCGACATTTTTCTCACCTTTTAATATCATAAACGTGGAAAATTAACATGTCAAAAGGGGACAAGATTAGTGAAATTATTAGCAGTAAAAGTTGAATGTAGTCATGAACTTGAAGACGGATTAAGTTTTTTCATGCAAGATGAACTAGATGCACAAGGAATTGAAAGTCGTAAGCGAAGCGATTTTGTTGCTGAAGGCCAAAAGCATGATAGTAGTTTAGTTGAACTTGATGATATTGAAAACTTACCAAAGGATTTGGAGTTAACAGCATATTTTAATTACGAAAATGCTGATAAAAAAGAGCTAGTTAAAAAAATTACCGATAAGATTGCGGAGATGAAGGGTTATGGCTTAAATACTGGCGAAGTTTCAATCAGTACTAAAGAAGTGGCAGATGAAGATTGGAATACAGCTTGGCAGAAATATTATCACGTAATTGATTTTTCTCGTCATCTGGCTATTGTTCCTGAATGGGAAGATTACCACCCAGCATTTTCTGATCAAAAATTGATTCGCCTAGATCCAGGTCTAGCTTTCGGAACCGGTGGTCATACTACAACTCAACTTGTTTTACTTGCAATGGAGCGTGCTTTAGTTAAACCAATGTCAGTTTTGGATATTGGGACTGGATCAGGTATTCTAGCTATTGCTGCCAGTAAATTAGGGGCAAGTCATGTTTTAGGAACTGATATTTCTGACGAGGCAGTTACAGCTGCAAAAGAAAATATTGCGCTAAATGATGTAAATAATATTAATGTGCGCAAGGCTAACTTACTAAAAGACATTGATGATAAATATGATTTGATTGTAGCCAATATTTTAGCTGATATTTTGTTAGAATTAATTCCAGACTTAGATAGTCACTTAAATAAAGAAGGAAAGGTTATTTTCTCTGGAATTGACTATTTACAGCTACCTAAAGTTGAAAAAGCTCTTGCAGAAAATAATTTTGAAATTAAAATGAAAATGCAAGAAGGACGCTGGATTGGTCTATTAATTGCTAGAAAACCAGATTAAAAATATATATTAAAAGAAAAGGTAAGCAAAAAATGAAGAAAAATAGTGAAGAAAAGAAAAATTTTAATTTTAAGGCTTGGTGGAGTAAAATAAATGAAAAATCATTTATGCCACTCGTTTGGTTAACTTTATTAGGAGTAATTGTTTGGATTATTTGTCCATTAGTTCATTTAAGTCGTGTATGGCGAATTGGATTAGTATTCTTTATTTTTAATAGTTATTTAAGTTACCAAATTGGCCGGATTATGCAAATTAGAAAATTAAGCTATTGGTGGTTGCTTTTATTTCCAGTAGTGTTTGCAATTGCTGTTTTAATTCATTTTGCTAAATACAATTTTCTTCTTTGCCTAGTATATTTAAGCTTTGAGTTGTTTGGCCTCTGGCATGATGATTTTTACAAAGAAAAGAAATAAAGAATAGGTGATGCTTTATGTCAAAATATCGTGAGATGACTCATGAAGAAGTTCTTGCAGAATGCAAGAAATATATGAATGATGAACACTTAGCTTTTGTTGAATCAGCATATGAATTTGCTAAGAATGCTCATGAAGGTCAGTTTAGAGTTTCTGGACAACCATATATAATTCACCCAACTCAAGTTGCGGGAACTTTGGCTACTTTACGACTAGATCCTGATACAGTAGCAGCTGGTTATCTTCATGATACTGTAGAGGATACGCCGGTAACTAATGATGATATCAAGGAAAAATTTGGAAAAGATGTCGCCTTTATTGTTGATGGTGTAACAAAGTTAAGTAAGATTCAATATAAGTCGAAGAGCCACGAAGAATATCTAGCAGATAATCACCGTAAGATGCTAATTGCGATGGCTAAAGACTTACGTGTAATCATGGTTAAGCTTGCTGACCGCTTACACAATATGCATACTTTAGACCATTTACGTCCTGACAAGCAGAGAAGGATTGCTGATGAAACGTTAGACATTTACGCACCACTTGCAGACCGTTTAGGTATCGGAACTATTAAGTGGGAACTCGAAGATATGAGTTTGCACTATTTGAATCCTCAGCAATACTACCGAATTGTTAACTTAATGCAGTCTAAGCGTAGTGAGCGGGAAGGATACATTGCTGATGCAATTAAAACCTTGAAGCAAACGCTTGATAGCTTAGGAATTGAATATGAAATTTATGGACGCCCTAAGCATATTTATTCTATCTATAAGAAGATGGTTAATAAGCACAAAGACTTTAGCGAAATCTATGATTTATTAGCAGTTCGTGTAATTGTGAAGTCTGTTCGTGATTGTTACGCCGTTTTAGGTGCTGTTCATACCAAGTGGAAGCCAATGCCTGGTCGTTTTAAAGACTATATTGCTGTTCCAAAGGTTAACGGTTACCAATCTTTACATACGACGATTATTGGGCCTGGCGGCAAACCACTTGAAATTCAGATTAGAACTGAAGCAATGCATCAAGTTGCTGAATACGGTGTTGCTGCACACTGGGCATATAAAGAAGGCGTTAAGGGCGAAGTTGAGCAAACCGATGCAAACAAGAAGCTTAACATGTTCCAAGAAATTCTTGAACTTCAAAATGAAACTAAAGACTCGCATGAGTTCATGAAGAGTGTTAAGACTGATATCTTTTCAGATCGTGTTTATGTCTTTACTCCTAAAGGTGACGTTTATGAACTTCCAAAAGGTTCAGTACCATTAGATTTTGCGTACATGGTTCACTCAGAAGTTGGTGCGCATTCAGTTGGTGCTAGAATTAATGGCAAGATTGTTCCACTAGACTATAAACTTAAAAATGGTGACGTAGTTGAAATGCTTACTCAAACTTCAGCTCGTCCTTCCCGTGATTGGGTTAAATTGGTTAAAACTTCAAGAGCAAGAAATAAGATCAAGCGTTTCTTTAAAGCAGAAGACCGTGAAGAAAATATCGAAAAGGGTCAAAATTTTATTGAGCAGGAACTTCTTAACCGCGATTTAGCTCCCAAAGAGTTTATGGACAAGGAACATATTCAGAAGGTAATTAATCATTTCAATTACCATAATGAAGAAGAATTATTTGCAGCCGTGGGTTACGGAGAAATTTCCGCAGCTACTGTTGCTAATCGATTAACTGAAGACCTGCGCAAGAAGGCTGAAGATGAAAAGCAACGGCAACTTGAAGAAAAGATTATGAATGCTGGCCAGCAAAGTTCAACTGAAGAAGATGATAATTCTGATGCGCCAGCTGATATTATGCGTGTTAAGCATAATAATGGCGTAATGGTTCAGGGTGTTTCTGACTTAATGCTTCACTTAGCTAAATGCTGTAATCCAGTCCCAGGAGATCCGATTATTGGCTACGTAACTAAGGGACGCGGGGTAACAATTCACCGTGCTGATTGTCCTAACATTACTGAAGAAGCTAAGAAGCAAGGTCGATTAATTGATGTAGCTTGGGAGAACATTGCTAAAGATAAAGACAAAGAAAACTACAATGCAGATATTGAGATCTATGGTTTCAATCGTTCGCGTCTTTTAAGTGATGTAATCAATGCTTTAAACTCAAAGACCAAGAATATTGTTAATATTTCTGGAAAAGTAGACAGTAATAATATGGCACATATTTATGCTACTGTGTCAGTTAGAGATGCAGCACACCTGGAAGATATTTTGAGCCGGATGCGTGATGTGCCAAATGTTTATGAAGCAAAGAGGTCAATTAATTAATGCGTGTTGTTATTCAAAGAGTAAATAAAGCTCAGGTTACCATTGATAATGAAGTTGTAGGTAAAATTAAACGTGGCTTTCTTCTATTAGTTGGATTACGTGAAGGCGATGAGCTAGATCAGGTCAAAAAGGCAGCTAGTAAAATTGCTAAAATGCGTATTTTTGAAGATGAAAATGGTAAAACTAACTTATCTTTAAAAGATGTTAACGGAGAAATTTTAAGTGTTAGTCAATTTACTTTGCTAGCTAATACTAAAAAGGGTAATCGTCCGAGTTTTGTAGAGGCAATGCGACCTCCTAAGTCAAAAGAACTTTGGGAAGATTTTAACCAAGAATTAGAAAATAAAGACTTTCATGTTGAAACTGGTGAATTTGGAGCTGATATGCAGGTTAGCCTTGAGAATGATGGTCCATTTACAATTGTTCTTGATATTTAATTCTTTAAGTAAAGGCTTACAAAGGTTGACTTTACCGACTGAAAAATATAAGCTAAAAAGGAATTATCGATGACAAAGAATGTAGATTAGCATGATCTATTTCAGAGACCGCTCATTTGGTGAGAGAGCGGATAGGTTGCGATCTGTGACACCTTTAACAGATAATGGTTCGTTTCGCGAGCGTTAATCGCAGCAAGCAAAAGGTGGTACCGTGCTAGTTTACTGCGCCCTTGACTAAGTTCAAGGGCGCTTTTTTTATTAATATATTAAAGGATGATTAAATGAAAGTTCAAAGACCAAAAGGTACAGTCGATATTTTGCCAGCAGAATCTGGTTCATGGGAAAAAGTTGAAACAATCGCGAGAAATTTCTTCAAACGTGCAAATTATCGTGAAATTCGGACACCAAGTTTTGAAAATTATGAAGTCTTTTCTCGTTCATCTGGTGAAAGTTCAGATGTTGTAGAAAAGGAAATGTATGACTTTAACGACAAAGGTGGTCGTCACATTGCACTTCGTCCTGAAGGAACTGCTGGTGTAGTTAGAGCATATGTTGAAAATAAATTATATGGTCCTGATGTAGTAAAGCCATTTAATGTTTACTATATTGACAACACTTTTAGATATGAAAGACCTCAAGCAGGTCGTCAACGTGAATTTCATCAAATTGGTGTTGAAAGTTTTGGCTCAAATAGTCCTCTTGCTGATGTTGAGACGATTATGATGGGACACGATTTATTAGCTGAGTTAGGCGTTAAGAATTATGAATTGCACATTAATACTTTAGGTAATGCACAAGTGCGTAAAGATTATCACGATGCATTAGTAAATTACTTTACACCGCTTAAAGATCAGCTTTCAGAAGACTCCCAAAGACGTTTGTCTATGAATCCACTTCGGATTCTTGACTCTAAGGCGGAGGAAGACAAGCAATTTTTACCTGATGCTCCAAGAATCGTTGATTACCTAGATGAAGATTCTAAGAAAAATTTTGAAACTATTACTGATATGCTTGAACAATTGGGCATTAATTATGTATTAGATGATGATTTAGTTCGTGGTCTTGATTACTACACCGGTGTAATCTTTGAATTTATGGTTGAAGATAAAAACTTATGGGAATCAGCAACCACAATTTTGGGTGGTGGACGCTATAATCACTTAGTTGAAGAATTTGATGGTCCAGAAACTCCAGCTGTTGGTTTTGGTATTGGTGAAGAAAGATTAATGCTTGTTCTTAAGGAACAAAATCCAGCATTATTTGAAGATGAAGGCATTGATTTCTTTATCACTAATATTGGTGAAGGCACAGAAATGAAAGCCGTTGAAATTGCACGTTCTCTTCGCAAGCAAGACTTTAAAGCTCAATATGATGTTGATCAAAAGAAATTAAAGCAACAATTTAGAAAAGCAGATCGTGTGCATGCGAAATTTGTAATTACGTTGGGTGCTAAAGAGCTTGAAAATGGTGTGCTTAACATTAAGCGTTTAGCTGATGGTAAAACTTTAGATTTAAGTTTAGAAGATCTAAATGACATGAAATCTGTAATGGAAAAGATAGAGGATTAAGAATTATGATGAAGATGGAAAAAAGAACTGATTATGCTGGTAATATAACTAGCGAATACGAAGGACAAGAAGTAAACCTTTATGGTTGGGTACAACGCGTACGTAATTTAGGTAACTTGGTATTTATCGACCTCCGTGATCGTGAAGGTATTGTTCAAGTTGTTGTTAATAAAGATTCTGGTAAAGAATTAATGGATATTGCCGATTCTCTTAACAATGAAGACGTAATTGAAGTTAAGGGTAAGGTTGTTAAGCGTTCTAGCGTAAACCCAGACATGAAGACTGGTGAAGTTGAAGTTGACGCAACTGAAATTGATGTTTTAAATAAGTCAAAGGTACCACCTTTTGAAATCAAAGATGATATCAATGCAGCCGAGCAAACTAGATTGAAGTATCGCTACCTTGATTTACGTCGCCCAACTTTACAAAAAGCAATTATGCTTCGTTCAAAGATTTTAAAGGCAACTCACGAATATTTTGATGAAAATGGCTTTATTGATATTGAAACTCCAATCTTAGGTAAGTCTTCTCCAGAAGGTGCGCGTGACTACCTTGTTCCATCAAGAATTTACCCAGGTAGCTTTTATGCACTTCCTCAATCACCACAATTATTTAAGCAATTATTAATGGGTGCTGGTTTTGATAAGTATTACCAATTAGCACGTTGCTTCCGTGACGAAGATTTGCGTGGTGATCGTCAACCTGAATTTACGCAAATTGATATGGAAACATCATTCACTGATGAAAAACAAGTTCAAGACTATACTGAAGGTCTTTTGAAGAAGATCATGAAAGATGTAATGGGAATTGACTTGAAGACGCCAATCAAGCGTATTACTTGGGATGAAGCAATGAACAAGTATGGTTCTGATAAGCCAGATACTCGCTACGAAATGTTTATTCATGACTTAAGCCCAATCTTTAAGGATTCTGACTTCAAGGTCTTCTCTGGTGCAATTGCTGACGGCGGTTACGTAAAGGGAATTGCTGTTAAGAATGGTGCTAAGCAATATTCACGTAAGAAGATTGAAGAAAAACAAGATTACATCAAGCGTTACCACGCTAAGGGATTGGCATGGGTTAAATATGAAGATGGCGAGTTCTCAGGACCTGTTTCTCGTTTCTTAACTGATGAAAATAAAGAAGCTTTGAAGAAGGAATTTGACCTTGAAGGCGGCGAATTAGTAGTATTTGTTGCTGATAAGTGGAAGGTTGTAACTGATTCTCTAGACCATTTACGTCGTGAATTTGCGAAGGAAACTGGAATTATTCCAGAAAATGTTTACGACTTTGTTTGGGTTGTTGACTGGCCACTATTTGAATATGATGAAGGTCTAGGTCGCTGGATTGCTGCTCACCACCCATTTACTATGCCAGATGATGAAGGAATTAAGTTGCTTGATACTGATCCACACAAGGCTCATGCACGTTCATACGATATTGTTATGAATGGGGATGAAATGGGTGGCGGATCAATCCGTATTCACAAACGTTCAATTCAAGAAAAGATGTTTAAGGCACTTGGCTTTACTAAGAAGCGTGCTTATGAACAATTTGGGTACTTACTTGATGCTTTAGATATGGGATTCCCACCACATGCTGGTCTTGCAATCGGATTAGACAGATTTGCTATGATGTTAGCTCAAAAGGACAACATTCGTGACGTAACTGCCTTTCCAAAGAATGCATCTGCTTCAGAACCAATGATGCATGCTCCAGCACCGGTTGCTGATCAACAATTAGATGATATTGGTATCAAAGTAGAAGACAAGTATGAAGACAGCGTTAAAGAAATTGAAGCACGCCTTGAAAAGGAAGCTCAAGAAGACGCTGATAAGAATTCAACTTGGGATGAATAAAAACTAGTTTAATCAAAAAGAGTAAGGATTATTTTTGAGAGATAGTCCTTACTCTTTTTTGATTGGCTGAAACTAAATAAAAATGATAATATTAAACTTGAAGATTGTTGTAATGACGGGATTTGTTTAGTATTCTCCACGTATGTGGAGATGATCCTAGTGAAAAAACATTGATTAACGGTACTGTTGTTTATTCTCCACACCACGTAGATCCATCAAAAAAAGGATGTTTCCATGCACCAGAAACATCCTTTTTAAAATATCTATTTACCAATCAATTGCTGAAAATCGCTAACTAACTTTTGGAAAGTTGCATTCAAATTTTGCATAAATTCATTTTGATTATTTTTCATTTGATTCAACAAAGAATCAGCTTGATTTGGATTTTGCTTGATCTGATCAATTGTAGAACCTAATTGATCAATTTGATTTTGTAAAGCTTGATTATTAGCTGCATTATTTTTCAATTGCTGATTTTCATTCTTGATTTGATCTAATTGATTCTGTAATTCTTCCTTATTTTGATCCTGTTTATAATTATTGATAGCATTCTGCAACTCTTTATTTTGTTGCATTAGTTGCTTATTTTGCTCAGATAAATTATCTAGTTTGCTATTTGTATTATTGAGCGCATTACTTTGAGCTTGCTCATTTTGAACAGTGTCATTATGTGCTTGGCAAGCAGAAATCCCAAAAATAATTGCAATTAGTAATACAAGAACGCCAAGTACAATATAGACACCTTTTTTCTTACTTTTCTTTTTTGGACTAGGTGTTTGAGCTGGTGTCTTATATTGTGGAGCAGGAGTTGGACGGACCGGGGGTCTATCGTTGCTACTTACATTATTCTTATCAGTGACCCAGGCTTGAATTTTCTTAGTTGCATATTCATTATTAGAACCGATTGCAGTGATGATTATCGGATAAACGCCTGCTTCTGAACGGTTAACAGCCTTTTTATTAATACTTAAATTGTCATTTGAAATGAGCTGTCCATTTTCAGTTACAGTTAACTCTAATTGAGAAATTATCTCTTGGTTAGTTAAGTTTTGATTTAGTGGCCATGTGATAGAATCAACACGGGTATTAATTTGCAAAGTCATTTTTAATTTCCTTCTAAAACTCTAATCTATGTATATTAATTATACTAATAAATAAGTATTTAGAAAAATGAATCGATAGTAGTAAAATAAAATTTAATTATTATAGAAAGTGAAACCCTAAATGATGAAACGTTCTGAGCCCGTAACTTTAACTAACATGTGTATGATTAAGAAAAAAGATAAAATTTTAGTTCTTGATCGAAATGATCCTGTTTGGCCTGGTTTAACTTTTCCTGGTGGTCACGTTGAACCGCATGAGTCTTTTCATGATTCCGTAGTTAGAGAAATCAAAGAAGAAACAGGTCTCTTTATTAAAGATCCGCATTTAGTTGGAGTAAAACAATTCTTTGATAAAAATGATGAACGATATTTAGTCTTCTTTTATATAGCTACTGACTTTACTGGAACAGTAAAGGCTTCTGATGAGGGAAAATTGACCTGGATGACGAAGGAAGAATTGATAAGTAAAAAATTAGCCTATAATTTTGATCATGATCTCCCAGTTTTCTTTGATAAAAATTTAAGTGAACATCTATTAGACGGAAAAATAGATCAAACCTACTAAAAAAGACACTCAATCGAGTGCCTTTTAATATTAATCATTTTGAACGTCTTCACTTGATTCGTTTGAATTAGAATCATTATTTTGAGTAGTTGTTGATTGTTTTTCTTCGGTTGAAGTTGAAGTATCACTAGATGAAGAACTGGAAGTTGATGTACTTGGTTCTGATTTTGAGCTACTTACAGCTGAACTTTGATGGCTTGAATCAGTATTATTATTAGTTGACCAATTATTACTGTAATAGTAGTTACTTTTTGGAGTATAGTAGCTATAATTTTGACGAGGAATAGTGTATAAAGCAGTACCAAAATTCGATTTTAAACTTCTATTGGTTTCAGTACTGCTTTCACGCTTAGAATTATTTAAAGATGGAAGAGCTGAACTGGAACTTTGAGCTTCTGAGCTTGAGTTAGTTTCATTTTTATCAAGGGTGTCAATTTGATCATCCATCTTTTTATTTTCATCTTTTGACTTATCTTTTTTCTTTTTGTCTTCGTTCTTCTTTTTAGGTTGTTCCACTTTCTTATGTGACTTTTTATGAGAAGAAGATTGAATGATTGCATAATCCTCTGCGGAAGACTTATGTTTAGGTTCCACTAAGTTATTACGGCAACCGGCAAGTAACAAAAGACCACAACTTAAAGCACCAACAATTAACTTTTTCAAATTAAATTCCTCCACTTAAAACTCCTTTTATTATAACCAAAATTAGTGATATAAGATAGCAAAATTAAGCGATTTTAACTTTATATGAAAATAATATATTTTTTTCAAATTTAAAAGCTTAAAGAACAAATTTGGGGAGAGAAAAGATATAATAGAAAGTGTAGTTAATTAGTTTGTTAAATAAAGATGTTGGAGGTCAATCTTATGTATGATCTTGAAGATGTGATGATAAAATCTTTTAGAGATGATAATGGCATCAGTTCTGCATTTTCTATTGAACCTGTCGACGATAATGAGTACCGGGTTTCTACTAATGTTGTTGATGGATTAAATGATATGATCCACTTTAATTTGATTGTGTATCCTAATGGAACTTATGCTTTAAATGATCGTGTTTTCACCGCTAGAATGATTGATGATAATATTGGGAGTTTTTCAAGTATTGCGACTGATGTTGCACGTTTGGCTAGTGAATTTGGCGTTTTGCTTGATGATCGTGGTGAGTTAACTCGTGATTATATCGATAGTCGCGATTTGAGAAGTGAAGTTAATAACTTTACTCAATTATTGAATCGAGTAGTTCAGTTTGCTCAGCTTAACAGATAGGATACTAAAGGAGTCACTATAATCAGGCTTCTTTTTTTTTACCATTTTAGGTTATAATTTGTTGAAAATAGGGGAGTGATAAAAATGAAAAATTCTGAATTAAAATTAATTGAGCAAGCTTCACTTGACTGGTTAAAACAAAATATTCAATTTATTCAAGCTGGAGAGGACATTGAAGTTGTGACGCCGCTAATTGGTGCCTATGGTGATTTAGTGTACTGCTGGATTGAAAAAGAAAAAGATGGCTATCGAATTACTGATGATGGCGGAACATTATTCAAATTAGATCCAGCTCAAGAAAATTTTGATTTACTTGAAGAAGCTGCTGATATTGTGATTGGTGCTGGCTTTGAATTTGATGAAGATACTTCAGAAATTTATCAAATTGTAGCTCAAGAAAATATTGCACAGACTTTAAGTGACTTTACTCAATTGCAAGTTGCTTTAACTTATCTAGCTAGCTAAGAAAATAGTTCATCGTAATTTCAAGCGTAAACTTTTGGGTTTTAAAAGTAGATATGATATAAAGATAATGAAAGCGGTAAAAGTAGCGATTTCTTAAAATATTACAAAGAATGTAAAAAATCTATTAATTTGTAATATTTTTGTAAAACTACTGTATAATAAAAGTAAATAGAACAGCAAGTTAAAGTATAGCTTACCTTGCTGAGGAGCGTGAATTATGATGAGACAAATTAATAAAAGAAACATAATGACGGGGTTAGGAGCAGCAGCGTTGCTTGCTTCTTTAAGTTTGAACGGTACTGCTTTTGCAGCAACTACTGATAGTGCAAATGCAGGTGCTGAGCAAGCCAAGACTTATCAGACTCAGCTTGAGCAACATAAAAACTTACAAGCTTATACTAATCCTTTATCAGTCAAAACTTTGACCACTACCAAAGGTGTTTTACCAGATGCAACAAGTGGTATTTCTAATTGGAATACAGTTCCAGCAGGTACAGTTGCAAATTGGGATCAAACTCCTGAAATTAACAAGGTAGGAACTAGTTACGGAACTGTTTATGTGACTTTTCCTGACGGATCAAGATCAAGACTTGCAGTTTATGTAACTGTTAAAGATACTGCAGCACAAGATTCTAAAACAAATAAGTCTAATGTAAAAAGTAGCTCTTCAACTTCAATATCTTCATCTGATGCAAGTAAGCAAAGTAGCAGTTTAAAAGAAGATGTAGAAAAATCTACTGCTAAAGTTAATACAAACAAGAGTAGTGATGAAAAAGCGAATAAAGATGTAGTAGTCAAAGATCTTGGTTCTACTACGGTAACTGAAAAGAATGTCAGCGTAGTAAACAATTCTAAAGATAATAAGAAAAATAGTAAAAAAACTTCTAATCCTGTTTCAGTTGCTACGCAATTGCCAGAAACTGAAGGAAAGGCTGTTAACCCGTTAGTAGTAATTGGTGGGTTACTAGTAGCAGCAATTAGTGCAGTTGCTATCTTTGGCAAAAAAATAAAGAATAGACTTTAAAATTATTATAGAGAATAAAAAAAGAGCTTACGACTTAAAATCGTAAGCTCTTTAATTTATCCAAATTTTTATTTTATATGTCTTAGCTTAGCTAAGAAGTCGTCATGCTCTTTTTCTAGTTTTTCATCTTTATCAATAAAGAAATAACATGCAGCAGCAAGTACAGCAACTACCGCGCCTAAAAGCAATGTCTTAGGCGTAAAATTAGTTACCATGTAGCAAGAAATAATTAAAGCAATAATTGGAACAGTATATTTTCCAGGAAGAGAAAAGCCATGAGTTGGATATTCATTACTGTGTTTAAACTTGATAACGGCTAAAATTGATGGCACATACTGAACAAATGATGCTAAAACTGTACATGAAACAAGGAAGAGGTAGCTTTGAGTAGCCAATGCAGCAGATAAAATTGCTGTGAAAATAATACCTACCCAAGGTGCATCATGCTTGTTTTTCTTTCCAATCCATTTTGGCAACATTCCATGTTCATTAGCAAGAGAAGCAATTAATGATGGAGTATTAAATGAAGCACTAAAGGCAACGCCAAAAATTGAAATTAGCATGCCAATGATCATAAAGGCAAAGCCCCATTGACCAACGCCAGTTTTTAAGGCACTAGCTAGAGGATTAGAATAGGATCCTAATTTTTGACCACTCAAGCCAATTGCTACTAAAAGCATTAAGCAATCAAGAATTGTGACACTAGTCATTACGGCAATCAAAACTCGAGGAATATTCTTTTCAGGATTGTTCATTTGTTTTGCAGCGATTGGAATAAATGAAAAGCCAGTAAACAAATAAAAGATTGGTGTAAATGCATCGCCAAAATGTTTGAAAAATGGTGTAACACCAGTTAGTGCCGCATGTGGAATTACGGGAGTGAAGTTTGCTTTTTTAATAAAGAAAGCTCCGACGATAATAAAGACGATTAAAGTAATTATCTTTGCGGCTGCTGAAATATTATTGACAATTTTTACCCAAGATCTACCGAAGAAATTAATAACTGAAAACAATAAAATTAAGAAAATAATACTACCAATATAGACAGCATTATTTTTAAAAATCGGTAGAAAACTCTTGAGGACAGTAAGCAAAGCTACTACTTCAGCTGAAAGAGTTGTGCAACCTAAAAACCAAGTGAAAATGCCGAGCTCATAACCAGCAAAGCGACCAAAAGCATTATAAGAATAAAGCCATGCTGCTCCTGATTGTGTAAAACGGCTCGATAAGTCAGCATAGCACAAAGCAATCATGCTGACAGTGACAGCAGTACATAGAAGAACAAGAATTGCTGTTAAGTTCATGTAACGATAAATTACAGAAGGTAGCAGGAACGTTCCTGATCCAATGACCGCATTAATACCTAAGAAATATATTGATATAAAGGAGAGTTTCTTAGGTACAGAATTATTATTAGTCATGTTTTTACCTCTCTATCTAGTAACGTTCTCCTTTATCTATTGTAATGCTTTAAAAAAGTAAATCTATACGAAATTTGAAGAAAAGCTAATAAAATCAACATCACACAGTTGACTTATTAATAATAAGTATCACTATTAAATTGTAAGTAAGAGATAGCTAGGTAAGGAGAAAATTATGACTGAAATTATTCAAATTTGCACATTAGCTAAATAATAATTTGGGAAGTTTTTATTAGAGTGAAATTATGCTTTTTATAATGTGAGGAAAAAAATGACAAAAATTGCTATTTTAGGTGCTGCTGGTCAAATTGCTCAATTAGTTGAACCAATGCTATTAAAGAAAGACAACATTGATATGATTTTATATCTACGTCACCCAAATAAGTTAAAGCAAATTAATGAAGCTAGAGAAAAGGTAATTAAGGGAGACGCAAGTAATTTTAATGAGCTGAAAGAAGCTTTAACGGATGTTGATCTCGTTTATGCAAATTTAGCTGGGGCAAATATTGAAGAGCAAGCAAAAACTGTTGTTAAAGCAATGGACGCAAATAATATTAAACGTTTGATCTGGATTTCGTCCTTAGGAATTTATAATGAAGTCCCTGGAAAATTTGGAGAATGGAATAAAAATATTTTGGGCTCATATTTAACGACTTATCGGGCAGCTGCTGATCAGATTACGGCAAGTGATCTAGATTACACAATTATTAGACCAGCTTGGTTAACTAATAAAGATGAAATTAGTTATGAAAAGACTGTTGGTGCCAAAACTCCATTTAAGGGAACAGAGGTATCACGTTTAAGTGTAGCTGACTATATTGCTGATTTAATTGAAAATCCAACCAAGGATGTTAAGGCAAATGTTGGATTAGATAAAGCAGGTACTGACGGAGACAAGCCCGCTTGGTATTAAAATTTAAAGTTAATAAAACTTAAAAAGAACGGTCATGACCGTTCTTTTTGTGTATTGATCTACAGTAAAAATCTACTTCTTAATTCGAGTCTTATACCATTTAATTCCGAAGTAAATAAATAAAATTAATAAAAGGGCAATAATTACGAGCGTGTAGTCATCGAAGATTCTAACCACGACTTGCCAATTTTTCCCCATATAATGTCCTAAGCCAACCAAAACACTGTTCCAAACTAAACTTCCTAAAGTAGTTAAAACTAAAAATTTAGTCCAGCCAACATGAGCGATACCTGCGGGGATAGAAATCAAACTTCTAACGACTGGAATACAGCGACCATAAAAAATTGCGCCAATTCCGTGTTTGTCGAACCAGTCGATCGCCTTTTGTGCATCATCTTTTTTGAAACCTAAAAGTTTAAATAGTTTAGTTTCAAGTAGTTTCTCTAATCGCGGTAAGGTTAGATTCCGGCTAATTGAGAATAAAATTATGGCTCCGATAACTGAACCTAAAGTAGAGGCGAGGATAACTCCAATTAGAGTTAATTTTGTTCCACTAACTAAGAAACCTCCCAGTGTCAAAATTACCTCAGAGGGAATTGGAGGGAAAATATTTTCTACGGCAATTAAAAGAATAATGGCAATGTAGCCAAAGCTTTCGATAAATTGTGTTAACCAAGTTGTCATCTATATATTTATTGTCTTTCTAAAATTTTGTCTATTTTTTCAAAGAATGAATCTTTATCTGCTTTTGTCACTTCAGTAATTTCTTTTCCATTAGGATCAATGAACATTCGTCCGCTTGCTAAGCCTGAAGTAATTACATTGGCTTTAATCTGACGAGTTTCAACGAGTTCAGGATATAATGCAGACATAGTTGTTAAAACGTCCCACAAGTATAGTTCTGCATTAGGTACAGAGATAATTAGACTGTATCCTAAGCCAACTAAATCAATAGCTGGATATTTTCTTAAACTAGCCCAGTGCTGTCGAAGTTCATCGGTTAATGGCAATTCTTCAGTACTTTCAAGACCTACCATTTGAATGTCGAGGTCTGAATCTAGAACACGTCTTACAGCCTCTGGATCCCAGAAAGCATTCCATTCTTGCGTTTCGTCTGCATCAACACTCACTACATTGCCGTGCCCATCTAATGAACCACCCATCCAGTAAACTTTTTCGATTTTTGACTGAATAGAAGCATCTTCATCTAAAGCTCTTGCCAGGTCAGTAATTGGTCCGGTCATGATTAGAGTAACTGGACCATCTGCCTTTTTAATTTTATCAATCATATCTAAATGGGCAGGAAGTGGAGCTTCAGGTGTTTTAATTTCTCCGCTTTCATTCAAAATAGGGAAGTAATTAAAGGAATAAGTTGCCATGCGCCACTCTTTTGGAAATTGATGAATTGCACGTGAATTTGAGCGAGCTACTTCTAACTTATCACCGCGTAAGTTAAATTTATCGACCATTTTTCGACAAGCTTCTACTGCTGGATCGATATATCCATCACCATCAATTGCGCTGATTCCAATTAGTTTGATATCAGGTGCTTGCAATAGTAAAAGAAGTGAGACCAAATCATCGATGTTTCCATCATGATTAAAATAAATATTTTTCATTTATTTGCGACCTTTCTTTTTGTTTACTTAATTATTTTATAAAAAGATAGGGTAGAAGGTAAATAAAAAAGACATCTTACTTGGTTTTAAGAAGGAACGTGATAAAATACTATGGGAATTTTAATAGGAAGGAAAAATAATTAATGGCAACGGAACACATTGAAAATAAATTAAAGCTTCTACCGGACAAACCAGGTTGCTATTTAATGAAAGATATAAACGGCAACGTGATTTATGTGGGAAAGTCTAAGAATTTGAAGAACCGCGTTCGTTCCTATTTTAAGAGTAAACAAGTTGGTCGGCGTGCTGAACTTGTTCGTGAAATTCGTGATTTTGATATTATTACAGTTTCTTCTGACAAAGAATCTTTTTTACTAGAAATTACTTTAATTAAAAAATATCAACCATACTATAACGTTCAACTAAAACAAGGTACGGGTTATCCATATATTGAAATTACTAACGAAAGAGATCCGCAAACACGTTTAACTTCATTTGTTCATAAAGATCATGGCTACTATTTTGGCCCTTATCCAAATGTTTATGCAGCCCAAGCAACTTTAAAATTTATTCAAAAGGTTTGGCCGCTAAGAAGATGTTCAGGTCATCAGGGACGCCCATGTCTTTACTATCATATGGGACAGTGCCTCGGCGCATGCTTTAAAGAGGTGCCAAAGAGTGCTTATGATAAGCAAATTAGAAAAATAAAGCGTTTTTTAAACGGTGATATTTCTCAAGTTAAACAAGATTTAACTGAAAAAATGACTCAGGCTTCAATGAATTTGGAGTTTGAGCGGGCGGCTGAATTTAGGGATCAGTTAAAATATATTGAACAAACCGTTGAAAAGCAAAAAATTATTTCTAATGACCATACTCAGAGAGATATTTTTAACTTTTACGTTGATAAGTCATGGATTTCGATTCAAGTATTTTTCTTAAGACAAGCCAAGTTATTACGGCGGGAAACTAGATTGTTTCCACTAACAGATACTAATGAACCGCAGGATGCGTTTGTATCGTTTATTGCGCAATTCTATGGTCAAAGAAATCGTGTTTTACCAAAGGAAGTCTTAGTTCCAGCTGGAATTGATAATGAGGCTTTAGCTGAAGTTTTAGGCGTAGCGGTAAGAACTCCGCAAAGAGGTCAAAAACGGGCTTTATTAGAGATGGCACATGACAACGCTAAGCTAAAACTAGATGAAAAATTCCGCTTGTTAGAATTAGGTAACCGCAAGACCAAGGGTGCACAAAAAGAGATTTTTGATGCTTTGGGTTTGCCATATGGCCATCGAATTGAAAGTTTTGACCACTCTCATATTCAAGGTGCTGACCCTGTTTCTGCCTTAGTTGTATTTACTGATGGCGAACCAGATAAACATGAATATCGGAAGTATAAATTAAAAGGTGAAGTAGAACACCAAAATGCGGCTGACGAAGTAGGAAATACACGCGAAGTGGTTAGAAGACGCTATAGTCGTCTTCTGAAAGAGCACAAGAAAATGCCTGACTTAATTTTAATGGATGGTGGTCAAATTCAAGTAGATGCTTGCTTAGATGTTTTGAGAAATGAATTAAACGTCAATATTCCAGTAGCAGGGATGGTTAAAGATGACCATCACCGCACCAATCACTTGATTTTTGGTGATCCTACTCAAGGAGAAGAATTAAAACTCATTCCTTTAAATCCAAAATCAGAAGGTTTTTACTTAATGACAAGAATTCAGGATGAAGTTCACCGATTTGCAATTACTTTTCATAGAAGAACTCATGCTAAAAATGCTCTTTCAAGCAAATTAGATGAAATTAAAGGGATTGGTCCGAAATCTAGAAATAAGCTTTTGCGCAAGTTTGGATCTTTAAAGAAAATTAAAGAAGCTTCAATTGAAGAATTACGAGATGCGGGTTTAACTCTTCCGCAAGCACAAACTGTTAAATTGAGTTTGTAAAATAACGATAAAAGACCTGATTTAATAGGGCTTGATATGGTATCATAGTTAAGAAACTTTAAGAATTTTTTTAATTATAACTTGATATATAAAAGGAGGCATACTTAATGTTTGTCGACCAAACAAAAATAGATGTACAAGCAGGAAAAGGCGGCGATGGTGCAGTTGCTTTTCGTCATGAAAAATATGTTCCACTTGGCGGTCCAGCTGGTGGAGACGGTGGCCGAGGCGGCAGTATTATTTTAGTTGCTGATTCCGGTTTGAGAACTTTAATGGATTTTCGCTTTAGACGTAAGTTTAAGGCTGATAATGGTGAAAATGGTCGCATCAAATCTCAATATGGTCGCGGAGCTAAAGATGTCCGCTTAAAGGTTCCAATGGGAACAAGTGTCTATGACTTTAATACTGGTGAACTTTTAGGTGACTTGGTTAAAAATGGTCAAGAGCTTGTAGTAGCTCGTGGCGGTAAGGGCGGCATAGGTAATATTCACTTTGCTACTCCAACTAGAACAGCTCCAGAAATTGCTGAAAATGGTGAACCAGGAGAATTTCGTACCTTACGCTTAGAATTAAAGGTATTAGCAGATGTAGGACTAGTAGGGTTTCCATCAGTTGGGAAATCAACGCTTTTGTCTGTTGTAACTAAAGCAAAGCCAAAGATTGCAGCTTATGAATTTACTACTTTGACGCCAAACTTAGGAATGGTTGTTCTGCCGGATGGCCGCGACTTTTCAATGGCGGACTTGCCCGGATTAATTGAAGGTGCATCTAAGGGGGTAGGCCTTGGAATTCAATTTTTGCGCCACGTTGAACGTACAAAGGTAATTTTACACTTAGTTTCAATGGATCCAAATAATGGTAGAGATGCCTATGAAGATTATGAAACAATTCGCAAGGAATTAGCAGGCTACACTAAGGATTTAACAAGTAAGAAAGAACTTATTGTAGCAACGCAAATGGATATTCCTGGAAGCGAAGAAAAACTAGCTGAATTTAAGAAGAAATTAGGAGATAAGACTGTATATCCTATTTCTAGTGTTACCCATCAGGGTGTCAGCGAACTAATGGGTAAGACAGCAGATCTTGTTGAAGAAGTTGCAAAAGAAGAAGCTGAAAAACCAGCAGAAATTAAAGTTGCCGAAAAAGAATATGTTTATAAAAAGCCTGAAGATGATGGATTTAAGGTTGAGCGAACTGGCGAGCATAGCTTTATTGTTACTGGCAATAAGTTAGAGCGTCTTGTTCAAAGAACGAATCTGGATCATACTGATGGAATTATGCTTCTAGCTCGTAAATTAAAGCGGATGGGTGTAGATGATGCTTTAAGAGAAAAGGGAGCAGTAAACGGCGACGATGTATCAATAGCTGACTTTACTTTTGAGTTTGTAGATTAATAAAAATTAAAAGTTGGGAGTAAGACTTTTGAAAAGAAAGAACCGCTTTATTACAGGCTATGCCGGACTTCGTGCTTTAGCTGTTATTGGAGTAATTCTATATCACCTTAATCCAAATCGATTTATGGGTGGATATTTGGGTGTGCCGATATTTCTAGTACTGTCTGGATATTTAGTTACAGACCATATGTTTCATGCCTATGAAGAGCGGGGAAAATATGACTTTAAATCTTTTTATATAAGACGAATCAAGAAATTATACCCCCAAATGATTGCTCTGTTATGGGGATGTAGTGCCTATATCTTACTTTTTCAGCAAAATCTTTTAGCTAAGTTAAATCAGATAGTAGTTGCTAACCTCTTAAATGTTTATAATTTTTGGCAAATAAAGAATGGTCAGAGTTATTTTGAACGTTTTGCCTCCAATGAATCTCCATTCGTTCATTTATGGACAATGTCAATTGAAGGACAGTTTTATATTATTTGGCCTCTGGTAATTTTTCTATTAGTTAAATTAGCCAAAAAGAAAAAGATAATTTTTTGGATTATTACAGTCTTAACTGTATTTTCTGCTTTAGAGATGGCCTTTTTATTTAAGCCAGGTGTTGATACAAGTAGAATTTACTATGGAACAGATACGAGATTCTTTTCATTAGGCTTGGGTGCAATGTTAGCAGTATTTTGGCCAACATGGAAGTTAAATGCCAACCTTGAAAAGGGAGATAGACGACTCTTAAATATAATTGGGAGTGTAGCCCTAGTCGGTATTTTATTGATGGCTACTAGTCCAATCTTTAACCCGCAAAAAGCTTTTGCTTACCGTGGCGGGATGTTTTTATTCTCCTTAGTAACAATGATTTTTGTAGGCGTAATTGCTCATCCTGGTAGTAGTTGGAATAAATGGCTGACTAATCCTGTATTTAGCTGGATTGGGTCCCGGTCATACGGAATTTATTTATATCAGTTCCCAGTGATGATTTTCTTCGAAGATAAGGTCAAAGATATTGCAGACCATGTAATTTTGTACCATTTAATCGAAGTTGTTTTAATTTTAATAATTGCAGAATTAAGTTATCGTTTTATTGAAAAACCATTTGGACGGATTGATTGGGAAAAACTACGTCAATTTTTATCAAAAGCCTTAAATTTTCAAGCTAACCATTATCAATCAAAAGCATTATTTGCGACTGGAATAGTTGTCTTTATTTTAGGTAGTTTTGGAATTCTTAAGGCACCAACTGTAAAGGCCGAAAATCCCAATCATTCAGAACTAGCAACTCAAATTAAATCGAACCGAAATAAACAACTTAAGAAGAATAAAAAGTTAATTAAAGAAGCACAATCTAAAAAGAAAAAATCAGCAACTTCAAAATCAAAAATCCTAAAGCAAGCTAAGAAAGCAGCAGCAACCAAACCCGTAAATAAGGATTTTGAAAAATATGGCATTTCTCAAGTTGACTTGCAATTAGCGCAAAAAATCCAAGTAACTGCAATTGGGGATTCCGTGATGGCAGGCTCTAGTCAAAATTTGCAAAAGTTAATGCCGCATTTGATTGTTGATGCAGCTGTTTCTAGACAATTGGGTGACACAATTCCTCTTTTTGAACAGTACAAGAATAAAGGTGCTTTAAACAATAATGTATTGATCGGTTTAGGAACAAATGGTGCTTTTGCTCCTAAAGAACTTGATCGTTTAATGCAAATTATTGGACCAAAGCGGCATGTTTTTTGGATTAATACGCATGTTCCAACACGTGATTGGCAAGATCAAGTTAATAGTGAATTGGATGCAGCGGCTAAAAAATATCCTAACCTAACCATTATCAAATGGCATGAGTTTGCCGGGAGTCATCAAGATTGGTTCTATGATGATCATACGCACCCAACTACAGCAGGATCAAAATATTATAGTGCTTATGTAACTAAAATGTTAGTTACAAAAGGAAAGTATTAGAAATAGGGTTTTCATGGAAATACAATTTTTAGGAACAAGTGCTGGGCAGCCGTCAAAAAGCAGAAACGTTTCTTGTACCGCACTTAAATTATTAGATGAATTAAATGAAGTATGGTTATTTGATGTAGGTGAAGCTACACAGCATCAAATTTTAAAAACTAACATTAGACCTAGAAAGGTAACGCGAATTTTTATTTCGCATACTCATGGCGATCATATTTTTGGTTTGCCAGGTTTTCTTTCATCTCGTTCCTTTCAAGGCGACGGTGGTCCATTGACAATTTATGGACCTGCTGGAATTGAACAATTTGTGCAAACTTCTTTGAAAGTTTCAAGAACTCGCGTATCATATCCAATTAAATACGTTGTTTTGAAAGAAGACGGTTTAATTTTTGAAAACAATCTTTTCGCCGTTTATACTGCCCGTTTAGATCACCGCGTACCAAGTTTTGGCTTTCGTGTGGTTGAAAAGCCACGTCCTGGTGAATTATTGATGGATAAGGTTGCAGAATATAATGTGCCAAATGGGCCACTTCTTGGTCAATTAAAAGCCGGGAAGACAATTACATTAAGCGATGGTCAAAAATTAGATGGGCGAGATTTCCTTGGCAAAGAGCGTCCAGGACGAGTTGTTACAATTATCTATGATACACGTCCAACAGAAAACATTGGTAAGCTAGCTGATCATGCAGATGTTTTAGTTCATGAATCTACTTTTAATGGTGATGAAGAAAAGATGGCGCATCGCTATTTCCATTCAACTTGCTTAGATGCTGCTCGTATAGCAAGAGATCGTCATGTACGAAAGCTTTATTTGACCCATATTTCTGCGCGCTACACGGGAAAAGCAGGTAAAGAATTAGAACATGAAGCGAGAAAGATCTTTAAGCATACTCGTTTAGCTAATGATTTAGATAGTTTTGAAATTACATTGAGGGGATAATAATATGAGTAATTCGTTAAGGGATAAAGTCGTAGTAGTTACTGGAGCTTCAAGTGGTATTGGTCGCTCGATTGCGTTAGAGAGTGCTAGCCGAGGAGCAACTATCATTTTAATGGCTCGTCATCAAGATAAATTAGAAGAAATTGCCAATGAAGCTCGTCAACTTTCAGGAAACGAAGTATTTGTATTTCCAACTGATATTAGTAAAGCTGATCAAATCGACCGTGCCTTTAATGAAATTATTAGTCATGTTAACCACATTGATTATCTCGTTAATGCAGCTGGTTTTGGCGTCTTTAAAGAATTTTTAGAAACTTCACCTCAGGTAGTGACTGAAATGTTCCAAACTAATGTCTTAGGTTTAATGTACTTTACCCGTCTTGTTGCACGGGTAATGATTGATCAAAAAAATGGTCAAATTATCAACTTTGGCTCAATTGCTGGAATTGTACCTACTACTAAAACTGCAGCATATAGTGCAACTAAGGCAGCTATTATTCAATTTTCAAATGTTTTACGTTTAGAATTAAAGCCATTCGGTGTTAAGGTGATGACAGTAAATCCTGGACCAGTTTATACGAATTTCTTTAATACCGCAGACGAAAGTGGATCTTATGTAAATAATGTACAACGTTTTATGCTTGATCCTGATGATGTAGCTTGGCAAGTGGTTCATTTCTTTGGTTCTAATCGTCGTGAATTGAATTTACCATTAAGTCTAGCTACTTTAGCAAAACTTTATCAGATTTTCCCACGCATTGGTGATTGGGCAAGTTTGAAATTTGCTAGTAGAAAGTAGGGAAAAATAATGAATAAGCAAAGAAATTTAGTAATTGGACTAATAATCGTTTTAGTGCTTGTAATTTTCGCCTGTTTAAATACTGAACCAGTAGCAATCAATTTTGGCTTTTTCCAACCTAAAATGCCTTTAATAATTGTCTTAGTTATTATGCTTTTACTGGGAGCTTTAGTTTCACTTTTAATTGGAAGAGGAGAAAAAGTTTCTCCAGATGTAAAAAAAGCACTAGCAAAACAGAAGAAAGAATTAGATAATAAATATCGGAGTGAAATTGAATCTAAAGATAAGCAGATTGCTGAATTAAAGAAAGTTAACAATTCTGAAGCTACAAAATAAGATTGGACTTGATTTATCAGCTCTTAGATTGTATTATTGAAATACGTGAGTATTTAGTGAATTTGTTTATTCAAAGGTTCGCAAGTCTCAATTCTATAAAAAAGGAGATCTAACTAATGGCAGTTCCTGCAAGAAAAACTTCTAAGCAAAAGAAACGTTCACGTCGTGGTCATATTAAATTAGCCACACCAGCAATGCATTACGATGCTACTACTGGTGAATACCGTTTAAGCCACCGCGTTTCACCAAAGGGCTTTTACAAAGGCCGTCAAGTTGCTAACGAAAACAAGCAACAAAATAACGATTAATTAAAGACACCTTGGGGTGTCTTTTTTTATGTAATTTTTGATTAAAGGAATAGGTATTAATGAAATTAGTTATTTTACATTCAAGTGATACGCATGGCTTTTTAATGCCAACTGATTATCAAAATAAAGACAACTACGATGCTCCAATTTCTCTTAGTCGCGTAAGTAGCGTGGTTAAAAGTGAAAAAGAAAAATACGGTGCTGAAAATGTCTTAGTTACTGATAGTGGAGATTGTTTGCAAGGCTCTCCTTTAGCTAGCTACACTCAAAAGTTGCCTGAAGATGAAGGATTGCGTAAATTTACTGAAGCTTATAATGAAGTTGGATATGATGCACGTGCATTAGGCAATCATGACTTTAATTATGGTTTAGATTATTTATCCTACTACGTTGATAACAATCGTGCTCCATTTATCAATGATAATATTTTAGACGCAGCAACAAATGTACCTTTCTTTGGAAAAGAATATACGATTATTGAAAAAGCTGGTCTAAAAATAGGAATTATGGGAATTACTACCCAGTATATTTCTCATTGGGAATCAGAAGATCATATCAAAGGTTTAAAGTTTGTTTCTGGTTATGATGTACTTTCTAAATTAGCTAAAAAATTGCGCCCACAAGTAGATATTCTTTGTGCTCTATATCATGGTGGCTTTGAAAGTGACCCATTGACTGGAGAAGCAACTGAGCCTCATACAGGCGAAAATGAAGGTTATAAAATCTTAACTGAGATCCCGGAAATTGATGTCTTTTTAACTGGACACCAACATCGTCGCCTAAACTTAGTTACGCGTGATACGGCAATTGTTCAGCCAGGCTATCGCGGAGAAGCAGTTGGTAAAGTGGTCATTGATTTTGATAAGGATACGAATGGTAAAGTTAAAATCAATAATATGACTACTGAATTGATTGATAGTAAAGATTATGCACCAGATCCAGCAATTGAAAAGATCGTTAAGAATCTAGATGAAGAAACACAAAAATGGCTAGATCAACCTATTGCACACTTATCTGAACCAGCGCCAATTGAAGATGCTATTAAAGGAAGAATTGAGGGAGCACCTTTTATCAATCTTATTCAGCAAATGCAACTTTGGTTTACCGGAGCAGATGTTTCGGCAACAGCAATTATGTCTGAATCTGCTCATGGTTTTTCAAAGAATGTAACGATGCGAGAAGTATTATTAAACTATCCATATGCAAATCAACTCTGCATTGTTAAGTTGACTGGAAAAGAATTAAAGGAAATTATTGAATACTCAGCTGGATTCTTAGAAAAAGATAAAAACGGTAAAATTAAGTTTATTGATCGTTGGATTACGCCAAAGCCAATGCTTTATCATTTTGATCTTTTCTATCCAGTAAAATATGAAGCTGATCTTTCAAGACCAGTTGGTCATCGATTGACTAAAGTAATCTTAAATGGCAAAGATCTTGAAGATGATAAGGTATATAAGTTAGCCGTTAACAACTATCGTGCTTTAGGCGGAGGATTTTATCCAGCTTATAGTATGGATAAGATTGAAAAAATCTTTGATCAGGACTACGTACAAATGTTTAGCGAGTACTTAACTCATGGTGATATCAAAGTAGATACTACTAAGAACTATAAATTTTATTAATTATGGTACTAAAAAAGCTGTTTCATTATGAAACAGCTTTTTAAAATATTCAAATTTAATTCAATTAAAGTTTATTGTACTTACTCTTGTCTTTGTAACTCTTAGCAGTAATGGCGGGAATAATAATTGCGAATAGCAAGCCAAAGACTGCGCCAATAATCAAAGATTGCATAGGATTAAATTGCATCTGAGTTAAAGATGCAGCGATAAAACCGATAACTTCGCAAAAAATGCATGACCAAACCATAGTAATAATATAGCGCATAATTTCTCCTTCTTTCGCTAGGTATCTTAGCAAAAATAAGAGCTTTACGCAAGCCAAGAAGAGAGAATTTGCTATACTTAAATTATTAGAAAGGGTGAGCATATGGGAACAGTTAGTTTGCAAAACCTTAGTAGCTTTACATTATTGGAGAGTCCAACTAAAGTTAAGGATTTAGCTGAAAACGCAAAGAAAAAAGGTTATTCTGCACTTGCCTTGACGGATGTGAATATTACTTATGGCTTAGTTAACTTTTATAAAGCAGCCAAAGAAACTGGAATTAAGCCTCTATTAGGGATGCAGTTAAGAATTAATGGTTTGATTGATCAGGCGAATAAGTATGATTTAATTGTCATAGCTAAAGATGATCAAGGTTATAAAAATATCTTACGTTTATCAAGTGCAGTTAATCTTTTAACCGAAAATGGTGAAAAAGAAAATGTTTTAGAGCTTGAAGAATTAAAAAAATATCTTGGTCATTTAGTTATAATTACGCCTAGTAATTTACATAGTGAACTAAAGATGCTGCAAACTAATAATCCTAATATGGGGGCTAATTATGTTCGTATACTGAAGGATGCTGTTCCTACATCTTCATTAGTTTACTTAGGTGTTTATGCAGATCAAGGACAGCAAGAATATATAAATTATCTTCGTTCGTTAGCAACACAATTTGAACTGTCATTAGCTGCAGTCGAAGATGGACAATATCTTAATCGCAACGAGCAGTTCTTAAGAAGAACTTTGCAAGCTATTAAAAGTAACACCCATTTAGAAAATGTGGAGCAGTTAGCTAAGCAAGCTGGTTCGCACTACTTAAAGACTAGCGAAGAGTTACAGGTTAATTATCGAAAATTTGAAATCGAAGATGCTTTAGAAAATGCTGAAAAAATAGGTCAACTTTGCAATGCTAAGATTACATTTCAAGATCCACAGTTACCAAAATTCAAGCAAAATAAATTTCCAACATCAAAAGAGTATTTGCATTCATTGGCCCAAAATGGTCTTGCTAAAAGATTTAAGGGACAGATTCCGGAAAGATACCAAAAAAGATTAGATTATGAACTAAAAGTAATCAATGAGATGGGATTTGATGATTATTTTCTTATTGTGTGGGATGTGATGAACTTTGCCCATAGTGTCCATATTACAACTGGACCTGGTCGAGGCTCGGCTGCTGGCTCACTTGTCTCATATGCTTTAAGAATTACTGAAGTTGATCCGCTTGAATATAACTTGCTATTTGAACGTTTCTTAAATCCTGCTCGTCAGCAAATGCCAGATATTGACTTAGATATTCCAGATAATCGACGTGATGAAGTAATCAAGTATATGTTTGAAAAATATGGGATGAATCATGCCGCCCAAATTTTAACCTTTGGTACTTTAGCTGCTAAGCAAGTTTTAAAAGATGTTTGTCGTGTTTTTGGACTAAACAAAGTTGAAACATATCGTTGGTTAGATGCAATTCCGCATGCAAAAGGAAAAATTACTTTAGCAGAAGCATATCAAAAATCAAAAGAATTACAGCTTTTAGTTAATACAAATACTTTTAGCAAAATTTTGTTTGCAACTGCTGAGCATTTAGAAAATTTACCACGTCATTATTCAATTCATGCAGCCGGTTTAGTAATTACCGATGATTCATTAGCAGAGATCGTGGGCTTACAGGCAGGCCCTTTAGGAATACCAGTAACGCAGCAAACGAAATTAAACGTCGAGTCCTTAGGATTATTGAAAATTGACTTTTTAGGCTTAAGAAACTTAACTATTTTGGGCAATATTATTGCAGCATTAAAATCAGAGGGAGTTGAAATTGATCCTAATCAGATTCCGTTAAATGATCAAGAAACGCTTGCTTTATTTCAACGTGGTGATACAGATGCCGTCTTCCAGTTTGAATCTGATGGGATTAAACGTGTTTTAGAGCAGCTTCATCCAGATAGTTTTGAAGACATTGTTGCTGTAAACGCCTTGTATCGCCCAGGTCCAATGAATAATATTGGACATTTCATTAACAGAAAACATGGTAAGGAAAGAGTACAATATCCCGATCCTAGCTTGAAGAAAATCTTAGGACCAACTTACGGTGTTTTAGTTTATCAAGAGCAAGTTATGCAGACGGCTCAAGTCTTAGCTGGTTTTTCTTTAGGTGAAGCCGATCTGTTAAGACGAGCCATGTCTAAGAAAAATGCGGATGTAATACAAAAAGAAAGGGAGAAGTTCATCCAAGGCGCCGTTAAACTGGGCAGACGAAAAGAAGTAGCAGAGCAGGTTTATGATTATATTGCTCAGTTTGCTAATTATGGTTTTAACCGGTCGCACGCAGTTGCATATAGTAAAATTGCCTTTTGGCTTGCCTACTTTAAAGTTCATTATCCAGGTGCTTTTTATCTTTCTCTTTTAAACAGTAATATTGGTAATCGTAATAAGATTGCCCAATACTTGATGCAGGCTCAAGAAGCTGGAATTAAGACTTTGCCACCGGATATTGAGAACAGTCAGGCAGATTTTTCACTTGAAAATGGCAAAATTTTAGTCGGTTTGAAGGCAATTCGCGGATTAAGAAGTGATTTACTGAAGCAAATACTAGAAATTAAACGGCCAATTAAATCAATGACAGATTTTTTGTGGAAGATTGATAATAATTTACTGAGTGCTGATGCCATCGCAAATTTAATTAAAGCGGGCGCTTTTGATCGACTAGCTCCAAATCGCAATGAACTTTTGAAAATAAATAAAGACTTGGTTGAAAGTGTAAAAATGGCAGGTTCAAACTTATCTTTATTCGAAACATTGGAGCCAAAAATTGAAGAGGAAAAAATGCCGACTGCTGCTGAAAAATCTGCAATGGAAGTGGAAGCAATGGGCTTTAGTACTGGTATTAATCCAATCATTGCCGTTCAAAAATATGCTAGAAAGTATAACGCGAAAAGGCTGCAAGCTTTTGAGAGTAACGAGCAGGGAATTGCGGTCGGAAAATTAATGAGGATAAAGCAAATCACCACCAAAAAGGGTGACAATATGGCTTTTGCCGTTTTTAGCGATAGTAGTGGCGATAAAGATTTTACAATTTTTCCTCAAGTATGGAAGAAAGTAGAAGAAAACTTAAAGATTGGCGATATATATTTATTGCAGGTGAAGACACAAAGTGATCGTTTTAGTCCAACTAAGACGCAATTTTTACTTTCAAATGCTCGCAAAGTTAATTTTAAAGATTAATTTAAAACTTTTAAATTCTAGTAAAATAGATTCTGATAGGGTTGAAAGCGAAAACATTTATTTAGCAGGCTTTATTAACGAAAAAAATAGGATTATTTTTGAAGACAATGAGTTAAAAAAATGGTACGATAAAACCGATGTGAGTAAAACACAGAAAATCGTAGAGGTGAATTCATGAAACGGATTGGTATTTTAACTAGTGGTGGAGATGCCCCTGGTATGAACGCTGCCATTAGAGCTGTTACTCGTACAGCTTTGGCAAACGGTATCGAAGTTTGCGGAATTCGTTACGGATATGCTGGTTTAGTTGCTGGCGATATTTTCCAAATGACTTCTGAAACAGTTGCGGACAAGATTAACCGCGGCGGTACCTTTCTTTACTCAGCTCGTTTCCCAGAATTTAAGGAAGAAGAAGTTCAACTTAAGGGAATCGAACAATTAAAGAAGCATGGAATCGATGCTTTAGTTGTCATCGGTGGTGACGGTTCTTACCATGGTGCATTGAAACTTACAAGACATGGCTATAATGCTGTTGGTCTTCCTGGTTCAATTGACAATGATATTCCTTACACTGATTTCACAATTGGTTTTGACACTGCATGTAATACTGCAATGGAAGCCATTGATAAAATTCGTGATACTGCAACAAGTCACCAACGTGTATTTGTTGTAAATGTTATGGGTCGTGATTGTGGAGATATTGCAATGCACGTTGGTGTTGCTACTGGCGCAGATGCAATTGTTATCCCAGAAGAGCCTTATGACATTAAGGAAATTGCTGAAAACTTGAAGCAAGGATTTGCTAATGGCAAGAAGCATGGAATTGTTGTTTTAGCAGAAGGTGTTATGGACGCTAATAAATTTAAGGACGAACTTCTTAAGTATGGCGACTTTGATGCTCGTGCTAATATCTTAGGTCACATGCAACGTGGCGGAAGCCCAACAACTCGTGATCGTGTATTAGCAAGTGAAATGGGAGCTTATGCTGTTAAGTTGTTACTTGAAGGTAAGGGCGGCTTAGCTGTTGGTATTGAGAACAACAAGCTTTCTCACCATGACATTCTTGATTTGTTTGATGCAAAACACCACGGTAATTATGCGTTATACTCATTAAACAAAGACTTAGCCAAGTAGTTTTTGATTTTGTATTATAGGAGATTTTTTCAAGATGAAGAAAACTAAAATTGTTAGTACTTTAGGGCCAGCCTCAAACGATGTTGAGACTATTACTAAATTAGCTGAAGCAGGTGCAAACGTATTCCGCTTCAACTTCTCACACGGTGACCACGAAGAACACCGTGCACGTATGAACATGGTTCGTGAGATTGAAAAGAAGACTGGTAAACTTCTTGGCATTGCTCTTGATACTAAGGGTGCCGAAATTAGAACTACTGAACAAGAAGGCGGCAAGTTCACTATTAACACTGGTGACACTATCCGTATTTCTATGGATGACACTAAGAAGGGTAACAAGGATATGATCCACGTTACCTACGATGGACTTTACGATGATACTCACGTTGGCGGTCACGTATTAATCGATGATGGTTTAGTTGACCTTTTGATTAAGGAAAAAGATGACGCTAAGAGAGAATTAGTTTGTGAAGCTCAAAACACTGGTTTAATTGGTTCTAAGAAGGGTGTTAACGCTCCTGGTGTTGAAATTCGCCTCCCAGGTATCACTGAAAAAGATACTAACGATATTAAGTTCGGTTTAAAGGAAGGTATCAACTTCATCTTTGCTTCATTCGTTCGTAAAGCACAAGATGTTCTTGACATTCGTCAATTGCTTGAAGAAGCACATTGTGAATACGTAAAGATCTTCCCTAAGATTGAATCACAAGAAGGTATTGATAACATCGATGAAATCTTAAAGGTTTCTGATGGTTTAATGGTTGCTCGTGGTGACATGGGTGTTGAAATTCCATTTATTAATGTTCCATTTGTACAAAAGGAATTAATTAGAAGATGTAACGCATTAGGTAAGCCAGTTATTACTGCTACTCAAATGCTTGACTCAATGCAAGAAAACCCACGTCCAACTCGTGCCGAAGTTACTGACGTTGCAAACGCTGTTCTTGATGGTACTGACGCAACTATGCTTTCAGGTGAATCTGCAAACGGTCTTTACCCAGTTAAGGCTGTTAAGGCTATGGCTGAAATCGACATGCGTACTGAAAAGCAACTTGCTAAGCGTAACAAGTTAGCTCTTCAAAGATTTGAAGAATACAAGGGTTCAAACGTTACTGAAGCTATCGGTGAATCAGTTGTTAGAACTGCTGAAGAATTGGGCGTTAAGACTATTATTGCCGCAACTGAATCTGGTTACACTGCACGTATGATTTCTAAGTATCGTCCAAACGCTGACATCATCGCTATGACATTCGATGAAAAGATCGAACACTCATTAGGTGTTGTTTGGGGTGTAAAGCCAATGTTGGTTGAAAAGCCTAAGACTACTGAAGAAATGTTTGACAAGGCAGCAGAACTTGCTAAAGAAACTGGTCTTGCAAAAGACGGCGACTTAGTAATTATCGTTGCTGGTGTTCCTTTGGGCGAAACTGGTACTACTAACTTGATGAAGTTACAATTGATCGGTACCCAACTTGTTAAAGGTTTAGGTGTTGGTGAACAATCAGTTATTGGTAAAGCCGTAGTTGCAACTTCTGCTGAAGAAGCAAACAGCAAAGTTCAAGATGGTGACATCTTAGTTGCTAAGACTACTGATAAGGATTACTTACCAGCAATCAAGAAGGCTTCAGGTATGGTAGTTGAAGCTTCAGGTTTAACTAGTCACGCAGCTGTTGTTGGTCTTTCACTTGGTATCCCAGTTGTTGTTGGTGCTACTGATGCAGTTGAAAAGATCAAGGATGGTTCTAAGATTACTGTTGATGCTCGTCGTGGTGCTGTTTACCAAGGTGAAGCAACTAACCTTTAATCTAAATTGATTAGCTTATCTACAAATAGTCAGCGAAAGCTGGCTATTTTATTTTTGTCTTTTTTTCCTTATACTATATAGTAATAGACAAATTAAAAAGATTGAGGCGCTGATATGTTAGGTGAAATAAGAAAAGGAAAAGTTATTGATGAAAATCAATCTGCTTTTTATGTACAGGTTGATGGCGTAACTTTTGAATTAAAAAAAATAGAAGTTACCCAAGATGAACCAATCCATTTAGGTGACGAAGTACAGGGCTTTATCTATGAAAATAAAGATAAAAAGAAGGAAATGACACAATTCTATCCTTTTGCTCAAAAAGATCAGTATGGTTGGGCTACGGTAACTGAAGTGCGTCGCGATTTGGGTGTATTTGTAGATATTGGATTAAATGATAAAGATGTTGTTGTTTCTTTAGATGATCTTCCGCTTGAAAAAGATCAATGGCCAAAGAAAGATGATCGTTTATTGGTACGCCTTGAGACTGATGATAAGGAACGTATTTGGGCTAAAATGGCAGAAGAAGACGTTTTTGAACAGTTAGCTGCCAATTTCCCAGCACATTTGGAAAATAAAAATATGTCTGGTACTGTGTACCGTAACTATGAAGTTGGATCTTTCGTAATTACTGATCAATATTATTTAGCCTTTGTCCATAAATCTGAAATGTTTCGTCCTTTGCGTCTAGGGCAAAAAATTAAAGCACGCGTTATCGGAGTTAGTCAATATGGTAGATTGAATTTGAGCGTTCTGCCTCGAGGGTTTGAGGAGATTGATGATGATGCTCAAATGATTTTGGTAAGTTTACGTCGCGAGGCAACTAAGACTTTGCCTTTTTATGATAAAAGCGACGCCCAAGAAATTAAGAATCACTTTGGCATCTCTAAGTCAGCCTTTAAGCGTGCTTTAGGTCATTTGTTAAAAAATAAATTAATTACTGAAGATAAAGATGCAGGAACAATTAGTTTGGTAGAAAAAGATGAATCAGACACAGACGATGAAGGATAATTTAGAAGATTATTTACGTTTCAGTCAAGTGGAACGTGGCTTAAGCCCTAATACCATTATTTCTTATCGAACTGATTTAGAAGAATATTTAGATTATTTACAAGATCAAAATGAAACAAGCTGGGAAGTCGATTATCTAGTTGTTGACGCTTTTCTTGCTACACAAAAAGACAAGGGAAAGGCAACAACTTCAATTAGTCGGATGATCTCTAGTTTGAGAAAGTTCTATCAATGGCTCTTAAGACAGGATATAATTGAACGTGATCCATTAGTAAAAATTGATTCCCCAAAAAGTGAACGGAGACTGCCAACCGCTTTAAGCGAAGAAGAAGTTGATAAACTACTTGCGGCTCCTGATACGAATACACCACTAGGAATTAGGGATCGTGCCATGCTAGAGGTACTTTATGCAACTGGGATGCGGGTTAGTGAATTAATAAATTTACGAACTGGTGATATTCATGCCGATTTAAAAATCATTAGGGTTCTTGGCAAAGGCTCAAAAGAACGACTTGTACCAATTACTGAAGTCGCTTTATCATGGCTTGAGAAATATCAAACAGATGTTAGGGATGCCCAAGTATTAAAAAGTGGTCAATTTACTGATGTAATTTTCTTAAATAATCATGGTCATCAACTAACTAGACAGGCTGTTTGGCAGAAAATAAAAAAGTATTGTCAGCTGATTGGAATAACTAAAAATGTTACTCCTCATACTTTGAGACATACTTTTGCTACTCATTTACTCGAAAATGGGGCAGATTTGCGTGTAGTTCAAGAAATTTTGGGTCATAGTGATATTACAACTACGCAGATCTATACTAATCTGACGCAGAAACATATTTTGGAGGTTTATAATCAAGCACATCCACGTGCTTAAATATTATGATCAGCAAATATAAAAAAGACTATGAAAAAACTGTAATGGGATATTTGTCTTATCTTCCAGATTTTAAAAACATTAAGAACTTACAAGAAGAGATGAAACTATATACTAGTGATTCTAATCAATTTGAAGTTCTTATTTATAAACAAAAGGGTAATGCCAGAGGTATTATTGGTATTCAAGAAGAGAAGGATTTTATAATTATTCGCTATCTTTCTCTTGATCCAACAATGCGTGATTCTGAGACTAAACGCTTGGTAATGAAAGATTTAAAGCATCTTTATCCTGATAAAATGATTACCACTTTACCTGACTGGGCTTTTTTATTAAGTTATTTAAAGGAAGATAAGACTGATGAATAATGCCGATGAATTAACTTTAGATCTTCCCAATTTTACAGGACCACTAGATTTACTTTTGCATTTGATTAGATCACAAAAGATAGATATTTACGATATTCCAATTGCGAAGATTACTGGGCAATACTTAGCTAATCTAGCTCGCTGGCAGACTTTAGATTTGCAAATTGCTGGCGAGTATTTTGTGATGGCGTCAACTCTGCTTAGAATTAAATCGCAATATTTACTTCCCAAAAATGATTTTGTAGAGGAAGACCAATATCAGGAAGATCCGCGTGCTGAATTAGTTGAGCAGTTAGTTCAATATTCGGTTTTTCAAAGAATTGCTGAATATTTCAAAAAGCGTGATGAAGAAATGCCAATTACTGTGGCTAAGGATCCGTCTGTTTCACCAAAAAAGAAAGTTGAGCCACTTCCCTTAGGAGAAATTACAAGTGATGAGCTTGCTAATACTTTTAAGGTAGTTTTAGAGCGCTTTAAATTAAGAAAACCACAAGTAGGGCAAATAGAAGTTCATGAGGCGTCTATTGAAGAAATGACGACATTTTTGAAGGATAAACTTCATCATCGAAAATCGACTAGTTTTTTTGACTGTATTAAAAATTTTCAGGATCTTGATCAAGTAATTGGTTTGTTTTTAGCAGTTTTAGAATTATGTCGTGATCATAAAATTTTAGTAAAGCAAAATAGAGATTTTGGTGACCTAGAATTAGAGAAAGTTGAGACCAATGGCAAGTAAAGAAGCACAATTAGAAGCTCTCCTTTATGCAGCAGGGGATGATGGTTTAGAAACAGATAATTTATTGCAATTATTGGAAATTTCACCATCGGCATTACGAGAGTTAGCAAATCATCTAAAAGATCGACTTAAAAATGATGAGAATTCAGGCTTACAACTGATCTGCATTAATCACACTTATAAATTAACTACCAGTGCAGAATGCGGGGACGTTATTTCTAAATTTTTCCAAAAGGATTTATCAAAGAACCTAAGTCAGTCAGCTCTTGAAATTCTCTCAATTATTGCATATCGTCAGCCGATAACAAGGGTTGAAATTGACGACTTACGAGGCGTTAACTCATCAGGAGCATTGCAGACTTTAGTTTGGCGTGGACTAATCAAAGTAAATGGTAAAAAAGATGTGCCTGGACACCCTAATTTATATGTGACTACAGACTATTTCTTACAGTATTTTAACTATGAGAGTTTAGCTGATTTACCAGTAATTGAAGAGTTTGAAGCAGATGACAATCCTGTGAACTTATTTGATCAAGATGAGCAAAATAGCAAAGAAATAAATTTTGATGAAGGAGAGTAAAATGGCTGAAAGATTGCAAAAAGTAATTGCCCAAGCTGGTGTTGCGTCAAGACGTAAAGCTGAAAAAATGATTTCAGCTGGACAAGTAACTGTTAATGGTAAAAAAATTACCGAACTTGGAACGAAAGTCGAACCTAGCGATAAGATTGAAGTAAATGGAGTTCCAATCGAGAAAGAAACACTCCACACATATTTGTTTTATAAACCTCGTGGCGTAATTTCTTCAGTAAAGGATGACAAGGGAAGAAAGACTGTTGTCGACTTTTTTGAAGATGTACCATATCGTTTATATCCAGTTGGACGTCTTGACTATGATACTTCTGGCTTATTATTGATGACCAATGATGGTGAATTAGCTAATAAATTGATGCACCCTCGTAATGAAGTACCCAAGGTTTATGTAGCCAAAATTAAAGGACTTCTTTCTCCAGAAGATATCCGTTCCCTTACTCATGGGGTTCGAATTGATGGTCGCAAGAGTGCGCCTGCAAAATTGAAGATTTTAAAGACTGATGAAAAGAAAAATACTCAGATTGTTCAGTTAACGATTCATGAAGGTCATTATCACCAAGTTAAGCGAATGTTTGAAGCAGTTCATCATTTCGTTGAAAAATTATCTCGTGAAAAATACGCTTTCTTGACATTGAAATCACTTACTTCAGGCGAATATCGTGAATTGACGCATGAAGAAGTCTTTCGACTAAATCACTTAGCTGACTAACGCTCCTTGTCAAGCTATGATAAAATAAAACTAATAACCTATAATTGTGGAGGATTTTGGAATGAAGGAAAATAAATCTCAGGACAATCAAGAACCTAAAGGTCCTTACAAGCATTTTGAACGTCCGACAACATCTAGAAGTGCGATGCATCATCGTCATCATTCAGAGCCTGCACCTGAACCAACTCCTAGTCGACCAGAAAAGAACTCTAAGGGCACAAAACATAGTCAGTTATGGGCTGGTTTGATTATTGTAGCAATAATTTTGATTGCCTTGATTCCGATTGTTTCTTCAAAATTGCACTCTAATTCTAATAATTTGGCTGAAAAGAGTGTTAAAGTTTCAAAGAGTTCTTCTAAGTCTCATAAATCTAAGAGTAAAAAGCCTAAGCGTAGCTCATCAAAGAAGAGTAAGTCTAAGAGTAGCGTAAAGAAAGAGGAGAAGAAATCTTCAAGTCAATCTCATGATGTGACTCCAGCTACAACTAGTCAATCACAATCTCAAAGTAGTCAAACTAGCCAAAGCAGTACACAATCTTATGCTTCTAGTGCTAGTCAAACTACCACTCAAGGCCAAACTCAACAAGCAAACCAAAATTCATACCAAAATAACCAAAATACTTGGCAGAATTACAGTGGAAACAGCTCATCACAAAATCAAGCTCCAAGTTCTTACACTGTTCAAGAAGGTGATTCTTTATCAAAAATTGCTCGTGAAAATAACACTTCAGTGCATCATTTAGAGCAGCTTAATGGTTTAGAATCAGCTGATAGTATTAGTATTGGTCAATCAATTAAACTTAAGTAATTAAAGAACATTATTATTTACAATTTAATTAAGAAGTATTATTATTTACTTGTAAAAAGTAAATAAAAGGATGTTGTCTTCAGGGCAGGGTGCAATTCCCGACCGGCGGTTAGAGTCCGCGAGCTACGATGTAGTTGAACCTCAGGTACCGATAGTTAAAGTCTAGATGGAAGAAGACAGACTTAAAACTAAACATGATTTAGATTAATAAGGTCTGTTGCTGAAGCAACAGGCCTTTTGTATGTTATGGAGGAATATATCATGCAAAGAAAAACTAGTTTAAGTCATGTAAGACTTGCTTATTGGCTCGCCTGGGCAATGATAGGTGCACTGGCATTTTTAATTATGAAAATCGAAGTCCCGATTATTCCAGGCTTTGATTATTTGAAGATGGACTTTTCAGATTCGCTCGTTGCCTTGAGCACTTTAGTTTTTGGACCTCTAGGCGGAACTATGATTGCACTCTTTAAGTCTTTATTGAGTCTGTTTATTTCTGGCTTTAACCCAATTTCAATGATTGGACAATTAGCTGCTTTTTTAGCAAGTTTAGCTTATATCTTGCCGTTTTATTTCATCAGTAAAAAACACGAGGATAAAGCCAAATATCAAATTTTTGGTTTAATTGTAGGTACATTAGCTTTAACAGTAGTAATGTCATTAGCAAATTATTTCGTTTTAACTCCAATGTATATTTCTTTAATGGGATTTAAGTTAAATTCCTCTCTTTTAACTTACGTTGTTTCTGCTATTATTCCTTTCAACTTGATTAAGGGTTTGATTAACAGTATTGTTGTTTTGATTTTAGCGAAAACTTTATTACCTGTTCTAGAAAAATTTGTAAAACGTAATTTCTAAAAGAATTATATTTAGCCAGAAGTCGAGTGACTTCTGGTTTTTGTTTTATGGTAGAATTTACTTTGAATGAAAAAGAAAGGACTCAATTTTTTAATGCAAGTAGCTATTGATGGTCCTGCATCAGCGGGGAAGAGTACAGTTGCTAAAATTATTGCGCATAATTTAGGCTATATTTATATCGATACTGGTGCAATGTATCGAGCATGTACATTAATTGCACACGACAATCACGTTGACTATGGGGATGAAAAGGCAATCTTAGACCTAGTTGACAAGAGCACAATTGAATTTAAGCAAGAAGATGGAGAACAGAAAGTTTATGTAAATGGCAAAGATGTATCAATCGCCATCAGAACGCCGGAAATTACTGAAAATGTTTCTCAAGTGTCAGCCTTAAAGTCAATTCGTGAGAAGATGGTTGAATTACAGCGTGAGATGGCTGGTAAACACGATGTTATTATGGATGGCCGTGATATTGGAACGACAGTCTTACCAGATGCTGAGGTAAAGATTTTCTTAATCGCTAGTGTTGCATCAAGAGCTAAGAGACGCTTTTTAGATTTTCAAGAAAAGGGAATTCACCAAGACTTGAAAGACATTGAACATGATATTGAAGTTCGCGATTATAAAGATTCTCATCGAGAAATTTCGCCATTAAAAAAAGCAGCGGATGCAATTGAATTAGATACAACAAACCTTACTATTGATGAGGTTGTAGCTAAAATAAGCGAGATAATTCAAAAAAAGCAAAAAAATTAAACAAAAGTGTGGAAAAAAGACATCAAGTACTTTAAAATAAAGTATGATATTGGGAGGTAATTATGACAGATAATAGTAATCAATTCTTAGATGCTCTAAAAGAAATGCAGGGAGTTGAAGTCGGCAACATTGTTAACGTTGAAGTTTTAAGTGTTGAAGATGGACAAATCGCTGTTGGTGTTGAAAATGCAGGTGTTGAAGGTGTAATCACTAAACGTGAATTCACTAACGACCGTAACGCAGATTTGAACCAATTGGTAAAACCTGGTGATAAGTTTGAAGCTTTAGTTCTTAGAAGAGCTGGTGGCGATAAAGAAAACGGTGAATTCTTCTTCTCAGTTACTCGTTTGAAGGAAAGAGAAGCCTACAAGGAATTAGAAAAGGTCTTTGAAGAAGGCAAGACTGTTGAAGGTACTGTAACTGGTGCTGTTCGCGGTGGCTTATTAGTTGACGTTGGTACACGTGGTTTCTTACCAGCATCACTTATTTCTAACCGTTACGTTTCTGACTTGAAGCCTTACATTGGCAAGAAGATGAACTTGAAGATCACTGAAATTGATCCTAACAAGAACAGATTAATTCTTTCAAGAAAAGACTTAATCGAAAAGGAACGTGAAGAAGCATTCGAAAACGTTGCTTCACAATTAGTTGTAGGTGATACTGTTGAAGGTAAAGTATCACGTTTAACTGGTTTTGGTGCCTTTGTTGACGTTGGTGGTGTGGACGGTTTAGTTCACATTTCAGAAATTTCTTACAAGCATGTTGACAAGCCAAGTGATGTATTGAAGGCTGGTCAAGATGTTAAGGTTAAAGTTATCGGTATTGATGACGATAGACACAGAATCTCCCTGTCAATTAAGCAAACTTTACCATCCCCATTTGAAGAAGCTACTGAAGGTTTACATGAAGGCGACATCATTGAAGGTGAAGTTAAGACTTTAACTTCATTCGGTGCATTCGTCGAAGTAGCTGATGGAATCCAAGGTTTAGTACACGTTTCAGAAATTGCTAACAAGCACGTTGATAAGCCAAGTGATGTTTTAAAGGTTGGTCAAACTGTTAAAGTTAAAGTTTTGAGCGTTGACCCAAGTGACAGAAGAATCTCATTGTCAATCAAGCAAGCTGATCCTAATGCTGCTAAGAGTGAAAACTCACGTCCACGTCGTCGTCAAGATTCTGTAGCTGATAAGTACATGAATGACAATGACAACGGTTTTGCTTTAGGTGACATTATTGGTGATCAACTTAAAGATAAGGATTAATCGTCATTCGTCTAAAAAAGCTGACTCCGGTCAGCTTTTTTTATTTCTTAGATAAATAGAAAGGGGTAGAAATAATATGTCATTACCCATCGTTGCATTAGTTGGACGACCAAATGTTGGTAAATCAACTATTTTTAACAGAATTATTAATTCTCGCGTCGCTATTGTCGAGGATAAAGCTGGCGTCACTAGAGATAGAATTTATGCTCGTGCTGAATGGATGGGCCATGAATTTATCCTAATTGATACTGGTGGTATTACTTTAGACTCTGGTGAGATCGAAGAGCAAATTAAGGCTCAAGCTGAAATTGCGATTGATGAAGCTGACGTAATCGTCATGTTGGGGGATGTTACTCAGCATATGACTAACATGGATGAAACAATTGCTAAAATGCTTTATCGAACTAAAAAGCCAATTATTTTAGCAGTCAACAAGGCTGATAATCCTGAACAAAGAACTGATATTTATGATTTCTATAGTTTAGGTTTGGGCGACCCAATTCCTGTTTCTGGTAGTCACGGAACTGGTATGGGAGATTTACTTGATGCAATTGTTGGTGAATTTGGCGATAAGGCTAACCAACATGAAGATGATTCAATTCGTTTTAGTGTAATTGGTCGTCCTAATGTAGGAAAATCTTCACTGGTAAATGCTATTTTAGGTGAACAACGTGTAATTGTTTCTAACATCGAAGGAACAACGAGAGACGCCATAGACACGACTTTTACTAATGATGGGCAAAAGTATACTATTGTCGATACTGCCGGTATTAGACGCCGTGGTAAGGTCTATGAGAAGACTGAAAAGTATTCAGTTTTAAGAGCGATTAGTGCCATTGAAGAAAGTGATATTACACTTTTAGTTTTAGATGCTAGCACAGGCATTCGTGAACAAGATAAGCACGTTGCTGGATATGCTCACGACGCAGGCCGAGGGGTAATTATCGTCGTAAACAAGTGGGATCTTCCTAAGAAATATAGCACAAGTATGAAGGACTTTGAGGACACAATTAGACAAGAGTTCCAATACTTAGACTATGCTCCAATTGTTTTCGTTTCGGCAAAGACTGGTCAAAGAGTTCCTGATATTTTGAAGCTAGTTAAAGAGGTTCACGATAATCAAACTCGCCGCATTAAGTCTAGTGTCTTAAATGATTTGCTCCTTGAAGCAACTAGAATCACTCCAACGCCACTTGTTAACGGAAAGAGATTAAGAATCTACTACATGACGCAAGTTGCAGTAACTCCGCCGACATTTGTTGTTTTTGTAAATGATCCAGAATTATTGCACTTCTCCTACCAGAGATTTTTAATTAATCAATTACGTCAGAACTTTGATTTTGTAGGAACACCGATTAAAATTTTAGCTAGAAAGCGTAAATAGGCTTAAAATTTCAAAAAAAAGGGATATATCTGCGAAAAAGCTTGCAACTAAGCGTCTTAGTGTGCTAATTTTATTGCAGGGAATAATGAATAAATCATTTTTCTTATTTTTCAAAGGTTTTGTTTTAAAATACTATTAGTTCATTTCGGGAGGTGAAGTGGAATGGCAAACAAGGCAGAATTAGTTTCTGAAGTTGCTGCTAAAACTGACTTAACCAAGAAAGAAGTTGCTGCTGCAGTTGATGCAATCTTTAGCTCTATTCAAGAAGATCTTGCTAAGGGTGAAAAAGTTCAATTGATCGGTTTCGGTACTTTTGAAGTACGTCACCGTGCAGCTCGTAAGGGTCGTAACCCACAAACTGGGGCTGAAATCGAAATCCCAGCTTCTAAGGTTCCTGCATTCAAGCCAGGTAAGGCTCTTAAGGATGCTGTTAAGTAATTGTTCAGTTACTAGCAAAATAAAAACGTGCTAAGTTATATAGCTTGGCACGTTTTTTGTGTACAATTATTGTGTTAGCACAAACGAAAAGAGTGAAAAAATGACTTATTCTGAACAACTATTAGATGCAATTCAAAATCATGATTTTTCTGATAATCATATTCTTCTTAAAAAAGCACTAGAAAATGATGATCCAGAAGTTTTAGCTTCTTTAGCAGAAAATTTGACTGACCTTGGTTTTACTGATCTTTCTAAGGAAGTTTACCGCTATTTGATTGCTCAATTTCCAAGAGAAGACTTGTTTAAGGTATACTTAGCTGAGATTTTATTAAATGATGGCGATGAAGATGATGGCTTGCAGCTTTTATATGATGTAAAGCCAGAAAGTGATGCTTATATTGAAAGCTTGCTTGATTTAGCTGATTATTATCAAAGTAATGGTCTAATTGAAACAGCTCGTCAAAAGCTCTTAGAAGCTCATAAATTAGCTCCTGAAGAAGATGCAATCAACTTCGGCTTAGCAGAACTTGATTACTTAAGTGGCGATTATGGTGAAGCATTAGGACTATACCGCGAACTTGCAAAAGAAAATAAAACCTTTGGTGAAGTAGTCTTAAGTCAAAGAATTGCTGCTTGCCTCGCAAAATTAGGTGAGTACGAAGAAGCTGCCAACGAAATTAAGAGTCATGAAAATGATATCTTGAGTATTGATGCATTGTATGAAGCCGGCTTAATTATGTTATCTGCTGGCGATAATAAGGCCGCAATTAAATACTTAGATCAAGTGATTGAAACTCAACCAGATTATGTAAATGCCTATCCTTTGCTTGCTCAAGCTTATGCAGCAGAAGATAACAATGAAGAAGTATTGAGAACCGCCCAGACAGGACTTTCTTATAATGAACTAGATGAGGTCTTGTATAGCTTGGGTGCAAAAGCAGCTGCTAACTTAAACCAATTGGATGAAGCAGAGCGCCTACTCAAGAAGGGGCTAGAAATCGCTCCCGACAATAGTGACTTGCGCTTGCAGTTATCTAACTTGTATCTTCACCAGCACCAAGATGAGGCAAATATTGCCTTATTTAAGGATCTTGATGATGAGGAACTTGAACCACAAGCTCACTGGAATATGGCTATCTCATATCAAAGACTTGAAGACTATGATAAGGCGAAGAGCGAATTCTTGCTTGCTTATCCTGCCTTTCAAAAGAATGCAAGCTTCTTGAGACAGATGATTAGCTTGTTCTATGAATTGCGAGAGATTCCGACGACCAAGGAATTGATTAAGAAGTATCTGCAAGTTCAACCTGACGATATTGATATGCAAGATATGTTAGATGGATTGAATAGTGAAGAGTAGAAGAAAAGCTGGCTGTGAGGTCAGCTTTTTATTTTTGAAAAAGTTTATACAAAATTTATCTTCTTTCGTATAATCAATGATATAAGTTTTAATTAGAAGTTGGGTTTAATGGATAAATTTGAAGCAAAAAAATTATTACAAAAATTAGATACTATACAAAATTTTTTAAGTGAAAAAGATTTGCCTAGGTTGGAAAGAAAGTTAGATGCTGAAGCAGATAATTTAAAAAGAAATATGTTCGATGATTGGCTTAGATCTATTCCTAAGTCTGTTAAAGAAATTTTCTATGGCAAATTGACTTATGATCAGTTATATTCGAAGTTTTTTCCTTCTGTCTTGCACAGTTCATTTTCTAAGAACGAGATAGTTTTAGTGTTCTCCATTTTAAAATCAAGGAATAAAATGGAACAATACCAGCTAAAGTACTCAGAAAAATTAAGCAATTTAAAAGTATGTTTGCAGTTTATAAAAGAAAACGATCGATCTAAGTTTTTATCAATTTTTCAGAATCATGATATTAAACAAAAATTGCTTAAAGCTAAAGAATTTGCTGAGGAAAATAAGAATGTGCTTTCTAATATTCAATACAAAAGAGAAAATGAATGGGATGAAATAGCTGAATCATTTGAAGACTTAGATATTAGCTTAAAAAATAAACGATTTGAATATTTAAATCCATTTGTAAATTTAGATACAGAAAAGTCTAAAGAAGATATAATTTTTAAAATCATACGTGATTTCCTTAAAAATAAGATTTTATTTTTATCAGAACAGAGCAGAAATGGTGTAGAAGAAAGTATTCGTGGTATTTGGAAAAACTTGAAAGAAGAAGAGTTATCTAATCAATTAAATTCATTACCTATAGAAATGCTTAAAAAGCAAATTGATAATGAACAAATTGGAGATGTTCTCGATAATTTTGATAATGTTGGACAAGTAATCTCATTATCATTAGCAGAGGTTTCTGAGAGATATGGTTTAAATATGCAGCAAAGTGCTGAAATTTTGAAACAATCTAAAGAGATACTGAATGACCTAAAATCTAATGTTTATCCTAAGTTGACATTAGATAAGTTAAAAGGACAAAGGTTGCAACTGCTACATTTGTTAAATGCTTATAAAAATTATCCAGATGAACAAGCTATAGAAGAAAAAGTAGTTATAGAGAATTATAGAAAACTAGAAGAAAAACTAGGTAATTTAGAAGATATTGCTCCTAATAGATATCTAACTAATTTTATAGATAGCATCACTTTTAAATATTGGTGTGAGAGTGAAGCTGAAATCTATAGGATATTAGACGGCTGCATTCAAGTTAATAGTACATTTAGGGACTGTTTGAATGATAATTTGAATGATCAAGAAATTAAAGCTCTTTTTGAAAAAGATAGTGCAACATTCTACGCTTTAATCGAAGAAATTACTGGCAATAAAAAAAGTTATAATCCATCTGATCTACCAGATTATATTGTACATGAAGTTCAGAAGACTAAACTTAATCTTAAAGGATTTAAAGCGCATTTAAGATCATATCAAGCTTTTGGCAGTAAATATATTTTCTATTTTCAAAGGACCTTATTGGGAGATGAAATGGGACTAGGAAAAACTATTCAGGCGCTCGCAGTCGCGACGCATCTTTCAAATCAGGGACAGACTCATTGTTTAGTTATTAGTCCACTAAGTGTCCTTGAAAATTGGAAGAGAGAAATTGAAAAATGGACTAATATAAAATGCTTTGTGTTTAGAGGAGATAAAGCTATAAAAGAACAAAATTTGTCAAAATGGGAGGAATCAGGAGGCATATTACTTACTAATTATTCTCATTGCAGAATATTGAAAGAAAGTAGAAAAAATATAGATATTGATTTTGCAATAGTAGATGAAGCACATTTGATTAAAAATCCTGCAACAAAGCGTAGCAAAAATGTTAATGCTTTGATTAAAAATTGTAAATATAAGCTGTTAATGACTGGTACTGCTCTAGAGAATAGGCTTGATGAAATGATTAACTTAATTGACTTTCTTAATGAGTCTCTAGCGGAAAAAGTTGCCAATAATTTAAATAATAAAACTTATAAGACGGATATAGCTCAAGTTTACTTGAGACGAAAAAGAAAAGAAGTTTTACATGAACTTCCAGCATTAGGGCTTACAACAATGTGGTCAACTTTTAATGAAAAAGAACAAGACTTCTATGATCAAGCCGTGAGTGAAGGTATTGCAGGATTGATGAAGATGCGTAGAGCAGCATTTATTGATGAAGATAGTCAAAAGATAGAGCAAATTATTAATATTTGTGTTGATTCACATGAAAATAGTGAAAAAGTTATAGTTTTTTCATTTTTCAAAAATTATGTTTTGAAATTGTTAAAGAAGAAATTGCCGTTTCTTGCAGACGATATTATTAGTGGTGATTTATCATCTAATCAGCGTCAAGAAGTAATTGATAAATTCTCAGAAAATCCAAATCAGAATGTACTTTTAGTTCAAATAGATGCTGGTGGATTTGGACTTAATATCCAAGCTGCTAATAGAGTTATTTTGTGTGAACCGCAATGGAAACCTTCGACAGAAAACCAAGCTATAAGTAGAGCTTATAGAATGGGCCAAAATAGAAATGTTATGGTTTATCGTTTGTTAACTAAGGAAAGTGTCGATGAAACCATGATGGAAATTATTCATGAAAAAGAAGATATTTTTAATACGTATGCAAATGATTCTGTTGTTGCCGATGCATTTATGAATAATGATTCAGATAAAGAAGAAAATGAAGCTGTAATGAAGAAAAAAGTATTTCAGATTGAGCGAGACCGTTTAGAGAAAAAGCAGGAAGTGGTGAATGTAAGTGAATAACAATATTGATAATAAAGAAGTATATGTTAGAACAAAGACTTGTTTAATATGGAATATTGTAGGATTAGTAATCTTGCTATTATCTTTTACTATAATTGCTTTACCAGAAATAGTAATACTATTGATTACTCTAATAAAACGTAAAGTTAAAGTTTATTCGCTTAAAGAGAATAATTATCTGATAATTTCCAAAAAAGCATGGAAAGAATACAAAAGAATAAATAATATAGGTTTCTGGAAACAGTATTCTCTGGTTTCAGTAACAAAAATAATTCATCAGCATTATTCTAACGTTGTTTTAGGAAAAACAGATACAGCTATACAAGATAAAAGTGCTAGTGATGAAGTTAAAGATATAGCGCCTGTAAATACACTTCAATCCAAAAAAGATCTAAAAAATGTGAATATTAACATTAGTGAATGCCTAGATAAATCAATTGAAAATAAAAAGACAAATGAATTAAATGAGAATAATAGATTTAAATTTGTTAAAGCCAGACTTACTGATAGAGACAACAAACAAAATGCAGCGCAACTAAATAAGATAAAACTTTTGTCTAGTGAAAGACAAAAGTATAACGATTTACAAAATAAAATTAAGCTTGAGAATAATGGAGAAGCTAATTTTGGAGTGGATTTTAAAAATAAAGTAATTTTTATCGATAAATTATATGAATCGAAAGGCTTTGATGAATTTTTTTTTGAAGATTTATCTGATATAAAAGTAGATGAAAAAGACTTATCTAATATTAATTTTGTTAAGAAAGATGGGAGTGAAGTTCAAGCTTCTTTTATAAAATTCCCTGTTAGTGAGGAAGAAAAGAATTTAGACAGCATAATTTTAAAGAACTTAGTATTAAAAATTAAATCTGAAATTAGTTAACTGTTATTTATAAAATTGAATATAAGTGAGAGCGTTCTTATTAAAGATCGCTTTTTACTTAATTCATATTTTTTATTATGTAAACATCAAAGAACATGTATTCCTAATGAACTTGTTGTGAAATGACTATTCAGGGTAAAATATAAATATTATTTAAATTTGTTAAACATAGGAGTTAATAATGATCGCTGGAGAATTAAAAAGCAAAATTGATAATCTTTGGGAAACTTTTGCAACCGGTGGATTAACTAATCCATTGAACGTAATTGAACAAATTACATATTTAATGTTCATTAAGGATTTAGATGATTCAGACAATAGAAGAAGAAAAGATAATGCATTTCTAGGATTGAATGACTATAAATCTATTTTTGATGGCGAAGTTCAGATTGATGATGATGTAGTCGTAGATGGCGATGAACTTAGATGGTCTACTTTTAAAGACTTTGCACCAGAAAAGATGTTTACCGTAGTACAAACAGAAGTTTTTCCTTTTATTAAAAACTTGAAAAATGGTGAAGATAGTTCTTTTGCTCGACATATGAAAGATGCAACATTTTTAATACCAACACCAGGGTTGTTATCTAAAGTTGTAGAATCGTTGGATGAAATTTATCGCTTGATGGATGCAGATGTTTCAAAGAGAGCTGATATTCGTGGGGACGTTTATGAATATCTCTTAGGAAAGTTATCTACTGCTGGGCGAAATGGTCAATTCAGAACACCACGTCATATTATTAAGATGATGGTTGAATTAATGAATCCACAAGCTAATGATAGTATTTGCGATCCAGCCGCTGGTACGGCAGGCTTTTTAGTAGAAGCTGCTGAGTATCTGCAAACTAAAAAAAGTGCTGAAATTTATGATAGTAAAGAAAGTAAAGATTATTTTCATAATCAATTGTTTACTGGTTATGATACAGATCCAACAATGCTTCGTATTGGTGCGATGAACATGTTAACGCATGGAGTAGATAATCCTAAAATTGAATATCAAGATAGTTTATCTGATCAAAATAATGATAGAGATAAATATTCTTTGATTATGGCTAATCCTCCATTTAAGGGAAGTTTAGACTATGATTCAGTTTCAGATGATTTGCTTAAAACTTGTAAAACAAAGAAAACAGAATTATTGTTTTTAACCTTATTTTTAAAAATGCTTAGAGTAGGTGGTAGATGTGCATGTATTGTTCCAGATGGAGTTTTATTCGGTTCATCTAAAGCTCATAAATCAATTAGAAAAGTATTGGTTGAAGATAATAATTTAGAAGCAGTAATTTCAATGCCTTCAGGAGTATTTAAACCATACGCTGGAGTTTCAACTGCAATTTTGATATTTACTAAGACTGGTAATGGCGGAACTGATAAGGTTTGGTTCTATGATATGACCGCTGATGGCTTTTCACTTGATGACAAACGAACACCTGTTAAAGAAAATGATATTCCTGATATTATTGAACGATTTAAGCATTTAGACAAAGAAATTGATCGTAAAAAGACTGAAAAGTCATTTATGGTTGGTAAGAAAGATATTGTTGCTAATGATTATGATCTTTCAATTAATCGTTACAAAGAAATAGAGTATAAACCAGTTGAATATCCGCCAACTAAGGATATTATTGCTGAAATTGAAAAATTAGATAAAGAAGCAAATGATGCATTACAAGAGTTAAAAGCTCTTTTAAAGGACTAGAAAGGAAAAACAAATTCAGGTTTGTAGGGTGCAGTGTTGATTCAGAAGTTTACAACTTTATTTAAAGATGTAACTAGGCAGGGTACTAAAATTCCTAAAGAAGAATATTTAACTCATGGAAAAAATATAATAATAGATCAAGGACAAGATATTATTGCGGGTTATACAAATTGCGAAGATGGTATATTTAAAAAAATTCCAGCTATCGTTTTTGGTGACCATACAAGGATAATTAAATATGTTGATACTCCATTTTTCTTAGGAGCAGATGGAGTAAAAGTGTTGAAATGTACTGATAAAAATGCCAATTATAGGTATTTATACTATGCTTTAAAGAATGCACACATTCCAAATACAGGCTATAATCGACATTTTAAATGGCTTAAAGAAATAACTATAAATTATCCAGATAAAAATAGACAAAACGATATTGTTAATATTCTTGATAAATTAGAGTACATTATTAAAATGAAATCTCAAGAATTAGATAAGTTCGATGAACTAATCAAAGCCCGATTTGTCGAGATGTTTGGAGATCCAGAAATAAAAAATAAAGATAAAAGCTTAAAAAAATTATGTGATATTTGCTTAGTTAATCCTGATAAGAGAAAAGATCCCAGACTAACTAACAATGATTTAGAAGTATCTTTTGTCCCAATGTCTGCTGTATCTGAAAATGGAGATATAGATACCACTAATATCAAATTGTACTCAGAAGTAAGGAAAGGATTTACATATTTCAGTTCTAATGATGTCCTTTTTGCTAAAATCACACCTTGTATGGAAAATGGCAAGGGAGCAATTGCACAGAATTTGAAAAATGATATTGGTTTTGGTTCTACTGAATTTCATGTTTTACGACCACTGGAAAACTTATCCAATCCTTATTGGCTATATGTGTTAACTACATTTGATAGTTTTAGAAAAGTAGCTGAGATAAATATGACTGGGAGTGCTGGTCAAAAAAGAGTGCCAGTTAAGTTTCTTGAAAATTATAAAGTTAATATTCCTCCTCTTTCTCTCCAAAACGAATTTGCAAACTTTGTCCAACAAGTCGACAAATCAAAAGTTGCAGTTCAAAAATCACTTGATGAGACACAAAAATTATTTGATAGCTTAATGCAAGAATATTTTGGCTAAAAAGTGGTTTAATAGTGAAAAACTCTAAAATGGGAGATTCACTATGGATGAGAAGTTTGTTGAAATAATAAATGAAATGGCTGAAGTGCTTAATGCAGCACAATTAAAGCGACTTCAGGAAGTAATGCTAAAACATTTGGTCGAAAGAGAACCACGAAAAAGAAAAATTAGTAATAAGGAATACTTGGCTAAATTTCTTGAAGCTAAAAAGATGGAAGGTTGTTCTGACAGAACAATTAAATATTACAAAGTTACCGTTGAACAGTTGTTGGCTAAGGTAATCCGACCAATACGTAGAATTACTACGGAAGAAATGCGTGAATATTTAGTTGAGTATCAAAAAATCAATAATTGCGGAAAGACAACTATTGATAACATTCGCCGTAATATTTCTAGTTTTTTCTCATGGCTTGAGGAAGAAGATTATATATTGAAAAGTCCTATGCGACGTATTCATAAAATACGAGCAGAAAAATTGGTAAAAAATGTAATTACTGATGAAGATATTGAAAAGCTGCGTGATGGCTGTTCCTGTTTAAGAGATGTTGCAATGATTGATTTATTGTATTCAACGGGTATTAGAGTAGGTGAACTTGTTCGACTTAATAGAAATGATATTAATTTTTCTGAACGTGAATGTGTGGTATTTGGAAAAGGAGATAAAGAAAGACGAGTATATTTTGATGCCAAGTCAAAAGTACATCTTATTAACTATCTAAGAAGTAGAGAGGACGATAATCCAGCTCTTTTTGTTTCTTTAGACAAGCCAAATGACAGATTGAAAATTAGTGGGGTAGAGATTAGGTTACGACAACTTGGAAGAAAACTACATTTAGATAGAATTCATCCTCATAAATTTAGACGGAGTATGGCTACTAGAGCTATTGATAAAGGCATGCCAATTGAGCAAGTACAAAAAATTTTAGGACATTCTCAGATAGACACGACAATGCAATATGCAATTGTTAATCAAAATAATGTAAAAGCAGCTCATAGAAAATACATATCCTAGCAAATTCAGGTTTGTAGGGTGCAGTGTTGATTCAGAAGTTTACAACTTTATTTAAAGATGTAACTAGGCAGGGTACTAAAATTCCTAAAGAAGAATATTTAACTCATGGAAAAAATATAATAATAGATCAAGGACAAGATATTATTGCGGGTTATACAAATTGCGAAGATGGTATATTTAAAAAAATTCCAGCTATCGTTTTTGGTGACCATACAAGGATAATTAAATATGTTGATACTCCATTTTTCTTAGGAGCAGATGGAGTAAAAGTGTTGAAATGTACTGATAAAAATGCCAATTATAGGTATTTATACTATGCTTTAAAGAATGCACACATTCCAAATACAGGCTATAATCGACATTTTAAATGGCTTAAAGAAATAACTATAAATTATCCAGATAAAAATAGACAAAACGATATTGTTAATATTCTTGATAAATTAGAGTACATTATTAAAATGAAATCTCAAGAATTAGATAAGTTCGATGAACTAATCAAAGCCCGATTTGTCGAGATGTTTGGAGATCCAGAAATAAAAAATAAAGATAAAAGCTTAAAAAAATTATGTGATATTTGCTTAGTTAATCCTGATAAGAGAAAAGATCCCAGACTAACTAACAATGATTTAGAAGTATCTTTTGTCCCAATGTCTGCTGTATCTGAAAATGGAGATATAGATACCACTAATATCAAATTGTACTCAGAAGTAAGGAAAGGATTTACATATTTCAGTTCTAATGATGTCCTTTTTGCTAAAATCACACCTTGTATGGAAAATGGCAAGGGAGCAATTGCACAGAATTTGAAAAATGATATTGGTTTTGGTTCTACTGAATTTCATGTTTTACGACCACTGGAAAACTTATCCAATCCTTATTGGCTATATGTGTTAACTACATTTGATAGTTTTAGAAAAGTAGCTGAGATAAATATGACTGGGAGTGCTGGTCAAAAAAGAGTGCCAGTTAAGTTTCTTGAAAATTATAAAGTTAATATTCCTCCTCTTTCTCTCCAAAACGAATTTGCAAACTTTGTCCAACAAGTCGACAAATCAAAAGTTGCAGTTCAAAAATCACTTGATGAGACACAAAAATTATTTGATAGCTTAATGCAAGAATATTTTGGCTAAAAAGTGGTTTAATAGTGAAAAACTCTAAAATGGGAGATTCACTATGGATGAGAAGTTTGTTGAAATAATAAATGAAATGGCTGAAGTGCTTAATGCAGCACAATTAAAGCGACTTCAGGAAGTAATGCTAAAACATTTGGTCGAAAGAGAACCACGAAAAAGAAAAATTAGTAATAAGGAATACTTGGCTAAATTTCTTGAAGCTAAAAAGATGGAAGGTTGTTCTGACAGAACAATTAAATATTACAAAGTTACCGTTGAACAGTTGTTGGCTAAGGTAATCCGACCAATACGTAGAATTACTACGGAAGAAATGCGTGAATATTTAGTTGAGTATCAAAAAATCAATAATTGCGGAAAGACAACTATTGATAACATTCGCCGTAATATTTCTAGTTTTTTCTCATGGCTTGAGGAAGAAGATTATATATTGAAAAGTCCTATGCGACGTATTCATAAAATACGAGCAGAAAAATTGGTAAAAAATGTAATTACTGATGAAGATATTGAAAAGCTGCGTGATGGCTGTTCCTGTTTAAGAGATGTTGCAATGATTGATTTATTGTATTCAACGGGTATTAGAGTAGGTGAACTTGTTCGACTTAATAGAAATGATATTAATTTTTCTGAACGTGAATGTGTGGTATTTGGAAAAGGAGATAAAGAAAGACGAGTATATTTTGATGCCAAGTCAAAAGTACATCTTATTAACTATCTAAGAAGTAGAGAGGACGATAATCCAGCTCTTTTTGTTTCTTTAGACAAGCCAAATGACAGATTGAAAATTAGTGGGGTAGAGATTAGGTTACGACAACTTGGAAGAAAACTACATTTAGATAGAATTCATCCTCATAAATTTAGACGGAGTATGGCTACTAGAGCTATTGATAAAGGCATGCCAATTGAGCAAGTACAAAAAATTTTAGGACATTCTCAGATAGACACGACAATGCAATATGCAATTGTTAATCAAAATAATGTAAAAGCAGCTCATAGAAAATACATATCCTAGCAAATTCAGGTTTGTATGGAAGATATAAAAATAAAATTATTAGGAGAAATATGTGAATTTTATAGTGGGACGGGGTTCCCTAAAAAATTTCAAGGTAACTTAGAAGGAAAATACCCTTTTTATAAAGTTGGAGATATTTCAAAAAGTGCGGATGAAAACAAAAACTTTTTAACTAAATCTGATAATTACGTAGATGAGAGAATAGTAAAGACGCTTAAAGGAAAGATTGTTCCTCCAAAAACTATCGTTTTTGCGAAAATCGGTGAAGCTTTAAAGTTAAATAGAAGAATGATTACTAGTACAGAATGCTTGATTGACAATAATGTGCTAGGGATTAAGCCTAAAAACGATTCTATTTTAGCTGAATATATTTTTTATTTTATGAAATTTGTAAAATTAGAAAATTATTCTGAATCTACTACTGTACCGTCTGTTAGAAAAAGTGAACTTGAAAAGATAAAAATAAGAGTCCCTTCAATACAAAATCAACAAAAAATTATAAGTATTCTGGAAAATATTGATAAAACTAAAAAAAGTAAAACTGAAAGTTTAAAAAAATTAAATGAGCTGATCAAAGCCCGATTTGTCGAGATGTTTGGAGACCCGCAAGATAGTAAATCCAAGTGGAAAAAAAGTACTATTGAAAAATGCTGTACTCTAAAAAGTGGAAAGACATTACCTCGTAATATTGAAAATGAAGGCGGAAATATTCCTTATGTTAAAGTTAAGGATATGAATAGTTTAGAAAATACGACTTATATAACTACTTCAACTCGATTTGTATCAGATAAGACAGCAAATAAAAGTATTTTTCCAGTTGGAACAGTTATTTTTCCGAAGAGAGGTGGAGCAATTGGGACAAATAAAAAAAGATTAACAAAAGTTCCAATTTGCGCTGATTTAAATATTATGGGAGTTATACCAGATAATACTAGAATAAGCTCTTATTATTTATTTGAATATTTTAATATGGTTGATTTAAATACTCTAAATAATGGTTCGTCTGTTCCTCAGATTAATAACAAAGATATTAATCCCTTAAATATTAATATTCCACCTCTCTCACTCCAAAACGAATTCGCAAACTTCGTCCATCAAGTCGACAAATCAAAATTTGAAAATATAGTATACTTGAATAAAACGCTCTCAAGCAAAATTCTCAGTCAATTAGGAGATGCTATCCGTGACTAACTTTGATTATTTATTAGAAGAACCACAATTTAAAGATTTCGTGGAAATTGCAATAGCTGCTGAGAAAGTAGCTGTTATTGATCCTGCAACATCGGTTATTGACTGCCGCCGTGCAATGGAATTGGCAGTTAAGTGGATGTATTCGGTTGATAAAGATTTAAGAACGCCATACCAAGATAAATTGGTAACCTTGATAAACACCTTAGACTTTAAGGATATTGTTGATCCTAATACTTGGCAAGGTTTGGATCTGATTCGCCGATTAGGAAACGTGGCAGTACATACTAATCGAAAAGTATCTCTAGATGAAGCTGTTTTATGTTTAAAGGCTTTATTTAGTTTTTTTGACATGCTTGATTATTGCTATGGTAGTAATTATCAAAAGAAAGATTTTGATAAATCTCTTGTTGGAAAATATCGTTTGGAATTTATTCCAAAAGTAGTGTCAGCCGAAAAGGCTACGTTTTCTCTTGATAAACTGACGAAGAAGAACAAATCTTTGCAGGAATCTATGACTGCGCAAAGAAAGGCACAGGAAGATAGCTATAATCCCAAGCCTTTTGGAATATCAGAATTTAAAACCAGGAAAATCTACATTGATGCTATGCTAGCAGAAGCTGGTTGGGTTGAAGGACAAAATTGGTTAAACGAAGTAGAACTTAAAGGAATGCCTAATAAAGCAGGAATAGGATACGCTGATTATGTTCTATATGATGATGCACACCAACCTCTTGCACTTATTGAAGCCAAGAAAACATGCAAAGATGTTGCTGTTGGTCGTCAGCAAGCAAAACTATATGCTGATTTACTAGAGAAAAAATATGGACGTAGACCAGTTGTATTTTTAAGTAATGGTTTTGAAACGAGAATTATTGATAATCAATATCCCGAAAGACAAGTTTCATCTATTTATTCTAAGCGTGATTTAGAAAAATTATTTAATTTACAAAAAGTGCGTCAGCCATTAACTAATATCATAGTTGATGATAATATTGCTGGTCGGTATTACCAAAAAGCTGCTATTCAGGCAGTGTGTGAAAGTTTTTCAAAGGAAAATAGACGCAAAGCGTTATTAGTCATGGCAACGGGATCAGGTAAAACTAGAACTGCAGTGGGCTTGGTTAAGGTTCTTTTGAATGCTGGTTGGATTAAACATGTCTTATTTTTGGCTGATAGGGATGCACTAGTAACACAGGCTAAAAGGAGCTTTGTAAACTTGTTACCAGACTTATCTTCAACTAACTTAGTCGAAGATAAGTCAAATTATAATGCGCGATGTGTATTTTCTACCTATGCTACGATGATGAATGTTATCGATACTGCAACAGATGACGATAAAAAGAAGTTATATACTGCGGGACATTTTGATCTGATTATTGTCGATGAAGCTCATAGGTCAATTTATAACAAATATCGGAATATATTCACTTATTTTGATGCTCCATTGGTTGGTCTGACCGCAACCCCTAAAGATGATATTGATAAAAATACATATTCGATTTTTAATCTAGAAGATGGTGTTCCGACTTATGGCTATGATCTGGCACAAGCAGTTGATGATGGCTACTTAGTGCCATACAAATCTATCGAAACTCATTTAAAGTTTATGGAAAATGGTATTAATTACGATGATCTAAGTACTCAAGAGAAAGAAGAATATGAAGAAACTTTCACTGATGAAGATGGTGATTTACCAAAGAAGATAGACTCAGGAAAGTTGAATAAATGGTTGTTTAATAAAGATACAATTCGTAAAGTTTTGAATATTTTGATGAATCAGGGCCTAAAAATTGATTATGGCGAAAAAATAGGGAAAACTATTATTTTTGCTAAAAATCATCGTCATGCGGAAGAAATCCTAAAAGTTTTCAATGAAGAGTATCCTCAATTTAGTAGAAATACTCATGGACAACCATATGCAACCGTAATCGATAATTATACTAACTATTCTCAAAGTGCAATTGATGAATTTTCAGATCCAGATAAGTTACCACAAATAGCTGTTTCAGTTGATATGTTGGATACTGGAATTGATGTACCTGAATGCTTAAACTTGGTATTTTTCAAAAAAGTAATGAGTAAAGCAAAATTCTTCCAAATGATCGGACGTGGAACTCGATTGTGTCCACACTTACTAGATGGAAAAGATAAGCAAGAATTTTATATTTTTGATTTTTGTGATAATTTTCATTTTTTCCGCATGGGAAAAGGACATGAAGCAGGAGTTCAAGAAACTTTGCAAAGTGCTTTATTTAACTTAAAGATGGAATTAGTTCGGAAATTGCAAGAAGAACCTTATCAAACAGATGATTTTAATCAATATCGTAAAACATTGGTTGAAGATCTATGTAAAAAGGTTAAAGAATTAAATAGAAATAATTTTGCTGTTAAGCAACATATTGCTTATGTTGATAAGTTTTCTCAAATTGAAAATTATAATAATTTGACTTATGAAGATATTGTAAATACTAAGAAGGAATTATCTCCGTTGATTCTTCCTGATAATGATGAGCCTAATGCTCTAAGATTTGATGCTTTAGTTTATAAAATGGAACTTGCAAAAATGTCACAAGAATCATATGGGCGGCTAAAAATTGATCTATGTAATAAGGTTTCTAAACTCTCTGATTTAATGACTATTCCACAAGTTAAGGAAAAAAAGGATTTAATTAAAGAAATATTACAACCAGAATATGTTGAATCTACTGATGTTAAAGACTTAGAGTATATCCGGCAAAGTATTAGAGATCTTATTCAGTACCTTCCTAAAAAAGGAACGGTATATTATACAAATTTTGCTGACACTGTATTAGATTCGACTATTCATGACGCTGAACTTGAAACAGATACTTTAAAGAACTATAAGGCAAAGGCGGAATTTTATATTAAACAACATCAAAGTGAAAATCTTATGGTGAAGATTAGAGACAATGAACCTTTAAGCAGCCAGGATTTAAAAGAATTAGAATCTATTTTATGGCAAAAGCTGGGAAGTAAGGAAGAATATCAAAAAGAAATTGGTAATAAGGCACCAGGCGAATTTGTACGTAGCATAGTTGGATTAGATATGCATGCGGCTAAAAAGGCTTTTAATAAATACCTAGATACTGTTCCTTTAAATAAGCAACAAATCTATTTTATAAATGAAATTATCGAGTACATTGTTAAGAATGGAACACTGACTGATATGCATGTTCTACAGGAATCTCCATTTACAAATCAAGGTTCGATTTCTGAACTTTTTGAATCAGATATAACTATTTGGTTGAAAGTAAAAACAGCAATTGATGAAATTAATAGTAATGCTGGAGTAGTTGTAGCTTAATATTTGAGAAAATTATGTGAGTTAAAGGAGTAGGTATATATGAAAGCTGATACCTTTAATATCATTCAAAGATTATTTGATACATCGCAAATGATATTAAAAATCCCTGTATATCAACGAAATTACGATTGGACAGAAGGAAATGTTCGTAGATTATTAGAAGATGTTGAAAATGTCATCAAAAATAAGCAGCAATATTTTATAGGTGCCATTGTTTATATGGAATCAGACAATAATGATTTGGGAATGCCGGAATTTCTAATTATTGATGGGCAGCAACGCATTACGACATTGACAATACTTTTACAAGCATTAAAAGATCTATGTGTACAGAGTGATCAGCAAGTTTTGGAAATGATAGATTCTTTGCTAACAAATAAGTATTCATCAGATGAATATAAAATTAAACTAAAACCAATTAAGTCTGACAATATTCAGTATGAACGGCTATTGAATGGTAATTTAGATGATATGGATTATAATGGCCATATTTATAAAAATTATAAAATTGCAAAAAATATATTCTCAAATTGGATTAATAATGGTATTAAACCAATTGAAATTCTTCTAGCATTAAAGAAATTACAAGTAGTAGGAATTAGTCTTAAATCAGGAGAAGATGATCCCCAAATTATTTTTGAGAGTATCAATTCTACAGGGGTTGCTCTAACTAATACAGATTTAATTAGAAATTTCCTTTTAATGGGTGATCAAGATCAAGATAAACTCTTTGAAGAATATTGGCTTCCAATTGAAAATAAATTAAGAAAAAATAATAACAATGAAACTTTAGATTTGTTTTTCAGACAATATGTTATTACCAAGTCCAATTCAACTATTACAGAAAGAAAAGTTTATTCATCTTTTATAAATCTTTTTAGAGTAAATAATTTTACTCATGAGTCTCAGTTAAAAGAATTGAATATGTATGCTAATATTTATGCCACTTTTTTGTACCCGAATAATTCTAATTATAATGATAAAATAAAAGGGTATTTGCTAGATTTAAAACAACTTAAGCAATCTACATGCTATCCATTTTTAATGCATGTATTTAAAGATTATGAAAATAAGATTATTGATGAGGAAACTTTATCTAAAGTTTTATCTTTAATTACAATTTACTTAATAAGAAGATCAATTTGTAATGTTCCAACTAATTCCTTAAATACTTTATTTGCTTATCTTTATGTTCGTGTGTTTAAGGTTACTAATAATAAAAATAAATATTATGAGTCAATTAATAAATATTTGTTTAGTCAAAAGAATAAAGATGAAATTCCAAATGATGAAAATGTAAAGTATGCATTAGAACATGAAAATTTGTATCAAAATAAAGAATTATGTAGATTGTTAATGCTGGATATTGAAAATAATGACTTCAAAGAAAAAATTGATACTGATAATTTGACTATTGAACATATCATGCCACAAACATTAAGTAATAGTTGGAAACAGATTATTTCTGACGAAGAACATGATAAATATGTTCATACATTAGGAAACTTGTCTATTACAGGATATAATTCAGAATTATCTAATAAAAGCTTTAAAGAGAAAAAGAAATTAATCAAGGAGAATTCAAAAATTCAAATTTTAAATCAGGATGTGATAAATCAAGACAGTTGGACCATAAATAATATTAAGAAACGTGCAATACGATTAAGTAGAATTCTCTTAAATAAGTATTATTTATCGCGTATTACAGATCCGTCTATTGAATTTGAATTAGTAGATAAGCTTTCATTATCAGATCTTCAGAGAATTAAAGGTAGAAAGCCTGTGTCATTTACTTTACAAGGCGCAAATTATACGGCCAAAACTTTTAAACAATTATTAATAGAAGTAGTACAATTATTGGATCAAGATAATCCTAAAATTTTAGATAGTTTAATAGGTTTTCGATTTAGTGAAAGAGATATTTCTGTTCAAAATCCCCTCATTGGAAGGCTTCCATCTTCTAATCAATCTGGAATTAGTGAAATAAGAGATGGAATATACTTATATACTCATTTGTCAGCAGTAAATATTTTAAAAGAACTTAAACTATTATTTAAATTTTATAATATTTCAGAAAAAGATTTCACTATTTCCGTTAGAAAACAATAAGAACAATCAAGCTACTTTCCAAAACCACGGCAGGTAGCTTATTTTTACCCTAAATTAAATAACACAACCATAACTTAACACTGCTAATTATTATACAAAGTTCTTATCAAAGCCTATAATATTTCTTGTAAGCGATAACAAAAAGACGAGGAAATAAATATGGAACAAGAAACAAAAGCTCCAGTTATTGACTGGAAAGCAAATTATGATGTTGTTGTTTTAGGCTTTGGTGGAGCAGGTGCAACTGCTGCTAGATTTGCAGCTGACAATGGCGCTAAAGTATTAATTGCTGATGTTGCTCCTTACGGTCATGAAGGTGGTAACACTAGGTATTCTGCCCAGCTTCTTGGGACTGGAACCGACTATGACAAGTTAAAGGAATACTATCTTGGCTTAACGCGTCCGATGGATTTGCCAGAGGATATGGTTGAGACCTATGTTCGCGGAATGTGCAACATGCGGGAATATGTAAAGAAGTACTTGGGCGTTGAACCAGTTAGTTTTATCAATGACTTTAGCAAGATACCAAAGGAATACCGTGTTGGAGTTACTCAAGAATATCCTGAACTAAAGGGACATGAGACTTATGACTATACCTTGGTTCACAATGGTTGGTTCGACGCAGCACTTTGGAAACTTTTAAGACAAAAAATTCTAGACCGCAAAGACAAGATTGATGTCTGGTATGAGGCACGGGCTACCCACTTGATTCAAGATCCAGTTTCTAAAGTAATCAAGGGTGTTCAGATTGAAAAATTAGGCCAGAAGATCAATGTCTTGGCTAGACGAGGAGTCATTTTGACAACGGGCGGTTTTGAAAATAACAAGGAAATGATTCAAAACTACTTAGCTGCACCTAAACTTACTCCATTAGGTACTATTTACAATAAGGGTGACGGTATTTCGATGGCGCAAGAAGTCGGCGCTAAGATGTGGCACATGTATAATTACGAATCTCTTGGTTTACTGCATGGTTTATCATTTGATACACCAGAAGGCAAGAGATCTAAGTTAGTTCTCAGCTGGCCAGAGCTTAACCACGGTAGCGTCTTTATGGTGGCGGATGATGGTAAGCGGTACTTTAACGAAGCTGGTCCAAACCGTCACGGACACATTTTTGATCATGGTATTTGGCGCGTTCCACGTAGCCATGAGAAACCATATATTATTTTTGATCAAAAACAATATGAAACCATTGAAGCAGGGCAGATTCCATATGATAAATTTAATGAAAAATTGATTAAGGCTGATACGCTTGAAGAGCTAGCTGAAAAGACTGGTGTTGATGCAAACGGCTTAAAGGAACAAGTTGAGATGTTCAACCGTTTTGTAGAAAATGGTCACGATGATCAATTTGGTCGAGATGTTAAGTCAATGGCTAAATTTGCGGAAGATGGTCCATTTTATGCAATTAAGATGGCTTACAATGTTTTGAATACGCAGGGTGGACCGGAAAGAAACACTAAAGCTGAAATTCTGGATGTTAATGATAAGCCTATTCCGCACTTGTATGGTGCTGGTGAATTAGGTGGTATTAACGCAAACCAATATCAAGGCGGTGGTAACTTAGCTGAGTGTTTGATTTTTGGTAAGATTGCAGGCGAGCAAGCAGCTAATGTTACTGATGAGGTTACGGATGAAGCTTCTGACAAGTACAACGGCATTAATGAATTAGCAGATGGTGACAAGGTCAAGGACATTAAGCTTGATAAAGATCAATATATTGGCGAGTCTAATGCTGGTATTGGCGGCAAGCTTGTTGTACGCGTTACTTATGATAACGGGATTAAAAATGTCGAGATTGTACAGGATCACGAAAGTGAAGATGTCGGCAAGCAAGCACTAAAGGTCATTCCAGAGCGTATTGTTAAAGAAAATACTCCAGATGTTGATGCAGTTTCTGGTGCATCTGCTACAAGTCGGGCAATCAGCGAAGCCGTCCGCAAGGCCTTGAAGAATGTGAAGGAATAAAATAATTTACAACCGCAATGCGGTTGTAAAAACGGTCGAAAAGCTTTTCGACCGTTTTTTGTTGAGATGTCTAAAATAGATATGAGAGAATGGTATTATCAAAAAATGATTGAGGAGATGTAATGAAGAATAAAAAGATACCTAAAGTAGCTAGTATAATGATAGTTTCAACTTGTTAAGTTATTTTTGCCCCTAATCAAGTTGTTTTTGCTGATCAAAATGTCCAGCAGCAGAGTGAAAATGAAGAAGTAACTACACAAACTTTATATTGGCAATGCGTTGAACAAGATACTGGTAAGGTTTTAAAGATAATTAAGGCTGATACAGTAAAAGTAGTTAATGGAGTACCAGAGAAAAAATTCTTTTATATGGGACATTTGCCGGAAAAAATTGGTAAGCTCGAAATTGCAGGTAATCCATGGGGAGGACGCGACCTGGAAGTTGATCCGAATAATAAAAGTGGAGTTGTTTATCTTAAAGCTGGATATTGGGATGCAGAAGCTTTTAAAGAACGTTCAAAGAACAATTTTGGTTGGGGAGATCCAAGGCAACAAGGAATTATCAATACTACTTTGATGGAATATAAGGCTTATCATGGAACGCCTGATGGATATATAGCTCCAGGATATTACGATGATGATAATATGTTTCATGCAACAATGACAGTAGATGAGTGGATAAAGAAGAATCGTATGCCTTCAAGGGATGAGATGAAACGAAAAATGCAGTCTTCTATTGAAGATAGTGAGATAGAAGATAAAGATATTGATAGTGAAGATACAAATGGTGTAAGTTCTTCAAAAATAGAAAATTCAGGTACTTTTACAAGTAGTTCAAAATCTTCCAAGAGCAAAAGCAGCTATAAAAAATTAAAAATAGTTAATAAAAATGAAATCGATAAAGATAAGGCTGAAAAACATAGTCCTTGGATAATAGGTGGGCTTGCCGGAATAGTACTTGTTGGTGCAATGTTTTCATCCCTAAAAAATTTCGGCGAAAGATTTTTGGTGGAAAAGGACGGCATTCAAGATAAATTTTGCCTTATTTTTATCAATTAGTAGTTCTTTAACAATTTTACGCGCGCAATAAAAACGGTCGAAAAGCTTTTCGACCGTTTTTTAACCGCAAATAGATTGAAAAATAAATTTTTGCTTTTTGAAGTATAAAAACCTATTGATATCATAGGATTCTTATTTTAACTCTCGCAAGAGTTTAGTCGAAATGATTAAGTATATTCTAAAAATATATAAATAAGAAAAAGTTTGGAGTTAACTCCAAATCGCTACTTACATTTAGTAAATAAAATAGGATTTTAATAAAGCAATATGAAAGAAATAAATTTAGTCGGTGTCAATTTTTGGCTCGAAGCAGATAAAAGAAAAATAGATTTTAATGTTCTAGACGTAACTAGAAACGAGAATAGTAAACTTATTAATGAAGGATCACAGTATGTGATGGAAAAAGCATTAATAATTATTCCATCTCTCCCTGATATTTTTAAATATAATTATCTGTGCCTAAAAAACGATCAAGATATAATTGATAATTTTGATGAAGCGAATGGTGATGAATGGTTTGAGCGTGGAATATGGAATTGGAAAAATAAAGCTTGGGCGATAGGGATTCACCTTGGAACAAATGAAGATTGGTCCACCAATAGAATAGGAGTTGGTGAGGACGCAATAGCATCTTATTATGAAGTAGATAATAGATTAAAAGATAAATTATATTTTGAAATAATTTATAAAGATACGGATGAATATAGAGGGGCTAATGCAAAATATATTACCTATTTAGACAGTAAAATAGCTGATTCTAATTCTATACGTGAAGATAATTCGCTATTTTTTCCAATGAATGCGATGCATGAATTTATGCTTAAGTACAAAAAAAGGAACTAATCAAAACGACTAGTTTCTTTCCTAATTATCTTCTAAAGAAAATATGTCTCTTTTTTCTTTCGTAAGTAAAGCCTTGACCTAATGCTTCATGAACATCAACTACAGAAACAAAGGCATTGGGATCTTCACGCAAAATTAGTTCTTTGACTTGGCTAATTTCTCGAGGAGAAACTACACAATAAATCATTTTCTTATCGGAGCGATCATAGCCGCCTTCAGCATTTAAAAATGTATAGCCACGGTCTAGCTGCACATCAATCATCTTAGCAATTTGTTCATACTTATCAGAAATAATAAAGAGTCCGCGAGCTGCGTAAGCACCGGCTTGAATTGAGTCCGTGATCCGGGATAAAACAAAGCTAGCCAGTAAGGTGTAGATCATGTGCTTGATATCTAAGTAAGTTAAGGAAATTGTCAAAACAAATGCATCTAACGCAAGAAGCGACTTACCAACAGGTATACCTAATTTTAAATCTAATATCCTAGCAATAATGTCTGTTCCACCAGTGGTGCCGCCATATTTAAAGACAATTCCGATGCCAAAGCCAGAAAAAAGTCCTGCTAAGACACCGGCAATAAAAAGATCATGTTCTAAATTTAATTGGTTTATAATAGGAATGTGTAACCAAAATGATAAAAAGAAGGATAAACAAAGCGTACCCCAAATGGTCAAGGCAAGTAGCCGTTTGCCCATAAAACGATATCCGATTATAATTAAAGGGATATTTAGAAGTAACGTTGATAGACCAGGATTAATATGGAACCAATATCTAAGTAAAAGCGCAATACCACTTATTCCACCATCAGCTAGTTTGTTAGGGATGCTGATGGCATCTAAGCTAAAAGCATAAATACTACAACCAAGAGTGATAAAAAATAATTGCTTAAAGAGTTGTTTATTGAAAATCTTAGTCATGTTACTTCCTTCTTTCTTACAAAACTAAGGAATAAATAAGGGGAATAGGGAATATATGAAAATTACCAATTTACCGGAAGTTTTTACCGCCGCGCTTCCAGTTTTAAAACGAATTAATGAAGCGGGTTATGAGGCTTATTTTGTTGGAGGCAGTGTTAGAGACTTACTCTTAAATCGTCATATTCATGATGTTGATATAGCCACGAGTGCTTATCCGATGGAAATTAAGCAAATTTTCAAAAAGACAATTGATACGGGAATCAAGCATGGAACAGTGACAGTTCTTTATGAAGGTGAAAGTTATGAAATTACAACTTTTAGAACGGAATCAGGATACCAAGACTTCCGCAGGCCTGATCATGTGACTTTTGTGCAGAACTTGTCAGAAGACTTGAAGCGAAGAGACTTTACGATTAACGCTTTAGCTATGGGCGTTGATGGCAATGTCATTGATCACTTCGATGGCTTGGGCGACTTAGATAAGCATTTGATTCGCGCAGTTGGTAAAGCTGAGAATCGCTTCCACGAGGATGCCTTACGGATGATGCGGGCAGTTCGTTTTATGAGTCAACTGCAATTTACGCTTGAACCAGAAACTGAACGGGCAATTAGTGACAATCATGAACTGCTCAGTAAGATTTCTGTTGAGCGAATTCGCGACGAGTTTGTCAAAATGGGGATTGCCCCTGGTAGTCAAAAAGCCTTTCAGATCTTCTTAGACACCGGTTTATCTGAAGAAGTTCCGGGTTTTAAAGGTAAAAAAGATAATTTAGCTCTTTATCCTCAACTTAATTTTAGTCCTACTACTGAAGCTAATCTATGGGCTTTGATGATTATTTTACTAAAATTACCAAATGAAAAGATTCCTTCTTTTATGCGAATGTGGAAGAATTCTAATGCAATGGAGCGTCAAGTCGCTGATATAGTCACTTTCTTTGACTTGGTTAGTTCACGAGCTCCAAGTAACTATGATTTATATCAAGCAGGTTTAGAAACTATTGCTTCGACCATTGATTTAGCACATATTTTAGGTCAGCCAATTAACGGTAGTGCTTTAGTTGATCGTTATGAAGCTTTGCCAATTAAAAATAATCACGATTTAGTGATTGATGGACACTTTTTATTAAAAAATGGTGTTCCTGCTGGACCAAGAGTGGGACTTTTACTAGAAGAAATTAAAAAGGCAGTTCTTGAAGGAGTAATTAGCAACAACGAAGCAGCAATTACTGAATTTCTTTCTTTAAATAATTAAAATAGCTAGCAAAAAGGCGAGTAGTGAAACTAAAGATCACTACTTGCCTTTTTTTAAACGTAAAATAAAATTGAAAAATACATCAGGATTGATCCTAATAAAACAAACATATGCCAGATAACATGGATATAAGGAACTCCGCGCATTGAAAATAAAATGGCGCCGACAGTATAAGTAATTCCGCCCCAAACTAGGAGCCAAAAGCCAGTTGGCCCAAGAACTGGATAAAGGGTGCTAGAAGCAATAATTACAATCCAGCCCATTAATACGTACAAAATCGTATCTAAGACGACATGCTTTCCTTGGTTGAAAATATAAAACAAGATACCGAAAATTGCCAAAGCTAGAATAATACTAAACATTACCCATCCTTTAGCTCCGCCGATTGCAACAAGAGTATAGGGCGTATAAGTTCCAGTAATTAAAATGAAAATTGAAGAATGATCAAATATCTGGAAAACTCGTCTAGCCCTAGTAAAAATCAAACTGTGATAGAGCGTTGAAAAGAGATAGAGAATAATCAAGCTTGAGCCATAAAGAGTAAAGGCAGTTACTCTTACTGCACTTCCTGTATGGGCAGCTTTTACAATTAAAATTACTAATCCAGCTACTGCTAGGCAAAAACCAATTCCGTGAGTAATAGCACTAAAAATATTATTTAAAATGTTGTATGTTTTTGATCGATTTTTGGGCTCTTGCCACAATTGTTTAAAAGACATTCATTGATTCCGCCTTATATACTTTTATAATCTATTTAATAAATTTTAACTCATTTTTGTATTTTTGATATACTTGAGGTTGTACTTAATAAATTCTAACATAGAATAATAATTAAAGAAGAATAGGGGATAGGAGCTAGCATGGCTAAGATTAAAGTAGTAACTGATTCCTCAGTTCAATTAACTCCTGAAGAAATTGATAAATATGACATTACTGTGGTTCCATTAACCATTACCATTGATGGTCAAACTTATACAGATGGTGTTGACATTAGCCGCGAAGAATTTGTGAAAAAGATGGATACATCAAAAGAATTGCCTAAGACAAGTCAACCATCAATTGGAGTTTTTGAAAAAGTATTTAAGGATTTGACTGATGATGGCAGTCAAGTCGTCGGCATTTTTCTTGCTCGCTCTTTAAGTGGGACAATTGAAGCTGCTAGACAAGCTGCTGACTTAATTGGTAAGAGTAAAGAAGTAACTTTAATTGATTCTGACTTAACAGACCGCGCAGAAGCATACCAAGTATTAGCTGCAGCTAAAGATGCGCAAGAGGGTAAGAGTCTTGAAGAAATTGTTGCCCACGTTGAGCGACTTAAAGAGCAACAAAAACTCTATATGATGGTTGTTAACCTCAATAATTTAATTAAGGGGGGTCGTCTTGGCCCGCTTGCAGGTAAGATTGCTACCTTATTAAATATCAGAATTGAATTGCACATGCCTGGTGGTCATCTAGAAGTTGCTAAAAAAGGACGCGGTAAGAAGTTTTCTAAAAATTGCGATAAACGTGTTTTAAAAGATATTGAAGAACACAAGCATGAAATTAAAGAAGTAGCAATTTCTTATGTCGATACGCCTGAAGATATGAAAGTTTGGACTGAAAAGATTAAGGAGATCAATCCAGATATCAAAGTCTTAACCCGAGTAACTAGTCCGATTATTTCAACTCACGCAGGCAGCGGAGCATATGCAGTATTCTATACAATGGAGGACTATTAATGGCTTATCGTGAAAGCTTTTATCGCTTTTTAATGACGCAAAGAAATCCAGGATCAGCAGATGATATTGCTCAATTTGCTAATAATGCTCAACATGATAGTTCTTTTCCAAAACAAGAAGAAGACTATGAAAAATTATCAGACTATTTAGAATTAAATGCTGGCTATTTACCAAGCATGAGTGTTTTTGACAAGGCATATCAATTATATTTAGACAATATGAACTGAGGCTAATATGGCAGAAGTAGAACCCAATAATTCTCATCAAAAGAAGACTACAAAAAATAAAAAGAAACATCTTCCCAAATATGCTCAATTTTTGTTAACTGGTATAGCTGGTGCGGCAATTGGTGCAGGTTTGACCTTTGGAATTATGGAAGTTAAGGAATTAAAGTCGCCTTTTTATCAAGTTGAAAAAGTGTATGAGCAATTACAAGGTTCATATTATAAAAAAGTTTCATCGCAAACATTGCGCCAAGGGGCAATTAACGGGATGCTTGATAGTCTTAATGATCCCTTTTCAGAAGGATTAAGTGGTGCTAATCAAGAGCAAGTTAATAATATTTTAGAAGGCTCGACTTTTGGCGGAGTTGGTATTCAGATGGCAGTACGCAACAATAAAGTTGTTGTGGACTCTATTGTTGCCAATTCTCCAGCTTCAAAGAGTACTATTAAGCCTGGCGATGAGATTGTGGCTGTTGATAATAAAAAAGTCAGCGCGGCTCAGTTCACTAAAGTTGCCTCTTTAGTTAGGGGAAAGGTTGGCACCAAGGTAACACTGAAACTAAAGCGTGCTAATTCAACCTTTAGTGTTACTTTAAAGCGCGCTAAAATTTCACAATCGAGTCTAACTAAGCGCACAGAAGGTAATGCGACAATTATTACAATTACCCAGTTTGACGTGAATACTGCTAAAGACTTGAAGGTTGCTTTAAAGTCAATTAATACTAAAAAGTATCCTAAGTTAATTATTGATTTACAGGATAATCCGGGTGGCGAAATGAATGCGGCCTTAAAGTCGGCTTCTTATTTCTTGCCAAATAACAAGATTATTATGCAGTACAAGGATCGCAAAGAAAAAGAAGTGATTCGCTCTGATAAGAAACTTTCAGGAGGCTTTCATACTTCACTCAAGCCAATTATTTTGATTAATGGAAATACGGCTAGTGCGAGTGAAATATTTACAGCTGCTTTAGTGCAAAACCATTGCGGTGTCTCAGTTGGTCAGACAAGTTATGGTAAAGGAACTGTTCAACAAGTTGGACAAACTGAGGATTCAGAGTATAAATATACCGTTGCTAAATGGTTGACGCCAAATGGAACCTGGATCAATCAGAAGGGACTTAAACCAACTTATCCAGTTTCTGAATCGCCTTTAGCAAAATTGCCACAATTCCAAAGTATGAGTATTTTGAAAAGATCAATGACTGGTGTTGATGTTGCTACCTTGCAGCAATACTTAACTGCCTTAGGCTATTTACCAAAGCATGTTACTGGAGTTTTTGATGATGAAACCAAGAATGCTGTAATTAAATTTCAAAAAGAACATGACTTGACAACAGATGGTATAGTAAATGGGCAAGTACAAGCTCAACTTTATTTAGCAGTCGCTCAAAAATTGCAAGATGATAATCCTGCCTTAAAGAAAGCGTTGAGTTTAAATCTAAAGGATATGGAGGACTAAAAATGGCAACTATTCAGTGGTATCCAGGACATATGAATAAGGCTAAAAATCAACTTGAAGATAATTTAGATTTGATTGACGTCTTAATTGAAGTTTTAGATGCGCGCCTTCCAGTTTCTTCCCGTAATCCAATGATTGGACAGTTAACCAAGAAGAAACCTCATATTATTATCTTGAACAAGTCTGATTTGGCTGATCCAATTCAAACTAAAAAGTGGACTCGTTATTTTCAAGATGAAGGCAATTTTGTTATCTCAATGGATGCTCAGCATAATACCAATATGACGAGTTTGTTTAAGATTATTAAATTAGCTGGTAAGAAAAAGACAGAGAAGCTGATTGCAAAGGGTGCTTCTAACCCAATGATTCGTGTAGCAATTGCTGGAATTCCAAATTGCGGAAAATCAACGATTATCAATCGAATGGTTGGAAGAAATGCCGCAATCGTAGGAGATAAGCCAGGTGTAACGCGTGGACAAAGCTGGTTAAAGACCAAGACGAATGTTCAAATTTTAGATACACCCGGTATTTTGTGGCCCAAGTTTTCTGATCAAGAAGTAGGCTATAAGTTAGCAGCTTGTGGCGCAATTAAGGCCGATGTTTTCCATCCTGATGATGTTGCCTTATTTGTGATTGAATTTTTGAAGCAAAACTATAAAAAAGATCTTACCAAATTTGCCCAAGCAACAAATGAAGAGCTTGAAAATATGTCTAATCCGGATTTATTACTAGCTATGACTAACAAATATGGCATGCGGGATGATTATGATAAGTTTTCACTCTTTATGCTTCAACGTTTACGTAAAGGAAAATTGGGAAGGATTACGTTTGATCTTAGATGACCATTACTGAAATAAGAAACTTGCTTCAAGGAGAAGTAAGTAGTGAACAATTAGAAGAATTACGCGCTGATGAAAGAAAGGGCGTCCAAAAGCTCTTAATTAGCTATGAAAAAAGACAAGCTAAACGTGCGCAAGCAGTTGCCCAATTTCAAGATCGTTTTTCTTATGAGAAAAAATTTTGGCAAAAAAGTCAGCTCGTTGCTGGAGTAGATGAAGTAGGAAGAGGACCACTTGCTGGTCCTGTAGTTACAGCTGCTGTTATTTTGCCGCATAATTTTGATTTGATTGATGTTAACGATTCAAAGAAACTATCTCCTAAAAAAAGAAAGGAACTGTTTCCTAAAATTTTAGCCAAAGCAGTCAGCGTTAGCGTCGGTTTAGCTAATAATGATGTCATTGATCGGATTAATATTTATGAAGCTGACCGCCTGGCAATGGCGCATGCAGTTCAAGGCTTAAAAGTAAAGCCAGATGCTTTATTAGTTGATGCAATGAATGTGCCTTTAAATATTCCACAAGTTAAATTAATTCACGGGGATGCTAAGTCTAATTCAATTGCAGCTGCTAGTATTGTAGCCAAAGTTTTTCGTGACAATTTAATGGATGCTTATGGCGAGGTTTACCCAGAATACGACTTTAAGCATAATGCAGGATATGGAACGCGTGAGCACATGGAAGCTTTGAAAAAGTACGGTCCAACGCCAATTCACCGGCGATCTTTTGCACCAGTTAGCGAATACGAAAAATAAATAAAAAATAAACCTTCACTTTTGCGTACTTGATAGTGGAGGTTTTATTTTATGAATTTAAAAGAATTTTGCTTAAGATTAAAATTGCAACATGGCGTCGGTACTGCAACTTTGGGTAAAATAGCTGAAAATTTTACTGCTGGCGAAGAAGTAACAGTTGACAAAATAGAAAGTTTATCATTAAAATCAAATATCCAAAATCTTGTTTTAGCTGCGATGAAAAATGATAAGTTTAATTCTTGGATTGAGAGAATTGAATTACAGTGTGATGTAGTTACTATCTTTGATTCGATTTATCCAGACGAACTCCGTGAGATGTATAATGCGCCGACAATTCTTTTTGCTAGGGGAGATTTATCCTTGCTTAAAAAAGAAATTACGACTATAGTTGGCGCAAGACAGCCGACAAATTACAGCCGGTTTGTTTTAAAGCAGTTAATTCCGCAGCTAATAGAACAAGATTTTGTAATTGCTAGCGGTCTAGCTCGCGGAGTTGATGGAATTGTCCATCAAGAAACCTTAAAGAATCACGGTAAAACAATTGCTGTGGTTGGGAACGGGTTGAATCATTTTTATCCGCAAGAAAACAAGGAGCTGCAAGAAGAAATTGTGGCTAAAGGCTTATTAATTAGTGAATATTTGCCAGATACACCGCCGCGTCCTTATCGTTTTCCTGAACGAAATCGTATCCTGGCGGGTTTAAGTAAAAATATTATTGTCACTGAAGCTAGAAAAAGATCTGGTTCTTTAATAACTGCAAATATTGCTTTAGAAGAAAATCGAAATATTTTTGCAGTTCCTGGACCAGTCTCAAGTCCCTTGTCTGAAGGGCCTAACGAGCTAATTGCTGCTGGTGCATATCCACTAGTCAATGCCGATTTTAGAAACTTGCTTTAGTTGACAAGAGTGAAATTTTTGGTATTTTAGAATTTGGTAGAAATTGTGCAAGGAAGGGGCATTCTATGCCTACTAAACGAAAAAATAAAAAGAATTTAGTTATTGTCGAGTCTCCACATAAGGCTAAGACAATTGAAAAATATTTAGGTAGAAATTATCATGTTATTGCTTCAAAAGGTCATATTCGTGATTTACCCAAGTCCCAAATGGGTGTTGACGTCGAACACGATTATGAACCAAAGTATATTTCTATTCGCGGAAAAGGCGATACGATTAAAGAATTAAAGAGCGAAGCCAAAAAGGCAAAGTATGTTTATCTCGCTTCCGACCCCGATCGTGAAGGAGAAGCTATTGCCTGGCACGTTGCTCATGCTTTGAATTTAGATCCTAAAGAGCACAACCGTGTTGCTTTTAACGAAATTACTAAAGATGCGGTTAAAAATGCCTTTAAGAATCCAAGAACCATTGATATGGATATTGTAGATGCTCAACAAGCACGTCGTGTTCTTGACCGCTTGGTGGGTTATTCAATTAGTCCTATCTTGTGGCAAAAAGTTAAGAAAGGCTTATCCGCTGGACGTGTTCAATCAATTGCCTTGAAGTTAGTAATTGATCGTGAAAACGAAATTAAGAACTTTAAGCCAGAAGAATACTGGACAATTGATGCTGATTTTGAAAAAGGTAAGGAAAAGTTCAAGGGAGCCTTTTATGGCATTAAGGGTAAGAAACAAGACTTACCAAATAATGAAGCAGTTCAAGATATTTTAAAACAAATTGATAAACGTAAGAACTTTGAAGTTACCAAAGTAGTTAAAAAAGAAAGAAGACGTCAGCCTGCTGCGCCTTTTACTACCTCAACTATGCAGCAAGAAGCTAACAAGCGTTTAGGATATCGTACTCGTCGAACAATGAGAATTGCTCAATCTCTTTATGAAGGGGTTAACCTGGGTAAAGGATCAGTTGGTTTAATTACTTATATGCGTACTGATTCTAAACGTATTGCTAATGTTGCTAAGCATGAAGCTTCAAAATTCATCCATGAAGAATATGGTGCAAATTATGCAGCAATCAAGCCGCAACATTTTAAAAACGATGCTGATGCTCAAGATGCCCACGAAGCAATTCGTCCAACTTCAGCTTTCAGAACGCCAGCTTCAGTTAAAGAATATTTGACTACTGAAGAATATCGTCTCTACACCTTAATTTGGTCAAGATTTATTGCTAGTCAAATGACGCCAGCTGTTTACGATACAGTAAGAGCTGATATTGAACAAAATGACGTTACCTTTAGAACAACTGGTTCAAAACTTAAGTTTGCTGGTTTTACTAAGGTTTATGATAACCAAAAAGAAAAGAATAATGAATTACCTGAGTTAAATGAAGGCGATAAGGTTAAGCTTAAAAAGACCGATGATCGTCAGCACTTTACTCAGCCACCAGCAAGATATACTGAAGCCAGTTTAGTTAGAGCTCTTGAAGAAAATGGCGTTGGTCGTCCATCAACTTATGCACCAACAATTGATACGATTCAAAAACGTTATTACGTAAAACTTGAAGGAAGATCAATTGTACCGACTGAATTAGGTGAAATTGTCGATAAGTTAATCGAAGAATTCTTCCCAGATATTGTTAACGTCGATTTCACCGCTCAACTAGAAGATGATCTTGACGGCGTTGAAGTAGGAAAGAAGAACTGGATCAAAGTAGTAGATGAATACTACAAGCCATTTTCTAAAGAATTAGACAAGGCTGATCAACAAATTGAAAAAGTTCAAATTAAGGATGAACCAGCTGGTTTTAACTGCGACATTTGTGGTGCACCGATGGTAATTAAGATGGGACGTTATGGTAAGTTTTATGCTTGCTCGCGCTTCCCAGATTGCCGTAACACTAAGCCAATTGTTAAAAAGGTTGGCGTAACTTGTCCTAAGTGTGGTAAGGGAGAAGTTATTGAAAAGAAGTCTAAACGTAATCGTAAGTTCTATGGCTGCTCTCGTTATCCAGATTGTGACTTTGTATCTTGGGATCAACCAATTGGTCGTAATTGTCCAAATGATGGTCATTTCTTAGTTCAAAAGAAGAATAAGAAGGGCTTAGTTATTCTTTGCCCAAACGGCGATTATCGTGAAGAACCAGAAGAAAATTAAATTAGTATAAAAATCGATGATATCATTAAAACGAAAGCGGTTTAATGATATCATTTTTATATAGACTTGAAAGAGTCGAGCAGAAAGGAAAGATTGCATGGTAAAGAATGTAACTGTAATTGGCGGTGGCCTTGCAGGAAGTGAAGCTGCATGGCAATTAGCTAAGCGTGGCATTGAAGTAGAGTTATATGAAATGCGACCAAAGAAAACTACACCTGCTCATGAAACTGCTAATTTTGCCGAATTAGTATGTACTAATTCAATGAGATCTAACCAACTCTCAAACGCTGTTGGTTTGTTAAAAGAGGAAATGCGTCAGCTTGATTCTTTAATCATGAAAGCTGCTGATGAAACAGCTGTACCTGCTGGTGGAGCTCTAGCAGTTGATCGGGATAAGTTTAGTTCAGTGGTAACGCAAACTCTCAAAGACTTGCCAAATGTACATGTTCATGAAGAAGAGATTACTAAGATACCAAAAGATGGAATTACTATTATTGCGACTGGTCCACTTACTTCAGATACATTAGCAGAACAGATTAAGGATTTCTGTGGTACTGATTCACTTCATTTCTTTGATGCTGCGGCGCCAATTGTAGCTGCAAGCTCAATTGATCGCGACATTGTTTATAAGAAATCGCGCTATGACAAGGGTGAAGCAGCTTATTTGAACTGTCCAATGACTAAGGAAGAATTCTTTAATTTCTATAAAAACTTAGTCAGTGCAGAAACAGCTACTTTGCACGGCTTTGAAGATAAAAATGTCTTTGAAGGCTGCATGCCAATTGAAGTTATGGCTAAAAGAGGAGAAAAAACGATGCTCTTTGGACCACTTAAGCCTGTTGGCTTAGAAGATCCTAAGACCGGGAAAACTCCTTACGCAGTTGTGCAGTTGCGCCAAGATAATGCAGCAAGTACGATGTACAACATTGTTGGTTTCCAAACCCACCTGAAATATGGCGAGCAAAAGAGAGTCTTTTCAATGATTCCGGGTCTTGAGAATGCAAAATTTGTCCGTTATGGTAAAATGCATCGCAATACTTACATTGCTAGTCCAGAAGTTTTAAATGCAAATTATGAGGCTAGAAAACAAGCTGGTTTGTTTTTTGCGGGACAAATGACTGGAGTAGAGGGCTATGTAGAAAGTGCAGGTTCTGGACTAATTGCCGGAATTAATGCAGCTAGAGAAACCGTAGGCGAAGAAACATTAGTTTTCCCTAAGTCAACAGCCTTAGGCTCAATGGCTCATTACATCACAACTACTAGTGCTAAACACTTCCAGCCAATGAACGCATCTTATGCATTATTACCAAAATTAGATTATAAGGTTAGAAATAAACAGGAAAGACACTTGGAAATTTCTAAACGAGCATTGAAAGATCTTGAAACCTTTAAGGAAGAAAAGAAGCTTGATTAATAATGTCTAAAGAAAATGATAAGTTAATCAAACAATTTCAAGATTACTTGAACTATGAACGTAATTATAGTAAAAATACTGTAAGCTCTTACTTAAATGATCTAGATGAAGCAAAACAATTTTTTAAAGAAAATGGTGGCTTTGGCGGCTGGGATAAAGTTAAAAGTCGCGATGTCGAGATTTTCTTACAAAGTTTAGCTGCACAGAATAGGTCTAGAACAACCCAGGCACGTAAGATGTCGAGCTTGAGATCTTTTTATCGCTTTCTTGTTAAGCGAGAAGTGTTAGAAAATGATCCCATGCAGACAATTAGCTTAAGATTAGGAGAGAAGAAGCTACCACAGTTCTTCTATGAAAAAGAGATGCGACAAGTCTTTGATAGTCTTGCTGGTCATGATAAGTTGGTAGTGAGAAATCGCGCCATGTTTGAGCTTTTTTATGCGACAGGGATGCGGTTAAGTGAGATGGCATCTTTGAAGCTAGATCAGATTGATTTTGATTTAAAGATTATCTTAGTTCATGGGAAGGGTAATAAAGATCGCTATGTTCCTTTTGGAAAAGATGCACTTGATGCTTTAAGAGAATATCGTGATGATGTTCGGCTAGCTCTACTTGGTCAGAATGAAGATTTGGGCTATGTATTTTTGAATAATCGCGGTCAAAAATTAACTGGTCGCGGGATTGAATATATTATGCAACAAGTTTTCATTAAGGCTGGAGTTGGAGGAAAGGTTCATCCCCATATGCTTAGACACTCTTTTGCAACTGAAATGCTCAATAATGGGGCAGACCTGAGAAGTGTTCAGGAATTATTAGGGCATGAATCTTTATCTACGACGCAGATTTATACGCACGTTACGATGAAGCATTTACAAGCAGATTATCAAAAATTTTTCCCAAGAAAAGATAAGAAAGACGAGGCATAATAATATGACGACAATTTGTTCTGTTAGATACAACAATCAAACAGCCATCGCAGGCGATGGTCAAGTTACCTTAGGTGAAAAGGTAATTGCTAAGGCAACTGCAAAAAAAATCAGAAGAATTTACCACGATCAAGTAGTAATTGGTTTTGCCGGTGGTGTGGCAGATGCAGTTAGCTTACAAGATATGCTTGAAGGAAAGCTTGAAACTTATTCAGGTGATTTACGTAGAGCTGCTGTTGAAATGGCACAAAGCTGGAGAAAAGATCCAACTTTAGCTAAATTGCAGGCGATGGTAATTGCCTTTAATGACAAGGATTTATTATTGATTTCTGGTAATGGTGAAGTTCTTGAACCAGATGAAGATGTGGTAGCTATTGGTTCAGGTGGTAACTTTGCACAAGCAGCAGCAATTGCAATGACTCGCCACAGTAGCGGGATGAGCGCAAGTGAAATTGCCAAAGAAGCAGTTAAGATTGCTTCTGGAATTGATGTCTTTACTGATGACCACATTACTACTGATGAAATCTAGGTGAAATATTTTGACTGAAGAAAAAACTCCAAAACAAATTGTAGAATTACTTGATAAATATATTATTGGCCAAAATGAAGCTAAAAAGTCTGTTGCGGTAGCCTTATATAACCGTTACCGTCGTTTGCAACTACCTAAGCAAATGCAACAAGACATTACTCCCAAGAACATGTTAATGGCTGGTCCTACTGGCGTTGGTAAGACTGAAATTGCACGTCGCTTGGCTAAAATTGTTGACGCACCTTTTGTAAAAGTAGAAGCAACTAAGTTTACTGAAGTAGGTTATGTTGGACGTGACGTTGAGTCAATGGTTCGTGACTTAGTTGAAGAAGCAGTTCGCATGGAAGAAAAGGAACAATTCGATCGTGTTAAGTTGCAAGCAACTAAGAAAGCAAATAACCGTTTAGTTAAGTTAATTGTTCCAGGTATTAAGCGTGAAAACCGCGAAAATTCAATGCAGCAAATGATGCAGATGCTTTCTGGCAACTTCAACATGAATCAAGCTCAAGATAATGAAGAGGTAACTGACGATATTCGCAATGAACGTCTTAGCGTAGCTGATCAACTTAATAAGGGCTTACTTGAAAATCGTGAAGTAACAATTGAAGTTGAACAAGCACCTAAGGTTAACCCAATGGGCGACATGATGGGCCAAATGGGAATTGATATGTCGAGCTTGATGGGTGACTTAATGCCTAAGAAGACTGTTAAGCGTACTTTGAAGGTGTCAGATGCACGTGAAGTTTTAATTCAAGAAGAATCTAAGAAGTTAATTAATTACGATTCTCTCTACCAACGAGCAATAGAGCGTACTCAGCAAAATGGAATTATCTTTATCGATGAAATTGATAAGATTACTGCTGGTAACAAGAAGACTTCTGGAGAAGTTTCTCGTGAAGGTGTCCAAAGAGATATCTTGCCAATTGTTGAAGGCTCAACCGTTTCAACTAAGTACGGCCCTGTATCAACTGATCATATTCTCTTTATTGCAGCTGGTGCCTTTGCTGAAAGTAAGCCAAGTGATTTGATCCCAGAATTGCAAGGGCGTTTTCCAATCCGGGTTGAATTAAACGCCTTAACTCAAGAAGATTTTGTCAAGATCTTGAAGGATCCTCAAAATTCACTTTTGAAACAATATATTGCACTTCTTAAGGCTGATGGCATTAAGCTAGTCTTTACTCAAGAAGCAATTGATCGTATTGCTCAAATTGCCTTTGAAGTAAATCAAGGCACTGACAACATCGGTGCTCGTCGTTTAGCAACTATCTTAGAAAAGCTGCTCGAAGATGTGCTTTACGAGGGACCAGATATGAACATGGGCGAAATTACTATTACTCAAAAGTATGTTGACCAAAAATTGAGTGATATAATTATCAATAAGGACTTAACAAAATTTATTTTGTAATTTTAGTAGATAAAGAGAAGTTAAATTATGGATTATCAATTAAAAAATAATTTTTTAACGGTAACGCTTTCTGATCATGGTGCTGAAATTCAAAGCGTTAAAGATGTAAACAGTGGTCGAGAATATATCTGGCAAGCTGATCCTAAGATTTGGGGTCGTCATGCGCCAGTTTTGTTTCCTGTAGTTGGTCGCTTAAAGGGTGATCAATATACTTATGATGGTAAGACTTATCATATGGGACAACATGGTTTTGCAAGAGATTCGCAGTTTACTGTTGAAGAACAAGATGATAAGCACATTATTTTTCTTCTAACTTCTAATGAAGATACTAAAAAAATGTATCCATTTGATTTTGAGTTAAGAGTAACTTACAGCTTAGTTAATAACTTGTTATCAGAACATTTTACTGTAACTAATAAAGATACTAAGGAAATGATCTTTGGTATTGGTGGTCACCCTGGCTTTAATTTGCCAACTGATAATGGCTTGACTAAGAATGATTATTACTTCAAATTCGACCCGTCCATGGATCACGTGAAAATTCCATTGAAGGCACCTTACCTTGACTGGGATAATCGTTCATTGCTTGCAACAGACTCGTTGTTTGAAATTAGCGATGAGTTATTTAAAGATGATGCTTGGGTCTTTGAATTAAAGCAGCCTAATAAGATTTCTATTAGAACTGATAAGAGTGATTATCATATCAACGTTAAAATGGAAAATGCACCATTTGTTGGTTTATGGTCACAATATCCTAAGTCTGGTAATTACATTTGTATTGAACCATGGTGGGGTATTGCGGACACTTTAGATAGTGATGGTCAGTTAGAGCACAAGCGTGGAATGAATCACATTGCTCCAAATGAGGTTTGGGAGAATGGATTTACAATTGCTTTTCACGATAAGGCTAAGTAATTAAAGTTTTAAGACTTTGGTTGAGAAATCAAAGTCTTATTTTTATATAGGTGAAAAAATGAAAATCGGATATCTGAAGAATTTGGGTAGACATGAATTAGAGCAAGCGGCAGCTAAGTGGCAGGCTTTACATGAAAATGAAAAAGTCGAGTTAGAGCCAGTTGGTTTTGATGAAATCGAAACTAAGATTCAAGATGGCGAAGTAGATGCGGTCTTAGTTAATTCTAGAAATACCATTTATCAGACACTTGCAAGTTATGCAGTAAGTGATATTGCCTTACTTGCTTTAGTTCAGGCAGGTAATTTTAATAAGTATCAGCAAACTGTTGAATTAGGTGAGTTGAGAAATGTGCCATGTATTATAGTTGCTTCAGTAGCAGATGAGAAGAGCGAGTATCATTATCTAAAAGACATTTTGAGTATAAAGAACGATCTGATCGCAGTTGAAACTTTAGGTGAAGCCATTTTGATGGTTGAATCTGGGTCAGGTTACTTAATAATGAATGAAATGACAGCAAGTCACGTAGATGATGACCAGGTGCAGAAGCTGTTTTTGCTCAGGGATGGTAAGCAGTTGCGTGAAAAATACGTTTTGCTTGCTAAATCGGATGATTCACAAGTAGCAGAATTTAGTAAGATACTGCGAGAGAATATTAATTAAAGTAAAATAATTATGTAAAGTAGTTTAAAGTTAATCTTTAAAAAAACGTCCAGTGTAAAAAGCTGGACGTTTTTTCACACCTTGTGATATACAAGTTCCCATTCTATTGCGAAGTTTGGTACAATAGAATGTATGTTCTATAGAGAGGGTGAAAAGAAGTGCTAACAAAATCACATCGAATTTGTAGTATTGCAATCGTTGAGCTAAGTTTATTGTTAACTAATCGTTTGCTAATTGATCCAGTTAACAACATAATTATTCTAGCTGCAACTGCAATCGGCGCTTCTTTACCTGACATTGACGAATACAACAGTTCAGCAAGTAAGAAGTCAGTAATCAACTTCAGCCTTTTTCTTAGACATCGAGGGATTACTCATTCTTTTCTTGGCTGGGCCTTTTTTTCTGGTGGCTTATATTACTTAATGAATAAGTTCATTCCCATTCGAATCAATAATTTAACTTCGCAGAATTACTGGAGTGCACTTTGGTTTGGACTAGTAGTTGGCTATTTTTTGCATTTAATTCAAGATAGCTTCAGTAAGCAGGGAGTAGAGTGGTTAGCGCCGTTTTATAAGAAAAAGAAAAAATCTCCATTTCATTACAAAGTTGGTGGCTGTTTTGAAAAATTTTTGACTATCATGTCCTATTTAGCTGTCGTGACGATAACTTTTTACTGGATCTGGATTTCATTAACACCAGCGACGCAAGTCTTTTTGTTTTGAAAAGTCATTGACAACCTGTAAGATAAGTAGTGGGGGGAAGACTCCAAGAGAGGAGTCCTAGTATGTCCCAATTATTTGTAATAGCTGGTTTAATTAGTCTTTTGTCTGTTGCAATCGATCTTAAAAGTAAAGCTATTCCAGTTGAAAATGACACGGTCCACAAAGGACGATAATTGAAATTAAGTGACCAAGAGTTAAAATCGCTCTTGGTCATTTTTAGTTTAGCCAGTATACTGATAATAATAGAAACTTTTTAAAGGATACGAATAATGGATTCAAATAACTTGATTTTTGTAAAATTAGAGCACAAGCGATTGCTCTATAATCTGATTGCCGATGTTTTGCTTATTGTTGGAGCAATTTTAATCTTTAGACAGCCAGCTATGAGCTTGGTAGTTCAATTGCTAGGTTCTTTAATGATTATTGTTGCAACAATTTTTACAATTCTTTCTTTTAAGATCAGAAGCAGTAAGCAATATCGCGCTCTGTCATTATTAGTTAAAAACGAGCCGACCAGTCTTAAGGAAATTGTGAATTCGTTTGGCGCAGGGATGACTTTTTTAGCTCTGTTTATGGCTCTTAGCTTTATAGTAATAATAGTCATCTTCTTTTTCTTGCTTTGTCGATCATGGATTAAGGCGTTACTATTTTTTATTACTTTTGAAACGGTGATTGATCTAAAAAACTTTATGAATAATCTCACAAAATTGAAGGATGAAAGCATGATCTAAGCTTTCATCCTTTTTATATCAATGAAAATATTTGTGATTTCTTGAGCATATTGCTTTACTTTTAATTTTAAATCCGATAAGATATTATCTATAAGAAATTTTGCTTTCTAGAGAGAATCAATTTATAACACTATAAAATTGCAGATTCCGTAAATTTTCCTGGGTTGGAATAGGCAATTAAACTGGAGGTATTTTTTATTGATAAGTATTGTTAAAAGTAGATCATTTGGTTTAGCAGCAGTAATGACTTTAATTTGTTCTGTTGCTGGAATTTTTATTGCTAAATTGCCATATCTTAACTTAATTGGTGCTTTAGTAATTGCACTGTTACTGGGAATATCTTTGCAGGTTTTACCAGTAGGGGTTAGAGAAGAAGCAGCCCCTGGGATTGGATTTATTTCTAATAAGTTTTTGAGACTCGGAATTATCTTACTCGGCTTTAGGCTTAATTTAACCAAGTTAGCTGATGCCGGTATTAAAACTATTTTAGTAGCGATGTTGGGCGTTAGTGGCACAATCATCCTGACTTACTGGTTAAGTAAAAAATTCGGTGCCGAAGATGAATTAGCAGTTTTATCTGCTTGCGGTACTGGTATTTGCGGAGCAGCTGCTGTAATGGGTGTTTCTCCTCAAATTGAGAGCCGGGATGAAGAGCGCAAGAGAGAAAATGAAGTTCTTGCAGTTGCCGTTGTTTGCGTAATGGGAACAGTCTTTACATTATTTGAAATTGTGATTAAGCCAATGCTGGGATTGACTGATTCACAATTTGGAATTGTAGCTGGAGGTTCTTTACATGAAATTGCACATGCAGTTGCAGCAGGGAATGCCTTTGGTGAAGCTAGTTTAGATAGTGCCTTGATTATGAAACTTTCCCGCGTTCTGCTTTTAGCTCCTGTTGCTTTGATTGTTGGTTACTGGTATCAACGAAGACTGGTTAAAGAGAGTACGCAAGATCATACGCAAGCACCTAAAAAATTACCAATTCCATGGTTCTTAGGTGGCTTCATCTTGACTAGTATTTTAGGAACTTTCTTACCATTTCCACCAGTAGTTTTGGACGGTTTAGTTCAAGCAGCATACGTATTCTTAGGAATGGCAATGGCTGCTCTTGGAATTTCTGTTAACTTTAACGTGATTTTCAAGCGCGGTGGTACAGTCTTTGGCGCTGCGGCAATTAGTTCAACTTGTTTAATGATCTTCATGATTATCATGAGTAAATTATTCTTTTAAATATAGTAAAAAGACGATTGCACATTATTAATTGTGCAATCGTCTTTATTTTTGGTCATATTTACTCCATTGGTCTTGCAATTTTTCAATTAAAGGCTGGACTCGGTCTTTGTTTTGTTTTAGGTAACAAGCGTAAAATTTCTGATGCGCTACTTCATCTTTTAGTGGACGAACTCTGCGATTATCAGGTAAATTATGTCCCCATTGAGAATCTAAACTCGTTAAATTTGTCGTAAAGAAAGGTAAAACAGAGTATTGTAGAATCTCGCTGTATTCACTGGATTCATTTTGAAAAATGATTTTGCTATCTGGAATCTCGTCTTGGTAAATCTTAGTCCAAAAGCCAATTGGTGAAGGGCTTAAGATTGTTTTGCCTTTGAGCATCTTGAATGATAGTTCTTTATTTTTATTCAAGTTACATTCAGCTGGTAAGTTAACAGACATTGATTCTGTACCTAAGTAAGTTGAGGTAATATCGCGGTCTTCAATGGGAAAGTTAAGCAAAAGCGGGTTGCGTTAGCTAAGTCATTAGTTGAAAAGGCAGACTTATATTTGTGGGATGAGCCGGCTAATTACTTAGATGTGTTTAATCAAGATCAGTTGATTAAGTTATTGCGGGAAGTTAAGCCAGCTATGTTGTTGATTGAACATGATAAGTACTTTATTGAGCAAGTAGCAGATCAACGGATCGTTATATCGAATTAAACTGCATTTAAAAGGAGGATGATTTACAGCATTAGTGTAAAATCATCCTCTTTTTGAGTATAGTTAGAATTCTAGTCGCATTTGTTTGTTGCTGAAAAATGAACCAATGATTATTGTGCGATTCTTTTCGCTCACTCGGCAAAAAATTGCATATTTTTTGCCGATGGTTATTTTGTAAGTCGGTTTATCCAACTGATATTTTTGATGTACATCCTGATAAAGATAAGGGAAATCAGATAGTAATTGTATATTATGATAAATTAAAGAAATATATTTTGTTATTTCTTTATCGGAAAGAAGTAGATTATTCTTCCAGTAAGAAATTTCGTTAATTAGGGATGTAGTAAAATGGTCAGAATAAATGATAGTATACATTTATTTTCCCCAACCATATTTGCCAAACATAGCTTTCATTTCTTTCTCTGTAGCAAAGTTTCCAGTTTCAAAATCTTTAAAACTTTCTTCTATTAATGCACGATCATGTTCTAAATCATTTTTGCTCAAGTCGATAATTACTCGATGATTTTTTTTATCAATTGTATAGGAAAGTAGCTCTCCATCATGAACTCCCCAGTCTTTTGGAAAAATACTGCCAAGGGAATTTCCAATTTTTCTGACTTTTAGTTTTTTCATATTTGATCGTCCTTTCTTATTGTTTCTTTAGTATAACATGTTATAACTAAAACGAGATGTGCAAACTATTAGAAGATAAAAAGTATATAAAAAGATATGAAGAAAAATATGGGGTGAGATGATATGAGTAAGATCCAAAATTTTATTAAAAAAGATATTGAAAAGAATCCAAAGCTAAAGAAAAAATATGAACAAGCAAGCTTAAATCTCGACGCTGCTGTCTTAGTTAAAGATATGCGTAAAGATCTAGGAATGACGCAAGTAGAATTTGCTAAATATGTAGGGAAGCCCCAATCTACAATTGGAAGAATTGAAGCTGGAAATATGAATGTTTCTATAGGATTATTAAATGAAATTGCTAATAGGGCGCATAGGCAAGTAAAGTTAGTTTTGATTTAATTAATAAGCACAAAAGCCGGAGAACTCTAAAACTGAGTACTGTTTTTTTTTATGTTTACTAAAAATCTATTATTTTCTAAAAAATAACCGTCACGTTTGCGTAATAAATAGTGAGGATTGATTCCTTAAACTATTTATTAGGAGGATCTTTTTCGTGAAAGAAAAGAAAAAGCCAGATGTGGCGAAACTATTAGGTATCACAGACGATCTGATGTTTCAGAATGTGATGAAAGATCCAGTGAATTGCCAGATGTTTTTGCATGAAGTTTTACCAGATTTGAATATTCAAGATCTTACTGTGCGAACGCAGGAGAGAATTGCATTCAATAAGGAAGAGAAATTTTCAGTACTAGATGTTCTGATAAAAGACAGTAAGGGCAGAAGGTACGATATAGAAATGCAGGTCGCACCGCAAAAAGACTTGGATAAACGAGCACGCTACTACATGTATAAAATGATGGAAGCTGGATTTTTGCATCAAGGCGACGGGTATGGCGAATTGGCAGCTGTCTATGTAATATTTATTTTGCCTTTTGATCCTAAAGGCAAGGGGTTGAAAAGATACAGTTTCACTTACTCTGCTAGAGAAGATAAATCTGTTGAACTGAATGACGAATCTGAGGTAATATACTTAAGCAGCAAAGGAAAAAAGGGTGACGTGAGCCAAGGACTTGATGACTTTTATTCATTGATGGATGGTAAAAGTACTACAAATAGTAAATTTATCAAGCGAATCAAAAAGACGATGGATAATTATCGTAAAACCGAAGAATGGAGTGAACACGTGATGAATACGGAACAGATTAAAGAAATGGCACTTGCACAAGGTGTAGAAGAAGGAAAACGAGAAGCAACAGTTTCGGCTATCAGCAAAACAGTCAAGATGCTAAAAAGAATGAATCAAAGTAATGAGCAGATCTTGCAAGAACTAAAGCAAGATTATAGCGATGAGTTTTCTGATGAGGAGTTAGAAGAGTTTCTGAAGTAAGAGTACTTCTCTTCATAAGGAAAAAATTAATCGAAAAAGCACTGATTAATCAAGCTTTAATTAGAATGATTATCAGTGCTTATTTTGGTATGTTAAATAGTTTTCAAATAAAATCTTTAAGTAAGAAAATCGCAACCGACATCGCAATACTGAGCAGACATATTTACTTTTCTAGAACTCAAAGTTTGCTGAATTGATTACTGACCATATTTATTCCTCGCTTAAAAAAGACTATAGTTAATTATACGATGAAAACGTTAGGTTAATTTTATGATGGAGAAAATAGATGGCTATTTTAAAACTACGAAATGTAGCTTATCAAGCAGGGCAGAAGCAGATTCTACAAAATGTATCTTTTGAAGTTGAAGAAGGTGCTTTTTTGACGCTCATCGGGCCTTCAGGCGCGGGCAAAAGTACTATTCTCAAGCTAATTGCTAACTTAATTAATCCAACTAGTGGAAAGATTTTTTTTAGAGAAAAAGATATTATGAAAATCGATCCCTTAATTTATCGCAGAAGTGTTTCTTACTGCTTCCAGCAGCCATCTTTATTTGGAGAAAAGGTAGCGGATAATTTATCTTTTCCATATGAAGTTAGAAAGCAAGCAGTTGACCGAAAACGTTTATTGCAGTTATTGCATGAGGTAAGCTTAGAAGCAGATTACTTAGATAAGGACGTTACCAGCCTATCAGGCGGCGAAAAGCAACGAATTGCTTTGATTAGAAATTTGTTTTTTTTACCGGAAGTTTTGCTGTTAGATGAAGTGACCACAGGTTTAGATGAAGACAATAAGGCGATTGTGCATCAATTAATTGAGCGAGTTCATCAACAAGGTGTAACAATTATTCAAGTCACGCATGATCAGGATGAAATAACTGCAGCTCAAAATATTATTCGAATTAAAAAAGGTGGCATCCTCGAATGAAAAATGTCATGGTAAGTAATTGGTCGCTTGTCTTTGCTTTTGCATTGGTTTTAGTTTCGATTGCAATTTCTGCTAAAGAAAAACTTGGTTTAACTAAAGACATTCTAATCAGCGTAGTTCGAGCAATCGTTCAGTTAATAGTTATCGGCTATGTTTTAAAGTTTATTTTCCATGTAAATAATTATTGGCTAACCTTTGCATCAACCTTAATTATTATTTTTAATGCGTCGTGGAATGCTAATCAAAGAGACCCTAATCCCGATAAAAAGTTTTATAATTCTCTGATTGCGGAAGCTGCTGGTACATACGCCACTTTAGCGATCTTAATTCTTTCAGGCGTGATTAAGCCAATTCCAATGCAAGTTATTCCAATTACAGGAATGATTGCAGGCAACGAAATGGTAGCTATTGGCTTGTGCTATAAATCTTTAAATGAAAGCTTTCGTGATTTACGGCAGCCGCTATTAGAGAAATTAGCCTTGGGCAGTGATATTAAAACTGCTTCAATGCCAATTCTAAGAAGAAGCATAAAAACTGCGATGCAGCCAACGATCGATTCAGCTAAGACGGTTGGCTTAGTTAACTTACCAGGGATGATGTCAGGATTGATTTTTGCGGGAGTTAATCCCATTTATGCTATTAAATATCAAATTATGATTACATTTATGCTTTTAGGAGCAACAAGTTTGGGAGCAGTGATTGCTGGATATTTGGCCTACCGAAATTACTTTAATGAAAGAATGCAATTAAAAGGTTGAGTTGTTAGAATAGATGTTAAATTTGACACAGAAGGGGAAATTAATCTAATGAAAATCAGAAAAGCAAGCTTAGCCGATTTAACAAACTTATGTGATTTTTACCAGCAAGTTTGTGAAGACCAGAAGACTGATCAGTATAGTCCAGATTGGCATTGGGGCATTTACCCAAGTAAAGAAATATTGGCGAATTTCTTAAAAAATGCACAAATAATTATCGCTATTAAAGATGGTAAATTAGTTAGTGCTGGTGTTTTGACTGATGGTGAAGATCCTAACTATGCGCATGTTGCATGGAAGCATAAATTGGATGATAGGAAGATAACTGTGCTTCACTTGTTTGCTGTCAGTCAAAAAGAACGTGGTCAAGGAATTGCTGGCAAGATGCTGACTGAATTTGATAATTTTGCTAAAGATGCAGGGTATTATGCAATTCACTTGGACGTAATGAAAGGCAATCTCCCTGCTGAAAAGCTATATCAAAAACATGGTTTTGAATTTGCGGAAGAAGCTACAATTCATTATGAAGATGATGGCGACACTCAAGCCATGATGTATGAAAAAGTTTTATAGGGAAAGGTTTTAGACCATATTTTTAAAGAAAGTTGGCCGACAATTAGTTGATTATAGTTTCAATTAAACCTTAGGTAAGACGCTTTTAGAGGATCAGATTCATTAATTTTGAAAGGAAAACACGGTGGAAAAAGACTTAGATATAGCGAATATGCATGAGCAAATAAAAAAGCAGAAGGATAGATAAAAAGTGCGTATTATCAATGTTTTTTAGCGAAGATAATACGCATTTTTTATTACAATTTTTGATTTAATTTTTGAACTTGATTTTTTACTTGATGGTAAATACATAGCCAAATAATTAAGTAGCCGATAATGTAAAGAACTGTAAAAACAAGGAATGGTATCATTTGTAACTTGATCCAATCATTAAGGATATAGAAAAGAAGATAATCAAGGTAGATGACAATAGCATCAATCGTTGTTGCAAGACCGAATGGAATTCTTTCAACTTTAAAGATTGCGTTAATGCCACCAGCGATAAAAGCAAGTAAAAGACTGGAGATAATATTTTTATTTACATCTTGAACTGAAATAGTCTGAAATTTAATAGTAAATGAATAAATAGAGTAAAAGATTACAAGAATTAGAGGACCAAAGCCAGCCGCCTGTAGTCCACTTTTAACAAAGTTTTTGATAAAGTCTTTCATTTTAATTCAGTTCCTTTCTAATTTTGGCAAAGCAACGTCTTGAAACATAATCAGTTAGTCCATTTTTCATAATAATATTGACTCCAGAGTTTTTGGTTTCTTCAAAGTGGACAATATAGTGCCGATTGGCTATCGCTGATTTATTGATTTTCCAAAAGTTGGATGGAAGAAGATCAGTCAGTTGATACAGTCGCTTTCTAATATGATATTGCTTGTCATTAGTACAGATGGCTAGAACCTTATTTTCAACAATTGTAATCATGACAATATCTGAAAAGCTGACCATAGTTAAATCTTTATCATCGTAAGCTACAATTGTATTTGAATCGCCGTTTGATAAAACAAACTCTTTTAGTTGAGTTGAAAAATCACTTTTTTGATGTACATAAGCTTCCACTATTTCTGCTTTACTTGGTTCAATGAATAATTTGAATTTCATTTTTAACTCCTTTCAATTTTTATTATAGAGATTAGAAATAAAAAGACTTTATTTTGCTTGTTATCGGTTAAAAAGATGCATTAATCGGTAAAAAAAATAATAAATTAACGAATAATTAAATAAGATTTTTTGAAAAAATATAAAAAAGAACAATGATTTTCTATTTTGAAAAACTCATTGCTCTTTTTTTTGCATTTTGTTTAAGAAACTAAAATATTATACAAGCTAGTTATAAATACACATTTGATATAAAGGTTTGTAATTCAATCAGACTATTTTATTACGTTTAACAGGAAATAGAAATGAAGTAACCGGAATAACTAAGTACAGAATCATAGCTATTCTCGGAATAAATAATGACAGAACAATCAAGATTACATTTAAAAATAGAGTAACAGCAACCTTTCTAATAAATGATCTACTGATAATAATATTCATAATTTGTGAATATTTTGCTGTCTTTTTCGCACCAAAGTATTGAATTAAATATTCCAAAATTTTGGCAATTAAAAAAACAATCCCGAAGTTGGCAACTGCAAAGGTTGAGCTTTCAGCCATGATCCACTTAGTCATCACAGGTAGAAGAGAAAGGTCAGCTAGGAAAAAGAAATCTAGTATCGCAATCGTTTTTGTTGGTTTAAAAATATAGTAAGAAAAAGCCAAGTGAAGATCATACCAAAAGTCAGCGACTACAAAGAAAGTAATCAAAAAGACGATAATATTAGCAATAAATTGTTCATAATGAACTTCGTGAATTGCTGGCTGAATTTCTAAAACAATAATTGTGATAATAATCGCCATTACACCATCATTAAAGGCTTGTAAATGTTCCCAGAGTCTTTCGGGTTCTTTCTTTTGTGCCTGTGTTAATTCTTGTCGAACTGTTTTTAACTTTTCTTTTTCTTGATCTGAAAAATCGTTAAAATTGTGTTGGTGTTTATTTCTTCTCATTTTTATATTCCTATTCTATTAATCGATTTCTTCCCACTTATCTTGAATTTGTTCAATTAGTGGAAGGAGTCACTTTTTATTTTTCTTTCACAACAATACAAACAAATTAATAACATAATATATGAAGATTATTCAATATATTCATGAAAAAAAGTTACAATAGGAGTGAAAAGAAATAGTTATTTTAGGAAAATGTGATTGATTTGCTTAATATATTTTCAAAGAAAAGAAAAATAATTATCAATTTTGTAGATTCAGATACTAAAAATCAAATCATTACTAGCAAAACTTTTTTTTGTAAAAAGGGCAAAAAAATCAATATTGATTTAATTTCAATTATTGATGAGCTTCAAAATCATGGTTATCAAATCCCAGCTAGTTTTGACAGAAAGATGGCATTAACTTTTGGCAAAAAAGATAATAGTGTCAATATTAGTGTGTCACACCAAAAGAAGATTATTGATGTTAACCATATCACTAAGAATTTCCCGCTTAACCAAGTAAAAAGGACAATAAAACAAATAGTCCACTATTCTGGAGCAGGAAGCAGGACACCGATTGATAATGTTAATTCGGCCGAATTTTATCGAACTTTAGAAGTCGATGCAGTGACAAAAGAAATAGTATCGAAAACAACCTGGATTTCAGATACCAATACTTTTCTAAAAATTGGAGTTCCAACTTTACCGGGTTATGTTCCTGATAAAACTACAGTGGGTGGTAAGAAAATAGTACCCGATGATGGAAATCAAGAATATTTTGTAAAATATAAGCTAAATGAGCATCCCTCAACAAATAAACAAGCAGCTATTATTCAATATGTAAATTTAACGGCAAATAATGCTATCGTTAAAACTACTAAATTAGAAGGAGAACCAAATTTTCCTATTAATTACGATATTAATGATGATTTAAATGACTTAATAGCTAGGGGATTCAAGTTAGTTGACAATGGTTTTAATGGTAAAGGAATTCAATTCTTCGGCAATAATGATAGCTATGTTCCAGTCTTTATTGTGACACTTAGACGTGATGAAATAATTGTAGACTCGGCACATCCTTATCAAAAGGTAAACCCTGAAGAATACCAGAAAGATATAACTTTTACGATTAAGTTCGATGGTGCTGGCAAAAAGACACCAGAGAATATTATTAAAACCAAGCATTTGCAGCGAAAAGTATTATTTTCATTAGTCTTGAATAAAATAGTAGAAAACAATACCTATCCAACTGAATGGAAGACTATTCAGAAAGACTTTCCTAACAAGATTCAAGTTCCCGTCGTTAAAGGATATCATAGTAATCTTTCTCACATAGAAACTGAAAATATAAATAATAGCAAATCGGAGATCAAGGTATCTTATATTCGTAACAATAAAATAATTCCAGTTGATGAAAATGGAGAGTTGATACCTACAAAAGGAACTTTATATTTAGAAACAGATCCTAATGATCCAACTAAACTAAACACTAAACAGATAATTCCTCAAATTCCAGGCTACAGAAGTAATTACAAAATAATTACCCTATCTAATTCAAATAAAGATATTAAAGTTATCTACCAAAAAATTGCGAATAATTTTGAAAAAGATCAGTCTAATACTTACGTTCCTTCAAGTAACAACGATCAAATTGCAATTGTGAACTTTATTGACTTAGATAATGAAGGACAGCAGATAACTTCCTCAGGCCCCTTAATTGGCAAACCTAATGAAAATATCACAGATTTATATAGCACGTCGATTCCTTTAGCAGGGCTTGAAAAAGCAGGTTACCATGTTATTTTTAATAATTTTGACGGAAATAATAAAATTCAAAAATTTGATGGAAATGATTTAACAACACAAGTCTTTACGGTTGGAGTAAGTAAAAATTCTGAGCAAAATATGCAATTGCAACAATTGAAAAGCAGTGTTAATGAGCTTGTTAGTCAAAACAGTAATAATTTATCAAATCCAGTTGTTGCGAATTTAATGAATGTTCTTAAATCATTGATCGATTTGATTTCAATTTTGAATAAGGATAACAAGAACAAAAATTAAAAGAAAGCTGAATTTAAGAATGAATAAAAAGTGTCCAAATTGTGGTAAAGAAGTAAATCTTGGGGAAGCTAAATGTCCATTTTGTGGCTATGATTTTGTAAATAATATTAATGCCAAAATTCCAGCCGATTTGGGGATGATGGGCATAAGGCTAAATAATGTGCCAAAGAAGAAAAAGAAAGCTGAACCAGAAAATAAAAGGGTTGAAAAAAATACCACCCAAAAAGTAGCGGTAACAAAAGCAAAAGAATTAAAACATGCTAAAAAAAATAAAGTAGTTAAAAAGAAGAAAGGATGGCTATGGTTATTAGTTTGCTTAGCATTTTTGACTTTTGGCTATATTGGTTTTTATGTTGGAAGTAATTTTAATTCTACTCAGCATAGCATCTCTAGTGAAAGTAATCTTAATAGCAGTCATAATCATGTTAAAAAAAGTGCCACAAATGAAACTTCTTCTAAGCCACAAAATAAACAAAGTAAATCAGTTACGAAACAAGATCCTAATACAAAATTGTATACCCCTACGCAAGTCCAGCCTGTAATAAGCAATCAAGAAGAAATTAAAAACTTTTTAACGGGAGTATTTACTAAGCCGCAAGCAAATAAGTTTATTTCTGGTGAAAACAATTCTGATTTTCGTCAATTACGTGATGTAACTTTAAGTTGGGAACCCAATGATGTGAATATCAAAATTAAATTATTTAATGTTTCTCAAAAGGGTAATGATTACAATCTAAATTACCTAGTTTATTATAACTTTATTACGGGTAGAAAACAGATTATGGTTTATAACAATGGCTTGTTAACATGTGCTAATGGCGCTTTCCACATTGCAAGATTAGGATCTGGATGCCTGATCAAATAAATAACATATAGCATACTTTTCTATTTGTGTTATGATGAAATTGTGAATATATTATATGTGCCTAATTTCTTTATAATTGATGCTAAATTTAAATGAGATGGCTTTTATTTTTGGAGGAAAAGTTATGAATTTTAGGGATATGAAAAGGAAAGATCGCTGGAGTATTAGAAAATTGACTGTTGGAGCAGCAAGTGTATTATTGGGAACATACTTTGTTGCATCTTCTCAAGGCGTTGCTAAAGCTGATACCGTTAAGGACAATAATGTAAATAACAATACTGTTAATGAACAAACTAGTGAAAAGAAAATATCACAGCCAATTACACCAAATACTCAAGCTGTAGTTATTGCAAAAAACAATCATCAAAATAGTGAGAATAATACTGCCAATTTACAAAATAAGGCTGACCTAATTAGACAAAATAATCAAAAAATCATTAATAGGCTAACTGTACAAAAAAATACCATTCAAAAGGTTGAGAACAGCACTTTTTCTGAGATAAAAACTAGAGAAGCAGCTAATACTCAACCTTTTAATATTGCAAAAAATAGTTCAAAAGCAGTCACTACTAATTCTAATGATGGGCTTGATGAATCAACTTTTGGCAAAGTTGACGTTAGTAGTTGGGATACAGAAACTGTTAATAATGGGTTAGATATTACTGGCTACCATGGCAGTGATCAAGAACATCTAGTTATTCCAAACGCTGCTGATTTTACTAAGGCCGGAAAGTTAACTGATGAGAATGCAGTTATTACAGTAAATGCAGCTAAGTTTAAAAAGATTCTAAATACAATTAAACCAACTACTGTAGCTATCAGTAAAACAGATAATAAGAAAGTTCAAGTTTCAGATAAAACTGCTTTTGGTGGAAATTTAACTACTGAAAATGGAGTTAGCACAAATGATCCTAATTTGAAACAGATGGATCTTACCAATTTAGATACCAGCAATTTGACTGATATGAGTGGCATGTTTTGCGGAGCATATAAGGTTAAGTCATTAGGTAATTTAAGTGGCTGGGATGTTTCTCATGTTACCAATATGCAACAGATGTTTGACGAGAATACTTATGATAGTCCAGCTCTAGAGTCATTAGATGGCATTAACAAGTGGAATGTAAGCAATGTCCAAAATATATTGTGTCTTTTTAGAAACGATACTAATTTAAAAGATATTGATATTTCTGGCTGGGATTTAAGTAAAGCAACGGGAGGGTGGACGACTGGACAAGTGTTTGCCAGCTTTACTAATATTAGCAAGACAGTTATTAATCTTAATAATGTAAAGTTGCCTTCTGATTTTAATTTGGAAACCAGTTTTGCAAACGGCCAGGTTGTAATTACAAATAATGGTGATCTTTTACAATTAGATACCACTTCGAAGACTCCATTTAAAGACAACTTAACTTTTAGGCAATATAATAGTTGGGGATATTATGCTAATCCAACTGTCAAAACCTATAGTCACAGCATATTTTATGATTCAAAAGGTAGTTCTGATGCTAAAGCTATCGTTCAGGGCGTAATTGATACATTTTTACATAACAATTATGCAAATTATCAAAAAGTAACTATTCCTACCAATGCAGTATATCTTTCTACCAAGCCGAGTGATAGCGCAACTGCTATAGCAAATGAAACTTATGATATAGCTAAAACTGAAACTAGTGACACTACTTATCACGTATTCCGTGATGATGAAATTCCAATGCAATTAACGTATGTTGAGACGGATAATAATAAAAATCTCGGAACTGTTACTGTCGTCGGTAATGGAATAACTATTGTGACTCCTTATAATACTGGTCTGAATCCATTGCCTGTTACTAATCTTGCTGACTGGCTAGGTAACGATGATTATACAAAGTCAGATATGAGTATTACTGGGCAAAAACACTTTGGCTTTGACGGAATTGCAGAGCCAGTTAATGTAGAAATAAATTTAACTAAGAAAGTGATTACAGAGCAACGGACAGTTACTGTTCATTTGTATGAAAGAGACAGTAATGGCGATCCTGTTAAAGATAGTAATGGAAATTATGTATCTGTAGCTCCAGACCTTAAAGCAACTTTTAATTATCGACAGGATGAGTTTGTAAATTCTAAGGGTAAAGTTGTTAAGAAGAGTAATATTTGGTTATGGGATGAAAAAGCTCCTAAAACATATGATGGTGCAAATTCTCAAGAAGTAAATGTCGGATATATAGAGGGAGTTCAGTCAATTAGTAATGTGAAATGCTGGAAAGTTCCAATTAATAAAGAAGGGACAAGCTACATATTAGTTCCAAATGATGGAAATTGGTCGACAGTCGAATTTTCAACTCCTGCTGTAGATGGTTACTATGCAAATCCATTTATAGATAATATTGTAAACGGCTATCCATTGTTAGGTAGACCAGCTAATTTATTTGTAAATCCTAGGTTCAATAACTCTGTTCGTCCTGGCACGTCTGATACAAGTGATAGTAGTATTGCTTATACAAATCAAGATGGTATTTATGAAAATAAAAATGAACATATAATCTGGTATTTTCCTAAGGAAAATACAGCAACAATTAAGAGAACTATTAATTTTGTAAAAAATGATGCAAGTCATACTCAATTACAAGAAACAAGTACTCAGGATGTAAATCTTAATGGCTCCTTGGTGGCAGCTAATCCAAATGGTACTGGCAAAGATTACTTCACAATATATCCTGCAGAATATAATGATGCAAGTATTGTTACTGGCAGCCCAATTGCTGTGATAAATAATAGTAATAAACCTACATATAGTTGGAAAGCTAAAGATGGCCAAACAAGTGTAAATACTGATATAACCGGATATACAGTTTCAGCTGTTAAAATTGGGAACGCAGACTATTCAACGAATGAAAATGACATTAAATATGCCAAAGAAATTGCCCAAAATACTGCAACATTGGATTCTCCAGCAGATTTGAATATTTCTTTTGTATATGCACCTGCTAGCCTTACTAGTAGTTATGAATTTGTTGATGATGATAATAAAGAACAGGTGATAGAACCTGCTACGTCATTTTCAGGTAAGACTGGCGAAACTGTTGAACTTAATATTAAACTCCCAGCTAATTATGAATTAGCAAAAGGAAGCACATTACCAACTAGTTATACTTTTAAGCCTAGCGACAATGAACAGTTAAAAATTCATTTAATTCATCAAAAGAAAGTTTTATCGGATGATACTAGAACAATTAGACGTAAAGTAACTATTACTGATCCCGATGGTAAAGTTGATCCTAAGTCAACAACACAAAGTGTTTCATTTAGTAGAAGCGATACCTTAGATAAAGTAACTAATAAACACATTTATGGTAAGTGGAATAAGAATCAACAAACTTTACCAGCAATTGCTTTGTCAGTATTTGCTGGATATACACCATCTGGCAAGGTGGATGCAATTAATGTAACGGCTGATAGTAATAATCCTGCTGATATTAATATTAGTTACACTGCTGATAAGCAAAACAGTTTTTATCAGTTTGTAGACGATAATGAAGAGGGAACTAAGGTTGGTACAAGTCATCCAATTTCTGGAACCACTGATGAAATGGTTGACTTAACTAAAGCAATAAAAGATTCAGTTCCAACTAATTATGATTTAGTTCCAGATCAAAATATGAGTTATATCTTTAAAGCTAGTGATAATAAGCCACTTATAATTCATTTGACTCATCAAAAGAAAGTTTTATCGGATGATACTAGAACAATTAGTCGTAAAGTAACTATTACTGATCCTGATGGTAAAGTTGATCCTAAGTCAACAACACAAAGTGTTACATTCGGTAGAAGCGATACCTTAGATAAAGTAACTAATAAACACATTTATGGTAAGTGGAATAAGAATCAACAAACTTTACCAGCAATTGCTTTGTCAGTATTTGCTGGATATACACCATCTGGCAAGGTGGATGCAATTAATGTAACGGCTGATAGTAATAATCCTGCTGATATTAATATTAGTTACACTGCTGATAAGCAAAACAGTTTTTATCAGTTTGTAGACGATAATGAAGAGGGAACTAAGGTTGGTACAAGTCATCCAATTTCTGGAACCACTGATGAAATGGTTGACTTAACTAAAGCAATAAAAGATTCAGTTCCAACTAATTATGATTTAGTTCCAGATCAAAATATGAGTTATATCTTTAAAGCTAGTGATAATAAGCCACTTATAATTCATTTGACTCATCAAAAGAAAGTTTTATCGGATGATACTAGAACAATTAGTCGTAAAGTAACTATTACTGATCCTGATGGTAAAGTTGATCCTAAGTCAACAACACAAAGTGTTACATTCGGTAGAAGCGATACCTTAGATAAAGTAACTAATAAACACATTTATGGTAAGTGGAATAAGAATCAACAAACTTTACCAGCAATTGCTTTGTCAGTATTTGCTGGATATACACCATCTGGCAAGGTGGATGCAATTAATGTAACGGCTGATAGTAATAATCCTGCTGATATTAATATTAGTTACACTGCTGATAAGCAAAACAGTTTTTATCAGTTTGTAGACGATAATGAAGAGGGAACTAAGGTTGGTACAAGTCATCCAATTTCTGGAACCACTGATGAAATGGTTGACTTAACTAAAGCAATAAAAGATTCAGTTCCAACTAATTATGATTTAGTTCCAGATCAAAATATGAGTTATATCTTTAAAGCTAGTGATAATAAGCCACTTATAATTCATTTAACTCACCATATTAGTGCAGTAACTAATGATTCCAACTTAACAAAGACGGTAAGTCGTACCATCAATGTTACAAAACCAGATGGAACAAAATTAGCACCAGTTGTTCAAAGGGTAAGCTTTATCCAAACAGCAACTAAAGACGATGTTACTGGAAAAGTTACATACAATAATGATTGGAAAGCAAATGGTAAAGATAGTTTTACAGAATATGATGCTCCAGTAGTTGATGGCTATACTGCTAATCCAGCTAAAATAGAAAAGTTTACTCCTAATGTTAATACTAAAGATTCAACTAAAAATATTGTTTATGAGGCTGGTTCTCAAAGTATAACTGTACGTTTTATTGATAAAGATAATAAAGATCAACAAGTGGGTGAAGCAATTTCTATTAATGGTGTTACAGGTAAGAGTGCTGATTTTTCTTCTGTTGTTGTTCCAGAAAACTATGTATTAGCAGAAGGGGAAAAATTACCAACTAATCATAAATTTACCGCCAATGATCAAACAGTTTATACGGTTGAACTAAGACATAAAACTGAAGATGCCAAGATTGATCCTAATGCTAAACTTAGTCAAAAAGTTAGTCGTACTATTTTAATTACCAAACTTGATGGTAGTGTCAATAAGATTATTCAAGAACATACCTTTACTCGTACTGGCGAGAAAGATATGGTCACTGGAAATATTAATTATGGACCGTGGTCAGAAAACGGAAGTTATACTTTCACAGCAATTATTGTAAAGAATATTGCAGGTTACGCAATTAGTGGCTCGGCTCCAAAAATGGTGGTAACACCGGAAACTAAGGACTCGACAGTCAATATTAGCTATGTTGCTAATGGACAGACTAATTATTACCAATTTATTGATGATGATTATCAAGCAGGAGATCCTGTAATTAATCAAAGACATGATTTTGCAGGAAAGACTGGTGAAGCGGTTAAGTTAAATATTTCAGTTCCTCAAAATTATGATCTGGCAAAAAGTAATGTTGTGCCGATTGCTTATACTTTCAAGACTAATAACAATCAACCAATTGTAATTCATTTAGTCCACCATCTTAGTGCAATCACTAATGATCCTAAATTAATGAAGCAAGTTACTCGTACCATCAATGTTACAAAACCAGATGGAACAAAATTAGCACCAGTTGTTCAAAGGGTAAGTTTTATCCAAACAGCAACTAAAGACGATGTTACTGGAAAAATTACATATCATCATGATTGGAAAGTAAACGGTGGAAATAGCTTTACAGAATATGATGCCCCAATAGTTGATGGTTATACTGCTAATCCAGCAAAGATTGAAAAGCTTACTCCTGATGTTAATACCAAAGATTCAATTGTAAATATCGTTTATAAAGCTGATTCTCAAAGTATAACCGTACGTTTTATTGATAAAGATAATAAAGACCAACAAGTAGGTAAAACGATTTCTATTAATGGTGTTACAGGTGAGAGCGCTGATTTCTCTTCTGTTGTTGTTCCAGAAAACTATGTATTAGCAGAAGGAGAAAAATTACCAACTAATCATAAATTTACTGCTGATGATCAAACAGTTTATACGGTTGAACTAAGACATAAAACTGAAAATGCAAAAATTGATCCTAATGCTAAGCTCAGTCAAAAAGTTAGTCGTACTATTTTGATTACCCAACTTGATGGTAGTGTCAATAAGATTATTCAAGAACATACTTTTACTCGTACTGGCGAGAAAGATATGGTCACTGGAAATATTAATTATGGACCGTGGTCAGAAAATGGTAAGTATACTTTCAATGATATTTCAGTGAAAGCAATTGCAGGTTATGCAATTAGTGGTTCAGCACCTGAAGTTGTAGTAACACCAGAAACTAAGGACTCGACAGTCAAGATTAGCTATGTTGCTAATGGACAGACTAGTTATTATCAATTTATCGATGAAGATTATCAAGCAGGAGATCCTGTAATTAATCAAAAGCATCCTATTGCAGGTAAAACTGGAGATAGAATTAATTTAAATATTACGATTCCTAAGAATTATGACTTAGCAAAGGGGAGCATATTACCAACTAGTTATACCTTTAAAGTTAGTGATAATAAGCCTCTTGTGATTTATTTAGTTCATCAAAAAGAAGCTTTGTCGGATGATACTAAAGCTGTTAGACGTAAAGTAACTATTACTGATCCTGATGGTAAAGTTGATCCTAAGTCAACAACACAAAGTGTTACATTCGGTAGAAGCGATACCTTAGATAAAGTAACTAATAAACACATTTATGGTAAGTGGAATAAGAATCAACAAACTTTACCAGCAATTGCTTTGTCAGTATTTGCTGGATATACACCATCTGGCAAGGTGGATGCAATTAATGTAACGGCTGATAGTAATAATCCTGCTGATATTAATATTAGTTACACTGCTGATAAGCAAAACAGTTTTTATCAGTTTGTAGACGATAATGAAGAGGGAACTAAGGTTGGTACAAGTCATCCAATTTCTGGAACCACTGATGAAATGGTTGACTTAACTAAAGCAATAAAAGATTCAGTTCCAACTAATTATGATTTAGTTCCAGATCAGAACATGAGCTATACTTTTAAAGCTACGGATAATGCACCAATTATGATTCATTTAACTCACCATATTAGTGATCTTGTTAATGATTCTAGCTTAACTAAGACAGTTAGTCGTACCATTTTAATTACCAATATTGCTGGTAAAATTGATAAAACTATTCAGAAGCATACCTTTACTCGTATTGGTAAGAAGGATATGGTTACCGGAAATATTAGTTATGGACCATGGTCTGATAATAGTAAGTATGCTTTTGCTGCAATGCAGGTGCAGGCAGTTAAGGGATACGCAATTAATGGTTCGGCTCCAGAAATGGTGGTAACACCAGAAACTAAGGACTCGACAGTCAATATTAGATATCTTGCTAATGGACAGACTAGTTATTATCAATTTATCGACGATGATTATCAGGTAGGAGATCCGGTAATTAATCAAAAACACACTATTGCAGGTAAGACTGGTGAAGATATTAAGTTAAATATTTCAATTCCTCAAAATTATGACTTAGTGCAAGGCGCTATTTTACCAACAAGCTATACATTTGGAGCAGATAATAATAAACCAGTTATTATTCATTTAGTTCATCAGCTTAGCAAAGTGGCTAATGATCCAAAATTGACTAAGGTAATTGCTAGAACGATTAATGTAACTAAAACTGATGGGACTACTAATTCTATTGTTCAAGCAGTTAAGTTTGTTCAGACGGCTATAAAAGATGCTGTTACAAATAATATTTCATTTATGAATGATTGGAAGAATGTAGGTTCAGATAGTTTTGCCGAATACAATGTGCCTGAAATTAAAGGTTACACTCCAAGTCAAAGCAAGGTAGAAAAGCTAACGCCGAAATTTAATAATCAAAATGAAATTATCAATATTTCTTACATTAAAAATAAACAGCTAAATCCTACAAAACCTGTTAAGCCAATTGTGACGCCGATTTCGTCAGATAATAAGGAACAATCTACTAACAAGCAACATATTTCAACTAATATTGCTGAGTCAAAAGTAATCACAGAAAATATGGAGCAACATATTTCTAAACCTAATAGAACTAATAATTTGATTTCTGAAAAAGAAAATGAGCCAAGATACATGTCTCATTCACAAGTAACTACTATGAAGAAAGTAGATGATGTAAAGAAACCAAAGCGTATCAATAAGATAAAGACTGAAAAAGCAACTTTACCGCAAACTGGTAATAATAATGAAAAAACGGCGGCTATAGTTGCAACTGGTTTAGCAGTTGATTTAAGTTTGATCGGTTTGGCTGGTTTAAAAAAGAAAAGATTAAATTAATCAATAGATATTTTAATTTCATAAAAAGAGGCAAGATAATAATGTTATCAAGAAATAATAATCATTTTAATGAACTTAAAGAAATAAGTCCTCGTTATTCAATTCGTAAGTTTACTGTCGGAGCAGCTTCTGTTCTTATAGGGATGTCAATTTTCGGGCTAAATTCTCAAACAGCTCAAGCAGATAGTGTTAATGAAAATGGTTCAAATAAACAAAATCCTGCTGTTGAACAGGAATCAAGCAAGGCACTTACAACTAGTCCATCAAGTAATATTAAAAACGTGGTTGTAACTACTAAGAATGTAGATGCACAAAATCAAGTATCTGCTGAAAAGTCAAAGGTTAATACAAGCAGTGAACAAAAAGCAACTAATACCAATAAAGAAAGCAATCAACGTGCCGAGCTACAGATAGAAAATACTAAAAAAGTTATTGCAGCAAATAAAGATCAAACTAAACAAGTTTCAACTGCTGATCAAGATCAAGCTAAACCAGTTGCCAAAGAAAATTATAGTGTTATCCAGCATGATGTGGTTGCAAATAACGGAAATACCCCACATGATAGTGGCTATGTTCAACTAAATTTAGGATTAAAAATAGAAAATACTAAGAACATTAATCCTGGTGATTATATTGATATTGATTTAGGCTTGCCACTACAATCTGGCCAGCAAAAAACGTATAGTGATGGTTTAGCAGAGAAAGATACACCAGTAACCGTTAAAGATAATGCAGGAAAGACGGATACAATAGGAAATATTGCCACAGTAGGAAATATTCCGAATGAATTTTACCGATTAAGTTTTAACGATCATATTCAAAAATATGGTGCCATACTTCTTAATCTTGATTTAAAGCAATATTCTTTAATTCAGCGTGCTATTAGTACTGTCGGCTATTCTCATGAAAAGAATGGCCCAACCAGTTATAGTGCTCAAAATGATCTAGTTATTGGGGATGGCGCTTATAAATTTACTTCTGGGTTAAGCGTTCCTGTTAAATATATTCCACAAGAAAGTAGTGGAGCGATTACTCCGCGGATTGGAGAAAACACATGGATTCAAGGAAGAAGTACTGGCATAAATTCTAGAGTATGGACTATTTATCCTGACGGATCATTTACTGTAAACGATAAATCTCCGCTTGGGTTAGATGGAATCGTATATTTTGCTAAGAATTTTGGTAATACTGCTACAGTAACGGTTTATAGTCCAAGTAATAATCCTTACTTTGATTATAATTATGCAAGCGACAACGAGATTAAAGAACAAATTGAAAGTGCATTTGCTCAACTAAAAGGGACTAACAATTTAGATCAAATTGCTCAAGATAATTCAAATGTCGGTTTTAGTTTAAATAAAATACCAGAAAATAATATTTCAATTGTTGTTACTCATAGTGACAATCCTGAAAAAGCATATAGCACAGTCTTGAAAGCCGATGGGTCGAAATACAGTTCAGATCAATTAATGACTTCACGTACATATCACATTACTGTTAATGGAGCTAATTTAGGTCAAATATATTCTTTACCAATTTCTTTTATTTCTGAAATTACTAAAGCAGGTGTTGATGTTTCAAAGCCTGACGATATTACTAAACCAGAAGAAGATAAGGCTCAGATATATCAAGATCAAGATAAGTATGAAGTACTTAATAACAATTTGAATAATGCTTATCCAATTTTATATAAGGGAATTAGAATCAATAATCCCGAATTAATGAATTATATGAAGAACAATCTTGCTACTTGGATTGATGTGAAAGATGATAATAATCCGAATAATGAATTAGTAGGTCCAGCAGCTTATACTCTTAATGTATCTGTTGTAAATCAGCCAACTAACTTAAAGCCACAAAATATTGCAAATGGTGATTCTTCAGGGCAACAATTAGATCAAACTATTCTTGTTATTTTCCAGGACTTAGATGAAAATAACAAAAATATCTTAAGTAAAGATTTAACTGGATTAAGTGGAGCTGATGCTAGATATTCAACTTTAAGTGATATTAAGGCTTTAGAAAATCAACATTATGAATTAGTTAGCGATGATACTAAGGGTCAAAATCTTAAGTTTGGTAATCAAAAACAAGTATTTTATGTCAAATTTAGACATGTTCTAAAGAAAGAAAAACAAGAAAGTAAGAGTGTTTCTAGAAATATTACTTATGTTGACGATAAAGGAAATCCTGTTAAGGGATCACCTGATGGCAAAGCTAGCTATGTACAAAGTGCAAGTTTTGTTCGTTTTCCAGTGAAAGATTTAGTGACTGGTGTGGTCGGCTATAGTATTAATAATGATGGTGCAATTGATACTCAGGATGGTACTCATGCATGGAAAGCAACTAGCAGTAATTATTTCGAAAAAGTAATTTCAAAAGATCCTGCATCATTAGGCTTTGAGCATGTTAACTATGCTGTTATTCCAGAAGAAACAGTAGATGCAAATACTAAAGATCAAGAGATCCAAGTTATTTATAGTGGTACTACTAAGAAGCCAGAACCAACTAAACCCGACAAGCCAAACAAGCCGGAGAAACCGGAAACCCCGAATAAACCTGACAAACCGAGTGAACCAAGTAAGCCAGAAATGCCAAGCAAACCTGATAAATCAAGTGAAAGCAAGTCAACTGAACCTGAGAAATTGATTCATCAAGCAACATCAGACACTTCAAAAAATCACAGTGAATCAACTGAAAAAGAAGATTTATCAAGATCAAAAGTTGCTTTAGATAAGACAAGTTTTTCACCTTTGGCTAGAAGAAATACTTCGTTAGTCAATGAGAAGATTAACACTTCTGAATCATCAAAAGATTCAACCAATCTGACTAAAAATAGAACAGCAAATTCAAATAAAGAATTGCCACAAACAAGTAGTAACGCTCAACAATCAATTGATGATGAAGTGATTGGTTCTGTTGCTTTATCAATAGGATTAATTGGTTTAGCTGGTGTTAAAAAGAGAAAAAAGGCAAGATAAGCTACACTAAAGAGAAAGGAGACCGACTTTAAGTCAGTCCCTTTTTCTTTTGTGAGTGCTAAAATTAAACTATAAGATACTTTTTATTTATATATAGAGGTTAAAAGATGGATGATAAGTTTAATCAGAATGAAAATATAGATGAACATGTGGTGATCGATGCAAATCATCCTGGATATGGTTTTACTAAAGAAAAACTATTAAAAAACAATTACGCAAACTGTTCATTATGTAGGTGCTGCTAGCCGAAATCCTCAAGATAATGTGACGAGGGTAAGTTTTAGTCATGTTTATATCATTAATAAAAAAAGTGGGAAAGTAGTTGAAGATCATGGCTTTCAGCCAAAAGAAAAGAGTATGCAATTAATTGGTACTCCAACACTTCCAGGTTATATTCCCGATCGAGTAGTAGTTGGTGGAGAAAAGGTAACGGTTAATGACTTAAATAAAGAATATATAGTTTCTTTTAAGCTCAACATGAAACCAACTAATACAATACAAAAGGCAAAAATTAGATATGTAGATTTAACTAATAATAATCAATTGCTGACAGAAGATACTGTTTCTGGTTTAGCAAATACACCAATTAATTATGATCCTCAACTTAAAATCAAGCATTTTGAAGAACAAGGCTATAAATTAGTAGCTAATGATTTTAATCATAACGGAGATGTCCAATTTTTTGGCAGTTTGGATGACTACTGCCCGGTTTTTATTATTACTTTTATATCTGCTATTGAAGCTGTAAACGTAAATAATCCTGTAGAATGGGTTGATCCATCTTTATATCATAGAAAGAGTAAGCTGATTGTTAATTTTGAGGGATGCTCAAATCCGCCCGAGAAAATTATTCAAACAACTAATTGGTTCCGAACGATTACGATTAATAAAGCTGCCAAAAAAGTAATTTCTCATGGTGTTTATGATAAAGCTTGGCATGCGGATAAAGAAAGATATCAAGAAATTAAAGTTCCCGTTGTTCAGGGTTATCACGCTGATTTAGATTTGATTAAACCAAAATCTATGACTTTAGATGATCAAGCCATTACAGTTCAGTACCACCCTAATGGTCATTTGATTCCAGTTGATGAAGCGGGAGTTGCTATTCCAGATGCACCAACGCCTCAGTTTGTATCAGACTCTAGTGATGCAAGTAAAGTTAAAAACAATCAAAATGTGCCGAAAGTAAGTGGCTATCAAGCAACTCTCGCTACAGTAACTCCAGCCAATCCAGGGCAAGATTTAACTGTAGTTTATGAAAAAATAAATAATAATGATGATACTTTATATATTAATCTAAATCACGATCATGAATCAGATTCTCAAACTACAGTAGTTCGTAAAAATATTGACCAAAAAACCGATTCGAAAAATAATAAAGTTCAAACAGCAATTATTAATTTTATTGATATAGATGATCATGGTCACTCTATTACTTCTTCTGGAAAACTTTCTGGACGAGTTGGAGAATCAATTAATGATTTATATAGTACTGAAATCCCATTAAAAGTATTGAAAGAACAAGGATATAAAGTTATATTTGATGACTTTAACGAAAATAGTGAAAAACAATACTTTAAAGACGGTGTTCTTCCTCAGATATTTACTATTGGACTAAGTAAAAAGCAAAGCGATAACCAGAGTAGTCAAGAAAGTTCAGATCTAAATGAAGAATATGAAAAATTACGTCAAACAAGAGAGCAGTTTAAACAAATAAAACCAACGATTATGGATAATTCTAACGAATTGAATTCTTCGCAAACTGTTAATAAACTCATTGATATTATTACAGGTTTATTAACTTTGATATTTATGCTTAATAGAGGGGATAAGAAATAAAAGATTATGGGTCTATATAATTAATTTTGCATTTTCTTGCAAGATTTCATTAAAAAGCGCATATTTTAATTATAGACTTTAAAGATAGAAGGTAAGTTAATGCTTAAAAATATTATCTTTGATTTTGGAAATGTCATCATGAATTATAGTCCCGATGAAATTTTGAATCATTATGAATTAAGTCCAGCAGACCATGATTTATTAAGAAAGAGTATTTTTGAATCTAAAGAATGGAGCGAGATTGACGCTGGAAAGATTTCAGAAAAAGAAGCAACTGAAATCTTTATGGATCGTGTACCAGATCGTCTAAAGGGTAAGGTTAAGCAAGTTATGGCAACTTGGCCAGAAAATGTTGATTTCTATGAACCAGTCTTTAATTATATGGAAAAATTGCGCCAAGATGGTTATAAGATCTATGGCTTATCTAATACAGGGATGCAATTTGCAAATTTTGTTAAAAACTCTGAAATGGGAAATTATTTCGATGGCTATGTTTTTTCTGCTCAAGAAAAACTAATGAAGCCAGATAGAAGAATTTATGAAAAATTAATTGCTCGTTATATGTTAAAGCCTGAAGAGAGTTTATTTATAGATGATTTGAAAGCAAATACTGATGCAGCAAAGAAGTTAGGCATGCAGGCTTTTACGTTTAAAATTGATAAGCTAGGCGAATTACAAGATTATGTCGCTAGTCATTAATTTAACTATAAAATTTTAGGTGATTAAAGAATGAAGACAAATGATCAAATTGCAAATTGGGCAATGGACTTACAAAGTTTAGCCCAAGCTGGATTAAGATATGGGCATGATGTTTTTGATCGTGAACGTTATGAAGAGATTCGTAGAATTGCTGGCGAAATGATGTCTGCTAGAACTGGAATTCCGGAAGAAAAACTTAAAACTCTTTTCTTAGGTGATGAGGGTTACCAAACACCCAAAATTGATACACGAGCTGCAATTTTTAAAGATAATAGAATATTGCTTGTTCGTGAAAAAAAGACACAGGAGTGGTCATTGCCTGGTGGCTGGAATGATTATGATCAAACCACTGCTCAAAATTGTGTTAAAGAAGCTCGTGAAGAAGCGGGAAGAATAGTAGAACCGATTAAGATTATTGCAGTGCAAGATCGGAATCATCATAATAAGCCTGTTATTGCGACTAATATTACGAAAATATTTTATTTATGTAAGGAAATTAGTGGAAAGTTTACGCCAAATGATGAAACGGATGCATGTGATTATTTTAATTTAGATAATTTACCTAAACTTTCACTTGGACGAAATACTAAAGAACAAATTGCAATGTGTTTTGATGCAAATAATGATCCTGACTGGGATACTCAATTTGAATAAGATTAGTAAAATTAAGAGTCAAGATAAAAGATGTACTTACTTTAACTAAAGAAAATGCTGGTATAGATGCAGTCTTAGAATATGTTGATATTGTCTCAGTAATTACTCCTGATAATGAGCAATCATGACTCAATTAAATTATTGACTATTATTAATTTTTAAATAGAATCGATAAAAAGACAGCTTAGGCTGCCTTTTTTTGCATGTTAGGTATAATTTTTAACCACTTAGTTAAATTTCATTGAAAAGCATCTCTATGATAGTAAAATTAAATTTAAATAAAGCTAATGAGTAAATAATAAAAAAGAGGCACATAAAATGTTTTTTAGTAAAAGTGATGAAAGTAAAGATAAAGTTATTAACGAGGTTTTGAGTAATGATAGTTTTAATAATTTAAATCTTGATTTAATTAATCTTGATCTTAAAGTTGAAACTGGTGATAAGTTTGAAGTTCACTTTTATGGCCCTGAAGATGAAAAGCCAAGCGTTGAGCTTAAAGATGATACTCTTCAAATTAAAGAACCAAAATTAGATCATCAGCACGGAAAGTTTTGGAGAAAAGGCTTTGTCGAAGTAAATATAGTTAGTCAAAGTGATAATGGTAACTTAATTGTTACAGTTCCTGAGGGTCATCATTTAAGTGCGATAAAAGTTTCTTCGGTAAGTGGCGATACCAATTTTAAGAGTTTAAGTCTTGATTCTTTAGCAATTTCTGTTGTAAGTGGAGATGTAAGTCTAAGAACAGTACAAACTGACGAAGTTAAATTAACTACAACTTCAGGAGATATTGGTCTCAAAGAAGTTACAGTAAAGCAAGGAAAAGCCCAACTAGTAAGTGGCGATTTTACACTGAAAAATAGTTTAGTCCTTGATAAATTTAAGGTTTCAACTACTTCGGGGGATAACTTAGTTGAAGATGTAAAAGCTGCTCAATATCAATTAAGTACTTTAAGTGGAGATAATTCATTATTCGGAAAAAATAAAACAGCTGCCGAAGGAGATAGTACAAATAATGCTGGCACTATTATTTTAAGTACCTTATCTGGTGATAATACAGTTAAGTAACTTGATTAAAAAAGTTGGTTGATTATTGAAGATTTAAAAAATCGCGTATTTTTAAATTATGAATATTGAATAGCCAAGAAATAAATTTATAAAAAATTGTTGACATTTATGATGTTTATATTAAAATGATTATTAACAAATTTAATTAATCTGAAAACAAAGAGAAAGAAGAGTAGCATAATCTTAATTTTCAGCGAGTCTCGTGAGGTGTGAGGAGATAAATACTAAGATTAAGTGAAAATCACTTTCGAGTTCTGATTCTTAATTTCTAAGTAATAAGAAGAAGTGGGAGCACCCATTACAGTGCCTGCGTATCGTCAAGCAATTGACTGCACGTGAAAGGTATTACTAGTGATAGCAATACAAACAAAGGGTGGTACCACGCTGAAGCGTCCCTCAACTAAGTAATTTAGTTGAGGGACTTTTTTGTATTCAGAGATATTTTTTTGGAGGGAAAGAATATGATGACAGATCATACATCACGGAAATTAACATGGAAGGATTATTTAGTAGTCGCTTCTTTGCTATTTGGTTTATTCTTTGGGGCTGGTAACTTGATTTTCCCATTGCACTTGGGACAACTTGCTGGAGCAAATTGGGGTACAGCTGCAGTTGGATTTTTAATCACGGGTGTATTACTGCCTTTATTATCCGTTTTAGCTGTTGCAATTACTCATGCTGATGGCGTTTATGATATCGGAAAACCGCTAGGTGCTGGTTTCGCAGTTGTATTTATGGTTTTGATCCATGCTACAATTGGTCCTTTATTTGGTACACCGAGAACTGCAACTGTTTCATTTACAGTTGGGATTGCACCATTTGTTCCTAAAAATATGCAAGGAACAGCCTTATTAATCTTTTCTGCTTTATTTTTCTTAGCAGCTTTTGGTTTCTCATATCATCAAAACAACATCTTATCTAATGTTGGTAAAGTATTAAACCCACTATTTTTATCTCTATTATTCTTAGTATTCCTTGTAGCTTTTGCTCGTCCATTAGGTAACCCGCAAACTGCAGCTGTAACTACTGCCTACAAGCACGGTGCTTTAGTTAATGGATTCTTAGAAGGATACAACACAATGGATGCTTTAGCAGGATTAGCCTTCGGTGTTACTGTTGTTACGGCAGTGCGCGGAATGGGACAAAAGAATGCTAAAAGTGTTTCAAAAGTTGTTGCTAAGTCTGGTTTGCTAGCTGTGCTAGCTATCGGTTTTATTTACTTATTATTGATCTTAATGGGTGCAATGTCCTTAGGTCGTTTTAAAGTTTCAGACAATGGTGGTGTTGCATTTAACCAAATTGTTAATGTTTATGGCGGTGTCTTCGGTCAAGCTTTACTTGCATTCTTATTAACTGTTACGTGCTTGACCACTGCTGTTGGTTTAGTTGCTGCTTTTGCGCAAGACTTCCATAAACACTTCCCACAAGTTAGCTACCATGCTTGGTTAGCACTTAGCTGTTTAGCTTCATTCTTAGCTGCTAACTTTGGTTTAGACACAATCATTGCATGGTCAACTCCAATGTTGATGTTCCTATACCCATTATCAATGGTATTAATTTTATTATCTGTCTGCTCGCCATTGTTTAAGACTGACGGAGTTGTTTACTTCTTTGTAATTGTCTTTACAGTTGTTCCAGCTTTGGGCGACATGGTTGTAGCCTTTCCAAGTGTTGTAAGTCAAAGTTCATTTGGTTTAGCAGTGGCTTCAGTAAGAAACCATTTACCATTAGCTAACATGGGGCTTTCATGGCTTGTTCCAGCTTTAGTTGGTTTGGCAATTGGATTAGTGGTTCATTTTGTTAAAAATAAAAGAGTAGCTTCTGCATTAGAAGAAGATTAAAGGAAAACTGGCTGTTTTGCAAATCCTGTTGATGAATAGTTTTGAATGAGAATCAAGCAACTTGAAAAAAGCTGTTTGGTTCTTTTTCTTTTATGATATTTTCTTCAAGTCTGATTCTAATTAATAAATGCTTAAAGTTACTGTATCCGTAAGCAGTTCGTTCGATTTGCTTAATCTTACGATTAACACCTTCAAGACAGCCGTTGGAGTAACTCGAGGAGAACACCGGTATAATTATGCTTAAAGGTTAATAATGTTTGATGCATTTGTTTACCGACAGCTTGTTTTGAGTGAAGCAAGTGAACAATCTGCTTTTCATCTTTGTTTTGAATAGCAGCCATAAAGTCCTGCATAACCCAATATGTGTTTTCAAGCTCTTCATTGCAGTCTAAGCCATCTAAAACAACGTGCTCTTGAGTCAGATAGTCTTTGAAATATCAGTCATAGTACGGCGTTTTCTTATTGAGCTTGTCATACTTCATGAGATAAAGCTTCCAGGTAGATTTTAATAGCTTATATTCACGGCTTTGCTTCTTAAAAAGCTTCATGTCTGAACTCGTAAGCTATTGAAAGATCTGGTAAGCATTTGAACCATGTGAAAGCGATCGATAACAATCTGAGCATTAGGAAAAAGCTCTTTGGCCACGATTGGATAATAGCAGTTAAGATCCATACTTACAGTCTTGACCATAGCTCTAGCCTTAGGGGAGAACTTATAGAAGTAGTCAGGCTTAAAACGCGTTCTAAGGATCTGGACGACTTGGTGAGAATCACCGTCTAAGCAAATAAAGTGCAGCTTCTTGCCAACGCCTTTAAATTCATCAAAAGCTAAATGCTCAGGAAATCATCGTAGAACTTAGAAGAACAAGATTCTAAGACTCTTTGAACCGTATTAACTGATAGGTTATGCTCACGAGCAATACTGGTCATAGAGCGATCTTCTGTAAGAGCAGCTAAGACCTTACGTTTAGATGCGTTGGAGATGTGACAATATTTATTAACAAGGTTAGATTGAGCCATAGATCTTTTAAGGCAGTCATTGCATAAAACACGCTGTTTATTAAGTCTGATAATAACTGGATGGCTAGCATCAGCAGTAATAAAACGCACGTTAGAAGTACAGTGGCTATTATGTTTAAGATTATTAGAATGGAAAAAAGGGACAAGAAAGCTGAATAAGCTGACCTAAATAAACGGTATGATATTTTCCGTCAATATATTTTTTTAAATAATCGAAAAAAAACAATATTTTGATCTTCAATATCAAGATGAAATTTAATACAATCATTGTTAGAGGACATAAGCAATCACCTTTATTCTTTAGAGTGGAATCGGAAGATTTAATGCAGTGAGGCTTATGGCCTCTTTATTTATGCAGTAAAAAATCCTGTCGATAGAATATCATAGATATCTATCAACAGGATTTATTATAGAGCCATTAAAATTTAGACACTCTATTTAGGAGCGTCTTTTTTGATGTAAATAATTTTCAAAATTAGAATTCATAATAATAAAATTGATTGAGATAGTTTTTTAATGTGAGAAAGACATGCTTCAAACACGTTATGACACTAGTTTGACATCCAGCTACAGGAATAGATATGAAAAAGCTAAGGTCTCGTATTTTGAAAAGGAAAATAAGTTATTATTAACTTATAATTATGGCGATAGCTGGGAGTTTGAAGTAGATCCTGAAATGATTGATTCGTTAATGGGTGGAGAGGCAATTGATTTAGATAAGTTTGATAAAGCAGAGTTTAATCAACGAATGGAACAATATAAAGAATAAATCTGCATTGTTTAAGATACCCAGTTGAAGTGTTTGAATTTTAAGTAGAAAATTCTATTTAAACAAGTCTTTATGCACATCCTCAAAATGAATCCCTTTATACATATCAGGGGTGCTATTTTTAATGGCCCAATTTGAAATTGTATTTAAAACTGGTAGCAGCGTTTTTCCCTTATTTGTTAATGAATATTCCACGCGAATTGGCATTTCATTATATTGCTTTCTTTCAATAATATTTTGTTGTTGCAATTCCTTGAGCGAATCTGCAAGTGCTGCATCAGAGATGTTTTCCATCTGATCTTTTATTTCTCTATATCTCATAGATTTTTTGTGACCTAAGATACATAAGAGTCTTGGTTTCCATTTTCCGCCAAAGATATCTAATGCATAATCAACTGTACAATAATATTCTTTTGGTAATTTTCTTTGATACATAATTAGCCTCACTCAATAATTTTTTAGTAGCTAAAACTCTTTTTAAAACATATAATTCTTTTCAGCTTTATCTTACTATAAAAATGTAAGTTGATTAAAGCAGAAAGGAAAATTGATATGGCAGTAAAAGCTTATTTAGAAGTTACGATGCAGATCCCAGCAGAAAATAGAAAGGCAGCTGCAAAGGTTTATAGTGATTACCGTAAATCATTTTTAGAAACAATTCCAGGCGCTGAAAGTAAGGCATTACTTGTTCGCGATGAAGATGTGCAGGTATTACACGGCTTTGATTCAGTAGAACATGCAGAAGACTATCTAAAGAGTGAAATGTTTACCAAGCATGTTTTTCCAGGTTTGAAACCTACTTGGACTGCTGATCCAGAAGTTAGAATCTTTTCAGTTGTAGGATAGAATATTAAAAATATCAAACGGTTTAGTTTGATATTTTTTTATTTATGTTAAGTAAAGAGAAAAAATGAAGATAACTAAAATTGATCTATTATATAGTGATCCAGTAGAAGATAATTGGCGACCGTCTTTTTGCCGTATTTATACTGATAATGGTATTTATGGCGATGGTGAAGTTGCTCTATCTTATGGCGGAGCAAAAGAAGCAGCTTTTGCTGAAATGAAAGAATTAGCTCACTTGTTAATCGGGATGAACCCATTAGAACATGAGATCGTTTGGCAGAAATTGTATAGAAATAGCTTTTTTGGTAAAAATGCAGGTCCTGTAATTTTTGGTGCTATTTCGGCTTTTGATGTTGCCTTATGGGATATTAAAGGGAAGTATTATCATGCTCCATTATGGGAATTACTTGGTGGCAAACAACGAGATCATTTAAAAGCTTATGCTAGTCAGCTCCAAATGGGATGGGGAGAGTCAAGAAGGCCAGCAGCGACGCCTCAAGACTATGCAAATAATACAAAAATTGCCTTAGAAAAGGGATTTAAGACTGTTAAAATTAACTTTTTAACATTTGATGAGCAGGGAAAACAAATTCCGTGGCAAAGACAGACAGCCTTTTTATCACCTAATTACTTAAACTTAGCCGAAGAGAGAATTAAGGCAGTTCGTAATGTTTTAGAAGAAAATGGTGAATTGATCTTAGAAAATCATGCTTTAACTGATAAATTATCAGCTGTTCAATATGGCAAGATGTTTTCAAAATACAATATCTTATATTTTGAAGAGCCAGTAAAGCCAGATCCCGATTTGTTAAGTTATGTTCATCAAGAAACAGGTTTAAATATTGCTTCTGGTGAGCGAATGTATTCTCGTTGGGATTTCAAACGTACTTTTTATCAAAATAGCATCCAAGTTGCTCAGCCAGATATCTGTACTGCAGGAGGTGTAACAGAAGTTAAAAAGATCTGCGATATGGCAGACACAAATGAGATTGGTGTGCAGATCCATGTAGCTGGAAGTAATTTAGCAACTTCCGTTTCATTAAACTTAGAAGCTGCAATTCCTAATTTTGTCATCCACGAATATAATATCAACACTGAAATGTCCAAAATGCTTAGCTTGACTAAGTATGATTATGAGCCTGAGAATGGTGTATTTACTGTCCCTGATCGACCGGGGATTGGCAATGAAATATCTGATTATGCTTTTAAACATAGCAGAGTAGTTACAATTAAGTGAAATTAAGGATACCTCTGATAATTTGCTAGCAAAGAACAACTTTTTGGTCTATAATTATTGCTAACAAAAAGTAAGTCAAAATACTGGAGGTAAATTATGGATCTTGGATTATGAGGAAAAGTAAGTTTAATAACCGGTTCAACTAACGGAATCGGAAAAGCAATTGCAATTGAAATGGCACGTGAAGGTGCTGATGTCATTATTAATGGTCGTAAAAAAAACACTGCTGATCAAGTCGTTAGTGAAATTAAAGAGAAATTTCCCGGTACTAATCCTCAAGGTGCAGCTTTTGATATTTCGATTGCTGAGGAGCGAGAAAAACTATTTAAATAGATTCCTCAAGTTGATGTATTAGTCAATAACATGGGAATTTTCAAGCCAATGAATTACTTTGATATATCAGAAGAAACTTGGCAACATTTATTGATGTCAATTTCTATTCTGGTAATGCTTTAGCAAAGTTTTATCTACCTAAGATGCTTAAGCAAGATTTTGGTCGGATTATTTTTATTGCTAGTGAAGAGGCTGTAATGCCATCTGGAGAAATGCCACAGTATAGCTTAACTAAGACAATGAACTTGTCTTTAGCTAAAAGTTTATCTAAGTTGACAGTGGGCACGCATATAACTGTAAATACAATTATGCCTGGATCGACTTTAACTGAAGGCGTAGAACAGATGCTTATCGATATGTACAAAGATTCTGATTTACCAAAGGACCAATGGGAAAGTGACTTTATGAAAAATCACCGTCCCTTATCTCGGATTCAACGTTTGATTAGACCAGCAGAAGTAGGAAGGTCTACTGCTTTTGTTGCGAGCCCATATTCATCTTCATTTTCTGGTGAAGCCTTAAGACTTGATGGTGGGTTGGTCCCAACTTTGTATTAAAAAGTATTTATCTAAAACTTAAAAGCAGAATTTAGTTCGAAAGTAATCTAAATTCTGCTTTTTTAATAGATTTAAATAGTTTGTCGTATTTCTAATATTTTTTAGAATATTGAAGTTGTAAGTGTGAAGTTATAAAATTTAATTAAAACATAATTAAATTTTACTTACTTGGAGATAGAAATGAGCATAAAAAAACTATTTAAATCAAATAAAAAATTATTTATTCTGATTTTCTTTATGGTTTTTATAGGAATGGCAATTGACTCATTATCACAATATTTAATGACGCCAGCATATAATTATTTAAGAAATATGAATTTATTAGGCTTTATTCTGTTTATGTGTTTAGCTTTAGGCTGTGACGCTGTCAGACTTGGGCTAATATCGGGATCAGATTATTTATATAGTAAAGAAACACAGAATTATTTACATCAAATACGTAAAAAAATTAGTCGCTATTTCTTTAAAAACGAGATTAGCCAGACTGCAAAAGTACAAAATAGTATGGTTGCCAATCTTGATCAACTGACTACTAAGTACTTAGTTCCGATTAAAAATAGTTTTATGTATTTTTTAGCGGTAGTTTTCTCAATTGGAATCCTATTTTCTTTTAATTGGATTTTAGTTGTTGTGACCATAATTTTAACTATTATTTCATTATTATTACCTAAAGTCTTTGAAAAAATGACTTCTTCGGCAACAGTTACTGTTACGAAGAAAAATGAAAAATTTCTCAATATCTTAGATAAGTGGATAAAAGGCCTAGATGAACTAAGAAGATATGCTAGTTTCGATATTTTTACCAATTCAATTAATAATGGCGCAAAAGAGTACAAGAAAGCTGCAATTCATCAGGGAGCGACCATTGCAATTGCTGATTTGGCTACAGCGCTTGTAAATATCGGCGGTCAAATGCTGCTTCTAGGTTTATGTGCTTACCTATATTTACAGGGGGAAATTGCTTTTGGTGCTGTAATTACTACTGGACAATTTAGTTCAACAATTATGGATGGTGTAGCAGCATTTGTTGCTCAATGGAATTTAATTAAGTCAGCTAAAGGATTAAATAAAGAAATTCTTGAACTAGAACAGCCAGTTGAAATAGCCCAGGACCAACATGATGCTCAAAAAGTTGCGAAGGTAGAGATAAAAGATTTAGCCTTACAATTTAAGAATGGCGAAAAGATTTCATATCCTGATTTAACTTTCAATAAAGGTGAAAAAGTTCTAATAACTGGCGATAGCGGAAGCGGAAAGTCTACCTTATTTAAATTGATCTTAAATAAACTCACTCCAAGTAAAGGTACAATTCGTTTTATTGATCAGGATGGTAAGGAAATACATTTAAATCCGGATGAAATTGGATATTTGGCACAAGACAGCACACTCTTTCCAGACACGCTTGAAAATAATATCACTATGTTTAATTCTGAGCTTAATAATCAAGTAAAACAAGCAACTGAAAAAGTTGATTTTGATAAGGATATTAAAAAATTCCCTGAGGGACTCGCTACACAAGTTGATTTAGATAAGAACAATCTATCTGGTGGTCAAAAGCAAAAATTAGTCTTAGCTAGAGCCTTAGTCCATAATTCTCCCTGGCTTTTTATTGACGAGGGCACTAGTGCAATTGATAGCAAATCTACGAAGCATATCTTGCAACATCTTTTAACTACAGATGGTTCTGTAATTATGATTGCACATAACTTTTCTAACGAATTAGTTTCAATGTTTGATCGGGTAGTAAAACTAGATGATGGGGGCACTAATCAATGAACTTTAAAGATTTTATAAAGACGAATTACTTCAGATTTATTTACATGAATATCTTGTCAGTAATTTCTGGTGCTGCTGTCATTGGCGCGGGATATGTACAAATGTACTTTTTAACCGATGTTAAAAACAAAGATTGGCGTGGAATATTGGTTACTGTCCTTTTGATGGGGCTTTTGTATATTGGCACTCAGGGGATGATCTACTACATTCAATTTGAAATTCGAATTCAAGAAGAAGAATATAATCAACAGATCCGCAATAAACTTGCCAGGCATTATTTCCTAGATCAAAGAAATCACAAAGTTGCTGATGTGCAAAATAGAATGACTAATGATCTTGAAATGGTTAGAACAAATTTCTTTGATTGGTATATTATAATTCCATTTTATGGGGCAATCTTTGTATCAGCTTTAATAGCACTATTGTCCATTAATTGGATGATTTTTCTAGTAAGTATTGTAGTTGATGTTATTTCTTATTTTATTCCAAAACTAATTCAAAAAAAGATGGAGCAAGCCACAACCAATGTTTCCAAGCAAAACAAATATTATCTTGATGTTTTGGCAAAATGGTTTTCTGGCCTTGAAGAATTAAGAAGATACTTTGCTGGTGCAAAACTATTTAAAATTGGTGAGCAGGCTTCAAATAAAGTAGAGAACGCACATATTAAACAAACAGCTGCTCAGCAAGAATTAATTGTTTTAAGTGGTTTTTGTAACTTAGTTGGACAAATGTTATTACTTTCATTAACTGCATTTTTTATTACAAAAAATGCTATTATCTTTGGTGCTATCATGTCCGTTCAGAACTTTGCAGCTAATGTTTCAATTGGTTTGCAGCAAGTAATTGAAGGTTTAAGTTTTATGAAATCTTCTAAAGAGTTGATGGGAGAAATTAGTCGTTACTCTTCTGTCATTAATAAGAATGAAGCAGATGGGGAAGAACCCCCTCTTGCCTTTACTACTAAAAATTTGTCATTAAATTTTCCAAATGGAGAAAAGCTAACATTTCCAGATATTAATGTTAAGCCTGGAGAAAAGATCTTATTAAGTGGAGATTCTGGTGCTGGAAAATCAACCTTGTTTAAGCTGATTTTAGGTGAATTAAAAGCAAGTACGGGTAAAGTTGAATTTCAAAACGCAACCGGAGACACAATAATCCCCGATATGTCGAGAATCGGTTATATCCCACAAGACCCGAATCTATTTCCTGGTACAATTAAAGAAAATATTACTATGTTTAATGATCAATTAGATAGTCGAGTGGAGAAAACTGTCAATGAAGTTAATTTCAATAAAGATATTAAAAAATTTAAAAATGGAATTAATGAAGAACTTGATTTAGATAAAATTAATATTTCGGGTGGTCAAAGACAAAAGATCGTTTTGGCGAGAGCAAAAATTCATGATAGTGATATCATCTTGATTGACGAAGGAACTAGCGCAATTGATCAAAAAGCAACAATGAATATCTTGGAAAAATTGCTTAATAGTAAAGCAACACTTGTATTTATTGCTCATAATTTTAACGAACATATGCGGCAGATGTTTGATCGAGAAATTTATTTAAGTAAAGAGTAAATTCTTTTAGACTACCTACTTGACGCAGATTCCTTTCTAATGGAATTCAAGGAATTGAACTTTCGTCTAATTCTGATTTACCCAAGCCAACTATTGATCCCAAAGATTATGAATAATTATCATCCATACCTTAAATGTATAATATAATATTACAAATAAATATTTTGCATGACGTTATTTCTATTCTAAAATAAAAGCAAAGTTAGAAATGGGGGTAATAACATAGCAAAAAATGAAGAAGAAGTAAAAAATAGTGTTTTTGGCTTTGGTGATTCAAATGAGGCCTTTGCTAAGTTTTTTAAGGGAACTAGTTATCTTAAGCCATTAGCAGAAAGTAAAGAAGCTAAGACTGCGGTTCATAATGTGAGCTTTGAACCAGGATGCCGCAACAATTGGCACATGCACTCAGTTCCACAAATTTTAATTGCAGTTGCTGGTGAAGGGTGGTATCAAGAAGAAGGTAAGCCTGCACAAAAGTTGGTTCCAGGTGATGTTGTAATTGTAAACCCTAATACTAAGCATTGGCATGGAGCTACTAAAGATTCGTGGTTTGCACACTTAGCAATCATGGTAGGAGATAGTAAGAATACATGGCTTAAACCGGTTTCTGATGAAGAATATGACAAACTAAATTAAGGGCTTGATGTGAAAATCAGCCTTTTTTTCATGTAATCGAAATATTATATTTTGATATTCTTTGGGATTAGAATATGAAGTGAAATGATTACTTTAATCAGAGGAGAAATCTAATATGTGTACATCAATTTTATATAGTCCCAAAGACCACTATTTTGGTAGAAACTTAGATTATGAAATTGCTTATGGTCAAAAAGTGGTTATTACACCAAGAAATTATGAATTTAAGTTTGCCAATTTACCAGCTGAAAAATCACATTATGCAATGATTGGCATAGCTGCTGTAGCAAATAATACCCCACTATATTGCGATGCGATTAATGAAAAGGGTTTGGGAGTAGCTGGTTTAAGTTTTGCTGGACAAGGAAAGTATTTTCCAGTAGTAGAAGATAAGAAAAACATTGCTTCATTTGAATTTATTTCTTATATATTAGCTACTTATGAAACTGTTGATCAGGTTAAAGAAAATTTGACTGATGTTAATATTTCTGATGTGAGTTTTTCTAAAAATACACCAGCTTCAGAACTTCATTGGCTAGTAGGAGATAAGACCGGTAAGAGTATCGTTGTTGAGTCAGATGAAAAAGGTTTACATGTTTATGATAATCCAGTTAATGCTTTGACGAACGCACCGTTATTCCCGCAGCAGTTAACTAATTTGGCAAATTATGCTGCAGTTGTTCCCGGCCAACCTAATAATGATTTTTTACCTGGAGTTGATCTTAAGATGTATAGCCGCAGCTTAGGAACTCATCATTTACCTGGTGGAATGGATTCAGAATCACGTTTTGTTAAAGTATGTTTTGCTTTGAATCATGCACCAAAAGATAGTGATGAGGTAGAAAGTGTTACTAATTTTTTCCATATTTTGCAGTCTGTTGAACAGGTAAAAGGGATGGATGAAGTTGGTCCTAATATTTTTGAATACACCATGTATACTAGTTGTATGAATCTTGAAAAGGGTATTTTGTACTTCAATTGTTATGATGACAGTAGAATTAGTGCTGTAGACATGAACAAGGAAGATTTGAGTTCATCAGACTTGATCGTGTTTGACTTGTTCAAGAAACAGGATATTAGTTTTATAAATTAAAATTAGCTAGAAATTTGTATCAAAATTAAAAAATTGCGTTCATAATTAAATAATCGATATCAAATGTGCTAAAATGATATCGATTATTTTGATTGAACACGATTATTTGTAACAACTAAAATATTAATTTAGTTGTTGCCATCTCTTTTTCAAGGTAAAGGCAATATCTTTAAGTTCACGATCGCGAGTAAAAATTCCTTTATCGTTGCCACCAACACGCATAATTCCTTTACTCGTCTTAAAGTCAGCAAAGTTCCAAACTAATTCGCCACAAATAAATGGATATTTCTTAAATATATCAAAATACATTTGATAATATTCATTTTGATATTCTTGGCTCCACATTTCATCTGGAAGGCGATGAGAAGAAGATAATGTATCAGCGCCAAACTTGCTGGTACTACCAGACGAACTTTAATTTTTTATGATCAAAAAGATATTTTTAAACCAATGAAGACTAAGAAAAATGGCTATCGTTATTATAGTTATAAGTAGTTATATCAAATTAGTTTTATCTTAGGACTGCGTGATTTAGGACTTTTATTAGTAGAAGAAATCAAAGATTACTTGAGCGATTCGAGCAGGGTTGCCTTGAATAGAAAATTAATCCCTTTAAAAAATAAAATTGAATTGCGCATTCAAAGTTTGAAGCAGATTTATCCATTTTACGTCAAAAAGAAAATGATAACTTTCAATTAACCAATGTCGATTTTTATATGGTAAAGAAATGTTTTTTACCTGATCATGATTTTGGGTGTTCGGATTTTAAAGTCGATTGTTCTGAAACTGAAATTGCTTCGACATATAGTCAGTTTTATCAAGAATTAGGTGTGCGTATAATGGCAAATAAAAATTTATCAAGTTTTCTTACAGATTTACCGCAGGCAAAAGCTGATACCTATGCAAATTTAGGTTTTAGAATTATTAAGAAAAAATCATACAATCCAAAAGTTAATATCCCGATAATTACTCAAACTGATGGCAATTATTTGATGTATGGATTTAGAGTAAAAGTAAAGAATTTATAAAAATGCTTGAATAATAAAGAATAATTGTTTAATCTATTAACCGTTAGTTGAATAAAGAAGCAAATGAACTGTTAGGTGAGACTCCTACGTAAATATACGCTGATGCCCAGCAACATCTAGAGATGCCAACGGGTTAAACAGGAATTGTCAACTTAAGGCTTTTCCCAGTCAGCTAGTTAAAAAACTTCACGTTACGTAGTGTTAAAACTGAACGACGAGTATAAATCGCTAAGTTAAGACCAATGCAGTTTTTGCGTTGGTCTTTTTGTTTGTTTGCCGATTTTTTAGAGGGAGAGATTACTATGTTAAAATTCAACTCTAAAGATCGCGTAGTAACTAATGCGACTTTGGCTAAGCAAATTGCTAGACAAGAAAAAAATGAAGTCTTAAAGCAATTGCATACAACAATTAATGGATTAAATCCAGTTCAAGCAAAGCAACGTTTAGGGCAAGATGGCTTAAATGAGGTCTCGAATAAAGAACATCATCCAAAATTACATTTTCTAATCGATGCTTTTATGACACCTTTTACAGGCGTGTTGTTATTTTTAGCAGGTTTATCTTTTTTAACTAACTATGTCTTTGTGCCAGCTGATCAAAAAGATCTGAGTACCGTAATTATCATGATTATGATGGTTCTGATTTCAGGAATTACTAGTTTTATTCAAAATGTAAAAACAAGTGATGCGGTTGATTCATTGCTAAATATGGTTTCTGTAACTACAAATGTTAAACGAGCTGGCGAAGATAAAGAATTACCAACTAAAGATGTAGTAGTTGGCGATATTATTAATTTAGCTGCTGGAGATTTAGTGCCAGCAGATATGTATTTGTTAAAGAGTAAAGACTTATTTTGTTCAGCGAGCTCATTAAATGGTGAGTCAAGTCCAGTTGAAAAGATGGCAGATCAGAAGCCAAAAGAAAGTGATAATTACTTAGATTATCCAAATATCCTTTATGAAGGAACAAATATTGTTTCTGGTTCTGGAATGGGCGTCGTTTTTGCTACAGGTGATAAAACCGTTTTTGGAAATCTGGCCCGTACTCTTGCTCAGAATAAAAACAAAGAGACAACTTTTGACATTGGAATTAAAAATGTTTCTAAAATATTACTAATCATGACAGCTGTAATTGCACCACTAGTGTTTTTGATTAATGGTTTAACTAAAGGCGATTGGCTAAATGCATTAATTTTTGCTATCGCAACGGCTGTTGGTCTGACGCCGGAAATGTTGCCAGTTATCGTGACTAGCAATTTAGTTAAGGGGTCTATTGAAATGGCTAAGCATGAAACCATTGTTAAAAGAATGAATTCAATCCAAAACTTTGGCTCAGCTGATATTCTTTGCACTGATAAGACTGGTACCTTAACACAAGATAAAGTGGTTTTGGAACGACACTATAATTTAAACTTAGAAGAAAAGTCAAAAGTATTAGAGCTTTCATACTTGAATAGTTATTATCAAACAGGGATGAAAGATTTAATTGATAAAGCAGTTATTGACGCTGCTCAAGGAGAACTAGATACAAAGAAAATTAATCAAAACTACCAAAAGATTGATGAAATACCTTTTGATTTTAAGAGAAGACGCATGAGCGTTGTCGTTATGAACCAGCAACACGAACATATTTTGGTAACTAAAGGTGCTGCTGAAGAAATGCTTGCTTGTTCTAATAGAGTAGAAATAGATGGTTCAATAAGTCCACTTGATGAAGATCAACGTCAGAAAATTTTAACTGAAATTGATGAGATGAATCAGGATGGTTTACGTGTTGTTCTTTTAGGATATAAAGAAAATCCAGCTCCTGTTGGTGAATTTAGCATTGATGATGAGAATGAATTAATCTTAGTTGGATTTTTAGCATTTTTAGATCCACCAAAAGACAGTGCTAAAGCAGCATTGACTGCCTTAAAAGAAGATGGCATTGCAGTCAAAATTTTAACTGGAGATAATGAAGCAGTTACGCGAAATGTAGGAAAGCAAGTAGGTTTAAATATTGATCGAGTTTATCAGGGAAAAGACCTTGAAAATAAGACTGACGCTGAATTAAAACAAATGGTGCAAGCATGCAATGTTTTTGTGAAATTATCCCCACAACAAAAAGCTCAAATTATTGACTTACTTAGACAAGATGGTCATACCGTAGCTTATATGGGAGATGGAATCAATGATGCTCCTGCAATGAAAGCGGCAGATGTTGCTATCTCAGTTGATACAGCGGTGGACATTGCTAAAAAGTCAGCAGATATAATTTTGCTCCACAAAGATTTAATGATTTTAGAAAAGGGAGTACAAATTGGCCGTCAAGTATTTGGCAATACGATGAAATATATTAAAATTACGCTTTCTTCTAATTTTGGTAATATTTTATCAATTTTAGTAGCTTCTTCATTTTTGCCATTCCTACCAATGCTTCCAATTCAACTTTTAATTTTAGACTTGATGTATGGAACTAGTTGCCTATCTATTCCATTTGATACTATGAATAAGCATTATTTATCAGAGCCTAGAAAGTGGAGTACAAAGAAGCTACCGAAGTTTATGTTCTACTTTGGTCCAACGTCCTCTATTTTTGATATCATAACTTTTGCTTTGCTTTTCTTTGTGGTTTGTCCGCAAGTAATTGGAACTAGTTATGTAGCAGCTGGCGCAACGCAAAAATTAATTTTCTCAGCCATCTTTTGTACAGGGTGGTTTATTGAATCACTTTGGACCCAAGAAATGGTTATTCATGCACTTAGAGATCCCAAATTACCATTTATTAAGCAACATGCTACAGCAATTGTTACTTGGGCAACAATCGGTATGGCAGTGGTGGGAACTGTCTTACCATTTATTACACCAATAGCTAAAGCAATAAAATTTGGCCCAATTCCAATGTACTTTTTAGCAATTGTATTTCTTTTGTTAATCTTATATATTGCTTTAACTACTTTAGTAAAGAAGTGGTATTTGAATTCAGAAAAATATTTGATTTAATTAACAAGAAATATTTTCTTTTGAGAATCATGGGTTAATTCCTTGATGCAACCAATTTCTAACATGTTAATGATGATTTTGGTAATCGGGATTTTAACCTATGGTGCAATTCGGGTAATGCAAGGCAGTGGGTGCCCTCATTTCATTTTTAATGTACTTGTTCCAATTAATGGGACCAGTAATTATGGTTAGCTAATTCTTTAACGAATTAGCCAAGACATCAGGCTCAACTGAACGTATTCGTGAAATGCTCAATGAACCCATTGAAGAATCTGCTGCTGATCAAAAAGTTGATGTTGCTTGTAAAGAATTGCAATTGCAAAATGTCAGCTTCTCTTATGAAAAAGATAAGCAAATTTTGCATGACATTAATGAAGTGGCTAAACCAAATACGGTTGTCGCTTTTGCTGGACCATCTGGTGGTGGTAAATCAACAATTTTCTCATTGATTGAACGTTTCTATAAACCAACTTCAGGTAAGATTACGATTGGTAATGAAAATATTGACAATATCGATTTAACTAATTGGCGTCATCAAATTGGTTTAGTCGGTCAGAATTCTGCAGTAATGCCAGGAACAATTCGTGAAAACTTAGTTTATGGATTAGATCATGAAGTAAATGATGACGAACTATGGCGTGTACTAAAGATGGCATATGCTGATAAATTCGTAAAAGAATCAGAAGATGACTTGGGTACTCAAATTGGTGAACGAGGGGTAAAACTTTCTGGTGGTCAAAGACAGAGAATTGCGATTGCTCGCGCATTCTTACGTGATCCAAATATCTTAATGCTTGATGAAGCAACTGCTAGTCTTGACTCAGAATCTGAAGCAATGGTGCAAAAAGCTTTAACCAGCTTAATGAAGAATAGAATGACTTTAGTCATTGCACACCGTTTAAGTACGATTGTTGATGCAGATAGAATCTACTTCATTGATCATGGTACAGTTTCCGGTTCTGGTACGCACGAAGAATTAGTTAAGTCAACACCGCTTTATGCTGAGTACGTTCATAATCAATTTAAGAAATAATATATAGAAAGAAGCTGATTTTATATCTAGGATTTCCAATTGTTAGTTTTATTGTTTCAATGGGACCTAAGCCTGGTCCTAGACCGGAGAATAAAAAATAAATTTAAGGAGTTGCTTGAGAAAGCAGCTCTTTTTTGTGTATAAGTTAAAAAATGGATGAAATTGGGTAAAAGTTTAACTATAGTTAAACTTTCGAGATAAATGGGACATAATTTAACTTATAGTTAAACTTTTGATATTCGAATGCTTAATAGAAATAAATAATCATTTTTAGTATATGATTGATTATAGAAATAAACTGAAAAAATATATTGAGGTAACTTTGATATGAAGCAATTAACATTAAATAATGACGTTAAAATTCCAATTTTTGGTTTTGGAACTTATGAAATTAGTCCTGATCAAACAAAGCAAGCAGTATTATCAGCTTTTGAAGAAGGTTATCGCTTAATTGATACGGCGCAATATTATCAAAATGAACAACAAGTTGGCGAAGCGGTGAAAGCAAGCGGTCTAAATCGTGATGAGGTGTTTATCACAACTAAAACGATGACTGATGGTTATGAAGATACTAAGATTGGTTTAGATGAATCATTGAGAAGAATTGGACTAGATTATTTTGACCTGGTTTTAATTCACTGGCCGATGGGACATGATATTGATACTTGGCATGCACTGGAAGCAGCATATAAAGCAGGAAAGACGCGCGCAATTGGAATTAGTAATTTTAATAGTCGCCAAACTTTAGATCTAATTCACCAAAGTAGTGTCCGTCCAATGGTTGATCAAATTGAAACTCATTTATTTTTGCAGCAATGGAAGATGCACGAATTTTTAGAAAAAGAAAATATTGTGCACGAAAGTTATAGTCCGCTTGGTAATGGTCAGCAAAATCTAATAAGTAATCCAGTTTTAAAAGAAATTAGCGAAAAATATGGGAAATCACCAATTCAAGTAATTTTGCGTTACTTGGTTCAAAACGATGTTGTAACTATTCCGCGTTCAACTAATCCAGCTCATATTAAGTCAAATATTGATATCTTTGATTTTGAATTAGATAATGATGATCTTAAGAGATTACGCGTTTTAGACGAACGTAAGCCAATTGATGGTTGGCCTGCAGAAATGCGTGAAGATGAAGATTATTAAGTCAAAATTGAACTAAAAGTTCAAAATAAAAGCCGCATTTTGGTAAAGTGGTGAACATTTTTACCAAAATGTGATTTTTATTCAGTTCAAGTATAATAATTTAACCCTGATTTAAATGATGGGGTTAATAAATACTCAAATGTTGGGAGCTGTACGAGCGTATTAGCTTTTCAACTAGTTATTGTTGATGAGGAAGATCCATTATATGAAATTGAGCTAGAAAATAAGTTTAACCTCCCTTTATTTACTGGAGAAAGAGAAATTAGCATGCTAGCCTCTGGTTTAAAATTAAAGGCGAAAAATAATGTTTTGAGTTTAGTTAGTGATGAAGGCGTGATTGATGATACAATTAGCATTAACGATATAACTAAAGATAAACAATCATTCGTTTTAAATAAAATTTAGTTTAGTAGTTAAATACCCACTCACTAGAATTGAAAGTTTTGCTTTCAATTCTTTTTTTGTAGAAGTGCACTATAAATCATATTCATACTACCAATAATTATTTTAATTTTTAATATATTTTCTGCAGTAATATATTAATCAATGAGAAATGTCATTAAGTTAAGACATGACTACTTAGCTTTGTATTTTAAGACATTGATTCAATATTGAATCAGCGTTTTTTCCATGTTTTTGATTAACTTAGTTTTGTTAATTCTCCGTTTCGCATTTTAAAGAAAAAAGTAGCCATTTCTTTGGCTGAATAGTTGGGGTGGATAGTCCAAAAACGAATAATTCCAATTAATGCAGAAATGCTGTAATAAGAAAATAGTTCTTGTAAGTCATTATTTGCTTGTAAATGCATCAATGAATGTGACAATCCTTCCATTTCTAACAAATGGTCCATTAACTTGGTTGAGAAACTTAGGTCACCATGACTGGAAATCAGAATACGAATTGTTACTAAGTTGTCTTTGAAGACCTGTAAAAAATTAGTTAGATATTCAATACCATTATCAGATTTTAATGCTAGTTGATCGAGCATTTTCTGATGTGGTTTTTTTAATGCCGTAAAAAGCCTAGCTTCAATCTGCTCAATAATTGCCCATTTATCGTTGAAATGGCGATAAATAGTAACACGATTAATATTTGCCATGTCAGCTAATTCATTCATCGTAATTTTATTTAAATCACTTGAATCCATTAATTTTAATAGTGCAGATTCTATTATTTGATCAGTTTTTTTGCTTTTCTTATGATATTTATTCAAAATGCAACACTCCATCTCATTTTGTAGTTAAATTATAGTCCTTTTTTCTCTAAGATTGAATCAACAATTAAGAAGAGAGGTAATAACCCATGACAGAAATCTTTAAGAAACATTGGTCAGAATATAAATATAGTAAAAACATGTTGCAAGATGCATTAATCAAGCATGTGATGGATTTAATGCCATATCGCATGAGCGATGAAGGTGAAGTCTTAGAAATCATTATGAATATTAAAGAAAGTGATGAACAAAGCTGGATTAATGCCTGGAGTAATATGGCAGCAAACTTACAGAACCGTGCGCATAAGTTTGAAAAAGCCGGCAAATTAATTAGTGCTGGTAGTAGTTATCTGCGGGCTTCTACTTATTGGCGTGTATCCCTAATGTATTTTGGTGATTGGCAGGACCCTAGAATGCAAGAATTTTCTCAAAGAAGTAAAGACTGTTATGACCGTGCTTTAGAGTTAAATGGTTATCCTGGTGAAGCAATAAGAATTCCTTATGAAAATACTTATTTACCAGGTCATTTTTACCGCTCGCCGTTTGCTAAAAATAAAAAGGCACCATTATTAATCGTAATTCCAGGACGGGATACTTGGGCAGATGATACAATTTGGGTTACTGACGCGGCAATTAAGCGCGGAATTCATGCCCTAACTTTTGATGGACCTGGACAAGGGATGGCATTAAGACTGCAAGACTTAAAGTTTAGACCAGACTTTGGAAATGTTTTAGGACCAGTTATTGATTTCGCTCAAAAACAAGAGGAAGTTGATTCAGAACAAATCGGAGCAATGGGTATGAGCTTTGGCGGCTTTTTAGTAGCGCGTGGTGCAGCTTTTGATAATCGATTAAAGTTTATTATTTCAGATCCTGGTAATATGAATTGGGGTGGCATGATTGCTAAACGGTTAGAAAAAGCACTTAAAATACCAGCGATGATTCGACCTAATATGATTGACTTTGTTTTAAAAGACTATGAATGGAAGCATGGAGCAAATAATAAAACTATAATTAACGAATTAAAGAAATTTGATAATACAAAAATTGTACAAAATATTAAAACTAAAACTTTAGTTTTAGATGGTTCCGCAGAGGTTACTCATGGAGCAGCGAAAAAGTTTTATGATGCTTTAACCTGTCCTAAGGACTACTTACTGTTTGATGAAAATTCAACTGCTCAGCAACATACGCAAATGGGTGGCTATGCAACTGGAACTGAATATATTATGAATTGGATTGAAGACAATTTTTAGTTAATAGGAAGGAGAAGCTAATGAAACTCTTTTTAATTGGTGCTACAGGTAGAACAGGATCTGAAATAGTTAAACAAGCTTTAACACGTAATGATGAATTAGTTGCTTACGTTCGAAATCCGTCAAAGTTAAATATAAATGATCCTGAGCTAACAGTAATTAAAGGACAACTTGATGATGTTGCAAAAATGGCTTCTGAAATGAAGGGATGTAACGCTGTATTAGTAACGTTAGGTAATCCAATTTCTAACAGTAGTGGTAAATTATTTAGTTTTGCAATACCTGATATTATTAAGGCAATGGATCAAGCAAAAATCAAACGATTAATTAGTCTTTCTGCATTAGGTGTTGGTACAACTTTAGCCAATACCAGTTATCCTTACCGTATGGGAGCCAAAGGATTTTTGAAAGGTAATTTTTCTGACCATGAAGCGGGTGAAAGTCAACTTAAGAATTCTGATTTAAACTGGACTACCGTTCATCCTGGTCCGTTGTTTAATGGCAAAAAGACTGAAAATCCTTTAGTTAGGGATGCTGATTCGGGATACAAGATGCCAGGTGCACCTCGAACTTATCGTAGTGATGTAGCGCAGGTGATGTTAAGAATTATCAAGGATCGTAAAACCTTTGGTAAACAGTTAATCATGTGTTCAAAGCAAGATAAATAGCCCTCTTTAATATTAATACCTATTGGTACATTTTTAATTTTAGAGGGCGAAAAATCTACTTTTGATTAAATGAAAATAAGGCTTTGCGTTAAAAACTTATTGTATATTTTTTGTTTTATGATACTATGCTTAATAACATAGCGAAAAAAATAGTGATTAAGTTTACTACGCGTATACCTTGGAAAACTCCAAGCAGTTATGTTCTCAAATTTAACTGTAAGGAGTTTTTTTCATGCACAAAAATATATATTATTCATGGGCTAGTAACTTTTATCGATTATTTATTGGCCAAGGGCTAGCTACTATTATTTCAGAAACTGTCAATTATAGTTTGCTTTTTTATCTTACCTCAATTTCGAAATCAGCCACTATTTTATCTATTTCTGAAATAATTTCTTTATTACCAATCGCATTATTTGCTCTCTTCGCTGGCGTAATGGCAGATAGAGTTAGTAAGAAAAAGATACTTATTTTTTCTGATACAATCAGCCTTATTGTTACTCTTTTACTATTTTTGCAGGCAATCAATAGCCACAATAATCTAACGATTGATCTAATTCTGATTTCAAATTTACTTAGATCAACTACTATTAGTATTCAGAATCCGACTATTCAATCTGCTGTACCTGAACTTGTACCTGATGATAAGCTTTTAAAAATAAATGGACAATATAGTTCGCTTCAAGCACTTAATCAATTCTTTCCGCCGATTTTAGGTGGAATATTATATGGATTGCTGCCAGTAGACTATATTCTTTTACTATCAGGACTTGCAAACGTAATAGGTATTTGTGCCGTAATAATTACATGCTTTCCGAGGAATGAAGTTAATAATGCAAATCAACGAGGCTTTCACCTTCTGTTCGAATTAAAACAAGGTCTTCATAGTATTATTCAAGTTACTGGCCTGAATAGGGTGATTATTTACAAGGCTTTTTCCGTAGCTATTATTGTGCCATCAACTGCTTTATATCCACTTATGATTAGTGAACATTTTCATGGATCTTTAAAATTTGATGCGCCGTTAGTGGAAGTTTCAATTGCATTAGGTATGACATTAAGTGGTCTGTGTATGGGAAATTTAAATAATTTATCATATCGACTTATACCTGCAGGTATTGGAGTGCTAGGAATCGGATTAAGTTTGTTTATTTCTGGTATACTTCCCGGCAATCATTATGGTTTTATAATCTTTATTATTATTAATTTTATTGCTGGGTTATGTATTCCTTTGATTGATGCACCTGTTCAAACATTGCTTCAAGATAAGGTTGAACATAAAAACTTAGGAAAGGTAATTAGTTTTTATTTAATGATGATCGGATTGGCCAGACCTGCGGGTCTAAGTTTAAGTAGTGTGATAAGTAAATTTATGTCTACTGCTGAGATTTTTATTGGATCAGGAATACTACTTATTTTGATGCTTTTAGTTGCTTTATTTGATAGGAAGCTTAGAAGTATTTAAGCTAGTTGAATATATGAATTTAACTAACTACATAATTTATTTCTCTTCTAGATATGGAAACTTACTTACATTCATTGTCTTTTTACTTTTATTCAGAGATTAGGAGTAACCAAATAATCAAATTAGAAAAAGCGAGCAATGCATTTTAAAATTGAAAATCATTGCTCGCTTTTATAAACTAGAAACTTTTTTAGATACTTTTAGGTATAGCTATTTCTTGAAATTTTGATATCCGGCTTCGGTAAATTTATTTAATAATTTTACATCATGAGACCATTTCTGATCTTTAACAAAATGATGGGCACGGTTAACTGCAAATGAACCATGAATAATATAAAGGAAAATATTGTTTTAGCTTTCTTTGTAGGTTTATTTTTAGGAGCCATTTCGATCTTTCTGGCTATTGGTGGTGGACCACTTAATGTGTCTCTATTCGTAATAATTTTTCACTTCACAATGAAGCAATCTTCGGTTTATTCAATTGCAACGGTCTTTTTCTCACAAATTACCAAAATCATTTCGATTGTTGCTAGTGCACAATATCATATGTTTGATATGAAAATGATTCCTATGTTGATCATTGCTTCAATTATTGGCGGTTATATTGGTACAGTTTGGAACCAGAAAATTTCATCAGCAAAATTGGAAAATCTTTATACAGTTTTCATGATTGCTATTACAGCAATTACTTGCTTTAATGTAATTCATTTTATATAAAAAAAGCAGGTAATAAACCTGCTTCAATTAACTATCTATTTTTGTAGCTCTTTACAAAACGCGTAACAGTAATTATTCAGCTGTTGCAGCGAATATCAGAGCAAAGATGAAGGCAATATGTAAACCGGACATAAATAATTGATTTTGTCCTACTGGATAAGTGGTGATATTTTTACCAGCTTTAAAACTCATTGAGCTATAAAAGGATAATGGTTGATAGACTTACTCCAAGTTCCATCCCGAAATTACGAGCTAAGGAATTAACACTACCAGCAATCCCTAAGAATTGCTGGTCAACGGAAGACATAATAACTGAATTGTTTGGCGATTGAAAGAGTCCCATTCTGACTCCGTAAAATAGGGAAGTAACTACGAAGAGCCAAAGTGGTGAATTTAAGTTAAAGGAAGTCATAAAGGTAAAAATCGCAATTGCAATTAAAGCAGCAATTCGTTTGTTTTTCATGGAATTATCTCTTTCCCTACTTTTTACAAGTTACAGATGAATGGTAATGCTTGCGTTTACAGATGTCAACATTCATTTGATTTTTGTCCATTAGTTTTGAGCAAAATACGATGGATATTAAATAATAAGTGTTACCATTAAAACTGTAAAGAAGAAACTATTGTGTTAGGAGGATTTTATGGATAAATGTAAAATTGTAATTGTTGGTGCTTCACATGGTGGTCATGAATCAGCAATTGAGCTGTTAGATAAATATAATGATGTAGATGTAACTGTTTATGAAGCTGGCGACTTTATTTCATTTATGTCCTGTGGGATGCAGCTGTATTTAGAAAATAAAGTTACAGCAGAAGATGACGTTAGAAACTTTGCCCCAGAAGATGTTGAAAAGAAGGGCGGTCATGTTTATGCCAACCATGAAGTAACTGCTATTCATCCTGAAAATAAGACTGTTACAGTTAAGGACTTAACTAATAATTCTGAAGAAGAAGTCCAATATGATAGGTTGATTCTTTCTTCAGGCGTAACTCCTAAAGTTTTACCTGTGCCAGGTAATGATCTCAAGAATATCTATTTGATGCGTGGACGTGACTGGGCTTCTAAGTTGATGAGTGCTGTTAACGATCCAGCAATTAAAAATGTTGCTATTGTTGGTGCTGGTTATATCGGTACTGAAGCTAGCGAAGTATTTGCTAAAGCTGGCAAGCATGTAACCTTAATGGATATGATTGATCGCCCATTAGGAACCTATCTTAATTCTGAATTACTCGATGTTTTGGAACCTACCTTTAAGAAAAATATGGACTTGAAGATGGGTGTCAAAATTGAAGGCTTTAATGGTAATGGAAAAGTTGAAAGTGTTAAAACTGATCAAGGTGATGTCCCAGCTGATCTAGTTGTTGTTTCAGCAGGTGTAATGCCTAACACTGACTGGCTAAAGGGCGTAGTTGATTTAGATCAAAGAGGTTGGATTAAGACTGATCCATACTTGAGAACTAATGTGAAGGACGTTTACGCCATTGGAGATGCAATTCTGCCGCTTTCGATTCCAGCTGGTAAGCCAATGCCAATTGCCTTAGCCACTACTACTAGAAGAGAAGCTCAATATGTGGTCGATCATATCTTCGAGGATAAGCCAGACCGTGCCTTCAAAGGTGTTATTGGTGCCTCAGCATTAAGTGTATTTGACTATCATTTTGCTACAGCTGGATTAAATCAATTCTCAGCTGCTAAGAACAAGCTTGATTACCAAACTAGTTTCTATGAAGATAACATGCGCCCAGCTTATGTTCCAGAAGCAGATAATCCTAAGGTATATGTCAGCTTAACCTTTAATCCATACACTCACCAAATTCTAGGTGGTGCAGTACTTTCTAAGTATGATATTACTGCTCAAGGCAATGTTTTGGCTTTAGCAATTAGTCATAAGATGCGTTTGGAAGACTTAGCTGAACAAGACTTCTTCTTCCAACCAGGATTTGATCGTCAATGGAGTTTGCTTAACTTAGCTGCACAACATGCCTTAGGTATGGCAAGATTCTAATTTAGTCATTAATAAAGATAAGTTATCAAGAAAAACTAGTCATGTTTTTACAACATGGCTAGTTTTTTTGTTGGATTTAGTTGTGTTTGGATAAAATAGTTAGTAATTACAATTGCTCATTGAGGGAGATCATTTCAAGTAAACTTTGGGCAGTAGAAGAGCCTTCGTTGCCTGCTTTTAAGCACGCCCTTTACAAAGCTTGTTCAATATTTTCTGTAGTTAAAATACCAAAAGTGACTGGAATTTTAGCTTGTAAATTCATCTGCATGATCGCATTAGTTACGTTTTGAATAATCATGGCATAATGATCAGTTTCACCCTTGATTACTGCACCGAGAGTCATGATTCCAGCATATTTATCAGATTTAATTAGTTTTTGAGCAGTGAAGCCTATTTCAAATGCTCCTGGTACCCAGATGACATCAATTTCATCGTCTTGGATTCCGAATTGATGAAGTGTTTCTTTAGCACCGCGAACCAAATTTTTAGTAACAATTTCATTAAATTTAGCTACGACAATCGCGATTTTTCCATAAGTATTAGTGAAGTTTCCAGTATATTCAGTCATTATTCAGCCTCCTTGAGTTCTAATAAATGATGAAATCTCTTTTTCTTAGTTTGTAGGTAAAAACGATCAACATCATTAGGTGCAATTTCTAATGGAATACGTTTATTAATCTTAATACCGTAATCGTTTAATTGGTCAATTTTATCAGGATTATTAGTTAGCAAATTGATTTCTTTGATCTTCAATTCTTTGAAAATCACAGCACCAACCAAAGTTTGGAAGCGTCCTTTTTTAGCTTCTTGTAAAGCTAAATTCATATAATATTGGTCTTTTTCCATTTAAATCACTTCCTAACAGAACAAAAAAAGAACCTCGAAGCTAAACTTCGAGGTTCAGAAATAGTATGCAAGTTAAAAAATAATTCAAGTACGCAAATAAGCGTAGATTAAAATTATCCTTCTTCCATCTAGACTATAACTATCGGTACCATTAAGGGTTCAACCGCTTGCGCGGGTTGCGGACTTTACCGCCGGTCGGGAATTTCACCCTGTCTCGAAGAACATTTAAGCATAAAGCTGCTTTTCTTTTTTGTCAAATGATATTTATAGGGCTCTTTTAAAGAATTTTCTGAAAAGTAAAGCAACGATTGTTTTTATTGCACATAACTTCAATGAAGGGATGCGTAAATTATTCGACCGTGAAATTCGTCTGGTAAAAGAATAAACAAAACATCACAAATTTCGGTGGATTGATACTGGAATTTATGATGTTTCTTTATGTTTAAAATGGTGAACTAACTGCTAAAACTCAAACTTTCTCATAAAGATTGGGTGAGTTCGGTGGTCTAGGTAACTAGCGGTTTTAGGCGTGATTTCTAAAACACCTAAATCTTTTTTTGCTGCCTCAACATCGTCAACGTAAATTTCATTTAAATGAAAATTTTTGATTGCTGGTTTGTTTAGTTAAAATATCTACCATAGTATGACCTTCCTTGTCCTGAACGCCTATCAGCATTATTATAGAATAAAAGACTGACATTTTTTGACAGGAAAGCTTGCACAACTATGAAAAAATCTGAACGACTTAATCAAGAACTACTATACTTAACCGATAAAAAGATTTTTCATTTAAAAGAACTAGAAGAAAAATTTGCAATTTCTGAGCGAACAGCTTTGCGAGATATTACCGATCTAGAGCAGTTAGGCTTAGCTTTTTATAGTGAAACTGGGCGTAGTGGTGGTTATCACATTACTAATAGTAAGTTACTATTGCCCATCCGTTTTAATACGCAAGAGATCAACGCTATCTTTTTCGCTTTACAGGCAATAAAAAATCTTAGTGAAACGCCATACAGTAATGAATATCAAAAGATTCAGACTAAATTACTAAAGAATCTACCTCAAAAATTACAAAACCAAATTAGTCTTCAAAAAGAATTTGTTCACTATATTAGTCAGCCAAGCTTGAATGAAGTACCTTTTTTTACTTTGCTACTTAAAGCTTGTCTGGATAATAGCGTAATTTTAGCGCGAAATTTTCAGTTTATTAAAGAAGAACAGAAATTGCAGTTGCTTGATATATTCTACCAAGCAGGGAATTGGTTTTGTCATGCTTATAATTTGGATTTAAAACGTTGGTTTGTCTTGCGGCTTGATAAATTTGAAACAGTAAAGCTACTAAATACTAAACAATCGGTGATGAATAAAGAGCAATTACTTGATAGCTTCCGGCAATATGAACAGGAGCATTATTGCATCCCTTATCAATGTCAGTTAACCAAAATCGGTGAACAAAAAGTTGAGTATAATTCATACCCAATCATGCAAATTGACCATAAGCATGGAAAAATATATCTGAATGGTAAATATAACAAGGAAGAACTACATTATTTAGTCGACTATTTGATATCTCTGGGTTCTGAAGTAAAAGTATTAAAGCCAAAAGAATTAAAGGATAGCTATTTGGAAAAGTTAAATGAAATAATTCAGCAATATTAATTTGCTAATTCTGACATAGGTTGTCAGGATTAAGGAATAAAGTAAAACTGAAAGGTTTTAGGAGGTAGAATTTATGACAAAGGTAATGGACGAAGATTTTTTAGACGTTTTAGAAGATAAAGGACCAGCAACGATTATTTCCATCAATGGCAATCCAGCTAGTGTGGTTAATACTTGGTCACAATATATTAATGTGGTTGCGGATGATACTATTTTGATTCCGGCTGCTGGGATGCATTCAATTGAACAGGATTTCAAGAAAGATCCTAAGCATGAATTAACGATTACGATTGGTTCTTATAATTATCAAGGAACCGCTGGTATGGGTCGCGGGTATCATATTCACGGTAGTGGTCAATTTATTAATGAAGGCGCATATTTTGATCAAATGAAAGCACAATTTGATTGGATTCGAGCAGTATTAGTGGTTAAAATTCATGATGTTGAACAGAAAATATAGTAAAAAGTTTGGAGATTAGCTCCAAACTTTTATTTTTTACGCTTTTTCACTTAAATCTTGATTATGCAAAAGTACTATAATTGAAAGAAAAGATTTAAAGGAATAATCAATGACAATAATTGAACTGAAAAACGTTAATTATCAAGTGGGAAAATGAACTATTTTAAATAATCTATCTTTTGGGATAAAAATAGGTGCAATTGGCGCAACTTTATTAAATCTAATCGTTGTTTTATTCATTAATTCTTCGACTACTTTCAGTCTTTTATCCGCGGTAATCGGTGCGGCTGCCGGTTTTATGGTTGCTACTTATATGCCTTACGGAACTTTATCAAAAACTGCGCAAAGTATAGTAAAATTATTTCCAAGTAGTTATGAAGCAGCAAGCTTTAGAAGTTTGTTGTTGAATAAAATGAGTCAGCAAGATGTGCCGCTAAAGATGCGCCAGCAATTAATTGAGTATTTAGGTATTCATTTCAAATTTGGAAATCTACAGTTAAATAATTTGGATAATGTGTTAGTAATTATCGGGATGATTGTAGTTTTAGCAATCATTGTAATAATCTTGGCATCATTGCTGAATAGAAAGAAGAAATAATCAGTTAAGGTCAAATTCCAATCGGATTCTAATTTTGAAGATAATCAAATAACCGTAAAGATAATTTCGCTTAGTGAAACTCAGAAAGTAAGTAACTTAATTTCTTATATTAAAAAGTTCGATAAAAAGGTGACTTCAATTTTACCTGTTAAAACTGAAGATCGGATTTTGACTATTAAAGTAGAGGAAATTATCAAAGTTGAAGTTGAAAAAACAGAGTTAACCTTTTATACAACTAGTGCCATTGTTAAAACTAATGGTCGCTTATATCAAGTTTTAGAGAAACTAAATAGCGATTTCGTTCAAGTTTCTAAGCATGGAATTATTAATTTAAATTATCTTGAATCACTTAAGCCTGGATTTACAGGCAATATGATTGCAAAACTAGCACTTAAACAGAAAACGGATGTCTCAAGAAGATATTTGCCAGAATTAGAGAAAAGGCTGGGATTATAGAATGAAAATTTGGTAGAAAGCGTTACATTATTTTGTAACTGGTATGAGGTTCGGTGCAATTATTTATTTACTGATATTAGGAATGACTTCCAACGAAGTAGGGGATATTGCTGTTCCGATAAATAGTGTTTTTATCGTCTTCATTTGCAGTGGTTTGATTGGCGAATTAAGTTTTCTATTTAAAACGGACTTATCGTATTTTCTAGCATTTATTTTTCATCTTATTGGAACCCTTGCATTATTTTCAATAATGATGTTTTCAAATAATTGGTTGATTAATTGGCAAACTTTATTCATTTTTATCCTTGCTTACGCGATGATTTGGTTAGTCATTAGATTGACGCAGGAACGCGATATTAGGCGGATAAATCGACAAATCAAGAAGCGTAATAAACAAAAAGTTAAATTCAAATAATCTTACTAAAAGTACGAGCACTTAATTTTCAATATTAAGTGCTTTTTCTTGATGGTCATCAATTTTTGTAAAACTCATTTCTCCTAAACTAAAGCATGTAAAACAAAGGAGAATGTAAATGGTAAAGATTCAACAATTTTTTGTTAAACATCAAAAGATAATTTTGGCACTTAATACTGTGCTGATTTTATTTGCGGAAACAGCTAAGTGGTTATTCCATATCAATGCTGCTTATCAAGTTTTGATGCTAATAGTAGGAATTATTGGCTTAATTCCAATTTTGTTAACAGCTATTTCATCATTAAAAGTAAAATTAGTTTCTATTGATGTCTTAGTATCGTTAGCAGTAATTGGTGCTATTGTTATTGGCGAATTTAATGAAGCGGCGATTGTTACCTGGCTTTTTGCATTAGGTGATGTTCTAGAAGAACTTACCCTTAAAAAGACTCGTAAAGCTGTGTCTGATTTAACTAAAATGGCGCCAAAAACTGCGTTGGTTTTGCAAGATGACGGAGCAACGAAAGAAGAGGACGTAGATTTTATTGATCTTGGTGAAAAGATTTTGATTAAAACCGGCGATCAAGTCCCAGTTGATGGAAAAATTGTCGCAGGTTCAGGCTATTTAAATGAAGCCAATGTTAATGGTGAGTCAAAACCAGCTGATAAAAAACAAGGTGATCAAGTCTATGCCGGAACAATTCTAGAAGATGGTACCTTGACGGTAGAAACTACAGCAGCTGGAGATGATACTACCTTTGGTAAAATTATCGAAATGGTAGAAGAAGCTCAAGATTCTAAGTCTCATACTGAAAAATTAATCAATCGTTTTTCTAAATACTATACTCCAGCGGTATTAGTGATTGCGATTATCGTAGGCTTAATTACTAGAGACTTCAAATTAACGATTACAGTAATGGTTCTGGGCTGTCCCGGTGCTTTGGTTATTGGCGTTCCCGTTTCAACTGTCGCTGGTATTGGTAATGGGGCTAAGAACGGCGTGATGTTTAAAGGCTCACAAGTAATGGATGCGGCTCGTAAAGTTGATGAGATTGCCTTTGATAAAACTGGTACGTTAACAGTTGGCCATCCTGAGGTAAATAAAATTGAAGTTTTGAGTGGTAATAAGGATGAAATTATTAATCTTGCTGCCAATATTGAATCTCAAAGTAATCACCCGTTAGCCAAAGCAATGGCTAAACTAAGTGAGCAGAAGATTGATCAAATCGAGACTAAGACAGTTAAGGGCAACGGTATGATAGCTGACTTGGATCGAGAAAAATATTATTTAGGGAATTTAGCTTTAATTGAGGAAAATACCTTTGCTAATTCTAAATTAACTCAAGTGGTTAATAAATTAAGTAATTTGGGAAACTCTGTTGTAGTCTTAGCTAATAGTAATCAAAGTAAATTGGCTGTTTTCGGCATTAAAGATCGTCTTCGCCCAGAAGCAGAAGCTGCATTAAGGCAATTGAAGCAACTAGGTATCAAGAAGTTGATTATGCTTTCAGGTGATAATCAAGAAACTGCTCAACAAATTGCGGCTGATTTGCCAATTGATGAAATTCATGGGCAAATGTTGCCAGCAGATAAGGCACAATTTGTTAAGAAGGAACAAGAAAATGGTCATCATGTTGCCTTTATCGGTGACGGCATCAATGATAGTCCGGCGTTAGCTAATGCCGATATTGCTATTGCGATCGGTAGCGGTACGGACGTTGCAGTCGATGTTTCAGATATTGTTTTAGTTAAAAATGATTTGCGTAAAATTGCCGATGCTTTATCAATTTCTAAACGAACGGTTTTAAATATGAATGAAAATATTGGGATTGCATTGTTAACTGTGTTGTTATTGTTTATTGGATTATTTACAGGTTATGTCGAGATGGCTAATGGCATGTTTATTCATGAATTCAGCATCTTGGTCGTAATCTTAAACGGGATGCGTTTAATTAAAAATCATCGAAAAGTTGACGGCCATCAATTTTCTGATAAAGAAAAAGATTTAGCATTAAACATGTAAGGAATAAGAAAGGAAGATTTTTATGCAAAAAGTAATGATGAAGTTAGGTGGCATGACTTGCCCATCTTGTTTAACCAAGATTGAAAAGGCGGTTGAAGATGTCGATGGTACAGATCAAATCAAGGTATTATTTAATGCCGGTAAGTTAAAGTTCATGATGAATGCTGATAAGGCTAATGTTGACGATGTTAAAACAGCAATCGAAAAGATGGGCTATGAAGTCAAGGGTGTAAAGGCAAAGGAGCTAGACTAATGAAGGCTGAGGAAGCATACAAGGCAGAATTAAAGCAAAGTGATATTGATCATCATACGCCTACAGCTGGTGCAATGGTGGATCACATTATTGCTAATTTATTAATCCATACTTTGAAAATAGATCAAGCTAAGTTCTTCGCCAAGGGTTCGGCTAGTTTATTTTTAGAACAGCATGCTGATGAGTGGATCAGATATGAACAGAATGAGTTTAACCAGTTAAATCAAATTTTAGTTAATAACGGCGAAAGTATTCCTACCACTACTGATCAATTTAAAGAATATACTATGCTTGAGGAGAATGGAGCAAGTAAGTACGAAAATGGGCAAGATCAACTTTTTGCTTTAGTAAAAGACTTTGATACACAAATTTTATTTATTACTAAAGCAATTGCCTTAACTCAAAAAGAAACTTGGCCAGAATTGAGTGCTAATTTGATTGAACTGCTAGCCTGGATTAAGGAACAAATCCGTCAATCGCAAAACTTTTTAGGTCATGAATTGCGTGAAAGATTGTATACTGAAGAAGATGATGACGACGATGATTTTTAACTAAAGGAAGTTTTTAGATGGCAGAGTTATGTGTACATTTAGTTCCATTATTTAATGCATTACCAACAAATGATCAAATGCAAATAGAAGAACTAGTTCACCATCAAAATTATCAAAATGGTGAATTAGTAATGGATCCTACTTCAAGTAATAATTTAGTAATTGTTGCTCATGGTGGTGCCCGCCTTTATACTTTAGACGAAAATGGCCGTGAAAATATTACCCAGATTTTAAAGACGGGTGATTATGCGGGTGAAAACTGGTTATTTGGTGAAGCAAATACGAATACTTATGTGGAAGCTACAGAAAATAGTGATATTTGTTTACTCAACCGAAATGATTTTTTAGCTTTAATGAAAAAGAAACCAGAATTAAGTATTCAACTCTTAGAACAAAATATTATTAAAGTACGTGCTATGCATAAGCAAATTCAATTATTAAGTTTGCCTAAGGTAGAAGATCGACTATTGAGTTATTTACAGGCTTATGCAAAACAAGTGAATAAAAATTCATTTACTTTGCCCCTAAAAATGAAAGATTTAGCCTTGTATTTAGGCACTACTCCCGAAACTTTATCGCGTAAATTTGTACTGTTAGAGAAGCAGGGGAGCCTAAAACGAAAACTACGTCATATTGATTTATTATAGTTATTAAAGATCTACGAACTAACTGGTTCGTGGATTTTTTGATTATCGGAAATTAATAAAGAGTAGTTTTTAAATTCAAAAAGGAATTGCTCCTTTGATAAAATTTTATTAAAGGAGGGAGACAATATGTCACTAATTTATATTCGTCAAGCAGCCAAAAATGACCTTGAACAAATCATGCCGATTATTGATGAGGCAAAAAAGTTTTTAAAAGAAGAAGGAAATCCGCAATGGCAAAGTGGTTATCCCAATGTTGAGACTATTACAGCCGATATTAAAGACGGGGCCGCTTGGGTCTTAATCGTTGATCAGAAAATTGCTGGTTATACTGCAATTACGGATGGACCTGATCCTAATTACAAGCAGATTGATGGAAAATGGAAGAATGATCTTGATCCTTATGTGGCCATTCATCGCGTTGCAATTTCTGATGAGTATCGCGGGATGCACCTTGCTAGCTATTTAATGAGCAGTTTGATTTCAATGCACTATGCGGAAGGCATAAGGAATTATCGCGTTGATACTTTTCGAACTAACGACGTAGTTCGGCATATTGTTGAAGACGCTGGCTTTGTAAAACGTGGTAATATTAAGAATATGGATCCAATTGATCCATACCGCGTTGCTTTTGAATTAAATTTATAGTTTTAGAATAAATAGAGGGGGCTTAATTGCATCCCTCTTTTTTAGTAGCATCTAATTAAATAGATTGTTAATTAAAGGAAACAAAAATTATGAAAATTGGATTTATCGGTATCGGTGTAATGGGTACAGGAATTATTAATAACTTACGGAAAAATAATTATGATGTAACTGTCTATAATAGAACAAAAGCTCATGCGCAAACAGTTTTGGATAATGGGGCTAAATGGGCAAACAATCCAGCTGAACTAACTAAAAAAGTTGATATTTTATTCACTATGGTTGGCTTTCCAAAAGATGTTGAAGATATTTATTTTGGTCAGGATGGTATCTTGATTGTCGCCAAAGCTGGTCAATATATTGTTGATATGACCACGAGTAAACCTAGTCTGGCACAAAAGATTGGTCAAATTGGTGAAGAAAAAGGCTTACATATCTTAGACGCTCCGGTTTCTGGTGGGGATATTGGCGCCAAAAATGGAACTTTAACGGTCATGATCGGTGGCCATAAAGAAGACCTTAATCATTTGCATGATTTATTCATAACCTTTGCTAGCAAATTAAATTATTTTGGCAGTTATGGTAGTGGACAACATGCTAAGATGGCTAATCAAATTATGATTGCTGGAACCAACCATGACTGGCATGACCGAAATGCTGGTATATGTTAAAGCGGCACATTTAAATTTAGAACAAATTTGTCAAACCTTGCAGTCTGGTGTAGCAGAGAATTTTAGTCTAGATTCATATGGTCCAAAAATATTGCAGGGTGATTATACACCTGGTTTTTTTGCTAAACATTTTTTAAAAGATTTGCGTATTGCCTTAGAAGAAGCTGATAAGATGCAGTTAGATCTGCCTGCGACTGAAGAAGCAAGGCATTTATATGAAATCTTGGTTGACCAAAAGAAATTGGGCAATGATGGAACACAAGCTTTGATTAAGTTGTGGTGGAAGTAATGAGTTTCAGAACATCATTAGCTGATAAAATGCGGCAGCCGCTGTAGTTTTGCTAATTTGTTTTGTACTCAATTTTACCTTAAAAAATAGAACTAAACCGGAATTATAGTGAGATCAATGAAAATATATAATTATATCAATAAAGTTAAAAAATTAGATATTCTTTTGTCAAGGGAGATTGCTCAAATATTATTGCGACAGGGCGTTCCTTTTCCTAAATCACAAATTGAAGTAGTTATATATTTATATCATCATCAAGATCAAGTTGTGTATCAGCGTGACTTGCCGGATGTTTTGGGAATTACGCGACCAATGGCTAATGGGTTAGTAAAACATCTGATTCAGAAAAATGCTGTAAAATTAATCGAAGATTCAGATGATTCAAGATTAAAGCGTATTAAATTAATGCCAGTAGTAATAGCGGATATTGATTCTCGAACTGCTGCTTTTGCTAAAGAATTTAACCAAATGGAAGGTAAGATGACCAAAGGCTTTACTCAGAAGCAGCGTGATGAGTTCGATCAATTGTTGGTAAGAGCTATTAAAAATTTAGAAGAAAAGTAGGAAAATGAGCTTCACTTTTGGGTGTAAAACTCATTTTTTATGATAATTTTTGATATTAAAATGATATTTTAATTATCTAAATCACGTATCATTATTAATGGAAAGAGGTGATAAAATGCAAAAAATTACTTACTATAATTCTCCCGTTGGTCAAATTCTACTAGCTAGTGATGAACAAGGCTTAACTGGTTTGTGGCTTCATAGCGATCGCTTTTATGCTGATAATTTAGCTAAAGATCATCAACTTGGTAAAAATAAATATTTAGATGATGCTATCAGATGGCTTGATATTTATTTTGCAAGAAAGGATCCTAATTTTCTCCCTAAATTACATTTAATTGGGACAACTTTCCAAAAACAAGGAGTTGGGAGTAAATTAATAGAGTTTTCACTAAGTAAAATGAAACGACCAGTTTATTTAGAAGTATTAACGGGTAATCCAGCAAAAGAATTATATTTGCACAAGGGATTTAAATTCTGTAAACATTAATCAGGAAAGATGCCAGGAAACGAAGATTTCAAAGTTGAAGTGGATTTATTAGTTTACAGGTAGAAAAAAGAGTTAAAGATATTTAGTAGATATAATGAGCTGCAAGAGTTACTAACTTTTGTTGCTTTTTTATATTGAAGATAAAACAAGATGATGATATTTTTTAATTAAAAGATAGGAAGAAGTGAATACCATGATTATTCGTAGAGTAACGATGGATGATTTAGAAGAAGTAGTAAATCTAGAATCTGCTGCATTTAAGATGACTAAAGAGCAAACCAGAGACGATATGGTTGGAAGAATTGAAAATTATCCTGATACTTTTTTGGTAGTACAAGAAGATGGTAAAGTAATTGGTCATATTTTTGGTCCTGCTTTTAATAAACGCTACATTGAAGATGAACTATACTTTAATAATCATCCCAATCAAAAAGATGATCGGTATCAAATGATATTAAGCTTGGCTGTTTTGCCTGCATATCGTAAACAGGGAATTGCAACAAAATTAATTGAAGCATTGGTGCAAGTTGCTAAAAAGCAAAAGCGCCGAGCCATTTCTTTAACTTGTTTACCAAAATTGATTAAATTTTATAAAAAACGTGGTTTCCATAATGAAGGAAAAACTAGTGATGATATTCCAGATCCAACTGGTGTTACTAGTGTAAATATGGTAAGGACTTTATAAAATGACTAAATTAACTGAAGAAATGTATGCAATTTTTGATCGTGACGAATTTGCTTTTAAAAAGCTGAAAGAGAAACATTCTGAAGAGGAGATAGCGCAAATAAAAGCAAGTTTTAAAAAAGTTTGGCAGACCTGGAAAGAGGTAAACTTAAATGTTTATCAAAAATTGCCACAAGATAAATTTGCTAAAGTTCATGTCGAAAGTTGGACAAATGGTTGGAACTTACGCGATCACTATTGGGCAGCTTATCGTTTAAATACTTTGGCTGATAAAAGCCCCTGCATCGGTGTAATGCTTGATAAAAAACAATTGCAAGTTTATTTAATGTTTCAACATTATAAGAGTGAAAAACGCGGTGACAGTCCTGAACAATATAATAAATTACTCGCTGATATTCCAACTTGGGCAAAGAATCGCAAAATTAGTAACTGGTACTTATGGGACAAAAATGAGATGGAATTTGCTGATCATTTGTCCTTGAATGAATATTTAAAAGACACACAAAAGCAAACTACGTTTAATGAAGAAGCCATCAAAACAAGTTTCTTACTGGGCAAGTTTGCTTTTAGAAATCAAGATCAAATTGAAGATATGGAAGAATTTATTTTGGATGGGATTAAGCAGTTATTGCCGTTATATGAAAAAATAGAACGTTAGATAAATTTGTCTAAAACCAGCAACTGTGCTAATAATTAGGGTGAGATTTAATTTACTATAAGTAAGCGAGTGAATTCTATGCCAATAAAAAAGCCATTAGCAGACTTAATCAGGCCTAAAGATTTATCACAGTTTGTAGGTCAAAAAGATTTAATTGAAGAGGGACGTCCCCTTTATCAAATTATTAAAAAACATGTACCAATTTCACTGCTTCTCTGGGGACCACCAGGAACAGGAAAAACTAGTTTAGCTCAAATTATTGCTCGTGAATTTGACTATCCATTGGCAACTTTTAACGCTTCAATTGATAATAAGGCTAAGCTTACCCAGATCATTAATACATATCCTTATCAATCCTTTGTTTTATTAATTGATGAGATTCACCGGATGACCACTACGCTGCAAGATTTTCTGCTGCCTTATTTAGAAAATGGACGTATTCTTTTAATTGGGGCAACTACGGAAAATCCTATTATGTCGATTGTGCCAGCAGTGCGATCACGGTGTCAGATTTTTGAATTCAAAGCGTTAAGTGATGAAGATATTGAACAAGTTTTAATCCGTGCTTTAAAAGAAGTCTTTCATTTTAAAGATGAAAATATTGACCGAAAAGCGGTTAAGATTATTGCCATTTCCGCCGATGGAGATTTACGAGTAGCATTAAATCTTTTAGAAACGATTCATGCAGTTAATGAGGATCTTTCAGTTGAAGAAGTAAAGCAATTTGTAAAGGGACAACATTTTGCTTATGATCGAAAAGCAACTAAGCACTATGATTACTTAGCTGCTTATTCCGATTCAATAGCCGGTTCTGACACAGACGCCGCTTTATATTATTTAGCAGTTTTACTTAAAAATGGAGATCTTGCTTCAGTAGTAAGGCGTCTGCGTGAGATTCCATATACTTACATTGGCTTAGCTAATCCTGAGCAAGCTACGCAGATTGTGATTGCAGCTAATCAAGCAGAAAAAATTGGCATGCCTAAGGCAAAATATCCCTTGATGTTTGCAACAATGCTGATGTGTTTATCGCCAAAATCAGGTGTTTTTGATGAAATCTGGCAAAAATTAGACGAAGATACTGATCATCCAAGTAAGCATCCCATGCCACGAGGACTTCGTGATATGCACTATAAACATTCTGAAGAAATAACTGGTGGCGGACTAATTGATAATCCATTTGCGCAGCCCTTTCAGATCGCAAAGCAAAATTACATGCCTAAAGGGCTTGAAGGAAAAAGATATTATTTTGCCAAAGATAACGCAAGTGAGAAAAAGTTTGAACAGCAGTATTTGAAGCTGCATCGATATATTTATGGTAAGGATTATGATAAAGAAGGTAATAACTATGAAAATTGATGCGTTTGCACATATTTTAACGCCGGAATTTTATCAAACAATGCTTGATATTGATGCGTCGATTCCGCAAAAATATCCCTTTATTAAGATAGAAACTTTAGTTAATTTAGATGAAAGAATAGCTAAGTGGCCTGATAAAAATACTAAGCAAGTTATTTCCTTTGCAAATATTAATCCAGAAGACTTTGTTGATGGAGAAGAGGCCAGTAAGCTTGCATAGTCTGCTAATCAAGAGTTAGCTGGTATTGTTGCAAATCATCCAAAGTATTTTGAAGCTGGAGTAGGGATGCTGGCTATGAACAACATTCCTGCCTCGCTTAAGATTCTAGAGAATATAGAAAAAAATCCTTATTTAGTCGGAGCGCAAATTTTCACACGTCATTTAGAAAAAAGTATTGCTGATCCGGAATTTGAACCTATTTTATTAAAAGCTGCAGAACTAAATCTTCCATTATGGCTTCATCCTGTATTTGATAATCGAAAGCCTGACAATAATTTAGTATTTTCTTGGGAATATAAATTATCGCAAGCAATGCTGCAGCTAGTTCAAAGTGATATTTTCAAAAAGGCACCCGACTTAAAGATTCTTGTTCATCACGCTGGTGCAATGGTGCCGTTCTTTAGTGGTAGAATTGATCATATTTTAAATCAAGAACATGCAGAGATGTTTAAGAACTTTTATGTAGACACAGCTATTTTAGGGAATACGCCTGCTTTGCAACTTGCATTAAATTATTTTGGTATTAATCATGTTTTGTTTGGAACTGATGCTCCGTTTGCAATTATGCCATCAGGAGCTGATAAGATAGTATCTGATGCAATTGAAAACCTAGATATTTCCGATTTATATGATAAGAAGATCTTTGAGACAAATTACCAACATATGATTAAGTAACTTATTCGTTTATGTAAGACTGAGTGGTTAAAGAACTGCTCAGTCTTTTTATTACAAAAATTTTATAATACATTTCTTTTTTCTTTGTTCTGACTAAGTGCTACATTAAAGATGAATAGTGGAGATTGGAGGAGATATTATGTATAACTTTGATCAGAATCCAGAACGTCGACACTTAGTTGATGAATCTGGAGTAAATATATTTTTAAGTAGACTTTATGGATTAATGGCATTAGCCGTTTTAGTTTCGGCATTAAGTTCTTATTTAACAATGACTGTTTTTGCTAGACAAATGGTAAATCTGATGAATTATCATCCTTGGGCAATGTGGTTTTTACTACTTTTGCCAATCGCATTGACATTAATCATCAATTTCAATGCTACAAGAAGTCCAGGAATGAGTTTTGTCTTGCTAATGCTCACAGCAATTGTCTATGGCGTAACTTTTGCCTTTATTGCAGGTGCTTATACTGGCGAAGATATTGCTTCAGCCTTTATAGCTTCAGCAAGTGTCTTTATTGTAATGGCTATTCTAGGAACAGTAACAAAACGTGACTTAAGTAGAATTGGTTCCTATGCTTCGGCTGCCTTAATTGGCTTAATAGTAGCGATGCTCATCAACTTGTTCTTAAAGAATCCAACAATAGATTATATTTTTTCATTTATTGCAGTTATTATCTTTACCATTTTAACTGCTTGGGATGCACAAAGAATCAAGAATATTTATTTACAATTTGGCGGAGAACTTTCAACAAACGGCTTAGCAGTATTAGGAGCACTTCAATTGTATTTAGACTTTGTTAACTTGTTCTTGCAGTTCTTAGATATTTTTGGTTCTAATGATAATAATTAGTTTTTATATTTATTGACGTTCAGGTTTAATACTTGAAACAAATTTTATTAGTTTATTTATAGCCTCCTTTAAATATATACTTGGGGCTATTTTTATACATTTAATTTTTAAGAACTATGCCTAAAAGTAATAGGAAAGCATTTACAATAGATATTTCACACTTATATTTTATCCTATCTATAATTAAGAAAAAGACAAGAAGGATGAATTATAATGCAATATCAAAAACTAGGTAAATCAGATTTAAATGTTTCTCAATTTGCATTGGGATGCATGGGCTTTGGTAAGGGAAGTGGCAGTAACGTCAATGACCGTTCATGGACAGTAGGACAAGAACAGGCAAATGAAGTAATTAAATGAGCACTTGATTTAGGCGTTAACTTTTTTTGATACTGCTCCAGCTTATCAAGATGGTACTAGTGAAAGAATTTTAGGTGCAGCAATAAATAAACTCACTAGCAGAGATAAAGTCACAATTGCAACTAAGTTTGCCACTAGAACACCATAAGAAATTAAAGATAAGGTCTCTGGAAAAGATCATGTTCTAAACTCTTTGAATCCAAGTCTTAAAAATCTAGAAACAGACTATGTAGATTTATATATCTATCATATTTGGAATTGGCTAACTCCCATGGAAGAAATTGCAGAAGGCTTAGCTGAAAGCAGTAAAAAGTGGTAAAGTTCGCTATCTTGGAATTTCTAATGCTTACGCCTGGCAAATTGCTCAAATGAATGATTATATGAAAGAACATAATTATCCGCAATTTGTTTCAATTCAGGATCATTACAATCTTATTTATCGCGAAGATGAACGTGAATTATTTACCTTCGCACATGAAAATAACTTAGGACTAACGCCTTATAGTCCCTTAGCTAGTGGTCGTTTAGCCCATCCGTTTGGAACACAAATTACTAGAAGAAAGCAAGATCTTTTTTCAGAAAAAGATAAGTATGGTAAAACTGTCGATATTGATCGTCCAATTATCGATGAAGTAGAAAAAATAGCTCAAAATCATAATATTTCAATGGCTGCAGTTGCTCTTGCATGGCTTAAAACTAAAGTAAATGCTCTGATTGTTGGGGCTACAAAAGTGCATCACTTAGATGCTTTAGAAGAAGCTATCAAGTTTAATTTAAGTAAAGATGAAGTTCAGGCTCTAGAAGATCCATACAGAGCACATGATCTAGAAGGCGTGATGGCTGACAATCGTGACCGTGAACATAACTGGACGCAGTATTTAGCTAAGAGTGCTGAGAAATAGTCCCATATATTTTATTTATTACTTTACTAGCACTAGAATGAAACTGATAGATAAAAAGGGAGGACTATACTATGACAGAAGTTCCAACAATTACATTAAATGACGGTAATAAGATGCCACAAGTAGGGTTAGGCGTTTTTAGAATTCCAGATCATGATAAGGCAAGACAAACAGTAGAAATGGCTTTGGCAAACGGGTATCGAATGATCGATACTGCTGAAGCATACGATAACCAAATTGCAGTTGGAGAAGCTATTGCAGAGAGTGCTGTTAATCGGGATGATATCTTTTTAACTACTAAGATTTGGGTTTCAAATATGTCATTTGAAAAAGCTACCAAGGCGATTGATCATGACTTAAAAGAATTAGGTACAGATTACATCGATTTAGTATTACTTCACCAACCATACGGTGACACTTTCGGTGCTTGGAATGCTTTAGAAGCTGCTAAGAGTGCAGGTAAAATCCGTTCAATTGGCCTATCAAACTTTTATCCTGACCAATATATGAACTTAGAATTAGCTCATGAAGACAAGCCTGCAATTAACCAAATTGAGATTAGTCCTTGGTTCCAGCAAGCTAATGATGTTAAATTCTTCCAAGGAAGAAATGTTGCTGTTGAAGCTTGGGCACAATTTGCAAACGGCAAACATGATATTTTTAATAATAAAGTTTTGACAGAAATTGCTGAAACCCACCATAAAACTGTTGGACAAGTTATCTTACGTTGGTTAACTCAAAAGAGTATTATTGTTATTCCAAAGGCTGTTCATGATGAACATCAAAAAGAAAACATTAATATCTTTGACTTTGAATTAACACAAGATGAAATGGCGAAGATTGGGGAACTAGACAAGGGTGAAAGTCAATTCTTCGATCACCGTGATCCTGCTGCTATTGACGATATTTTTGGCGAGAGTTTAAAACAACTTCGTGATTCAGAATAATTAAGCTTTAACAAAGACAAAAGAGACTAGTATTATCTAGCCTCTTTTATTTTGTAATTATTAATTGATAATTATTTAAAAAAGTTGTTTTAAATTCTTTGGGAAGTTTGTATTTTTGATTAAACATCACAATCATTGCATGAAAATTTTGATAGTTACGCAAAGTAAAATGATCGACATTAGCTTCTACTAACTCTTTGGCCTTTTGATAAGAGGAAGGTAAGGGACAGGCTAAGCAATCAAATAAACGCCTGGCATAAGTATCAACGACGAACTCGCCTTTTTGAATGCCATACATTAAGATCACATCTGCTGTTTCTGGACCAATTCCTTTAATGCTAAGCAGTTCAGGACGTAACTGTTCCTTAGATAATTGACGACATCTATCTAGGTCAAACTCATACTTCTGAAAGTAAGTAGCCAATCTTTTCAGTGTGGCAGCTTTTCTAGTGAAGAAGCCAGCAGAAGCAATAGCTTTTTCTAATTTATTATCGGACAGATTTAAAATATTTTCTGGCCAGAAATTCGTAGCTTGATACAGAGTTGCTAAAGCCTTATCAACATTTTTCCAATTAGTATTTTGGATCAAAATTGTTGACCAAATAACGTGCCAGTCGCTTCTTCCAGGCCACCAACCATTAGGATCTAAGTGCTCGTACATTAAGTCATAGAGTTCATTCAAATTGATCTTTTTCATTATTATTCCTCCACTAACTAATTAATTATCATAATCTTAAGCATTCAATTTAACAAAAATATGATATTTTAGGTACTAATAGATAAAATAAAAGGATAAATATAAGAAACTAGGTTTTGATAATGGAAGAAAATACTAAAAAAATGCTCGCCGGTTTACCATATCGTCCAGATACTAAAGAGTTAAGTAGAATTTCAATGAAGGCCCATCGCTTAAGCAGGGATTATAATCAAACTGCCGATGAAGATAAAGAAGTCAGAAAAGCAATTATTGATGAACTTTTTCCAGACCATGAAACAGGAGTATATTTACAAGGACCAATTGAGGTTGACTATGGAAAATTTACTAAACTAGGTAAAAATTTCTATGCCAATTTCAACTTAACTATTTTAGATACTTGCCCTGTAACGATAGGTGATAATGTAATGTGCGGTCCAAATACCTCATTAGTAACTCCGCTTCATCCCTTATTACCTGAGCAGCGTAATGCACGTCTTCAAAAAGATGGAAAAATTGCTGATATCGAATATGGTGCTCCCATTACAATTGGCGATAACTGCTGGTTAGCAAGTAATGTAACTGTTTGTCCCGGTGTAACTATTGGTAAGAATTGTGTTATCGGGGCAGGGAGCGTAGTAACTAAAGATATCCCAGATAATTCACTTGTCTTAGGAGTTCCAGGTCGGGTAGTAAGAAAAATCACTGAAAAGGATCGCTTAGATAATTATCCCTACTAAAATTTGATATAGAATAGTCTTGCGAACATTTGTTTGAATGAAGTATAATAGCTATGAAAAAAGACTGTTAAAGCATTAACTTTAGCAGTCTTTTGTTCTTACTATTTATTTATTTTAGATTTACGATTGAGTAATCCATGAGATTTTTTATACCAATACCATAGTCCAAAAGGAACGATATTTTCTTCATGATTGATTAGTCGTTTAATATTAGAACGATGTCTTACAAATAATAAGATCATCATGATTCCAGTAATAATGGTTAGAAAGATATCATGAAACCAGAAAGAACAAATAAAAATTATTACTATTGAAACTAGACTAGATAAACTTACGTATGAAGTAATAAAGAGCATTGGTAAAAATACTACTGCGCACAGTCCAAAAAATTTTAGATTGTAGCCTAAGAATACACCTGCACTAGTTGCTACTGCTTTTCCTCCCTTGAATTTTAGGAAGATTGAAAAAGTGTGACCTAAAATAGCGCAAGCACCAGCAATTAATAATAAATACTTTGGTCCCCTTAAATGGAAGATTAAAGGCAAATCAGTAGCAAGTGTTCCCTTTAATACGTCAATGATTAAAACTACACTACCGGCTACCGGTCCCATTACTCTGAATGAATTAGTTGTTCCAATGTTTCCTGATCCAAAATTTCTTATATCTTCATGAAAAAATATTTTTCCCATTAACACACCGGTAGGAAAGGACCCAATTAAGTATGCTAAAATAAAAACTAGTAAATAATTCAACGTAGACATTTAATTTTCAACCCCATTTAAAATCTAAAGCTATTTTAACAGAGATTATAGTAGCTGTGGGATTGATTTTGATTGTCTGTTAAAAATGGAGGCATTTATTTGGCTAAAACAAATAAAACGACCAGTTCATATGATGATTCTTCGATCCAGATTCTTCATGGACTAGAAGCAGTAAGAAAACGTCCAGGAATGTATATCGGTTCAACTGATCGACACGGTCTGAATCAACTAGTTTATGAAATTGTTGACAACTCAGTTGATGAAGCAATGGCTGGTTATGGTAAAGAAATTAACGTAACTATTCATAAAGATAATTCCATTACAGTCCAGGATTTCGGACGTGGAATGCCGACTGGGATGCATGCATCAGGAATTCCAACAATTGAAGTTATTCTAACTGTTTTGCACGCAGGTGGTAAATTTACTGAAAAGAATTATCAAACCTCTGGTGGATTGCACGGTGTTGGTTCTTCTGTTGTCAACGCATTATCTTCCTATTTAAAGGTTAGAGTTGTCAGAGATGGTCAAGCTTATGAAGAAGAATTTGAAAATGGTGGTCACCCGATTGGTACTCTTAAGCATTTAGGTAAAACTAAAGATAAAAATGGTACTACGATTACTTTTAAACCAGATGCAACTATTTTTTCAACTACTACTTATAATTATGAAACCATTCAAGAGCGCATTCGTGAATCAGCATTTCTTTTAAAGGGTGTTAAATTTACTTTAACTGATGAACGCGAACCCGAACATCATGATAAATTTCTTTATGAAGATGGAATTAAGTCATTTGTATCTTATTTAAACGAAGATAAAGATACGATGGGAGATGTATTCTACTTTTCTGGTAAGCAAAATGGCATTGAGGTTGAATTTGCTGGTCAGTATAATGATGGCTACTCAGAAAACTTTGTTTCGTTTGTAAATAATGTTCGAACTGCTGATGGTGGTAGTCACGAAGCTGGGGCACGAAGTGGATTCACTAAAGCTTTTAACGATTATGCTAAAAAGCAGGGTTTATTAAAAAATAAGGACAAAGGTTTAGAAGGTAGCGATTACCGTGAAGGTCTAAGTGCAGTCTTATCTGTTAAAATTCCTGAAGAGTTACTAGAATTTGAAGGACAAACTAAGGGTAAATTAGGTACCCCACAAGCAAGAAGTGTTGTTGACAGTATTGTTTACGAGCAACTTTCTTACTACTTAATGGAAAATGGAGAGTTTGCCCAGAGTTTAGTTCAAAAAGCTCAAAAGGCGAGGGATGCACGTGAAGCTGCTAAAAAAGCTAGAGATGAAAGTCGAAGTGGCAAAAAGAGACGTAAGAAAGAAATTCTTTCTGGAAAATTAACTCCTGCTCAGTCACGTAATCCTAAGAAAAATGAATTATTCCTAGTCGAGGGTGACTCAGCCGGTGGGTCTGCAAAGCAAGGACGAGATCGAAAATTTCAAGCAATCTTACCATTGCGTGGTAAAGTATTGAACACTCAAAAAGCTAAATTACAAGATATCTTTAAAAACGAAGAAATTAACACCATGATTCATACTATTGGAGCTGGCGTTGGTTCTGATTTTCAAATTAAAGATGCTAATTACGATAAAATCATCATCATGACAGATGCGGATACTGATGGTGCTCATATTCAAATTTTGCTATTAACCTTCTTTTACAGATATATGCGTCCAATGGTTGAAGCAGGGCGCGTTTATATCGCACTTCCGCCGCTTTATAAGCTTCAAAAAGGAAATGGCGCCAAGGCAAAGATCAAATATGCTTGGACTGATGAAGAGCTAAGTGAAGACTCTAAAGATATGGGTAAAGGCTTTGCTTTGCAGCGTTTTAAAGGTTTAGGTGAAATGAACGCTGATCAGTTATGGGAAACTACTATGAATCCTGAAACCCGTACTTTAATTAGAGTTAAGATTGATGATGCACAACTTGCTGAAAAGCGCGTGACAACTTTGATGGGAGATAAGGTTGCTCCGAGAAGAAAGTGGATTGACGAAAATGTTAAATTCCGCATGGGCGAAGATGGCTCAATTCTAGAAACAAGTAGAGATTAAGAGGTTATATTTTTAAATGGCAAAAACTACTGAAAGAATTAGGGAACTACCTCTTGAAGAAGTTATGGGAGAAAGATTTGGACGATATTCAAAATATATTATTCAAGAACGTGCTCTTCCTGATATTCGAGATGGTTTAAAACCTGTTCAACGTCGTATTCTTTATGCAATGTATAAAGATAACAATACATATGACAAACCTTATAAAAAAGCTGCTAAGGCTGTCGGAAATGTAATGGGTAACTTTCACCCTCATGGAGATAGTTCTATTTATGGTGCTCTAGTTCACTTATCTCAAGATTGGAAGATGCGTGAACCTTTGATTGAGATGCACGGTAATAATGGATCTATGGACGGGGATGGTCCAGCAGCAATGCGTTATACCGAATCTCGTTTAAGTAAAATTTCTAATTTACTTTTACAGGATATCGATAAAGAAACAGTTCAAATGATTTTGAACTTCGATGACACAGAATATGAACCAACTGTCCTACCTGCGCATTTCCCTAATTTATTAGTTAATGGTTCAACTGGAATTTCTGCTGGATATGCAACTGAAATTCCGCCTCATAACCTAGCTGAAGTTATTGACGCAGCTGTTTATCTCTTGAAACATCCCGATGCTACCACAGATGATTTAATGGAATTTGTTAAAGGACCAGATTTTCCAACTGGTGGTATTGTACTTGGGACAAAAGGTATTAAGGAAGCGTATGAAACCGGCCGTGGAAGAATACAAGTTCGTTCTAAGACCACTATTCAAGATATTAAAGGACACCGTCAGCAAATTGTAGTTACTGAAGTGCCATTTGGCGTCAATAAGGCAATGATGGTCAAAAAAATTGACGAAATTCGTTTAAATAAGGAAATTGATGGAATTTCTGAAGTAAGAGATGAAACTGACCGTCATGGACTTTCAATCGTTATTGAATTAAAAAAGGGTGCAGATAGTCAAAATATTTTAAACTATCTTTTTAAGAATACTGACTTGCAAGTTTCATACAACTTCAATATGGTTGCAATTGACCGTATGACTCCCGTGCAGGTTGGTTTGAAACGGATTTTATCTTCATACTTGACTCATAAAAAAGATGTAGTCACTAAGAGAACTGAATTTGATTTAAAAAAGGCTAAGCAACGACTAGAAATAGTTGAAGGCCTGATTCATGCACTAGATATTTTAGATCAAGTGATTAAGACAATTAGATCTTCTAAAGATAAAAAAGATGCTAAAAATAATTTAATCGCTAAATATGAATTTACTCCTAATCAAGCCGAGGCTATTGTTTCTTTACAGCTATATCGCCTAACTAATACTGATGTTAACCAACTGAAGCAAGAACAAACAGAACTAAATAAAAAGATCGACAAATTCAATGAAATTTTAAGCGATAATCAGGTTCTGGAAAAAGTTGTAGTTAAAGAGTTAAATGCAGTCAAAAAAGAATTTGGCTCCCCAAGAAGAACTGAAATTACAGCTAAAGCCGCTAAAATTGAAATTAATGAAAAAGCTCTAGTAGCCGATGAAGACGTTCGCGTATTGGTAAGTAAAGATGGTTACTTAAAACGCTCATCTATTCGTTCATTCCAATCTACTGATACCAGCGACAATGGATTACCTGATGGCGATAAGGTTATTTTTGAAAAGACAATGTCAACGTTAGATAACCTTTATATTTTTACCAATAAAGGAAATCTTATTTATCGGCCAGTTCATGAATTAATAGAAACAAAGTGGAAGGAAACTGGTCAACACCTTTCTCAAGAAATCGGACTTGATAGTGATGAAGAAATCATTCGAGTATTTGAAATCAATGATTTAAAAGCTAACTTAAACTTTTTAATTGCTACAAATGATGGCTATATTAAACAAGTTACCCTAGCTGATTTGCAGCCGACTAGAACTTATAAATCTCGTGCCATAACTGCAATTAAGCTCAAGAGTAAAGAAAGTAAAGTTGTAAGAATTGATCAAGTTAAACCAGATAGTAAGCAAGAAATTACCTTGATAACTAATCAAGCATATGCAGTCAGATTTGATATTAGCGAAATTCCAACCTCTGGTTCTAAAGCAGTAGGAGTTAAGTCCGTTAATCTTAAAGACAACGATTACATCGTAAATTATGTTCTTGCGGATCCTAAATATGTTGATTTAATTAATATTGGAATTATTACTCAACGTGGGGCATTTAAGCAGCTTAAACTCAACTTAATAAACAAGGTAACTCGAGCTAAACGAGGTGTATTAGTACTACGTGAACTTAAAACTAAACCTCATCGTATTATGGCAATCAATAGCTACGGCGAAAATCATATCTTGCATTTAACTACTTCTAGTGATCGTCATATTGAACTAAATACATCTGAATTTCCGTTAGGTGATCGATATTCAAATGGCTCATTTGTTTTAGATCCAATGACAGATGGAACACCGATTTCATTAACGCTGGGACAACCGTTAGCAGATGGCAGAGATATAACAGAAGACCTATTTTAAATAAAAGCTAAGAATAGCATTTTAAAAGCTACTCTTAGCTTTTTTATTAAGATAAATTATTATAGAAAAATAGCTTATATTTTATGTAAATATTTTCATTATCTAGATACAGGTGTTATGATAAAAAGTGTGGGATGAATAATAAGCTTTACAAAAGGCTATCAGAAAATAATTGTATGTATTTTAAATTTATATCAATTAGATGCTATTCCAGATTTATATAAGAGGCGTTCAATCATGAAAACAAATACTGATGCAGTTCTATCTGCGAAATCTTTACGTTACTTTCTTCAATTAATTGATAACATGAGTTACACTCAAGCAGCTCAAATCTTAGGAATAACCCAACCAGCATTAACTCAACAAATTAAGAAGCTAGAGCGTGCAGTTGGATCTCCCTTATTTGGTCAAATGGGAAAAAAGCTTTACTTAACTGATGCAGGTCTAAAAATGGAGGAAACAGCTAAGGCACTATTTTCAACGGTTAACAATGCTGTTGATAGTATTCAGCAATATACAAAATCAGATACTGGAACTATTTCCTTAGGTGTATTATCTACGATTGAAGCTAGGGTTATTGATCAATTTTTGATTGAATTTAACCAAAAATATCCAGAGATAACGTTACATGTTGGCTTTTACAATAGAACAGAGCTTTGGGATAAATTAGATAATAATCAATTAGATCTAGCAGTTCTTTATATGCCAGATCACAACGCGACTGTTAAAAACATGAAACAATATATGGCTAAGCAAATTTATCCTGAATCAGTAGTATTTTTAACTCATAATTCAGAAGCAAAGTTTAATAAGTTAACACAACATAAGTGGGTAACTTATCCTAAGGATTACTACTTACCTCAAATTGTGCGTCGATTTTATGCTGCTGAATTTCCGAATAATGAGTTGCCAGCTTCAGTTACTTTTACTGCTCCTTATCAACTAATAAAATTCGCAGAACAAACGGATTACAATACTTATGTTTCAAAGAGTTTTTATAAAGCACATAAAGCTAAAATCACGCTTTCCCCATTAGAGCCAAAACATGAAACAAACTTTGAAAGCTGCTTTATTTATCGTAAAAACAAGAGTGAAATACCTAGATTAGTTAATTTCTTAAATGAATGGGATAAATTTATTAATGAAAAAGATTATGATAGTCGATTAGAAGAGGTTAAAGTTAATATTTAATTTTAAAGCATTGTTTTTATAACTAAAAGCAATGCTTTTTAGTACTGGATTGATTTGCTTAAGTTCAAATTTTAATCTAAAATATTAAATAGATATAATTTTAAAGGAGCTCTATATAATGGCAAAAGAATTGATTTTTGGTCACCAAAATCCCGATACTGATGCAATCGGAACTGCAATTGCATACTCATACTTACAAAACAAATTAGGTTACGATACTGAAGCAGTTGCTTTGGGCGAAGCTAATGATGAAACTAAGTATGCTTTAAATAAATTTGGTTTTACAGCACCTCGTGTAATTAAAACTGCCTCAAATGAAGTTGATGCAGTTATGCTTGTTGACCACAACGAACCTCAACAAAGTGTTTCTGACATTGATAAGGTTAAAGTAACTCACGTAGTAGATCACCACCGTATCATGAACTTTAATACCGCTGATCCTTTATACTACCGTGCAGCTCCAGTTGGTTGTACAAGTACAATTATGTGGCAAATGTACAACGAAAAAGAAATTGAAATTCCACAAGATATTGCCGGAATTATGCTTTCAGCTATTATTTCAGATACTTTATTATTAAAATCACCAACTACTACAGATCAAGATAAGGAAGCCGTAGAAGCTTTAGCTAATATCGCTGGGGTTAATTACAAGGAATATGGTCTTAAGATGCTTAAAGCTGGTACTAACATTGCTGATAAGTCAGAAGAAGACTTAATCGATTTAGACGCTAAGAGCTTTGAATTAAACGGTAGCAATGTTCGTGTAGCACAAATTAACGTTGTTGACTTACCAGAAGCCTTAGAACGTAAAGAAGCCTTCTTAAAGGCTATGGATGAAGCTTCTAAGAGTGAAGGCTACGACATGTTCATGCTTTTGATTACTAATATTCTTGATTCAGATTCAGAAGCTTTAGTAGTAGGTAGTGATGAATCCAAAGCTAAGTTTGAAAAAGCATTTAATACTAAGTTGTCAGATTCAGAAGTTAAATTGCCAGGTGTTGTTTCAAGAAAGAAACAAGTTGTTCCTCCATTAACTAATGCTTTTGAGGCTTAAGTTATTATTTAGTTCAATTTTAGAAAAGACAGGTATGATCTTTCATACTTGTTTTTTTATTTAACTAGGAAAAATGAAATCATTACAAGTATTAAAAGATGTATTTGGCTACACAACTTTTCGAGCAGGACAAGAAAAAGTTATTAATTTGGTGCTTAAAGGAGAAAATGTTCTAGCAGTAATGCCAACTGGTGCAGGCAAATCGCTGTGTTATCAAATTCCTGCCTTAATTAACCCTGGTTTAACTTTGGTAGTTTCACCCTTAATTTCACTAATGAAAGACCAAATTGATTCATTAAAACAAAATGGTATTAATGCGGCAGCCCTAAATTCGGCGACTCCTCAAGAAGAAGTAAATCCAATTTTAAGGCAAGCCTATGAAGGAAAAATAAAGCTGCTTTATGTAACTCCTGAGCGATTAGCAATGAATTATTTTCGCTATCAGCTGAACTTCTTAAATGTTTCATTAGTCGCAGTCGATGAAGCACACTGTATTTCACAATGGGGACATGATTTTCGACCAGCTTATCGCCAAATAATGGATGGCGTCAAATCAATTAAGAGTAATCCGAATATTTTAGCTTTAACTGCAACAGCAACCCCCTCAGTTCAAAAAGACATCGCTGACCAATTGCAGATACCTTCTGCCAATTATGTTATTACTTCATTTGCAAGGCCCAATCTAAGCTTCAAGGTAGTGGATAATCCTAAAAATACTAATTTGTATCTTTTAGACTATATTAAACAGCATCCCCATGAATCTGGAATCATATATGCTAGTACAAGAAAACACGTTGAAGAATTAACTGACTATTTGGCTCAAAATGGCATTTTAACAGCTAGTTATCACGCTGGTCTTTCTAATAAAGAGAGGGCAGATGTACAAGATGCTTTTCAATTCGATAAAGTACAAGTAATAGTGGCTACTAATGCTTTTGGAATGGGAATTGACAAAAGAAATGTTCGTTTTGTCATTCATGCTAACAGTACACCAAATTTAGAATCATATTATCAAGAAGCCGGCAGAGCAGGTAGAGACGGTGAAGCTTGTGAGGGGATATTAATCTATCACCCTAAAGATATTCGACTCTATCGCTGGTTTATTGAACAATCTGATTTAGATGACGAGTATCAAAAAATACAATATCAAAAACTAGCTATGATTACTAAATATGTAAATACCACAGAGTGTTTACAACAGTTTATTGTCAGCTATTTTGGGCAAAGCTGTGATCCTTGTGGCAAGTGTTCTAACTGTTTAGGAACCTTTATTGAAAAAGACATTACTTCAGAAAGTAAAAGTATCATTTCAACTATTTATGAACTGGATGGTCGTTTTGGTAAGACTGTGGTTGCTGATGTAGTTTCAGGAGCAAATAATCAACGCATGAGAGAAATTGATGCAGCTCATCTAAAACATTATGGTAGTTTAAAGCTGGGAAAGACTAAGATCCTAGATTTAATAAATTATCTAATTAGCCATAATTATTTACAACTAACTGATAGTCAGTATCCATTAGTTCATGTGACTAATTTAGGATGGGACGTCTTAGATAATAAAAAGCGTGTAACTCAAAAAATTTCTAAAAAAAGAGAAAGGTTAATTCAAACTTCTAGTCAAGTTTCCAAAGAGGAAAATGACCTGTTTGTTAGATTAAAAGAAATTCGCTTAGGTTTGGCTAAAAAGCAGGGGATACCAGCTTTTTATATCTTTTCAGACAAGTCTTTAAGAGAAATGTCACTGCAAAAGCCTGAAACACAAGCAGATCTTTTAAATATTTCGGGAGTAGGTCAAGCAAAGCTTAAAGCCTATGGTCAAATTATGTTAGTTGCAATTAAAAATTACTTGAAAGAACAGACAGACTAATGAAGTGTAATTAAATAAAGTGTAGAATAAACTAGAATAGTATAAATTCAGGAGGATTAACATGGAATACCCACAATTAGATCTAAAGAATGCGAAAGGTCCAAAAGCTATAATTCAAACTAATCATGGAGATATTGAAGTTCAATTATTTGAAAAAGAAGCTCCAATGACTGTTGAAAATTTTGTTCGTTTAGCTAAAAAAGGCTATTACGATGGTACTACTTTTCATCGAGTAATCAGTGATTTCATGATCCAAGGTGGTGATCCAAAGGGTGACGGTACAGGTGGTGAAAGTATCTGGGGACATCCCTTCGAAGATGAATTTTCAAACAAATTATTTAATGTACGTGGTGCGCTCTCAATGGCTAATTCTGGTCCTAATACAAATGGAAGCCAATTCTTTATTGTTCAAAATAAGAATGTACCTAAACGGATGATTAAAGAAATGGATGCTGCAGGTTATCCAAAAGAATTAGTTAAGGCATATAAACAAGGCGGAACCCCATGGCTTGACGGTCGTCACACTGTTTTTGGACAAGTAATTAAAGGTATGGATGTTGTTGATGAAATTGCAAAGGTTCCGCGTGACAAGGCAAATGATAAACCAAAAGAAGATGTAATCATTAAGAGTATTCATATTGAAGATTAAACAATTTAAACATGGTCTAAATTGATCATGTTTTTAATTTGTTTTCATTATAATTTGGAGGTTAATCATGGGTATATTTTCAGATGAAAAATATCGTCCATCTGAATCACGTATTTTAGCTACAGCATTGACTTTTTCGGCGGGATTTATAGATGCCTATACTTATATTCAACGGGGACATACTTTATCTGCTGGACAAACAGGTAACGTAATCTTCTTTGCATCAGCATTTGCTGATCATAATATTGCAGGCATGTTAAACAGGGCAACAACATTTATTGCTTTTACCTTAGGATTGCTACTTGTTGGACTTTTCCATAAATATGTAAAAAGTAATTATTGGCGTGTATTCTGTTTATTTCCAATTTTATTTATTTGTTTAGGAGTTGGTTTTGTACCTAAAAACGTACCAAATTACTATGTAGTTCCCGTAATTGCGTTTGGCTTAGCGGTTCAGAATGCATCATTTAGTAAAATTGAAGGTATGGGGTATAATAATGCATTTACAACTGGCAACTTGAAAAAATCTGTAGTTGCTTGGAGTGCATATTTCTTTGGTGAGGATAAGTCACAGCATAACGCGGCTGTTAACTATATGTTTTTGGTTATTGCATTTGCACTTGGCGCAATTGTATCAGCATTGCTACAAAAGATCTTTGTTTTAAAAACTATTTGGTTTGCTGTTTTACTTTTAGGTGCAATCAATATTGTTTATACGATCTCTTTAAATAAAAGGAAAAAACTATCTTTTTCTAAAAATGAATAATAATTATTGATAGAGAACTTTGAGAACAATGAAACTCAAAGTTTTTTATTTACTTAAAAAAATATAAAGGAGAGTAGCTTGGCTAATCTTGAATATACTTCGTGTAATATATATTATGTAAAGTAATATAAAAATATCACATTTGTAGTTAAACTATGATCCACAGCCAACCATCAACCAGCTAATTATATATGTATCGTATATTACTTTAAAAAATTATTTTTAAATTTAGTAGCATTCTAATTAGAATGCATAATCTATTTTTTACAGTCAGAAATAATTTTACTTAACTTTATTTTTATCTATAATTACCTGAAAAATCTAAGCTAAAAGTTTTTTCCAATTAATTATATTAGATTATTAAAAAGCAATTTCTTTAGTGCTGAGATGACGCTTCTATGGTCTTTAAAATAATTATTGGTTAATAGTTGATGTACATCTCTTCTTATTCATGATATGTTTTTTTCTATCTAAGTCTAGTAAGCTTTTAATCTTGGATTATGTTAGTTCAGATATACTTAATACCAAGTTGAGTATTTCTTAAAATACCGAGAAGTATTCAAAATAAAAGGCAGAAAAAGAAATAAAACATAATCATAGTAAACTAGGTCATCGTATTTTATTACTTTTTATTACTATTGAGGGCATTTTAATTTATTTTCCTGTCAAAGACTCAAGGCTAGAAGTATCAATATTACGCATGGATCTATCATTAAAACAATAATTTTAATGATAGGTATAAGAGACTCTCCCTAAATATCAATGATTTGCTGATATATCAATATTTATACATTACATTTAATTATTATAAAATTCTATTTTTATCTTAGTAATTACACTTGATTAGTGTCTTCAAAATACTGAGAACGACAAAATCTCACCTAAAAAGTAACCAAAATGTGCCCATGAATTTACTTGATATTTACTGAAAAATAAATAACCTACTCTCCTATTAATTCAAAAAAATGTGTTTAGTTTTATACAAACTTATAACGCCTCAATTAGTAATATATAGCTCATAAACACTACTTCAATCAACTTTTAAGTATATAATCAGCTCGTTAATTATCGTAAAATTAGTAAAACTAATTTAAAATAACTTCTCAATTTAATAATTATTAAATCAACTTGAATTGTGCATTCCATAAGAAAAGTTTAGTTATTTTTCCTAACCGTCTATAGGTTAAATTCTACATTTTTTAGGTTATGATTTATTAATTTTTTCTTACCGAAGAAGACTCTCCCCTCTCTCCTACTTAGAAAAGATTAGGGGACAAGACTAAATTACTTAAATAAGATATAATATATACAAACCTACGTTCGAGGAGACTATAAATTGGAAACTAACAGATATTTAACCCTAATTAAACAAGAGCTGGCGAATATGCCTGATTTTGTAAAAGAATATAATCTTGGCACTAGCCATTCATTAACCACAACATACCAATATTTAACAGAAATTCGTCGTTTTTTTGATTGGCTGAGACAAAATAAAATATCTACAGCTTCTTCCAATAAAGAAATTGAACTATCAACACTAGAAGGCATGCAGCGAAATGATGTTATGCTTTATATTCATTATCTTAAGCACACAAAAAATCAACAAGGACGATTAAATTCACCTACTACAATTAACCGATCAATTAATGCTCTTCGTTCTTTATATAAATTCTTAACGATTACTTCAGACAACAATCATGGAGAACCATATTTTGATCGTAATGTCATGCTAAAAATTGATTCATTAAATGACACTAAAACGTTGAATTACCGGGCTCATGTTCTAGAATCTCATATGTACATGGGTGATTTAAAATATCAGTTTTTAGATTTTATTGAAAATGAATACGAGCATAAATGTAATAAACAGTCGCTACCTTCTTTCAAAAAGAATCATGAACGTGATATAGCTATTATTGCATTAATTTTAGGTACGGGAATCAGAGTTTCAGAATGCGTTGGTGTCAACGTTCGTAATATTAACTTAAAAGATGAAATGCTTGATGTAGTTCGAAAAGGTGGCCAAAAAGATAGTGTTCCAATTGCTGACTGGACTATTCCTTATTTAAAAAAATATCAAAAAATACGTACTGATCGTTATCATGCAAATAAAAACGATATAGCCTTCTTTTTAACTAGATGGCATGGAAAAACCAGAAGAATGACTGCGAATGCTGTTGAGAAAATGGTCAATAAATATTCTGCTGCTTTTGGAAAACCGCTAACCCCGCACAAATTGCGCCATACTTTGGCTAGTGAACTGTACGAAGTAACTAAAGATCAAGTTCTCGTTGCACAACAACTAGGGCAAAAAGGAACTACGGCTACTGACTTGTATACTCACGTAGATCAAAAAAAACAAAAAGATGCTCTCAATAAGATCAATAGACATAAGAATCAAGATTAATTTAAGTATAGTACTATTTTAATTATAATAAGTATGGATAGTTTATATTAAAAATGAGAGGCATCATTTATGGAGTTAAGGGTTTTAAGATACTTTCTGGCTGTTTGCGAAGAAAAAAATATATCAAAAGCTGCAAATTCTCTTCATATTAGTCAACCATCCTTATCAAGACAGTTAAAAAATCTAGAAGAAGAACTTGGTGTCACCCTGTTTTACCGAGGGCATCAAGAAATCACGTTAACCCAGGAAGGTTATTATCTTCAAGAACATGCTGAAGAGATTATTTCTTTAGCTAATAAGACACAACAAAATTTAAAACATTCTAAAATCATTTCTGGTGAATTATATATTGGAGCTGGAGAAAGTATTGCAATTAAGCGTGTGATGGATATTGTAAATAATATTGTTAAAAATTATCATCAAGTAAAAATTCATGTTTTTAATGGGAATTCTTCTATGATCGAAGGGAAAATTGAGCGTGGTATTTTAGACTTTGGAATTACAATGGGACAATATGATACGACTCAAAACTTTAATAGCCTTACACTTCCTGAAAATAATGAATATGGAATAATTGTAAGTAAAGATCATCCTCTTGCCAAGCAACCATATATTGTCCCTGAAGACCTTCAAAAATATCCACTTATTATTTCTAAGCATACAGCTAATTCTGATAACTTTAGAGATTGGTGTACTGATCCGCAAAAATTAAATATCGTAGCCACATTTAATTTACCTGATAATCTGCAATATCTAGTAGAAAAAGGACCATATTGCCTACTAATTTATAAAGATTTACTTTCACTTTCTCCGGAGAGCAACCTTTGTTTTATTCCACTTCAACCCAAAATAATTGATCATAATCGGTTAATTTGGAATTCAAGAGTTCAACTATCAAACGTTGCGCGTTTATTTCTTAAATTATTACGTAATTCTATAAAAAATGAAAAACTAGTTTAGTCCAGTAAAAAAGCTTTGAAATTCCAAATTGGATTTTTCAAAGCTTTTTAAATTATCTATTTCTAATGACTCTGACCTGATGCGGGCTGCTGATTATTTTGATTTTGTCCTTGTTGATTATTCGTATTATTATTTTGCGACTGTTGATTAGATTCTTTATTGTCTGTTGACTGGCTTGTTGTATTACTTTGACTTTGCGACTCTTGCTTAGCATCATTATGTTCTTCAGATTTACTACTTTGTGATGAGCTAGATTGCTGACTACTTGAGCTTGAACTTGATTGACTAGATTGAGAAGAACGTGAATTTTCTGAGTCTATATTGATATCAAAACTATCATCAGCTTTTGGATGGTACACTCTATGACTCTTCTTGGTAGAAGACTTCGATTTTAATGCGTTAGGAGTGCTTACTTTAATTGCATTGATTTCTGAATATGTACCCTCTTGAGAGATATTATAACCAGCATAGGCAAAGCGTAAATAGAATGAAAAGCTAGTCAAAACTAGGTGTCCACTTTTTTCTTTTAAAGTATATTCAACTTTAAGTCGTTTAAGCGCACCTTCGTTATCAAGACCTGAAGCATTACCTTTCAGTTTTTTAATGAGCTTTTTGTGGGTTTTATTCCAGAAACGTAAACTATTACCACTATAGCTAACACGATAAACAGAACCTGTTTTTTTAAGCTTCATATCACCTTTAATTGCTTTACTTCCACTTAAGATAATAGCTGGATCAAACTGGCTAACTACTTTGTTAGGCGTCATTGTAGATGAAGCCTTCCATTTTGGACTTCCAGTATTATCCCACATCTTCTGATATACTTTATCCTCATTTAGCCACATAGAAGTTTTATCTACTTTAGCTTGTGCTTTAAGTGGATCATTTTGATATTTGCCTGACCAAGTTCTAGTGGCTTCAATTCCTGGTGAATTTTTTACTTTAAATTTGTAACTCTTAAAATCAGTATTTAGTGCTTCAGCAATAATTTCTTTATCACTACTGTTACTTGTAGCAGAGTTAACAGTTGCGGGACTAGAATTTTTAATAGCGTTCGTATTTATCGCTAAAATCACTTGAAAGACTATAACTAATGCAAATCCTACACCAGCAACTAATCCTAATATTTTTAAAAATTTATTTTTCATTACTTTAGTTCACTCTCACTTTAGTTTTTTCTTTATTTATTAAAAAATAGGAAAGCAGCTCTAGCTCTCCTATTTTTTATATGATTATTTTTTACTAAAGTCCATTTTATCAATGTCTGCCATCCAAGTAATACCAAGAGATTTCTCTCCTAAATATGTGGCAATCACAGAACTAAAATTGAACATTTTGATGGTCATATTAGGGAAAGCGGCTTGAAAATCATCTTTAACCTTAGTAGCTTGCTCTAAATAATTTGAATTATAAACAGTTAACGCTATATTATCTTTAATTGGTGAATTATTAATTCTTTCAATAGTGATGTTTTCTGCTTTCTTTACTGCACGTTTCATCGAACGTACTTTATCAAAGCTTACAATTTGATAATCATCTTTTTTAAACGTTAATAGTGGTTTAATTTGAAGCATAGTACCAATAAAGGCGCTCGCATTACTTAATCTACCACCACGAACTAAATTATTTAAGTCATCTACAACAAATAAAACATCAATTGTATCTCTGATTTCATCAAGTTTAGCTAAAATCTCTTTAGGTTCCCAACCATTTTTAATCATTTTGGCAGCAGCAAGTACTAAGTTTCCCATTGAACGAACTGTCATTGCTGGATCATAAGGGTAAAGGTTAAACTCAGGATGAGTATGTGCTAAGTTAACTAAGCTGTTGTAGAAGCCTGATATACCTGATGTTAGTGGAATAGCAATAATTGCTTCATAGCCTTCATCTTTTAATTTTTGACATAATTCAAGCATAGTACCTGGACTAGGTTGCGAAGTCTTCGGAAAAGGTGCTCCATCGCGCTCTAACTCAAAAAGTTTTTCTGCAGTAATATCTATCCCATCCATATATTGCTTATCTCCAATGATAACTGGGATTGGTACTACAGTAATATCGTTGGCCTTGGCTTCTTCTGGGCTTATATCACTAGTACTATCTGTAATGAGTGCTATCTTCACGTGTGAAAACCTACCTTAAAATTAAAATAGCAGCATTAAGTTGCATGCTGCAATACTACTTATCAAAATGAAATTATATCATAAAATCAAATGTTTTTTAAATATAATCGTTGATTTATAACCCATCTGCCATTAAGTTGTTAACAACTATTTGCATCTTACTATCAAAATCTTGGATTTTTTCTTGACTCCAAGTAGAAAAAACTTGTGCCTCAATTTGTCTTAAAACATCCTTTAATTCTTGGGCTTTGGCTAGTCCTTCAGCATTCAAATTCAAAGATTTACTAGAATCCTTCTTTGAACGCTCAACTTTAATTAAGGCAGCAGTTTTTTTCTGCTTAATTTGTCTACTTAAGGTAGAAAGCGATATACTTAGTGCTTGTGCTAATTCCCCCATCGTCAACGTTTCATTTTGATGACGGTCAAAGAAAAGCAATAAACGAGTTTGAGAAAGGTTTAAACCACATTTTTTATTAATTGCCCGCTTAATACTTTCACTAACACTATTAAATATTAAGACATCCATTTTTATTTACCACCTATGCTTATATTTCCCATTTTTTCTAATCAACAATAATTCTAAGACATAATTCGAGTTTTCACAAGATTTGTGAAAATTTAACAATATTTGTGAAAAAATCACGTACTTACTAAACAAGGAAATATATAGTATTAAAGAGTATAATATATATACTATTCTTAAGGAGGACACTTATGGCTTTTGATGGTTTATTTATTCATAGTCTCTTAAAAAATCTCTCCCCCACTTTAATTGGAGGAAAACTTACAAAAATCTATCAACCATTCGAACAAGATTTAGTTTTAAATTTTAGAAAAGTTCGAAAAAACCAACGTTTATTAATTTCCGCGAATGCCCAGAATCCGCGGTTTTATATTACAACTGAGACAATTACTAATCCCGATGTCGCCCCTACTTTTGTTATGGTCCTACGTAAATACTTAGAAGGATCTATTCTTCAAGAAATTAAGCAAGTCGACGTAGAAAGAATTGTTAATTTTCATTTTTCTAATCGAAATGAGCTGGGCGATGAAATGCAGCTTATTTTATCAGTTGAGTTAATGGGGCGGCACAGTAATGTCATCTTATATAATGCAGATGACAACAAGATTATTGATCTACTTAAGAGGATCAATCCTGATGAAAACCGGGCTCGTTTATTACTTCCGCATGCATCTTATGAATTGCCACCACTTTTACCAGGACTCAACGGTTTTAATTTATCTTTAGATCAGTTTAATAATTTAAAGACAAAATATCCTGAACCAATGGATTTTGTAAAGCAATTTAACGGCTTAGATGGGGATGATAAAAAAGAATTTGCAGGATATCTAGAAGATGACTTTACCTATAGTTCCCTGCAAACATTTTTTAACCAATTTAATCGACCTAAAGGATATATCTTACAGACTACTAAGCATAAAGATCGAGTATATACTTACCTTCCCTATCATCTTGAGTTAAATTTGATTTACTCTAATGACGATATCAACAAAACACTTGATGATTTTTACCACGAGCAAGCGAATCGGGAATGGGTAAAGCAAAAGTCTAAAAAAATTGAAAATATCGTTAATAATGAACTTAAAAAGCTCAAGAAAAAAATTATTAAGTTACGCAAGCAATTAGATCAAGCTGAAAATTCTGAAGGATATCGGATTAAGGGCGAATTACTTAATGCTTATCTTCATGAGGTAAAACCTGGTATGGAAAGTATTGATTTGCCCAATTATTATAAAAATAATCAACCATTAAAAATAAAGCTTGATCCTGCTCTCTCTCCTGCTAGAAATGCTCAGAAATACTTTACTCGTTATCAAAAATTACGTAATTCAATTAAACATGTTAACGAACAAATAAAGTTAGCTAATGAAAATTTAGATTATTTTGAGTCTATTCAAACAGCAATTGATAATGCCGATCCTCAAGATATTGATGCAATAAGTGATGAATTAATTAATCAAGGATATTTGAAAGAACAAACCCATAATCGTCGACGCAAGAAGAAAATTAGTGAAAAGAATTTGAATACTTTCAAATTGAATGATGGTAAAAAAGTATTAGTTGGAAAAAATAATTATCAAAATGATTGGTTAACTTTAAAAAAGTCTGACAAACGTGATTATTGGTTCCACGTTAAGAATATGCCTGGTTCCCATGTAATACTGCAAGACAGCAATCCAAGCGATGAAGACATTAAAGAAGCTGCTGAAATTGCAGCCTACTTTTCAAAGGGAAAAACTTCAAGTCATGTTCCTGTAGATTATGTTCAGGTAAAAAGGATTAAGAAACCAAATGGTGCTAAACCCGGCTTCGTTATCTATACTGGTCAAAATTCAATTGAGGTAACACCTGATGAACAAGATGTTTTAAGTAAAAAAATATAAGAAAACGCTCAACTTATAGATTTAATTTTCTATAAATTGAGCGTTTTTATATACCCATCAGTTTACATAATTAATAATATTTAATTTTATAATGGCTGTGTAGTCATTGCTAAGGTTTCAAGCACTGTTAGTACGTCTTGAGCCGATTGTAAACTAGAAAAGACAGGAATATGAGTACTTAAAGCGGCATCCTTAATCATAATTGCATCATGACTAGCAGAATCGGATAAACTAGTAACGTTAATGACTAAATTAATGCGGTGTTGCTTAATTTTTTCTAGCAAACTATTGCTACCCTCTTGGACTTTTCCGATAATTCCAGTAGTAATACCTTCTTCAGCTAAAACATTAGCTGTCCCTTCAGTAGCTAATAATTTAAATCCTAACTGATGGAACCTTGCAGCTATTTTAATTGCATTTCGCTTTTCAGAATCCTTAACAGAAATAAATACGGTCCCATATGTCGAAATCATTAAATCACTACCTTCATATCCCTTAAATAAGGCTGTTGGTAAATGCTTAGCACGTCCAATTACACTTCCAGACGTCTTCATCTTGGAATCAAAGGTATTCTCACTTTGATAAGATAAATAAGAAAATACAGGCATTTTGACATGAATTAAGTTATTTGATGGCCAAATGTCACTAGGTAATTCTAATTCAGATAGTTTATTCCCCAAGAGAACTTTCATGGTAATTGCAGTAATATCTCTCTTCAAAGCTTTATTTAAAAAGGCTACATTATGCCCTGAATAACTCTTCATTTGCAATAAGTATATCTGATCATGAGCTAATAAAAAATGTAAATTAACTGGTCCTCTTAAATGTAATTTAGTTGCAATGCTAATTGCACTATCACGTAATCTACGTTGATCATTTGTTGACAAATTTTGTGGTCGATAAACAGCTATTGAGTCACTAGCATGTGATCCAGTTTGTTCGAAATGTTCAATAATTCCTGGAATAGTAACATTTTTACCATCAGAAATAGCTGTGACTTCGTATTTTTTCCCTTCAATGAACTTGGAAACTGTTATATGTTCCAATGAATTTTCAGCAATATATCTTTGTAAGGCAGGTAAATCAAAAACAACAGCGGACTTTTGTTTCTTACCATTGCTGGTACCACCGATCAAAGCTGGAAAACCATTGTCTTTTACAAAAGCAAAAATACTTTTTTCATTATCACATTGAAGAGCTGGAACAGGATTAACCCCAGATTGATATACTTCTTCAGCATGGTCTTCTTTTAGAATTTCTTTCAAATTAGGCTGCCCTAAAATCGTTAACCCATGTTCTAGAAGCTGAATCCGATACTGGTTAATTTGTTTACCAGAGAATTGAGTTACAACTTTAGTAATATTTTCTTTCCAAGCGACGTCTAAAATATTTTCTAAAGTAATTGGTTCAAAATAAACCCGGTCGCATACATCATAAGCTGCACTCACACTTTCAGGGTTATTACTAATAATCACTGGACTAATTCCCTGCTCTTTCAAAGTTTCTGCTGCATGATAGAGCATATAGTCGAATTCCCCAGTTAAAGATACCTGAAATGGTTTTAGCCCTAAAAGAAGGCATTTTTTTGAATTAGATAATGGTTTTACTTCATCCTCAATTCCGTAACTACTATAAACTGCCTTAATATTAGGATGTATTAATCCTGCTGTTCCATCAATTTCAATATAGCTTGGCTGAATTGACCATTTTGTACATAGATTAGCAATGGCCTTTTCTTCTTGTCCCGTAATTTCAGCAATTAAGCGATTAGAAAAACCATTCTTTTTTACTTTAAGTAATAAGTCAGGAGTTAGTTCATCCGCTTGCAACTTTTTTAATAAAATCAAAATATGATTAAACTTCTGCAAAAATACTAAATGAACATGTAAAAGTTTGTATAACTTGTGATAACTAATTCCTTTAGCTAAAGCTGCTAAAAGTGTTACTAAATGCATTTCATTAGGATGGCTTAAATCTTGCAGCAATTGTTCTTCACTTTTAGCACACTCTTTATTGAAAGTTGTTACATTATTAGAAAAACCAGTTGTTGATTGTAGCGCTTTTAAAAATGCACTTTCGAAATTACGACCTATTCCAAGTGCTTGTCCACCTGAAGTAGTTTTATTGTTTAAAGCATAGTGATTATAACCTGCTTCAGTAAATGACCAATAAGGCAATTTTACAAAGCAAGCGTCTTGTACTGGATCAACTGCCGCTGAAATACCAGACTGTGGATCAGTTATTTCATTTAAATTATATCCAAGTGCAATTTTGGCAGTTACATAGCCAATCGAATAAACACCGCTTCTATATGAAAGTAGACTAGTTTGAGTCAGGCGTGGCTTTATACTTAACACTTTATAATTAAAAGATTCACCACTTTGTTTAACAGCAAAATGAATACTTAATGCACCATGCAAGTTAAGGCAATTGGCAATTTTGCGACAACAATTTCGCAATCTCTGGATCTGATTGTTATTCCTAGTTAAAATAGGCGTAACTAGTAAGGAATCAGAAGAATTGATACCCACCGGCTCCAAACTGCCGGTATTGCCAACGAAACAAAAATTGCCATTATTATCACGGACAATATCAAAAATCAATTCTTCCCAATTAGATAGATCTTCACTTAATCGATAATCTTTCCAATTAAAATGATCGTCATTTTCTTCATCTAAAAAATATTGCTCTAATTGAGTTAGGTTGCTCAATGAAATCATATTGTCTGGACGATAATGCTGTTTTTTTGACAAAAGAAGTGGAAAGTGCGCATGTTCAACTATGCGTCTTAAATCGTCTTCTTTTTCTAAAATCCATTGATTTGCTACAGCAATCTTATTTGCCTTAAGAAAAGTATAAAAATTATGCGGTGTCGACAAACTTAAAGCCAAACTATTAATAGTTAATAGCTCAATATTCATTTGAGTTAAAATTCCGGATTCTAATAGCTCTTTAGTAAGCCTTAAGGCAGGCTTTCCTCCAAAAGCTGGAATAATTGCATCTGGCTTTTCCATTCGAATAATACGCTTCACAAAAGGAAGCGTCATTGGCTCGAGATAAACGTTTACATCTGGACGAGGATCAGTTGTTACTGTTGCTGGATTAGGATTGATTAGAACAACTTGAATACTACTTTCTTCAAATGCAGCTAAAGCCTGTTTAGCTAAAATATCTAACTCTGTAACTTCTCCAACAATACTTGGCCCGGCCCCAATCACAAGAACTTTATTAATTTCATTATGTAAAGGCATATTCTACTCCATCATATTCAAAAACTGATCATAAATGCTGGCTGCGTCAAAATTACCTGGCGAACCCTCTGGATTAAAAGCAGTTGCCAAAACTTTATCGTCTTTAATACTAAAACCAGCTAATAAATCTGACTTCAAGTCAAAATATTTACGTGAAAGATTTAATGATAAACTATCTGGAACAACTAGCTGATCAATATTCATTGCAGTTTGCCAAATTCGATTATTAGTTTGCTCAATAACGGGGAAATTACTGCCATTATAGGCAGGAATCAAGTCTAAAAGTTCTAAATTTAAGAAATTACTAATGGCAAGAAAGCCTAATCCAATTCCTAGAATTGGTAATTTTCCATAAAATTTATCAAAAACAGGCTTCAAAAAAGGTGCAACTTCTTCTACCCTACCTGGTCCATTAGAAATCACAATTGCATCTGCTCGTAAATTGATAATGTCATATATTGATGCATTGTATGGTAAAACAACACTATTAATTTTGCGTAATGAAAGGGATCGTAGCAATGAATGTTTTAGACCTAAATCAATTACAGCAACAGTTTTACCAACATTTGGTGCAGCATAGGGATGAGTAGTAGAAATTTGAGCTGTTTTATTTTTCGGCAGAACTAGCGCCTTAATTTGATCAAACGCATGAGCATCATCAGTATCCATAATGGAGGCTTTGATTACTTGTTTATTTTTTAGCTTTTGAACTAACGCCCGTGTATCAACACCATAGATTGCCGGTATTCTTTTTTCTTTTAAAAAATCATTTAAGTCTTGAAAAGTTGGATTTGCAGAAATATGAAAAGCAATGTCATTAGCAATTATTCCACGCACACTTGGATCGATTGACTCATAATCGATAGCATTAATACCACTACCACCAATCATTGGTGTTGTAAAAGCTAAGATTTTACCAAAATTAGCAGGATCTGAAATAGCTTCCTGATAGCCAAAATTACTAGTTTGAATGGCAAGTTCACCTGTAGCAGTAATCGGTGCACCAAAACCGTGTCCGGAAAATGCTGTGCCATCTTCAAGAATTAAATATCGTCTCATAAATCAATGCTTCACTTCTCGTCGTAAATTCTCTAATTGTTTTTCAAAAATCGCTGGTAGGGGTGCAGAAAACTCTAGCCATTTGTGTGTAGATGGTTGATAAAAGCCTAAAGTTTTGGCATGCAAAAATTGACCATGTCCTGCCAATGTTTTCTTAGGTCCATATAAAGGATCTCCAGCTAAAGGATGACCAATATATTTCATGTGAACTCTAATTTGATGAGTTCTCCCCGTTTCAAGAATACATTTAACTAAACTATAGTCTTTAAATTGCTCAAGCACAGTAAAATGAGTCACTGCAGCTTTCCCTTTAGGATTAACCGCCATTTGTTTCCGATTATTGGGATTTCTGCCAATCGGAGCATCAATGACCCCATTTTTGGTTTCAAAGTTACCATGAACAATTGCTAAATATTCTCTCTTATTTATTTTTTCTGCTAATTGCTTTTCTAAACTTTCACGAGCTTTATCGTTCTTAGCTACCATTAGTAGACCAGAAGTATCTTTATCAATTCGATGAACGATACCTGGTCGAAAACCTTCAGGACTATCAGCTAATTCATGAGTATGATATAGTAGACCATTAACTAAAGTATGATCAGGGTGGCCTGCTGAAGGATGAACTACCATTCCTTGCGGCTTATTAACTACAATCACATCAGCGTCTTCATAAACAATATCAAGATTTAAGTTTTGGGCCTCTAATGATAATGGCTTAGCTGGAGGGACAGTAATATCAATTGAATCACCAGCTTGCACCTTATAGGATACTTTCTCAGCCTTATGATTAACTAGGATGTTTTTATCATTAACTAGCTCTTTAATTTTTGTTCGGCTCAGATCTTTAAGCTTTTCAGCAATCACTTTATCTAAGCGTCCCTTTTCTTCTTCAATTACTAAGTGATAATTCTCAGTCATTTAACTCTTAGCCTTTAATCCTTTTCACTCATAAATATCAAATAGATAAAAACAAGGACAATTCCAACTGTAATAGCACTATCAGCAATATTGAAAATATTAAACTGGACAAAATCTAATTGCAGCATATCAATTACATACTTTAAGTGTAATCGATCAATAAAATTGCCAATAATTCCCCCTAAAACTAGGGCTAGGCCAGTATCAAAAAGCCAATTTTTATATTTAGGATTAAAAAGATAATAAACTACTACCGCAATTGCAGCAATACTAATTAAATAAAACAAAATCATTTGCCCGCTAAAGATATTCCAAGCAGCTCCATCATTTTGTAAATACGTAAACGAAAGAATTCCAGGAATAACAGTGTGTTCATCACCTATTTTAAAATTAGTAACAATATAGTTTTTTAACCCTTGATCAGCGATAACTACTAGTAAAGAAATTACTAAATATAAGACTTGTTTGGCTCTCTTCATTAGAATAATCCCGAAATCTTTCCATTATTGTCTACATCAATATCTAAAGCAGCAGGATGTTTAGGAAGGCCCGGCATGTCTAAAATTGAACCAGTTGCTACCACAATAAAGCCAGCCCCATTTTTAAGCGCAAGATCTTTAACATGGAGAATAAAATCTTCTGGAGCTCCAAGGATCTTCTTTTTATCGGTAAAACTATACTGCGTTTTAGCAATAATCACTGGTAATTCATCTTTGCCCATCTTCTTAATTTCTGCTAATTGTTTCTTTGCCGTATCAGAATATTCAATATCCTTGGCATGATAGATCTTATGAGCAATTTTGGCGATCTTATCTTCTACAGAATCTTCTGGCTTATAAACAGGCTTAAAGTCACTAGCTTTACCAGTTAACTCAACAACCTTTTCAGCTGCTTGGATTCCTCCCTTTGAACCTTCATCATGGTAAGAAACAATTTCACATTCAAAGCCATCATCTTGAACTAATTCTTTTAATTTGTTCAATTCCTGGTCAGTATCACTGGCAAACTTATTAATCAAGACAATTACTGGAACACCATAATGAGCCATATTTTCCATATGACGCTTCAAGTTAGCAAATCCCTTTTCTAAAGCAGGGATATTTTCTTCATCTAAATGATCTGTGCTTTCTTCAGCTTGATACTTTAATGCTCTTACAGTTGCTACTACTACAACAGCATCTGGACGTTTATCTAAGTGGTTTGATACAAAGTCCATAAACTTTTGCCCACCAAGGTCTGCGCCAAAACCTGCCTCAGTTAAAACATAATCACTTAAATGTAAGGCTGTGTTAGTAGCAATTACTGAATTAGCACCATGAGCGATATTTGCAAATGGTCCCCCGTGTACAATTGCCGGAGTATGTTCAAGCGTTTGAACTAGGTTAGGCTTTAATGCAGTTGATAATAAAGCAGCAATTGCTCCTTCAAACCCTAAGTCTTTAACATAAACAGGTTCATCTTTGACAGAAAAGCCAACAAGAATATTTCCAATTCTCTTCTTTAAATCATTAATGTCAGTTGCTAAACACAAAATAGCCATTAATTCATTTGCTACAGTAATTGCAAAGCTAGCTTCATGTTCGATTCCATTAAAACGTGATCCTTGACCGATAGTGATTTTTCTTAAAGTACGATCATTAACGTCAATTCCGCGTTTTAACAAAATACGATTTGGATCTAACTCTAGACTATTGTCTTGATAAATATAATTATCGACTAAAGCAGCTAAAGTATCAATTGCACTAGTTAAAGCATGCATATCTCCTGTAAAATGCAAATTGATGTCTTCCATTGGGATGATTTGTGCATATCCACCACCGGTAGCTCCACCCTTTAATCCAAAAACAGGACCCATTGAGGGCTCTCTTAAAGCAATTAAAGTGTTTTTATGGAGTTGGTTGCGAATAGCATCCCCCAAACCAATAGTAATAGTCGATTTTCCTTCACCAGCAGGAGTAGGACTAATTGACGTAACTAAGATTAACTTTCCAAGTTTTTGGTTCTTCTTAATGCAATTAATACCCTTCCAGCTAATCTTAGCTTTATCATTGCCATAAAGTTCAATCTCCTCTGGCCGAAGGTCAATTTTTTGTGCAATTTCTTTAATTGGTAATTCTTTAGTATTCTGAGCAATCTCGATATCTGACTTCAAATTCATTTCTTCTTTCTCTTAAATGCTAAAAGCAAATAAGTATTAAGCTTACCTTTTGCTTCGTATATGTCAAATGCCTTCCATTGCCACTTAATTTTTAAGTCCTGAAGCTGAATTTTTTGACGGTATGGTAATTTTAACCAATCCCCACTTGCCTCTTTTTGAAAATAAGAATTAAGCCAGGTATAAATGACAATAATTACAAAAATAGTTCCTAAAATAAGCGCAGGATAACTAATTGCCTTGTTACTTTCATACCCAACAATAAAGGCTACAAAAATTAGTGCTAAGAGCCAGGAGTAATAAATTACACCCGCAGCTCCTAAAAAAATAAAATGCTTTTTCATAATTTAGAATTTAGGTCACACCCTATTTATTAATTATCTCTATTGTAACAAAAATAAAGCAGATTTACGTTTTTGTTTAAAGTTGTGTTCTAGACTATAATATTAAGCAAGAACATGGAGGAAATTAATATTATGAAAATCGGCGTTTTAACTGACAGTTCATCTTATTTAACTAAAGAACAATGTGAAAAATATGGTATTGATATACTACCAATTCCAATTATTTGGGACAATAAAGAATATCTCGATTTAATCGATATTGGTTTTCACGAATTTTATAAAAAGCTAAATAGCTCTACAACCCTGCCGACTACTTCTCAGCCATCAATCGGAACAGTTAAAAAATATGTTGAAAAGTATGTTGCTGAAGGATATACAGATTTAATTATTATTACGCTCTCAAGCGGTATTTCTAGTTTTTATAGTAATGTCTTAAGCGTAGCAAATGAAGAAACACGTATTAATATTCATCCCTTTGACTGTAAAATCACATGTGCTGGAGAAGCAGATGCAGCAATCTTAGCTGGTCGACTGGTTAAAGCGGGTGCTGATATTAATCTAATCATGCACGATTTAAAAGATCTACGAAATACTACTGACGTTAGATTTATGGTAGATAGTCTTAATCACTTAAAACGAACTGGACGTTTGTCAAATGCTGCTAGTTTTGTGGGTTCTATTTTAAAAATTAAACCCATCTTATCTATGGACGTTCAAAACGAAGGTAAAATTTCTGCAATTGCTAAAGAAAGACAGTATAAACGTGCTTATAATCATATTAAGAAAGACTTTAATCGCCTAACTGCTAATATGCCTTATCCAATTCAGCTAACAATTTTTCATGCTGATGATGAAAAAAGAGAAGCTGCATGGGTTAATGATTATCAAGCAAGTTTTCCAAAAGTTAAAGTTGATCAGAGTATTATCGGTCCAGTTGTTGGAGTTCACGTTGGTCAGCATACTATGGCAATGATTTGGTGTCGTGACTTAGATTCTTACTTTGATAAGAATGGGCAACCACTCTTAAATATTAATTCTCAAGCAGTCGAAGATTAAAAAAAGCAAGTACTACAAACTTCATGTAGTACTTGCCTTTTTTATTTAATCTGACTTTTTGTAACTTTTTTAATACTTAATTTTCACGTGTAAGTTATCATGCGCAGAAGTATCATATAAAGTCTGCAAATATAACTCATATTGGGGATTTTCTGAAATTAGTCGTTGATAGATTTCAGACTTCTTTAGCTTCTGTAGTTCGTCAAAATTGATATGATTCTTGCCAGTAAAGAAATGATAATTCATTTCGCCAAAAAGACGCCCCATCTGTCGAACGCTCGTTAAATCATCATGATTTCGATACAAGTCTTTTTGCATTAACTCTGCAGAAATAGTCCCTAACTGAATATTTTCTAAATAGTCATGAAAATGAGTTAAAGTCCAATTTAGCTTTTCTTTATCAGTTAGATAGTCTCGCATCTTAAAATGGTGACATGTATAGCTAATTTCTTTTGGAGAAACTTTAACTACCCCATAGACCTGATCATTAGAGCAAAAACTTGCGGTTACAACTTCCATTGCTGGACATGAATTTTGGGGTGGCATGATATTTTGAGCATGAATATGACCAGAAAAGACTAGTTTCACATTATATTGAGCTAATAACTTACGTAATTCTCGATAGTCGTCAACTACATAACCTTTATTTACAGCCGGATTATGTGCATATAGATTATGATGCATACAGAAAATCACGCGTAAGTTATGCTGACTAGCATATTGAAGTTGCTCTTTAATCCACTTTCTTTGCTCTTTTCCTAAAAAAACTGCTGTAGCTGGGGCAGTAGCTGATTCTTCTTTTCCATAATCATTTGAATCCGCTAAAATTAACAAATAATCTGGATTCAGCTGAACACTATAAGCTAAAGAACTACTATCAACACTAACTGCAGTTTCATAAGAAGTTCTAAAAATATTGCGCCACATTCTAGGACTAATTTGCCCAGCATAATATTGCTTTTTACCATGAAATTCTCTTGCCCATCCATCATAAATATCGTGATTTCCAGGGAGAACAAGAAGTTTAGTTTTAGTCAAAGGCTTGAAAATCTCAGCAAATCTCTCAGCTGAAACTCGCTCCCCATTAAAAGTTACATCCCCAGTAACAATAATTGCGGCAGGCTTCTTTTCTTCTGCCATTCTAACAAAAGCACTAAGAGCAGTTTCTTGATAATAAAGATCTTTACCTTGACTAGTTTTTTGCATTTGAGAAAAAGCTTGACCATCATCATGTAAACTATCTGCAATCAGATGGGTATCGCTAATGACCCAGAAGCTCGTTTTTTTGTCTTGCGTTAACATTTTTATCTCTTATTTGCCCAATATTGATAATAATCTGTTCTTAAATTACCATTGTAAAATTTTCGTTTTTTAGTAGCTCTAGCACCAAAGAATTTTTCAAATTGTGGATCTGAAGTTAAATAATACTGACTAAATGAAGATAGCGGACGCAAAGTTTGTCCCATTTCTTCATAAATCTTTTCAGCTGCCTCACGATCTTTCAATCGCTTACCATAAGGTGGATTAGCAATAATTACCCCATTTTCCAAATCAGTCGCAAAGTCTTTTACAGCAACTTGCTTAAACTTAATATCTTGTAATACGCCAGCATTATGAGCATTAACCTTAGCAATTTCTAAAATTGACTGATCAATGTCGCTTGCTAAAATTGGTGCATGTTCTGTCTTTTCCTGCGCCTTAGCTTCATCCACTAATTCTGGATGAAGCTGCTTATTAAACCAGTCAAAATTATCAAAAGCAAACTTTCTCCAAATACCTGGAGCTACATTTTTCGCTTTGAGAGCAGCTTCGATTGCAATCGTACCTGATCCAGTCATGGGATCAATAAAAGGATGAGATCCATCAAATGGTGTTAATTCAATTAATCCAGCTGCGAAATTTTCCTTTAAAGGTGCTCCACCATGTTCTACCCGGTATCCACGTTTAAATAAACTCTGACCAGTTGTATCCAAACTTAACCGTGCTACATCCTTATAAATATGAATATCTAAAGGATACTCAGCGCCACTTTCAGGTAAAAAGCCACGTCTACGATATTGATCGGTCAGCTTATCTACAATTGCTTTTTTAACAATTGATTGCACATCAGGCTCAGAATGCAATTTACTGCGAACGCTTCTTCCCTTCACAGGAAATTGTGCATCCACTGGTAACAATTCGGCCCAATCATAGCTATAAACTTCATCGTACAATTGGTCAAAACTAAATGCCTTGAATTCTTTTAATAAAATTTTGATTCGATCCGCACTTCTAAGCCATAAATTGGTCCTTACGATATCTTTTTGTGTACCTTTAAAAAATACACGCCCATTTTCAGTATTAGTTTCATAGCCTAGATTGTTTAGCTCTTTTGCAACAACGCTTTCAAAGCCAGCGCCCATTGTCGCATATAATGTGTATTCTTTCATTTTTATTCTCTATCTATACTAAATTTTTTTATAAAAAAAGGCTGAGCCAAAGCTCAACCCTAACCTACAAATCTCTATAAGCCACGTTCTGTTCCAATAAGATTTGGTTGAATCTTATCTTCAGCGACCATCTATCTTCATTAAAAATGACTTCGTCTTTAGTTCATTTACTTAGACGAAAGCGCCCCTACCAAATTTGGGTTGCCCGCTTGCAGGGTTTACCTCGTTCCACCAGCAAAGTTTCCCTTGCTGCTTCGTCACTGTGGCACTTTTCAGGATAGTCACACATGTCAAAAAATGATTTAGTGCTTTTTCCGCCGTAACTTGCTAAAAACAAGTCCCCCAGCTTATTGGGCTGAGTACAAAAACTACAAGCATCTCAGCTTGTGCGTGCGTGGACTTTCCTCAGCTAGTATAAGCTAACCGCGATCGCTCGAAATTTGCAATAACAATTATATCATAGTTTTAATTAGCTTGGTAAGTTCTATCTTGTTGATTCATTCTTTGCTCAAGGTTGTAAACTTTACGCTCTAAAGTAGAAATCCGCTGAATCATAGCTACGTTAGTAGTTAATTCAGGAGTTTCTTTTTCTTCATTGGTGCTACTTACTATAGGTTTCTGGATATTATGAGGAGTATATGTCTTAACATCATCCTCAACTTCTTCATTTTTGAAATCTAACTTAGGAGCAGTATTTTGTGTTGATGCTTGTTTTTGTTGAGCTTTTAACTCACTAATTTGTGTCTGCAAATCTTCAATAATTGTCGCAAAAGTACTATAGTCAGAAATAATCGTATCAAGGTATGAATCTACTTCATCTGAATCATACCCCTTCATTTTGGTTCTAAATTGTTTTTTTAAAATACTTTGTGGATTTAGTTGAATATCATTTAAACTTGCCATTTATTTCGTCAAACTCCTTAATTGCAGACTAATGTCTGTCTTTAATTTAGGCGATAAGGTGTTAACTAGTTATTAGCTCAATGGCACTCACCATATCGTATATATTTAGTATAAGTTATAAATTTTCTTCAAGCAATAATAGTCCCTGTTTCTAAAAAATTTCTTATTAAATTAGTCTTATATAAGCTAAAAAATTTACTTTTAAAATCTAATAAAAATTATTTTCTTGTCGATGATTTTCTTCATACTCTTCTGCTGATTCTTGTAAATCATAAAAATCAATTATATCTACTGGGTACTCATGCCCCTCTTGATATTTTTGGATGGCCTCGTAATCATATTTAGGCTTACCAGGATGTTCAGGATCATAAATTAAAACTGCACGGTCGGTATGTTCCAACATGAAACTTTGATAATTTTTTAATTGCGCTGGACTCATATATGGATAATTTGAAGTTGAAGCGGTGAAGTCAACTTGTTCGGTTAAATTTTGATACTTCATCTGATTATTTTCATTCCATCTTTTAGAAAATTCTAAGTAAGGCGTCATCAAAGCCGTGTGAACGCTATATTCATTCTGAAGTTGAATTGCCGCCTCCAGCGCCCATTGTTCAATTCCTAAATTTGCGCCACTAATTATCCAGTCAATTTTTCCTTCTTCAAGTAAACTTTTAAAATAATTAGTTAAAGCATATTTAATTACAGTTAACTTAGGATCCTTATCACTAAAGATACTTAATTCATATGAACGATATCCAGTAACCCATAGACGCTTCATTGATGATCCTTTCTTTCTCTAAAAATGATTTAAAATCTTTGCTATAATGCTAAACAGGAGTGATGTTGATGGTAAAATATCCAACAGGCAGTTTAACACATTATACTAAAGATCAAACTGACCTTCTGCATCCAAGAAAACAAAAGCATCGCAAAGATGTCGTATTTTCTGATCGTGGAATGAACCTGGAGCAACAAATTAATGAATCTAATAAGTATTATCTTCTTGAAGATATTGCTGTAGTTCATAAAAAGCCAACTCCGGTTCAAATTGTCAAAGTAGATTATCCCAAACGTTCTCGAGCAGTCATTAAAGAAGCTTACTTCAGGCAAGCATCTACAACTGACTATAATGGCGTTTATCAAGGTCGATATTTAGATTTTGAAGCTAAAGAAACGAGAAATAAAAGATCTTTTCCTTTGAAAAACTTTCATGAACATCAGATCATCCATCTTGAAAGATGTTTAAAGCAAAAAGGGATTTGTTTTACAATCATCCGTTTTGTAACTCTTAATCGCTATTTCGTAACTCCAGCGAGTTTTGTAATTAAAGCTTGGAAAACACCGCATAAGAGTTCGATGACAATTCAAGAGTTGATTAATAATTCAATTGAAATTAAAAGCGGATTTCGACCAACACTTCCTTACTTGGATGCGATAGATAATTTTATAGATAGGAACAAAAAGAATGGCAGATAACAATCAAAAGCCAACTAATTCTAGAATGGCTAACCTTCACCCCGAAGGTAAACCGCGTAAAAAAATTTGGCTACAAATAATTAAATGGTTCTTTATTGTAGCAATGTTAATCATCGTTTCTGGGGTAGGACTATTTGCGTATTACGCTAAAGACGCTCCTAGCATTTCACAAGCTCAACTTCAAAGCGGCGGAACGAGTAGCCTTTATACTCGAGATGGAAAATTTCTTCTTTCTTTAGGTTCTGAAAAAAGGACTTACGTCAATAATGATGAAATTCCTAAAGAGCTCAAAAATGCTATTGTCTCTGTCGAAGATAGACGTTTTTATAAAGAAGGAATTGGACTTGACCCAATTCGAATTGTTGGCTCTGTCCTAGTTAACGCTAAAAGTAAAGGCGTTGCTGCCGGTGGATCAACTATCACTCAACAATTAGTTAAGCTTTCTGTTTTTTCAACCGCTGCTTCGCAAAGAACCCTTCGAAGAAAAGCCCAAGAAGCATGGCTCTCAATGAAAGTTGAACGAGAATTTAGTAAAGAACAAATTTTAGAGTTCTATATTAATAAGGTATACATGAATTACGGTAACTATGGAATGGGTACTGCAGCAGATTTTTACTATGGCAAGGATCTAAAGGATCTTGACTTAGCACAAACTGCCCTTCTTGCAGGGATGCCTAATGCACCAGTTACCTATGACCCATATGTTTACCCAGAAAAGGCTAAGTATAGAAGAGATATTGTTTTAAGAGCAATGCTTAAAAACGATAAGATTACTAAATCCCAATATACACAAGCTGTTAATGAGCCAATCACTCAAGGATTACAACCTAAGAAGAACAATGCAACTTCAGAACTAAGAAAGGTTGATGATCCATACATTAAAGAAGTAATCAGCGAAGTTAAAAGCAAAGGATTTAATCCTTATAATGACAACTTAAAGATTACTGTTAATATTGATCAAGATGCTCAACAAAAACTTTATGATCTAGTAAACAATGGATCGGTTCCATTTACTAACGATAAGATGCAAGTTGGTGCAACAATTATTGATCCAAGAACTGGACATGTTATTGCCATTATTGGCGGACGCAAGCTCCCCTCTGTTCAATTAGGTTTAAACCGCGCTGTTCAAACTGGCCGTTCAACTGGATCCACTGTTAAACCGGTATTAGACTATGGTCCAGCAATTGAATATCTTAACTGGCCAACTTCTCATATATTAGATGATTCTAAGTATGTTTACCCTGGTACTAATATTCAACTTTATGACTGGGATAATAAATACGAAGGCAAAATGACTATGCGTCATGCTCTAGAACAATCAAGAAACGTTCCTGCAGTTAAAACCTTAAGTAAGGTTGGGGTTGCACGTGCATCACTCTTTGCAAGAAAACTCGGCGTTAACGTTCCTTCTGATTCTGGCTTATCAGTCGCAATCGGGGCTAATGCTTCTTCTCTTCAAATGGCAGGAGCTTTTGGTGCCTTTGCTAATAATGGTGTTTACCATAAGCCACAATTTGTTTCTAAAATTGAAACGCCAGATGGTTTAACTAGAAATTATGATAGCAGTGGTACTAGAGTCATGAAGGAATCAACAGCATATATCATGACTGATATGCTTAAGGGTGTGTTAACTAAAGGTTCTGGTACACAAGCTCGAATTAAAAACTTATATGAAGCGGGTAAAACTGGTACTGTTAAATATTCAGATGAAGAATTGGTAAAATATCCTCAATACAAGAATTCGCCAAAAGATTCATGGTTTGTTGGTTACACTAAACTTTATTCAATGGGGATTTGGACTGGATATGATAATTTGAAAGATGGTACCCCATCAGGCGTTGGCTCTTCTTCAGCTCAACTTCTATATAAGCAAATGATGTCTTATCTCATGACAGACAAAGCTAATAAAGATTGGACAAAGCCAAGCACAGTTGTTAGACGCAGGATTGCAAATGGTACCCAAGATAAAGTAGTTTCTCCTACTGCAAGCAATTCAAGCTGGCAATTATTTGTCAAAGGTCATGCACCCAAAAATCCTTACAGTGAAGTAACCGTCGATAAACGGAAAGATGAAGATGACGACGTTGACACAAGATTTGATACGGAAGATGATACATCATCTAAGGGGCAATCTCATTCTCAAAGTAGCTCTTCATCAAGTCATGCTGAACAACAATCATCAAGTCAAAAGCAGTCATCTACTTCTAATAACAATAATTCAAATAACCAGAATCAAAACAATAATCAGCAGACGGAAAATAAATCTAACAATCAAAATAACAATTCCCAACAAAATACAAATAACCAAAATAATCAAAATCAACAACAAAATCAGGGAAATAATTCCAATAATAATCATTAATTATTGAAATTAAACAAAAGCTCCAGAAGAATCATATCAAATATGACTTCTGGAGCTTTTTTGCATATATTTTAATTCAAAAATCACTTTAAAGGTGGTAAAAAAGAATAAGGATCTTGATCTTTAGTTCTAGCTGGCATTGTATATCGACCAAATAAAATCATTGCATGATGTGTACGAATCCATTCTTCTTTTGGCAGTAACTCTTCAAGACGTTGTTCTACCTCATGCGGAGTAGCTTTTTCTCCCACTATTTTAAATCTTTTAGAAATCCGAGATACATGAGTATCAACTGCAATTGCAGGTATTTTAAAACCTTCTGCCAAAACAACATTAGCCGTTTTCTCACCTACTCCTGGTAGTGTCATTAAAGTCTTTTTATCCTTGGGAATTTCACCATTAAACTTATCTGTAATAATCTGTGCTGTTTCCTTTAAATGCTTAGCCTTTGTACGATACAAACCAATCGTGTGAATATGTGCTTCGATATCTTTAATACTAGCTTGGGCTAAACTAGCACTATCAGGATAGTCACTAAAAAATTTAGGTGTTGTTTTATTAACCATCTTATCAGTAGTTTGTGCACTCATTAAAACCGCACAAAGCAAATGAAACTTTGTATCCCAGTGAAGTTCTCCTTTTGCATCCGGATAAAGAGACAAAATTCTTTTTAAAACTAATCGAGCTTTTTCGTCTGACAATAATTTTTCCATTTAATCACCTAATTTCGTTGAAGGAAGTTTTTAATTTGGTCTGTAGTTGTAAGACCGTGTCGTTGCCAATTTAGTAAAATTCGATCAACATACTTAAAATTATATACCTGCGCTAAAATTGCTTCACGCAGAGCCAATTTAACTATTTCTGGATTGTAATGATCTATATTAAGCCAAGCAGCAATTTCTTGCTTTTCAATTGGACTTAAAAGGCGTCCAAATTCAATCTCGAATTGTCTTACTAATTCTTGCAGTGGATTTACTGATTCTCTTTTTTTTGTTCCTTCTCCTGAGTAAACTTCATCGTAAGCATTCGTATCTCTTTCATCAATAATTGTGTCTAATTTTTGATATAAAGGCTTGAGATCATAAAAATTTGTAATTCGACCTTCACTATCTCTCTTTTGCCCTAATTCAAGCAGTTTTTTATCAATTAAATCCTGAATTAGCTGCGAAACTTCGACTGGCGACAAATTCATTCTTCCTGATAAATCATTATCACTTGGGAAAAAATTATTTGCTTGTTTGAATGATTCTAATTGCAATAAAAGCATTGCTTCAATTTCAGATATTTTTAAAGAGGGATAGTAACGTAAGAGACTATTAGAAATGACTGTAAAGCCTTCATTTTGGATAGCCGCAAAAGACGCCATACACTTTTCCTTTCAAAAAAAGCTGAACTAAAATAGTTCAACTTTTTATATTATATTAAATTATCGATTATGGTTGCATTCTGTTAATTAATCTTGGGAATGGAATAGCTTCACGAATATGATCTAACTTACAAATCCAAGCAATCGTACGTTCAAATCCCATACCAAAGCCAGAGTGAGGAACACCACCAAATTTACGTAAGTCAAGGTACCATTGGTAATCTTCTAAGTTTAGTCCTGCTTCTTCAATTTGCTTTTTCAAAATTTCGTAGTTTCCTTCACGTTCAGAACCACCAAAAATTTCACCGTATCCTTCTGGCGCAATTACGTCAGCACATAAGTATTCTTTAGGATTATCAGGATTCTTCTTCATATAGAAAGGCTTAATTGTGGTTGGATAGTTAACGATGAAGACTGGACGATCAAATTGTTCTGAAATATATCCTTCATCTGGAGCACCAAAGTCGTCACCCCATTTAATATCACGACCAGCTTCTTGAAGCATTTTAATAGCATCATCGTAAGGAAGACGAGTAAAGTTACCTTCAGTAGTTGGACGTAATTTTTCAGGATCTCTACCCAAGATTCTCAATTCATATTCATTGTTTTCAAGAACTTGCTTAACCATATATGCTAAGTATCTTTCTTGAATATCTAAAGATTCATCTTGATGCATCCATGCCATTTCTGGTTCCATCATCCAAAATTCTGTCATATGACGACGGCCTTTAGATTCTTCTGCTCTAAAAGTTGGACCAAAAGTAAAGATCTTGCCGTAAGCCATAGCGCCAGCTTCACCGTATAATTGACCAGATTGTGACAAGTATGCGTCATTGTTAAAGTATTCTACATGGAATAATTGTGTAGTACCTTCTGGAGCTGAATGCATGAAAATAGGCGCGTCAAACTTGATAAAGCCCTCTTTTTCAAAGAAGTCAACAGTAGCTTTAAACATAGTATTTCTAATTTGCATAATAGCAAATGGGCGTTTAGATCTTAACCATAAGTGACGGTTATCAAGTAAGAAATCAACACCATGTTCCTTGTTACCGATTGGGTAGCCCTCGTTATTAGAAACAATTTCTAAATCTGAGATTTGAATTTCATAACCGAAGTGAGAACGCTTATCTTCGTGAACAGTACCAGTAATATAAAAACTAGCTTCTTGACGTAAAGACTTAGCTGCTTCAAAAACTTCTTCAGAAACATCATTCTTACGAACAACACCTTGGAAAAATGCAGTTCCATCACGTAATTGCAAGAAGATAATCTTACCACTTGATCGTTTATCAGTTAACCAAACATGCATCTTAACTTTTTGGTCTACATGTTTAGAAGAATCTTTAATTGAGATTAATTCTGTCATTACTTACCAACCTTTTTAATTAAATTTAATTTTATTATACTAAAAAATTGCCTATTAGTTTAACAAATTTACAAATTGTCCGCATAAGCTAATTCTTTTCCGCTTTTAAAGTTATAAAGGACATAGCCGTAATTGCCATTTTTCTTATGATAAGTCACTTCCCAGACTGGCATCCCTTTATACCAACCTAACTGACATTTAAGATTATCATGTCCAGGATGAGCACTATTAAAAATCTTTAGGATTTGTTCTTCGCTTTTTCCTTTATTTGCTTGATAAAGGTAAGCTTTTTTGCTTTTTGGCAAATAGATGAAGTAATACTTCTTTCCCTTCTTACTAGTCCCGGCTAAACTGTTACTTTCTACACTTCGACTCAAATGATAATTTTTGGTGATTGTAGTAATTGGTGTTTTTTCAAGTGCAATTTCATTAGTTTGTTTTGCTTTATCACTTGCCGGCTTAGTTGCAAAGTAAAATACAAAACACAAACATAAGTATATTACTGCAATAACTCCGACCACAATTCCAGTAATTTTAAGCCCTTTTTTTACATATTTATTCATTCTGCTTACTATTCCTTAAAACATTTAGTAGTTGTTGTTTGCTGACCTTTTTTGCACTCACAGGAAGGCCAGCTAAAAACTGTTCACCATAAGATTTATTCCAAACACGTTGATCTAAAATTATAAAGATGCCATGATCACGTTCATTTCTGATTAAGCGACCACAGCCCTGTCTAAAGCGTAAAATAGCTCGCGGCAGTGTATCAACTTCAAAAATCTTATCAGCACCAACCTGCTTTTTTAAACATTCTGTTCGCAACTTTACTTCTGGTTGATCAGGAGATTCAAACGGTAAGCGCGTAACAATTGCCAAGTCTACCCCGTTATGCTTGAAGTCGATTCCTTCCCAGAAACTATTAGCCCCAAGCAAAACGGCTTTTTCAGCAATTCCAAAACGTTTAGCAATTTTTTCATTTGAACCAGTTAATCCTTGAGCTAAAATTTCATAATCTTTTAAATTATTACTTTCACTTAACTTACTAAAGACATCACGAATAACATCTAAATTTGTAAACAAAACCAAAATATGATTGTAATTCTTAATCTGTGTAAGCAAATTACTAATAAACTCCTCATATTCGGGACTATTTGGATCTTCAGGCGCATCGTTATCAGAGAGAGCATAAACTTTTAAATGCTTCTCCACCTTAAAAGACGGCTTAGCACGATAAGTTAGCGTTTTTTTAGGATCTAAATATAGATTTTTGATTGTATATGAAAAATTATCTTGCTGCGCTAAAGTAGCTGAAATAAACAATTTTTTATCAAAATATTGATATAGTTGTTGCACTTCTTCTTCAGGATCAAGCATTAACCAAGTTAAATTAGTTGATAAAGGATCATCTTCGTTACTGATTTCCAAAACAAATCCTTCGTGATCTAACTTCTGCGGTTCGCTTAGTTGATCCAATAAAAGATAATTCTGCTCTGAATAATAGTCAAGATGGTCTATCTCTTCTTGCAAGTCCCTTATTAAAACATCATCACTAGTCAAAAGATTCTTTTGCTGATGATATAAAAGAAATAATAATTGATTTGTTTCTTGACGAACAATTTCAATATTATCCTGCATTTGACTTAACAACTGTTTAAACTGAGGAACATTTCTAAATAAATCCTGTCCTTGAAAGCCTAAACTAATTGCATTCTGTCTTCTTTCTTCCCGACTTGTAGCAAAATTTCGATTATCATAAAGGGCTTGCTGAACTTTGTTTATCGAATGAATTAAATCCGTAGTATTTTTCTCAAGTTTATCCAAAATTATCTTAAACTCGATATTATTACCGAATCTAACTTTTGCACTGTCTTCTGCATAAAAAAGCAAGTTGCGCAAATGGCTACACATACCCCAAAAGCTTTCAAACTGCAGCGAATCATTTCTTGAACTTGCCACGTTTTCAACAAAACGATGTGCCTCATCAACAACTAAAAATGGATTTTGTCCCCAAATTGAGTCCATATAATGGTTTGCTAAATAAGCATGATTCGTAATTAAAATATCAGCTTGCTCTTGTCTGCTTCGAGCAAGATTCCAAAAATCGTAATCTGCAAATGCAGTTCCAATTCTTGCATCCCCGGGATGCTCAATTGCCGCAAATAATGGCGCTTGATAATTAGTTAACTGCAGTTCATCTAAATCACCAGTTTCAGTTTCAGTGAGCCAAATCAAAATTCCCATTTGTAAAATCAGAGTTTGCTGGATAGCATTATCAGTTTGATATAGTGAATTATAGAAACCATCTAAATCTAAATAGTGACTACTTGACTTAACAATCTGAGCATCTAAATCTAAATGAGTTACTCTTAGAAGCTGCGGTATCTCTTGTTTCAATATTTGTTCTTGCAAGACCTTCGTAGGCGTTGCTACAACCAATTTTCTACCTGAATAAAGCTCATACGCATAAGCCATTAAATAGCTAAAAGTTTTTCCACTTCCATTTGGCGCTTCAACTACTAACGAGTTGTCCGTATCACTATAGACAAATTCATGCAGTCGATTAATTAAACTTACTTGACCACGTCTAAAACGCAAATTTTTCTTAAATAGTTTCTTCTTCTCCTCATCACTTTGAGGAAACTCGCCTTTGCTTACGGCTCCAATATGACGCAAAGGTACAATTTGTTTCTTAAGAATTAAATGCTTTACTTGAATTAAATCTTTGTCTAATGGTCTCTTTGTTTGACGAGCAACTTGTCCTATTTCATAAAAAATATAATCAGTATCTCGCAATAATCCTTTAGATAAAGAAGTTAAAGTATTTAACGTTGCCTGAGGAAGAGCTTCAAGTTTTTTAATAACTTTTAGCAGTAATTTAGCTGTTACTAAAGCATCTGAATCAGCGCGGTGCGGATTTAAATGCTTAATTTTTAAACGAGCAGTTAAGTCACGTAATTTGTAGGATGGAAAAGTTGGAAAAGCAATTTGAGCTAATTCAACTGTATCAATTGCCTTTCCTGTTAATGGCTCTAAGCCAGCATTTACTAATTCATAGTTCAGAAAAGGAAGATCAAAATTAACATTATGTGCAACAAAAATTGTATTCTCTAAGATTTTTCGAATTTTAGGAGCATAGTAATTAAAATCGCGTGCTTGAGCAACATCTCTATTACTAATATGAGTTAAATTTTCAACAGCTTGAGGGATTTCACGATGAGGATTGATTAAGAATGAATATGTTTTGACTACCTTACGCTTTTTGATGATTGCACAACCAAATTGAATAATATGATCGCCTTGATTACGCTGCGTGCCTGTAGTTTCAAGATCGACGACCGCAAAAACATCATCTGTAAAGGCTTTTTTCATAATAATCTCCCTTCTATTCTGTTTCTAGTCTACTGGGACCACTTTCCTTGCGTCAAGCAAAATCAAATATTTTCCAATAACCTTCTTATCATTATTCATTTCATTTAGAGCTTGTTCATATAGCCGTAGCTGTCCGGTATATTTTTGCTTAATTTTTTCAATTGCTTGTTCTTCGTTTGTTTTATCGACAAAATCAGTTTTGTAATCGAATAAAATAAGACCATCTTTTGCTTCAAAATATCCATCCACCGTTCCATGAACTAAAACCTTCGCAGATGGATCAGAAAAGTCATTAAATAATTCACTAGCATTAACGAGACTTGAAAATTGGCTTTCTCTATGTAATTTATCCGGTTGCTTCCAAAATTCTTTAGCAAAATCACTCATTACAAACCAATTTAAAGCTTCTTTAGACAAATGCGGAACCATTAAAGAATTCAGTTTTCCTAATTCAACGAGCTGATCGATTTCTTGATCTAAATTTTCTTGGTCTTTATTACCTTCATAATTATAATATTGCAAAACTAAGTGCATTGCCGTCCCTATTTCAGCACCAGTAAATTTTTGTCCCTCTAAAAAGGTTGGTGTTTCATCAATTGGTTGTAAATAACGATTACTTGAAGATATAAGACGAGAGTTTTCAAGCTCTGTATCTATTGGATCATTAAAGGCTTTTTTAATTTCAGATACAGACTGATAAGCTGTAGTCTTAGTAGCATCTTCAAATGGATACTTAAAGTTGTACAATTCTTTAACTACCTTGTTTACGTTAGAATTTACTTCTTGGCTATCCTCATTTTGATCTTTAATTTTCTCAGGCTCCAAGTCAAGATTGAATTTTAAATAATAGAGCTTATCTTGTTCTTCTAAAGCAGAGGTCATATCTCGAATAGTTTGATCAAATTCATGTTTTTGCTCTAGCTTTGGTCCTAAAAAATCAAGCGGTGATTGAGCATTAATCTTTTTAACTAATGGAATTATATCTTTCTTTTGATCAAGCTCACTCACCCATTTTTTTCGTTTGTTTTCAATTTCGTTCACGCTTGCCACTAAGATCAATTTCTGCTGTGCTCTAGTTAAGCCAACATATAAAATTCTTGCTTCTTCTTCAAGCATTTGTTGTCTTTTTTGAACATCAGCTAATGATTTAACTAAAGAATCAATACGATAATTTTTTTCTTTTATCGTTAAACCTAATTCATTCTGACTAATTGTGAAATTTCCACTTAAGTCTCTAGTCTGATACTGATGTCCTAATCCCATTACAAATACTATGGGAAACTCTAGTCCCTTAGAAGCATGAATAGTCATTAATTTCACTGCATTATCTGCTTTATCGCTTAAGAGAGGTTGAGCTAAATCTTTTTGATTCTTTCTCATTCGCTCAATAAAACTAATGAATTGATACAAGCCTTTAAAACCTGCACTTTCATACGAAGTTGCCCGTTCATACAAAGATTCAAGATTAACTCTACGTTGTTGCCCATTTGGTAAACCAGTGACAATTTCTAAAAGATGTGTTTTTTCGTAAATACTCCAGATCAACTCAGAAATTCGGTGCGTAGCAGCAAATGAGCGAAGAGTTTCAAGCTGCTGTAAAAATTCTTTACATTTCTTTCCTAGAGACGAATTAACTGATGCAAAGCTAGTAAGCGCAGTATAAAAATTGCCAGCTGGAGTTTTAACGCGAATTTGTGCAAGTTCTGGTTCTTTGAAGTTAAATAGGGGTGATCTCATTACAGCTACTAGAGGAATATCTTGCTGAGGGTTATCAATCAACCTTAAGTAATTCATAATCATAATCAACTCAAAAGTTTGAAAATAATTTTGCGCATCAGTAACAAATAAAGGTAAATCAGCTTTGGCAAATTCTTGCATTACCTGCAAGTTATCACTTCTAGTTCTTGTAATAATTGCAATATCTGAATACTCAAGTGGCCTTTTAAGCTGCGTTCTGCGATCCCAAACTTGAAAATTTTCTGCTTTTAATTGCTTAATTCTCGCAATTACCATCTGAACTTCGCTAAAATCCATTTCATCGCCATATTGATCTTCATAAGCCGACTGGGTTTGTTTTTTATCGGTAAAAATATATTCACTTGCTGTCGGCAAATCTGATGGATAATAGCTAGCTCCGAACTGTAATTGGCCTTCTTTTTTATAATCAATACCACCAAAATTAGTTGTCAAAATTGGATTAAATAAGTCATTAACTGTTTTGGTGACCCTTTTGGTTGATCTAAAATTATCAGCTAGGATGATTTTTTCACTATCATTATCTTTACCATAAGTATGATACTTACTCAAAAAGAGGTCTGGCCGTGCTTGCCTAAAGCCATAAATTGACTGCTTGACATCCCCAACCATAAAAAGCGTGTTCTGCCCCTTCTTTTTAATGGCTTTAATGATATTTTCTTGAAGTGCGTTCACATCTTGATATTCATCAATCAAGATCTCGTTAAATTTTTCTTGATAATATTCTTGTGCAATATGTGCATTTGAAGTATCTGTCGTCAAAATACTAAAAGCAAATTGCTCCATATCGCTATAGTCAATCAAATTTTGCTCACGTTTTAATTGACTGAATTTTTGAATCAATTTTTTCTCAGCTGCAACAATTGTTTTAACTATCTTTTCTGACTTTTGCAAAACTGCTATTTGCTCTTTTTCTTCAACCACAAAAAAGCTAGCAAAAATCTTTTTAAGTTGATCGTTCAAGTCTAATTTTAAATCTTGACTATCTTGATATACTTCAATGCTTTCATCTGACCATTTTTTAGACTTTCGGACTGCTTTTTCAAATTTACAATTCATTAAATTAGCACGAATTTCGTTGTACGGTTGGTCAGTATTTAAAGATTCCCAAAAGCTATCTAAACGATTAGAAAAAATGTCATAATTCTCTTTAACTTTAACTAAATCAGAACTATTTATTTCTGGTTCAGCAAGCAGAGCTTCTACTTCTGCTTTTAAATCGGATATTTCTTTAAGTAAAAGAGGCTTTATTTGCTGCTGCCACAAATTAGATCGAATTAAATTATCGCCTACTTCATAGCAAGTCGGCAGATTATCGAGAAACTTCTCATAGTTTGGTTCGGTCGTTGCTGTATTATACAGTTGCAAGAGCAAGTTGCGAGCGCCTTCTGCATCCCGATCCCCTGAGAAATTATCATAAAAATCTTGAAAGTCTTGATTATCTCCTTCAAGATAATCTGCCTCTATCTCACGCAAGGCGCGCTCTTTCAAAAGTTCTGCCTGAGTTTCATCAGTTAAAACACTAAATTGCGGATCAAGGTCAATTACATAGTAAAAACGTCTAATTACATCTAAACAAAAAGAGTCAATCGTAGAAATATTAGCTGTATCGACATCTAATAATTGACTACGTAAAAATTGATTATCAGGTTCAATTTCAAGTTGATCGCTTATCTTTTGTTTGATTCGTTCTTTCATTTCACGTGCTGCGGCCTTAGTGAAAGTAATAATCAGTAAAGATGAGACTGGTGTACCCGACAGAATCTTTTTTAAAACTCGCTCAACTAAAACGGTAGTCTTACCTGAACCAGCAGATGCAGAAACTAAGATATCTTTTCCGGCATCATTAATTGCCTGATCTTGTTCTTTAGTAAAATTTGTCACCTATTCGTCACCATCCAAATCCAGTTTTTCTTTAATTAAGTTTAAAAGCGTCTTCTTATCAATTGCTTTAATCTTATGGTAATTATTTTCTTTTAACATAGCATCAAAGAAGAAAATATCTTTAAAGTCAGAATAAGTTAAGGAACTTTGTTGTCCATAAGTATATGGATCAAGTTTAATCTTACCTGATAAGATTTCACTTCCAGCATTCTTGATTAAGTAAGAGTTATATGCTAACAGCAATTCTAGTTGATCAGGGGTAAAGCTCTGATTTCGTGGCCAGCTAATATCACCATTAACCTTTCTTTTAATGCTGCTATATATTTCCGAAGTAGCTCGATCTTTCTCCATTCCTGGTTCAATTAGGTCCAGAATCTCTTCATCGGCAACTAAAATTCCGTTATACATTAGCTTCTTTGTGCTTTCTTTGAGAAGATCCTTAATTTGATAGTTACTTAGAATCATCTTATCACTACTTAAGCGTTCCAAGCTGCTAGTAATATTTTGATAAAAAGCTCCTAAAACATCTAAGTTTTTACCTTGAGCAAAAAACTTATTATTCTTTTTTAAGACTTCCAAATAAGAAATCATCTGCATTGAAATCCCATTGGCAAAGAGGCCTAAGTCAAATTTCTTCGCAGAAGACTTATAGTCAATTACCTCTCCTAAAACTCGATCATTCACCTTAGCCAGATCAACTCGATCCATTTTTCCTCGTAGATCAACAATCTTCTTTTGATTATTTTCATCTTTCCAGCTATAAGATAGCCCTGTCACTTTTTGATTTTTGCCGAAACTTAATTCCGAATATTGTGGTCTAAAAGTTGTTTTATTTACATTACTATGCCAATAATGGGCAACATTAGATGTAGTTTGGTCTAGCTTATGGAACAAATATTTATTGAATGGATCGTTTAAAAGCTGACGATATCTCCCCTTTTCTTTTAATTCTTCTCGTACTTCAATTAGTAGCTGATTTAACTTACTGTCAGTTAAATCAGCAAAATCCAAGTTTTTTTCCTTAATTTTTTTAACTAAATAGTCAAACGTTTCGTGATAATAATTACCTGCTTGAATTACATCAAGCTCATTTTCAAACCTCTTCTTTAAATGAAGCCCATAATTTAAGAAATATTCAAAAGAATTCTGGTAATAGGTCTCAAGTTGTGAAACTGAAGTCTCTATCCGATCTCCGTATAGTTCTTGGGCCAATTTGGGAGGGAGATTCTCAGGAACATTCTTAAAATTACTTCCTTCAAGCACATTTTGAGCTACTTCGCCTATTTCTTGCTCAGTCAACTCCAAGATAGAATCTACATTAACTTCTTGTTTGCCCTTTAAATAAGTTAAGTAACCTAGACTAGCTTCCGGATTAGTCATAAAAGTTAAAAGATCGCCAGCAGAACTAGGTAAATCATGCTGTGAAAATTCATTTGCCTGAGTTAACCTGAGAAGTTGTTTATAAAAGATAGATGGTTCTAATTGTTCATTTGCCGTATTAATTACAGGATAAGAAATATAAATCTTATCACTAGCTAAACTTAGTGCATTACCAAATTGATAATTCTGATCTAGATTATTAATTTTTTGCTGATCTTCTAAATAGCCACTAGCATTATTTCCATCATTTAGTTGTTCTAAGTTTTCTGAACTAAAGAAACCTGGAATTTTTTCAATCTGCGGCAAATTACTACTTGTTGCCCCAATAATAAATACTTGCTTATAACCTTGTCCTTGAACCATTCCCATTTCAGAGATATTAACTGCATCAAGAGTAGATGGAATTTGTGAAAAATTAGCCTCACTAAATCCGCTAATTAAGAGATCAAAAAATTGTTCTAAAGAAAATTCCTTAGCTACTAATAAGTAGTCCTTTAACAAATCGTTTAAGGTTGACCAAACTTGTTCAGGTTGCTGCGCTAACTGTAAGTCGCCAGCATCATTTGCTTCCTTTCGCCAAGCCTCTAGTCTTTTTGCAACTCGATTTTTAATTAAGAAGTTCCAAAAAATCGTCACTCCAGCTTGCGGATCTTTTTCTGTTTCTATATCTTCAAAAAATTCACTTAGAATACTAATAAAGTATTTACGCAAACGGTCAAGTTCTTCTACCTCTTGCTCTGACTTATCAAGTGCAATTACTTCCGCATCCACAAAACTTTTTAAAGGTTTTTTCCAAAGTTCTCCCTTAATACCATGTGCCAACACAAAGTTTTCAAGTAAATCTACATCATTTTGATAACGCGCTACGCTTTTATACCATTCGGGAATAAAAAGCTGCGTTTTCATTAGAGCAATTACATTATCTGTTTGAAAACCCCGCTTAAAAATTTGCTGGAGATTTTCTACCGCAACGACTAAGGGATGATACTTCATCTCTTTTTGCAGGTCATTGAAGAAAGGAATATTATTTTGACGCAAAATTGGCGTTAAGTAAGTTTCATATTCATTTAGATTTGGCGCTAAAACTAAAAAGTCTTGATAACGATAATTGTTTAAAGCAACTTGCTGGTAGATTGTCCGCGCAACAAAATATGCTTCGGCATATCTAGAATCTGCTTTAACTGGCTGCAAAAACTTACTTAAACTTTCATCAAAACCATTTGTCTTGGTCCAAACTCCATTTAATAGGGAGCTAGGATTAGTTTTAGTAAGTGGAAATTCAGTAGTTTGATAATTTAATTGCTGATTTTGCCAAAAATGCTCTAGTTGTCTAATTGTTCTTTGAACCACATAATCATAGTCTCCTTGTTCCGCTTTACTATCTATTTTGCCAATTTTTGTCTTAAACGCCAAAGTCGTATTCTTAGCTTTTTTTGAAATTAAGCGTACTGAAGTTAATTCTTGCAAGGAAAAATGCGAAAAATCGGAGAAGTAAAATACCATCGTGCTTAAACTATCGCTTTTAGCTAAAAACTCATTAAGCAAGAGCTGCATCTCATCTTTAGTTGCAAATTTTTCAGATAGACGATCAATAAAATCATCATAGATAATTTGCAAATCATGGACTTTATAGCTGGTTTCTTCATTTAATTTTTCATTATCAATGTTTTCTAAGTCAATATTTCCAGCCCGAACCGATAAAATCGCTTCATACATTTGCCTTAAAGCACCAGACGTAATTTGATTTTTATTTTGAAATAGTTTTAATTCGTCCTGATGATCCTTAACAATTTGTTCAAGTAGCATCACACTAGCGGCATCATCCAGAATTTGCGGTAATTTGATTGCTTCATCTTTCAAAAAATACCAGGCTAGTCTTGAAAAAGAAAGAATATGGAGTTTATTAACTGCTACTTGTTTTTTATTTGTTAAAACAGAGAGCTTGCTAAGTGCTCGTACTTCTGTGGTAAACTTAATATGGTTTGGCACGATAATAAAAACATCGTGCGTTTTATCTTGGTAATATGACTTAACAGCTTGATCGATAATCTCATTTTGCAAGTTGTCTACTTGTCTACCAGTAATTACATTAATCATAAGTCTCTAGTCTCCTTAGCAAATATTTTAGCATATGGACAAACGATATAGACTTAATGAAATTTATAATATAGGAACGATAATCGTGAATAAAAAAGTAGAAGTTAAAGCACATGGAAAAGTGATTCTAATTGGTGAACATTCTGTTGTGTATGGATATAATGCACTTGCTTTACCAATCCAAGCCTTAAATATCAGCACAACTGTTGAAGAAACTGCTGGTCCTACATGGATGGATACAAATCACTACCACGGTGCTTTTTTTGTTGCACCAGATGAATATGATGGCATTAAGTACATTGTCAAAACTATGTTGGCTAAAGTTGCTGATGCGCCTGACGTTAAGATTACTTACAGCGGAGAAATTCCAATTGAACGTGGCTTAGGTTCAAGTGCTGTTGTAGCTCTTGGTACAACTAAAGCTTTATCACAATTCTTAAACTTAAATTTGGACCACGATGAGATCATGGAAATTACTAATCATGCGGAAATGATTAACCACGGTAAAGCTTCTGGTCTTGATGCAGCTACCGTTAGTTCAGATTATCTAGTCTTCTTTAATAAACAAGATGGTCCACAACAACTTTCTCAAAAATTAGGCGCTACCCTCTTAATTATGGATACTGGCGAGCTGGGAAATACCAAAGTTGCGGTGCAAGCAGTTAAAAAGCAAATGGATGAAAGTGATCTTAAAAAGAAACAAATTGCTCGTCTTGGTGAGCTTGCTACTGCGACTCAAGAGAATTGGCTCAAGCAAAATGCTGAAGAAATTGGCAAGATTTTTAATGAAGCTCAAAGCATTTTAGCCTCATTCGATCTTTCAACTGAAAAAATTGATAATATTTGTAAAATTGCTAACGACAATGGAGCCTTAGGGACTAAGCTATCTGGCGGCGGCCTTGGCGGAATTGTGATTGCCCTATGTCCTAACCAAGCAACTGCACAAAAAATTGCGCAAAAGTCCCAAGCAAACTTTGATAATTACTGGATTGAGGAAATCTAATGAAAAAAACTGCTCGTGCGCATACTAACATTGCGCTAATCAAATACTGGGGAAAAGCGAATCAAGCCCTGAAAACCCCACTCATGTCTAGTCTATCAATGACCTTAGATGCTTTTTATACTGATACTACTTTTGAACATGATTCTTCATTAACTGAAGATACATTTATTTTAAATGATCAAGAGCAAGGACCTGAAGAAAGTAAACGCGTCTTTAATTATATTCATTTATTACAAGAAAAATTTGGCTTTAATGATCATTTTATAATCAAGTCTACTAACCACGTTCCAACTTCTGCCGGACTTGCTTCGTCAGCATCAGCCTTTGCAGCTTTGGCAACAAGTTTTGCTGCAAGCTATGACTTAGATCTTTCAAGAAAAGATCTTTCGAGATTAGCTCGTCTTGGCTCAGGATCAGCAACCAGATCGATTTATGGAGGCTTTGTCGAATGGCAAAAAGGAATTGATGATGCAAGTTCCTATGCTATTCCAATTGATGAAAATCCAGATCTTGATCTGTCACTCTTAGCACTTGAAGTTGATACAAAACAAAAGAAAATTTCTTCAACGAAAGGGATGAAATTAGCTCAAACTTCTCCTTTCTATCAGCCTTGGTTAGCTAGAAATAAACAAGAAATTGCTGAACTAAAACAAGCGATTAAGGAAAAAGATTTTACTAAAATTGGCAAGCTCAGCGAATTAAGCGCTAATGAAATGCATGCTTGCAACTTAACAGCTAATGAGCCGTTCACATATTTTGAGCCCGAAACAATCAAAGCGATTAAATTAGTAGAAGATTTAAGAAAACAAGGCATTGAATGCTACTATACAATCGATGCTGGTCCAAATGTAAAAATTCTCTGTACCTTAAGAAATAGAAAAGAAATTATTTCAGCTGTTCAGAAATCATTGACTAATGTTAAAATAGTCGTTGCGAGTTTCGGCCCAGGCGTTACTCTGCTTTAGTAATTTGAAAATAAAAAGATTAGAGGAATATTCGTTGATTACAGAACAAGCACCAGGAAAATTGTATATTGCGGGAGAGTATGCAGTTCTTGAGCAAAACTGCCCTGCCATTTTAGTTGCAGTAAATGAATTTGTACGTGTATCTATTGCTAAGAGCACTGGCACTAGTGGTTTAATTCACTCTAAGCAGTATTCTCAAGATTCTATTCACTGGATTCGTAAAGGCAATCAAATGGTAATCGATAATCGTGATAACCCGTTTGAATATATTTTATCTGCGATTAAATTTACAGAACGTTTTTGCTTAGAACAAAAAGTTCCAATGTCTTTATACGACTTACATGTTAATTCTGATCTTGACTCAGCTGATGGTAAGAAGTATGGTCTTGGTTCATCTGCAGCTGTTACAGTTGCAACTGTAAAGGCAATTCTTAATTTTTATGGCTTACATTGTACTAAAGATCTTATCTTTAAGCTTTCAGCTATCTCTCACTATAGTGTTCAAGGAAACGGCTCAGCTGGTGATATTGCCGCCAGTGTCTATGGTGGATGGCTTGCTTATCAAACTTTTGACAAAGTATGGCTTAAGAAAGAATTAGCTACTAAGTCTCTTAGTGAAGTTTTAAATGAAGCTTGGCCGGGTCTAAAAATTCAATTATTAACTCCTCCTGAAGGATTAAATTTAGTAATTGGTTGGAGCCAAAAACCTGCTTCAACTTCACAATTAGTTGATAAGACTAATGCTAAAAAGAAATTTATTAAAACCCAATATGATACTTTCTTAGAGCAATCCAGACAATGCGTTCTTGATATGATTACAGGGTTTAATGAAAAGAATATTGCTTTAATTCAAAAACAAATTCGCCTAAATCGTCAATTGTTAAAGGATTTCGCTACGCTTAATCATATTGCTATCGAAATTCCACGTCTAACGAAATTAATTAATATTGCCGAGCAATTTAATGGTGCTGCTAAGACTTCTGGTGCAGGAAATGGTGATTGCGGCATTGTGATTGCAGATGAACAAACTGATATTGAAGAAATGAAAAATATTTGGCGTGAAAATGGAATTATGCCACTAAACTTTTTAGTTCATTCAATTGCTTAATTAATTTAATACTAGGAAACAATTATGTCACAAAGATCCCAAAGAAAAGAAGAACATCTAGCATTGGCTAAGATGTTTTTTAATAGTAATAAAAATAATGATTTTAATCATATACATCTAATTCGCCCTGCTCTGCCTGAAAGCGCAGTAAGAAAAGAAAGCATTACAACAGAAATGTTTGGCCAAAAGATCAGTGCTCCATTTTTTATCAATGCAATGACAGGTGGCTCAGATGCTTCATATACAATTAATCGACGCCTCGCTAAAGCAGCAGCTAAAGAGAATATTCCCATGGCCTTAGGTTCTGCTAGCATTCTTGAAAAAGAAATTGATCAAATAAAAAGTTTTGAAATTGCTCGGCAAGAAAATCCTGATGGTCTACTTTTTGCTAATGTTAATCCAACTACTAATCCTAAAGTGGCTCAAAAAATTGTCGATGCATTAGATGCCAACGCCCTTCAAATTCACCTTAATAGTGTTCAAGAAGCTGTGATGCCTGAAGGAGACCGAGATTTTCATTGGCTTGATAATCTGAAGGCAATTCGTCAAACAGTCGATGTTCCGATTATTATTAAAGAAGTGGGAATGGGAATTGACCCCGAATCTTTGCGGACTCTCTTGATCAATGACTTTTCAATTATTGACTTAGGTGGTAGTGGTGGAACAAATTTTGCTCAGATTGAAAATGAAAGACGAAAAAACCAAAAACTAATGTTTTTAGAAGACATTGGTCTTTCAACAGTTAAAACTCTGCTTGCTGCACGAACCATTCCGGTTAATAAGACGATTATTGCTGCAGGTGGTATTACCAATGCTTTAGATATTTTCAAGTCCTTAGTTTTAGGTGCACAATATGTTGGGATTGCCAATTATTTCTTACAGTTTGCTAGTCAGGATACCGAATCCTTGATTGTCGCAATTCAAAATCTTAAATACGAATTACGTCTCCTAACTGCCCTATTTGGATTAAAGGATATTGCTGAAGCAGATGAAGTTAAGTATTATCTTGATACCGATTTATATAATTTTACTCGACAAATTTATAATTAAGCTATTTTCTTTAATGACTGCATTGTGCAACCATTTTTTGAAAGCATCGAAAAAAGCTTTTGCATTTTACAAAAGCTTTTTTCTTTTATTCTTTTACTAAGTGAATTTCTCGATCAAATAGATCATGCATCTTTTCATTAAAATTATGTGCAATAAAAACAATGGTTGCCTTACTCTTTAATAAATTATTCAAAATATCCATTGTTGCTTTTTGATCAATTGCACTTGTTCCTTCATCGATCAAAATAATATCGCTATCGTGAACCTTAGCACGAGCCAAAACTATCTTCTGTCTTTGCCCACCAGAAATATTCAATTTATCTAAGTTAAGTTCCTTATCTATTCCCTTATCAAATCTCTTTAGATCCCCGGAAAGATTTACTTCTTTCACAGCCTCAGCTACTTTATTATCTAATTTGTCATTAAACATCGTAATATTATCTAAAATTGAAGCTGGAAAAACTACTGGATCTTGTGGAAGATATCCAATTTTTCTTAAATCCGGAGTAATTTCTTTTCCATTCTTATCTTCAAAGATTACCCTTCCCTTGCTTGGTTTTAATTCACCAAGAATTAGCTTAAACAAAGTTGACTTTCCCGCACCAGAATCACCAGTTAATAAGATCTTTTCCCCTTGCTTAATCTGAAGATCAGGATAAGTTAAACTTTCTCCATTTGGAAATTTTAATCCCAATGATTCTGTTTTAATCGTTGCAGGAGCAACAGAACTGGTTTTACGTGAATGACTTACAGGTGCTGCAGATTCATCTATTTCCTTAACTAGTTTTTTAATTCCTTTCATTTGACCACGGGCATTTGAAATCTGATTAATAGCTTGATTTAAATAAAATCTGAAATTACCAACAACTAAAAGTGCACTAATCTCTAATAAACCATTCTTAACTAAAAGACCCGACAACAAAAAGATAATTAAGCCAAAAATTGCAGAGGCAATACCAGTAATAGCATTAAGCAATTTAGTATAAGTTGTTTGTTTAACATTTGCATCTTCAAGTTTTTTACTTGCTAACTGAGAAACTGAAAATAACTTTGCTCCAGCAGCAAATTGTCTTAATTGCTCTAATCCCTGAAGCCAATCATTCAAAGTATCTAAATAAACTTGATTGTTATCAGAAATAAGTTGATTTGCTTTTTGTAGTGGTTTCTCAATTAGCTTTGGAAGGACTAAAGTAATTGCCACAATTAAGCAAATCGTAAGTAATAAGATCCAATTTAACATAATTAAATATATGATAATTGAAATAATCATAACACTACCATACAGTAAATTAAAAATAGCACCAATGTAGTTTTCATTAACCATTTGTAAGTCATTAGTTAGTCTATTTTGCATTTCAGGAACTTGATGTTTTTTGCCATCATAAAAGTAGTGCTTAACAATCTTATCTCTAACTGAATTATTTAAGTCTTGTGCTTGATAAGTAATCAAATATTGACTGACATTTATAAATACATAGCTTAAAGCAGCAACCACTAAGCTTATTGCTGAAATAATTACAAAATTACGTAAATTACGTGACAGAACAATTGTCGTTTCTAATTGAACTAGTGCTGTATTACCAATTATCGCGATTGGCGTTAAGACAGTAATTACGACAAACAACCAAAACCTAGCTGGTTTAATTTTTATTAATTCCCTAAAATTCATTACCTGTGTCCTCCCTTCTTTTCTAGTTTTATTTCATGATCAAACTTAGCCTTCAATTCTGGTGTAAAATTATGAGCAATCATTAAAACTGTTTGATCTGTCTTTAGCAATCCATCAACAATTTTTTCAGTGGCTTTTTGATCAATCGCACTAGTTACTTCGTCCATCAAAACAAATGGTTGCTGATGAATTTCACTTCTTGCCAAAACCACTTTTTGTCTTTGTCCACCTGATAAGTTTTCATTTTTTAAATCAACAACTGTATTGATCCCAGCAGGCATCTTAGCTAAATCAGTGCTTAGCTGAACTTTGTTAACTACATTAAGTACTTGTTGTTCAAGCTTTTTAGTAAACATCGTAATATTTTCTTTAATTGAAACTGGAAAAACTATTGGATCTTGGGGCAAATAACCTACTGTAGCATTCTCAAGTGGTTGATTATTTTTATCTAGGTAAGTAATAGTTCCGCTTTGTGCCTTCAACTTTCCAAGTAAGACTTTAAACAAGGTAGATTTACCTGTTCCTGAGTCACCAGTCAGTAACACTTTTTCTCCAGCTTTAATTGTAAAATCAGGATAAGAAATAGTTTCACCTTGATCATATGAAATTTTCAGATCTTTTACTGAAACACCATATGCACTTGCTTTAACCGTCCGCTTTTCATTGCGACGTAGTTCAGAAATTTCTTGACGTAATTCTTTTGTTGACTTGATTTGTGTGATTGCACTAGTAATTTCCCAAATAGCTGAGAAAACTGCAAATCCAAATGAGCCAGCAACTGCAAATTCACCAAAAGAAATTGAGCGATTTAAGAATAAAATACCAGCAAAGAAATCCAATCCAATTTGTGCTAAGGCATTTCCCCAACCATTGAAGAGATAAGAAATTGTATTATACTTGCAGCTCTTTTTACTTGCCTTAGTATAGTCATCACTTGCTTGATGAAGTTGTTTTCTTAATCTGCCATAAGCGCTGAAACGTCTTAATTCTTGTAAACCGCCAAGCCAATGTTCAATTACATTAAGTAACTTTTCATTCTTAGCATTAACTTCCTTAGTAGCTTGTGCGGTTTTCTTTTCCATAATCTTTGGAAGGAGAAAATTGATTCCCAATAATATTGCACTAACTAGAACCAAAGTCCAGTTCATCTTTAATAGAATTCCGACTGAAATAAATATTTCAAGAATTCCACTTAAAATTGAAACCCAAGGAGTTAGAAAGTTAGTGGTCAATAATTTTAGATTGTCGGTTAGTTCATTTTGCATTTTAGATACTTTTTCATCATTACTAGAATTATAGTAATGTTTCATAATATCTGACCTAATCTGATGCAAGTAATTCTGCGACTGTCTGGTTAAAGCAATTGTAGCAATTGGCAATAAAACTGCTGCTCCGATCTCCATTGCTGCTTGAACAAATGTCCAATAAATATAACCATTAAAATTTCCTTTAAGTATATTATTCAATGAATTTTTGAATAGATATTCTCCCAGAGCACCAGTAATGGCATAAAGAATATATAATCCAATAATTAAAATCGAACGAGGTATATTGCTTTTAATTAATTCTTTAAATGTCATTCTTTCCCCTCCTCTGATTTATTTATTATTAATTTTACTAATCTTTTTTTAATTTTCAATCATATTTTTCTAAGTGGTTATATTTTTATACTAAGTGGTATTTATTCAGTACTTTCTGCTATGCTATACTAACTTTATCTTGTTAGATCGAGGTGAAAACTAGGTGTTTATTTTAAATAACTTAGGATTAAGCTTAAAACTGAATTATTTTCTTTCAGTTATTAAGCTATATTTAAGAAATGTCCCCAAATTTGATGAAAGTTTGGGGTTTGTTAACTAAATAATAGATAACTTTTCCCTGAACTTTCAAAATACCGTAAAAAATACGTATTAATGAGCTTAATTATCTTTATGAAAGCTAAGCACTAAAAAACAAGGAGTTATAAATGAGTAACAAGAAAAACAAAATCAACAATGCAGAAATCAAAACAAGAGTAGTATTCTATCGCCCCAGTCAATAATTATTAAGATTCAAGAAAAGAGAAATTTATGACTCAAGACATAATTACTACGATCACCACAAAAGATGATTTTAAAAACACCTTCATTAGTGCTCAGATAAAAGCTACTGACAAGGTAATGGTTCATACTGCTTTAAGCAAGTTTTATTATGTGCCTGGTGGACCGGAAAGTTTAGTTCAAGCTTTAGAAGAAACAATAAATCAAGGCACGATCATGATGCCATCGGAAGTCACTACTAATTGTGACCCAGCGGATTGGGAGTATCCTCCTGTTAAACAAGATTTGATTCAATTAGTTCGTGACAATATGCCTCCATATAATCCTGATACCTCTCCAAGCGAAGGTTTAGGCATTACGCCTGAATACTTCAGAACTTTACCTGATGTAGTACGTAGTTGTCATCCCTATCTACCCATTGCTATTTGGGGCAAAGATAAAGTTCAAATTGCTAACAAGCAGCCACTTGATATGCCATATGGCTTGAATAGTCCTTTAGATTATTTATATCAAAATGATGGTAAAATCATTTTTTTAGGAACCGATTATGAAACTTGCACAATTCTACATTACGCTGAATCAACAATTGGTAGAAAAACAGAAACCTGTTCAGCAGCAACTGGAATAGATAAAAATGGGAAGACTATCTGGACTGATTACCAAAATATAGATATGGATTCTTATGATGATTTTAATGATCTAGGACTGGCCTTTGAAAGAAACTTTCCTAATGAATTTAATCAAGTTAAATTAAACAATAGCTTTATTAAGGTTATTAAAATAAAACCACTAATCAATTTTGCTAGAGTGTGGTTTAAGAAAAAAGATAAAAAAATTTGCAATCACTAGAACTTTAACTCCACAAAAAAACTACAGCTCATCATATAAAGAGCTGTAGTTTTTTCATATTAAATTAAACAATCACTGTCATTGTCGCAGCACCAATAATAATAGCTAGTCCAACTAGAGTAACTATCATTTCTTTCTTCGTCTTACTTTCATGTAAGAACCAAATACCAGTTAAGGTTGCCAAAACTACTGAAGTTTGCGACAAAATAAATCCTGTTGCCAAACCGTTCATATCTGGCTGTGCTGAAATCAAGTATGTCAACGCAGCAAAAGCAAAGAAGAAACCGGAAATAATTTGTTTATAAGAAATTCTTTGAGCTAAAGCAATCGCTTGATTTGGATTCTTAACTTTTAAATAAATTGCATAGAAAATTGCGACTAAGCACATTCCAATAGCTTGTGGTAAGAATGCCTTCGAACCATCAATTTTTGCAGCTTGTGGAGCAGCTGAATAAGCCCAGTAGCCAATTTCACCAATTAATAAAACGATGACGGCTTTTCTCAACTTGGCACTGTTTTCATCAGTCTTCTTTTCAGTCCACGTGGTCATCCAAGCCCCTAAGACGATTAAGGCTAAAGCAAGGAAACCAACTAACTTGTCGTTTGTACTTGGCCAATCTCCGAGTGCAAACACACCCCATAGAGAAGTCCCCAACAACTGAAAAGCAGTTGTGATCGGCATCGTACCCGATGAACCAATTAAAGTAAAGGAATGGAAAGTAAGTATTTGTGCACTGGCCCAGCCAATTCCTGAAATAATTGACCAAATCAACGCTGAACCTGTAGGGAGTGCAATTCCTTGCATCAAATTATAAATTACTGCAAAAATAAAAGTTCCAAAAGTTGCTCCAATAATTTGATTTACCGGTTTACCACCAATCTTTGCAGCTATTGTTGGAAATAAGCCCCATCCTATCAGCGGACCTAATCCAACTAAAAGGGCAATTCCCTTCATAGACTAATTCCTCCATTTCTAATTAATTAAAAAGTTACGCCACTCTCTAAAATTACATTAGAATATGGAGTTTCCTCTCCAGTTCTAATAAAGGCCTTTGATGTCTTTAAGTCTTTCTTTAGTTCTGAATGAGGAATAAATTCGATCTCAACGTTAGGAAGAGTCTTTTTAATAGCTTCTAATTGCTTAGGATTTTCAGTTTTAATTTCTTCAGCAATATATATTTTCTGAACTTCTAATTCTTTAAGAACTTCTTCTAAAACATCAATAAATGATGGCAAGCCTGGTCTAACCGATAAATCAATCTTTTCAGTTTCAGCTGGCACAGGAGTTCCTGCATCCCCCACGCCTAACCAATCCATATGTCCCATGTCAGCAATCACTCTAGAAATATTTGAGTTCATTACTCCCGTCTTTTTCATGTTTAGTTAACTCCTTACTAAAATACGTTCTTAATTTAGCATATGGAATTAATTTTACCATGTATCTATTATTTCTAGCTAATTTTATACAAGTAATAATTCTGCGTTTTATTTTATTTTTTCAAAAACTTTGCAAACCATCGGCGCCTGAGGATAAAAAACTTTCCCGTGCTCTTTATATTCTCGTGTAAAAAATTCATCATGAACCTTTCGCCAATAAGCATAGCTTCGATCGCCCTCTCCTTCATGATAGGCATGTTCTTGAGAAATTAAATTATATGAGATGATTTCAGCGCATACATCTTTTATTACGCACACTGGTTTAGCATTACTATCTAAAATAATGCTCCACTCACCTACTTTAGGTAATTTTTCATCTTTACCATACAATTCATAAGCTGAAGTAGTAGCTGTCTTAATCCCTTTATCGACCAAAGAAGCTAACGCATTAGCATCTTTTTGGGTTGCACCAAAGGCCCATGCTTCAACGGGTGTATTTTCATTTATCTTATGTTTTTTACAAAATTGATGCCAAAATGTTTGTATATTCTCATCCATACCTATTTGATCCTTGTTAAAATTTTGGCGCCAATGCTTAAGCCAGTCCGATGTGATTCACTACCCTAATCACGTTCATCATAATTTTCCATGTCGGCTAAAGTATCAGCAGTAAATAATATTTGAGCAAAATCAACTTTCCTAAACTTAGCACAAGCTGCTAAAGCTGAGCATTCCATTTCAACAGTTGATGCGCCTAACTGACGAAATTGCGCAACCTTTTTAGGCGTTTCTCTAAAGAAACCATCGGTTGTCCAAGTAGTGATTTCATCATATTTTAAATTTAATTCAGATAATACGTCTTCTACTTGATTCAAGAAATCACGATCTAAATCAATAAACTGTCCTGGTTCCATGTAATGAAAAGACGTACCCTCATCACGAAGTGCTCTTTTAACTAAAAACATTTCGTTTTCTGGTAAATCATTCAAAGCTCCAGCAGTACCAAACGTTATGACTTTTTCTACACCATAGGCGATTAACCACTCAAGCAATTGTACAGCAGCTGGTGCTCCTAAGGGTGCTTGACACAAAGTGAAAAATTCATTGTCAATTTGAACTTCATAGATTTTTGGGTTAAACGAGCATGTTTCAAATTTGCCTAAAGTACGATGAAGATGTTGATCTAAAAATGCGTTAATTTCTTTTTCTGGCACAAATGCGTAAAGCAATCTTGGATGAAAATGAAACGGTTCTTGATCATGATTTGGTTCAAGAACCGCATGCGGATTTTTGTCAAAATCTAAAATAAATGGTCCTTCATTCATGTATACCCTCTCCCTTAATCAATAAATGGATAGTCTTTATTAAAGTAATAATCAATAAAAAGTTGATGTTGCTTGTTAAAAATCTTTGGTAATTTGTTTTTAGAAAAATACTTCAGGTCAAGAGTTTCAGAGCTGATTCTCCAAATCTAAAACTAAAACAATTTCTTCTCCAATTTTTTCACCATTAGGCACAAAGCCAGCAGCTTTGTATAGTTTTTCAGCAGCAACATTTGTAGGAACATAAGAAAGATATAGTTTCTTTCCTCTTCCTAATGGCATGCTTTTTATATATCTAATAAGGCAAACTAATGCATCTATTCCTAATGCCTGATCTTGATATTTTTGATCAATCATAAAACGCCACAAGCAATAATTATTACGAGCAACTTTTGGTGCACCTTCCCAGTTGCATACATTAAAGTTAATCATTGCAAAGCCAACTAAATTATCTTTTTCATAAATCGCAAAGGTTTCAACCTTTTCACCTTCATTTTGAGTTGCATACGCTTCTAGCAAACTAATCGTATTATCTGCAATATATTCTTTTTGATCTGACTTGACTTTGAGATTTACAACATCCCAAAGATTTTGATTAGTTATCCTTTTTAGCTCCATAATTATCGCCTACCAGCATTATTTCTTAAGACAAATTTTTTATGCCCATTATCATCAATTTCTTGATACTTAAATCCACTTCGCTTAGCCACATTCTGACTAGCAAAGTTCTGCGGATGAGTTCTTAAAATTAAATAATCAAGTCTCAACTGTTCAAATGCATATTTTTTAAGAAATTCAACACACTTAGTCATAATCCCCAAATGCTGAAAATCATTCGACAGCCAATATCCAACTTCACCGGATTTTGAACTTAAGTAATGTAAATCAATCATACCTGCTGGGGTTTCATCAACTAAAATCACCAAATTAAATGCCGTACCATCGACCATTTTCTGTTGAAATTGCTTGATTGAATCTACTTCTTTTTGAACAGAATCAATTTTGTTAGCCCAAACTAGCCATTTAGAAAATTCAACTAGATTTTTTTGAAGTTGATCAAACAAATCTTTCGCTTGCCAAGTTTCAGGTAAAACTAACTTAACACTATGTTTACCAGTTACAAAATTATGTAAAACAAACGGATAATTATGCAATCATCTCACCCCATTTTCATCTTTTATTCTCTAGTTAAATTAAATATTACTTAAATATAATTAATATTTCAATAGATTACTTATAAAATTTTTAACTACAAAAATAAGCAGAGATCTTTTTTAATCTCTGCTATTTTAAAACTATCTACAAAACTAACTCACTTAAAAGAGTCAAAGCCTTCACCAAGATTAAAGAAATCAGGTTGACTTAGCATTACATTATTTTCTAAATCATAACCCCCTTCAGAAAGTAATCTAGCATACAATTTAATACAATTGTATTAAATTGTGATACAATGATAATATAAAGTATTTTATTTGAGGTGATACATATGACAACTACCGTAAGTTTAAGATTACCAGAAGATTTAAAGAAACAAGCAACAGATGTATTCAACGAATACGGTCTCGATTGGTCATCTGCAATGCGAATGATCTTAACTCAAGTCGTAAGTGAAAATGCAATTCCTGTTAATTTACATAGATATTCTGAAATTTCTCCTTCGATGAAATCAAATATTGATAGGTCACTTCAAGAATACAAAGCAGGAAATTATAAAACCACAAACTCAGTAAAAGAGCTATTTGAGGAGTTAGATAAAGACTAATGGCTCAAATTAACTACACTCCTCAATTTAAGCGAGATTATAAGAAGCTTAAAAGAAAACATTATGATTTGAATAAATTAAAAAATGTCATTCAATTACTTATTGACGAAAAATTTAAAATTCTTGTTGATAAATATGATGACCATCAACTAAAAGGTTCTTTAAGGTCACTACGTGCATTACATGTTGAGCATAATAAAGCTGGTAATTGGATTTTAGTTTATAAAATTCATAGCGGCAATTTAGAACTGTTAACCATCGACTTGGTTTCTACTGGTTCCCACGATCATACTTATAGAACATAAAGGAGAGCTTACTCCTTTTTATTTTTCAATTATTTTCTTAACAGCTAGTGCAGTTAAAATTTCTTCCAGTTTCAAATCTACTGGGGTATATTCTGTATCAATACATTCATCCCAATAAATAAAAAAGCAGGTTCATACAAGAATCTGCTTTAATCTTACTAATTACTTATCAAACTTATCCAATCTAGTTTGACTTTGTGCGAATTTTCTTTCTTTTTCAATCCTAGTTAACAAATCTATTCGCTTATCTAATTCATCTTGCTCATAATCAGCCACTAATTCAATAAATGACTCATAATTATCCTTAATTTGTGCTTGTTTTAAAGCTTCCATATAAGCATTTCGACTAATCTTATCTGGTTGAATATTAATTATCAAATAACCATGCTTTACTAATTCAAAATTCATTAAAAGTCGTGCAGTTCGACTATTTCCATCTCTAAAGGGATGAATAGTAACAAACTTCAAATGAAGCATAGCAGCCACTTTAACTGGGTGCTCTTTTCCCTCTACTTCTTGATACCACTGAATTAGTTTTTGCATGTCATTAGGAATATCACTTGGATCCGCATAATGTACTTCTGGTACGCCATTAGGCCATACTTTAATTTGACGATACTGACCAGCCTCTGCTCGTTTAGTAGGATTATCAGAATAAGTTACTAGGCGATTAATATCACGAATAGCAATTTCATCAAGAGGCAATTTTCCAATTGCTAATTCTTGAACATAATCGTAAGCTCTACTCAAATCAAGTGCTGCCAAATGATCTGCGAACGGTTTCCCATGTACTGTTAAACCAGTTTCTAATAAAGCAGCAGTTTCATACTTGGATAAAGAACTTCCTTCAATAGCATTTGATGACCAAATATGATCATATTTTTTATCTTTTTCAATACTTTCTACTTCTTCTTTGGATAAGGGACGAAAGGTATTCATTTTATCACGAAGATCAGTTAATTTAGTATAAATTTGCATTTTATCACCTTAACTCTAAATTAATTGATAATATCTAACATAATTAATAATAAAACAAAACCTAGAAAAAGTGATGATAGGTTATCCTTTTTCAGTAAATAAAATCATCAATTATTCTTGCCTAAAGCTTTTGCTTCTATAACATCATCTTTCCAAATAAAGTTCGCGTAATTTATTTTCTAATTCAGGAGTTACATTTAGAGCATTCCTTAAATATGTTTCGAGATCTCCATATTCTTTTTCAATAGTTAAAAGAACTGTGTCAAAAAGTGAATCAGATGCTGAACTTAAAACTCTCATGTTAGCTCTAAAAGTTAAACTTTTACCAGCTTCTTGAAATTTCTTATCTCTGACTGCACGATATTCAGTCAAAATCTCATTCGACGCTAGATAATCCTGTCGTATTAATTCTAAGTCAACGCCTAAAATATATAAAACAAATAAGGCAACAAATCCGGTCCGATCTTTTCCCTCAGTACAGTGAAAAATAACTGCTCCTTCATCAGTTTCAGACAATATTTTCAATACTTGACGAACAGTTTCTTGATCATGTGCTGCAATAGCATGATCTCTATAATGATCACGCATCATTTTAAATGCAGCATGTGGATTTTCATTATATAATTTTGATTCTTGTTTTAAGTTGTTTTCTCCTCCTAATGTTCCTTCTTCACTGGAAAGAGGCAGAGAAATATTTTGAACGCCGTCAATTTGAGGATCAGGATGCGAAATACTTTCTGCTTTTGAACGTAGGTCAATAATTTTAACAACACCGTAATCCTTTAGAAATTGCCTGTCTTTTGACGACATTTTACTAAGATCACCGGTTCTAAGCAGACGATGCATCTGTATTTTACGATTATTAAAACCAGTTAATCCCCCTAGTTCACGCGGATTAATGGCTGTTGTGATTGGTAATAGATTTGAGTACATATTGTTCCTCTACTATTTGTTATGCTTTCATTCTTCTCAGAAATTCTAACAAAATATCAAAATTGCCATTAATAATCAGATAATAAAAATATATCCAAAGTAACAGGCATACTTAATTTCTTCGAAAAAGCATGATAAGCCAATATTAATAATAATGATTCTAAAATAAGTCGAATGATATTAGCATGTATTTTCAAGGGAAAAACTATAACTAAAATTGGAATAATAATTGCTGCGGATAAATACCATTCTTTTGGAATTTTCTTAAACCAATCCTGGAATAAAAAAAATACGACAGCTGCTAAATAAGGGGAAAATGTATTTACATCTACTTCCATAAAAATCTTCTCCTTAAAAATAAACTTATATAATCTACATATGTCTCTTAAAAGATTCAAAAGCCTGTAAAGCCAACTTTAATCGTGGAATATACCCCAGCCAGTCATAATCATTTCTACCTTTGTTATATTGAAAATTAAATGGCAGAAATGAAACTTCATTATAATTAACTATTATTTGGCTGTCTTTACAAATTAATGGCCATTCTGTATCCGTTAATATTTCCGTAGAATTTTCGGCGATTACTTTTCCAACATTACTATCAAACGCGCAACAACCAGCTAATAAATCAACATTATCAATTCCGAAAATTTTTGCAGCAACTTTATTAGTAATTCTTTCTGTTTCAATCCATGTATCTGGATACGATTCAAAATCTTTACTATTTCTTCCTACAATTCGATATTCATTCTTTAAATTTAATGTTGAAATAAAATTTTTAAATTCAAAATTTCGATTTAACAGTGCAACAATTACTTTATCAAAATCACAATAAAAATAATTAACTTTTCCACTAACATTTTTTAATGCGAACTTTAAAACTTTTCTTCTAGCATCTGCTGCACCATTTGGGAAAATTGTAAGACAATGAAAAGACTTTTCGCTAAGACTACTTTTAATTTCTGATGATGTTACATTACTTATTGTTAAGTAAACCTCATCAAAAATTATTTGTAATTGTTCACAAACATACTCTAAATTTTTTAAAGACACATCGGGATGATGAACTGTCGATAATAAAATCTTTTTCATTTAGCATTACGCATCCTTTTCAATTGCCTTCTCAAAAGCCGGTGCAATCAAACTTTCTTCTAACTCCATATCAACTGGCTTATATTCCGTATCAATGCATTCGTCCCAATATTCAGTATGTTTCTTATCAATATAGCTTTCTGATTCTTCAACGGCATTTCCGCCTTCTCCTTGAACTGAATACCAGTAAAAATAGGTATATCCATCTGGATTTTTCTCTTTAAAGACGCTTTCCACGTACATTTTTTCACCAGTCATTGTAGCTACAGTATCAGTGTGATGTTCATTTAGAAAGTCCATCCATTCTTGCGCTTTAGCTTCTTTTCCCTTTCTAATTCTAAAACGAGTAAGTTCTACTTTAGTCATCAGTAATTATCTTCTTTCCATGCACATATTTTCTTTTCGCATTAATCGCCATTTTCTTAACAATATCTTCACCAAGATCACTACCAAGCATTTCAGATATTCCTAATAGAAAAATGGCTACATCTGCTAATTCTTCATTGATATTTTCTTGGTCCTCTTTAAGCCAAGCTTGAAACAGTTCATTTACTTCGCCATACAACAAAAGAATTTCAAACTTAACATCAGTAGTATTAAAATTATGTTTTTTCTTATTTTCAATAACGGCTTTTTGTAATTTTTTCGTATCTATAATCATAATTTCGAACCTTAATATTTACTATTGAATTTTTTCTCTATTATTTCTTTTACATTAGGATCAAGCAGTGAAATAGAATTTAATTTTACATATATAACTTGCAACAACGACTTCAGATTATTAAATCGATAGTATTCTAAAAGTTCATCTGAATAAGGATTAAAAGCAAATGATTTTATCCAATTAATAAAACTATAAGAGTTAATTTTATTTTCTTTAATACCATTTACAAATACATCAGCTAAACGATATTCTTCCCCGTCAATAAAACGTCTATCGACTTTATTCAACATTTCTTTAACCGCTAATAAAAAAGCATTTACCATTTTTTGATCAAAATTATCACAAAGTATGCTATCTGCTAATGCATCTGAACAATGTGCTATTGCATGCACCCAACCATATTTTTTTGAAAAACCAGTAAAATCATGCTCATTAGCCAAATAATTGATTAAATCTTCAAATACTTGTTGCTCTTCATTCTTATTTAAAACCTGATAATAACGAGAATGTTTATCATTATTTGTTCGAATAATTAAATCCCATAATAAGCATGTAAAAGATCTAGTTAACGTTGCCACTTTCTTTTCGTTAATTCGATAATATAGAAGATTTTTCTTCTGAAGTTGATCAATCAAATATTTAACTTGGTCAAAAGTAAATTTTCCTTCGAAAAATGAACTTCCAAAACTATTACAAACTAAATTATCACGAATTTTGCTTTCAGGATTTCCGATATTATCAAGTAGCCACTCTACCTCTTCGTCAGAATATGTTGCCTTTGGATCTTCAAGTTTTATCTTAAATTTTTCTATATCCATACTTACTTCATCTCCATCGTATCCTGCGAAAATTCTATTGGATACTCATTAGACCACTTTTCAACCACAGTTTTTACTACTTTAAAACCATATTTTTCATACAATGTTTTTGCTGCCAAGTTGTCAGTAAATACTTCTAGCTTTATTGGTCTTTCTAATTGCTTTAAAGCAAACTCCATTAGTTTCTTTCCGACTCCGTGCTTTTGAAAAGTTTGGATCTACATATAAAAACGATAATTCATGTGATCGTAACCCGACAAATCCGACCATTTTTTCTTCCTTAATTGCGACATAAATTTTGCATTTTAACAAATACCCTAAATATGGGGCATCCCTCAATTGAATAAACACTTGCTCCATATTGGCTGTCTTTAATTCCTGCATGCGTGCCCTATCCATCACATGACACAATTGGTCAAAATCAGAATTTTCATACTTTCTAATAAGCATTAGATATTAAAAGTCACTCCTAGCAAAATAAGCAGTACAATTGCCCAAACAAATCCTACCATCAAACCCAAAATCCAAGCCAGCCACTTTTTCATCTTTTGACTTAATAACATTGCAGCCAAGACAAACATTGCACTTTCAGAGATAATTACTGGATAAGTAACCCAAGATTTTAAATTAAAAATTGGGAAAAGAAAACTAATAATTGTCGAAATAATAACTACAATAGCAGGTACTTTTATAGAAGTATTTTCATTAAATGAAACTACAAAGCCAATAATAATTGCAATAAATAAAGGTGAGATATTAATAAAAGACATTACATTTTCTTGCATGTACACTTCCTCCAAATTCTTTTATTAAAATAATATCTAATACTATTTTAATTTTCAACAGAATATGCTATATTATTTTCATCAAAGAAGAAACGACTTAAATGAAGTCACTTTGATGGGGTCTAGAAAGGTATATTTATGTCACTAAAGTTTGCTAACAAAAAGAAGCTAGCACTTTATGTCTTTTTGGCCTGCATAAGTGCTTGTGGTAATGTCGTTATCGCTTATGTCACGAAGATTATGCTTAACAGCGCTCAATATCATCGTGGCTCATTAAAACAGTTAATTCTTATTGCTGCGCTGGGAGCAGTATCACTCATCATTATTATGTTTCTTAATTTTGCTTATAGATATTTACGTTCCGATATTACACGTGATATCAACTTGAATTTAAAAGAGAAAACTATCACTTATTTAATTGCTCAACAAAATGATTCACAAAAAGACGGTCTAAATTTAATGACCAATGATCTAAAGCAAATCGAATCACTAAAAATTACGAATGAATTAATGATTATTTCTGAGATTGCTGCTTTTGCAATTTCAATTTTTGTCGGTTTGATCAATTCCTGGCTTCTAACTATCATTTTCGTTATTGCTACAATTATTCCTGGTTTTATTCAAAAGTTTTTCATTAAGGATATTCAAAATAAATCTGCTATCTGGGAAAAGCAAAACGCTGAATATACTCAGGCTACAGTTGATGCAATTAATGGATCAAAAACGGCCATGTTGTATGATGCACAAGTTCCTGTTATTTCTTATGTCATCAAGCAGGCAAAACAAATGGAAAATGCATTACGCAGTCTTAACTACACTCAAGGTGCCATTTCTACGCTAATTATTACCATTGCTGATATCTTCAGCTTTATTATTCCATTCTTAGTAGGTGCCATTTTAATGTTTAATGGTCAAATTGGAGCTGGTACTTTAGTAATGATCGTGCAGCTATCCAACGATTTCATTAATCCAATTACAATGATTCTTGATCAGCTTAATCAAATTCGATCTACTAAGCCTATTTGGGATAAAGTTCAAAAAGCAATCAACTTTAATAATAAAAATGAAACTGCTACAAATCTATCTTTTAATCAGTTATCAGTTGAGAAATTAACATATACAATTGATGATAAAACTATCCTAAAGAACGTAAGCTTCACTGTTAATGCTAAAGAAAAAGTCCTTCTAATGGCGCCAAGTGGTTTTGGAAAAACAACTTTACTCCGACTTTTAGTAGGTCAATTAAAGCCAACAAGTGGTTCTATTATAATTGACCAACAGAATTTAACTGGCAATTGGCAGAAATCGCACGATTACTTTAGCTATATCAATCAAAAGCCGTTCATGTTTGACCGCAGTCTACTTTTTAATCTAACTTTAGGTAAAAAGTATTCCAAAGAGGAATTAAAGAATGCTATTAAATTAGCTGGTCTAACAGAATTAGTCAAAGAAAAAGGACTTGACTACCAGGTTGGTCAGACTGGTAATAGTCTCTCTGGTGGTCAAATCCAAAGAATCGAAATTGCCAGATCTATCTTAGCAAAGCGTCCAATTTTGCTAGCTGATGAAGCAACGAGTGCTTTAGATAATGAACTATCACTACAAATTCATCAGACTTTGCTGAAAAATTCAAATTTTGCAGTAATTGAAGTTGCTCATAAGATCTCCGACCAGGAAAAAGAAATGTTTGATAGGATTATTGACTTGAGCAAATAAAAAACATTGGTCCAGTATCAGGATCAATGTTTTTTACTACCTTCAATTATTTTCTTACAACTTTATAACGTTTTGATCTATCTTCTGGCTTTCCATTATTAGCTGGATAACCAATTGGCAAAAGTACAGAAGTTTCGCAGCCTTCATCCATTCCCAACTCTTTTTGAATTTCAGGGAATTTGTTCAGCGCAATTGCTCCGCCCATTACGTAAACAGAAGCTAACCCCAACTCGAAAGCTTCAACCATCACATTTTCTGCTGCTACAGAAGCATCTCTTTCACCAAATTGACTATCTTTTTTAGTATTGATCATAAAGACAAGCGGTGCATTATAACAAGAATTGTTAGTATTATCTTCAATTTTCTTAAGAAGTTCTTGATCCGTAATTACGCTCAACTCCATAACATCAGTTTGATGCAGTGCACACGGCGCAGCTTGAAAAGCATCGATTAACTTTTGAATCTTTTCTTCATCAACTTTTTCATTAGTATATTCTCTAACTGCTCTTCTTTCAAAAATTGCGTTCATTGTCTACTCCTTAAATGAATATTTTTAATAAATCGCTTTCACAAATTTATTCTATTACACTAATATTTAATAAGCAATTTTTCAAATCTCAACAATCTGGTCAAAATCAGCCTTATTTTCATTATGAAGTTGATGACTAACAAAAATTACAGTTACATCATCTAGCCCTAAAAAAGTATTCTCCACTTTAAGCGCTGTTTTCTTATCTAAATTACTAGTACTTTCATCAAGTAAAAATAGTTTTCTCTTTCTCAATAACCCTCTCGCCAAAGCAAGTCGCTGTTTTTGTCCACCAGAAAAATTGTTGCCATTTTCATTTATTTCTGTATCTAGTCCATCAGGTAAGTTACTTATTGTTTCCCATAAATTAGCCTTTTTGAGTGCATCGATTATTTCAATATCCGTAAAATGCTCTCCTAAGGTCAGGTTATAGCGCACAGTATCATTGAATAAATATGGCGTTTGCTCCACATAAAGTAAAATTTTCTGGAGAGCACTATACTTTATTCGATTTAATTCTACTTTATTTAGCTGAATCTCACCGGTATAACTTCTTATTTGTCCAGAAATAATTTTCATGAAAGTAGTTTTACCACTACCTGATTTACCATAAATCCCTACTTTTTGATTTTTGCAAATACGTAGATTTATCGGACGAGTAAACACTTCTCTATCTTGATACTTCTTTTGTAAGTTAATTACTTCTAAAGAATTAAACTTATTTTCAGTAAAATCTTGTCCCTCTTCTTTATAGTTCTTTTTCTCAGTTAAATGATACTTATCAAAAATTGGTTCTAAAGCTGTCATTTCAGTCCATATTGGTGCAATCACAGCTAAAGAATTAAACACATTATAAGCCAAGTTTCCAGACGAACCTATTACACCTATTGAGATTATCTTTTCAAGTGCTAAATAGCCTGTCCATGCTTGAATTCCAACTTGACCTAAAATATTAGAAAAACCTGCAATATTATTTGCAATTGATTGATACTTTGCTTGCTTAACTTTTTTATTCATTAAAAGAAAGACTGCTTTAGTAATTCTAGTCTCCAGCTGATTTTCAACCCCAAAAATTGAAAAGGTATTAAATCCCCGCAAGCTATCATTAATTACGTTCAACAACTTTCCATTAGCCTTAGTCGTTGAAAGACTGGCACTGGCAAGCCTTTTATGAATAAGTTGCGGCAAAAATACTGTTAAGAGAGAAACTAAAGCAATAATTGGAATAAAGGTCCATGAAAATTTAGCTAAAGCAATCATTGAAAACAAGGGATCTGTAATAATTTGTACACTCTGCAAAATATTATAAAAGCCATCATTTTCTACCGTAGTCACGTCATTAGTTAACCAAGAGGCATAGACTCCTGTGTCCTGCTTATTAAAATCTTCAATTGATTTTCCTGACAATTGACGGATAATATCTTTTCTCAAGTCTAAGCTTAAAAGTTGCACTGTCTTAGCCATCTGAATTTGCATTAACACTAAGAAAACAGACAAAATTGCAAACACTACAATATCAATTATTACCCAATTAAAGAAGCCATGAAATTCTAACTTAATTAAGGCGTTAAAAATATTTACGTTAATTAAAGCGTGCGTCACTCTTAGAGCCGAAGTAATAATAGTTAAAACAATTACAACTCCTACTGCTCCCGGTCTTTTTCTTAAATAATGAAATAAGTAATTCATTTTGTTCACCTCGTTGCAGTTATTATTGAACAAGGTAAATAAGAAAAGATTTCTTTGTCGTAATAGAAATTGTATTGTCGTATACGCACATTTAGCTATTTAAATGAGGTAAAACAGAAACGAAATCTTTCCATCCTGCTTTTTCAAGAACATCACTAATAACTTTTACTTCATCTGCATTTTTATTAAAAACTGCTTGATAATAATTTTTAAGTATTTTAACTAACAGCAATTCCGAAGCATTTGAAAGTTTAGAAATATATTGGAGTGGTTGTTTTATTAATTCAGGTGTGTTGTGCTCATAACACTTATCTAAAAAATTAATACAAATGCCCCCTAAGATCTCCTGCGTTTTTATTGGTAACTCAGCTGGCTGGTGATACTTAGCCAAAATTGCATTTACTAAAAAACTAAGCTCATCTATATCGTAAACACGAATTGTTTCTCTAAACAACTGCAGTGAATTTTCATTCCAATTATTATCTTGAAAAACAAACTTCTTTAGATCATTTTTTAATTCAGCTGGAATATCAGCTGCTTTTGTTAAATAAACATTCAAAACCAAGTCAATTTGCAGCTGATAATACTTCTTTTGTCTCGAATCCGGTAATTGATCAATATCTTTTTTGATTGTCAAAAGTTCTTGCTTGTCTTTCTTCTCATACGCATCCCCTATTTCTTTTAGAAAATCTCTCTTTTCCTGTGAATTAAAATTAGAAAAATGAACAAAGAAAGCTGAGCTATCAATATGATGTCTGTTGAGAATAGCGATCAATTCATCCGCACTAATTTGATGAATGTTTCGTTCCACTTTTGAATAATAAGACGTTGAAACAATGTCAGCTGCCATCTCTGTTTGAGTTAAACCAAGGGATTGTCTTGTTTGTTTTAACAACTCGCCAATAGTCATTACATGCCCACCTCGTCCTCTATTTTCTACAATTATAATCGATTTTTTATCAGCTTAAATAATTTTTATCTGAAAAATATTTTAAAAACTATTTCATTTTACTAAAAATATTGGGATAATATAAGTCAAAATTAAGAAAAGGAGTTAAAGTATTATGTTAATGCGAATTTTACTAATTGTTTTGGTGATTTTAGTTTTAGTTCTATTAGCTTTAAGCTTTCATATTGTTCCGCAAAACTATGAAGGTTTAGTTGAAACTTTAGGTAAGTATTCACGAACTGTAAAAGCAGGCTTTGTGATGATTTTTCCTGGAGTTCAAAGAATTAGAAAAGTGTCGCTAGCTCTTCAACCTTTAGAAATTTCTAAATACCGAATTATTACTAAAGATAACGCTGAAATTACTACTAGTCTGACTTTAAACTATCTTGTCACTGACTCTTATAAGTACTTCTACAACAACACTGATTCTGTTGAATCAATGGTGCAATTAATTCGTGGGCACCTTCGTGATATTATTGGCCGAATGGAATTAAACGAAGCTCTAGGTTCAACTAGTCAGATTAACGCACAACTTGCCGAAGCAATTGGCGATTTGACTGACATTTATGGTATTCGCGTTGTTCGTGTCAATGTTGACGAATTGCTTCCTAGTCCTGAAATTCAAAAGGCAATGGATAAGCAATTAACGGCTGATCGTGAAAAAACAGCGGCAATTGCACGTGCTGAAGGTGAAGCCAGAAATATCGAATTAACTACTAAGGCGAAAAATGATGCCTTAGTTGCTACAGCCAAAGCGAATGCAGAAGCAATCAAAACTCAAGCTGATGCCGATGCTTACAGAATTAAGAAATTACAAGAATCACTTGATAGCGCTGGCGAGGGCTACTTTAGAAATCAAAGTCTTGATAGCTTCAACCAACTTGCTCAGGGTCCTAACAATTTAATCGTTGTTGATAAGGATGAAATTAGCAATTTAGGAAAAATTCCAGCTGCTAAAAAAATCTGGGACCAAAGCAAAAAAGAAGATTAAGAAAACAAAGACTTCTAACTTTTTTGAGCTAGAGGCCTTTTATCTTATAAAGATGTATTTAACTTGGAAAGGAAAACAGAATGAAAATCAACCGCAAAGAATTAAGAAAAATTGCTTGCAAGCAGCTTAAAGGCAACTGGCTATGGGTAATTGGATTGTTAATCATTCCTGGAATTATTAATTTATTTCTCGAATATATAACTAATTATGTCTGGACCGGTAGTTTGAATACTAATAATCTTTCTCTTATTTCATGGTGGCAAGGCTTAGGCTGGAGCATATTCACTATAATTACCGCCTTAATTGCTACGATGATTGCCTGGGGAGTTCAATATGCAACGTTAGCTTTTAGAGATACAGGTAAAAAGCCAAATGTTTTTAAAGCAATGTTTTCTAGTTTTACTAATGGCTATTTCTTTAAAACATTCCTAACTAGCTTACTAACTACTCTATTTACTTTCTTCTGGGGACTTTTATTAATAGTTCCAGGCATTATTAAAAGTTTTTCCTACGCAATGACGCCTTACATTATGAAAGATATGATTGATTCAAAACACGAAATGACTGCAACAGAAGCAATCAGTGAGTCACGCAAGATCATGAAAGGTAATAAAACCACTTTATTCATCATTTGGTTAACTTTCAATATTTGGTATTTTATTATTGGTTTAGCTGGAATAGCTATTGCTTTTCTTTACCTGAAACCATTTAATAAACCATTAGCTGATCTCATCTTCCAAGCATTGATTGCATATTTAATTGCAATTATTCTAATCGCTATCATCAACTTTCTACTTTCCCTTTACCTTCAACCGTATTATCGTCAAACTGTTGCCAACTTTTACCGCAACTTAGTAGGCGATAAATATCTTAGAAAAGATAATAATTAAATAAGATGGCAAAAATACGATCTAAGACTCAATGCCCTAGATCGTATTTCTTCTTTTGTCATCAAACAGCCGTCCATTTCTTATTGTGAAAATGAGTAAACAAATTCTTATTTTCTCTTAAAAGTTGCACAATTCCCTGCTTATCTATTAATTCTATTTGATTATCCTTTAAAAACTGTATAATTGTAGCAAGCTTTTGATAGTCAGTATTCCCTAAAGACAATATGTATTTCTGTCCATCTTTTGTATCAAGATATAAGTTAAGATAATCTGGGTTAAAATCAACAAGACTGATTCTGATATTTTTCTTATATACAATTTCCGCATTTCCAATATTAGCTAGTTTTATCACTTGCTCATCTTTTTTATGTAAGCCTAAAAGCTGCATTAACTTAATACCATCATTATTGCTATAAGAAGTAATCTTTACTTCTTCCTTATTAATCCTCCAATAAGAATTGAAATATGTCGGTAAAGTAATAAAAATTCTAGAGTTAAGACAATTATAAATACCCACCAAGGCAAATAGCTAAAGCCAGTAACAAATAATGAAAGTATAACAATTGCAGCTGCTCCAATTAAAACACGGCTAATTTTTACCGGTTTACCAATAACGATTTCATTTATATTTTTCATTTCAATCGCCTTCTTTTATTATCATTTATATTATCAAGCGCTTTCAAGAAAATACTACTATAATAAATAATCAAGGAGTTAATTATGGAAAAAGTTAGCTTAACCCAATTTACAGAAAACTCATTAAAAGGAATTTGGCAACAAGGCTTCTCAGCCGATCAGCCTGAATGGACCAAATTTAATGCACCATACTTTAACGATTATCAGAAATTTAGTGATTTTGAATCATTCAAGGACAGCACCATTGCCAAATTTTTATTAAGTGAAGATTGTCGCTGCATTATAGTTAACAAGCAGCCAATCGGTATGGTTTCAAAAGATTGGATTGATGAACAAACGCGCTGGCTTGAAATCGGAATTGTAATCTATGATTCAAGCAAATGGAGTGGTGGCTATGGCACAACTGCGCTACGAATTTGGATTAATCACATTTTTCAAAATACTGATAAGTTGGAACACATTGGATTAACAACCTGGTCTGGTAATCCCTCGATGATGCGTGTTGCAGAAAAACTCGGATTTCAAAAAGAAGCTCAAATCAGAAAAGTACGGTATTACAATGGTAAATATTATGACTCTATGAAATATGGGATTTTAAGGGATGAATGGGAAAATGTCTGTAAGAATTAAAAAGATCAAAGATAATCAATATCATGTTTGGTGCGATGAACAAAACATAGGTACTATTACTACTTATCATAATGAATTTCATAATAAGTATCTTTACCTAGAATTTAACCTGAGCAAATACCCTATTTACTTTCCATTTAGTGAAATCAAACAAATCGAAGGTAAATCACTTCAAGTAATGACTGATTCAACTAATACTGATTTAGTCCACTTATTGCTTCAAAATGGATTTAAATGTAAACGTCATTGTTATACTCCAAAAGTAACTAAAAACGATTTGAGGGTAAAACTAAATTCTAATTGTTCTCTGTATACCTTTGATATTAACAATAAAAAATATGACATACTTTGTCATCTACTATATAAATATTACCAAGCAATGCATCAATCCGTATCTCCGCTAACTGTTTCTGAGAATACTTTTGTTAAAGAAGTTCCGACCCAAACTGGCTACTATAGTACAAATGAAGATGGGAAAATTGAAAACCTAATTTTTACTGAGAAAAACGAGATAGCTTATATTTGTTCATTCAGTGAAAAATCTTGCAATCTATTCATTCAAGCTATTTTAAGTAAAATGTTTAGTAAATATTCTGCGATTTTCTTTGAAGCAGACGACACAGATTGGTCTGCAACTAAGTTACTTGATTGCTTTAATGTCGATAAAGAAAATAGTTTTAATACTTATATTTATATATGAAAAAAGCCATCGCAAAAGCGATGGTTTTATTTTGAATTAATTTCTTTTCTTAATACCCAATCCAAAGAAGCTAACTAAGCCAGTTAAAGCTAATCCTAACCAAGAAATCCAGGATACATCTTCTGCCCCTGCCTTTGGCAATGAAGCTTTCTTAGATTCATTTCTATTAAGACTCTTACTTCTTGTTAATGTAGCCAAGCTAGAATTTTTGCCTACAGGTTCATTTACGACTTTAAGTGTATTTTCCTCTCTCTTAGCTTTTGAAAATACATAAATAATCTTCGTACTCTCTTCTGATTTCTTAGCCTGTTCTTGTTCAGAAGTCTTAGTCTCATCTGCTTTATTTACTAACTTATCAGTTTTATCTAAAATCTGACTATTTTTCTCACCTAAATCATTATTTGTCGTACCTTGCTTTGATACTTGCGTTTCTTGCTTTAACTTATTCAACAATTCATCTAATTGTGGCTTAGTTAGATAAAACTTACGATTTAATTCAGGAGCAAGAATTAGTTTACCAGCTGCAGTTTGATCTTTGAAATAATCTACGAATAAGTCAGTATCAATTCCTACATCAGCCACCTTTTTTGCACCCTTAAATTCAGCAGTTGAATCTACTAAATAGTTGCTTGTAATAACTCGATAAGTCTTGTTTAAATCAAATTGCTTACCATTGCCGTCTAACATAACAGCTACTTTTTGCGGATGAGATGGATCATCAGTATCTGTATATGCATAGCGCATCCCGCCAACGAGGTAGTAACGTTCACCGTTTTTAACGTATTGTGAATTCAAAACATCGTAAATTTGTTTTCCTGTTAAATTAAATACTTGAATTTGATTATTAAATGGCTGTACAGCTTGAGCTGATTTCCATTTTATTGATCCGTCGTTTTCAATATTTAAGTTGCTTCGAACGCCGCCTCCATTAGTGATAGCAAAGTCAGCTTGGATTCCCTTCTTCCTAGCTTCAAAAAGTTGAGCATCAACGACTAAATCACCAACTGCATTTTCTTTATTATCATTGAGAGTGGTACTAATTTCAGTACCAGGGGTCGTTTTACCAATTACAGAATTTGTAATCTTGCTAGTACGATTTTCTGCGTCTTTAATAATTGCTTCGACTTTAGGATCAGCCTTAGTAAATTTATCTTCTTTTGGTGACATTACAGGATAAACATGAGTTATCAAGCTACCATTAACAAAATCATTTGTCTTAGGATCAATATAACCAATTGCGTCATCATAAGCCATTGAAAATTTATTGGCTTGAACAATTTTAGTTCTACCAACTGTACCATTTGCATATTGGTGTGAATGGGCAGCAACATATAAATCTACAGAATTATTGGGATCGATTTGATACAGCTTCTTCAAAATGTCGACTGCTTCTCCACTAGTTTTACCTTTATATGTTGAAACACCAGTATGGGCTAAAACAACAATCGCATTTACACCTTGATTTTGCAAAATACGATCATACTTTGCAATTGTTTCAGCTGGATCTAGAATTTGATAATCTTTTAAATTTTTAGCGAAAGTAAGTTTAGGCATATCAGCAGTTACAACACCAATAAAGCCAACCTTACTTGACTTATTGCCAGCTTTTACCTCTTTTGTCAAATATGGCTGCCAATTAAATGGCACAGTTTGATCTTTTTTATTAACTACATTAGAAATAACAATCTGTAAATTTGAATTTTCATGGGGATAGTTCTGCTCTTCTTGGTTAAATTGACCTTTTTGGGGAGCTTTACCTTCCACAATGCGGTCAAATTCACCTAATCCCTCATCAAATTCATGGTTACCCAGAGTACCAATATTAACGTTCATTGCCTTCAAAGATTTCATCGTCGGTTCATCTTGGAGTAGTGATGACGTCGCTGGAGAAGCACCTACCATGTCTCCCGCTTCAACTCTAAATGTGTTACCTTCGGGATTTTTTTCTTTAAAATCACTTTCCGCATTGTTCAAGTAACTACTTAAGCGTGCCACATTTCCAGCATTATAATGCATTCCTCGTCCAACATATGCTTTCCCAGTGGTATCAATATTTCCATGTAAATCATTAATACCTAACACTTGAACTGGGATATCATCCTTATAATTAGCAGGATTGGCCCATTGATCATTGTTCGGCTTTTTAGCATTATCTTGATTCGTCGTAACCCTTACTTCACTGCTTTGCTGAACTTGCCTTGGTTGAACGACTTCATCAGCTTTAACTGAACCATTATTTACTAAAAACAAGCTCATTAAAGCAGCACTAGCTAAACTACCAACTAAAACACGACGATGATTTTTCATTTCTTTCTCCTCTAAAACAATCAACATTAGCTTTTATACGTTCAAGTATATTCTTAATCATTACTACGTCAATGCTGAAATTGTTCGTTATTTTCGGTTAATATGTATATAGCTAGTTATCAGTAGCCCAAAAATATTTTTATTTACGAATAATTGAGTCTCACTTGCAAAAAATGTTATTCAAGCTAGTTCTCAAAAAGAAAAGAACCAAATTTTAGAACATTATTTAAATGAAGCAATCAATCCTAACGATGAATTAATTAACTTCGGCATTTATCCAGACAGTAAAATTCAACTATCTTACGTTCAAGTTTCAATAGCAGTCGCTTTATTAATTAACAGTCGTTCTTTAGACTTCATTGTTACTGGCTGCTCATCTGGTCAAGGGATGATGCTGGCTTGCAATACTTTCCCCAATGTTCAATGTGGCTATCTTCCTACCCCACAAGATGCTTTTCTATTCAGCCATATTAATAATGGAAATGTAGCTTCTTTCCCTCTAGGCCTAAATTGGGGTTGGAGCGGAGAAATTAATTTGGCGGAAACTATGAAATCCCTCTTTAAGCTGCCTTGGGGCACTGGCTATCCACCCTCTCAAGCATCCCGAAAAATGAAAAACACTACAGAAGTAAAAGAACTTAACCAGCTCAATAAAAAATCTATAATTTCTATTCTCCCTTCTGTTGATCCTGATCTACTAATTCCTATCTTAAAGTACAAACCAGTTTATGATTTTATTATCCAAAATGGTACAAATCATGAACTAGTTGATTTGATTAAGAAATTAAGGTACGACTATTTCAATTAGATATAAATAAAGACCATGTTTTTCAGGCGTGGTCTTTATTTTTACTATAATTTTTCATTTTAATCATCAGGATGCAAACTATACAGCTGCGGATTATTTTTCAAATAAAGCTGAGTATTATCAATCATTAATCCCTTAGTTTTCAAATTCACGTACATTTCATAAAAGTCTTCTGGGCCTTCTTCATAAAAAGGTACAGGTGGATGACATAAATATTCATATACCTTTGAATCTTTAAAACGCTTTTCAGCTTCTTCCACTGATATGTGTTCGTTTCCAGCAATTAACTTAGATACTACATTAGTAATTCCAACAATGTATTCTTGTTCATTATTATCTGTTTGTTTCATCTATGACACCATAAAAAAACCACTAAAACAAACCTGTTTTAGTGGTTTTAAAATTACTTCTTATCTTTCTTCTTTTTGCTCTTTACTTCCGGTTCCTTTTCATCATTAATGACATTTGGAGTTTGACCACCATCTTTTTTAGACTTATCAAGCCCTTCACCCGGTCTTTTTGGTGTCTTTTTTGGATCTGGAACAGTCGCAAATTTATCGAGCATTTGTTGTAAGTTATTAGGATTGTTAAAAGTTAGTCCCATGGTTATCATCCTTTTCTTTTTCTATGATTATAAAACGGAATTGACCAACTGACAAATGTTTACCGAAAAAATTTACTTAACCTTAAGAGCCTTGCTATAGTCAACTTCTCTTAAAACCTTGGCAAAATAAAAAGCGGTATTTTTCAACACCGCTTCTCTCGTCTATTCAAATTTCAAAATATCATCAACTGGATATCTAACCGACTTCAATTCTTCCGCACTCTTATCAGGTTTACCAATCGCAATACCCATCACAGGAACATATTGTGCTGGATCAAGTCCCATTACGCTGGCAGCTTTTTTAGCATCATAACCAGCCATTGCATTTGTTTCATAGCCGTGTGCTCGAGCAACCAGCATCAACTGCATGGCAGCAAGGGAAGAATCAACCATTGCATCAGCAGTAAGCATTGTCTTATCCGCATGTTCATACAATGGTAAAAAAGTATTGTAGACCTTGTCTAATTCTTCTTTGGAAATTCTCTTTTCTTCATACATATGATCCCACAGAGCACGATACTTCTTAAAAGCTAAAGTATTGCCAAAGATTTGAATAATTGCACTTGAAGTATCAATTTGCGGATTATTAAATGGCATGTAAAATTCATGCAACTTCTTCTTGCCTTCGTCAGTGTCTACTACGATGAACTGCCAAGCTTGCAAATTACATGCAGATGGTGCAGTAATTGTTTCTTTGATCATTTCTCTAAGTTCTTCGCGAGGAATTTTTACATCCTTATCAAAGTGACGAACTGAATGACGATTAAGTAATACGTCCCCAAAATTATTGTTTTCAAATTGTGTCATCAAATTTGCCTCCTATATATTAGCGCTTACATATATAATTATAGACTAAAACTACCTCAGCGCACATAAAAACGGATATAGTTTAATCGCTATATCCGTTTAATTTCATTTTTAATCTTTATTCTAATCCCAGAATTGATTTTGCAGCACGTCTGCCTTGGTGAATAACACCACCAACAGCTGTACCAGAACCAGGATAATACGATCCAATCCAACCACCTGCATTTAATCCTGCTGCATACAAACCAGTAATCGGTTGCTGATAAATATCAAGAACATTACATTTCTTGTTAATCTTTAAACCACCTATTGCTCCAAGATTTCCAGGAGTATTCTTATATGCATAATACGGACCTGAAAATGGCTTTACTCCCATCGTTCTGTCATATTCTGGATCAATACCTTTCGCTGCATTTCTATTCCATGTATTTACACTTTTTACTAAATTATTTACTGGTACATCAATCAAAGATGACAGTTCCTTAAGAGAAGATGCTTTAATTACTAAACCATTTTTTACATCTGTATCTAATGATTCAGTACTCCATGGAGAAGCTTTTTCGGAAATTGATGTTTGTCCAAAAATTTGATAAGTAGGCTTATTAAGTTGCTTTTCTTGATTAAAAATTGCTCTAAATCCATATGCATATGTTGAGTCTTCATTAACAAATCTTAAACCTTTACCATTTACAAAAATTGACGGAATAGTTGGCAATCGGTCATCTGTTCCGTTTCCAGTTCTAGCATCAAAATCAATTGTTCCGCCAAAACCAGTAACAGCAGCTCCTAATGACATTCCCATAACAATTCCATCACCTCTATCTGTCTGGACTGACCAACAATGATGTGCTTTTACATCTTCATAATGTTGAGGACTTAAATCTTTAGCTAGTTCAAGATTCTGATCAATAGAAGCTGTAGCAAGGATCACACCTCTTCTTGCTTTTAAATATTTAAGTTTCCGAGAATGATCTTCCGTAACCACTCCCAATACTTTATGTCTGTCATTAGAAACAATAAGCCCTACTACTGCAGTATTATATGTAAAACGTGCGCCTTGTTTTTTTGAATAATTCAGTAAAGCTTGAGTTAAAATAATTCCATTTCCTCCAGCTCCACCACCTTCGTATACATGAATTCGATCGGCAAAATTTTCTTTAGCATAGGGAATTTCAGTATGTCCATACACACTAGTCCACTTAATTCCCATCTTGCTAAGCCATTCAATATTTTTAGGTGAATTTTGGGTGAAATCATGAACTAATTCTTGATAAACTCGTCCTTCACCTGCCTTCATATATTCTTTTTCATGATTTTCTGGTGTATCATTTTGATATTTAGTATATTTTTTCTGCCATTTATCACCAGCAGCTTGAATAACACCACCAGAATAATTTGTTGTTCCTCCAGCTATACCCTGCTTCTCAATAACCATTACTGAAGCATTATTTTCTGCTGCTGTAGCAGCTGCTGATAATCCTGCACCACCTGCTCCAACAACGACAATATCATATGTATCATCATATTTAACTATCTCTTTTTCAGTAGTTAATTTATTAATAAGAGGAAAATTTGCTGGTTTAGGAATTCCATTATATTCCGAATGTGAATCATTTTGAGATGCACCTGTTATTGCATCTGTATTCACTTTTATCAATCCAGCTTCATTTGCAGCTTTAATAGCTGCTTTTCTAAAAGCTCCAGTGGAAATTGAAGCTCCTGATATTGCATCAACTTCTACTGAACCCTTCTGGTTTGCTTTTCTAAGCCATTTTTTAATTCCAACTGCTCCAATAGTATTTTCAGCAATATCTTTTGCCCATACTTTTTTTAGCTTTTCATTATCTTTATCTACATCAATAACGGCTTCTATTTCATTATGAAATCCTTTTTCCCTTGCACTAAATTGAACCATTTTATTACCTTCTTATAAAAAACAATTGATATCGTTTACATTTTTATTATAAGAAGTATATAGTTATAAGTGAAATTAATATCTGTTATTAGTAATAAGAATAGGTTATATCAAATATGGATATAAAAAAATTGACAATCTTTATTAACTTAGCTGAAACTAGAAGTTTCTCAAAAACCGCTATAAATATGCATGTAACCCAACCAACCGTTACTCATACTATCAAATCAATCGAATCAGAAATTGGCACTCAATTGTTTAATACTAATAAACACTATGTAACAATAACTGAAAATGGAAAAACTTTCTATCACGATATTAAACCATTAATTAATAATTACTACTCCGCCTTACAAAATATTAAAAAGAAGAATTTAAATGCAGCAAGTCAAATAACAATAGGATACTCATATACTCCATTTAACCAGACATATCTTCCAATTTGGATAAATAATTTTCATAAAATTAATCCTAATATTAAATTTAATTTAACCGACCTAAATCATAATGATTTTAAACAAGATCTTATATCAAATAATTTAGATCTTGTCATTACGACTGGAAGAGACGCACAAGGTTTAAGTAATATAAAAAGAACCATTTTATTCTCTGAATATTTTAAAGCCATTGTGCCCAACGATAATATTCTTTCTAAAAGAAAAATTTTAAATATCAATGATTTTACAAATCAAAATATGCTTTTTCTGGATAATACTTGGGCAGCAATAGATCTTATCAGCCTTCAAAATAAAATCAAAAATTCGGTTTCAAATATAAACATAACTTACGCAAATGATATTTCTGCTTTAGACTTACTTATTAAATCACAACAAGGAATTGCATTAGGGTTATATTGTCTTTACCCAGAATTAGAAGGAAACTCATGTTATATACCTTTGAATTGGAAGTCAAAAGTAGAACTTGCCATTCTAACTTCTAAAACAAACAGAAAAAAGGCAGTTAATAGTTTTATAAAATCAATCGTAGCTTATACTCATAACATAACATTTAATAAAAATTAGCCTAAAAAGGCAAAAAGTCTAGAACTCATGAAATCATGTTAGTTCTAGACTTTTTATCTTATTTTTCTATAAATACACCTTGAGAACTGGCCTTTAATTGCTCAATTCTATCATCTAAGCCAGCTTTTCTTAAACTAGCAATAAACTCTTCAGTCCTGCTATGTTCAATAGTTGTCATTACTGTAGATCCAGCACCGCTCAAATAAGTAGCAAAGGCTTCATGCTGATGCGCAATTTTTCTAATTTTTACTAATTCGGGCACTAACTTTTGTCGATATGGTTCATGAAATTCATCTGCTTCAATCAGTCTCTTAGCTGTTCCATAATCCTGTAAAGCTAAGCTAGCGGTTAAAGTTCCTAAAATGCTGCTTGCATGTGTTGCATTCTTAAAAGGCAGCTTTTCAGGTAAAGCATTTCTTGAAGCCTTCGTATCTAGCTCATAATTAGGAATATAAGCAAGAAAGTCAAATGGAATCAACGGTAATTCTTGAAAATAATATTGATCTTCTATCTTACTTGCAACTACCATTCCGCCTAAGATAGCTGGCATGACATTATCGGGATGCCCTTCAATCTTTGCCGCAATTTTACATTTATCTTGCTGACTTAAATTAAGATTGGCTAGTTGATTCGCAAGCTCAATTCCAGCCACAATGGCTGTTGAACTACTACCTAAGCCTCGACTTAAGGGAATTTGACTCTTAACTGATAAACGATGCGGTGTTAATTTAGGAGCAAGTTCTAAAGCAGTTTTAACAATTAAATTACTCTCATCATGACTTATTCCACTCATATCATGCTCAACAAACCATTTATCGCTTGTTTCTAGTACATCTAACTCTAAGAACATCGACACGGCGGTTCCTAAACAATCAAATCCAGGTCCCATATTTGCTGATGTCGCAGGTACAAAAATTTTCATTTTCTATCCTTAATAAACTTCATACAAACTATAAACTTTAATATCTTTTTCTTTCAAAGAGCTAAAAAATTTAGTTTTTTGATCAGCGGTTACATTACCTGTTAAATAGTAGCCATATTGGTCATCATTCAAAAAATCAGCCTCTTCAATTTGATACCTATTCATTAAATTGCCTACTACTTCGTTTTGAGAATGATCAATCTTAAACCAATACTGTCTAGTAAAGATATCCTTAACGCTCGCAGAGGTAGAATTCCAATCAGTTTTAAAAGGTGCTTCATTTTTAACTGCAGCCACTAAATCATTGATAACGCTATTAGCGGTTGGTAGTTTTCCAGCACCCGGGCCATAATAAAAGGATTTTCCAATTGCATAGCTTTCTATTTCGATACCATTAAATTCATTCTTAGTTTGTCCCAACATACTATTCTCTGGAACTAGCATCGGCATTACAACTGGATAATAAGTACTATTTTGAGTTTCAAGCTTAGCAATAAGTTTCAATGTGTAGTCAAACTTTTTAATTACTGCTAGTTCTTTCTGATTTATCTCGGTAATACCAATTCTTTTAATTTGATTAAGCTTTAAATTAATACCAAAAGCTAGTCGTCCTAGAATAATTAGCTTATATGCCGCATCTTTTCCACTAACATCATTAGTTGGATCAGCTTCTGCAAAGCCTAGTTTTTGTGCCTCACTCAAAGCCTGTTCATATGACCAATTATTATCTGCCATCTGAGTCAGGATGTAATTGCTAGTACCATTAACAATACCAGAAATTTGTTTAATCTGATCTCCAACATAGTTTTGATTCAGGACCCTTAAAATTGGAATTCCACCAGCAACACTTGCTTCGTAGAACAGGCGACCTTGATGCTCGTTAGCGATTGCCATTAATTCAGGTCCAAAACTAGCAACTAAATCCTTATTAGCTGTAATTACCGTACACCCTTGCCTTAAAAGTTCTGATATATATTCTTTAGCTGGGTGAAGACCACCCATAACCTCAATAACAACTTCAATATCTTGATCTTGACTAATTTGCTCAAAGTCTGTAGTTAGATTTAAATCTGGGTATAAACTACGATACTTATCAATATTTCTTACCAATACCTTAGATACTTTAAATTCTGTGTCAGTAATTTGGCTTATTTTTTCTTTACTATGTTTTAAAATATCAATCACACCGGAGCCAACTGTACCTAATCCGAGCATTGCAACTTCAATGGTTTTCATTTTAAAGGCCTCTTTAATAATTTTTTTATTTTTGATTGTATCATAGTAGTTAAACAGGTTACAATGATAAGAACAAACATGTTTTAAGAAGGAGTAATTTATGCAATATCGTAGTACACGCGCTAACTTAAATTATCAATTAGATGCTCCCGCAGCTATTATTCAAGGATTATCACCAGAAGGTGGTCTTTTTGTTCCAACTACTTTTCCTAAGCCAATTTTTGATTTAGAACAATTTAAAAATATGTCCTACCAAGAAATGGCTAAAAAAGTTTTAGCAACCTTCTTTGATGATTTCTCAGATGAACAACTTACTCAAATTGTAGGCGAATCTTATGGTAATCAATGGGATGATAAAGAAGTTGTCAAAATTACTAAACATGCAAACAATTATTATCTAGAACTCTTCCATGGTCCAACGCTTGCCTTTAAAGATATCGCCTTACAAGTACTTCCTCGTTTAATGCATACAGCTATCAAAATCAAACAAAATGATTCTGATATCATTATTCTAACTGCTACTTCAGGAGACACTGGCGGTGCAGCAATGAGTGGTTTTAAAGGTCAAGACCATACTCACGTTATTGTCTTCTACCCTTACGGCGGTGTAAGTCCCGTACAATTAAGACAAATGCTAGGTCTTAAAGGCGGTAACTTAACTGCGATTGCCATTAAAGGTAACTTTGATGATGCTCAAACTAACGTGAAGAAAATTTTTAATAATCAAGCTTTAGTTAAAAAATTAAAACTAAACAAATTGCAATTTTCTTCCGCTAATTCAATGAATATTGGCCGCTTAATCCCGCAAATTGTCTATTATTTTTATAGTTATGTTCAACTAGTTAAAAATGGTCAAATTTCAGCTGGACAAGAAATTAATTTTTCCGTTCCAACTGGGAACTTTGGCGATATTCTTGCGGGCTACTATGCTAGAAAATTAGGGCTACCAATTCATAAACTTATTTGTGCTTCTGATCAAAATAATGTTTTGACTGATTTCTTTGAAACTGGTACTTATGATCGTCAACGTAAGTTTTACTTAACTAACTCCCCTGCCATGGATATCTTAGTTTCAAGTAATTTAGAGCGATTATTGTTTGACCTTTATGATGAAAACGCTGATGAACTATCAAAATTAATGAATAAATTAAGCAAGGAAGGAAAATATACAATCAGTCCAGCTGTTAAGGAAAAATTAGCTCAGTTATTTGCAGCTGGTTTTGCTACAGAGGATGAAGTTGAAACTGAAATTAAACGTATCTATGAAAAAGATCATTACACACTCGATCCACATACAGCAGTTGCCTCTTTTGTAACTAAAAAGTATCAAGAAATTAGTCTTGATCAAACACCAACTGTGATCGTTTCAACTGCTAGCCCATATAAGTTCCCTGAAACAGTCTTTCATGCACTTACTGGTAAAGAAGTAAAAGAAAAAGGCGTTCCTGCTATTAAAGAATTGAATAGCTTCTTAAAAGAAGACTTAAGCGGGAATGTAAACAATTTGATTCAAACTGGTAATTATCAAGAGCAAATAATTGATGCTAGCGAAATGGAAAATGCTTTACTTAATATTTTAGATATCTAAAAAAGGAATGAGTTTTTAACTCATTCCTTTTTATAACCAATCATTAGCAACTAGCTTTTCAGCAATTTGAACAGTATTTCCAGCTGCACCTTTTAATAAATTATCTGCTACAACCCACATATTAAAGGCACCGGCTGTTTCTAAATCTGGCCTAATTCGACCAACAAAAGTATCGTTAGATCCAACTGCATTTAATGGTTGAGGATACTCTTGTTTTCTAAAATCATTCTGTACTTGAACTCCTGGGAAGTCTTTTAAAACCTTCTCTAGATCAGATACAGTAGCATTTTTATCTGCCAATTCAAAATAAACACTTTCTCCATGCGCAATTTCAACGGGAACACGAACACAAGTAGCAGTTACTTTAATATCAGCTGCATCCATATCGTTTAAGAGAATCTTCTTAGTTTCGTGAATCATCTTCCATTCTTCATGACTATAACCATCATCTTCAAAAACATCGATTTGGGGCAATAAGTTAAAGGCTAAAGGATAATGCTTTTTATCTCCTGCTGTAGGCAAAACTTGGGCATCTTCCTTAATATCACGCCCTGCCATATAGTCTTTAGCTTCTTTGAATAACTCTTCTAAAGCTGCGTGCCCAGCACCAGAAGCTGCTTGATAAGTTGATACAATTACTCGCTTCAGGCCAAATTTATCCATCATTGGCTTTAAGGCCATTACCATTTGAATTGTAGAACAATTTGGATTAGCAATAATACCATGATGATTTTTAATTTCTTCACCATTAACTTCAGGAACAACTAATGGAACATCAGGATCCATTCTAAATGCACTAGTATTATCAATGCAAACACTGCCCCTCTTAACAGCTTCAGGCAAAAACTTTTTAGAAACTGCTCCACCAGCAGAAGATAAAACTATGTCAACGCCGGAAAATGATTCTGGTTTAGTTTCTTCAACTTCAACTTCTTGATTATGGAATTTTAATTTCTTGCCAGCAGATCTTTTAGAAGCTAGAAATTTAACTTTTTTAACTGGAACAGTGGACTGTTCAAGTTGCTTGATCATTCGCTGTCCCACTAACCCAGTTGCACCTAAGATAGCAACCGTAAATTCTTTTTTCATAATATGTCCTCATTTCTTTTATTTGTAGGTTATAATGATGCATAATATAAGTCAACTAGAATTTTTCAAGGAAGGATAACTAATCCGTATGAAAGTAGCTAAATTCGGTGGCAGCTCCGTTGCTTCAGGTGCAAAAATTGCTCAAGTAATTAACATTTTAAATAACGACAATAAACGCCAAGTCGTAGTCGTTTCCGCCCCAGGAAAAAGAAGTAAATCAGATACCAAGGTTACTGATCTTCTAATCAAGTACGCCAATCTTACCCTTCGTAAGCAAAATTGTGAAAAAATTCAAGCACAAATTTATGCTCGTTATGCTGAAATTGGAAAATATTTTGACTTGAGTATGCAGGGACTTAACGAAATCAAAGCTTTAATTAATGATCTTCCTACTCATACTTTTCCTAATCGTGATTATTTGATGGCAGCATTTAAAGCTCACGGCGAATTTTTAAATGCTAAACTCTTAACAATGATTATGAAAAAACAAGGATTTAAGGTGCGACTTCTAACACCAAGACAAGCTGGTTTAGTTGTAACCGGCAGTCCAAATGATGCTTCTGTCAACCCTGAAACTTATGTTAATCTCCGTAACCTTGAACTCGACCCCACTGAAAAAATTATCTTTCCTGGATTTTATGGTATTTCACCTTCTGGAAATATTGCCACTTTTTCACGTGGTGGTTCAGACATTACTGGAGCTATTTTAGCCCGCGGTTTTACTGCGGAATTATATGAGAATTTTACTGATGTTGATGCTATTTTTTCAGCTAATCCTGCTATCGTTTCTCACCCCCAGCCAATCAGTAAAATGACCTACCGTGAAATGCGAGAACTGTCTTATGCAGGCTTTTCTGTCTTTCACGATGAAGCTTTAATTCCTGCTATTCAAGCACAGATCCCAGTTAATGTGAAAAATACTCAGCATCCCGAAAGACCCGGAACAATGATCGTACCTGAGACCAACTTTAAAGCTCAACATACAATTACGGGCATCGCTGGCGGTAAAAACTTTGCAGCCCTTTATTTACACAAATATTTATTAAATAAAGGAGCTGGTTTCACTTTAAAGATTTTACAAATTCTTGATCAACATAAAGTTGCCTATGAACATATGCCCTCAGGAATTGACGATATTACAATTATTTTCAAAAAAGAAGATCTCAATGCCGAACTAATTGATCAAATTTGCAATGAAATTCAAGTTTCGCTTAATCCTGATCAAATGCAGTGGATCGATGACTATGCAATTACAATGGTGGTTGGTGAAGGAATGCGTGACAAACTTAGCCTATGTGCAAGTATCCTTTATCCTTTAGGTCAAAAGAACATTTCAATTCAGATGATTAATCAAGGTGCATCTCAAATTTCAATCATGATCGGAACTAGACGAGGCGACGCCGAAGAAGTTATTCGAACTATTTATCAGACTTTTTTTAATTAGCAATAATATCAAAAAAGAGCGGTGATTAATCTCATCGCTCTTTTCGTTATGTCTTTTACCAAATAGTAATTCTGTCTTCTGGATCAAGCCACATCCCATCTTTTGGAGTAACATTGTAAGCTTCATAAAATTCATCCTGATTTTGAGCTGGGATATTCACTCTAGTTGGCTGCGGAGCATGAACATCAGATTGTACTTCGGCAGTAATTGCTTCAGGACGTTGCTTTTGCATCCAGCTTTTAGCATAAGTTTCAAAGAGATCTTTCATCTCTCCTCCTTCTGCTTTGTTAGCTGCAATTGCACAAGAAAGTCCACTTAAGTCAGCAATATTTTCAGAAACGACTTGCTTACCATTTAACTTAACTGGGCCATATTGTAAGCCATCAAAGATATCAGCAACTGCCTTGGTCCGCTTATTAAATTCTTCAAAGTCTTCTTTGGTCCACCAGTTCTTCATGTTGCCTTTTTCATCGAATTGCGCACCATTATTATCAAAAGCATGAGAAACCTCATGGCCAATTGTTGCACCAATTCCGCCATAGTTAGCAGCCCGAGATTGTTTTGCATCATAAAATGGAGCTTGCAAGATTCCTGCTGGGAAGGTTAAGTCATTCTTATAAGGATCGTAGCAAGCGTTGTTCAAATTGCCTGGCATTTCCCAAATACTTTTATCAGGCTTTTTATTTAATCTTTGAAGAATATCTTTAATTCTTTCTTGATTAATCAAAACATGGTTTTCATATAAGGTCTTATTTGGATCGACAACTAGATTATCAAAAAGAGCCCTATTCTTTTCTGGATAACCTACCTTTAACTTTAAAGCCTTTAATTTGATAATAGCCTGCTTTTTAGTATCTTCTGAAAGCCAAGAATTATTTTGAATTCTTTGTTCGTAAACCTTAAGCATCTTTTTAATCATACTAATTACGTCAGCTTTGGCTTCATCACCGAGATAGGTCTTACCATAGTAAATTCCAATCACTTCATCAAAAGCAGCATTAGCTAGCCGATAAGCATGCTTATCTTGAGATGGTAGTTCTGGGACACCGTAAACTGCTTGTCTAAATGGAAAGGCGGCCTCTCTAAAATCCTGAGATAAGTAAGTTGCACTTTTATTGATGAATTTAATAATCATCCAGCCCTTAAATTCTTCAAATTCACTTTCATTCAAGAAGTCGTTAATATGTTTAAAGTAGCGTGGTTCTGCAACAATAACTTTGGCTGGCATTTCAGGCAAGAGCTGCTTTAAGAACGAATTAATATCAAATTGATCAAATTTTGCCTCAAAGTCAGACAAACTAGCTGGATTATACATTGCCACTTCATCAGCCCATTCTTCTGTTGACTTCAAAATCTTAGAAAGTTTTTTATCAAATTCAATACCGTTCTTGGCCCAAGTTCTAGCTTGTTCTTCACTTACTCCAGCCATCGTAAGTAATTTTACAGTTTGCTTCTCTAAGACAGAAAGTAATTTTTCAGCATCTGGAACTTGATAAGCAGTAGTATCTGGCAAGAAAAGTTGTGGACCAGTTGCATATAAAGCATTATGATCTGTATCTTTCATATCCTCAGATACGTAGATGTCAAGTGGTAATTCATAGCCACTCGATATTAATTGAGCTGCTTTTTGGTTAAATTCTGCAAAATTTTTCAAAGAAGTTAATCTGCTTAGATCTTTTTTAATTGGCTCTGCTTGATCCTTATTTCTCTTATCAAAATCAGCTGCCAACTTGTAGTAGTTAACTGCCTTTTTAAAATTTGGCACATCAGGAAGAGGCTTTTTACCACTAGCAAAAGCTTCAAAATCCTTCATAAGCTTGTCTTCAATTCGCATGTCTAAAATCAAATTGATTCCAGTTGAAGTTCTATCGGCTGGAATTTTTGCTTTTGAAAGCCACTCAGAGTTAACTGCTAAATATAAATTATCTTGTGGTCTAGTATTAACATTGGGCTTAGTTAAGTCGCCTGCACCCCCGCGAACGCTGAAATATCTTCTCATAATACTTACCTCATTTCTTTAATTAGGTAAATGATACCATTATTAAAAATATTAAGCTAATTTTTATTTTCTTGTTCCACCAATAATTGAGTAGTAGAAACTAACCGATGATATTTTTGTTCGTTATGGTATAAATCAACAAAATCTGCAATTTGTTATTCTCTTTATTTTATTCTTGCTTGCTCGTTTTATATTGCTATTCACTACACCATTAATGATTTCCGATTTTAAAACTTATTCATTAAACGCAAAAGAACCGTATGCATCTTCAACATGCACACGGTTCTTTTTTAGTCTACAGACTTCAAAGCTTCAAGCATATTGACTTCTTTAATTTCACGGCTCACAAAAATTGCCATGATTGCTGTAATTGCCAGCGGAATTATTGCTGACAAAAGATAATTGCTAAATAAAATTCCAGGTCTAAACATCGCATTCATCGGAGCTAAATTGTCAATAATAAAACTATGCAGCCAATTTCCAATTAAAAAGCCAAATAAAATACCTAAAATTGAGAGAATGATCGTCTCACGATAAATATATAGACTAGCCTCTTTATTATAGAAACCTAAAACTTTCAAAGTAGAAATTTCTCTCATTCGCTCTTCTAAATTTGTTGTAGTTAAGGTAAAAATCACAACAATTGCTAAAAGGACTGCTAAACCAATTAACAGGAACATCACCTTATCCATACTTTGAATTAGGCTATCAATTATTTGCTTATTGCTAGTATTTAAATTAATTGCATTAACTGCGCCAGTTTTCATCAACGAATTAGCAAAATCATCAGTTTGAACGTCTGACTTTAATTCAATTAACTGGGCATTGGTATTCATTTTCTGGTCAAAATATCTCTCATAGACATTTGAATTCATCAAGACATAATGTCCCATATACATTTCACAAATCCGACTAATTGGCAGTTTAACTTTCTTACCATTATTCAATTTTAAAATTAACTTATCGCCAGGCTTTAAATGTAAGAGATTAGCCAGCTTTTCAGAAATAACCACGCCATGATTATTCAAGTTGATTTTTTGACCTGACTGTCTATTTCTTAGATTAATGTAGTCGTTAATATTTTGATCTTTCTTTGGCACGATTATTGAAATATTTTGTTTCGTTCCGTCGATCTTTTTAGTAATATTTTCAAAATGTACTGGTAAATACTTATTTATTTGCTTTGAACCAAGCTTTTGCTTTAACTTTCTGCTCTGACTCTTAGACAAATCATTTTTATCAACTGCAACTAAATCATACTTAATAAGCTCGCCATATTGTTTTTGACCAATACCTGCTAGTGAATCACGAATACCGAATCCCATCATCAATAAGCCAGTACATCCCGCGATGCCCAGAATTGTCATGATCATTTTTACTTTATAACGAAAAATATTCCTTAACGTAACTTTATAGTTAAAGCTTAAATTTTGCCAAAGTGGTTTGATTCTTTCTAAGAAAATTCGCGAGCCATTCTTTGGTGGTTTTGGCAACAATAATTCGCTTGTTTTTGCTCTTAAAACCAAAAATAGTTGAATTAAAGCTGCACCCGTTGTACATAAAACTGCAATTAAGATAGTTAAAAATAAATACTTCCATGAAAATAAAGTCTGAAAATTCGTCAGTGTTAGATTAGCAGTATAAGAATTAAATATTATCCGCGGTAATAACCAATAGCCTCCAATTGCACCAATCAAAACGCCCGTTAAAGCGGCGGTTAAGCTATAAACAATAAATTTTAGACTAGTGTCTAACTTGCTATATCCTAAAGCTCTTAAAACACCAATATTTTGTCTTTCTTCATCAATGAAGCGTGTCATAGTTGAAAAACTGACTAAAGCTGCTACTGCAAATAGAAAAACTGGAAAAATGTCAGTAATTAATTCAATTTTTTCTGAATTTGACTGGTAAGTATCATAGCCAGGATCATTTTTACGATCATTAACATAATAAGAAACATTGCCCAATTGCTTGATTTGCCATTTTTGCTTACTTAATTTGCTTTCCTGTTTTTCTAATTGAGCTTTTTGCTCAACTACGTTTAAGCCATTAACTTCAGCTAACTGAACTTGCTGCCTAGCCTGATTAAGTTGCTTTTGAGCTGATACTAAATTCTTATCAAGTTCTATTTTCTTTGTTCTGCCATTTCTATCTAGGGCTTTAATAAGCTTTTTCTTTTTATCATCAATGATTCTTTGATAAGCACTAGAATATGGATCTAAATTTTTAGTTTTATCAAAACGAATGCGAGCAATACTATAATTTGAAGAATTAAAAGCACTCTTTTTCACTACTGCAATTCCTGAAAGTTGACCAGTTCCGACAGTAGTTTGACCGATATTGCTTTTATCCGTATATTCGCTTGGTCGAATAAAACCAACAACTTTAAAACGATTAGTTTTCAAATTATTATGATCATCTAACTTAATCCATTCCCCTAAACGATATTTGTTTTTAAGTAAATAACTAATCGCAATTTGGTTATTCTTATTGGGCAACTTACCACTAACTACTTGATTAGTGGAAATATTTTTGGTTTCTGATAAAAGACGCAGGCTAGTCTTTGAATTATTAACGCTTGTATCTTGCAAATATCCCAAATCTAATGTTGAATTTTTAGCGTGATTCCTAAGCGTTTGAAGATCATTTTTATCAAGACCATAATTTGAACTGACTGTTAAATCTGCCAAATTTACATTTTGATAATAACTTTGAGCGGTATTTCTCATGTCTGGACCAGCCATCTTTAAACCAATAAAGGCAAAAGCACTAACTGCCATTAATAACATAATCCCAATAAAACGTCCCCAAGAATTAGTGAGTGAATTGATAGCATCTTTCCATAAAATTTTTTTACTCATCTCACTCACCTACCATTCAATTTTTTCAATATCTTGCGGATGAGCGTTATATTCAATTTGCTTTATTTTTCCATCTTGGATCCTGATAACCTTGTCAGCTATTGGAACTAAAGCTGCATTATGCGTCACAATGATAACTGTTGAATTTTTCTTTAAACTACGATCTTGTAGAATCTTAAGGACTTTTTTACCAGTCTGATAATCTAAAGCTCCAGTTGGTTCATCACATAACAGTAAAGCTGGATTCTTAGCAATTGCACGTGCAATCGCAACTCGTTGCTGCTCTCCACCAGAGAGTTGGGATGGGAAGTTATTGATCCTATTTTCAAGCCCCACTTCTTTGAGGGCAACATCTGCATCAAGCGGATTAGCTACTAACTCATTTGCCAGTTCTACATTTTCTTTAGCGGTTAAATTAGGTATTAAGTTATAAAACTGAAAAACAAAACCAATTTTGTTTCTCCGATATTTGGTTAATTCCTTGGCAGAATAGTTTGCAATGTTATTTCCATTAACAATAACTTCTCCCTTAGTAACATTCTCCATACCGCCTAAAATATTCAATAAAGTAGATTTCCCGGCACCAGATGATCCTAAAATAATTACTAATTCACCCTGGTCAATATCAAAGCTAAGGTCTTTATTTGCCCAGACCGTAGTAGCGCCTGTACCATACCTCTTTGAACAGTTTCTTAATTCAATAAAAGCCAATTTATTCATCCCCTATTTCTAGTCTCCCTATAAATATATTGTATGAAAAATTGACCAAATATATGAGTAAAAAGCACTGATATAGAAAGACTTTTAGTAGTTCAATTAATTTTTATTAAAAATAAACTTTACGGCAATAAAGGTAAGTATCAAAATAACAAAAATTAAACTTTCTATTATATTGCCGTGCTTAATAGCCAAAATTAAAAAGCCGCACAAAACAAGAAGAGTAACAAGTTTGCTTAAATTACTCTTAGACTTCATGATAAATACTTACTTCCTTCTTTAATTGAAAGAGTTGCCATCTCAGTATGATGCTTGCTAATAAAATTTTTTACCCAATCTGGATTAGTTTTAGAATAATCACGTAGTGCCCAGCCAATTGCCTTATTAATAAAGAATTCTGAATTACCCAAGTTGTTTTCTAAAATTGCATTTAATAATTCAACATTCATTTTATCTTTACGCAAAAGCTGATGCTCAATTGCTACTCTTCTGACCCAAAAATCGTCATCCTTTGACCAAACTAACATTAAATCGCTTACTCGATCATCCCTTAAACCAATATTTCCAATTGGCTTAATTAAACTATCAATTGTATCCCACCATTGTTTAGACTTTACATAATTAAAAATATGGTCAATATCTTCAAATTTGAGATATTTTTCTAGTGCAATTAAATAGTCACAAACAAAATATTGAGCTTCACGATGTTCATCTACCCAGGCTTGATCTAAAAATTTCCAATCAATTTTTTTATTCGCTTTTTCTAACTTAATAAGATCATGATAGCTTTTCCGACGTTCTGGGGTCTTCAAACCATAAAATTTAAACTTATTTCTCATATAGCTTTCCATTTGTCTAGCTAGTTCTGGATCACTATTCTCGATTAATTTCTTTCTTAATCGTTGATACTTACTTATTTCTTTCACTTCAGTTTCCTTACTTGTTAAAATAAATCTAGTACTTAGAAAAGATGATAATCAATGAAAATTTTAGCATAGAAAATTATGTTTCAAACTAATATTCAAACATACAAATGTGTGATATCCTTATGTTAAATCTTTCACAAAAAGGAGGAAACTTTTTAATGTCCATCAAGAAGTTAGAAAACAGTAGTGACCACGCAATGGTTGCTGAAGAGGTTAAGATTTTAACCAACTTGCTTAATGAAAGTACGCGTCAATTGAGCGGCGACGTTGTTTTTAATAAGATCCAAGACTTGATCAAGATTTCTGCTCAAAAAGACTACGATGCTCTTGAAAAGCAAATTGCTAGTTTAACTAATCAAGAGATGATGGTGGTTGCTCGCTACTTTGCAACCCTTCCCTTATTAGTTAATATTTCTGAAGATGTAGAATTAGCAAGCGAAGTTAACTTGCTCAACAATACTGATCAAGATTATCTGGGCAAGCTTGAAGATACAATTGATTTAGTTGCGCAAAAAGAAAACGCTAATGAAATCTTAAAGCATGTTAATGTTGTTCCAGTTTTAACCGCGCACCCTACTCAAGTGCAAAGAAAGACTGTTCTTGAACTAACTGACCAGATTCACAACTTATTGCGTAACTACCGCGAAGTTAAAAACGGAACCATCAATCAGGCTGAATGGACTGAAAAGCTCCGTGCATATATTGAGATTTTAATGCAGACAGACATTATCCGTAGTCACAAGCTGCAAGTATCTAACGAAATTACTAATGTTTTAGCTTACTATCCTAAGGCTTTGATTCCAGCAATTACCAAATTTACGGCTCGCTATCAAGAATTAGCTAAGAAGTATAACTTAGATCTTAAAGGCGCAACCCCAATTACGATGGGAATGTGGATTGGCGGCGACCGGGATGGTAATCCTTATGTAACAGCTGACACTTTAAAGTTAAGTGCAAGTTTGCAGAGCCAAGTAATTTTTGAATATTACATCAAAAAGCTAAATAAACTTTACCGCACTATCTCAATGTCTACATCTTATATGAAGACTTCCACAGCTGTTGAAAAACTTTCAGCACTTTCAAATGACGATTCACCATTTAGAACCAATGAACCTTATCGTCGTGCTTTTTACTATATTGAGAGTCGCTTGCTTCATACTGAGTACCAACTTTTAGGTACAGTAGATAAAAATAGTTTTGTTAAAAGACGTGACTTAGAAAACTTAGATAAAATTCCTGTTTATAATAATCCTCAAGCTTTTAAAGCAGATCTAATTACGATTAAAGAATCACTTGAACAAGACCATGATCAAGCAGTTATCAGAAGTTTCTTCACTGAACTTTTAGAAGCAATTAATATTTTTGGCTTTCATTTGGCAACAATTGATATGCGTCAAGATTCTAGCGTAAATGAAGCATGTGTTGCAGAGTTACTAAAAAGCGCAGGAATTTGTGACAATTATAGTGAGTTGCCAGAAAAAGAAAAAGTTCAAGTTCTACTTAAAGAGCTAAATGACGATCCACGCAATCTTCATGCTAATAACAAGCCTAAGTCTGACCTACTTCAAAAAGAATTAAAAATCTACAAGACTGCACGTGAGCTCAAAGATCGTATCGGTGAAGATGTAATTAAGCAACATATTATTTCGCACACGGAAAGTGTTTCCGATCTTTTAGAACAAGCAATTATGCTTAAAGAATATGATCTTTTAGACAATCAAGGTGCTCGCATCCAAGTAGTTCCATTATTTGAAACAGTTGAAGACTTAGAGAACTCGCGTGAAATCATGAAAGAGTTTTTGAACTTAGATATTGTTAAAAAATGGCTTGCTTCCCAGAACGATTATCAAGAAATTATGCTCGGCTACTCTGATTCAAACAAAGACGGCGGCTACTTAGCTTCTTGTTGGAACCTCTATAAGGCTCAAAAAGATTTAACTGCAATGGGCAAGAAATTAGGTGTTAACATTACCTTTATGCATGGACGTGGTGGAACTGTTGGCCGAGGTGGCGGTCCTTCATATGAAGCCATTACCGCTCAGCCTTTCGGTTCAATTAATGACCGGATTAGAATGACTGAACAAGGTGAAATCATTCAAAATAAATATGGTAATCAAGACACTGCCTACTACAACTTAGAAATGCTTGCTTCAGCAACAATCGACCGAATTGTTTCTAAACAAATCGTAAGCGAAGATGACATTGGCGGATTCCGTGATTCAATGGATAAGATTGTGCTTGACAGCAATAAAGTTTACCGCAAATTAGTTTTTGAAACGCCTGCCTTTCTTGACTATTTCTTGCAAGCTACACCAATCAAACAAATTTCTAACTTAAATATTGGTTCTCGACCTGCCGCAAGAAAGAAAATCACTGACTTCTCAGGATTAAGAGCTATCCCTTGGGTCTTCTCCTGGTCACAAAGTCGGATCATGTTTCCAGGTTGGTATGGTGTTGGATCTGCCTTCAAGCATTTTATCGATGCCGATTCTCACAACTTAGAAACTTTACAAAAGATGTATCAGGGCTGGCCATTCTTCCACTCTCTACTTTCTAACGTCGATATGGTTTTATCGAAATCTAACATGGATATCGCCAAGCAATATGCGGACCTATGTGAAGATGAAGATACTAAGCAAGTCTTTGATACTATCTACCAAGAATGGAAACTTACCAAAGAAGTTATTCTTCAAATTGAAGGTAACAAGGAGCTGCTAGCTGATAATCCAAGCCTGCAAATGAGCTTAAATTACCGGATGCCTTACTTTAACATTCTTAACTACATTCAGATTGAAATGATTAAACGTGATCGAGTTGCTGACATCGCCGGAGTTTATGAAAGCATCTTACCAATTACAATTAATGGTGTAACTTCTGGCTTACGTAATTCGGGATAGTTTTAAGAAATTTATTTTGAGGGAAGTAACATGACAAAAGCGCTATTAATTATTGACTATACTAACGATTTTATTGCCGATAATGGTTCACTCACTTGTGGTAAGCCTGCTCAAGCATTGGAAGATTATTTAATTGAGCTTGCAGATCAGTTTTATGAAAATGGTGACTACGTAATTTTCCCAACCGACGGTCACACGGGTGATAAATTCAGCCCTGAGTATAAGCTTTTTCCACCACATAATATCGTTGGCACTCCTGGTCAAGAACTTTATGGTAAATTAAAAGACTGGTACGAAAATCATAAGTCTAGCGACCGCGTTTATAAATTTAATAAAAATCGCTACTCTTCTTTCCAAAATACCAATCTTGATAACTACCTACGTGAACGTAAAATTGATGATCTTTGGCTGACTGGTGTATGTACTGACATTTGTGTTCTTCATACAGCAGTGAGTGCCTATAATTTAAACTACGGTATTACAGTCCCAACTAAAGGTGTGACAACATTTACTGAGCATGGACAAGAATGGGCATTAGACCACTTCAAGAATTCGCTTGGTGCAACCTTGATCTAAGGTTCTGAATTAAGAATAATTACTATACTAATGTACAAGTTAAATAATTAAAAATAAGCTGTATCATTTCTACAAACAATGATACAGCTTATTTTCTTTGCTTAAAATTTCTACTTTAAATTGATTAATTCAATACTATCAACACCATCAATTTCACTGACATTAACTGACACTTGCTCATTAAGTGAAGTTGGAATATTTTTACCAACAAAATCAGCTTTGATCGGTAATTCTCGATGTCCCCGATCGACTAAAACCGCTACAGAAATCGACTTTGGTCGTCCATTTGCAATCAGGGCATCCATCGCTGCCCTAATTGTACGACCAGTATAGAGAACATCGTCTACTAAAACAACATTTTTATTAGTAATATCTAGATCCATCGGCTCTAAATCAGGTATTTTTTCTTGACTAAAATCTTTTTTTCGATCATCCCGATAAGGCGTAATATCTAATTCACCTACTGGAACATCTACTTTTTCGACTTCTTTCAGCCTATCACGCATTCTACGAGCTAAATATACTCCGCGCGTCTTAATACCAACTAAGACTAGATCTTCTACTCCCTTATTTCTTTCAATAATTTCATACGTAATTCTGACAAGAGCTCGCTTCATTGCAAGCTTGTCCCAAATTTCTTTTGTCATTATATCTCTTCCTTAATCAAGGATTTTTATTTTAAGGCGTCTGTCGCAAATGATCTATTTTCAAGAGCAGTTAAAAGAGCATCGGCTGTGTCAAGAGCAGTTAACAAAGGAACATTTTGTTGAATAGCCATCCGTCTAATAATAAAGCCATCTGAATTCTTTTCAATATCATGTCCCATAGTATTAATTACTAAGTCAATCTTTCCATCTCTCAGTTCATTCAAGATATTATCATCTTTATTTTCGCCTTCATGAACTTTAGTTACTAGATCAACATGCAAACCATTACTCTTTAAAAATTCAGCTGTACCCTTAGTAGCAAAGATCCGATAGCCAATTCTAGCAAAACGCTTAGCAATCGGTAAAATTTTGTCTTTATCTCTATCTTCAATTGTCAATAAAACATTTCCGTTTTCAGGTATCTGCATTTTAGCTCCAGCAAAGGCCTTATAAAGTGCTTTAGCAAAAGTATGGTCGCTTCCCATTACTTCACCAGTTGACTTCATTTCAGGTCCAAGATATGAATCAACATCAGCCAACTTACTAAAGCTAAACACAGGAGCCTTAACGCTAATCATTTCTGGCTCTGGTGCAAGACCATCGCTATAGCCTTGCTCAGCTAAGCTTTCACCCATAATTACTCTAGTTGCAACTTGCGCCATTTCAATTCCGGTTATCTTGCTTAAAAATGGTACTGTTCTACTTGCCCGAGGGTTTACTTCAATTACGTATACTTCACCATTTCTAACAATAAACTGAATGTTCATAATTCCAACACAGTTAAGAGTAAGCGCCAATTTCCGAGTAACGTCCATAATCTTCTCTTTAACGTCATCAGTAAATGTTTGCGGAGGATATACCGCCATTGAGTCACCTGAGTGAACACCAGCATGTTCAATGTGTTCCATAATTCCAGGCAACAGAACATCTTTACCATCGCAAATTGCGTCAACGTCACATTCACGGCCATCTAAATAATCATCAACTAAAATTGGGTGATCAGCAGCAATATCTACATGATCGTGTAAGTATTCTTCTAGTTCGCTCTTGTTATAAACAATTTCCATTGCTTTTCCACCAAGCACATAACTTGGACGAACTAAGACAGGATATCCCAACTCTTCAGCTGCTTTAATTACGCCTTCATGCGTCGTAGCAGTCAATCCTTTTGGTTGATTAAGCTTAAGCTTTTTAATAATTTGATCAAACAATTCACGGTCTTCTGCACGGTTAAGATCTTTAACTGTCGTTCCTAAAATTTTAACTCCATGTCTTTCTAAACCAGCTGCAAGGTTAATAGAAGTCTGACCACCAAATTGAACAATAACACCTTCTGGTTTTTCTAAATCACAAACATTCAAAACATCTTCTAAAGTCAAAGGTTCAAAGTAAAGCTTATCTGAAATTGAGAAGTCAGTTGAAACAGTTTCTGGATTTGAGTTAATTACAATTGCTTCATAGCCCATTTTTTGTAGTGCTTTAACACAGTGAACTGTTGCATAATCAAACTCAACACCCTGTCCAATTCTAATGGGACCAGAACCAATAACAACGACTGATTTCTTACCAGATTTATGTGATTCATTTTCACCATCATAAGTTGAATAGAAGTATGGTGTTTTTGATTCAAACTCAGCAGCGCAGGTATCAACCATCTTATAAACCGGGATGATACCATGTTTTTTACGTAAGTCTCTAACTTGGTCAGCTTTTTCATTCCATAAAGCAGCTATAGTTGGATCGCTAAAACCATATTTTTTAGCTAAACGTAAAGTTTCAAGATCATCCTTATTTTCTTTAATGGTCTTTTCCATTTCAACCATATGACTCACAATATCTAAGAAATAAAAGTTGATCTTCGTTAATTCGTGTACATCTTCAAGACTATACCCTCTTCTAAAGGCTTCAGCTAAATAAAAGAGACGATCATCTTGTGCTTTAACTAGTTTTTGCTCAATTTCTTCATCACTTGCTTTGTGAGCTTTTTCTGAATATAAATCTTTTTCATCAATCTCAAGTGACCTTACTGCTTTCTGCATTGCTTCTTCAGCAGTTCGACCAATTGCCATCACTTCACCGGTTGCTTTCATTTGCGTGCCCAAAGTGCGATCAGCCTTAGAGAACTTATCAAATGGCCAGCGTGGAATTTTGCAGACAACATAGTCTAATGCTGGTTCAAATTCTGCATAAGTTGTTCCAGTTACTGGGTTCTTAATTTCATCTAAAGTCATTCCGATTGCAATTTTAGCTGCCATCTTGGCAATTGGATAACCGGTTGCTTTTGAAGCAAGAGCACTCGATCTTGACACTCTTGGATTAACTTCAATCACATCATAATCAAAACTATTTGGATCTAAAGCTAGTTGTACATTACAACCACCTTCGATCTTAAGAGCACGAATTAAGCGTAATGAACAATCTCTAAGCATTTGGTACTCTTTATCGCTTAAAGTTTGACTAGGTGAAAAGACAATTGAATCTCCCGTATGAATACCAACCGGATCAAAGTTTTCCATGCAGCAGACAATCATTGCATTATCGTCATGGTCCCGCATTACCTCAAACTCAATTTCTTTATAACCAGCGATTGATTTTTCAATTAAACATTCAGTCACTGGAGAAAGCTCTAACCCATTCTTAGCGATTTCAGCTAATTCTTCATGACTATGACAGATTCCGCCACCAGTTCCACCCATTGTAAATGCTGGTCTAACAATGATTGGATAACCGATTTCATCCCCAAATGCTAAAGCATCTTCAACGGTATTAACAGTCTTTGATGGAGGAACTGGTTCACCTAATTTTTTACATAATTCTTTAAACTTCTCCCTATCTTCTGCTTGTTCAATGGAAGAAAGTTTTGTTCCTAGTAATTCAATATTTAATTCGTCTAAAATTCCAGTTTTAGCCAAAGCTAGCGCCATGTTTAATCCAACTTGACCACCAAGAGTTGGCAGGATTGCATCAGGATATTCTTGTCTAATAATTCTTGAAATTGATTCTACTGTTAAAGGTTCAATATAGACCTTATCGGCAATAGTCGTATCAGTCATAATCGTTGCCGGATTTGAATTGACTAAGACAACCTCATAGCCCTCTTCTCGAAGAGCTAAGCAGGCTTGAGTACCTGAATAATCAAACTCAGCAGCTTGACCAATAATAATTGGGCCAGAACCAATCACCATAATTTTATGAATATCTGTTCTTTTAGGCATGACGCTCTTCTTCCTTTCTTTGGTCAATCATTGACATGAAATCATCAAATAATGAATCTTCATCATGAGGACCTGGTGTTGCATCAGGGTGGAATTGTACTGAAAATGCTGGATACTTTTTATGGCGTAAACCTTCAACAGTCCCGTCATTTACTTCAACATGCGTAATCATCAGATTTTCTTTATCAATTGAGGCAGGATCAACTGCATAACCATGATTTTGCGAAGTAAAACCAATATTTCCAGTTGCAATTTCTCGTACTGGATGGTTAAACCCACGGTGTCCAAATTTCATCTTGTAGGTTTTAGCACCGTTAGCAAGCGCAAAAACTTGGTGCCCCATACAAATTCCAAACAAAGGAACATGTTTTTCAACTTCTTGAACCATCTTTGCAGCTTCAACCATTTCTTCTGGATCTCCAGGTCCATTAGATAAGAGCACGCCATCTGGATTAAGACTTAAAATTTCATCAGCACTTGCAGTGTAAGGTAAAACAATGCAATTACAATCTCTTTCAGCTAACTCTCGTAAAATACTATGCTTAATTCCAAAATCAACTACAACAATGTTACGTTTAGATCCTGGGACTGGATATGAATTTTTAGTTGAAACGCGGCTAATCACACCTTGAGTAATATTTTTTTCTTTTAATTCTTGAGCAATCTTAACAGCATTTTCTTTAGAATCAGTGATCTTTCCTTTTAATGTACCGTGAATTCGAAGCTTTTTAACCAATTCGCGCGTATCAATTCCTTGTAGACCGGGAATATTTAATCTTTCTAAAAATTTTGGCAAAGTTGTTTGCATTCTCCAATTATCAGGATGACGAGCAACTTGATGACATACTACACCCTTAATTTGCGGTTCAAGTGATTCATAGTCGGCTAAAGTAATCCCATAATTACCAATTAAGGGATTGGTAAAAACTAAAATCTGGTCAGCATAACTTTGATCAGTAATTGCTTCTTGGTAGCCAGTCATTCCTGTTGTAAAAACAACCTCACCACTACTTTCGCAGTCAGCTCCGAAGCCTTCTCCTTCATAAATACTGCCATCTTCTAAAATTAAATAGCGTTTCATTTTGTTCCCCTTTGATATACAACTTCACCATCGACAAGCGTCATTACTGTTTCGCCATATACTTTTTGACCAGTAAATGGTGTATTTACACCTTTTGACTTAAAATCAGCTTCCTTGATTTCGTTTTTATGCTCAATATCAAAAATTGCAACATCGGCATTCTTTCCTGGTTCTAAAACTCCCGCATTCTCGATTCCAAATACTTTAGCTGGTTTGTCGCTGAGAAGTGCTAATAGCTGCTCAAGGCTTAAAACTTTTTCTTCCTTTACGAATTTAGTATAAAGTGTACTAAATGCAGTTTCACTTCCCGTAATTCCAAAAGCGGCATTTTTCATACCGCCTTGTTTTTCACTTTTCGCATGTGGCGCATGATCAGTGGCAATCAAATCAATAGTTCCATCTAGTAAGCCAACCAAAAGAGCTGCTTGATCTTCTTTATTTCTTAATGGCGGATTCATTTTAAAGTAACCATTATCTTTAGGAATATCACTATCAGTCAATAAAATATGATGCGGGGCAACTTCACAAGTTACGTTGATTCCACGCGCTTTAGCTAGGCGCACCAATTCAACGCTTGTCTTAGTTGAAACGTGGCAAATATGATAATGAACTCCAGTTTTTTGTGCTAAAAGCAGGTCACGTGCAATTTGAGTTGTTTCTGCAAGTTCAGTAACTGGCGGTAAATCTAGCTTCTTCGCTGCTACTCCTTCGTTCACGATTCCTTTATTAAAAAGCGAATCATCTTGGGCGTGAGTTGCAATGATTAAGTTATTTTCTTTAGCCTTTTGCATTGCTAAATACATGGTTTGTGCAGTCTGTACGCCATGTCCATCATTACTTAAGGCAAAGGCTCCTGCCTTTTTCAAGGCTGCATAATCAGGGATAATATCAGTTGTTTCATCATTGGTTATCGGTCCATATTGAAAAATATGAACTACACCTTTGTGTTTATTTTCCTCCACCATCTTTTTCATTAATTCAGGTGTATTAGGAACTGGCGTAACATTAGGCATTGCACCTACAGTTGTAAAACCACCACGTGCTGCGGCTTCACTACCAGTCTTAATATCTTCTTTATATGTTTGACCAGGATCGCGGTAGTGAACATGAACATCAACCAAACCTGGACTAACAAGCATCCCTTGAGCATCAATAATTTTTTCGGCATCCAAATCTGTCCCAATAGCCTTTATTTTTTTACCTTCAATTAAGACATCAGCCTTAATTAAGCGCCCATTCTGATAAACTGTTCCATTTTTTATTACAGTTGCCATTAGTTAAGCCCTCCTAATTTTCTTCCCCGCAAAACTGCTTCAATCATTGCCATTCTCATAAATACACCGTTTTGCATTTGGCGGGTAAACATGCACTTGTCACTTTCAACTAAGTCACCACTTAACTCAACATCGTGATTAATTGGGCCTGGGTGCATAATAATCGTGTCGGGTTTTAATTCTTGGTAACGCTTATGATTAATTCCATATTCTTCATGGTATGCTTGGGCATCAAAGTTCTTTTCATTCGGATCATCACTGTGTCTTTCGTGTTGAACTCTCAAGAGCATCATGACATCCATTTCAGGAATTAGCTTGTCTAATTTTTCATATTTTCCATACTTATCATATTCGCTTGAATACCAATACTCAGGACCTGAGAAGTAGACTTCTGCACCTAGTCTAGTCAACAATTCCATATTACTTTTGGCCACACGTGAATTAGTAATGTCGCCAACGATAGCCACTTTCAAGCCTTTAAAATGGCCAAAATGTTCATGAATTGTCATCATATCCAATAAGCATTGACTAGGGTGTTGTCCACTTCCGTCACCTGCGTTAATTACGCCAATATTTAAATGTTGGTGCTTTTTTGGATGAATTAAATCTTGATAGTATTCATTCTGTGAGTGCCGAATCACTTCAATATTTACTCCAACGGCATCCATAATCAAAGAAGTGTCATATAAAGTTTCACCTTTATTAACTGAAGAATGTGCTGGATCAAAAGGAATTACTGTTAAACCTAATTTTCTTTCAGCCATTTCAAAACTAGTATGCGTCCTGCTTGAATCTTCAAAAAACATATTTGAAATATAAACTGGCTGAGTTAAACGCGGTGTTGCTCCACCATTTTTAAAGTACTCTGCTCGATTAATTAAGGCTTCAACTTCTTCAGCGCTTAAATTTTCTACACTAACAAAATGTGGTAAACTAACAAGATTTAATTTTTCCATTTTTATATTCTTTCTAAAACAAAAGGCCTGAAGCATTTAATTGCTCCAGGCCTATTTTTCGTATTCTGGTACACGAAAAATATAGCAACCCTTCTGGCCCTCTCTGGAGTCAATTAAATGGTTGACTATTAAATTAATATTTCCAAACTATTTTGGTAATGACTTCAATTCAACTGAATCCCTACCGTCTTTTTCTACCATGTTAACAGCAACTTGTTCGTCAGCTGCTGTTGGAATGTTTTTACCAACAAAATCAGCACGAATCGGCAATTCTCGATGTCCACGATCTACCAAAACTGCAACTTTAATTGAACTAGGGCGTCCATCATCCATTAAAGCGTCCATTGCTGCTCGAATTGTACGACCAGTATAGATTACGTCATCAATTAAGATAACCTTCTTATCGTTAATATCAACGCTTATTTTATTGGAATTAATTACTGGATCTTGCTTCAATGAAGCATCATGACGATCATCACGATAAAGAGTGATGTCTAGTTCATCAACTGGCACATCAACGTCTTCTAATTTTTGAATACGATCATGAATTCTCTTAGCTAGGTAAACACCACGAGTTTTGATACCGATCAAAACCAGATTATCTGTTCCTTTATTTTGTTCAATAATTTCATAAGTAATTCGAGTTAGTGCACGCTTCATTGCTAATGCATCCCAAATTTCCTTTGCCATCTTTTACCCTCCTGGTCTTGCCCATGAAAAAAGCTCCTAGTGTCAGAGACTAGGAGCTTATAGTAAAGTCATACTTATTTAAGCCTGCCTTGCTAGCCTCACGGGACTAATTTTAAAGGACATTCATTGCTTTAAAATTACTGTAAATTATCTTCTTTGTCAAGCAATTTAATTAAATTCAACTTGATTGACCAAGTCATTAATGTCTTCAATACCTAATTTTTCTAATTCATTAGGCAATTCATCAGCAATATGCTTTGACGCAATACTGTCTTTAAAATGAGCTGTTCCAACCGCAACAGCATTAGCACCAGCAAGCATGAATTTGATTACGTCTTGAGCTGAACTAATTCCGCCCATTCCAATAATCGGCAAACTTGTACTTTGACGAACTTGGTGAACCATTCTAAGCGCAACTGGCTTGACTGCTTCTCCAGAAAGACCGCCAATATTGTGGCCTAAAACAGGTTTTCTTGTTTTAATATCAATATCCATCCCTAAAAGAGTATTAATTAAGGACAAACCATCTGCACCGCCTTTTTCAGCAGCTTTAGAAATTTGTGTAATATCAGTCACATTTGGAGTTAACTTCACATAAATGGGAACATTAGTCACTGCCTTAATTTTCTTAGTTAAAGATTCAACTACATCTGGATGAACACCAAAACTCATTCCGCCTTGGTTTACGTTAGGACAAGAAACATTAATTTCTAAAGCATTAACTAAACCTGAATCAGATAATTTTTTAGCTACTTCAACATAACCTGCTTCATCTTCGCCACCAACGCTAGCCATGATTGGCAAATCAGGATAACTCTGACGTAAAGGTTTTAACTTATCTTCAATTACCGCATCAACTCCAGGATTTGTTAATCCAACTGAATTTAAAACTCCGGTCTCTAAAACAGCTATTTGCGGCTGAGGATTACCTGTTGTTGCATGCGGAGTAGTAGTCTTAATAACCATTGCTCCAAGATCATTTAAATCAAACTTCTTAGCTGCTGGCACATCTCCAAAACCAAAAGTTCCACTTGCTGGCATAACTGGATTCTTTAAATCTAATCCCGGTAATTTTACATGCGTATTAATCATATTTTCCTCCAAAATGAATGCTCACGGTCATTCGATTATTTTTCAAGAACTGATTGTACACGCTTTTTTATTTTTTTCAAAGTTAAAAATTTTATTTGTAATTCTCGACCGAAGGTGCTAAACTTCATTTTGATTAAACTTTAAACGGTACAGAGAGACCGCAAGTTAAAAATTATTGGCTTAAATTATCTGGGAAAGTCTATACCTAGTGTCTCTCTGCGCTCGGTGTAGACTTTTTTTATGGAGGAAAAATGACAAGACCAGTTATCGTTGCCTTAGATTTAGACAATGAAAAGAAATTAAATGAACTCTTACCTAAGCTAGGTAAACCAGAAAATGTTTTTATTAAAATTGGAATGGAACTCTTTTTTAATGAAGGTCCTGCAATTGTTAGAAACTTATCTAGACAAGGCTACCAAATTTTTTTAGATTTAAAGATGAGTGATATACCTAATACCGTCTACAATGGTGCTAAAGCCTTAGCTCAATTAGGAATCACTTATACTACTGTCCATGCTCTTGGTGGTAGTCAAATGATTAAAGCAGCAAAAGAAGGTTTAATTGCTGGCACCCCGGTCGGTAAAAATATCCCTAAATTATTAGCTGTTACAGAATTAACTTCAATTTCTGATGATATTTTGCACGAAGAACAAAATTGTAACTTATCAATGAACCAGCAAGTTTTAAGTCTAGCTGAAACTGCCAAAAAGGCTGGAGCTGATGGAGTAATTTGTTCACCATTAGAAGTTAAGAATTTGCGTCAAAATGTTGGCGATGACTTTTTATACGTAACTCCTGGCATTCGCCCAGCAGGAAATGCCAAAGATGATCAATCTAGAGTAGCTACCCCAGCCCAAGCAAAAGAATGGGGTTCAACCGCTATCGTCGTAGGACGACCGATTACCCTAGCAACTAATCCAGAAGCAGCATACGAAGCAATTAAGAAGGAGTTCAACTAAAATGCATAAAGATCAAATTATCAGCCAATTAATCCAAGAAAAAATTATTACCATTTCACCTGATAAGCCATTTACATACGCAAGCGGAATGCTTTCACCAATCTATACCGATTTACGCTTAACTGTTTCCTATCCTGAATTGCGTGACATGATTGCTAGCGACTTGGCCAACTTAATTGCAAAAGAATTTCCTGAAGCAACAATTGTCGGAGGTGTTGCAACAGCAGGAATTCCACATGCTGCTTTAGTTGCTGAAAAATTGCATCTACCAATGATTTACGTTAGACCTAAGCCAAAAGATCATGGAAAAGGTCGTCAAATTGAAGGCCGCTTCTCAGAAAATGATAAGATCGTTTTGATTGATGATTTAATTACCACCGGTGGATCAGTCCTTAATGCAGTTAAAGCCACAGAAAAAGATGGTGGTCATGTTGCTGGTGTTTCTTCAATTTTCACTTATTACTTACCAGATGCCAAAGAAAACTTTAAAAAGGCAAATGTAAAATATGCACCACTTCTTTCCTACCCTGAATTGCTGAAGAAAGAAAACGAATCTGGTCATATTACTAGTGAACAATATGATATTTTGAAGACTTGGCATGAAGATCCATGGGCTTGGGGTAAAAAGTTCAATAATTAAGACAAATATTTGAAAAGCAGAGATGATAGACAACGATTATGTTGCAATTATCTCTGCTTTTTTGTTTTCTAATCATTTCCTTTATCTTTTGAAATTTCTACAAAAACAAAGTTAATTAATCGCTTTATTTCGCTTGTGTTAGACTTAAGAAGAGTAAGCGATTTTCTTTTTTATTAGCACTTTGTTAATAAAAAATACAACATTTTTATATATAATAATTGTAGCTAGCAGAAAGGATGGATGAAATATGGATACAAATAATATTTTGTCTTACATAAAATGGCGTGGCGATATTTCCCTTTCTGCACGACCATTTGACGAAGTAGATGCATTAGTGATTGCCACATTTTCTTATATTCATCTCGATGGAATCGTCCCAGACTCTAATAAAGAAATTTCAATTAAAGAAGTCGCTAAAAAATATTTTAATTCATCAAATCAAAACTTAGATCACTACAAGTATCAAGATTTACTTAAATTAATGGCTAATTCCGTTCGGTTTGGGGATGCCAAATTATCTTATTTTGCAGACGTTCTAACTGACCGCATTCAGTTTTCTGCGATAAAAATCAGCTTAGATAATGATACTAATTTTATTTCTTTTCGCGGTACTGACGATACATTAGTTGGCTGGAAAGAGGATTTTGAGATTAGTTTTAGAACTACTGGAGCTCAAAAATATGCCTTGAAATATCTCACAAATATTCTTAAAAACACTAATCAGGTGTATAGCCTCGCAGGCCACTCTAAAGGAGGCAATCTAGCTGAATATGCAGCTGTTAATTTACCAGATGATTTAAAAGATAATATTGATACTATCTATACCTTTGACAGTCCTGGCTTGAGTACCCAAGTTGACGGTGTAACCGATAAATTGAAACGCTATGTTCCCGAATTTAGTATTATTGGACGATTGTTTGAGCCAGAAAATATTACTCCAACCATTTTAGTCAGTGATCGGCCTAAACTTGCCCAGCATGATCCAATGAGTTGGGAAGTTTCAGGATCTCACTTTATTACTAGAGCTCACAGGAACCCTACTTCTAAAATATATAATCAAATTATCAATCAATGGATTGGCGAAGCAAATCTACAAGAGCGAGAAGCCTTAACTAATGATTTGTTCAGTGCTTTTGCCGCAAGTGGTGCAACCAAAATTACTGAACTTAATAAAAATGGTTTTGGTGGTTTCGGCGCAATCCTTTTTTCACTTACAGATTCTTCAAGAAGAACTAGGTTCGTTTTAGGTAGTTTATGGGAAACCATTTGGCGAAGCATTAAAGCAACCCACCTTGAAAAACTTTTTATTAACACTAATTCAATTATTGGCTGGGTTCTAATTCTTCTGGGTATTGTCGATCTCACAATTCCTGATTATGCTTATCGTGCGTTTGGTGGCTTAGTCGCCCTCTTCTGCATAGGTTGGAGTGGTTATCACATTGTTGAGGCTGCAAATTCTCATCTCTTACCTAAACCCAAACGATTCTTCATTATTACCTACTTAATAGTCTTTGGTCTCGCAATTGCAATTATTTCAAATAATCGCTTGCTTAACTTCCTAGCACACTACGTTTTAGGTATTTTCTTAATTGGTTTTGCTTACGTAAGATTACGTAGCGTAATTGTCAAAAATAAGAAAAATGGGATTTTTAGAAATATCATTGATGTCCTAGAAAGTTTAATTGCCTTTGCTGCTGGAATTATTGTGATTATAAATCCAAATTACTTTAGTAGGCAAGCAGTAATTAGCTTAGGAATTTTATTAATCATTTATGGCTTTTTCCAACTAATAATGGAATTATTCAAACAAAGAAAATTACGCATGCCATCTAAACATCGCTAAAGTCACAAAAGGCTTTCGGAAAATTCACTCCGAAAGCCTTTTATTTTTCTTGTAAAACTTTTTCAATTGCTGCAGCAACCCCATCATGATCACAATCTTTGGTAATCATTTGAGCATTATCTTTTACAAGCGTTACTGCATTTCCCATAGCTACTCCAATTCCAGCATATTTAATCATACTTAAATCGTTCTCTTCATCCCCAATCGCCATTATATTTTCACTAGTTAAATTCAATTTTTGACAAAGAAATTTCAAGGCATTTCCTTTTGAAACACCTTTTGGATTAGCTTCATAGTAAAACGGTGCAGTTTTTGTAAATGTAATTTTATCGTCTAAATGTGCAAATGGCATATGATCCGCGATTTTTTTATCTAAGTACTTTTGTTCATCAACGTACATGCATTTAATAATTGGAATATTTTTCATTTCAGCCGGTGTTCGATAAGAAATACCTAAATTAACCAAATTAGCCTCATATAGCGTAAAATCTCCGATATCACGATCGGCTGTATAAATTCGATCTGGAGCAGAAGCATGAAAATGCAGTCCTAATTTTAAAGCTATTGTTTCTAAATCAAGATAATTATCATAGGTCAGTTGCTTTTCAAATAAAACATTGCCAGAAGTTGTTACAACCACGCCGCCTCCAAAGCAAACAACATATTCATCATTTTGATTAGCTAAGTCTAATTCATGCAGAATTTGCTTTACACCGCTTAATGGTCTTCCAGTTGCAATCACAATTTTAATTCCAGCTTTTCTCGCCATTAAAATTGCATTCTTTACTCCCCTGGTCAATTGCTTTTTAGAATTCAATAAAGTTCCATCAACATCAATCGCAATTACTTTAATTTCATTCATCCTATTACCTCAATAAAGCTCCTAATAAAACAACTAAGCCAATAAAACCAACTATACTCAGCTGTAAACGCCAAGTAATCGTTAAATAAGCAATAAATTCCCGCACAAATGCATTTAAAGTGAAATACCATTTGGTTTTAGCTCCATAACCGATACAGTCTAGCCCCATTCTTTTAGCTAAAACTAATGCGCGATACACATGATAAGAATTTGTTACAATTGCAAAACGTGAATTGGATTTCATTAACTTATGCGAAAAAGCTAAGTTTTGTCTAGTTGTTTTTGACTTATCTTCAACAATAATATCTTGGTTAGAGATTCCTTTTTCTTCGGCATATTTTGCCATTGCAACTGCTTCTGGAATTTCTTCCCCTGGTCCTTGTCCACCTGACATAATAATTTTTGAACCTGGATTATTGCGATAAACCTCAATTCCACGGTTAATTCTAGCCGCAAGCAGCGGTGTCACCTTTTTACCAATTAAACCAGCTCCTAGAACTACGATGTAATTTAATTTCTTAGTCTTAAAATTGATCAGATTAATCCATGAAGTCAAAGTATACATCATCATAATAAAAATTAAGTAAATGACGGTCAAATTAACAAATAGATACAAGTAAGTACCAAAATTATTGCGTGTCAATCGTCCAACTATAGGGAACAAGAATAAGTAAGCAATAATTCCAATTCCCATTGCTAATGATAAAAAGTTAGTCCAACGATTACCTTCCCGAATTAAAATTTTAATTCCATTATAAATAAACATTACTATTAAGATTGCAATAAATGCAAAGACCAAAACCATCAATGCAATTAAAATTAAAGCAAAAACAAGCAGAACAAATTGATGTGTAATTGGGAAAATTTCTGCGGCAATCATTAAGCTAACTGCTGTGATTAGACCGAAAGTTATTATTGTCCAAACTAACGTCATCCCTGACCACAGACTACGTCTTTCATGGGTCAATACCCAAACAAAGGTTGCTAAAGCCAATAAAAATAAAATTAATACAATTGAAAATGATAAGATCACTTATCATTTCACCACCTTAATGTAACGTAAATATTTCTAGATGTACCCTTTTCTTAATTATACAAAATAAATTGCACTGATACGTTTGCTTCAGTATAATTAAGAAAATATTTTTAGGGAGGAATCAATATGACAGATCAACTTTTAGTAACAACCACTGAAAATATTCCCAACCAAAAATACGAAATTATTGGTGAAGTTTTCGGTGTAACTACTCAGTCAAAGAATGCTCTTCGCGATTTAGGTGCTGGATTAAAAAGCATTGTTGGTGGTGAAATCAAAGCCTACACATCCATGCTAACTGAATCAAGAGATCAAGCAATTAATCGTCTTTGCGAAAATGCAGCGAATCTAGGAGCAGACGCTGTAGTAATGATGCGCTTTGACTCAGGGTCTATTGCAGGAGATATGCAATCGGTAGTTGCTTACGGAACTGCCGTTAAATTTATTGATTAACTAAAAAGACTGGCAAATACCAGTCTTTTTTATTTTCTTAATCCTTTAGGGTAGAAATTCTTTAATATTTGATCATTGCCGATTTTTCCAAAACTAAAGATATGATTTTGATATGCGACTAAAACAGAACCTCGCAATTCACTATTTACCTTAATAGTTTCACCATGTAGATAATGTTCATAATCAGTTTCATTTTTCAAATTGAGCAATTGCTTTTGCTCTTTTTGACCTAAAACTTCAGCTAATTGATGACTAGGTTCAAAGCGTTTTTTCTTAAGTAGGCCTAATTCAACACCATTATTTAAAATGTGTAATTCATTTAATAATTCTGGATCAACAGCTGGGACAAAAACATGACCATTACTTTGTAAAACTGTTTTCTGCCAATTTTCTAAACTATCTGGCAGTACAAAATTATCTAAAACTTTTGCTACTGTTGTAATTTCATCCTTAGTTAAACGCGTAATAGAGCTCTTTTTCTGATGTTTTTTCTATCTCTTCTTAACTTTTTTACCTGAAGCATCTTCAACTGCTTCAGTACTTCTCAAATGGGCTACAAACTGGCCTTCACCTACTCCATTCTGAAACCAAAGTCTAACTGTGTCTTTTAATTCAGGTAAATTAGACTTTGACCAATCAGCTTTACCCATTGACATTCCGGGATATAACTTTAAAGGCTCAATTTTCAAATGATAGTTTTCAACTAGCCAAGCAACAATTTCTTCATCTTCTTCTGGTGAATAGGTACAGGTAGAATAAACCAATTCACCGCCAGGTTTTAACATATTCATTGCTTGTGTCAAAATTTCCTTTTGCCTTGCCTGACAAGTTAAGACATATTCTGGAGACCAGTACTGCATTGCTGCAGGATCTTTTCTAAACATTCCTTCACCAGAACAAGGTGCATCGACCAAAATCTTATCAAAAAAATGGGGTAATTTTTTTGATAAACGTTCAGGACTTTCATTTGTAACTACGACATTTGTAGCTCCCCACCGCTCCAAATTTTCTCGTAAATCTTTAGCCCGACTCTTAGAAATTTCATTAGCTACTAAAAGTCCCTTATTTTCTAGAAAACTTGCTAGTGCAGTTGACTTACCACCGGGTGCAGCACATAAATCAAGCACCTTTTCTCCTGGTTTTACATTAAGAGCAACGGCTGGATACATTGCTGAAGGGTCTTGCGAATAAACATAACCACCAGTCCACTCGCTGTCACGACCTGAAACTTCACCATAGTAACCATCGCTAGTAAATTCAATGGGCTCTTCAAGACTATACTGAACATCCTGATAATTATTCTTTAAAGGATTTAAGCGAAAGCCCTTCTTACTTGGACTATCAATAGACGCAAAGAATTTATTGCTCTCTTCTTCTCCAAGCAGATTTTGATATTTTTTAATAAATTCAACTGGTAATGACATTATTTTTCCTTCTTAATTTTTATCACAAGTAGCATCAACACATAGGTAATAACCTGCATTGCAAATACGACTAAAAACAAAATATAAAGTTGACTATGGTTAGAATAGAATTTCCAAGTCTGTAGCCCTAAACTAGTTAACAAAATTACAATTCCGTTTGCTAGGAAAAAGCGTAGTCCAGAATCAGCCAATAAGTGGGCCCATATTTTTCCAGGTACAAATTTTACGTTTACTGGATTTTCAGCTAAAACAGCGGCTATTGCAGCAACTACAAGAGCAATTACCACACACAAGATAGCTGCAATTAGTTTCTTAGTAGGGCTAATTCCATGCTGCCTATTATAAGTCTTACTGAAATCTTTAGTCTGCATGTTTCCTTTTAAATACGCATGCATAGAATTAGCTTCATTTCTATTCAAACCATCTACTACGATTTTGTAATTATTAATTGACTCTTTAGCCGTGGGCTGATTAATCCCAGTTGAAAGATAATAAACTGCTTGTCCGTTTTGGCTCTCATTGTTTCGCTTTAATTCACCAATAATAGTGACATAATCATTATTCTCCTTTAGATAATGATTATTTTGTAAAGTTACAACTTTACTTTCGGTATCCGCTGAAATAACTGCAAAAGGAATTGATCCATCAAAGTCGCTTTTAGTAAAGTAACGTGAGCTTCCCTTAGCTAGGGGTTGACTCTTTAAGTTATAATTAGCCCAAATCAAGACTCTATCTGGAATATAATTGGATTCAAAATGAATCTGCACTTTATCATGAGCGAAATTTCTATTCACATAGTTTAATAACTGCTTAATACTATGCTTTTTCTTAGATTTAAAAACATAATAAGTGCTCGACAAACCATTATTATTTAAAACTTGATCAGCTCTTTGAGATTGTTGACGAGATAAAATCAACCCTAATCCCAAAAAAGCTACAAAAGAAATTATTAAAAGAATAAGTCGTTTTATTTTCATTATTTTATTTCAAAAACCTTTTCGTCAATGAAATCGAAGCTTTGAAAGCTACGATTAACTTTTGTATTAGTCCTACTTTTTGCTTTCTGCCAAAAAGTAGCAGAATTTGTAGCACCATTTTTTTCGCCAATAAACAGTAACACCGGTTGATGATCAAGACTACGATATAAATCGAGAATCTTTAAATCATCTTCTCCAAAATTAGGCGCCCAGGAGCAAATAATTAGATCAACCTCAGGGTGCTTTTTAATTGCACTCAAAGCATCCAAATTCTCTGTTGTAAAAATCGGAGCTTCGCCAGTTGTTGAGCTTTTAGCCCAAGAAAATGAGTCACTTGCAATTGCATTTATCCCTACCTGACTTAAGGCCTTTGACCAATATGCATTTCCTGCCATAATTTCTAAGCTAGATTTAACATGATACTCTTGTTTAATTAACCTAGCTGTTTCTAAGTTTGGCAAAGACCAAACTCCATATTCTCTTGAGAGAAAACTCCGAAAATTATTAAGGAGATTATTTGCTTCTTGGACTTTATCTTTATTTCCGATATTATCTATCATTATATCTAAGCTATCAGGTAAAAATCCAAGTGAATTAGGTGATTTTGGTAAAATCTTTTTTTGCTGAAGATTAGCAATTATATTATTAATTATGTTAACTTGTTTATGAAGAGGCAAATAATTGAGTTCTTTGTCTAACTGATTTAGTTTAATTTGATACTGTTTCATTTGATACATTCCCTACGAAATGATTTTACCATTCAAAGTTAATAAAAACAGGTATAATAAAAGTGATGTAAGCATTAAGGAGCAAAAGTTATGTCAAAACATAAAACTGAATCGGCTGAATCCCTTGGTCACTGGCTCCTGCAGGTATTTATTTTAGCAATTGTAATTTTCGGTTTATATATTTTTATGTTCCGTGTGCTACTTGCTAATGAAACTATCACTGGACCATCAATGCAGCCAACCTTTGAGAATAATGATCGAATCATTGCAGTAAGACATTCCAAACTCTCACGCGGTGATATTGTGATTTTACGAGCGCCAGATCAACCAGGTGCACTTTACATTAAAAGAATTATCGGCGTGCCTGGTGACAGCATTAAATCAAAAAATGATGTAATGTATATTAATGGGAAGCCAATCAAAGAGCCGTACTTAACAAAATACAAGAAAAAGCTTGCTAAGGGTCAACTGTATACCAATAATTTCAACCTGCAGCAACTTTATCATGTAAAACGAGTACCAAAAGACTGTTATTTCGTAATGGGTGATCACCGGAACATTTCAAAAGACTCACGGATGATTGGTTTTATCAAAAGAAAAGATATTGTTGGTGAAGTCAAATTAAGGTATTTTCCATTCGATCAAATACAATGGTTTTAATTTATAAATTTAGAAAGTGTGAATTATAAAATGAGTCCTGAAGAATTATCTGATGCAATTATTGAATTTGAAGTTAAAAATAATGTCAACGATACTGCGCTTGCTTTTTCAAGTCACCTATCTGTCGAAAAATTGCATGCAATGAAGACTGGCGAAGCAAAATACACAATGGAAGAAGCTGAACAAGTCCTCGACTATATTCAAGCTAATTCTTAATCTGATTTTTAATAATAGCAAAAAAGGAATAGGGTTTTGAAATCAAATTTTCAAAATCTTATTCCTTTTCTTATATCTTAGCCTCATGATATTTATTCAAAAGAAAAATATTAACGATAATCAAAATGATATCAACTACTAGTACTACTGCCATTGTTAAGTAATTCTCAGTTAGGTTTGATCTTACATCAATAGCATCTTTACTCAAGGTGGTTAAAAACATGCCATTTTGCAAAAACCCAGTTAATGAATTCATGACAAACCAATAAACATTCATCAAGAATATTAAGCCAATGCAAGTTAGAGAAACAACTACTAAGAAATAAACAAGTTTGCTTATCTTTTCTGGCAGAAAATCACTAACTATCTTCCCAGTAAAGTTTATCAAACTAACTGCAAGATAAATAAACATTCCAATCAAAATTATTAGTAAAATGACAGAAAGCAAATCTGCTAAATGTATATCCTGCCATAATTTTCCTTCTCCGATTGAGCCAAAATTTTTAAAAGTTGTCTGCCAAAACTCATTTGTAATAATTACAGGCAATCCAGCAATTACAATCATAACTATTTGTAAAATAACTAGAAAAATTCCATCAATAATTGCTGAACCTAAGTTAGCAAATAATAATGCGCTGTTCTTAATCGGCGCTAATCGCCAAGTCTGTGAAGCATAAACTTGCTCATTTTTCCTACTTGAAAGGAATAAATATGCCAAATCAAACAATGGCGTGATTGTGATGAAAGCTGTTAACATATATGATTTACTTTCACCTTGAAAGGCCATTTTTAAAAGTGCCCAAAATCCAAGTAATACGCCAACAACAATCTGCAGGAGTGCTAATCTACGAACAAGCCGCAGTTTACTTTTAGTTAATTCTTTAAATATTGATGAAAAAGATGTCATCAGTATTCCCTACTTTCCTTCGTGGAAATTCTTTAAAAGCCAAATGTTGACTGCTCCTAAAGCAACATCAATCAAGGCAACCATCAAGTTACTCTCGCTAAATGCAAGTAAACTATTTGAGGTTTCTCCCCAACGCAATTGATTTAATAAATTAATCAGATTATCTGATAAGAAAATAAAGATAAAAATCAAAACAATCATAATAACAAAGCGGATTAACTTGCTATGTTTATCAGGAAGAAAGTCTGTAATTGTTCTACTTGAGAGATTTAATGCAGTCACAATACTATAAACTAAGACAGCGAACAACAAAAATGCTAAAAATGCACTCAACATTTCTCCGAATGGAAATGACTCAAGAAACTTTTGCCAAAAGTTACCAGCATGGCTTGACTTAGAAATAGCTTGATTAATTTCCCAGATATTTGTTCGAACGTCTTTACTCAAAAGAGCTGGCAAAAAAGTAATAATTCCCATTCCAATTTGAATTAAAACCAAGTAAAGTCCATTAACAAACGCTGATAAGATATTAGCTAAGTAAAATTTACTTGATGAAATTGGAACAAGGCGCCAAGTTTGTGAGCTATATTCTTTCTCATTTTGCCAAGCAGAAAGTACCACATAAGCCATATCCGCAAACGGAGCAAAAGTAGATAACATTACAAACCAGGCTATTGGTTTAGCTTGACTAGAAAATGCATCGCCATTTGAAAATAATGCCCAAAGCGCGAAAACTGAGGCTGCTACCAATTGTAAGAGAGCCAGTAAATAAACGCTGCGACGCTTCTTTTTTCCCATTTGACTAAATAATGCTTTAAAGGTCGTCATTTTTACTCAGCTCCTTCATCTGTATATAGACTTTCATAATATTCTTCAATACTATGTCCCTTTGCTCTAATATCATCTGCTGATAAGTGACTTGCAATCTTCTTGTCTTTTACAATTACCACTTCATCTAAAATCGTTGTAATTTCATTTACAAAGTGATCAGAAATAACAATAGTGCTGTCTGGACTCTTCCAAAGTAAAATTGAATTAATAATTCTTTTTCTAGCCATTGGATCGATTCCAGAGAAAGGCTCATCAAGTAAATACAATTTTGCTTCTCGACTTAGAGTTACAGCAATTTCCAGCTTTTCACGCATTCCTCGTGATAATTGCCCGAGCTTCATCTCATTGTTGAGTTTCATAAAAGAACGTAATTGCTCAAATTTACTACTATCAAAATCTACAAATAACTTTTGATAAAATTCTTCTACTTCACCAACTTTTGTTGAATCACTTAACCCTTTCAGGTTATCAGTCATAGCAATGTTAGCCTTTCGGTAAACTTCACTGCTATCCCCATTAAGAAGCACTTCACCTTGATAGTGTTTAGCAATACCAACGATCACTCTCATCAATGTTGTTTTACCAGCACCATTTTCACCTAAAAGCGCGATAATTTTACCTGAATCAATGTCTAAATTTACATTATCAAGAATAGTTCTCAAATTTTTGCGATATGTTAATCCCTTTACTTCGAGTAATTTATTCATCTTAGTCTCCCTTCTTCTCTTCAATAAACTTTTTAAGCTCCTCAAGCGTCTTTTCCGGGGTTAGACCTAACTGTGCTGTACTTTCTAAAAACTCGCTTATTGTGTCTTTAATTAATTCCCTGCGCTTTTGTAAAATCAATTCCGTATCAGTTGTGACAAATGAACCAAGGCCCCGTCTAACTTCAAGGATTCCTTCAACATTCATCTGGTTAAGAGCACGTTGAACTGTATTTACATTTACAGTCAAATCAACCGCCAATTGTCGTACTGAGGGAACCTTTTCACCAGGCTTTATCTTTCCTAAAGCGATTTGTCGATAAAGATACTTCTCAATTTGTACATAGATTGGAATATTATCTTGAAATTGCAATCTTTACACCGCCTTCACTAGTGTATGGTTTATCTATTACACTAATATAATACCAACATCTATTTTTAAATACAAGTCTTATTTTTGTTTCACAATTTTTAATTTACATTTTTTAATAAAAAAATAGCAGATAAAATGCTGATATTGCAAGCATTTTATCTGCTATTTAGCAAGTTAATAGTATCAGTGTAAAACTATTTTTAATTTTTAACTAATTTATCAATGTTGATATAAAAGTATTTATCTACTATCAAGAAGAACCTAGAACTAATAAATTTAATCAAAAATAGTTAAAATTGTTTCACTAATTTTATTTCTTATTTCTTTCAACATTCAATTGATTGATTTTACGTAAAACGTCCACAGCTTTCCACATGGATTCAAGGACGGTGTATTCATATCTACCATGCATATTCTCTTCACCGGCAAAAAGATTTGGACAAGGTAAGCCCATATAAGTTAATTGTGAGCCATCAGTACCACCGCGAACTGGATCTTCATTAACAGTAAGCCCCTCAGCCTTGTAAGCATCTCTAGCTAAGTCCACAATCTCCATATGCTTTTCGAGTTCATCAGCCATGTTGTAGTATTGGTCCCACATTTTAAGCTTAATTCTCTCAGTGCCAAATTCGTCATTCATTTTCTTAACGATGTCTTTAACCAAGTTCTTTCTTCTTTCAAGGCCATCGCGTTTAAAATCACGAATAATATAATCCATATGTGCTGAATCAACGGTTCCATCAAAATTCATTAAATGGAAAAACCCTTCTCGACCATCAGTGTGTTCTGGACGATCATGTTCAGGCAATTGATTATGAAAATCAATTCCAACCTGAATTGCATTGATCATTTGTCCCTTAGCAACTGCGGGGTGAACATTTACTCCTTGAATATCTAAGCCAAATTGAGCTGCTGAAAACGTACCCCAGTCAAGTTTTCCTGGTGCTTCACCATCAACTGTATAAGCAAAATCTGCTCCAAATTCTTCAACATCAAAATGTTCTGCTCCAGTTCCAATTTCTTCATCTGGAGTAAAAGCTAATTTAATTTCACCGTGTTTTTCTTCGGGATGTTCCATCAAGTATTCCGCAAAAGTCATAAGTTCTGAAATACCACACTTGTCATCCCCACCAAGTAAAGTATCACCAGAAGCTGAAATAATCATTTGACCCTTATAATTTTTTAAATGTGGAAAGACTTCAGGATCTAAGTAAAATTCGCTATCTCCTAATTGAATTTTAGACTTACCATCATAATTCTCTGTAATTTGTGGCTTGACATCAACTGAATTAAAGTCTGCTGTATCACAGTGTGCTAACAAGCCGAATGTTGGCACTTTATAGTCAATGTTTGATGGAATAGTAGCAATTACGCAACCACTTTTTTGATTATAGTGAACATCTTTAAGACCTAACTCTTCTAGGTCCTTCATAATTACATTCTTTTGAAAGTTTTCTTCTCTTTCAGTTGATGGAAAACGGTCTGAATGCTCATCAGATCTAGAATTTACCTTAACGTATTTTAAAAATCTAGGTAATAAATTTGGATATTCAGTCATTTTAATTCTCCTAAAATAAATCTTGGAATGGGTTAGTTGATACCTCTGAGACTACTACAGGTACCTTCCAATTATAATCCTTATTCCACTTTTCAAGACGATCCCCGACCTTATACTTAAAAAGCTTTTCAGTATAGTGACCCGGATCAACTACAGTTAAGCCACTTGAGATCATGTCATGACCCACATGATAATAAACGTCACCAGTGATAAAGGCATCAACTCCATCAACTAGGGCCTGACGCCAAAACTTACCGCCATCACCGCAAATGAAAGCAACCGTTGAAATCATCTTATCATTATCTGCGGTAATCAAACGTGCCATTTTAATGTGCATCTTATCTTTGACATAGTATGCAAAGTCTTTAGCGGTCATTTCTTTAGGTAATCTACCTTTTCTCCCAATGGCAATTCCATCTGAATCTAAGGCAAAGGGTTCAACATCTTCAAGCCCCAGCTCTTCTGCTTGCCAATCTGCCGATCCATTTTGAGCTTTATCAGAATTAGTATGAATTGAGTACACAGTAATTCCATTTGCAATCAGCTTGCCATACATGGCATTTTGAGGATCAGAAAAGTCTAAATTCTTTGCTGGTCTAAACATTACCGGATGGTGACTAATAATCAGATCAACGCCTTTTTCGATTGCTTCATCTACTACCTGCGGACGAACATCTAAAGTAGTCATCATTTTAGTAACTTCAGCATCCATCGATCCAATTTGCATTCCAACTGGATCACCTTCAGAAGCGATTTCTTCTGGAAAATCTTCTCTTAAACGCTTTACAATATCTGCCACTTTTGTCATTTCAACACTTCCTCAATCATTTTAATTAAGTCATTTATTTTGTTTATCTTATCCTCATCTTTGTTTTTAGCTTTATTTAAATTGGTTTTTAAATTTTGATAGTACTTAAGTTGATTAGTCCACTTTTTAAAAAAAACAGGATTCTTTTCCTTTAATAAAAATGGGCCAAAAACTAAATCTTTTTCAGAAAGCTCAACTTTATTTTTTCCTTGTACAGCTTTAATTATTTCATAAATATGACCAGCTACTTCAATAATTTGCTCAGCTACAATTTCATATTGATGGTCCATCAACCATTTTCTAACCAAATGTTCACCAATATTAGCTTCTAAAATTAATGTTGGGTATGCTTTTCCTTCTTGATATGCCGTCTCTAAAAGATTAGTCATTAGCTTTCCACCCATACCGGCAATCACGACAGTATCAATTTGATCTTCTGTCCTTAAAGTTGCTAAGCCAGAGCCCAATCTTGTTTCAATTTTTTCTTCTAAACCTGCTTCTTCAATATCTTGTTTTGCATTATTCAAAGGACCTGCAGCAACGTCGCTTGCAATCGCAAAATCTATTTTTCCTTCTTTTACTAATGCAATTGGTAAATATGCATGATCAGTACCAATATCAGCCAATCGGCTTTCAGGATCTACCATTTTACCAATTTGAGCTAGTCTTTCTTCTAACACACTCTCACCTCTTACTAAAAATTTTAGCATAGATAGTCTAAAACTTAGTTGAAAAATTTTTTATAAGAAACAAGCCTTGCAGCAACTTATACTACAAGGCTTGTCTTTATATAAATATCTTAATCTAAGAAATCCTTTAATTGGTTTGAACGACTTGGGTGACGTAACTTCCGCAAAGCTTTAGCTTCGATCTGTCTGATACGCTCACGAGTTACTCCAAATACCTTACCAACTTCTTCAAGAGTACGAGTACGTCCATCATCTAGACCGAAACGTAAACGCAACACATTTTCTTCACGGTCAGTTAAAGTATCAAGAACTTCTTCAAGTTGTTCCTTCAATAGTTCATAAGAAGCATGTTGTTCAGGACTAGTTGCATCTTTATCTTCGATAAAGTCACCTAAGTGAGAATCATCTTCTTCACCAATTGGAGTTTCAAGAGAAACAGGTTCTTGTGCAATCTTCAAGATTTCACGAACCTTATCAGTTGGCATGTCCATTTCAGCACCAATTTCTTCCGGAGTTGGTTCTCTTCCCAAATCTTGCAAAAGTTGTCTTTGAATTCTAATCAACTTGTTGATTGTTTCAACCATGTGCACTGGGATACGGATAGTTCTAGCTTGGTCAGCAATTGCACGAGTAATTGCTTGTCTAATCCACCAAGTCGCATAAGTTGAAAATTTGAATCCTAAACGATAATCAAACTTGTCAACAGCTTTCATTAAGCCCATGTTACCTTCTTGAATTAAGTCTAAGAAGGACATTCCACGACCAACATAACGCTTAGCAATAGAAACAACTAAACGTAAGTTAGCTTCTGCTAATTCTTGTTTAGCTTCTTCATCGCCTGCTTCAATTCGCTTAGCTAAAGCAATTTCTTGATCCGCATTCAACAATGAAACACGTCCAATTTCCTTCAAGTACATCCGCACCGGATCGTTCATTCTGACGCTTGAAGGTGCAGACATATCTTTCAATTCAGCTTTTTCAACATCTTTTTGCTTCTTTAAAGCTAATTTAGAAGGTTCGCCTTTTTCATCAACGATACTAATTCCATTGTCTTCAAATTCTTGTACAAGTTGATCTACCGCTTTTCCTTGAAGATTATATGGCTTAATTAGTTGAGCAGTAAATTCTTTTTCAGTGATTTGTTTATCTTTTTTAACTTCCTTAACAACTTCCTTGACCTTCTTATCAAGTGTCATTGTTGCTTCTTTTTTGGTAGTCTTACTCTCTGCCATGTAAAAAAGCCCCCTCTAAAACTTCTTTCTTCTTAACGCAATTACTTTTTGCGCTATTTCAAGCTCTAAACTATTATCTTGTTTTCTTTGAGCTTCCTTTAATTGATTAAGCAAGTCGTTTAATTGCTCATCAATCTTGCTCTTTTCCAATGCCCTTAATTGATCATCTAGCTCACGTTTAGAATAATCAGGAGGCATCGTAATCATTTCCATATTAATAATTATACCTTGAAGTTCCTCAGGAATAAAATCAATAAAGCCCTTCACTTCTGCTTCATCATGGGTTTGATGATATTTTAGCCAAAATTCTGCTAATTTTGCATAACGCTCATCTGGGAATAAAAACTGTCGACTTAAAAGATAATCTCTTGCTTCATCACTATGTATAAATAGATACAGCAAGCGATCTAAAGCTGGATTTCTAGTTTCACTATCAGTTCCTGCTTGAGCTTCTTTAGGCTCTGCTGTCTCACCTATATTTTCCATTAATGTAGATGCTTGATAAGCTTGCTGATGATTTCTAGCTCTTTGTAACTTTCGTCTCTCACGTACGAACGTTACTTTTAGAGATTCACGCGTTACTCCAGTTTGACGCGCCAATTTATCAAGATATAAGTCAGCAGCCACAGGATCATTTAATCCAGCAATCATTTGAACAGCTGCTGTTATATAAGTTAGTTTTTCTCGATCATTATGTAAATTATACTGATTTGCTAATCTTTCAAGTAGAAAATCTGTTGAACTAAGAGCACCTGCAACTTCTGCACGGTACTTTTCTTTTCCATATTTTTTTACATATTCATCAGGATCAAGATTTTCTGGTAAAACAATTATTCCTAAATTAAAGCCTTGAACTTGTCCAAATAATTTCGTTGCACGTTCGGCAGCATGAATTCCAGGTGGATCTCCATCATAGTTAACCAAGATATTAGGTGTAATTCGTCTTAGCATATAAACTTGTTCGGTCGTTAAGCTAGTTCCCATTGAAGCTACACCTGATTGAATGCCAGCTTTATAAGCGGCAATAACATCCATGTAGCCTTCATAAAGAATCAAATGTTTTTCACTTCTAGCTGCTTTTTTTGCTTCAGCAAAATGAAATAGTAATTTAGATTTATTAAAAATCTTAGTTTCTGGACTATTCATATATTTAGCAATAGTTTTATCATTGCTAATTCTTCGACCAGAAAAACCAACTGTATAGCCAGATTCATCGCCTAATGGAAACATCAAACGATCACGAAAACGATCAAATAATTGTCCATCTTGAGATTCAATAAATAGACCACTTTCTCTTAGATCGTTATCAGTATATTCTTTCTTCTGCTGCAAATAAGTAAGTAAAATCTTATCATCGTCTGGAGCATAACCTACTTTAAAATGCTTTAGCAAGTCATCGGTTAATTCACGCTTTCTGGCGTATTCCAGCGCTCTTTCACCAACTTTAGTGGTTAACAAAATATGTTGGTAAAACTCTGTTGCTTGCCGATACATCTTCTTTAATGGACTAAGTGGCTTGGCCGCTTCTCCGTAACCTTCTGGCATTTGAAGATGCGCCAATTCAGCTGCTTTTTTAACACTTTCAGGAAAAGTAAGATGATCCTGATACATTAAAAACTTAAATACATTTCCGCCTTTGCCACATCCAAAACACTTAAAAAACTGCTTACCTTCACTAACAGTAAAAGATGGTGTTTTTTCTTGGTGGAAGGGACAAAGTCCTAGATAGTCTTTACCTTTTTTTTCTAAAGAAACATATTGACTTATTACATCAACAATATCGACAGAATTGCGAACTTCATCGATAAATTGTTCAGGAATACGTCCTGCCATCAATGGATCATCCCAATCAATTATTATTTAATTACTAATTTACTCAAGTCACCCATTCGATCAGCCAAGTTATTAACCTTTAATAATTGTGCTAAACGATTATTCTTTACTTTTTCATCTTTATCAAGAATCATATTACTTTCAAAGTAATTGTTAATTACAGGTTGTAATTCAACAAAGCCTTTGTATAGATCGGCAATACTCAAATCAGTATTTTCTTCTAGTGCATTTACACCAGCATTTAATTCTTCTTCACTTACATCTTGGAAAAGACTTTCATCAACTTTAGCAGCATTTCTATATTTGGCCTTCTTCAAGATGTTAGTAATTCTAGTCAAACTTTCAACTACCGGCTTAAAGTCAGCATCGTCATGATGCATTTGCAAAGTCTTAGCTGCTGCTAAAATTTGAATTGGATCTTGCTGGCTAGATGCAAGGACTGCATCAATAACGTCGTAATCATATTTTTCAACTTGTAATTGCTGTTTTACACGGTCACGGATAAAGTCAGCAATTTCATTTTCAGCTTCAGCATCCTTAGGTAATTTAGCTGCAGTTTTGCCAGACAATAATTGAATTAATTCTGGTAAAACATCTTTAACAGGAAGTGACCAACCTTCGTTTAATAAGATTCTTACAATTCCATATGCATTTCTTCTTAAAGCATATGGGTCATTAGATGATGAAGGGATCATGCCTGCACCGAAGAATGAAATAATTGTATCTAACTTATCAGCAATTGAAAGAAGTGAACCAACAGTTGTACTTGGCAAATCTCCCTCAGCACTAGTTGGCATGTAACTTTCTTTAATTGCTACACTAACATTTTCATCTTCACCAGTTAAGCGAGCATAATGCATTCCCATTACACCTTGTAATTCGGCAAATTCACCAACCATTGAAGTAACAAGATCGAATTTGTAAATATCACTAACTCGATCAAAATCCTTCATTTCAGTTTCTGAAATATTAAATTTCTTACCAAGGTAGTCACCAATAATATGAACACGTGCCATATGTTCGGCAACTGAGCCAATCTTGTCGTGGAAGGAAACATTCTTAAGCTTGTCAACAAAGTGAGCTAATGGGTATTTTTTATCTTCATCATAGAAGAATTGAGCGTCATCTAAACGTGCAACAAGAACTTTTTCGTTACCGGCAATTACGTTATCTAAGTACTCACTATTACCATTTCTAACAGCAATAAAGTGATTAATCAACTTGCCGTTTTCATCATAAACTTCAAAGTATCTTTGATTATCTTTCATTGAAGTAATTAAAACTTCATCTGGAATATTCAAATACTTTTCATCAAAAGAACCAGCAAAGACAGTTGGATATTCAACTAAGTTAGTAACTTCTTCAAGTAATCCCTTATCAATATTTACTTTCCAGTTATGTTGAGCAACTAGTTCTTGAATTTGATTAAGAATCATGCCCTTACGTTCATCAGCATCAGCAATTACATATTGACTCTTCAAAGCTTCTTCATAGTCATCTGCATTTGCAAGTACCACACTATCACCTAAAAAACGGTGACCTTGAGTCTTGCGGCCAGCAACTACATCAAGTAACTTAACTGGTACAACTTCACTACCAAGTAAAGAAACCATCCAATGAATTGGACGTACAAACTCAAAATCATTGCTGTCCCAACGCATTTTAGTTGGGAAAGTCATGGCTTTAATGATATCGCTCATGCCCATTAAAATGTCAGAAGCTTTTTTACCTTCTTTTTGAACATGAACATAAGCATATTCAGTTCCTTTAAGCTCTTCAAAATAAATATCATCAGTAGTCATCCCTTGACCACGAGCAAAACCTTGAGCAGCTTTTGTCCAATTGCCGTCTTTATCTTGAGCGATCTTCTTAGCAGGACCTTTTTTAACTTCATCAATATCATCTTGTTTTTCAGCTAAGTCTTCAACCAAAATAGTCAAGCGACGTGGAGTTGAATAAGTCTTAATGTCCTTAAAAGAAAGACCATTTTCCTTAAGATACTTCTTAGTACGATCCGCTAATTGCTTAACACTTCTAGAAACAACGTGAGCTGGCATTTCTTCAGTGCCAATTTCAAATAAATAATCTTTAGTCATTGTTCTGCCCCGCTTTCTTAGTTTCTTCTTGGTGTTTCAATAATGGGAAGCCACGTTTTTCACGTTCTTCAACAAACCCCTTTGCGGCAAGGTGAGCCAAGTTTCTAATTCTTGATAAGTAACCTGCTCTCTCAGTAACTGAAACAGCACCACGTGCATCAAGTAAGTTAAATGTATGGCTACATTTTAAGATGTAATCATAAGCTGGGTGAATCAAGTTTTGACTCAACAAGCGTTTAGCAGTAGCTTCATAAATATCAAAGAACTTAAGTAACTGCTCTTGGTCGCTTTCTTCAAATGCATACTTAGAATGTTCATATTCAGGTTGCTTGAAAATATCACGATACTTAACGCCATCGCCCCATTCAAGATCAAAGACTGAATTGACATCTTGAATATAAGAAGCAAGACGCTCAACACCATATGTAATCTCACTCATTGTTGGTTTTACATCGAGCTCGCCAACAACTTGGAAGTAAGTAAATTGAGAAACTTCCATTCCATCAAGCCATACTTCCCAACCAACACCGGCACAACCCATAGATGGGTTAGCCCAGTTGTCTTCAACAAATCGAATATCATGTTCAAGAGGTTCGATTCCTAAAACTCTTAAACTATCTAAGTAATATTGTTGAATGTCTTTTGGTGCAGGCTTAATAACAACTTGGAATTGATGGTGTTGGTATAAACGGTTAGGGTTATCACCATATCGACCATCAGCGGGTCTTCTTGAAGGTTCAACATAGCAAGCTGCCCAAGGTTCCGGCCCAACAGCACGTAAAAATGTATATGGACTCATTGTCCCGGCACCTTTTTGCTCATCATATGAAGGCATAATCATACAACCTTTAGAGGCCCAGAACTGTTCCAATTTAAAAATCATATTCTGGATATTCAGTTTTTCTGACATCTATCTCTCTCCTCACAACATAGGCATAAAAAAAGCCTATGCAAAAATTGCATAGGGACGATTTACTTCGCGGTTCCACCCTAATTCAGGAAAATATTCTTCCTGCCCTTAATTAACAACTTTGACTAAAAGGTGCCTTTTCCCAAATGCACTTCCACCATTCTGCACTCGCTGTCTTGGTACTTTTCTATTCCTTTATAGTTGTCAAAATACGTTTATATTCTATCATCTTTTTCAAAAAAAGACTAGTAAGAAACCTTACTAGTCTTTAAACGAATATAAAAAGTCAACAGCTAAAAAAGCGCCAATTCATCAAGAAATTTTTTAGTTTTCAAGTTAAGATCTAAATAGTTAGCGTACATCCGATCAATCACTTTGCCAGAGTTCTTTTTTAATTGCGGATTAATTTTCACTTTTCCTAAACGATCAATATCAATTAAAGCTAGAGTCCGTATCAAAGCAACTACTTTAGGATCTAGATGCATCCTTTGACTGACACTATTAAAGTGATCACTACAAATAATTCCACCTAATTCCAATGAATAGTCAAATGTACCTTGCACCTTCCCGCAAATTAAACAACGATCTAATTGCGGTGCTACTCCATATGCATTAAGCAACTTCAATTGCACCATTTGGGTAATAACTGCCACATCTTCCCCAGAATTTATCTTCAGCAACGCTTTCATAATCAAATCATAAAAGCTTCCAATGTCCTTATATTCAACAAAAGCATGGTCAAGCAAGTCTAAAACATAACTCGAATACGCATTCTTAGTTAAATCTAAATATAATTGGTCTAACTGCTTTACATCCTTGAAAGTCCGTAGCGAACTGATTCCTTTCCAATTTGTATTTACAATATATTTTCCGTAAGAGAAGTTAAGGGTTGCAGCTCCTAATCGGGATTTTGGTCTCAGTGCTCCTCTAACATCTATTGTAAAAATACCATGATCTTTAGTCATGATCTTGGTTAGAATATCAGCCTCTTTATATTTTTTTCTTTTAAAAATTAATCCTTGAACCTCACAAAGTTCACGTACCATCTATCTTAATTCCTTGGCATTGTAACCAATAGATTTAAGAAAGGCAGGATCAGAACGCCAATTCTTTTGAACCTTAACCCATAGACGCAAATTAACTTTTTCGCCTAATAAAGCTTCAATTTCTTGACGTGCAGCAATTCCAATCTGCTTCAACATTTGACCTTTTTTACCAATTATAATGCCCTTTTGACCCGGACGTTCAACATAAATTGTAGCCTCAATTTGAAGCTTACCACCTTCATGATCCCGCATTCGGTCAACTACCACGGCCGTTGCATGTGGGACTTCTTCATGAGTGAGCTTCAAAACTTGCTCGCGAATTAATTCAGCCACAATAAAATATTCTGGACGATCAGTCAATTGGTCTGCATCATAAAATTGCGGACCTTCTGGCAGATACTTGGCAATTGTTTTAATCAGCTCGGAAACATTGTTTCCCTGAGAAGCAGAAATTGGAACAATTTCAGCAAAATCGCCTAGATTCTTGTACGAATCTATAATAGATAATAACTTATCTGGGTGGACTTTATCAATCTTATTTATCACTAAAAATACAGGTTTTTTAATTTTCTTAAGAAGTTCGGCAATATATTGGTCTCCCTTGCCTGCTGGTTCTGGTTCAACCATAAATAAAACAACGTCGACTTCGTCCAAAGCCGAATAGCTCGACTTATCCATAAAGTCATCTAACTTATTCTTAGGCTTGTGAATTCCAGGAGTGTCAATAAAAACAATTTGCTCCTGATCATCAGTATAAATACCAGATATTTTGTTTCTTGTCGTTTGTGGTTGTGGTGACATAATCGCTACTTTTTGACCTACCAAAAAGTTCAAAAGTGTCGACTTACCAACATTTGGTCTACCAATTAAAGCTACAAAGCCTGATTTATAGTCTTTTTTTTCATCCATCATTGTTACATCCTTTATTTAAGTCTTAGTGAATTTGCTTTCCGTGATTTTCCTGATCTGGATGAAGCGGAAGTCCATATTCACGTAAAACTTTGCCTTGGATACCAAACATTACTTTAGCTTCATCATCTTCAATATGATCAAAGCCATTTAAATGCAAGTATCCATGAACTAGTGTATATCCAAACTCACGGTTAAATCCAGTTTCATACTCGACACTATGTCTTTTTATTACCTCTGGACAAAGGAATAGATCTCCAATATCTTCAACAAAATCAGGATCATCATTAAAGGCAGCCATAAAGTCTTCGTCTAATCCATCTTCTATTGCAAAGGAAATTACATCGGTTGGTCGATCTTTTCCACGATATTTTTTATTGATTTCGTGAATTTTTTCGGAGGAAACAAAATTAATACTCATTTCTTGAGCATTCTTCTTATTAATTTCTTTTTTGGCAGACAAAAGCAGATTGGTAATCCAAGGAATCCAGTCTTTATCATCATTTTTTAAGAAATTAACCTCATCATTGAAAGAAATATCTAAGTTATTCAAATTTTAGTGTCCTTCTTTTTCATAAGCTCTAACAATTTTGGCTACTACTGGGTGACGAACAACATCATTGAAAGTAAAGTTAATGAATTTTACTTGTTCAATATTTGCAAGTATATGTTCGGCTTGCAATAATCCACTCTTTGCCTTTCCTGGTAAGTCAATTTGAGTCTGGTCGCCATTAACAACCATCTTAGAATTAAAACCTAATCTAGTTAAAAACATCTTCATTTGAGCTTGAGTAGTATTTTGTGCTTCATCAAGAATTACAAAAGCATCATCTAAAGTTCTACCACGCATATAAGCAAGCGGTGCAACTTCGATTACTCCTCGCTCCATCAAGCGATTAGTTGTTTCAACTCCTAAAATTGCATATAAAGAATCGTAAATTGGTCTTAAATATGGGTCAACTTTTTCCTTTAAATCTCCAGGTAAAAATCCCAGTGATTCTCCCGCTTCAACAGCTGGTCTGGTTAGAATTATGCGTGATACTTCACCTTTCTTAAAGGCCGCAATTGCCATAACTACTGCTAAAAAGGTTTTCCCTGTACCAGCAGGTCCAATTCCAAAAACAACGTCATATTTTTGAATAGCTTCAATATAGCGCTTTTGTCCCATATTCTTAACTCGAACAGGGCGACCCTTAGCATCCCTAATTAAAATCTTATTGTATAACTCACCAAAGAACTCCAAAGTTCCTTTGTCGGCCATTTTAATTGCACTTACGACATCAGTTGCGGTAATAGTAACTCCTCGGGTAACAACCTTATCTAAAGCAGTAAAAATTTGCATAATTTTCTTAACAAGGCTTTCTTCCCCAGTTACTTCAATCTCACTACCAGTATCAGTAACTTGCACATCGTAAGATTCTTCAATTAAACGCAAATTTGCATCGTTAATTCCAACTAAGTTCATAATTGTTTCAGGTTTAGTTGGTGTAAATGTTGCTTCTACAGTTTGTCCCACTTAAAATTGATCCTCCATTATATCAAGCGATTAGTTAAGCTTCTTACCAACAATTGAAGAAGCGGCTTTACCATCAGCCTTACCTTTAATTTTTGGCATTAAAGCTTGCATAACTTTACCAAAGTCTTTCTTAGAACTTGCACCGACTTCTTTAATTGTCTCTTCAACTGTTTGTTCAAGTTCTTCTTTAGACATTTGTTTTGGCATATATTTTTCAATTAATTGCATTTCTTTTTTAGTTTGATCAATTAAATCATCTCTGCCTGCCTTTGAAAATTCTTCTAAAGATTCCTTACGTTGCTTAAGCGCACTAGACAAGACTGTTAATTCGTCATCACTAGTTAAGTCATGTCCCACTTTAATTTTATAATTCATTACTGCAGCCTTGAGTGAACGAATAGTTGTTAAAGCTTCCTTATCTTTAGCCTTCATAGCTGCTTTCATATCTTGCATTAAAGTATCATTTAGTGACATTTATTTTTCTCCTCTTTAATCAAAACTTACAAAGTCTATTCTAAACTTTTTAAACAAAAAAAGCTCTTGATAGAGCGAATTTCTATCAAGAGCTTTTTTATATTAATAATGTCTACGCTTACGAGCAGCTTCGGATTTTAACTTTCTCTTAACGCTTGGTTTTTCGTAGAATTCACGCTTGCGGTATTCTTGCAAGGTACCACTTCTAGAAACGGAACGTTTGAAACGACGAAGAGCATCATCAATAGACTCGTTTTCGTGAACGATTGTCTTAGCCATGTGAGATCCCTCCTTCCATTTCTTGGCACACAAATATGTGCCACAACAATATAGTTAAATTATAGCTAAACGAGAAAAGTCGGTCAATAGTCGATTAACATTTTTCTCACTTATTTTGGTATAATTAGGTAAACAATGAGGTGAAATATATGACTGAAGAAAAGAAAGAAAATCAAAAAATCGTTAACTTAATTATTATCTCTGACTCTGTCGGGGATACTGCCTTTAACATGGTTCAAGCCGGTGCTGTTCAATATCCAGACGTGAAATTTAATTACCGTCGCTATCCATTTATTACTAATCGTGAAAAACTAGAGAAAGTTTTCAACGAAATCACAGAATTTGAAAATGTATTAATCGCATTTACGCTAATTCACGAAGATGAACAATTAGCCGCAATTAAATTTGCACGTGAACATAATATGAAGTATGTAGACCTTCTTTCTGGTGTAATTGAAAATATTCATTCTTTAACTGGCGAAGAACCAAAACACGAAATTGGTGCTGTTCACCACATGGGACAAAACTATTTCGACAGAATTTCCGCAATGGAATTTGCCGTAATGTATGATGATGGAAAAGATCCTAAAGGTTTCTTAGAAGCAGACGTTGTTTTGCTTGGAGTTTCAAGAACTTCAAAGACCCCTCTTTCATTGTTCTTAGCAAACAAGAATTTGAAAGTAGCTAACTTACCTCTTGTTCCTCAAACTCATATTCCAGATGAAATTTATAAAGTTGATCCTAAAAAGATTATCGGTTTGACTAATGACCCATCCGTCTTAAATGAAATTAGACGTCAAAGAATGATTGCTTACGGCTTGAATCCTGATACGACTTACTCAAATATGGATTCTATCAATGCCGAACTTGACGCTGCTAATAAGCTTTATAAGAAACTTGGTTGTTACGTAATTAATGTTGCTCATCGTTCAATTGAAGAGACAGCTGCTTTAATTATGGAACACCTCGGCATCGATGACTATGCGAAATAATTAGTTTTATGAATGTATTTCAAAAGGCTTAATCTACAACTAACTCATGTAGATTAAGCCTTTTTTCTTATACTATTAAACTGGTTTCTGCTCCTTGAAGCGTCCGTATACTTTATCAACTTCACTTACACTCATAAATGCATAAGGATCAGATTGAATAACAATATTATAAATATCGAACATATCGTAACGATCAATGATTGTCATTAAGACGGTCTTTTCCGTATGACTATACGCACCTTCAACATCATGAAAGATCGTAATACCTCGGTGCATCTTGCGCTGAATACCTTCAATAATATGTTTCGGGTGTTCAGTAACGATAAAGACCTGCATTTTTTGATGCTGCGTATAAACAGCGTCAATTACTCTACCATTAACAAAAATGTTTAAAGCAGTATATAAAGCTCTCGTCCAGCCAAATACAAAACCAGCACAGATAACAATGATTAGATTAAAGAAAATATTAATTTGGCCGAAACTCTTGCCAGTCTTTTTTCTTAAAATAATGCCTAGAACATCTAAACCACCTGTAGAAATTCCTGATTTCAAGGCAATTCCCGTTCCGACCCCATTAATTACGCCACCAAATAAGGCACAAATGATTGGATCATAAGTAATCTTAATCGGAGCAATTACTCGCATCATGATTGATCCAAGTAATACGGCAATAATGGTAAAAATTGTAAAGCGATGTCCTATTTTACACCATCCCAAGATAAAAAGCGGAATGTTTAAAACAAAGTACATCACTGAGGTCGATAAGGTAAATGGCATGAATCGTTCAGACACTGATTGAATAATCTGTGCAAATCCCGTAATACCAGAGGCGTAGATCTTACCAGGACCCCAGAAAAAGTTCAGGGCCACAGCAACCGCCAAAGCATAGAGGAATGCCGCAGATAATTTTGAAATTAGATAGTGTCTACGAGACAGCTTTTCTAATTGACTCATCTTGATTTTCCTTTTTTATATCAAATAATCTTTTGCACTATCTATTCTAACAATCATTATCAAAAAAGAAAGATAATTCTAGTGCCTATTTGACTATTATTTTTTCCAGTGCTTTTCAATAAATTGAGCCCTTCCTCCGGCCTCTTCAATTTGATAACGTAATGGATCCTTTTTATAGAAATCTTGATGATAATCTTCTGCTGGATAAAAAGGTTCAGCAGGTTCAATTTTGGTTACGATTGGCTCATCAAACCTGTGTGAATCTTCAAGCTGCATTTTAGATTCTTCGGCAATTTCTTTTTGTTGTGGAGAATTATAAAAAATTATCGGTTGATATTGACTACCACGATCTTGAAATTGTCCCATTGCATCTGTTGGATCAGTCACTTGCCAATAAATATCAACTAGTTTCTTATACGAAATAATTTTGGGATCGAATGTTATCTCTACAGCCTCAACATGACCTGTTGTCCCAGTACAGACTTCTTCATAGCTAGGATTTTCAACATGACCGCCAGTATAGCCAGAAACAACACTGACAATGCCTGGATAAGTGTCAAAAGGCTCAACCATGCACCAGAAACATCCGCCAGCAAAGATAGCTGTGTCATAGTGCGATTCTTTAGTATTATCAAGGGGTTTAGCTACTTCCATTTTATTAGTACTTCTTTCTAATTTTGAATAATTCTGAATTATTTCCACTATTTTTTCACTATAGCTTTATATCAAAAAATAGCGAACCAATTATTTAGTTCATAATCAATTCACTATTTAGCTTAAAGTATTTATTTGATTTTTACTATTTTTTTATCTTTAATAACTCTTCTTCAATTACAGGCAACCAACTTAACTTATACCCTGCACGCGTTGGGTGGATCGGATCAAGCATATAAAGTTCTCTGTCTTTTTCATTATAGTTAAAAGCATCATCATCCCACAAATTAAGGAAATCAAAATTCCACTTATTTTGTAATTCCTTAACTCTCTCAACCATTTGACCATAGAATTCTGAATCAAATTTTGGATTACTAAAAATCAACACAGGACAATTCCAGTTTTTCTTTACATAATTTAAAATATATTCAATTGCACCCGTTACTGTCTGCTTGTCAAAATTATCATCTTGTGCAATTTCGCCTAGATCTTCTTTTCCTTTAATTGCATCATTAGTTGAAAGTTGCAAGACAAATGCTGTTAATTTTTCTAAAACTGGCAATCTTCCGATTCTTCCAATATATGAATTAGAGTCATTATCAACTAATGTCGTCCCCGAAACGGCATCCTCAAAAGCACAAATATTATCTTTTTTACTTAAATAATCAACAAAAGATTCACCTAAAGCACCAGCACCATAGGTCACTGAACTACCCAAAAAAGCAATCTGATTATTAATCAAATCACTGGGTTCCATCTTAGTTTGAGCAACACTATATTTTTTAGCATTTCCTTCTGCTTTAATTGCCTTTGTTAAAAATTCAGGATTATCCTTACCAAATTTCAATAACTCGGGAATATGTTCTTCAGGTACATCTAAATTATAAAGTTCTTCTTCAAAATTCATTTTCTATCGTCCTTTGAATAACTTCTGATAATTTTCATAACCTTCCTCCTCTAGCTTATCATATGGAATGAACTTTAACGCAGCAGAATTAATACAATATCTCAAGCCGCCTTGATCAACGGGACCATCTGTAAAAACATGCCCTAAATGAGAGTCAGCTAGCGGACTTTTTACTTCAGTTCGTTCCATTCCATGCGATTGATCCCGATGATAAACAAGTTTTTCAATTGGTTTCGTAAAACTCGGCCAACCACAACCAGCATCATACTTATCTTCACTAGAAAATAAGGGCTCCCCAGATACCACATCAACATAAATTCCCTTTTGATTAAATTTGTCATACTTTCCAGTAAAAGGATATTCAGTCGCAGCATGTTGAGTAACTTCATATTGCTCTGAGTTTAATTTTTTAAGTGCTTCTTCTTTATTAAACATTTTCTCACCTTCTTTTTTAAACATATCAAATTTTAATAGAAAATTGTTGTTTCATGATTTTTGTTTCTATACAATAATCTATAATATTAGCGGAGGGATTTAATACTATGCCAAAATTAGCAAATGACTTATCACTTACAAAAAATACACGACTAAATTCTTTAGGACCTTCAAAAATCAGAGCTTTTGATGCAAAGGCCTCTCAAATTCCTGGAATTATTAAATTAACAATTGGTGAGCCAGATTTAAATACACCAGATCATGTTAAAGACGCAGCAATTGCTGATATTAAAGCAAATGATTCTCATTATGCCCCACAAGCCGGTAAACCAGAATTGCAAGACGCAATTAGCAAATATCTTAACCGTAGCCTTAATATAAAATATGATCCAGCAACAGAAATTTGTGTAACTGTTGGTGCTACAGGTGCCTTAAATGATGTATTCATGTCAATCTTAAATCCGGGAGATAAAATTTTAGTCCCTACTCCTGTTTGGGCACTTTACTTCCAATTGATTAAATTAACTGGTGCTATCCCAGTTCAAATGGATACCTCAAAAGATGGCTTTATTCTCACTCCCGAACACCTTGAAAAAGTTTTACAAAATGAAGGAAAAGGTGCTAAAGCAATTATTTTAACTGATCCATCAAACCCTACTGGGCGAGTATATCCAGAAGAAACTTTAAAGGCACTGGCAGAAATTATTACTAAATATCATTTATTTTCTGTAACTGACGAAATTTATGGAGAATTAGTTTATGACAATAATGTCCATCATTCTCTATCACAATATATTCCCGAAAGAAACATTTTAATTTCCGGCCTGTCAAAAGCCTACGCAATGACGGGATGGAGATTAGGATATATCGCTGCTCCCGCAGATATTATGAAAACAATTCAAAAAGTTAATGCCTTTTTAGTCACTTCAGTTACCGATAATGTACAAGCAGCAGCAATTGAAGCGTTAAACAACGGTCAAGCTGACCCGCTTGAATCTAGAAAAATTTACGAGGATCGACTCAAATTCATGAAAGCCGGATTAGAAAAATTAGGCTTTGAAATGTCTACCCCACAAGGAGCTTTCTATATTTTTGCTAAAATTCCAGATGCTTTTGGTACTGATGATGAAGCATTTGCAAATGAATTAGCTACCAAGGCAAAAGTTGGTGTAACTCCTGGTCGCTACTTCGGTCAAGGTGGCCAAGGCTACGTAAGAATGTCATACGCTTCTTCAACTGAGCAATTAAAAGAAGCATTAAAGAGAATCGCTGAATTTGTTAAGAATATTTAGAATTACACAAAATAACGCACTGATAGGCTTAAATTAGGCTTATGAGTGCGTTTTTATTATGCTCTTTCAATACTCAACTATATTCCAATACCCACCTTTTGAACTACCATCTAGTGGAGCAGGATTAGTCTTCGAATACAAATAATCTTCTCCACTATCATCGATTATTCTATAAAAAGGTCCTTTTTTATCAACTACATATACCTTGCCATTTGTTAAACCTAACCCACTATAAAAACTTTCACCAGCATATCTAACTTTCATTTTTTATACCTACTAAATTCTTACTTTAGCCTAAAAGCTGATATATTTGTCTATCAGGAGTCCTCCACACTCGTAGAGAACACACTAAAAGATCCTTGATTTATCAGACATCATTAATTCAAATAATAGCATTTTTAATTAATTTTGATCAATCAGCAATAAAACAAAAAGATCCAACATCAAAAAATGATGCTGGTCCTCTCTTCTACTCAATCTTATCGCTATTCTTCAACCGTTCTATCCTCTTATCTAGCGGTGGATGATCAGAAAATAGTCGATCAATCCAATTACCTGGATGTGGTAAGTTAAAGTATAAATGCTCTAAAGCTAAATCTTGTGAACTAATTTCTGGTGTTGATTCACTTTCTTCCTTTTTTTCAAGCTTAGATAAAGCTGAAATCAATCCACTTGGTTCACGTGTTAAATCAACCGAACCTATATCGGCCAAATATTCTCTTTGACGCGAAACTAGTAAAAACAATAACTTAGCTAATGGAATACCAATAATAGAAATAATCCCACCAACTATAATTAAAAACATAGCAAAGAATTTAATAATCAATCCTAGCCATCCTTTACTCTCACTAGTCAATACACCCCAGCTAAATAATACAATTCCAATCCCAGTGATGGTAATTAAACTAGTCAAAGCACTCGCAAGAACTGTAATGCGTGTATCATAATTTCTAATATGAGAAAGTTCATGTCCGATAACGCCTTGCACTTCTTTCTTATTCATCATGCTCAACAGCCCTTGCGTAAGAGCTAAACTTGCATGTTCAGGATCGCGTCCCGTTGCAAAAGCATTCGGATCTAGATCAGGAGTAATGTAAATTTTAGGAACCGGTAAGCCTCCTGCTAGACAGAGCTCTTCAACAAGCTCGTATATTTCAGGTTCGCTTTCTTTAGTAATCTCAACCGCATTCGTAACTTTCATTAAATGCTGCGTGGCATCAAAATATACGTGTGCAATATAGATCAAACCAATGATAAAAAATCCAATCCCAACATATCTTGTAAAAATCATTCCAAGAAAAATACTTAATACAAGTAATAAAGCAGTATACAATCCCAAAATGATCCATGTATTCCGCTTATTTTGTTCTATTTGTTTATATAGCATTTCCTACTCCAACTATTATGCTAAAAATCGATGAGTTTAATTACCTAAAACCTTAATAAAGGTTTCTAATAAAATTGCAACAGCAATTAATGCATAATAACGATTCATTTTTTCTTTATGCGTCATTTTGCCTACCTTATTCTAATTTGCCAAGTAAACTTTGATTATCAACTCCAAGTTTTTACCATCCCAATGGAAGTTTTTTACTCGACCAAATAAAAGATTACCAGAGTCAATCAAACGACTAAAAATTAAATTATGTTCACGTGGAATATAACCTAATTTTAGTCCAGCCGGCGTAGCTACAGAAATCGCATTTTTATCGTATTTATTATCAGCTTCACGTATTAATAGAACGGGATCATTCTCTTTTAGACGAGGAACTACCTTATCTTCAAGATGTAAATAATCAGAACCACGCACTTCACAACCATATAAAAATGTGCTGTGACTTTCTCCTGATTGTTTATAATAGATTTTTTTCAAATCAGTAACCTGATTTTCTAACTTATCAATTCTATCCATTAAATCTGTGATTAAAACATCATCATTTCTATAAATACTCATTGTCTGGTCGACCTCCTCTTTTATATAAAAATCATATCGATTAAATACTTTCTAATCCTATGCTTACTATAAATTTTTTAAATCATTTATTCAACAGAATCATGAATTTTATCTTTGGGTGAAATATCTTTAAATCTTTCTAATTAAAATAGTTGTATTGTAATAATACTGGGAGATGAATGAGATAAACATACCGCGCCCTGAGGAAAAGATCCGCGATGATCCTTTGCTTATCTAATTTCATGTAATCCATAAAATTAAATGGAAATTGAATAGTAATCTAGTTTCATTAAAATTACTTTTACCTTGTCAGGTACTTGTAATTTAATCACACCAAATTCTGTCTTTAAATGAAGAACTCAACATTAAGACAGCAATTTGATCTACATTGTCACCTAATTTTACTCCACCTCGAGCTTGAATTTTGTAATCTAATCCAGCCCTCTTTGCTGCTTTTCTCATGTTAGTAGCCATTAAATTTGATGATGCAATATCATTCTTAGTTGTTTTTAAATTCTCCATTAATATTATTTCTCTTGACACTTATATGGTATTAAACAGCACTTACATTTAAAATACACTTTTTCACTAAAGAGGTGAAAAACGATTCGGAATATAATAAAAAGGCCCATTGAAAAACAATGGACCAGTAGTGTAATTACGACTAATTAACGTAACTCACCACAAATTAAACTTTATTGATCTAACAACCATCTAAAACAAAAAAATAATTGGAGGACCAGAAAAATGAGTTAAGTAATGTGGGGATTGCATAAAATTCTCCAAAAAAAACCTTCGTTCTTCAGGACGTACCTGCGCAAAAAGCGAAACGAAGGGATTGACTTTTCAAAACAATCATACCAAATATGCTACTTATTGTCTAGCTTTTAATGCATATCGCCCCAACACAAAAAAGACCAAGCCTACGCTTGATCCTTTTATTCGGTATTATTCAATTAGTCTATTTCTTCAATTCGTCGAAGAAACCGTCATCTTTTAAGATATCTAAGTAACGGCTAATAGCATCGGTCCAAGTTGGAAGTGGCTTGAAGCCATTTTCTTCTAACTTACTCTTGTCTAAACGAGAGTTAAATGGACGAACTGCCTTAGATAAGCCATATTCTTCAGTAGTTACAGGAGTAACTTTTGTCTTGTAGCCAGCTTGACGATAAATTTCTTTAGTGAAATCGTACCAAGAAATGTAACCAGTCTTAGTACCATTTTCGTCGTAGCCACTTTCAGTTGCTGGTAGTTCTGCATTAGTTGCGTGGTAGTAGCCATACTTATCAGTCTCAATCATGTCTACCAAAAGACGTGCTAAGTCAAAAGTATAAGTTGGGGTACCAATTTGATCACTAACAACTTTAACTTCATCGTGATTTGAACCAACCTTAAGCATAGTCTTGATAAAGTTTGAGCCATTTACACCAAATACCCAAGCAATTCTAACAATGAAGTACTTATCTAAAGTGTTTGAAACAGCTTCTTCTCCGCCAAGCTTGGTTTGACCATAAACATTCAAAGGCTTATAACCCTTAAAGTCTGGTTCCCAAGGAGTAGTTCCTTGACCATCAAAGACATAGTCAGTTGACAAGTAAACCATTGGTGCATCTAGTTTCTTAGCAACATTAGCAATATTCTGAGTTCCGTCAACGTTAACCTTGCGAACAGCTGCAACCTTGTCGTCATCTTCGGCCATATCAACTGCAGTCCAAGCAGCACAGTGAACAATAACATCAGGATTAACTTCAGAAATAACCCTGTCTACAGCTTCTGCATCAGTAATATCTAAAGAAACATAAGGTGCCTTGGTAACGCTGCTTCCGTCAGCAACACCAGCATATTCAGGTGCTAAATCAGAACCTACGCCTTCATAACCACGCTTAGCAAGTTCATTCATTACGTCATGACCAAGTTGACCATTAACGCCAGTTACAAAAACTTTCATTCATTTACCTCACTAATTAAAACTTAAAAGTATCCTTTAAGCCCTTCCATTCTTGATCACGTTCAGCCATGTTGAGCTTGGTACCATCATCAAGAGTATAACCAGAAGCATCTGGACTACCTGGGTAATCACCCTTAAGGTGTGGCCATTCAATACCAATTTCAGGATCGTTCCAAGCCATACCACCTTCATCGTTTGGGTGCCAGAAGTCATTAACTTTGTAACAAAATTCTGCTACATCACTTAAAACAAGAAAACCATGAGCAAAACCTTGTGGGATTAAGAATTGTTTTTTATTTTCTGCAGTTAATTCAACACCGTACCACTTGCCATAGGTCTTAGATTCACTACGAAGATCAACAGCAACATCAAATACGCTACCACGAACTGCACGAACTAATTTAATTTGTGGGTACTTCTTTTGGAAGTGTAAACCGCGAAGCACACCCTTAGTTGAACTTGATTGGTTGTCTTGAACAAAGTTAATGCTAAAGCCGGCATCCATCATGTCTCTTTGGTTAAAAGTTTCCATGAAGTAGCCACGATCGTCTCCATGAACAGTTGGTGTAATAACTGCTAAACCTTCAATACCACCAACATTTTTTTCAACTTTAATTTGTCCCATTTTTTAAAAGCTTCTTTCTTTAATTAAAAATATTAATAACGAACTTTACCTTCAGCAACTGACTTTAAGTGCTTGCCGTACGGACTCTTGCCATAGTGCTTTGCTGCTTCAAGAAGTTGATCTTTATCAATCCAGCCGTGTACATAGGCAATTTCTTCAGGAGCAGATACTGAAACTCCTTGACGCTCTTCAATCATTTTTACGTAGTTTGAAGCGTCAACTAAACTTTGCATTGTACCAGTGTCAAGCCATGCATAACCACGACCTAAAAGCTGTACTCTTAAGTTATCATCTTGTAAGTACATATCGTTTAAGCTAGTAATTTCTACTTCGCCACGTGCACTTGGCTTAACTTGAGCAGCCTTTTCACTTACTCCAGCTGGGTAGAAGTAAAGACCAGTAACAGCGTAATTACTCTTTGGATGTTCTGGCTTTTCTTCAATAGAAACTGCTTTTCCATTTTCATCAAAGTCAACTACACCAAAACGTTCAGGGTCATTTACATAGTAACCAAATACTGTCGCCTTACCCTTTTGTGCATCTTCGGCAGCATTCTTAAGTAAATCAGTAAAACCGTTACCGTAGAAAATGTTGTCACCTAAGACCATGGCACAAGGTTCACCATTAATGAAATCTTCCCCCAAAGTAAATGCTTGTGCCAAGCCATCTGGAGTTGGTTGCACCTTGTAAGAAAGGTTAATTCCAAATTGTGAACCATCACCTAATAACTCCTTAAAACGTGGAGTATCAGCCGGAGTAGAAATTACTAAGATATCTTTAATACCAGCTAACATTAAAGTAGATAATGGGTAATAAATCATTGGCTTATCGTAAACTGGCAATAATTGCTTACTAGTTACTAGAGTCAATGGATATAAACGAGTACCTGAACCGCCTGCTAAAATAATTCCCTTCATGCTGAATTAGTCCTTATCTAAAACTTGCTTCTTGCCGTACATTTCGTCGTAGTAGTTTTGGTAATCACCAGAAATGATGTTTTCCCACCATTCTTTGTTGTCAAGGTACCATTGAATAGTCTTCTTGATACCATCTTTAAACATAGTTTCTGGAAGCCAACCTAATTCATTGTGGATCTTTTCAGGATCAATTGCGTAGCGACGGTCATGTCCCTTACGGTCAGTAACGTGTTCAATTAATGAGTAAGGCTTGTCTAAGTAGTCACAGATAAGCTTAACAATATCAATGTTGTGCATTTCGTTGTGTCCACCAATGTTGTAGACTTCGCCTGGAGTACCTTTTTCTAAGATAAGATCAATTGCTTTGCAGTGATCTTCAACGTATAACCAGTCACGAACGTTCTTGCCATCACCATAAACTGGTAATTTTTCATTATTTAAGGCTCTTTGAATCATCAAAGGAATCAATTTTTCAGGGAATTGATATGGACCATAGTTGTTAGAACAACGTGAAATAGTCACTGGCAAGTGGAAAGTTCTACCATATGCACCAACCAATAAGTCTGCACTAGCTTTACTTGATGAGTATGGGCTTGAAGTGTGAAGTGGAGTATCTTCGTGGAAGAAAAGATCTGGACGGTCTAATGGTAAGTCACCGTATACTTCGTCAGTTGATACTTGGTGGAAACGCTTGATACCGTACTTGCGGCAAGCATCCATCAAAACAGAAGTACCAATAATGTTAGTTTCCAAGAAAATTTCTGGATTTTCGATAGAACGGTCAACGTGACTTTCAGCAGCAAAGTTAACTACTACATCGGGCTTTTCTTCTTCAAATAACTTGTAAACACCTTCACGGTCACGAATATCTAATTTAACAAACTTGAAGTTAGGGTTATCCATGACATCCTTCAAAGTAGACAGGTTACCTGCGTAAGTTAAACTATCTAAACAGATAATTTCATAGTCAGGATGCTTCTTTAACATGTAAAAAATAAAGTTTGAACCGATAAAACCGGCACCACCAGTAACAATAACTTTCATATTATTCCTCCAAATATTTTTGAGTTCATATGAAGTATATAACATTACGTTACGTCACCTTCAAGCTTAAAAATAAAAAAACTATGTTTTTTTACAAATAAAGTATCCAACATCTTTAGTAATGTGAAATCCTCCACTTACTTTTTCGTCAACATAGTTTTTAAATTCATTGTAATGGTCTAGCAAAATTGCATTCTGATTACCATGACAGGATAAAATGTAAGAAATTACAGGTGTAGATTCAGATAGCTCAATTGCATCTTGATATTTATGACAAGAAATGTCAGTAAAGTCTTTACTTAAAATTTCTGCACCATTATCAAGACCAAAACGATCATATAAATTGGTAGAAGATAAAACTATTTCAGGATTGAATTCTTGAACTAAATCAGTGATTTCATGCATATGACGCTTTGAATAAGTTGCACAGGCAAAAGATGCCCCCTTCTTCATTACCCTGCGAACTTCTTTTAAAGTCTTGGGAATGTCATCACAATAAAAAAGCATATGATTAGCAATCACTAAGTCAAAAGTATTATCAGCAAAAGGAATCTTTTGAGCATCAAAAACTGCATATTGAAATTCAGAGTTATCGCCAATTTCATTCTTAGCATCGGCTAAGATTCCCTCTGAAATATCAGATAAAACTATCGTTAAACCTTTTGGCAATTTATCTAAATTCTGAGACCATAAGGCACCATTGCCAGCGCCCAATTCAAGAATCTTCATCCCTGGCTTTAAGTCAAGCTGCTTAAACAGCCAATGAAACCATCCCTCTTTATTGAGAGAATAATCTCGGTGTAGCCTAATTCGAGCAGAAATATTTGAAGCATTCTGATATTGCGTACTTAATGATTGATTCATTGAAGTTAAGTGAATTAGATCTAGCATCTTACTCCAGTCAACTTCTTGACCAGCCTTCAAGGTGCTACTCGTAGAATCAATAGCAGTTGCTACATTTTGCATTTCTTTAAGTCGTTCTTCTACTAGTCTTTTTTGAATCTGCAGTGAGTCAAGCAACAGCTGTCTATCTCCTGAACCCAAAGTCATCTCTCGAATATCGCTTAGAGAAAATCCTAGGTATTTTAATAGAAGAATTTGTTGCAGCTTTGCAAAATCTGCATCAGTATACCGTCGAGCACCACTTGCAGTATGCGTGGATGGTTTTAATAAATTTTTTTGGTCATAATAGCGAATTGTACGAATCGACACATGTGCCTTTTTCGCAAATTCACCACTTGTGTAGTATTTTTGCATTTTTAATCCCACTGCTGTTTTAATCTAGGTTGAGTCAACCATTCATTTGGAAATTTTAATAAATTTAGTATTTCTTGTATATCTATAGAGTTCAAGTGTTTTTTTAGCAAATTTAGTCTTTTTCGAATAGTATTACTCAGAATTTTAAATTCAGTCGGACTTAAAAAACATTGCATACTTACAAAGACTGAGTATGCATACCTTCTACTATTATTATCTTTAATATTATACTTTAAATGTAAAGCGCTAAAATATCTTGAATCTGCCTTACACCTAAAATCTAGTAAACGATTATTATGCGCACAAACATTTCTTAATTCATGAATATTCTCAATAAATGAAATCATAATTTCTGGTGTAAAATGTTCGTTTAAATCTCCTATATTCTCATGAATAAAAGTCATTAGATCTTTACAAATTTTATTTTGAATACTCCTCTTAGAATTTTTAATCATCGCACATAATTTTCCGAAATCTAGAAATTCAACCATAATCCAAATAGGTACATCATTATATTTTTTAACATAATGATGAATCGGATTATTAGACTTATCTTTATAAAAATTAATTATTCGCGACAAATCACTAATTAATCTTCCGACGGAAAGTATTTTATTTGAATCATAGGAATTAATATCTAAATACGCATATCTTTTATTCTTAAATTTTTCTGCAAATCGATACGCAAAAATAGACTTTAGGTGATGTTCTACATTCGAGATAGAATTAAAAAAAGCTTGTTTTAATTGTTTATCACAAAAATATAAGCTACGAACTTCATCAAAAGTTGTCCCTTTAATAAATAAATCAGTATTATTTTGAAAATACTTTCCATACCCATTAATAATATTATAGTAATTATTAGTAAGAAGATATCTTTTAGCTAAGTCCAAGTCTTTAAAAACTAAACCACGATTTTTCAAAACCTCAATTTGTTCATCAATATTTTTAAATTCTTTCATACAAAAAAAACACCTCTATTAATAAAATAGAGGTGTTTTTCCGCAACGGCCTCACTTAGAGTCCACCGCCACTTTTTTACTCTCTATTCTACAATTTTTCTAATTATTGTCAATCATCAGATACGTATTCATTCTTAACTAATTCAAATTATATCGAATATGCGTTCGAAGAACAATAGATTAAATATTTAGATATATAGTAGATTAAAAATAATTTTTTATCTTTTATTTCTAAATTCCCCTGTATACAAAAAAGGATATGCCATAAAACATACCCCCCAATTTTATGATCGCATAATAATGGCTCTATAATAAATCCTGTTGATGGATATCTATGATATTCTATCGACAGGATTTTTTATTGCATAAATAAAGAGGCCATAAGCCTCACTGCATTAAATCTTCTGATTCCACTCTAAAGAATAAAGGTGATTGCTTATGTCCTCTAACAATGGTTGTATTAAATTTCATCTTAATATTGAAGACCCTAATATTGTTTTTCCTGATTATTTTAAAAAATATATTAACGGCAAATATCATAACGTTTATCAAGCCGAGCTTATTCAGCCTTCTTGTCCTTTTTGCCATTCAACTAATCTTAAACATAATGGACACTATACTTCTAATGTGCGCATTATTACTGCTGATGTTAGCAAGCCGATTACTATCAAACTTAAAAAGAACGTGTTCTTTGCAATGATTGCCTTAAAAGGTCTATGACTCAATCTAACCTTGTTAATAAATATTGCCATATCTCTAACGCATCTAAACGTAAAGCATTAGCTGCTCTTACAGAAGATCGCTCTATGACTAGCATTGCTCGAGAGCATGACTTAGTAGTTAATACGGTTCAAAGAGTCTTAGAATCTTGTTCTTCTAAGTTTTATGATGATTTAGATCGTCTTCCTGAGCATTTAGCTTTCGATGAGTTTAAAGGTGTGAGCAAAAAGCTCCACTTTATCTGCTTAGATGGCGATTCTCACCAAGTAGTCCAAATTCTTAGAACGCGTTTTAAGCCTGAAATCTTGCGTTACTTTTATAAGTTTTCTCCTAATGCTCGCGCTAGGGTCAAGACTGTCACTATGGACCTTAACTGCTATTATCCAATAGTAGCTCAAGAGCTCTTTCCAAACGCTCAGATTGTTATTGATCGTTTCCACATGGTTCAAATGCTCACTAGATCTTTCAATAGCTTACGAGTTCAGACTATGAAGCATTTTAAGAAGCAAAGCCGTGAATATAAACTATTAAAATCTACTTGGAGGCTTTATCTCATGAAATATGACAAACTTAATAAGATGACGCCTTACTACGAGGTTATGCAGGACTTTATGGCTGCTATCAAAAACAAAGATAAAAAGCAGATTATTCGCTTGCTTCACTCAAAACAAGCTGTAGGCAAGCAAATGCATCAAACATTATTAACTTTTAAATACAATTATACTGGCATTCTAAACAGTATCTCCTCCCGCTACTCCAACGGCTGTCTTGAAGGTGTCAATCGCAAGATTAAGCAAATTGAACGTACCACTTATGGCTACAGCAATTTTAGACATTTATTAATTAGAATCAGGCTAGAAGAAAATATCATCAAAGAAAAAGAACCAAACAGCTTTTTCAAGTTATCTGATTCTTTTTCAAAAACTATCCATCAACAGAATTTGATTAATAGTCCGTATTTCTACTGAGCTTAATCACAAACCCAACTACTTATCAATTATAGCGATCTATAAAATATCATCGAAAGACATTAAATTATCCAATTTATTATGTTACTTTAAATTAAAGTTTAAAAAAACGCTTAATAACAGGAATACGTAATGCGATTTCTACAATTATTAAACAAAGAACAAATAAGATCGGTACCATAAAAACGGGATATTCATAAAAGAAATGAATTTTCATTAACTTATTAATGAAAAACGGATGTATCATATATATTCCCATTGTTGCAGGTATAATAAACTCAATTAACTTTTTATTTTTAGGATTTAATACAGAAAAAATAATTAATATCAAAACTGAAGTAAAAATAACTAAAATATTTCCATAATTAGCTTCAGCATAATCCCAATGAATTACATTTCTATTCCATATTGAATATATAATTACTATAAAATATAAAAATATAGCACTAAAACTAATTATCATTATATGTTTTTTTACATATTCCTTTATTTTTATAAATCGTAGATTACCGATCAATCCTCCTAAAAGATAATATTCAATATATAAATATATTCTAAAAACTTGCGGTATATTCTGAATATTTATTGAGTTATCCAAATGAAGAGATATATCAACTCCAACACAGATTAAAGTTAATATAAAAGTTAAAAATAGGTATCTTTTAAAATTATTATGTAATATATACCATAATAAAGGTGAAATTATAAGCATAAAAATTAATGCCCAAAAAAACCAAAAATGATAAAAATGATTGCTTGAAGTCGTTACAAAAGCTGTCCCTTTTAACTCTTCTAAAAAGATAAAACGATGTTTTACAATTAACTGACAAATACTATAAACTAATACCCAACCAACTATTATAAAGAAGATGTCTACTACTCTTCTTAAAACATAATAAAACGAAATATCTTTTTTATTTAAAACAAAATAACTACTTGCCATAAAAAAAATAGGGATAGCTATAGTTCCCGAATAATAAACACTTGAATTAAAAATATTATTTTTTACAACTAAACTTGTAGGAGTTAATGAATGTAAACATATTACTAAAATACAAGCTAAAACTTTAACTAAGTCTAATCCAAAATTTCTACTTTTTCTTTTACTCACAACCATATACTTCTATCTTCTTATTTTATTTTCAACTAATTTTTTCAACTGATTAATTATATCTGCTTTTAATAAATATATTAAAAATGTATATATTAATATACCTACAATTACTTCTAACCCAAGCGAAATCCAAGTATTACTTAAATGTTGATTCATCCCAAACACAACGACGAACATACAAAAACCAGATAAACCATATTTCCATGTACTAGAAAATAATTTTGAAATATTTAATAAGCCATGAACCGCCCATAATTGATACAAAGTTACGGCAACTTCAGATAAAACGGTGGACCACATAGCACCATTTAATCCCCATACTTTAATAAGTGGTACATTGAGTATTAAATTAATAACAGCACCAAAGGTTACCGAGAACGTAAATGCGCGTTGTTTATGTATAGGAAGTAAATATTGAACTCCTAAGACATTACTCCAAGCAATTATTAGAATGACTATAGATTCTATCATCATTGCTGGGCCTACTTCTTCATAACCTGGGCCATAATACTTTGTGGCTAAAGTCAAAGAAACAGCTGCTAATCCAAACATTAATGGATATGAAACTGCTGATACAAAATCAAATGACTTATATAACATGTTGTTAACTTTATGCATATCACCATGAGAAACAGCATTAGCCACATGAGGTAGCATAACCGTCCCTGTTGCTGTAACAAGTGCTAAAATCAATTTAACCAAATTGTCAGAATACTGATAATAGCCTGAGGAAGTCTCGTTTACCATTACACCAAGCATCGTTTTATTAAGCTGAACATAAACTTGGGTTGCAATTTGTGGAATGAACAATTCTGCCATTGGTAAAAAATGCTTCCATGGATTTAGGAACCTCAGAGAAACCTTGTTAAGATCCCGTCTTATATTTGGCCATAACGTCAAATTACCGATTAATGTCGAGAGAGCAAGTACAATAATGTACAAGGTTACGTCATTGGGTCCTTTTATAAAGACAAAAATAGCAATCATTGATAAGACTTTCACCAATGAATTTTTTAATACCGTAACTTTGAAATCTTCTATACCTTCATAAAACCATGAAATGTCAAAAGCTATTGCTATTAAATTAAGAGATTGTGCCCACATATACTCTGGTTGACGAGTATAAAAAATCATAAAAATCTCAAATGCTACAAAAGCATAAAGTGTCATAATTGTTTTAACTATTTGGATTTCCCAAAAAGTTTTTGACATTTGATCTTTATTTTCTCTAACATAAGCAATTTGTCTATTCCCATAATATCCAATGCCCATATTTGCAAATAAAATAAAGTATTGAATTATGGAATTTGTAAATGAATTTGCACCGACACCTTCTGGACGCAAAACACGACTAACATAAGCTGATGTAATTAACGGTACAATTATTGCTAATACTTGATATCCAACATTGTAAAGGTAATTTTTAATGACCTTCATAAAAACTATTCACCAAATTCATTTTTTACAGATTCTAAAGCAGCTGCAATTACTTGATCCATATTATAATACTTGTATTGACCTAAACGACCGCCAAAAATAACTTTATCGTTTTCTTTTTCAGCTAAGTCTCTGTATTGTCCATACAAAGTATTATTTCTTTCATTGTTAACTGGGTAATATGGTTCATCTCCACGTTTCCAATCAGCAGGATATTCACGAGTGATAATAGTCTTGTCTTTATCACCCTTACCAAATTCAAAATGCTTGTGTTCAATTACACGAGTATATGGAGTCTCTGCATCAGTATAGTTAATTACTGCATTACCTTGATAATTATCTACATCTTTTTCTTCAGTCTCAAAACGAAGAGAACGATATTCAAGTTCGCCTAACTTATAATCAAAGAACTTATCAATCATGCCAGTGTAGACAATCTTATCAAAGTTCTTTAAATATTCATCCTTCTTATCAAAGAAATCAGTATTCAACTTAACTTCAATATTTTCATTATCAAGCATTTTTTCTACTATTTGAGTGTAACCACCTTTAGGAATTCCTTGATAATCATCATTAAAGTAATTATTATCATAAGTTAAACGAACTGGAAGTCTTTTAATAATAAATGCTGGCAATTCTGTAGCTTTTCTGCCCCATTGCTTTTCTGTATATCCCTTAATTAGTTTTTCGTAAATATCACGACCAATTAAAGAAATTGCTTGTTCTTCAAGATTTTGTGGTTCTTTACCAGCCATTTCTTGACGTTGATCGTTAATTTTATCCATAGCTTCTTGTGGAGTTCTTACTCCCCACATTTCACTAAAAGTATTCATATTAAATGGTAAATTGTACATCTTACCGTAATAATTTGCTACAGGACTGTTAGTATAACGATTAAATTCAGCAAATTGTTGTACATAGTCCCAAACTTCTTTATTTGATGTATGGAAAATATGAGCTCCGTATTGATGAACTTGAATGCCATCAATTTCTTTAGTATAAACGTTACCTGCTAAATGATCTCTTTGTTCAATTACGGTAACTTTATTACCACGTTTTGCTGCTTCGTGAGCAAATACTGCTCCAAATAAGCCCGATCCAACTACTAAATATTCTTTTTTCAATTCCTTACCTCATTTACCTTACAAATTATTACCCAGTTTTCTTATTGAAAAAGTATTTCCTAACAATAAACAAAACGGCGAATACCATGGCATCAATAGCTGTGGGTCAAACATTGAATGGATAGCAATTAAACATAAAGCTATTGATAAAAATATATTTTTTTGTTTTATTGCTTCTCTGCATACTTGAGTAAATAAAATTAGGATTATACCAAAAAATAACCATCCATTAACTAAAAGCATCTGAAAATATGAACTATCTATAAAATCATAATTATTACTTACCACACCATTAGAAAATGTATTAAATGCTATCTTTTGCCCCAAAACATGAATTCCCCATCTTTCAATTCCCAATCGATTTAACCATAGTCTTCCAGACAATAAAGTATTATATTCTTCAAATTTATTTGCAGAAATATAAAATGTTATTATTACTAAACTAACAAAACAAATAGGGAAAATAAACATAAATATATATTTTAAGGGTTTTAATTCTAATGAAAAAAATTTATCTTTAACTAACTTATTAATAAAAATACAAATAATAAAAAACGTAGAAAGAGTAAACGGATTACGAGTATTAGTACTATAAAAAACAAATAAATTTGCTAATTCTAACAGTGCTAATTCCCAATATGTAATTGTTCTATTTTTATATACTCCATACGCTAAGGTAAAATAAAACAATAACTGAGAAGCATACGTATAATAAGAAAAGCCTAGCGATGTTCTCATTCTTAAATTTAGCCCCGCTATCATAGCTGGCGGAATCTTCCCTAAATAATATAAAGAAATTACAAGTAATAATAATAACCCAGTAAAATGCAAATAAGTTTTCAAAATATTATTAAAGTTGAAATTCCCAGCTACTATAATTAAAGAAAATGTAGCAAGAAATGTTAAAGGTGACTGATTTTTCGTCAAGATTAATATTAAAAATACAAATAATACTAAACAGATTACTTTATCTATAGGTACTCTAAAATTTGACTCTATTAATAAAAAAAGTAAGCAAAAAAACATACTCACTATCATAAATACATTTGCAATGCTACTTATGGCACTTTGAAAGGGAATTCTTACATTAACACTATTATTTATTTGCGCCCAAATTCCCCAAATAAAATAAACTGTATAAAAATATTTATCTATTTTTTCATTCTTTTCTTCTATCATTTTCTCTCACATATTCTCATTATTCTTAATTGTCTTTAGTATTTAGAGCTCATATTATGATTTACTTCTAATTTTTTTGATAGTTTTCCTTAGTTTATTTTTCTTACTGACATATAATACATAATTACGTGAATATCTGATATAAGATTTTTCATTTAAAAGCCCATTCATTATAATTTTATTTACTATTGAACCATTAAAATTACTTTTTAAGATAGGAGCAGCTTTTCTTACTTCCCTAACAGTATCTAAAATATACTTCCAATATTTATCATGAAAATAGTCGGTAGAATACAAAGAATAAACAATTAAATTTCCTAAAACAGCTTCATATAAGCGCTGTAAAATTACACTATTCTCTTTTTTAATAGGTATTTGATTAAATGCTCCATTCCATACCATTGCATGATCTTTTAATCTAGATGGATTGACATTTGTAACTGAATTATTTGGTCTATCTTTTAAATAATTTGCTAGTGGAATATCAATATACGATACTCTTTTAGCGTTAGTCAATGCATAAATATATAAAATAAAGTCTGTATAATTCACACGCATAGGGAGATCTATATTCTTTACTATGCTCGTTCGAAATAACTTAGCATGTGGAGATACAGCACCGAAAGAAAATCGTTGAATATCTTTTTCTTCTGTATATACCTTATGTGGCGTAATATTTTTAATAAAATGAACAACATGCTTATTTTTATCGCCTACAAAAACGTCGTAATAATCACCAACTGCTAAATCTAAATTTGACTTAAGAGAAAAATTATACAATTTTTCAATTGCTGTTGGTTCTAGCCAATCATCTGGATCACATACCAGAAAATAAGGAGATTTTATTTTTTTTATTCCCATCTGTAGTACCGAACCATAACCTCCATTTTCTTTATCAATTAATTTTACGCGGGAATCTTTCGCCGCATAGTCTAGAACAATATTCCTAGAATTATCAGGTGACCCATCGTTAACTGCCCAAATTTCAATGTCTTTATATGTCTGTGATATTAAACTATCTAGACACTTAGAAACATATTTTTCCACATTATACATAGGCACCAAAACTGTTACGTTTGCCAAAACAAAAAACTCCTATCTTTTTTAGATTAAACTCATATGTAGCGTATATTATAATATTTTCTTCTCAATTTTGCGTATGGCATTTTGAGTGTAAAAGCCTAATGCCATTTTTGAAGCTATTTTAGATATATTTTTTTGATATTCTAAATATTCCTGTTGTGAAATAGCATTTATCTTTTTTTCTATTTCTTCTAAGTTATTTATCACTATTCCACATTTATTATTAATCACAAAATCAGCCATTGCCGATTTTTTACCAACGATTATTGGCATGCCACAGATAGCATACATTGAAAGTTTATGCGGACAAACATATTCGTAATAACTATTTTGACCACTTTTATTTGATTTTGAGCCGTCATTATTCCAAACTAATCCCCAATCTCCTTTTAATTTATCTATTGATTCTTCTGCAGAAAAACCACCACAGTATATAGCATTGGAAGATAACTGTTTACTCATTTCTCCCATACCATATACACGATACTTAATTTTATTATTTGATTTAGAAATAGGTAAATGATTTAAAAATCCAGCTTGTTCAGAACTCAAATTGCCCCCATAAACAATTATTGTATCAGCACTTTTTTTATGTTTTTTCTCTTTATAATTGGAGACCAAAAAATCTAATGCGCTTAATTCAACTGTCGTAACTCGAACTCCCTGATTGACCAAAAACCGCGTCATCTTTTTATTTTGAGAAATTATTCCCTTATTTGAATTTAGGCTTTCTAAACCTAGCTTTCGATCATTTGTCGACATCTTCTTATCACGTAGGGGATCAATATCTTCTAAAATTGAAAAAGATTTTATATTTTTTCTTCTCAAAATTGAGTAAACTAAATTTCTAGATAAATTTGGATGAACTCTATCTATATAAAAAACAATTGAATTACGAGGCAACCGAATTAATTGATAGACATCATTTAAAAATTCCCATGGTCTTTTTTTTACATATCCTTCTCGTATATATACAGGAGTGTAATCATTCTTTTCAAAAATACTAATAATATCACGAGGGAATTTATTACCAGCAAAAATTCCATTCTTTTCCATTTTTGGCCCAATAATAAATTTATTAGTACTCATATTTTTCACATATTCTCTCATTCTATCGTCTTATTTAATTTTTTCATAGCTTCTGACCATTTAAATTTCTTTACATGCTGAATACCATTAGATGATATATTCTTTTGTAATTCTTTATTTTCAAAAATACGTATCACATTCTCAACTTGAGCATCTATATCTCCAACAGGTGAAAGTAAAGAATTATAATTATTGACGGCATACTCTCTTACTCCACGATAATCTGTGGAAACTAAACATGCTCCACATGCCATTGCCTCAATTCCCGTCAGCCCAAAGCCTTCTTCAATAGTTGAACACAAAAAAACCTTCACAGAATTATATATTTCTACAGTCTTTTTCTGTGACGCACCTTTATAATAAGTAATCCAATTCGGTAGTTCAGGTTTTGGAAATTTACCAAACATAATTACTTTTAAATCAGGATATTTTTGTTTCAATTTATCTAAAACTTTAAAAGCATTCTTCAATCCTTTATGCGGCGATTCATGGTAGAGAAGCGCAATAGTATGATTATCTCTATTCTGAATTGGTACAGTTTCCGTGTAAATAGACGTATCAATAGCATTAGGAATAAGTACAGACTCAGTAGGAGAATATTGATCCACTATTTGTTTTAACCACTTAGCCACCACAATGTTTTTAAAACCCAATTTATATGTAGCTATTAGTTCTTTATCACTAATATTCCAATTTTCATAATCTTGAATCAAATAAAGCTTAGTTTTTGCAATTAAGTTTTTATTTACTTCTTCAACTGTCTTTTCAGCAGATGTAGCTATACATACATCAAGTTTTCCTAATTTTTCCTTATAATCTAAATCTAAGTTAGAAATTTTTTTAATTTTTTTATTCAAATCAAACCATTTGGGCTCAATTTTTGTAAGTATTTTTGCGATTTTTCGTTTTACAACTAAAGGAACAGAATAATTCTTTAATAGGTCCTGATTTAAATACAGGATTAAAACCTCATGATTTTCTTTAACCAATCTATTAGCATATTCAAAAGCCATTTTATATCCACCAACAGGCTGTCTCGCAACCCCGGGCAAAACAAAACATATTCGCATTAATTTTATCCCTCTTTATCTTCTTCCATCTTTTATTCCCCTAAAAAAGTTAGATAGTCTTTTCAACTTTTTATTTTCAAATAATGTGATAATAAGAAAATTCAAAGCTAATCCATTCAGCATGGTTTTACGAGGATATAATCTTGGATGTTTTTTCTGTAAAATAATTGAGTTTCTTGCCATATAGTATTCTCTGAAAGCACTTGAATTATGAACAATCACATCTTTCCACAGAATTTTCTTATTTTCACCATGACCAATTTCATGATATATCCCTAAATAATTTATTCTGAAAATTTTAAAATTTTTCTCTCTTAAAGTTAGACATATATCTGTATCAACTAAATCAATAAATAGGTTAGAGTCATAACCTACAGTAGAAAAATAATTCTTCACGTTCGTAAAGGCTGCAGACGTAATACAAATTGGAACTTCTTTCAATTGTTCTTCTTGTTTTTCAGCAGAACTGTCCTTAAAATTTCTGTCTTTTATTAAGCAGGTTAACATTCCAATATTATCATTTGAATAATTACGGATACACTTTTTATATTCACTAACTAATTTTGAATCCAAAACAGAATCTTGATCTACAGATAATACCCAATTAAAACGATTTTTGTTTGCATAATCCATAATACTTTTAAGGGCATATGCAATACCAACGTTTTTTTTCTTTTTACAGAGAATGATATTATCGGAATAGTGGTTTAATACACTTTCTATATCTTCTATATTTTTTGATCCATTATCAAAAACATACAATTTATCTACTTGATTAACTAATGTTTTTAAATTCTCCTTAAATCTGGGTATTTCAGGATTATAAGTTACTACTCCACCTAGGATTTTGAAATTCATTTGTTTCATCAGGTTCCCTCTAAAAAGATTACGCATCAATTAAAATCCAATTTTTATCTATTAAATTAGTATCATACCCATCATTATTCCATCTAGCTGGTGATACAACAATTTTATCTTTATACTCAGATAAAAATTGACCCCACCATGAAAATGTTGAATTAGATAAAATAAAATGCTTACAACGTGACATTAATCTTAATGTTTCATAAACTGGCATTTCTTGAGACACAAAAATAACATTTTTATCAGTAAATTTAAGATTTTCTTTACACCATTCTATATCGTCAGAAAAGCAAAAATATACAGTATTTTCAAGTCTTTTTTTATCAAAATATTTTTTGGCTCTTATATAATATTCAGGACTACAAACTCCATATTTTTTTGCGTTTTTATTATTAAAAAAGTCGCCACGTCTAACCGAAATACAAACTGAATTACAATTATCAATCTTTTCAAGAAGCGATTTGTTAAGGGAGCTAACTGGAGTAACTGGAATCAGTTCCTTTTGTAATTGTTCTTGAATTTCATATATAAAATTTGATTCGCATATACCTGATACCAAAATTTTGTTATTTTTATAGGGATATATTTGATTAACCCCTTCTCTTACCCAATAAACCCCTAATTTATTTAACGTACGTTGACCAACTTCAGCCTTATCAGCTTGTTCCTGTCTACTTTTTTTCGTTAAGCTCTTAATCTGAATTGCTTTTAAACCAATCGCGATCTTTTGAATGAAATTTGACTCATTTTTTAGGATAGTTCCCGATTTAGAATAATAACTGTATGGAACTGTTTTAAAATCTTTTAAATAGTCTATCCAACCATTATTTTCATCTTTTTTTTCAAAAATTTTATTAAAATTTAAGCATAGTTTTTCTTTATTTCCAATTGCGAGCTGAATATATCTTGCTACGGCATAATGAAATAATTGATTACCACACCGGCCATCCATTTCAACATATAACATATTATTATCCTCTTCTAATTGAAATGATTTATTCGTACAATTTACGTTTTAGGATTTTATACTTAACAAATTCCTTAAATGGTATAAGACGATACTTTAATTTTTTTATGAATTTTGAGCCTTTATACCAACTAGAAGCATATAAATGAATACCATGAGTATTTTGTGTCATTATTATTTTTTCCGTTCCCATTTTCTTGGGAGAAAAGTAATCTGAAGGATAAATAATAAAATCTCCTACCCTTTGTAATTCATTACGTTTATAGTCCAATCCGTGTTTTTCTAATAGTTGCGTAGTTATTTTTACACAAATTTCTGGATTAAAATTATTATCACTATCTAGAAAAGAGTGAGTATTATAATAATCTATATTTTCTTTCAAAAAATGATTGCCTTTTTCACTAGCAAAACCTACACCAGTATTAACTCGACCTTTTTTCTCAAAAGACATAAAATTACCTTTTTCAACAAGATCATCGATTGGCTTAATCAATTCTACATCGGTATCCATATAGACACCACCTTCGTTATAAAGAACATCTAATCGAACATAATCAGTTAAGAAAGCATACTTTTTGCTGTTATAAGCTAATTGCGTATACTTAGTTTTATTTACATCATAATTTGATTCATTCCACTCTTTTATTTCATAATCTGGACAATATTTTTTCCAAGATTCTATACAATCCTGAATCACTTTCGGTTTTGGATTATTTCCAAACCAACAATAATGTATCACTTTTGGTATTGACATTTACTTCTCCACTAATTCATCAACAATATGTTCTAAATGCTCATTAAATTGCTTGTTATTACTGGTTTCACCAGAGTTTTTAGTTTTCACAACTTTATCGTAGTTTTTAATTGTATTAGCAAGCTGATCTATATCATAAACAGGAATTATATTATTCATTCTTTTATCAATTAATTCGGTGAAATCAACCTGATGATTATTTACGTGTTCATGATATTTTTCTTGTCTTGGAACAACAATTGGAACTTTTCCAAATTGAAGTGCTTCAATAAAACTTGAGGGGCCACCGTGAGTAATTACAATACGTGCTTCTTTTAAAGTATTTTGCATTTCTTCAAAAGACATCATTTTATGATTATCGCAATGAACTGGTTGATACGTACTAAACCCAGTTTGAATAACTACTTTTTCTTTGATCTTGCCGTCAGCTACTAAATCATCTATTTTTTTTACTAAACGATTAAAGGGCTGCTCATGTGTTCCTACAGTAACAAAAATCATTCTATCACCTTAAAAAATACTTCCTAAATTAATTGCTTTAGGATAAACTTTCTTCATTTCTTCCCATTCAACAATAAACTTATCTGTTATAGGATACACAAGTTTTCCTGTAATTGTTGGTTTATCATATCTATCAAAAACTTCAATGTAAACGGTTTTTGCTCCCATCAATTTTCCGATATAAAAAAATGGAACTGCTACTGCAGCCCCACTAGAAATAATTACATCAGGACGTTCTTTACGGAGCACTTTAATTGCTAAAAAAGTATTACGAATCAAGTTTTTCAAATTACGATTTGTTGGATAGTGACACCCATACATTTTCTCTCCTTTGAGTTTACTTCTTGCATCTTCTTTATCAAAAGTAACCCAAAATCTATCTTTATTCTGCCAAAATGGTTTTAACATATAAAGATGAGTTAAATGTCCACCACTAGAACCAACTAAACAAACTTTCATACTTTTAACTTTTCTCCTTAATACGCACTATTCGGATGAATTACAACACCTACAGTCTTCAATAAAATCTTAAAATCAAACCATAAGCTACTATTATTAATATACTCAAGGTCTAATTCTACCATTTCATCAAAGTCTGCGTCATTACGCTTAGTTACTTGCCATAAACCAGTACACCCTGGTGTAACAGTCAAACGTAATTTATCATAATCAGTATAATCAGCTACCTCGATCGGTAGAGGCGGACGTGGCCCAACTAAAGACATATCGCCCTTCAAGACATTCCATAGCTGAGGTAATTCATCTAAGCTATATTTTCTTATTACATGACCAACCTTGGTTACCCGGGGGTCATCTTTAATTTTAAACATAGCCCCATCAATCTCATTTTGTTCTTCTAATTGTTCCACCATCTTATCAGCATTAACAATCATAGAACGGAACTTCCACATTTTGAAAGGCTTCTCATCTTTTCCAATTCGCTCTTGCGAATAAAAAGCTGGTCCTCCATCTTCTTTTTTAATTAAAATAATTAATACTAAAAAAAGTGGCGATAACAATATCAAAGCTATTCTACTAGCTAAAACATCAAATCCACGTTTAATAGTACGATAGCCCATACGTCCATTGACTTTTGACGGATCTAGTTTTATTTTTTTAACCTCTTGTGCCATCATTTAAAACTCTATCCCCCAATAAATTAAAATAACCAAAATCTTTTCTTTTTCTTTAATGGTCTCCAATTTAAGTTAACATTATCATAATTAATAATGTTTCGCGCATTTTGCTTAAAGCTATTAGCAACATCCAACCCTTGCGTCTTTTCTAGTTTCTCATAAGCGTCATGCATCCGACTTTCTCGTTTTGGCAATGTATGGGCATCTGAAGCAAAAGTTGCTACTTGTCCTGCTTCTACAAATCTATCCGCTAATTTTTCGATTTCTTTACCGAATACTCCCACATACGAACTAGCTGTGATTTGTGTTAAACATCCTTGTTCAATAAATTCTTGTAATCTTTCAGGATGGGCTAAGATTCCTGAATTTCTTTCAGGATGAACAATAATTGGTGTAATCCCGCGTCCAAGCAACTTAAAAGTCATATCCTTAGCATAAGTTGGTACATCTTCACTTGGAAACTCCAATAACATATATCTGCCATCTTCATCACAAAAAAGAATATCATCATCGTCTAAGGCTTGAGGTAAATTACCATTTAAACGAACTTCTTGACTAGGAAAAATAGTTAAAGGAATATTATTTTCTTTTAACGCTTTCTGAAAATCAGCAGTTTCTTTTATAACATCTTTTTTATGATTTAGGTATTTTCCATTTAAAGTATGTGGCGTCATCAGCGCATGGGTAATTCCATCTGCTACTGCTGCCTCTGCTAACCCTAAAGATGAATCTAAATCAGGAGATCCATCATCAATACCTGGCAAAATATGTGAGTGAATATCAACTAATACCATTTTATTTATTTCGATTCTCCATCTTTTTGTTGACCGTATCCATAGCCATATCCGTAACCGTATCCATAACCATAACCATAACCATCTGGACCAGTTCGTACGTCATTCATCACATATCCTAAAACGTGCGTCTTAGTTAACTTAAGCATTTCTAATGCACGTTCAACACCCGCTTTTTGGGTAATCCCTTGACGAACTACAAGAACCACGCCATCCATTTCACCAGCTAAAATCTGTGTATCAGAAACTTCAAGTATAGGGGCTAAGTCCAATACAACTAAGTCATAGTGTTCTTTCACCATATTTAAAAATGCACGCATTCTGTTAGAACCCAATAATTGTGCTGGGTTAGGTGGAATCGGTCCAGCTGGCATAACTGAAAGATTTGGAATAATATCTTCTTTTACAATATCCGCCATGTCAACTTCATTAGAATGTGAAGTTAAAATTGTTGTCAACCCTACTCGATTAGGAATATCAAAGGTTTGATGTAGTGTAGGTCTGTGGAGGTCAGCGTCAATCAATAATACTTTCTTACCTGCCTGAGCCATAGTTACAGCAGTATTAACAGTAACAGTCGATTTACCTTCACTAATATTAGCAGACGTAAAGGCCAAAGCCTTAATTTGATGATCGACACTTGTAAAATCAATATTTGTCTTCACAGTTCTAAACTGCTCACTAACTGGATTTTGTGGTTTAGCTACAGTGATTAACTTAGCACCATACTGCATAGTCTCATCAGTACCACGTTTTTTACGTCTATTAAACAATCCCATTTATACGCTCCTATACTCGTTTCTTTTTATCAGAATCATTATTATTGTTAATACTAAACTTATTAGATAAGTGAAAGTGTGATACATGACCTAAATTAGTTAATCCCAATTCTTTAGTCAAGTAATCATCATCTCTTACCGTAGTATTAAATGAATCGCGTAAAACAATTAACGCAATACTAATAATTAAACCAAGTACAATTCCTGCTAAAGTAAATAAACTAGTTTTAGGGAATGTTTTTGCACCAATTGCAGCGGGGGAAACAATAGTAACATTATTAACGTTCATAATTGTTTTGATCTTACCTTTAAAAGTTTGAGCCACTGCATTAGCAATTGCTTGAGCTTTTTCAGGATCGTTACTTTTGGCACTAATAGTAAATACTTGAGAATTTTGTTGAGTAGTTACAGAAATTGATTTTTGCATTTCTTTAGCGCTAACGTTATAACCCCGACCTGCTCTTCTAATTACTGCTGGTTTTGCTGGGCTAACTAACTTCTTAGTACCATCAGCTAAAGTCTTATACTTAGCCTTTTTAGCAGGCTTTACTACTTCAGTAGGATTCTTGATCCATTTAGAAGCGTCTTTCAAAATAACAGGACTAGTAACAATATCTTTATAAGTATTAATTACTTGTACATCAGCCTGTTGTGCAGTCAATGCCTGACCAGCATCTACTGGATTACGTTTCTGGTTAACTAAGATCTGAGTAGTTGAAGTATATTTAGGTTCAACCACAAAAGCAGCTAGAATAAAACCAACTGCTCCTAAACCAATTGCCCATAAAATAATAGACCAGATATGTGCTCGAAGGAGCATCCATAATCTACGTAAATCGATTGTATTTTCAGTCTTTGTACTGTTTTCCACTTTTTCCTATTCTCCTGTCTTCAAGGTTTCCGGCTTAAGCCCTAAGGCAGCACGTAACTTATTACTAATTCTTTGACACTCTGATCGACTGACTGATTCATAGGCAACGCCATTCTCCCAGTCGCCTTGTCCATGAGCATAATCAGTAGTTACATTATCAGTTGCATGACGATAATTCTGAGCTAAAGCAATCATATTGTCAAAAGTTAAATTCGTCATGGTTTGCTTAGAGATTGAGTTCAAGAAAGGTTGGTTTACAACTGTCTTGTAAGAAATGGAACTCTTTAATAATGCCATAATTACAAGCCTTTGTCTCTCTTGACGCCCATAATCTCCTCGAGGATCGTCATAACGCATTCTACTAAATGCCAAAGCCTTCTTCCCATTCATGTGATAAGTTGCGCCCTTAGTAAAATGATAGCCTTCATAATCAAACGTTAATGGCGACTTGACTGTCACTCCTCCAACTTGATCAATAGCCTTCTCTAATCCGCCCATGTTTACCATTACATAAGCATCAGTTGGAATATTAAAGTACTTCTTGATCGTCTTAACAGTCTCATCTACACCGCCATAAGTATAAGCTGAATTAATCTTGGCTGGTGAATAGTCTGGATAATCCGGCAAGTTAACCTTCATGTCTCGAGGTAAGCTAACAACTGTTGACTTATTAGTCTTAGGGTTAATAACCATCATCATAATGGTATCAGTTCTACCCTTGTAAGAACGACCAAATTCACCTGTATCTGTTCCCAGCAAAAGCAAGCTCATTGGCTTTTTGTCCTTAAGAGTGTCGCTAACCTTCCGATCACTAATCTCGTTACTCATCGGATTATACATATTGTTAGTGGCAACATGGATATTGTGCCAAGCGATAATAACCGCAATGATATCTACCACAAGGAAGACACCTAATACAATCCAAAAGATACGCCAAAACTTTTTACGTCGATGATGACGGTGATGATGTGAGCGATGCTTTATTTGATTATCACTATTATTATGATCCATTTTATTCCTCTTTTATTTTTTGCTTTTTTTAGTAATACTAAAAATCATTATACAAAAAATATTTGAAAATTCATAGAAAATTCACAATTAGCATAAAAAAACACTTTTATTAAATCAAAAGTATGCCCCAAATAGCTATCTAACCATCTTCACGCCTATAAGTATACTTTCACCCCCCCCATAAAATCAATATGAATTCGTTTAAAAACTCATTATGTTATTTATTTAAGAGAGGATCTTACTTATCTTTACAGTGATTTTCGTAATTTTAAAAGCAGATCTTTTTTCACTCTCTGCAATGTTCTTCTGGAGCATCCCGCCCGCTCAACCAATCTAGAAATTTCTCTTTGCGCCAGCAAATGCTCAAAAAACAAAAGTCGCTCAATCTTGTTTAACTTCTTAACTTCATCTTTTAAAACAACTAAGCTATCCCAGTCAACTTCAAGCCTTGAAAAATCTTGTGCGTTATCTATTTCTTGATTTTTCTCTTCTCGGCGCTGAATCTTTCTTAGTTCATCTAGCGTATGCCAAAGAATCTTTTTAAAAGCTAGCTTATCAATATTTTGACCTTGACTTTCTTCAATCATCCCCGCATAAATCAAAACACCATCTTGAAACAAATCAGCATAGTCTTGATAATCTCGCCTTACGCCAGCTGCCTTAATTGCTCCACCAACTAAACGTCGATTTTCCCAGGCTTTAATAAAACTTTCTTCTCTAATCATGTGACCATTCCTTTAAGTAATGTCACAAGCGCTTGTGCATTGAGCATCATATCAAGAACAAAGTCTTATCAAAATCCAAGAGCTAGACGGTACAACACCATGCCAATTCTAACTTTCTATCTGTTCTTCACTAACTACTTTCCCTCAACTTCACTCTTTAGCTTATCGATTTCTGGTAAAGAAAAAACACGCCAAAATAGCGTGTTACAAAATTGATTTAATTCTTCTAGATAATCGGTAAATCAAATTATGGTCCTGCACCTGCCAATCCTTGATATCAAAAAAGTCAGCACAATGGCGACCATAATTTTTATGAAATTCTTCAATTGCATTTTCAGCAAGTTCAGTTAAGTTCAAGGCATTCTGAACCTTAGTTAAGTAAAAATATTCTTGATTAGCAACCAAATTATTCTTTCGACACTTACAAAGATTCAAATGAAAGCCATGTGAATTAGCATACTTCACTAGCATCTGTCCTAAAACATGATTATGAGTAATCCCCTCAGCTAACCGCTTATACAAGTGCGGCGCACAATCTTCAAACTCAAAGTTATAACTACAACCATTCTCTTGATAAGAAAAAGTCACTTTTCCGTCTTCTTGCTGTACTGTCTGCACATGATGCAAACCAATCCAGGAAGTATACTTTTCAGAATGAGCTCTCATTGAAAAATAAGCGATCTCTCCTAAAGAAATTGTATGTCGATAGTAAAAGCCAAGTTCTTTTTGCAGCTTCTTTTGTAAAACCGCTCCTAAAATCATTTGGTCTTTTAACAAATGATTAATCAATTGGCGACTGTTTTTCTGGCATAAAATAATACCATCTTTTTTATCAAAAATTACTGTCTGATATTTTCCTCTAATTGGTCTTTGATGGAAATCATATAGAGCTACCATATTCTCGTTTAATTCATAATTTGAATTTCCAGATACAAATGGTACAAGGTCTGAGGTTATTGCTGTGGTTTCGAATCTTTGCCTAATTAGGTCTTTGGACCAACTACTTAAGTCTTCATTATCTGGTAGTCCAACGCTAAAAAGATTTAGTTTATTTTTCATTTTCATCTCCTTCTAAAAATTATATAACAAGTATTATTCATAACTATAATAATACCAGAAAATCACCATATAAAAAAGATCCTACGCCTATAAAAACGTAGGATCTTAAAATAACTTCTAAAAGTTTAAAAATTCTCCCGGCTTCATCCCTAAGGCAGCTCCAATTGCTGTCTTAAAGGTTGAAACATCTTGAACACCATCAAATTGCTGACCAGCGATAATAAAGTACGGAATCGATTGAATACCGCGACTTTGCAAGTCTGCTTCTTCCTGCATAACTACATCTTGATAATCATTTGATTCTAATAACTTCTTTACTTCATTCAAATCTAAACTATTCTTCTTTGCAATCTCAAGTAGTACTTCGTGATCTGCTAATTCCTTATTTTCAGTAAAGTAAGCATAGAACAAATCATCAGCTAAACTTGCGGTTAACTTAGAATCATGATAAGTAGCCTTAGCCCATTGAACCATTCGATGAGCATCCATCGTATTAGTGTTATAAGCGGTTGCTTCATTAATTGTCAAACCTGCTTCTTTACCCAGCACCTTAGCGTGATCATAAGCTGCATTAGCTTTACTTAATGGCATCGCCTTTTCATAAGCTAAAAGAGCAGCATTGGTATTATTAGTTGATTTAGGTGCATCTAAGTCGATTTGGAATGCATTAAGGTCATACTCAATCTTGTCTTCAACACCTAATTCCTTAATTGCTTTTTGTAAGTAAGTTTCACCAATGTAGCAGTATGGACATGCGTAATCGCCCCAAATGGAAATTCTCATTTTCAACTCTTCTTTCTCTTAATTACACTCTCACTTCTACAATAGAAACTTTGAGCAAAGAAAGCAACTATTTCCGCTTGCGTTTTAATTCTTCTTTAGTCGCAACTAAGTCAATAATCTTCTTTGGTGCTAGATTTGGATACATATGAGTTAAATATGCTAATAATTCAACGAAATTCAATAAGTAACTAGTTAAGTTGCTCTCTTTCATCATCCCGCCAGTGAAGTTATTTTCTTTAACATTTGCAAATAAATAAAAGTCACGGACCGTGCCTAGCTTTTGATAAGTCAATAGATCACTAAAAACGTCATTAATTTGCTGACGAATTTCTTGCCCATCAGTTACTTCACGTTTTACTGGCAAATCAATTGCATAAGCGACATCCCCGCCGTGGACTAAACCTAAGTAAGACTTTTCTTCAAGCATCATATCACTGATCTCTTTAAATTTTTCATCAGTAAAATCCATGTTAACTTCTATGGTAGTCAAATATCCTGCTAAAGCCTCTAGCAAGTCATCCTCAGTCTTAAAAGCAGGCGTAACTACATAAACATAGCGGTCAGTTCTAACAAATAAGAGGAAATACGTTAAATCTAAACGCTGCAAGTTCTTACTATATTTAATTAATTCTTTTTCAAAGCGCAAACCTTCTGGAATTTCTAAATCAAACTGACCACCTTGATAAGGAACACGGTAAATTTGCCAAAAATCTTCTATCTTAAAGCCATTAATTTCTCGATCTTCAAAAGCAGACTTATTAAGTAATTTAGCTGGAGCTGGTCGCTTTTCCTCTAAGTCCTTTATGACAGCAACTGGATTAAGAAGCTCGCGCTTAGCATATTCCATCAACATGACCTGGATATCATGATAGGTCGACATATTCTGATCACTAGTATCATGGAAAAAAACGTCGCCTAACTGGTCAGTGTAGTTAACTACTAGCACGTAATCGCCAATTGCTCCTTCACTGACTAATTCTTCTGCAAAATCAACTACATCTTCAACGCGCTTTTCTGCTTTCTTAAGTTTATCATCAGAAAGTTGCTGACTAGGTCGCTTTAACTTTCTCATGGCGTCTACATCAAATAGGTCATCTACCAAGTCGCCCTTTAAGACATCAATGAATTCATGATAATCTAAATCAAGTTTCTGAACAAAAGTACCAATCAACCTAAAAATTAATCCTTCAGCTCTTGCTGGCTGATAAGAACGCCTCAAATTATCACTAATGAACGTTTCTTCGAAATTAGGCGTCTGTACAACTATGGCTAGATCAATTGTATTCGGCGTTTCATACACCATATCGAGCAATTCTCTCATTCTCTTACTTAACATTTTTATTCCCTACCTATTCCAATCATCTCACTTGTCATCTATTATACGGATATTTATTTTTAGAAACAAAAAGTCTGCCAGATGCAGACCTTCGACTAGATATTTTCACCATTCATAATGTTTGAAAAACTGCCATTTAATGACTTATCTTGGCTGACATGTAAGTTAACAACATTACCTTTACTTGATTCATCCACTAGGACAATCGGCTTTTGCTTGTGCCAGCAGAAAAGAAAAGTTTTATGTTGACCATTTTTAGTCAAATCATGGTTATAAATAGCCATTACATCATAGTCATAATGATGCTCGCCTTGAGGACTCCAGCCAATGCTAATCTTTTTACCATTTAGCTTAAAGGTATCTTTTTTAAAGGCATCCGGATAAATGCGGCTTGCAGTAGTCAGCTTATTCTTACCATCATACTTGGTGTAAGTTTGCTTCTTGTTATTACCATATTTATCCATTTCTTTAGCAAGTTTTTGATCTTTCTTTTTGTCCCAATGCTTCTTTGGGACAGTTTTTGAACTTTTTGTACTATTATTACTAGTCGAATTTGAACTATTTGAGCATGCACTAACCCCAATTAAGCTAAGCGCTACGACACTCATTAGTAATATTTTTTTCATAGATGTTTCTCCTTTTCTTTCATTATTATCCTACCATTTAATTTTGATCTTTGGAGCTATTTAAGCTTATAGAAAAAGTGTAATTCCACTTTGAAGAAATTACACTTTAATAGAAGAAACTTAGTCAGTACACCCCTCTGCCAATTTTCCATCCATAAGACTATCTTTTACAAATCATGTTGATATTTTTTCAAAAGAACAACCGCAATCCAAATTGAAATAAATGATGGTAAGACAATCACTACTAAAAGATCGGGATTTAAAATACGGACAGTTTTGATCATTTTAGTAATAGTATGAATTTTAGCAATATTATTAAAAATCGATTGGTAGACCGTAACATAAATCAGCGACCACTGAATGCAATATTCAATTAACGTTAATGTGATCTCTGAAATTTGATGGAACTTATTGAATTTTTTCAATCCTTCATAGAGAAAAAGACCTGAAAGAATGACTAGAGCTCCCAAAAGCAAGAACAGGTTACCCAGCTTCATATCGTGGATTCGATTAATAAATAGAGCTGCAACGCCGAAAAAGATTAAAAAGTTAATGGTACTAAAAATTAATAATGCCAAAAATAGAATAATTGCCTTTAAGAAGTAAAAGCGATTTTTAGAAGTAAAAATATAGCCCGCAATTACTACCGCTAATATAATTAAAAAGATTGGTAAAACTTGCATTATTTGTCTAACTTCTCAATCTTATTAATCAAAGCCTCACAGCCACGGTAAATATCTTGATATGCTACCTCAAAGTCACCTGTATACCAAGGATCATCTACATCCATCATTGAGCCAGTAAAAGATAAGAGTTTATATTCTTTTCTTTCTGGATCTCCTGCCGAAATGTGATTCATGTCAAAAAAGTTTTCTTCATCCATACCAACAATGTAATCATATTTACCATAGTCGCTCTTAACCATTTTTCTAGCATGTCGATGATTAAAAGGAATATCGTGTTCATTCATCACTCTTTGCGAACGCACATCAATATCGTGTCCAACTCCTCCAATGATTGCATCTTCTGTTGTAGCAGCAGACGCAATTTCATATTCATTTTCTTTTCCCAGATCTTTGACAATTTTCTTAGTAATAAATTCAGCCATTGGTGAACGACAAATATTACCATGACAAACAAACAAGATTTTCTTAGTCATTTTTCTCCCTTATTTCTTTAAAGTGTATATTTCAATTCTAAAGCTAACTCATTTATTTAAGCAAGAAAAAATACCGATTAGAGCCTGTCAGCTCCAACCGGTATTTTTCTTTTTTCAAAGGTTGTTGAAATATTATTAGTCCAATATTTTCAACGTCTTTTATTATAACAAAGTTAGACGGATTTAATCATTAAATTATGCAATTTTTTAAATTACATTTTATCCTCGATCCAGTCCCAGAATTTATCGACGTTTAATTTAGAAACACTAGAGAATGGTAAAAAAGATACATTCTCTTGTTTTAAGTCTAAGCTCTTACCAATCTTTTGCTTAATTTGACTTGCTTCCATCTTCTTAAGCTTATCCATCTTAGTTGCTACCACTAAAATTGGAATATCAAGATAGAGTGCATAATTAAACATATTAATATCATCCGCAGTTGGATCGTGACGCGCGTCAACTAAAAGAATGAGTCCCTTCAAATCAGCACGAGTTTCAAGATAATCCTGAATCATTTCACCAAAAGCAGCTCTTTGCTTTTTGGAAACTTTAGCATAACCATAACCTGGTACGTCAACCAAATATAATTCATTATTTACTTTATAAAAATTAAGTGTCTGGGTTTTACCTGGTTGTTGAGAAGTACGAGCAAGTTTACGCCGATTAACAATTGTATTAATCAAGCTCGACTTGCCAACATTTGAACGTCCAGCTAGAGCAAACTCTGGCAAATCATCCTTAGGATATTGTTTTTCAGAAACAGCACTAATTACAAATTCTGTATCTACGACTTTCATTATTTAGCTGCCTCACTTGCTTCTTGAGACTCATTTTCTTTATAAGTAATCTTAGGCTGCGCATGCTTAGTAATAACATCCTTGGTAATTTCTACCTTTTCAATATTATCTTCGCTTGGCGTGCGATACATCACGTCCATCAATGAATTTTCAACGATTGAGCGTAATCCACGTGCACCCATATGACGACTAATTGCCATATCAGCGATTGCCTTAAGTGCACCCTCAGTAAATTCAAGATCAACATTATCAAGAGACAGCAATTTCTTATATTGCTTTACTAGGGCATTCTTTGGTTCAGTCAAAATTCTGATCAAGTCTTTGGTACTCAACTTATCAAGTGTAGTGATAATTGGAATACGACCAATGAATTCAGGAATTAAACCAAATTTAACTAAGTCGCCAGTCGTAAGATTCTTTTGCCAATCATCAGCATCTACTTGATTAAGACCGTTTTCTGCACCAAAACCGATCGTCTTCTTACCAAGACGATTCTTAACAATATTTTCAATACCATCAAAGGCACCACCAACAATGAATAAGATATTAGTAGTATCAATCTTAATCATCTGCTGTTGTGGATGCTTACGTCCGCCTTGCGGTGGAACAGAAGCAATGGTTCCTTCTAAGATCTTAAGAAGAGATTGCTGAACACCTTCACCGGAAACATCACGCGTAATTGAAACATTTTCTGCTTTTTTAGAAATCTTATCAATTTCGTCAATGTAAATAATTCCGCGTTGTGCTCGCTCTAAATCATAGTCAGCATTCTGCAATAATTTAAGCAAGATGTTTTCTACATCTTCACCAACATAACCAGCTTCAGTTAATGTTGTGGCATCTGCAATAGCAAATGGAACATTTAAAATCTTAGCCAAAGTTTGAGCTAAATACGTCTTACCAGAACCAGTTGGTCCAATCAAAGCAATATTTGACTTTTGCAATTCAGTTCCAGAACTATCGATATCCATTTGACTAATACGTTTATAGTGATTATAAACGGCAACCGATAGGACCTTCTTGGCACGATCTTGGCCAATTACGTACTCATCTAGTTGCTTTTTAATTTCCATTGGCTTAGGTAGATCTTTAGTTTCTTTGATAGAATCTGCTTTTAATTCATCATCAATAATTTTTTTGGAAAGATCAATACATTCATTACAAATGTAGACTCCATTTCCAGCCACAATTTTTTTAACTTGTGACTGTGGTTTACCGCAAAAAGAACATTTTACTTCTTCTTGTTCAGTAATTTCATTAGCCATGAGCCTTCCTCCTTTTCACTTACTTTATGTCAAAATAAGCTTAGCAGTTCACTTTGACAGAGTAAAGAAAATTGTCTTATTAATTGATAGTAAAGAAAAAAGCGACTGTCATAGCCGCCTTTTCTTTAACTAGTTATCAACTATTACTTATCAGCCTTTTTTTCGTCTTCTTTGGTTGACTTCTTAGCAGTTGATTTCTTAGTAGCTTTCTTAGCAACTTGCTTTGCTTTATCAGCAACTAAATCAATTGCTTTTCTAATAGCAATATCATGCTTAAGCATGTCATCACTCAAGCTACGACGAACAACTTTTTCATCCATGTTGTAGTCGTGTGCTAAGTCTTTGATTTCTTGTTTAATTTCATCAGCACTTGCATCAAGTTTTTCTTTAGCAACAATTGCTTCTAAAACAAGGTTAGTCTTAACACGTTCTGCAGCACCCTTAGCCAATTGTTCACGCAATTGTGCTTCAGTAGTACCAGTCAACTTGAAGTAAGTTTGTGGGTCAATACCTTGACGTTGCATGTTGCCTAAGTATTGGTTCAATTGGTTTTGAACGTCTTCATCGATCATTGCTTGAGGAACTTCATCAATGGTTGCATTTTCAACTGCACCCTTGATTGCAGCATCTTGGATAGCGTCTTTTGCGTCTTCTTCCTTGTGCTTCTTTAAGTCCTTCTTGATCTTATCTTTTAATTCATCAAGTGATTCTACTGAATCATCAACGTCTTTAGCAAACTCGTCATCTAACTTAGGTAATTCCTTAGATTTCACTTCATGAATCTTAGTAGCAAAGTGTGCTTCTTTACCAGCTAAGTCTTTTGCACCGTAATCTTCTGGGAAGGTTACAACAACGTCTACATCATCGCCAGCTTTGTGACCAATAAGTTGATCTTCAAAACCAGGAATGAAAGTACCTGAACCTAATTCTAATGAATAGTTTTGAGCACTACCACCATCAAATGGCTTACCATCAATAGTACCAGTGTAGTCAATAGTAACAGTATCGCCCTTAGCAGCTTTACCGTCTTTCAATACTAATTCAGCATTTTGTTCACGACGCTTGTTTAACTCTGCATCTACGTCTTTAACTAAAACGCGAGTACTTTGTTTAGGAACTTCGATACCCTTGTAGTCACCTAATTTAACTTCTGGCTTAACAGAAACAGTAGCCTTCATTTCCCAAGGCTTGTTTTTATCCATTGAAACAGGAGTGATTTGTGGTTGGCCAACTGGATCAATACCAGCTTCTTTAACTGCAGCAGCGTAAGCTTCTGGTAAAACAATGTTTAAAGCATCTTCGTAAAGAGCTTCTTCACCATAAAATTGGTCAAAAACAACACGAGAAACGTGGCCCTTACGGAAACCAGGTACACGCAAGTTCTTCTTAACACGTTTGAAAGCTTGATCTAAGCCTTTTTTTACTTCTTCTTGTGAGATTTCAAAAGTTAATTCACCGGATGTTTTACCGGTCTTTTCCCATTTTACAGACATTAATTAAATACCTCCGATGTCAAATTTGGGTTTGCTATTGCACACTTAACTATCTTACCCTAAACGCTGCTAAAACACAAATATAGGGAGAAGATTTTAAAATTTTGGATAAAAAAAAGATGTATCCGAAGATACATCTTTTTTAGATAGATTGGAATTAGTCAAGAATTTCAGTAACTTGACCAGCACCAACAGTCTTACCACCTTCACGGATAGTAAACTTAGTACCCTTTTCAATGGCAACTGGCTTGATCAATTCAACAGTGAATTCAACGTTATCACCAGGCATAACCATTTCGGTACCTTCTGGCAATTCAATCTTACCAGTTACATCAGTAGTGTGGAAGTAGAATTGTGGACGGTAATCTGAGAAGAATGGAGTGTGACGACCACCTTCATCTTTGTTCAAGATATAAACTTGACCCTTGAACTTCTTGTGGGTTTGGATTGAACCAGGTGCAGCTAAAACTTGACCACGTTCAACTTGGTCACGGTCAATACCACGAAGCAATACACCAACGTTATCGCCGGCTTCACCAAGATCAAGAGTCTTGTGGAACATTTCCAAACCAGTAACAGTTGATTTTTCAACCTTGTCAGTTAAACCAACGATTTCAACTTCGTCACCGACTTTAACAGTACCACGGTCAATACGACCAGAAGCAACAGTACCACGACCAGTGATAGTAAATACGTCTTCAACTGGCATTAAGAATGGCTTGTCAGTATCACGTTCTGGAGTTGGGATGTATTCGTCAACAGTTTCCATTAATTTTCTGATAACGTCTTGTTGTTCTGGGTCACCTTGAAGTGCCTTCAAAGCTGAACCACGGATAACAGGAACATCGTCACCAGGGTAATCGTATTCAGTTAACAAGTCACGTACTTCCATTTCAACCAAGTCGATCAATTCTGGATCGTCAACTAAGTCAACCTTGTTTAAGAATACAACGATGTACTTAACACCAACTTGACGAGCAAGTAAGATGTGTTCACGAGTTTGTGGCATAGGACCATCAGTTGCAGCAACAACTAAGATAGCACCATCCATTTGTGCAGCACCAGTAATCATGTTCTTGATGTAGTCAGCGTGGCCTGGAGCATCCATGTGAGCGTAGTGACGATTCTTAGTTTCGTATTCTACGTGAGCGGTATTAATAGTAATACCACGTTCCTTTTCTTCTGGAGCAGCATCGATTTGTGAGTAATCTTCAGCTTGTGCCAAACCGTCTTCTGCCAAAACAGTAGTAATAGCTGCAGTTAAAGTGGTCTTACCATGGTCAACGTGGCCGATAGTACCAATGTTAACGTGCGGCTTAGTTCTTTCGTAATGTTCTTTTTCTGCCATTAATATGACCCTCCTGTAAATTTGCAAGAAGTCCGTTGAGTAAGTAACGGATAATTCTCTGTTGATTATTATACTACTTTCAAAGGTAAAAGCCTAGCTCGTACCCCTTTGAAAATATCCTTTATTGATTATACTAGATCCACAGAAAATGTAAACCTTTTTTGCTCAATATGGGGACTAAAAATCAGAATTTGTTGCTTTTTCATATGCCAAATATTCATATATTTTATTTAACAGTTTCTGATTTGCTCCGCCCTCCTTTTTTTCAAGGTATTTTCTAAAATCATGAGCAAATTGATCTGGATCTTTAATGTAATCTCTTAAACGCGGATAAAGCATCCCTAAACAAACATTCATCTCGCCAATCATTAAAGGCAATTTACTTGGATCTTGCCTAAAATAATCAGCCAGGCTTACGCAAACTTCTCGATAAATTGGACTTTTCTCAAGTAAGTCTGTTTCCTTAGGAATAAATTCTTTTGCTTCTCCTAAAATATAAACTTGAATTTTTTCGCTATCTCCAAGCTTTACCAAGTCTTCGCATAATGAAAGACGTAATGCAAAATTAGGAGATGGATCTATTAAAATACTTTTTGCGAGATTAGTAAAATTTTCTACACTTAAACAATATAAGAGTAAATAGTCTCTTTCCTGAATATACTTTAGCTTTTTAAAATTTCGCATTATTTCTAACTGCTTAATTTGGCTAACTGGCTCAACCTTGATTGGCAACTTTTTATCAAGTAAGTACTCTAATTGGTCTGCTTCAATTGCATAATGCTGAAACTTTAAAATCTTAAGATAGGTATTGTAAACCTTCTTATTAGAAAAAAGGTCAGGCTCCTCTTTAATTAGAGAATATGCCTGATCTCCCTTCTCTTGGCTTAAGTATATTTCACATAGTTCACAAACAATATCTGAATCATGGCCTAAACGCAAAGCTTCAAGTAAATATTGCTTAGCTTGCGGCAAGTCATTATGTTCTTTAGCTTCCTTTGCTAAAAGAAGAAAATTATCTTTGCTTGCATGTGTCATTATGCTTTTGCCTTCTTTTGTTCTGAATCTTTCTTATGATAATTTCTTCTATTTTGACGCTTTTCTGAATTGTTTTCTTGGTTATTTCGTCTAGCCATTGCACGGTGTCTGTTTTGGTTAACTTCCATTACGACTGGTAGAACAACTGGACGGCGTCCCGTTTGCTTGTAAAGATACTTTTCAACATCATTACGGACATCTTGTTTTAATTCAGTCCAGTCAAACTTCTTGTGTTCAAAGTTGTTGTTAACTGCTTCTTTGATTACGTCAGAAGCACCATTCATCAAAGCATGGTTAGCTTTAATGTAAACAAAACCTCTAGTTGAAACACGTGGTTCTGAAATGATCTTCTTTTTCTTTCTATCAATAGTAACAGCAGCAATAAAGACACCATCATCAGATAAAACTTCACGGTCTCTTAAAACAATATTACCAACATCTCCGACACCAGAGCCATCAATCATAATATCTTCACCTGGGACAGCATCTGTACGATAGAAACGGCCTTTTTCTAAAGCGTAGGCATCCCCATTATGTGGTAAGAAAATATCTTTTTTATTCATTCCAGCTTCAATTGCTAAATCTTTATGAATTTCAAGCAAACGATATTCACCGATAACTGGAATTAAAAACTTAGGTTTTAGTGTGTCAATTAATAATTGCAAATCACGACCAGTTGCATGTCCACTAGTATGCTTATCTCGGCCCAGCTCTTTAACAGTACCACCTGCACGATAAATCATGTCGCTTGTCTGAGCAACCATCGTTTCAACTGAGTGAGAAGGGGTAGTAGCAATAAATACCAAGTCGCCCTTCTTAATTTTAATCATGCGGTGGCGGTTAGTTGCCATCTTCTGAAGTGACTTAAGCGGTTCACCCATCCGACCTGTTTCTAAGATCACCAATTCTTTATCAGGAATCTTCTTTAAATCCTTACTGTGAACTAATAAGCCCTTAGGAACATTTAAGTAGCCTAATTTCATTGCAGTGTAGACAATCTTACCTGCATCTCTACCAGTTAAGAAAACGTGTCTTCCAGTAGCTGCTGCTGCTTGAAAAATTTCTTGAACACGGACAATATTTGATGCTTTGGCTGCTGCGATAATACGACCCTCGTAATTTTCAAATATATTAAAAATATACTTTTCAATACTAGTTTGACGATCATTTGGGAAGTTTGCTTCAGCGTTAGTTGAATCACTAAGTAGTGCTAAAACACCTTTTTGTGCAATTTCAGACAAGCGAACAAAATCAGTTCTGAAACCTTCTTTTGCAGATGGATCAAACTTAAAGTCCCCAGTGTAAACAATTTCTCCTTCTTTAGTAGAAATATCAATCCCTAAAGAATCTGGAATTGAGTGAGTAGTCTTAAAGAAAGATACATTTGCATTCTTAAATTCAATTTCTGTATCCGCATCAATAACATGGAATAAGTCATTTTTACGACGTCTATTTTCACGTTGAACAGCAATCTTAGCTAATTCGATCGTTAATTTTGAACCAAAGACTGGAATATCATAGTCTCGTAAGATATAAGGTAAAGCGCCGATTGAATCAGCATGACCATGTGTTAAAAAGATACCAGCAATTTTATCGCCATAATCACGGAAGAAATCCAAGTCAGGAATTACGACATCAATTCCGAGTAAAGATGAATCAGGATACTTCAAACCTGCATCCATAATAAAAATTTCGTCTTCTACTTGAACAGCGTACATGTTTTTACCATTTTCACGTGCGCCACCCAAGATCATTATCTTAATCTTTTGTGACATTTTCTTGCTTCTTTCTATATTTACTTAAATTATTTATGGATCTTAATGATCAAAACGAAGTTAATCTAATTAATTTTACCATATACTTATATGAATTTGAAAGAAACAAAAAAGCTACTCTTCATGACAAAGAGTAGCTGAGGCTTATGAATTATTAAAATTAACGACGTAAACCTAACTTGTTGATTAAGTCACGGTAACGTTGAATATCCTTGTTCTTCAAGTAACGAAGCAAGTTACGACGGTGACCAATCTTCTTAAGCAAACCAACGTATGAGTGGTGGTCTTGCTTGTTAGCCTTTAAGTGAGCGTTCAAGTTGTTAATGTCACTAGTTAAAAGTGCAATTTGAACTTCTGGAGAACCAGTATCGCCATCGTGACGTGCGTATTCTTTAATTAATTCATCTTTTTTTTCTTTTGAAATAGCCATTAGAAAATACCTCTCTTTTAAATAATTGCCATTAACAACGTTAACCGGCGGCGGCGGGAAAACAGCGTTAATGGTTCCAACAAATAATAATATTACATTGAAGTTTTTAAAAAAGCAAGCCCAAATTACCTTGCACCAAAAGCTTCTATTAAGTATAATTAACGAGTAAATCTATTTTATCGAGGTGATTTTGATGCCACAAATTAAATCAGCAATTAAACGTGTTAAGACTACTGCTACTGCTAACAAGCGCAATGCTGCTGAATTAAGTAAATTGAGAACTGCTGTAAGAAAATTCAACGAAGCTGTTGAAAATGACGCAAAAGATGTCCTCGATTTAGAAGTTAAAGCTGCACGTGCTTTAGATAAGGCTGCTTCTAAAGGTCTTATTTCTAAGAACAAGGCTAACCGTGATAAGTCACGCTTATCTAAGAAGGCTGCTAACAAGTAATCACTTGCTTGACACTTTATATTAGACAAAATAAAAGCTCGGAGATTTTTCTCCGGGCTTTTTTGTCATCTAAATTTTTAATAAGAAAAGTTTTAAAAACTCATCCCCATGATAAGTTCCATTTTTATATCTAAAATCAAGTTCAATTGCTTGCTTTAATAGGCTCGCTAACTTGTTCAAAGAAACTTTATTCTCCATCGCTAACTTTACCCGATATGGATTTACCTTTAACTCTTTAGTAATTTGATCTTTGCTCCAGCGTCGATTTTGGAGAACTTTAACGCAAGTCAAAAACTCAATTTGTGACTCAAAAATAGCCAATAATTGAATCGCACTTGCTCCCTCTCTTAGATGATCGTCTAAACGCTGCGTAGCTTCTTGATAATTTTTATTAAAAGCAGCCGTTAATATTTCAAAAATATTTTCTGAAAGAGATCGATCAATATTTTCATTAATTAGAGTTTCTGTAATTTTTTTATCTTCTCCAACAATATTTTTTAATTTCAAGTAATTACTTAACGCTGCATCAAGAACTTGATCACTTCTCTGCATTAAAATTTGCAGCGCCATGTTCGTAATTTGGTAGCCCTCTTCCTTGCTAATTGCCTTAATTACTCCACTTACTTCATACGGCTTAAGGGATGTTTCAACGACATTAACATGCTCAAGCAAAAACTTACTGACCTTTTTTCGGCGATCAATTTTTTCATAATTAGCTACAAAAATTACTATATCTTCTAAATCATCTAAATGTTCGATAATTTTAGTTAGTTTTTCAATTTGCTTTTTGTACTTTTGTGGAACCTTAGCCATTAAAAAGAAGGGATTTTTAACAACAACCATTTTCTGGGAACTAAACAAAGAAGACTCTGTTAAAGTAGCCATTAATTCATCCAATCCATCTTCAAGGCAATCCACAATTACTTGATCAAGGCCTGAAAATTTCTTTTGATTAAGATAATTACGCACTAAATAATCATTAAAAAAAGAATCTGGTCCCTGAATCAAAAGATTAGCATTTTTCGGATTAGTCTGTTTAAAAAGAGAGATTAATGTCATTTTGTATTTCCTTTATAAAAAGTCGTAATTGTCTCACCTCTAAACGGTGAGTAATTCCAAGTAATTGTACCACTATCTTGTGTATTTAAATATGGGATGCTCAAGTCTTTCAATGTTTTTAAAGTTTCTTGATGGGGATGACCAAAGCGATTATTTCTTCCTGATGATATAAAAACGAGTTGCGGATTTAATTGTTTTAAAAAGTCTGGATCACTAGAAGTCTTACTACCATGATGCCCGAGTTTAAAATAATCTACCTGCAAATGATAATGATTTAGAATTTCTTTCTCTCCTTCTCGGCCTAAATCTCCGGTAAAAAGCCAACGTTTATTTGCCAACTTAAAAGTCAAAGATAAAGAATCTTCATTTTTCCCTAAGCCGGGCTTAAAAGGATAAACTACATCAAAACTTAAATCTTTAGTCTTAACCCTATCCCCAGCAAGTAATGGAACCAATTGGACATCTTTTAAATGACCATTTATTTTCTTCATAAAAGATTGATTTTCTGTTAAACCTCGTGCAAAATATAGCTTCTTTACTGGGATTTGATCAAGGAGTGCTTTCAAATCACCAATATGATCTGCATCTTGATGACTTAAAAAAACGCCATCCAAATGATCAATTCCTTGAGCATATAAAAACGGAAGAGTAATTCGATTTAATTGTGGTTCACGTTTCTTTTTACCAAAATTCAATTTTCCACCAGTATCTATCAAATAAGTCTTTCTATTCAAGGGTGTCGTAATCAAAATGCTATCACCTTGGCCAACATCAATAAAAGAAACTTGCCCTTTTAAAGGAAAATGAATCAAGAAAAACATACTAACATATGCTCCAACTATGATCGATCTTAACTTTAATTTTAGAATTTTATGTTTAGGTAAAATAATTAAAAATACTGTCACAACTAATAAAAATATTGTTTGCAGCCAATCTATTTGACCAAAAGTTACTAGGCCCCATTGTTTATCAGCAATAAAGTTAGTTAAATCCGCGAGACCTTTAAAAATCGGTTCACTTAATTTTACAATCGCCGGCAAACACCAAAATGAAAAAACCACGATAAAAGTCAATGGTAAAAGAATAAAATTAAAAATGGGAACAATTAAGAAATTATAAACGACAGTTAAAAAATTAATCCGATAAAAATTATTTAATAAAATTGGTGTAACTAATGAGTTAAGAACGATATTCTGTTTAATTTTTCCAAAGTTCTTACTTATTTCTAGTCCAAAGACTAGTAAATAACTCAAAATAGCTCCACTATTTAAAAATAGAAGCGGATTAAAGATCAAATGAGATAATACTACTATTCCGAGCTTATCTCCGCTGCTAATCATAATCTTTTTTCTATTAAAGAAAACGCTCCAAAAGTAACTTAAACTTGCACGTACAAACCCAGCTTGAAAATTAGACAGTAAAATTTCTATGATTAAAAAAGCTACGCAACATAAGATTACTTCTTCTTCAGTCCTCTTCATCATAGTTCCAAGCCACATAATTCCTAAAATATATAAACTTACATGTAAGCCTGAGATGCTTAAAAGATGAATAATGCCTAAGTCTCGATAACTATTTAATAAAGCCTTATTATCTGCACTTGGGTTTTGTGCTAACACCATTTCACTAGCAAAAAATCTAGTATATTGTGGCATTTTTTCAAAATAATCCATTAAGAATTTACGTAGCATATGAACCCAATCAAAAATAGTAATCTGCCTGGGATAAATTTGATAGCTCTCAAGCTTAACTCTTTTCCTGATCTTTTTACTGCGATAATATTTTTGATAATCAAATTCACCAGGATTAGTTGCTGGCATAATTGTTTCTACTTTTGCCTTGTAGTTTACTAAATAAATTGCATGATATTTGTTTAATTCTTTTTCAAAAGACTTATTTGCAGTTCCACTAATTAAAACTTTATTCTTCTCTAGCTTTCCTTCCCCGTAAAAAAAATTATCACTCACCTTAACTTGATCACTATATATTCTAATTGGCTCTCCAATTTTTAATTCATTTATTCTTTGATTAATAAAACATAAAGTTATAACTACTCCTAAAAATATTGCAATTAAATGCCAATATTGCGGAAATTTATAAATTAACAGTGAGCAAAAAATAATTAAAAATAATACGGCAACAAAAACTTGGGCAAAACTAGTGGCCTGCAAAACAATAAAAGTCACTGAAATACAACTCAGACCAAGTAATAAATAAAATCCAGGGGCATAAAAACTAGAGTGCCAACTGATCTTTGAGCTTTTCAAAAGTCTTTTCACCAATTCCTGTTACTTTAGTCAAATCTTCAATTTGCTTAAAGCCCCCATTTTGATCACGATAAGCAATAATCTGCTCTGCCTTCTTTTGCCCAACGCCATTTAGCTTTTGTAAGTCCTGCACTGTTGCTGTATTTAAATGAACTTGCTCTGAATTTGAACTAGAAGAATCAGAAGCAGCAGAATTATTATTAGAAGTTCCATTTCCAGGAGGATTTTCTACTTTTTCACCAATGTGCGGGACATAAATTTGATCTTGATCTTTTAATAAGGCTGCTCGATTAATCGCACGCGTCTCTGCTTTATCAGTTAAGCCACCACAAATCTTTAACAGATCGTTTAATCTAGCACCATTTTTTAATATATAAACGCCACTATGTTTAACAGCTCCAGCAATATCTACAGTTACTGTGTTTTGTTTTGAGGAGCTATTTAAGTTTGACGTAGAATGAGTAGTTTTATTCTCACTTTTAGAAAATTCTGCTGGCTGCGTCTTATTATTTTCACTCAACACTTGAGTATTATTGACTGCCGGCTGATTATTTTTCTGAATCAAATATCCTCCGCCTAGGATCAAAACAATAACTCCAATTACAACAATTTTCTTTTCAATTATGAATTCTTTGATTTTTTCTAAATCCATTTTTATCACCTCATTATTTATTACGAAAAAAAGCAGCAATTTTTTTGCTGCTTTCAATTTATTTTTCTAAATAATTTAGTGCATCTTCAAAACGGTCCACTGGTACAATCTTCATCTTAGTATGTATTTTCTTTGCAGTCCTGACTGCTTCAGCATAGTTTGTTTCACTCTTTTTAACACCTTCTGGTTGATCAGTTGGTGCAAAAAAGACCTTCATTCCTTGACGGCTAGCGGCTATTACCTTTTTATCAACACCGCCAATCATTCCTACCTTACCATTACTATCAATTGTTCCTGTACCAGCTATTTTCTTAGAACTAAGATTCTTACCAGTAAACAATTGATAACACTCAAGTGTAAACATTAAACCTGCAGACGGACCACCAATATCTCCGGCATCAATTTTAACTGCAGGATCGGTTACGACCTTCGTATGATCTACCAATTGAATACCAATTCCATAGCGACTAGTTCCAGATAATTTAACTGTTTTTCCCGAAAAAGTTAAGTGCTTCTTTCCTCGAATAACTTCTACCTTCACCTTTTTATCTTTCAGAGAAGAAACATACTTAATTAATTCTCCACTAGAAGTAAATTTTCTATCATTCACGCTAACTAAAACATCCCCAACCTTCAACTTCTTCCTAAAAGTTGAAATTTTCATAACTTCCATCACATAAACGCCTAAAAATTCTTGACGATAAGGGACTTTTGCCTTTTTAGCTGCGTAATAGATTGCATTGTTCTGACTAGTTTCCATGTAGTATTGCTGCATTTGATTATATTCAGTACTGCTTGATGTCCCCATTAATTCAGTTTTTGAATACCGACTATCTCCTGGTCTAAGAAAGCTAGTTAAATAATCAATCATAACTGCAGGACGCTCACTCACGGTTACTAGATAAAAATTAGGATTAGGTTTTCTGGTACTTTTAACATACTTACTAATTTGGAAAGCTTCACCTGGTGCCTCAATATAGTATTGCGTAGGCCATAGACAAAAAACAACTGCTATTAAAAATGCTGCTATTCCTAGCAGCCAAAATTTTATTTTTTTATTTTTCTTCATTATTTTGATTCCTCAGCTTTTCTTCCAAGGCAGCTGCCACTGGCTTTGGAACTAGAGTTGAAACATTGCCACCAAAAAATACTGTTTCTTTAATCATACTTGAAGAAATGAAGCTATCTTCTGGACGAGTAAACAATAAAACTGTATTTAACTTTGGATCTAAAGTCTTATTAATTCCAGCAATATCACGCTCATAGTTAAAATCAGTGGTATTTCTCAATCCTCGAACAATTGCCCCTGCATTAAGTTCATGCGCTACTTCAACAGTCAATTCAGCCGGACGAGCAATTACTTCAATATTTTTGTCGTTTTCAAAAACTTTCTTAGCCAAATCTAAGCGTTCTTTTTCATCAAAAAGATATTTCTTACTTGTATTCGTCATAATTACTACATACAGCTTTTCAAACATTCTAGCTGCTGCTTCAACCACTTCAGCATGACCGTTGGTTATTGGATCGAAACTCCCAGGAAAAATTGCCTTTGTCATTTTACTCCCTCTTGTAAACTTTTACTTTTGTTCTACCTAACTGATGATCCTTAATAATTGAAAAGCCAGAAACTTCTGGTAATTCATCATGTTCATCAGTTTCAGCTACAACCAATGCATTTTCACTTAATAAATTATTTTTAAGCAGTTTAGTCATAATCTTAACAATTTTTTGCTTAGCATACGGAGGATCAAGAAAAATTAAATCAAACTTTTTCTCTTCCTCATTTAAAATTTTAATTGCACGATTATCACTGCATTTTAGAACTCTAAACCTATCCTCTTCCTTAGTAAGCTCAACGTTTTTTCTAATAATTTGACATGCCTGACCGCTAATATCAACCAAAACTGCACTGTCATAGCCACGCGAAACAGCCTCAATTCCTAAAGCTCCACTACCAGCATACAAATCTAATACTTGCCCGCCATCAAAAAATTGACCTAAAGAGTTAAATAAAGAGCCTTTTACTTTATCACTAGTCGGACGAGTAGCATTACTTTTTAAAGTATGTAAATTACGCTTAGCATATTTTCCTGCAATAATTCTCAAACTCGTAAATCCTCGTTTTCTTCCCGTAATTTTTCTGCTTCTTCTTTTAGTTCACGCATCATCTTTTCTTCGTGTTCAGCAGAAAAATCAAGCTCATCTGTTTTTGAAGTCTCTACTGACTGAACATAATTCTTACTCTTTAATTCAGCAATTACCTTTGGAGCATATTCTGAACTTACATATAGAACTACATACTTATTTTTACGTGAAAAATAGATAATATTGCCAAATCGGCGCAACTTGTATTGATCGCTAATTTGATAAAGCCAAACAATTACCTGCGTGCGCGCAGTCATTTTATTATTTGGCTCATCTTTAAAAACCAAACTCAAAGTACACTCCTACTTTCTATCATTGCCTTCTTTTCAGCAGCTGAAATATTTAAGACTAATCCTAAAGCGGCAGTTAGAACAATCATTGAAGATCCACCATAAGAAATAAACGGCAAGGTTACCCCAGTGATCGGTAAAAGACCCAAAACTGCTCCTACATTAAAGAGCGTTTCGGTAAAAATCATAGTTACTACACCAAAGCAAACTAAAGCATTAAACTGTGAATTAGCGTGAATTCCTACTTCCATAATGCGCCACATCAAGAAGAACAATAAGGTAATAATCACAATTGCACCAATTACACCTAACTCTTCAGCAGTAATGGATAAAATAAAGTCAGTATATGGTTCTGGCAAATAACCTCTTTTTTGCATGCTGTTACCTAAGCCAACCCCAAATAAACCACCATTATGAATTGCATAATAGGAATTGACTAACTGAGCACCGCCAGTTTTTTCTAATTTGAAGGGATGAACAAAGGCTAACAAGCGCTGGAACTGATAAGAATCCTTAATAAATCCTGGTGTCCAAACCAATAACACTAGCATCAGCAAAACAATCCCAATGAAAAGTCCAATAAGCCAATACACGGCTAACTTAGTGGGAATACCAGAAACACTGTACATCACAAAAACAATCATAAACAGAATGGCTGATCCACCAAAATCTGGTTCTAAAATAACCAGCCCAATCATCATAAATGAAATGACCGTTGGCCCAAATAAATTATGCCAAATCTGACCGGGAACAAACTTTCCATCACGTCTTGATAAAACAAAAGCTAAATATAATACTAAAGACAACTTGGCTACTTCTACTGGTTGAATATTAATAAAACCTAAATTGATCCAACCAACTGCACCGTTAATAGCAGCTTTTCCATGACTAATTACTTTCAAGACAATCAAAAAGAATAGCATTAAAAATGAAATGCCTAAATAAGACATAACAAATTTTCTATTTTTGAATATTTTTAATTTTAAAGCAAAACATGGAATTCCAAAGAATAAAAATGCAGCAACAAAATATATAATTTGCCTTTTCATATATACACTAGGTGAAAAGCCATTTACTAACAAAATATCCGAACTTGCTGAATAGACCATGATAACCCCAATGGTTGACAAAATCAGGTATGGGATCAAGATGCTATAGTCTAAGTATCTTAATTTTTGTCGCACGATATACTTGCCCCTTTAGTTAAATAATCTTTCTTATTATATCACTACCTTTACGGATAAAAAAAAGTAGCTCCACAAAATGAGCTACTTTTAAAAAATCAAATAAGAATTTAACTACTTATTACGTCTCTTATCTGCCTTTTTTCTTTCGTTAGTATTTAAGATCTTCTTACGTAAACGAATACTTTCTGGAGTTACTTCACAGTATTCATCGTCATTCAAGAATTCAATAGCTTCTTCCAAAGTCATAGTCTTAGGAGTCTTAATTGAAGCTGAGTGGTCCTTACCTGCTGCACGGGTGTTAGTTAAGTTCTTACCCTTAGTTACGTTAACAGCAATATCACGTTCACGTGAAGATTGACCTACAATCATACCTTCGTAAACTTCAACACCAGCACCGATGAATAATTCACCACGTTGCTCAACTGATTGAAGTGAGTAAGTAGTTGATTGACCTTGGTTAATTGAAACCAAAGCACCATTACGACGACCTGGTTCCCAGTTCTTAACTACTGGCTTATATGAATCAAAAGTATGGTTCATAATTCCGTAACCAGCAGTTTGAGACATGAATTCATTGTTGTAACCAATCAAACCACGTGATGGTACTAAGAATTCAAGTCTAGTTTGACCATTACCAGTAGATTCCATATTCTTCATTTCACCTTTTCTTTGTGAAAGAGAATCGATAACTGAACCTACATAAGCATCTGGGGTATCAACTTGAACTGCTTCAAATGGTTCACACATTTGACCATCAATTTCGCGGTAGATAACTTTAGGACGTGAAAGTTGCAATTCGAATCCTTCACGACGAAGTTCTTCAACTAAAATTGACAAGTGTAATTCACCACGACCAGAAACAGTCCAAGCATTTAATTGATCAGTTGGTTCTACCTTCAAAGAAACGTCAGTACGAGTTTGACGAATCAAACGGTCTTCAAGTTTCTTAGGAGTAACTTGGTCTCCTTCACGACCTGCAAATGGTGAGTCATTGGCAACAAAGTCCATTTGAAGAGTTGGTGGATCAATCTTAAGAAGTGGTAATGCTTCAGGCTTATCTGCAGAAGCAATAGTTTCACCAACATAAATATCATTAATACCTGAAATAGCAATAATGTCGCCAGCTTTTGCTTCTTGAATTTCGTTACGCTTCAAACCGAAGTAACCGAATAACTTAGTAACACGGAAGTTTTGAGTTGAGCCATCACGTTTCATAACAGTGATGTTGTCCCCAACCTTAACTTTTCCACGGTAAATACGACCTACACCGATACGTCCTACATAGTCATCCCAATCAAGCATAGTAATTTGGAATTGTAGTGGTTCATCAGAATTGTCAACTGGAGCAGGAATATTCTTAACAATAGTATCAAAAATAGGATCCATTGTTTCTTCTTGCTTAGCTGGGTCTGAATCATATGAAGACGTACCATTCAAAGCAGATGCATAAACAACTGGGAAATCAAGCTGTTCATCACTAGCACCTAATTCGATGAATAATTCAAGAACTTCATCTAGAACTTCCTTTGGACGAGCACCTGGACGGTCAATCTTGTTAATAACTACGATTGGCTTAACGCCAGCTTCTAAGGCCTTCTTAAGCACAAAACGAGTTTGTGGCATAGTACCTTCGTAGGCGTCAACAAGTAATAAACATCCATCAACCATGTGCATGATACGTTCTACTTCACCACCGAAGTCAGCGTGTCCTGGTGTATCTAAGATGTTAATTGTAGTGTCACCATACTTAACAGCAGTGTTCTTAGATAAGATAGTAATACCACGTTCACGTTCAATAGCATTGGAGTCCATAGCACGGTCTTCTAGGTTCATGTGCTCTGGCAATGTATCTGATTGTTTTAATAATTGGTTAACCAAAGTAGTCTTACCGTGGTCAACGTGTGCGATAATGGCAATATTTCTAATATCGTCTCTTCTTTGCAAAAGAAATTCCTCCCCGAACTTCATAAAAAAACTGTGACTCCAGTCACAGCTATCTTATGCAAAATAATAATGCAGTTATTGAAGCTTTATATCTCTATAGTTTCGTTTTACAATTCTACTCTAAAAATATCATGCCGTCAACGAAAGTACAAGCTGTGAACTGTTTATTTTTAACAAAAATATTATACCAAAAACTTCGATTATTGCCGTCTTTTCTTTCAATTGTTATCATATTCATAGCAAATTTAAAATTAAGGAGATAATTATTTTGATTTTAATGCATGATATTACGCGCGATGGCAACCCCGTTTTAAGACAAGTTGCTAAGCCATTAACTTTCCCATTAGCTGATGAATACAAAGAATTAGCTGATGAAATGATGCAATATTTAATTAATTCGCAAGATCCTAAAATTGCTGAAAAGCACCAATTAAGAGCTGGCGTTGGTTTAGCTGCTCCACAAGTTGGCAAGAGCATTCAAATGGCTGCCCTTTTAGTTCCAAATGATAAAGGTGAAATTATTTTTAAGGAAGTTTTTGTCAATCCAAAAATTATTTCTGAATCAGTAAGAAAAGCTTGTCTTGCTGAAGGCGAAGGCTGCCTAAGTGTAGATAAAGATATTGAAGGCTATGTTCCTCGTCCTGATAAGTTAAAGATTCATTATTATACAGTTGACGGTGAAGAAAAGACAATTCGCCTAAAAGATTATCCAGCAATTGTTGCTTCTCACGAAATTGACCACTTAAATGGTCACTTATTCTATGACCGTATCAATAAGCAAAATCCTTTTGATTTAGCCGAAGATACCATTGTTATTTCTTAAAAATTTAGTTTTGATTTTTGAAATCAGACGATAGGGCAAAAAACTCTATCGTCTTTTTACGTACTATATATGAAGTAAATTGGTATACTTAAAAGTAAGTTTATGATAAAATTTTAATAGCTATGAATTTCTGCGACTTTTTCGCAGAAGTTTTTTTGAACGTTTTAATATAAGGAGATTATAAGAAATGATCTACAAAGTTTTATACCAAAAAGACCAGATCGTTAATCCAAGAAGAGAAACTACTAAAACTCTTTTTTTAGAAGCAGATAATGTAGTTGCAGCAAGAACTATGGTTGAGGATAATACCCCCTACAACATTGAACTCATCCAAGAATTAACTGGAAACTCACTTGCTTACGAAAAGCAAAATCCAGATTTTAAGCTGACAACTTTCAAATCTGAAGATAAATAACGACCTTGAAATTAAAGAATAACGAAGTCGGCGTTTTCGCTATAGGGGGTCTAGGCGAAATCGGCCGTAATATGTACTGCGTTGAGTACCAAGATGAGATTATCATCATGGACTGCGGTATTAAATTCCCAGAAGATGACATGATGGGAATTAATTATGTTATCTCAGACTATTCTTACCTTGTTAAGAATAGAAAAAAAATCAAAGCATTGGTTGTCACTCACGGACACGAAGACCACATTGGTGGGATTCCTTACCTTTTAAAGAAAATTCCTGAAATTCCAGTTTATGCAACTCCATTTGCTCTCGCTCTAATTCGCGGAAAACTTGATGAACATGGAATTTTAAATTCTAGTGAGCTTCACGAAGAGCATGAAGATACTGTTTTGAAGTTTGATAAGCTTTCAGTTAGTTTTTTCAGAACAACTCACTCAATCCCTGACACTTTGGGAATTGCAGTTCATACTCCAGAAGGTGCAGTTGTCTTTACGGGAGATTTTAAGTTTGACTTAACTCCTGTAATGAGTCAACCTGCCCCTGACTTTCAGAAGATGGCCAAGTTAGGTCAAGAAGGTGTACTCGCCCTCCTGTCTGACTCAACTAATGCGGAAGTTCCAACCTTTACAAAATCAGAAAGATTCGTTGCTCATTCCTTACACGATATCATCACTGGAATTAAAGGTAGAATTATTTTTGCAACCTTTGCTTCTAACCTTTATCGTGTGTCAACCGCTATTAAAGCAGCTGTTGACACCGGAAGAAAAGTTGCAATCTTTGGTCGCTCAATGGAAAATGGTGTTCAAAATGGTATTGATCTTGGCTATCTAAATATCCCAGAAGGAACTTTAGTCGATGCCAACGAAATCAACCATACTCCACCTGAAAAAGCAATGATTTTATGTACTGGTTCTCAAGGAGAACCACTTGCAGCTCTTTCAAGAATTGCAGATGGAACTCACCGTCAAATTTCATTACAACCAGGCGATACAGTAATCTTTTCATCTAACCCTATTCCGGGCAATACAACCAGTGTTAACCACTTAATTAATAAGTTAACTGAAGCTGGTGCTAATGTTGTTCATGGCAAGATTCATAATGTCCACACTTCTGGACACGCTGGTCAAGAAGAACAAAAGATGATGATTGAGTTAACCAAGCCTGAATACTTCATTCCTGTTCACGGTGAATACAGAATGCAAGTTGTTCATACTGAAACTGCTCAGTCTACTGGCATGGCTAAAGATCATACCTTTGTTTTAAAAAATGGCGATGTACTTGCTTTAACTAAAGATTCTTCAAGAATCGCTGGTCACATTAATATCCCAGATGTCTTTGTTGATACTTCTGGTAGTGATGATGTTGGAAATATCGTCGTTCGTGACCGCCAAATTTTAGCTGAAGAAGGTCTTGTGGTAGTTGTAGCAACTGTTGACTACAAGCACCAACGTGTCTTAGCAGGACCAGATATTTTAAGTCGTGGTTTTGTTTACATGCGTGAATCAACTGAGTTGATTAGTCAAGCACAGAAACATGTCTACCACATTCTTAAGACTGAAATGGCTAAAGATCCACAACCAAAAGAAAATGAAATTAGAAAGGCAATTATTGAAAATCTTCAAGATTTCTTATATTCAAAGACTGAAAGAAGACCGATGATTTTGCCAATGCTAATTGAAAAGAAATAAAATAAGCCCCAAACGGGGCTTATTTTTATATGAGTTAGGCAATTAAAAATGAAAAAGGTTCATTTACTTGTAAATTTAAAATCTGGTAGCAACAAAGGCGCAAAAGCTCTTAAAGAAATTGAGGCTGCCCTAAAAAATGAAAAAGTAGCATATGATATTCAAATTTCTACTTATCCTGGACAACTCGTTCCAATTGCAACTACGACAGCTAATGAAATTAATGATAATCATGAATGTATTGTTATAGTTGGCGGTGATGGATCTTTGAATCAGGCTTTAAATGGGGTAAAAAGTTCACTTCATCCTGATACTCCACTCGCCTATTTTCCAGCTGGTACCGGAAATGATTTTGCTCGAGCAGCTAAACTACAAAAGGATCCCTCGAAATTTATTAGGAAACTTAGAAATCAACCAACAGTAACAAAAGTCGACTGTGGTAGATATCAAGATTTAATTACAGGCGAAGAGAAATATTTTGTCAATAATTTAGGAATTGGCTTTGATGCGTATGTGGTTAATAAGACCAATCATTCAAAACTCAAAACTAAGTTTAATAAAATCAATTTAGGGAACTTAACTTACGGAATAAATATTGTCCAAGCACTCAAAGGACAAGATAATTTTAGGGTCAAGATTTCAGCCAATAATCATACTTATTCTTATGATCATGCATACTTAGTTACAACAACTAACCACCCCTACTTTGGTGGTGGAGTTCCAATATTACCAATTGCTAATATTTATAATCGTGAATTAGATATTGCGATTGTAGAAAAACCTAATTTAGCTAAATTTTTGTATCTCTTTTCTAAGCTTCTAATCAATGGATCACATATGCAAAGCAAGCAATTTCATTATTTTGAAGCAAATAAAATTGAAGTAGAAACCTATCAATCGGAATATGGTCAACTTGATGGAGAAGAATTAAATAAGAGAAAATTCCATTTAAAATTTGAAGTTGATCACTTTAATATTTTGAAATAAAGATAAAACAAGCCATCTCATAATGAGGTGGCTTGTTTTGCTAATCTCTTGCTTTTAATTCTATCTTTTCCATCCCAATCATTGGGTTGATTTTACCAGAGTAAATTAAATCAGGAGTTAAGATATAATCTTTAGGTTCAGTTACCTCTTCTTTAACTTCAGTTTGAGCCTGTTCTTGTTTAATATTTTCGTTAGAATCATGCTCAACTACTTCTTTTAGACCCAATTCATGTCTGATCTTAGAAGCTAAATCCGTTTTCCGATCATTTCCGGGTGTACGTAAAGCCATAAGATAGGCCTTTTTTTCTCCTACCATAACGAGATTCTTCTCAGCTCGAGTAATTGCTGTATAGAGCAAATTACGTCTCAACATCATATAATTTTGCATAGTAAGATTCAAAATAACTAACGGAAATTCTGATCCCTGTGATTTATGAATCGTAATTGCATAAGCACGAGTAATATCATTTAAATCTTTAACGCTAAACTCTATTTCTCGGCCATCAAAATCAGCAATTAATATTTTAGCCTTATCATCAGGATTGAGGCCAATAATTTTGCCAATTTGACCATTATAAATATCCTTTTCAGGATTATTTTGCAATTGTAAAATCCGATCACCGATTCTAAAACTTTCATTATGTGCTTCAATTACCTTGGTTTTAGAAGACATTGGATTCATCACATCTTGCAAGATGTCATTCAAGTGGGTAATCCCGCCCTGACCATTATACATAGCTCCAAGGACCTGAACGTCATCCTTTTCAAAACCACGCTTAATAGCTAAATTAACAATTTGATCAATTGCGTCTCCAACTAACCTTGGCTGACACGGAATAAAGGAATAGTTCTTAGTTTTATTAAAAATTATTTGTTCAGCATCTTCTTCATTAATTGCATGAGCTAGCTTGATAATTGATGAATCTTCCCCTTGTCGATGAATTACCTGAAGTCTAGTTGTTGGAAACGCTTCTGACTTAATTAGATCACTAAAAATATTTCCCGCTCCAACCGAAGGTAGCTGGTCTTGGTCACCAACAAATACAATTCTTTTTGTCGAATTAATCCCCGATAACAACTGCTTGAACAGAAACATATCAACCATCGACATTTCATCAATAATTAAAATTTCACCATTTAATTCATTAACATCGGTAGCATCATTTTCGCCAATACCTAGCCCCAACAAACGGTGAATAGTTTTAGCAGAAATATCGGTAATCTCGCTCATTCTCTTAGCAGCCCGTCCTGTTGGAGCAGCTAACAAAAATGGCGGATCTTCACTATACAAGGCTCCACTTGGAATCTCTGCAAGTTCCTTTAAACACATCAAAATTCCATTAATAATTGTTGTCTTACCAGTACCTGGTCCACCAGTAAGAATGGAAATTGGATTATTTAAAGCATTTTTAATAGCTTTTTTTTGCGTTTCGTCATACTTAATTTCAAGTTCTTCTTCAGCATGATTAATTGCATGCTCAATTTTTTCATCACTGAATTTTTCTTTTTCTACCCGATTTTTGACTAAACGCTTTAACTCATTTGAAATATCAAGTTCAGTTTGAAAAATTCCCTGTAAAGCTGCTTTGTCGCCTGACACAACCACCTTACCTTGACGCTGAAGCTCATTCACACTATTTGCCAAGTCGTCATAAGAACTAGCTTGAACCAAATCATATGCCTGAGTTAGTAAATCATCTAGTGCCACATAAGTGTCTCCCAGCGTACTTAGAGCACTCTGCAAAATACTTAAAATTGCACCTCTAACTCTTTTTGGATCATTTAATTCAATTCCAAGTGCTTGACCAATATTATCTGCTGTCCTAAAGCCGAAGCCTCTAATTTCACCAACTGCTTGATAAGGATCCTCTTCAAGTTTTTTTAGAGAATCTCCATGATAGGCTTTATAAATATTTCCAGCAGTTTTTTTATTAATTCCGTATTTAGCTAGCTTAATAACAATTTCTGAGAAAGAGTCCATTTGATTAATCCCAGATAGTAAACTATTCTTTTGCTTTGGCGTTAAATCAAGGTTTTCAATTTCAGTTGGGTTGGACTTAATCAGATCCAAGGCATTAGTACCTAAACTAGCAATAATCTTCTCAGCGGCTTTTTTACCAATACCGGGGAATTTATCAGAACTTAGATATTTCGCTAAACTTCCCTCTTCATGTGGTAAAACTGGTTCATATGAACTAACGCGAAATTGTTTACCAAACTTTTCATGTACAACAACTTGACCAACAAACTTGTAAGTCGAGCCAATCTGAATATCACCAAAATTACCAGTTACTCGGATATTGTCACGATCATAATCTGCTAATTTACTAATCAAGTCTACATCAATAATTTTGAAAAGATCTTGATTATTTTCAAAAACAATTCCGTTAATTCGTCCAGTAAAACTAGTTTCTGCCATTTTTACCTCTAATCAATTTTGCTACAGCATTGTATTGCTTTTGTGCTTGTGCAAAATATTTAGGATCCTGTTCTTTTGATAATTTAAAGTAATTCTCTGCCTCATCAGGATTAGTATCAAATAAAGTTAAACCAAGCAAAAAATTAACTTTTGCATTTCTTTGATCTTCTAGGATCTTACTGTAAGTTTGATTTGCCGCTTTTAAATCACCCAGACTAAGCCAAATGTCGCCAATTAATTCTAAAGTCCTCTCATCCTGATTTTTCAAAGTTAGAGCATAAGCTAATGCCTTTTGATATTGACCTAACTTCATAAAAATTAACGACTTTTGATACATGGTCTCTTCATCGTCTGGAATCGAATTAAGTAAAGCCAGTGATTTAGCAAAATCTCCTTGCATGTAATAACAAACAGCAATGTTATAGGTTAAGGCTTCTGGCTGATCAACAAGTCCACGGGCTTTTTCTAATAATTCTAAAGCTTGATCTGCCGAATTTTGTTCAATCAAATAAGTTGAAAGCTGTAAATAATTTTCTATATTTTTAGGATGATTGTTTATTTTTTTAATCAATAAGTGTATAGCATTATCAACTTTGCCAGCATCATATAAGTTGGCTATTTTTTTATCCATTTTTAAATTGTATCCCTACTAGTAATCTTTCGATCTAAATAGCTTGTTTCATTCCATGCTATTTCATTAAAGGTCTTCCCTTGATCTTCAGTGTCAAGAATCGTCAAGCTAGTATTAGTCAAGCCACCGCGCTTTCTAATATCAGCAACGTCATAACCTTCAAGAGTTCTAATTAATGCACATAGAGCTGCCCCGTGGCTCACCAAAAGCACCTTATCATCTTTATTTGGATAGCGTTTAACAATATCACTAATTAAACTTTTACCACGTTTAATCATGTGTTCAAAGTCTTCACCATGAAAAGTTGATGGATCGTAGCGTTCTGGTGAATAACGAAAGGCCTTAATTTGATCAGGGTATTGACTCTCAGCGTCAACAAATTTCATTCCCTCAAGATCGCCAAGATTAAACTCTTTCAAGCGATCATCTACAATAACTGGAACAGTAATCCCCATATCATTTCTAAGCATTACAGCAGTAGTTAAAGCACGTTGTAAAGGACTAGCATAAAAGGCCCTAAACTTAGTTCCCTTTAAGTACTCAGCTAATTTTTTAATATCTTCATAGCTTTCTGGTAAGAGTGGTGAATTACCACTACCTCCTTGATAGCGCCCTTCTAAATTCCACTTTGTTTTTCCATGTCTAACGAAATATAATTGCATACTTTTCCCTCCACTTTTACTATTTATTATAAGTTTTCAGGACAGAAAATAACAGTTTCTAAAAGCAAAAAGAAGCCTCATTGAGACTTCTTTTGACTATACTAATTGCAATTGCTTTTCATTTTGGTAAGCACGGTCAATAGTTGCCCCACCAAGACATTCTTCACCATTATAGAAAACAATTGCCTGTCCTGGCGTAACGGCACGCGCAGGTTCATCAAATTCAACATGAACTGTATTATCTTTTGCATGATAATGCATAGTAACACCAACATCTGGCTGGCGGTATCTAAACTTAGCAGTGCACTTCAAATCAATATCATGCTCCGGCTGACCAGTAAAGAAGGATACGCCACTTGCATCTAAGCTAGTAGCATATAAAAGCTTACTATCGTATCCTTGCTCAACGATCAATTCATTCTTCTTTAAATCCTTACCTACTACAAACCAAGGATCAGTTGATTCCTTCGTTGAACCTAAGCCAAGACCGGATCTTTGACCGATAGTATAATACATTAATCCAGCATGCTCGCCCACAACTTTTCCATCAGGAGTAACCATCTTTCCTGATTGAGCTGGTAAAAATTCACTCAAGAACTTTTTAAAGTTACGTTCACCAATAAAACAGATTCCAGTTGAATCCTTCTTCTTAGCGGTGGCAAGGCCTGCGTCAATTGCAATTTCACGCACTTGTGGCTTAGTTAAGTTAGCAAGCGGGAAGATTACCTTTTTCAATTGATCTTGTGAAAGTTGACTTAAGAAGTAAGTTTGGTCCTTATTGCCATCTTTTGGTCGCATCATATGTACAATACCATTCTCATCAACCTTAGTAGCTGCATAGTGACCCATTGCAATATAATCTGCATCTAGATCCATTGCAAAATCTAAGAAGGATTTAAATTTTATTTCTTTATTGCACATTACATCGGGATTAGGAGTTCTACCTTTCTTATATTCATTTAAGAAATATTCAAATACTCGCTCCCAGTAATCTTTTTCAAAATTAATAGAATAATAAGGAATGCCGATTTCATCTGCAACTTTTTTTACATCTTCGTAATCTTCAGTTGCCGTACAAACTCCGGAATCATCAGTATCATCCCAATTCTTCATGAAGACGCCGACAACATCAAAGCCTTGTTGTTTGAGTAAAAGAGCAGAAACTGAAGAATCAACTCCTCCACTCATCCCAACAACGACTCTAATTTCGCTGTTATCTACCATTTTATCTTTTTCTCCTTTTAGCAAGGTGCAATAATCTGACGATCCTCAAGATCCTTTAAAATGAAGTCAAGTAATTCAACCATTGGTGCTAATTGCTTATTTTTAAAAATATTAACTTTCTGTAAACCATTAGTATCAGTGACTACCATTGTTAAATGATCTAAATCTTCGTTAATCGTTAACTTCAATTGACAGGTAGCATTATAAGGAGATTCATTATATAAAGGATGCTTATACATGAAATTTCCTCTTTTAGTCTTCGTAAAACCTGCATCAATTAAAGCGTAACGCTTAATTTCTGGACTGATTGTAAATTTACGATTATCGCCATTAATAATTACTGTATTTGCCATAAAATATCACTCTCAATATTATTATCTTATTTTTTGTAAGTGTCAAGTATATAATTTTCACTAACATTATACATTAAAACAAGTTCTAGCCAAAAATGGTTAGAACTTGTGAGTTATTTACTTAATCGTTGACACATTTTAACTAGGCTATCCGCAAAACCTTTAACTTCCTCTGCAGTAGTAAAACGTCCAAAACTAATTCGAATCGATTCTTCAATACGAGGAGAATTTTCACCATACATTGCCTCTAAGACATGAGAAGGATTTAATGAACCAGCTGTACATGCTGATCCACCTGAAACTGCATAGCCATTCAAATCTAAGTTAGTCAAGGCAGAATAAGTTCCAACGCCCTTTAACCACAAGTTTAAAACGTGATGAGAAACTGCTCCCTTAAGTGAGCCGTTAATTTCATAATCAATATCATTTTTATCAAGTTCATCAAGAATTATTTGTTGAAACTTTCGATAATTTTCCTGAAGCTGCTTTTTGTCCATTTCTCTCAATTCTTGGGCAGCTACGCCAAAGCCAGCAATTCCTGGAACGTTCTCAGTTCCTGGACGACGCTTTAGTTCCTGCTCCCCTCCTAAAAGAAGGTTACTTACCTTTAAGCCATTTTTTTCATAAAGAAAGCCCAAAAATTTAGGTCCATTAACCTTATGAGCAGAAGTGGATAATAAATCAATATTCATATCCTTAACATCAATTTCAATATTTCCAAATCCTTGCACATCATCTACGTGGAAATAAGCATTTGAATCTTTAACTAATTCACCGATTTCTTTTAGAGGCATGATTGAACCAACTTCATTATTGACTGCCATTATTGAAACTAAAATAGTATCCGGCGTTAATTCTCTCTTTAAGTCTTCCAAACTAATATGTCCACTTTCATCTACATCAAGATAGACAATTTCATACCCCTCTTGAGCTAAACGTTTCATTGGGTTCAAAACAGAAGGATGCTCAATCCTAGTAGTAATTATTTTCTTGCCAATATTCTTTCTAGCACGTGCTGTTCCAAAAATTGCAGTATTATTACTTTCAGATCCACCACTAGTAAAATTGATTTCTTTATCTTCCGCATTGATTGTTTCTGCTAGTTGGTGACGAGCTGCTTCAACCACTTGACGTGCCTTACGTCCAAATGCATGTTGACTAGAAGCATTTCCAAAATCATTGGTCATCTCACTACTAATTTTTTCAATTACTTTTGGATCCATCGGAGTAGTAGCCGCATTATCCAAATATACATTTTTTCTAGTCATGTTATACCTCTTTATCTTTCTTACATTTTGGAAGTGGCTATTTTATTTTAACATAAAAAATAGACTAAGTTCATCTGAACTTAGTCTACCATCACCCTAATCTAAAACTGTTTCTTCAAGATAAGATGAAATTACGCTGGCTGCTTTAGCACCAACTTCTTTAACAAACTTATCAAAGTCATTATCGGCATTAGCATCGCCATTATCTGAAATAGCGCGAATAGCAACTAAAGGTGTGTTGAAATGTCTAGCAACTTGGGCAAAGGCCGCTCCTTCCATTTCCACACCAAGTGCATCAGAAAAATTCTTTTTAATTTCATCTTTTTGTGCTTCAGATTGTACAAAAGTATCTCCAGTTACAACAAGACCTTCTTTAAAGTCTATATTTTGACTTAAAAGATACTTCTTAAATGCTTCACGTGCTGGGCTATTAAGATCAAATCTTGCTGGTTCACGTGGAATTTGACCTTCAACGTATTCGCCAGCACTAACACAATGTGCATCATGATAAGCAAAGCTATCTACCAAAATTAAATCTTTTCTTTTCACATTTTCTTGCATTGAACCAGCAGAACCAGTCATAAATACCAAATCAATATCTTCTTTAGTTAATAAACTGGTTAAATTCATTGCCGCATTAACTTTTCCAATTCCGCTAAGACCTAAATAAATGTCATTTCCATTAATTGAAAAGTGATCAAATTCAGTTGTACCAAAAACTTCTTTAGTTTCAGACTTAAAATGCTTTTTATAAAATTCGGCCTCTTCTTCCATTGGAACAATAATCGCAATTTTCATTTTTTACCTCTAAATCTAAAGTTTAAATAAAGCGAACAAAACTATGATTAGTAAAACAACAACAATTAAAATTGCATAGTTCAAGCGCTTTTTTAAACGATTAATTCTATTTTCACGCTCTTCTTCTGAAGAAAAGTTCTCCCTTGATTCAAAATTCGAAGATTCTTTAACTGTTGATTCTGAATCAACCGCATCAATAGATTGATCATCTTTCTTCAAGCGCTTAAAATTATCAAAGATTTTTCTTATTTTTTTCTGCTGTTGTTTTTTACGATAATCTGCTCGTTTTTCAGTCATTACTTTGGTTTCCTGTTAAAATCATATTTTCCCAGAATGTAATTGCCATAACAGTCTTGGCATCCATAATTTTGCCTGACGCAATTAATTGTTTTAACTCAGGAAGACTGTACCATTCTTGAGTTAGAAACTCATCTTCATCAAGAGGACGTTTGTGCTCAATTTTTGACAAAGTATCACAATAGAATAAATGAATTTTTTCATCACAGAATCCAACTGAAGTATAAAATTCACTTACCTTTTCCCAATATTCTGCCTTATAGCCGCCCTCTTCATTTAACTCTCTTTTCATTGCATCAAGGGGTGATGCATCTGTTTCGTCAATTAAACCTGCAGGAATTTCTAGAGTTAATTGTTTGATAGGCTCACGCCATTGCTTCACAAGAAGCATTTTTTTCTCATCATTAATTGCAATTGCTGCACTAGCATCGGGATGCTTAACTATTTCACGAGTTGCTGTCTTTCCATTTGGTAGACTAATAGTTTCAACGTTTAAGTCGATAAGCCTACCTTCGAATACAGGCTTGTTTGAGATTTCAGTTTCTCTTAGATTCACTTAATTTCTCCTTTTAGTCACGATCAACATAAACGTTGATACATTGTAGACCCTTTTTTCCTTGTGCTAATTGGTAACGTACTCTTTGACCTACATTTAATTTTTTATAACCTTCTTCTTTAATCGATTTATAAAAAACAAAATAAGATGAGTGCGTTAGATCATCCTCAATAAATCCGTACGCAGAATTCGAATCAAATTGTTTAACAGTACCCTTACGCATTATTTCTCTAAACCTTCTTTTTCTGCTTCAGGAAAGTTTTCGGCTACAATAGCTGCACAACGCGCACATAATTCTGGGAAGCGTGAGTCACTACCAACATCAGTTGTAGTACGACGACATCTTGGACAAACTTCACCAGCTGCATGTTCTACCACAACTGAAGCAGTTGATAATTTTTCTGCATTTTCAGGTGCTTGATCATCACTAACTGTTAAATCAGAAACGATTAAAATTTGTCTTACATTTGCATTTAATTTATCAAGAAGTTTTCTAGTTTCTTCAGTTGGGTAAAGAGTAACGTGTGCTTCAAATGATTTACCAATTACCTTAGCGCTACGTGCTTCTTCAAGAGCCTTTAAAACGTCAGAACGAACCTTCATAAAGTCATTCCAGTCTGCTAGAACTTCATCTTCATTAGCAAAATGCTCTACTTCTGGCATATTAGCAAGTTGAACGTAGTCTTCTGGTTCCTTTAAATAGCCCCAAACTTCTTCCATCGTATGTGGCAAGATTGGCGTCATCAACTTAGTTAACTTAACTAAAACGTCATAGATCACAGTTTGCATTGAGCGACGAGTTTCGCTATCTTCTGGATCGATGTAAAGAACATCCTTAGCAAAATCTAAGTAAAAGGCAGATAAGTCATTTGAAATAAAGCTAAATACTTTCTTATAAACACTATTAAAATCAAACTTATTGTATGCTTCAATAGCTTCTTCAATCAAGCGATTCAACTTGATCTCCATATACTGATCAACACCAGACATGTCTGGGTAAGCAATTGAATTTTGCTTAGGATCAAAGTCAGTAGTATTAGCAAGCATAAAACGCATAGTATTTCTAATCTTACGGTAGCTTTCAGCAGACTGACGTAAGATATCTTGAGAAACAGCGACGTCAGAAGTAGTATCTGCTCCGGCTACCCACAAACGAATAATTTCTGCACCCATTTGCTTGATTACATCATTAGGTGAAATTACGTTACCTAATGACTTAGACATCTTGTGTCCCTTATCATCTAACACAAATCCTTGTGATAAAACTTGCTTATAAGGAGCTTTGCCAGTTACAGCTACTGAAGTAATCAAACTTGAGTTAAACCAACCACGGTATTGATCACTACCTTCAAGGTATAAGTCTGCTGGGAATCCTAAACCATCTCGTTCTTTCATTACACCAGCCCAGGATGAACCAGAATCAAACCAAACATCTAAAATGTCAGTTTCTTTTCTGAATTTACCATTTGGTGAATGCTCTGACTTAAATCCTTCAGGAAGTAATTCTTTAGCAGTGTGAGTATACCAAGCGTTAGAGCCTTCCTTTTCAAAGATTTGAGCAACATGTTCAATTGTTTCTGGAGTAACAATTGGTGTGTCGTCTTCTGCGTAGAAAATTGGAAGTGGAACACCCCAGGCACGTTGACGAGAAATTACCCAGTCACCACGATCTTTAATCATATTGTAAAGACGAGTTTTACCCCAGGATGGAATGAAGTTAGCCTTTTCAATTTCGGCTAAAATTTGATCTCTGAACTTATCAACTGAAGCAAACCACTGCGTAGTTGCCCGATAGATAACAGGTTTCTTAGTACGCCAATCATGTGGGTATGAGTGAGTGAAGAAACTAAGCTTTAAGAGAGCACCAGCTTTTTCAAGCTTATCAGTCACCACTTTGTTAGCATCATCATAGAACATACCAACTAAGTCAGGATCTGGCACTTCTTTAGTAAATCTACCTTGTGCATCCATTGGACCAAAGACTGCCAAGCCATAACGACGACCAACATTGTAGTCATCCTCACCAAAACCAGTAGCATTGTGAACTAAACCAGTACCATCATCATCAGTAACATAAGTATCGTTCATAACTAGACCATATTGACCTAAACCAGTCTTACCATATAGAGGGTGTCTATATGTCATCCGGTCGAAGTCAGTACCTTTTAAGGTTTTGAGGACTTTATAGTCTTTCCAACCTAAATCCTCAGCGACTGCTGAAAGACGATCAGCACCGATTACATACTTTTTACCATTAACTTCAACAACTACATAATCAAATTTTGGATTTACAGTAATTCCGACGTTACTTGGAATGGTCCAAGGAGTAGTAGTCCAAATTACAAGTGAAGTATCTGAATCTAAAATTCCTTTTCCATCTTCAATTGGGAAAGCAACATAGATTCTTGGTGACTTAATGTCATGGTATTCAACTTCTGCTTCTGCCAAAGTTGATTCACTTGACCATGACCAATAAACAGGCTTCTTACCCTTGTAGATGTAACCTTTTTTGAACATTTCGCCAAATACTCTAATTTCTTCAGCTTCAAACTTAGGTTGTAAAGTAATGTATGGATGATCCCAATCAGCCATTACTCCCAAGCGCTTAAAGTCAGCCATTTGCTTCTTAACTTGTTCTACAGCAAATTGACGGCAAAGTTCTCTATACTTTGCACGATCCATGCTTTTACGATCAACGCCTTTTTTAGCTAACTGTTGCTCAACTGGAAGACCATGCGTATCCCAACCAGGAACATAAGGAGCATAATAACCATTCATATTCTTGAAACGAACGATAATATCCTTAGAGATCTTATTTAATGAGTGACCCATATGAATATTACCATTAGCAAATGGAGGGCCATCATGAAGGTCAAAGCGAGGTTTACCTTCATTGAGTTTTAATCTTTGTTCATATAATTTATTTTCTTCCCATTCTTTTTGCCATTGAGCTTCACGCACTGGAAGATTTCCGCGCATCTTAAATTTAGTTTTGCCCAAATTCAATGTATCTTTGACTCTCATAAAAAATCCTTTCTTATATAAAAAAAGCTTCATCCTAAATAGGACGAAGCTTCTCGTGGTACCACCTAACTTGAACAGAACAACAGAATACAGTTATTCCATTCCACTTATATCTGTGTATCGCACAGACAAACGTTTAAGCCAATTGGCAGCTGATTAACTTTCGACAAGTGTTAGTCTTTCACCATCACTAACTCGCTAAATCGTCTACTTGTTGGTACTGTCGACTTAAATTAGTTATTTTTTAAATCATCAGGGAAAATAATTACAGGACCATTACGCCGCTGAGTATTTTCTTCTGTAGCATGCATACTTTCCTTAACTGGACTATCTCCAGTCAAGACACCTGGTTTATCTTCCTTTTCTTGAACAGAGTTTACTTCATTTACCGCATTATTGTCAACCTCTGGATTAGCTGATGCAACATTTTCTTGTGGTGCTACTTCGTTATCCATTGGGCCATCAGGAATTGACTCATCTTCAACTGGTTGCGATCCATCTGCTGGGTACAAACGTGAACGACCATAATATTTATCTAAATAGTATTGCCAATCTGAATCACTTAATTCTTTAACTTGATCCTTTAACATTCCTTGAATGGCTTCTCTGAAGTCTTCAACTTTTCCCTTCAGTAAATCATAATCATGATTCAAAGTATCATATTGGCTCTGAAGTTCAGCTCTCTTTTTATCACCGTCATCTTGAGCCTTCTTAAGAATATCATCTGCGTCTTGATTAGCTTTTTTGATAATTTCTTGAGCTTCGATATTTGTCTTCTTTTTAATTTCTTCAGCATTTTCTTGTGCAGAAATTAAAGATTCATTGATCGAATCTTTTACTTTGTCATATTTATCAACACGTTTTTTTAATTCAACATTTTCATTTTTTAAATCAACAATTTGATCAAGTGCATCTCCATATGCATCAACAATTCGATCTAAAAAACTATCTACCTGCTTGGAATCATATCCACGAAGTTTAGTTGCAAACTCCTTATTATGGATATCCATTGGCGTTAATGTCATATTATCACCTTTTCTTTGCCTGCCATGCCTTTATTTCAAGTCGTTTCTTACCTTTCTTCGTAGTGGCAAGATTAATAATCTCATATCTACCATAATGGCGAATACTAAACATATCCTGTACAGAAACAATTATATTAGATTGAGCTACAAGATGCCAATTTAATTTCACTTCACCATCTGCAATAATTTTCTTAACCTGGCTTCTACTTAAATTGGTAACAGCGCTAACCACTGCATCTAAACGTAAAGAAATGGTAATTACACTCAATTCTTTACTATCATCTTCTTGCGCTAAAACTTTTGAAAGTGGAAGGTCATGTAATTTTACTTTTGTTCTGCCAACACGAGTAACTTGTTCAATGAAATAATCCTTCAATTCTGTTTTAACAAAAAACTGCCACTTTCCATTCTCATCATTGATAATATCCCCAAAAGTATCTAATTCAATGCCTAGATGGGTTAAAACTCCCAAAATTTGACTATGTGTAAGTTCAGACCATTTTTGCGGATAATCAATTTCCAAAAGCGTAACTTTAAACATCGACGGCTCATATGCTTGACCCCAATCACATAGAAGCAACCTCTTTTTTTCAGCATTTGAAAAGCCACCAAAACTATACAATTGTGCATAGCCACCAACAATTTCTCTAAAAATATATTGTTCCCTAGGATTTAAGAAATCAGTTAAAATCGGCTCATTTTTAAATAAAAATTGATTAAAAAGACCGACGAAATAATCTACCGTCGGTCTTTCACTTTCATCAAAATGTTGATAAAAACTACTAGCTTGTCTTTTTTCCATTTTATCTAATAAGAACGTACCTAATTATATTTGCTATCCAATAAAGAACATAATTATTTACAAAATAAATTACTAATAAAGCTACCACTGGAGCAAAAGAAATCCCAGCTATTGGAGGGATAAAACGTTCAAATATCTCCAAATAAGGCTCAACGATTTTTCCTAGTACTCGTCCAACTTTAGTTACAAGTAACCTTGGAATCCAAGTTAGTAAAGTATAAATTACAATCAGAAAGCTATAGATATTCAATAAATCGGAAATGATACGTAATATCCAGCCTACAATTGAAAATATCATTAATCCATTTTGTCTTTCTTTTCAACTAATTCAGCAATTTTGCCATCAGTTTCAAATTTAGGTGGAGTTGCCAAAAAGATCTTATCGCCTACGCGCTGAATTTCACCGTTTAGAGCATAAACAGTACCAGTAATAAAATCAACTATTCTACGTGCTTGTTCATCATCCATACGAGCAAAATTAATAATAACAGCCTTGTTATTTAGAAGATTTTGAGCTACTTCTTTTGCATCGGAATATACACGTGGTTCGTACAATACAATCTTGCTAGTAGCACCTACGCCTGAATTGATAGAAACAACGTTAGCTCTTCTCTCATTTTTTTGAGCTTGAGGAACTTCTTCCTCTTGTTGTTCTGCTTCAGTATATGGTGCTTCATTCATTTCATCATCTTCAGCAATGCCAAAAAATCTGCCTAATTTATCAAAAGCCATAATTTTTCCTCCAAATATTAATCCTGACGACGATGCTTGAAGAATGGAATATCATTGTCTGATTCATCATCTGCACTAGTTTCAATTTGAGAAATCTTTGAATCGTCTGAACTAAATGAATCGAACTCATCGTCATCTTTTTCTTCATTTTCTACAGGTTGTGGACGCTTATTCTCTTTTCTATCTTGCTTCCAAACGCTTGTGGGGTCAAGTAAAGTATCTTGAGATTCTTTCTTTTCTGCATTTACTTCATGAGTAACAGGAGTGGAAGTTTCTTTTGAAACTGTGTTTTCAACTTTAACTTCTGAAGCTTCCATCGGTGAAGGTGTTGTTTCAGTTTCTTCCTTTTTTACAGGTTCTGGATTTACCACTTCTTGACGGGTTGGACGTGAAGGGCGACGCATCGGTTGCTTTGAAGCCTCTTCTTCTGCTTTTGAGTCAATTCCAGTAGCAATTACTGTAACTACAACTTCATCACCCAAGTTTGCATTAATTGATGTACCAAAAATAATGTTTACTCCATCACCAGCAGCTTTTGAAACAATATCAGAAGCATCTTGGGCTTCAAACAAAGTTAAATCTGGTCCACCAGTAATGTTAAGCAATACTTGCTTAGCGCCATCAATTGAAACTTCCAATAGTGGAGAAGAAATAGCGAGCTTTGTAGCTTCAACAGTTCTATTTTCACCACTAGCACGCCCAATTCCCATTAAGGCTGCACCTTGATTTTCCATAACAGTCTTAACGTCAGCAAAGTCAAGGTTCACATAGTCAGTTGAAGTAATCAAATCAGAGATACCTTGAACACCTTGACGAAGAACATTATCAGCTTCTTTAAAGGCATCCATCATAGGCGTCTTCTTATCGACCATTTCTAATAAACGATTATTAGCAATGATAACTAAAGTATCGACATATTGCTTTAATTGAGCAATTCCTTCCGCCGCATTTTTTGAACGCTTTGGTCCTTCGAAAGTGAATGGACGAGTAACTACTCCAACAGTTAAAGCACCAGTTTCACGTGCAATCTTAGCAATTACTGGAGCAGCACCAGTACCAGTACCACCACCCATACCAGCGGTAATAAAGATCATATCAGCACCCTTAAGTGAGTCTTCAATTGTCTGTTGACTCTCTTCGGCAGCCTTTTGACCAACCTCTGGATGAGAGCCCGCACCTAAACCACGAGTAAGTTTAGGTCCAAGTTGAATCTTGTTTTCTGCTTTATTGCTATTAAGAGCTTGTACATCAGTATTTGCAGCAATAAAAGAAACACCTTGTACTCCCTCATCAATCATTCGGTTAACGGCATTACCACCGGCACCACCGACACCGATTACTTTAATGACTGCGTTTTTGTTGTCATCAGAATCGAAAGTAAAATCCATTTACTAAACCACCTTATTATTAATCAAAAAATTTCTTAAAGAATTCTTTGATTCCTTTTTTATTATTCTTATTATCATCATTCTCTTCAGACGCAGAGACCGTTGATGTAGCACTAGTCTTATTATAATCTTCTTTCTGCTCCATTTCACTAGGAGTTAGACGTCTTTTGAAAAATTTCATATTTTCTGGAGACGAAGATTGGTTAGAAACAGGCGTAGCAACCTGATTTCCATAAATAACACTGTTAACCAAATAGTCAATATCTGCCAGGCTATAAGCATAATTTACTACTCCATAGCCTGCTGCATACATTGGATTCCGTAATCCCATTTGATCAGGTTGGAAAATTCGAGCTTTAACACCAAAATCATCTTTTACAATGTCGTCAATGCCTTGGAGCGCACTACTTCCGCCCGTAATCACAACACCACCCGGCAAATTAAATGCGTCATGAGATTTTAGTCCTTTTCCAATTCGACTAAAGGTTTGATCAAGACGGGCATTAATTATTTCACTCAAATACTCCTCATCAATCATTTTAGGAGAGTTTTCACCTACCACATTGACAGGAAATTGATTGTCGCTAGAAGTTAGACTTGGATCAGCATAGCCAAATTGTAATTTGATCTTTTCAGCTTCTTTTTTGGATGTATTCAAAACAACCGAAATATCATTAGTGATATCAATTCCACCTTCTAAATCAATTGTCGCATATTTAATCTTGTTTTCGTGAATTACAGTGGCTGTCGTTGAACCTCCGCCTAAATCAAGAATAATTGTTCCAAATGTTCTCTCGCCTTCATCAAGAGCCACACTTGCAATTGCTAATGGTGTAGGGACAAAGAAATTGTTTTGATACCCAGCTCTTTCAATGGCTTTGCGAATATTGTGCAGGTCTGCACTAGGTGCAGTTAATAATATGCCATGAACTTCGAGAGAATGCGCGATCATTTTTCTTGGATCGTCCACATCAGTCTTTCCATCAATTAAAAATTTATTAGGTAAAAAGGCAATTGCTTCTCTACCATCTTTTAAAGCAGTATCGATCGCAGTTACTAAAACGCGTTTTACATCATTATCTGTAACTTCTCTGCCGTTTTCTTCTATATTAATTAATCCGACTGCATTCTCTAATTGTAGTAGACCTACCGGTATTCCAGTTACTACACGATAAATTTTAGAATTTGTCTTTTGCGCTACTTTCTTTAAAACAGCACTGATACTTTCAGCAGTTTGATCAATATCAACTATTTTTCCATGCCGCATTCCTTTAGTAGGTCCATTTGCGGCACCAATAATTTGCATTTCATTTGATGCAGTGTCTGCGACAACTGCTTTTACGCTTGTTGTTCCTATATCCAAGCCTACAAGTAAATCAGTTTTATCCAAGGTAATGCCCCCAAAACATAACTATACAATAAATTTTAACATATGACTTACATTCTCACTAATCTCAAGTTAGCCCTAATTTGACTTTTTCCGCTTGTGTTAACGGCCTACTATAAGCACCGATTTCAAAGTCAATTACTGATGGTTCTTTAAGCTGACTCTTGATTTTGTCATAGTACTGTATCTTGCTTTTAATTGTTGAAAGATTTCCAATAACTATATTATTATCTTTCATTACTAAAACGATCTGTGTCGGTCTGCGCGTTTCACCACTCAGCATCTTTACTTGATCGCGAATATGTTGTGGGAGACTGGCATAAACCTTAATATCTTCGCTCAGTGAAACTTTCTGATTATATCCAATGAACAAAGGCTTATTTTTATCAATCTTATTTTTATCAATTACTTGGCTACCCACTTTTCCTGTAGCTAAAATTTTTCGATAACCTGTACCTTCATGGATATAACCAATAACTGGTCGTTCTTTAATAGTTAGGATTAAATGATTAGTATTCTTTACACCCACCTGTACTTTTTCAATTTCAGGAAAAGCATCTGACAATTGCTTGTTATATTCTTTCCCTTTTAGTAAACAAAATACAATTTTATTTTCAGGAGAAATATTTACAGTTTTTACTACCTGCTTACTATTTAACTCGGGTGCACCTTTAACCTGAACACTTGCTACATTAGCTTTGGGAGATACATAATAACCCAAGGCTAAGATACAACATAATGAAAAAAGAATTATAAATCCCAAGCGTGTTAACAAAGCATGTCGCCGTTCAGCCTGCAATTTAGTTAGTGAGGCAGAGACCCGTTTTTTTTCATTATTATTAACTCTATTTTTATAATCAATCCATCCTGACAATTCTTTTTTAGGATCTTTTTTGGTTATTTTATCTTTCTTTTTGGCCACATACCTCACTTCCTTTCATTATTTGTTTTTGATTAAACCTTCCATTACTGAAATTACCTGATCAGATGCATCTGGTACACCTAATCTCCTAGATGCTTCACTCATCTGCTTAGCATAATTTGTATCCAGCAAAATATGATCAATTGACGATACAAAATTATTTGGATTTAAATCATCTTCTGCAATAACTAAAGCAGCTCCCGCTTTTTCCATGTCCATCGCATTCTTCATTTGATGATTATGAGTTACATTAGGACTAGGAATCAAAATTACTGGAACACCAAGTGCAGTAAATTCTGCCAAGCTAGTTGCACCTGATCTTGCTACAACACAAGTCATTTGTGGTAATAAACCTGGCATATTATCAATATATGGTACAATCTTCACATTTGAGCTAATTTCTTTGCCAGCTAATTTCTTTTTGACGTCTCCATAATATAGTTGACCAGTAGCCCAAATGACTTGATATGGTTTTGTTTCAAGCTCTGGAAGAGATTTTTCCACGATTTGATTAATTGCCAAAGCACCTCGAGAACCACCAAAAATTAGGACTGTTGGCATATTTGGATTTAAGCCCCACTTTTTAGCAAGATCAACATTGTCCTTGTTTAATCCAAGAACTTGTTGAGAACGTGGATTTCCAGTTTTAACAAGCTTTTTCTTTTCTGAAAACTGCTTTGCCGCATCATCAAATGTGTAACAAATTTTATCGACATAATGTGCTAAAAATTTATTAGCTAAGCCCACAACTGAATTGGATTCATGAATAATTGTTGGTATATGCATTTTAGCTGCTTCATAAACAATTGCACCTGAAACGTACCCACCAGTTCCGACTACTACGTCAGGTTTGAAGTCTTTAATAATTTGCTTAGCTTCTTTAGTAGCTTTAATGAAAAGCTCAATCGTCTCAAAGTTCTTTAGAGGATGTTTACGATCAAATCCTTTGATTTTTAATGTCCTGAAAGGAACGCCAGCTGCAGGAACGATCTTAGACTCTAATCCGCGATCAGTTCCAACAAATAAGATCTCATCATTTGTAACTAATTTACGTTCTTTCAAACGCTCGATTAACGCCATAATTGGATAAATGTGGCCACCAGTTCCGCCACCAGAAAAAATTACTCTCATTTTACTTAGTCTTTAATTCCTTAATAAATTTTACAAAAAAGTCTCCACGTTCTTCAAAAGTATTAAATTGATCCCAAGAAGCACATGCTGGTGAGAACAAAATAACATCTCCTGCTTCACTCAGTTCATATGCACGTGGAACAGCTTCTTGTAAAGTATTAACAATAACAATATCTTTAATACCAGCTTTACGAGCGGCATCAGCTAAAAGATATTTAGTTTCACCATAAAGTACAATTGATTTTACATACTTTTTAAATAGCGGAACAAGAGAATCAAACATAAAACCGCGATCTAGTCCACCAGCAATTAAAACTTCTGGCTCTTTAAAAGAAGGAATAGCTACTGTAGCTGCTTCAATATTGGTTGATTTTGAATCATTATAAATCTTGCGATCATTGTAAGTCATCACATATTGCAGACGGTGTGTAGCACCAGTAAAAGTACTTAATGCGTATTGAATATCGCTATCGTCTGCGCCCATTAATTTAGAAATAGCAATTGCTACTAAGCAATTTTGTTGGTTATGAATACCTGGGATCTTAATATCGCTGATCTTCATAATTTGATGATCATCTTTACTTTCAAGATATTCATCACCAATAAAATAATCTGCTGTCTTATCTGTTTCAGAAAATGTTTGAACCTTAGCTTTAGTTTTCTTTAATTCTCTGTCTAAAATATTCTTTTGATCAAAGTTAGCAATAAAATAATCATTTTGATCTTGTGATTGAGTAATTCTTAGTTTAGCTTCAACGTAATTATCAAAGGTCTTATGGTAATCTAAGTGAACATTATTATAGATATCTACAATTGCCGCTACCTTAGGCTTAATATCTGTTACGCCAAGCAATTGGAAGCTAGACATTTCTACTACAAGTAAATCTTTATCTGTAGCTTTTTCAACGACTTCTGAAATTGGCACACCAATATTACCAACTGCATAAGCATGACCACCATTTTTAGATAAATGATGATCCATAATTCTTTGCGTTAGCATGACAGTAGTTGTCTTACCATTTGAACCAGTAACACAAACATATGGAGCTTCACTTACATTAAGTGCAATCTCTGGTTCAGTAATAACTGGAATGTTTAGCTTTAGCGCCTTTTCAACCATTGGATTTTCATAAGGAATACCGGGGTTTTTAACAAGATAGTCAAATTTTTCCTTATCAAAAATCTCTACTGGATGATATCCTGAAATAATTCGAACACCTAATTTATCTAATTCAGCTGCGCGGTCATCATTAGATAAGTCTTTTTTATCATTTAATGTAAGTTTAGCGCCTAACTTTAAAAGAAGTTTAGCTACTGAAAAGCCACTCTTTCCTAAACCCAAAATTAAAATATTTTTATTTTCATATGTTTTTATTTTTTTCATTTTAAAATTAACCCCAGATAATTAAATAAATAATGCTTCCAATTAAACCAACAATCCAAAATACAATATCAACTTTCCATTCAGACCAACCAAGCATTTCAAAATGATGGTGGATTGGTGTCATCTTGAAAATTCTTTTTCCAGTAGTCTGGAAGGAAATGACTTGCAAAATAACACTTAAAGTTTCTAATACAAATACAATTCCGATTAAAAGTAATGACCATGGTCGATGAAGGAAAATTGATACAGTTGCTAATCCTCCACCAAGAGCTAAGGAACCTGCATCCCCCATGAAAATTTTAGCTGGTTTATGGTTAAAAATAAAGAAGCCAACCAAACCACCAATTACACTGAGCGTAAATGCAACAATTACCCAATTTTTTTCTTGGTAAGCAATCCAGGCATAAGTCGCATAAGCAATGATAGATAAACCAGTTGCTAAACCATCTAAGCCGTCAGATAGGTTAACTGCATTTGAAAATCCAACTAACCAAAAAAGTACGAATAAACTAAATAAGAAAGAATTTCTTACCATTCCTGCAAATGGAATATATAATTCAAAGGCAAAATGATCACTAAATGCTAGTGCAATAATTAAAGCAGCAATGATAATTTGACCTAACAATTTCTGCCAAGCTTTTAATCCTAAATTACGTTTGAAATATAACTTAATTCCATCATCTAAGAAACCAATAATTCCATAGCCTAAAAAAGCAATGATTAAAATCCAAGTAGTCTTATTTAAATTTTTCTGCCAAATTAATACCCATAAGGTAGAAATAACACTGGCAAGCATGAAGACAACTCCACCCATAGTTGGAGTACCGGATTTTTTCTCATGCCATTTTGGCCCTTCATCTCTAATCACTTGCCCTTCATGCTTCATTCGCATAAAGCCGATAAACAACGGTAAGAAGATGACCGTAAGAGCAAAACTGCTAATGAACGGTATCAAAGAAAACTGCATTTTGTATTACTCCTTTAACTTTTTCATTATTTCAAGTTTACTGATAACTTACTATTTTTATCAATCACTTTTCCAGATGGAATAGATTGTTTTGTAACTTTTCCTTTTCCATTAATTGTAATAGGAATATCAGTTGTTGTCATAAAGCTATTAACCTCAGATTCTGTCCAGCCGACCATGTTCGGGCAAGTAACCTGGCCACCGGTAAATAAGAAAATCTTATCATCAGTACCTTGTTTTACCCCTGCACTAACTGATTGACGACTAACTGTTTTACCAGTTCCAATAATTTCAATTGAAACACCAGCGTTGTTAGCCTCCTCTTTTGCCTTTTCAACACTTTTACCAGTTAAAGCTGGAACGGTTACTTTTTCATTAATCTTTGCCGTCGAATCAGAAAGAGAAATCAATCGATTCATAATCGGCTTGAAGATAGAAGAAAGAATTGTTTCTGCTGGCTTAGACATTTTTTGAGGTTGCTTCATTGTTAGATAAACACAATAGCGTGGATTATTAGCAGGCGTTACTCCAACTACAGAGAAAATATAATTATTATCACCTGTTAAATATCCTCCATGTGGTCCAGCAATTTGAGCCGTACCGGTTTTCACGGCGATACTCTTTCCTGGCATCTTATAAGCAGCCCCTGTACCATAAGAAGCATTCACGACATCCTGCATCCCCTTTAATACAGTTTTGGCTGTTTTAGCAGAATAAATTGGAGTTCCAACTTTTGTGCGATGGAATTTTTCTACTACTTTTCCTGAAGGAGAAACTATTTTCTCAACAAATTGTGGCTTCACCATTTGTCCATTATTTGCTAGAGCACTATATGCTTGCATCATTTGCATCGCATTAACGTTAACACCCTGACCAAACGCTGTAACTGCTTGGTTTAAGGGGGTAGAAAAGTTTAAAATTCCAGCTGTTTCACCAGGAAGGGTTACCCCCGTTTTTTTACCAATTCTGTATTTATTTAGATACTCTTTCCATGTCTTAGCTCCCATTTTTTGCTCAAGCTTTACAAAACCAACATTACTTGATCTTGGAAAGGCTTGGCTAAATGGAATACTGCCCCAACCACTATTATTCCAGTCATGAATTGTTGATCCTTGAACAGTAACTGCGCCAGACTTATATTGCTCATTAGGGTTGTAATTTCCACTCTCAATTGCACTCGAATAAGTTAAAACCTTAAAAACTGAACCTGGTTCATAGGAATCTTGAACTAGTATATTACGCCAAGAAGTATCTAAGCCTTGTTTGGTCTGAGGGTTAAAAGTAGGACGCTGAGAAGCAGCTAAAATTTTACCAGTTTGGATATCTTCTACAACTGCTGTTAAGGCCTTCGGCTTATATTTATCTTGTACTTGAGACATTAGAACTTCCAAATAACTTTGGAGTCTTGAATCCAGTGTTAAGTAAATATTATCGCCATCTTGGGTTGCGCGAGTTGCCTTTTGACCATTAGGCAATTGATAATTTTCCGCGTCGACAAATGCTTCGCGATAACCATCTTTACCAGCTAGCTGTTTATCAAAATAGGCTTCAATTCCCATAGTACCAACTAAATTACTTGTTCCTTGACTTTTTTGAGGTTGAGCTAAACCAATAATATGAGAAGCAAAATTGCCATTTGGATAAAGCCTAGATGGTGTTTCGATAAATTTAATTCCTGGTAGCTTCATTGCCTCAATCTTTTTCTTTTGAGACAAAGTTAAGCCAGTACCTGCGGAACCAAATTCTACCTGAAAAGCCTTATGCTTAGGAGTCAAATATGAATATATCTTTTCTTCACTTAACGGAAGCACCTCAGCCAATTTTTGTGCTGTCTTATGCTTATTAGTCACATACATCGGCTTATTATGATAATCAATCGAACTCTTGTCTAAAATTGCATATATGGTAAAAACATGAGCATCTTCGGCAAGAGTTAAACCATTTTTATCATAAATTGTTCCTCTCGTTGCTTTTAGAACTTCATTTCGACGGTAAATTTGATTTACTCGTTTATTTAAATTCTCACCAGCAACCTGATTCGAAATACCTATATATAAAAATCTACCTATAAATACAAGAAAAACCAAAGCCAAGACTAGCTGGAGGATTCTCCCCACCGTAAAGCGGTAGCCGTGGGCTTTGGATCTATTTCTATTTAAGTTATTAAACTTTTTCATTAACGGACATTCCTAATGTTACTCTCGACCAAGTGCAAGCCTTGATCACGGGCAATTTTATTAATTCTAGTAGTTGACGTTAATTCACCAATCTCCTGACGAAGATCAGTGTTATGACTTTTTTGAGAAATTATCGTCTGCTCAACATTTGCTAGCTGGTGCTGAGCACTAGTAGCAGAAATGCTGGCTGAAACCAATAAAATCATTAATCCTAATGTAATAAGTGAACCTAAAACGACTAAACTTTTTTCAAATGCTGTCCAAGGAACGCTTTTGGGATTAAGAACAATTGCTTTCTTTGGCTGCTCAGTCTGCTGTTGACTTTGTTGATAATTTAAATTTCTTGCTGAGCTATCAGCCATCTTCTTCTCCTTAAATATTAACTAAAAAAACTATAATTTCTCTGCAACCCTTAACTTGGCACTGTGTGAGCGGTTATTTTCTTCTAATTCATCACTACTTGCCATGATAGGTTTGCGACTAATTAATCGCAATGTTGGTTTACTGTCAGCCGGGATCATCGGCATTCCGCGTGGTATCTCGACTTCAGAATACTTTTTAAAGATCTTCTTGACGATCTTATCTTCATGAGACTGAAAAGTAATTACGCTAATTCGACCACCCGGTTTCAATAGCTTAATTGCTTCCTCAAGAGATTCTTGTAATACACCTAATTCATTGTTAACTGCAACTCGAATTGCTTGAAAGCTCTTCTTAGCAGGATGCCCTCCACTTCGTCTTGCATATGCTGGAATTGCATCCTTAATTACATCTACCAAATCAAATGTAGTTACAATCGGTTTTTCTCTTCTTCGATCTACTATCTTTCTAGCAATCTGACGAGAAAACTTTTCATCTCCGTACTTATACAAAATGTCACTTAGTTCTTTTTGTGACCAAGTATTTACAATTGTATAGGCATCTAACTCTTGGCTTTGATCCATCCTCATATCTAATCGAGCGTCAAATCGATAAGAGAAACCACGTTCAGGTTGATCAAACTGCGGAGACGAAACTCCAAGATCGTAATAAATACCATCTATCCCATCTGAAATTCCCAGCTCTACCAGATTTTCTTTCAAATGACAGAAGTTATCATGAACCAGTATTAGCTTTGGTTCAGCTCCTGGCTTCAATTCCTCAGCAAAACTTTCTTTTGCCATCGAAATTGCATATTCATCTTGATCAAATCCAATAACTGTTCCTCTATTCAACTTACTGAGTAGATATCGGGCATGACCGCCACCACCAAAAGTTGCGTCAACATAAAGACCATCATCTTTTGGATTTAAATTGTCTATTGTTTCGTGCAAAAGCACACTTTTATGCTTGAATTTCATAATTTTTATAACTCGATGTCATCCAAGTCTTCTGCGATATCGTCATAGTTCTCATTGGCCTCTTCCGAGAAATCATTCCAGCGTTCTGCTGACCAAATTTCAATTCGATTAGAAACACCAACGATCACACATTCCTTAATGAGTGCGGCATGCTCTTTCAGCGTCATGGTCAGATTAACACGTCCTTGCTTGTCGAACTCACTCTCCATCGCACCTGAGTAGAAAAGACGCGTAAATTTACGTGCACTTCTCTTAGTCAGTGGAAGTTTGGCTAACTTAGCCTCAATTTTTTGCCATTCTTCAATGGGATAGCCAAAAATACAGCCCTCCATTCCACGAGTAAATACCATCTTCTCGCCAATCTCGTCTCTAAATTTGGCCGGTATAATGAGCCGCCCTTTACTGTCGAGATTATGATGATACTCGCCCATGAACATGGTCTAGCCCCCTTTCCAATGAATAATTTACCACACTTCCCCACTTTCTACCACAAGTTTTGCACTTTTTATTTAGATATTCTGTTATTTTATGATAATTATAATTTTATCCAAAACAAAATGCCCTTATCACAAGGATAAGAGCACTTTAAACTTTAATAAAGAAAGTGGGGAAAAACGTTATAATAACAGCAAAATTATGAGTCCTACATACCAAACAATGGATGAAGCAGCCAGATAGTGCCACAACGTACCTAAAGTTTTAGCAACAGAGATATTTTTATTCTTGATAGCGGTATAAACAGAAACAATTACTACCAAAATAAAATACAATAAAAAGCCATAAGGTAAAAATGACGGTTGCTTAGTTTCTTGCGTTAAGAGCTGACAAGCTACTATGAAAAAAAATGGCAAAATATCATAACCACTAAATTGAGCTTTAGGAAAAAGCTTCATCAGAAAAGCTGCAACAACAATTCCACATAAAGGGACTAAAAAGATAAGCAAAAAATTCATGAAAGACCTCCAATAAGTTTATTTTAAACTATTTCAATTAAATATAAAATTATAATTAAAATCATGGTAAACTAGAATTATTAATTTAGGAGGCAGCTATGAGAAAACGTAAGAAAAAATCTGGATTTCAAAAATTAACTATTGTTATGGCCTGGTTCATGGCAGTGATTACCCTTCTTGGTGTAGTAGCTACTGCCTTAATCGGAACTGGTGTCTTTCAATTTTAATTATTTTATGCAAAAAAGGAGTCGCAAAATTGCGACTCCTTTTTGTTTAAAAATAATATTCTTTTTTCAAAAATGGATACTCTTCAGCAAGTTTTACCCAAAACCAATAAGTACACAAAACTAAGATAAAACACCATAGCAAATTAGGTAAAATACTATTTAAAAAACTTGCAAAAGATAATTGAATCATCCCTACCATATTTAATGTTAGATAAACATAAAAGCTCACACAGAGATAAACAACTAAACAAATTAATAAGCGAAACCAAAATACTTCTGGAAGAAAGCGAGCACTCTGTTGAATAAGAAAACAAATTAAAGGAAATGCTACAGTATAGATACCAATGACTCCTAAATAGTAAAGGTCCGCAATAAATCCTAAGCCCAAGCAAAGCCAGATATTGGCGTCATTTTTATCATCGCATAGGGCTATTAGCGTAATACCAACAACTGTCAGCCAGCAGCTGCCAGAGAAGCCCCGATGAAAGATAAAAGTCTGCAAATTATAGGCTAGGACTCCATCCAAAATTAGCGCCATAAATAAGGCAATGGCAACATACCATCGACGTAATTCTGCCATTACTCTTCAACCTTTCTCTTAATTACAGATACAACTGATGGATCATTAAGATTACCAGCTGGTTGAATTTCAACAACATCTGATAAACCAAAAGTATCTCGTGTTGTCTTTGTAACTGTTCCGATTAAAAGACCTTTCGGTGATAAACCACCCATTCCACTAGTATAAACTCGAGTGCCTTTCTTTAATTTCTGTCCATCAACCACTTGAGTAAAAGCTAATTGATTGTTACCTTCAACAGAAATCACACCATGCACCTTTTTACCATTGGCTGCATCTGCTTCTACAGCAAACTTATTTGTAGATTTATCAGTTGTAGTAATTAATTCAACTTTAGAAGTTGTACTATTTACTTCAACCACTCTTCCGATTACGCCTTTACCAGACATTACTGGCATATTTTTCTTGACTCCAGCTCTTGAACCTTGATCAATAACTAATAAATCTGACCAAGTATCCGCAGCACGAGAAATTACCGAACCATTGATGATAGTATAGTCGGTTAAAGTCTTCTTTAATTCTAGAGCTTGTTTTAATTGCGTATTTTCTGCTTCTAAAGAGCTGTTCCGTGCCTTAGTTTGAGCAAGGTTATCGATTTGTTTTTTTAAATGATCATTTTCAGCTTGAGTATTGAATAAATCTTCGACATTAGCCACTCCATTAGAAACCAAATTAATTGGCCAATTCACTACTCTTGTAACAATTGAAACTGTATCATTACCAATTTTTTGAACTAAGAATGGCGTTTCTCTCTTATTACGTAAGCGGACGGAAATAGATAACATACTTAAAACTAAAATAACTAGTACGAAAATTGTCAATAACTTTTTGTTTTTGAGAAATTTTTTCATCTACTACTATCTTCCTAATTTAAAAGTTAATAGAAAAAGACCGGCTTTTACGCCGGTCTCCAAATTAACGTCTCTTACGCATAACTTCAATATTTTTGAGAGATTCACCGGTACCAATTGCAACACAATCAAGTGGATCTTGAGCAATAAAGACTGGAACTTTAGTAGCGTCTGAAATAACCTCTGGTAAGTTCTTCAAAAGAGCTCCACCACCTGTTAACACAATACCATGGTCAATAACGTCCGCAGCGATTTCTGGAGATGTTTCTTCCAAAGTCTCTTTAATCGCTACAATAATATTTTGAACTACTTCTTGAATTGCCTTTGCAACATCTTCTGCATCAATATCAATTGATTTTGGCAATCCTGTTACAAGGTCACGACCACGAATGTTCATTGATTCAATTTCTTTTGCCTTTTCAACTGAAGCAGAAGCAATCTGAATCTTAATTGTTTCAGCAGTTCGTTCACCAATTAATAAATTGTAGTTTTGGTGAATGTAAGTTGCAATTGCACTATTGAACTTATCTCCTGCCATTCTAGTAGAACGGGAGGATACAATACCACCTAATGAAATAGTTGCAACATCAGTAGTTCCACCACCAATATCAACTACCATTGAGCCGGTTGGATCCATAACAGGAAGACCAGCACCAATAGCTGCTGCAAACGGTTCTTCAATCACGTATGCTTCACGTGCACCTGCAACTCTAGCCGCGTCAATAACTGCTCTCTTTTCAACTTCTGTTACACCTGAAGGCACACAGATCATAGCAGCAGGCTTTGAATTACCCACAGTCTTTTCCATGAAATATTTGAGCATTGCAGCAGTTGTATCGTAGTCAGCAATTACTCCATCTTTCATCGGACGAATAGCAACAATTGAGCCGGGAGTTCTACCAATCATTTCTTTGGCTTCTGAACCAACAGCAATAACTTCACCCGTTTGAGTATTTTTAGCAACAACAGAAGGCTCGCGCAAAACAATACCCTTACCTTCAATATAAACGAGTGTGTTGGCAGTTCCCAAATCAATCCCAATATTTTTAGATCCTAATCCAAACACGCAAAATCTCTCCTTAAATTTATCTCTTTAATTATTTTAGCCTAAATCGTATCTTTATTTAGTCTTAGATATTATAGCATAGAAAATCTAATGTAAAAATTTGCTTTAAGAAAATTTGCTCATACTTAAGGAAGACTTAAAGAAGTTCCATCTCTCGAAAGCTTAAATAAGTATTATCAGTCACAATAAAATGATCTAGAAAATCAATTCCCATACATTTACTTGCTTCTACTAATTTCTTAGTAAATCGTAAATCATGCTGAGATGGTTGTTCATCCCCACTTGGATGATTATGAGCCACAAAAAAGGCCGTACTGTTATAAATTACTGCCCAGCGAAAAATATCTCGTGGATGAGCAACTGCCCTATTTACTGTTCCTTGAAAAATTAACTTTTCAGCAATAATTTTATTCTTTGAATCAAGATAAATTCCATATAATTCTTCTTGCGGACGGCCACATAACTTGTCAGCTATATAACATCCTACCTGCGAACTAGAGTAGAGGCTCTCAATTTCTTTATTATTAACGCCCTTTACGCGCTCTAACATGAGCTGCAGTACAACTGCTATTTCATCTTCGCATTTTGGACTAGCCGCATACTGCCACAATTCCTTAAAGCTATTTATCCCTACTTCTTCTAGCTTTTTAAATAAACTATCAAAAGTAATAATATCTTTTTCTTTCAAAGATCTAGCCAACTTTTTTACTAGATCAACATCAGTTTGCAATAGTTCTTCTTTTTTCATAAATATCAATTACTCCTTTGATATTTATTACGAAAAAACTACTTGATTTTTTTAAGAAAAGTGTAAAAATCTTTGCAAATTAATGTTGCATTCCTTTTATCTAAAGTTGTTGGTTGCTTTAAATCTGGTACCATTACGCATTTTAAGCCTGCAGCACTTGCAGACGCAACACCTGTGCTAGAATCTTCAAATACTAACAAATTATCTTTTGGAAGTTGCATCTTTTTAGCTGCCAATAAATAGATATCTGGTGCAGGCTTAGCCTTAATTTTTCCTGCTTCAACATCTTTATAGCTTAGATAAAAATCAAAATAATCCTTTATCTTTAGAACTTCTAGATTATGAGCCACTACTTCATCATAATTACTTGATGCAATTGCCAGTTTGATCTTTTTTTCTTTAAACTTTACTAACGCATCTCTTACACCCGCTTGAAGCTTCAGTTTTCCTTGATCAGTCCACTCCCAAACTAGTTCATCAGTTCTTTTAATAAACTTATCACGATCTGCTTCTGTCTTAAAATGTTGATGATAAAATTCTTCCATTTCTTTAACCGATGAACCAACGAGCTTCAAGTAACTATCATCTGGAATATCTAAATTTGCTTCTTTAGCAGCAACAATATTTGCATCCCAATATAACTTTTCAGAATTAACTAATAACCCGTCCATATCAAAAATGATGCCTTCAATTGGTTCAGCAATATTTTCAACTTTCATTTTTTACCTCTTTTGCAGTAATTTAAAACTGCACCAACCAAATAAAAAGATCCCGTCACTAATAGAATATCATGTGGCTTCAATTTATTCTTCAAGTTAGTATAAGCTATTTTGAAATTTTCTTCATAATTATATTTTTTCTGCGCTTCTGCAGGAAAATCTTCTAATCTCGCAGCTCGAGGATAATCTATCCGAGTTAAAGTAACCTTTTCATCTTTGAATAAATTTGTGACTAGCCCTAAATCCTTGTCTTTCATCATTCCAAGAAGTATATATATCTGACCTTGGTTCTCTTTTCGAATCAAATGCAAAAGATTTGTCATCGCCTGCAAATTATGTGCCCCATCAACAATAATTTTAGGCACAGTCTGAACAATATCGTATCTACCAGGAATTTGTGTCTTATTAATGGCCCTTTCAATCTTTTGTTTATTTAATTGTAAATTCAAAAGCTGAACTGCTTGAACTGCCACTCCAATATCATATGCTTCTACTAAAGGACGCTTAAAAAACTGATATCTTTTTTCTGAATCTTGATATTCAATTGCAGTTTTAGACACCTTAATTTTAAAATCTCTTCCCAACAAAAATGACTTTGAATTTTCTGCTTGAGCTTTATTGAGTAAAATACTTAAAACATCTTGAGGAATATTACCTAGCACAACTGGTTTATTTGGTTTGATTATGCCACTTTTCTCCTTAGCAATATCGGCTAAAGTTGGTCCAATTATTTTTTCATGATCTAAGCCAATAGTTGTAATGATACTTACTTCTGGTGTAATCACATTAGTCTTATCATGCTCGCCCCCAATTCCAACCTCAATTACTGCATAATTACATTTTTCTTGAGCAAAGAACTGAAAAGCAAGAGCTACTTCATATTCAAATGTTACTAAAGAAAAATTAGGATCAACTTTTTTCAACTCTTCTATTGCTGCTTCAATTTTATTAGCAACTTCGACTAAATCTCTATTACTTATATTCTTACTATTTAATTGAATTCTTTCATTAAATTCATAAATATAAGGTGACACAAAAAGGCCAGTCTTTTGACCGGCCTTTTGTAATAGATTACTCAAATAATAGGATGTCGACCCTTTACCATTTGTCCCGGTAACATGAATTGTCTTAACGCTATCTTGAGGATTATTTAATTGGTTCAAAATTCTCTTGATATAGCTCAAATCATTTTTAGGGTGCAGCTTAGGCAAAGAATATATTCTGTTAATTACTTGGTCAACATTAGTAAATTTCACTTCTATTTACTTTCCTTTAATTCTTTCATACGTTCACGAACACCAGCAAGTTGACTTTCATAGTCAGCTTTCTTTTCCTTTTCTTTATTTACAACTGCTTCAGGAGCATGAGCTACAAAGCCTTGATTTGCGAGTTTCTTTTCAGCTCTTTGTACTTCCTCTTCAAGACGTTTTTCTTCTTTTTCCATCTTCTTAAGTTCATCGTCAACATTAACTAATTCAGTTAACGGTACAAAAATCTGAGCTCCTGGAATTACGGCAGTTTTTGCAAGTTTTGGTGCTTCAATATCTGCCGCAACTTGTAAATCTTTAGGGTGTAAAAAGTTTTCTACATATTCAGCGTTATCATCCAAAATATGTTTATTTGCTTCATCATCCAATTGAATCATGATGTCAATTTGTGAAGACATTGGAGCATTAACTTCCATACGAATATTACGTACAGCCTTGATAACTTCAATCAAGAATGCCATATCGCTGTCTGCTTGCTTGTTTTCAAACTCTGCATGAGTTTCTGGATATTTAGCAGTCATAATTGACTTGCCTTCATGAGGCATTGAAAGCCATAACTTTTCAGTAACAAATGGCATAATTGGGTGCATTAAACGTAAGATTTGATCAAGAATCCAAATCAAGTTTTCTTGCTTTCTAGCTTTTAATTCTTCGTCATCGCCATTTAAAGCAACTTTAGAAATTTCAATGTACCAGTCACAGAAATCATTCCAAATAAAGTTATAAAGTTCACGCCCAGCTTCTCCAAACTTGTATTCATCAAATAAACGGGTGACTTCTGATACAGTATGATTTAATCTATCAAAAATCCAACTATCTGCTAAATCAAACTTCGTAGTGTCTGGCATATGAGCAGGTTTTGCATCTTCTGGCAAGTTCATAATTACAAAACGGCTTGCATTCCAAATCTTATTGATAAAGTTCCAAGCAGCAGCTAACTTCTTTGGATCATAACGCGTATCTTGACCAGGAGCAGTACCGTTTAATAAGAACCAGCGTAGAGCATCGGCACCATACTTATCTACAACATCCATTGGATCGACACCATTACCGAGTGACTTACTCATCTTACGTCCTTGTTCGTCTCGCATTAAACCATGCAAAACAACATCTTTAAATGGACGCTTCTTAGTAAAGTGAAGACCTTGGAAGATCATTCTTGATACCCAGAAGAAAATAATGTCATATCCGGTAACTAAAGTATTAGTTGGGAAGTAGCGCTTAAAATCTGGATTATCAGTATCTGGCCAGCCCAATGTTGAAAATGGCCAAAGAGCGCTTGAGAACCAAGTATCTAAAACATCTGGATCTTGTTCCCAATTTTCAATATCCTTAGGTGCTTCTTCGCCAACATAAGTTTCACCAGTCTTCTTGTTGTACCAAGCTGGAATTCGGTGACCCCACCATAATTGACGAGAAATCACCCAGTCATGAACATCTTCCATCCAGTGATTCAAAGTGCCTTCAAATCGCTCTGGGACAAAGTTAACTTTACCATCAGTCTTTTGATTCTTAAGAACTTCTTCAGCAAGTGGCTTCATTTTTACGAACCATTGCTTTGAAAGTCTAGGTTCTACTTGAACGCCTGAACGCTCCGAGTGACCAACTGAGTGGACAATTGGTTCAACTTTAATTAAGTAACCTTCTTTCTTTAAGTCCTTTACTAAAGCTTCACGAGCTTCAAAACGATCCATACCAGCATACTTACCAGCCTCTTCGTTCATAGTTCCGTCATCATTCATTACATTAATTCTTTCAAGATTATGACGGTTACCTACTTGGAAGTCGTTAGGATCATGAGCTGGCGTAATCTTAACTAAACCAGTACCAAATTCTGGATCTACGTGTTGGTCTTCAATAATTGGAATATGACGACCAACAAGTGGTAGAACTAATTCTTTACCTACGATATCTTTATAACGTTCATCCCCTGGTGCAACAGCCACAGCCGTATCACCAAACATAGTTTCAGGACGAGTAGTTGCAATTTCAACAAAACCAGATCCATCTACAAATGGATATTTTATATGGTAAAATGCACCCTTGTCATCTTTGTGAATAACTTCAATATCACTAAGAGCAGTTTGTAATTCTGGATCCCAGTTAATAATATATTCACCGCGATAAATTAGTCCTTCGTTATATAATTGAACGAAAACTTTTCTAACGGCTTTTGAAAGTCCTTTATCTAAAGTAAATCGTTCTCTTGAGTAATCAAGAGATAATCCCATCTTAGCCCATTGACCTTTGATGATGTTTGCATATTCATCTTTCCAGTCCCAAACTTGCTTAACAAACGCTTCACGTCCCATTTGGTGACGGTCTTTACCTTGTTTACGCAACTTTGCTTCCACTTTAGCTTGAGTAGCAATACCAGCATGATCCATACCTGGAAGGTAAAGAGTATCATACCCTTCCATTCGCTTAAAACGAATTAATGTATCTTGAATTGCGGTATCCCAAGCGTGTCCTAAGTGTAATTTTCCAGTTACATTTGGTGGTGGAATAACAATTGAATAAGGGTGAGCCTTTTTATCGCCAGATGGCTTAAAAAGATCCTCATCAAGCCATTCTTGATATCTACCTTTTTCAACCTCATTAGGATTATATTTAGGTGCTAAATCTGTCATTAAAATTCCTCCAATAAAAAAGTCCTAGACAACTTATATTGTCTAGGACGAAATTTTCCGCGGTACCACCTACGTTAAGTATACAATTGTATACCTCTCTTATAAGCGATAACGGTGCTGAAGTGTCCGGATTAACCTACTAAAGTTCAATTAATCAGCTAATCAAGCTACTCGTAAAATTCTGAAGTCTCTCAGCATACTGACTTTTCTCTGTAATGCGAATTTACTCCTCTTGATTCCTGCTTTGTTTATGATTATAGCATGAAAGAAAACAAGAGAAAAGGCGAGAATTAACCTCTATTTTCTCTGATTACTTTTACCAACTGAATTAAAACTGTCGGAATAATTGCTAAAATCACGATTAGCCAAACTTCTTGTCCACTTAATGGTTGAACAGCAAATAAGCCATGCAGTGCTGGTACAAAGAGAATTAAGGCTAAAAGTGCAGTGCCCAATGCAAAGGCTGCTAAACTGTACCAATTGTTTTTAAATCCAATTTTAAAAATGCTATGTTGTGAGCGGCAATTAAAGCCATGAAGTAAACGGGCAAAGGTTAGGGTTGAGAATGCCATTGTACATGCAATTGCAGGACTATCTTTCAAACCAATTAAGAAGGCTGCAATGACACTCAATGAAATTAAGAAGCCTTGCGTACTTATTTGAGTAACAAATGGTTTGTCTAACAAGCTAGCTTTAGGATCACGTGGTTTACGTTTTAAAATATCCGGATTTCCTGGCTCCATTCCAATCGCTAAAGCTGGAAGAGAGTCAGTCACTAAGTTGATGAATAAAAGTTGTACTGCAACAAATGGTACTGGCAATCCGGCAATTGAGGCAAAAAGAACTGTAATAATTGCCGATAAGTTACCTGATAGTAAGTAGCCAATTGCATTTTTGATATTTTCATAAACAGTTCTACCATTAGCGACAGCCTTGATAATTGTAGCAAAGTTATCGTCAGTTAAGATCATACTTGCGGCATCTTTAGATACCTCAGTACCAGTAATTCCCATGGCAACTCCAACGTCAGCTTTTTTAAGAGCCGGTGCGTCATTAACACCATCACCAGTCATTGATACAATGTGGTTCTTTCTTTGCCAGGCATTAACAATTCTGATCTTATTTTCTGGAGAAACACGAGCATATACTGCAACTTTTTCGATTTGTTGATCTAATTCTTCATCGCTTAGGGCATCTAATTCTAAGCCAGTTAATGCCAAGTCTCCATCTGTAAAGATACCAATCTTTTTAGCAATTGCTACTGCAGTAACCTTATGATCACCCGTAATCATCACTGTTCTAATACCGGCCTCTTTTGCGCGAGCAACGGCTGCGACGCTTTCTTCTCGCGGTGGATCCATTTCTGAAACTAAACCAATGAAAGTCAAGTCTTTTTCAGTATCAGTAGATAATTCTTCATCGCTTTCCTTATAAGCAAAAGCCAATACTCTTAACCCATTCTCTGAAAAATGATTATTTTGAGCCAAAATATTTTTTCGGTCTTGCTCAGTTAGTGGCCGCACTTCATCCCCAAAACGAATATTAATGCAGCGCTTAAGCAAGACATCGATTGCTCCTTTAACAAAAATTGTTGGAATAGTATGAATTAGATGCTTAGTACTCATTAACTTACGGTCAGAGTCAAATGGTACTTCCTCTAAGCGATCCAAGTGATTTCTTAATTCACTTTCCGATAAACCTAACTTTCCATTCCCAAGATTAATGCCTGGAACTTTGCGATACATTTCAAGCAAAGCTGATTCTGTTGGGTCACCAATCTTCTTTCCATCTGACAAACTAGCATCATTATTCAAAACTACATCGTATAGTAAATAGCGGTGCAATTGATTACTTAGATTAAGTTCTTCTGGCTTAAGAACTTCGCCGCCAATATAAATATCTTCAACAGTCATTTTATTTTGAGTTAAAGTACCGGTTTTATCAGAACAGATTACTGAAACTGAACCTAGTGATTCAACTGCTGCTAAATTTTTGATAATAGCATGTTCCTTAGCCATTTTTTGAGTTCCCATAGCTTGAACAATTGTAACAATTGAACTCAAAGCTTCTGGAATAGCTGCAACAGCTAGTGCTACTGCAAATAATAACGCATCTAGTAAAGGCTGACCACGCCACATTTGAAGTCCTAAGATTAAGGCACAGAAAATTAAAATTGCAGTTGCCAAGCGCGATGAAAATTGATCAAGTGAAACTTGAAGAGGCGTTCTACGCTCCTTAGTTTCGTTCATCAAGGTGGCAATCTTACCAATTTCAGTATCCATTCCAGTTGCTGTAACCAAAATATTTGCGCGTCCATACGTTACAAGCGAACTAGAGTAAACCATGTTTACTCGATCACCCAAAGGAACTTCTTTATCAAATGTTGTATCTAACTTATCAATATTAGTTGATTCACCAGTTAGGGAACTTTCATTTACTTGTAATGAAAAGTTATCTAAAATCCTACCATCAGCAGTAACTAGATCTCCTGCCTCAAGTAAAAGAATATCGCCAGGAACAACATCTTTTGCGGCAATTTCTTTTTTTTTACCATCCCTTAAAACTTTTGCCACAGGTGCTGACAAAGATTTTAAAGCTTCTAATGATTTTTCAGCTTTAACATGTTGTACCGTTCCTAAAATTGCGTTCAAAATTAAAACGACAATAATAACTGCTGTACTTTCTAAATTGCCAGTAAATGCAGAAATCACAGCGGCAACAATCAAAATAATGACCATTAAGTCTTTAAATTGCTCTAGAAAGACTTCTAAAACACTTTTTTTCTTGCCTTCTACTAAAGCGTTTGGTCCTACTTGCGTTAATTTTTCTTGAGCAGCTTTATTAGTTAGCCCCTGCTCTTCATTAGCTCCTAATTCTTTGATAAGCTCTTCTTTGCTTTCACGATAGTATGCTTTCACTTAAACCCTCCATCTAATAGGAAAACCAGACTTTGGCATAAAAAAAGAGACCATTGTCTGAACAAAAAATGTTTAGTCAATAGTCTCACCATTTAAACTTACAGCGGAAAAATTAATTTCGTTTTGACGCCATAAATACACCTTATGCCGGTTACTCCCTATATATTGCTTATAATTTTATCATGTTTTGAATAAACTAGCAATTAAAACTTTATTGTTTTACCCATTGCGAACCACCCAAATTATAAGCAGTTTTCCCGTCAACTTTTTTCACTGCAAAATAATTCCACGTGCTTTCTTTTGGCAGCTTCTTTCCAGCATATTTTTTAAAAAAAGGATCTGTATAAACCATTGCTTCTTTTCGAAGTTTAATTTTTCCGGTCTGTGCTTTAGGTGCAAAGTGATCAGAATTCTTTAAATCATGATCACTAAGCCAAATATTAGGCTTAACATGATAAAAAAGTTGATTATTTTTAATTTTAACTTGATCAACATTAACTGAACTTCCATTTTTCAAGTACATCAGACCAGAAATTAATTTACTAGGAAAAGAAATAGCTTCATAATTTCTTTTAAAAATATCACTTTTATGCAGGAGCTTTGCTAATTCAACTGGGTAGTCAGTTAATAACCCTGACACATTTTCACCCGGCTGCAAATACTGCTTCATTTGCGTTTTTTTATTAACGCCCCAGAGTAAATATCTTTTATTATGCTCACTTAAGTAGTTAGCCACTTTTGTTGAATAAAAATTATTAGCATAATATTGCGTTGAAGGTGGTAAATTAACTTCACCAGCTAGTTGCGTCGTTGGAATTTGAGGATTAATTTTAGAGATTTTCATCAAAGCGCTTTTAGAAAATGACTCTAATAAAACGCGATTTTCTAAATGATATTGTCTGATTAAATTAAGTAATAGCTTAATGTCTTCTTCACTATCGTCTTTAGGTTCAATCATAAATTTCACATTTGAATTTTGATAACGTTTAAATACATCCTCAAGACTATGAAGAGATTCACCATTTTGGTTTTTATATGAAAGCAATTCTTGATACGAATGATTGGCAATAGTTTTATCAATACCAAAAACTCTACTTAAATTATCATCATGACTTACTACTAAAACATTGTCTGTTGTCTTTTGTAAATCAAGTTCTAAATAATCAACTTGTGCGCAAAGTGCTCGATCATAAGCAATCCAACTATGTTCAGCAAACTTCCCCTGTTCATTGTCTCCGCGATGTGCAATATTCAAAAATCCACAGGTAAAAGGGAAAACTAAAATAAAGAAAATTACAAAAATGATTTTTTTCATATTTAAATTTTCTTACTTAATTTCAGCTAGATCAATCTCTTTATATTCTCCACGCTTTAAATCAGCAGGTAAATGCAATTTACCCATTGAAACCCGATCTAGTTCCAAGACTTTCATGCCAACTGCTCCAAACATTCGCTTAATTTGATGATATTTTCCTTCTTGAATTTGAATCTCGATTTGCGACAGATTATTATCTTGATCCTGTTTTAAAATCTTTAATTTCGCCGGCTTCAACTTAGTTCCGTCACCTAAAATCAGCCCTTGAGCAAATTTCTTAGCAGTTTCTGGATCTGGAACACCAGCAATTTTTGCTCGATATACTTTTGCAACATGTTTATTTGGAGCAAGCAGTTCGTGTGCTAAAGCTCCATCATTTGTTAAAAGCAACAAGCCTGTAGTATCTTTATCTAATCTACCTACTGGGGCAATACCTTGATAACGATCTTTAGTTTTAAGCAATGAAATAACTGTCTGCTGACTTCTATCTTCAGTTGCTGAAATTACACCCTTAGGCTTATTTAATAAAAAATAATGATACTGTTGATATGCAATTTTATTTCCATCAACTGCTACCAAATCAGTTTCTTTAACTTGTTGTTTTGGGATAGTTACCAGTTCTCCATTAACTGTCACAACTTTCTTTTTAATAAGACTGTGAACTTCTTTACGCGAGCCAACATTCATGTTAGCTAAATACTTATCAATTCTCATTTCTATATCTTTCTCAAACAAAAAAAGCACTAGCAATTGCTAGCACTTTTTTACAATAAGTCTGCATCTTCTTGAGCCTTATCATCCAAGAATTTTTGATTTGGATAAATTGGTGTAATTTTCATTCCATCAATTGCGCGTTGAATCATTTTCTCGGCATCAAGTCTATTTTCTAACTTACGAGCCTCATCTAGCTTAGGCTTAGTCTTTGGACGAGGTGGCGCAAAAATAGTACAACAATCTTCAAATGGTTCAATAGAAAGATCAAAAGTACCAATTTGTTCAGCTAGCTTAATGATTTCAGTTTTATCCATTGTGGCTACAGGACGAAGGACAGGTGTCGAAGTAACATCATTAATCGCTACCATTGACTCTAAGGTTTGTGAAGCTACTTGACCAACTGACTCTCCATTAAAAATTGCTAAACCACCACGCTTTGCACGAATACGATCTGCTAGTTGAAGCATAAAGCGACGCTGAATGGTCATCAAATAACCTTCTGGCAATTTTTCTTTAATTTGTTCTTGAATTTCAGTAAAAGGTACTGCAATAAAATTAATCTTTCCGGAATAGTTAGCTAAAATTCCAGTAAGTTCCTTTGCTTTAGCTAGCGCTTTTTCTGTAGTATATGGTGGACTAAAGAAGTGAACCATATCAATTTCAACTCCACGCTTCATTGCGAGATAAGAAGCTACTGGTGAATCAATTCCACCTGAAAGCATCATCACTGCTCTTCCTGCCGTACCAACTGGCATCCCACCTGCACCATGAAGAAGTTGATTTGAAATATAGATAGCATCTTGGCGAACTTCAATTCTCAAGACTAAATCAGGCTTCTTCATTTTTACCTTTAAGTTATCCATATTATCAAATAAGTAATCACCAATCATAGTGTTTAATTGATTAGTGTCATATTCAAATTCATGGTCACTACGTCTAGTATTAACTTTAAAAGTCATTCCATCCTTAAAAGTCGCTTGCATTAATTCAAGTGAAGCTTTTTTGATAGCATCAAGATTCTTTTCAACTTTTATGGTTGGCGAATAAGTTTGAATACCAAAAACAAGCTTTAATCGCTGATCGATTTTATCAAATGGAGCTCCATTTAAAACAATGTGCATTCGATCATGTTTAGGATGTATTTCAATTTCTGGGAAATCTTGTAAAGCTCTAGTTACGTTACCAGCTAATCTTCCAATAAAATCTTTACGATTTTTTCCTTTAGTGGATAGCTCGCCATAGCGAACCATTACTTCTGTATATTGCATATTTTCACCTTATTTCAAATGATTAATTTCAGCGAAGTGCTTATATATTTTATCAAAAACTGAAATAAATTGCTCGGCTTCTTCAATAGTATTACTTGGGTCGAAACTTAATCTAATCGCACCAGTTGCTAGATCATCTTCAACCTTCATTGCATTTAAAGTTCCGCTCTCAACGCCACTTCTTGAAGAACAAGCACTAGTAGTCGAAACATAAATGTCCTTAGATTCAAGCGTATGAACCAAAGTTTCTCCTCGAATACCTTCTAAAGAGAAACACAAGATACTTGGAATAAATTTATCATTTATCGGAGAGAAAATATGAATTCCTGGCTTTCCATCAAGATAGGAAATAATTTTCTTTTTAACTGCTAACTCTTTTTCAGCATTCTTCTTTTCATCTGATAAGTATAGCCGCATTGCTTTGGCTGTTGCCGCAATTGCAGGTAAGTTTTCTGTACTAGAACGCAAGCCTTTTTCTTGACCACCACCATCAATTAACGGTTTGATCATCTTGCCTTCTTTTTTATAAAGAATACCAACTCCACGAGGTGCATGAAATTTATGAGCTGATAAACTCATTAAATCAACTCTATCTGTAAATACTTCATCCCAAATATCTTTTCCTAAAGCTTGGACATTATCAACGTGAAAAGTAACATTAGGATAATCTTCTAATACCTTACTAATTTCTTTAATTGGCTGAATTGTACCAATTTCATTATTCACGCCCATAATTGAGACTAAAATAGTTTCTTTATCCAAGGCAGCTTTCAAATCATCTGGATTAACTTGACCATTCTTATTAACTGGTAAAACAGTCACGCGAAAGCCTAAATCTTCAAGGGCACGGACTGAGTTCAAAACAGCAGCATGCTCAACACTTGAAGTAATAATATGATTACCAAATTCTTTCTTAGCTAAAGCTGTTCCTTTAATGGCCCAATTATCTGATTCACTTCCACTTGAAGTAAAAAAGATTTCATGTGGTTTTACATTTAACAAACTAGCAATTTGCTTTCTGGAAGCTTCTAAAAGTTGATGTGAACGATCCCCCATTTTGTGTAGACTTGAAGGATTTCCCCAAATATCCTTTGTTACCTTGTCATACGTTTCCAAAACTGCAGGATAGACAGCAGTTGTAGCACTATTATCAAAATAGATCAATTTTCTTTCTCCTCTAAAAAACGACCATTAAAATGGCCGTTTGATAATCATATAAAATACTAACTTAAAAAGTCTATTGCTTCAATCATTTACTCTTCTTCTTCTTCTGCTTCTTCCTGCTCGCTATAATACTCTTTTTCAATTCTTTGATAACTTCCAGGTTCAACCTTCTCTAAGGCAGTTGCAATTACGTCTAGTGCTTCCTTATATTCATATTTATTTTGATATAAGTCATAAGCTTCTTTACGAGCACGCTTAATTTCTGGATTTGAAATATACTTATTAGAATATTGCATAGTTAGCTCAACTAGATCAGCGGAATTTAGAATCTCATCGGCTTCTTTCTTTAAGCGCTCTATATCTTCTTGAATTTGAATCAATTCGCTAGATATTTTTTCCATATTTATTCTAACTTGATTCAATTCATTATCTGTATGCTTAACTTCATTTAAGACTAAAGTATACATTTGAATGAAGCTCTCAGGTTTTCCAGGTAATCTACGCCGTTCAACTTTTCGATAAACTAAAGAAATTTCTTGTTTGAAATGAATAATAGAATCGTTGGCAATTTTTTCTGCATCAAATAATCCGTCTACATCACCCGAAAGTCTCTTTTCAGTCTTTTCAATTTTCTTTAAATTATCAAGCATTGTTAACCACTTGTTTTCAATTTGTGAGTAAACACCATCACCGTCAGCAATTTCTTGACAATCAACATCAAAATCAGCATTCATCCGGCTAACCTGACTTTTTAATTGTCTAGCTTCGGCAAGTTCACCATGAGTTAATTCATAGCTCTGATCAACATGTTCTAATTTAGCTACGAGTTGATTAGATGCATTCCCCATATGGGAGAGAATTTGCACGATTTTATCTTGGTTATTGTCAACAAATGGGCGTGCTTTAAATTCCTTAGTAAGAATATCGTACAAACTATCGATTCTTGTACTTACTTCTTTATTACTCTTCTCAACCTTCGCAAGATCCAGTTTATTGAGGCTCTTTTTATTATCATCAACTAATTCCCTTAAGCTTTTAATCTCTTCTAAAACATCAATCTCTGTAATCTTATACTTATCTTTTACCATTTGACGATAAGTATTGCTGAGCTCATTGAGTTGATCTGGAAAAACATTCTTTAATTCTTGGTCAAAGTTCTCTACTTTAGGAAGATCAGTCTTCAATGATGTAAGTTTGGTATCAATCTTAGTCAATACTTTTTTAGCTTCTTCATGATCCCCTTCACCTGACAAATTCTTAGCAGTCTGAAAATCACTTTCTAAGGTCGCTAAATCTTCTTCAATTTGATCAATTGCATTTCCATAATTAAATGACTGTGACAAAATCTTCTTACGCAATTGTTGATAATCTTTTGATAATGCAGCATAGTGTTTTTGATTATCACGATTTGCTTCTAATAAATTAGTAAATATTTGTTTACTACGTTCAACATTATCTTGATTAGTTTGCAATAACTCGGTTGCTTCTTTAATTAATTGATGCGTTTTTATTAGATTAAACTTTGCATTAAGTCCAGCCGCTTGTTCAAGAAGGTGCTTTAATTCTCCAACGTCTTTAGTGTCAACTTTTTGATATACCTTTTGCCATCTTTTAAAAGTCTCTAAACTTTTACCGGCTAATTCCATCTTTTGTAGACGCTTGATGTCTTCTTCAACACTCAAATCTTTTAACTCATCAGTTAACGCATCTAGTTCTGCAATCTGGTGATTAAAATATTTATTAAGAATAACAACTGTAGCAATTGCAGCAATTATAGCAATTAATATTACAATAATAAGAATAGATAACCCTGATGACATAATACCCTCCATCTTCCATATTAATTATACCAGACTTCATCTCAATCCCAGCTAGAAAATCCTTACTTTTACTTGCTTTAAATTATATTTCTTACTATAATAGTCTTCGTGTAAAATATTTGCAGCAATAAGTGACAAGAACGTCAACATCTTGAGGCGTTTAGTGAACGAGTAACCCGCGCTGCACTGGGCGAAATATGCAACTTGAGATGCACGAATGTTGAACTTATTTCTCATATTTTACTCCAAAAAATTATTATTTTTTATGGAGGATTTTTTTATGTCAAGATATACTGGTCCAAGTTGGAAACGTTCAAGACGCTTAGGTATCTCACTTTCAGGTACTGGTAAGGAAATTAGCCGTCGTAACTACGCACCTGGTGATCATGGTCCTAACAACCGTGCTAAGGTTTCTGAATATGGTCAACAATTAAAGGAAAAGCAAAAGTTACGTTGGATGTTTGGTTTAAATGAACGTCAATTCCAAAACTTATTCATCCGTGCTGGCAAGATTCGTGAAGGTAAGCACGGTGTTAACTTTATGGCTTTACTTGAAAGACGTTTAGACAACATCGTTTACCGTTTAGGTTTAGCTTCAACTAGAGAACAAGCTAGACAACTTGTTAACCACGGTCACATCTTAGTAGATGGCAAGCGTGTTGACATTCCTTCATACGAAGTTAAAGTTGGTCAAGAAATCAGCTTAAGAGATAAGTCAAAGAACTTGCAACAAGTTAAGGACGCTTTAGATGCAGTTGTATCACGTCCACCATTTGTTTCATTTGACGACAGCAAGATGACTGGTACTTTAGTTCGTCTTCCAGAACGTGACGAAATGGAACCAGAAGTTGATGAAGCTCTTATCGTTGAATGGTACAACAAGAAGCTTTAATATTTACTGCTTCATTACAAAAAGTCTTTCCAATTGTGGGAAGACTTTTTTGTTTTCTCCTCTTCTACTTTGCTACACTAAGAATAAAGCTTTTAACCAGAAAAAGGAAAACAAAATTATGACTAAAGATTTAAATACACGACTAGAAAATGCTGCTAAGGGGATTACTCCTCAAACTCGTCCAGATGAGCGAAGAAGATATTTAGGCTCTTTACGAGAACGAGTTTTAGTACGAATGACTGTAGAAGAAACAAATAACCAAGCATTAGATACCCTATTTTTAAAACACATTAATGATTTCAAGGGTTATACCATTTTAATCAATGGGAAAATGCCTCAAAACAATTTTATTAACAAACTAATGGGTTTATGTTCACAGCAAGATATAAAATTCACCTTAATAAATGATGATACAGCAAAAGATGAGCCAAACGCTACTGGTGTTTTAGTAGTTTCAAAAACCGCTATTAATCATTACCGGATCGAGATTAATCAAGTTTATGCTCCAGAAGCTCCTCATGAACAACTTTCTGAGCCGAAAAAAGAAAGTTTCTGGAATAGATTATTTAGAAAAAAGGATTAAAAATGAAACCTCTTGCTTATCGTATGCGCCCTAAGAATCTAGATGAAGTTGTTGGACAAGAACATTTAGTAGGAAATAAAAAAATAATTAGAAGAATGGTTGAGGCTAAGCTATTATCTTCAATGATCCTTTATGGTCCACCAGGCATTGGAAAAACTAGTATTGCCAGTGCCATTGCTGGTTCTACCAAATATGCTTTTAGAAAGCTTAACGCAGCAACAGATACGAAAAAAGATCTTCAAATTGTTGCTGAAGAAGGAAAAATGAGTGGCACAGTTATCCTTCTTTTAGACGAAATTCATCGACTGGATAAGACCAAGCAAGATTTTCTTCTTCCACTTTTAGAATCAGGTAATATTATTTTAATTGGAGCAACAACAGAGAATCCATATATATCCATCTCCCCTGCTATTCGATCTAGATGTCAGATTTTTGAATTGCATCGACTTAAAAGTACCGATATCTCGAAGGCAATCGATCGTGCGCTGACCGATTCTGAAAATGGCTTAGGAAAGTACAATGTTGAACTAACAAAAGATGCTCGTAATCTATTAATAGATAAAGGAAATGGCGACTTAAGATGCACTCTTAATGCGTTAGAATTAGCAGTTTTATCAACTGATCAAGAGAAAAAATCTAAATCTCATAAAGATAAACTGATTATTGATAAAGCAGAAATGCAAGATTCCATTCAATTTAAGTCCCAAAATTACGATTCAAGTGGTGATGGCCATTATGATCTACTATCTGCATTTCAAAAATCAATTCGTGGCTCTGATACTGATGCTGCCCTCTATTATTTAGGTAATCTTTGTGAATCAGGTGATTTAGTAGCAATTTGTAGGCGTTTATTAGTAATTGCATATGAAGATATCGGCCTCGCCAATCCTCCAGCATGCAGCCGCGTCGTTAATGCAGTTCAAGCTGCACAAATGGTTGGTCTACCGGAAGCACGTATTATTTTATCGAATGCGGTTATTGAACTTTGCTTATCTCCTAAAAGTAATAGTGCAATTGTTGCAATTGATTCTGCAATAAGTGACATTCAAAATAAGCAAAATTATTCTATACCTGATAGTTTAAAAGATGCACATTATAAAGGAGCACAAAACTTAAATCATGGGGTTTCATATATTTATCCACATGATTACCAAGGAGATTGGGTTGCTCAACAATATCTACCTAATAATTTGAAAAATGTATCTTATTTTAAACCTAAGGGTAATTCAAAAATAGAAGACGCGCTAAAAAAACAGTATCTTCGTCTTAAAAAGATGCAACATGATGGCCTACAAAAGTAAATTCAATTTATTGACATTAACTGTATCTTTGCTAGAATATAGTTGATCTGAGTTGATCAACCTAATTACAAAGTTGACCGATCAAACTAAAGACGTTGGAATTTATGAATAACATCTGAATCGGAATACTAGTCTGATCTAGGATCCATATTCACTGCGACATAGATTCAAATATTGAACACTGCGGGTTCAACAAGCGTCATTACGTTGCAGTCAACTCAGATTCCATTGAAATTCAAGGAAGCGGCGCAAGCCGCTTTTTTTATTAAGTGAGGATTACATAAGTGGTATTAAAAGTCTTAATGCTAATTTTTATATTATTAGTATTTATTACAGCTTGGTATTTAATTAGAAGTAAAAATAAGGGACAATTTATCATTTTTACTTTTATTGGAAATAGAAAAATCAACACCTTATTTTCAGTAACAAGTTTGGTTTTGGTTTTAACTGGGATTGTCGGAATTATTATCTTGTTTACATTACCCAAAATATTTAATTTCATCACCTTGATCATTGCTGCAATGGCTATTTCAATTTTCTCTTTCACCTTTATGAATTTAAATGAATAGTTTTATTACTCTATTTAAATCAAATTTTGGTAAAATATTGGTGGAGAGGTGATCAACATGTTAAAACAATATCAACATATCCAAGTTGCCGTAGATGGTTCTAAAGAAGCTGACGTTGCATTTAGCAAAGCTGTTGAAGTAGCAAAAAGAAATGGTGCTACTCTTGAAATTCTTCACGTAGTAGATACTCGTGCCTTTCAAGATGTTTCCAGCTTTGATTCTGCAATGGTTGAACAAGTATCTGAAGAGGCAAAAACTAAAATCGAAGAATATTATAACCGTGCAAAGGATGCCGGTGTTAAAAATGTTCATTACTCAATCGAATTTGGTTCTCCAAAGAACATCATTGCTCATGAATTTCCTGAAGAACATAATATTGATTTAATTATTCTAGGTGCCACTGGTTTAAACGCTGTTGAAAGACTTTTAATTGGTAGTATTACAGAATACGTTACTCGGACTGCAGCTTGCGATGTTCTAGTAATCCGTCAACCGGCCGCACAAAATGAAGATATTAAGAAAAATCAAGAAAACTAACGGTACCAAAAAAAGACCTTGTCAATTTATGACAAGGTCTTTTTTTATTTAAAAATCTCCTGCAGTACTAAAGATATAATCTTTATGGTGCCATTTCATTGATAAAATGAGCCCAATGCCAATCATATTACCCAACAAGGCAGATCCCCCTTGAGAAACAAACGGAAGCGGGATACCAGTTAAAGGCAATAGATCAATTCCCATTCCAACATTTTCAAAAACGTGGAATAAGATCATCATAATAATTCCAGTAGAAATGTATGAATAAAATGCATTTCTTGTTTCAAAGGTAATTTTAACCATTTGAAAAATTAGATAGAAATAAATTAAGATCAAAGCACAGCATCCGACAAATCCTAATGATTCACCAATTACTGAGAAAACCATATCTGATGTTCTAACTGGAACATAGACACTTACCTTTCCAAAACCATGACCCCAAATTTGACCGGATCCAATTGCCTTCATACTCTGCCATAATTGATAGGCACCTGATGAAGTATCCTGAGAGGGATTAAGCCAAGAGTTAATTCTTTGAAATTGATAGGCTCTAAAATTAAACGCACTTCCTAAAAATGCCTGTCCCCCAGGTGTAGTAACCAAAAGAATAGCTGCTGCTCCAATAATAAACACTAATCCATAGACTGGTATAATTATTTTCCAACTTATTCCTGAAACTAAAATCACTCCACCAACAATTGCAAAAAACACAAGCATAGTACCAAAGTCATTCTGCAACTTTAGTAAAACCGCAACAGGAATTAACCAAGCAAATATTTTTCCAATTAAGACACAATCAGTTTTAAAAGTATGGGCGTATTGCTCATTATGTCGCTCTACTACTCTGGCTAGCATCAAAATAAAAGCCGGTTTCATTACTTCGGATGGCTGAAAAGTTAATGGTCCAAGTTTAAACCAACTCTTTGCACCAGTATCTTGAAACACCTGCTTGTTATATAAAAACAGCACAGCAATTAATAAAAAGATACCTATGCCATAAGCTATCGGTGCAATTTTAAAAAGCTGCTCTGCATCAAATTGCATCACAAAAATTACTAATCCAATTGAAACTAAATACCATACAGCTTGAATTAAAACGGCTTTTTTGGGGCTTCCCATCTTAGGATCATTTACTGTTGCTACCCAAATGCCATACAGACTGATGACTGCCAATAAAAAGACTGGAACTACAACACCCCATGCGATGCGATCATACCAATCTGCTTTATTTTCAACTTTTGTCATTGTATATCCCTACTTTGTTTATTTTTCATGCAAAGTAAAGTATGAAAGCAATTCATTAATGGCACTTTCTAAAGTCTTAGAGTAAAGGCTATGGTTAGTTTTAGAAGATACTACATGATAGCGTTCTTCTTCTTGCTCAATAATTCCAATAGAACGCTTACCTGGAATAATAACTTCCCATGTAGGCATAGGAGTGCCCTTTCTTTCATTAACTTCAATATCAATACTTTCCAATTTTCTAGACATATATATTCTCCTACTTTTTATTCGAATGAAACGCCTGCGCAATAATTTCATCTTCATATCGTTCTGGATGCGGATTACGGCGCAGGGTAAAATAATCCGGCACTGGATCTACTCCTCCCTTAATAAAAGGATTACAGCGTATTATTCGCGATATTCCCATTATTAAGCCTAAAATTGCCCCATGCTTTTTTAAAGCATCAATCATGTAAGTTGAACATGTAGGATAATATCTGCATGTTGGGGGCAAAACTGGAGAAATAAACTTTTTATAAACATTTACCAACCCAATTAACAATTTATTCATTTTAACTTAAAAACTCAAAAAAATGAACCCATGTACTAGGAAAGAAGATTGCAAAAGGATTACCGCTTGCAACGCCGCATCCAATAAATGCTCCTAAGAGCATTGTCACAAACAAATACAAAAGTATCTTTCCCACTTTTTTTAAATGTTTATTTACTAATGAAAAATCAAAACTTTCTCTATTCATAATTAGTGTCTCTGGTGATTTTCAATATTTTTAAGTAATACACCGGTACCTTTTGCTACAGCCTCCAGTGGGTCATCAGCTTTCAAAACAGGGACTTGAAGATAATAAGTAATTAATTTATCAATATTTTTAAGCAAAGCTCCACCACCAGTTAGCATGATGCCACGATCAATAATATCCGCTGATAATTCTGGTGGAGTTTGTTCCAAAACTTCTTTTGTTGCGGCAACGATTGACATTAATCCATCTTCAAGGGCTTTTTGCACTTCTAATTCATTGATTGCTACCTGTTTTGGTAAACCATCAACCATATCACGACCTCGTACAGTCATTGTCTTAGTTGGATCAGCTTCAAAAGCAGTTCCCAACTGAATCTTAATTTGCTCAGCAGTATGTTGACCAACCAAAAGATTCTTGCTTCTCTTAATATAACTTGCAATAGCCTGATTCATTTTATCTCCAGCCCAGCGAAGTGAGCGAGAAGTTACAATTTCTCCCATTGACAAAACAGCAATATCTGTCGTACCACCACCAATATCAATAACCATATTTCCTTGAGGTTTAAAAATATCTAGGCCAGCACCAACAGCTGCTACTTTTGGCTCAAAATCCAAATATACACGTCCACCGCCAGACTTTTCAGCTGCTTGAATAATTGCCTTTTGCTCAATTGAAGTAACCCCTGTAGGAGCACAAATCAAAATATTTGGTTTAGACATAAAACCTTTTACATTTAGTTTTTCAATAAAGTAGCTAAGCATTTCTTCTGTAATATCAAAATCAGCAATAACACCATTCTTCAACGGTCTAATGACTCTAATATTACCTGGCGTACGTCCTACCATCTTATATGCCTCAGTACCGACTGCGACAACTTTATCTTTATCTGTATCAACAGCAACCACGGAAGGCTCATTCAAAACAATTCCTTTGCCGGATACATTTATTAGAACATTTGCGGTTCCTAAATCAATTCCTATATCTCTTGCCACGCTAGTGCCTCCAGTATTTAATCATTAAAAATTGTAACATAAATACTGCTTTACTTTAAGAACAAGTATAAAGAACTGCCATTCTAAACAATTTCTTATGAAAATCCTTAAAAAAGCATCTTTAAAGCAAGTGATTGATCTACTAAGGCTAAAATAAATTGCCCTACTAAAAAACCTAATGCAATAGAAACAAAAAGTAAAAAGACTTGAATTTCAAAAGTATGACCTTTTTTGAATAATTGAGCAACTCTCAATCCTTTTACAGCTTTGAAAGAAAATGCAATAGTTACCAAATATGTAATTAGACTGACAACAGCGTGAACTCCAACTTGTTTTATCATATGATTTTCTCCATAAAAAAAGACGAACAAGATGTTCGTCTTTTTCCTCTATTATTTGCCGTAATTTTCACGTACATGCAATCTATTAACTGCACGACGCAAAGCAATCTCAGCTTCTAACATTTCTCTTTCGTTATGTTTCTCTTTAGCTTCTTGCATGTGTTGTTCTGCACGCTTCTTAGCTGATTGCGCACGTTCAACGTCAATGTTGCGCGCACGTTCTGCACTATCTGCTATAATAGTTGCTTCATTATTTGAAAATTCAATGTAGCCACCATTAACAGCAATATGATCAACGCGATCATTCATTTCATGCGTTCTTTTTACTCGAACTTCACCAATAGCTAAAGGAGTAACGATTGGAAGGTGATCATACATAATCGTACGTTCACCGTCAATTGCTCTCATTGCTACCATAGTCGCATTATGAGAATAGACAATTCCATCTGGTGTTACAACGCTAACTTTTAAAATCTTTTCTGGATCTGCCATAACGCATCACCTTACTTTGCTTCTAGCATTGCTTTTGCTTCAGGATTTTTAGGAGTAACTCCCATCTTTTCAGCCTTCTTGACAACGTCTTCAATAGGACCAACGTTACGGAAAGCATCTTCTGGAAGATCATCTAACTTACCATCAATGATCATCTTGAATCCTTTAATTGTCTCTTTAATTGGAACATAAGATCCTGGAAGACCAGTAAATTGTTCAGCAACAAAGAAGTTTTGTGAAAGGAAGAATTGAATCTTTCTTGCACGTTCAACAATTAATTTCTCATCGTCTGATAATTCATCCATACCCAAAACGGAAATAATATCTTGCAATTCTTGATAACGTTGCAAAATATGCTGAACTTGAACGGCAACTTGATAGTGTTCCTCACCAACAACTTCTGGATCCAATGCACTAGAAGTTGATTCAAGTGGGTCAACAGCTGGATATATACCTTGTTCAACCAAACGACGCTCTAGGTTAGTAGTAGCATCCAAGTGAGCAAATGTAGTTGCTGGAGCTGGGTCAGTATAGTCATCAGCTGGAACATAAACAGCTTGAATTGAAGTGATAGAACCCTTCTTAGTTGAAGTAATACGTTCTTGCAACTGACCCATTTCAGTTGCTAAAGTTGGCTGATAACCAACGGCACTTGGCATACGACCAAGAAGAGCTGAAACTTCAGAACCAGCCTGAGTGAAACGGAAGATATTATCAATAAACAATAATACGTCCAAACCTTCAACATCACGGAAATATTCCGCAATGGTCAAACCAGTTAATGCAACACGCATTCTGGCACCAGGTGGCTCGTTCATCTGACCAAAGACCATGGCAGTCTTTGATAGAACTCCAGATGCCTTCATTTCAAAGTAAAGGTCATTACCTTCACGTGTTCTTTCACCAACACCAGTAAATACGGAAATACCACCGTGTTCTTGGGCAATGTTATGAATTAACTCTTGAATAATGGTTGTCTTACCAACACCGGCACCACCGAATAGACCAACTTTACCACCACGAACATATGGTTCAAGTAAATCAATAACTTTAATACCAGTTTCAAGAATTTCTTCACTCGTACTTAATTCATCGTACTTAGGTGCTTCTTTATGAATACCTTCACGTTTTACATCTTTACCTAAAGCAGGACCACCATCAATTGGATCACCTAATACGTTAAAGACACGTCCTAAAGTATCTTTACCAACAGGAACAGAAATTGGAGCACCAGTGTCTTCAACTTCCATTCCACGTCTCAAACCGTCGGTAGATTCCATTGAGATAGTTCTTAAAACACCATCACCAAGTTCTAGTGTAACTTCAAGAACAAGAGTATCACCATTGTTATTTGTGACACGTAAGGCGTTATTAATATCAGGCAAATCTTTATCTAGTGGAAATTCCACATCAACGACAGGTCCAATAACTTGGACAATTTCGCCTTTACCCAAAACATCTACCTCCTTTTCTATTTTATTCTAAGGCATTTGCTCCACCGATAATTTCAGTAATTTCGGTAGTAATCTGTGCCTGTCTTGCTCGGTTCAATTTTGTCTTCAACCCAGATACAACATCATCAGCATTTTTAGATGCACTCTGCATTGCAGTCATAGAACTGGCATGTTCTGCAGTTTTAGCATCCAAAATAGCACCGAAAATCATTGATTTAGAAAACTGAGGTAAAACTGTTTTTAATACTGAATCAATATCTGGTTCAATAATGTAATCCTTTGGCATTGTATCTTTATGATTAATATCAATGTCAGATATTGGAAGCATACTTTCTACTCTAAAAGCAGAAGTCAATGTATTTACGTGGTGCGTATAACAAACGAAAAGTTCATCGTAAACGCCATTTAAATACAATTTAACAGCAGTTTGAATAATGTCTCTTACTTCATTGTAAGTTGGAACATCACTTACGCCACTATATTCATACACAACATTTAAATTTTGTTTCTTAAAGAATTGTGCTGCTACACTACCTACTGCCAAAATTTTAACGTCTTTATTCTGAGCGTCAGCATCTTTAAAAATACTCATCATATTCTTAATAACTTGACTGTTATAAGAACCAACTAACCCTCTATCACCACTAATTACTAAGTAACCAGTGGATTTAATTTTTTTACGAGGCTGAACTAAAGACGCAAGAGTACCTAAATCAAAGAAGTTACTATAATCTATGCTGGCAGAGCCACCAAATTCATTATATTCTTTAGTTTCCTTACCTAATTGCTTCACAATTTGTGAACTCATCAAGTGAGAAACTGTTGCTCTAACCTTATCGTTATAAATAGTATATTCTTGATCCAGCTTTTCAGTTCTATTCAGTTTAACACCAGAAACCATTCTCATAGCTTCAGTGATCTGACCTGTCTTCTGGATTGAAGCAATCTTTTTTTTCAGTTCAAGGAGAGATTCTGCCAATGAAAAAACCTCCTCTTCTATTTCTTACTGATTGAAAAACCTTCGTTGAAGTTCTTTAAAGCTTCGTTAAGCTTAGCTTCCTCAGGTAAATCTCCCGTTGTACGGATTACATCAAGTAAGTCATTATAGTTACTTGCAAAGTAATCATATAATTCAAGTTCATAACGTTGAATATCCGGTACAGGGATAGCATCCAAAAAGCCATGTGTTAAAGCATAAAGAATCAATACTTCATCTTCAACAGGAAGTGGCTTATGAAGTGGTTGCTTCAAAACTTCAACAGTACGACGTCCACGGTTTAACTTAGCTTGAGTAGCTTGGTCAAGATCACTACCAAATTGAGCGAAACTTTCAAGTTCTCTATATGAAGCTAGGTCAACACGCAACGTACCTGCTACTTTCTTCATAGCCTTGATCTGTGCACTACCACCAACACGAGAAACAGATTCACCAGCGTTAATGGCAGGACGAGTACCAGCGAAGAACAAGTCGGCTTCCAAGAAAATCTGTCCATCAGTAATGGAAATAACGTTAGTTGGAATATATGCCGAAATATCTCCAGCTTGAGTTTGAATAAATGGTAACGCAGTCATTGAACCGCCACCAAGCTTCTTATTCAACTTAGCACTACGTTCTAGCAAGCGAGAGTGCAAGTAGAATACGTCACCTGGATAAGCTTCACGACCAGGCGGACGACGAAGAAGTAAGGAAATTTCACGGTAAGCAACGGCTTGTTTACTCAAGTCATCAAATACGATTAATACATCCTTACCATTGTACATAAACTCTTCACCCATAGCAGTACCTGCATATGGAGCGATGTAAAGCATTGGTGCTGGCTCACTAGGTCCAGCTTCTACTACGATTGTGTAGTCCATAGCACCAAATCGTTTTAAGGTTTCAACAGAATTCTTAACTGTTGATTCCTTTTGACCAATGGCAACGTAAATACAAATGACATCTTGGCCTTTTTGATTAATGATAGTATCCAAAGCAAGAGCAGTTTTACCTGTCTTACGGTCACCAATGATCAATTCACGCTGTCCTCGACCAATTGGAACTAAAGCATCGATAGCTTTAATACCAGTTTGTAAAGGTTGGTTAACGGATTGTCTATCCATAACACCAGGAGCTTTACTTTCGATAGGTCTAGTTTTATCAGTCTTAATCTCACCTAAACCATCTACTGGTTGTCCTAATGGGTTCACAACACGACCAATTAATTGATCGCCAACAGGAACTTCCATAATTCGACCAGTACGCTTAACTTGGTCGCCTTCACGAATATCATCAAAGCGACCTAAGATGATGATACCAACATCATTAGCTTCTAGGTTTTGCGCAATACCGTATGAACCGTTAGAAAATTGTAACAATTCACTTGATAATACGTTATTTAGACCGTGAGCACGGGCGATACCGTCACCGACGTAGGTAACAGTACCAACTTCGTTGACGTTGAGCTTATCATCATATTTCTCAAGTTGTTGCTTGATCAAAGCGCTAATTTCTTCCGCTTTAATGCTCAATGGTTTCACCTCTTTTATCTATTTTCAATTAATTGCTCACGAATTTGTTGCAATCTAGTTCTTATCGAACCATCAATAATACGATCCCCGACTTTGAGGATTATACCTCCTAAGATACTGGAATCCACTTCATTTGTCAGAATCAATTTCTTAAAGCCATACTTCTTAGCATAAGCTTGACTAATACGATTTAATTCGTCCTCATCAAGATTAATAGCACTCACTGCTGTACCAGAAGCAATATTTTTATCTTCATCATAGAGCGCATCAAAGGCTTTAATGATTTCAGTCAAGGCATTGAATCTTCCATATTCTAAAAGAAATTCTAAAAAATTCTTTGTCTCAGAAGAAAATTCGCCACTAAAACTTGATAAAAATTCTTCTTTTTGATTCTTTCGAATAATTGGATCGCTTAACAAGCGTAGCATATCAGGATTCTCTTTAGCTACTTGAAGCAACACATTCATATCTTCGTGTACTTCATCAAGCTTTTTAGCATCCTGTGCATAAGCAAACAAAGCTTTACTGTATCTGGAAGCAATTTCTTCTCTACTTAAAGCCATTAGTCATTCAGCCCCTTGATAAATTGATCTACCAAGTCCTTCTGATCTGCAGCAGATAAACTCTTACTAATTACTTTTTCAGCAATTGCGACAGAAATATCTGCTACTTGATCACGAGCCTCGTTTAAAGCATCTGTTTTTGCTTGCGCAGCATCTTTAGATGCTCTTTCTCTAATTGCGGCAGCTTCTTGATCAGCTTGACTAATAATACTACTCTTAGTCTTTTCCGCATTTCTCTTTGCAGTAGAAAGAATTTGTGTTGCCTCTTGTTTAGAGTCTTTCAAGGCTGCTTCACGTTGATTAGCAAGAAGAGCTGCCTTTTTACGGTCACTTTCTGCTTGATCAAGATCGCTGATCACCTTTTGACGACGCTTCTCCATCATCTTTGTTACTGGACCCCAAGCAAAGTGCTTAACCAAAAGGAGCAGAGCTGCAAAGATTAAAAGATAGTAAAGCGTATCTCCTAACTCTAATTTTAAGGCTGCAAACATAAATTGCATGTCTCAACCCTTCTTTCTCGTAATTACGATCTTATCTCTAAAACGCAAATTACAGGAAGAGAATCAAGAAACCAATAACGATAGCCAAAATAGGAACGGCTTCGATCAAACCAACACCGATAAACATAGTTGATCTTAAGTTGTTAGCAGATTCTGGTTGTCTTGCGATACCTTCAATAGTTTTTGAAATAACTTTTCCGTTACCCCAGGAAGCAGCTAAAGCAGCTAAACCGGCGGCAATTGCGGCAGCTAAATATTTCATAGAAAAAACCTCCGTAAAATTATTCTTCAGTAACCTTCTTACCAATGTACACCATTGATAAAGTTACGAATACATATGCCTGGATAGAGCCAATAAAGACAGAGAAGCCTTGCCAGATTAAAGTTAGTGGAACCGAAGCGATGACGGTAAACCAACCCGCACTCTTTGCAAAACGTCCACCGATTAAAGTTAGTAAAACTTCACCGGCATAAATATTACCGTAAAGACGTAGTGATAACGTCAAGAAATTAGTGAATTCCTCAATAATATTGATTGGAAGTAAAAATCCAACTGGTTTTGCATAATTTGCAAAATAACCTTTAGCACCAAACTTCTGAACACCAAAGTTATAAGATAATAACAATGTCATCATTGCCATAGTCATTGTAATCAATGGGTTAGCAGTTGGTGATTTGACAAGGATATGGTCATTAATTGAAAACTCAAAGAACAAACCTAACTGGTTCATAAAGAAAATGAACATAAATAGGGTAAAGGCATAAAGAGATAGATGTTTTTGTGCATCTACATCAGCAACATTATCTTTAACAATCCCATTTGTAAAATCAATTAGATATTCTAATAAATTTTGCTTTTTATTAGGTTTTAAAGAAATATTGCGTCCTAAATACCAAACAAGAAAGAAAACCGCAATTGCGACTAACGTTCCCCCTAAGCAGTTAGTTACATTGAAATTCAAGCCGAATACATTAACGACTACAGATTTCTCATTCACTTCGTGACCTCCCTTCTTGTGCTGAATACCTCAAACACACTAAAAATGATAACACCCAAAAATTTCAATTTCAAAAGATTTTTGAGTAAAATTACTTAGTTCCGAACAATCTATCTCCTGCATCCCCTAGACCTGGGTAGATGTAACCGTTATCCATTAATTTTTCATCTTCTTCTGCTGCATAGATATCAACATCAGGATTTGCTTCTTGAACAGCCTTTACACCTTCAGGAGCTGCAACTAAAACAGCTAAGCGAATGTTTTTAGCACCACGCTTCTTTAATGCTCCAATAGCCATGTTTGCTGATCCACCGGTAGCAAGCATTGGATCAACAATAATACATTCACGTTCTTCAATATCTGGTGGCATCTTGAAGAAATATTCATGTGGCTTTAAAGTCTCTTCATCACGATACATGCCAATATGTCCGACTTTAGCAGATGGGATCATTTGAAGAACACCATCGACCATTCCAAGACCAGCACGCAGAATTGGCACAATAACCAATTTTTTACCTGCTAATTCTTTTTGAGTTGACTTTCCAATTGGAGTTTCAATCTCAACATTCTTCAATGGCAAATCACGTGTCATTTCATACACCATGAGTCCACCAATTTCACCAACAATTTGACGAAATTCGTTCGTACCTGTATCTTTCTTACGGATGATTGTCAACTTATGTTGGATCAACGGGTGATTCAAAACGGTAAACTTACCCATAATGGCCTCCTATTTTAAAAATAATACTTCGTTCATTATTTTAACAAATTATTAGATAAATGTTTCTTAAATCGTACGAAAAAAGGCATGTTTTTCTACATGCCTTTTATTTTAATGAAAATGATGTCCAGCAGCTGCTTTGTTTAAACGATTCATATAAGCAGGACTAATTGTTCCATGATCAAAACCTTGCACATAAATGCGCTTAATATTATTTTCACTATCAAAATACCTAAGAGCACCGAATAGGTTGTGTGCTGCCTTATCAATCGTTGTACCTAAGCTATATTTATTAGAGCTATTAATTTTATCAAGTACTTCATCTAAAGCGGCCACTCCAGTTTCCTTGTCCCATTTAATCTTTGAAAAATCTTCTTCTTTATCAACGATGAAGACTGGAGCACTAGGAGCATAATGACGATATTTCATACCTGGAGCCTTTGGTACACCCTTAGTTTGAGTCGTACCCTTATTCATCAATACTTCTTCTCCAAGCACTTTTGAAATTTCTTCAGGAGTAATTTCTCCAGGACGAAGAACAGTAGGCGTTTCTACTGATAAATCAACAATTGTTGACTCTAACCCAATTTCTGTTGGTCCATTATCAATAATTCCAGCAATCTTTCCCTTTAGGTCATGATAAACATGGCCAGCTGTGGTTGGGCTTGGCTTAGTTGAAGTATTAGCAGACGGACCTACAATTGGCTTACCTAGCTCGCTAATCAAGTCATGAGTCAGTTCATCATCTGGACAACGGAAAGCAGCAGTTGGGAGTCCCCCTGTTACAGCATCAGGTAAAGTACCTTCTTTAACGAAAAGAATAATTGTTAATGGACCAGGCCAAAAATGCTTAATTAATTTTTTTGCTCGCTCTGGTACTTCATTAACATAATTTTCCATCATTTTTTCATCAGAAACAGTGACAATCAATGGATTATCACTTGGACGTCCTTTAGCTGCATATACTCCTTTAACAGCTTTTTCATTAGTTGCTAAAGCACCAAGACCGTACACAGTTTCAGTTGGAAAGGCTACCAATTCACCTTTCTTCAAGAGTTCAACTGCTTCAGGAATTTGTTTTTTACTGAAAATCTTAGTTTCCATTATTTCTTCCACCTTCCATGAACCATTCTTGGCTTACCTGCTAAGTCATTTTTAAACTCAATTTCAAAATCTGGTAATTCCGCTTCAAATAAGTCCTTTAATTGATCTTTTTCGCTAAAGCCAAATTCCAGGAAAAATTGCCCATGAGAATACAAATGCGAACGAATTTGCTTAGCAAATTTCCGATAAAAATCCAAACCATCTTCTCCACCATATAATGCAGTATCTGGTTCATTTTTTATTACATTTGCATCCATCAAATCTTTTTCGCTAGTTTTGATATAAGGTGGGTTAGAAATAATGGTATCAAACTTTTCTAAACCTACTAAAACATTAGCTTTACGCGTTCTAACATCTAAATCATATTTTAAAAAGTTCTCTTCGCTTTCACGTAAAGCAGCATCAGTAATATCGCTAGCATATAGAATTAAATTTTCAATTTTTCGATCTTGAGCCTGCTTCACTAAAGCAACCATAATTGCTCCAGAGCCAGTACCTAAATCAAGAATTTTTTCACCAGATTTAATATTTTCAAGAGCCCACTTAACAAGTTCTTCAGTTTCAAATCTAGGTATTAAAACACCGCGATTAACCAAAATTTTATAACCGTAAAACCAAGCATATCCCAAAATATATTGTGGAGATATCCCTCTACATAATTTCTTCATATCTTTTAATGCTTGTTTTTCTTGAGCTAGACTTAATTCATCATCTATATGTAGTAGAAATTCTGAAGGCGTATAGCCTAATCTTTCGCCCAGTACATAGTCAATATCATCTGAACGAATTTCAGGACTATCTTTTAACACAGCTTCCTTGATCTGCTTTAAACTTTTAGGCATTTTCTTCAGCCATCTTTTCTAGTTGTTGGGTTTGGTAGTAAAGAACTAAGGCATTAATAATCTCATCTAGTTCGCCGTTCATTACTCGATCAAGCTTGTTCAAAGTTAAGCCAATTCGGTGATCAGTTACACGATTTTGAGGATAATTATATGTTCTAATTCTTTCTGAACGGTCCCCAGTACCGACTGCATCTTTTCTTTTAGCATCGTACTTATCACGATTTTGACTTTCGTAATAATCATAAACACGCGATTTTAAAATTTGCATTGCTTTTTCACGGTTTTGTTGTTGACTACGTTGATCTTGCATAGCAACCACAATTCCAGTTGGAAGGTGAGTCATACGAACAGCACTAGAAGTTTTGTTAATGTGCTGACCACCGGCACCAGATGAACGATAAACATCCACACGAATATCTTTAGGGTCTAAATCAATATCTACTTGTTCATATTCTGGCATAACTGCAACTGTCGCAGTTGAAGTGTGAACACGACCTTGAGATTCAGTTACAGGTACACGTTGAACACGGTGAGCACCATTTTCATACTTTAATTTTGAGTAAACTTTATCGCCGGTAATCATAACGGCAACACGCTTATAGCCCCCTACTTCAGTTGGCTCTGAGTCAATTAAAGATACTTTCCAGCCTTGAGTCTCAGCATATTTTTCATACATTCTGAGTAAATCACCAGCAAATAAGGATGCTTCATCCCCACCAGCAGCTCCTCTAATTTCCATAATGATATCTTTATCATCATTGGGATCCTTAGGAAGCATCAAAATTTTAATTTCATCTTCTAATTTAGCAACTTCTTTTTCTAATTCAGAATTTTCTTCCTTAGCCATTTCAACCAAATCATCATCAGACTCACTTGAAATGATTTCTTTATTATCATCAATTTCCTTTATATCAGACTTGTACTTTCGATACTTTTGTACTACTTCACGCATATCAGCTTCTTCTTTAGAAATCTCCATATAGCGCTTAGTATCATTAATAACTTCCGGATCGGCCATCATTTCTTGAAGTTCTTCATAATGGGCAACTAATCCTTCCAACTGAGCCATTACTTTATCCATTTTTATTATCCTTCCTTACTTTTATCTTTGTTTATCGGGATGAAAATAGTGAAAACGACACACGGGATAATAAGACTCATCTCCGCCAATTTGAACTTGTTCACCCTCATAAACAGGTTTTCCAGAATTAATTCGCAAATTCATTGTAGCCTTATGACCGCAGTAGTGACAAATGGTCTTCATTTCTTCTATTTTATCAGCAAAAATCAATAAGTTTTCACTACCTTCGAATAAATGATTCTGAAAATCATTCTTTAGGCCAAATGCCATCACAGGAATCTTTAATTCGTCAACAATCCTTGCACATTCTAAAACATGATGTTTCTTTAAAAACTGTGCCTCGTCAATTAAAACACAAGCCACAGTCCCATTACCAGACTCAACATCATTCTTATTCATTTCTGAAACGTAGTTAAACAAATTCAAATCTTCACTAATCGGCTCAGCCTTACGGTGAAGGCCAATTCTAGAAGCAACTGTCCCCACACCACTCCTATCATCTACACTACTCGTCATTAAGGCAATTTTTCGACCTTGTGCCTCATAATTATGGGCAACCTTTAGTATTTCAATTGACTTACCACTACTCATTGCACCATAGCGAAAAAACAATTGCGCCACTGCAAAATTCCTCCATTATTAAGTTTATGTACTTTCACTAGTATTATCCTAATTAGTATAAAGTAAATTTAAAAATCTTGCAGGTAAAAATAAAAAGGTCGTTTTCATTTTACTGATATGCTATAGTAAAATTTAGTTTTAAAGTGAGGGATAAGAATATGAATTTAAAATCAGGCATCGCTAAGGTAGCCGGTAAATCTTCTTACTGGTTTCTTCATAATGTATTAAAGGGCGGGACGAGTTTTCCTGGAAAATTTGCCATGAAAATTGATCCTGAAGTATTAAATTCATTAGCAAAAGGCTATGAAACAATCATTGTTACTGGAACTAACGGTAAAACAATGACAACTGCTTTAATTGTAGAAGCATTAAAGAAAAAATATGGTGATATTTTAACTAATCCATCTGGCTCGAATATGCAACAAGGAATTGTAACAGCATTTCTAGCTCATAAAAATAAGAAAGCCAAAAAGAAAATTGCTGTACTAGAAGTTGACGAAGCAAACGTCAAAATGGTAACTAAATTACTTCATCCTAGCGTATTCGTTTTAACAAATATTTTTCGTGATCAAATGGATCGTTATGGTGAAATTTATACTACTTACCAAAAAATTGTTGACGGAATTAAATTAGCCCCAAATGCTACAATTATTGCTAATGGGGACGCAAGTATTTTCTCCTCAGTTGAGCTTCCAAATAAAAAAGTATTTTATGGCTTTAAGCTACCAGATGATAAAGCTGAAAATGATTTTAAAGCTCCAGTAAATACTGATGGTGTATTATGTCCAAAATGTGACCATATCTTACATTATCATGAACGAGTTTATGCAAATTTAGGAGATTTCTTCTGCCCTAATTGCGGTTATCATAGACCTGAATTAACTTACAGCGTAGATCAAATTATTGATCAAACTCCAAATAGCTTAAAATTCAAAATGGGTGAAAAAGAATACAGTATTGGTATTGGGGGCACATATAATATCTACAATGCTTTAGCAGCTTATTCTGTTGCACGTGAATTTGGTTTAAGCGAGGAAGAAGTTGCACAAAGTTTTGCTGAAAATAAGCGAATTTTTGGTCGTCAAGAATTAATCAATTATGCAGGCAAAGAAATCGATTTAATTTTAGTCAAAAATCCTGTTGGTCTTGATGAAGTCCTTCATATGCTCAACACTGAGAAAGATAGCTACTCTCTAGTTACTCTTTTAAATGCAAATCATGCAGATGGAATTGATACTTCTTGGATTTGGGACGCAGACTATGAAGGCCTCAACAAAGATAAAATTAAAAAAGTATTAGTTGGTGGAAGACGTTGGCATGACATGGGCTTTAGATTAGAAGTTTCTGGATTTGATCCAGGCCTAATGACTACAGTTACTAATAATGATGCTTTATTAGACGAAATTTCAAAATTACCAACTAAAAAAGTATATATCCTTGCTACCTACACTGCTATGCTTTCACTTCGTAAAACTATGGGTGAAAAGAAGATTATTAAAGCAGGTATGTAACATAAAAGACCACTGTCGCTTATGACAGTGGCCTTTTTTAGCCTTTATAAATATTTTCTTTTAGAAAAGTATCAACTATTTTTTCTCTCATCGCTAGAAAGACATGATTATGTCCACTAGGATGAATTCGATTAGTTAAAACAACCATCGCAGTTTGATTAAGGCGATCAATTAAGATAAAAGTACCAGTAAAACCTGTGTGATAAATAAGTGGATGCTGATCAACTGGATCAAAGCGTAAATCCCATCCCCAAGAACGAGGATGTACGTTTTTAGGTGTTTCAATTTGAAATAAGTTAGCTAATGTATCCTGCTTTAAAGGTAGAATATCATGACGTAGTCCTAAATAAGCCTGCGTCATTTTTATTAGATCTTCTAAGTTTGAAAATAAGCCAGCTGACCCACAATCCTTACCCAGTACACGTGCTTTAGGATCATGTACAATTCCTTGCAGTAACTCACCTTGTTCAGTATAAGCAGTAGGCACACAATCAGATGCTTTTGGATGAAACGTTGTTTCCTTCAACTTAGCTGGTAAAATAATCTCCTGCATAATTACATCTTGGACAGGTAAACCATATATTTTTTCAAGTACCAATCCCAATAAAATAAAATTGGTATCTGCATACCGCATTTTTGTTTCAAATTCATCAGTAACTGGTAAGCCGATAATTGCTTTTAGTAAATCAGGAGCTGCTAGTTCATCTCGATTAGGAATCCAACCACGAATTCCACTAGTATGCGTCAATAAATGACTAAGGCGAATACGATCATCTTTAAATTCAGGAATAAACTCTTGAAGTGGCTCAGTAAAATTAAGTTTACCCTCTTCTTTTAATTTTAAAAAAACATTAGTAGTCCCTAACACCTTAGTTAAACTTGCTAAATCATAAAGTGCAAATGGACTAAGTTGTTCAATCTCAGGCATCAAACTAGCAAAACCTACTGTTGATGTAAACACCTGTTTTTTCTTAATAAATGCGTAGTTTACCCCTGGTACAATGCGTTCACTAACCATACTTTCAATTAAATGCTGAGTTTTAAAAAATTCTATCATCCTACCACCTGGATTATAAAATAAAACCGCCAGATCAACGATCTGACGGTAACATATTGAGATATTCGGGCTCGAACCGAAACATCCAGGAACCAGAATCCTGTGCCTTACCAATTTGGCTATATCTCAGTATTATCACCCGTACGAGAATTGAACTCGTAACTCCACCTTGAGAGGGTGGCGTCTTAACCATTTGACCAACGGGCAAATTCAACATATGTAAATATAATTGAATATCGTAATTCTGTCAAGTTTCGTAATCATTTTTCTTAAAAAGTGTTTTAAATGAAAAAAGCTGCATCACGTCTTACTCACCATGATGCAGCTTTTCAATTATATCACTTATTATTCTACTTTATGACATAGTTTTACTACTTTTCTCAATCTCTTTAATTCGATTAATGTCCATTTTCAGTAGATTTTGTTTTAGTTCTAGCCACTGTTTACTTAAATTTCTACTTTTTTTCCTTGCTTCTGTTTCTGAATAAGTAACTAATTTCTCTAAGTTAGAAAAGTTCTGAATTAACTGATGCGCTTGATTTTGAGCCAATTTAAAATCAATTTTTACATCTTTTGCATCTTCACTAACTTGCAAAATTGCACGAACCTGTGGTTGACAAAAATCTTGTAAAACACTGGCAATTTCTTGCAATTTTTCAACACCACTTCTATCAAAATGCAATAAATCCTTCTGTTCATCCTTTTCCACTAGATCAATTGCAGCTTCATTTCTAAAATAAAGCTCCTGAGCAAAATCGTGAATATCTTTTTCTATCGCTAAGAAATTCTTGTTCATTCTTAATTACACTTTCTTTTGCTTATTTTCTTTACTCAGCTTAAACATAATCCAATCACACAGCAAAATCAAAATTCCAAGGCTAAAAGTGAAATAAAATGCCGCCATACTTCCCTGAGCAGTTAAACTAGCGTAATTTGCAGAATGCTTATTCTGAAAAATAGCTATAATTGCTGCTAAAATTGCTGTACCCATTGAACCAGCCAATTGTTGCGCTGTTTGACAAACAGCAGTGGCATCTGATTTAAGGTCATTATCTACTATTTTTAAACTTTGAGCCATTGTATTACTGAATGACATTCGATGTCCTAACATCAAAATTCCATAAAAGCAGATAATCATCCAGGTATTTAAGTTTAATCCCCAATTAGCCAATAAGAAGCTCCCTAATGCCATTAAAAATGCTCCACTATATAATGGCACTGTAGCACCTAAGCGATCATATAAGCGGCCAAAATATGGGTTTAAAAGTCCAGCAATAATACTTCCTGGGAGCAAAACCAAACCACCAGTTAACGACGTTTGCTTGTTAACTATTTGAATATAATTGGGTAATACAAAACTTACACCAATATTGATAAATTGAAGTAAAAAGTATGCAAATGCCCCAAAAACAAAAGCTTTATCCTCAAAAACCTGCAAGTCAAGTAGTTTTCGAGTAGATTTTTTGGAAATTATCACAAATGAAATGAATAAAAGGACCGTTAAGATTAATAGTCCCCAAAGACGCCAATTTTGTAATCCTTTACTTAATTGATTTACGCCAATAACTAAGCTTACCAAGCTCAAACTTAAAAATATGTAAGCCAGCCAGTTAAATGACTTTTTTGAATGGGGTGATAACTTCCAATTACAATAATACCGGCAATAAAGACAAATAGAGCAAAGATTGCAGCAATAATGAAAATCCAACGCCAATTAAGATAATACGAAACACTGCCTCCAAATGCAGGACCTAAAGTCGGGGCCATCGCAATTACTAAACCAGCAATTCCCATGTAAAATCCCCAGCGTTGTCTAGGCATTACTTCTACGATCAAATTAAACATCATCGGAGTACACAAACCTACTCCCAATGCCGAAATTAATCTTCCCAAAAGCAAAATATAAAAACTTGATGCAAAAGCAGAGATCATACTTCCAGCTATAAAGGCAACTGCAGCTGAAATGAACAATTGTCTTGCTGTAAATCGTTCATTTTGATAAGAAGAGCTAATCATAATAATCGCAATCATCAGCAAATAGCCAGTTGTAATCCATTGAATAGTGTCCAATGAAACTTGGAATTGCTTCATCATAGCAGGAAAAGTTACATTTAAACTAGTTTCAGTTAAAATTCCAACAAAAGACATGAATGCTGTTGCCAAAACTGCAAGTGTATTTTTAGTTTGTACTTTCATTTTTTCTCCAATAAAAAAGAGTGGAGGCTCTCGACCTCTACCCTTTCTTTAACTATTAATTATAGTTAATTATAGTTATATTAATCCGCATACTATCAAAATATACTAAGTAGATTTATTTTAAACGTTTAGTCAAATCATCATGTAAGTCTTCATAACCAGGCTTGTTCAAAAGACCAAACATGTTTCTCTTGTAACTTTCAACACCTGGTTGGTTAAATGGGTTAATACCGTTCAAGTAACCTGAAATACCTACAGCTAATTCGAACCAGTAAATTAAGTAACCTAAAGTGTGAGCTGATTGATTTTCAATATCAACAGTCATAACTGGTACTCCACCATCAGTATGAGCTAAAACTACACCTTCATATGCACGATCGTTTACGTAGTTCATCGTCTTACCTGATAAGAAGTTTAATTGATCTAAGTTTTCTTTATCGTCTGGAATAGTAACATCATGTTCTGGACTTTCAACACGAATAACAGTTTCCATTAAATTACGACGACCTTCTTGGATGTATTGACCAAGTGAGTGAAGATCAGTGGTGAAGTTAGCACTAGATGGGTAAATACCCTTTTGATCTTTACCTTCAGATTCACCCATTAATTGCTTCCACCATTCACCAAACATTCTTAATGATGGTTCATAGTTTTCAAGTAATTCAGTAGTATAGCCCTTACGATAAAGAATGTTACGAAGAGCAGCATATTGATATGGATTATCCTTTGATACATCTGGATCAGTGTATGCAGCACGTGCATCTGCAGCACCCTTCATCATTGCATCAATATCTCCACCAGCTACAGCAATTGGGAGCAAACCAACAGCTGATAATACTGAGAAACGACCACCAATATCATCTGGAACTACGAATTCTTCGTAACCTTCTGCATCAGCTTCAGTCTTTAATGCACCCTTAGCGCGGTCAGTAGTTGCATAAATTCTCTTAGCAGCTTCTTCTTTACCATACTTCTTGATTAACTTATCCTTCAAGACACGGAAAGCAATTGAAGGTTCAGTAGTAGTACCAGACTTAGAAATAATATTAATTGAAAAGTCCTTATCTCCTAACCATTCAAGTAAGTCATAGAGGTATGAACCTGAAAGAGAGTTACCACAAAATACAACAGTTGGGTACTTTTCTTTTTCTCTACCATAAAAAGAACTGTTTAAAAATTCAATTGAAGCTTGGGCACCAAGGTAAGAACCACCGATACCAATACCAACTAAAACTTCAGAATCATTTTGAATCTTCTTAGCTGCTTTTTTAATACGGTCAAATTCGTCTTTATCGTAATTAATTGGTAAATCAATCCAACCACGGAAGTCACTACCTGCGCCAGTACCTTCGCGTAATTCTTGATCTGCAGCAGTTACCATTGCTTGCATTTCCTTTAATTCATTTTCATGAACAAACGGAGTTAATTTACTTGCATCAAAGTGAACAACTTTACTCATTATTTAAACTTCCTTTTTTGTAACTTTTTCACGTACAAACCTTATTTTAGCAGTTACTTCTTCATAAAACTAGAGTTTTTGTTATAAGAATCGATAAATAATTCGATATATTATAAAACCAATTATCGTACCGCAAACATTGAAAAAGACATCGTCTATATCACTTACACCAGTTTCAAGAATAAATTGTAATCCCTCAATACAAACTGAAAGACAGCCACCGAAAAAAATCGTTAAAAGCATGCTTTTTTTCTGGATAATTTTTGGAAATAATAAACCGAATGGAATGAACCATAGAATATTTCCAAGTGAATTATAGAAGAAATCCAGCATACTCTGTCCCTGAGTTAACTTAAGCGTTTCTTTCATAAATACTAGATTAATATCACCTAAATTGCGATGGAAATTAAAAGTTAACTGCCATGGAAAATATGTGTCTCTAAATACCGTAAGCATCAATAATAAAATGACATAAAAACTAAAAAGCCAAACGCATGCTTCTGATTTCAAAGTCCTTCGATGTCTTATAAATAAGAGCCAACATAAACGAATAATTGCAAAGATAATAAAATAAAAAATTGTCTTATCTAAGCTATACAAAATTAACTTAATTAGGGCAAAATGATTAATATGTGCTGCATAATGATGATAGATATATTCATATAAGGGTTGTAAAAAAAGCATAACCTAACCGACTCCGTAATTTTGGCTTAATTATAACGTAAAGCTCTCCATGAAAGACATTTCTTTCCAAAATATTAAAAAATCGCAAACCTTTAACAAAAGTTTGTCGTTTTTTAAAATTACCAGTAAAATATTCCTTATTAAAAGGAGTAGTGAAGCGTGAATAAAGTAAAACGTAATTTTTGGCAAACCAGAATTGGATTCTTAACAGTCCTTACACTTTGCTTTTGGGCAAAATATATGTATGCGGCTTATTTTGATTTTAAGCTTGGTTTAAGCGATCCATACCAGCATTTTATTGTCTGGTTAACCCCGCTTGGTACATGTATCATTATCCTTAGCTTAGGACTTTATTTTTCTAAACCATTAATTTCATACATTGCCATGCTGGTTTTAGATACAATAAATACAATTTTGCTCTTTGCAAATGTAATTTATTATCGTCAATTCTCAGATTTTTTAACCAGTAAAACCATCCAAAATACCGGTAAAGTATCACAGGGACTAGGTAAAAGTACTGTTGCCTTACTGCATCCTAGTGATATCCTTCTCTGGCTTGACCTAATAATAATTATTATCTTATTAATTATAAAAGTTATCAAAATTGATCCACGTAAGTATGGCTTTAAGCGACCATTTGCAGTTTCATCATTCGGAGTTTTTATGTTAACTTTGAACATGTTCTTAGCTGAAACTTCGCGTCCGCGTTTGTTAAGAAACACTTTTGATCGCTCTTATGTAGTTAAATATTTAGGAATTGATACTTATTCAGTATACGATCTTTTAAAAAGTGCGCAGTCAAATCAAGTTAAGAAAAACGCTAATGCCGAAGATATTAATCAGGTATTGGCTTTCACTAAAAAGCATTACGCTAATGCCAATCCAGAATATTTTGGAAAAGCTAAGGGTAAAAATGTCATTGTCTTACACCTCGAAAGTTTCCAGCAATTTTTAATTGGTTTAAAAATTAATGGTCAGGAAGTCACGCCATTCCTTAACTCGCTTTACCATAGTAAAGATACAGTCAGCTTTAGCAACTTCTATCATCAAGTAGGCTTAGGCAGAACTAGCGATGCTGAGAACATGCTTGAAACTGGAACATACGGTATTTCAGATGGTTCGCTTTTCTCTTCTTTAGGGTCTGAAAATACATTTCAAGGTGCTCCACAAATTCTTCGCCAAACTGGCTATACCTCAGCTGTTTTTCATGGCAATACTGGAACATTTTGGAATCGAAATGAAGTATACAAAAATCTCGGCTATAACTACTTCTTTGATGCAAATTACTTTTCACAAAAGAAAAATGACAAAATTGGATATGGTCTAAAAGATAAATTATTATTTGGTGAAAGTATCAAGTACCTTGAACAAATACAGCAGCCCTTTTACGTTAAATATCTAACCGTTACTAACCACATCCCATTCCAGTTAGACCAAGAAGATAAAGACAATAACTTTACTACTACCGATACTTCAAATACAACAATCAACAACTACTTCGAGACAGCTCATTATCTTGATCAATCAATCAAAGAATTTTTTGATTATCTAAAAAAGAGTGGTCTTGACAAAAACACCATGGTCATTCTCTATGGTGACCATTATGGTGTGGGTAGCTCAGATGACGAATTATCTGCCTTAGCTCCTGTTCTAGGCAAAGATTTCAACAAGTGGACATCCTATGACACAGCTGAACTTCAAAAAGTTCCATTCATGATACATATGGATGGAATCAAGGGTAAAGTAGATAATAAAATCAGTGGTGAAATTGATGTGCTTCCAACTCTACTGCATCTTTTAGGAATTTCAAATAAAAATTATATTCAATTTGGACAAGACTTATTTTCTAAACAATACCGTCAAGTCGTTGTCTTTAGAAATGGCACAATAATTACTCCTAAATACGTAATTATTGGTGGTAAAGGAACTAAAGGGACAGTTTACAACCAACAAACTGGAGAAAAAATTACCAAATTTAATAAAAAGCAAAAAGATGAAATCAATAAATTAACTAGCTATGGGCGTACTTCACTCCACTATTCAGATTTATTGAACAATCATAATCTTTTGCGCTTCTACACTCCTGCTGGCTTTATTCCGACAAATCCAACTGAGTTCGACTATAAAGTCAATTATCAAAAAATGCTGACATTACGAAAACAACTTGGTAACAAATCTACCTCTCTCTATTCTCAACATAAGGGTTCAACTACCGACCTTTATGACACAGATGCCTCTGAAATTGATAAAGATGAAATCAACAAGGTTCCTGAAAACATTCAGTCTGCAACAAGTGATAAAAGTAAAAGCCATCAGGACAATGCTCCTAAAAAAGATAATCTAGAAAAATAAGCAAAAAAGTATCGAAAAAACTTAAGAATCGAAAAATCCTACTAAATCAGTGTCAAGATTTAGTAGGATTTTGTTTTAAGTTAAATTCTAAAATTTGCTAAAAATATACTTTTTCACAGATTTTTTAATCTTTAATAAATTCTTTATAGCCCTTATCATACAAAGTTACCGTAAATTTTGCTCCCTTGCCGGGTTCTGAATCAACATCGATCTTACCGCCATGTTGCTTAATAAGCGACAAAACAATAGAGAGTCCTAATCCTGATTCTCCAGACCCAATTTTAGCCCTGGAAGGATCAGCCTTATAAAATCGCTCAAAAATATACTTCATCTGCTTTTGACTCATGCCAATTCCAGTATCTGCGATCTCGAACTGGGCTCCATGCTTAATTCTCCAAGCGGAAATTTTAATTTTTCCGTTTTCAGTAAATTGCAAAGCATTTTGAACTAAATTTACCATTATTTGCGTAAATCTATCTTTATCTGCATAAACTTCAACTTCAGATGGACAATCAAGAATCAATTTGTCATTTTTTTGAATGGCTTTTTGCTTCATCTGAGTTAACAAATTCGTTAAGACCTCGGTAGCATTGAATCGAGATTGAATTAGACTAATTTTATTATTTCTAATTTTTTCGTAGTCTAAGTTTTCATTTACTAACCTAATTAATCGTTTAGTTTCACTATGCATCAAAGCAATTGATTTTGGCTTTGCCTCTTCAGGAATAGCATCATATTCAAAACCCTCTAGTAGCCCATTAATCGTAGTTAAAGGCGTTCTCATTTCATGGGCAGCGTCAGCCATAAATTGCTCTCGTCGCTTCTCTTGTGCCTTGATTTCGTCATTTGACTCTTTTAATGCGTTGACCATAATATTAAAATTACGTGCCAAGTCATCAATTTCGTCAGTATCTTTGTGTTTCAAATGTACATTAAAGTCACCTTGAGCGACCTTTTTAGTAGCACTTGATAAAAGTTTGATTTTTCTAGAAATATAATATGACAAAATAAAGCTAATTAGGCCACCAATTACTAGAGAACTAAGCAATGCTGTAATCAGATTATGTTTTTCACGTACAATCATCTGTTCAACATTCTGGACGCGCGAACCAATCCAAATAACTCCAACCAATTTTCCATTGCTACGCCAAGGAACAATTACACTGGTATAAGGATCCTTATTAGAAAAAGACGTCACACGTCCATCTTCATGGTCATTTCTAATTCGAATAGTTTTTCCATTCTTCAATTGTTTAAATAATTTCTGTGGCAAAGCCCAGTTCATTGTAGTTTCAGGATAAACTTGCCTATTTTTATTATTAAAAATGCGAAGATTTACATCTTCGCCTTCCATTACTACCTGTAAATTCTTTAAAAATTTTGCATCTAATTCATGTCTAGGATTATCTTTAGCTAAAGCTAATTTTCCAATTGACGTTCCATATCCTTCTAAACGTGAATAACTTTGAGAATATGCCTGAATAGTTGCAAAGTGAATTGTGGATGAGCCGATAATTACAATACTGGTAATAATTACTAGTAAAAAACCCAACATTTCTTGGTAGAATAGTTTCAATTTCTATACCTCAGAATCGTCAAACTTATAACCCACGCCCCAAACTGTTTGCACCACTTGAGGACCAGCTTTTTCTAGTTTTTGCCGTAATTTTTTGATATGAGCATCAACAGTTCTTTCTTCGCCAAAGAATTCATATCCCCAAACTAATTCTAAAAGCTTATCTCTTGAAAAAACTTGTTTTGGTTTTTGAGCCATCGTGTAAAGTAAGTCAAATTCCTTTGGAGTTAAGCCTTCAACAATATTATCATCAAAGCGCACTTCTCTTCGATCTTTTGAAATCTTTAGATGCTTAGTAATTACATCATACTTTACGCCATTAGAAGCATGCATATCTTTTTCTATACGACTTCTTCGATATAAAGCTTTAATGCGGGCAATTAGTGCTAATGGACTGAATGGTTTAGTAACATATTCATCTGCACCAATGCCCAAACCCAAAATTTGATCAGTTTCTGAGTCACGTGCAGTTAACATAATGATTGGTATTGAAAGAGAAATAGCCCTTATTTCTTTAGCTACTTCCATTCCATCCTTTCTAGGTAAGTTAAGATCTAACGTTACAATGTCATAAGAATCTGGATGCGCTTTAAACATCTCAACAGCTTCTATACCATCCTTAGCTATATCTACTTCCCATTGTTCTTTACTGAAGAACATCTTCATCATTTCTGCAACAGAATTGTCATCTTCAACCATTAATATCTTTAGCATTATTTATCCTTAAATCCTTTTACTCTAGTATGTTTAATTTTATCTGGTTCAATATAATCATGTGGTAATTCATGCCGGGCACGTAAGAAAGCCTGCAATTTTTTCTCAGTTAAGATTATCGGAGCCAAAATAAACAAATAAAAAGTAAGCAACCAGATCAAGAAATAGCGATCCCAGTGTAAGAAATGAATTCCTAATCCCAATAGAAATTGAACTAAGCCAAAAATCATGAAATAATTTCGTGCAACTTTTTGCGCATACTTGTAACTTGTTTCATTAACTGAAGCCAAATACGACATATATCCATAAACTTGATTCGGATTAGGTGAAGGAGCGATCAGCCAAATGACTCCGATTACAAACATTATTACCCCGCAACCAATATATATCATTTGACCAACTCCATTCACTTAAATTTATTCTTTACCAGGAGCTGAAATTACTAAACGTAAGTCACCGCTAAAACTAAAGTTCTTCATCTCATTAGGAATAATAAAATTAGTACCCAATTTGATATTATATTCTTTACCGTCAGCAATAAACTTACCTTTACCTTTAATTACAGATACTAAAAGATAAGGATGATCATTTAGACTCCAATCAAAACTCCCATCAACATCGATCTGCCATAAATAAAAATGCGGTGACATTGGTGGTTGAGCTAAAGTAGTAATCTTTGCATCTCCCAATGTTTCAGATGTAATTTTCAGCTTCGGATCTTTATGTGGTACTTGAATAGTATCAAGAGATTGTTTAATATGCAACTCTCTCTTTTTACCAGTTTTCTTATCTACTCGGTCCCAATCATACAATCTATAGGTTACATCACTTGATTGTTGTGTTTCAATAACCATAATTCCTTTAGTTAATGCGTGAACCGTTCCAGAAGGTACATATAAAAAGTCTCCTTCTTTCACTGGTACATAACGTAAAAGCTTCGACCACTTTCCATTTTTGATCCAATCTTCTAGTTCTTCTTTACTAGTTGCATTGTGCCCATAGACAAGTTTAGCACCAGGTTCGGCATGAAGCACATACCAACTTTCAGTTTTTCCAGAATCATTTTCATGAATTCTAGCGTATTCGTCATCTGGGTGTACTTGAACAGACAAATTATCATTTGCATCTAAGAATTTAACTAATAGTGGAAATTCCTTAGCCTTGGGATTACCAAATAATTCTGGATGCTCTAAATATACTTCTCTTAACGTCTTTCCTTTTAATGGACCGGCATTAACTGTCGAAGCGTCATCTTTGTATCCAGATATTACCCAAGCTTCTCCAACTTTTCCATCTGGAATATCATATCCTAAAACTGTATTTAACTTACGTCCACCCCAAATTTTGGGTCTGAAATATGGTGTTAAAAATAATGGTTCCATAAAAAAATCACCTCAATAAAAGTATATATCTTTTTTAGATGATTTTGAAATCGATTTCAGCTATTTTTTTGAATATTTTTTTATTCCACTAATTAAACGTTTAATTCCATCCTCTACCATAGAAATTGGTGAAGCTAGATTAAGCCGTAAAAATTTATTACCATTACCGCGATAAATACTACCAGGTGAAACAATTAGACCAGTTTCTTTTCTAATATAATCAGCTAATTCTTGACTATTTGACGAAACTTTACTTACATCAAGCCACAACAAGTAAGTTGCTGGGCCTGATACAATTTTTACATCTTCCAGATTATTAGTTATTTCTTTTTCAGCATAATTAAAATTACGATTAATTATCACTAACAATTCATGTAACCAGCTAAAGCCTTCAGTATATGCAGCAATTGTTGCTGGAATAGCTAAAAGATTTGGCTCAGCCAATTCATCGCTGTTAAGACCTCGATTGACGATATAACGTAAATTTTCATCTGGAATAATTACGGTTGCAGCATGAAGAGCAGCTACGTTAAAAGTCTTACTTGGAGAAACTAAACTAATTATATTATCCCTCAAAGCTTCAGAAACTGAAAATGCAGGGGTGTATTTAACGTTATCTCTGACCAAGTCTCCATGAATTTCATCTGATAGAAGAATTACGTGATATTTTTGACATAAAGATGCAATTCTCTCTACTTCCGTAGGTGTCCAAACTATCTTTACCAAAATAATCACCATTAATTTCAGCATTTTTAATTTTGACGTCCTCACAAGTCCACATTGTTTCTTCTGCATTAGAAAAGAAAACATGATCTAATGAAATATGCTTACACCGTCTAAATAACTTAGGAGCTTGTAAATCTGAATTTTTAATTGAAATATTATTAGTATACCAAATACCGCTTCGCGACATTGTTTCAAAGGTACTGTCAGCAACTTTAATATTATTCGAATACCATAAAGGATATTTATATTTAAAAATAGTAGATTTTATTTCTAAACTTTGCGTTTCTTTTAATGGTGATTCTCCTTCACCAAAAGTAATATTCTCTAAAATTGTATCCGAAAGGCCATATAGCGGTCTTTCTCCTTCAAAATACTTTTCTTTAATTATTTGCATAGATTTCCTCTTTTATTAACTCTTTCAATATTTAGTCTAAATTATGAAAAATAAATGTCTAATATTTGCTAACTATAACGAAATATATTTTTATGCTATAGATTAGTTTTGCACCAAGATTACTTTTCAAATTTATTATAGAAAAAATAAAATTTTGAGAAAATTTACAGTTTTTCATACTAGAATAAATTAAATTTATAGCAAAAAAAAGGATGAGTTTCAAAGCTCATCCTTTTTAATCAATTTAGTTATTACGTTTACGCTTAGAAACACCAGCTAAGCCGATAACGCCAAGCATTGAACTTACAGCACCTACTATAGCTGCAACAATACCATTTTTAGCTCCAGCTTTTGGAAGTTCTGATTGAGTTGTCTTCTTAACTGAAGTTGTTGGAACTTCTGAAGTTGGTTTAGTTGGATTATGCGGAGTATCAGGAGTATTTGGTGTTGTTGGTGTATTAGGTTTCTCTGGAGTAGTTGGAACATTTGGAATTGGAGTTACAGGTTGATGTGGCTTCAAGTTATATCCACCGATTAAGTCCCAATCAACTGGTTTGCCCCATTCACCAGGAAGAGCAGCACTATTTGGTGCATCTTTTTTAAGAACACCCATCATATCATCGTTTTCGCTAGTGTCATCCCAAATCCAGTCACCTTAGTTAGTCATTTTAGCTAAAACAGTAGTAGTATTATCTGGATTAATTTGTAACAAGAAACTTGGTGCCCAAGTTGCGTGCATACCCTTTCCAGCAACTTCACCACGGTTAGTGATATAAGAAGTAATCAATAATTGATCATCTCTTCCTTCTACTGGAACTGCATAGTATGAGTAAGTTGCAGTACGCCAGTTTGCTGGAACAGAAGCAGTTAAAACTACTCCAGATTCATTTAATGGAACGTATCCATGAGTTAGGTTATCAGAAACGTAACCAATCATTGCAACGTTATCACCAACTGCTTTATTAGCAGCCATCCATGCATCGTCGTTACTTCCACGGTTTAATCTAGTAGCAGCAAATAAGTAATACTTGTTGCCCAAACGAACTACATCAGGACGTTCAATTTCATCACTTACCATTGGAGAACTAATAAATGGTGTGTAGACCTTCTCAACACCAGGGTTCTTAGTATCATTGTTTAACTTAATAATACCGATTGCAGCATTAGACCATTTTGCTCTATCTTTAATATCAGAGTTAGACAAGATTTGGAAGAAATCACCTAAATTATCTTTGTTAGTGCCACCGTAATTTAACCATTGATAAATTTGGTCAGCACCTTGATAATTCTCTGTACCAGTACTTGCTTCAAAGACAAGGTAACGATTACCATCTTTATCATCAATTACGTGTGCATCACGCATTGCAATATTATCTGCACCCTTGTTGGTCTTCTTCCATTGATTGTAAGTTTGGTAATGGTAGCCATCACCCTCAAAAACGATGTGGTCATTATCGACGTGTGCAATAGAAATCTTGTCTTGATCCTTTTCAAGATTTAAGTAGACAGTTGCACTTGCAATCTTTTGGTGGTTAGTGTTGTTATCACTTGTATCAACCTTAGTATAGTAAAGTTGGATTGAACCATCTTTATTTAAAGTTGCTGAGCCAGACCATTGTTGAATAACTGGAGTACCTAAGCCAAAAATAGGACCAGCATTCTTCCAATTATTAAAGTTATTGTCACCGTACTTGTTGTAAAGAAGATAAATATGATTGTCATTAGTATTTGGAACTCCCATCATTCCAACTACTAATTGATAACCATTCCAGTTAGAAACATAACCAGTTTTTGCGTCTTGAACTGGCCATGAATCCCAAATTTCTAAGTCTTCTACTTTTCCTGTTTGGGCATCCATAGTTTTTGCTGCAGGCATGTTCTTAATTTTACTTGCATTAAAGAAAGGAATAGCGTAACGAGCATCTTGTTCAATTAAAGTTTTAGCAATTTTCTTAAAGTCACTGTAAGTTAATTGAGTACCGCTCTTTGCTTCTTTAGAAAAGTTAATCTTATTTAATTCATTAATTTGATCATTGGTTAATTTACTGGTATCTACATCAGATTCTTTAACAATATCTTTAATTTGACCCTTTAATTCAGCTTTGTTATCGTTTGATGCTGTTTTTGTTGAAGTTTCGTTAGCTTTTTCTTCAGTATTTGTCTTAAATGAAGTAGCTGCTTTTTCATCTTGTTTTACTGCATCGTTCTTTTTAACATCAGCAGAAGAATTAACAGGTGTCTTCTCAGTACCATCTACTGTTTCTTTAGTAGTTGTTGTAGAGGTGGTAGCAGCTTTAACATTATTTACTGGTGAAGTATTAACAGCATCTGCTTTAACTTCTTTAGTTGCTGCTGAAGTCACAGTAGTAGCTTTTTCTGCTTTAGTATCAACACTCTTTTCTGAGCTTGAATTTACTTGATTATTATTTTTATTATTTGCTGAAGTAGTAGTACTTACTGCTACAGTTTTGTTTTCATTAACGTTGTCTGCATTAGTAGTAGCAGCATTTACAGTGGAAGCACTTAATACAATTGCTGCTGTAGACAAGGTTCCCATTAATAAAGATTTTCCGCTTAAAGACATCTTCTTATGATTTTTATTTTCCAACATCTTTTCTCCTCCTACATGCTAAGCGTTTAACATTTCATCTTACAGACTATCACCTTTTGTTATAAAAATAAATATTATTTTAAAAAAATTGTATAGATTTGGCAAAATTTACTGTTTTTGTATTCAATTGCCACTTGTCAATCGTTTATCACATTAATACTAAAAAAGCCACACCAGATAATTACTCTAGTGTGGCTTTTCCAACTATTTATGGAGATGAGGGGAATTGAACCCCTGTCCAAACGTATTCCGTCGTTAACCTCTACGATCATAGTTATATTACTTAAACTTCGCTTTGATAAAACGCCATATAACAGGGCTAAACTATCAAAACTAACCTAAGAATCTTATTTCTAACTATTAAGGTAAGTAGTTAAACGTAGCTCGTTAAATGGTAAGACCCGCAGACAGACACGAGCAATCCGTCATTGGATCACGCAGCCTGACTAAGCAGCTACTGCGTAAGAATTTTCGTTATTTGCAGTTATAATTTAACTGTGACGTTTTAACGTAGACGTGACCTACGAATCGCAGTCAACGCGAATCTACGCCTGTCGAATCCCAAAACATCCCCAGATGTTTCAATGATATCACAGTCACTGTTAAAATGCTATAACTTTGCTTTCACAGCTATTTATCTAATTTAGCTAAACGAACAACGTCACGTGCAATCATTAACTCTTCATTTGTTGGAACGATCATCGCAGTAATCTTTGATTTCGGTGTAGTGATAATTCCTTCCTTGTTAGCTTTATTAGCTTTTTCGTCATATTCAAGACCAAGCCAAGTAAGACCATCCATAATCTGTTTTCTTACACTTGCATCATGTTCACCGATTCCTGCAGTAAAGACTAAAACATCTAAGCCACCCATTTCAGTCATATAAGCCCCAATATAGCGAACAATTCGGTTAATAAAAATGTCTTTTGTAAGTTTAGCCTGTTTATCACCATTTTTAATTGCTTTTTCAATGTCTCTCATATCTGGGGAGATTCCTGAAAGACCGAGTAAACCAGATTTAGTGTTTAACATCTTAATAACTTCATTAAAGCTGGTAATGTTGCCTTTTTTCATAATAAATTGAAGCAAGGAAGGATCTACATCCCCACTTCTAGTACTCATTGTAATTCCTGCAACCGGACTGAATCCCATTGAAGTATCAAAAGACTTTCCATCTTTAATAGCAGTAACTGATGCACCACTACCTAGATGACAAAGAACCATCTTCAAATCTTCAACTGGCTTCTTTAATAAGTCAGCTGTCCGACGTGATACATAGCGAGCAGAAGTACCATGTGCACCATATTTTCTAGCACGGAACTTTTCATAATACTTATATGGTACTGAATATAAGTATTGAACAGGATCTAATGATTGGTGAAAAGAAGTATCAAAAACAGCAACCTCAGGAACGTTAGGTAAAACTTTCATAAAAGCATAGATACCGTCGGCTTCAGCTGGGTTATGCAATGGTGCATAGTCACTCATATTATAAATCTTCCAAAGATTATCATCTGTAATGACTGTACTATCAGTAAATTCTTCACCACCAGCAACAACACGATGTCCTACCCCAGCAATATCTGCTAAAGAATCGATCACATTGTATTCTTTAAGCCAGCTAAGCAACTTTTGGACTGCTTCTTCTTGATTAGCAATATCACTTTGTTCATCATGTTGACTGCCATCTGCTAAAGTCATTGTGAAAACAGATCCTGGCAAACCAACACGGTCAGCCATACCAGATGCAATTACTTTTTCATTATCTAGAGAAAATAATTTGTATTTAAATGATGAACTACCTGAGTTTACTGCTAAAACTTTTTTCATTTTATATACCTCTCGTATTATATAAATTAATCTTCACTCTTATGATACCAGTCATTTAGTTTCATATTAAATGCTACTAAAGATTCTGGTTTCTTTAATGAATCTAATTTAGCCACCAGAACCTCACGCTTAACAGCATGTTCTCCATGATTTTGAAAAACTAAAATAGATTTTTGTTGAATCTGACTTGAAAACATATCATCGGGCAAATCGACAATTGCCTGAATATTAACTTTTTTAGCTAACCAAGTCATGAATTCAGTAGATCCTTTACCAGTAAACAGTAATCTAGGTACTACTAAAAATGCAAAACCATCACGTTTAAGGTTATTTACTATTTGTTCAATAAATAAAGTATGAGCAAAAGAATGTCCCTCTTTTGCGTGATTTTCGAAGCGCTCAGCATTATTATCCAATGGATAATAACCTACTGGCACATCACTTACCACTATATCCGCCTTTTCAATCATCCATGGATCTAAAGCATCTTGACAGTATAAATCAATTTTTAAATCTTCAAGATGAGCACCAATATCTGCTAAATCCAATAATGCTTCTTCATTATCAATTCCAATTAATTTGTAATTGTTTTGTGAATGATTTTCCTGAATCAACTGTCTAATAACCGAATAAAGTAAATTTCCAGTTCCAATTGCGGGGTCAACCACAGTTTTTTTACCTTTAGAAACGATTCTTTGCCAAATTAAAGCAATTATTGTAGCAATCACTGAAGGTGTTGGCATCAAGTTATAGTCACTGGCATCTTGAGTAACTGCTTTTAAAGTTAATAGAGTAAATATTTGTACTTTTAGAGCACGTGGCAAATTATCATAATCTAATTGACGATACTCTTCAGTTAATTCAGCTACAGTTTCTTTATCTGGGGCACCCGATTCGACTTTGATCTTACCATTTTCTAGATTATCAAAGGTTTCCGTTAATGCCGATGAAAAAGAGACATTCAGAGCTTTTTGTAAATGCTCAATAGCCTTCTGAAACTTTGGATATAATTCTTCTACTTTTTGCATTTTTCTTCCTTCTTTAATATTCCTTCTAATATTTTATAGGTATCATCAAATACTAGCAAGCAAACAATGTTACTTGGAAAAATAATTTATTAAAGAAAGATTACTTTCCATATTTTCAGTAAAACTATGTTGATACATCATTACGAAAGCAATACAAATATTAATAAGCAGTAAACTACTAATTAAGGCACTTCCCTTAAGTCTTTTTACTATTATCTTTTTTCTCATCCTTTATTTTATCTTCCTTCTTCTCTGGTAAATCTGTTTTGAAAAACATCTCACTTTGCCTACCATCTTTTTCAGTTACTAAAATAGTAAAAGAATCTTTTGCAGTAGAACATTTTATTCTTTTAACTTGAAAAAGCAGTGGCATGTGCCCTCCCTCATCTGTTCTCATTCTCAAAACATCATTTGAACTCATATCAATTACATATGTATCGTAAATTAAATCACCATTCTTTTTCTTCTTATCCGATAACTTTCTAAGAACAATTTTAGTTGGATCTGAACCAGTTGTACTTACTTCAACATGTCCACTTTCTTTTAAGAAATTATTTATTTGTACATAACTATACGTAATCTCATTAACTCCGGTTTTTTGGCGATTAATTTTTCTAAGTGTACCTACAAGTCCAAATAATATTTGTGCACATAAAATAGTAACTGCGATTGCAAACACAGCTTCTAATAAGGTAAAGCCCTTTATCTTTTTCATTATTCTTACCTACGATAGAGATGATCATGCACTAATAACGTTTTTTTATCACTATGTCTAAAAATATATTCCGCATATGCCTTATCTACTCGTTTTTCAATTTGTTTCTCAGTCTGCCTATTTTGTTTAATTGTCATCCCTAAAAGCAATACTCCTAGACAAGCTATCGTAAAGCCTACACATGCTTCCCACAAAATGAAGCCCTTTATTTTTCTATTCTTCAACCATCCTACCCCATGTCATCTGTATTTTTATCTTTTTCTCTTTACTTCCACTCTTAACAGTAATTGTTCTTGGCGATATCGTTCCGCGATTGCTAATGTATAAATTATTAAAATTATAAACTCTAACATGTCGATTCAAATATACTTTTGATACTTGATGTGGCTCCATTATCTGAATTGAAGAATTATTGTCAAAATATGATAAAAAATATGACTTCTTTTCTACTGTTGAACGGTGTAAATACTTATTTATAGTTGATCTAATTTGACGCGTAGTACTATCCAAAATTATTTGTTCCTTAATATTTTTCACGTAAAGCGTTGGCATTAACACAAGTAAACAAACTATTGCTAAAGTAACTATCGTTTCAACTAAAGTAAAAGCCTTTATTCTCTTAAAAATCATTTTTGTGGTAATTTTTCATATCTCTCTTTTTGTTTTTGAGAAATATATTCTTTCTTTACCAGCTCTTCTAATGAAGTACCATCTCCATTATCTGCAGCTAATTGTCTTTGAGTCTCAACCGTTGTTCTTAAGGCTTCATCTGTTTTACTAGTTGCTCTCTCTTTTTGCTTACTTAGTCCTGGAACAATTAGCAAAATCAACATCGCAATAATGGCAATTACAATTACCATTTCAACTAAGGTAAATCCTTTTACCCGTTTATTTTTCATAATAAATTGTTTTAACTTTTTCATTTTTCCCTCTACATTGTTTCCATTAAATGATACATTGGCATTAAAATTTTCAAATACATCCCCAGAATACAAATTCCAATAAAAATAAAGCATAGTGGCTGCAAATTAACGATTAAACCATTTAATTTGAGATTTAGTTCATAAAAAAGTGTCTTGCTAAGTAATAGCGCTCTTTTCCCAATTTGCTCTCTTGTTGTTCCGGTTTCTAAAAGCATAACTAAGTTATTAGAAATAAAGGCTTCATTCTCAATAATTGTTTTAATCTCAGTTCCTTTTTCTAACTGATTCTTCACTTTTGTTCCTAAGACTTGCTGTAATGAGTTCTTTGGTTGCTGATCAGTAAGTTGGCAAATTTTTTGTAATGAAAAGCCGTTGATTAATAAAACAGCTAAGTCAGACACGATAAGATAGTGAACATATAAATTTAATGTTGGTCCAATTACAGGTATCCTAGTTAATTTCTTCAGTGCATAATAATCTTGCCTATTAAGTAGCCTGATTACCTTACTAATAAAAAATGCACCTATAATAACTAACATCACAAGTCCACCCAGCATTACATTACTCGTCCAGTCATTATCTGACATTTCTGTCTTTAAAAAAGTTTGCATACAAATTAATAGCGTAACCATCATTCCAATTAAAAGTGCTGGATAAGCTAATTCTCCTCGCAGCTTCTTTAACTGCTTATTTTTCAAGCGAATAAGTTTACTTAATTGGTCCAAACAAGACAATAAATTGCCATCAATAATTGCCATATTTATTTGTGCAGCTAAAGTACTAGAAAATCCTACTTCATGCAATACATCCCCAAGTTGCCTACCTTCTTCAACCTGTTTACTTATATAAACTAATTGATTAGAATCACCACTCCATATTTTAGGCAGCAATTTTAAACTAGCATTAAGCGAATAACCGTTAATCAGTGCTTGTCTTAAATAATCAATAAAAATTAATTGAGCAGCGCTATTTAGCTTATCCTTCTTCATAAAGATGCTTCGTATCTTCACTAATCTTTCCTCTTTCAACCAACTGCTCTAAAGCACTTTGCCAGTTGCGCAAATCATGACGCTTATCATTAGACATAATAGCTTGATCAAGTATTTTTCCATATCCAATATCCATTAAACAGGCAACTTTATTTCGATCTTTTATCGGTAACAATCTTTGATAAGAAGCAGCCGTCAAGCAATTGCACAATTCGTCTTTAGTGATTCCTAATCCTTCAAGCCGTGAAATTGTTTGTAAAGCTGTTTTTGCATGAATAGTTGCTAAAACCAAATGTCCACTTAGAGCTGCGTTAATACTGATTTTGGCAGTTTCTTGGTCTCGAATTTCTCCAATAATTAAAATATCCGGTCTATGACGTAAAGCAGCCTTTAGTAAATCTGGGTAAGTAATTCCCGCAACAAGATTCACTTGTGTTTGTAAAAAACTTGGATTCCAAACCTCGACTGGATCTTCAATAGTCATTACAACCTTTTTTTCTCCAACTAATTGCGCTAACTCATACATGGTTGAGGTCTTTCCTGATCCTGTCGGACCGCTAGTCACTATCAGCCCACGTTGATTGGTGAGTCTTTTTAGCAAATCAAATTGTTCGGGGAGAAAATAATTATTACTTTTCCCTTCATAAATTAATCGAACTACTAAAGACTCATCTCCTTCAAATTCCCCTACACTTGAGAAGCGTAAAAAGACCTTTTCACCCCGAAATTCAGTCTGATACGCCCCCACTTGTGGTCTACGACGCTCAGATATATCCATTTGCGCCTGAAACTTGAAATAATTAAGTAATTCCTTTCCTACTTTCTGGCTTAATTCTTTTATTTTACTCAAACCTAGGGCAGTTCGAATCTTTATTTCATATCCTCTAATAGCGGGAAAAATAAAGATATCACTAGCATGGCTTTCAATTGCTTTTTCTAAAATAGCTTCTGATACTTCGTTCATAATTAATCCCTCCTTTGCCATACACTTATTAGTACGCGAAAATAGGCCATATTTTTTTATCATTTTAAAAATTAAGAAAAAAAAGACTGACACAAAGGTCAGCCATAAAAAATAGACCTAACAAAATTAGGTCTACTTCTTGATAAATTATTATTCATCATCATCTGCAGCAGCAGTATAAACATTAGAAACATCATCGTTATCTTCTAATGCATCAATTAAATGAGTAAATTGCTCTTTTTTATCTGCTGGAACTGGAGTGGTGTTTTGCGGAATCATAGTTAATTCAGCGTTAGCTAACTTGTAGCCAGCTTTTTCTAAAGCATCACGTACAGCAGTAAATTGCTTAGGATCAGTGTAGATTTCGAATGCATCATCACTAGTTTCTAAATCATCCCCACCAGCATCCATAACATCAAGTAAAACTTGGTCTTCATCAGCATCAGTAGTGGAACGATCAATTACGATGTAACCCTTACGGTCAAACATGTAAGCAACGGAACCAGTTGCACCGAGTGAACCACCATTACGAGTAAAGGCAACACGGACATCAGAAGCAGTACGGTTCTTGTTATCAGTTAAAGCTTCAACTAAAACTGCAACACCACCTGGTGCATAGCCTTCATAGGTAATTTCATCATAATGTTCATCTGAATTACCTTCAGCCTTCTTAATAGCACGTTCAATGTTAGTCTTAGGCATGTTTGCTGCACGTGCTTTATCCATAACCATACGTAAAGTAGGATTTCCTGAAGGGTCAGGACCACCACTCTTTGCAGCCATATAAATTTCACGAGATAATTTTTGGAAAACTTTACCTCTCTTAGCGTCTTGCGCATTCTTGCGGCCTTGAATATTGTGCCATTTTGAATGTCCTGACATAAGAATCCTTCTTTCTTTTTATTTAATATAGTTAACCTTGTCAATCATAACGCACTCAAGGTTTAAATTCAATCTATGATTAATTAGGAATTGCTTTTTTCTTGATGGTGTCTAATCCAGTAAACAAAAATACAGAGTAAAATAGCTAAAAGCGCTCCAGCTGAATCAAGAGCAACATCGTGAAGACTTGGGGTTCTATCTCCTGTCAAATATTGATGAAATTCATCTAATCCAGCTAATCCAATAATTCCTAACCAGATAAACAAAGGTCCACACCATTTTTTAAATAAACGATCTAATCCTAAACAAGCAAATAAACCAACTAAAAAATACGATGAAAAATGGGCAAATTTTCTCATGACAAATTGTGTCATTCCAGCTTCCCCATTGTCTAAAAATGCATTATGCCAGCGACCAGCATAATAAATATTCCATTTTCCAACTATTCTTTCAATAATCGGAAAATGTCGATGAATAAATCCTGGTGACATCTCTTGTTCGTGATAAGTCATCGAACTGGAAATAAATAAACCTAAAAGCACTAAGAGCATCAAACAGACAAAGATCATTTCTCGCTTAGTTAATACTGTTTTTTTCATTTTTCAACTTTCCTACTTTCAAGTTCTTCAGCAACCAAAACAATTATTTTTTTAGCAATTTCAACTTTAGTTGTTTCTGTAATATTTTCAGTTGTTTTATCTTGCCTTAAAACCATGACTTTATCTTCATCACTACCAAATACTCCATGACTGACATCATTTGCAACAATCATGTCAGCTTTTTTCTCTTGCAATTTTTTCGAAGCATTTTCTAATAAGTTATTTGTTTCAGCAGCAAAACCAACAACAACTTGATTCGCTTTTTTTATACTTCCCATTTTTTTCAAAATATCAGGAGTTTCTTTCAAATAAATTTTTAACTCATCCCCCTGATCCTGCTTTTTGATTTTATGAGCAATATAATTTACCGGTTCATAATCTGCTACAGCTGCTGCCATAATTAAAGCATCTGCACCTAAAAAAGCTGTCTTAACTGCTGAGAACATCTGTTCTGTAGTTTCTACCTTAATGTTTTTTAAACTAGGCGAATTAGGTAATGAGACAGCAATATGACCCGAAATTAAAATCACCTCGGCTCCAGCAACAAGAGCAGCTTTAGCTAAAGCTATTCCCATCTTACCACTTGAACGGTTACCTAAAAAACGAACCGGATCAAGCGGAGATATTGTTCCACCTGCAGTAATTACAATTTTTTTACCAGCTAATATTTGTTTAGCTTGAAAAGAATCATCTATCCAAGCCATAATGTTATCTGGCTCTGGCATCCTTCCCTTACCACTATATCCTTCAGCTAAGCGCCCAGTAGCAGGATCCATTACCGCAATTCCATCTTGTTTTAATAAGGCTAGATTTCTTTGAAAGGCTGGATTACTCCACATATGACTATTCATAGCTGGAACTACATATTTAGGTGAAGCTGTTGCTAGGAAAGTTGTACTTGCCGCATCATCAGCAATACCATTTGCAATTTTAGCAATAAAATTAGCCGTTGCTGGAACTACAACAGCAATTTCTGTCCAATCGGCTAATTCAATGTGCTGAATCTGATCAGCTCTTTCTTTTTCCCAGAGATCAGTCAACACTGGATACTTAGTTAAAGCAGCTAATGTTTGCGTACCGATTAAATGGACAGCTTCTTTTGTCATAACTACTCTTACTTCATGTCCCTCTTTTTGAAAATTTCGTACAACGTTAATTGCTTTATAGGCGGCAATACTACCTGTAATATAAACTGTAGCTTTCATTTTTCTCAACCTTAATTTCATAATTTCTTTCTACTATAACACAAGCTAACTAAGACAAATTATTAAAAAATAAATTATCAAATTAAAAATCATTAACGGATTCTGATATGATTTATATTGAATAAAGATATCGATCACATACCTTGAAAGGATAAATATACAAAATGAAAAAATATTATCAAAAGATTTTTTCTCTTTTTATTGTAATGGGGGCTTTATTTCTAGTTCTTACTGGCTGCTCCAAAAAAGAAAATTCATCGTCTAACAAAATCTCGATTGTTACCAGCACCAATGTTTATGCTAATATTGCACAAAATGTTTTAGGTAAGTACGGCAAAGCAACAGCCATTATTACTAGTAGTTCCACCGATCCCCACGATTTTGAACCAACTACTGCAGATGCAAAAAAAGTTCAAGATGCCAAAATTGTTGTAGCTAATGGTTTAGGATATGATTCCTGGCTAGCAAAACTGGCTAAATCAAGTAATAAGTCTGCTGTTTTAGTTGGTGAAGACTTAATGAATTTGAAAAGCGGTGATAATCCTCATATCTGGTTTGACTTAAATATGCCAACAAAATATGTCAACTATTTGGTAAAGCGCTTATCTAAAATTGATAAAAAACACGCAAACTATTATAAAGAGAATGGAATTAAATATTTAGCAAAAATCAAAAAAGTCAAAAAAATAGCTGATTCAATTGATGGTACAAAACAAAAACCAGTATATGTTAGTGAACCAGTATTCGACTATGCTTTGAAAGCCACCCACTTTAAGATCGGCGATAAAGATTTTGAAGAGGCAATCGAAAATGAAACTGATCCGAGTGCCAAAATTGTTCATCAAATGAATCAAACTATTAATAATCGTGGTATCTCTTTCTTTGTTAAAAACTCCCAAGTAAGTAGTTCTACCGTTAACAATTTCGTTAAAAGAGCCAAATCAAAGAAGATTCCAATCTTGCAAGTTCGTGAAACTATTCCAAACAATACAACTTATTTGAAATGGATGACAGAAAATTATCAAAATTTAGCAAATATCGCTAAAAAGTTAAAATAATTACCAAAAAAGAGGCATGAGCCTCTTTTTTATTACCCTAAAATATCCTTTAATTTGTTATTAAATTGCTTAGGAATTTCTGCCATAATTACGTGACCAGTTGGTGACATAATAAAACTATCTACTTGATCATTTTTTTCTTCAAGCAACTTTTCATATCCTTCACGATAATACGGACTCTCCTTAGCAATAAAAAAAGTAATCGGAATTGTTGCGTTTTCTATAACTTTTCGCCAATCTAAGGACATATGATTTTCTAACAAGTCCACATTATCTTTTCTATTAAAGGGGTTTTCTTCTTTTGCTTTCATAAGTTTGGCATAAACACCATCATCTAGTCCTGCGAAAGTTTCATGAACATGGGGTCTTTCCTGACATTTTTTATGATAATTTTCACTTGTATAGTCCATAAAGCCATACTTCCAATTCTTATCATTAAGCATCTTAGGTGATTGATCTACCACTAATGCACGCTTAACAACAGTTGGCCATCTTTTTATTAGACAGAAAATAATCGAAGCGCCCATTGAATGTCCCATGAAAATAGCCTGTTTAATTTTCAGAAAAGAAATTAATTCTTCTAAATCTTGTGTTAAACGAACAATATTATGTCCTCTTTCTGTGCGTTGGCTCTTCCCCATATTTCGGTGGTCATAAGTAAGTACTTGATACCCTAAATTATTAAGAAATGGTACTTGAGCAGACCATATTTCTTGATATGCACCAAAACCATTTACTAGGACAATCGTCTTCCCTTTCCCAGTTAATTCATAATTAATTTTTACATTATCACTTGTTTCAAACAGCATTTTTACTCCTTATTCTGTTTAATTCTAATGAATAAACATCCAACTGCAGCAATAATCGCAATAATCAAAGCTTGACTTAATCCACTACTTAAGCTTACGTTGATCCCGTCATAAACGCTTTGCTGGAGCGAGCTTGTGGCAATTCCAGCCGCGTATGATAAAACACCATATGAACCAATTGCAGCAATCATAAGCGGTAAAATTGCAATCTTTTTACCAAATAAAACCATTACCATTGCCAAAATGTAGAGACCAATTAGTAGGAAATAAATCAAATGATAAATCTCAGCTGCTTGTTTTACATCCGCAGAATTCTGTCTTAATTGTTCATTTACTAATTGCAATATTAACTGATTAAAAACTTGTTCTTGTTGCGTATCATTATTTAGTTTTAGATCAGATGCAGCTAATTTACCATTGGCTAAATAATTAGTACTCAATTGATTTAGCCCTTGATATGATGTTTTTAATTCAATATTCTTGGGTAATTGTGATAAAAGCGTATCTTCGATTCCCGATTCTTGCAAAAAACTGACTCCCATTTGCAAATCACTATTATTCGCTTGGTCAACTACCTTATTAATTGAGCTTTTCACAAGACCAGCAGTACTATCAACTTTCAATTCAACTGGACTTGTTAAAGTCAAACTTAGTGAGATAAAGATTAATCCAATTACAACTAATCTCCAAATCCATTTTATTAATTTCATTTTTTCTCCTAACGAAAATTTTAATAGTCTTTTATAATCGCTAAAATACTACATAAAGTTTTTTTTAGTGCTATATAATAAAAGTGTAACAAATATTAAAGGAGTTCAGCATGATTGATGAAAAACTAAAAGAATTTTTCAATAAATTTCCTCATATTAAGGAAAATAAGCCTTTACAAAATACTCTGAGCAAGAAAATCAACAACCTAATAAAAAAAGAAATCCAACATGGTGCAAGTCAAGTTGAAGCGGAACAGAAAGCACTTTTAAATTTAACAGATCTAGACACTCTATTATCACAACTAAAAAATTTAGAAGAAACTGACTACAGTAAATATAATGATTTCTTTGCTAAAATCTTTGATTCAAAATTAGTTAATGAATTAAAACTTAAATTAAATCAAATTGATGAAATTCACCTTAATTACCGCTTGGGTGATATTTTAGTATTACCCACTAATTCATCAAACTTAATTGTGCATGATTTTATGTCTAGAGATATTGAAAATCTTCATTCAACGGTCGAAAAAATTGGTAACGTCTTAAAAATTACTCAAGGTCCACGTAAGCTGGTAGGAATTTTCAAAAATAAAACTTTATTATTTTTACCTAAAAATTTTACTGGCTTCCTAACAATCAGAAGTCAAAGTGGTGATATCTATATTAATAAAGTTCCAAATTATTGTATGCTGGATGTTACTGCAGTTTCTGGCGATTTATTATTGGCTCATTCTAAACTTAAACGTGTTCAAGCAGACTTAAAGTCAGGCGACATTGCTGTTTCTAATACATCTGCAAATGTATTTCACATTAATGCTCATTCTGGAATTCTAACTAGCGATCATGTTTGTGCAAAAGAAGAGATTTCTTATCATACAAGTAGTGGAAATATAGACTTAGAAAGTATTTCTACTAAAAACTTTTTTATCGATACTAAGAGTGGAAAAATTACTATTAATGACCTTAATAGCGAAAGAATGGATTTAGTTACTGATACAGGAAATATGAGCTTAAATAAGGTTAACGGTAGCGGTGATATTAAGTCTGGAATTGGGAAAATATCCTTATCAATTGCTGATAAATCTAATTTTAATTTTTCAATCACAAGTAAAGTTGGAAGTATCCGCGTAAATGTACCAAAGAAAGAATTATTTAAATTCAAAATCAATACTAAAAAAATCGGCCCTACTGATCTTCCACTTGACTCCATTATTTATGGTAATAATGAATATGATGAAATTGAAGGATATGTTGGTAATGAAAATTCAAGTAACTCACTAACGATCACAAGTGAAATTGGAAAAGTATCAATTAAGAACGAAAATTAAACAACTTCAAGCGAAAATGCTAGCAAACCTAAAATTTGCTAGCATTTTTTCTAAATTATTAAGCCTGCTTTATATCCTGCAAAAACTAAAATTAAGCCGCCACCATAGGATAATAAAGCATAAAGAAGGAATGTTTTGTAATTATGATCCTGCCAATGAGAAAGCAACTCAACATTTAATGTGGAAAAGGTCGTATAACCTCCCAGTACCCCGGTTCCAACTAAAGCATAAACAAATGGCGAAAAATTGCGCGAAAAAACTAGCCCTAACAAAAATGCCCCAGTAAGATTTATTAATAAAGTAGCATAAGGAAAGTTGCTAGACCAATGTTTTTTACCATAATTAGTAATTCCGTACCTAAGAATTGCTCCCCAAATTGCTCCAAAACCAGCTGTTACAAGTGTCGTTATCATGCTCTTATTGCCAACTTTCTACCCAATATTTTTCCTGTAATCATTCCTAAATAAGCAAATAAAAATCCAATAAAGATTGAACTAAAGAAATATATCAGCGCCTGATTATTCATTCCGCTTTCTAATTGCTTGAATGTATCCAAATGGAAACTAGAAAAGGTTGTAAATGCTCCTACAAAACCTGTACTTAATCCTGTAACTAGCCAATCTCGTCCTTCCCTAAATTCAATAAAGAAATATGTTAGAAAGGCTAATAAAAAGCAACCAATAATATTAGCTACAAAAGTTCCAGCCTGTGACCAAATCACATTTAAATAAGCACGTAATGCTCCTCCACAAAATGCAAATAAACCAACACTGATATAATTTTTCAACTTTTTATTCATTAAAAATCAACCTTCTTATTGCATACGCAATTCCATCTTCATTATTTGTTCGAGTAACATAATTAGCTCGCTTCTTTATCTCTAATACCGCGTTTCCCATAGCTACTTTATAAAAATCTGGAACGTCAAACATGGAAATATCATTCTTTTGATCACCAAAAATCATTATTTCATCTTGTCTAAGATTAAGTTTCTGCGCCAATTCTTTTAAAGCGTTTCCTTTTGAAGCTTGCTTAGAATTAATTTCGATTAATGTTTTATCAGAGGTAGAAACGTTATATTTTTCAATAACTTCTTTGGGCAGGTGCCGATAAACTCTTTCCATTTCTGATGGAGCACCTGAAAACATGGCTTTTGTAAATTTTAAATCTTTAGCTATATCTTTAAATCCACAAACCTCAATCGACATTCTAGTCAGCCAGCTTTCACGCGATAAATAATAATTAATAAAGTGATCTAATGTAATAAATTTATCACTCACTTCAATATGAAAGTTAGCCTTCAATTGTTGAGCTATTTTTTCAAAAAAAAGGAAATCTTGATAACTTAATAATTCTTCAACTACTGCATTTCCTTGTGCATTCAAAACTAGAGCACCATTAAAAGCCACAACATATTGATTAGGATCTTGCAGATCTAACTGATCTAAATACTCTTTAATTCCTGGAAATGGTCGCCCCGAACAAGGAACAATTTTAATTCCTAATCGAGATGCTTTTTGTAAAGCTTCCCTTGTTTTAACACTTATTTCTTGTTTATCATTCAATAAAGTTCCATCAAGGTCAACGGCAATTAATTTTGTCTTCATCAATTTTCTCCTATGTAATCGTTCACTTTCCTTTCTATTATACAAAAAAAGACGACACTACTCCCTTATTACACATAAGAAAGTAGGCGTCGTCAGATCTTAATCGGTTAAATTGGTGAACGCCATCACCTATTATAATTTAATAAAGACAGTTTACTTTGAACCCATCTCTTCTTCAACGACTTTAGCAACTTCTTCACAATACTTATCAGCTAATTCTTGTGTTGGTGCTTCAGTCATAACACGAAGTAAGCTTTGAGTTCCAGATGGACGAACAAAAATCCGTCCTTCATCGCTCAACTCTTCCTCTACCTTTTTAATAGCTTCGGTAATTCGCTTATGTTCTTTCCAGTCTTTCTTATCTTTGACAGGAACATTGATTAAGCGTTGTGGATATTCTTTAAAGTCGCTTAATAATTCACTTAATGACTTACCAGTATCCTTCATTACGTATAATAAATGCAATCCGGTAAGCATTCCATCACCAGTATTATGATAGTCACTGATAATAACGTGACCAGATTGTTCACCGCCTAGATTATAACCATTAGCTCTCATTTCTTCTGAAACATAACGGTCACCAACTTGAGTTCTGACATTCTTAAGGCCGCGTCTTTCTAAAGCCTTAGTAAAGCCTAAGTTACTCATTACGGTTGTAACAATCGTATCTTTCTTTAAACGGCCATGATCGGCAAGATAGGAACCAATTACATACATAATATGGTCGCCATCAACTTCATTACCGTTTTCATCAACAGCGATACAACGGTCAGCATCCCCATCGAATGCTAAGCCCAGTTGAGCACCTTGCTTTACAACTTCTTCTTGTAACTTTTTAGTATGAGTTGCACCTACATGATCATTAATATTTAAGCCATTGGGATGAGTTGCGATTGTAGTAAAATCAACGCCCATATCAGCAAATAATCTTGAAATCAAAGCACTAGCTGCACCATTTGCACCATCTACAACAACTTTAATTCCACCTAATTCTTCAGGTAAAGTATTTTCAATAAATTGCAAGTACTTTGAAGCACCTTCGTGGTAATTAGTTACAGTACCTAAGCCTTCAGCTGAAGGACGTGGAAGCTTATCTTCTGGTGCATCAATTAATTTTTCAATTTCTTCTTCTTTAGCATCAGATAGTTTCAAACCATCACTACCAAAGAACTTAATTCCATTATCTTCAACTGGATTATGAGATGCTGAAATTTGAACCCCAGCATCTGCACCTTGAGCACGAACTAAGTAAGAAAGGCCCGGTGTTGTAATCACACCAACTTCTAAAACTTCAATTCCGACGGAAAGTAAACCAGAAATCAATGCATACTCTAACATTTGTCCAGAAATACGAGTATCGCGTGAAACTAATACTTTCGCTCTTTCTCCATCTTTTTTATCTTTTGTAAGAACATATCCTCCATCACGACCTAATTTAAAAGCCATTTCTGGAGTTAAGCCAGCATTAGCAACCCCCCGTACACCATCTGTTCCAAAATATTTAAGCATAATTTAACAACCTTTCCTTGTTTTATTCTTTTTTAGCAGTAGTATCAGTTACCTTAATATGAACTGGTATTACTGATGGTGAAGCCTTAACTACGCCCTTCGGCAATTTAATTGTTACATCTTTTGTAACATCTCGATTGATACCACTTAAATCAACTTTTAAGGGAAGAGATGTTATCTTCTTTAGCGTATTCTCATCACCATATATCTCAACTGTCTCTACTTTTGCGGTTAATGAATAAACATGAGTTGATGATTCATTTTTGGACGTCACGTTTATTTTAACCTTCTTTTTCGACAAGTTAATTGGGATAGTAATGTGCGCTGTTGCTGGATCAATAGCAACATTGAGTTGATGTCCCTCTTTATCAAGTGCTACCAGCATTTCTTCACGCTCAAATGTGCTGTCTATTCCCTTTGGTAAATTTGCGTGAGCTACAACACGATCAACTTGGTTAACTTCGCTCTTAGCGCCAGTAATGTTCACAACTTCTGGATCACTCTTTGCTGTGCCAAGATTATACCCATGAGATACAGCACTCTTATTATACTCTATTTGCACAGGAAGGGTACGAGATTTTCTCTTTTGAATGTTTACACGTACTTTACTTGGACTCACACTATAAGTTAATTGAGTACTTAAACCATTTACCTTAATTGGCACCGTATGTTCTCCAGTTTTTAAATGGCTTAAATCAATATAAACACGGAAATTTTGAGTATTAATAGTAGAAGTAACCAGCGCATTTGATCCTTCTAAAGTAAGATTTATTTTTTCAGGATAACCAGTTACATAATATTTATCCGTATTAACAGAAACTTGTAGAGGAGCTTTAATTACTTGCGTCTTAGTTGCAGTTTTCAAAGTTTCTTCTCGACGTCCTTGAGTTACAAATCCCTGTTGATTAGACGAAACATAAATAGCCAGTAAAATTGCCAATATCAATGCAACAATGCGATAGAACCAAGGTTTATCAAAAAACTTTTTCATTTTTTATTTGACCCCCAATTCCAAACATGGTTTACAATTCGTTGATACCATTTCGGCTTTTCTTCTTCTTCCTTTGGAACTAGTTGAGCATTTAAGTACTTCAAATACTCTTCTCTAGTCAAATCAAGCATAAACTGGCTATTACGAGTAATTGTTACCCCACCAGTTTCTTCAGATACAACAATTGTAATCGCATCAGTAACTTCTGAAATACCTACCGCAGCCCGGTGACGAGTTCCAAGTTTTTTAGGAATCATACTATTATCTGAAAGTGGTAAATACGCAGCAGCAACTGCAATCCGATTATTTCTAATAATTACTGCACCATCATGCAATGGAGTGTTAGGAATAAAGATGTTGATTAATAACTCGCCAGTAATATCTGCATCAATTGGAATACCTGTTTCAATATAATCCTCTAAACCAGTATTTTGCTGAATTGTAATTAAAGCACCGATTCTTCTTTTGGACATATATTGAATCGCCTTATCTAGTTCTCCAATCATTTTTTCAGCGGCCTGTTTTTCAGTCATAGTTGTGCCACCAAAAATTGGCGATCTTCCTAAATGTTCAAGTCCACGTCTAATTTCTGGTTGAAAAATAACGATTATTCCAATTACAGACCATGAAAGAATTTGATCAACGAAATACGTTAGTGTATGTAAGTGCAATAAACCGGCTATAATTCTAACTATGATAATTAGTGATATTCCTTTAACTAATTGAACAGCCTTGGTTCCTCTTACCAACATAATTAAGCGATAAATAATATACCAAACAATCAGAATATCAATAATATTCATTAAATTTTGCCAAGTAAATATTTGCTCGATGTTAAATTTCACTACCCATCCCTCCTAAACCTTAATTATACCTAAACTACTGTCTTATCGACCATACATTTTAAATTCAAGAAATAGATCATTATATTCCTGAATTTTCTTAGGACCTAAATCCTGATAGACTTGTAAATTTTTCATTGCTTGTTTACTTGGATAAAATTGCTTATCGTTTTTTATCTCTTTAGGTAATAATTTTTGAGCTTTGATATTTGGCGTTGCATAACCAATATACTCCGCATTTTGAGCAGCATTTTTTGGATCAAGCATGAAATTAATAAAAGCATATGCTCCTGCTTTATTTTTGACAGTGCGAGGAATAACAAAATTATCAAACCACAAGTTTGAACCTTCTGGTGGAACCACATAATGTAAATGCTTATTATCACTTAACATTGTCCGCGCTTCGCCAGACCATGTTACACCAACTGCTGCCTCATTCTGAATCATATACATTTTTAGCTCATCAGAAATAATCGCTTTTACATTGGGACCTAATCCATCTAATTTAGTTTTAGCTAATTTAAGATCTAATGAATTAGTAGTATTTAACGACTTTCCCATCGATGCTAATGAAAGTCCCATAATATCTCTAGCAGAATCAACTAATAAAATATTATGACGATACTTTTTTGACCAAAGATCGTTCCAGTGCTTTATTTGTCCCGGTTTTACAAACTTATCATTATATACAATTCCTAAAGTTCCCCAAAAATACGGGACTGAATAAGTATTCTTAGGATCAAATGAGTGATGCAAAAATTCACTCCCAATATTTTTATAATTTGGAATTTTTTTGGTATCAATTTTCTCAAGTAACTTAGCCTTTCGCATTTTCGAAATCATGTAATCCGAAGGAACACAAATATCGTAAGCGGTGCCTCCTTGCTTTATCTTCGTATACATAGCTTCATTAGAATCAAAAGTTTCATAAATTACATGATAGCCAGTTTGCTTTTCGAATTTTTTTATCAATTTAGGATCAATATAATCACCCCAATTATAAATAATTAAATTCTTATTATTGGCGCTAACACCGCTATTATCTAACTGCTTAGCCCAAGCCTCTAATCCCAAGCAAACTGCTAGAATAGCAAAAATTCCAATCAATAACTTTTTCATTGTGCACGCCCCTTACCGATATGGGATTTATGATTAGTAATTACATAATAAATTAATACCAAAACCATTACGAAGATAAACATTAAGGTACTTAAAGCATTAATTTCTAAATTAATACCCTGCCGTGCGCGTGAATATATTTCTACAGATAACGTTGAAAAGCCATTTCCAGTCACAAAAAAAGTAACTGCAAAATCATCTAATGAATAAGTCAAAGCCATAAAAAAGCCAGCGAGAATTCCTGGTGTAATAGCTGGAATCATTACTTTACTATAAACTTGCCAAGTAGAAGCACCTAAATCTCTAGCAGCATCGACCAAAGAGTAATCAAACTCCTTTAAACGCGGCAAAACCATTAAGACAACAATCGGAATCGAAAATGCAATATGACTTAATAATACTGAACCAAAGCCCAAACCAATTCCTAAAAAAGTAAAAAAGATTAAAAAGCTGGCACCAATAATTACATCTGGTGAAACCATCAAAACGTTATTTAACGCTAATAATGTTTTTTGGCCTTTTTTATTTTTAGTCTGACTAATTGCAATTGCTCCAAAAGTTCCAATTACTGTCGCAATCAAACTAGATAAGAGAGCTAATAAGATTGTTTCTAAAAAAATTGCTAGTAGTCGATTATCGTTAAATAAGTCTTGATAATGACTCAAAGTAAATTTTTCAAAATGATCCATATTATGACCACTCGAAAAAGAATAATATATTAAATAAAAAATAGGTAAATACATCAAAACAAGGACAAAAGCAAAATAAATCCGAGACCATTTTATTTTTTTCATAGCTTGATCTCCTTTTTACGACGATGATCAGACGAAGTAAATAGCATAACAATTACCATCAATACTATTAATACAACTCCAATTGTCGATCCCATTGACCAATTCATCGTAGTCATAAAATATTCTTCAATTGCAGTACCAAGCGTAATTACTCTGTTTCCGCCAATCAATCTTGTCAACATGAATAAAGAAAGTGAAGGAATAAATACTGCTTGAATTCCCGACTCAACTCCAGATATAGAAAGTGGCCATAAAACCTTAATAAACGTTTGCCACTTACTTGCTCCTAAATCATAAGCAGCTTGAATTACAGCCGGATTAATATCACAAATTGCATTATAAATTGGCAAAATCATAAATGGAATTTCAATATAAGCTGCTACAAAAATAAAAGCAAAATCAGTAAATAAAATATTCGCTGGAGCGATGCCAAAAAGCCTTAAAAAGTTATTTAGTAATCCATGTTTGCCGAAGATTCCAATAAATGCATACGCTTTTAAAAGTAAATTAATCCAAGTAGGTAGAATAATCAAAAGCAGCCAAAATTGCTGATTTTTCATTTGACTTAAAATATATGCAATTGGGTAGGAAATCAACAACGTAATTAAGGTAATTAAAAACGCATACCAAAAAGAATTTAGCGTCATTCTCAAAAAAGTTCCATTGACAAAAAACTGCTGGAAATTTTTCAAGGTAAATCCATCATCACCTTTAAAGGCATTAATAGTAATTAAAATAATCGGAGCAATCACAAATAAACTAAGCCAAAGTACATAGGGTACAAGAAAAAATAGCCTGCTCTTTTTCATATCTTACTCGTCTCCTTCATATGCCTCTAAGCGTTTATCAAATTCTGCTTCGCTTTCACCAAAACGCATCACATGAATATCTTCAGGATCAAAATATACCCCTACTTCTTTTCCAATATTAGTTGGATTAGTTGAGTGAATCAGCCATTCATTTTCATCACTATCAATGGCTTTAATTTCAAAATGATCACCCAAAAAGAGCTGACTTTCAACCATAACTCTTAATTTTCCATGCTCAATATCAGTAATATCTAGATCTTCTGGTCTTAAAACAACTTCTACTTTTTCTCCTGGTTTAATTCCAGCGTCAGCACATTCAAAACGATGATTACCAAATTCTACTTCATAATCTTTAATCATTCTTCCACTCAGAATATTTGAATCACCTATAAAGCGAGCTACGAAATCATTAACTGGCTCATCGTAAATATCAACTGGACTTCCGCTTTGTTGGATTTTTCCTTCATTTAAAACAAAAATCTCATCACTCATAGCTAAAGCTTCTTCTTGATCATGAGTAACAAAAATAAATGTAATCCCCAGTTTCTTTTGAATTTCACGTAATTCAAATTGCATGTCTTTTCTTAAACGCTTATCTAAAGCCGATAAAGACTCGTCTAAAAGTAGAACTTTTGGCTGATTAACAATTGCTCTTGCAATTGCAACACGTTGTTGCTGCCCACCACTTAATTCAGAAATTTCACGATTTGCAAAGCCATCTAACTGAACCATATGAAGAGCTTCTTTAACAGCTAACTTTATTTCTTGCTTATCCTTTTTCTTAATTTGCAAACCAAAAGCAACATTTTCAAAAACATTCATATGCGGAAATAAGGCATAATTCTGGAAAACCGTATTAATTTTTCTCTTGGCTGCATCCAAGTTAGTAATATCTTTTCCAGCAAAAAATACCTGACCACTTGTTGGTTCACTAAATCCAGCAATTATTCTTAAAATAGTGGTCTTGCCTGATCCTGATGGTCCTAGCAATGAATAGAATTTTCCTGATTCAATCGTCAAATTAATATCTTTTAGAGCCACAAAACCATCATCATACTCTTTACGTACATGCGTTAATTTAATAATATCGCTCAATTTTTTCACCATCTCATCAAAAAAGCTACAAGCCGTTACTTGTAGCTTTGTCGTAGTATCTAATCTTTTTCTTTTCCTATAATTCTTACTTCAGTCTGCAAATCAACATCAAAATCTTTTTTGATCGTCTTTTGAATTAAATGAATTAAATCTAAATAATCAGTAGCTGTAGCACCACCAACATTAACAATAAAGCCAGCATGCTTCTTTGAATCTTCCGCTCCACCAATTCTTTTTCCTTGAAGACCAGCTTTAATTATCATTGGGCCTACAAAATGACCTGTTGGACGTTTAAAGACACTTCCACAAGAAGGATATTCAAGTGGTTGCTTTGCTCTACGTAAGCCATTGAAGTATTCCATTTTAGCCTTAATTGCCCACTTATCTCCTGGTTCAAGACCAAAAGTAGCACTAATTACAATATCTCCAGTTTCCTGAACTAGTGAATGACGATAGCCAAATTCCATTTCATCGTGAGTATAAGTTTTAAATTTGCCTTCACGAGTTAAGACTCGAACAGATTTAATGACAAATTCCGTCTCGCCGCCATAAGCACCAGCATTCATGAAGACGGCTCCGCCGACGCTGCCCGGGATTCCTGCTGCAAACTCTAAGCCACTTAAACTAGCTTCACAGGCTGCTTCAGACGTATCGATAATTCTCGCTCCAGCATCCGCAGTAACTGTTGCTTCTTCTTGATTTGCAACAATTTTATCCATCTTAGTAAGAATTAAAACTAGACCTGAAATTCCTCCATCTCTAATAATTAAGTTAGAAGCATTTCCAATAACAGTCAAAGGTAGGTTATTAGTTTTAACTGTTTCCACTAAGATTTTTAATTCATCTAAATTTTTAGGAAAAGCAAGATATTGCGCAGGTCCACCGGTCTTAGTAAACGTAAAGCGGCTCAATGGAATATTTTCTTGAATATCAATTCCCTGTTTTTTTAAGTCCATCAGTTGCATTTTCAATCTCTCTTTTCCTTAAATAATCGTCCCTTTAATCATACCGCAATAAATAGCTAGTTTTCTACCTTAAGTGTTATACTAAAAAGAAAAATAATAATTTATTTAGAGGATAAAAATGAACTTTACTGCAATGGATTTTGAAACGGCAAACAGTCATCCTGAAAGTGCATGTTCTCTTGCCTTAGTTATGGTTAGAAACAATGAAATTGTCGACCGTTTTTATACAGTTATTAATCCGCAAATGCCTTTTGATGGTCGAAATATCAGAATTCATGGTATTACTGCCGAAGACGTTAAAAATGCACCAACAATGGCTGAGGTTTGGCCTAAAATTAAAAAATTATATCAGCCGGGAATGTTAGTAGCCGCTCATAATGCACGTTTTGACTGCCGAGTGATGGAAAAGTCACTTGCTCGCTATAATATTCCAGCCCCTCACTACTTTGCAATTGATACTTTAGCAACTAGCAAAGCATTTGAACCCAATCTTCCTAATCACAAATTAGACACAGTTTCGGAAGCTTTAGATATCAACTTATGGCATCACCATAACGCTTTAAGTGACAGTGAAGCTTGCGCAGGAATTTTAATTGAAGAAAATAAACGTGTTGGGGATGATCCAATCAAAAAAATGGTTAAGCAAATTTAAGCTTAACCATTTTTTATTATTCAAAAGATTTTTTTATATCTGATAACCAGACTTGGTTTCTCTCACCAACAGTTTTAAATTCAACTATTCGTTTGGTTGAATCCCACGAATCATCAACACGCTTAATCGTTAATTCAAGATAATCATTTGGCAGATCATCAATAATAAATTGTGGCCATTCAATTACCACTAATCCATCTTCTGCTAGATATCCAGGCATATCAATACTTGATAAATCACCATCTTCTAGTCGATACATATCCATATGAAAAAGTGGCATTTTACCTTCACGATACTCTCTAACAATTGTAAATGTTGGACTTTTTACAGGACGTCTAATACCTAATGACCGAGCAATTCCTTTAGTCAAAGTGGTCTTTCCAGCACCTAAATCGCCAGATAAGAGGAGCAGATCATGCCCCTGGCTATTTTTTCCAATTGCCTGGCCTAATTTTTGCATTTGTTCATCAGAATTTATTTCTAATGATTCCATTTTACTTCTCCATATTTGCTTGAGCAGCAGTTAAAATAGCTAACAAGTATACATCTTCTGTTTTACATCCACGTGATAAGTCATTAATTGGAGCAGCTAATCCCTGCAATACAGGTCCAATTGCACTAAAGCCACCTAAACGCTCAGCAACTTTATATGAAATATTACCCGATTGAAGTTCTGGAAAAATGAAAACATTAGCATGTCCAGCAACTGCAGAACCTGGAGCTTTTGCTTCTCCTACTCGTGGAACAACAGCAGCATCAAACTGTAATTCACCATCGCAAACTAAATCTGGATACTTTTGATGTACTAAATCTGTTGCATCTTGAACTTTAGTTACCATCGGTCCCTTCGCTGATCCCTTAGTTGAAAAACTAAGCATTGCAATTTTAGGATCAAGCCCAACCATTTCAGCTGTTTTACTGGATTGGTAAGCAATTTCAGCTAATGTCTCACTATCAGGATCAATATTAATTGCACAATCCGCAAATATATATTTTTCGTCTTTGCGTTCCATAATCATAGCGCCAGAAACACGGCTCATTCCTTTTTTAGTTTTAATAATCTGCAAAGCTGGGCGAACCGTATTAGCTGTTGAATGAGTAGCACCGGAAACCATTCCGTCAGCCTTTCCTTCATACACTAACATTGTGCCAAAATATGAAACATCTTGTAGAATTTCCTTTGCTTCTGCCAAAGTATTCTTTCCTTTTCTTAATTCAACAAAATCTTGGCACATTTTTTCAAAATCTGAATAGACAGCTGGATTAATTATCTCAATTGAACCTAGATCAACATTTAATTTCTCAGCAGATTTTATTACTTCATCAGGTTTTCCTAACAAAAGTGGTTCAACAATTCCCTCTTCTGCGAGACGAACAGCAGCTTTAATTATTCGCTCATCATTTCCTTCAGGAAAAACAATCACTTTTTTTGATTCTTCTGCTTTTTTCTTAAGTGAGTCAAATACTTTCATAACAAATTAAGCCTTTCTTTTTATCTCTAGCTAATATTTTACAATTTCAATGCTTTTTCTCAAAACAAAAACTATGCCATATCTGATTGACTTACTTCCTGTGGCAATTGCCAATCAATTGGACTCTCACCAAATTTAGTCAAGGCATCATTACATCTAGAAAACGGACGAGAGCCAAAGAAACCACGGTCTGCTGAAAAAGGACTAGGGTGTGCAGACTTGATAATTACGTTCTTTTCTTCATCAATTAAAGGAATTTTATTTTGGGCAAATCTTCCCCACAAAATAAATACAACTTTTCCGCGATCACTAAGAGCTTTAATAGCTGCATCAGTGACTATTTCCCAGCCTTTTCCCTGATGACCATTAGCATTTCCATAAGGCACTGTTAATACTGCATTAAGCAATAAAACTCCTTGATCCGCCCACTTTTTCAAATAGCCATGATTTACTGGGATGGCACCAACATCATCATATAATTCTTTATAGATATTTTTTAACGATGGTGGCAAAGCAACCCCAGGATTAACGCTGAAACTCATCCCTGTGGCTTGGCCAGGGTTATGGTAAGGATCTTGACCTAAGATCACAACCTTCGTATCTGCAAAAGAAGTTAACTTAAAAGCAGTAAAAATGTGATACATATCTGGAAAAATCTGCTTTGTTCGATATTCACTTTTTAGAAAATCATGTAATTTTTGATACTGTTCACTCTCAAAAGCGGGTGCCAAAATTTCATCCCAATCATTTCCAATTAATTTTTTCATATTTATTCTATCCTCTTGTATCTCTAAGAAATCCAAGTTCATGATATCATATAGATAAAAGATCGGAGGACTTAAAATGATTAAACTTATTGCAAGCGATATGGATGGCACACTATTAAATAAACAAATGCAGATTTCTTCTGAAAATATTTCTGCTATTAAAGAAGCACAAGCTAAAGGAATCGAATTTTTAGTAGCAACTGGACGAGCACCTTCTGAATCTCAAGGAATACTGGCTAAAGCTGGACTTCACACTGGCTTCATTAACTTAAATGGCGCAATGGTTTTTAATACAGAAGGTAAACTAATTGTAAACGAGCCAATTCCTAAAGAAGAGAGTTTCAAGATTAATAAGTTACTTAAAGATTCTGGCTTCTACTTTGAAATAGTAGGAGCAGATCATGTTTATTCTGATTCTCGTTTGCGAAGGATCGCTAATTTTTCTGATCTTTTAGTTGATCTTAATAAAAAACTGACTTTTAAAAAAGCAGTTTCTTTTGCTGCTGGCTCCGACGAAATAATGAAAATCAAATACGTCCCTGATTTTAAAGACCTGCTTAAAAAGCCATCATTTGAAGCAATGAAATTTGTTGCTTTTCATCCAGATGGACCCAAAGTTTTTAATCATATTCGCCAAGAAATTAAAAAAATCGGCGATTTAATTGTTACTGCAAGCTCTTCAACTAATATTGAAATAAATAATATTAAGGCTCAAAAAGGAATTGCCTTAATGGATTACGCAAAACTGCAGGGCTATCAGCCTGATGAAGTGATGGCTATTGGTGACAATCTTAATGATGAATCAATGATTCGAATGGCTGGTATTGGTGTTGCAATGGAAAACGCCGCACCTGAGATCAAAGAAATCGCTAATTTTATCACTAAAACTAATAATGAAAATGGCGTTGCGTATGCAATTCGTCATTTCTGTAAATAAACATAATTTTCCCTAAAGGCAGATGAAATTATGCGTTATACTGTCCAACTTACTCAAGGCCAAACTTGTGGTCAAATCCCAGTTAAAAATCAACAGGGCGAGATTGTCTATATTTTAAAAGGAAATCTTAATGAGTTTAATCAACCAATCATTCTCACTGATATTAATCATATTGAGATTGGTCGGCTTTATTTAGACTCTAATCTTCTTCTAACTAGTTATAGTGTTGACGTAGTCAACCACTCCCTAGTCAAAGTTAAAAAAATAAATAGTCGATTTGCAAATTTATTCTATATTACTAGATTAAACTATTGGATAAAAGGAAGTTTAAAACAAGGTAGATATAGTTTTTATTCAGGCATTAAAAAAGTGGCTAGCGTCTGTTCGCTAGTCACTGATGCTGGACTTACTTGGAGTTGTGATATTTCACGTCCCGAAGATGTCCCATTTATTATTTTAATTAGCCTGCTCTTTACACAATGGCATACTAAGCCTTTATTCTTACCAACTTTTAATTTTCAAAATCGAGTTAACGCTCTCTCTTAGTCGGAATTTAAATAGTAGTGTGAGAAATTAAAGACTTGAAATTTATGAGAACAAATTTGTTTTTGAAAATCTATCAATTCAATAATAATTGCTAATTCTTCCAGTAAGAAGCTATAGCTTTTATTACATCCGTGGCTAATCCAAAAACAAATTCGATCATATAATAAGTTGGTCAATTGTTTAAGTATGAGTTCTGAAAAACTTCCTCTTTTATAAACATAAGATCGAATATACTTAAAGAAATGTTCTTTCATCTTTTCACACATACAATCTTGTTCACTTAAATGATAAGCATTATAAAAATACTGTTTGTTTTTCTGAATGTATTCACATAAAACATTAAGAAGTTGATTTAGACTTTCTTTTTTGTTTTTGCGTAACTCTTTTCTTAATTCAAACAAAATACAGGCTTCGATACAGTTATTTATCTTTCCATATCGCAAGTAAAAAGTTTTTCGACTAATTTTTGCTTTACTACAAAGTTTCGAAATATTTACTTTCTTTACATTTGGTTCAGATAACATACTATGTAAAGTTATTTGAACTCTTTCCAATTCTGCCAACATCTCATTTTTATTTCCTTTCTAGAAAAAGGATCACGCTACCTTTCTATGAATGACAGTTTTATTACTTTATCAGGTTTTATCAATCTAGACAATAGTAATAATGTAAATAGTGTTATTTTTAAATATTTCTTTAAATTTAATAATCAAAAAAGAGAATTAATCTACTTCACCTATGATTAATTCTCTTTTTGTTTAATTAACTTTTTTAACCATGTGATTATACAGACGATCTCCAATAGTCATGGTCGAAGTCGTTTCAAAACCCATATAATCATACAAACGAGCTGCTCTAGGGTTATCTTGATCAACGTTCAAACTTATCTTTTTATATCCCTTCTGCTTAGCAACGCCCGGAGCAAATTTAATTAATCGCTGTCCGATCCCTTCTCCCCAATGTTTTGGAGAAACTGCAATAGCATCAAGATACCATTCATGCGGTAATGCTTCTTTATCTGAAAAGATGATCGCATCAAGAGGTAATCCAACTTTAGGATAGGAACTTTTTAATGAAATATCAATTAGCCCTTGATCATCATAACCATACATTACAATCAACCCAATTGGACGATCCATTTCATCTGTTTCTACCCACATTCGATTATGAGAATATCGATAATGAGGTGAATAGAAACCATGCTTCATCAAATCATAGAATTGACTTTCTGGGAGTGCTTTAATGGTATCCATATCCATTTCATCAAAAATTTGTTTTAAAATTGGAAAAACTAACGGAAAATCAGTTAATTTTGCCTTTCTAATCATTTTACCTACCTACTTAAATTCCATACTTACGATGAATTTCTCGATCTTGATCACGTTTTTTAATTGTTTGTCGCTTATCGTATTGCTTCTTTCCCTGACCAACACCTATTAGTACTTTAGCAAAACCATGTTTCAAATAAACTTTTAAAGGAATAATTGCCATCCCTTGTTGAGCCTGAATTCCAGCTAGGCGAGCAATTTCTCTTTTATGAAGCAACAAGCGCCGTGACCTCAAAGGATCGTGATTATAGCGATTACCTTCTTTATACTCACTAATGTGAACATTCTCTAAAAAAGCAGACCCGTTAATTATTTGAACATATCCATCACGTAAATTAATTCTGCGAGCACGAATTGATTTAATCTCAGTACCAGTTAAAGCAATTCCTGCTTCAAGAGTTTCTTTAATAAAATAGTCATGATTTGCCTTTTTATTCTGAGCAATCAAATTATCTGCTTTTTGTTTCATCGTTTTCTTCCTAGTTATTTTTTATTAGCTTTAACAGTTGTATTCTTACGATGGCGAATTTTAAAACTATGACCATTATTTACATGGAAAGAGTTATTATTCTTACCATTATTGTTTCTACGTCCCTTATTAAAACTGCGCTTACCACGACTATAACCTTTTTGCGGACGTTTTGTGGCATTTGGATCATAAATTTCAAAGTCTAATTGATGTTGCTCAACATCTGCATTGATCAACTTAACTTTAATTGGCATTCCTATCTTAAATTGCTTGTGCGAATTGCGACCTGTTAAAGTCAATGACTTTTCATCAAAGTTGTAATAATCATCATTTAAGTTAGAAATATGAATCAAACCTTCAACAGTATTTGGCAATTGAATAAACATCCCAAAGCTAGTTACTGATGAAACAATAGCATCAAAAGTTTGACCAACTTTATCAGCCATAAATTCGGTCATCTTCAAATCATTTACACCACGTTCAGTATCAATTGACTTTCTTTCTTGTGTTGAAGTTTGTTCAGCAACATCAGGAAGTTGTGACTTGAAATGCTTCTGCACATCCTTATCCATCTTCTTATCTGCATATTCATGAATCATTCGGTGGACCATTAAGTCAGAATAACGACGGATTGGAGAAGTAAAGTGAGTATAATATTTAGCTGCTAAACCGAAGTGACCAAGTGGTTCTGGAGAATAATGCGCTTGTTTCAAACTACGAAGCATCATCATTTGCACAACTGCTTCTTCAGGTGTACCTTCAGTCTTAGCTACAACTTTCTGTAAATCTTTTGGTTTTACATCATTTGGATCAGCTTTTACATTTAAACCAAACGCACTTACAAACTCAAAGAATGATTGCATCTTTTCTTGGTCTGGAGTTTCGTGAACACGATAAAGAAATGGAACATGCTTCTTGTAATAATCTTCAGCTACTGTTTCATTCGCCATTAACATAAATGATTCAATCATCTTTTCAGCAGTACCACGTTCATGAAGAACAATATCAATTGGCTTACCTTTATCATCAACAATAATCTTTGCTTCTGGTTCTTCGAAATCAATTGCTCCGCGTTGGTGACGCTGTTTATATAAAATATTGTGTAAATCAGCCATGTCGTGAAGCATTGGAGCAACGTCTTCATATTTTTGCTCTAGCTTTTCATGATTATTTGGATCAAGAACTTTATTAACATTGTTATATGTTAAACGACCATGTGACTTCATAACTGATGGATATATTCTATATCCAACACGCTTACCTTCTGGTGTAATCTCCATATCACATGAAAGAACCAAACGTTCAACGCCTTCATTAAGCGAACAAATGCCGTTTGATAATCTGAATGGAAGCATTGGAATAACACGATCAACTAAATATGTACTATTACCACGAGCAAAAGCTTCTTTATCTAACGGACTTCCTTCTTTTACATAATGAGACACATCTGCAATATGTACACCTAAGTGATAATTACCATTAGGAAGCTTCCAAACTACTACAGCATCATCAAAGTCTTTAGAATCGTCCCCATCAATTGTCACAGCAGGTTGATCAGTAATATCAACACGTTTTGCTTTTTCTTCTTCTGTTACATGATCTGGAATATTATTCGCTTGATCCATAGCATCTTCAGGCCAATCAGTTCGAATATCATTGTCAACTACAATTGACATGATATCAACACCAGGATCATTCTTATTACCAATAGTTAAAAGAGCTACACCTTGCATTTCATCAGGTTGATCTTCGTCAGGGTACTTTGTAATAGAAATTTTTACCATATCACCCATTTGTGGTTTAACACCATTATCAGTGATATTAATCTTATACTTCTTTAATTTACGATTTTCACTAACTACATAACCATAAAATCCACTTGATTTTACTACTTCATCAGCATATGGACGAAATTCGACAACTAAAGTTTCAACTCCTCGTTCGGTAATCTCCTCAATTTTACCCTCGGGTCCTCTACCATTCCATGGATTTGCACCTGCAATGATCTTTACCTTAACATGGTCTCCATCAATTGCAAACTTGGTATTATGTTTATCAATGAAGGCATCTTCCATGCTTTCATCATCAAACTTAACAAAACCAAACCCCTTATCATTAGCTTTAAATGTACCCTCAGCAACCGTATTTAATTGATTCAACTGATATTTTCCTTGACCATCAGTTACAATCTTTTTACTATGCTCTAAAAAAGTTAAAGCTTTAACTAAATCTGGAAAATTCAATCTTTGATTACGGCTGAGATCATTTTCAAGTTGATCTACATCATATTGCTCTTGAGGATTATGTCTGAAAGTTTCATAAACATCAGCTAAAACTCGTTCATTTTGTGTCATTATCTAATTTGCCTCAATTTCTTTATAAGATAAGTTAAGCTAAAAGAAATTAAAAAGCCCTCCTATGACCGGAAGGCTTTTTTTACTTGGATGAAAGTATTGCCAAGATCAAAGCAAGAGCGAAAAAGAGAACCAACAATACAGCGGTAATTCTTTCCATTAATGCTTCAAATCCACGCTTCTTTGTCTGGCCACTAAATACTGCACCGCCGGACAATGCGTTTAAGGCATCTTGTTGCTTTTGCGGCTGCATCAATGTAGCAATAATAATTAAAAAGCTAACAATGATGAGTAGCGTCATGACGATATTATACAAAGCGCTGCCTCCATTACCTAAATTTCTTACTGTACTGATTTTACCATATTTAACTAACGAATGCTAAAAGAAAAAGGGAGCCACCTCAAGCGACACCCATTTTTCTTTTACTTTAAGTATTAATTAAAATTGTTTATGTAAATTGTAAAAACTGTGAATTCCCTTGTATTGAGCAGTTGAACCCAAAGCTTCTTCAATTCTCATTAATTGGTTGTACTTAGCAATTCTGTCAGTTCTTGACATTGAACCAGTCTTGATTTGACCAGCATTTGTTGCAACAACTAAATCAGCAATTGTAGTATCTTCAGTTTCACCAGAACGGTGAGAAACAACAGCAGTGTAACCTGCTTCCTTAGCCATTTCGATAGCTTCAAATGTTTCAGTCAAAGTACCAATTTGGTTAAGTTTAATTAAGATTGAGTTAGCAACACCCATCTTGATACCTTTTTCAAGGTAACTAGTGTTAGTAACAAATAAATCATCACCAACAATTTGTACCTTATCGCCTAAACGTTCAGTAAAGGTCTTCCAACCTTCCCAATCGTTTTCGTCTAAAGGATCTTCTACAGAAATAACTGGGTACTTATCAACTAAATCTTCAATCAATGAAGTCCATTCTTCAGCAGTGTATTCACGGCCATCAGCAACAGTTACATACTTCTTAGTATCCTTGTTGTAGAATTCAGAAGCAGCACAGTCAAAGGCAATAGCAATGTCTTGACCTGGCTTGTAGCCTGCACGTTGAATAGCTTCTACTAAAATTTCAAATGGTTCTTCGTTATTCTTCAAGTTAGGTGCAAAACCACCTTCATCACCTACGGCAGTTGATTCACCACGTTCTTGCAATAAGCCCTTCAAAGTATGGAAAGTTTCTGCACCCATACGAACAGCTTCATGAAGTGATTTAGCACCAACTGGCATAATCATGAATTCTTGAATATCAACATTGTTATCTGCGTGCTTACCACCATTGATAACATTCATCATTGGAGTTGGTAAAACATGAGCATTTGGTCCACCTAAGTATTCGTATAAAGGTAAACCTAATTCATCAGCTGCAGCGCGAGCACTTGCTAATGAAACAGATAATATTGCATTAGCACCTAAACGACCTTTATTTGGAGTACCATCAAGATCGATCATAGTTTGATCGATTAAACGTTGATCAGTAACATCTAAACCGATAACAGCTTTAGCAATTTCGCCGTTAACATTTTCAACAGCAGTTAAAACGCCTTGACCACCAAAGCGAGATTTGTCACCATCACGTAATTCTACGGCTTCATGTTCACCAGTAGAAGCTCCAGATGGAACAATAGCACGACCAAAGCCGCCTAATTCAGTATAAACTTCTGCTTCAACAGTTGGATTACCACGAGAGTCAAGAACTTCACGTGCGTGAATATCAGTAATAACAGACATGGAGATTCTCCTTTTTCTAATTCCGTTTAAATAAATTGTTAATTAATCTTGGTAGTTTACTAATGCTAAGAATGATTCTGGATCAAGTGAAGCACCACCAACTAAGCCACCATCAATGTCAGGCTTAGACATTAATTCTTTAACGTTAGCTGGTTTTACTGAACCACCGTATTGAATACGAACGTTTTCAGCAGTTTCTTCGTTGTACAAGTCTTTTACAGTTTCACGAATAGTCTTGCACATTTCTTCCGCTTGATCAGCAGAAGCAGTCTTACCAGTACCAATAGCCCAAATTGGTTCATAAGCAATAACAAGCTTAGAAACTTGTTCTGCAGTTAAACCATCTAAAGCAGCTTTGATTTGAGCAACTACCCAATCTTCTTGCTTATTAGCTTCACGAGTTTCAAGAGATTCACCACAGCAAATAATTGGAGTTACGCCATTAGCAAATAAAGCTTTAGCCTTTTTGTTAATGTCTTCATCAGTTTCGTGGAAGTAGCCACGACGTTCTGAGTGACCAATAATACAGTAGTCAATACCCATTTCGTTTAAAACTTTAGGTGAAGTTTCACCAGTAAATGCACCTTCAACTTCAAAGTATGCATTTTCTGCACCAGTATGTAAATCTGAGCCTTCGGCAGCCTTCTTTAAAACGTAAAGATCAACTGCAGGTGCAGCAATAACTGATTCAACTTTACTTGGATCTGGTAACTTGCCCTTAACTGCATTTACAAATTCAACAGTTTGTTCTGGGTTCATATGTAATTTCCAGTTACCAGCAATAATTGGTGTACGCATTTAAAAATTCCTCCTAATTTTACTTGTCAGAAACACAAGCGATTCCTGGTAATTCTTTACCTTCAAGGTAGTTAAGTGAAGCACCACCACCAGTAGAAATGTGGCTGATCTTAGGAGCAATTCCCAATTGCTTAGCAGCAGCAGTTGAGTCACCACCACCGATAATAGTAACGGCATCTTTCAAATCAGCTAATGCGCGACCAACTTCCAAGGTACCTTCTGCGTAGTTTGGCATTTCGAATGCACCCATAGGTCCGTTCCATACGACGGTCTTAGCATCCTTTAAGATGTCTCTAAATTTCTCAACAGTCTTAGGACCAATGTCAAGACCCATTTCGTTATCAGGAATATCATCACCAACAACTTCGTGAGGTGCATCGTTTGAGAATTCAGTTGCTGCGACATTATCTACAGGCAATACAATCTTATCGCCAGCTTTTGCTAATAATTCTTTTGCAAGTTCAACTTTATCAGCTTCAAATAATGATTTACCAATCTTGTGGCCTTGTGCAGCTAAGAATGTGTAAGCCATACCACCACCAATTAAAATGTGATCTGACTTAGGAATTAAGTTTTCAATAACACCAATCTTGTCTGATACTTTTGCACCGCCAAGGATAGTTACAAATGGGTGAACTGGGTTTTCAACAGCATCACCTAAGAACTTGATTTCTTTTTCAAGTAAGAAACCAGCTGCTGCAGGTTTACCAGCCTTCTTCATAGCAGTTGCGATACCTACATTTGAAGCGTGACTTCTGTGAGCAGTACCAAATGCATCGTTTACAAATACATCGCCAAGACTTGCCCAGTATTCGCCAAGTTTTGGATCGTTCTTAGATTCACGTTTACCAAAGTCATTGTCAATATCTTGGAATCTAGTGTTTTCAAGAACAATAACGTCGCCATCTTTCATTTTATCGATGGTTTCTTCAACTTCTTTACCTTCATTTTCTGGTACAAAAGTTACAGGCTTCTTTAATAACTCACTTAAGCGTTCTGCTACTGGACGTAATGATAATTCCTTCTTGTCAGCATCTGACTTTACACGGCCTAAGTGACTGAGTAAGATTGCTTTACCACCATGTTCAATAATGTACTTAATAGTTGGCAATGCAGCAACGATACGGTTGTCATCACCAATAACACCATTTTTAATTGGAACATTAAAGTCAACACGAACTAAAACTTTTTTACCTTTAAGATCAAGGTCTGAAACGATTAATTTAGCCATTTAAATTAATTTACCTCCGATAGATTATTTGAAAAAAGGCGGAGGAAGTAATTCCCTCCGCCTTCTCTCGTCTGCTTACTAAAATCAGTAATTAAATTAATGATTAAAGAGTAGCAAATTTCAATAAAGTACGAACCATTTGGCAAGTGAATGAGTATTCGTTGTCGTACCAAGCAACAGTCTTAACTAATTGCTTGTCACCTGCAGTAGTTACCATGGTTTGAGTTGGGTCAAAGATTGAACCAGCAGTCATACCTAAAACGTCGCTAGAAACGATGTTGTGGTCGTTGTATGCAAATGAAGGACTTTCGTACTTCTTAACTGCTTCGTTAACTTCGTCAGCAGTTACATCCTTGCTTAAGATTGAAACCAATTCAGTTACAGAACCATCTGGAACTGGAACACGTTGTGCGTGACCATTCAACTTACCGTTCAATTCTGGAACAACAAGACCAATAGCCTTAGCAGCACCAGTTGAGTGAGGAATAATGTTGATAGCTGCAGCACGAGCAGAACGTAAGTTACCACCACGTACAGGACCATCTAAAAGCATTTGAGTTGAAGTGTAAGCGTGGATAGTAGTCATAGTACCAACTTCAATGCCGAATTCCTTTTGTAAAGCATTAACCATTGGTGCTAATGAGTTAGTAGTACATGAACCAGCTGAAACAATCTTGTCGTCAGCAGTCAAAGTATCATCGTTTACGCCGTAAACAATGGTCTTCAAGTCTGAACCAGCAGGTGCAGAAATTAATACACGCTTTGCACCAGCCTTAAGGTGAGCTTCTGACTTAGCTTTGCTAGTGTAGAAACCAGTACATTCAAGAACGAAGTCAACACCATCGTTCTTAACCCAAGGAATGTTTTGTGCTTGTGGTTCAGCGTAAACACGGTACTTCTTACCGTCAACTACGATTGAGTCATCAGTTGCTGAAACTTCGTGGTTGAAAGTACCATGAGTTGAGTCGTACTTAAGTAAGTGAGCTAAAAGTGCTGGAGTAGTCAAGTCGTTGATTGCAACAACTTCAATATCTGAAGACTTTTCGCCTAAATCCATAATACGACGGAATGCTAAACGACCAATACGGCCGAAACCGTTAATACCAATTTTAACTGTCATATCCTATATTCCTCCTTAGGAAATATGTAAGTAACAATTTATTTTAAACGGGAATTACTTCCCCTTTAAAACCAAGTTTGAGGCTCCTTCATCCGTGATCAACCACGTCTGTTTTGGAGCATGATGCATGTAAGCTACAATTGCCGCCGCCTTGCTGGCACCAGCAGCAATTGCAAATACATGAGGTATTTTATCTAAGTCCTCTAGTTGAAGACCAATACGAGGGATACGTTTAACAAGTCTACCTTGTCGGTCGAAGAAATACCCGAAACATTCAGCCACAGCTCCATCATTTCGGAGCTTAGAATTAGTCATAACATCAAGCCCACGTCTCTTTGACATGACATCTGCTCTACCAATTCCATGTATCACCATATCACTATTATAAATGTTTGAAATCGCATTCGCAATATCTGTGTCTTGAAGTAATAAAGTCAAGGCTTCAGATGATACATTTTCTGGAAGATATAGGCCTTTGTGCCTGCCTCCCGTTTCAGATGCCATCATCTGAGCTACAGTATTGCTTTGAATTTCAACACTTTCTCCAACTGCTCCCCTTCCAGGAACAAACAATAAATCGCGATAGCGACTTAATTTAGGAGAAAGATGACGAGCTACTCCAGCAACTGTAGTACCACCTAATACGGTAATAATACTTTTTCCTAGCGGTAAAAGAAGATCTAGAGCAGAATTAAGTTGTTCGCCCATCAAATCAACTACACGCTCTTGACGATCCATATCACCTGGAACAATAATTGCTCGATCAATACCCAATTTCTGTGCCAATTCAATTTCAGTTTGACTTGCATTGAATAAACGATCAATTAATGGAGCGGCTTCTTTTAAAGTTCTCTTTCCTTTATCAGTTAATTCCATCCCATAGCTCTGAATATTGATCAGACCTAACTGTCGTAAATAATCAGTTTCAGTTCGCACATTGCGCTCGCTTAATCCTAATTTTTTAGCAACAACTCGTCGCCCAACTGGAGCTAACAGCGAAATCTGTTCAAGAACAAGAAAACGTTGCCGAATTATTTTTAAAACATCAGGAACTAAGCTTTGCAACAAGGTTAAATCCGAGTCCATTGCTCGCTCCCTCTATTGGGTCAAAATTGATACCGCTACATGACGGTTGGCGACCCAAAAAGCTTAAAAATATTAGAGAGACGCGAATTGATTAACTTCAGATTCACATTTCTCTCTCGACATTTTTTAGTATAGCAATATCTTTTTTTAAATTCAAGATATATCCTTCAGAATAATTAATTTGTACTTTCTTCTTTTTTTGATATACTTATTTTAGTTTGTCGTGCCCTTAGTGTAATGGATCGCACGTAAGATTCCGGTTCTTAAAATCTGAGTTCGACTCTCAGGGGGCGCATAGTACAAGACAGTCAGTCAATCTGGCTGTCTTTTTTGTATTTTTTCACTTTATTTAGAAAAAATCTATCATCTGTAAGCATTTTCGTTATAATTAAATTTGGCGTTAATTATGTACATAGACAGAAAGGTTATTTTATGATCGAAGAAGAAAAAAAGTCTAATGCCAAAAAAATGCTCTGGCCAACGCTAGCGATGATGGCATTTTCAACTGTTTGGGGCTTCGGTAACGTTGTTAACGGGTATGTTTACTTCGACGGTACCAAAGTTGTATTCAGTTGGATATTAATGTTCCTACTATACTTTGTTCCCTATGCATTAATGGTTGGAGAACTAGGTGCAACCTTTAAAAATGCTAATGGTGGTGTTTCCTCATGGGTTAATGCCACTATGGGTGCCAAGTGGGCTTATTATGCAGGTTGGACATATTGGGCCTGCCACGTAGTATATATTTCAAGTAAAGGTACTGGTGGTTTAAGAGCCATGGCGTGGGGAATCTTTGGCAACACTAAATGGTACGATGGTCTTCCAACTGCTTGGACTCAATTCGCTACTTTAGTAGTCTTCCTCTTTTTCTGCTGGGTTACTACTAAAGGTATTCCAGTACTTAAAAGTTTGGCTACTATCGCTGGATCATCAATGTTTATTATGTCAATTTTATTCATTATTATGATGTTTGCTGCACCAGCAATTAACCCACATGCAGGATATTATTCAATCAATTTTAATTGGAAGAGTTTAATGCCAACATTCAACCTTAAATATTTAACATCTCTTTCAATCTTAGTTTTTGCTGTTGGTGGATGTGAGAAAATATCTCCTTATGTAAACAAGGTTAAAAATCCAACCAAAAACTTTCCAAAAGCAATGATGGCTTTAGCAATTATGGTTATGGTTTCTGCAATTTTAGGAACTTTTGCTATGGCTTTAATGTTTGATCCTAAAGTTGTTAACAGTAATCTAAATGAATATATTTCAAACGGTGCATACATGGCCTTTCAACGTTTAGGAGAATATTACCATGTTGGTGGTTTGTTTATGTATATTTATTCATGGTGTAACGTTATTGGTCAATTCTCTACTTTAGTTATCAGTATTGATGCTCCTTTAAGAATGCTACTAGGTAGTAAAGAAGCCAAAAACTTCATTCCTAAGAAACTTCTTAAGATAAATAAACATGGTGCTTACATCAATGGTATCTGGATGGTTGTAATTCTTTCAGGGGGGTTAATTGCAGCACAAGCTTTATTGCCTGATGCACAAGCGGTTATGGCTCAATTAGTTAAATTAAATTCAACTACAATGCCAATGCGTTATTTATGGGTCTTCGCAGCATATATTGCACTTAGAAAGCAACAAAAGAAGTTTGATACTTCTTACCAAATGACCAAGAATCAAGGACTGGCTTACACAGCTGGAATATGGTGTTTTATTGTTACAGCAGCATGTTGTATTTTAGGAATCTACTCACCAGATCCATTTACCCTATTCCTTAACATCATTACTCCAATTATCTTGATTGTTTTAGGCTTAATTTTGCCAGCAATCAAAAAAAGAGAAGATGGCACTAACCCATTAATGAAGTAACTTCAAATGAGCGATATGATTGTCATATCGCTCATTTTTTCTACATAAAATTAAGTTTGATTAGTTGACATGATTAAAAGTAAGTGATTTAATTAGCACTGTACTTATCAGAGTGCTAATTTTGTTTAGGAGGTAAAATTAATGCTCGTACCTACAGTTATTGAACAAACTGCACGTGGTGAACGTGCTTACGACATTTACTCAAGATTATTAAAAGATAGAATCATTATGCTTAGCGGTGAGATTAACGACCAAATGGCCAACTCAATCATCGCTCAACTTTTATTCTTAGATGCACAAGACAATACTAAAGATATTTCTCTATACATTAACTCTCCAGGTGGTGTTATTACCTCTGGTCTTGCAATTATGGACACAATGAACTTTATTAAGTCAGATGTATCTACAATTGCAATCGGTATGGCTGCTTCAATGGCTTCAATTCTTTTAACTAGCGGAACTAAGGGTAAACGTTTTGCATTACCAAATTCAACAGTTCTTATTCACCAACCTTTAGGTGGTGCACAAGGTCAACAAACAGACATTCAAATTGCAGCTAATGAAATCTTGAAGAGTCGTAAGAAGCTTAACCAAATTCTACATGAAACTACTGGTCAACCTCTTGATAAGATTCTTAAAGATACTGAACGTGATAATTACTTATCTGCAGAAGAAGCTAAAGACTATGGTCTAATTGATGAAATTTTGGTTAACCAAAAGAAAGATTAGTTTAATTTAACAAAAAATAGAGCTCACATCTGTCGTGAGCTCTATTTTTTTTGACTAATTTTCTTCTTTTAGCTGTTGTGCCATTTCACGAATTTTTTGAAAACGGTGGTTAACTCCTGACTTTGAAATTGGACCATCTGGTACTTGAGCTGCAACTTCTTTGAGTGAAAGTTCAGGATGCGTCAGCCTAAAATGTGCTAAGATTGCTAATTTTTCTGGTAAATTTTCTAACCCAACTTTTTTCTCAATTAGTTGAATATCCTCAACCTGCTTAGCTGCTGCATTCGCAGTCTTTTTCAAATTTGCTGTATCGCAATTTACTAATCGATTCACTGAATTACGCATATCTCGCATAATTCTTAAGTCTTCAAATGCTAGCATTGCATTGACGGCACCTACAATATGTAGAAAATCACCAATTTTTTCAGCCTCTTTCAAATATACAATATATCCATTACGTCTTTTCGTAGCTTTTGCATTTAAATAAAAGAAACTATTCATTAACTTTAGTAAATCATTATTATGATTTTCATAAAGAGAATAAATCTCTAAATGATATCGACTCGTTTCAGGATTATTCACACTTCCAGCTGCTAAGAAAGCTCCTCTTAAATAAGACATTGCCCTTTGTTCTGAGGTCATAATCTTCTCAGGAATTCCGGTAATCAAGCCATTATCACTGTCAAATATCTCTAAATCGCTTAAAATTTCATGAACTTGTTTTTGAAGTCTAACTAAATATTGATAATTTTTCTTTAACTTCATTTTCTTAGAAACAATTAACAGTGGCTCGATTCCATAAGCAGTTTTAATTAAAGAAAATATTCTTCTTGCAATAGCTGGATTTTCAGTTGTGATATCTAGACTAAATTGATGATCATGAAGACTAAGTACCCCGTTCATTCGCAAAAAAGCCGCTAGTTCTGCCTTAGCATGTTCTGGATGAACTGGCAGACTAGTAAGTTCTTTTTTTACATCACTTGCGTATGAAACCATTAACTAATCCTGTTCCTTTTTTCTGCGGCAATATGCTTCAAAAGCCAAATTCAAAATTTCATCGGCTACTTTTTTACCATCATGAAAAACTAATCCACTATGCTGATCAATAAAGTCAGCTGTAATTACGCGGCAATCTTGAGCCCGTAATCCAGCGAAATCATTTCTTACCGGTTCAAGATAGGCATCATAATCGGCTGGATTAAACTTACTCATGTCAATTTTAGCCCCATTAACCAAGGCCGTATTAATATAGTGACCACCTAAATGATCATTAATAACTTGAACGTGTTCCGCTGCCGTGAAATGATCTGTTTCACCTTGTTGCGTCATGATATTACAGATATAAATCACTTCAGCCTTAGTTTGTCTCACAGCATCCCCTAAATTAGAAATCATCAAATTAGGTAAAATTGAAGTAAATAAGCTACCTGGCCCTAAAACTACTGCGTCCGCTTGCATAATTGCGGCTAAAACTGGCAAAACTGCTTTCGGCTCATCGTCAGAATCGGTATCAGTTACCCATACACGTTTTATGCGCTTATCCTTTGAAGTGATTTCTGTTTCACCAGCTTCAGTTGTTCCGTCAATAAATTCTGCATTTAAAGTTAAAGGCTCATTTGAAGCAGGGAAAATTCGACCATCAATTCGCATCATTCTTGATAATGATTGAACAGCATCAAAAATATTCCCCTGCATTTCATCCAAAGCAGCAATAATTAAATTTCCAATCGCATGCCCTGCAAAAAATGAGTCAGACGAATTAAAGCGATATTGAAAAATATCTTTTTCTTCCTGTGGTAAGTCAGATAAGGAAACTAACACATTTCTAATGTCGCCTGGTGGCACCACATTAATATAATCTCTAATTGCACCTGATGATCCACCATCGTCTGCCACAGTTACAATAGCTGTTATATCGGCATTTTGTTCTTTTAAAGCATTCAAAATAACAGGTAACCCTGTTCCACCACCAATAACAACAATCTTAGGGCGACGTCCGCGAATGACACGTACAATTTTATTTTCTCCGTACGCCATCTCCCAACAATCTCCTTTATTGTCCAATATAACGACTAATTTCTCGATGGGAAATATCAACAGGATATTTCTTAGCTAAATCAACTGCTAATTGGCGAGCAATTGAAACACTTCGGTGTTGACCACCAGTACATCCAATTGCAATAGTCAATTTTTCTTTTCCTTCCGCAATATATCCCGGAATAGCCGTTTCTAACATGTCTAAAAATTTAGCATAAAACTTTTTAGTTTCTTTCTTGCTCATTACATAATCAAAAACTCGGCGATCTAAACCAGTAAATGGTTTGAGTTGAGGAATGTAGAATGGATTAGGTAAAAATCTAACATCCATTACAATATCGGCATCAATTGGAATACCATACTTAAAGCCGAAACTCATTACTTCAATTGAAAAAGTTCGAGTTTGATTATCTCCAAACTTATCTACTAATTTAGCCTTTAATTCCTTAGTAGTTAAACGGGAGGTATCAATGATTATATTAGAAATATTTTTGGTTCTTGATAAAATAGCTCTTTCTTCTTGAATTCCATCAAGTAGGCGGCCTGTATGAGCTAATGGTGGCAAACGTCTTGTTTCCTTATACCGAGATACTAATACATCATCTGAAGCGTCTAAAAACAAGACAGTCGACTGAACATTTTGACTATCTTCTAAAGACTTAATTTCATCAACCAAATCTTTATAAAAACTTTTTACTCTTAAGTCAACAACAACTGCTGCCTTACTAAAGTCTGAAGAATTGTTAATTAATTCCCAGAAACTTCCCAATAATTCTGGTGGCAAATTGTCTACCACAAAATATCCCATATCTTCTAAAGCTTTGATTGCCACAGTTTTACCTGCACCACTCATACCCGTAACAATTAATAATTGTTTCTTCTGTTCAGCCATAGCTATCCCTCCTTAATCGCTATTATAACATACCGGGTGTTTCATTTTTTGAATAAAAATAAAAAGTCGTTGTCACAAGTAGTTATCAAACTCAGCTACTTCAAAAACGACTTTTTATTTTTATCTATGCATCCATGAAACAAAAATTTCATTGATTCCAAAGACCATTAACCAAAATGCTACCAAGTAAACCAAAGTAATAGCAGCAAGCACTGGGTTAAATAACAAGGCAAAAGCGATGATCAAGCTAATAATGTTCAAAATTAAGCAGAGAACAAAATAACCAGTTGAATATTCCCGCAAGTGCCATGAAAAGATAATTCCAATAATTGAATCGGCTAAGAACCAAATAGCAAATAAAATAGCTAAAGTTAATCCACCAATTTCACGTGAACATAAGAATAAAACTCCGATTACAATATCGACAATTGCTGAAATTAGTGTTACCCAGCTCAAATCAAAAATGTTATGGAATTTTACATATGCGGAAATCCAAATAATTCCTTGTAAAATTGATAAAATACCAAATACAAATACAAATGCTGTTAGACCACGACCTGGGTAGCGTAATAGTAAAAATGATGCAACAACAAACAAAATTCCTGCTATAAATGAGCCCCAATCAAAGCCTTGGTGTCTAGAATTATAAATATCGTTCATTTTTATTTCCTCCCAGATAATATTCTACACTTAATTTACTAAAACACCATTAACTTTATTCCTGATCACCCTTGCTATTCATTAGCTTTTTAGTTAACTTAGTATCTCGCTCAAGAACTGGCTTTAAGTATTGTCCTGTATAACTTTCTTTAACCTCAGCAACTTCTTCTGGAGTACCAGTAGCCACAACTTGACCACCGCCATCTCCACCTTCAGGGCCTAAATCAATTAACCAGTCGGCATTTTTAATAACATCTAAATTATGTTCAATAATTAAAACAGTATTTCCTTCATCAACTAAGCGCTGCAAGACTTCTAATAAACGTTTAATATCATCTGTATGCAATCCCGTTGTTGGTTCATCTAAAATATAAAAATTATTACCCGTGGAAAGCTTTTGTAATTCAGAAGCTAATTTCATTCTCTGCGCTTCTCCACCAGATAAAGTTGTAGCTGACTGCCCAAGTTTTACATAACCCAGACCAACATCAACGATTGTTTGTAGCTTACGATGAATTTTGGGAATATTTTCAAAGAATTTGCAAGCTTCATTAATTGTCATATTCAAAACTTGTGAGATATTTTTTTCACGATAAGTTACCTCAAGAGTTTCCGAATTATATCTTGTACCATGACAAACTTCACAAGGTACATAAACATCAGGTAAAAAATTCATCTCGATTTTAATAATCCCATCGCCGTGACAAGCTTCGCATCTTCCACCCTTAACGTTAAAAGAAAATCTAGCTTTCGTATATCCACGCATTTTTGCTTCATTAGTTTGTGCAAATAAAGCTCGAATATCATCAAATACACTGGTATAAGTTGCAGGATTACTACGTGGTGTTCGGCCAATAGGGCTTTGATCAATATCGATAATTTTTTCGATATTTTTATATCCTTTAATAGACTTGTATTTTCCTGGTTTAGCAGAATTATTATTCAATTTTTGCGCTAGAGCACGTTTCAAAATCAAATTTACAAGAGTTGATTTTCCAGAACCTGAAACGCCGGTCACCACGATAAATTTGCCTAGAGGAAAATCTACTGAAATGTCCTTCAAATTATTTTCAGCAGCACCAGTAACAGTAATTTTCTTACCATTACCCTTTCTTCTTTCTAGCGGTACAGGAACAATTTTTTTACCTGATAAATATTGTCCAGTTAAAGATTTAGGATTCTTCATCACTTCTTCAGGCGTCCCGGCAGCCATTACTTTTCCACCATACGCTCCTGCTCCTGGTCCCATATCAACTAAGTAATCTGCTTGTTTCATAGTCTCATCGTCATGTTCAACTACAATTAAAGAATTACCAAGATCCCTCATCTTTTTAAGAGAAGAAATAAGGCGGTCGTTATCTCGTTGATGAAGACCAATTGATGGCTCATCTAAAATATACATAACGCCAGATAAATTGGAGCCAATTTGGGTGGCTAATCTAATTCTTTGTGCTTCTCCACCTGACAAAGTTCCAGCAGAACGAGATAAAGTTAGATAATCTAAACCAACATTTTTTAAGAAAGTCAATCTATCCCGTACTTCTTTCAAAATTGGTTTTGCTATCATTTTTTCTTGCTCGCTTAATTTTACTGAATTAAAGAATTTAAGCGACTTAGAAATTGACAGATCTGAATCTTCCGCAATATCTTTGCCATTAACTTTTACTGCTAATGCCTTTTCATTTAATCGCTTACCGTGACAAGTTGAACAAGTAAGTTCGGTCATGTACTTACCCATTACATCACGCATAAATTTTGACATTGGGTGATGATAACGGCGACTGATATTATTTAAAATTCCTTCAAATTCTTGAACAGTATCATTTACACCAAAGTCACCTTCAAGATGAAATTTGATTTTCTTTCCCTTAGATCCATTTAAAATCAAATCTTTTTGTCTTTTAGTCAATTTTTTGTATGGCTTGTCTATCGGTATTTTCAAAGCTTTACATGCTTGCTCAAGCATAGCCGTATAATATTTTGAATTAGACCATGGTGCTAAAGCTCCCTCTGCCAAAGTTTTATCCTTATCAGGAATAACTAAATCTTCATCAACTGACAATTTCATTCCCAATCCATCACAATCAGGACAAGCTCCAAAAGGCGCATTAAACGAAAATAAACGTGGTTCCATTTCGCCAACAGTAAAACCACATACAGGACAGGCATAATATTCTGAAAAATTAATACGTTTACCTTTAATCACATCAACATCCATGTAGCCATCTGCTAAACGAAGAGCAGCTTCAACGGAATCAAATAAACGGCTTCGAATATTTTCTTTAACAATTAAACGGTCAACAACAATATCAATACTGTGTCGTTTATTTTTATCTAGGTCAAAATCATCAGTAATTTCATGCATTTCACCGTCTACAATTACACGAACATAACCCGCGCGTTGGATTCGTTTAAAGACTTCCTTATGTTCTCCTCTTTTAGCACGAATAACCGGAGCTAAAATCTGAATTCTACTTCTTTCGGGTAGATCCATTACTCGATCTACCATCTGATCCACGCTTTGCCTCTCAATCAAAGTCCCATCATTTGGACAAATTGGATGACCAACGCGTGCCCACAATAAACGTAAATAGTCATTAATTTCTGTTACAGTTCCAACCGTTGAACGCGGATTATGAGATGTTGTCTTTTGATCAATAGAAATTGCGGGATTTAAGCCATCAATTGAATCAACATCAGCCTTATCCATTTGACCTAAAAACTGTCTAGCATAACTTGACAGTGACTCAACATATCTTCTTCTTCCTTCAGCATATAAAGTATCGAAAGCTAATGAACTTTTTCCAGATCCAGATAAGCCGGTAATAACTACTAATTTATCTTTTGGGATCGATAAATTTATATCTTTTAAATTATGTTCACGCGCTCCATGAATTACGATTTTATCATTTACCATTTAGCTTTCCTCCTCTACTTTTTCTTTTCATGTACCTGCTTTTGTAAATCCATAATTGCATCACGTAAGTTAGCTGCTTCTTCAAAATCTAGTTTCTTCGCAGCTTCTTGCATTTGGGCAGTTAAAGTTTTAATCATAGTTTGCTTTTGTTTCTTAGTTAATTCATCAAAGTTTAGATCAGCAAAACTCTCTTTATTTTCCTTTTCATCACTATCTTTAGTAATTGAAATGACATCCCTGATAGGTTTAACAATAGTCTTAGGTGTAATTCCATGTTCCTTGTTAAACTTCATCTGCAAACTACGTCTTCTTTCTGTAGCATCAATTGCTTCTCGCATCGAATCCGTAATTGAGTCTGCATACATAATCACCTTACCATTTGAGTTTCTGGCAGCACGACCAATCGTTTGAACTAAAGGTCTAGTTGAGCGTAAAAATCCTTCCTTATCTGCATCTAAAATTGCAACTAAAGACACTTCCGGCACATCAATTCCTTCTCGCAAAAGATTAATTCCAATTAAAACGTCAAATTTGCCAAGTCTTAAGTCCCTAATAATCTCTAGACGTTCTAATGTCTTGATATCTGAGTGTAAATAGCGGACTTTAATTCCAAGATCTTTCAAATAATCGGTCAAATCTTCTGCCATTTTTTTAGTTAAAGTTGTCACAAAAACACGTTCATTACGGTCAATTCGCTTATTAATCTCACCAACTAAATCGTCAATTTGTCCTTTAATTGGTCTAACTTCAATCTCTGGATCAAGCAATCCAGTAGGACGAATAATTTGTTCCACTTTATGATCAGTCTGATTCAATTCATAGTCTCCGGGAGTTGCTGAGACATACATTATCTGATTTACATGCTTTTCAAATTCTTCTAATTTTAGTGGTCGATTATCTAGCGCTGAAGGTAATCTAAAACCATAATCAATCAAAGTTTGCTTACGAGCTCTGTCTCCGTTATACATCGCCTTTAATTCTGGCATGGTAGCATGTGATTCATCAATTAAGATTAGAAAATCATCAGGAAAGAAATCAAGTAAAGTATGCGGAGGTTGCCCAGCTTTCCGCCCTTCCATATGCCTAGAATAGTTTTCGATTCCGTTAGTGTAGCCAACTTCACTCATCATTTCCATATCATAGGTGGTTCTTTGCTTAATTCGTTGAGCTTCTAGAAGCTTACCTTCCCCTTCAAATTTTTTGACCTGAATATTCATTTCATCTTTAATTGAAGCCAAAGCCCTTTGCATAATTTGTTCATTAGTAACAAAGTGCGTTGCTGGGAAAATAGAAACTTGTTCACGTTCACCAATTACCTCACCAGTTAAGGAATTCACTTCAACAATCCGATCAATTTCATCGCCAAAAAATTCAACTCTAAACGCATGATCAGAATAACCAGCAGGGAAAATCTCTACCACATCTCCGCGGACTCTAAAACGGCCACGTTGAAAATCAATATCATTGCGATCATATTGAATATTCACTAAATCCCGCAATAATACATCACGGCTAATTTCTTGACCTCCAGAGATAGATACTACACTAGCTGCATATTCTCTAGGATCACCTAAACCATAAATACAAGACACTGACGCAACAACAATTACATCATTTCTTGACATTAAATCACTAGTAGTTTTATGACGTAACTGGTCAATTTCATCATTGATTGATGAATCCTTCTCAATATATGTGTCCGACTGTGGTACATAAGCTTCAGGCTGATAATAATCATAGTAAGATACAAAATAATCAACGGCATTTTTAGGGAAAAACTCTTTAAATTCACCATAAAGCTGTCCAACAAGAGTTTTATTATGCGAAATTACCAAAGTAGGTTTATTTAATTTGGCAATTACATTCGCCATAGTAAAAGTTTTACCAGTTCCTGTAGCACCCTCTAAAATCTGCGCCTTTTCACCTTGTTCAAAACCATCAGTCAACTTTTTAATTGCTTGCTCTTGATCACCTGCTGGTTGAAACTTAGAGACAAGTTCAAATTTCTTGTTTTTTTGTCGTCTAATCATTTTCGATCCTCCGCAAAAAAAGTTGGACTAAAATAGCCCAACTTCTATTAACGTATTTATTTTACTACAGCGAACGTATTTTCGCACTATTTTTGCATTACTTTAATAAATTTGCTAATGCATCTTGATATTCTTCAGCTGCTTTTTCTGCAGTTTCAATATCCTTCTTATTTACACCAACATAAGCCTTAATTACAGGTTCAGTTCCTGATGGACGAAGAGCAACCCAAGTTTCATCATCTAAGAAGTACTTTAAGACATTAGATTTAGGAAATCCAGTTAATGGTGTCTTCTTATCGCCTTCAATGGTTTCTTGAGTTTCAAAGTCTTGGATCTTAACAACTTTGGCACCATTAATTTCAGTTAAGTGTTCTTTACGCAATTTACTCATTAATTCAGCCATCTTCTTTTGGCCACCAATACCTGGCATTTCAATGGCCTTGGTGATTTCGTAAGCTACACCATACTTTTGCCAAATTTCTTGCAAGCCATCAAAAACAGTCATGCCTTTAGATGCATAGTAACTTGCCACTTCTGCAAACATCAATGCACCTTGCATAGCATCTTTGTCTCTGGCAAATGGTTTGAATAAGTAACCGTAACTTTCTTCAAAGCCCATTAAGAATTTACCGTCATTTTCTTTATTCATGCGGTCAACTTCTTCACCAATGTACTTGAATCCAGTTAAGACATGCTTGGTCTTAATCCCAAAGTCATCAGCGATCTTAAATGGAAGTGCACTAGAAACTACTGAAGTTACTAATTCATAATCAGGTGATAAAGTTCCGTTTTCTTTCATGTGAACTAATAAGTAGTATGCCATTAAAGTAGCAATTTGATTACCAGTTAAAACTTGGAAATCACCATCTGATTTTCTAACAGCAGCACCCATTCTATCAGCATCTGGGTCGGTTGCAATAATAACATTTGCATCTACTTCATTAGCTAACTTAAAGCCTGGTTCAAACACATCACGGTATTCAGGATTTGGCTTAATAGTTGTAGGAAATTCAGGATCAATAATTGATTGACTTGGAACTGGAATTACATTATCAAAACCGCCTTGTCTGAATGCGCGATCGTAGAGCATCTTACCAGTACCATGCAATGGAGTATAAATAATCTTTAGCTTATCAGCGTTAGCTTTAACCATTTCAGGATCAACAGTAACATCCTTCAAATGAGCTAAGTAAGCTTCATCCACATCTTCACCAATTAATTGTAATGTACCATTAGCACGTAATTCTTCTACTGGAGCAGCTTTAACACCAAAAATATCATCAACTTTTTGAGCGTAAGCAAACAAACGATCGGCGTTTTCTGGAGCCATTTGAGCACCATCTTCACCATATACCTTGTAGCCGTTATATTGCTTAGCATTATGCGAAGCAGTGATATTAATTCCAGCAAAAGTATTTAAATGACGAACAGCAAATGACAATTCAGGGGTTGGTCTTAAATCATCAAATAAGTAAACATGAATTCCATGTGCACCTAAAATACGAGCAGCATGCTCAGCAAACTCCCTTGAGTGATAACGTGAATCAAAAGAAATTGCGACACCACGTTTTTTAGCTTCTTCACCATTTTCGTCAATTAATCTGGCAAGACCTTCGGTTACTCTTCCCACAGTAAACAAGTTAATTCTGTTAGTACCTGGTTCAAGCCGGCCTCTCATCCCAGCAGTACCAAAATTAATATCTTGTCCGAAAGCATCTTCAATCCACTTTTCATCTTTACCTAATTTGTCTAATTGATCTTTTAAATAATCAGGTAAATTATTTGCATTAGTCCATTGACTATAAATTTCTTTTGCGTTCATAATTTCCTCTTTACGTAAATTTTATGGTTTCATCTGCTATTTTAACGCAAGTTATAATGAAATTGCTATCATAATTAACAATTTAATTATTCTGCTCGCAAAAGATCTAACACTCCTTTTCTATTCAATATTAAAAAAATATCCTATCAATATTAAAAAAATATCCTATTAACTAAAGTTCCAGTTAATCTTTCGCTCAAACTCTTCATAAGGAAGTAGAGTGATTTCACCTAAGTTTATTCCCTCTGCTGGTGGACATTGTGCTTCTAAAGTAATTCCGTCATATTGACCAATATTATTTGCAATACCAGTATGATTAAAGTGGTTAGCTGTATAGGTGACAATTGCAGGAGCATTAGTTGTCATAACCATTTTATGTTTATCAGATGTTAAAATTGCTGCTGGTTGCATCCCATTTAAGATAAAAGGATGATCTAAGCCATTGCGTAATTTAATTTGACTATCATCACTACCTAAAGTTTCAGCTATTTTTTTACCTTGGCGAAAATCAAAAACCGTATTTTCAACACTTTGCATTCCTTGATTTGGTAGTCCATCTTTACCCACTGGTAAATAGTAGTCGGCTGCAAGTTGCAAGTTTAAATCAGTTGCTTTTTCACCCAAATTAAAATAGGTATGGTTTGCTGGATTAAAAATAGTCAATTGATCACTAACCGCTTCAAGCTTATATGACACATTATTTTTATTATCAAGTTTGTAAGTTACATGCAATTTCATATTGCCAGGATAGCCATTGTCCCCATCTGAATCAAAAAGGAAAAGGTCAGCTTGAGACTCCTGATCAGAATTTTTTAATTTAAAATTCCAAACCTTCATATCAGTACCAATACCACCATGAATATGATTTTCTCCATCATTTTTAGGTAGTTGATAAATATGATTTCCATGCTTCCATTGTCCTAAACGAACACGGCCACAAATTCGGCCAACTGTTCCACCTAGAAAATTTCTTTCTTTTGAATAATCTTCTGGACTATTTAATGACAAAATCATATTTTCGCTATTAAGTAGAACTTTTTCTAAAGTTGCTCCGTAATTAAGAAGCTTAACTTTCATCCCATGATCATTTTCTAGGCTAATCTCGCATAGGTCTTGCCCATCTTTTACACCATATTTTATAAAACTTGTTTTCACTTTATTTGTCTACCTCGCTCACTAAAGCCTTAGTAAAGCTTTGCCAACCAGCTTCTCCATCTTTATTATTTTTAAAGACACCAGCGCATTCAAGAACTTGATCAAACACTTCAACTAAAGCCTGTTGCAATATGCTATTTACATTCTCTCTAGTAATCTGATGCTCTGCTTTAATTTTCTTAGCCCACTCAAGATGGCTATCAGCTATTTCATTATCTTCATTAAGTAAATATTTTTTAACTTCTTCTAGTTCTTTCTTAAGTCTTCCTGGTAGAATGGCCCTTCCCATAACTTCGATTAAGCCAATATTTTCTTTCTTAATGTGCCAAAGCTCAGCATGCGGGTGAAAAATTCCTAATGGATATTTATCACTAGTATTGTTATCACGAAGAACTAAATCTAAAACGAAATCTTCTCCTTCACGATGCATAATTGGAGTTACTGTATGATGTCTAGTTTCACCATCAAAAGCTTTAATTTGACGATCTTGGTCACTATAGTGATCCCAAAAATCAATAATCTTACTGCCCAAATCAATTAAATCTAAAGAATTTTTACTAGTTAAGCGTAAATCACTCATAGGCCAGTCAACTACTCCAGCTTTAACTTCTGGGTATTGATCAAAATTAATCACTTTTTTAATTTTCGCCTTCATCATTGGAAAGACATGACGGCCACCTTGATAGTGCTCGTGAGCGAGCATCGAGCCACCAACAATTGGCAAATCAGCATTTGAGCCAACAAAATATTCTGGTAGTTGTTTTTCAATATCTACTAAATTAATTAAAGTTTGCTGATTAATTATCATCGGAATATGCTTTTGATCTAAGAAAATACAATGTTCATTAAAGTAAGCATATGGTGAATACTGAAAGCCCCACGGACGGCCACCAATCATCATCCGAATTATTCGTAAATTACTACGTACATTCTTTCCATATCCGCCAACATAACCTTCATTTTCAAGACAAAGTGCACATTGAGGATACTTATTACCAGTACTATGAGCTGCAGCAGCAATCGCTTTAGGATCCTTTTCAGGTTTTGAAAGATTAATCGTAATTTCTAATTCATGATCCTTAGAGCTCTTTCCTGAAAAGACAATATTTTTAGCGATAGCTTCTTTTTTTACGTAATTATTATCAACGCAAAGCTTATAAAACCAATCAGTTGCTGTATTAGCAGATTTTTGCATTTTTTGCCAGAAAATTTCATTTACTTTTGAAGGCGTTGGCGTCTTTAAATCATATAACTTATCATTCAAAACTTCGCGTGAAGTATTGTCATCAGGGATAATTTTACGATCAACAGCCATTTGAACAAGTTGTTTTACTGACGATTGTTTTCCATCATATTCTTGATCATCATCGCCTACTAAAGCCTTGATCTTATTAATTACATATACACGATCTAATTCTTTATATGCTCCACTCGCAATGACTTCATCTGCAAATTTTTCAATAATCTTCATTTCTGTAGCCCCTTAAGCTTAAATTCTCTTAGTTCCATCTACAATTTCTGCATCATAGAAGCTTGCATCGTAACCAACAGCATCACGATAAATTTTTCCAACATTTTGCTTAAACTTTTCAGCTTCATCTTTTTTTACAATTGCAATGGCACTACCACCAAAGCCGCCACCAATCATTCTGGCACCCAATACACCATCTTGCTTCCAAGCTGCTTCAGCTAAAGTATCAAGTTCTTTACCAGTTACTTCGTAGTCGTAATGAAGAGAAATATGGGATGCATTGATTAAACGTCCTAGCTTTTCTAAATCATTATCTTCCATTGCTTTAGTTGCTCTGATAGTTCTACCATTTTCACTAACAGCATGACGAGCACGTTTTAACTCTGTCTCATCGTTAATTAAGTATGAATACTCATCAAAAGTATTGTCGTCAAGTTCACCTAAAGCCTTAATATCAAGTTTAGTTTGTAGCTTTGCTAAAGCATTGTGACATTCGCTAACACGATCATTATAGGCAGAATCTGCTAAAGTATGTTCTTTGTTAGTCGACATAATAATAATTTCGTAGTCACCTAACTTAAGTGGCTTATATTCATACTTCATTGTGTTGCAATCAAGGAAAATAGCACTATCTTTTTTCCCCATAATGCATGCAAATTGGTCCATAATTCCTGAGTTTAATCCCACGAATTCATTCTCAGTTTTTTGACCCAGTCTTGCTAAACTAGGGCGATCTACATCTAAATCAAATTCATCCTTTAAAATTATCCCCATTAACATTTCAATCGCAGCACTTGAAGATAAGCCTGATCCCGATGGTAAATTAGCTTTAACATATAGGTTAAAACCATGATTAATCTTTTCTCCATCTTCTCTTTGACGAAGGTAAGTAATCATTCCTTTAAAGTAATTAGCCCAAAAGCGATCATCTTTTTCTACTGAATCATCATTTAAATCAAATTCAACAATATCCCCATCGACATTACCTGAATAAAGACGAACTTTATTATCAGTCCTTGGGCCATAAACACCATAAACACCTAAACTAATTGCTGCTGGAAAAACATGACCACCATTATAATCGGTGTGTTCTCCGATTACGTTAATCCGACCAGGTGAGAAAAAGACATCTTTTCCTGCTTCACCAAATATTTCTTGATAGTCTTTCAGTAATTCATCTTTATTCATAATTTTTACCTCGTAAATCAATTATTTATTTGTAATCGTTTTCATTAATGATTATAAAACTATTTATCAATTTAGTAAATATATTTACTAAGTTTCATAATAAAAAGTGTATTGACCTATTTCAATACACTTAGTTAAAGCTCTTTCTTATAATTAAATTAGTATTCATCGTCACATGAACCTTGGGTAAATCTGAGTTGGTTATTCTCATCAGTAAAACAGAAATAGCTAATTTGCTCAAAGCAGTTTGATCAATATTATATGAAGTAAGCGGTGGTGAAATATATTTTGCTACTTCACTATTATTAATACTAATAATAGCAGTGTCTTTGGGAACCCTAATCCCTACCTCATTAAAGTATTGTAAAACCCCAACACTTAAGGTATCTGAAGCAATAATAAAGGCATCTGGTAAGTTTTTGCCTAATTTTTTAACTACTTCTTTTGCTAATTGATAACCATTCTTTACACTAACAATTCCTTTAGCAAAAACTTCATTTTTTTCTATTCCTTGTGTTTTACAAAATTCTGTAAATGTAATTTCACGAATATCGCGTTGAGGTTGATGGTCTAAAGTAAAGCTTTCAGCTCCAATATAGCCTAAGTTTGTGTATCCTCGGGCAATTAACTTCTTAATTGCATCTTGTACAGTTAATTCAAGATTAGGTTGAACTGAATCAAACAACTGTGGAGCTGGATTAATATCAATAAATACACCACTTGGTAAAACATTGTGCAATCTCTCTAGTTCTTTATAGTTAAGTTCAGCTGTACCTACTCCAAGAAAGCCCTGAAAAAGTGAAGCTTGCTTTATCAATTCATCTACTTTCGTAAATAATGTTATCTTAATTTCTTTTTCTGCAGCTACTTTGCTAATGGCATCACGTAAGAAAGAAAAATATTCATCCTGCAGTTGCTCATTTCCGTTTACACGGTAAAGCACAGCAATTTCTGGTTTCAGATTATTAACTTTATTACTGTTCTTTTTAAAATATCCCAATTCATTTGCAACCTTTAGAATTTTACTTTTTGTTTCAGAAGTAACTGAAAGACGTGGATCGTTACTTAATAAACGTGATACAGTTGCTGGGGAAAATCCAGATTTAGCAGCGATTTCTTTAATTGTTGTCATATGTCCACCACTTTTCTCTATTCACAAATACTTTATCACAGTCTTAAGAAATGTGCTATTACTAAATTATTTACTAATTAAATAAACTATTTATTTTCGTGCTATAATGTAATCGATTCCAAAAAATAATTAAGTAAAGGAGCACACCATGCGAGTATTAGTTATCGGTGGGGCCGGTTATATCGGCTCTCACGCTGTTAGAAAGTTAATTGAAGAAGGCAACGATGTCGTTGTCCTTGATTCTCTCTACACTGGCCACAGAAAGGCTGTTGACAAGAAAGCTAAGTTTTACCAAGGCGATATTGAAGATACTAATTTAGTAAGCAAGATCTTACGTGATGAAAACATTGATGCTGTAATGCACTTCGCCGCTTACTCATTAGTTCCTGAATCAGTTAAGAAACCATTGAAGTACTACGACAATAACGTTTCAGGTATGATTTCTCTTCTGCAAGCAATGGACGACGCTAAAGTTAAGTACTTAGTATTCTCATCTTCTGCTGCAACTTATGGCATTCCAAAGACATTGCCAATTACTGAAGATACACCGCTTGATCCAATCAATCCATACGGTGAAACTAAGATGATGATGGAAAAGATTATGCACTGGGCTGACAAGGCTGACGGCATTAAGTCAATTGCTCTGCGCTACTTTAATGTGGCTGGCGCTTCAAGCGATGGTTCAATTGGTGAAGACCATGGTCCTGAAACTCACTTAATTCCAAACATCTTAAAGAGTGCTATTTCTGGTGATGGCAATTTCACTATTTTTGGTGACGACTATGACACTAAAGACGGTACTAATGTCCGCGACTATGTTCAAGTTGAAGACTTAATTGACGCTCACATCTTAGCACTTAAGCATGTAATGGAAACTAACAAGTCTGATGTCTTTAACTTAGGTACTGCTCAAGGTTACTCAAACTTAGAAATCCTTGAAGCTGCTAAGAAAGTTACTGGCATTGACATTCCTTACACTATTGGACCAAGAAGAGGTGGAGATCCTGATTCCTTAGTTGCTGACTCAAGCAAGGCTCGTAAAGTCTTAGGCTGGAAGCCAAAGCATGAAAATGTTGACGATGTAATCGCAACTGCTTGGAACTGGCACAAGAGCCACCCAAAGGGTTACGAAGATAAGTAAAGGTAATATTTTATAACACACATTTTTATTTTACATACACAAAAAGCTGTCTATCAATAAATTAACGATAGACAGCTTTTTTTTGATTTACTTTTCATTTAAGCCTTGGTAGTAATTATATACTTCTTGACCAGCAATACTTCCCTCACCAACTGCAGTTGCAATTTGACGAAGTTCTTTAGCACGAACATCACCTAAGGCAAAAATGCCCTTCACTTTAGTACGCATATTGTTATCTGTCAAAATCCAGCCTTGTTCATCTGTAATACCAAGATCTTTAAAAGCAGCAGTTTGTGGTTGAATACCAACATAGATAAACACCCCAGCAACCTTAACTTCTTTTTCTTCACCAGTTTCTTTATCTTTATATTTGACCGCAGTTACTTTATTACTATCGCCGACAATTTCTTCAGTTTGAGCATTCCAGATAAACTTCATTTTATCGTTTTCAAAAGCCTTCTTTTGCAATTCGGCCTTGGCACGAAGTTGATCACGACGATGAATAACAGTTACAGACTTAGCAGATTGAGCCAAATATAGTCCCTCTTGAATAGCTGAGTCACCACCGCCAATTACTGCAACATCTTCGTCTCTAAAGAAAGCAGCATCACAAACAGCACAATAAGATACGCCTTTTCCAGCATATTCTTCTTCTCCTGCAACGCCAAGATGCTTATGAACTGCTCCGGTTGCAATAACTACTGCAGCCGCTTCATATTCACCTGAATCAGTCTTAATAATCTTTTGATTACCATCCTGCTCAATTTTTTGTACATCGCCATAAGCAAATTCAGCCCCAGCGTTCATAGCAGTTTGATACATCTTCTCGCCTAATTCAGGACCTTGAATATCAACAAAACCAGGATAATTATCAATACCAGCTGTATTATTCATCTGACCGCCATAAATTCCGCGATCAAGAATGACAACTTTTAAGTTAGCCCGAGCAGCATATAATGCAGCAGTTAATCCACCAGGACCAGCTCCAATCACAATTACATCATAATTTTTTCTCTCAGACATATTTTCGCCTCTATTCTTACTTTTTGTAAGTATATATTACTATGAGAAAATAAAAATTGCAATCCTTTTGCTTAAAGTTGAATTTCAGGCTTTGGAGTTCTTCCCATCATTTGTTTAATCTCATCTTCAACATTTGCGTTTTCATATAGAACACGATAAATTGCTTCACTAATTGGCATATCAATATTCTTTTCTTGAGCTAATTCGTGAACAGCTTTAACAGTAGTAGCTCCTTCAACAACTTGTCCCATATTCTCTAAGACATAATCTAAGCTCTTACCTTCACCAATTTGCTTACCTGCACGCCAATTACGAGAGTTAACTGAAGTACAAGTAACGATCAAATCACCAATACCAGACAAACCTGAGAATGTCATTGGTTTTGCGCCAAAATAATTTACGCCTAAACGTGTGATTTCTGCTAAGCCACGTGTCATTAAAGCAGCCTTAGCATCATCTCCATAGCCTTGTCCAACTAAGATACCAGCAGCAATTGCGATAACATTCTTAACTGCTCCACCTACTTCAACACCTACTAAATCATCATTAGTGTAAAAACGAACATAGTTATTTGAGAATACTTCTTGGATCTTCTTAGCATTCTCTTCGCTAGTTGAAGCACAAGCAATTGCAGTCAAATCTTTTTGAGCAACATTTTCAGCATGACTAGGACCTGAAATAGCTACAATTTTTTCACTATCATTTGGATAAATTTCTTCAGTTAAAATATCTGAAATTAATTTTTTGCTTCCTGGCTCAATTCCCTTAGTTGCAGTTACTAATAAAGGAGTAGCACCACTTTTATCTAATACTTTTCGTACATTCTTAGCAACAATTCGAACTGCCTTAGTTGGTAAAACAAACAAAACAATCTCCGCACCGTCTAATGCTTTTTCTAAATCTCCAGTAGCTGGTACATTAGGATTAAGTTTCCAATTTTTCATATAATGAGTGTTTGTATGGTGCTCATTGATTTCCTGATTAACGCTATCAATATTTCCATACAACACTACATCATTTCCATTATCAGCTAACATTGAACCAAGAACTGAACCCCATGATCCATTACCTAAAACTGCAATTTTTGCCATTTTCTTACCCAAACTTTCTATAAAAAATATTTCTTTCAATCTCTATTATACGGGTATTTTAATCCACTACCAGCTAAATACCATTTAGGTTTTATAACCTTTCGGCGATAAACCCAAAGAATAATTGCTCCAAAGAATAAAATCAAGCTTAACGCTTGTGAAACTCGAATCGTATTAGCAATATATAAACTATCCGTTCTCATTCCTTCAACAAAGAAGCGGACAGCAGCATACCAAATCACATAACTAAAAAAAACTTCCCCCCGTTTAAACAAATGTTTTCTATGCCTTAAACTCAAAATCAAAATTAAACCAACTAAATTTAAAGCCGATTCATATAAATAAGTTGGTTGATAATATGAACCATCAATATACATTTGTTGAATAATGAAGTGCGGCAAATGTAAACTTTCTAAAAATGATAAGGTAGTTTTAGCACCATGTGCTTCCTGATTCATAAAATTCCCCCATCGTGCAATTACTTGCGCAGCCATCACACCAGGAGCAATAATATCAAGCATCAAAAACGGGGGAAGCATTCTTTGATGACAAAAAACTAATAACACGATTAAGCCAGCTATCAAACCGCCATAAATAGCAATTCCACCATTCCAAATAGCAATTATTTGATCGGGATGTTGTGAAAAATATCCCCACTCAAAAACTACATAATAGATTCGCGCACCAATAAAGCCAATTGGAACTGCCCAAAGAAGGAAATCAATGAAGTCATCAGGCATAATTTGTCTTTTTTTTCCTTCATTAATTGCCATTAAAGTAGCAACCAAAACCCCAGTAGCCATTAAAATGCCATACCACTTAACCTGAATGGGCCCTAAATTAAAAGCTACTGGATTTAAAGCTAAACTCATTTCTTACTTTCACCTTCGTCTTTTTTCGAATTATCTGAAATTAATTCAGTAAGATTTTGCTCAAATTTCTGACTTGCATCATAGCCCATTTTCTTAGCTCTAAAGTTCATCGCAGCAACTTCAATAATAATTGCTAGATTTCGTCCAACTTTAACAGGAACCGTTACTTGAGGTACGTCTACTTCAAAAATTTCACGTGTCTTTTCATTAAAGCCCAAGCGATCATAGTTAGCTTTTGGATCCCAATTTTGCAAGCAAATTATTAATTGTATCTCAGTACTATCCTTAACTGCACCAGCACCAAAAAGATTCATCACATCAATAATTCCAATTCCGCGAATTTCCATTAAATGTTTCAAAATCTTGGGAGCTTCACCAACTACAGTCTTATCATCTTTTTGGTAAACATCAACTCGATCGTCTGCAATTAAACGGTGTCCTCTTTTAACTAAGTCTAAGGCTGTTTCTGACTTACCAACACCAGAATTTCCAATAATCAAAACACCCATGCCGTAAATTTCTACTAAAACACCGTGAATACTCTTTCTTGGCGCTAATTTTTCATCTAAAAACTGGGTAATCACACTTGATAAATGCGTTGTAGCCATATTGCTAGAAAAAACAGGGATCTTTTCTTTTTCAGCAGCTTCAAGCATTTCGGAAGGAATTGGCAGACCACGAGACACAATAAAACAAGGAGTCTCAGGAGTAGCCATCTTATTAAAAACACGTTCACGTAAATCATGGTCTAACCGTGCACTATAAGAAATTTCAGTTCTTCCTAAAAGCTGAATCCGATTTTTAGGATAAAAGTCGAAATATCCTGTTAATTCTAACCCCGGACGTGAAATATCTGAAGTATCAATTAACTTTTGACTTAAATATTCTTTTCCTTCAATAATCTTAAGTGAAGGTACATCTTTTACTAATTCGCTAACTTTAACTGCTTCAACCATTTTTATTGTCCTCTTTATCTTCTACGTCTTTGACTGAAACATTTCGTGCTTTCTTTCGCTTTTGATTATTGTTAGTCGGCTGCACTGGATTATGAATACCAGAATCAGTTGAATCTTTTTTATTACCTGAAAACTTAGCTATTAACCAAATTATCAAAACAACGATTAGTGCGGCCGGTAAAAGTCCAATAAAGAACTTAAACACGGAAAATAAGATACTCAGAATAACTAATGCAGCTAATACCAATATTAAAATAGTTACAAATCCCATAAGCTTTTTTCCTTAACATTTAGTTTGGATTTTTTTGACTTAAAAGCCACTGTAAATACGCATAGATAAAATCATCTAATTTCCCATCCATTACGCCATTCACGTCACTTGTTTCAAAATTAGTTCGATGGTCCTTCACCATATTATAAGGATGAAAGACATATGAACGAATTTGAGAGCCAAAACCAATTTCTTTTTGATTACCTTTGAGTTCTTCTGTTTGTTTCTTCTTTTTTTCCTCTTCTAGCTGGAACAATTTTGCACGCAACATATTCATTGCAGTTTCTCTATTTTGCAATTGAGAACGTTGCGCTTGTGATGATGTAACAATTCCAGTAGGTAAGTGAGTAATTCTAACAGCACTTGAAGTCTTGTTAATATGTTGACCACCTGCACCGCTTGAACGATAAACATCAATCCTTAAATCATCTGGATTAATATCAACTTCAATGCTCTGATCAATCTCAGGTATAACCTCAACCGAAGCAAAAGATGTGTGTCGTCTTTTAGCGGAATCAAAGGGAGAGATTCTGACTAGCCGGTGGACACCATTTTCCGACTTAAGTAATCCAAAAGCATTCTTACCTTGAATTCTGACACTTACACTTTTAACTCCTGCTTCTTCACCAGGTTCATAATCTTCGATTTCAAATTTCAAATTATGATTAGCTGCATAGCGTTGATACATTCTTAAAAGCATGTCAGCCCAATCCATGGCTTCTGTACCACCTGCACCAGGGTGGATTTCCATTAAAGCATTATGTTGGTCATATTTATCTGATAACAATAATGATAATTCATAATCATGAAAACTTTGTGATAATGAAAACATTTCTTTAGATAGTTCTTCACTTAACTCGGGATCTGGATCAGCTTTAAGTAATTCTAAGGCTGTCTGAGCATCTTCAAACTTCTCTTCTAGTCGTTTAAAATTTTCACTCTTTTCTTTCATCCGATTAGTTTCATTAATTAAACTTTGTGCTTGTTCTTGATCATCCCAAAAACCAGGTTCTGCCATTTTCTGTTCATTGATTGCAATACCCTCGTTTAACGAATCAAAGTCAAAGAGACCTCCTAAAATGCTCTAACTTAGGATTTAATTCATTTAATTTTGCTTGGATTTCACTAATCTCCATTTTTATATTCCTCACATCATCTAAATCACTTTTACTTTAATAATAGCAAAAAAGAGAGACATTATCTGCCTCCCTTTATTTTATCGACTAATGTTTTGTCGTATTTGAGCCTTCATGAATAGACGGGTGGCATCAAATTCGATATCACTGATCATTTCTTCAAACATTCTATAGCCTGCTTCTTGATATTCAACTAATGGATTAAGTTGTCCATATCCTCTCAAACTAATAGATTGACGTAATTGATCCATCGCATCAATATGATCAGTCCAGCGTTCATCTACGACACGCAAAATAACAACTTTTTCAAATTCTAGCATTTGCTCAGGATCAGCCAGTTGTTTTTCTTTTTCGGCGTAATTATCTTCGGCAATCTTGTAAAGACGCTTTTTCAGTTCTTCAGCACCTAAGTGCTTAATATTAAGTTTCTTAGTAGTTTCTTCATCAGTAATGGCCGATGAAATAAAGTCTCTTAATTGATCGTTACGCCAATCCTTTTTATCACCTTGCGTGTACATATCAACTTGATGATCGATAGTTCGTTTAATCATTGGCATTAACACAGGTTTCAATGTTTTTTCTTCAGAAATAACCTGCATTCTTTCCCCATAGATAATTTCACGCTGAGTACGCATAACATCATCATACTGCAAGGTCTGCTTACGAGTATCATAGTTATTACCTTCAACACGTTTTTGCGCTGATTCAACTTGTTTAGTGATCATACGTGATTCAATTACTTTATCATCATCATTATCAGAAATTCGATCAAGGAATAATTTTACTCGATCCCCGCCAAAGCGCTTCATTAAATCGTCTTCTAGAGAAAGATAAAATCTTGTTACACCAGGATCACCCTGTCGACCAGATCTACCACGTAGCTGGTTATCAATACGACGAGATTCATGACGTTCAGTACCAATAACTGCCAAGCCACCTAACTCTTTTACACCAGGCCCTAACTTGATATCAGTACCACGACCTGCCATGTTAGTAGCAATAGTTACTGCTCCTCTTTGACCAGCATTCATAATAATTTCTGCTTCTTTAGCATGATTCTTGGCATTCAAAACAGCATGTGGAATACCAGCTTGATCAAGCATTTTACTTAAGCGCTCAGAACTTTCAATCGCCACAGTACCAACCAAAACAGGTTGTCCTTTAGCGTGTCGCTCCTTAATTTCCTTTACTACAGCTTCAAATTTAGAATCTAAAGTTGGATACAAAATATCAGGTAAATCTTTACGAGCAATTGGACGGTTAGTTGGAATAGTAATTACTTCCATGTTATAAATTTCACGGAATTCTTCTTCTTCTGTTTTAGCTGTACCTGTCATACCCGCAAGTTTTTTGTACATTCTAAAGAAGTTCTGGTAAGTAATGGTTGCTTGAGTCTTTGATTCTTCTTGAATCTTAACTCCTTCTTTAGCTTCGATTGCTTGGTGAAGTCCATCAGAATAGCGACGTCCTTCCATTACACGTCCAGTAAAGGAATCAACGATCATGACTTCGCCATTTTGAACTACATAGTCAATATCTTTTAACATAATGTAGTTAGCTCTTAACGCTTGGTCAATATGGTGAACTAAAACTTGATTGTCAATATCATATAAGTTCTTTAAGCCGAAATGTTCACAAGCCTTTTTAATTCCTTGATTGGTCAAATTAATAGTTTTAGTTGGCCAATCAATCTTGTAATCACCGTGATCTTCATCATCATCCGCATCATCATCACTTTTATCTTCAGTTAAAGTCTTAACAAAACGGTCTGCACGAATATATTCACTATTAGCTTGCTCAGCTTGTCCAGAAATAATTAAAGGTGTTCTAGCTTCATCGATTAAAATTGAGTCAACCTCATCGATAATCGCATAGTTAAGCGGACGTTGTACCATTTGATCCTTGTAGACAACCATGTTATCTCTTAAATAATCAAATCCTAACTCAGAGTTAGTGGAGTAAGTAACATCGCAGTTATAAGCGTCTCGCTTTTCATCAGCAGACATAGAATTAAGGTTTAAACCTACAGTCAAGCCAAGCCACTTATATAGTTGGCCCATTTCACTTTCGTCACGGCTTGATAAATATTCGTTAACCGTTACAACATGAACGCCTTTACCTGTTAAAGCATTTAAATAAACAGGTAAAGTAGCTGTTAGGGTTTTACCTTCACCAGTCATCATTTCTGCAATATTACCGTAGTGAAGTGCAATACCACCAATGATCTGAACACGGAAAGGATATAATCCTAAAACTCTCTTAGCTCCTTCACGTGCTGTTGCAAAAGCTTCTGGTAAAAGATCGTCTAACGTCTCGCCCTTTTCTAAACGCTTACGAAATTCAGGTGTCTTTGCTTGTAATTGTTCATCAGACAATTTCTCATATTCATCTGCTAAAGATTCTACCTTAGTTGCTAATTTTTCAAATTTTTTTAATTCTCTTCTGTCATTGTCATAAATTTTTTTAAGAATATTAGCCATTTAATCGGTCCTTAAGTTTAAATTTTGTGCACAAATCTAAAATAATACTATGTAATTTTAACATTAATTTGGAAAAATGAGAAACCTACTATTGCAAGAAAAAGCCTCTTAAGCTAATTCACTACTTAAGAGACTATCAATTGATAAGATTATTTTAATTATTCGTTAGTTTCAATTAAGCCATAACGACCATCATTTCTGCGATATACAATACTTGTACCGTTAGTATCTGCATCTTCAAAAACAAAGAAGTCATGCCCCAATAAATCCATTTGCAAAACTGCTTCTTCTGCATTCATTGGCTTCAAATCTAAGTGCTTGTTACGAACAATATCAAATTCCTTAGGAGTCTTCTTTTCTTCTTCTAAGTCTTCATAGAAGAAGTCCTTCAATCCCTTTTCACGGCTCTTTCTATTAATACGAGTCTTGTATTTTCTAATTTGACGCTCTAATTTTTCAGAAACAAAGTCAATACTCTTGTACATATCATCAGTTGTATCTTCAGCACGTAAAACTAAATATGGAAGTGGAATTGTCACTTCGACCTTAGCAGTGTGGTCTGGGTAAACTTTTAAATTGATATGAGCAATCACATCAGAATTAATTTCGAAGTACTTTTCGAGCTTATCCAATCTCTTTTGAACATAATCTCTTAAGGCATCAGTAACTTCGATATTTTCTCCACGAACATTGTATTTTAACATTGTAGATTCTCCTTCCAACGTCTTATGACGTTTTTCTTTACACATCTAGTATAGCAAATTGTAAGCGGTTTTACTAATCATTTATCTACTAATTGTAAAACTATTTATTTTACAATTAGGATAAGCTTCTAATAACGCATCCCGAGCATGATATAATGTCCGTCCCGTTGTATAAATATCGTCTAACAACAAAATCTTTCCTCGGACATTTTTGTTTCTAATTGCTGAAAATGTCTGCTTAGTTAACAACCGCTCTTGTCTATTCTTTTCACCTTGAGCCTTTTTAGTATCCGCCTTAACCAATAAATCTGTCAAAGGAACTAGATTTTGATAAACAGAAGAAATTGTTTCAAATCCTCTTTTTCGTAAATGGCTGGGAGAACTAGGAATCGGGACATAATAATCAGCTTTTGGCAAAGAATTAACTAATTCAGCCAGTACATGACTCAAGACATAGTCGCCATAGCGTTTATACTGTACCATCAAATCATGAAAAGCTTCATTATATTGATATATAGCTTTATTGTCTAATAAATTGCCTGAGTATTTTTGTTGCCATATAACACAATCAGAGCACAATTCTTTTTTATTTATTTCTTTATTACAGCCTGAACATACGAGACCTCTCTTTTTAGTAAACTTTTGTAAGCAATCAGAACAGGCAAACTTTTCTTTAGGTTTAGCAAATGAAAAAATTCTTTCGTAATTAATTTGTCTCCTAAAGTTAGAATTACACAGTAGACATTTGCTCATCTATTCATCATCCTAATCTGTTTCATCGCTTCTTGGATACTTTTAGTATATTTGTGATAACAAAATAAGACTAATCCATCTCGATCATCAGCACTTCTCCCCACTCTTCCTGCAATCTGAACTAAGCTCGGCGTATTATAAATTGGATCATCAGCAGCAATTACGATTACTTGAACATGCTTAAAAGTTACTCCTCGTTCTAAAATCGTTGTTGTCAACAAAATATCTGTTTCTCGCCTGCGAAAACTAGCAACTTTTGCTTGTCGATCCTTATCGCCGGCATATACACTAACAATTTTACTTGTTTTAAAAATTGAGCTTAAATACTTTTCGTAAGTTGACAATTCTTTAATTCGTGGGACAAATATTAAAAGTGGCTTTTTCATATCAAGGATTTTCTTAATTTGCTTAATCAAAGTCGGGTGAACTTTTCCCTTATTTGAAATATAAGACTTAAAAAAATATTTTTCTTTAGGTACTGGCAACAATCCTTGATGAAACCGCCTTTTAAGCAAAGAATAATTTATTGTTTTATTCTTCGCTTGTCTTAATAACTTGGAATCCGGCGTTGCTGTTAGAAAAAAAGTGCAACCCACTTTCTTTACTGCGTTTTCTGCCGCAAAATGCAACATCTTATTTTCATAAAAGGGAAAAGAATCTACCTCATCAATTACAATTAAGTCAAAAGCTTGATAAAACTTTAAAAGTTGGTGTGTTGTACAAATCACGAATTGCTCATCCCTCACTTCGTGATGTTCACGTCCATGATATTTGCCAATTTTCACGTTTTCAAAAGCTGCTTGAAAACGTGGAAACAATTCGTCAACTACGTCAATTCTTGGTGTAGCGATCGCTATTCGGAAACCACCTTTTAAAGCTTCTTCTACTACCTTAAATAACATTTCAGTCTTACCAGCCCCAGTTACTGCGTGAATTAAATGATTACGCCTTTCTTTAAAAGAATTTACTAATTCCCTGGAGATCAATTCTTGCTGTTCAGTTAATGTTTCCCTCCAGCTTAATGGCGTAAGTATTTTAGGATAATTACCATTCTCAACATTTCGCTCTAGTTCATCCCCTTCTGTTATTCTCCCTAGTCCAATACACTCTCGGCAATATCGTCGCCCATCTGGTAATTTTGATACTGCTTTGGTATTACACCGCTGACAAATTCCATTTATCATTGCAGGAACTTTTGTCGTTTCGCCGTTTATGTTATGGTTATTCTGATCAGATATCCACTGGCGTCCTTTTAATTTGGTCATCAATATCACCCTATGTTAATTACGCACTTGGAGGCGATTTTTTGTCATCAAAACAATTAAATTATTTAACAATTAGTAAAGCTGGTCAGCATGAACTAATTATTAAGAAAAGTAAATTTATTTGTTCTTTAGCCCGTACTAAAACGGTTGAAGAAGCTCAAGAATTTATTGAGCAAATTTCTAAAAAATATCATGATGCTACTCACAATACTTATGCTTATACTCTTGGATTAAACGATAACCAAGTTAAAGCAAGTGACAATGGTGAACCTTCAGGAACGGCTGGAATTCCAGAACTTAAGGCTCTACAACTGATGAAGTTAAAAAATGTAACAGCAGTTGTCACCCGATATTTTGGCGGAATTAAGCTAGGAGCCGGTGGCTTAATTCGCGCTTATTCTAATTCCGTAACTGAGGCTGCACAAAATATTGGTGTTGTTAAGTGCGTTATGCAGCAGCGAATTCAATTTTCAATTCCATATAATCGAATTGACGAAATCAATCATTATTTAGAAGAAAATCGAATTTCAATCGCTAACCAAGAATATACTACGAATGTCACTATTCAAATTTATCTAGACTTAGATCAAATTCAAAAAGTTGAAGATGACTTAATTAATCTATTATCTGGAAAAGTAGAATTTAATAAACTAGATCAAAGATTCAACGAAATTCCTGTTACTGATTTCAACTTTCATGAGCAATAAAAAAGATTTACGTTAATATCAACGTAAATCTTTTTTATCTGTATTCTTTCTGTTTAATCGTCTAACCTTTACTTCAGGGTCCGCACGTTCCATTTTATTAATAGTTCGTTGCAAGAAATGCAGAAGCGGCTTATATTTTTCACCCAATAATCCAATAGTCTCAACAAAAAGTTCAACTGCAAACAATAAGCCTAGAATTAATAACCAAATTCCCCATCTAGGTGAAACTAATGAAAGAAGTGACACAAAAGAAAAAATAAGTGAAATCCCATAAATGGCTAAGACTGTTTGACGGTGTGTCAATCCCATTCGCATTAACTGATGATGCAAATGGTGCTTATCAGCCTGAGAAATATTCTTCTTATTCAATTTTCTGCGGATCATTGCATACACTGTATCAGTAATTGGAACACCTAAAATAAGAATTGGCACTAATAACGATACAAAAGTTACATTCTTTAGTCCTTTTAAAGAAAAGACCGAAATCATAAAACCAATATACAGCGCACCTGTATCTCCTAAAAAAATCTTAGCAGGGTGGAAATTATATGGTAGAAATCCTAATAAGCAAGCTGCTAACATAATACACATAATTGGAACATAGTGCTGCCAACTTTTTAGAAAGAAAAAGCCTACAATTCCCATCGTTACAAGAGAAATCAAAGTAACGCCAGTAGCTAGGCCATCGAGACCATCAATTAGATTAACAGCATTAGTTAAAGCTAAAATCCAAAAAATCGTCAGGGGAAAACTCCACCAACCTAGTTGAAGATGACCCAATAATGGCAAGCTTAATTCTCTAACTTTAATTCCAGCTAAAAAGTACACAACTAGGGACGCTATAAAGATTCCAAACATTTTTTGTCTGGGTTTTAGTTCTAAAATATCGTCAATTAATCCAGTCAAAATGATGACACTAGATGCTAGTAATACGGAAAAAAGCTCGTGAGTGGGGAAATCTTTCCTCAGCAAAACGAACTCTCCAATATTAAAAGCTACAAAGATCGCTAACCCGCCAATAGTTGGCATTGGCTTCTTATTAATTCGGCGAGCATTTGGATTATCAACTGCACCTAATACGAAAGCTAATTTTCTAATAAAAGGAGTTATAGCAGCAGTAATAATTACTAATAAGAATATTTTTACAATTGTTTGAAACATAACAATCTACTTTCTTAAACTTCTTTTTCTCATTATACCTAGACCCCAATCTAAACACAATAAAGCAATAAACAAAAAAGACGAATCTTAAGATTCGTCTTTATTTTGCTATTGCAACAGCACGTTTTTCTCGAATAACTGTAACTTTAATGTTACCAGGATATTCCATATCTTGTTCAATTTGGTTTTTAATGTCATGAGCAAGAATAGTAGTTCGAGCATCCGAAATTTTATCAGGCTCGACCATCACTCTTATTTCACGACCTGCTTGAATTGCATATGCTTGCTTTACACCAATATGTCCTTTAGCTATTGTTTCCAGTTGCTCTAAACGACGAATATAATTTTCTAGGGATTCGCTTCTAGCGCCTGGACGAGCTGAAGAAATTGTATCAGCAGCCACAACTAGTTCTGCAATAAATGATAATTTAGGAACATCATCGTGGTGAGCAGCAATCGCATTCACAACCAAATCTGGTTCATGATACTTCCGTGCAAGTTCAACACCAATTTCTACATGGGATCCTTCAATTTCATGATCAATTGATTTCCCAATATCGTGTAATAATCCCGCGCGTACCGCTATTTTTTCGTCTAAACCAAGTTCAGCAGCCATAACACCAGTTAATTTACCCACCTCAATAGAATGAGATAAAACATTTTGTCCATAAGACGTACGATACTTTAAGCGTCCCAAAATTTTTACTAATTCTGGATGCATCTTATGAATTCCAAGCTCCATTAAAGCGCTCTCTCCAGCTTCGTAAATATCATCATTCACTTCTTTACGAGCTCGATCAACCATTTCTTCAATCCGTGCTGGGTGAATCCGGCCATCCTTAATCAAACGCTCTAATGCTCTTTTCGCAATTTCACGTCTAATTGGATCAAAACCACTTAAGACCACTACATCCGGTGTATCATCAATAATCACATCTACACCAGTTAAAGCCTCAAATGAGCGAATATTCCTACCTTCACGACCGATGATACGACCTTTCATATCATCGTTTGGTAAATTAACTACTGAAACAGTCTTTTCAGAAACTGTATCAGCTGCACTACTTTGAATTGCATCGACAATTACTTTACGAGCAAAATGATCTGCTTTTGCCTTAGCAAGTTGATTACTTTCTTCAATCATTTCTGCTCTCTCTTTAACCAATTGGTCAGAAAGCTTATCTAAAACGATCTTTTTAGCATCTTCTTGACTTAACTCTGCAACTTCATAGAGCTTCTGCTCTCGCTCGGTCACTAATTGATCAGCTCTTTTTTCTTTTTCTAAAACTTGAGCCTGCAATTTTTTAATTTGGTTTTCCTTTTGTGTGAGTTGTGAATCTTTTTGATCCAACAAACTATCTTTATGATCAATAGCATCTTCACGTTGCAGTAAGCGATTTTCTTGTCGAGAAACTTCTTGTCGCCGCTCATTCAATTCATTATCTACTCTTTCACGATAATGATGAATTTCTTCTTGGGCTTCCAAGATTTTCTCTTTTTTCGCATCAGCTGCGGCTTTCTTCATTGCTTCTTGTTGAGAAGCAAGATCAGCCTCTACAGCTTTAGCCTTACTTTCTGCATCTGCCAAGATGTGTTTTGCATCATGGGCTGCATTCTGAGCTTGAGTCTCCCATTTATTCTTACGAAGACTATAACCCGCACAACCTCCAACTAAGACAGAAACAATAGCGACAGCAACAGGAACTAAAATTGTATTTATCATATCTTTTACTATCGCCTTTTTTATAGAATTATTTCACACATTATTAATAATAAAAGTATCCGGAAGTGATGTCAATCATACAAAAAACCTTGACTTTTAAAAGCCAAGGTTTAATTGTATTTGTTTACTAGTTTTTTTTGCTTTTCTCATTGGAAGCATCATCTTTTGCGGCTGCTGCTTCCTTCTCCTGCTTTATTTTTTCGGGGTTTTCACGTTCTTCAATAGCTTTAGCATCAATTCCATATGCTTTACGTACTTTTTCTTTCACTTCATCGTACACATCTGGGTGCTCTTCAAGATACTGCTTAGCATTCTCACGCCCTTGACCAATTCGATCATCACCATATGAATACCAAGAACCAGCTTTCTTAATGATATCCTTGTCAGCAGCCATATCAATCAATTCACCAGTTTGAGAAATTCCTTTACCGTACATGATATCAACTTCTGCCACTTTAAATGGTGGAGCAACCTTGTTCTTAACAACCTTTAGCTTAACGCGGTTACCAATTACATCAGATCCTTGCTTGATCTGTTCCGCACGACGAACTTCTAATCGAATAGTAGAATAGAACTTTAAAGCACGACCACCAGGGGTAGTTTCTGGATTTCCAAACATAACACCAACTTTTTCACGAATTTGGTTAATGAAAACAGCAATTGTCTTCGTTTTAGAAATATTTCCAGAAAGTTTACGCAAGGCCTGACTCATTAATCTTGCCTGTAAACCAACATGAGAGTCTCCCATATCTCCATCAATTTCAGCCCGTGGTACCAAAGCAGCAACTGAATCCACAACCAAAATATCAATTGCACCACTGGCAATCAAAGTATCTGCAATTTGCAAACCTTCTTCACCAGTATTTGGTTGAGATAAAATTAATGAATCAATATCTACACCTAACGCCTCAGCATAAGCTGGATCCATAGCATTTTCAGCATCAATGTATGCAGCTGTTCCTCCACGTTTTTGGACTTCTGCAACAGCGTGAAGTGCTACAGTGGTTTTACCAGAACTTTCTGGTCCATATACTTCAATAATTCGTCCACGTGGATAACCACCAACTCCAAGAGCAGCATCCAAAGCTAGTGAACCGGAAGGAATAGTGGAAATTTGAGTGTCTACTTTTTCACCCATACGCATAACTGCGCCTTTTCCAAAGTCTTTTTCAATCTTCTTTAAGGCAATATCTAAGGCCTTCTTTTTATCATCTTTAGCCAAATCTCTTCCTCCTTATTCATTTACAATAATTATACTTGGTTTGACTACCTAAAAGCAAGAGAAATACGAACTGACGTTCAATTATTATATTCCTCTAATTTTTATTACGCAAAGTAACTTTATTTTTTTCAAAAAAAAGAAGCATCTCTGCTTCTTTTCGTTTTAAATTTCGCCTTTAAATACATCGCCACTTTGCTTAAAGTAATCATAACCTGAATAGATTGTAAAGATTAAGCAAATATACAATAAAATAGTACCGATGAAGTAAACATCACCAAGCAATAGGAAAATAATAGACAACATTTGCGTAGTTGTTTTAATCTTACCTGGCATTTTAGCTGCTAAAACTTGACCTTTATTCTCAGCCAAAATCAAGCGCAAACCAGTAACAGCTAACTCGCGGCAAACAATAATAGCCACTACCCATGCAGGAGCTAGATTTAAAGAAATTAAAAATACAAAAGCAGTCATTGTTAGCATCTTATCTGCTAATGGGTCAGCAAATTTTCCAAAATTGGTAACCAAATTTCTAGAACGAGCGATATGTCCATCTAAAAAGTCAGTTATTGATGCCACTGCAAAAATCACTGCAGCTAATACATGAGACCAGTAAATATGTGCACCTAAAATAGTTGCACCACCAGCAGGCCAGTTAAAGATTAAAACTAGCATAAAAACTGGAATCATAAAAATTCTAAACATAGTTAATTTATTTGGTAAATTCATTAACGGTTACTTTGACCTCCATTATTTTGATTGGTATTCGTTTGCCCTTGAGTGTTTTGAGTGTTTTGAGTACCTTGTCTATTTTGCGTATTTTGATTTTGTTGTGTTTGTGTATTCACATTATTAGTAGAACTTTGGCTAGTAGAACTACTTTGCTGAGTATTAGTACTTTGACTATTTTGTCCAGTAAAAGTAAATCTTATAGTCATTGGTGAAGCAGGATTAGTCGAATTACGTGCATTCACCTTCTTACCAGCTAAAGTTAAAGTAGTCGAAACGCTATTACCCATTTGTACAGAAACATTATTTACATTCTGCGGTAATTGAATTGAATGCTTACCACTTGCCTTTAATGTTCCTTGCCAAACTGAAGAACCATTAACTAAAATTTGTGCCCAAACTTCATTCTTAGTCGTTCCTAAAGTTAAAGTACGGTCATTCTTCATTCCGCTAACTCGATAACTATTATTACCTAAACTAACAATTTTAACTTCTGAAGTCTTAGCTTTTGGAGTTGATTTCTTCTTTGATGAAGTTTTAGATTTTGAAGATTTAATACGAGAAGAAGAAACAGTTACATTCTCAGCTTGATTTGCTGATTGTTGATTAGTTCCAGTAAAGAAACGAGTATAAACAATATAAACTACTAAAATTACTAAAACAACACCAACTACGGTTGCAATCTGAGGCAAGTAACTACGCCACATCCCTTTACGACTATTTGTAGTTTCTTTAATTTTTTCACTTTTATTGTCGATGGAATTTTCAACGTATTCTTCAGGCTTTGCTTCAGGAACCTCTGATTTATAGTCCGCTAATAGTTCTTTACCATTAAGACCAACTACATCGGCAAATTGTCTAATAAAGGCTCTAACATAAAAATCTCCTGGCAATTGATCAAAATCATTATTTTCAATTGCTGTAAGATATCTACGCTGGATCTTTGTTATTTTTTCAACATCTTCAATTGACATGCCCTTTGCCTTACGAGCACTGCGTAATTTATCTCCAATATCTGCCATAATATCCTCTCAACTTTTTGCAATAATTCAAATATGAGTATACCAAACTAATCAACCATTAAACAAGCCAGCCACCATCAACATAAATAGTTTGACCAGTCAAATAATCTGACCGTTCATCAAGTAAGCTTTCTACCCAAAAGACGATATCTCTAGGTTTAGCTAATCTCCCGGCAGGAATTTCATTTTTTACTTCGTTTAAAGTTTCTGCGTCAAAAATTGCGTTCATTGGTGTATCAACTGCCCCAGGAGCAATTACATTTACTGTTAAATGAGCTGATGCAACTTCTCGTGCATATCCTTGCGCAAAGCTAGATAAACCACCCTTGCTGGCACTATACACGCTCTCTAACGCACTTGCTTGGCCACCATATACCGAACCAATAAAGATGATACGTCCATGTTTTCTTTTTAAAAGCTGTGATTCTAAAAGAGAAGTGATCTTTATTGGCGCTAATAAATTAATTTGCATAATTTTTTCTATTTGAGTTAATTCTTGACTACCAAGGAATTGGTAATTAGTTATTCCTTGAGTAAAAATAGCAGCACTTATTGGTAAAAGGCTTGCAATGGTAGTTTTAATTACTTTATCTTCAGCCAAGAAATCTAACTTTAAAGGAAAAAATTCTTGATTTGGATACTTATCAATAAATTCTGCTACCATTTTTTCAGCTTCTTGACTGCTATGATTAAAGTGGATGTATAAAGACCAACCTTTTGCAGCAAGGTGGGCTGCAATGGCCTTGCCAATTCCTCCTGTTGCGCCAAAAACTATTGCACGTTTCATTTAATTAGCTTCCTCTTTACCTTTTAAAATTGTAGTAAATATATCACTTTTAGCCAAAATATTATCAATTGCTGTATAAAATTCACTAAAACTTAAGGATTGAATTACGTAAGCAGCAGTATTGAAGTCTTCATTTTCTAGGCCATATTCAGCTTCTTCAATTGCCACTGTGCTTAAATCATCAAATTCTCTGATTGTCTGCGCTAAAGCCTCTTTCTTTTGAAATACAAATGCCTCTTTTGTTATTGGAACTTCGAGAAGCTGACTCTTGATATTTTCTAAAAATAAATCCGGTTTATTTGAAGCACCGATAATCGTAGCGAAATTTCCTTCAGTAGTATAAGAAACTTGAAGCTCCATTGGAGAATTTAAAATTCCTTGTTTTTGCATTCTTTCAAACCAGGGACTGGTTACTCCCAACTTAGCTTGAAGCATCATTTCAAAAATTGTTTGTGCTGTACTATTTTTTAGATCGACTTTTTCAAAGTCAGGCAGTCTGATCCCTATACCAACACGTGAAGTAGCCAAATCAGATTCAATAATAGTATTATGCTGCTTTTGTGGACTCACCAAAGTTAATTTCTTGGGTGCAACTTTTTTAGAAATCAAATATTTGCTCTCAAGTTTTCCTACTTCACGCAGAACTTCTTTTGTTTGATTTTCACTAAATCCACCACATGCGACGAATTCCATTCGACCACTAATATAATTATTGTCATAAATTTCTTGTAAAATTTCTGGCGTCATCTTTTTTAAACTAGCTTTGGTACCAGTTAAATCCTCCGCCAAATTTGTCTTAGGGAACATCATCTGCATCAGTTCATAATTTACTTGCCAATTCGGATCGTCCTGATACATCGCTAATTCTTGAGCAATAATCTTGGCTTCTTTAGTAACATTGCTTTTAGTAAAATGTGTCGTCCCTACCAATTCAAAAATCAGTGGCAATACTTGTCGCCAATGTTCAGTAAAGCTGGCATAAAACATCGTTTCGTTATACGTAGTAAACGCATTAGTAGAAGCACCAACCGCCTCAAAGCGCTGCGATATGTCTCCATTCTTTTTGGTAAATAATTTATGTTCCAAAAAATGAGCTCCACCGCACAATTTCTGAGGATCACTTCCACCAAAATCCACAATGATTCCCATAAATTTTTGTGCAAATAATGGCCTTCTAATTACTTTTGCTCGAAATCCAGACTTATATTCTCTGGTAGTTACATCTAATTTTTTCATTTTAAACAATAGCTTTCATTAAAGTACAATTTTTGACTAAACTCGATTAACTTATCCATTTTAAATTGCTTAACGTCATTAATTCGTTGTTCAAAAGTATAATCGCGACCTCTTAAAGCATTTGCCAGCATTTGAATTAAAATTAAATCTTGTCGATCAGCACTTATTTGATAATTACGCTTCAAAGCAGCTTTAGCTTTATTAAAGACATCTTCATCTACTTTTCCTGCTTGAACTGCTCCTACGCCACTTTTAATTGCCTTAGAAGCGACTGCAATTTTATCTTTAGAAATTCCTGTACTAATTAAAAAAAGCGAATTATTAACATAATTAGTTGCATCAATTGCATACGCTGCTCCTAGTTTTTTTCTAACCTCAGTAAACAGTTTAGATGACTCATCCCCAGCAAGATATTCTCCTAAAAATAAACCACCAAATTGCTTGAAATACACCGGCAACGACTGATCATAGCCGTAACCAATCAAAAGTTGTGCCTGCTCACTCTTAAATTGCACTTCTTTTTCTATTGGATCTTCTATAGTTGATAGAGACAAGGTTGGCACAACGAAATCGTCAAAATAACCAGGCCAATCAATTCGATTTTGAACTAAATCAGTTAAACTGTCAGGATCTTGTGCTTGCCCCAAACAAAAAGCAGGCGCATTTTTTAGTGTATTAAAGAATGACTTAATTTCTTCTAAACTAACATTTTTTAATGTTTTTTCATCGCCAAAAACACTATCTTGATAATTAGGAGTATTTCGATACCAAGTATTGAAAAAGCCATTTAAAGCAAAGTTTGCAGGTAGTTCATAATATTGTTTTCTTTCCTGTTCAAGCTGTCTTTTGGCTAACTCTAATAATTGACCATCAAAAAGTGGTTCCTTTACCACCTTAAAAAAGGCATCCATTACTATCTGATAATTATAATCTGGGTCAAGAATTTCACGAGGCTCAACAAAATTTATAGTGTAAAAAACTACAATTTGATTTCCAAATACTTCAGGAAAAATTTGTAAACTCGCATTATATAGATTAGAAAAAGTCCTTGCCTGAATATTTATCCCTGGAAAACTTTTACTAGCATTACTCTGCATACAGGCTAAAATATTCGCCAAAGCTAATGTTTTCTTATCTAAAGGCAAACGCAAAAAACAGCCTAAAGTGGCTGTTTTAAATTTTAAATTATGGTCAATTCTAATATTCGTCATAATTACTGATCATCGTCCTTTTCTGGTGGAATAAGTACTTGTCTCGGTTTAGATCCTTCCGAAGGCCCTACAATCCCTTTTGCTTCCATTGCATCCACAATTCTTGCAGCTCGATTATAACCAATTCTAAATCGACGCTGAAGCATTGATACGCTCGCTGACTGCTGTTTTCTAACTAAGGCTACTGCTTGATCATAGAATTCATCCTCAGGCTCATCTTCACCATCAGTTTGACTTTCAGAATCATTCTTTGAAGGAATCATGTCTTCGTTATATACCGCTTCTTGTTGCTCTTTTACCCACGATACTATTTTTTCTACTTCATTTACGGAAATAAAGGCTCCTTGAACACGTTCAGGTTTAGCTGCTCCAATTGGTAAGAAAAGCATATCTCCACGTCCTAAAAGCTTTTCAGCCCCAACTTGATCTAAAATAGTTCGTGAATCTACCCCACTAGAGACAGCAAATGAAATTCGAGATGGAACATTTGCCTTAATTAAACCAGTAATAACGTCAACGCTCGGTCTTTGCGTTGCCAAAATCATGTGAATACCAGCCGCACGCGCCATTTGCGCTAAACGAACAATTGCGTCTTCTACATCATGACCAGCAACCATCATCAAATCGCTTAATTCATCTACAATTACTACAATGTAAGGCAATTTTTCCATTACCGAATTAGTCTTATCAGCATTGTTTTCAGCTACCTTTTGATTATATTCAGTAATATTACGAACTCCTCCAGCTGCGAAAAGTTGATAACGTCTTTCCATTTCTTTAACAGTTTTACGTAAGGCATTTGTAGCCAACTTAGCATCAGTAACAACTGGAATTAATAAGTGGGGAATCCCGTTATATACAGAAAGTTCAACCATCTTAGGATCAATTAAAACTAGCTTGACATCCTCTGGATAAGACTTCATTAAAATACTAGTAATAATTGTATTAATTGCTACTGATTTACCAGATCCAGTAGAACCAGCAATTAATAAGTGTGGCATCTTGCGTAAATCTGCCGAAATTACTTTTCCTTCAACGTCTTTACCTAAAGGTACATCAAGAGAAATATCTTTTGCTTTTGAATCTTGATGAAGCATTACGTCTTTGAAAGAAACAGCTGAGGTGGTTCGATTAGGTACTTCAATTCCAATTAAAGGCTTTCCTGGGATCGGGGCTTCAATACGAATATCCTTGGCAGCTAAGGCTAAAGCTAGATCATCTGCTAAGTTTACAATCTTGCTTACCTTAACTCCAACTGCTGGTTGTACTTCATAACGAGTAACAGTAGGTCCTAAGACAGCTTTTTTGACAATGACATGTACACCAAAACTCTTAAAAGTAGATTCTAAGACTTCAGTATTTTTCTGAATTAAAGACTTATCTTGACTTTGATCAACGCTTTTTATCGGTGCTAACAAATTAATTGGAGGTTTCTGATAATTAGCATTTTTTGTTTGAGCGTGTTGCTTAGTCTCTAAATCACCATGATCAACATCCTGAAGTTCCTGCTTCATCTTCTGATCTTCTTCCGCATAAGAATGTGAAATTGGCAAATCATCAGCCGAATTATCTCCAACTTCTGCGTCTGAAGCAGCGGTACTTTCTTGAGAAACCTCGATTGGAGGATCAAAACGAGGTGTTTCTTCAACATCTTCAGTTTTATTTGAAGTAGATGCGTCTTCTGTGAAATCAGCTGTACTTGGGAAAGTATCATCATGATCATCCAAAGGATCAGTCAATTTTTCTCGATTATTTAATTTCTCTTGCTTATTTTGCTCATGCTTTTCGACTAAATCATTATATTTACTCTTTAAAGCATCACCAGCATCTTTATTTTTCTCAATTACTAATTGCGAGCCCTTTTGAAAACCAGACAACAAAGTAGCAAACTTCACATTGCAGATCATCAAGACTCCTACTAACATCATTAGTAAAGATATTACTTCTGAACCTACGGTACCCAAAATTGGAAAAATAAGTTGATAAAACATACTTCCAATAAAGCCACCACCAACTTTGGTCGTAATCTGAGCACGAGAAAATTCTTCACCAATTGATGTTAAAAAGGCATTGACAAATCCTTGATGGATCATCATTTGATTGAAGACACGAGAACTTTCCCAAAGGAGTAAACCTAAATAAAAAATTCCTAGGCCGCTTCCTCTTTTTAAACTAAAACGAGGTGGCTGGTTATAAATCACCATAACCAAGCCAAATAAGCCTAAAACAAGACTGGCTAAATAGTGACTATCTCCAACAAAAAAGCGAATTAAATTAATTAGTTGTTGGCTAAACAAACCGAAATGAACGCAACTTAAAACTGCTATTAAAACAAGTACGATTCCAGTAATGACCCATTCCATACTTTGTTTTTTCTTTTTAGTAGTTGTCTTTCTCTTTGTCCTGCGTTTTCGCTTTTTAGCCATCAAGACACCTTCTCAATCTTTTTACTTATCATTTTTGCCCTTTTGGTTATCTCGGTTTAATTCATTAAAGTTTGATTTAAAACTAAGGTTAACTGGGTGATCTAAAGTTAATTGGGTAATTTCATAAGTTAAAGTTTCAATTTGTTCAACTAATGGTCTAGAAAGTAACTGGTAATCTGATGGTTCTAAATCGGTCCCATCGCCAAAATAATCAACAAATTGAACAACTCTCGTAATTACACCACTAACGGTAAAATCGCCGGGTGCGGGAGAAACCTCGAATGGAACAGCAATTTCAAAATACTTACCAGTTTTCCCTTCATCTTGGCTACCGTCGTCTAAGTCTTGATAAACTTGTCTTAATGACACATTAACTTCATTTTTTACTTTTTGTTCATCATTTAAATCATAATGAAAAGAACGAACAATAATTGGAGTCATATTTTTAAAATCCATTTTAATTCTCTCCTAAATTTCTTTCATAACGTTCAGGACGATTATAATTATCCTTTAACTTATCATTTTCATAATGATGGCTCGTTTCCATATTTGGAAAACCTTGCTGTCTCAAAGCTTCTAAAAGAACCATCGCTACTGAATTTGATAAATTATAGCAACGAATATTATCTGACATAGGAATCCTAAGATTACGATCATAATATTCTCGCATAAAAGTTTCTGGTAAACCAGTTGTTTCCTTTCCGAAAACAAAATAATAATCTTTATTAGGATCAGTATAGTCTACTTGAGCATAATTTTTTGAAGAAAATTTTGAAATTAAATACATTTCATCATTTGGACCAAGAGTCTTTAAAAAGGCATCTAAGTCATCATGCATTCTTATGTCTACTTTATCCCAATAATCTAATCCTGCACGTTTCATTTTTTTATTATCAATTTGAAAGCCGAGCGGTTCAATAAGATCTAAGATTGTATTAGTACCCGCACAAGTTCGAGCAATATTTCCTGTATTTGCAGGCATTAATGGCTCATAAAGTACAACGTGATTTGTCATAAAAAAGCTCCTCTTGTAAAAAAAGCGTAGCACCTGTAATGAGGCAAGTACCACGTTTAATTCTATACTCAATTCTACTCTTTAGACTTTAGATTCGCATCATCTGATCCCGATATCTCATCATAAAGAGTTGAAATCTTACGATAATAATTAAATAGTCTAGTCACAATAATCTTAATTACAGCATAAACTGGAATCGCAAAAATTACGCCCCATAAGCCGGCAACAGCACTTGCACCAATTAATAGCAAAATAGTAGTAACTGGATTCATGTTCATCTTATTCCCCATTACCAATGGTGAAATAACACGTCCCTCAAGCGTTTGTTCAATTGCAAAGACAATTAAAACCTTTACAAGCATCATAGGTGAGCTAATTAGCCCCAAAATAATTGCTGGAATAAAGGCGATAAAGGTTCCGAAATAAGGAATCATGTTTAATACACCAGCTAGAACAGCTAATGTTATTCCATAATTTAGACCAATTACCGAATAACCAATCGCAAACATTACTCCAACCCAAAAAGCAACTGTAATTTGTCCTCTAATGTATGATGCTACAGCTCCATTAATATCACTAAGTAAACTTGAAAAACTAGGCTGTAGTCTTTGTGGAGCAAATTTGGTCACATAGGGATTTAAACGATGACCATCTTTTAACATAAAGAATAAAACAAAAGGCGCTGTTAATAACGTCATAAAAATCATTGTAATAACATTAACAGCCGACGACAAATTACTCAAAGCTAAGTTAAAACTGTCTTGCCCAGTTTTAAACATCTTTGTCTGAGCGTCAGAAACGGCCTGATTGATTCCACCACGAACTCCATTTAAACGGGGATCTCGGATCATCTTTTCAAAGCCCTTTTGCGCATCTTGCCAATAAGCTGGCCAGTTCTTAATTAAAGAATCAGTTTGATGCTGAATAATTGGGATCAAAGTATTAATGATCCAAATTAATCCTCCCAAAACAATTACAAATAGCAAAATAATTGTAATTATGCGTGGTACTTTTAATTTCTTTTCCATCCAGTCAACTACCGGATCCATTAAGTAATATTGAATTGATGCCACCAAAATTGGTGGCAAAATTGCATTAAAGAATGTCCAAAAAGGATTTAACACAAAAGAAATTTGGTTAAACACCCAAATAATTAAGAAGAACAATAAAATATTAAGTAATACTATGCTAAAGCGATTATTTAAAAACCATTTAACAAAGAAATTATTCTTCTGATGATGTTTTTCTACATCCATAGCTTCCCCTCTTATCTATGTTCGTAGGTGATCCAGTCCCCCACTTTAAATTTAGGCATTTCTTCTTTAGGATCTTTTTCTAAATAAATTGCATTAGTCATTGGCTTTTTCGGAACTTCATTAGTAAATACTAAAGTTGCATGTCCAATAGCTTGCATATTCATTTGAACCATTGGGCCAACATATAAAGCTAAATAAGTAGTTCCGTCAATCGTAATTGAATCGTCTTTTTTAAAAATAAATTTTTCTACTGGAGTTGCTTCATCAAATTTTTGTAAAACAGCAACATCTCGCAACTTATCAGTTGCTTTGTTATCAAATAAAATTACGATATTATCATTTGGATCTAACGCTTCTGATCCAATAGCAGTAATTGTAGAATTCCACTTCATTTTTATCAACCTCTTTACTAAATTTTACCATATCACTTTGCCTAGCTGATAACACTTAATAACAATTGCCTATTCTTGTCAAAAGGTAGAGAATAAATATGTTACGGAAAGCTTTTATCAGGAGGTAAAACTATGAAAGTTTGGTTTGGTGGCTATACTAGCCATGACTCAAAAGGAATTTATACTGCTAATGTAGAAAATAATGAAGATGATATTAAACTAGTTGATGTTAAAAATATTGTTGAAATTGATCGTCCAACTTATTTTCAACTAGTTGGTGATTTACTATTTACCATCATTCAAAATGGTGACCAAAGCGGAATCGCTACTTATCGCATCAAGGATGGAAAAGCAAAACAGTTAGATACCTATTTCCATGAAGGAGCAGCGCCTTGTTATATTAGTGTCGACTCACAAAAGCACCTAGTCTTTACTGCCAACTATCACTTAGCAACTATTAACGTTTTTTCTTATGATGAAAATGGAAAATTAACTTTTATTACTAACGATACTCATGAAGGTCACGGACCAAGAGCAGAACAAGATCAAGCCCACCCACATTTCTTCGATGAAACTCCAGCCGGTAATCTAGTTTCATGTGATCTAGGAATTGACGCTGTTGATTTTTATAAATTAGATGGAGATAAATTAAAACACTTAGCTCGTTATCAAATGGAAAGCGGCTTTGGTACTCGCCACCTTGTCTTCTCACCTGATGGAAAAACTATGTATATCGTTGGTGAATTATCAAGTCAAGTTAACGTTGCTCGCTTAAATGAAAATACTTGGGAATTTGAAGATATTGCAACCTATAAGACTATTCCTGACGACTTCAGTGATCACAACGGTGCCGCAGCTATTAGAATTTCCAAAGATGGTAAATTTATTTATATTTCTAATCGCGGTCACGATTCAATCGCTGTTTTCAAAGTCCTAAACGATGGAAAACTAGAATTAGTACAAAGAATTTCCGTCTTTGGATCATTCCCACGTGACTTTAACTGGGATAAGGACGAAAAATATCTTGTTGTAGCTAACCAAAATACTAATAATGCTACTTTATACCGTCGTAATTCCGAAACAGGTAACTTAACTCCTATCCAAAAAGATATTCCTGTACCAGAAGCTACACGTGTCTTATTCGAAGAAGATTAGTCTGATAATAGTTATCACAGATTATTAAACTCCCATTTTGCCATGATTTTCATGGCTTTTATTTTATCTTACTTAGAAAGCAAATATTTACATGCAAAATAATGCTACTGATAAACTATCACCATTAAAAAAGTTAACCGCTGAGCAAGAAGCATTGGTTAATCAAATTATTAACTTTACCAATCAGCACCTTAACAACAATTTTCCTGCCACTTTTACTATTTATGGTGACGCTGGAACTGGAAAAAGCGTAGTCCTTTCTGCACTTTTTGATCAAATACAAAAATTACGTCAAACTAAAAATAGCAATTTTTATCAAACTAATAATTATTTCTTAGTTAACCATCCAGAAATCCTTAAAGTCTATAAGCAAATTGCCGGTCCGCTTCCAGAATTATTAAAGAAGAATTTTCAAAGACCAACTAGCTTTATTAATCAGTTAGACAAAAAGCAAAAAGAAGCTGATATTGTCATTATTGATGAAGCACACTTACTTCTCTCAAAACCTGACCACTACAATAATTTCTATCATGATAATCAATTAGTTGAGATTATTAAACGAAGTAAGGTAGTTATTCTAGTTTTCGATCCCTATCAAGTATTAAAAATGAAAACTCTTTGGACTAAAGAGCGACTAGAAAGAATTACGCATCTTTATCCACATAAAGAATATTACTTAAAGCATCAATTTCGAATGAATGCATCTTCAGATCTGATTGATTGGTTCAATTCTTTTACTGAAAATAAAATTATCAAGCCAATCCCAGATAATGCAACAAAGAATTATGACTTTCGGATTTTCAATGATGCGGAAGAAATGCGGAAAGAAATTGTTAAACGTAACAATGAAGTAGGCTTAAGTAGAATTCTTTCTACGTCTGGTTATCCTTCAACATTAGATGGTGGCAAGCACTATATTCAAGAAGGTAAATTTAAAATGCCATGGGATCAGTATAATTACACCTCAACACCTTGGGCAGAAATACCTGAAACGATTAATGAAGTAGGGTCAATATATACTTGCCAAGGTTTTGATCTAAACTATACAGGCATCATTATTGGACCGCCAATTAGTCAGATTCCTGGTCAAAATAAAATTCAAGTCAATTTAGACAAAATCACCGATATTGAAATGTTTAAAAAAAGAAAAGATTTAACTGATCCAATTGAAATTAAAAAACTAGAAGAAAGAATGGTACTTAATTCTTTAAATGTACTCTTTAAAAGAGGAATTATGGGAACTTATCTTTATGCACATGATCCTTTACTTAGAAAAACGCTAGTTTCGCTGTTTAAAAAATAGCAAAATAATAATAAAAATAGGCGCTGGTTTTTTACCCATCGCCTATTTTTTTAATTCTCATTTAAATAAATTGTTACAATCTTAAATCAGGTTTGCTTCTTCAAGCAATTCTTCAATCCATGTTCCCTTAATCTTCTTCATCCCTGCTTTAACGGCAAGCTTTTCAGGAAGTGGCATTTCTTGATCTGCCAGCTTCTTCTTATCAGCCATGTAGTACATTGCACGAAGTAATTCACGAATGTCATAAACAGAATCCCAAACTTCTGGTACTCCGCGATCTACATTAAGCAAGGTGTAAACTGACTCCATCGCAGTTCTAACTGAATATTCAGTAGTAAAGACAGTATCTCTAGTAGGACTTTCAGCAAAGTTACCAATAAAGGCTAAATTCTTTGAACCTTCTGGTACAACAGCTGGACGGTCGCCATCATGACGCGGCATGAAGTAACTAGTTATATAAGGCATATATACTGGAACAGTATTCATATTTTCTTCTGAAGAAAGTTCTTTAATTTCACTTTCTGGAACACCTAAATGATACAGCATTTCTTCAGCGATTTCTTGTCCGGTACAGTCAACAACCTTCTTTTTAATGTAATTTCCTTCAGTATCTGAATATAAAGCATAGATCCAAACGACGATTTCATTTGGTTTTTGCGTTGGGAAGTGTGGTTGACGGTGAATGGTAAAACTTAAGCCCCAGTTAGAATCAGTTACTGTGATAATACCACCAGTATTTACTTTGCCATCATATAAACTGCGTTTAGTCAATCTTTCAAAGTAAGGTGCTACTTTCTTATTTTTCAAGGTTGTAGTTGCAGAAACAAACCATGATCTCTCTGGCAAGTTTTCACTAAAGACATCAGGATGACCAAATGCTGGGTCTTGCTTAGCTAGATTCTCCCATAATCTCCATGAACCACCTTTAGCATGAGTAATTGGTGCTGGTGTAGTTTGGTTACCATAAGTTGAGCTTTCAGTAATTGAACCGTTAGTCACAAAGACAAGATCATTTTCAGTTAAGTCAATATCTTCTTGCTTACCATCTTTCTTCATGACAATCTTTTTAGCAACTTTTTCGTTTCCTTCATGATCAACTAGAACATTTTCTACTTGAACACCATACTCAAACTTAACGCCATGATCCTTTAAGTACTTAAGTAGTGGTTTTACCATTGAATCATATTGGTCATATTTGTTGAACTTTAAAGCTGTAAAGTCTGGTAAACCATCAATATGGTGAATAAACCGCATGCAGTAGCGTCTCATTTCTGCAAGAGAATGCCATTTTTCAAAAGCGAACATCGTTGACCAATAAGTCCAGAAATTAGACTTAAAGAATTCTGGAGAGAACCATTCTTCAATAGTCTTTCCTTGAATTTCAGATTCCGGTGTCAAAACTAATTTAACTATTTCACTAGCATGTGAACCTAGTTGATATAAACCATCAGTTGGCAATTCATTACCACGTTTATGAATTAACCGGCAATTTGATGAGTTAGGATCTTCTTTGTCGAGCCAATAATACTCATCTAAGTAGGATGCCCCTGGTATTCTCAACGAAGGAACAGAACGGTACATATCCCACATACATTCAAAGTGGTCTTCCATTTCACGACCACCACGAACTACAAAACCAGCATTGGGACGCTTAGTTCCGTCTAAAGAGCCTCCAGCAACATCTAATTCTTCTAAAATATGAATCTTGTCACCAGCCATTTTAGCATCTCTAACTAAGAAGAATGCTGTTGAAAGACCAGCTAATCCACTACCAATAATATAAGCAGATTTTTTGTCTACATCTGCTGGCTTTTTTGTGTCTGCAAAAGCTTCATAATTTCCCTTTGAATAATACATACAAGTGATCCTCTTTTCTATATTAGGATAGTATTAACACTTCTTATATTCAATTCTATGTAAAGCGGTTACAATAGTCAATGTATTTGACTATTATATTTATAATTTATTACTTATTAGGCTTTGCCACAAACATTTCATATCAACTGGTTCTGAAATAGTAATTTCCTGCTTAAGTTCAGAAAAAGGATCATCAAACTTAAGATAAAAACAATTCAAAGCTTGTCGCTTAAAATTATCTTTAATCCCATACAATGGATCACCATACAAGGGATGTCCAAGGTATTGCATGTGAACTCTAATTTGATGGGTTCGGCCAGTTAGTAACTGTAATTCAACTAAGCTCGCACCATTAACTTGCTCTAAAACACGGTATTTTGTAATTGAGCGTTGACCATTAGCTACTATTCCGCGTTTAACGCCAGCATCTAGTTTACCGATTGGCGCATCAATAGTCCCTGTTTCTTGCTCTTTACTAAAATTGCCATGCACAATTGCATGGTACTTCTTAATAAAACAATCCTTTCCCATCTCACTAAATCGAGCATGAGCAACTGCATTTTTTCCAACTAAAACTAATCCTGATGTATCACGATCAAGTCTTGTAATAACATGTGGCTTCAGATCTTTCTGCCCATTTTTTTGAAAATAATATATTAATCTGTTGACTACTGCATCATTATCTTCATAGCGAGATGGGATTGACAAAACGCCAGCTTCTTTATTTACGACTAAATAATCATGCTGTTCAAAAACAATATTAAGTTGATTAGTAGATGGTTTTAGCCATTGATTTTTCTTCTCTTCACCTAAGATAAAGATTACTTCATCCCCTGGATGTAAAAGATAGCTAGTATAACGGCGATGATGATTTACTAAAATCATTCCCCCATTATGCTGGCTATTAGTTAAAGCTCTTTTAGAAAAACCATTTCTTAACAAAAAACGCCCCAATTTTTGAGGTGTTTTATTTTCAAATTTTAATTTAAAATATTGCATGATTATTTATTCTTAGGTTGCCCAATAAAGGCATCTTCTACCCGATTCCAAAAGTGAGTATGTTGATATTTATCAAATCGAATAACATGTTGAGAAATCCGATACTCAATTTTCTTAATGTGCTTATGATTGAATTCATATCCATCATAGGTTACTACGTAGTGATCATCACTTTCTGGTTTAATAGTTATCCATTCATCTGGAGCAATAACTATTGGGGACGATAAGGTTCTGAATACACGGTTATTAATCGAGGCTATTTCAGTCATTTGCAGGGCTTTTAAACGGGGATGGATAACTGCGCCGCCTAATGATTTACTGTAAGCAGTAGACCCTGTAGGCGTTGAAACACATAAACCGTCTCCTTTAAAGCTTTCAAAGAATTGGTCTCTAATATAAACATCAGCCTTTAAAGTCTTAGAAACTCGTTTAATTGTTGCTTCATTTAAAGCAAGTAACTTTTTCTTTTCACCTGAGCCAGTAGTAATAATTAATTCTAGCAGCGGATAAGAAGCGGAAGATGGTTGTTTTTTAGTTAAATTATCAACCATCTTTCCAATTTCGAAATTACGCCAATCAGTATAAAAACCCAAGTGTCCCGTGTGTACACCAATAAACCTTATCTGATCAACTAAATTTTGATATTTGTGAAAGCCAGAAATTAAAGTTCCGTCTCCTCCAATTGTGATTACCACATCAGGATTTTCAGGATCAATTTCGATCTTTCTAGAATCAAGCAATTTTTCTAATGCCTTAACTACTGCCAAGGTTTCAACTTTTTCATTATAAACGAGTGCGACTTTCATTATTGTTCTTTTCCTTTAGATTTAGTAAAAATTCTCTGTGCTTCCTGCACTTCATCTTTGATTGATGACATTTCTTCATCTAACTTATAAGCAGCTTCGGCTGTTGATTTAAGTCGCTTAGAAATATCTTCTGGGTACTTCCCTTGATATTTATAATTTAATGTATGTTCTACCGTTGCCCAAAAATTCATTGCTAAGGTCCGAATTTGAATTTCGGCAATTATTTTTTTAGGTCCATCTGGTAAAAAAACAGAATATTCAATTACCATATGATAAGAACGGTATCCAGATGGCTTAGCATTTTGAATATAGTCCCTTTCTTCAATTACCTGCATATCTTGACGCTGGTGAATTAGATCAACTACTCGATAAATATCATCAACAAATTGACACATAATTCGGATGCCAGCTATATCTTGCATATCATTTTCAATGACATCAGGAGCAATAACTCGCCGCGTCATTTTTTCTTTAATTGAATCGACTGTTTTTACGCGTCCGACCACGAATTCAATCGGCGAATGCTCACCCTTGTTTAAAAAACTTTGTCTAAGTGATCGAAATTTAACTTTTAATTCAGATACAGCCTGTTGATAAGGCCATAAAAATAAATCCCAATCTTTCATGTATAAATCCTTTCCGTTTCAAACAAAATTATTCTACCATAGAGAGGGATAACATTAACTAGTGAAAGGATAAAATTATGAGTAAAAATTTAGAAATTGAATCAAAAACACTCCTAGATAAAGATACCTACGAAAAAATGCGTGACGCATTTACTGCTAAATCAGATTTTATTCAAAAAAACTACTACTTTGATACACCTGATTTTGACTTAAAAAACAGTGATGCTAGTTTAAGAATCAGAATTTTGGTTGATCATGCTGAACAAACTATTAAAGTTAAGGAAACCAATCCTAAAGAAAATAAATATAGTGAAAGAGTAGAAATTAATGATCTTCTATCAGTAGCTCAAGCCGAGCAAATGGCTCAAAGTGCCTACGAGGGTACTTTCTTCTTATTTGGTGGTGATGTTGGTAATTATTTACAAAAACATTATTCTAATAAAGCCATTCACTCCTTAAAACTAATTTCTTGGAGCCAAACACGTAGAATATTAGCTGCGGGACCAGAGAATTGTGAATTAACTCTTGATTTAACAGAATTTCCAGATGGTTATTATGACTTTGAATTAGAAATTGAAAACGATGATCCAGCAACTATAAAAAAGGTACTTGCTGAATTAGAAAAACAGTTTAATTTCAAAGCTGACAAGGAAAATACTAACCAAAGCAAAGTAAAACGTGCCTGGGAACATAAAAAATAAAACAAATTTTTTTCCATTTCGTTCATTTTCTGATACAGTATTCATGAACTTGGACGGAGGAAATAACAAAATGTTTGAAATATTTTTCTTTGTTAATCCGATTGGGATTAACTGTTATCAAAATGAACAGGAAATAATTGCTGCAGTCAGTGGTTATCAACAAAATATTTCTTACCACTTTATTCCCATGACTACTATGAACACAATTCGTAGCGATATCAGAGCAAGACATCTTTCATCAAGTAATATCGAAATTTTCAACACTTTTAGTCAAAGCGCTTATAACGCAACCAAAGATTATCACACTCTAAAATTAATAGCTGGCAACAAAAAAGCTAGACAATATATCATCAAATTGCAACATGCTATTAATGATATGGGCAAAGTTTATTCTACAGAGCTTGTTAATGAAATTTTGAGTTCTCTAGATGTTTCAATTAAGAACTTCAAGAAGAACCGAGAATCAAATTATATTAAGCTTTCAATGGATAAAGATTTAAAACTTGCCGATGACCTGAATGTTGTAACTACTCCAACTACGATTATTTTTAATTATGATAATGATCGTGGTGATTCAGGGATGATGATTGAAGGTTGTGCGAATCGCGAAGAAATTGAGTCCGCAATCACCGGGGATAGACAAACTAGTAGTGACAATAGTTTGCGCTTATTATAATTTAGTGGGCTAGTTGACTTTTGAGTCAGCTAGTTTTTTTTGCAGAAAAATTAATATTGGACTCTTTTCTTTAGGCTCCCGTAATTTTAAGAAGAGTTCATCTGGGATATCTGCCACAGAATAATGTAGTTGATATAATAGCGAAGCAATTTCTAATCCGAGTTTACTCTTTTGAGTAATTTGTTTTTGTAAATATACTTTTTGATCTTGAATATAACTCAGTTTATTTCTTCTAGTAGATGGAATGAAAGTAAACAAACTAGCTACTCCTTTTTCATCTAATGAAAAAGTTTTTATATCATAGCTTAGTTCTGAACTAAGTGCTGCCATTAAAATATTATATTTTAACGTAATTACACAACTAAATGGATTAATTTCCAAATAGTACCATTGCCATTTTGCACTATATCTTAGAAAGATTTTTTGAGAATGGTTAATTTTATTTTTTAAATAATGCCTTTTTCCAACAATCCAAATATCTTTAATCTGCAACTTTTTATATAAGGCATGACGATGGGCAAATTCTGCCTCACTTAACGGTGCGCATTGTACTTCAAAAGATAAGTTGTTTTCTACTAATATGTCTGCTCTTAATTGCTGATCTAAAAGCGGAACTTCAACATCTGCTCGAATTCCATTTGCTTTTAGTGCAGTACACAACAACTGCTTTGCCTGTAAATGCTCCTCCTTTTCTCCGGTTCCCCTTACCTGATAAAAATGTTTAAAAAATGGCTTTTTTTCTTCTGATAAGATCAAAATCATTCGATGCTTGCAAGATGGGCAAAGATAAGATTCTTGATTTAACTTTTTTAATCCTTTACTAACTTGTTCTGCTTCATTAATTGCTAAGACTAACTTTTGATTTAAAATAGCAGCATACATTTTATCGCCCATTATTATATACGCAAAAAGGAGATGATTTTTTTCATCTCCTTTATTTTTAATCAAAATATTGTCTTAGGTTTCCCAGAGCATCTTGTCTAATCAAGCACTTAGCATTTTTCTTTATTTTTTGGAATTGCTTTTCTGTCATTCCATTTCCATATTCATTAGCTATTACCCAAGTATCTTCTGGCTTCAGTTCAACATAATTGTCATCTAAGTAGGCTAAGTCTAAATAATATTCATGATGATATGTATATAGACTAGATGCTAAACCATCAACCTTTAATGCATCTGCTAGGGCAGCAACTAAATCAATACTATCAATCTTAAAGACTCTACGATTATCGCTAATTAGTTTATCTTGATCATTAATTTCTGTTTTACGATCATCATTATCTGATCCAGCCCCCAATCCCTTTAACAGGTCACGTAATTGATCATTGGGATTATCACTGACATCTTCATCACTGTCCGGTACTTTGGAAATAAGTAACTCTAATCCAGAACTACTTGGCATAACTTGAAAAGTAACTGGATCGCCTTTAGCAAAAGTATGATCTGTATCGACTTCACTTAAAATTTGATAGAAAAAATGTTGAATTTGACTTTTATTTCCTAATAAATCGAGCATTGTTATACCACGCTCTTTAAGTTCATCCGCATCCATTGTTACACGAATGGTATTCTCACTTATTCTATGTACTTCCACTTGTTATCACCTCGAAGTCTCTTGTCTTTAATACATTGTAACCTATTTTCTTGTTCATACAAAAACGCTAGCTTAAAAAGGCTAACGTTTTTACAATTTTTAATTAAAGATCAGCTGTCATTGCTTGGATTTCTTCAAGTTCCAAACGACGAACCTTTCGAGGAAGAAATCTTCTAATTTCATCTTCGTTATATCCTACTTGTAAACGTCTGTCATCCATAATGATTGGACGTCTTAATAAACTTGGATTTTTTTCAACAAGATCAATCAATTGATCAATTGATAAGTCATCTAAATTGATTTTTAAGTTTTGGAAAGTACGAGAACGAGTAGAAATTATTTCTTCCGTTCCATTCTCGGTCATACGCAAAACTTGCATGATTTCTTCTTTATTCAATGGATTAGCAAAAATATTTCTCTCCTTAAAAGAAATATCATGCTCTTTTAACCATGCTTTTGCCTTACGACATGAAGTACAACTTGGTGATGTATATAAATTTAACACTTAACTCCACACTCCTTTGCGTGTAGAAAAATAACTACCGTTTCACTTACAACTATCATTGTATCACAAATACTTGTTTTTTGTAAGTTGTAATTAGATTTCTTTTTATTAGCTTACAAGTATTACTTTATCAGTAAATAATGAAGTTTGTGTGAAGTTTTGACAGAAAAAAAGAGTACTTTCGTACTCTCTTTCTATTAGTCATTAATGTTAAGCTTCTTCATAGTTTCTTCAACTAGCTTCTTATTTTCATCAGCAGTTTCTGAAACAAAACAAGCTTTATTAGCTAATTCTTTAATATCTTCAGTATTGATCTTCTTCATCAAACTTCTGATACGTAAGATTGAAGTTGCACTCATTGAATATTCATCAAGTCCCATTGATAAAAGAATTGGGAACATAATGTCATCACCAGCAGCTTCACCACACATACCACACCAAATACCATTTTCATGAGCACCATCAATAGTATGCTTAATCAAACGTAAAACAGATGGGTTATATGGTTGGTAAAGATAAGAAACGTTATCATTACCACGATCGGCAGCCATAGTATATTGGATTAAATCGTTAGTTCCAATTGAGAAGAAATCAACTTCTTTAGCAAATTGGTCAGCTAACACTGCAGCAGCTGGAACTTCGATCATCATACCAACTTGTAAGTCGTCACCGACCTTAACGCCTTCTTTAACAAGCTTATCTTTTTCTTCAGCTAAGATTTGCTTTGCTTCACGTAATTCTGCCAAAGTACCAATCATTGGGAACATAATTCCTAATGGACCATATGCAGATGCACGAAGTAAAGCTCTTAATTGAGTTCTAAAGATATCCTTGTATTGCATTGAAAGACGAATAGCACGAACACCTAGGAATGGGTTCATTTCTTCTGGAAGATCCCAGTAATCTAAGTGCTTGTCACCACCGATATCACAAGTTCTAATGATAGTTTGCTTACCATCCATATCTTCGATAACTTCTTTATAAGCATCGAATTGAGCTTCTTCAGATGGGAAGTCTTTTGAATTCATGTATAAGAATTCAGTTCTGTACAAACCAATTGCTTCAGCACCGTTTTCTTTTACACCCTTCATGTCATTAGGAGTACCAATGTTAGCAGCAATGATGAACTTCTTACCGTCTGCAGTTACAGAAGGTTCATTCTTTAACTTCTTCCATTCTTCTTTTTGCTTAGCAAAGGCTTCACCCTTTTTGGTGTATTCTTCAACTTGAGCATCAGTTGGGTTAACAATAGCATCACCGTCTAAACCGTCAGCAATAAGCATATCGCCATCTTTAACGTCTTTAGTAATGCTTTCAGTACCCACAACAGCTGGAATTTCTAATGAACGAGCCATGATTGCTGAGTGAGCAGTTCTACCACCAATATCAGTTACAAATCCCTTAACATACTTTTTGTTAAGTTGAGCTGTATCACTTGGTGTCAAATCATAAGCCACCACAACAACTTCATGGTCAATAGCTGCAGGATCTGGTAATTTCTTACCAAGAAGGTGTGCCATAATACGCTTTGAAACATCACGTACGTCAGCTGCACGTTCTTGCATATATGCATTATCAGTCATGCCTTCAAAGATGGTAATAAACTTTTGAGCAGTTTCATCTAATGCAGCTTCAGCATTAACTTTTTGATCTTTGATTTCTGTTTCAATGGCACCAGTAAATTCTGGGTCACTTAAGAAGAGAAGGTGAGCATCAAAAACTTGAGCTTCTTCTGCTCCTAAACTTTCCTTAGCCTTATCACGAACTTTTTCTAATTCTTTAGTTGATTCTTCAACAACTTTTTTAAAACGAGCTACTTCAGCATCAACATCGCTAACTGATGTTTTAGAAAACGAAAGGTCAGGTTCTACCAAAAGGTAGGCTGGTGCAACTGCAATACCATCACTGGCAGCAATTCCCTTTAAAGTTTTCGACATTATTCAGCTAAACCTTCCTTTTTCATAGTGTCAGCAATAGCTTCGATTGCTTCTTTAGCATCGTCACCATCAGCAGTAATAGTTACGTCTGCACCTTGGCCAACACCTAAAGACATAACACCCATGATTGACTTCAAGTTTACTGATTTACCATTGTATTCCAAGTTAATATCTGAGTTAAACTTAGATGCAGCTTGTACCAACAAAGTAGCTGGACGTGCATGAATACCAGTTTCAGCAACAATATGAAATTCGCGTTTTTCCATTTTAAATTATCTCCTTTAAAATCAAAAATAATCGGGAGTTTTATACCCACTCGTTTATTAGGTTATCATGTTTTTAACATGAAAACAATACAAATGTAAATGTTTACATTATAAGTTGCTTAATTTTCATTATCAGATAAGGTATAAATTATATCCCCACCACGCTGAGCAATTCCAGTTATACTTTGCCTTTTACCATAGCTTCTAAGTGCTAATTGAAATTGAAAAGCATCTTTAGGACTTACTCTATATTCTTTTAATTCGCCACTCACGATCTGATCTAGTATTTTTTTATAATCCATATCTTATGAATCTCACTCCTTAAATTTTACTAGCTTAGTAAGAAATTAATTCTTTTCCTATTGTAGCAATTATTTAGCAAAAATCTAATCTAACTACTTGCAATTAGTAAGTATCCGTACTATGATATTAGCAAGTTAGCACTTAAACATCAAGAGTGCTAAAATAAAAATATAGCCTGTATATTATAAGAAAGGCGGAAATATTAATGCTATGCGATAACTGTCATGAACGTCCTGCCTCAATTCATCTTTATACAAATGTTAATGGGCAAGATCGTGAAATATCATTATGCCAACAATGTTATCAAGAATTAAAAAATCAACAAGGACAAATTAATAATATGAATAATAACAATGCTTTTTTTGGTGATTTTGATGATTTATTAAACGCCTTAAATAATAGTAATAATGAGCAAAATAATTCTCAAGACCGTGATCCCCGAATGAGAATGGGCGGTGGACGTCGCGGTGGCAATAATGGTGGTCAAAAATCACTATTAGACCAATACGGAACTGATTTAACTAATCTAGCAAAAAAAGGAAAGATTGATCCAGTTATTGGACGTGATAAGGAAATTGCTAGAGTCATTGAGATCTTAAACAGACGCACCAAAAACAATCCAGTTCTTATTGGAGAAGCCGGTGTTGGTAAAACGGCTGTTGTTGAAGGTTTAGCACAACAAATTGTTGACGGATCTGTTCCTGCTAAGCTACAAAATAAACGTATTATTTCACTAAATATGGTTTCGATGGTTCAAGGCACTGGTATTCGTGGTCAATTTGAACAAAGAATGCAACAGCTAATCAAAGAACTTGAACAAAATGACAACATCATTCTATTTATCGATGAAATTCATGAATTAGTTGGTACAGGTAATGCTGAAGGTGGTATGGATGCTGGCAACATTATTAAACCAGCATTAGCTCGTGGAGACTTCCAACTAATCGGTGCAACTACCATTAAAGAATATCGAAATATTGAAAAAGATTCTGCTTTAGCACGTAGATTTCAACCAGTTGAGGTTAAAGAACCAACTACTGAAGAAACAGTTAAAATTCTCCAAGGTATTCGTAAACGCTACGAAGATTATCACCATGTTCACTATACTGATGAAGCAATTCAAGCTGCCGTCGCCCTTTCCTCTCGTTATATTCAAGATCGCTTCTTACCTGATAAAGCCATCGATCTTTTAGATGAAGCTGGTTCAAGAATGAACCTTACTATTCCATATGTCGATAGTGAAAAAATTAAGGAAAGACTAGATGCAGCTGAAAATTTAAAGCAAGAAGCTTTGAAGAATGAAGACTATGAAAAAGCAGCTTACTATCGTGATCAAATTGAAAAATATGAAAAATTAAAAGATCAAAAAGTAGATCCAGATCAAACACCTAAAATTACTGAAAAGATCATGAATAAGATTGTTGAAGAAAAAACTAATATTCCTGTTGGCGACTTACAAAAACAAGAAGAAACTCAATTAAAGAACTTATCCACTGATCTTAAAAATAATGTAATTGGTCAAAATAAGGCTGTTGAAACTGTTGCTCGCGCAATTCGCCGTAACCGAGTTGGTTTCAACAAATCTGGTCGTCCAATTGGTTCATTCCTATTTGTAGGACCAACTGGTGTTGGTAAAACAGAATTAGCTAAGCAACTAGCTAAGCAAATCTTTGGTACTGAAGATGCGATGATTCGTTTTGACATGAGTGAATATATGGAACAATATTCAGTCTCTAAGTTAATTGGTTCTGCTCCAGGTTATGTAGGATATGAAGAAGCAGGTCAATTGACAGAAAGAGTACGTCATAATCCTTATAGCTTAATCTTATTTGATGAAATCGAAAAAGCTCATCCAGATGTACTTCACCTCTTCTTACAAATTCTTGATGATGGTCGTTTAACTGATTCACAAGGTCGTACAGTTTCATTTAAAGACACAATTATTATTATGACTTCTAATGCTGGTCAAGGAATTAAAGAGGCGAACGTTGGCTTTGCTGCTGAAAACAGTCATCAAGAACAATTTAAGAATGCTCTTGGTCAATATTTCAAGCCTGAATTCTTAAATAGATTAGATGATATTGTCGAATTTAATTCACTTGATAAGAAAGACTTAATTAAGATTGTCGACTTAATGCTTGCTAATACTAACAATATGGTCAAAGATCAAGGTCTTCATATTGAAGTCACTCCAGAAGCAAAGGAACTACTTGTAGAAAAAGGTTATGATCCATCTATGGGCGCTCGTCCACTTCGTCGTACAATTCAAGAAGAAATCGAGGACAAAGTTGCAGATTACAAGTTAGACAATCCAGCTGCTAAAGACTTAAAAGCTGATGTAGTAGATAACGCGATTGTAATCAGCGAAAATTAAGTATTCAAATACTAAAGAGAGCCACATAAATGTGACTCTTTTTTTATTTATTTTTATAAATCTTCTAAAAAAGGTTATACTTAAGTTGGGATTTTAAAGACACATTTATATATCGAGGTTATAAATATGATGCATTTAATTGATGTTACAAATAGCTACCGTGATTTAGTTCAAAGACAGCTAGCAGCTACAAATAGTCAATTCGTAAAAGTTTACTCTTTAGGTAATACTACAGTAGTATACAGCGAAACCGCTGATAAAATTGAAATCGTAATGGAAAATCATAAACGTCCTATCAGACAAGACGAAGTAGAGTTTGTTATTAAGCGTTTAATTCATGAAGATCGAATTTACGATATAACAGTTGATAAGAGTAGAAAGATTATTTCTATTACTTGTGATCGATAAAATTGCATTTAAAAAGCCGTGGAAAATTCCATGGCTTTTTATTTTTGACTCAATTACAATCTTGAAGTTAATTCAACATCTGGATATTTGTCTTTGAACCATCTTTCTGCAAAAGCATTTTCAAATAAAAATAGTGGCTCACCATCTCTATCTTTTACTAACAAATTACGAGAAGATGACATCTTTGGATCTAACTGATCTGGATTAATCCAGCGCGCTACACGGTTACCTAAAGTATGAAGCTCTACTTCTGAATTATATTCGTTCTTCATTCTAAAAGAAAAGACTTCAAACTGTAATTGACCAACTGCACCCAGGATATAATCATCAGTTGAATAACCACGATAAAGCTGAATTGCACCTTCTTGAACTAATTGGTTCATCCCTTTATGGAACGACTTTTGCTTCATAACATTTTTAGCAGTTACACGCATGAAAATTTCTGGTGTAAATTGCGGTAAAGCTGGATAAACAATTTTCTTCTTACCGGCGTAAATTGAGTCTCCAATTTGGAAGTTTCCTGTATCATATAGACCAACTATATCGCCAGCAACCGCATCAGAAACTTGAACTCGTTCACTAGACATAAATTCAGTTGCATTATTTAATCTGACTGGCTTTCCAGTTCTAGCTAGAGTTACGTCAATCCCCTTTTTAAATTCACCGCTACCGATTCTTACAAATGCAATTCGATCACGATGGTTAGGATTCATATTAGCCTGAATCTTAAATACAAAACCAGAGAATTCAGGATCGTCTGCAGCTAATTTTTCATCACCATTAACAATATGTTCTTGAGGAGCTGGCGCTAAATTAACAAAACTATCTAAGAAAGTCTCAACACCAAAATTAGTTAAAGCTGAACCAAAGAAGACGGGAGTTTGATCTCCTTTTAAGATTTTTTCTTTATCAAAAGTATTTCCGGCTTCTTTCAACAAGTCAATATCATCTAGAGTTGATTGATACAAGCTATCTTGCGCTAAAGGTTCATCTTCTGCCAATTTTCCATTTTTATCCAGCGGTAAATAGCGGTCATCATCATCTTTTCGATAAAGTTCAACACGATTATTTGCAATATCGTATAATCCCTTTAATTGCTTCCCCATACCGATTGGCCAGTTCATGGCTACGCCTTCAATACCAAGTAAATCTTCTAATTCAGCAATTAAATCTAGCGGTTCACGTCCGTCACGATCAAGCTTGTTCATAAAGGTAAAGATAGGAATGCCACGCTTCTTTACAACCTTAAATAATTTTTTGGTTTGAGGTTCGATACCTTTAGCAGAGTCAATAACCATTACCGCAGCATCAACTGCCATTAAAGTCCGGTAAGTATCTTCGGAGAAATCTTGGTGTCCTGGCGTATCAAGAATGTTGATTCTCTTACCCTGATATTCAAATTGCATTACTGAACTAGTAACTGAAATACCACGCTTTTTTTCAATTGCCATCCAGTCACTAGTTGCATAATGTCCACTTTTACGTGCTTTAACTGTACCTGCACTTCTAATCACTCCACCAAAAAGAAGCATTTGCTCAGTAATTGTTGTCTTACCCGCATCAGGGTGAGAAATAATTGCAAACGTGCGTCTTTTTTTCACTTCATCAGTTAACTTTGTCATTAATCTTTAGCTTCTTCCTTTTCTTGTTTTTCTGGAATTGTAAGTAACAGCGTTAATAAACGCGACCCCTTCATTCGTCTAGTCGTTAAAATCATTCCATTATCAAGTTTGACGCTTAGTTTTTCTCCTTTAGCCGGAATCATTCCTAATTTAGTGATTACGTAACCAGCAACCGTATCCACATCTTCCATTGCTAAATCAGTTCCAAATTCTTCATTAAAATCAGCTAAAGGCATCTTCCCATAAATTACATATTCTCTTGGCCCAATTTTTGAAAATAGGACCTCAGCCTTATCAACCTCATCATCAATGTCGCCAACAATCTCTTCAATTAAATCTTCAATTGTTGTCAGTCCTACAACACCACCATATTCATCAGTTAAAATTGCAAGCTGTCTTTGAGTTTGCTGCATTTCAACTAATAATTCACCTAATTCAATTGTTTCAGGTGCAAATAAAGGCTTAAACATTACCTGATCGTAATCTAACTTATCAAAGCCAATCTTATGGGCTTTCCGTAAAACCGTCCTAATATGAATAACACCAACAATCTTATCCTTATCACCATCATAGACAGGTACTCTTGAATAAGGTTCTTTCAAGATTTGATCTAAGTTTTCTTGAAAATTATCATTGATATCGACCATAAAGGCATCTGTTCTAGGAACCATTACTTCTCGAGCCATTTTTTCTTCAAACTCAAGAATACCCTCCATCATTGAAAACTCACGATCACTAATCTCTTTTTGCTCATGTAATTTATTTAAAATTTTATTTAGCTTACGTTGGCCATCAATATCTTCATCGCCGCGAAATTTAGCTCTTAATTTGCTAAATATATCACCCGCACCGGGATCACTACTCATCTTAATTTCTCTCTTTCTATTACTGCCTTAATCCCACTTTAATCATAATTATCGGTAATTATATCATATGGTAATCTATGATAAAATAAGGAACAAGAAATGGGGTCTTATAGATGAAAAAACAAAATATCTACTTGGTATTTACATTCTTATTATTAATTCCGTATCTTTGCAGTTTAACTTTAATCGGCATCTGCTACAATGCTTTAGTTAGACACTCTAGCGATCTTTTTCGAAGCTTTATTGGCGCCTTGGTTGGAACAATTATCATGTTTGCTATTAAGGCAACCATTCAGAGACCACTTGATTTAGTCTCTGCTAAAGTACCAGATAACTTCTTTAAACAAATTCTACGTTTTTACAGTATTCGCAGACGTAAACTTTTCTTAGTTGGTAACTGCTTAGTTGATTTCGTGCTTTGCTGGCTTGCGATGGATCTCGTGAGAAGATGCTTCTCATTATCCTTCATTATTGGAAACTCGGTTGGCATTGTCTTATTAATCATGCTGATTTCAACATGTATTGGTGCTTATATCGAATATGACAACCTATCTATTGACCCCAAACAGAAGTAATTATTATTTAGCATTATCTTCAGAACTGGCATCCAGATATAAAATCTGTGCCAGTTCTTTTGTTTCTAAGTTCAACTTCGCTAAAACATACGGTTTTTCACTGTCTCCCAGATTTTCATACATTGTAATACCATCTTTTGATAATTTATCTAAAAAAGTTGGAATTACAAAATTTAAAGGTTGACTAAAGAAAGCTAAATTACTATTAGGAGTATCAATTTCCGCAATTTCTGAAGTAGGCAGTTCAAATTTATTTAATCCAGCAACAGGCATTTGTTTATCATCAGCTAAAACACCATACCAAAACATAAAGTTCTCCGGTCCAAATACCACCAAACTGGCACGCTCATTCTCATAGCCATTATCTTCAATAAACTTTTGAAAAATTGGATCATTTTCCATTTCTTGAATAGCTGCTGTATAAGTTTTATTTTCATCAATTTGGTTTGGCATAAAAACCTTACCAATAAAATTATGTGCCGAGTATTTTTCTTTCTTCATTTTCTCTCCCCTTAAAAAAACTACGATCTAAATCAGGGCGTAATTGGTTATATCTTTCATACCAAATTTGCGCGAATTTTTTGGCAAATGGACCCTTCTTTTGATCAATCCAATCTAACAATTCAAAACTAGCACTACGCAAAATACTATCAATCTCTTCGCTGTAATGCCAGCGTTTTTTGTTCATTGCATACTCGTCCGCATCTAGTAATCTAGTCTCCCCATCAGGAAACACCTTAATATCTAAATCATAGTCAATATATTTCAGCGCTTCTCGATCTAATATAAAAGGACTGGCTAAATTAGCATAATATGCGACTCCATCAGGTCTGAGCATTGCAATCACATTAAACCAAAGTTTACGATGAAAATAAACAATTGCTGGTTCACGGCTAATCCATTTTCTACCGTCTTCTTCTGTAATCAAAGTTCGATCATTAACGCCGATAATAATATTCTGCTCTGTTTTAACCACCATAGTGTCACGCCAATTTCGATGTAACGTGCATTATGCTTATAACTTTGTATTGCGATATAATCGCCTTCACGAGGCATTTCCATAATGTGCGCCTCCTCACTAAACATTATACCAGCAAATTAATATTCATCTATTTCTTCTAAATCTACTATTTCACCATTTAAGAAACTATCAATTTCACCACTTGAAAAGCCGTGTTGAAACAAGTATCTTTTAACTTTCTGCTTTCTTTTAAAATCTTCGTCTTTGCGGTAGCGACGCCAAGCCTTGCTTCCTTGCTTTTTTAAAGCTTCTATTTGTTCATCTTCATCCTTCTCTAAATCTAATTTTTCAAGAACTAGTTCACTTAGCTCTTGATCAAATCCATGAGCTCTCAGTTTAGTCCACGCCTTTTGCTTAATCTCCTTATATGAAAGTTTACCCGCTTGATGAATAAGCGAATGTACTACGCGAAGCCCTGCATCGACCCATTCTTCATCTTCAATCTCATAAAGTGCTTCTTGAATAATATCAGCTGCAAGACCTTTTTGCTTTAATTTTCTATCAACAGTTCTTGGTCCATCTTTTCCAACTCGAAGATTATTTTTAATAAACAAACGAGCGAAATTATTATCATTTAAATAATTCAACTCAATCAAATTCTGAACGGCAGCTTGACTAGCATCCTGACTAATTTCGTGTTTATTTAAATACTCTAAAACTTCATACACACTACGTGGTTGATAGCTTAAATAAGACATCGCTAGCTGAATAGCATGACTATCTGCTTCAGCCTTTTTAATTTCTTCAATGTCTTCATTGCTTAACTCGGTTCCCTTTAGAAGTCTCCTCTCAGCTAGAGTTCTTTCACTTACGCTAAAAGCATACTCATTGTCTATAAAAATGTTATAGCGTCCCTTACGCTTCTGCGTACTTATCTTAGTTATAATTGGCATTATCGCACCTTCTTCATTTTTTGGTTTCTTTTCTATATTATAATAAATTAAATACTTGTATCACTTGAACATAACGCTTATGCTTATTGTGACACTTTTTTCATGAATCAATCGAAATGAGGGCCTTATTTTGACAAAATTTACTAAAAATAAATCAGAAAAAGATATTATCATCACTATTAAACGGCTAGGTATTAATGGTGAAGGGATCGGGTACTATAAAAAGAAAATTATTTTTATTCCTGGTGCTCTTCCAGGTGAGGTTGTTGTTGCAAAGATCATTGATAGGCACCCACATTATTTAGAGGGTGAGTTAGTTCGAATTAAGGAAAAGTCCCCAGATAGAGTGGCTTTTCCGAAGGGAGTCGATCCTGCAGTTGGCGGCTTAGAGCTTGCCCATCTTTCTTATCCAAAACAACTTGAGTTTAAGCAACATCTAATTCTAGAATCTCTCAGAAAATATCATCCAAGAGACTACATTAAATACAAAGTTAAAAAAACTATTCCGGCACCAAATGACTGGCACTATCGCAATAAAGCTCAATACCAAATTGAATTTAATAAAGGAAAGAGTAAACTCGGCCTGTATGCTCCTAACTCACGTCGTTTAATTGATCTTCCTGAGATGCCAACCCAAACAAAAGAAACGCAAAAAACAGAGCGTGAAATTAAAAAGCTAATTGATAAACTTCATATTCGGATTGCTGACTTTAGACGTCATAATGATGGTATTAAAACCATTGTAGTTCGTCAAAGCCAAGCTACTGGGGAAATCCAAGTAACTTTAATTACAATTGGCAAAAAAATTAGAGACCTTAAGTTATTAGCTAGCCAAATTATGAAACTTCCCAATGTAGTTTCTGTCTTTCAAAACGAAACTCAATGGCAAAACCCTCAAGTTTGGGGCAACAAAACAATTAAATTACTTGGAAAATCACATATTATCGAAGAAATGTTAGGTAAGAAATTTAAACTCTCACCCCGTGCATTTTTCCAGTTAAATCCAGAACAAACTAGCACACTCTATTCAGAAGCACTTAAATACTTAGATTTAACTCCAGATCAAACTTTAATTGATGCTTATGCTGGTGTTGGTACTCTAGGAATCCTAGCTAGTGATCAAGTTCGACAAGTCATTGGAATTGAATCTATTCCTGAAGCTGTAATTGATGCCCAAGAGAACTGTCACTTGAATCATGTGAGAAATGCAGAATATATTCAAGGAAATGTTGAAAAATTACTTCCTGAATTGAAAAATCAAGGTGTCCCAATTGATGCTTTAATCGTCGATCCTCCACGAACAGGATTAAGCAAAAAGTTAATTAAGACTCTCCTTGAAGTAAAACCTGAAACCTTCGTTTACGTTTCTTGTAACCCAGCTACACTTGCAAAAGATTTAGTTCTTTTAAGTGAAGCTTATGACGTTCGCGTTATTCAACCAGTTGATATGATGCCTCAAACTCCGCGCTGGGAAGGCGTTACAAAATTAGTTTTAAGGAAAAATAAATATGTAAAATAATATTAATCTAATTTTTAGCAGTCCGACTGACTGCTTTTTTTGCTTATAAAAAAGGTTGTAGACTGCCTGGTCTACAACCTTTTTTCAAGTGGATGAGGTAAATACTATCTAGCGCCATAACATCAGTATCTGGGTTCAATATTATGACTTGATCAACATCACTTGTTTGCATCTGTATTGAATAACGACTATTTGATCTTACTAAGAGAATCTTGTCTTTAAAACACTACAATCTGGAGATAAAAACTTTTTACAATATTATTCTACCTCTCCACATATCTTATTATAGCAACTATGTAAGCGAATACAAGCTATTTAACTCTATATTGACGAATATCGTCACAAATTCCAGCAAAATAGTATCTGCCTTTTTTTTCATCGCTAGTAAGTTCAACATTATTTTGAGGATCTACTAAACTTGCTGAAAAGATTTTCTCATATTCAGGAACACTTAACTTTCTTCTTTTATCTAATAGTGCCTCGTCAGCCGCCTTATCAAGCTCATTCTCATATCCTTCAACCACATTTGCTGAATAAAATTCGGCCATAGCCCCTGAGCCATAAGAAAATAATCCAATTAAATCGCCAGCCTTTAAGCCACCATTCTCAAGTAAACTAAGTAAACTTAAGTATAAGGATCCAGTATAAATATTACCGACATTGGCATTTAATTCTTTAGACGCAGTAAAACTATCCATTAAACGAGCATTTGTTTCTTCATCTACTCCCTCAATAGCTAAACGATTAGCCTTCAACCCCATCTTAGTAAAAGGCAAATGATATGCAATAGCAGCAAAGTCTTTTGTCTCAAGTCCTTTTTGTCTCTTATAATCAGAAAAAGTATGTTTAAAAAAGTCCAAATAAACTTGAGTTGAATATTTTCCATCAACTTTAGCAGTTTTTGAATAGTTGGGGCGCCAAAAATCATTAATATCTTCACTATAGGCGCTATGACCTTCATTAAGCTCTAGAATTCTTGGATTGCTAGAAACTAATAAACTAACACTTCCTGCTCCTTGAGTAACTTCACCAGCCGTATTGATCCCATAGCGAGCAATATCACTACCGATAACAATTGCAGTTTGATCAGGATGAAGTCGTACAAAGTCTTGAGCAATCATTAATCCTGCTGTTAACCCAAAGCAAGCTTCTTTAACTTCAAAAGCCCTAACAGCTGGATCAAGTTTTAAAGCTGATTTTACAAATAAAGAACCTGATTTAGATTGGTCAACACTGCTTTCAGTACCAAAAATTAAAAGACCTACCTTTGATTGGTCAATTTTATCTATATACCGTAGTGTTGCATTAATTCCCATTGAAACTGCATCTTGAGTTGGATCAGCCACGCTCATCTTTTTTTGACCAATTCCAATTAAAAATTTATTTGGATCTTGGTTTCGTGCATGAGCCAAATCTACCATGTCTACATACTTATTTGGAGTAAAATATCCGATTTGATCAATTCCAACCTTCATTTAATTCTTTTCCTTTCTTATTTCATTTAAAAATCTTACGGCGGCTTCTTGAGTGTATTGTCTACTTTCTTGTAGCTTTTCTAAAACTTTTGCTTTTTCACCTTCATTAGCCCTCAAAGTAGCTACTAAGTTTCTTGCCTGTAATTTCATATGCCCAGCCTGAATTCCCTTAGTAGAAATTGCTAACAATGCTGAAAAATTATTGGCTAAACCAGTTGCAGCAATAATCTCAGCCAGCTGCTTAGCAGACACCTTACCTAGTAAACTAAAACTCTGCTGAATATCTTTACGAGCCTTAATGGAGCCACCCACTACGCCAATTGCTAAAGGAATCGTTACTGTTCCAATTAGTCTATTATTTTTGATTTTCCACTTACTAAGTGAAGTATAGCTACCACCTTTATTTGCCCATACAGCAGTTGCTGCTTCTACTCCTCGGTAATCATTACCTGTTGCTACTAAGACACTATCAACACCATTCATTATTCCTTTATTGTTCGTTACAGCTCGATAAATATCCATTTGACCAATTTCACTAAGTAAAGCTATTTTTTTAGCTACTTTTGGTCCGCCAACGCTATTGACCTCCAAACTTACTTTAGCTGTAGTTAATTGGGTCGGATAATTAGACAAAATCGCATACATAGTTTGTTCAACATTTGTCTGTTTCTCTAACCTATTTCCTAAAAATTCTAAAATGGCATTCGTTTTATTTGCTCCCATTGCTTCTGCGGGATCAACTAATACCTTAAGAAAAACTAAATTATCTTTTCTAGAAGCTTCAATTTTTCGGACACCGCCACCATGCTTAACCAAGCTAGCAAATTTTCGGTTAGCTAGGTCAATTAACTTCGGAAATTCTTTAGTAAATTCAACCAAATCAAAATTCTGAGCCACTTCTAAAACGATTTGTCCGTAGATACCATTTCTAATGCTAACTGCTTCTACTCCACCATTTTGATTAAAAATTTTACTTGCATGATTAGCTGCTGCAACAACTGATGGCTCTTCCACTGCCATTGGTACACAGTAACTTTTTTCATTAACAATTAACTTCGGTAAAATTCCCAAAGGAAGGCGAATTTGACCAATTACATTTTCACTAAGTGTATTCAATCTTGTTAAAGTATCAGAATCTATGTTGCTTAATTCGATCCCTTTTTCCTCAAGAAAGTTTCTTCTCTCTTCCGGCAACCACTGATAAAATTTCTTTTTAGATAATTCTTCTGGTTTCATATGCAATTCCTTGACCGCCACCAATACATAAAGAAACAATTGCTCTTCGACCATTGATCTTACGCAAACTATTTACTGCACTTATTACTAAACGCGTACCTGTCGCACCTAACGGATGGCCTAAACTGATTGCCCCGCCAGCAATATTTAGTTTTTCTTTTGGAATGTCCAAATCACGAGCTACTGCATAAGCTTGCGCCGCAAATGCTTCATTAATTTCGACTAAATCATAATCATCAATTGTACTGTTGGTTTCTTTTAGCAATTTTTCAATTGCAAAATATGGTGCATACCCCATATAAGCAGGATCACAGCCAATTTCCGCATAAGCACCTAAATAAGCTAATGGCGTTAAGTCCAAATCATCTAACTTTTGTTGGTTGGCAAGAAGTACCATGCTTGCTCCGTCAGTTAATGGGGATGAGTTTCCGGCTGTAACACGGCCATTTTCTTTAAATACAGGTTTGAGTTGTCCCAAAGCATCTAAACTAGTATCTGGTCGAATTGTCTCATCATGGTCAAGAACTTTCTCGTTTAACTTAACAGGGGTATACTCCTCTTCAAACCAATTATTCTCTTGAGCAGCATAAGCCTTAGCATGAGAATCACGAGCAAATTCGTCCATATCTTGACGAGTAACTTGGTATTTATCAGCAACGTTTTCAGCAGTAATTCCCATTGGTTTTTCAGAATAGGCATCCCCAATTCCATCTATCATTAAACTATCTCGATATACTGGATTTTCATCATGCTTATTACTCTTATTAAGTAAAAGAGGAGCATTTGTCATACTTTCAGCTCCACCAACGACAGCAATTTCAGAATCACCAAGTAACATTTGCCCTTGTGCCAACCGTAAAGCTTTTAAACTAGACCCACAAACATCATCAACACTTGTAGCAACAACAGATTCAGGTAATCCTGATTTTAAAGCAATTTGACGTGCAACATTTTGGCCTAAACCAGCACTTAAAACATTTCCAATTAAGATATTATCGATTTTATCTTGCGCTACAATATTCTTTTTCAATAAGCCTTTCAGTGCTAAGACACCCAAATCGACAGCATTTTCATCCTTATAAAATCCGCGATATTTGCCAAAAGGAATTCGATTCATTCCCACAATATAAACATCTTGTAACACGCTTCCACCTCTTAGTAAAAATTATTACAATACCTATGATAGCTCACAAATCTAAGCAGAAACAAAAAGCGCTATATTTTTAATTAATTCTAAAAAAAGACTGCTAATCAATCTTAGCAATCTTCTACAAATATCTATTTAAAAAATCTTTGACTTTTTTCTGATACTGAGCAGGCCTGGTTGCAAATGATTTTGCATGTTTAGCACCTGGTACAACCCATAGTTCTTTTTTACCTTTAGCTGCTTGGTAATTCTTATATACCATTTGGGTTGGAACAAAGGTATCTTTTTCTCCATGAATAAAGAATATTGGTCGCCTATTTTTTGCAACTTGTTTGATACTACTACCATCCCCTAAAAAGTATCCAGCTCTCAGTCTAGTAATTCCGCTTAACACTTCGACTAATGGAAAACGTGGAAAGGCTGGTAAATGGTACAAGTCCACCGCTTCATGTTCAACCTCGTCTTTAACATTAGTATAACCACAATCTTCAATATAGGCTTTGACTTGTTTGGGCATTGCCAGTCCACTTGCCATCATGGTTGTTGCTCCTCCCATACTGACACCGAAGATGACGATTTTACTGTCAGAGCCATTTTTTTGAATAACTTCTTTAGCCCATTTTTTAATGTCTACTTTTTCACGCCAGCCATATCCAATATAGTTTCCTTCACTTTGTCCATGCCCACGAGCATCAGGTAACAAAGTATTATAGCCCAGCTTATGAAACATGGCTGCATAAGATCCCATTGTGTCTTTATTATTCATAAAGCCATGTAAAATAATTACCGTCTTTTTAGAATTTGCTACCGGAATATAATTTGCATCTAGCTTTAAATTATCATCAGCTGATTTCATTACCCATTTTTGTTTATGAGCATTTTGATACCATTTTTTCTCCTTGTAAAGCGGATCAGTCTTTACTAACTTTGTATCATTATTAATAAACGACTTATGACCTGGAACAACAGCAACCTGATAAAAATATAGACCTGCAATTATAAAAATACTACAAACTGCTAAAATAGAGATAATAATAATTTTTATTTTCTTACTTTTTATCTTCATTGGGAGACCTCTGTTTCAAAAATATAATCTATATTATCTCTAGTAAATATAGAAATCAAGAGTTGGTGAAATATTATGTATCTAGATGATCTTTTAACTATAATTTCTGATCTTCATCCAAGCTTGGAGTTTTTTTATCAAACCAGTAAATCTGGTCCCTCATACCCTATCAGTAAAATTCAAGTCGAAGGCGATCAATGTTTATTATTTACCGGAAAAAAGGCCAAAACAATTGCCCAAATCATGCAACTGCTCGGTAAATTGAAGTCTGCTCATATTCCCGTATATGTTTATTTAAATAATTCAAATAAAAAAGCCAAAGTTTTTGGTGTGCAAATTAATTTAGAAAAGGGACAAGCATATACACTATAAGGCTATGAAAAAAGAATGAGGCCACCATGACCTCATTCTTTTAATTTTTATCCAGATATTTATTTAAGACCTGCAATACACCATTATCGTTATTGCTAGGAGCAAGATATCTGGCATGTTCTTTCGCAATTTCCATGCCATTTTCCATCGCATAACTATACTTAGCAAAATCAAGCATTGCAATATCATTACCACTATCACCAAAAGCAATCAAATCTTCACTGGTCAAATTAAAACGAGCAAGCAGATTTTTTAATCCAGTAGCCTTATTAATTCCATATTTAACTGCATCTATGGCTACTGGATTAGAAGCAAACGTAGTGACAAGATTTCCATATTGCTCATTAAAATCTCGCTCAATAGTTTTTGCAATTTTACTATCATAGTGAAAAGTTAACTCAATAAAAACGTCATCGGGTAAATCCTGCCAGTCACTGATTTCAGTACTTTTTTTAGCAAAATATTGCAAAAACTCTTTATCCTTTGCAGGCGCTTCAGTTCCAATATAGGCTTTTTTTCTACCGTAAGCCATTGTTGCCATACTGCCATATTTATCATGGACAAAATTAATTAAATCGATAGCTTGTTGTTTACTTAATCCTTCAACAGCAACTTCTTTTCCTTCGACAATTAATCTAGAACCATTAGCAGTTACAAAATCCATTCGATCAATAAATTCTGGAAAATCATTTTTTAGACGAGCAAATGGTCTTCCACTAGCTACAATAAACCTAATATCATGTTTTTCGAGTTTAGTTAAAACTTGATCAAATAATTGATGATCATAACTTCTCTGATCATTCAAAAAAGTTCCATCCATATCAACAGCAACAGCTTTAAAAGGAATTTTCATTTTTTCTCCTTACTAACGACGGCTCAGGGCACTATTCAATTTCTTACGATAGACAAAATAAATAATTAAAATTATTGGCACAATCACTAATAAGACAGGATAAAAGTAATCTGGAGCTAAATTTTGAGCGGTCACGCCTCCGATCATTGGACCAGTTGCCATTCCAATATCAAGTCCAAGATAAAATGTCGAACTAGCTAAGCCTTGTTCTTCAATTGGGGCTAACATCAAAGCCGTTGATTGATTAACCGAATAAATAACTCCATAACCAATTGAAAGCATGATAGCAGCTAAGCCCATTAACCAGTTATTAACCATAAAACTAGCAATAATTAAAAATAAAATCATTGCTATTAGGCTTAGCCAAAACCAAAATCCAAAGCGAATTAAATCGAAATATTTTTTCAAACCAATTCTAATCAAGAGTAAAGCAATTGCATAAATAACAAAAAAATAACCTACCGCAATTGAAAAATGTTGTCTTTCAACATAAACGACAATATCAGCTTGAGTAATAAAATATGGAATTGCAAAGAAAGTAGTTAACAAAGCAATAGGAATAGCATCTTTTTGAATAATCTTAATTTTTCTTTTCTTACTACTATTAACCTTAGGCTTAGCATGGTTTCCAACAAATTGGATAGAAATAATCATTAAGATTGCAGCAACTACAGCAAGCCAAAGGGCAGACTTATAACCAATAACTTTATATAGATTAATCGCTAAAGCAGGCGCAAGAGCCATCGCTAAAGCATTCATCAAACCATAAAAGCCCATTGCTTCCCCAACATGACTACGCGGAACTAGAAATGCTAGCCAAGTTGTCATACAAACAGTTGCTAAAACAAAGCCAGTACCGTTAATTAATCTAAAAATTAGCAACCAATTACCTGAAGGTGAGAAGCAATAACCTGCAACCCCAATCAAAATTAATACTCCGCCAATAAACGATAAGCTATACTTTGAAAAGCGATCAGTTAAGTTACCAGCTACTGGACGTAAAAACATTGACACTACACTCATAATTCCGGTTATAATGCCAGCAAATACTGCACTGGCACCTAAACTGATTGCATAGCCATTAATTAGCGGCGTTACAAACATTACTGAAAACATAAAAAAGAAAGACGCTGCCATAACTAAAATAACGTCTTTAGTATAAATCGATTGCTTCTTTTCCAATCGCTTAACCCCTCTCTAACATACCTCTTAACTTTATCACATTTTTCATCCAATCAAAAAAGCCAGTTGAAATTACTCAACTGGCTCAATTATCTTTTTTAGTTAATTAATATCCCATGTAACGGTCTCTTTCCCAATCAGAAACTGATTGATTATATTTAGACCATTCAAGATTCTTAGAATCAATAAAACTTTGAGTTAAATGTTCACCTAAAGCTTTTTGAATTAGTGGATCAGCTTTAAATGCCTTAACAGCATTATGCAAAGTAGATGGAAGTGGCTTAATACCACGTTCAGCTCTTTCTTCTTCAGACATTTCAAAGACGTTAGAAGTAATAGGTGCCATTGGTTTCTTTGCTTCCTTAATACCATTTAAACCAGCACTTAAGCATGCTGCTAGCAAAAGATATGGGTTAGCTGTTGGGTCAGCTGAACGCATTTCAAGACGAGTATTAATTTCTTCAGCATCCGGAATTCTAACAAGTGGCGAACGGTTCTTTGAAGCCCATGAAATATAAACAGGTGCTTCAAAGCCAGGAATAAGACGCTTATATGAGTTAACAGTTGGATTACCAATTGCTGTAATTGCGCGAGCATGTTCCAAAATACCGTTTAAGAAGTAAAGAGCAGTATCTGATAAGTGGAATTCACCATCTTTATCATAGAAGACATTCTTACCGTCCTTAAACAAAGACATGTTAGTGTGCATTCCGTTTCCTGCTTGACCTTCTACTGGCTTAGCCATAAATGTGGCATATAAACCATGCTTTCTTGCTACTTCACGTACAACCATCTTGAAAGTTTGAACACGGTCAGCAGTAGTCAAGGCATCATCAAATCTGAAGTCAATTTCTTGTTGACCGTCTCCTACTTCATGGTGAGCTGCTTCAACTTCAAAACCAATGCTCTCTAATGTTTCAACAATATCACGACGGCATCTTGCACCCTCATCATCAGAAGTCATATCAAAGTATGAAGCATGATCAGGAACTTCAGTAGTCCAATTACCATCTTCACCTAACTTAAATAAATGGAATTCTGCTTCAAAACCAATATCAAAATCAGTAAAGCCCATGTCATTCATTTCTTTAAGGATACGCTTCAAGTTATTTCTTGGATCGCCTTCAAATGGTTCACCATTAGTCTTATGAACAGAACATACTAAACGACCAATCTTTCCTCCCTTTTCATCTCCCCAAGGCAAAACTGCCCAAGTTGAAAAGTCAGGGTATAAAACCATGTCACTTTCTTCTAGACGAACAAAGCCATCAATTGAAGAGCCATCAAAACGGATATCGTTAGTTAAAACTTTATCTAATTGACTAGTTGGAACTTCAACAGCCTTAGAAGTTCCATTAATATCAGTAAAAGCTAATCTTAAGAAACGAACATCGTTATCTTTAACACTCTTTTTAATATCTTCTGCAGTAATAGTTTTACTCATTGTACACACCTATTCTAAAGGATTACACCTGTTCCAAGCGATTGGTATAGTCCTTAAAAATCTATTAACTACTTGTGCTAATGCACACTGAAAACAATAACAAACTAGATTGGTCTCGTCAATCAGTATTAATATTTTTTTAGATATATTTTAAACTGTTTGTTATGAATATACCAGTAATATCCTATCATAACCATAACTTTTTTATTTATTTAAAAAACTTTTTATTTCATTTAAAGCTCTCTCTGACACCTCTTTATCTTGTAAAGGATCTAACCAGACAACAGATAATTGATGCTTAAAATATGTCAGCTGACGTTTAGCATACTTTCGTGATGCTTGTTTTAGTTTATTTACACATTCATCAAGCGTTTTTTCACCCGAGAAATATGGAAAAAACTCTTTATAGCCGATCGCTTGAATTGCTTGATGCTCACGAGCACGGTTGTCATAAACAAATTTTGCTTCTTTAAGTAAGCCAGCATTCATCATTTTATCGACACGTTTATTGATTCGCTGATAGACTTCTTCTCGATTACTATTTAAACCAATAATCAAGGCATCGTATCTAGGAGAAATTTGGGCTTGCTGCTGACTAAATAACTTACCTGTTCGACTAATTACAGTTAATGCTCTAAGAGTTCGACGACTATTTTGTGGAGCTATTTTTTTAGCAGCAACAGGATCCTTTTCATCAAGAAGTTGCCATAATTTTTCTGCACCATTGTCTTTTAAATATTTTTCCCACTTAGAATCCACACTTGTTTGATAATCACCAGGCTCACCTAATTGAAGCTTGTTTACCAAGGCATTAATATAAAAACCAGTTCCGCCAACGACTAGTGGAATAGATCCCTTAGCTGCAATTTGATTAACAGCTTTTTTACCTTCAGCAACAAAATCTTTAACAGAATATTCATCAAAAATAGAGCGCTGATTAACCAAATAATGTTTTACTTGTCTAAGTTCTTCAGCCGTCGGCTTAGCAGTACCGATACTTACTTCTTGATAAATCTGCATTGAATCTCCAGAAATGATTTCTGCATTAATTTTCGGAGCAAGTTTCAATGCTAATTCAGTTTTTCCAATTCCAGTAGGTCCAATCAGGACAATAATTTTTTGCATAAACAATTCCTCTTATTTCTTGGTATCCATTCTAACAAAAAACGACTATTTCTTCAGACTTAATATAGCAAAAGGCTTTATCGAAATAAGAATTATTGCTAAAATTTGAGTTGATAAAATATTTTTTTAGGGAGGCATTAACCATGGCAAAGAAATTTGGTGCTGGTGTCGTAACTGGCGTTTTAGCAACTGTTGGCGCACTTGCTGCAGGACTTGCTACTTATAAGAAAAAGATAGTAGAACCTGAACAAAAAGAAGCTGATAGAATCGAACAAAACAGAATTAAAGCCAACAGAAAGAGTTACTCAGCTCATCAAGGTTAAATAAAAAAGAGAGATTAATCCCTATAACAGAGGTTGATCTCTCTTTTAGTATTTAGAAGACTTAGTTTGGCCATCCCATTTTTCAAAGCCATCTTTTAACCAATATACTTTTTTATAGCCTTTTTTCTGCAAAAAGCGTGCTGCTCTGACAGTTAGAGCACTTGAATCAGAATAAAGATATACTGGTAAATCTGGGCGAATTTCTTGATATTGATATTTAAACATCGTATAAGGAATGTTACGTGCTCCTAGAATATGTTCTTTCTTAAAGGGGCCTTTTTCACGTACATCAATGATTTGTGCTTTTCTCTTACCTTTTTCAAACTCTTCATTAGTTAATGCACCACCGACACGCTTGGATTGAATCCATGTCCAAAGCCAACTTAAAGCGAAAGCCAAAATGATGATGATTAAGACAATATTGATGATCCCAAAAATATTCATTAATTACTTACTCCTAATATAAGAATTTCTATAGTACTATAATAATCTATTACTATCTTTTGTGCTAGTTTCCTTTTCTTCTTCAATTTCATGCTCATGACTTAAAATCAACTTAGCATTCATGTATTCTTTTTTAGAAACTACGCCAGCATGATACAAATTATCTAATTCTATTCCCATTAATTCAATATCCCATTTACGTTTACCAACATAAACAATGATATTAAACTTTTTTAGAAGTTTTTGAACATCGTGTAAATTTTTCATTATTAATTATTAATCACTATTCCCTGATGTAAGCAAAATACGACATAAATAATTGTAATAACTGCTGCAATAACTCTTAATTTATGATGATATTGTCTTAAATGTGCACTACCAAAAATTATTCCCAATAGAAAACCAGATATTAAACCACCTAAATGACCTAAAATATCAATATGACTTGCAAATAAATCAAGTGCCAAATTGATAATAGCTAAGGCTAAAGCCTGCTTTCCTAAATAATTAATTGCAGGAATTGCACGGTTAGCTAAATAAAGCGCGATAACTACTCCAAAAAGTCCAAATAACGCCGTTGAAGCACCAGCACTAACTACAGAATCACTGCCATACGCATAACTTAATAAATTGCCACCAATTCCTGACAGCAAATAGACACTTAAAAATCGCCAGTGCCCTAACAAAGGCTCCATAAATTGCCCAACGTAATAAATCATCACAGCATTAGAAGCGATATGTAGCCACCCAATGTGTAAAAATTGAGCAGTAAACAGCCTCCACCATTGATGTTCAACAGTAACAAGCTGATTATTCATTGCACCTAAGCGAAGCAAAGTATTAATATTAGTCGATCCACCCATTATTGTTTCAAGGATAAACACAATAAAGAGCACTACTAAAATAGTATTTGTAATAAATGTGCTAGAAAATCGACCAAATTTTAATTTTTGCATCTCGTCTCCTCTTTCTTATTTAACTAAAATTAACTTCTCAATCGGAATATCATGTTCTTCAACCCGCCATGTAGTTTGCTTAAAGAATTGGGCCGAATTGGCTAAGCTAAGCGTTTGAGTTGGATACTTTTCTAAAAAGCGATCGTAATAGCCACCACCAAAACCAAGACGACTATTTCTATCTAAACCGTAAGCTAGACCGGGAACAATTATTAAATCTAAGTTATTATTCACAATAGCTTCTGAATCATGATTTTCTAAAACACCAAACTTAGTTTTAACTAATATCGTATTTTTATCATAAAGTGTAAATTCCATCTTCCTCTTTGGCAAGCAGCGTGGGATATATACTCTTTTCCCCATCTTCCATAAAGAAGCAATAATAGGCGCTGTATTGACTTCTATCGGCATTGAAACAGAAATACCGATAGACTCTGCTTTAGTTAAAAGCGAGCTTCTAAGTAACTTTTCCTTTAAGATTTTATCTTCTGATAATTTTTGCTTACTATTCGCAAATTCAGTTAATTTCTTTATTTGTAATTTTCGTAATTCTTTTTTACTAATTAAATGCATTAAATAATATCTCTGGATACAAAAAAACAACAGGAATTGCCTGTTGCTTTGATTACTTAGTTTCGCGGTGAAGTGTTACCTTTCTTTCAACTGGGCAATACTTCTTTAAAGCTAAACGTTCCGGATGCTTACGCTTATTCTTTTCAGATAAGTAACTTCTATCGCCACATTCGGTGCATTCAAGGATAATATGTTCTGCCATCTTTTCCACCACCTACTTATTTAGTTAACTGTTAAACTATACCATGTTTTGCATACTTTTACCAGTACTTTTCTATTTATTAAGCTTGAAGTAGTCTTGAACCATTGCTTTAGCAACTTCAAGAGTGTACTTACCTTCCTTATCAGGATCAAGTCCTGGGAAAACAACTGCAACTGCAAGTTTAGGATCTTTTGATGGTGCATAACCAACAAAAGTAGCGTTAATAACTTCTGGAGCTTTAGGATTTCCCGGGTTATCTTCATCATAATAGAAAGTCTGAGCAGTACCAGTCTTACCGGAAATTGAAGGCTTAACATCCTTCAATGAGTGAGCTGTTCCCCATGAGTTAGTACCATGAACAACACGATAAAATCCTTGATGAATAACATCAAGTTGATCTTGCGTCCAAGGAATACGCATTTGAACCTGTGGCTTATTGTTATAGAGAATAGAAACTTTGTTTCCTTGAGCGTTAGTTTCACCAACCGATTGAACTAAATATGGACGCATACGATATCCACCATTAGCAATAGTTGAAACATATTGAACTAACTGAATTGGAGTATAAGCATCATAGTTTCCATAAGCTAAGTCAAGCACAGAACCACTAAGTAGTTGCCCCGCCGAATTATATGAGCGACCTTGAATACCAGATACTTCACCTGGAAGATCAACTCCTGTCTTCTGTCCTAAACCAAACATTGCAAAGTTACGTCTTAACTTTGTAAATGCATCTGAAGGCATAGAGATAAAGCTATGTGGTGTATATTTTGCATTAACCCATCTTAGAGCAAGCTGCATCATATAGATGTTACTTGATACTTCAAGCGCCGTTGGAGCATCTAAGCTACTAAACGTACCAACTGGATAAACAGATTTTTTAATTGGTGACCCTGGTAAGTAAATTGGCGTATCAGGCATCACACTGTTAGTCGGCGAAATAATACCATTCATTAATCCACCTGCAACAGTAGCACCCTTGATTGCAGATCCCATAACAAATGATTTATTAATTACACCTAACGCATCATCTGTATTCTTACCAGTTTTCGCATTATGATCAATACCTGCAATTGCTAAAAGCGCACCAGTTTTAGGGTTCATTGCCACAGCATATGCACCGTTAGAGTACTGAGTAGCGCCAGCAGCTTGAGCAGAAGCATATACTTTTTTCAGAGTCTTTTCAACTTCTTGCTGGTACTTGGCATTCATTGTCAAAATTAGGCTTGCGCCGCTTTGGCCCTTATATACAGTCTTAGTTTGTTCAACCCCATCTTTAGCCTTAGTTACTACTTGTGACTTAGATTTTGTACCCTTCAAAAGTGGTTCATACTTTTCTTCAAGGTAACTAGTACCAACTCGGTCGTTACGTGAATAACCTTGAGTTAAATAGTATTGTAAGTTATCGCTTGGTAGACCTGCTTTTTCTGAAGAAACTGAACCAATAATACTCTTAATCGATTTTCCGTTTGGATAGCTTCTTGACCAGTCTGTTCCAATACCTACACCAGGTAATTCAGACAAGTGTTCTCCAACCAACGCCATTTCACGATCAGTTAAGCCCTTGTTTTTAATATAAATAGTTGAAAGTGTATATGCACCAGAAATCTTATTAAAAATTAAAGCGGCTGTTTTTTGACGCTTAGTAAAATGAATATTCTGTTTTTCTACACGCTTTAAGACATTATTATATATTTGACTTGAACTTAGTGCGTCTCCGTTACTGTCATAGCGTTCAGATTTGGGTAATTTTGCTGTTTCCTTTTCTGAAATTTTACTATTAGCTAAGTAATAATCATATAGCTGTCTTTTTGTAGGTTTTTCATCATCAAGTGTTATATATTGACTTAAACGATTAGAAACTTTATATATTTGACTAGACGTAATGCTAGAATTTTTGGTATAAGTAATTGCGTTATTGGCTTTATTACCTACCAAAATCTTACCGCTACTGTCATACATCACACCACGTGGTACGTTATTAGATACAATTTTTTGGTCGGTTTGTTGTACTTCTGCTTGAAAACGACCACCATAAAAGAGTTGCAAGTAAGCTAATTGACCAATTAATAATAAAAATAAAACTAAAATGACGCCCAAAATAATTTTCATTCTTAGGGGCGTCGAAGTGGAATTTCTATTCGAACCTTTACTTTGTTTTAAATAATTCAAAATTCTAACCTCACTAAACTAGAATTGATTTTAGCAAAAAACGGATCTAAATTCTATTTTTCTATCAATGAAAATCGCAATAATTATATATTCTTAAGAAGTAGGGACACTATCAATGTTTATCACCAAAATTAAAATACATTTTAAAAATAAATATCTATATTGGCTTTCTTTTTTACTACCTGCTTGTATTTTCGCAAGCTACTTTATATATCGCAATCATGAGATTCTTACCGTTGATTTAGGTCAGCAATATATTGATTTTTTAGCTTTTTATAAAAACAACTTATTTTCTAATCCGCTAAATTTTATTTTTACGTTTAGTAGCGGATTAGGCAATTCTTTTATTGGAACCTGGGCTTATTACTTAACTAGTCCCTTTAACTTTTTATTATTAATTTTTCCCAAGTCGCAGTTACCTGAAGCAATACTTTTAATTATTAGTTTAAAAATTGGAAGTATCGGATTAAGCGGTTTTTATTATTTTCAAAAGTTTTTTAACGGCGATAATAAGATCTTTGCTCTTGCAGCTAGCCTAGCTTTCTCATTAAGCGGATTTGTTGTTAGTTATAACTTAAACTTAATGTGGCTTGACAGCCTAATTTTGCTACCTCTATTACTTGACGCGATTGATAAATTAGAAGACAAACGCCGACACTACTTCTATCTTACCATGATCACTTTTCTATTATGGCTTACCAATTTTTATACCGGCTTCATGGTGCTTTTTTTCGGCTTACTTTACTTTATTAATACGCTACTCAATTCTTCTTTTTCTAAAAAACAAATTATCCTTCAATATGTTACTAAAAGTTTTTTTGGTACTAGTTTAGCTGCACTCATATTACTACCATCATTCTTTGAAATATTAAATGGAAAAATTCATTCAGATACTACCTTATCAATGGGATTTCAATTTCCTCCATATCAAACATTTTACAAATTAACTATTGGCGCCTTTAATTTTACTGAAATGGAAAAAGGATTACCCAATATCTTTTTAACTAGTATCTTTACTCTTCTGTGTATTCTCTACTTCATTAATCAACATTTTTCTATTAAAGAAAAGCTATTATCTGCGCTATTACTAACATTCTTATTTTTTTCCTTTAGTTTTAACCCTCTTATCTTACTTTGGCATTTAGGACAATACCCAGTTTGGTATCCAGCTCGCTTTAGCTTTATCTTTTCTTTTTATGCAATTTATCTCGGAGTTCAAGTTCTTGCCCATACACAGGAATTTAGTCCTAGCAGCAAAATAATTTCTTTACTTTTGGTAATTAGCTTAAGCTCTTTTCTTTTCTTAAATCTTCATCAAAAAGAATTTTTAAATCAAACAAATATTATTTTAACTATTCTCTTTTTATTATGTAGTTTGTTAATTCTTTTATTTTTCAACTATAAATGGATTCCGGTAATCTTCTTTGGCATTGTTGGTCTTGAAGTAAGTATCAATTTGATAGCTAGTCTTGATAATATTTCTTATCAAAAAAACTTTGACTATACTAATTTCACTAAAAACATCTCTGAAAGTACGGCATATTTACATAAATATGACTCTGGCTTATATCGAACAGAAAAGACTTTTACACGTTCAGATGACGATCCTTTAAGCAATGACTATTATGGCATTAGTAATTTCAACTCTATTTCTGACCGTTCAACTATTAATTTAATTGACTATTTAGGTCTTGAAAACAATGACAACTCTTTTACTAATAATTTTGCTACTCCCTTATCTGATAGTATTTTAGGCATTAAATATAATATCGTTCCGATCAAGAATCGAAGAAAACTCCCCGCAGAACAACAAATAGTTTTTACTAGTGCGTTTTATCGACCTGATTTGATTAGGAATAAAGTTGTCAAAAGTTTTAAACAGGTACAAATTAGGAAAAATTCTTCAGCTTTACCACTTATTTTTATCTCCCCATCACATAAAAAAATAAACTTTTATACCAGCATGCCATCTGCTAATCAAAATACTCTTTTTAATAGCATTGTTGGTAAAAAAATTAATCTTTTTAATAGCTTATATTTAACCAATCCTAATAAGATAGAAAATATTAAATCCACTAAAAACGTTAATGAATATCAAAAAATTAACAAAAGCAGAATTGCAACACTTTCTTTTAAAATATCTTCTTTTCAAAAGGGACCTTATTATTTAGAACTCCCTTCAAATCTAGATGCAGAATCTGTTTCTATTACTGTTAATGGTCATCATCTTAATAATCAAGATTTGGGAATTTCAAACAAATTATTAAATATTGGTTATTACTCACCAAATACTCCAATTAAAGTCACTTTCAAGTTAAATAATGAAAAAACTAATTTGAGCGGAATTCGAGTACTACAATTTAGAGAGCATGAATTTAACCAAATTATTCGTCAATTCAACGAAAAACAGCCTATAACTCAACAAACTAGTCCTATTTCTTTAAAGCTTAATTACACTGCTAGAAGAGATAAAATTCTTAATTCTACTATTCCTTATTCAAAAAACTGGCTAATTTTAGATAACGGCAAACTTCTTAAAACGGAAAAATTTGCTCATACTTTTTTGAGTGCCAGACTAAGCAAAGGAAAACATCATTTAACTTTGATTTATATTCCCTTTGCCTTCCTAATTGGACTTATAATTTCAATCGTTTCACTTATAATTATATTTATTCTCAAGCCAAAAAAGACTTAACGTGCAAGTAAGCAAGTTAAGCCTTTTTTATAAACGAGTAATAATTAGTTCAATGTTTTAACATCGTTGATAGTAACATCAAATGTTCCACCAGGAGTGTTAATAGTTACTTTTTCACCCTTTTTCTTGCCAAGTAAAGCTTGGGCAATTGGTGAATCGTTAGAAATTTTTCCGTTAAGCGGATCAGATTCATCAGATCCAACGATAGTATAGGTTTCTGGATCATCAGTACCTACTTCTGTGTAAGTAACAGTCTTACCGATAGAAACTTCGTTAGGATCAACGCTATCTGCATCAACAACTTGTGCATACTTAAGCATTTGTTCAATTTGAACAATACGTTGTTCTACAGCACTTTGCTCATCTTTTGCAGCATCGTATTCAGAGTTTTCGGATAAGTCACCGAATGATCTAGCAACCTTAATTCTCTCAATAACTTCTGGACGTTTTACTAATTTTAAGTTCTTTAATTCCTTCTGAAGTTTTTCCTTACCTTCAGCGGTCATTGGATAAACTTTTTCTGCCATACTAAAAATTCTCCTTACCTATACCTATTATTCTTTGCACCAACCAGCTTATGTTTTCTACTTAAAAAAGTCAACCATTTTTACTGGCCTAAACTACTATTACGTTTCAAGTGCTCGTCATAATTTTCATTGTAGTAAACCTTACCAGTCTTAAGATTTGCAACAAAGTAGAGATAGTTAGACTTGATTGGGGTTAATACAGCGCTAATTGAATCTAAACTTGGATTATTAAATGGTCCTGGACCATATCCCTTGTGAACATACAAGTTATATGGAGATTCTACCTTAATATCCTTTAGGGTCAAAGAATGTTTATGCTTATTCAGTGCATACATGACTGAAATATCAGATTGAAGCGGCATATTTGCTTTAATTCGGTTAAAGAATACCCCAGCAATCATTCGACGATCCTTAGACTTAACACCTTCACGCTCAACTAAGGAAGCTAAAGTTAAAACTTCCTGCACAGTCAAATGCTTTTTCTTGATGGAACTATAGTATGGTTGTAAAACTTGATCAGTCTTATCAACCATTTGGTTAACTAGTTCTTTCAAAGAAGCTCCTTGATAGACATCATACTTAGCCGGGAAGAGATATCCTTCTAAGTGATAACGAACACCTTTACTGTTCATTGAACTAGTTAAAAGTTTAGGATATTGCTTTTCCAAACTCTTCATAAAGCTTTGATCTTTCATTAGCTTTAAGAAGTCTTGACGGCTATATTTCGTATTCTTACCAACTGTTGTAGCAATACTATCAATCGTTTGCCCTTCTTTTATCAAAACGTGACCGACAACTGGACGGCCACCTCCACCTTGCAATTGACTAACGATTTCTTTGTTATGCATCGAGGGTGAGAGATAGAAATTACCTGCCTGAAAATTGGTTGCACTATGGCTCTTTAACCAAAAGTTAAAGATAGTCGCATTTCTAATAATCTTTTTCTCTTGTAAAATCTGAGCAATCTGACTATTAGTTGCACCTGCAGGAATATGAACACTGACCACATCTTCATCATGACGATTGGCAGGCTGCAGAGCATAACCAACATAACAGCCCCCAATTAAGATAAACAAGACTAAAATGGCACCTAATCCGCTAAGAATCCAGCGGGTAACCTTTTTTGATGCTTGTTCTTCTAACTCATGATTTTTCTTTTTGTCCTGATTTAGCAAACGCTTTTCCTCCGAAAATCACAAAAATCTAAGACAATTATAGCAAAGCTCCCTGGAAAAGAATTAACGAACTTTAATCTTTAAACTTTCTTTCAGATCTGTTTCAATTTTTTCCATTGCTTTAGTAACTACTTCATCAGTCAATGTATCTTTTTCATTCAAGAAAGTTAACGAATATGAAATTGATTTATGTCCTGATTCAATTTGACTACCAGCATAAACGTCAATGACTTGAATATCATGAAGATACTTACCACCATTTAATTTAATTTGAGCTTCAATTTGGGCATTAGTTACTGCATTTGGCACTAATAATGATAAATCACGTTCAATTGCTGGGAACTTAGGAGCAGCTTTAGCTTTCATTCCCTTATTAAGCATTGAAACGATTGTGTCTAAATCAATTTCGTAGCCATAAATTTCACTTCCACGTAATGCCTTATCAAGGGTAGTAACAGTATGAGCAAGCATCCCAATTAAACCAACATATTGATCCTTAATGTAAATACCAGCAGTTCTAGTTGGGTGCATACCAACAATAACTTCTGCACGATATTCAACATCTGCATCCTTAATCCCGATTGCCCTAAATAAGTTAGTTAATTGACCTTTTACAAAGTAGAAATCAATCTTTTGATCTAAATGTTGCCAATTTGCTGACACAGTATGTCCTGAATAAAGAGCAGCTAAATGTTCATGTTCATTAAAAGTATTATTTTCATGATCATAAACTCTACCTTGTTCAAATAAAGCTAATTCCTTTTGCTTACGAGCCATATTATAGCTTGCAGCATCAACTAAACCAGTTAACAAGTTTTCTCTCATAGTTGAACGACTTGAATTCAATGGCCATTGAACTTCTACAACCGGCTTAGGATCTTTAGTAAATGAAATTGCTTTTTCTGGAGAAGTCAATGAATAAGAAATGGCTTCCATCATGCCTTGTCCTTGAACAATATCCTTAATTCTACGCATAGCAGTTTCTTTTTCTGAATAGCCACCATGTGTCTCAGCTAAAAGAGGTTGAGTAGACTTTAAGTTATCATAGCCATAAATTCTACCTACTTCTTCTACTAAATCTGCTGGAATAGAAATATCCCATCTTCTATTTGGAACTGTAACAACTAATTCATCTTCCGACCCATCAACAGTAAAGCCTAAGCGATCAAAAATCTTTTCCATTTCTGATCTGCTTAATTCTGTTCCTAATACCTTGTTAATGTATGAAACTGTAGTCTTAACTACTGAAGGATTTCTTTGCACATCAGTTGCCTTAATTTCACCCTCATTAACAGTACCATTTGCATCATTACGTAATAACAGAGCAGCAATATCTAAGGCTTTTTGAGTATTATCCCAGTTAACCCCTTTTTCAAAACGACTTGAAGCTTCAGTACGATTGGCATGACGTAAAGCAGATTTTCTAACGCTAGTTCCATCAAAAATAGCAGATTCTAAAATCACATCAGTCGTATCATCTTCTACTTCTGAATTTTTACCGCCCATTACACCAGCCATCATTACTGGCTTTTGACCATCGGTAATAATAATATCGTTTGGATCTAGTTCAACTTCTTTATCGTTTAATAAAGTAAGCTTTTCACCCTTGTTAGCTTTTCTAACCTCTAATTTACCATCTTTAAAAGTACGAGCATCGTAAGCATGCATTGGTTGTCCAGTTAGGAGCATTACATAGTTAGTTACGTCAACTACATTATTAATTGGTCGCAATCCTGCATTCCAAAGACGTCTTTGCATCCATAAGGGACTCTCGCCAATCTTAACATTTGAAACTTTTCTTAAGTAAAACTTAGGTGCTAATTTTTCATCAACTTTAGCATCTAATTCATTAGTCCATTCAGGACCATCTGCTTTAAGAACTACTGGCTCAATCTTAGGCTTTTTATCAACAATTGCGCCAACCTCATATGCTGCACCTTCCATTGATAAAGTATCAGCACGGTTTGGTGTAATATCAAAGTCTAAAATGTAGTCATCCATACCAAGTGCTTCATAAACTTCTTCACCTGGCTTTACATCAGAATCTTTAGGAAAGACAAAGATTCCATCCACATATTTTTGAGGAACATTTTTATCTGCAAAACCAATTTCTTGAAGACCACAAATCATTCCATTTGATTTAATTCCGCGAATTTTACCACGCTTAATCTTCTCATTACCTGCAATTCTGGCACCGTGCAAAGCAACAATCACATCTTCACCAGCTGCAACATTTGGAGCTCCACAAACAATTTGAATTGGTTCGTCTTCACCTACATCAACTTGACACTTATGTAAGTGAGTTCCTTCAATATCTTCACATTCTAAAATGTGACCAACTACTAACTTTTTTAAGCCTTCTGCTGGATGGTCTACTGATGCAATTTCGACACCAGTTCTAGTAATTTTTTCTCCTAAATCTTTAGGATCTTCGTCTAAATCAAGAAAATCTTTCAACCAGTTATATGAAACAAGCATTAATCTTCCTCCTTACGGAATTGTGCTAAGAAACGAACATCATTAGTGTAGAAATCACGAATATCAGAAATACCGTATTTCAAAATTGCAAAACGGTCCAAGCCTAAACCGAATGCAAAACCACCATAAACAGTTGAATCAACACCTGCGTTTTCTAAAACGTTAGGGTGAACCATTCCAGCACCAAGTACTTCAATCCAACCAGTATACTTACAAATTGGACATCCCTTACCATCACAGTTGAAACAAGAAACATCCATTTCTACAGATGGTTCAGTAAATGGAAAGTATGATGGACGAAGACGAGTTTTGCGATCTTGACCAAAGACATGCTTGGCAATCATTTCTAAAGTACCTTTAAGGTCTGACATAGTAACATTTTTATCAACTACTAAGCCTTCCATTTGTTGGAATTGGTGAGAGTGAGTCGCATCATCATCATCACGACGATATACCTTACCAGGACCAACCATCTTTAATGGCCCTTTAGAAAAATCATGCTTTTCTAAGACTCTTGCTTGATCCCCCGAAGTTTGAGTTCTAAGCAAATCTTCATTATCAATATAGAAAGTAGCTTGCATATCACGTGCAGGGTGGTCTTTAGGTAAGTTCATCATCTCGAAACAGTAGTGATCTGTTTCAATTTCTGGACCTTGTACTACCTTATATCCCATACCAATGAAGTAACTTTCCAAATCATCCAAAATAATATTGATTGGGTGCTTTGAACCTAAATGTCCTTCACGTCCTGGTAAAGTCACGTCAATCTTTTCTTCTTCTAATTTCTGAGCAATTATTGCCTGTAAGAAATGATCTTTTGCTTCATCTAATTGCTTTTGAAGAATATCACGAACTTGATTTACTTCTTGACCTACTTTTGGTCTATTTTCTGGAGCGATGTCTTTCATTGAGTGCAAAATCTGAGTTAATTCACCCTTGCGCCCCATTAATTCTACTCTAATCTTATCAAGCATTTTTTGATTTTCAGCTTGCTTGATTTGATCTAATCCTTCTTCTTTTAACTTATTTATTCTATCGAATAAGTCCATCTCATTTTCCTTTCCAACAAAAAAAGCTCCGTCCCAAAAGGGACGAAGCTTCGCGGTACCACCCTAGTTTGAACTAGCACAAAAAAGTGCGTGTTCACACTCTTTTCATATAACGGTGAAATACCGGAATTGATTAGATTCTGCTCCTAAGATGAAATTCATGCTTTTATCTTAAGTTTTTTCCACCAATAAAACTCTCTCTAAAAAGATATCTGCATTACTAATCTTAATCATTGCATTTAAGTATAATAGTATCTTAAATCTTTTTACTTAACTTTGCAATCATCTTCAGGCCCATTTATCAGCCCAATTATGAACTTGTTCAAAAACAGGCTGTAAGTCTGCGCCTTTCTGGGTCAAAGTATAGCTAATAATACCGCTCTTTTCATCAACTGTACGATTAACAATACCGTCCTTTTCTAGTTCTTTCAAACGTTCCACTAAAACTCGATCAGAACACTTACTAATACAACGTGCTAAATCCTTAAAACGCATTGCATTAGTATCGCACAAAGAGCTGATAATTAAACCATTCCATTTTTTACCAATAATTGCAAAAGCATCAATAAAATGCGAACACAGTGAGTAATCTTCTGGATCTGGACAGTCACCCATTTTAGTTTTGCTTTCAATTTCTTGGGACATCTATAATTCCTCCTAAAAAATCAAAATATTTTAGATCAATCTATACTAAAGATTATAGTAATATTACTTACTTAAAACAAGCTGTAAGCTTATGAAAAATGATAAATCATAATTCCTGCTGCTACAGCTGCATTTAATGACTCCGCCTTGCCTTTTATTGGAATATAAATCTTTTTATCTGCTGTCTCAATCACATCTTTACTTGCCCCATGGGCTTCATTTCCAATTACTAAAGCTAATTGAGGAACAGGAATGCAATTATTCAACGATTTTGCTGTCTTATCGAGAATACTTACATAAACTGGAATTCCATTTTCTTTAAAGCTACTAATTGCTTCTAAGATAGGATTTTGAACAATCTGAATATGGAATTGACTGCCTTGCATACTACGCTGAACTTTTGGATTATACAAGTCCACACTTTCTTCAGAAAGAACAACTCCATCAAATCCGGCTGCATCAGCTGTACGAATAATAGTACCAACATTTCCTGGATCAGTTAAATTATCCAAAACAACCCATTTTCCATATTCAAAACTAAATGATTTAGGTTGATTAATTGGTAAAACCATAAAAATATCTTGACTATTCTTAGTACTGCTCAAATGCTCTGCAATTGCATCAGTAATTTTAATTACCTTATCATCCTTCAGTCTATAACTAGTGGTAAGTTTTTCTAAAGCTTCTGATGTTCCTAAAATATAAAGATAATTTTCGTGATTCTTGAGTGCCTCTTCAACTAAATGAAAGCCTTCAATTAAATAAGTTTGAGTCTTTTTACGATACTTTTTCTGTTCTAACTTTCTAAGGTTCTTAATCGTGGGATTATTTACTGAATTAATTTCTATCATAATTTCTACTTCCTTCTAATCTAATATTTTAAATTACCTCGCTCAAAATTAACATGTTAAAATTTAAGTTAGAAGATAAAGAAAAGAGCGATATTTATGAAAACTGTCACAATGAAAGTTACCGGCCTTGTCCAAGGTGTTGGCTTTAGATGGACCACGCAAATGATTGCACAAGATTTAGGAATTACCGGAACTGTTAAAAATAATCCTGATGGATCAGTTTCTATTGTAGCTCAAGGGGAGGAGCTTCCTTTAGAACATTTTATTAAAAAAATTAAAGCTTCTCCTTCAGTAGCTGGACATGTAGATCATGTTGATTTAAATACAGTCTCTGATGCAGAAAAATTTACTCGCTTTAGTGTGGTTTATTGATACTTTAACAAATAACTAGTAAACTTTATTCCAGTAACAATAAAGTAGGAAAGGTTATAGTTAATGAAATCAAAAACTAAATATTTTAGTCTATTTGCCATGCTAACTATCTTGGCATTGATCCTAACTGGTTGTGCTAATAATAGTCAAAGTATCTATCAGGCACCTACCAGCGGACCATATGCCTGGGTTTTTAGTCTTTTTGGTAAGCCAATTCAAAATATCATGTTAGCTGTTGAGCATCAAATCGGTGGCTCAAACGGTGCTGGCTGGGCAATTATTATCATTACTTTCGTTGTTCAGTTAATTGTTATGCCGCTTCGTCTTGCATCTCAGCGCAAAATGACTACGCAACAAGAAAAGACTCAAAAACTTCAACCACAAATGAAGTTGATTCAAGAAGCACTTAAAAAACCCGGCTTAACTCAGCCGCAACAAATGCAAATTAGCCAACTTCAAATGCGAGTTTATAAAGATAATAATATGTCCATGATGGGTGGAATGGGATGTCTACCATTACTTATCCAACTGCCGATTATGATTGGGATCTATCAAGCAGTCGCTTATTCTAAAGAATTAGCCGCTTCAAGTTTCTTTGGTATTTCTTTGGGGCAACGCTCAATTGTCTTAACTATCATTGCTACCTTGCTTTATGTAATTCAAGGTTATCTATCAATGGTTGGAATACCTGAAGAACAGAAAAAAGCCATGCAGATGACTCTAATTTTGAGTCCAGCAATGACCTTCTTCATCAGTATTTCAGCTCCGGGTGCCTTAGCGCTTTACTTCTTAGTTGGTGGTTTAATTGCTATTTTGCAACAAGTAATTACTACTTTCATCATCATGCCAAAAGTAAAAAAAGACGTTGCAGCTGAATTGAATGAACGTCCCCTTAAGGTGGTAGTCACGCAAGAAACAATCGATAGTATTCTTAATACTACTACTTCATCAAATACTGGTAACGAGGCAGAAAAAGATCTTCATCAAGATTTGCGTGCACGAAATGCTGGTAAACAAAAACGTCCTCATAACTCTGATAAAGATTAATAATCAAATAAAAAGGAATCTACATAGATTCCTTTTTATTTATCATTTATTTTCTGATTTAGACTTCAACAAGGGAAATTCAATCATAAACTTACTACCTGAACCAAGTGTTGAACTAACACTAATTTTTCCATGGTAGCTTTCAACTAATTTTTGAGCAATAGCTAAACCTAGACCATTACCACCTTTTTCACGGGTTCGAGCTTTATCTACGCGATAGAAGCGATTGAAGATTTTATCCTGCTCATCAGGTGCAATTCCTTCGCCAAAATCTTGGACAGAAATTTTAACCTTATCTTTTTCAGTAGCAGCATCTACCAAAATTTCTTTGCGATCCGTGGAATACTTAATTGCGTTATCAATCAAAATAATCAAAATCTGCTCTAAATGGTTACGATAAATCTTGATAATTGTATCTGGTGCTAAGTCGCTGTCATCATATGTAATTGTAAAATCTTGATGAATCATTCTCATATCATTAACTGTTCGATTGAGAACTTCGTTAACATCAGCCGTTTTATCAGGATACTGTAAATCAACTTGCTCAGCTCTAGTTAAATCAAGCATCTCTTGAATCAAATGTTTCATTCGTTTGCTTTCTTGAAGAGAAGCTTGAATTGATTCTTCTAGGACTTGCGGATCATCTTTTCCCCATCGTTCTAGCAAATTCAAGTGTCCCTCAATAACAGCTACCGGCGTACGTAACTCATGAGATACATCCCCCACGAATTGCTTCTGTTGCTGCATATACGCCTGCATTCGATCTAGCATCTCATTAAATGAAATAGCTAATTCACCTAACTCATCATTTCGATGGAGATCTGGAACTCTTCGTTTATTAGTCGGATCTTCATTAATATCATGAGAAATCTGTGACATTTTTTTGATCGGCTGTACAACACTATTAACAATCAAATAGGATAAACCAACAAAAACAATAATTGCAATAATCGATAGACCAATCATCCAATTACGAATTGATTTTAAAACATGATTTTGTTGATCCATCGAATTATCAACAATTAAGTATCCTGTTAATCGGCGTGTTTTATCAGAAAAAATCTTCTGATAAATTTTCATATGGATTTTTCCTTTTGTGGTTTCTACCTTTAAAACATGATTCTCTGTCTTGCTAAAATGAGGCATTCCATTATCAGGAACATTTCCATTACTAAAAACCACATCTCCACTTGGGTTATAAATAGTAATACTTGTATCTCGATTCGACAAAGTCGCTAGCACATCATCATTAAAGACATTTCCCCCATCATTTGAAGTAATAGGGGTTTGACCTTCCAAAATTCGATTAGTATTAGGCGAAAGCTGAGGAACTACATTTGAAATCTGGAGACTTGTCGGGATTTCCACCAATCTTCTCTGAAAGGTGGTAGCGACACTTTCAGTCAAATTTCTTTCCTGCGAAACAATTTGCTGTTTCACCAAAGAATAAATTGCAATTGAAAATATAACAAAAGAGACCGTAATTGTCGCTGCAACTAAGCTTACCCACTTAAAGGTTAGCGAGGACTTGAGGGTCTCTTTGGTAGATTTATTTTGCTTCTTCACGTGCTTCATCATTTTCATCCGTTCTTACCATATAACCGGTACCACGGACAGTCTTGATGTATGAAGGACGGCCCGGTACATCGATTTTATTACGTAAATAACGTACATATACTTCGACAACATTAGTTTCAATTTTAGATTCAGGTCCCCAAATCTTATTTAAAAGTTGCTCTCTAGTAACAACATTATTTTTATTTTCAATTAATGTCATTAACAAGTTGTACTCACGCTTAGTCAAATCGACTGTACTATCTCCGCGATGAACGATGCGGTTAGCTGTTTCAATGGTTAGATCATTAAAATGAACAACTTTTTGAACCCCCATCGTATCGCCCATAGCTCTCTTTTCAATTTGTACTCTTCTTAAGACTGCACGTAAACGAGCCAACAATTCTTCGATTGCAAAAGGCTTAACAATATAGTCATCAGCCCCGTGATCTAAGCCAGAAACTCGATCAATTACTGAATCTCTTGCAGTCATCATAATAATTGGAGTAGTTTTTTCTTGGCGAACGCGACGAGCAATTTCTAATCCGTTAAGATCCGGCAACATTAAATCAAGTAAGATTGCATCGAAGTCTTCGTTTAATGCTAAATCTAATCCTTTTCGACCGTTTCCTTCAACTTGAGTTTCATATTTTTCATGTCTTAATTCTAGTTCTACAAAACGGGCAAGATTTTTTTCATCTTCAATAATCAGAATTTTACTCATTATTTTCTCCACTACTATATTAATCTGGTTAAAAATTTTATTAATAAATTAATATTAAATTTAAAAATACATTAATGCAAGAGGTTATTCCTTGTTTTTTTCATCTTTGAATAAATCTTTAAGCTTAGCAAAGGCTGGATTTTCTTTATTTGATTGTTCTTCTTGATAAGCCGCTTGAGAAATAACCTTCCATCCTTTTCCTTCAGGGAAATCACCTTCATTTTTTTCCTGAGGAGTCAGGATCACTGATGGCAAACTTAATAATAAGTTATCTTCTACAGCTTTTTGAAGATCAATTTTATCATCTTTAACAGTTACGATAGTATCTTCTTCATCAAGTTGTTCTTGAGTTGGCTCAACTTCACTATAATTTTCAGTAAAATTAAACTTTTGATGCAATTTTACTGGTTTTAAGCTTCTAGTAGATGGGGCAACTACATCTGCTTCTACAGTGAAATTACCAGTTACAAAGGGTTCATCATAGAAGAAATCGCCACTAACATGCACGTTTTTGGCATCTTCAAGTAATTCTTTACTTCTATCAAAAAAATCTTTGCTTAACTCCACATCTTCATCAGCGTGAGTCAAGGGATTACGGCTATTTTTAATTTGTGAATATGAAAAATTTAACATTATTTTACCTCGATTGGTCTTCGACCAAAGTTTTGATCTTCACCCATAATTTGTTCAAAAAGTCGATCTACTCTTACTTGCAGGCCTAAAGTTCCACTCGCTGCATTTTTCTTATCGACCTTAGAAATAATTGGAAGTTCAACATCTTTCCGAATTTTTTTAAGATAATTTCTCCCGCGGCTGTTATAGCCAAGTAATAACGTTGAAACATCTTGATATGAAGCCTGCATTTCCTTTTCAGTTACATTTAAAAGAGTGTAAAGACAAAGTCTTCTAAGGCGCGCATAAGTATAGCGTTTAGACTTAATTTGGCGTAAAAATGAAGTAAAATCTTCCGCATTATGAATCTCTTCCTTCATTTTGTACTCTAAGCCTTCACTCATTTGGTAGATTGAGCGTAATTCTTCTAAACTAGCACTTTCAATTCGATATTTTAAAAAGTTAAATAAAAGATTCCAATTTGGGTAGACTTTTTGTTTTTCTAGTGCTGCTAGTTCACCTTTAGGAAGATATTTTTTTAATTCAATTAAATCATTTGGATGATGTAGACAATAATTTCTAATTGCTGTAGCAGAAGAAATAATTTTGTCTTGCAGAAGTTGATCATCATGTCCACTCCCTAGTCTTGTCACGGGATGCAAATGAAGCGGAGTATCTAGCTGTTCACTAGCTACAGCATAAGCAACAGCTAACATCATGTTAGGCTGATTTACTTCATGACCTACTTCTCTAGCAACCATTTCATTATATTGCGTAGCATAAGTTTGAGTATAATCTCTAAAATCCATTCGATTTTTAGGAATTTGATTTATTTTTTGTCCTAGATAAGAAAAATTTAAATTAGCATCTTCTACGCCAAAAAATAATTCTGATACTCCTAAATTGCTTAACATTCTAATGCTACCATTAGCAAAAATATCAGCTGGTTGAACTGCAAAAGAAAAAGGTAGTTCAAATACTAAATCGGCACCTGAATTTAAAGCTGCTTTGGCTCTTTGCCACTTATCCATAATCGCCATTTGTCCACGCTGAACATAATTGCCTGACATCATAACAATTATTGGATCATTTTCGGAAACTAAGCGTGCTTGATTTAATAAAAATTCGTGTCCACTATGAAAAGGATTATATTCAGCTACAATGCCAATTACACTCATATGTCTTCCTTTAATCTAAGTTTAATTCTAACTTCTTACCGTTGCTCCAGAGCTTTTCTAAGCCATAAAAGTCTCTTGCATCTTCCGTAAACACATTTACGACTACGTCTCCCATATCTACTAAAAGCCAGTTAGAGTCTCGAGTTCCTTCAATACGGTAATCTTCTTTTCCTTGCTCATGAATTTTATCAATAATGCTATTAACAATTGCATGGAGTTGACGATTTGAACCTGCAGTAGTTACAACATAGTAATCTGCTAGGATACTAATTCCTTGCATATCATATGCTTCAGTATCTTCACCATGTCTCTCATCAATTGCTTCTACAGTTAAATCTAATAATTTCTTGCTATCCAATTTTATTTTTCCTTTCAAAATTCTAATCCTTTACAGCCCATTTATTATATGCAGCAAAAGTCTTAGGATATATCTTTTTTCTATTAGTTATTAAAAAGTCAAGCGTATGGGCTAACTCAAAACCTACCCCATCATCTAAATTGTCATAAGCCACCTTTCTTGCCTCTTCTACACCAGGAAAATCACGTCCTGGTTCTATAAAATCAGCAACAAAGACAATTTTATCTAAAATAGTCATTTCAACATCAGCTGTTGTATGACGTCTAATTGCAGTTAAAATTTCAGGGTCAGTTATCTTTAACTCTTTCTCAATGAAATATGCTCCTACAATGCCATGCCAAATAGCACGATTATAGTTAAGTAAGTCTTGATCAAAGTGTTGCTCCTTAATTACCTTAATAAATCGTTCTGGAGATACTTGCTTTGCATAATCATGAATAAATCCAGCTAAAGCTGCTTTGTCTGGATCATAGTTATTAAGTTCAGCCAACTTGCGACTTGTTTTGCTTACACCAATACAATGCTTAAATCTTTTTTCATCCATATTGCTTTTTTCTTTAGCAACAATTTCAGCAGAAGTTAACGGGGAATATGTTTTCGTAAAATTAATTTCAGTCACGATATAAGCCTCTTGATTCAATATATAAGCGGACACTCTCAGGCACTAAATACCGAATAGAATTACCAGTAGCTACATTCTTACGAATTAGAGAAGACGAAATATCTAAATTTGGAGCATCCACCCAAATCATTGGAAATCTCGGGTTTTGCGGATAGTTTGGTCTTCTAACTCCAACTAATGTCGATAAAAGTGCAATTGTTTCCGGTTCACGCCAATTTTCAAAATCATTTACTTCGTCACTGCCCATAATCAAATAATATTGATTACGCGGTGCTCTTTTTTTCAGATAACGCAAGGTATCAACTGTATATGAAGTGCCGCCCCGCATTACCTCAAAAAGCTTAACATGAAAATATGGATTATCATGCGTAGCTAATTCAAGCATCGCACAGCGATCTTTAGCACTAACGTTACCTGCTAGTTGCTTGTGAGGTGGAGTGTTATTGGGGATAAACCATATTTCGTCTAAATGAAGTTGTTTTCTAACTTGCTCTGCCATTACTAAATGAGCAAGATGAACTGGATTAAAAGTTCCTCCCATAATTCCAATTTGCTGGGCAGAACTTGTAGCTGGTTCAAATTTTACTTGTGGCTTTTCTTTTACAACACACTGCATTATATCAACGCTCTTCTAATTCCTAAACCAATGCCTTCAGGCGTATAAGCCTTTACTACAACATTAGCTGGCGTTGTAATAAATCCTACACCCCCAAACAAAATATCGCTTTTTTCTTTTGGTGAAAATGTTTGTCCTTTTAATGGTCCTAAACAGTCATCCTTACTTGGTGGAAGTAATAAGTCATCTTTATGCTTTTCATAAAATGTATCAGCATTCTCAGTCTTTGTTCTGTGAACATAAAGGTCTCGTGCAACATAAATTGTAAAACCAGATGATGGTCCATCAACATAATCAAAGCGCCCCAGTCCAGCTAAGAAAATTGTTTGTCCCGGCAATAACTGATAAGTTGCTGGCTTTAATGGTTTCTTTGGTTCAACAACTTCTAGTTCTTTGCCACTTAAGTGACTAGCCAACTGATTAGCATTCAAGATTCCTGGGGTATCAATTAAATAATGACCATTAGAAAGAGGTATTTTAATTTCATCTAAAGTTGTTCCAGGAAACTTAGACGTAGTAATGACATCTTTTAAGTCACTATTCATATTGATAATTGCATTGATTAAAGTCGATTTTCCAACATTAGTAGTCCCGACAAAATAAATGTCTTTCTTTTCACCTTTTTTTGCTAGAAAAGCCATTAAATCAGCTAAATTTTTCTTTTTAGCAGCTGAAACTAAAAAGATTTTTTCTGGCTTTAAGCCATTTCGATTAGCTTCTTGCCGCATCCAATCTTTGATTTTTGACTCTTTAGAGTTTTTAGGAAATAAATCTACCTTGTTAACGACTAAAATATATTCATTACCGCCAATAAAACGTTTAATTGAAGAAATTAATGAGTTGCTAAAATCAAACAAATCAACTACGTTAACAACCAAAGCCTTTTTTTGACTAATTGAATTGAGTAAGGCTAGAAAATCATCGTTATTTTCTTCAACTGGCATAATTTCGTTATAGTGTCTTAATCTAAAGCAGCGTTGGCAATATACCTCATTGTCGTCACTTGTTAAAGCTTTTTTTAAGGCAGAAGTTGGTAAATACCCCGACTTTTTAGGATCTTGATCCTGCAATATACTTCCACAACCAATACAACGCAATTCTTCACTCATTCTAATTTCTCCTTAAAAACTACTGGCTTTCTTAAATTCAAAAAGAAGAAGATAAATTTTTCAAAAAAACGATTAATTCTAGTATTCCACTTATCGGTTTCAACTAATGGTTTCACCAAAACTGTAGCCACACCAGCTAAATTACCAGCCTGCATATCAGTAATCAACTGATCTCCTACCATTAGGACTTGATCTTTTTGTAAATTCAGTTCTTTTAATTCCTTATTAATTCCAATGGGAAGAGGCTTTCTAGCCTTGGCAATAAAAGAAATATGATATGGATTCAAAACTTTTCCAATTCGTTCAGCGTTATTATTCGAGATAACAACTAACTGAATCCCAGATTTAGCTAAACGCTGATTAAGTTGATCCATCTCAACTGCCGTATCAGCTTTATTCCAGGCAAGCAAGGTATTGTCTAAATCGCTAAAAACAGCCTTAATTCCCATCTTCTTCAACTGTTTTGGATCTAAATGATAGATGGTATCTATTGTATAACGAGGTCTAAATAACATTAAAAAATCTCCACTTTTTTCTCATATCTATAGTATCAGAAATCTTTAATCTTTAGAAACATTTGCTGATTGAAAAATTAAAATTTTACTTTTCTTTAGCACAAAAGATGGTAAAATAAGAACAATTTAAACTTTTTCCACCGTATTACACAAAGGAGTTAAAAATGAGGAATTTTATTGATCTCCATCTTCATTTAGATGGTTCTTTGCCATACACTACTGTTAAAAAATTAATAAGAGTACACAATTTTCCTACTTTAACTGATTCACAATTAAAAGAAAAGCTATCTGTTTCTGAAAGATGTGCTAATTTACAAGAATATTTAACTAAATTTGACTTTCCCTTATTGTTATTACAAACAAAAAAAGATCTAGAAATAGCAATTTTTGATCTTTTACAACAGCTTCGCTCCCAAGGGTTAGTTTACACAGAGATTCGTTTTGCACCGCAGCTTCATACACAAAAAGATCTTACTCAAGAAGATGCAATTAAAGCCTGTATTTTAGGATTAAAAAAATTCTACAGCTGGCAAGATAACCACGAAGACAACGTTTATCCCCTTCATGCCAATTTAATCCTCTGTCTCATGCGTCTCCCCAATCGAGAGCAGGAAAACAATTTAACTGTTAAATTAGCCGCTAAATATGCTAATAAATATGTTGTTGGTATTGACCTAGCAGGTCCAGAAGGTCCAATTCCAAATAAAAAATTTAAGCCCTACTTTGACGATGCAAAAGAAATGCATATTCCATTTACGATTCACGCTGGAGAAGCTGCGGGTCCTGAATCCATGCAAGAAGCTCTGGATCTAGGTACTAAAAGAATTGGACATGGAGTACGTTGCTTAGAAAGTGATCAACTAGTTCACGAATTAGTTGACCAAAATATTACTTTAGAATGTTGCGCCACTTCTAATCTCAATACTAAAGTATTTAAAAACATTGACTCTTATCCAATCAGAAAACTACTTTCAAGAAAAATAAAGGCAACACTGAATTGTGACAATATGACTGTTTCAAATACTAACTTACCTAAAGAATTTAAATTACTTGAAGCTAAAACTAATCTTACAAATACAGATGAACATCAATTATTATTAAATTCCATTAATGCTGCCTTTGCTTCTAACCAAGAAAAAAATCGCTTATTACATATCTTCAACTAAATTTGAGAAAAAAATGCTCCGCACAAGCGGAGCATTTTTAATATTTATTAGTTCAAAGCTTTCTTAGCAGCATCTGCTAAATCAGCAAAAGCCTTTTCGTCGTTGTAAGCAATATCAGCTAACATCTTACGGTTCATGTCAATACCAGCTACCTTTAAGCCGTGCATTAACTTAGAGTATGAAAGACCATTTTGTCTTGCAGCAGCGTTGATACGAGCAATCCATAATTTTCTGAATTCACTCTTACGCTTCTTACGGTCACGGAAAGCATATTTACGAGAAACAAATACTTGAGTACTTGCAGCTTTAAATTGTAAGTGTTTTGAGCCACGGTAACCCTTGGCTAACTTCATGATCTTCTTACGACGAGCGCGTGTTACGGTTCCACCTTTAGTTCTTGGCATCTAAAATTCCTCCTCAAAAAGTCTTCTAATAATTAACGCATTTGGGAAAGCATCTGTTTGATGCGCTTTAAGTCACTTGCTGAAACCATAGCAGCTTTTCTCAAATGACGACGTTGTTTCTTAGTCTTACCGTGGAAACGGTGTCCAGTGTAAGCATGGTGACGCTTTAAACCACCATTAGCAGTTCTCTTGAAACGCTTTGCTGAAGCGCGGTGTGTTTTTTGCTTTGGCATATCTATTCCTCCAATTAACTACTTTTTCTTTTTATCTTTCTCACTTAATGGAGCAAGCATTAAGAACATTGAACGGCCTTCCATCTTAGGCTTAGTAACTACATTAGATAAGTCACTAGCTTCATCAGCCATCTTCTCTAAGACCTGTTTACCTAACTCCTTGTGAGTAATTGCCCGGCCTCTAAAGCGAATAGAAACTCTAACTTTAGCGCCCTTGGTCAAGAATTTACGAACATGCTTTAACTTAGTGTCAAAGTCATTGCCTTCGATTGTTGGACTTAAACGAATTTCTTTGACAGCCATAACCTTTTGATTCTTACGGTTTTCTTTGGCTTTCTTTTGTTGTTCAAAACGGAATTTACCGTAGTCCATAATTCTAGCAACAGGTGGCTTAGCATTAGGAGAAAGCAAAACCAAATCAAGGTCAGCGTCAGCTGCTTTACGTAAAGCTTCATTCTTAGAAACGACACCAATTTGTTGGCCATCAACTCCAATTAAACGAACTTCACGAGCACGAATATCTTCGTTTAAGATCATATTTCTTGGTATGAGTATTCACCTCCACGTTAATTTCGAGGACAAGAAAAAAGCGGGCAAAGTTAACGCCCGCTTTTAATCAACAGATATTATCGATCAGCCCAGAGGTAATATTAACTTAGGCGAGAAGCGGGAGCTTCTTCTTGTTCTCAACTTCTAAATTATACCATCTAATTAATCTACGTCAAGAACTAATTAAATACAACTGCTAATTTTAATAAAACTAATAGAAAGAAAGAGAGCCTTGCTTCTTCACAGCTTTATTAACTTTTTCAAAAATAAATAGTCCAAGCAACAACCAAAATATCGAATTAAAGGCTGAAAAAGATAAATAATATTTAAAATTATAAGCTGATCCACTAATAATCATTCTCATCCAACTCACCATTGGTACAAGCGGTAAAAGATTGGCCATATCCTTTATTAACACTCCCGCTTTTTCAAATTGCGTTAGTAAAATTCCCAAATACAAATATTGACAAATTGCTAAAAAACTTCCTATTCGTTTAAATTTTAAAACTAAACTAATTATCAGATACCCCAGGCCAAAGAGAGTGACTAAAGAAAAAATAATCGGCCAAATAATCCTAATTGTAAAATTTATCCATTGTCCTGTAAAAAGCATAAGCGCTAAACACACAATGATAGACTGTCCAAGTGAAATGGTAATATTTACCATGCTTCTATTAAAGAATAATTTTTCACTTGAAATTGGCATCAAATATAATTGCTGTAAAATCCCACTTTTCGCATTATTCATAGTGTTACTGCCTAACATTGATACTGTATTCTGAATTGTTGTCCACAATGTAAAGCCAATAATTAAAGCTGAAAGTGATTGTCCGATAATACCCTTACTAATTGAGTTACTCCCCCAAAAGATACCCATAAACATTAAAATAGTTAAAGCTAAATCTGAGAGAGAGCTAAATAAATAGCGTCGGTATATGATTAATTCACGCTGAAATTCCGCTTTTAATGCTACCATCTTCATTCTTTCCTTTCATATAAAAATCAACCACTTCATTTAAACCTTTATTTTTAGTTTTTAGATCCATCAATTTAAATTGAGTTAAAAATTTCAATAAATGCGATAAATTTTTTCGATTAGATAAAACCAATTGATAAGTAGTATTATTAATCGAAATAATCTTAGCAATACTTTCTAAAACTGCTCGTTGATTGTTTGAAAGAGCTTGTGAAAATTGAACTGTGATAAATTTTTCTTGATTGAATTTATCTAAACAATCAGCTTTACTACCGCTATAAATTAACCGTCCTTTCTTTATTAGGAGAATCTGATCTGCAATTCTTTGAGCAAATGCCAATTCATGCGTAGTTAATAAAATTGCAACTCCTTCAGAAGCTAATGTTTTTAATATTCGTTCCACAGTTTCTACCGCTTCAATATCTAAACCAAGAGTCGGTTCATCTAAAACCAAAAATTTAGGCTTAGAGATTAACGCACAGCAAATAGCAATAATCTGCTGCATCCCTCGACTTAATTCAAAAATAACCGTATCCTTTTTAGACAAGAGATCAAATTTCTCTAATAGTTCTAAGCCATTTTTCTGTGCTACTTTTTTATTTAGTCCACGTTGAGCTCCCCAATAGATAAAATTTTCCATTGGTGTCAAAGCATAAAACATATTACGTGCACTCTCTAAAACTACCCCGGTTTGTTTTAATAAAGGTGTAAAATCATTTTTTAGCAATTTATTTTCAAAATATATTTTTCCTTCATCAGGAAGCAATAAGTTCAAAATTATTTTTAAACTAGTCGTTTTTCCCGCTCCATTAAATCCTAAAAAAGCAGTTATTTTTCCAGCGGGAATATCAAATGATAAATCTTCAATTGCCCTTGTTCCATTTTGAAAACTTTTGCTTAAGTTTCTTACTTTAAGTAACATTTTAAGTCCTCTTAAATTTCTTTCAGTTTCTTATTAATTCGCTTAACCTCATGCCATAAATGATAAAAATAAATTCCGTATGCTAAAGCATACATAATAATAAAATCAACAATCGCTTTTAGTAATGCTGATCCAGAATAATTAACCTTATTTAAAAAGAAGCAAAAGCTTAACCATGCACTAAGACAAATGAAAAAGTTAATAAAGATTTGTTTTTTTAAAGACCAATTATCATGCTCAAAAACCAAACTGGCAAAATAAAAGAAAATCCCAATCAAAAACGAAGACCCTAACCAGAAAAGAAAATATTTTACCGAAATAGTTGTCTCTAATCCATTCTTGAAAAACTGATTTTGTAAAATATCAATTCCCAGCCAAGTCATCCCAATTCCTATTCCTACTAATCCACTATTAATTAAACGTACAATATGTTTCATAATCCCAGTCTCTCCTTTAATTTTTTTATTTTTCGACGGGCAATTTGCACACGTAATCCGTTTTTCATCAAGGCATCGATATTACCATTACTGATAATTTCTAAATGATCGATAAAACGATAATTTAGAATTGCACTTCGGGATGCTTCAATAAAATCAGTTGGTAAGTTAATGCTGGCCTGATAAAGTCTACCTTTAAAAAGATATGTTTTATCCTGCGTATAAATTATTGTCTTTTCATTTTCTACTTGAATTAAATATATTTTTGAAACTTCAATCGCATATGCTGTTTCTTTTCGATATCCCCATAAAATTTGAGGATCAGACTGCAATTCTTGAGTGATTCTTCTTATCTTGTCCGTCATCTTCTTTAGCCAAAATTCAGCTTTTTCTTTTTGTAAATCTTTATCGATATTAAACTTTATTTCCATATGCTCACTCCTTATATTGCCTATAAGTATACTCATTGCATTTTCTAAAACCAGTAATTTTCGGTAAACGGTTAAAAACTTAGGGTGAATGGTCATATCTCAAATAAATTCGAAGTTTTTGATAATATAATGATTACTAATTGGACTAACTGGGAATATTTAGTACCTACTATTCTTAAAGAATATACTGACAACGAATCAGCAGACTTTATCTATCAACGCACTCATTCATTAACCGAACAAATTCTTGATAACATTATTAAAATCATCAAGTAAACAAAAAAGCGAGAAAACCTTATTATCAGTCTTCTCGCTTTTTATATTAAAAACTATTATTTTAATTATTTTTCTCTTGAGTATGACTTAACATCTGCGTCAATTTCAGCAATAAAGTCATCTAAACTCTTAGAAATTTGTTCTTCAGTACCATAACGACGAACATTAACACCATTGGCATTCATTTCATCGTCACCCAAAACTAAAGTATAAGGAACTTTTTGAGTTTGTGATTCACGAATCTTGTAACCAAGTTTTTCGTTTCTGTGGTCTACTTCTGCTCTAAATCCGCGCTTAGCTAATTCTTCACGAACCTTATCAGCATATGCGCCGTGAGCTTCCTCGTTAACTGGGATAATTTCAGCTTGAACTGGAGCAAGCCAAGTTGGGAAGGCACCCTTGTAAATTTCAGTTAAGTAAGCAATGAATCTTTCCATAGTACCAACAATACCACGGTGGATCATAACTGGACGGTGTTCTTCACCATCTTGACCTACATAAGTTAAGCCAAATCTTTCTGGAAGCATAAAGTCAAGTTGGATAGTTGACATAGTTTCATCGTTACCCAAAGCAGTCTTAGTTTGAATATCAAGCTTAGGACCATAGAATGCTGCTTCACCTTCTGCTTCAACATAATCAAGGCCAAGATCATCCATAGCTGCCTTAAGCATTGATTGAGATTTCTCCCACATTTCATCATTTGCGTAGTACTTATCAGTGTTCTTTGGATCACGGTATGAAAGTCTGAAGTAGTAATCAGTAATATCGAAGTCTTTGTAAACATCCATGATCAACTTCAAAACTTTAGCAAATTCTTCACGAATTTGATCAAGTGCAACAAAAGTGTGACCATCATTCAAAGTCATTTCACGTACACGTTGTAAACCTGATAAAGCACCTGACTTTTCATATCTGTGCATCATACCTAATTCAGCGATACGGATTGGCAATTCACGGTATGAACGAATGTGATGCTTATAGATTTGAATATGTGAAGGACAGTTCATTGGGCGAAGTTCAAGCATTTCACCATCACCCATGTCCATTGGTGGAAACATGTCATCACGATAGTGTGCCCAGTGACCAGAAGTCTTGTATGCATCTACGTTCATTAAAACTGGAGTATAAACATGTTCATAGCCATCAGCAACTTCTTTATCGACAATGTATCTCTCAACAACGCGACGAATAGTAGCACCCTTTGGCATCCAGTACGGAAGACCTGCACCAACTTTAGGATCAACAAAGAATAAGTCTAAGTCTCTACCAATAGTTCTATGATCTCTTTCCTTAATTTCAGCGCGACGCTTTAAATCTTCATCTAAAGCTGCCTTCTTAAAGAATGCAGTACCAAAAATTCTTTGAAGCATTGGGTTAGAAGATTTACCTAACCAGTATGCACCAGCAACTGATAAAAGCTTAAAGTTCTTAATCTTACCAGTATTTGGTAATAAAGCTTCAAAACCAAAGTCAACAAAGTCACCTAATTTGTAAACTGCAACTTCGTCTTTTTCGTCCTTTAAAAGATCTAATTTGAATTGATCATCTTTAAAGATATCTTCCAATTCACTCTTTTTCATTGAAGTATATTCGATCTTTTCGCCATTCTTGATTGCCTTTTGCATTTCTTTTTCAAGTTCTGGCAATTCAGTAATTTTAATTTGATCTTCCTTATCAGTATCTACAAAGAAGCCGCCCTCATCTGCTTCATGCATACCCAAGCGTAATTCTGGATACTTACGCTTAGCGATAGCTTCAAGCAAAAATGCAGCAGTAGCACGTAAAATATTTAAACCTTCTTCATCCTTATCAGTGATGATAGCTGCTTCTACATCTTCATCAACAACGTAATCTAAAGGCTTCATTTCGCCGTTAATTTTTGCACCAACAGCAGCTTTTCCTAGAGAAGTAGCAATTGAAGATGCTAGTTCTTTAACAGAAACTGCCTTGTCAAAATCTTTCTTTGAGCCGTCTGGCAAAGTTACAGAAAAACTCATAAAATTTTACCTCCAAATAAAAAATCCCAGCACTAAAAATAGCGCTGGGACGTTAAAATACGTGGTTCCACCCGAAATTCGAATTAATTACCAAAAATTAATTCCTCTAAAGGTCGTTAATGGTACCTAACCAAATTATAAAAATTTCAGGAATGAAATTGGGGTTTTCTTCTAATCAGGAGCTTCCAGAACTAGGCTCCTGTCTCTGAGTTGAAGAAAATCATGTCTTTCATTGACTTTCATTATACTAGCTCATCAAATAGATGCAAGCAAAATTTGGAATTAATTTCTACGATTTTTACCGCCAACAAAAACCTCTTTACTCAAGAAACGAACCCGCTCCATTAAGCGTCTTGCCTTAACCTCATCAACATTATTTCTTGTTTCAGCAAAATGTTCAGCCAAATCATCCATTGTCATATTTGAACTAAAAAATGTTGGTAAAACATTATCCATGCGTTTTTGCAAAATAACGCCTAACACGTCATCACGTGACCATTCACTTAGAGTCTCTGCTCCAATATCATCAAAAACTAAAACAGGAGCTGACGCAATACGATCAATCTCGTCACTTAAGCTATTATCTTGAAAATGGCTTCCCAAGCTGGCAATAAAAGAAGGTACATGTAAAAAGACTACTCGACTTCCTTGACGCGCAATAGCGTTAGCTAACCCAGCTAAGATATACGTTTTTCCTACACCAAAATCACCAGTTAGGTACAAACCTTTGATATGTTTGTTCTTCTTAAAACTGGCTAAAAACATAGCTACTTCATTTAATGCAGCATCCCGTTCAGGAGTTGAATCAACATTTTCTAGTTCAACATGACGTAGTTTTCCTGGTAGATCAATCAATTCAATCCTGCGTTCTGCCCGCATTTTAGCTTCTGAGTTTAACTTTGCCTCAGTTGGAACATAGGTAATATCAATTACCTTTCCATTAAGAAAAAGCTTTGGCGTATATCCTTCCATCACAGGGTTTGGCGCCTCAATTTGCTCAACATAGTTAAAAATCGTAGGAAGAGAGGCCTGGACAATTTCTTTATTTAATTTGTCTTTATTTTGTGTGAGAAAGGCTTGAACACTGGGATGCTTTATTGCTGTTTTAGCAATCTTTTTTCCATCTTCGCTTAATTTTCTTTTCTTGATAATACGTGTGATTACTTCAGAAATATCTTCCACCAGTACAACACTTCCTATTCATTTTTACCAAATTCACGAAAGATTCGATTTCTTTCCTCAGCTGACATGGTTGTTTTCTTAGTTTGATGCTGTTTTTCATACTTCGACCAATCAGTTGTCTTACGAATATTCTTTTTGGGAGTACGATAATATTGATGATTACGTTTATTCTTTCGCTCCTTAAGATATGCGATAGCTTCAGTTGGCGTGGTTATTCCTTGCTGAAGCCAATCATTAGCAATTCGATCAGCTAAATTATTAGTTAATACAGCATCATATTCAAAACAAGTATGAACAATCAAATTAATTAAAGGTGGTGTTAACCCCATTTGATCTTGCAAACGAAAGATAACTTTCTTTTCATTTGCAGTTACATAGCCACCTTTTTTCTCTTTTAATTCGTATAAATAATCAGTTGGCACCTTACTATCTACTGCACGAATTAGATCTGCATCTGCTTTTGATAATTTTTTAATTGCATGATCAGCATCTTTAGGAGTTTGACGTAACTGCTTTTTAACCATTTCTTTATTACGGTTAAGTCCAAAGTTTTCATTAACTGCATTTTGAATTGCATACATATTCAATTTATCTGCCCCAGCTGACATCGTAATCAGCGCAGTTTCGACAAATTCTTGCTCAGTTAAATGGTAAAAATCAATAATCTGTTTAATTTCTACCTGGTGCTTTAAAACTTCTTCTTTCTTAATATGATAGCTCTCAAACAAATCAACCAAAAAGCTCCAGTCAACTTTTACTGGCTCATTACCTAACTTAATTTCACCTTTGGCATCTTTAGGAACTTCACCAGCTGCTTCTTTAACTTCAACTGGTGCATCAATTGCATTTTCAGCACTCAAGTGAAAAACATCAAAAAAGCCACTTGTAACTTCTTTAGCATCTTTTAAACCGACAAAAGTTCGCGGAGTAAATTTTTTTACCAAACGATCAAAAGCTACATTTCCTACTCGTTCAAGCAACAAACTTGAAAGTAAAAAGGTGTGAAAGAACTCGCCTGCTGAAGGAACTTTTTCTACTTCAAAAATCAAAACCTCGCCTAAAACAGGATTTGAACCTAAAAATGTCTTAATTAAGCCTGTTGCCTCTAAATGATGCAAAGTTTTAAATAAGTCCTCTAATTTTAAGTTTGTTTGATCTTGAAGTTGATATAAAGTTTTATAATCTTTGGCAAAAGGTACTTCATCAAATTCTTTTGTCAATGTTATGTATAATCCTACTCCACGAATACCCACAAGAGGCTCAAAAAGAGTAGTTAAAACTTTTATATTTTCTTCACTAACAGCTACTTGATTAGCCACATAAAAAGGCTGCTTAGGGTCAGCACTTTCAAACACAGGCTACCTACTCCTTATCATGTTTAGCCATCATATCTTCCATGGCTTCCATAAATCCTGAAACATCTTTAAATTGGCGATAAATACTTGCAAATCGAATGTAAGCTACATCATCTAAATTAGCCAATTCCTTCATCACCAAATTACCGATATCTTTAGATGAAATTTCATTAAGACCTTGCTTTCTAATTTCATTTTCTACATGATCTACTAAAGTATCTAGTTGTTCGCTTGAAATTGGTCTCTTTTGCGCAGCCATCATTACGCCATGCAAAATTTTATCGCGGTTAAAGGCCTCACGAGTCCCATCATTTTTGATTACCAATAGAGGCGATCGCTCTACTCTTTCAAAAGTAGTAAAGCGAAAACCACAATTTTCACATTCTCTGCGTCGTCTAATTGCTCTATTTTCATCGCTTGGACGAGAATCAATTACTCTTGAAGCATTCTTGTGACAGTTTGGACATTCCAATTTTCTCTACCTGCCTATCTTTTGTAATAAATCAGATAATCTTTTCTCTAAGTCATCTATTGTACCAGTATTAGCTACTACATAGGTAGCTCTTTTTTCTTTTTCGCTTAGTGGCATTTGATTATTTATTCTAACCAAAGCTTCTTCTTTAGTGAAATTATTTCGTTTCATCAGACGTTTAACCTGCAGTTTTGGTGAAATAGAAATAACCAAAACGCCATCGCATAAGCTTTCAAAACCAGATTCAAATAGTAAAGGCACATCAACTACAACTAATTTTTCTTGATTTAAACGGTATCGCTCCATTTGTTGTTTAATTTTCTGATGAACAAGTGGATGAGTTATCTCATTTAATTTTTTCAGCTTAGTTTTATCATTAAAAACTATTCCACCTAATTTATGACGATTAATTGTTTGATCATCATTAAGAATATTGCTGCCAAAATAATTAACTATTGCCTGATAACCCTTTTGGCCTACTTCCATTATCTGATGAGCAATCAAATCGGAGTCGATAATCGGAATATTTTGCTTTTCAAAAAATTCATCAGCTGTACTTTTGCCACTGGCTATTCCGCCAGTTAATCCTAAAAAATATGTCATTTATATAGTACCTGACAATGCGGACAGAAAGTAGTTCCGCGTCCATTTACTTTGATCTTCTCTAAAATAGTGCCGCAACTACTGCACTCTTCACCAGCATGTCCATAAACTTGCAGCATTTTTTGATAGCCACCAATCTCACCATTAGCATCTAAATAAGTATGAACAGTAGTTCCACGTTCCTTAGTTGCTATAGCGATAGTATGGTTAATATTTTGATATAAATTCTTCACCTTATCAGCAGGAATAGCTTTAGCACTACTTAGGGGATGAATTTTACTCTTCCAGAGCACTTCATCTACATAAATATTTCCTAAACCACACACAATTGTCTGATCTAATAAAGTGTTCTTGATATTCTTTTTCTTCTGGCTCAAGGCATCAACAAAATACTTTAAGTTAAATTCAGCAGTATTAGGTTCAGGTCCAAGATGGCGAATTCCAGTCGTTTTTCTTTCAGTCCCCGTTTCAACTAAATGCATCCTACCGAATTTTCGCACATCATCATAACGTAAGGCAGTTCCATCAGTAAAAATAAATTCTACATGTTCATGCTTTCCCTTAGGTGTATCAGGACTAACTAAATGATATTTTCCTTCCATGCGCAAATGCGAAACCATTGTTAAGTCATCATTGAATCTAAAGAGTAAATACTTGCCATAACGATCAATTTTTAAGATCCTTTTATTTGTCAATTTTTTAACAAATTCAGCTGGATCATTAACTATAATTTTAGGATACCAAATATTAATCTTGGCAATTGTCTTTCCCTTTACTAGAGGAGTTAAAGTGCGTCTAACCGTCTCAACTTCTGGCATCTCTGGCATTAAATCACCTACTTTTTACTTAGCATCATACCAATTATGGCCCCAGTTAGAGTCAGCAATTAGTGGAACATCTAGTTTTACAGCTGACTGCATAACTTCTGGCACAATCTTTTTAATTGTATCTAATTCATCCTTTGGTACATCAAAAATAAGTTCATCGTGTACTTGTAGAACCATTTTAGTCTTTAAATGTAATTCATCAAGTTTCTTTTGCATATTAATCATAGCAATCTTAATAATATCAGCAGCTGAACCTTGAATAGGAGAATTAATTGCAGTTCTTTCCGCAAAGCTTCTAACATTAAAGTTCTTTGAATGAATATCTGGCAAGTAGCGTCTTCTATGCATAATAGTTTCTGCATAGCCGTTTTCTCGAGCTTTCTTAATTGCCTTATCCATATAATCTTTAATTTGCGGATATTGCTCAAAGTAATTATCAATAAATGTCTTTGCTTGCTTACGACTAATGCCTAAGTTCTTAGACAAACCATAATCAGAAATACCGTAAACTATTCCGAAGTTGACTGCCTTAGCATGCCGACGCATTAATGGCGTTACTTCATCAGGTGAATCCAAATGGAAAATCTTCATTGCAGTGTGAGCGTGAATATCATAACCAGACTTAAATGCTTCCTGCATATGTTCATCCCCAGAAACGTGTGCCAAAACTCTTAATTCAACTTGTGAGTAGTCACAAGAAAAGATATAGCCGTCTTTAGTTGAAGGCACGAAAGCTTTTCTAATCTGTTTTCCCTCATCAGTTCTAGTTGGAATATTTTGTAAATTAGGATCAACCGATGAAAGACGCCCCGTTGCAGTTAATGTTTGTAAATAACGGGTATGGATTCTGCTATCAGGCTGAATACACTCAAGTAATCCTTTAACATAAGTATTTTGAATTTTAGCAATTTGACGATAATCCAAAATTTCTGAAACAATCGGGCTCTTCATCTTCAATTGCTCTAATACTTCAACAGAAGTTGAATAGCCAGTTTTGGTCTTTTTAATTGGCGGTAAGTTTAATTTTTCGAAAAGAATATGTCCTAACTGTTTTGGTGAATTTAAATTAAATTCTTCGCCGGCTTGTTGATAAATCTTATGTTCTAATTCTTGTAATTTAACTGCAAAATCATTGCCTAATTGATTTAAAACCGATGCTTCAACCTTAATCCCAGTAATTTCCATTTTAGCTAAGACAAAAGCAACTGGAATTTCAATTGTTTCATACAAGTCATCTTGCTCGTGATCTTTTAATTTCTCTAAAAGTGGCTGCTTTAACTTCTCAATTACAGCAACTTTAGCTGCTAAATGTTCAAAGAACTCATCATCTTCAGGTACAGCTTGCTTTTTACCTTTACCATAAACTTCCAAGTCAGTTTTTACTGAATAATCATCATACAAATGCGCTACTTCGCCAAGATCATTCGAATTATTTTCATTATTAACTAAATAAGAAGCCAGGAGCATGTCATAATCTAGACCTTCTGCATCAATATCTAGTCGATGTAAACCTACATAGGTTCTTTTAATGTCGAAAACATTTTTCTTAATCTTCTTATCTTCTAGCATTTGACGAAGTGGAGCTTCTTGCAGTAAGACTACATCTTTAGAAACATAGATTTTATCACTAACCTTTAGTGAAAATCCTTCAAGCGGAGCTAGATGGTAGTTATCACCCAACATTGCCAGATAAAATGTCACTTCTTTTTCATTAATTTTATCTAAGTCAGCGATATTTTCTCTTGTTAATTCTAGATACTCGTACTTCTCACTTTCTTGCTTACCGGCACTCACTCCACTTGCACCTAACTCAGCTAAGAATTTTTTAAATCCTAATCTTTCATATAAATTACGTAAGTCCTCAATATTAGGCTCTTCTAGCTTAGTATCAGCAAGTGTCACTTCTACTGGAGAATCACGATCAATTGTTGCTAACTTTTTAGCTAAAATTGCCTTATCTTTATCATTAATTAGGTTCTCTTTTAACTTGGATTTTTTCATTTCATCCACATGTTCATAAAGTTTTTCAACAGAGCCATATTTTTGAATTAAACGTGAAGCTGTTTTCGGACCAACTTTAGTTACACCTGGATAGTTATCTGAATTGTCTCCCATCAGCGCTTTCATATCAATAAATTCAGTTGGCGTTACGCCATTAACTTCTTTCATATGTTCTGGCGTATATGCTTCAGTATCACCAACTCCATTTTTAGTTATTAAAACCGTGGTTTTATCAGAAGCAAGCTGAGTTAAATCACGATCCCCAGTTACAATATCAACAGTGTAGCCTGCTTCTTCCCCCATTTTAGAAAGTGTGCCAATAATATCGTCTGCTTCATAATTTTTTAGCTCATAGCTCTTTATTCCTAAATCTTTAAGCATTTCACGAATTACAGGCAATTGTTCTGATAATTCACTTGGAGTTTTTTGTCGACCGCCTTTATAATCCTGATACATCTTAGTTCTAAAAGTTACTTTTCCTGCATCAAACGCAACTAATACATTGCTTGGATCAGTCTGCTTCATAATCGCATCAAGCATATTCTTAAAAGTAAAAATTGCATTTGTATGTAACCCATCTGGACTAGTAAAGCGATCAAGCTGACGGTATAAAGCATAAAAGGCACGAAAGGCCACAGAGTTACCGTCAATTAAAAGTAATTTCTTTTGTGCCATCTTTTTCTCCTTAAATAAAAAAACTGTCAAATAGTCTCTTACCTATTTTAACAGTTTTTCTTACATGATTTAATTATCTACATTTGTTTTGAACCTTAAATCCTAAAATGGATTATTTTCATCAACAATTCTATGGTAATTATCAGGATCAGTATCGCCTTCTGTACTTAATACTACAATGCTTGAATTTTGATCAAGACCTAATTCAGTACGTTCTTTACCTAAATCTGGATTAGATAAAATTTCATAAACATAAGCAAAACCAGCAGCACCCGATTCACCAGAAACTACCTTAGGATCACCATCAAGTGGGTGACCTAAACGTGCCATTCCTTCTGCATCAACGTCTTCACTTAATGTTCCATAAAACTTGGCGCTATCACGAATTATTGGCCACGCAGTAATACTTGGCGTTTGACAGTTTAAACCAGCCATCATTGTTTTAGTCAACCCTTCTAAATGGTGACGCTTACCATCACCCTTTTGAGCTGATAAATAGTAGCAAGCTACTGTTTCAGGCTCAACAATTGTAATTACGGGCAATTCTTCAGGTTTCATTCTTTCTTCTAAACCTAAAATAATCCCAGCTGCAAGAGAACCCACACCAGCTTGTAAAAAGATATGAGTTGGCTTTTCTTTTATTTGATGTAAAAATTCGTCAACAATTAAACCATATCCCTTGATAATCCAGCCTGGGATCTTCTCATAACCTTCCCAGGCAGTATCTTGAATCATAATTCCATTAGGGTCTTTTTCACAGAGTTCCTTAACTTCTTTAACGGTATTGTCATAATTTTTATCAGTAATTTCAACTTCTGTATTTTGAATCTTGCGGATGTGATCAGCACGAATTTCTTTTGAGCCTTTAGGCATCTTGATTACTGCATGAGTTCCAAGCTTACTTGCTGCCCAAGCAATTCCGCGTCCGTGATTACCATCAGTAGCAGTATAGAAAGTAATTTCTTCTGCTAACTTTTTAACCTCAGGTTTCATTAATTCATCATAGGTAAGCTTTTCCACATCAAGGCCAGCTTTTTCAGCAATACAACAAGCCATGGCATAAAGACCGCCTGCGCCTTTAAAAGAATTAATACCAAAGCGACTACTTTCATCTTTAACAGCAATTTCTGCAACATTTAATTGCTTAGCCAAATTAGTCAATTCTTTAAGTTCAGTTGGCTTGTAATAAGGAACTGAGTTAAAGAAAGTTTCTACTTCATGGTCATCTTTTAACTCTGGAGCTTTAAAGGAAAAAGGTGACTTTAATAACTGAATATTTTTCATAATTATACCTCATAAACGTTAACTAATGACTTTAAGTCCAGTTTATCATTCTTTATTTACGCTTAATCATTTTTATTACGTACTTGAGTATATTTCATAAAAATAGCGATGATAATTAACACGAGAACTAATAAGAAAATATAAGCTAAATGAGTACCATGAGCAGTTGGAATTGCGCCTTTTGATCCAGCCTTTCTTTGCGCAAACGCCACAAAAGCAGCAGTTGTTGATGTACCAACCGCACCAGCAAATTCTTGTAAAGTATTCAAAATTGCATTGCCTTGGGTTACTTCACTTTTTTCAAGATGATCAAGCGCATCAGTCATAACGCATCCCATCATCATTCCCATTCCACCCATATAGAAAATATAAATAAATAGAATAAGAAGATTACTTAAATTACTTGTAAAAATGGTAAAAATAAGCAGTTCTAGCAACATAAAACTAGACCCAATTAAAATCGGTTTTCTTGCACCATATCGATCAAGCAAACTTCCACCAAATGGAGCTAAAAATGCACCAGCAAAACCAGCTGGTAAAACAACTAATCCAGCAATTAAAGCAGAATCTCCATTAACTAATTGAATATAGTTTGGTAATAAAAAGGCATTGCCTAATGAAATAATTTGGATTAAGAAAAATCCTATAGCGTGAGCAGCAAAAAATTTGTTTTTAAATAAATTTAAGTCTAAAACTGGATCGTTAATTCTATTTGAACGATAGACTAACAACCCTAAAGAAACTAAGGCAATTAAAATAGCTCCTAAACAATTAAAGGCAAAATAATTTCCAGTGCTCAAATTGCTAAAGCCCAAAATCATTCCAATAAAAAAGATTGCGATTAATAGCATACTTAAAAGATCAAACTTAACTTCTCTCAGTTGCGATTTTTGTCTAATTCCTCCAATTCCAAGTACCAATGAAATCAAGATAAAGGGAATCATAATATAAAAGATCCAGCGCCAACCTAAGTGAGTTACAACAAGACCACCAAACGTTGGCCCTAGAGCTGGTGCAATACCAGTAATCATATTTCCAATCCCCATCATTACTCCAACTCGACTTTTTGGTACCTGTTCCATAATGATATTAAACATTAAAGGAAGGGCGATCCCAGTCCCTAGCCCTTCAACAATTCGACCAAGTAATAAAAATTCAAAATTAGGCGCACATGCACCAATAATTAAGCCACTTAAATATAATAAATTCGCTGTGATAAATAACTTTTTTGTTTTAAAGTGAGCCTTCAAATTTGCTGATAAAGGTACAATAATCGAAATAGTTAACAAATAAATTGATGTCAGCCATTGAACTGTATTAGTAGCTAAATTAAACTCTTTCATTAAAGTTGGAAAGGCAATATTCATTGAAGTCTCAATAATTACCCCACTAAATGAGAGAATGCCTGTCGCAAAAATTGCTGCAAGTACGTGCTTAGGAATTTTTTCCTTAGTCATTTGCTTTTCCTTCCTTAATATTCTTTAGAAAAGCCGTAATAATATTTACATCTTTCATTGATAAATTACCTAAAACTTCTTCATTATCTTGTTTCATATACTGCCTAATTTTAGGCACTATCCTTAAGGCAGATTCAGTTAATTGTGCCTGCTTTTTTCTTTTGTCTTTAGGATCATTAACTCTAATAATTAATCCATGTTTCTCCATCCGTTGCAGCATGATTGTAGTTGTTGATCGCTTAATATTAAATTCATGCTCGATTTCATTTTGCGAAGCAAGACTGTTTTCATGATTAGATAAAAAATCGATCACTGACATTTGCACGCCTGTCACGCCTAAACTATTAGCAAAAATTTCACGTTCACGATCAATTTGAGTAGCTGCTTGTTTAATCAACTTTTTCAGTGTCTCCATTTTATCTCCCCCTTCTATTTTTGTTAGCTGTCTAACTAATATATTATAAAGCAAAATTGTTAGACATCAAACGTTTTTCAAGAATAAAAAAAGAATCACATTGTCCGCTATCAATGTGATTCTTTTATATAAGTATCTAAGTAAAAATTTTATGTGGGGGAAAAGGTTTTTATTTAGATTCTAATTTTTTCGTGAAAAAAGTTACTTTTTGTTGATAATCATCTATCAATAAGTTTAAATTCTGTCGACCCTTCCATTGTCCATAGCCAAAGATCGACATACCCAAGGCTCCTAAAATAAAGAATTATTGATCAAACCTATCCCCTTAATAATTTATTGCCTACGGAACTAGAGCTAGCACAAGAGTTTAATACAAGTCGTCCAACAATTAATCATGCTATCCATAATCTCGTCCAAGAAGGTTTACTAGAACAGCGCAAGAGATTAGGTCCCTTGTTAAGAGAAATAAAATTCAACAAGAATTTACTCACCTTATACAAAGCTACAATCAAGAAATGAGTACCAAAGGACTAAAAACAAAAACAAAAGTACTCTATTTTCAAAGAGTCGTTCCTAATTCAGAGGTGCAAACAGAATTTAACCTATCTACATCTGATTCCGTATTTAAATTAATTAGATTACGATACGTTGATAATCACCCAATTGTTAAAGTACCTACTTATGTCCCCGTTTCACTTGTTCCTGATTTAGAAAAAATCAATTTTTCAACTGCATCTTTATATCTTGAACTTAAGAAAAGAAATTTAGCTGTTACCCATGTTGTAAGAAAACTAGAAGTTAAAAAAGCCTCTTCTGAAATTGCTCAAAAATTAGCCGTTAAAGAAAATGATCCTGTATTTTATTTTCGCACTTGCGGATACACAGATAAGGATCAAAAAATAGAATATTCAATTGCTACTTACCGCGGTGATATGAACTCTTTTATCATTGATCTCAAACGTTAAATAGCAAAAGGGATTGATATCTTGTTACGACAAGAATAATCAATCCCTTTTTTCGACCTTAAAGTTTTTAATTAAAGTAATTTTTCATATGCGTCTTCATACTTAGGAATATCACCAGCACCCATAAATACGACAACTGCATTTTTATGCTTAGTTAAATCAGCAATATTATCTAAATCAATCACTTCTGAACCAGGAATATTATTAACTAAGTCCTCACTTGAAATATCACCGCTTGCTTCACGAGCAGAAGCATAAATTGGAGTGACATAAGCTTTATCTACATCACGTAAGATCTCTTCAAAATCTTTTTGATATTTCTTAGTTCTTGAGAAAGTATGTGGTTGGAAGACTACGACTAATTCTTTATCTGGGAACTTTTGACGAGCAGCTTGAATAGTTGCACGCATTTCTGTTGGATGGTGAGCATAATCATCAATTACTGAAACATCCCCAAAGTCTTTTTCAGCAAATCTTCTCTTAGCACCCTTGAAAGTAAGTAAACCTTCCTTAATGTCTTCCATTGGAACTTTTTCAGTATAGGCAACTGCAATTACAGCAGTAGTATTCAAAATACTGTGGTCACCAAACAAGTGAATTTCAAAACGTCCTAAATCCTTACCATGAGCTAAAACATTGAATTTAGAACCAGTAGTAGTCTTTTCAATATTTACTGCTTGAAAGTCATCAGTATCTTTAAAACCATAAGTATACTTAGGAATATCAGTCTTTAAGCTTTGAAGACGCTTGTCATCTCCCCATACAAAGAGAGCCTTCTTAGTTTGATCAGCAGCAGTTTGAAAAGCACTAGTATAGTCGTCTTGATCCTTAAAGTAATCTGGGTGATCAAAATCTATGTTAGTCATAATTTGGTAATCTGGGTGATATGCCAAGAAATGGCGCCGGTATTCATCTGCTTCATAAACAAAGAAGCGGGAATCAGCAACACCCTTGCCTCGGCCATCTCCAATTAAGTATGAAGTAGGCGCTACTTCACCTAATACGTGAGCTAAAAGACTAGTAGTTGAGGTCTTTCCGTGAGTACCAGATACCCCAATTGAAGTATGCATTTGTACAATCTCTTCAACAGTATCAGGGTAGCTTTGCCATTCAACATTTTTATCTAAGCAAGCTGCTACTTCTGGGTTATCTTGTTTAAATGCATTTCCCTTAACAATTACTTGTTCATCATTGCTTTTAATATTTGCTGGATCAAAATCTTTTACTTCAATACCAGCTTTTTCAAGTGGAACTTGTGTGAAAGTATACTTTTCAATATCTGAACCAGCAACATTATAGCCTAAATCATGTAAAACTAAAGCTAATGAAGCCATGCCAGTTCCTTTAATACCAATGAACCAAATTTGTTTGTTTTTATCTAACATATTATTAATATCTCCATTGTTTATGCCAAAATATTCGCTTTAATTCTACCATTTTTAACACAAAAAAAGAACATAACACAGCGTTATGTTCTAATTCAGAAAGTAGTAAACTCATCCATGCTTCCTACTCTCTTTATTTTTTTAATTTCAACCAAATTAATTGTATTGGACCCTAAAAATATTAAGTAACTTTGATCATCAATTCGCGCCAAAACCGTTTCTTACATTCTCACTATAACACTTTTTCTAATTAAATAACATGATAAAAATGTCGAATACATATGAATTTTGATTCATATATTCATAGTTCTACTATTGCGCAAGACTATTAACAAATAAAAGCTGACATGTAATTCATCAGAAGAAGTTTAAAATTACACTAGCCTAAATTTTACCTAATATTTTAGTACCATGAGCTTGAGTGACCCCGATTGTTTCTATAACAGAATTTACATTCTCATCTGTTATACCACCACCAGGTAAGATCTCAATTTTATCCTTAGCTTGTTTATTTAATTCTTTTAAATTCTCAAAACAATCAGTAATTGGACGATCTAATGATCCACCATGAGTAAGAATACGCACAACTTTGTTTTTAGATAGCCATTCTAAGGCCTCTTTCTGCTTTGAAGCTATTAATTCATCAAAAGCCATATGCATTACAACTTCTATATTTCCAGCATGGGCAGTTGCGATAAGCTGCTTCATTGCGGTTTTATCTAGCTGTTTATTATTAGTCAAACAACCAAATGCTATACCGTCTGCATTGAGTAAACTACACATTTGAATATCATTATTCATTATTTCTAATTCATCAGCAGTGTAAACAAAATTTCCACTACGTGGTCTAATCATTACGATTACTGGCACCTTATACCTATGGGCAAACTCCACCGTCTTTTTAATCACACCAAATGATGGCGTTGTTCCCCCAGCAGCTAAATCATTATTTAATTCTATTCGATTAGCACCACGCTTGATCATCAAAGGCACATTAGTAAAATTTTCCACACATACTTCCTTGATCATTTGTTATACCTCGCTAAAGTCAATATCTAGATCTTTCTCAGCAGCAGCTTTTTCTTCTTTAAGATATTGCTTATCTAGCATTTTCACAAATGGATAGTAAATTAAAATATTTAAAATAATCTCCACAATTTGTAATGCAGATCCTGTCCAACTTCCTGTTGCTAACCACCCAGAAATAATTGGTGGAGTAGTCCAAGGTAATTGAACACCATTTGTCCAAGCTACCCATCCCAAGTTCATTATAATTCCCGAAATTAATGTATTTAAAACTGGGCATAAAATAAATGGAATAACTATAACAGGGTTTAAGACTACCGGTAAACCAAAAATAACAGGTTCATTAATACCAAAAATTCCAGGCAAAATTGCCAATTTACCTAACTCAAGCAATCTTTTTGATTTACAAATTGCAAATACAACAATTAATAAAGCAAGTGTACTACCACCACCGCCATATGTTGTAAATAAATCAATGAAAGGTTGAGTATAGATATGTGGCAATGGAGCATGGTTCTGAAATGCCTTTAAGTTGTCTTGCGTTGAAACAAAGAATATAGGTTGCCATACTGAATTTGTAATTGAAGGTCCATTAATACCAAAGAACCAAAAGAAACTTGCTAAGAAGTTGTATAGCAAAACTGATGGTAAAGAAATACCCACATGTTTCAATGGTGTCTGTAAAATCGTGTAAATAAAGTTATACGCTGTATGAAAACTAGTTAAAGAGAATAGAATTCTTATTAGAAAGAAGAAAACAACGACTAATGCACTTGGAATCAAAGCATCAAATGATTTAGTAACTGCCGGCGGAACACCATCTGGCATCTTAATAGTCCAATTACGCTTTATCGCAAATCTATAAATTTCGACAGATATTAAGGCAATAATAATTCCTAAAAAAATACCATTAGGCCCTAAGAACTGAGTTTCAACTGCAGAAACAGTTTTCTTCCCCAAGACAATAGAAGTAGGAGTCAAAATTAAAAATGATATAAATGAAACCATCCCTGATTGAATGGGATCTAGTCCTCTATTCTTACCATATGCATATGCAATCGCAATTGCTGATAATATTCCCGTAAAGCTAAAGACAGAATTAGATACAGCACTAAACCAATCAGGAAATTGCGGTCCACATACTTTAATCCAAAATTCAGACCAGCCTGGAATTGGAAAATTACCAATAAGTAAAAATATAGAAGTAACTATGATCAGAGGTGTAATAATTAAAAAGCCATCACGCAATGACATTAAAACAACATTATTCCCTAGCTTCGAGGCAACTGGCATCAGCACCTTCTCAAATTTCTTTTGCATTTTAGAACCTCCAACTGAAAAAAACTAATAGCAGTAACTTCCCTTAAATTTTGCAATATCTCCTTTATTTGTTAAAATTTGACACCCCTTAGCCAAATTATCTAAGGATTCAGCAAGACCGGTACCACCTTTTTTAGGCATCTTAACAATTGGAAATTTGTCTTTATATTTTTCAATAAGTTCTTGATTCTTTTCTTTTGCTATAGCTCCGATTACAGGAATGCTAGTGTTTTCTGTAATTGCAGTTCCAATTTCTACCGCCATTTCGGCGAAATCATGATAATCAAATGTTGGCCCAACGATAACTACATCAGCCTCCATTTTTTCAGCCATTTTTGAAAATTTTCTCTGTACGATTTCTTTATTTTGTTGATAATATTTCGGTCCACAGTAAAATGTACCAATGATCTCTCCGTTTACAGCCTCTAAAGCCTTCTCGACATTATCAGCACTTCCCATTGCAATCTTTTTACCGCCTAACGGTGTGTCGCTTCTCTCATCCCCACCTAAACCAGCTTGAATCTGGTCAAGAATAATAATGGTTTTCATAATATGTCACCTTCCTACACTATAGGTGCGTGAATCCTTTTTTCGTACGCATCAAGCCATTCTTGGCTAACAGGCTCAATTTTAGTCTTCATATTATCTATTGGGTTAGCCATCAAAATCACAGATTTTTGCTTATCAGTTGCAACACAAAATGTAAACTCAACGTTAGTAGCTACTCCCCATTCTCCTTTATTATTCATTGCAACTAATGAAAACTCTCCAGCTTTGCCATAGCGCTTTTTTAAATCTTTTATAAATGGATAAACTGCATGATTGCAAGCATCTTGTGGCAATTCACCTTCCTGCATTCTCCTAACAATTTCATATGATAAGCAGCCTTTCATAATGTCTTCTCCAAGACCTGTTGCCGCAGCACCACCAACTTTACTATCAACATAAAAGCCTGAACCAGATAATGGCGAATCGCCTACACGACCATCTTTTTTCATAAATAACCCCGATGTTGAAGTTGCAGCTGCCATTGAGTTATTTTTATCTAAAGTAATAGCACCTACAGTGTCATGCCCATCATATGGGTTCAAATTCTGCTGTTCAATTTCTTTACAACGCTTTTGCCAGCGTTTTTTAGCACGTTCTGTTAACATATTTGTCATTTCAAAACCATGTAAACTAGCAAACTTGGTTGCTCCTTCGCCAACTCTAAAGCTATTATAATGTTCACGACTCAAGGCCCGCGCAACAGATACAGCATGCATTACATTTTCAATCGCCCCAACAGCTCCTTGAGCTAGCGTATCTCCATTCATGAAAGCTGCATCCATTTGTACAACGCCTTCTTCGTTTGGAAGACCTCCATAGCCAACTGACTTATAATACGGATATGCTTCAACTGTATTAATTAATTTTTCAACTGCATCTCCCGCAGTACCATTTTCTTTCAAAATTGTACTAGCCTTTTCGACTCCTTCATTTGCCATTCGCCAAGTTGCAATTGTTCCCCATGACATAGAAAAAACTTCCTCTCTATTCTAAAGAACCTAATCTTTCCAAGCTTCTCATATATATTTTGATACTTAATAAAAGGTCTTTTAAATTCATCCATTCATTTTCTTTGTGAGCTATTCCTTTTTGTCCTGGAAAAGATGGTCCAAAGGCAATGATATTTTGCATTACTCGAGCATAAGTGGCTCCGGTTGTTGTAACTGGCGTCCCATCAAGTCCAGTCACTTCTTCATATACTTCAGATAAAATTTGTATAAATTTAGAATTTTTATTATGCATTACACTAGGAATACTACGTATAACTTTAATATTACTGTTCACTGGGATATTATTTTTGATTCCTTCTGTAATTTGCTCCTCTTGATATGACACTGGATAACGAATAGCTATTTCTATTTGCATACCATTATTTTCAATACTTAAACCAGTAGGAGTCATAATTAATTTTCCAGAATCATTATCATGAAACTCAATTCCTAGTCCTTCTCCATAATGCTTTCGATGGAGAGCTTTAACAATCCATTTAAAATAACTATTTAATTGCCCTGAAACTAACTTTTCATCAACTATTTTCTTAGCTAAGTATGTTATGGCATTCTTTCCCATTTCTGGAGCATTACTTGGAACTCTTATACCATGACTCTCAATTCTTCTATTTTTAATTTCTACACTTAATTCATCAGGCACATGATCTTTTGCCATATCCCCTTGCAGATTCTTCACTTGATTTAGACTTCCATCTGAAATTGGTGTAAAAATAGAATAATTTACGATTCCGCGTTCCCCATATACTACTGGATATTTACAATCAGCTGTCCAACCAAAGATTGGTGGTTTTTCCTTCTTTAAATATAAAGGCACATCATTAGAGCCACTTTCTTCATCTGATCCAAAAACTAATCTAATCGTCTTTTTAGGCTTATAACCAAGATCCTTAAGCATTTTCATTGCCCATAATGTTGCTAGTGCAGGACCTTTATTATCTAGTATTCCTCTACCATACAATCGACCATTCTCAACGGATAAATCCCACGGATTAAACTTCCACTTATCACCTACTGGCACTACATCTAAATGATCAATAATACCAATATAATTCTCATCGTCATCTCCCCATTGCGCATATACCATCGCATTATTAACAATTTTTGCTTTAAATCCACATTTTTCAATAATTGGAACTATAGTTTCTAATGCTTTTTTAGGTCCTTTACCAAATGGAGCGTCTTTTTCTGAACTGCCTTTAACGCTTGGAATTTGCATAATTGTGCGTAAATTTTCTAAAAATACTTTTTCATTTGTACTTATAGCTTTGTTAATTTTCTCTTCTGATATCATTGTCTTAATCCTTAAAACTAAACTATCTCAACCTAGTTAGTGTTGACTTGAATGAATATTTATCAGCTCGATAAAATGATGTATCAAAGAAAATAGGGATTGCATCTGGCGTATAGGTTATAGTCTTAACTTTAAATATTGGCTGTTGTCCCTTAATGTTCAAATATTTAGAAATTTCATCAGTAACCATAATTGCTTCAATCTCTTGATGTGCATAACCAATTTCGATATTTTCATTTAAGATTTTAAATAAAGATTGTTCAAAATCAGCTAATGTCTTATTTTTTATATATTCACCACAAATAAGAATTTTTTCGAGAGTCATCGGGTCATTATCCCAATAACGTATTCTTTTTAACTCAAAAACCTTTTTATCTAATCTATCGTCTAGTGCCAATATTTCACTAATTTTTCTACTCGGATTTCTAATAGGTGCGAATTTTAATACTTTAGTGTGCACCGTTTTTCCATGTTCTTTAGCAACTTCAGTAAAACTTTGCAATCCTCCTCTACCAGATTCAATTTTTGAATTTCTTTCAGCACCTAACATTACATATGTGCCTTTACCCGGATCTTTTACTAATATTTTGGCGTTTATCAAACGACTAATTGCTTTTCTAATCGTCAAACGTGAAACATCAAATTCTTGCGCTAATTGATATTCAGAAGGCAGTCGCTGACGGCTGGTATATGTTTCATTTCTAATTCTTTCTCTGATTATCTTTACTATCTCTTCAACTTTTGTCATCATTTTCACCAGCTTCCACTTAATTCAAGCGTCTTTTCATAGTATATACTATGCTGTATGCTCCTAAATGTAAACGCTTTAGTAAAAATCCCACTAAAAATATTAATTAATTCTTAGTGAGATCAAAAAAAGAGCCCATTACCATCAATGAGCTCCCTTATATAAATATATTAAAATGTATTACAAACTAATTTGGCCACTAGCTAATAATTCATCGCACTTAGTTGGCTCAAACTCGTCTCCAGCATTAAAGTCATCAGGAACAACCATAATACCACGCTTTTGAGGAGCATGAGCTAATCCTAATTCACGTGCCGAACAAATCATACCGTATGAATCAACACCACGAAGTTCGCCTGGCCAAATTTGTTGACCATTTGGCATCAAAGTACCAGGAAGTGCAACGACTACCTTTTGACCTTGAGCAATATTTGGTGCACCACAAACAATTTGGTGTTCTTCACCATTTCCTACGTCAACAGTAGTTACATGCAAGTGGTCAGAATCTGGATGTGGTTCACAAGTCTTAACATAGCCATAAACCAGAGTTGGCTTGCCAATTTCTAGTTTAGTATCAAAACCAGCTTCAGCTATTTTTTTATTCAAAGCATCAACTAAATCTTGTGTTGGTTTAACTTCACCGTTTGGTAACTTATCATAATCTAAAAAGCTACTTACGTTAAAGAAATTAAATCCAATAACTTCACCGTCTTCATTTTCAACTCGCGTAACTTGATCCTTTTCTGTGAACTTACTACGACCCTTATCTTGGTCAAGAATCACAATTAAAGTATCAGGGTAACTTGTTTTATTGGTAGAAACAATCATTTCTAGTAAATTTCCTTTCCTAGGCTATTTGAGAGAGTTAAGGAAGTTTTCTACTTCTTCTTTAGTCTTTCTGTCCTTATTTACTAGTCTACCAATTTCTTTGCCATCTTGGTAGACAACAAAGCTAGGAATTCCAAAGATATTTAATTCTTTTGCTACATCAATTGAACCATCACGATCAATCTTATAGAATTTTGCATCAGAATTATCTTTTTCAATTTGTGGTAAAAATGGATCTAAAAAGCGGCAATCTGGGCACCATGTTGCTAAAAATAATAGGACTACCTTCCCATTTGCAGTAATTTCTTTTAACTTTTCAGGAGTTAATTCTTTAATTTCTTCCATCCGTCTCACTCTTTCTTACTTTTTATAAGTTATATTTATTTTACAACCTTTTATTTTAAAAATCTAGTCTAAGATTTTTTAGCTAATTTCAGAAATAAACAACAACAAAAGATATGAAAGAAGGGAGTACATATGATTGATATGAATAGAGAACTGCTGCAGCTGGTTATAGTTTACATTTAGTTTTTTCCTACTCAGAATAATTTAAATTTGTACCATTACTTTCAATCACTTGTTTGTAATAATCAAAACTGTCTTTCTTATAACGTTTATAACTGCCTTTTCCATTGTCTGAACATGCTCCTTTAAATATTGCATTATATGAAGAAAATATCATCAAAGAAAAAGAACCAAGCAACTATTTTCAAGTTGCTTGATTCTTATTCAAAACTATTCATCTCCTACTTTAGGTTGTTTGACAAACAGCCATTATTTATAGAGAGCGATTATTTTTTCTAATTCTTTATCAGAAATCAGTTTCAAATTTCTAACAAATTCCGTAGCTTGTTCTAAAGTACTACCATTATTCAGTTGATTTTCAAGAATAATTTTAGCAGAATCCACTTTTCCCTCTTTTTTTCCTTCTGCTCTACCTTGTTTTATACCGCGTTGCATTCCTTGCTCATATCCTGCTTTTCCAGCAGCTTGTTCACGTTCTAGTATTCTCGTTTCGTAAAGCATGATCTTTTCCCTCGTTTCTGGATCTTCATTAATTTCCTTAATTCTTCTTTGCGCGTAATCGAAATGTTTATTTAAATTTACAGGTTCATTATTCATTAATTTAGCTAGGGCTTTTAAATCTTCGCTTTGTCCCTCAGTTGAAACTTGTGAATTAATAATCTTTGTCACGCCATCCTGCAATTGTTTTTACCTATCTTGATCGGAATAAGTATGATACGACTCATAAAATTTATCATCTTTCTTAGGCTTAAAATTACAAAGAAAAATAATATAGGCGTCCTTTAAGTTTCGATAGGTATTTCCTTTATTTAAAGTATAACGTAAATCAAGTCTTGAAAGATAGTAACGCATGCGTCTACCAATATCATCTTGGTCCGGTGTTTGCATCTCGATATTAAACACGCGTCCTTCATGGTCTGTGACTAAAACATCAAGCCTAACTTCTTTAGCTTCGTTCTTGCGCTTAAGATTATTAATCTCAACTTGCTTATCTAGCCAGTCTATCTTCTTAATTTTCAGATCTGGAATAATGATTTCGAGTAAATACTTGCAAAATTCTTTGTTTTCCATCACCATTCCAAAAACCTTATCTTCCGTGAACCCAAACCAGGGTTCAATCTTTTTAACCATATGAGTAAATCCTCTCTTAAAGATATTTGAGGAGTCATCCCATATGTTTATTACGCAAAGTGATGCTAGTTTTCCTAAGAAAATAAAAAATACTCCCCAAAACGGGAAGCATCTCAGCTCTATTCAAAATGTGCATGTAGACAGTAAATCGGATTACCTTTTGCTGCAAATTTATGTTCATATTCAGTCTCAACATTTCTTTCGAGAATTTCATTTTCTGCATGATGTAAATCTAAACTAACATAGTCAAATTTCATCCCATAATTGTTAAGACTTACCAAACTATACTCAAATAGTCCTTGATTATCTGTCTTAAATTCTAAATGCCCTTCTGGCTTTAATATCTGGCGATACTTGTCTAAAAAACTCTTATATGTCAATCTCCGTTTCTCATGACGCGTCTTTGGCCATGGATCAGAAAAGTTCAAGTAAACAACATCTACACTATTTTCAGGTAAATACATTGCTATATTAGCTGCATCAGCACACATTAACTGTAAATTATCGATCTTTTCTTCTAACTTAGTTCTCAAAATCATCCCTGCAGCTGTGGTTTGAAGCTCTACGCCAATAAAATTCATTTCAGGATGTTTCTTAGCTAAAGTAGTGATAAATTGTCCCTTGCCTGAGCCAATTTCAATTGCCAAAGGCTTAGAAAAGTCATCAAATCTCTCTTCCCAGTTAATTTTCTTTTCCGGATCTGGCTCATTCAAAATAGCTTCTGGATGTTCAACTACTAATTTTTGAGCCCAAGGCTTATTTCTTAATCTCATCTTTTCACAACCTAATATCTAACTTTTTTAAATAACTGTTCAATTTTACTTGGTAAATAGAAATATAGCAATAAAAATGTTAAAGCAAGCAAACCAATAACGCCACCAACTGCTTCTAATTTTTGTGGAGAAAAAATAATTATCGCCAAACTGATTAATCCCCATTCAAGCAGCATCCCTTTTTGCAAAACTTTTCTTAGTGCTTCTCCTCTTGAGGTTAGCGGGATTGGCATTACATGATACATCATATTATGCTCATAAACTGTTCCTAGAGGGATCAATTGATAAAGCGTTAAGAAAATAATCAAAGCACCACTAGCAATTGCCCAGCGTGCATCTTGCAAGCAAGCAATTAATAAAATTGAAAAAAGCACCATTCTAATCAATAAATTGCTATATTCTGGATCTCTTAATAATACTCTTTGATAAATAAAAGTATTTGGCGTTTGATCGACATTTTTAATTAAAAAGTCTAAATACTTTCTTCTAGCAATTCGAACTTTCTTATCTGGTACATCGGTAAACATACTATAAAAGTTATTTAAGAGATCAACTCTTCTTTCTTCATAGTCTAAGGCTTTGTACCAGTCAAACATTTTACCACGTGGCAAATAATCTACTCCAACCCAGCCAGCAATTGCTACATTAGCATAGATAATTGGATTTGGATAATACTCCAAAAAAGATAGATAGAGTATTAAAAAGTTAATTCCTAAAAATAACCAAATATTATAGTAATCATGCTTATTAAAATAAAAACTTCTGACAATCAACTTAAACTGTAAATTTTTACTTGCAATTAACCCAATTACTATAAAGACTAGGTCGCCGATTGAAAAATTAGCTCTCATTGTCGCAAACGGCAATAAAATACCCGATACTAAAATAATCAAGACCGTTGGCAAAATCATATTATGCATATATATTGGCTTGAAATACTTCTTCATTTCACTATCTTGATTAAAAAGGAAATGCTCATCAGCTCTATCAAACAAAGTCGCAAAATGCCCAATTCCTAAAGTTGTAGTCCAAATCAAAGCTAACAATGGTTTATAAAACCAAAGATTATTTGGCCACTTCTTAATATTTTGTGCATACCAAAACATTAAAGCTCCAAATAGGAAAATTAAAGCCAAAATAAAAAAGTCATTAAAAACCAAAGTTAGATAGTGCATCTGCTTTTTAAAGTTTTTATTGAGTCTATTTTTTATTAAATCAGTCATGCTTCTTCACCGTTTTCTGATTTAAAATTTGATATAAACGATCAAATGAATCGCTAGGCTTTAAGCCATAAAACTGTCTAATTTCAGTTAAACTACCTGCAGTTTCAATTGTGCCATTATTGAGCACCGCAAATGTTTGTACAGCTTCTTGAGCTTCAGCTAGAACGTGCGTAGTCATTAAAACCATTTTTTGATCAGCAACAGCTTTTTTAACGAGATCAATAAAGTTAGCTACAGCTAAGGGATCAAGTCCGGTAAATAGTTCGTCAATTACTAAAAGATCAGCATTGGCTAAAAAGCTAGTCACAATCATTACTTTTTGCTTCATCCCTTTGGAAAACTTAATTGGCAACCAATCAAGTTTATTTTCCAGACGAAACATCTTACACAATTCTTTTGCTCTCACCCATGCTTGATCATGATCTAAACCATAAGTAAGCATCACTAACTCAAGATGTTCCTTTAAAGTTAGCTCTGGATATAAAATTGGCGTTTCTGGAATATAAGCAACCATCTTTTTAAATTCAGCAGGATTTTCAGTTAAGCTAATCCCATTTAAAGTAATCTTGCCTTTTTGCATTCTTAGTAATCCAAGCAGGTGCTTAATTGTCGTTGATTTACCAGCACCATTTAGTCCAATTAATCCAACAGCTTGGCCAGGTTCAATCGTTAAATTTACATTTTTAATGACATTAATCCCAGAGTAGCCTCCGGTTAAATTTTCAATTTTAAGTGCCATTACTTTTTCCTCTCTACTGCAATAAGATACATATTTATGATAGCATGAACATAAGTTAAACTAAATTTTCTTTTCATTAAGAAAGGGGTCTTATTCATGACTGAATTAGAAAAGGATTGTTTATTTTGTAAAATTATTAGAGGAGAAATTCCTTCCTACACAGTTTTTGAAAATGATGACGTCAAGGCTTTTCTTGATATTTCTCAAGTAACTAAGGGACATACTCTAATTATTCCTAAAAAGCACCTGATTAATTTCTTTGACTACAGCCAAGAAGACGCTGCTCGCTTTTTACAGTATATTCCAGTTGTTGCCCAAGCAATTAAAAAGTCTGATCCAACTATTAAGGGATTAAATGTTGAAGTAAACAACGGTGAAATTGCAGGACAAGTTGTTATGCACTCACACATTCACTTAATTCCACGTAGAAGTGAAAATGATCCAATCTCTACTCCTCATGTAAATAATGCAGATCAATATTCAGAAGCAGATTATCAAGCTGTTGCAAACGCTATCAAAAACAATCTATAATATCAGTAATTTTTCCTTTAATGCGGTACAATAAAGATGGTTATTAAGTTAAAAATTATTGAATAGATAAAGAGGTATACATTATGTCTGGATTTTTATTAGGAATTCTTACTGGTACAGTTGCAGGTGGCTTATTATCATACGCCAAGAATCCATTAAGTGGCAATTCTATTAGAAGCGACGTTAAAGATTCTGCAGATAACTTCAATGATTCAGTTCACCGCGTTAAAACAATTTACGATGAATTAGAAGAAAAGAGAATGGAACAACCAGAAGAAGACAAATCTGAAGATACTGATACTACTGAAACTCCATTTGAAGATGAAGAAGTCGAAGTTTCAGATCGTCCTTCACTTAAAGATAAGGCTCATGATTTAGTTGATGCCTTCTCTGCAGCATCATTCAAGGCTGTCGACCATGATCGCGTTTTTGCCGCAGTTAAGAATAAATTAAATGAAGCAAAAGAAGATCTTGAAGACGCAAGCGATGATGTTGAAAATGCTACTCAAGATGAGGAAAAAGTAGACAGCAATTCTGGCGCAAGCGAAGAAGAACATAAGGAAGAAAATTAATGAAATTTTTTGGAATTGGCTTAGGATTAGGTAGTTTAGCAGGATTAGGAATTTCTCTTCTTCCTAATCCACAAACTGGTCGTAAAGTTAAAGATGATGTCCGTCTCTTTTTAAATGATACTAAAAAGGACGCTACTTCATTAGCTACTAGTACAAAGCACGCTAAAAATGCTGCTAGCCAGTTAATAAATGACTTGCCACAAGCTGAAAAATCAGTTAAAGACATTCAAGACAGCTTAACTAATTTTCAAAGTTCAATTAAACCAGAAGTAGATCAAATGAAAGAAAATGTTTCTACACTAACTAAAGAAGCAGAATCTACAATTAATGGAATTAAAAATGAACTTTAATCTTAAGATTTGTTAGTCTTTTTTATAAATATCAAGAAAACTCTTATTGTCCATTGGGATAATAAGAGTTTTTATGTTATATTTGAACTTGTAATTAAGCAAAGGATGTGCAAATTAATTTATGAAAAAAACATGGAAAAAAGCAGCTACTGTTTTAGCTTTTGCAGGAATTGCCTTAAGTGCTACTGCTTGTTCTGGCGGTAAGGCTGTCGTTACTTATAAGGGCGGTAAGATTACTGAGTCACAATACTACAACAAGATGAAGGAATCTCAAGCAGGTCAATCCACTCTTGCCAGCATGATTGTTTCTGATGCTCTAGAAAGTCAATACGGTAAAGAAGTTACTCAAAAGCAAGTTGATAAAGAATACAACAAGTACAAGAAACAATACGGTAGTCAATTCGATTCAGTTCTTGAACAAAATGGAATGACTGCTTCAACTTTTAAGGATAACTTGAAGACTAATCTTTTGACTGAAGCTGCTTTGAAGCACATCAAGAAGATTACCCCAGCTCAAGAAAAGAAAGCTTGGAAGAATTATCAACCAGAAGTTACTGTGCAACACATTCTCGTTTCCAAGAAGAGTACTGCTGAAGATATCATTAAACAATTAAAAGATGGTGGCGACTTCAAGAAGTTAGCTAAGAAGTACTCTACTGATACTGCAACTAAGAATGATGCTGGTAAGCTACCTGCATTCGATTCAACTGATTCTACTTTAGATTCTAGCTTCAAGACCGCTGCATTTAAGCTTAAGACTGGTGAAATCACTACCACTCCAGTTAAGACTCAATACGGCTATCATGTAATTAAGATGATTAAGCACCCTGCTAAAGGTACTCTTAAAGAACACAAGAAACAAATTGATAACCAAATTTATCAATCAATGTCTGAAGATCAAAGCGTTATGAGAAGCGTAATTGCTACTGTTCTTAAGCGTGCTGATGTTTCTATTAAGGATAAAGATTTGAAGAACGTTCTTTCTCAATACGTTTCATCAGATAGTCTTTCAAAATAAAACTTTTATACACTAAAAAATACCGAGATCGTAAAAATCGATCTCGGTATTTTTTTATTCTAGTTTTGGTGCTTGATCTAAAGCTTCGTCATTTTTAGGACGATAAAATCTGCGATTATCTTGCGACTTAATTGTTTCAGTAAATTCACCTGGCTTAGTTTGCTGCAGAGCATTAGTAATTGCATAAACTGTTGCATCCAAATCATCGATCTTATGCAAAACTTCAGCTTCTAAAACTACTGGTCTATGAGCTGCTCCGTATTCCGGCAATCCATGATGAGATAAAACTAAATGTCTCAAAAGCATTAAGTCTTCACTATGTTCATCAATCTTTAGTTCATGTGCTGCTAACATAATTTGTTCATCAATTAAAACTAAGTGACCAATTAGATTTCCTTCAGTAGTATATTTAGTAGCAACAGGACCAGATAATTCAATTACCTTTCCCATATCATGCAAAATACATCCAGCATAAAGGAGCGAGCGATTAATCTGTGGATAAGTATTAGCAATCCCTTCAGCATCCCTTAACATGGAAACAGTATGAAATGCTAAACCATTTCTGACAGCATGATGGTTAGACTTACCGGCTGGATATGAAAAGAACTGCTTATTCCACTTTTTAAGCAAATACCGTACAATTCGATTCCAAGTTGGATTCAAAATTTCAAAAACACGTTTATTAATTTCTTCTTCGAGATCTTTTTGCTTAATTGGAGCAGAGTGAACAAATTGGTTTAAGTCATAACCTTCATTTGGTCCTACTACTCTTAAGTCATAAATCCTTATCTGTGGTCGATCTTGATACTCTTCTCGTTTTCCGCTTAATTCAACAATAGTGCCTGGACTGAAGGTATCAGCATCTTGCTGACTAGCATTCCAAAGATTTCCCCTAATTGTGCCACTTGAATCGCTAAATTGTAAAACTAAGTATTGTTTACCATTTTTACTGGTGCGAAGACTTGAATCTTTTAACAGTAAAACCAAATCCATATCTTCGCCATCATTATAATCAAGCAACCTTTTTATCATGATTATTCCTTTTCTATCCTTATTGGCTTCATCGCAAGATTAGTTACTAAATCTTGACGTGCCGTAAAAATTAAAACTTGCGTCTTCTTAGCCAATTCTTTTAATAATTCAACAATATAATTCGTTCTTTGCGCATCAAAGTTTACAAAGGCATCATCAATTAAAATTGGCAACGCGATCTTATCAGCAACTTGTTCAACGAAGGCTAATTTCAAAGCAAAGTATAATTGCTCACTAGTTCCGCGAGACAGATATTCAACTTCAAATTTTTTACCATCTGCGCGCTTAACTTTAAGTTTTTTATCTAATTCAATATCCACATATCTGCCACCAGTTAATAACTTAAAGTACTTTTTAGCATCTTCAAGCATCTTAGGAAAACGCTCATTTGAAGCTAAATCTAACCCCCGTGCAATCCAGTTGCTAGTCAATAGATTTGCCAGATACTCTTTAACATTTTCATTTAATGATGATTCAAGATCAGCTAACTTTTGCTTTTCTGCAAAATACTTATCTGAATTTGCTAAAACATTCATCTGATTTTCAAGTTTAGCATTTTCTGCATGTAAATTATTAATTTGATCTTGCTTATAAGCAATTTGCTCTTCTAATTGAGCTTTATTTTCTTTCAATGCTGCTGGGTCTTGAGCAATCTTTTCTAATTGAGCTAGATCAGCTTGTAGGTCATTTTTCAATGCTTCAATTTTCATCTTCAACTGTTCTTGCTCTTCTGCTTCTTTCTTCAAATCTGTGAATTCGGCAAAGTTAGCAACCTTATTCGCTGCAAACAGCTTAGAAAGTTCAATCTTGTTTTTAGCCAGTTGATTCTTTTTATCTTGTACTTGAATTATTAAATCATTTAAGTGCTGCTTAGCCAAATTACTTTGATCAAGTAATTTTTGCAGTGAATTTAATTGACTCACAATATCAGAAAAAGTCTGAATTTTTTTCTGAGTAAGCGGAGATAAATTCTGAACAAAAGCTTGAACCTTTTCATTCAAAGACTTTTGTTCTTGATCTAATTGAATCAGTAATTGCTTCTTAGACTCAATTTGAACTACTTCATTCCATAAGCTATTTAAATCAACTGTATTTGGATCAAGGCCATACTTTTCAATAAATTCTTGCTCTTGCTGACCATCTTTGGCATTCTTTTGTCTTGTCCAAACAAATAAACCCAGGCCACCCAAAGCAATCATTACTCCTAGAAAGCGAACAAATAAGTTACTGATTGCAACTGCGCTAAAAATTCCCGCAACTAACAAGATTAATGAAACAATTCCTGGTAAATTATTAGCTTCCTGTTTTTGACCTCTTAAAGCTTGATAATCAGACTTTATTTGCCCTCTTGCTTCACTAGACAACTTACTTAATTTAACAGCTTCTGGTTGAAATTGATCATAAGACTGTAGATCCTTCTTAGTCGTTTCAATTTGCCTTTGCAAATCTTTACTTTCGCTCTCCCAATGAAGGACTTCAGCCTTATGATCAACCAAAGCTTGAATCTTATCCTTATCGGCTAGTTCGCTACTTGCTTCAATTTCTTGGAGTTGTATATTCAAATTATCAACATCATTAGTTAAGTCCGCAAGTTTACTCCGAATAGCCTGAGCTCTTTCGTAATTTTCTTTAGAAAAAGAGAGAGGTTTTAATTTGCGTTTTAGTTCTTGATACTGTTTAAAATTAGTTAATTTTTGCATCAAAAGACTAATTTTTTGCTCTTGCTCATTTAGCTTAACTAACTCAGTCTGAACCTGTTTCAAATTTTCTTTTTCTGCAGTTAATTTTTCTTCAAATTCACGATAATCCTTAAATTCACTATCTGTTTGAGCCAAAACTTCCTTTTGCTCTTGAATTTGATTGATTAACTGGTTAATTACAGGTTTACGGCCACTCTTTTTAAAGAGCTTCTGTGCATTATTTGAAAATTCATCCCTTAAATCAAGCAACTTATGACTTTGCGAAGCTCCTAAAAAATAAATCTGTTCCATCAACTCTGCTTGAGATAGACCAGTTACCTCACGCATCATATCTTGATTGAAAATAAAACTATCGGTGTAGAAACTGCCGTCAATGTTTTGAATTCGATCAAAAAATACACTTTCTGGTACTACTTCATCATTTAAGCTGACAGTCAAGACGCCCTTTTTAGGATCTCCTTTAGCATATAGGCGACTTAAAACAAAAACATCATTTTTATCTTCAAAGGTCAAACTACCGCCCATCGGACTCACATGATCTAGAGGTTGATAATTCTCAAAGAAAGGTGATTTATTAGTTCTCAAGTGAAAGCCAAATAAAACCTGCTTAACAAAAGCAACTGTTGTACTTTTTCCTGCTTCATTTGCACCTAAAAAGATTGTTAAATCTTTGTTCAAATTAAAAGTTACATCATTTAATTTTCCAAAGTGAATAATTTTAATTTGGGTTAGTTTCATCATCCATATCCTTTAACTTTTGTCCCAATTTAACTTGTGCTAATTCTTTTACTTCTTCAATAAATTCTGGCTGTTTCAAAAGATCAGCAACATAATCGCTCTTTTTGCTTAAATCATTAGCTAAAGAATAAATCTTATCTAGTTCAAACGTTTCATTCTCCGCTTGATCAAAAGCTTCTTTATCAGCTGTCTTAAGTTGAAGTTTTTCATTATTGGTCAAATAAACTTTCACAGGTCGCGAATCAAACCTTAAAGAATTAGCAAGCTGAAGCCAATAATCACTATCATTAACCAATTCTAGCTCTTGTTCACTTAAGTATTGGGCACCTTGAATTGTTAAACCAAATAAAGTCTGGTGCTTATTCTTTTTAGTTAAAACTTCAACTATTTGTTTTGTTAAAACTGTTTGAGAAATTACTTGATCTAAATTCAAAGTCGCCATTTGCCAGATAATTGGAGCTGTTTCAACAAAATTAAGGCTTATTTCTTTGGTTGATTCATCTACTGTACCGACATAAACGCCCTTTGCTCCCTGCTCATTAATGTGTCTGCCTTGTAAATTACCACTATAAACAATTGGTGGCTTATCACTCAAAGTTTGGCGCAAATGAATATGCCCCAAGGCAAAGTAATTATAATTTAGGTCTTTAATTTCTGCTGTGGTAAATGGAGCGTAGACATTTTGATAAGCTGCAGTAGTCTTAGCTCCAGCGTGCATTAAACCAAAAGTGAAATTATCCCCTTTGTTGGGAAACTCACTAATCTTATCAACTTCAATATGATTATGTTGATAAGAAAAGCCGGCGACTGTATAAGGAAAGTCAGACTTAGTCTTAAACTCTACAGTTTCTACCTGTTCATCAGGACCTAAAAGTTTAAAATATGGCGTTTGCGGTAAAATCATTTCATCTGGATTTAAATAATCGTGATTTCCTAAAATCATCACAACTTGTATTTCTTGATCAGTAAGTCTTTTAACCTCACGACTAAAGAACAGCTGACTTTGTGGACTCGGATGAACCGAATCAAAAGTATCACCTGCAATTAAAACTAAATCTACCTTTTGATCTAGTGCGGTATCTATCGCTTTAATAAACGACTTTTGGGTTGACTGTTTAATATTATTAAACTCATTAGATGGCAAAAAAGATAGTCCTTGAAAAGGACTATCTAAATGCGCATCGGCCAAATGCATAAATTTCATATTAATTATTTTGCCTTTAAATCATCATATAAATCGCCAATCGGCTTAGTCATAGCTTGTTGAACATCATTAATCATTTGGAAGAGAGCTTGTTCCTTAGTGATCATGTCCTTTAATTCGTCGTTATTACGAACTTCTTCGTTAATCTTTTGGTATTCTTTCTTAACATCGTCAGAAAGTGGTTGACCTGAATTTTGAGCAGCCAAGATTTGTTGTTGAAGCTTATCCATTCTTTGGTACAAGTCTAAACTTTCTGGCTTGTTCTTTAAGTTTTCAAGAGATTTCTTTAAATCCTTAAATTGTTCAGTTTCTTGTAAGTCCTTTGCCATTTGGTTGGCATTATCATAAATATTAACCATTTTTATAATTAAATCTCCTTTATTTTTACTGACCTAAAAGTCCTTTAAGGTTATTATACCATTCGTTAAACTTAGACCCAGTATCATTGATTCCTTTTTGTACTTGTTTTCCAATATTACCGAGCCAGTCTGAATTTGCACCTGTATCTTGAGAAATTTGCTGAGCGCTCTTTTCCTTAAATTGCGTTTGCGAAGTATATGGCAGCAAGCGTTCTAACTCAGACTTATAAAGGTGCGTAATTCCTGTTTCAGAAATTCCTTCCATGTAGTGATTTTGATCCGTCTTATCAAAACCAACCCAAGTTGACAAAACAACATCTGGAGTATAACCAACAATCCATTGATCTTTCGTACCAAAGCCATAACTATCTGGCACCTCTGTTGATCCAGTTTTACCAGCTACTCTAAAGTTTGCCGGCTGAGCTGATCTACCAGTACCAGAAGTGAAAACGCCTAAAAGCATAGAGGTCATTTCTTTTGCAGTATTAGTAGAAATTATTCGGTGACTGCCAGGATTCTTGTTTTGAGCAATTACATTCCCGCTAGCATCAGTAATTTTAGTAATACAGTAAGACTGATTTGGCAAGTTTCCTTCATTAGCAAAAGCGCTGTAAGCTCTCGCCATCTGCATTGGAGAAACACCAGTCGACAAACCACCTAAAGCTAAAGCCAAGTTTTGGTCACTCTTATTAACATGAATGCCGAAGTTTTCAACAGATTGAACACCCTTGCTGACACCAATTTTGTCTAATAACCAAACAGCTGGAACATTTTTACTTTGTGCTAGAGCCTCATACATTGGAATCTTATTTGAGTATTGATTATCAACATTTTTTGGTTCATAACCATTTTTGCCAAATTTTTGTAATTTATTAGAAAGTTCAGAATCGTAGTGATAGCCACTTTGCAGAGCTGGCGAATAAACAGCCAGTGGCTTCATCGTTGAACCAGGCTGACGCTTCATCTGCGTGGCACGATTATAGCCTCGAAAGACATGTTGCCCTCTTCCGCCAACTATTGCTCGAACAGCTCCCGTCTTAGGATCCATTGCGACGCTTGCACCTTGAACTTTGGTTCCATCACTAGCATTTGACGGGAAATTCCAGCTTTCTTCAAAACTGTCTTGCAAGGCACTTTGATAGCCAGTATCAAGAGTAGTGTAAATCTTTAAGCCCTTGTTCATTACATCTTCTTCTTTTAAGCCATAACGATCAATTGCTTCATCCACAACTGCGTCAAAGAAGTAAGGATAGCGATAACCATCTTCTTGAGAAAATGTATCTTCTAAAGTTAATGTCGTCTTTTTAGCATTATCAGCCTGAGTCTCAGAGATCTTCCCTGTATCAGCCATCAAGCCTAGCACAACATTACGCCGTGAAATTGCATTATCCATATGGTCAATAGGATTATAATAACTGGGACTTCTCAGCATCCCGGTAATAGTAGCTGCTTCACCTACTGTTACATCGCTCGCATTTTTACCAAAATAACGCCTTGCAGCATCTTGAACTCCCCAAACACCATTACCAAAGTAAGCGTTGTTCAAGTACATGGTTAGAATATCTTTTTTAGAGTAGACACGATTAATCTCGATTGCAAAAAAGAGCTCTTCTAATTTTCTAGAAAAAGTCTGCTTTTGCGTTAGTAAGGCATTCTTTGCTAGCTGCTGCGTTAGCGTTGAACCACCACCGACAATACCGTGGTGAATTACACTACTTATGGCAGCTCTAGCCATTCCCTTAACACTAAAACCAGGATTTTTATAAAAAGTTCGGTCTTCTGTCGCAATCACAGCATCTTGAATATAAGGCGAAATCTGACTTAATTCTACAAAAGAACCTTTTTGCGAATAAAGCGAACCCGCCTTTTGATTTTTATTATCATAAATAGTAGTTGTAGTAGAAAGAGCTGCCTTCATGTTAGAGATGTTTGAAGTTTTTACCTTAACGGTATAATAAGTACAAACGAACAAACAACACGACAGCAATATTAAAATTAACCAACGCCAAATTTGAAAACGGTGGTTGAAGTTTTTAATCGCTAAATGAACGCGATGCCAAAACTCGTGATTTTGGGAATGCATAAAATTAAAACTCCCTTTTCGTCAATAAACCTAATATGACGATTTTAGCATATCTTTATTTGAAAACTAGTATTTTAAAAGTTAAAAATTAGATAAGGTGGAAAAGATGACCACATACCATTATTTTCTTACATATCCTGCAAATTTAGGACCAATAAGTGTTAACGAATTAATGCGCAAATTATTAATTCCAAGAAAATGGCGTCATTTTTTGCGTACTGAAAAACAGATTTTAATTAATGATCATTACTTACCACTTAATTTTTTAGTAAAAGCTGGTGACAAGATTGATATTTATCTAGATCATGTCGAAAGTGACCAACAAACTTATCCTGCTAGTGGAAAATTACCTAAAGTCGTATATGAAGATTCAGATATTCTAGTAATTGATAAACCTACTGGGCAAAAAACGCACCCAAATTTAGATGAAAAAGATACTGCGTTAAATGATTGTGCTACTTACCTAGGCTACAGTCCCTTTATTGTTCACCGCCTTGATATGCTTACAAATGGTTTATTATTAGTGGCTAAAAATCCGGCTGTTGTTCCAATCTTAAATCGGCAATTAACTAATAAAACCTTGCACCGCGAATACTTAGCATGGGTTTCTAAATCAAACCAGTTAAAGCAAAGCGGAACAATTTCTTTATCCATTGGGCACGATCCTGACGATCAAAGAAAAAGAATGGTACGCCTCGATGGTCAAAAGGCGATTACTCATTATGAAGTAATTAAAGAATGTGAAAATAAGGAACTGGTAAAACTTACTCTAGAAACTGGGCGCACACATCAGATTAGAGTTCACTTAGCAGCGCTCGGTGCTCCAATTATTGGGGATCCACTATATAATCCAAATTATCAAAATGGGGAAAAATTACAGCTAACTGCTTATCAACTCACATTTATGGGGCCTTTTAAGTTCGAAAGTAAGACTGTTAAATTGATAGAAAAATAAAAGAGATACGCAAAAATGCATATCTCTTTTTTCATATGCCTCAAACAGGAGTCGAACCTGCACTCACTTGCGTGAACAGCGACCTGAACGCTGCGCGTCTGCCAATTCCGCCATTGAGGCAACTTGTAGAACATATCTATCATACCAAAAAGTTGGCAAAATTGAAAAGTCAAATAATTTAAAAATAATCCAAGTTGCATTTGCGAACTATTGTTCGTATAATATCAATTAATAAGAACAAACGTTCAGCTGAAAGGTAATTATTATGTATGACTATCGCTACGAACCGCATCGCTTAATTTTTATGATTGATAATAAGAGTTTTTTTGCCTCCTGTGAGGCGCTTCGTTTAGGTCTTAATCCGATGGAAACCTGTTTAGCCGTTGTGTCTAGACAACCTGACAGTTGCTGGGGATCCGGCTTAATTATGGCAGCCTCTCCTTTAGCTAAGAAAAAATATGGCTTGCATAATGTTATGCGCGTCCGCCAATTACCGCCTAAATGGAAAGCCCCTGATTTAAAGCTAGTTGAACCCCACATGAATCTTTATATTAAGCGCAGCGTTCAAGTCTTAGATATTTTCAGAAAATATGCGGCTAACGAAGATATTCACATGTATTCCATCGATGAAGGAATGATCGACATGACTGATTCTTGGAAACTCTTTGGCAATGGTCCCTATTATGTTGCACGCAAAATTCAAAAAGATATTCATGATGCTTTGGGACTTTATACTACTTGCGGAATCGGTGAAAATCCTCTTTTGGCTAAACTAGCAATGGATAATTCTGCTAAACACAAAAAATCGATGCTTGCTTTTTGGCATTATCTTGACGTCCCCGATACTATTTGGAAAATAGAAAAATTAGAAGATGTTTGGGGAATAAATACTCGCACTGCTAATCGGTTAAGAAAAATCGGAATTAACAATATGTATGACTTAGCTCACTCTAGTCCTTATCTTCTAAAAAAAGAATTTGGAATTATTGGTGAACAATTATTGGCAGAAAGTTGGGGCGTCGACCGTAGTATCATCAGACAAAAATATCATCCCAAAAGTAAAAGCTATGGTAACTCTCAAGTTTTAACGCGGGATTATTTCAATCAACGTGAAATAGAACTGGTCATTAGAGAAATTGGTGAGCAAGTCGCGGCCCGTATTCGCGCCCATAATTTACGAGCGGGCAAAGTTAGTCTGTATATTGGCTTTTCCCTTTTTCAATTGACGGAAACTACTAAACGCGGTGGTTTTGGCGTTCAACGTAAAATTACTCCAACTAATGTAAACCATGACTTAGTAAAAGAACTGATTGCTTTATTTCGCGAAAACTGGCATAGAGAAAGCGTTCGTACGATTAGTGTCAGCTACACCGACTTATCACCTGATGGTACACAACAATTAAATATGCTTGAAGACTTTGATCTGCAAATTAAAAGATATAAATTAGACCACATTGTTGACAAAATACGAAAAGAGCATGGTTTCACTTCGCTAGTCAAAGCTTCTAGCCTACTCAAAGGTGCGACTGCTATTGAACGCAGTAATTTAGTTGGTGGACATAACGGAGGTAACGCTTATGAATAATGCGAATTTTGATAAAGAGATCCAAAATTTTTTCAAAAATTATCACGACCGTGGAATGCAGAAATGGGGTGGCTTTTTCTTAAGTGATCATACTGTTCAAATAAATAAAGATAATCAGAAAGCTAATACTACTTATAAAAAAGAGACAGAAATGGACCTAGAAGAAATAAGTAAGATTTTATTTAAAGCTTTTAGCAACCATTATCAAATTCGATTGCAACTTAAAAATCGTAACTATAATAATGAATTTAGAAAAGATATTACTGGTTTTGTTGATGGTTATCATAATAGTCAGATAATTATTTCAGGGTACGCAGTTGAAATTGAAGATATTAATCATGTGGAAATATTAAGAATAAACAAAAATGAGATATGAACTTGAATCGTCCATATCTCACTTTTTACATATAATTGCTTATTAGTTCTTCTGCTTGTTTGAGAATCGGTAATTCTCGGTTGGTAATCAGCTGTCCCAACTTAGTACTAGTTTGTTTTTTATACGCATCAACCGCTTCTTCATAAGTTAACTTTAACGTTGATAAATGAAAATCTTCAATTTCTGCTTGCGTTAGATGTTTTTCACCAAAAGAAACTATTTTACATAAAAAGTAATTATTAATGTTGTGCCGATGAATTAAGCTATAATAGTCGCTTACTGTGCCAATCTTACAAAGAATATCGACATTTACGCCCAATTCTTCTTTTAGCTCTCTTTTAAGTGCTGTAGTTAGGTCTTCGCCTGCTTCAACTCCGCCACCAGATGTTTCAATGAAGATACCCTTACCGAAATCATCATCTCTCTGTACTCTTACAAAGTAATACTTTTGTTGATCGTCAACTACAATCGCACGAACAATTTGTCGATCATGATCGATATAGGTTTTCGGCCATTGTGTGTCTTGTAATTCGAGGTTTAGTTCTGGCATTTTTTCTCCATATCAACTTACTTTTCGATTTTAATCTTAATTGGCCAAGATAGCTTAAAGTTCTTTATCTTATTTTTCAAAATTTCTTTTGACTCTTAAAAATTATAAAACGTTACAGAAGTTTTAAAACTTTTATTTTTATTTTGATATTCAAACTTTTTCATACTTTCTCCTTACTAGTACCTATTTTTTAATACTTTATCCAAAAACTTCGGCAGCAGCAACAACTTTGATCAATTCTTCATCTACCTTATCTCTACCATAAGCGTCTAAAAAACGATCGCGATATTGATTAGTCTTCAAATTAAACCATAGTGTCCAAACTCCCCAAAACAGATCAATATGGCGATCGCCAACACCTGCGCAATCAAGATCAATAAATCCTGAAAATTTCCAGTTATCCAAAATAATATTTGGTAAACAGTAATCTCCATGCAGTAAAACTTTGCTTTGCAAGGCATCTTTACCTGCTGATAAAACTTCATGAGCTTGTTCAGCTGACCGATAGCCAAAACTGTCTGGAAAACTCGATTTATCATAATTTCCTGTCCGATAATTATTTTCAGCTTTTGCCAAATATTCGGTCGTTCGATTCATCACTGGGCAGTCACTATAGTCTATTTCATGCAATTTTCTTAATTCGGTAGCAATTGTATCGTATAAACGTTTCGGATTAGCTAAATATTCGTTATCGACACAATCTTTACCTACAACCGCTTTTGTTAACAGCCAATCATGATCGTTTGAACTATAATTCAACACTTCAGCGCCTAAATTTTTGGAATGAAAGTATTGCGTCATTTTAGCTTCTTTTTCAAGTGTACCAGTTTTGGCGCATTTTAAATAATAACCGCCATCCCTATCAATAAAATATACACGAGCCTCAGGAGATGACGAACTGTCATAAATATCTGCACCAGCAATCAAATGCTTCAATTCTTGCGGTACTTTATTTGGAATTTTATCAATCAGCGTCTTTTTCATTAAAATAGTCCCGTCCCCATATAATGACGAAGCAAATAATCAGATGCTTTCTTTAATGTTAAGTAATTAATATTATTAGAAAACAGCATAATCATTTCTTTCGTTCTATAGTTTGCGACAAAACAAGAATTATATCCTGGAATACTTCCTTCTGCTCGGATAACATCCCCCTTGAAGTAGACCCCGCCATAGTAAGCGACTGCCTGACGTCTAGCTTGCTGAGCATATTCATTAATCATCTTAGGATCTTTTAACACTTTGTTATACACAAACTTCCAATAATCATTAGGTGATATAAATAAGTTTCCTGCTCCAAAATCAGATGATGTCGTAACAACTACCTTATGCCAGTCAACATTGCTACTCATTGGTTGAGAAACTTCATTTTGCTTAACTTCAGAATAATCCTTAATTTGGTGCAATTTTAATGGCTTAGCAAAATTTTTTTGAATATAGTCGTTATAGCTCAAATGACTTTCCTTACTGATAATTGCTGCTAATAACTCGTAGTCTACATCTTGATAGTCCCACGTATGAAGGTGATCGTTTTGCATATATTTAAGCATATAAGCAATTTGTTCTTCTTGATTTTTAAGCGGTTCAGATGGACGAGCATTATTAATCAATCCACTTGTATGATTCATCAATTCACGAATCGTTATATCGCTGCTGCCTGAAACTTGTGGATAATATTTAGATAAAGTCGTATTCCAACCAAGCTCCTTTTTTTGCTGCAAATTATAAATTGCAGTTCCTGTCATAATCTTTTGCAAGGAAGCAGTTGGAAATAGTTGATCCACATTTACTATGTCATTTTTGTTAGACGTTTCATTATTCTTAATGACAACAGGTTTTCCGTCTTTTCCGCTAACGAGCATCACACCATTGATATGATTCGATTTCATGTAATTTTTAAGCTGTCTTTGTGAGTTTTTAAGTCCAGGATCTATCCTGCTTCCTGAAGGTACAATAAATAAAAACACTGAAAACATACAGAGCGCCAAAAAGATATAGAAGATAATTTTTTTATGATGCATAACTATTCCTTTCATTTACCGCGCAAAGTACAAGATGATATTTTTTGCAGAATTTCCTTAATTACTTTTCTTTAATTGTATGCCTAATCTATCAGTCCTCTCAAGCAACCAGCATAAATAAAAAGTGTACTAATTCCACTTATTTATGGAAAAGTACACCTACTATTAATAAAATTTATTATTATTTCTTCTCAAGCACCGTCACTGCTTCAACATGCCACGAGCTATTATGGTTAATTACACATTCTGGATAAACCGCCACACTAACTAATTTGCTTTGCCTAATAAAAAGCATTGAGTTTGTTAACTCGCTTGCATAACGTCCAATATTGCCTTGATTTTGAGATGAACAGCAAGTTCCAAATTGCTACTGGTTTGCGGGAAAATATGGGACCTAAAAAGGTATCTGATCGTTTGTGGGAAATAAAACATGCATTTCAACAGAACTATGAGCCGAGGTGATTTCAAAAATAAAGCTATGCAAATTCTCCGGAGTAATGTTTCCATCAAACTGTCTAAATTCCCGGATAAAGCCCCTATAATTTGATAAATATTTATCTCTATTTATTAAGCTATCATACTTTGCTTTAGTCAATTCTTTATCCTCGGCACTAATAAATTGCCGTAAGATTCTTGCCATCTCTACTCCCTGCACTATATCGGTATTCATTAATTTCTCTAAACGAGGCTTAAACGACAAGATATATTTAACTCTTTCTTGAAGTTCTTCTAAGGTAATATTTTCATTTGGTTGAATAGTTTTCATTATTTATACCTCCCCATGACAATATCCTTAACTTCTTGCAGATAATCATCGGTATATTCCGGAACAAGCAATTGACCATCAATGGCATCGAGCATGACCTTTTCTTTATCCTTCAGCTTCTTATACACTGTACTGTCAATAAAGCCAGTGTGGGCAACATCACCTTTGGTCATCAAATAATAGTAACGAGTGTATTGATCAGCTGATAGTCCCAATCGATTGATCCGATCCCGCGACTGCAACATAAATGTCAGGTTGAAGTTATATTCAAAGTAGACAGCATCGTGCACAGTTTGATGCAAAGAAATAGATTCACCTAACGTATTAGGATTCGATACCAGTACTTGCGCATCACCAGTACGGAAATTATTAATCATTCCTTCACGATCTTGTTTTGGAGTAGCACCATAAACCAATGTAGTCTTGATTCCCATACCGTTGAGAGTATCGGTAATCTTTTGCATGGTACCGACAAACATCCCCCAAACAAGAACTTTTTTACCCTGGCTAACTAGTTTGTCGATCAGATCAATGCCCAGTTCAAACTTGGGTGACTCAATTTTGGCCAGATTATATTTCTTATAAGCATCCCCACTGCTGGCATTTTCTTTTTCCACAGTTGAGGCTTGCTTATCCCAAACACCAGAATCCGCATCTACAAGACCTAACTCTTTATAGTTAATGTTGGTTGCTAGTAATTCTGGATTAGTTGAAGCTTGCAGCAATCTAATAAAAGTAGCCAAAGTACCATTTTCAGTTTCATAAATAGCCTGTGACAACATCTGCTGATTCTTTGATGGTTCAACTTCTTTAATAATGTCGGGGTCGGGTTTTGGTACATGTAAATCTTCTTTATTGGTCCGCCAGAAAAATGATGACAGTTTTTTGTTCACATCTTCTGAATCAATATTGTTTAAGGTTGTTAGGTCCCAAGCAAAGAAGGATGAGTATTCATCAGGGTACATCAAATGCAAAAAGTTGTAGATGTCTCTAAAGCCATTTGGAATTGGTGTTCCAGTTAAAACGTACCGATAATGCGGTGCCTGACTAAGACTTAGAGCAGCCTTAGCACGCTGACCACCGACACCTTTTACTCGGTGAACTTCGTCAAAAACTAACATAGTTTTAGAATCCAGTAAGTCATTGATGATGTTCAGCTTACTTTGTAAAGATTCATAGTTAATCGTAATCACATCTGCTTGAACCCAATCATGCTTAACTACTCCAGGATTATTATTGTACTTCTTATCCCGCATATTAAGATAATGAAGCTGCCGTTTTGGTCCAAACACAGCTTCAAATTCTGTCCGCCAGGCAGCGAATGCATTTAATGGTGACACTACAAGGAGCTTATCAACTTCATTCACTCTAGGACTAGACAAGTAGGCAAAAGTTCCATACATCATGGCAGTCTTCCCAGCACCAGGAACTGAAAAGTTAGCGGCTCGTTTCATGATAGTCATAAAGAAACTAGCTTTTTCTTGCTCTGGCTTTAATGGCCGCGTAATCTCTTGACTAACAATCGTTTTGAAATTATCAAATTCTTGCTGCCAACGAGGATCACCATCTTTGATAGTTAACCCAGCCTGACTTTGTTCTTTAATGTAATACTGTCGTTGCTGTACAAACTGATCAAACTTATTACTCGTTTGGACTTCGGGTAATCCCTTACGCTTCAGACGACGATTAAGCTTCTTGACTAATTCAAGTAACTGAACATAAGTCAAATCTTGTTTAAATGTTCGTTGTTTAGCATCTTCGAAGTAAGGAGCAAAAATTGCTAAGCCGCGCTGAGCAGTCTTAGTTTTCAGAGTATGGTGATCGTCATCTAATAATTGAAACAGGCCCGCATCATTTTTAATGATAATTGGACTATCTGATTTCGTCTCCATACTTGCTGAACAACTCCTTACTTAATTGATTTAAATCCCGCATATATTTTTGGAGTTCCTTTAACTGATCCTCACTAACCTCGTTATAACGTAAACTTCCAATTAATCCGCCATCTTCATTCAGATCATGGTAGTATTTAACATTCTGCTTGATATTGCGAATGAACTTATCTACAGACTCACTGTTGCGGGCATTTCGCATGTAGGTATCAAATGTATCCCCTAGCGATTCAACCGTTTCATTTTCATCAGTCAAACTCTGCATTAAATCAGAGGTATTCTTAATTTCATCATCCTGGAGAGAGTCGGATAAATCGTCCACCATGTCCGCAACATCATCGTTAAAGTCTTCGTTATCCACACTGTTAACGATATTTTTACTATATTCACGTATATGAGTTCTGGCAGTATTCCCACTAACGCCCACGTGAATTTGATAAAGGATCACGCCAAAGTAAGAATTCATGGTTTCATTTTTACGAACTTGTGACTCTGGATCATCACCAAAATTTTTGGACAGTGACTTACCCATTTCATAGAACAGCGACCAAACTTTGCTTTCTTTGATAATATTAAAGTTATTTTCTGGAGCCCCAATAAACTCTAGAAACTTTTTCATGTAGACCGCACCATCATAATATTTCTTAACTTCTGTCGGACGCATATGTGAGTCAGCTGCATAATCCGCTTGGGTCATAATTGGGTTATCACCACTGGTAGTCTGGTAAATGTCAACTGCCAAATCAACCGGGTCATAATTTTGCCTCTCTTCAACACCCATCTGAATGGCCAATTCCAATTTCTTGATTTTAGCTCGTTCAGTAGTGTTGTCATATGAGAATGGTAAAACAACGGCCTCAAAATAAACCGTTCGTCCAGACGTTTGGTGAATATCACGTAAGGCAGTATAACGACGATTACCATCAACGATCCGACCATCATCAAGAACATAACCATAAACCTGTTGACCAGATTCTTTGATCGATTTCTCAGTCCGCTTTAATGCTGATGAATTATCCTGTTCAATCAACTTAGCAACAAAATTGTTATATTGCGGATCTTCTTGATCATTTGCTGGGTGTAATTCATCGCGATACTGAGAGATTCCGGTCGCAATTCGTCCATTCTTATCGTTGTAATAGACATATTCTAGTGGAATCTTGTAAACATCCAACGTTTCAGAGCTAACCCCATCAACCTTAATCGGTAACTTGGGCTTGGCACCGGTTTTCTCTAACTTTCCCTCTTTAGCTAATTCGATTAGCGACAACATTTCAGTTCAACTCCCCATTTTCCAATTTATTGATCAAATCATGTACTTCCTGCTCGCTAGTAGCCATCTGATAGTAAACTCCAGATTCCTTTAAATGATCGAAGTACTTTTGTTGAATAATCCTTATTTCTTCATCACCTAAACGCATGTTTTCAGCTTTGGCTTCGATCACCAAATAGATTGGCTTACTACCATGTTCAATCTTAAAAATAAAGTCAGGTGTAGTAGTACCGTTATCGAAGCGAGGTATCTTAATTGCCTTCTTTGGTAACTTACCAAAGACACTAATCTTAGGTCCATATGAGCGCTGTAAAATCTTTAATTCTGGATCAGCACTGTCATAACGTAGTGGTGGCCGATCATACAAGTACTTTTCATCAGAAGTTGAATTTGACTGATATACACCCAGGACACTAGCAGGTACTGAATCTACAAATTCATGTTTCTTGGCATTATAAATCGAAGTAGAAGCTGAAAATTTCAAGGGTTCATAACTATAAGAAGTTTTGATTCGTTCGTTAAATTGATTATTAAAAGTTCGAATTAAGTTCCCCAGTGTCTTTTCATTGATGTAGTTAGTATTATTCCTTAACCTCTTAATGGCCTTAATCATTAAGTTGTTCAATAAGTTTACAGATAGATCTGTTTGCTGAGCCAGGATTTTAAGGAACTTACCATATTTCATGGTCAAATATTCAGTATTATAGTCGGCCTGCGTTTCTCGAACAGATGCCGAACTATTATCAGTAACCACTTCTTGGTGGACCATTTGTGGCCGCTGCAGAACGAAAATCTTATTATCGCTATCATTGAAGACATTACGAGCCACAGTTTCAGCATCCTGATTAACCGACGGATCAAACTTTATCATCTGTCGCTTGGCCAACTGCAGCCACAAATTCTTTAGTTGCTGCCAGTTTTGTTTTCGCAGCTTAACCACTGTGTTATCCTTAGAATTCTTATCCCGAACTCTCCCCTTAGCAACTTTAGTCTGCTGTTCAAGTTCTGGATAAAGTTGGCATAACGCATCATAGCCGGACATCGTTTGACCATCAAGTTCAACATTTGCTTTGAACTTGTTAGAACGGGTAATTACATTGTGATCATCCAGGTCATCAAGCAGCTGATCTTCATTGAATTGTGGATCAGCTTTTTGTTTGGCCTGGACAATTAGCTCAATCATATCGTCAGTAAGTTCTTCTTGGTTCAACTTAATTGGTGAATCATCATTGATTTCGCCAACCAGTTTCTGGGCAAAATCACGCTCATCATAACCAATCAAGAATGATAAACGACTTTGCCATTCATCTTGGTTAAGGCGGTGTCCAGTTTCATCAACTGGCAAACGTAAGCCACGACCAACTTCCTGAATCTTACTAATCTCTGAACCGGAAGTTCGTAACTTAGCAATCGTAAAGACATTTGGATTATCCCAACCTTCACGTAACGTCCACTTAGAGAATAGAAAACGGCGCGTCAGCCAGTTGCCATCTTTATCTTTGAAGCTAAGCAACTTTTCCTTATTGCTTAAAATATCTTCAACTTCTGCTTGGATATCAGCATCGGAGCTTCCACGATCTTCGCTGAAATAACCAGCATAGACGTCCTGATGTTCAGACTGTAAGCTCTTTAATGTTGCTTGTAAAAAGGAGTGATATTCCTTTTCTCGGTCATCGATAGCTAATTCATAACGTTCAATTAGTTTCTTCAGCTTCTTGGTTAAAATCTTTTCAAAGTGTTGGGCCAACCATCCTTTACCATTATTTTCCCCACGAAAACTGGAAATACTGTCGATAAAGAATAATGATAGAGTCTTGATTTTAGGAGCATTATCACCCGAATTTAGGCGCAGAAAGTTCTCTTCTTCTGCTTTAAAATGACAATCTAAGGCTTGAGAGATAATTTCATCCTGATAATTCTGAGCAAAGGTACCAGGAATAAGTTTCATATCTTTAGATAAAGCCAACCCATTAGATAATTCACGGTCTGTCCCTCCAGCGTAAGTAATGTTTCCTTCAAAACCTGGATCAACATCTGCTAAGTTTTCGCCCACGCTAAGTTGGTATTCTTTCTTCCCCTTTGTAAGAATAAGTCCTTTAGCTTTAACCTGTTTAACCTTATATAGATTATTAGCTTGCTCCTCAGTCATGTCAGGATAATCAATATCAATTCCCTTAACCAAGCCTTGGTTAAAACTATCAACAGCATCTAAGTTAAATTGAGGTTCACCACGATAATAATCAATCTTAGTGATCTTATTTTTACCCCGTCCACTAGTCGTTTCTGGAAATGTAGCCCCAAACCGAACAATCAACTGAGGCTTCATTTCTTCGATGTCCTCGTAAAATTTCTTACCACGAGGGAAACGTTGTGGTTCATCAATAATCACTACGGGCCGAGTAGCTGCAATAGCTTTAATTGGAGATGTTTCGCCACCTAATAAAGTTTGATCATAGTCATCACGGTGCATGGACTTTGAATGCAGCATCCCCTGGTTAACCAGCAATACTTCAATTTGATTAGCGTTCTGTCGAGTAGCTTCCACAAATTCAGAAAGTTGAGCGGGAAAGTTCCGGCGCCCTGAGCGCGCACTAAAATCACCTGCGTTAATGACGTTTAATTGTACACGGGTATTTTCATAAAATTCGCTAAAATGCTGTTTAGCATAATCGCTAGTAATAAAGCTGCGAGTACCTTCCTTAATACTTGGACTGGGTACGGCAATGACGAATTTGAAGAGACCATATTTTTGATGAAGGTCGTACATCATCCGGGTGTAGACATAGGTCTTCCCGGTACCAGTTTCCATTTTGATATCGATATTTGCTTTATCGTTATAACGGTACCTAATTAAAGGATTAGCGTAAATGTAATTGGCATTTGGATCATTAGTCGTGGTATCAATTCCGGGAAAAGCCTTATCGATCGCAGTTAGTGCATCAGTTTGGTGTTGTAAAGTTTCAAGTTTAATCTTCATGACACTAGTACCTCTTGATTAACGTAACTTTACTGTCTAACTGCTTAAGACCATTTTCCAGTTCACGTAATTCAGCAACGTTAAATGAATAGCCAAAAAGAACTACGGATTGAACTTCTAATTGGTGTGTGCCAAGCTGGTTCAGCAACTCTTTAGTCTGGTCGGCACCCCATCCCTCATTGATTAAGTAAAGTCTGTTATCTTCAACTTTATGTGCAGTGTAGTTGCCAAATTTTACATCCTGCACATCAGCATCAAATGCATAACCATCTTTAGCTAACCAAGTAGTTAAAATTGTTTCTTCACCGCTAGCATCCCCATCAATGTTCAATGCTTGGCTAGAAAACCCATCAACCATATTGGTAAATAAATTAGTGTTATTTGGATCGAAGTCATCAATGTCTTCGAGAGTTTGCTTAACAGGTTTCACTACCCGGTAGTGCTTAAAACTACCATCAAAGTCTTCTGGCAAAGTTAATTCATTATCTTCACGAATCTTTTTGGCAGCACGACGAATACGCTCACGTGAAATCTGATCAATGGATCTGAAGCCAGCGTCATATGCAGTTTTACCACCCTTAGTTGGTACTTCTTTGCCATCTTTGTTAGTATGGTAAGTTTGTTCAGGAAGCTGCACCATAATGAATCTACGATGGCCGTCATCTTCGGCATTGAGTTGCATAACTGCATCAGCGGTTGTGGAGGAGCCAGCGAAAAAGTCCATTACAGTTGCATATTTGTTGCCTCCAATTCTAACTAACATTTTTATTAATGATGTTGGTTTTGGAAAATTAAAATATCTTTTACCAAAAAGCTCTTGTACCTCATTACTTCCTCTTTGATTAGTTCCATATTCTATCCCCCCAAAAATCATTAGGAATCTGCCCCTTATTAAGCATATCTTTTAGATAAATCTTTCGTCGAGGCGAACCACCATTCTTTTCGGGCCAGTGAATGAGGTCTTTCTTTTTTAATTCTATAAACTCATTTTCAGGTATTAGCCATGGACCCTTAGCTATATCTCCACTTGGTGTTCTTACATCATAATTAAAACGACCCCGAACAGGTTCTCTTAGACGTCCCCTACCGTAATATCCACGTTTGTCATGATATTTATAATCTTTCTTTGCTTTTTCAGATAAGGGCAAATGTCCAATTTTAAAGGTATCTGACTTAGAGTAAACAAGTATATACTCTTTTACTTTAGCTAAAGAGCCAATATTTGATTGACCATCCTGACGTCTCCACGCAATATTCGCAACAAAATTATTTTCGCCAAAAATTTCATCACAAATTTCTTTCAAATTCGTGCTTTCATTATCGTCAATGGAAATAAATATTACACCTGAATTAGCTAAAAATCTCTTAGCTAGTATCAATCTTGGGTACATAAATGTAAGCCAAGCGGAATGACTAGATTTCCCTTGGATGCTTTTAAGACGCTCAACTTGGTCATCGTCTAAGCCAAACATATCTTTCAATTTCTCATCACTATATTCAAAAGAATCGGGATAAACAAAGCCATCGCTACCAGTGTTATACGGTGGATCAATGTAAATAACATCAATCTTGTTTTGATAATTGTTCTGCAAATGACGCAGCACTTCTAAGTTATCGCCGGTGAAAAAGAGATTCTTACTATCTTTTCCTTCACCTTGATTTTGCTTTTCATCGGGTACAATTACAGTACTCGGCATTTCACCTGCCTGGCGACGTGCATAGTCTTTACCGATAAAGTCTAATTGATATCCTTCGCTCAGCTCATTCACATTTTTGTCTTTCAATTGGTCCTTGAACTTATCAAGATCAAAAGATCCTTCTTTGGTAAAAAATTCGGGCAACTTTTCTTTCAGTTCATTTAAGAAAGCTGTGTTTGGCTGTACAGTTTCATTGTATTTTTCATTATCTGTTTGCATTAATTATTCTCCTGTGTTGATGCGTTCTGTTTCACAAATATCGGCAAGGTTACAATTTAACCCTGAGCATATCTTCATTAAAAGATCTGTAGTAACGTTGGCATTTTTTCCTAGCTTAGCAATAGATGCTGCACTAATATCACATTGTTTTTGCAAATCCTTTTTTTGCATGCCTCTGTCAATTAGTAACTTCCATAATTTTTTGTAGCTCATCTTATAGTTGATTTTTAACTTAGTTTGATTGTTGTTCATTCCAAGATCTCCCAAATAACTCTTTACCACCACGCTCTAATGTAAGAACAGTGTGCTTTTTTATAATTTGTTGTGCCTTGTCTGAAAGAAGATCAATAGTATCAATAGAAATGAAAACCTGTTTATTTTCCTTTCCATACATTTCAATGATCTTATCCTTGCGATCTATTTCAATGTTAGAGAACATCAAAGAATCATGAATAAAGAACGGTAATCTGGTTAACTCTAAGCATGCCTGATCAAAAAGAATTAGACCTTTAAATGAGGTACCTGTTCCTTGATCATTAATAGTTTCAAAGGAATAATTGTTAGCTTTCAATTCAATATGGGGCGGCTGAAAAGAGGATGAACCACATATCTCTTCATTTAGCTTGGCCATTTTTTCATTTAGTAAGTGCTGAACTTCCGCAAGCTGAGTATTCACAGTTGTTTTTAAAGCTTCATTTTGATCTTTTTGCGCTTCTTTAAGTTCTTTTTTCTTCTCATAATTTTTATTTTCGTCTTCCAACCTTTTAAGTTCAGCTTTTTTATCAGCATAGTCATTAAGAATAGCCGTTTGAACGTTAGGAGCTTGTTGATTTTTGATTTTTCTAGCTTCAGTTACTAGCTCGTTAATATGATGATCAATTTCACTAATGTTTGTCTCTAGAGAATTCTTCTCTTTTTCAAATTCCTCTTTCAAAAACTTGGTAACTTGATGATGAAACTTGTCGATTTCTTCTATCCTGTTTAAATCAATGTCCGGGAAGAATTGTTGTAATTCTCGATAATTGCTTCTAAATTTACCAGGCCCAGCTTGCTCATTAGCCTTAACAACATTAAGTCTACTAATATATGTATTCTTGCAGTCTCTCAGTTTTGATAAATTTTCTCTAATATTTCTAAGATGTTCGGCCTGTATTTCATCTAGATTCAATGTTCCTTCATTATTCTTTGATTCTAGATCAGATAGCTCATCTTTAAGTTCAGAAATTTTATCAACGTTTTCTTTGAACTGTTTTTTAGTATCTACTATTGGCACATACTTAAACGCACCTGCATTTTTAAATACTTTATAGGCTTTATCAGCGTCACTTGCAGCTTTTTCCCTCGCCTCTATCGGAGAATATCTATCAAATAGCTTCAACAAACTATAAACCTGTTGCTTGCCCTGTTCCTGATTAACAGCTTGCAACGGTCTTCTTTCATTCACTGTTTGACGGTTATAAACCCGAATAAATCTGCTAACAGCGTTTCTAAAAGATAATCCAGGCAGGTCCAAATTATATTTTTTAGATAAGAACTTTAAATATTCATCCCTTGTCATCCTTTTATCCGCTAAAGGCTTAAAATTTTCATCGCAGACATTGATGTTTTGAAAATCCTCAGTGGATCTTGAAAAATAGTAGTCTTTACCATTAAATTCAAAAATAAATTTGATAGTATGCTGTCCAACATTCTTTTGAACGTCGCTATCCTTCTTTACGTAATCATTCCCTCCAAACACGAAATCTAAGATCATTAAAAAGGTAGATTTCCCTATTGAATTAGTTCCACCCTTTCCACCTAGTACAACATTTAGCCCTTTACCAAAATTTATTGGTCCTCGAACCTTTCCATCAATAATAAATTGATCACAACTAATTTGCTTTAACACTGTGTATCACACCTGTCTCTTTATCAATGCGAATTTTACCCAAAGTAAATAAACAATCTAAGGACTCAACAAATTCGCCAACATCATCAAAATATCTTTTTGTGGCTGCAAAAAGTTGTTGTGGATTCATAGCATCCTTATCTAAGGCTTTTAAAATTTTAGGTAGATTGGCTAGTGTACTCTCTTTATAATCAGTAACTTTACTGGGCATTTTCAACTTCAAACACCTCACAATTTTGTACAAAGAAAGCAACTAAAATTCTCGCCGCTTCTATAAAATCATTTTCCAAATGTTCTTTGTCAAGAATCCAATGAGCCAGATGATTAAACACTTCACTCTGACTTAATCCTTCTCGTTTAAATTTGATATATGCCAATTTAATTGTTGTGGCCAGGTCATCAAAACTGAACGAGTTACCCTCCATACTTGAGAATTGATCTCTTATTTTGTTGTAGTAACCCATAACATAAAATTGAACAGCACCTTGCAAAGGGTAGTCATTGTTAATCTTTTCTTCTATCTTATGCGCATCATAAGAAATGGAATTAGTAATCTTATCGGGCTTTATCTCTTTTAAGCCCTTTATAGCTTTGATTAAATTATCTTCTAAGGTTAACTGATTAAGTCCTTTGGCGAGTTTGTGTTCAATATCAATACGTCTTTTTTCATTAACTAAGGTTTGATAATTCTTTAATGTTGGATTCTCGAGATAAAGATTTGCACAATTTAAGCACAAGGGAATTTTATTTTCCAAAGCATCTGAATTTTCAGGTGCTTTTTTTATTTTGGAAAATTCTGCTTTACCTTCCATTGATAGATTGGCTGGAAAAATATGGACCACATCATATCCTGCAATTGCTTCAGTATCTCCATCAGTAATCAATTCTCGTCCACATAGCGGACATTTAAATTGAACATCGTGAACTAACTTTAAGTAGGTAACATTCTTTTTATCATCTGCAATATCGGATTCAGTCACAGAACTTTTTCCTTCCTTAAATTTTTCTAGGAAGGCTTTCATTATGTCAAAACATACTTTACCTAATGAAGCAGAAGTAACATTAAAACTTCTTTTTCTAAGTTCATCTCTAATACCTTTTTTTGCCCCAGGAGCTGCAAAAACAATTCTTTCAAAAAATCGATTTCCATCACTGATTCTTTTCAAGATATCTTTTGCATCTTTTTTTGGAATTTTTCTGGATCCAGAACAGTACTTGTTAATCGTGTCTGCTTCCTTATTATTTAACGGATTTAAATCTCCGTTTTCCGCTTTTTGGTCTTCCTCTTCTGTTTGCGGTTCACGGATCAACATATCAATTAAATTTTTAAGGAACTCTGGTCGGCCTTCTTTGTTGCTTTCTTTAGATTCTGGGTCAGCCAGGTAAGTCCACATTATGTCAAAGAAATCAGAAAATTCCATATTAATCACACTCTACTTTCGGACAAAAAATGCCCGATTTTGTCTCAAACTGTCCGGGGTCAAATTCTTGTTTCCAATATACTAATTGTGAATTAAAGATAATGATTCAATTCACTATTTAAGTATACCGTTTACATATGCGTTTCTCAATATTATTTAGGCGATCGTGAATTTTATCTATTTAATTCAGCATGCATCGTCAAGCTAACGATGTTCCAGCATGCTTACCAAATTGAATACTTTAACTGCAACCAGCCACTGGAAGGTTTGCTGCAGTCCCGAAACGAATAAGTTTCGGACTGTTTTGCACACTACCAGTGGCTCTTTTTGTCCTTTGCCTTCGTTTCGGGAGACCGGAATGGAGGTTTTATTAATGAAAACAGATAACAGTGAGTATGAATTAATCGGTGAAAAGGACGGCAAGTTAATCGTTAGGGTAAAGCACATGGGAAATCAGGTAACTACAATTACCAAAGCGCAGGGAAATATTGTATTTGACTTTAATCATGATCAATACAATTCAGATCATCGAAATGAAAGGCATCAAGATAAGTTCTTTGCTACCTCATTAGAAGATCCCGACATTAATGCAATCGATACGTTAGCGGATAGGTATTCTATGGAAATCACGTCTGTTTACGGGAAAGATCATTTGTTAGATATGTTAATTAAAAATGAAGATAATCAACTCCGCCAACAATTAGCTAATCAATTACCAGATGCTTTAAAGACTTTAACTATCAAACAGCGGTATGCTGTCCTGAGCTACTACTGTCTGAAACTCAGAAAAAGGCAAATCGCCAACAATATGGGTATCAGTAATGTCATGGCTGGTAGACATGTTAAAGCTGGCTTAGCAAAGCTGCGCCAATTCTACGGGATCAAAAAGTAATTAAGAAAAAGTGAGCCAGAGATGGTTCACTTTTTTTCTTCTCCTGGCAAATAGATGTGAGGAATGACCCACACAGTGATTTGAAAGGAGATAAAAGATGACGAATAAAGTGTCAATTAAGCTTACCAACCATCCTCAAGATGGCATTGTCAGCATGCGCAACGTCACGATCCGTGAACGATTGCTCCGTTTACTACTCGGTAAACCACATCACTTGATGGTGATCACACCTGGCAAGGATGTTCAACAGTTACAGATTAACGAAGTAAAGGAGGATTCCTATGAGCGCAATGAATGATCTTGATTTAAAACTCAAGGAAGCTGAGAACCTGATCGATCAAACCAAAGAAGCTATTCTATCCCTTCATGAATTGCTATCAAGCAATCAAAATGGAGAGCAATGTAATGATGAGCAGCCAAAGCGCGATCCAATAAAAGATAAAGTAACTGTCCGCAAGATGCTAGCAAAGAAGAGTGCCGAAGGCTACACCACCCAAGTGAAAGCCTTGCTGCATAAGTTTGGTGCCGAAAAGCTCTCTGACGTGGACCCCAAGGATTACGAGAACCTCTACTATAGTGCGGAGGGGTTAGGACAATGAGTTCACCAAAACATCACGCTTTGCTATCAGCTTCTAGTGCCAACCGTTGGTTAAGTGCTCCGCCACTCCCACGATTGGAACAATATTTTCCGCACTCCACTTCCAATGCTGCCGCCGAAGGAACGGCTGCTCATGCTTTGGGAGAGTATAAGATTCATCGACTGCTTGGTGATAAGTTCAAACGCCCATCTTCTGACTACCAATCTGATGAGATGGAGAGTCTGACTGACGATTATGCCAGCTACGTCATGGAACAATACGAACAAGCAAAAGAATACGCACCTGACGCCACCATCCGCGTAGAACAGAAACTGGACTTCTCTCAATATGTTCCTGAAGGCTTCGGCACTGGCGACTGTGTGATTGCTTCTGACCACCTACTTCATATTATCGACTTCAAATATGGGAAAGGTGTCCGAGTGGAAGCCAAGAATAATCCACAGATGAAGCTCTACGCCATTGGTGCCCTAGAAATGTTCGGTAACTTGTACAACGTTGACGAAATCAAAATTATAATTTTTCAACCTCGCATGGCCAATATTAGTACTTGGAGGATTGATGCCAAGCAGCTCATGCACTGGGCTAACACCGAACTCAAGCAAAAGGCCGAATTAGCTTTTGCTGGCAAAGGTACTATTCGTTATGGTCCCTGGTGTCAATTCTCTGCTTGCAACGCAGTGCTACGTGCCCGATATGACTACCACCATAAACTTACTCGTTTTCAGCTTTGCTCTCCCAATCTGTTAACGGACAAAGAAGTTACTGAGGTTCTGGAACATATCGATGACTTAAACCGCTGGGCTCACGAAGTTAAAGATTACGCTGCTGATTTAGCCATCAACCATGGCAAGCAGTGGCCAGGTTACAAAATCGTCGAAGGTCGATCCGTCCGACACTATAAGAATGAAGCAGCTGTAGCAAAAATTGCTGAAGCTAATGGCTATCACAATATTTACCAAAAGAAGCTACTGCCAATTACAAAGTTAGAAAAACAGCTCGGCAAGAAGAAATTTACCGAACTGTTCAGTCAGGAAATTGTTAAGCCCGCGGGTAAACCAACCCTAGTACCAAATTCTGATCGGCGCCAGGGTATTGGTAAATCAAACCCCAAGGATGAATTTAAGGAGGAAAAATAATATGTCACAACAAACTAAGATCGTTACTGGTATTAACACTCGTCTTTCTTACGCCAACATCTGGGAACCAAAGTCCATTAATGGCGGTAAAGAAAAATACTCAGTCAGTCTGATCATCCCTAAGTCAGATCAGAAAACAATTACTGCCATTGAGAAAGCCATCGATGCTGCCATCCAAGAAGGCATTGGAAAGTTTGGTGGCAAGAAACCTAACAAAGCTACTCTGAAGCTTCCACTTCGCGACGGTGACGTTGAACGCGATGATGCTGCCTACCAAGATAGTTACTTTATCAACGCTAATTCAATTACGGCTCCCCAAATTGTAGACAAGCATGTCCAACCAATTCTTGATCGCAACGAAGTTTACAGTGGCTGCTACGCTCGCGTTTCCATTAACTTCTATGCTTTTAACACCAACGGTAATCGAGGCATCGCCTGTGGTCTTGGTAACATTCAAAAGATTCGCGATGGTGAACCACTAGGTGGACATGCTAGTGCTAGCAATGACTTCACTGCCATTGATGATAGTAGCGACGATGATTTCTTAGCTTAAATCAGAAAACGGGTAGTCACTTTGGCTACCCATTTTTTGTAGAAAGGATTCCTAATGAAGCAAATCTCGATTGATATCGAAACTTATTCTAGTACCAACCTGAATCAAACTGGTGTTTATCGCTATGCTGATAGCGACGATTTTGAACTTTTGCTCTTTGGTTATGCCACTGACTTGGGACCAGTCAAGGTGGTGGACTTAACTCAAGGTGAAAAAATTCCACAACCAATCGTTAAAGCCCTAGATGATCCCACCATTATCAAAAGTGCATTTAATGCTCAATTTGAACGAGTTTGCCTATCACGTTTCGTTGGGCATCGCTTAAAGCCAGCCGGTTGGCACTGTTCGCGAGTTTGGTCGGCTACCCTTGGTCTACCCTTATCGTTAAGCGACGTGGGTACTGTTTTAGGGCTTCCTCGTCAGAAAATTACGGCTGGGAAAGAACTCGTGCGCTACTTTTGTACTCCCTGCAAGCCAACCAAATCTAATCAAAATCGTACACGTAATTTTCCTTATCATGCACCTGACAAATGGCAGCAATTCAAGCAGTACAACCAACGTGACGTTGAAGTTGAAATGGAAATCACCCAGAAGCTCGAACGCTTCCCAGTCTCCCAAAATGAATGGGAAAACTACTGGATGGATCAGGATATTAATGATCGTGGTATTCGGATTGATCAACAACTGGTCAACAACGCCATTAAATGTCAGGAAAATTTTCACGATCAATACTTGCAAGTTTCGCAGAAACTAACTGGCCTGGCCAATCCCAACTCACCACTGCAGTTAAAAGATTGGCTCAACCAGCGGGGAATGAATATCGACTCTCTATCCAAAGCCTCAGTAGCTCAGCTTTTGCAAACTACCACCGGTAAGGTTCATCAAGTTCTAAGCCTGCGTCAACTGTTATCAAAATCTAGTGTAAAGAAGTATCAGGCAATGCAAAAAGCAATGTGCCGAGATGGCCGCGTTCATGGACTCTTACAATTTTATGGGGCCAATCGGACTGGTCGGTGGGCTGGGCGCTTAGTACAAGTACAAAACCTTCCTCGAAATTCAATGCCTGACCTAGAAGAAGCTCGTGAACTAGTTAAACAAGGCAACACTACTGCTCTTTCGATGCTTTACGACTCAGTACCAGACGTCCTATCACAATTAATTAGGACCGCCTTCATCCCCAGCCAAGGGCACCATTTCTATGTGGCTGACTTTTCGGCCGTTGAAGCGCGGGTGATTGCCTGGCTGTCGGGTGAAGAATGGCGACAAAAAGCTTTCGCTAATAATGAGGACATCTACTGTGCATCCGCTAGTCAGATGTTTGGCGTTCCCGTTGTTAAACACGGAGTTAATGGCGAACTCCGGCAAAAAGGCAAGATTGCTGAACTTGCATTAGGGTATGGTGGCTCCATCGGAGCACTCAAAGCTATGGGTGCGACTAATTTAGGTCTAACCGAGGAAGAATTACATTCATTGGTACAAATGTGGCGTAATGCCAGCCCCCACATCGTACAGTTTTGGTGGGATATCGACAAAGCAGCAAAAGAATGCATTAAATCACATCTACCGCAAGCCACCCACGGAATAAAGTTTATTTATCGTAGTGGCTGCATGTTCTTACGATTACGCTCTGGACGCAAGCTTTGTTACTCCAAGCCCAAAATTGGTATTAACCGTTTTGGCAGCGAATCAATTACCTTTATGGGTATCAATGCAGTGAAAAAGTGGGATCGTATTGAAACATATGGCGCAAAACTTGTTGAAAACATTGTTCAAGCAACCAGCCGTGACCTCTTAGCTGAAGCAATGCGACGTTTAGAGGATGCAGGTAATCCTGTTGTTATGCACATACATGATGAGGCCGTAATCGATGCTCCAGCCAACTATTCATTAGAAAAGATGGTCAAGATAATGACCGAAGTACCACGCTGGGCTGATGGCTTGATTCTCAACGCGGCCGGTTTTGTCAGTGATTTTTACAAAAAAGATTAATCATAATGGTTTACTTTCTGCCCTCATCTGGCTTATCAGTGAGGGCTTTTTGAGTTCTCAAAATATTAGAAAGGATCTGAATTTATGTCAGAAGCAACCACGGCAATTGCCAAGCTGCGTAATAACAAACCGAATCCCAACTATCGTCCGATGATCTTTGTGATCGCACCCTTTACCGAAGTAATAAAAGGTAATTCAGCGGACATTATGGCAGTTCGCTTTTACTGCCGCTTTGTCTACCAAAAAGGCGGCATTCCGGTTTGTCCACAGCTTTACTTACCACAATTTATTAACCTGCATAACTCGAAAGAATTTCAAATAGCAGCCTTTATCAATATCGTGCTGCTAACCAAGTGTGCGGAGGCTTGGTCGTTTGGCAGCCCAACTCACGATACACGCTACTTCATCCGCCTTGCCAAACGGAAGAATAAAGAAGTTCGATACTTTAATACAAGAATGGAGGATTGCTAAGATGCACTTTACTTTATCAACAGCAGCCAATTCCGGTCAGGCCAGTAACACTATTTACCCTAACCAGCTAATTATCACTAACTCCCAAGAATTACAGCAGGCCGTACAGTATGACCATGTTTGTGGGCGGTTCAAGAATAACCAACGTAACATTGCAAACTTCATCAAAGCTGACTGCTTAGTCATGGATTGTGACAATGACCACTCTGATGATTCTGCCGCTTGGATTAATCCTACCAGCATTGCGAATTACTTTGATGGCGTTTCTTATGCCATTACATTATCGCGCAACAACATGAAAGCTAAGAACAATAAAGCCCCGCGCCCAAAGTTCCACATCTACTTTCCAATTAGCGAGATCAATAATGCTAAAACCTACGCTGAATTAAAACATGAAATTCAAGAATATTTCCCCTATTTTGATAACAATGCTCTCGATGCTGCCCGCTTCGTATTTGGTGTTCCCAGTACACAAGTTAGTTGGCACGAAGGATCCCAAACCATCGACCAATTTATGATGGCGCAACGTTACTTTGCCAAGCAAAAGGTCGGATCGATTCGCCAAGGCAAACGCAATGCAACTCTCTCCCACTTTGCTGGTCGAATCATTATGCGATTGGGCAATACTCCCGAAGCACGTCAGGCCTTTCAAGACGAGGCAGCGAAGTGTGAACCGCCACTGGGAGAACAAGAACTAAGAACCATCTGGCATAGTGCTATCAAATTCGGCCACCGAATGGCCAGTAAAAAAGGTTATATTCCACCTGAAGAATATAATCAACCCAATGATGATCTGCATCCCTACGATTATTCGGATACTGGCGAGTCCTATGTTTTTGTTAACAACTGTAAGGACCGCGTCTGCTACACCAACCAGTCAGGTTTTATGTGGTTTGACGGTAAAATTTGGCAAGAATCGGAGCCCCTCGCTCTCGGCGAGGTTCAACGCTTTACTGACAAACAACTTGCGGATGCTCAACTACGAGTCACTAAGGCTTACCAAGTGATCCAACAAAATGGCGTAACTAGCGCGCTTCAAACGATGGGCAAAACGAAGGCTAGTCGCACTTTTAATGATGATCAGCAAGCTACGTTCAAAGAATATCAAAACGCCAAGGCTTATGAAGCTTTTATTCTCAAGGAACGGAGCACCCGTGGCATCAATGGAATCTTGACTAACGCCCGGCCAAAGTTAGTAAAAGAAATCAATGAATTCGATGCTAATCCCTTTTTATTAAACACTCCTGATGGCCCTTACAACCTTAAACAGGGCATTCATGGGCAACAAGAAATTCAAGCCAGCGATTTGATTACTAAGTCCACGTCTTGTGTGCCTGGCAGTCAAGGAAATTCAATCTGGCAAGAAGCCCTAAATACATTCTTTTGTAACGACCTAGCACTAATAAATTACGTTCAAGAAATTGTGGGACTCGTTGCCATTGGTCAGGTTTACTTGGAAGCGTTGATTATTGCATATGGCAGTGGACGAAATGGTAAATCCACTTTCTGGAACACAATTGCCAATGTACTCGGTTCTTATACTGGTCACCTCTCAGCTGATGCCTTAACAACAGGTGTTCGACGGAATGTCAAACCAGAAATGGCTGAAGTCAAAGGTAAACGCTTAATCATCTCTGCTGAGCTGGAAGAAGGCAAACGACTAAACACTTCGATTGTCAAACAACTCTGTTCAACTGATGAAATCTACGCTGAGAAAAAATACATGAAGCCCTTCTCTTTTACACCTAGTCATACCATCGTTCTCTATACCAACTACCTGCCTCACGTGGGCGGTAACGATGAAGGAATCTGGCGGCGATTGATCGTAATACCGTTTAAAGCCACGATTGCCAAACACAATGATATTAAAAATTATGCCCAGTACCTAACCGAACAAGCCGGTCCGGCAGTGTTGCAATGGATCATTGAGGGCGCGCAACGAATCATTCAACAAAATTACCAGCTAACTACTCCGGCAGCAGTTACTAAAGCAGTCAAGGACTACCACGCCGATAATGACTGGTTAGGTCATTTTCTCAATGAAAATTGCGAACTTGATTCTAGTTATCAGCAAAAATCGGGTGACCTCTATCAAAAGTACCGAGAATACTGCCAAGGTATCGGCGAATACACCCGAAGTACCACTGACTTTTACACGGCCCTTAAGAATGCGGGCTTTCAACGTCAACGTAAGAATACTGGATCCTATGTTCGCGGACTGCGCTTAAAGGCATCAGAATTTCTCGACTAGCACCTAACTTACACGAATGATTCATCAGATTCACTGTCACAGTAAGCTTTTCGGCTAATTTGTGTTGGTCATGATGGTCATTTACCTTACTTGTATATAGAAATAAAAAATTTAAAAAAAGAGATATGGAAAAGAGTAGTAAATCGCCTAACACCACTTACACAAAGCTTGATGGCTAGGCGATTAGGAAGGATTTTCAAAATGTTAGAAAAACGAATTGAATCAGCTTTTGTAAAAGCTACCCAGCAACGTGGTGGACTTTGCCTAAAATTCACCTCCCCATCAATGACAGGAGTTCCGGATCGACTGGTTCTACTGCCTGAAGGTCACATGGGGTTTGTAGAAATGAAGTCTCCAGGTAAACACCCTCGCCCACTACAAATACAAAGACTTAGCCAACTAAAGCAGCTTGGCTACCAAGTATTTGTTTGTGATCAATTTGAACAGATCGGAGGAATGCTAGATGCAATACAAGCCGCATGAATACCAACAATACGCGACCAAGTTCATTCTGGAACATCCGGTAGCTGCAATCTTACTTGACATGGGTTTAGGTAAGAGTGTCATTACTCTGACGGCCATCAAGCAACTCATCCATCAAGATAAAGTTCACCGGGTACTAGTTGTTGCTCCTCTGCGTGTTGCCAAGCAAACCTGGCCGGAAGAAATCAATAAGTGGGATCACTTAAAAGATTTAACTTACTCAGTAATCACTGGCAACAAAAGCCAACGGGTCAAGGCTGCCCAAAAAGAAGTCGATATCTACATCATTAACCGAGAAAACTTAAAATGGCTCATCGAATCATCCATTCCATTTGATTACGACATGCTCGTCATTGATGAACTGTCTAGCTTCAAGTCTTATCGCTCCCAACGCTTCAAAGCCTTAAAACGAGTTCGACCGTTGATTAAACGCATTGTGGGATTGACTGGTACTCCATCGTCCAACGGTTTGATGGATTTGTGGGCGGAGTTCCGGGTGCTGGATATGGGTAAACGTCTTGGTCGCTTCATCTCATATTACAGAGCAAACTATTTTGACCCCGACAAGCGCAACATGTATCAGGTGTTTACTTACAAGCCAAAGCCAGGTGCAGAACAAAGTATTTACCGTGCTATTGATGACATTACCATTTCCATGAAGTCCAAGGACTACTTGCAACTACCACCCTTAACAATGAACACCGTGCCAGTAAAGATGAGTCCCAGCGAGCAGACCATTTATGATGAATTAAATGCGCAGTTAGTGGTTTCCACCCAAGGTAAACAAATCGATGCCCTTAACGCTGCTAGTCTTTCTAATAAGCTTTGCCAGATGGCCAACGGTTGTGTCTATGATGATCAGCAACAAGTGGTGCAAATCCATCAACGCAAACTAGACGCTCTAGAAGATTTAGTTGAAGCCGCCAATGGCAAGCCGGTACTCATTGCTTACTGGTTCAAACATGACCTAGCACAAATTAAACAACGCTTCCAGGTACGTGAGATTAAAACCACTCAGGACATTAACGACTGGAACGCTGGTAAAATTCCACTGGCTTTAATTCACCCCGCTTCAGCCGGTCATGGTTTAAACTTGCAGGCTGGTGGCTCTACCTTAATCTGGTATGGTCTGACCTGGAGTCTGGAGCTTTACCAGCAAACTAATGCCAGACTATGGCGGCAAGGTCAGCAACAGCCTGTAGTAATCTACCATCTCATTACTGAAGGCACTATCGATGAAAACATTATGACAGCCTTAAAGCAAAAGGATAAAACTCAGTTGGCTTTGATTAATGCGGTGAAGGCTAACTTGAAAGGAAGTGTTGTAGCATGAGTATTATGTGGAATTACTTAGACAAACGGCGAGCAACCGTTGCAGCATTGAAAGACTACGATGGCATGAAGTTTATCATTGATTCTTACCACGACGATCTCAAAATAACCAAGGAGCAGATGATTGGTGTAAGTTCACCTCAATATGGTCTTGTCCCTGGCAACCATAACAAGGACAACCCCACCGAGCCTCGTTTAATCCACGGTATCGATCAAACCGCTAAACTGAATGAACGTTACCAGCAAGCGCGTCTTTACTTCAAGTGGTTCGAGCCATCCTGGAAAAAGCTGTCTGAGAACGAGCGCTTCGTACTGGACGCCTGCTACCGAACACCAAACCAATCGATGAATGAAGGACTGACCCTGTTGATGGACAAGTTCTTTATTGCTAAGACCACTGCTTACAATAGGAAAAACAAGGCAATCGACCATCTCACTCTCCTGCTCTATGGAGCACATCACTAGAAAGGTAAAACGGAGAATAAACAAGAAGCTTATCCATGTTACGATGATAGTGTAGAAAATTAGGACAAGGCATTTGCTTTATAACATCACAGCCTGGCAGGTTAACCTGCTGGGCTTTTCTTATGCCTACAAGAAGGAGGAGTTCCATGCCTTACTCACCCAAGAAGCCATGTCGTTATCCTGGCTGCCCGCGGCTCACCCACAACACTTATTGTGATGTCCATGCCAAACAAGTCAGCTCTCATTACAATTGTTACCAACGTCCCAAGCGTAGTCGTCCACGTTATCATCGTGGCTGGCCTAGGATCAGACAAAGATACTTACTCCACCATCCCTTTTGTGAAATGTGCTTGAGTCAAGGAAGATATACCAAGGCTACCGAAGTTCACCACGTACTACCGCTAGAACATGGCGGCAACAACGACTCCAAGAATCTAATGGCATTATGCAAGCCATGCCATTCCCGCATTACTGCGCAAATGGATGATCGTTGGCACAAAACACCACATCGATATCATTATTAGACCACGGAGGGGGCCATCGAATCGTTAAAAAATTTTGCGCGGGAGCGGGCCTGGGCCTTCGTGTGTAAAAAATCGAAATCAAAGGGGGTATTAACCCCTGCCGGAAGGAGGGAGAGATTTGGCTAAAGATGGTACGAATCGTGGTGGATCCCGAATCGGTGCTGGACGTAAACCTAAATCACTTCACGACAAAATTCAAGCCGGTCAAGATGCTCAGGTGATTGACCTACCAACACCAACCAATTTGGAAGGCCATGTGATGCCGCCAGTCAAGAAGTACCTCAAGGCCAAACAGAAGAATGGTTTAGAATTCGACGCCGCTGATATTTTCAAAGAAACCTGGGAATGGCTGGTCGAGCGTGGTTGTGAAAAGCTAGTTAATACTCAGCTGATTGAACAATATGCGGTAAGTGTAAGCCGTTGGATTCAGTGTGAAGAATGTATCTCAAAATTTGGTTTTCTTGCCCGCCACCCAACAACTGGGAACGCAATTGCTTCCCCTTACGTATCAATGAGCCGCGACTACATGAAACAATCCAGCCAATTATGGTTTCAAATTTTTCAGGTTGTTAAAGAAAACAACGCTACAACTTACCAAGGATCTACACCACAGGACGATGTGATGGAACGCTTGCTCCGTTCACGGAAAGGAATGAACTAATGAAATTTGTTAAGAAGAAAATAACGGACCTCATCCCCGCGGATTACAATCCACGAAAAGACTTAAAGCCAGGTGATCCTGACTACGAAAAGCTAAAACACTCAATGAAAGAATTCGGCTACGTTGATCCAATCATCTGGAACCAACAAACTGGTCGCGTAGTCGGCGGACACCAGCGGTTAAAGATTCTCCAGAATGAAGGGATCAAAGAAGCCGAGTGTGTAGTTGTCAACTTAGACGAAGAAAAAGAAAAAGCGCTGAACATTGCTCTCAACAAGATCAGCGGTGATTGGGATAAGGACAAGTTAGCTTTGTTGATGACTGACTTACAAGCCAGTGACCTGGATATTTCATTAACTGGTTTTGATGAGGATGAAATATCTGACTTGCTTGCTACCGAAGGTGATACTCATGACGATAATTTCGATGTAGATAGCGAGTTGAATAAACCGACTTTTTCTAAAGCTGGCGACCTCTGGCATTTAGGACGGCACACCCTATTTTGTGGTGATGCTACAAAAGGTGAAGGTTACCAAAAGTTGCTTGGTGATCATAAAGTTAACCTTGTTCTTACCGATCCACCATACAATGTCGATTACCAAAGCAAAGCCGGCAAGATTAAGAACGACCATCAGGATGATGATAAGTTCTATCAATTTTTACTAGCCGCTTTCCAAAACATGAATAAGGTAATGGCCAATGATGCCAGTATCTATGTTTTCCATGCTGATACTGAAGGGTTAAACTTTCGGCGAGCATTTCGAGATGCTGATTTCTATTTATCCGGTTGCTGTATCTGGAAAAAACAATCCCTTGTCTTAGGACGTTCACCCTATCAATGGCAACACGAACCAGTTCTTTATGGTTGGAAACAAGATGGTAAGCACGAGTGGTATACCGGGCGCAAAGAATCAACCATCTGGGAATTTGACCGTCCGAAGCAAAGTAAGGAACACCCAACAATGAAGCCTGTTCCATTGCTTGCCTATCCAATCATGAATTCGACAATGTCTAACTGTACAGTTCTGGATCCCTTTGGTGGTTCTGGATCTACCCTCATTGCCTGTGAACAGACTAACCGAATTTGTTACATGATGGAACTCGATCCTAAGTACTGCGATGTCATCGTTAATCGCTATATCGAACAAGTGGGTTCAGATCAAGAAGTCAGTGTGGAAAGAGTTGGTCACATAATTCCGTACAATAAGCTAAAAAAACCGGCCTAATTCCTCGAAAGTCCTTGCTATCTGTATCTTCTAGAGTGATGTATACAGTAATCAAACAAGGAGGTACATACTATGGAAATTAATTTTAATGTTCATGGTAAACAGCGCAAAAAGCTAGTCGAACAGATTGCTGAATACACTCAGCAAAGGGCAGAGTATCAGTACACACCAACTTATGCATACCAGATTGGTAAATACACCGTCAGCAAGGATGGCAATCTTTTATCCCCAGATGAGATTCCTGCTGAATTAGTAACATATCTTAAGCAACAGGGATTCACATCCAGCGAGACGGTCAAGTTGAACATAACATATCGCCGCAATGAGCTTACTGACCAAGATCTAGATAACCTACGCCATTTAATCTGGGCAAAAGGACAATCAATCAAAGACGCTTGCCAACTGAATTCCTTGTCTCTCACAATTGATGACCAACGTGTATCCTTCGATTGGTTCACCGAAGTTAACACTGATGACGCTCCAGCTTATCAACAATTGATCGATAAATTAGTGCAATACGCAAAGAGTCATCAGCGAATTATGTCAACGCCACGTGATGAGAGTAATGAAAAATATGCTTTCCGCTGCTTTTTACTGCGTTTGGGTTTTATTGGTCCCCAATACAAGACCCAACGGAAAGTGCTACTCAAAAATTTAACCGGATCGGCTGCTTTTAAGAACCAGGAGGCTTAGTCATGAACAAAATCAAAGATGAATTAGCCAAACGTGATCGTATTCGCCAACAGGTATTACAAATTCGCAATACCGGTGAAGTAAATATGTTTGATGTTGAAAACGTAAAGCGGCTCGCTTATTACTATAATTGCCACGATCTGATCGACTATTTGACCACTGACCGCGCCGGATACATCAACCTGATCTTAACCGGTAAATTTAATTAGCTACCAAGCATTGAGTTCACTCTCAGTGCTTTTTTAGTATCAATGAAAGGATGTGATGCCCTCTTGCGAAAGCTAAAAGACTACACACCAACTAGGTTTATGGCTAAGGATTCTACCTACGATAAAGATGCTGCTGACTTTGCAGTGTCATTTATCGAATGCCTGTGCCACACAAAGGGAACCTGGGCAGGCAAGCCTTTCGACCTCATCGATTGGCAGGAAAAAATTATTCGAGATATTTTTGGCATCTTAAAGCCCGATGGCTACCGTCAATTTAATACTGCTTACGTAGAAATTCCAAAGAAACAAGGTAAATCAGAGCTGGCTGCCGCCATCGCCCTGTTACTCTGCTGTGCCGATGGTGAAGAACGTGCAGAGGTTTATGGCTGTGCAGCTGATCGGCAACAAGCTGCAATTGTTTTTGACGTTGCTGCTGATATGGTACGTATGAATCCTGCCCTGAAGAAACGTTGTAAAATTCTTGCTTCACAGAAGCGGTTGATCTACGAACCAACTAATAGCTTTTATCAAGTTCTATCTGCTGATGCTTATTCTAAACATGGTTTTAATGTGTCCGGAGTTATATTTGATGAACTGCATACTCAACCAAACCGGAAACTCTATGATGTTATGACGAAGGGATCGGGGGATGCCAGAACTCAGCCCCTCTACTTCTTAATCACAACCGCTGGCACTGATGAGCATTCTATTTGTTATCAAGTCCATCAAAAAGCAATTGATATCATGAAAGGTTGAAAGCATGACCCCCGCTTTTACCCAGTAATTTATGGTGCTGATCGGGATGAGGATTGGTCGAGCCCCGAAGTCTGGAAAAAAGCTAATCCTTCTTTAGGAATTACAGTCAAAATGGAGAAAGTCAAAGACGCCTACAACTCTGCCAAGGAAAATCCAGCAGAGGAAAATACCTTCCGACAGCTTCGTTTGAACCAATGGGTAAAACAGGACGTTCGTTGGATGCCCATGGATAAATGGGATGCTTGTGCTTTCCCAGTTGATCCTAATGAACTACGGGGACGAGATTGTTACGGCGGACTCGACCTGTCGTCGACTACCGATATCACTGCTTTTGTTCTAGTGTTTCCACCAAGGGATGATTCTGAAGGTTATACCCTTCTGCCCTATTTTTGGATCCCCGAAGATAATGTTGACTTACGAGTTCGGCGTGATCATGTTCCATATGATATTTGGAAACGACAGGGTTATCTGCAAACAACAGAAGGAAATGTAGTTCACTACGGTTTTATTGAACAATTTATTGATGATCTTGGTAAAAAATACCACATCAAAGAAATCGCCTTTGACCGATGGGGTGCGGTAGAAATGGTTCAAAATCTCGAAGGTATGGGATTCACTGTAGTTCCATTTGGTCAGGGATTTAAAGATATGACCCCACCAACTAAAGAACTAATGCGATTAACTCTGGAAAAGAAGATCGCTCATGGTGGTCACCCAGTATTACGCTGGATGATGGACAACATCTACATCCGCACTGACCCAGCCGGGAATATCAAACCTGATAAGGCTAAGTCAACCGAAAAAATTGATGGCGTAGTGGCCACCATTATGGGACTGGATCGTGCTATCCGAAATGAGGATAATGGTGATTCTGTTTATGATGGTCGAGGTTTATTGATGTTGTAATTGCGAAGAACTGAAAGGAGTTGATGCCATGAGTCTATTTAATAAATTGTTCCATACCAATAAAGCTTCACCCAAAAACACCCTATCCAGCACCATGTCATTTTTCTTCGGCAGTTCGATGGCTGGCCAAAATGTGACCGAACGCACCGCAATGCAGAATACTGCAGTTTATGCTTGTGTTCGAGTCTTGGCTGAAGGATTAGCTGAACTGCCACTCCATATTTATCAATATACCAGCGATGGTGGGAAAAGGCGGGCAATTAACCACCCGCTTTATTTTTTGCTTCATGATGCGCCAAATCCAGAAATGACCAGTTTTATCTTTCGCGAAACCATGATGAACCATTTATTACTGTGGGGTAATGCCTATGCACAAATCATTCGAAACGGTCAAGGCAAGATCACTGGGCTCTATCCTTTGATGCCAGATCGAATGGACGTTAACCGTGCTGCTAACGGTGAAATCTACTACACCTATACTCGCAACTATGATGATTACCAGGCAAAGAATAAATCGAAGCAAGTAATTCTCTTGTCCGATGAAGTCCTTCACATCGCAGGGTTAGGATTTGATGGTTTGATTGGTTACAGTCCTATTGCTATGGCTAAGAATGCTATTGGATTATCCATGGCTGCCGAACAATATGGGGCCACCTTTTTCAAAAATGATGCCACACCTGGTGGTGTTCTCGAGCATCCTAATGTAGTCAAAGATCCCGAACGGCTCCGGAAAAGTTGGCAATCACAATTTTCGGGATCTAATAATCACAGCATTGCTGTTTTGGAAGAAGGAATGACTTTTCATCAGCTTTCCATTCCACCCGACCAAGCGCAATTTCTTGATACTCGAAAATTCCAACTCGACGAAATCGCCAGAATTTTTCGTGTACCACCGCATATGGTTGGTGACCTAGATCGTTCGACATTCTCAAATATCGAGCAACAATCACTAGAATTTGTAAAGTACACCCTGAACCCTTGGTGCATTCGCTGGGAACAAGCTATGAATCAACAGCTTCTTTCCGCTGATGATCAACGAAAGTTTTTCGTCAAATTCAATGTTGATGGATTACTACGTGGCGATTACGAAAGCCGAATGAATGGCTATGCTATTGGGCGCCAAAATGGTTGGCTGTCTGCAAATGATATTCGAGAACTTGAAGATCTAAACCGCATCCCTACTAATGAAGGCAGTGACGAATACTTGGTAAATGGCAATATGCTGCCACTCAACCAAGCTGGTAACTTCTATAGTTCTCAACCATCTAAAGAAAGTGAGGAACCAAAAGAATGAAACGTTTCTGGAACTGGAGTGGCCCTCAGAATCAACGTGTATTAACTATTAACGGTACAATTGCTGAAGATAGCTGGGTTGATGATGAAGTCACTCCTCAAGTATTTCAAGATGAATTAAGTCAAGGGAAAGGGCCGATCGATCTCTGGTTAAATTCTCCCGGTGGTGACTGTGTCGCTGCCAGTCGCATTTACACGATGCTAATGAATTATCCCGATAACGTGAACGTCAAAATTGATGGTATTGCTGCTTCGGCAGCATCAGTCATCGCCATGGCAGGCACAAAAGTTTCCATGGTCCCAACCGCGATGATCATGATCCATAATCCATTAACCATTGTTGGTGGACAAAAAGAAGATCTTGATCAAGCTGCACAAATGTTAGCTGAAACCAAAGAATCAATTATCAATGCCTATGAACTTAAAACAAACCTTCCTCGAGAAAAAATTTCATCCATGATGGATGATGAAACCTGGATGAATGTCAATAAAGCGATTGAGTTGGGGTTCGCTGACGATATGCTAGGTCAAAACAAAGATGTCACGGATTGTTACTCATATTCAGATAAACAATCTGAATTGGTTCTATTGAACAAGCTAAAACCACAAGCAAAATCTAATATCTCTGTAAAGTCGCTGCAAAAGCGGCTTTCTTTGTTATCACACTAATTTTTAGGAGGACTTATCAATGAGTAAAATTACTGAATTACAAGAAAAGCGTGCCCGTATTTGGAAACAAGCAAAGGATTTCCTAAATGCTAAGCAAAAGGAATCAGATGTACTCTCAGCCGAAGACAATGCCCGTTATGAAAAGATGGAGCAAGAAGTTGTCGACTTAGGTAAGGAAATCAATCGACGGCACAAGCAGGCAGAAATTGAAGTGGCACTGAACCAACCTACCTGTAAGGCCCTTACTAATTCCCCAACTGCTGATCAGCTACCAAAGAGACAGGATGCTCATGCAAAAGATTTCTGGAAAATGATGCGTGGACATGCCGTCGTGGATGCTCTTAAGGAAGGTGCGGACCCCGATGGTGGTTTCTTAGTGCCCGACGAATTTGAAAACCAACTTATCCAAAAGTTGCAAGAAGCAAACGTGCTGCGAACGATCAGTCATGTCATCCAAACCAATAGCGGCGAACACAAAATTCCAGTGGTAGCCAGTGAAGGTACTGCAGCCTGGCTCGAAGAAGAAGCGGCCTACACAGAGTCCAACACTCAATTTAGTCAGGTGTCACTAGGCGCACATAAGTTGGGGACCCTGATCAAAGTATCAGAAGAATTACTAAACGATTCCGCATTTGATTTGATGTCTTATCTCTCCGATGAATTTGGACGCCGACTCGGTAATGCTGAAGAACAGGCCTTTTTAACCGGTACCGGTACTGGTCAACCTACTGGTATCCTAACCGACACTAATGGCGCTTCAGCCGGATCCACAGCTGCCAAGGCCGATGCGTTAACTTTTGATGATTTAATTGACCTTTTCTATTCCTTAAAACACAAAATTCCAGTGGTAGCCAGTGAAGGTACTGCAGCCTGGCTCGAAGAAGAAGCGGCCTACACAGAGTCCAACACTCAATTTAGTCAGGTGTCACTAGGCGCACATAAGTTGGGGACCCTGATCAAAGTATCAGAAGAATTACTAAACGATTCCGCATTTGATTTGATGTCTTATCTCTCCGATGAATTTGGACGCCGACTCGGTAATGCTGAAGAACAGGCCTTTTTAACCGGTACCGGTACTGGTCAACCTACTGGTATCCTAACCGACACTAATGGCGCTTCAGCCGGATCCACAGCTGCCAAGGCCGATGCGTTAACTTTTGATGATTTAATTGACCTTTTCTATTCCTTAAAGGCGCCATATCGTCAAAACGCTGTCTTTTTGATGAACGATGATACCGTGAAAGCCATCCGCAAAATGAAAGATAAGAACGACCAATACATTTGGCAACCTTCCGTTCAGGTAGGCCAACCAGACCGAATTCTTAACTGTCCGGTTTACACTAGTCCATTCATGCCGACATTGGCTGCTGCTAATAAGCCAGTTCTTTTCGGTGACTTTAACTACTACTGGATTGCAGATCGAGAAGGACGAACCTTCAAACGTCTGAATGAACTTTATGCCGTAACTGGTCAAGTTGGCTTCTTAGGCTCACAACGAGTTGACGGTAAAGTTATCCTACCAGAAGCAATTAAAACCTTGTCCATGGCTGCTAAATAGAAAGGATTGATGAAATGTGGCTGCTATTACTTTGGCCGAAGCAAAAGCCTACCTGAGGGTGGATAACACTGTTGAGGATGACCTAATTACGAAGTTAATTGGATCGGCAACAGCTACAGTCGAGAATGTACTTCGTCAACCACTATCCGCATTCGACCCCCTCCCCGATGATATTCATACCGCAATTCTTTATACCGTGGCTTACCTTTACGAATATCGGGAAACCGCCGATTTTGATGCCATGATCAAATTTCTCCGGGCCATCTTGTCTCCTTACCGGAAGGAGGAGTTTTAATGCAACAACAAAACAAACGTGTTAGTAAGATTGTTGATATTGGTGAATTAGACCGGCGCATAACGCTAATGAAGAAGAAATATGTCGGCGAAAATCCTAATACTGGAATGTCAATGTACAAGGATGTACGTCTGGGTGATGTGTGGGCAAAAGTTTCCGCCCTGCACGGACAAGAGTATTACACCGCTGTCACCGTAAAATTGGAAAAGCAATTATCATTCATCATTCGATATCGCGATGATATTGATGAAGAAACCAATATATGGTTTGAAGGACGTGGCTACAATATTGGCTTCATTGACGATGTTAAATACAACCACGAGTATATGGAGATCAAGGCCGAATATTCGAAAGGAGTTGATAATCCAAATGAAGACAACTAGTTTAACGGTAATCAATACGTGTTTCGGAGCTATTGGCGCTTTCCTTGGCTGGTTTTTAGGAGGACTCGATGGTTTCCTATATATTCTCCTGATTTTTATGGTCGTGGACTATATCACCGGAGTTCTTTGCGCCGTTAGTGAACATAAATTATCCAGTGAGATTGGATTTCGCGGGCTTACCCGCAAGGTTTTAATTCTATTATTGGTTGGCATTGCTCACTGTCTTGATGTGTATTTACTAAAAAATGGCTCCGCAATTCGCACAGCAACCATTTTCTTCTATATCTCTAACGAAGGTATTTCTCTATTAGAAAACACGAGTCGATTAGGATTACCTGTACCCGATAAATTAAAAAATGTTCTTCAACAACTTCATAATAAGGATGGTGACAAGTAATGATTCCAGGAATCGATATTTCTGAATGGCAAGGTCACGTTGATTTTAATGCAGTCAAAGCAAGCGGCGTAAAATTCGTCCTAATTAGAGCTGGCTACGGTCGTTCTGCTAGCCAAGTAGATCATTATTTTGCGGAACACTATGCACAAGCCAAAGCGGCAGGTTTGCAAGTTGGGGCCTACTGGTACTCCTATGCAGTTTCACCTGCTGATGCAGCCAACGAAGCTCGGGCTTGCTTAACCGTCCTTGGTAATCGGCACTTTGATTATCCAATCTACTTTGATTTGGAAGAAAAGTGGCAATTTGCTAACGGACGCAACTTTTGTGATAGCTTAGTAAAAAGCTTCTGTAGCGTTTTGGAACAGAATGGTTGCTATGCGGGTTTATATATTTCTCGTTCACCACTGCAAAATTACATCTCTCCCACTGTTGCTCAGCGTTATGCAATCTGGATAGCCGAATATGGTCCACGTTGTAACTATGGTGGCAACTATGGAATTTGGCAGCATTATTCAACTGGTTCTGTTCCAGGTGTCAGTGGTAACTGCGACCTAGATTATGCCTACATTGACTATGCAGCAGTAATTGACAAAAAACAGCCAGTCACCAGAAAAAATCCTGATCAGCTGGCTGCAGAAGTATTGAATGGGCAATGGGGTAATGGTGTCGATCGTCAAAAACGTTTAACTGCTGCGGGTTACGACTACTCAGTCGTGCAAGAAAAAGTTAATAAATTATTGAATCGTAAGTCAGTCGACCAAATTGCCCGTGAAGTTATCCGTGGTTCCTGGGGAAATGGTAATGAGCGAATTACCCGTTTGAAACAAGCTGGTTATGATCCAATTCAAATTCAAAAACGTGTCAATCAATTACTCTGATTTATGCCTGTGGACTCCGGTCTGCAGGCTTTTTGTTGTTTCTATGATAAAATGCTATTAGGTCGGACTTGATGGGTCGCTCCCATCATGAAAGACTTAGCAGTTAACGTGGCTACACACCCCTCAAATAATCTGAACTGTGGAGGTGAGAGTCATGTTATTTAGGAAAGGACTGGAGGAGCAGCAATTAATGCCGCCTTAGTTATCGTGGCAATCGGCCAGCTAGTCATTGACTGTGCTAAAGCCTACGCGATAATAAAAAAAGCTAACCATAACGGTTAGCTATCCTTCAGTCACCTGAACTGCGTTTGAGGGTAACGAGATGCCGCTCGTTGCTCTCTTTTCATTTACTAATGATATCTGATATATTTTGATTTTTCAACTTTTAGCTGGCAGTTTTCTGTCAGCTTTTTTCTTTTACCATGGTTTACTTTTCCGCTTGTTCTGGCTTATCAGTGGAGGTAATTAAACATGGTAAAAAAAGTACAACCAGTGACTCATCAACCACTAATAGCAACAAGTACGAATATTAGTTCAGAGCAATTATTGAACGATTTGCATTACCAACAAGCAAAACAGATCATCCAGACTCTACTTAATAAAGGCCTTATTTCGCCCACCGAATTTAAAGACATTGATTCCTTAAATAAACAATCATTTCCACCATTATTAGGGCCCGGAAACGTTGATACATCAAGCCTTCAGAGCTAACATACCACACTGACGAAAGGAGGGTTGTCATGTCAACCATTACTAAAATCCAAAGCTACCACCGTAATGTCAAGCAACTCCGTGTAGCAGCTTATTGTCGAGTTTCGACGGACAATATTGAACAGCTGGAGAGTCTTGAAAATCAGCGTGAACATTATCAAAAATACATTAGCAATCATCCTAACTGGCAATTAGCTAAGATATATTACGATGAAGGAATCTCAGGTACCAAATTGACGAAGCGTGATGCCTTAAAAGAATTACTAGCCGACTGTCATAATCACCTAATCGACCTCGTAGTTACCAAGTCGATCAGCCGCTTATCACGAAACACAACCGACTGTTTACGAATCGTTAGAGAGTTACAACAGCTGAACATCCCAATTATATTTGAAAAGGAACATATCAACACTGGAGCAATGGCCAGCGAATTATTTCTATCAATTCTCAGCAGCATTGCTCAGGATGAATCTCATTCAACCGCAGGAAATTTGCGCTGGGCGATTAGACAGCGTTTCGCTAGCGGCGAGTTTCGAGTATCTTCGGCTCCCTACGGATATTCAATTGAAGATGGCAACTTAGTTATTAATCAGGCTGAAGCCAGGATTGTGCGAGAAATCTTTCAACAATTCTCAAAAGGGATGTCAGCTAGTCGGATTGCTAAAGGATTGAACCATAAACACGTAGCAACAAAGCATGGTGGACAATGGCGAAGCAACACCGTGATTAACATTTTACGAAACAGTAATTACACCGGTGATATGCTCTGCCAGAAGACTTATAGTGATGATCAATATCACCGTCATTTTAACCAAGGTGAACTCACCCAATACTTAATTGAGGATCATCACCCTAGTTTAGTTAACCACGAAACTTTTAACAGAGTTCAAGTTCTGCTTAAAGAAGCGGTCCAAAAGTGCCATATTGAAACTGGCAGCCATAAGTACCAACACCACTACTTATTTTCTGGGAAAATCACTTGTGGCAATTGTGGCACTATTTTTAAGCGGCAAACACGTCCCAATAAAATTTGCTGGGCTTGTCAAAGACATCTAAGTTCCGCTAAGCAATGTACTGTTAAAGCAGTAACTGAAGTAAGCCTAGAAGCAGCTTTCTGCAACATGATGAATAAACTCATTTACAGTAGGAAATTCTTATTACAGCCATTGTTAGCAAATTTACAAGTTCAAGCTAACAGTGATACCAACGGTCAGCTAAGTTCATTGGTCAATCAGGTTAAGGCAAATGACCGCAAAGCAGAAACGCTAACCGAATTGATGCAATCAGGATTGCTGGATAAAGCCATCTATGTAAATCAAACGGCTCAGCTCGAACAGGATACCTACCAATGCCGCGAAAAGATTAAACAGTTTAATAGCAACAATACTGATTCGGCAAATAATTTTGAAAACGTGCGAACCCTGCTTCATTGGTGTCAACAAGGTCAAAAACTGTCAGGCTTTAATAAAGCCCCATTTCAGGACTTCGTTCAACAAATTGTAGTGAACAGTCCAAAAGAGGCGGTTTTCAAACTGAAATGCGGGTTGAGATTAACTGAGAAGTTAACCAAAGCAGCTTGCCTTGATGAACACTTTTACCGTGGGGTAATCCGCCAACGTTTCAGCGAACCAATTCGGCAAGCAGAATACTTGTACAGCATTATCGAAAGTGAAGGTGATTTAATTGGGTAAAGTACGCATTATTCCCGCCCATCAGCAAAAAGGAAACAGTGTCCATCATCCACGTAGTCCACAATCTTTTGGAAAGCTTCGAGTGGCTGCATACTGCCGGGTTTCGACCGATTACGATGAGCAGGCCAGTTCAAGTAGATCATTACAAAGAACTAATTCAAAAGGAGCCACCCTGGGAATTTGCAGGTATTTATGCCGATGATGGGATCTCCGGAACCAATACCAAAAAACGGGAACAATTCAATAAAATGATTGCAGCCTGTAAAGTCGGTAAGATTGACCTGATCGTTACCAAATCAATTAGCCGATTTGCCCGGAATACCATCGACTGTTTGAAATATATCCGTGACTTAAAAGCTATCAATGTTGCAATCTTCTTTGAAAAAGAAAATATCAACACCATGGATGCCAAAGGTGAAGTTTTGATTACCATCATGGCTTCCCTTGCTCAACAAGAAAGTGAGTCCTTATCGCAAAACGTCAAGATGGGGATTCAATATCGTTACCAACAAGGGAAAGTTTTCGTGAACCATAATCACTTTCTGGGTTATACCAAGGATGCTCAAGGTAACTTGGTGATTGAACCAGAAGAAGCAAAGGTCATTAAGCGCATCTTCTATAGCTACCTAAACGGAATGACGATGAAGCAAATAGCTGATTCTCTTAAAGCAGATGGTATTTTAACTGGTGGCAAAACAAAGAATTGGCGTTCTAGCAGCGTGGCCAAAATCCTGAAGAATGAAAAATATATGGGTGATGCTCTATTACAAAAGACTTACACTGTGGACTTTCTGAACAAAAAGCGCGTAAAGAACGAAGGAATCATGCCACAGTACTATGTGGAGAACGACCACCCAGCGATTATTCCTAAATCAGTGTTCATGCAAGTCCAGCAAATTATCAAACAGCGACGTAACGGAATCACGACTAAGAACGGCAAGCACCGGCGAATTAACGGAAAATACTGCTTTTCTCAAAAAGTATTCTGCGGTAAATGCGGTGATATCTTGCAACGGAACATGTGGTATCGACCGGAAAAAGTGGCAGTCTGGCGATGTGCAAGCCGCGTAAGACGCAATAAGACTGGCCGGCGATGCATGATTCGAAACGTCAAAGAACCATTGCTGAAGGAAGCCACCGTTGAAGCATTCAATCAGCTCATTGAAGGGCATGAGTTGGCCAGTAAACAAATTAAAGCTAACATCATGAAGGTCATTAAGAACTCTAAAGGCCCAACACTTGATCAAATCGACCAACAGTTGGAAGAGGTGCAGATGAAATTGATTCAAGCTGCTAATCAGCACCAGGACTGTGATGCCCTCACACAACAAATCATGGACCTACGGAGGCAAAAAGAAAAAGTACAGAGTCGTGAAACTGATCAACAAGCCAAACTGCATAGTATTGATGAAATCAATGAATTGGTTAATCTGCACAAATATGGCTTAGTAGATTTTGATGAACAACTAGTCCGTCGTTTGGTAGAAAAAATCACCATCTTCCAACGTTACATGGAGTTCACGTTCAAAGATGGTGAAGTTATAAGAGTCAATATGTAAAAAATTGAGATATTTGGCACTCAGCTATTTTGGTTGGGTGCTATTTTTTTGTTACTGCATTAGCTGTAACTCCACATACTTCCAAAGATCTTCTGTATCTTTTAGCTTCGTTAATTCATTGTCTACTCCTATTTTATATATAAGTTGGAATATAATCTTGCATAGTTCAAAGTACATGTCCTCAGCAACTTCCGCCCGTCCATTATGAACAATATTAGACCTTACATCATAACTTTGCTTCATAAAGGCATTTAATTTTTTCTTATCTTCTATATTTGTACCTAAAAGAGTATAGATAGACATACTTATCTGACTAACAATAGAAATACTGTTGCTCTTTATTTCAAGAATCGTTTCTAAAGCTATCATTGCCTGCAAAAAAGACATTGGTATATTACTTAAATCTGCTAAGCTCATCCAATCTATAGCTATACATATCTTTTCTTGCAATTTCGTCAATGTTTGTTCCTTTTGCACGTCTATTAAGAATTCAAAGTTGTGTACTGTACTTGATATGTCCTTTAGTCGAATTTCTGGTATAGGATCCTTTACTCTTGACCTACCAAATGTACCTTTACCATCCACAAATCCATAATATTTATCAATATCGTTATGAACTATCACTTCGTTAATAGGATATATCTTAATCTGAAACTTATTATCATACATTAAGTTTACGAGGCCTATTATTCGATTAGCTTTCTTTTTTGCTACTTCATAGGTTCTATCATTCTGTGCACCCTGAACAGTAACAATCAATACTGCATTATCTTTACTTAATATATTTTCTAAATCTGTACTATGACTTAAATTAAGCTTATTTTTGATATATTTCGTACTAGCAAAATAATCTCTAGAATCAATTTGAATTGGCTGTTGCGGGATTTGAATTCCAGACGTTAAAAAGATATACGACCTTTGTGTTTGCATTTCTTGTCGCCAAGATTTTAACTTATCTCGAAATGCTCTTTTGTCAATATTCAAATGGCCTTTAAACAGTAAATCGCTAAGCCAGTTACTTACCATCTTTTTCACATCTGCAATGCTATAACCAGGCAAATTACCTTCTTCTACTTTGCGTAAAATATCGTTGCATATATCATTGTACTGTTTCAAATTATTTTGGTTAAAATATAAGCTCTTTGAAGGACAAAATGGATTTTCCTCTATTCTGAAGTACATTACATTATTGCTTTGCTGATTTTGCTTCAATGCTCCAAGCAATTCATTAAAGTTTTCAAGAGTTTTATCTTTCTTTTTGCTCACTTAATACACCACTCTTCATATCATGTCAATAGAATTTTTGCCTTGTTATATTATACGTCGAGTACACAATTGTCCTGCAAATTTTCTATTTTTCGAGCAAAAAGGTCAAAATGCAATAGCATACTCGTCAACTCAACCCTCAGCACTAAATTGGCCGATTTTCGTACATGCCATAAATACTACTATATCAGGCTTGGGTCCACCTTTCACTACCCTAATCGACACGACCTGCCAAACTGGACATTCGCCTACTCGACTATCGAAATAGGACATAGAACACTCGACCCGCCAGCTTCAAATAGAAAAAGTGTACTAATTTCAATCGTCAAAACCATAATTAGTACACTTTCAATCATCCACAAATACCGTCACACCAGCGTTTATAGCCTATTTTCCTGTACGTTCAAGGACCGTAACAGACTCCACATGGGGAGTTTGAGGGAACATATCGACAGGATCAATCTCATTAAAGTCATAACCTTGCTCACGGAACAATTGCAGATCTCTAACCATTGTAGCTGGGTTACATGAAATATAAACAATCTTCTTAGGATGAGTTTCAACAGCCGCATCAATAAATTCTGGCGTTAATCCCTTTCTTGGTGGATCAACGAAGATAACATCAGTCTTAAGCCCCTCTTTAGCCCAACGCGGCATTACTTCTTCTGCTTTACCAACAACATATTCAGCGTTGTTAATACCATTTAATTTTGCATTTGCGTTAGCATCGTCAACAGCTGGCTTGATAACTTCCATCCCTCGCACTGCCTTCACATGCTTAGCAACTGACAAACCAATTGTTCCAATTCCAGAATAGGCATCAATTACAACGTCATCGGGTTTAAGATCAGCTTTTTGAATTGCCAAGTCATACAAGCGCGGGGTTTGCAGCGAATTAATTTGGAAGAAACTTTGTGGTGAAATCTTAAAACTAACATCCCCAATTTTATCGGTAATTTGAGGCTCTCCCCAAAGCAAATAATCTTTTTTACCCAAAATTACGTTAGTCTTTTTAGGATTATGGTTCAAAACGACGCTAGTGACACCTTTGATCTCACTAATTTCCTTAGTTACCTTCTTTAACTGTGGAAACTCCTTGTGCAAGCAGACCAAAATTACCATAATCTCGCCGCTTGCCTTTGAGCGACGTACATCAAGATAACGCACTTCACCCTTATTGTGAATCTCATCATAAGCTGGAACATGATTCTTTCTTAAAATATCACGAACTTTAATTAAAACTCGGTCAATCTCCGGATCAGTAGTAAAGAAATTAGTTAACGGCACTAAATCATGCGAATGCTTTCTAAAGAAACCTATATCAAGCTTGCCGTGAACCTCACGAACTGGCACTTGTGCCTTATTACGATAGCCGGTTTCTTCTGGACTAGGCAAAGTCTGACTAACTTTAATATTATCTAAATCGGCCTTGTGCAATAGGTTCACCACTTGATTGCGTTTAAACTCAAGTTGCTTATCATACTTAATATGAGCAAGCGAAGCTAAGCCTGTTTGAACCCATTGACGACGTTCAACGTTAATTCTATCTGGACTTTCCTTCTTAATTTTCTCAATTTTAGCGAAGGCAAAATTCTTCTTTACCTTTAAAATTTTAGCTGAAACAACCTCACCTGGAAGAGCATTGTTCACAAAGACAGTCATGCCGTCTAAGTGAGCAACTCCCATTGCTTCATAAGATAGGTCGGTAATTTCTAAATCGACAATTTGATTCTTTTGCATAATTTCAATCCTTTTTAGATACTTGTTACTATTTACTAAAAAATATTATTGCTTTTTAAAAGAATAGGCACTAAAGATACTTAAAATAAATCCTAAAATCAAGCTACAAATGATTAAGCTCCAAGATCCAAAAGCAAAATCACCCTTAAGCCACATATTATTTAAAAGCATCCCCCAGTCAAACGGCCACCACATACTAAAAGCTGTGCGACTTAAGAACATGGCTAGAATTGAACTTAAAAATCCAATCCCTAAGGCAAAATATAAGTTAGTAACTCGGCAAAGCCATGAATAAAATGGAACTAGCCAAACAGAAGTGAGCAAAATTCCAGCTATAGAACCAGCCATTAACCCGATTTCTTCACTACTTGAAAAAATGAATCGTACACAAATTACTAAAGCCAAGAAAATCACGCTCATTAAAGCCGCTTGTAAAATTCCATGAATAATGCGCCCAATTTCATAAGTGAAAAGATCTTGCGGTGAAGATAAAATTTCTTTGAATTTTGTAGCCTGTTTTTGATAATAAGTACTAATACCTATTACTAAGGCAATTGACATATTCAACCAAAAATAACTCCACTGTCCTATCATCAATTGCACTGAATATTGATTATCCCAAAAGACAGCAGTCATCATTAAAATAGCAATTAATGGCAAAAGCCAAACAAGCAAACGAATAATAGTATGCTTTGTTTTTAAAAATTCAACTTTTAAAATATTAGTCATGCTTTATGCCTGCCTTTTCTAGAGTTGAAATAAATAAATCTTCCAAATCTGTCTTTTGGTCATAATCTTCTTCCAGCAAAAGCTCACCATTACCTAAGATAGCAATACGATCAGCGACTTTTTGAATTTCAGAAAGCATGTGACTAGCAATAATAATTGTCTTTCCTTGCTTTTTCTCTAACATTAATAATTCACGCAATTCATGAATTCCAAATGTATCAAGGCCATTTGTTGGTTCATCTAAAACCACTAAGTCTGGGTTTCCCATAAAAGCGAGCGCAATTCCTAGACGTTGGCGCATCCCTGTTGAAAATCCTTTAACCTTTTCTTGATTATGATCGCCAAAACCTAACGTGTTCAAAATTTGTTCTTGATCCTTATTTTCAACATGATGAAGTTTTAATTTCAATTTGATATTATCTTCAACAGTTAAATTATCAAATAAGCCCGGCTCTTCGATTAATGAACCAATAGTTTTTAAATCTTCTCGCTTCCAGTTTTCACCCTTAAAATTAATGTCGCCTTCAGTTGGCTTCTCAATTCCACTAATCATTTTCAAAAGAGTTGACTTACCAGCCCCATTCGGTCCCATGATGCAGTAAATTTTCCCTTCAGGAACATGAATATTAATCTGGCTCAAAACATGTTTATTTTTGAAGTTTTTTCCTAATTCTTTGGTGGTTAAAATATCAGTCATCTTAATCCCTCAATTTAAATTTATACTTTTTTCTGTACCTATCTATTTTACCGCTCAGAGTGCATAATTCGAAATTCTAATCATTTTTATTAATAAATTCATTGACATCTTTTTTTAAGCTTGTTATCATAATTGCAACAATTATCGTCACAGTAGTGCTTATGTTAAGCGTCAGAGAGCTGGTGGTAAAGTGCGAACCAGTCAGGCATAAGTTACGAATTACAGCGATCAATCTTTTATTCGGCCACAATCAGTGCCGTTATCACCTGATGAGAGTGCTGCAAATATGCAGTAAATAGGTGGTACCACGGTAATGCGTCCTGTTGATTAATTTCAACAGGATTTTTTTTATGGAGGATTTTTTATGAAAAAGAAAGTATCTTTTTTAGAAGCAATTATTATTTTACTCTTGCTTTTAATTATTCTAGGTATTTCAGTAATTAAATTTGGTTTAATGCCAGAGGTTCCGGTTCTATTCACAGTCTGTTTATTAGTTTTCTGGCTTAGACTCCGGGGAAATGACTGGGCTTCTATTCAAGATGGAATTAAAGAAGGAATTGGCGTTGCCATTATTCCGATCTTTATTTTTATTCTAATTGGGGCCTTGATTGGCTTGTGGATCAAGGGCAGCATCATCCCTTCAATTATGGTCCTTGGTTTCCATTTAATTAGTGGACAATTCTTCGTCCCTTCTGTTTTTATCGTTTGCTCAATCGTAGGTCTAGCTATTGGGAGCGGCTTTACTACAATTTCAACGGTTGGAATTGCCCTTTTTGGAATTGGTGCCAGCATGAATGCTAATCCAGCTCTTGTTGCTGGAGCAATCATTTCTGGAGCAGTATTTGGCGATAAAATGTCTCCTTTATCTGATTCCACCAATCTTTCTTCCGCTGTGGCAGAAAGTGAACTATTTGCCCATATCAAAAATATGATGTGGTCAACAATTCCTGCTTTTATTGTTTCTTTAATTCTTTTTTGGATTCTAGGAAACAGCGGCTCAATTGATGCTTCAAAGATCAATCATACTGTCGCAGTTTTACAGCATAACTTTATCATTACTTGGTGGGCAATCATTCCAATTATCTTAATGTTAATTTGTGCCTGGAGAAAAATCCCTGCTATTCCTACCCTATTTTTGAATATTGCTGTCACTGTCATTATGATTTTTATTCAAAATCCTCATCAATCTCTTACCGACTTAACTAACCTTATTATGAAAGGTTTCGTTGCCAAAACTAGTGACTCATCAGTGAATGCTTTATTAACTCGTGGTGGTATTTCTAGCATGATGGATACGGTTGGCTTAATTATTGCTACCTTATCTCTTGGTGGGTTATTAATGAAATTTAACATTGTTCAAACCGCCATGGAACCTCTAGTTGAACACCTTAAAAAGCCTGGTCGGTTAGTAATTACTACTATTCTTTCAGGTATCTGCATTAATTTATTTGTCGGTGAACAATACCTCTCTGTCATCTTGCCAGGACGCGCCTTCAAGCAAGCATACGACAGAATTGGTCTGGCACCACTTGCCTTAAGTCGTGTTCTTGAAGATGGAGGTAGTGTAATTAACTACCTAATTCCTTGGGGAGTAGCTGGTTCTTTTGCAGCTTCTACTCTTGGAGTTCCGGTTTTAGCCTTTATTCCATTCACCTTCTTCAGCCTCCTTTCTCCTGTCTTTTCAATTCTTTCTGGGGTCAGCGGAATTGGCCTAAAGTGGCAAAATAAGGCAGAAAAATAATTTATCATCAATAAAATCCGTACTATATGCGCTTACATAGCAAAATAGTACGGATTTTTCATTGACGAAACTTTTAATACATTGTAAATTATTAGTAATTAAAAACATATTAAAGGGGGAATTTGATGGAAACAAATCATTTTCTAGTATTACAAACCGACTTCGGTTTAAAAGATGGTGCTGTTAGCGCCATGCACGGCGTAGCTCATTTGGTTGCTCCGCACGTTGCTGTTTCAGATTTAACTCATGAGATTCCGCCTTATGATATTTGGGCTGCATCTTACCGCCTCTACCAGACAATCAAATATTGGCCCAAAGGCACAACTTTTGTTTCAGTAGTTGACCCAGGTGTTGGCTCAGATCGAAAGAGTATCGCAGTTAAAACAAAAAGCGGACATTTTATTATTACACCTGATAACGGTTCATTAACACATGTTGCAACTTATATGGGACTTGAGGAAGTAAGAGAAATTGATGAACAAAAGAACCGTCTTCCTTATTCTTCAGAAAGTAATACTTTCCATGGCCGTGATATTTACGCTTATAACGGCGCCCTTTTAGCTGATGGCGAAAAATCATTTGAAGATCTAGGAGAGCCATTAGATCCAACTTCAGTTGTGAAATTGCCACTTACCGAAGCCAAATTAGAAAATGATCATCTAACGGGATCAATTGATGTATTAGATATTCGCTTTGGTTCTTTATGGACAAATATTCCTTATGACTTAGTTAAAAAAGCCGATATCAAACGCGGCGACAAACTTACTGTCACAATTACTTATCAAGGTCAAACCTATTATCATGATACAATACCTTTTGTTACATCCTTTGCCGATGTAGCAATCAAAGATCCATTGATGTATATCAATTCATTAGTCAATGTCGGTATTGCACTAAATCAAGCTTCATTTGCCGATACCTACAAAATTGGTACTGGAAATGATTGGAAAATTGATTTAACTAGAGAATAATTTATTTACGGGGGAAAAATTATGAACAAGCAAAAAGGTTTATCAGTAAAAAGCGTTGTTGCAATTGGTATTGGAGCAGCAATCTATGTTATTTTGGCACGTTTCACATCAATTCCAACTGGCATTCCAAACACTAATATTGAAATTGTCTACCCATTCTTAGCTTTACTTGCCACTATTTATGGTCCTGTTGTTGGATTTTCTGTTGGTTTCATCGGCCATGCACTAGGTGACTTCTTAATGTATGGTCAAACTTGGTGGAGCTGGGTTTTGGCTACAGCTGTTTTAGGTTTAATCATCGGTCTTTATGGTATGCGCCTTGACTTAGATAATGGCGTCTTCACTGTTAAACAAATGGTTGGCTTTAACGTTGTCCAAATCATTGCTAACGTTATTTCTTGGTTATTAATTGCACCAGTTGGCGATATCTTAATCTACAGCGAACCTCAAAACAAGGTCTTCTTACAAGGAGCTACTGCAACCATTACTAACTCACTTTCTATTCTTATTTTAGGAACCATCTTGCTTAAAGCTTATGCAGCAACTAAAGTTAAGAAAGGTAGTTTACGTAAAGACTAATTACGAAAGGTTACTCAATTAATGACAGAACCGATTATTGAATTTAAAGATTTTTCATTTAAATACAATAGCCAAGCAGAACCCACTCTTAAAAAGATTAATCTTAAAATTAATAAGGGTGAAAAAATTCTCTTGGCCGGACCTTCAGGCAGCGGCAAATCTACAATTGGTCGCTGCCTTAATGGTCTTATTCCAAATATTGATCAAGGCAACATCACGGGCGAATGCTTAGTAAATGGAAAAGATATTACTAAAACTAGTCTTTTTGACTTCTCATTTACTACTTCTACAATTTTACAAGATGCAGACAGTCAATTTATTGGTCTAACAGTTGGTGAAGATATTGCTTTTGCACTTGAAAATGATTGCCAGCCTAAGGACAAAATGCATCACACTGTAAATCAATGGGCAGAAGAACTTCAAATTAAAGAACTACTTAAACAGTCGCCGCAAAGTCTTTCTGGCGGACAGAAACAAATCGTTGCCCTAGCCGGCGTCTTAGTTGATGAATCACCAATTTTGCTTTTCGATGAACCACTCGCTAACCTTGATCCTGCTTCCGGGCTCAAGACAATGGCTATTATCGATAAAATCCAAAAGGAACTTAATGCCACAGTTATTATTATTGAGCACCGTGTCGAAGAAGTTTTGAGTCAACCAATCGATAGAATTGTTTTAGTTAATGATGGCCAAATTGTCGCAGATGAGCCTACTAATCAGCTTCTCCATGAGAATAGTTTAGAAAAAATTGGCGTTCGTCAACCACTTTACTTAAAGGCGATGACTGCTGCAAATATCGACTTAAGTTCAATTAAAAAGCTAGACAAAATCACAGACCTGCCTACTTCTGACTCAATCAGCAAGCAACTAGAAAATTGGGTTGATCAAGCTCCAGTTAAAGAAAACACAGCTACTCATCAACCTTTATTAACACTAGACCATGTCGGTCACCAATATAATAAGAATCAGCCTTATCCTTTAAAGGACGTTTCTGCTACTATCAATCAAGGTGATTTCATCTCAATTGTTGGTCAAAATGGTGCCGGTAAAACCACCTTATGTCGCATTATTTGTGGTTTTATTTCTAATGAAGGTAAGATTACACTTAAAGATCAAGATCTAGCTAATTTATCAATTAAAGAAAGAGCTGAAAAAATTGGCTATGTCATGCAAGATCCTAATCAAATGATCTCGCAGAAAATGATTTTTGACGAAATAGCTTTAGGATTACGTCTGCGTAACGTAGATGAAGAAACGATCAAACAAAAAGTAAATCAAACTTTAAAAATTTGTGGTCTTTATCCTTTCAGACACTGGCCAATTTCTGCCCTCAGTTTTGGGCAGAAAAAACGTGTCACAATCGCTTCAATTTTAGTTCTAGAACCAGAAATCATTATTTTAGATGAACCAACTGCTGGTCAAGACTGGAAGACATATACCGAAATTATGGGCTTTTTAAAGCACTTAAACAAGCTAGGCAAGACAATCATTATTATTACGCACGATATGCACTTAATGCTTGAATATACTACACGCTCTCTTGCCTTCACTAAAGGAAAATTAATTGCTGATACAAGCCCTATTGAATTACTAACCAATCCTAAGCTAATTAAAGAAGCGTCTTTAAAGAGAACAAGTTTATTTGAACTTGCACAGCATTACCACTTGCCTGATCCAAATAAATTTGTCCAAGCTTACATTAACTCTGAACAAAAGAACTGGAAGGATGAAGATTATGAATGATAGTAAAATTTTAGGCTACCAGCCAGGAAATAGTTTTATTCATGCCTTGAATGCTACTACAAAGATGATCTTTTTAATTCTGGTTTCAATTGCGTGCATGGTTACTTACGATACCCGCTTTTTAATTGCAATCTGTATCTTATCCTTGATCTTACTAAAAATAGCTGGTATTAAATGGAAACAGGTTTCTTTTATTGTTAAGTTCATCATTGTTTTTGCTGTAATTAATATTTTGGCAGTTTTCATTTTTCAACCGACTTATGGCGAAAGTTTATACCACTCAAAAACAGTTTTAATCAATGCTGGATACTTTACCTTAACTGCCCAAGAATTATTTTATTTGCTTAACGTTAGTTTAAAATATATCTGCTCTATTCCTTTAGTTCTGCTCTTTTTATTAACAACCAATCCCAGTCAATTTGCTGCTAGCTTAAATAAAATTGGTGTGAGCTATAAGGTGTCTTACGCTGTTTCTTTAGCCTTGCGCTATATTCCTAACATTCAAGAAAGCTATTGGTCTATCTCTGCTGCTCAACAAGCACGAGGAAATGAACTTTCTAAAAAGGCATCTCTTGGAAAACGAATCCACGGAACATTAAATATCGTGACCCCACTTATCTTTTCAAGCCTTGACCGTATCGATACAATCAGTACTGCCATGCAACTTAGACGTTTCGGTTCAAAGAAAAAGCGAACTTGGTATGTAGCTGAAAAATTCAGCTTAGCTGACTATTTAGTTACCAGTCTAGCCTTCATTCTTGTTTTAATTGTTATTTTGCTCTTCAAAGTTAACTCGGGACGCTTTTACAATCCATTTGTGTAAAAGTTTCTTTTACTGTTAAGATACGTTAAAATATATTAATAATAATGAAAGAGGGAGAGCTTATGAATAACTTTTCACAAGAACCAGAACGTCGCACAATCGTTGACGTAACTGGCTTAAATAGATTCTTAAGCAGAATGTACGGCATGATGACAATCGCCGTTTTAGTTTCTGCTTTAAGTGCTTACTTAACGATGACTGTCTTTAGAACTCAAGTAATGACCTTATTTGCTAGCAACCCAGCAATGACTTGGATTTTATTGTTAGTTCCACTTGCATTAACTTTTGGAATTAGCTTTAGAGCAACAAGAAATCCGGTAGCTAGTTTCGTCATGTTAATGATTATGGCAATTGTTTACGGAGTTGAATTTTCCTTAATTGCTGGTGCCTATACTGGCCGCAGCATTGCTTCTGCATTCGTTGCTTCATCTACTGTTTTCATTACTATGGCAGTAATTGGTACAACTACTAAGAAGAACTTAAATAATCTTGGCTCTTATGCTTCTGCTGCCTTGATTGGTTTAATTGTTGCAATGCTTATCAACATGTTCTTAAGAAATCCAATGGTTTCTTACATCTTTTCATTTATCGCAGTTATTATCTTTACTATTTTAACTGCTTGGGATGCACAAAGAATGAAACAAATTTACGAAAACTATGGTGGTCAAGTTTCAGTTGATGGTTTGGCTGTTGCAGGTGCTTTAGCACTTTACCTAGACTTCGTTAACTTGTTCTTACAGTTCTTACAAATCTTTGGATTTAGCGACAGAAATTAATAATATTTATGAAAAATGCGAGGTGCTTTTGAAAGTTACCTCGCATTTTTATTTTGTGTTCAAATTTTCAAAAAATTTCAAAATTTTTTTGTCCCTCTTCTCCTCCCATTCTCATGCAATTTTTCCCAATACAAATAACAATCTATAGTGCTTTTATCCAGGAAAAATACTAGATATTGTGTTATCCTCTTAAGTGTCGACAAGATATTGTACTTTAGGGAGAGATAAAAATATGTCTGATTTGAGAATCACACTTGATCCAGATTTCATTGCACAAACTAAAAAAGAAGTTACTCCTCACTGGGGTGAGTTAGGCTGGGTTACTTATAAACGTACCTATGCTCGCTGGCTTGATGATAAAAATCGCTCTGAAAATTGGGACGAAACTGTTAAACGCGTGATCGAAGGTAATATTAATCTTGACCCTCGTTTAAAAAATAATCCTAGTAAAAAAACCATTCACGAGTTAACAGCTGAAGCTAAGCAATTATTCCGCCTAGTCTACGGCCTAGCTGCTACTCCATCTGGTCGTAACTTATGGATTTCAGGGACTGACTACCAAAAGAGAAATGGTGATTCACTGAACAACTGCTGGTTTATTTCCATTCGTCCACAAAAATACGGTAATAGCCATATCGTTCCTGCTTATCTTACACAAGATCAAGTCGCACCATCGATGCCTTTTTCATTTTTATTCGACCAATTAATGAAAGGCGGCGGCGTAGGCTTTTCTGTAGTTGACGAAAACATCAACCAAATTCCAAAGCTTGATCAAAAAGTAGACTTAACTATCGTCATTGACAAGCAAAGTAAGTCCTATGATGCATCCCTCAAGTTAGGTGCTACTGATCTTGATGAATGGAAAAAAACTAATCAAGAAAAAGAAGATTACATTTACTACAAGCTCCCTGATACTCGCGAAGGTTGGGTCTTAGCAAATGCTCGTTTAATCGACATGCATTTCAATTCAACTAATCCTGAGAACAAGAAAAAACTAGTACTTGATATCAGCGATATCCGCCCTTATGGAGCTAAGATTCATGGATTCGGTGGTACAGCTTCCGGCCCAATGCCACTAATTGAAATGCTTTTTGATATTAATCAAATTCTTAATGAGCGTGCTGGTCAAAAATTAACTGCAGTTGACGCAACTGATATTTGCAACTTAATTGGTAAAACCGTCGTTGCTGGTAACGTTAGAAGAAGTGCAGAACTAGCACTTGGTTCAAGCAATAACCAAGACTTCATTACTATGAAGCAAGATAAAAAGAAACTTTACCACCACCGCTGGGCATCAAATAATAGTGTTGCAATTAATTCTGAGTTTGATAACTACCAACCAATTGCTGACAGTATTTTACATAACGGTGAACCTGGTGTTGTTAACCTGGAATTATCCCGTAACTACGGACGCATCAAAGATGGCTATCAAGCTGGAATTGATGGTGAAGTTGAAGGAACTAACCCTTGTGGAGAAATTTCCTTAGCTAACGGTGAACCATGTAACTTGTTTGAAGTCTTTCCTTTTATTGCTCAAAAACAAGGTTGGGATCTGAAAGAGGCATTTAAACTCGCTGCTCGCTACACCAAGCGTGTCACCTTTAGTCCATATGACTGGGAAGTTTCTCGTAAGATCATCAACAAAAATCGCCGGATTGGTGTTTCAATGTCTGGTATTCAAGATTGGATTTTATCTACTTTTGGCCATCGCGTAGTGACTGGATTTAAGACTGCTACTGATTCAGAAACTGGTAAAGAAATTAAAGATCCAGTTTACGACCCTGAAATTATTAAAACAGTCGATGGTCTCTACCAAGCTGTTGTTGACGCTGACAAAGATTACAGCCAAGAACTAAACTGCAATACTTCAATTAAGCACACTACAGTTAAGCCATCTGGTACTGTTGCTAAACTTGCTGGAGTTTCTGAAGGGATGCATTTCCACTATTCTGGCTACTTAATTCAACGCATTCGCTTCCAAGAAACCGATCCCCTTCTTCCAGCATTAAAAGATTGCGGCTATAGAACTGAGCCTGATATTTACACCCCACATACAATCTGCGTTGAATTTCCAATTAAAGCAGCCAATGCTGACAGCGATAACTTCGCTTCTGCTGGAACTGTTTCAATTGCGGAACAATTTGCTACTCAAGCTTTCTTACAAACTTACTGGTCAGATAATGCGGTAAGCTGTACTATTACTTTTCAAAATGATGAAAGCGACCAAATAGCTCCATTACTACATCAATATCGTTATGCAATTAAATCTACTTCACTTCTGCCTTACTATGGTGGCTCCTTAAAACAAGCTCCAAAAGAGCCAATTAGTAAGGAAAAATATGAGAAAGCAGATAACCACATTACTGGTAATGTTGAAATAGTTTTTGAACAAACTAACGAAGATCAAAAGGGGCTTGAATTAGTGGATCAAAGCGATTGTGATAACGGTGCTTGCCCAATCAAGTAATAAGAGGAGTTTCTAGAAATGAAAAACACTAAAAAGTTAAGTATTTTTGCTACAATTATTTTATTTTTCACTTTCAGTCTAGCTGGCTGTCAAAATAATCAAGAAAAAGCTAAGCCAAAAACTGACCAAATTACGGTTACTTACACACTAAAAGATAATAAAAAGGCTTTTGCTAATAAAAAGGTTCATCTTAAAAAGAATTCTACTGTAGCTACTGGTCTTAAAAAGACCTGGAAAATAAAGAGTCAAAAAGAATTTATCACTGCTATTGATGGTAAAAGTCAAAATCCCCAAAAGAAGATCTACTGGACTTATACGGTAAATGGCAAAATGGTAAACAAAAGTGCCTACCAACAAAAGCTTAAGAACAAGGATAAGGTAGTCTTCACTCGGAGTAAGTATTAATGGCTACCGAAGAACTAGCTGGAACTAAGAGGCTCGCGCTCTTAGGCGTTCTGACCGCCTTATGCGTTGTTTTGAGAATTTTCAAAATTATTCCGGTTCCTAATGTTCAACCTGTTACGACGATTATTATGCTTACTACTCTTTTTGTAAGTGGAGGGATGGGATTTGCCCTAGCTATCTTAACCATGATTATTTCTAATATTTTTCTTGGCTTTGGCATTTGGACAATTCCGCAAATTCTTGCTTACGGTGGTTGCGTTTTAACAATTCTGCTATTTAAAAAGCTAACTCCCCTAACGAAATGGTTCTGGCTGCAATTAGCTCTGGTCGCATTTTTAGGAATTGAATATGGTATTTTAGTAGATTTAGGAATGACGATTTTCGGTGGTTTACCAGCCTTTATTGCATACTGGGCAGGTAGTATTTTATTTGATACCTATCATGCAATCGGCAATGTTGTTTTTTACTTACTTCTATATAAACCTATCTCCTTAGCACTGCAGCACTTCTTTGAGGATTAAATATGACACTTAAAATTTATACTAAAGTTGGCGACCAAGGTAAAACTAAACAAGTTAGTGGCAAGATGGTGCCAAAATATGATTTACAAATTGAAACTCTGGGCAATCTTGATGAACTTCAATCTTACTTAGGCGTAGTAATCGCTAACTTATCAGATAATTGCCAGGTTCTAAAAGATGAATTACAAAAAAGGCAAAAAGAACTCTATCAGTTCCAAGCTGATATTGTCGTTAGACGACACCAAGAAATTACTCCAGATAAGGTCAAAGAATTAGAAAATAGAATTGATAAGATTACACGGCAATATCCTAGGATTCCAGCTTTTATCCTTCCTGGTGGCTCAACCACCGCTGCCAATTTGCAGTATAGCCGCACATTGGCACGGCGCGCTGAACGTTCACTAGTTGAACTAAATGATAAAAAGCAGCCAATTTCGCCTTTTAATCTGGAATATATTAATCGTCTATCTGACTATCTCTTCACGCTAGCTCGCTACGCTAATGTCTTAGATGGATATCAAGAAGTCAAAAGCAAATAAAAATGAACTCCGTTAGAATAATGATATAGTCCTACTTTAGTAGACAGTACAAATATATAAAGTTGTACTATCTATGAAAGTAGGACTTTTTTGTATGTCTAGAAAAAGTAAATTTAGTTATGAAATCAAACTTAAAGCAATTAAAAAATATTTAAATGGTGAAGCATCCGTGCTTTCAATTGCGAAACTTATAGGAGCTGATGAATCTACACTTCGACATTGGATACATGCATTCAAAGCTCAAGGTCCAGAAGCTTTAAAACCACATAACAATAATCAGAGATATAGTAAAGAGTTCAAATTAAAGTGTGTGGCTGCCTATTTAACTGGTAAAGGATCATATAATTCACTTACACATAAATTTTGTCTACGAAGTTCTAATCAATTAAAGCAATGGGTTATCAAGTATAATAGTCATCAAGAACTTAAGGATTACAATCCTGCTCCGGAGGCTTACATGACTAAGATAAAAAAGACAACTCTAGAAGAACGTAAACAAATAGTTGAATACTGTAAGGATCATGAATGGAATTATAAAGAAGCTGCACTTAAATTTGGCTGTAGTTATGCTCAAGTATATAACTGGTCTAAGAAATATAGAGAGCAAGGGTTTAAGAGCTTAGAAGACAGACGTGGCCGTCATTTAAAAGTCACTAAACTATCTGAAACTCAAAGACTAAAGCGTGAAGTCGAGCAGCTTAAAAGAGAAAATAAGCTCAAAGACCAACAGATAGCCTTCTTAAAAAAAGTGAAGGAATTAGAAAGGATGTGTTTATTGGACAACCAAAGCAAAGACAAATAGCACTTAAACAAAAGCAGCGATACTCTCTTTATAGCTTGATTAAAGAATGTCATCAGGAATATTTGAATGGATGTGTAAACAAGCTCATGTTGCCCGTTCAGCCTACTACAAATGGCTTAATCATAAGCCAAGTAAGCGTGAAGAGCGAGATCAAAAGATTCTTAAACGCATTAAAGAAATAGCTAAGAGTAACAACAGCCTTTTTGGATCCCCTAAGATGACTATGGCCTTAAATAAGGAACTAGCGGATTGTGAAGGTAAAATATATCGAAGAACTGTAGCTCGTTATGTGTGTTAACGGCATCTATACTAGTAAGCCAAGATTTCATAAAACATATCACTATAAAGCATCTAGACCTGAAGAAACTTCCGCAAATATATTACATAGAGACTTTAATGCCAATAAGCCTAATGAAAAATGGTGTACTGATATTACTGAAGAAAAGATTCCTGGAACAAGTCAAAAGATTTATCTCTGCACTATATTTGATCTTTATGACAGATTTCCTGCAAGAGCTAAAAGAACATGGTATGTCACAATCAATGTCGAGAGTAAGCCGCTGTATTAATAATGGACCAATGGAAGGTTGGCAAGGTTTAATCAAAGAAATGAGAGTTGTTCTTTATCCTAATGTAAATAGTTATGAAGATATGGAAGAAGCTTTTAAAGCAACTATTGAATACTATATTAATTATGACCCTCAAGAACGTTTCAATGGTAAAACTACAGGCCAAGTAAGACGAGAAGCTAAGGACAATCCAGAAAATATAATTTCATATCCAATAAAGCAAGATAAGAGATATAAAAACTTTTGGAAGAAGATCGATGAAAAGAAAAATCAGCTCGCATAATAGCGAGCTGATTAAGCTAATTAATTTATATATTTTAACTGTCTACTTGACACGGTACGGATCATACTGAGCCAGGGGCTTTTGAATTAAATTACAAATTTCTTAAGTGCTTTTGCAATACCATTATGATCATTATCATCTGTAACAAAATCAGCTTTTTCTTTAATATCTTCAATTGCATTACCCATCGCAATTTTCTTAAAGCTGGGATTTTCAAACATCGAGACATCATTACCTTGATCACCAAAGACCATGACGTCTTCTGGACTAATCTTTAACCGCTCTGCTAGGTTCATCAAGGCATTGCCCTTTGAAGCTCCAATGCCATTTAATTCAATACAATTATCTAAGCTGCGAACAATATCGTAAGATTCAAAGGCCCAGTAAGGAATAGAATTCCAAAGTTTTTCAATTTGATCGCTACCTTTTGGACAAGTAAAGCCTACTTTATTGAAGGTAAAATCTTGCGGAATCTCTTTTCGTTCACGAACTCTAATTTCATTATCAGTCAAAGCTGCATTAATTTGCATTTGCACTGACAGATCGCGGTCTAAGGTCCAGAAACGTTCAGTCGTTTCAAAGTGCAAGTTCACATGGGCAAGACGTTGCAGACGAAGCATTACTTCAAAATCACGATAGTCCATCTCCTGACTCATTAAAACTTTTCCAGACAAGTCTTGAACAACAGCACCGTTAAAAACGACTGCGTATTCTTTTGATCCTTCAAGTCCCAACTGCGTTTCAAATGGCATCACGCCAGAAAGAGGACGTCCTGAAGCAAGAACCACTTTAATCCCCATACCATGCGCTACTTGCAAAGTTCTTAAAGTCTCAGGTGAAATTGCGTTACCACTATTGAGCAAAGTTCCGTCTAAGTCTACTGCAACTAATTTAATCGCCATACATACTCCTATCTACCAAATATTAAATAGAAAATTACATTTAACAACAATCCTAGCAGGGCGTAGCAAGCAGCCGCTTCCACTTTGATTTTCTCTTTCTTTACTAAATATACCAAACTAGCAATAAACCCTATTAAAGGAAAAACAACATAAAAAATCATTGCCCATTCAGTAATTCCATTAATATCTGTATTTAAATGATGAACAAGATTCTTCATTTTTCTCCTCCTACAAAAAATAGAGACTAACAAATTATTAGTCTCTATTTTATATTAACCAACATAAAATTCAATATGCTGCTTCAGATTTTCAAAATCAATTGGTAGATGACCACCAATTTCACCATCTAAATTAACGGGAATTGGTTCTTTGTCTTTACTGTCATCTAGTAATTCTACTTTTAAGTATCTAGTCTTAGTATAGATAATTTGCGGATCATTAACATGATTTCCATTTAAGGCCATCGCCATTAACCGTAAAACATCTACTGGATTTGCAGTTTTAACCACGATTAATTGGAACAAACCATCGGATAATTGTGCATCAGGCATAATACGCTCAAAACCACCGATTGAATTAGTCATTCCCAAAAGAAACATTGATAAGTTTCCTTCATAGACACCATCATCATAGGTTAAACGCATCTTGTTACTGCTTATTTTTGGTAACATTTCTGCTCCCTTTAAGAGGTATGCACTATAGCCTAATACCGACTTCACTTCTGAAGGGACGCCATAAGTTAATTCAGTCAATGAACCACTAGCCGCAATGTTCATAAAATATTGCTTACCAGCACGTCCAATGTCCATCTTTTGCGTTTTACCTGTCAAAATCACTTTAGCGGCATCGACTAAATTATCTCTTGGAATTTTTAAAGCTCGAGCAAAATCATTCGTTGTTCCTGCTGGAATAACAGCTAGTCTAGGTCTTTTTTCTAGGGGAGCCACACCATTAACTACTTCGTTAATCGTTCCGTCTCCACCAGCACCTACTATCAAATCAAAACCAGCTAGGGCGCATCTTTTTGCTTCATTTTGAGCAGACAAAGGTTCTGGCGTAGTTCTAAAGGCACTAGCTTCAAACCCAGCCTGTTCTAATACGTTTAAAATATCTGCAACATTTTGAAGCATTTGCTCGTGACCTGATACAGGATTATAAATTAATCTTGCTTTTTTCGTCATCGCCTTTCGCCTCCCTAAAATGATTAACGGCTTTGAAGTTCCTTATTAAGCAATTGATTAACAACCTTAGGGTTAGCCTTACCACGAGTTTGCTTCATGATTTGACCAACTAAGAATCCAATTGCACGATCCTTACCATTCTTGAAGTCTTCAACAGATTGTGGGTTATCATCAACAACCTTAGTTACCATTGGCCCAAGAACAGAAACATCTGATAATTGAACCATACCCTTATCTTCAACATATTTCTTAGGATCAGTTCCATTTTCAATAGATTCCTTGAAGACTTTCTTAGCAATCTTGGATGAAATAGTTCCATCTTTGATCATCTTGATCATTTCAGCTAAGTGCTCTGGAGTTAATTTAATATCTGCAATACCAACTTGGTTTTCATTCAAGTAACCATTAACTTGAGTATTCAACCAGTTAGCAGCTAAAGTTGGATCAGCACCAGCAGCTACTGCAGCATCGTAGAAATCACTTGATTCCTTAGTTTGCAAAATAACGTCAGCATCGTATTCCTTAATGCCATATTCTTTAACGTAGCGCTTGCGACGTTCAAATGGTGATTCAGGTAAACTTTCTGCAATTTCATCGATCCAGCTTTGCTTAATGTGGTAAGGTGCAATATCTGGTTCTGGGAAGTAACGGTAATCTGCATCGCCTTCCTTAACACGCTCTAAGACAGTCTTACCAGTAGCTTCATCAAAACGACGAGTGGAAAGTTGAACTCTACCACCAGAAAGAAGTACTTGTTGTTGACGCTTCTCTTCATAAGCAAGAGAACGACGAACGTGGTCAAATGAGTTCAAGTTCTTCATTTCAACCTTAGTACCAAGCTTTTCTTGACCAGCAGGACGGATAGAAATGTTGGTATCAACACGCATTGAACCTTCTTCCATCTTAACGTCAGATGCACCAGTAAATTGAACGATCTGACGTAATTTAGTCAAGTATGCGTAAGCTTCTTCTGGATCTTCCATATCAGGTTCAGAAACAACTTCAAGAAGTGGAACACCCTGACGGTTTAAGTCAACGTATGAATAACCATTAGCTCCGTGAGTGTTCTTACCAGCATCTTCTTCGATGTGCATTTCGTGAATACCAATGCGCTTCTTCTTGCCGCGAACTTCAACTTCAATGTAACCATCGCGAGCAAGTGGTTGGAAGAACTGAGTAATTTGGTAAGCCTTAGGGTTATCTGGGTAGAAGTAGTTCTTACGGTCAAAATGAGTTACAGGCAAAATATGTGAATGAGTTGCCAAGGCAACCATGATACCAAGACGATAAACATCTTTATTCAAACGAGGTAAGACACCAGGCATTGCCCAGTCAATAACATTAGTTTCAGTGTTTGCTTCAGCACCATAAGTAACTGGTGATGGAGAAAAAATCTTACTCTTTGTTTTTAATTCGAAGTGGACTTCTAGACCAATAGTCGATTTAAAATTCATTAATTAATCCTCCATTCCTGTAGGTGTTTTTTCGTAGAATTTGTTATTACGTTCAATGAAATCAGCAACCTTAAATACAGTACCTTCATCAAAACGTTTAGCCATAATTTGAAGACCAGCAGGCATTCCATCAACTAAACCTGCAGGTACGCTAGCTGCTGGGATACCAGCTAAGTTAGCTGAAATGGTTAAGATATCGTTGTTGTACATCTTAATTGGGTCTGAAATTTCTTCACCAATACCAAATGCTGGTTCAGTAGTAGTTGGTCCAACAATAACATCATTTTCTTCAAAAATTTTCTCAAAGTCACGGCAAATTAATGTTCTAACTTGAGCAGCCTTCTTGAAGAATTCGTCATATGCACCTGCTGATAAAGCAAATGAACCTAGCATAATACGACGCTTAACTTCGTCGCCAAAACCTTCACTTCTAGATTTAACGTAAACGTCTAATAAGTTCTTCGTATCCTTTGCACGGTAGCCATAACGAATACCATCGTATCTTTGAAGGTTTGAAGAAGCTTCACTAGAGGCAACAATGTAGTAAGTAGGAACAACATACTTAGTATGTGGCAAAGAAACTTCGTTAATAACTGCACCAGCGTCCTTCAAAACATCAATTTGCTTTTGGATAGCATCACGCATTTCGCCGTCAACAGCATCCATGTATTCCTTAGGAACAGCTACGCGTAAACCTTTAACGTCTTGACCTAGGAAGCTAGTAAAATCAGGTACTTCTTTTTCTGAAACAGTTGCGTCATGTTCATCAGGACCAGCAATTACGTTTAATACCTCTGCTGAATCCTTAACACGTTTACTCATAACACCGATTTGGTCTAATGAAGAACCAAAGGCGATCAAGCCCCAACGTGATACGCGACCATAAGTTGGTTTAATACCAAAAATACCGTTAAAAGCAGCTGGTTGACGAATAGAACCACCAGTATCAGAACCAAGAGCTGCTACAACTTCACCACTAGCAACTGCAGCTGCAGAACCACCAGATGAACCACCAGGAACTTTTTCTAAGTCCCATGGATTACGAGTTGCACCGTAGTAAGAATGTTCAGTAGATGAACCCATTGCAAATTCATCCATGTTAGTCTTACCAACAAAAGTTGCTTGAGCCTTCTTTAACTTGCTAATTACAGTTGCATCATAAACTGGCATGTAATTGCAAAGAATATGACTAGCTGCAGTAGTCTTCATACCATTAGTAATGATATTGTCCTTGATTGCAATTGGGATACCAGCCAATTTATTTTTAGCAAAATCTAAATTTTCTGCTGGCTTTGCATCATCGTCAACAGTAATCCAGGCATTAATCTTTTTGTCTGTTTCTTTAATATTTTTAACTGTTTCCTTAGCTAAGTCTTCAGCTGTTATTTCGCCATCTTGTAATTTTTTATTTAATGAGTCAATGTTTTCATTTAAGTAATTCATTATTCATTATCATCCTTATCAATAATTACTGGCACCTTAATGAAGCCATCAGCTTTTTCAGGAACATTCTTCATTAATTCTGCGCGACTTTTCCAATGTTCAGGCTTGTCTTCTCTAAAATCAGTCTCTCGATCAACAACTTGAACAGTTTCAGGAACTCCTTCAGTATCAACTTCAGCTAATTGATGTGCCATATTGATAATGTCACCCATTTGTTCAGTAAACTTATCAATTTCGTCTTCACCAAACTCAAGTCGAGATAGTGTTGCAACGTGATTGATTTCATCTTTTGTAATTTTCACCGTTTGCCTCCTATTCACCGCCAAAGACGTGGACATAATAACTATCGTCTGCGGAATTCTTAGCGATTAATGCCTGTGTATCATTAACAGAATTAATCTTAATTTCTATTGGTGCATCTTTAGGTAAGTACTTCTTAGCAGCTGAGAGCACAAGTCGTGAGAAACTCTCGATCTGTGCATAGCCAAAGAATTGCGTAGTTACAGTAATGTTCATCTGCGTCAAGGTCTTATTTTGATAACGAACAGTTGCTGTTACCCCACTAATATTAGGGAAATATCCTTGAATAGCAGCCTTAAAATCACTAAATGAAGCTGCATCAGTAGAATTAATTGCTTTTTCACTTCCAACAGTCGGTAGCACTTGACTACGATTATTGACTGTTTTCCAATCATTTATTTTACTACTATTTGCATTAGCAATTCCATATGCAAAGTAATTTCCACCTACAAGGGAATCTTTACTGGTCTTACTAAATAGTCCAACTAGAATTGGGATATCCTTCAATCCCTTCTTTTTACGTAAGTAAGAAACTAGCTTGTTAGCTGCTTCCTTACCAAAAGTTTCCTGTTCTGCACGAGAAATATCCTTATGATATTGTGGACCATCTTTAACTTTTTGATAGTAATCAACTGAGTTAAGGGCTAAACCTACACTCATACCACCCATTTTGTAACTAGAATTAGATTTAGTCAAAAAATCTTGTTCCAAAATTTGGTCTAAAATGATCGGATTATACGAATCTTTTTTGGTACTCTTTTCTGCATTTAAACCATCTGCATTGCTCTTAGACTTTCTTCCTAGCCAATCGGTCGCATCTGCCACAGAAATTTTTTGCCCTTCTTGGAAGACATACTTACTACTTGAAAAAGTATTTTGAGATAAGTTTATTAATCCAGATTCTAAAGCACGACCATCAACATTATTATCGCTAGTATTTTCAGTTGTACCTTCGATAGGACTAGTTACATATTCACCATCTTTTAAAAGAACATTATAACCATTCTTATTTGTACTAGTCGTTTGATAGCTCTTCTTCTTAGTTGTTGAAGTTGTGGGATTATTGGCAAGATCAGAATTTTTTAAATTGCCACATGCACTTAAACTCAAACCAGTTGCTACTAGCAGTGCTATTTGCAAAAATCTTTTCAATTTATTTTTCCTTCTTAATTCTTTATTTTTCAATTTTTGCAATTGCTTCTTGTTCAGTTAACATTGGAACTTGAAGTTTTTCAGCCTTATCTTTCTTAGAACCGGCATCTGCACCATAAATTAAATAGTCTGTCTTCTTAGATACTGATCCAGTTACTTTAGCTCCAAGATCTTGCAGTTTCTTAGTAAATTCACTTCGAGTAAAGTCTGATAATTTTCCAGTTAGAACAACAGTCTTTTCTTTAAAGAAATTATCTGGTGCTTCTTCTTCAACAGTTCCTAAATATTCCATATTTAATCCACTGTCGCGCAACTCTTGCAACAACTTTTGCGCACTTGGCTGATTAAAATATGCTGTTAACGATTCCGCAATCGTCTCTCCTATTGTATCGATACTTGTTAATTCTGGCACTGTTAATTGACTAACCTTTTCCAAATTTTTATATTTTTCCAAAATTAATCTAGCAGCTTTAGCACCGACATGATCTATTCCAAGACCAAATAGTAATAATTCAGCTGAATTTTGCTTACTATTCTCAATTGACGTTAACAAATTAGTAATTGACTTATCTTTAAAATGATCTAACTGACTTAATTGCTCATTAGTTAAATGATATAAGTCGGCTACATCATTGACAAAATTCTTATCAATTAACTGTTTTACGATTCGCGGACCTAGTCCCATGATGTTCATCGCACCGCGTGAAGCAAAGTGGATAATTCCTTCTTCAACTTGTGCTGGACACATTGGATTGATGCAGCGAAGTGCTACTTCGTCTTGTAAGTGAACCAAGTCTTGCCCACAAGATGGACATTTATTAGGAATCTGATAAGGCTCGCTATCTTTAGGTCTTTTATTTAAAACGACACTAGAAATTTCTGGAATAATATCGCCAGCCTTGTGCAATTTAACTGTGTCGCCAATCCGTACTCCCTTTTCTCTTAAGTAATCAGGATTGTGCAAAGAAGCGCGTGAAACAACAGTACCAGCGAGTTGAACAGGATCCATTACCGCAGTTGGCGTTACTACTCCAGTTCGACCAACTGTCCATTCAATCTCTTTGACTACCGTTTCTTGTTCTTCAGGAGGAAACTTATAGGCAATTTCCCAGCGCGGTACTTTGACGGTATTTCCTAATTCATTTTGTAAGCTCAAATCGTCAACTTTTAAAACAATTCCATCAATACCATAGCTTAAATCGTTACGCTTAGCAGTATATTCATCAATAAACTTAAATACTTCATCCATTGATTCCAGACGCTGGCCAGTTTGATTGGTGTGAAAACCTAAGCGATTCATTTCATCAATTGCCTGGTGCTGACTAGTAATGTTTTTTGGCGGATTAACCCAAGTATAAATAAAAGTACTCAAGTTTCTCTTTTTAGTAATCCGCGCATCTAATTGCCTTAAAGAACCAGCAGCTGCATTTCTAGGATTAGCAAATACCTGCTCCCCTTTTTCATCACGTTCCGCATTTAATTTGGCAAATGCTTCTTTTTCCATGTAGCATTCACCGCGAACCTCAGTTGTTAAAGGCTCAGGCAAAGTTTGGGGAATATCCTTAATAAACTTAGCATTAGCTGTCACATCTTCACCAACACGGCCATTTCCTCTAGTAGATGCACGTGTTAATTTCCCAGCTGTATATTCTAACGACAAAGATAAGCCATCAATTTTTAATTCAACGTTGTAAGCCACAGGATGACCAACTAGCTTTGTAATTCTTTCATCAAATTCTTTGAGCTCATCTTTTGAAAAAACATCCCCCATTGAAAGCATTGGAACGGGATGTTCCACTTTAGAAAGGTCACTCTTGATCTCACCACCAACTCGCTGCGTAATTGAGTCAGATGTTACTAGGTCAGGAAACTGCTTTTCTAATTCTACTAGTTCTTGATAAGCCTTGTCGTAAACCGCATCTTCAACTACTGGTGCGTCTTTTGCGTAATAATCTTCTGCCCATTCATCGAGCTTTTTTCTTAATTCATCGACTTTCTGAGAAGCCTGATTGTGAGTTAAAACTGCCATTATCTCAGTCCTTATCTAAATCAAACTACTTTAATCTCATTATATCTTTTTAATTGGTGCAAAGGCAGCTAAAAGGCGCTTTACTCCTTGACTAGCAAAAGCAATATCTAATTCCATATCTTCTCCGCTGCCGTTAACTTTGACGACAACGCCTTTTCCCCAGGCCTTATGAGAAACTTGATCGCCAACATTCCAAGACTTCTTGTCCGCACCAACTGCACCGCTAGCCTTCTTAGCAGTTTCAATTCTAGTTTTTGGACGGTAAACTTGAGAAGTTGCACGTTCACTACTTTTAGCAAAAGGAATCGACATTGCAGAATTAGACTGAACTTGGTTAACAAATTCTAGATCTTTATCTTCAATTTCATCAATAAAGCGAGATGGCTGGTTATTTTGCGGACGGCCGTACATCGTTCTAGAAAAGGCATTCGTGATGTAAAGTTTCTTTTCAGCACGGGTAATACCTACATAGGCTAAACGACGTTCTTCTTCAAGTTCACTTGGATCGCCTGTCGCTCTTGAAAGCGGGAAAAGTCCTTCTTCCATGCCAACCAAAAAGACAACTGGAAACTCTAATCCTTTAGCTGCATGAAGCGTCATTAAAGCTACCTGATTATCTTGATTTTCTAAATCATCTTGATCGCTTAAAAGTGAAATTTCTGAAAGAAAATCGCCTAAGGCAGTCGAATCTTCATCTTCTGGCTCATAATTATCATCAAAACGCTTAGTAACGGTTAAGAATTCGTTCAAGTTTTCTAATCTAGTATCGGCTTCAATTGTATGTTCATTCTCTAAAGCTTCTTTATAGCCAAAGTCAGCTAGTAATTTTTCAGTTAAACCAGTTACGCTATGCGTCTTACTGTATTCAATTGCATCCTTTAAAGCAGTCCCAAAAGTTGCTAAAGTCTTAGCCGGACGACCTGTAATTGGTGCTAAACTTAAATTCTTAAATGTTTCTTCAACTGTGAAGTCATTATCATTAGCAAAGCCGTTAAATTTAGCCATCGTTGTTGGCCCTAATCCACGCTTAGGCACATTAATAATTCGATTAAAGCTCATCGAATCAGCAGGGTTTGCTACAACCTTTAAATAGGCCAAGATATCTTTAATTTCTTTTCGATCATAGAATTTATGACCGCCAACAATTCGGTAAGGAATGTTTGATTTAACTAAAGCTTCTTCGACGTTACGAGATTGAGCATTTGTGCGGTAAAGAACCGCAAAATCCTTGTAGTCTCTGTGATGCTCTTTTATTTCTTCGTTGATCTTTGAAACAATAAAGAGTGCTTCATCGTTACCACTTTGAGCACGATAATAGTTGATCTTATCACCATCGCCCTTATCAGTCCAAAGCTTTTTAGGCTTACGATTTTGATTATTCTTAATAACTGAATTAGCAGCATCTAAGATATGACCAGTCGAACGATAATTTTGTTCAAGTTTAATCGTATTAACTTCATCATCTTGATAGTCATGCTCAAAATTAAGAATATTTTCCATATTAGCTCCGCGCCAACCATAGATTGACTGGTCCGCATCCCCAACAACACAAATATTCTTATACTGAGCAGCTAGTGCCACACAAAGTTGATATTGAGCTTCATTTGTATCCTGATACTCATCAACTAAAATATAGCGGAACTTATTTTGGTAATAATGAAGCGTTTCTTTATCTTTCTTAAACAAGACTAGCGTTTGCATAATCAAGTCATCAAAATCCATAATTTGATCACGCTTTAAGCGGTGCTGATATTCCGCATAAACTTGCGCTGTTACCTTTTCAAAGGGACTAGTTGCTTGCGCTTTGAAATCTTTGGGTGTAAGCAAGTCATTTTTACCATTAGAAATAGCACCTAAAATTGCTTTGGGATCATACATTTTAGGATTAATATTAAGATCTTTTTCAATTCGCTTAATTAAAGTTAACTGTTCCGCCGAATCAGCAATTGAAAAGTTATTAGAATAACCGATCTTTTCTGCATCACGGCGTAAAATTCTCACGCATAAGGCGTGAAAAGTTGACATCCAAACACTATCAGCAGCTGGCCCTAAAAGTTTTTGGACACGTTCTTTCATTTCAGTTGCAGCCTTATTGGTAAAAGTAATGGCTAAGACATTCCATGGCGCAACGCCTTTTTCTTCAATTAAATAGGCAATTCGACGTGTTAAAACTGATGTTTTTCCACTACCAGCTCCAGCAACTACTAAAAGTGGACCCTCAGTACACTGCACAGCTTTTTTTTGCTGCGGATTTAATTCTGCAAGAATTGTTTCTTCGCTCATTGCTTCTCTCTTTCCTGATAACCTAAACACTAAAATAGACTTGTCTATTATAACAAAAAACGACGATAGCTTTTACCTTAACTATCATCGTTTTAGAATTAATCATATTGCGTTAAATTGAACTCTTTAATTAAATCAATTAGCTTTTTGGCATAACCTGGATCAGTCGCATAACCATCTGTTTCTAAAGCTTGCGCTTGACTTATATAATCCTTAGCAGCTAAAACATGCTGATATTGATTTTTATTCCAGCTAGTTCCATTCACAAATAGCCGCGTATGTGCCTGAATAGATTCTTCATAAGAATTATAAACTTGAAAACGGCCAGTTACAGTTTCCCAGTGATCATTAACAAACTCTGAAGTCGTCAACTCCCGACTAGTATTAGGATCAGTTCCCTTGACGCCAAACAAATTATAATATTTTTTTGAAAGTTCGCTTTGACCAAAATTACTTTCTAAGCATGCTTGCGCAATGGTAACACTTGGAAATAAACCATAAGGCTTATCTGCTCTTTGAGCAATCGGAGCTACTATTTTAATAAACCTTTCTTTACTTTGAAGAGCACGTTCCTTTTCTAATCGCGCTTGCCTTAATTGTTCATTAACTGCGACCTCGTGACGCCAGTACAAAAAGCCTGATAAAATTACTACCAAAGTAAAGCAAATAGCAAAAGCTCTTGCAATTACATATTGAATATTTTTTTGACGGCGTCTACGTGGCATTTTAACTCATCTTCCTTTTCATTACTTGCTTCAAAGGCATTGTAATTGCTGGAGTAAGGATAGCAGTAAAGATTGCTTCTACAACGCCATTAACACCTAAAACACTTAATAATATTGCAATTAAAGGAGCTGAATTTTGAGTTTGACCTAAGCTTTGAAGTAAAGCAGCTGGATTATTCATAAACCATAAACTAGTAATACTAATCACCAATAAAGTATTAGCAAGTGACGTACATAAGCCAGCAATTGTATAAACAATTGTCTTTTGAAGTTTTGATTCATCTCTTGCAGCTTGACCGATCATCCCAGCAATAAAGCCAGCTGCTGCACGTGGAATTAAAGCAATAAAGATATTTCGGAACAGCAACATGCTGACAATATCGCCAGGTTGCGTATAAGCGACAAATAAACTTAATAAACCCCAAAATAAACCAATCGACGTACCAAAACCAGGTCCCATTAAGCAACCAGCTAAAGCAACGGTTAGGGGAATAGTTGTAATTGAAGGTAATCCCGGTAAGATTCTAATGTAGCCAATGTAAGGAACAAAAGTTTGAACCAAAATAATTGCAACAAAAATAGCACTAATGGCGATTCTAAAAGTCTTTTTATTAATCATAGTCTTTCCTAGCTTTATCAAGTATAACTTTAACAAAAAAGGAAGCCGCATTTGCGACTTCCTTTTCTTAGTGGTGCGGGCGAGAAGACTCGAACTTCCACGATCTAAAAGCGATCACAAGATCCTTAGTCTTGCGCGTCTGCCATTCCGCCACGCCCGCGGTACTTAACTAATATACCAAATAATTTTTCTTTTAGCAAATGGAAATTTTATTTTTTACTTATTTCTTCTAACTAATTTCAGTCTTCCACCGCATTTGCCGCAGCGATATCTTCTTGTGTTTACTTTACGAACACGAGGATATCGAAAATGGCAGTCTTCGCATTCATAAAGATAGTTTTTAACTTGTTTGCGTCTTAAACCAATATCAGGCGTATAACGACTACCACCAACCTGAGCTAATAAATTCTTAAAATCACGATTGCGATGCTGATAGCCAAGCCCTGCCAAGTGTAAATGATAATGCGTCAACTCATGCTTAATTATTCCCACTAAGTCTGAACGATATTTTTCATCTAAAAAATGACCATTAATATCAATGTGATGGTCATTGAGGAAATATCTACCTCCAGTTGTTGTCATGCGATTATTAATCTTAACTTCATGCCTGAAAGGAAGGTGAAAATATTTTAATGAAATTTCTTCTACTAATTTTTGTAAGTCTGCTTGATTCATTATTTTCGAATTAATTTTTGATATAAACTTGCCTGTCTTGGAGAGGATATCCTTCTCTTTAGACCGATCACAATTTTTTGCTTTACTGATTGCTGCCCATCTATCCAAGTACCAGTGAACAAGTGAATTGAATACGAGTCTTTACTTGGATTGCATAAAAAGCCATCTGGGTAAACATGAATCCCGTCCTTTAAAAGCTGTTCGCTATTACCTATTTTTAAGCCGTATTTTTCTTTTAAAATATCAGTTACAGACAAACTATTCACACCAGCCATTTGATTATTTTCATCAAAAGTAAACTCTTTGTCTTGATAATAATCAAGAATGTCTTTTATAAATGGGTGATGCGCTTCTGCGCCAAAAATAGCAGCTGACAAGTAGTCATTATTTTCAAAGCCAATAAACGCCTGATTCTTTAAAAGTGGATCTAACTTCTTAAGAACTCTAACATCCGTATCTAAATAAATTCCGCCTTGTTCATAAATCGCACGAGCACGAATATAATCAGACACAAAGGCCCATTTTTTAGCTTGATAAGCTTCTTCAAGATAACGATTTTCATGCATATCAAAATTATCTTCATTCCACTCAATAATTTCATAGTCCGGCAACTTCTTTTTCCAAGTCGCAAGACACTCTTTAATTAATGGCGACTTAGGGTTGCCTCCTACCCAGACGTAATGAATTTTTTTAGGAATCATCTTTTTACCTTTCTAAGAAAGCGGGTTATAAAATCCATGATATCTTGATTAAAATCAAGTTTCATCATAAACATAATTCCAGCATAAATAATTAACATTAAAATTGACTTAACAGCCATATTTACAAAGCTCGACCTAATTAAATTAGGCATGAGCATCCCTGCAATTAACGTAATTATTCCAATCAAGAAGTACTTTGGCACGTCGCTAAACGCATTTTTAAAACTGTAATCATCTCTCACGATCCAAAGCCGCAAAATTAGCACTACAAACTCCGTAATTAAAATTGCCACTGTTGCTCCGCTGGCTCCATATGGTCGATCAAGTAGCGCTGCTAAGACAACTTCGATAATTGCTCCAATCACAACTGGAATCGCATATTCTTTGTCTCTCCTGTTAGCTAGTGCAAACTGATTAGCAAATACTCCACCCATCGGGATCATAATGATTGTTAATGCAAAGAAGAACATCAAAGGCGTCATTGGGATAAACTTTTGACCGAAGAAAAATGGCACAAATTGCTTGGTATTAGCCATAATAATGACTGCAAATAAGGTTCCAAGCATCGTTGTTGCTTCCAGTGACTTCTTTAAGACAACTTTCTGCGTTTCTTTTTCTTCACTAGCCATCTTCGGCATGATAACTAAAGAAATACTAGTAATTACCCCCAAGATCATATTAGAAATTCGCTGCGAATTATCATAAAAGGCCACCTGCGTTGAATTACTAAAAAAGCCCAAAATTGGTTTATCAAGCGACGTATAAATTTGCGTCGCTATCTGCGGAATCATCAAGGTAATGATTGAAACAATAGTGGTCTTATATTTATAAAAATGGTCAACTGGTTTGCCTACATAGCGATGAATATCAAGCCAAAAGACAAAAGATCCCAGCATTGTCGAAACTGACATGATTAAAAAGTATTTCCAAAGATCAGCTGGTGACTTAATTAATAATAAAATCAAAACTACACTAGCCAACTTAACAGCAGTATTTTTTAGCACTACTCGACCAAAATCAGCTAGTCCCTGGAAAAACCAAGAAATATCGACTTGAGCCGAGATCAAATATGGAACCATTAAGATTAAGTAGTTCCAGTATTGAATATGAAAAATGTTGGTAATTAGTAAAGTAATTAAAATAGTCACTAAACCAGCAATTGCTTGAAAATACCATAAACCCCAGAAAGCTTCTGTTAACTCTTGGGGCGTACCATAAGTTCTAGTTCGAGAAACAGTTCGAATTCCAATGTAAGAAACTGACAAAGTACAAAATACCATCAGAAATTGTACTGTATTATTTACACTGCCATAAATACCATAAGTCTTAGGTCCTAAAACCCGAGATAAATATGGAACTGTAATTAACGGTACTAAAACTAAAAAGATCTGATAGACCGCATTATATAAAATATTAAGAAAAGTTCGCTTCACTACTTTTTCCTCTAAAACTTCTTTGTCATGTAATTAAAGATAGGTTCGCAAGAATTAAGATTGTCAACCTCATCAATTAACTCACGCCAATAAAAACGTTGCTCTTTATATTGATGATCGTCAGGATGCCTTAAAACTTGCAGAAGTTCTTTTTGTGAATTAACACATGGACCGGGTGTAACATCCTCGTATGGACTCAATAGTAAACCACGTACTTTTTCGTACTGCTTTAAATAATTAGTAATAAAAATAATTGGCTTATCTAAGTACAAGTAATCAAAATAAATTGATGAAAAGTCTGTAATTAGGAAATCTGTATTTCCGAGTAGTTCATATAAGTCGAGATCGTTTTTAAATAAATAATCATTATTTAAGAAGGCGATGTTTGAAAACTGACTGTTAAAATCCTCGAACATCCGCATTTCATAAGGATGAAGCTTCACAATTAAATACTGATGCTTTGCTTTTAAAGCATCATTTAATTCATAAGGATCAAAATCTTGAAAAGCAAAATAATTATATTTTCTTATCTGCTCCATAACAAACGGATCTTCTAACTCATAACGAAAAGTTGGCATGTAAATTCCGATATGTGCTTGATCATCCCTAGTCTTAAATAAATCTGCTAGTAATTCTTCTTTAGAGATTGCTGGATGATTAATGTAATCAATTCTAGGAAAGCCCAGTTTTTGATATTTTTTACCTTCAATTGCCATGCAAGCGCTCATTAAGCTTTCGTAGAGGTCAGAGCTTGAAGTTACCATATCTGCATTTTTATGCCATAGCTTTTGATTACGCTTATTATCTCGATAGCGCGTATTATGCGCCATAAAGCCCATTCGCTTCAATGGCACGCCATGCCAGAATTGAATATTAACTTGATCTCGTCGTGCTTTAAAAGGCTGATGTGTAGTAATTACATATTTAGCTGCACCAATTTTCTTCCAAGTTTCCCATGATAAGTGAGAAGATGGCCAAGGTTCAACTAAGGTAATGTTGTAATCAGGATGATTGGTCTTAATATTTTTATAAAATAAATAGCCGTTTGAGCCAGATCTACCTGAGCCATTTAAAACTACAATATTCTTTTCTTTAATTGGTCGAAGACTTGCAAGGAAGTTCATTCCCCATAAGTACAAGCGAAAAAATAAACTTTTCATTTAGATGTTCCTCAGTAAATGGATAAACATTTGTATATACGTCTTATTGTTCATTATTAAGGGTATAAAAAAAGCTTGAGTAAACTCAAGCTTTTTTTGATTATTTGACAAAACTTTATTTTCTTTTCTTCTACTATTCCATTTCATTTTATTTCTATATTTTCCATTTAAAGTTTCATATAATTCATAACTAGATAGACCTTTATAGATTGGAGATTACAATATGAACATTGGCGAAGCATTAAAACAATATCGTACTAGCGCAGGACTGACTCAAAAAGAATTCACTCAAAATATCCTTTCTCCAGCGCATTACTCGAAAATAGAACGTAATCTACATGAAATTTCAGCAAATGACCTGCTAAAACTGTTGAGTCAAAATAAAATACGTTATTCAGATTTTTTCTCATCCCTCGATCAAAACAACGTAAACGACCAAGATGAAAAACTTAGTGAGCAATTATTATCTGCTTACTATGATCGAAATCTCGATAAAGCAAAGGAAATCTATACTCAAATTAATACATCTAATGATGATTTACTTAAATTACAAGCTCAACTTATTCTCAATACTCTACAATCAGGTCGTCATAAATTTCCTAAAAACAAAGATAAAATTATACAAAAAGTCTTTTCAGGTACTCATTGGCTCAATGATTCTCACAAAATTCTGATATTAGCTACCTTTATTGAAGTTCTTGATCCCTTTGACTTACCTTTCTTTTTAAATCAAATTTATCAGAAATATCAAAACAATCTTGGTAAACAAACTCTAAAAATTCAAGAAAGCGTTGCATCTTTCTGTATCAACTATTTATATTCAGCATCCCAAAACAGAAATATTGGTTCAACTAATAAAGCTATTCAACTATTAACTCAATTAACAGAATATCCCGAATTAGGTATTGAGAAAATTATAGGTTATTACTATCATTGTTACTTTACAAATCAAAAAGAACAATTAAAGACCATTATTACTATTTTAAAGAAAAGTAACTTAAGTAAAACAATAAATATCTTGCCACAATAAACTGCATATACGCAACTCGCTGATCAATTATGCAAAAAAAATCCTCTTCATTACGCAAATACCTTATCATTTATCTCATCTTAAATGAAAAGAGGAGTAACAATGAAAAAGTTTATCAACAAAAAATTTTTTGCCTTAAGCATCTTGCTTTCATGCTTGAGTGGCTTAGAATTGCCTTTTGGAACTTGGTCATATTCAGAAATATTCTCTTTAATTACTGAAAAAAATATTCCTAATACTATCAGGATGGTAGCAGTTATTACTATTGCCCAAATTCTTTTGGTCATTATTAAGTATTTGAATACACGGATACTTAACAGAAATATCGCTTGTTTTAATCAAAACGTGCGTGAATTTCTAATGAAAAGCAACTTTATTGAAATCAGTGAAAACAATGTATCAAAGCAAATTTCTTTTCTTTCAAATGATCTTAACTTAATAGAAGAGAACTATTTGAAGCAACTTTTTCAATTAATTTCAATGATTGTAACAATTGTCGGTACTTCAATAGTTGCAGTTGGCAATAGTTTTTTATTAACTTTAGTTTTTATTTCATTCGCTATTTTTTCAAGTATTATCCCTAAGTTTTTTAGCAAAAAAACAGCTCAACAATCAAATAATTGGAGTACTTCTACTGGAACTTACATAACATTTATGTCCGATTTTTTAAAGAATATTAGGACAGTTTTAAATTACAATGCATTAGATACCTTTATTAAAAAAGGGCAAAAAATTATTACTCAATCTACTGAAAATAAGAGATTACGTGATAATACAATTGCTAAAAGCAATTTTTGGGTTAATATATTCGTTTATTCTTTTGACTTTTTACCTATTGGAATAGGAATAATTATGGTCATCAAAGGGATGCTTACTCTAGCCTCATTTGTAGCTGTCCAATACTCCAGTACTTGGATTATTAACAGTTTTTACAGTATTAATAGCTGCCGTAATCAAATGTCATCAGCCAAACCTATGATAGATAAGCTACTTTCTTTTAAACCAGAAGAATTTGACAAAAATATTCCTAATTCTAACCTAAATACCTTAACCCTTAACAATATTAGCTTTGGATATAAGCCAGGAGAATTAGTACTAGACAAAATCAACTTAAAAATTAAAAGAGGTGATAAATTATTACTTACTGGTAAGTCTGGTCAAGGAAAGTCTACTCTTCTTAATCTTTTAACTGGTCAACTAAAACCTACTAAAGGAAACGTGCTCGTCAATGGGATGACCAATCAAAATTATACATTTAGTGAGGTACAACAGACTTCTCAAATATTTAATGATACTTTACTTTTCAACCTAACATTAGGTAAAAAGTTTGATGATTTCAAAATTACAGAAGCTATCAAAAAGGCTGGACTATTGCCATATGTTAATCGGTATGGCTTAAATACGATTATAGAAGAAAATGGAAATAACTTATCTGGCGGTGAAAAGAAACGAATAGAATTGGCACGAGCTTTTCTATATGAAAGAGATTTTTTAATTGTTGACGAAGGGACAGCTTCGCTTGATCCCATCACAGCTAATCAGATTCATGAAGTGTTCTTAGATTCTCCATTAACAGTAATTGAAATAGATCATCATATTCCACCTAAAATTATGCAAATGTTTAATCATCATTATGATCTGCACAATAAACGATTAGAACGTATATTTTAATTTATAAAAAATGTAGCTAGAAAATTTAAACTAGCTACATTTTTACATACATATTTTTTATTTACACTTAGAAGATAATATTTATTATTTTCTAGCAGTACGTCTTTCAAAGAACTTAACAATTTCAACAATGATAATCATCAAAAGTCCTGCAATAATTACAACCAACCATTGCATCCCATCTAATTCAGTCACATCAAAAATCTTAGTTAAAAACGGAATTTCCACTGCAGCCATAACTAAAGCAGAAATAATAATTGCTCCGTTGAACCACTTATTTTCAAATGTTTGTCCTCTAAAGATTGACTTGTGAATAAATTTAGAGTTAAAGGCATGGAACAATTGAATTAAGCCTAAAGTAAGGAAGGCCATAGTTAAAGCATCTGCATGTTGCATAGCTGCGTTTCCAACGTGAGGTCCGACATGTAAACCAAACTGATATGCACCTAAAACTAAAATACCTTCTAAAATACCTTGATAAATAATCGAACTTGCAACACCGCCGCTAAAGAAGTTTGATTTTCTACCACGCGGCTTCTTCTTCATAATTCCTGGCTCTACTGGTTCAACACCCAAGGCAATTGCTGGTAAGGTATCAGTAACCAAGTTAATCCACAACAATTGCACTGGCATTAGAATATCCCAACCAAGCATTGTCATCATGAAGACTGTTAAAACTTCACCAACGTTACAACTCATTAGGTAAAGAATTGCCTTTTGAATATTCGCAAATACTTTACGGCCTTGCTTAATTGCTTCAACAATTGTTGCAAAGTTATCATCAGCTAATACCATATCAGCTGCACCTTTTGATACTTCAGTACCTGTAATTCCCATGCCAATACCAATGTCAGCTTGCTTTAAACTAGGTGCATCATTTACACCATCCCCAGTCATTGCAACGATCTTATTATTTGCCTGCCAAGCTTTAACAATTCTAACCTTGTTTTCAGGAGATACACGAGCATAAACGCTGTAGTCTTGAACGTGCTTGTTAAAATAATCATCTGACAACTTATCAAGTTCAGCACCTGTAATTACGGACTTATCTTTGTCTGAACCTGCTTCTAATATACCTAAACGAGAAGCAATTGCAGCAGCAGTGATTTGGTGGTCACCAGTAATCATAACTGTTCTAATACCAGCGCTCTTGGCTTCTGCGACAGCGGCTTTAGCCTCTGGTCTTTCTGGATCAATCATTCCGACTAAACCAGCAAAAATTAAATCTTGCTCAACGTTATTAGTAGTTGGATCGTCATAAGCCTTATCCACAACCTTGTAAGCCAGTCCCAAAACACGCAAGGCTTGTTCAGCCATATTCTTGTTAGAAGCTAAGATGTTTTCCTTTTCACTGTCAGAAATTGGTGTTACTTGACCCTTTTTTTCGATCTTAGTTACACGTTTTAATAATTCGTCAGGGGCACCCTTTACAGCAACAAAGAATTTATCACCATAATGGTTAACCGTCGACATTAATTTTCTCTCTGAATCAAAAGGAACTTCTTGAACACGGCTATCTTTCTTAAGTAAATCTTCAACTTTGACATTTTGATCAAAGGCATATTGAATCAAAGCTGTTTCAGTTGGATCTCCTAAAAGCCGTCCACCATCTTCAATTTTAGTGTCGTTAGCCAAAATCATGGCCATCATAGCTGGATTATCTACCTTAACTGCCTCTTCATCATTATGAAGTTCACCATCATAGTAAACTTTTTCAACAGTCATTTGATTTTGCGTTAAAGTACCGGTTTTATCAGAACAAATAATATCTGTTGCACCTAAAGTTTCAACAGCAGGTAGCTTTCTAACAATCGCCCTATGCTTAGCCATCGTTTGCGTACCAAGAGCTAAAATAATCGTTACAATTGCCGGTAAACCTTCTGGAATTGCAGCAACAGCTAAGGAAACAGCAACTAAGAACATGTCAATAATTAACTTATTAGTTGGCTCGCTTCCTTGCTTGGTAAACATCCCCACAACAAAGACAATTACACAAATTGCTAAAATCATGATGGTTAATGTCTTACCAAGTTGATTTAAGTTTTCCTTTAATGGAGTAGCTGTTTCATCGGCATTGTTTAACATTGTCGCAATTTTACCGACTTCAGTCTTCATTCCAGTTCCAACTACAATACCTTCTGCTCGACCATAAGTTACATTAGTATTGGCATAAGCCATATTAACGCGGTCACCTAAAGCTACATCATCAGCTTTTAAGATGTCGCTATCTTTTTCAACCGGAACTGATTCACCAGTCAAAGCAGACTCTTCAACCTTTAAACTAGCTGTCTTAGCTAAACGCATATCAGCAGGAACAACGTCTCCTGCTTCAAGTAGCACAACATCACCCGGCACAATGTCCGTACTTGGAATTTCTAAAATTGCGCCTCCGCGCCTTACATGAGCATTCGGCGTCGACATTTCTTTCAAAGCATCAATTGCCGCTTCTGATCTAGCTTCTTGAATCACGCCTAAAATTGCATTTAACAAAACAACAATCATAATAATTGCTGCATCAGTCCACTCATTAGCTACAACTCCTGACAAGACTGCAGCTACAATCAAGACAATGATCATGAAATCCTTAAATTGATCGATAAAGCGCATGAACATACTGCGCTTTTTCTTTGATGCTAAAGAATTAGGACCTTCAGTTGCTAATCGCTTCTTAGCCTCATCATCAGTCAAACCATTATCTAATGATGTGTTCAATTCTTTCTCTATTTGAGAAATATCTTGAGCATAGTACTTTTCTTTCAAAGCCAATCCCCCCCAATAACTAAAAAAGACTTATGACCAGTTATCAGTCATAAGTCTCACTAATTAAGATAAGTCCAGAGATATCCATCTCGGTTGTTGAACTTATCGCAATAACTTGCCGTTACTCTCTTATGCAGTTTTATTATATTAAACTAACGAGTCCGATACAAGTTTAGTTCTTTTTATAAAAATCATCAAAAATAGTTACTGGCAAGTGACGCTTGTGCTCACTCTTCTTCCATAACTTTTCAATTTGCTCAGCAGCTTTTTCACTTACTTCTTTACCTTCTAGGTAGTCATCAACTTCCTTGTAAGTTACGCCTAAAGCTACTTCATCTGGTAAATCTGGCTTTTCTTCTTCTAAGTCAGCAGTAGGTGCCTTTTCATACAAATGCTTTGGACAACCAAGTTCTTTAAGCATTGCCTTTCCTTGGCGCTTGTCTAAACGGAAAAGAGGAGTAAGATCTGCTGCACCATCGCCGTACTTAGTGTAAAAACCAGAGAAATTCTCTGCAGCATGGTCAGTTCCTACAACTGCGCCATTATTTGCACCAGCAATTGCATATTGCACAACCATTCTTTGACGAGCCTTAATATTTCCCTTATTAAAATCAGTAATCTTTTGACCAGTTGCTTCAACCACTTTTACCATAGCATCAACTGGATCTTTAATATTTACGATTAGATCCTGATCAGGCTTTTGAAAGGCAATTGCATCCGCAGCGTCACTTGCATCAGCTTGAACGCCATAAGGAAGACGAACAGCGATAAATTGATAAGAATCATCACCAGTCTCTTCACGCATTTCTTCAATTGCCATTTGGCAAAGCTTACCAGTTAAGGTTGAATCTTGACCACCGGAAATTCCCAAAACATAACTCTTTAAAAATGGGTTTTCTTTTAAATAATCTTTTAGAAAATCAATTGATTTACGAATTTCCTTTTGGGGATCAATTTCTGGTAATACATGTTCATAAGCAATAATTTTTTCTTGTAATGGACGCATTCTAATATCCTCTTTTCACAATTCGGCTACGAATATCATTAATCAAGTTTACCTTGTTGTCATATAATTTTTGCGATAAATCGACTGGGTAGTCTTGTGGGTTCAAACTACGCTTGTATTCATCCCATAAGCCATCCAAGTTATTTGCGGCAAATTCTTTCGTTTCTTTAAGAGTAGGTTCTTGATAAACTAATTTTCCTTCATGGAAAATTTCATGTAACAAAGGACGAGCTGTATAGTCTGTAACAACCTTATTGATGTAAGTGTATTGAGGGTGGAACATGAAAAGAGCATCGAATTTTCTTGGGTCTTCATCGTAGCGTGATACCCAGTCACCTTCATTTTTCTTTTCAGAATTAGCTTGGATTCTCCAAACTTGCTTTTTACCTGGAGTAGATACCTTTTCAGCATTTGAAGAAATTTTCAAAGTGTCCCGCATATTGCCATCTTTATCTTCAATAGCAACTAGCTTGTATACACCACCTAGAGCCGGTTGGTCAAAAGCAGTAATTAATTTAGTACCAATTCCCCAAACGTCAATTTTTGCACCTTGCATCTTAAGGTTTTGGATAGTCTTTTCATCTAGGTCATTTGAAGCATAGATCTTTGCATCAGGGAAGCCAGCATCATCTAATTGCTTGCGCACTTTTTTAGAAATATATGCCATATCCCCTGAGTCAATACGAACACCTTGGAAGTTAATCTTGTCGCCCATTTCTTTAGCAACTTTAATAGCAGTTGGAACCCCGCTTCTTAAGGTATCGTAAGTATCCACTAAGAATACACAATCTTTGTGTGTTTCCGCATATGCCTTAAAAGCATCGTATTCGTTATTAAAGGCTTCAACTAAAGAGTGAGCGTGAGTACCAGCAACAGGAATACCAAATAATTTTCCTGCTCTCACATTACTAGTAGCATCAAAACCACCAATATATGCTGCACGAGTTCCCCAAATGGCTGCATCAGTTTCTTGAGCACGACGTGAACCAAATTCCATTAAACCATCATTACCGACTGCAACTTTAATTCTAGCTGCCTTAGTCGCAATTAAAGTTTGGAAATTAATAATGTTCAAAATTGCAGTTTCAACTAATTGAGCTTGTGCCAATGGTCCTTCAATTTGCATGATTGGTTCATTAGCAAAAACCAATTCACCTTCTCGAGCACTACGAATAGTTAGTTTTAATTTTAGATTACGTAGATAGTCAATAAATTCATCATCATAACCACAAGTTTCCTTAAGATATTTTAAGTCGCTTTCTTTAAAATGGAGGTTATTTAAGTATTGAATAACATGGCTTAAACCAGCATTAACTGCGTAGCCGTTACCAAAAGGTTCTTTCCTAAAGAATACTTCAAATACTGAATTTCTTTCACTTATACCTTTTTTAAAATAGGTGTACATCATATTAATTTCATACAAGTCTGTATGAAGAATTAACGAATCGTCTTGATCAATTTGTGGGTAAAACATTTTGTCTCCCTCATCACTACTAAATAAATAATTTTTTTCTTGTACCTTATTATAATCAAAGATACGCAGATATCAAAAAGAGACACCAAAATTGATGTCTCTATAAACTTCTTGCCCTACTTATCCACAATCTTTACATAATCTCTAATCGTAAAAAATTCTAAAATTTCAGCTAGTTTTTCTTGATCTTGCTTGTTCGCTACGTAAAGGCTGGTTCCCCGACTAATTATTTTCATTAAATTACCATAAAAAGGCGCTAATTTATTTTGCTTGAACTTTTGAGTAAATTCTTCAATATCTGCGCCATGATACACTTTTAGATCTTTAGGAATTGTGACTTCTATTTTCTTTTCAGAATTATAATTAGTACTAAAATCTACAATTGTTTGTAAGTAAGGTTGCTTGCTATTCTTAAATCTATTTTCAATAATTAACGGAGTAATTTCTTTCAATGGGGTCTTGCCCTGCTCAAAAATTACTGGACAAAGTGAAGCAATATGACACTTATTAAATACATAATAAATAGCAGCTTGAAGACGATAAAATGGAATTTTGATTTTACTGGTAATGTGATGCAGAGTGCGTAATTCTGCTGCTAAACTAATAAGCGGATCTTGATTCAATTGCTTATCTGCTGTCTTTTTCTTTTTAACAACTCGATATTTTAAACCTACAAAATTACCATTGACCATTCTCAGGCCTAAATTAGTTTGAGCATCATACCAAGATGGCATCCCATTCACTAAATAGTTTTCTCGCACACTAGTTTCAAAAACTTCTCGGCGCCAAAAAGCATAATTAGTATAAATATTTACACCCATGCCGAGCGCTGTTTTTACCAGGCTAATTTGATTACGATAATACGGTCTAATTAAGTGCAATTTACCATCTTTTAAGCGTTGATACATTGCTCGAATTCCAACAAACACTCCATCGCATTTTTCACCGTAAAGTGTACTAGCTGCACGATAAAAGACATTCCGATTAAATAAGACTTTATCAGCATCTAGAACAAAAATTATTGAACCTTCCACAAATTTTGTTCCATATTTAATCGCATGCAAATAATTATGTTGCTTTTGTTTATGATACTTAAGCGGTAAAGGTGTATTTTCTAAATACCGTTTAACAATTGTTTCCGTTTCATCACTTGAACCATCATTAATTAAGATTATCTCCCAATCACGGTATGTCTGATTCCTGATTGATTCTAAAGCCTCAACAATTGTCTTAGCACTATTGTGAGCTGGAATAATAACTGAAATTTTTCGCTTATTTCTATCTAGTTCAATGTTACCGAATACGTTAACTATACATAAATCTATTATCAAGACTAAAACTAAATAGCTAGTATTAATTACATTTGATTCAGTAATAATCAAACTACCTTCATTAATGATTAAAAATAATAAAGTCCCTAAAATTAAATGGCTGTTTACGTTTAAATGACTTTTAATTTTTATGTAGACAATTGCTCCAAGAATTTCTAATAATAAAGAAATTGCTTCAATATTCCAGGAAAGATTTTTAAAGACAAAGTCAGTAAACTCAGGTGTGTACCAAACTAGCGAAACGAGCAAAACAATTAAATAAACACATAATAAGAAAGGTCTTAATTGCTCGCTAAAAGTAACTATCACTCTAATTACATAGAAAATAAAAGTTAAAACAGCAACAATTAAAATTAAGATTGTTCCAGACCTAATTGATAATTGAGCTAAAATATTTAAATTTAAAAAAAGTAAGACTAAATTTTTGGTATTAAAATGCCTATCTAAGAAATACAAGGTTCCCATATAGGCAATTATAGCTAAACGGTATAGCGATCCTACTTCAGTAAAAGATAAAATTTCAATCTTGTTCAAAATCGCTGTCAAAGTTAGAAAAACTGATAAATAGCTCAAAGCCTTCTCTGCAAACCACTGATCTAAATCTTCAATTTCAATTGATAAAGTTAACAAAAGCAGGATTAAACCATATGCCGCACTAATTATAAAAAAGCCATTATCGCCATGCCAAATATTGCTACTTAGTTCAAAAATTAGCGGTAGAATTCCAATTAAAATTGCTAGCAGACTACTTTTATGATAATTTTCCACTATTTTTCACCCAAGATAAATTTGTAATAATTTTCAATTGCCACTAACTGATTCCTCATTGAAAAAGCACGCATCAAATACAGCTTTTCTTTTTTTGCCATCTCTTCAAGATCTTCTCGACTACTTGAAATTGCTTGCTTTAGCTTTTCACTGATATCATCTAAATTTCCAATTTTAGCAACAAATCCGTATTTTTCACTAGGAATCATCTTTTCAATGTCGCCTACATCAGTTGACATAATTGGCACTAGATTATCGCTAGCTTCAAGTAGTACCAGAGGGAAACTTTCTGAATAAGATGTTAAAACTGCCAGATCCATTTTTTGATATAGTTTGCTAATCTCTTTCTGGTTCAAAAAGCCATGAAAAGTTACCTGCGAACTAATTCCTAAATCTCGGGCAAGTGCTCTTAAATTATTAAATTCGCTTCCATCACCAGCAATATGTAAGCGAACATTTTTATCATCAATCTTTTTAATAGCTTTTAAAAGTAAATCTTGCCCCTTAACTTTTTCCGTCCTTCCAACATTAATTATATTGAAATAAGGATGAGCATATTTTTTAGGTAATTCTTTATTGTCATGGAAAAAGATCCCATTATAGATTACACAAATTTTAGTTTTCGGGATGCCTACCTTTTCAACTAAAAGGTCAGAAAAATTCTGCGTAATCGCAAAAATACCATCAGCCTTTTTTAAGGCCATAATATTTAGCTTAGTAAAAATATTTCCAACCATTCCGCGTCCTTCAAAATCTTTTAAAGGATCAGAGTGAACTGTGATAATCCACTTGGCCTTAATTTGCTTCTTAATCATCGAAACAAATAAATTAGCTCGCGCACCATGAGTATGAACGATATCAAAGTTGCCATTATTAATGAATTTAGCGAGTCTTTTTAAAACAGTTAAATCATAACGACTTTGGGCACCTAGAATCGTTGTCTTAATGCCTGCTTTTTTAGCAGCTTTGGCCACCGGACCATCTGCTAAGGTCAACAGTTCAAAATCAGCATCTTCTTGATTAGCTTCTGTTAATAAATTAACAATATGAAATAGGCCACCGCCCTTTTCCAGTCCGGCATTAATATGTAAAACTTTCATTTAATTTATATTCTTCCTATTATTTTTGCTTTTTAGACTTTTCTACTTCAACTACAAATTCTGGTAAGGCCAGCATCCGTTTAAAACGCGTTGGATTGGTAATCAGGCGATAAAACCATTCAAGATGAGTCTTTTGAAATACCTCTGGAGCTCGTTTAACCGCACCAGAAAAGACATCAAAACTTCCGCCTACTCCCATCATAACTGCTGGCACTTCTGCTTGCCGTAATAAAGAAATTAGCTCCTCTTGTCTAGGAAAACCAATTGCTGCAAAAACCATATCAGGCTTTGCATTTTCAATTCTGTTAGCAACGGTTTGGAGATCATCCTTAAAATAGCCATCTTCAGCTCCAACTAATTCGATTCCAGGATAATCTTTAGCAATTTTTTCCTTAGTAACTTTCATTACCGCAGGCGTTGCACCAATTAAATAGACACGAAGTTTTCTTAAATTTCCCACATGCAAAAGCCAAGTAAACAAATCATAGCCTGTTACACGTTCCTTGACTGGGGTTTTAAGCATTTTCCCGCCCAAAACAATTCCAATTCCATCAGCTGTAACTAAATCAGCATCCCTTTTGATAAGTTCCATAAATTTAGGATCTTTATTTGCAGCCATTACAATTTCAGGATTAGCTGTTACCACCATAGTCGATACCTTATTATTTAAGCGGTTAATTAATCTATCTTTAAATTCTTCTAACGAATAATTATCAAATTCTATTCCTAAAATACTAACTTTATTCATGCTCTGTTTTTTAACCATTTCTAATCGAAATCTATCTTTACTTACCATTTTAACAAAAAAGTACTACAAACTTTTTTAAACATAAAAGTTTCACTTTTCTCTACTTCTGCTAGAATAGTAACTATTATAAGGGAGTATTGATTATGAAAAAAATTATTACCTATGGTACCTTTGATCTTTTGCATTACGGTCATATCCGTCTTCTAAAAAGAGCGCGTGCATTAGGAGACTACCTAATAGTTGGACTATCAACAGACGAATTTAATGAGTTTAGCAAGCACAAGCAAGCATACAATAATTATGCCGAAAGAAAATATATTCTTGAAGCAATTCGATATGTTGACCAAGTTATTCCTGAAGAAAATTGGGATCAAAAAATCAGCGATGTCCAAAAGTATGATATTGATACTTTCGTAATGGGGAATGATTGGGAAGGAAAATTTGACTTTCTAAAGCCCTACTGTAAAGTAAAATATCTTGAAAGAACACCTGGAATTTCTACTACCCAAATCAAAGAAGACTTAAAGTAAAAAATGCATAGTACAGTCAATAAATCAAATTTAACTGTACTATGCATTTTTATTTTTCAAAAGTAAACTCAAATCTTTCAGCTACATAAGATGCACGAACATATTCAAAAGGATAATGATCGTTAAGTTCTGTAACTTGCCGTCTCGTTACTAATGGTTCACCCTTTTTCACTGATAATAAGCGTGCTTCATTTTCATTAGCAACAGATGCACCAATATTTTCAACTACGCTACCAATCTTATAACCACCGTTTTTTTCAAGAGTTTGGTATAAACTACTTGAAATCTCATCTTTAGAAAAACGTGAAACTAACTTGTAAGGAATTGTAGCTACTTCATAACAAATTGGCACATTATCCGCAAAACGAACACGTTCCATTCTTAAAACATTATCCGTATCCTTAATCTTTAACTTTTCTTTTTCAGATAAAGAAGGCTTAGTGACGCGGTAAGATAGTAATTTACTAGAAGGAACTTGACCATTAGCACGAGTTATATCAGTAAAACTCATAATTCCAGACATTTTTTCTTGCACTTTTTGACTAGACACATAGGTTCCGCTCCCTAAGCGTCTTTCTAAAATACCTTCATCTTCCAAGGTTTTAATTGCTTGACGTAATGTCATTCTAGAAACGTTAAACTTCAACGCTAATTGCCGTTCAGCAGGGATTCGTTCTCCAACTTTATATTTTTTATTTTCAATATCACGCTTTATTTGGTTGTGAATCTTAATATACATTGGTTCTTGCATGATAAACCCTCACTTCATTATCCTATCAAGTTTATTTTAGCTTAAAGTAGCAAATTAGTCATTGTTCTTCTTTGCTTCCCAGCGCATTCCTAAAATATTTACATTAGGGCGACTATTACATTCAACTTCTAAGTCTTTGCTACTACTTGAAACAATATTCAACTTGATCTTAGCATCATCTTGAACTGCCAGCGTGCTACCATTAGGATTAATAATTAAATCTCGGCCACCTAAACTCGCTTGCCCATTTAAAGCTAAAAAGTATTCGAAATCATCTCTCCCAGAAAAAGCAACTCTAGTCGCATCAGCGCTTGCCTTATCCTGAAAATCCGCATGGCTCACAATACTTGAATTATTTAGCGTAATTTTAGCATTGTCACAAGCAATTAGACGATCTATTTTACTATTTTGAATTAAAGTTCTGGTATTCTTATCAATAAAAACTCCGCCTTTAAATTCAGATTGTAATATATTCACCCAAGAATCATCAGAAATGTAAAAGCTAGAATCATCATTTTTTTCAACAGTCGAATTAAGCATATTTACCCAAGTCTGCCCATGAATCAACCCATAAGAAATCGAAGTATTATTCAAATCAACTTCTGCATTTGAGTCAGGATAAGTACTTAAATTACCGTGAATCACGCTATTAGAAATAATTGCCGTTCCTTTTCCTTGAATGCCTAAAGCCGCGTAATCTTTAGAATCATAATCAATTAAAGAATCAGTCATGGTCAATCTAAAATCAGCTTGAGCAAATAAAGAAACGCTAGAATTTAAAATTCTACTTGAAAATAGCTCAAGGGTGCACTTACCATTTACAGCAATTGCAGCCATATCATTTTCATCACCATAAAGATTGGCATTACGCAAAGTCAGATAAGTATCTGCATCGTCTTCAATATAAATAGTATTATGGTCAGATTTAGTTTGAAGGCAAATATTTTCTAATGTAAAAAAGCTACAATCACTATCAAGTACGAAAAAGCCACTAATTACAGTTTCTTCTGGTGTACTACCTGTTCCCTTGATAGTAATATTGTTTACTGCTAAGCCTTGATTTAGCTCATAAAAACCCGGTGCAAGCAATAATACATCATCAGGCTGTAAGTCTTTTAATGCGCTTTTCCAATCAGTCCCATCTCCGCGACCACTAACTTTAACAAGACGTGTCATATCGGCCAATCCTTTCTACACATAAATTTCACACATTATTCCTTCAAATTTCAATTTTTTTAGCTTAAATATAATTGTTAATGGAGGTAACTATGATTAACATTACTACAAATCAATTAGCAGAAATTCTAGCAAAAGATTCTACAATTAATTTATATGATTTACGAACACCAATTGAATTTGCATCAGGGCATATTCCTGATAGTCATAATCTTCCCTTTGAAGAATTAAAATACTTCAATGATCCCAAAAACGAGACCTACTATTTCATTTGTCGGTCTGGAGACCTTTCTCATTATGCTTGTCAAACCTTAAAAGCTAAGGGTTATAAAAACCTAATTAATATTAATGGTGGCATCCTTAATTGGAAAGGTAAAGTTCAGAGTTTAACTTAAAAAATATAATATAACAAAAAAGGTCATCAAATGATGACCTTTTTTTCGGGTTGGGTGTTCTTTCGAACGATTGGGTTAGCTGGATTCGAACCAGCGCATGATGGTACCAAAAACCATTGCCTTACCACTTGGCTATAACCCATTTGATTGAACTTTTACTTGTTGTTCAATGCAACCAGCTGGAATAATCCAGCAATGGAGGCCAGTGGATTCGAACCACCGAACTCAGAGAGAGCGGTTTTACAGACCGCCGCGTTTAGCCACTTCGCTAGGCCTCCGAAACGTTACTTAATTATAATAACGAACCACCTAGCAAAAAGCAAGTAAAAAAATAAAAAAGTTGGAATTTTTCCAACTTTTTATTTTCTAATTTTCTATTTTAATTGAGCAATATGCTTTTTAATAATTCCAGCTGATTCTTTTAGTTTTTCATCTTCTTCACTAGTCAACTCTAAAGGAATAACTTTTTCTACTCCATTTTTACCAATAATTGCTGGATAACCAATATACGTTCCAACTTCATCTAAGTAAACCGAAGCTGGGGCAAATAAGCGTGCATCGCTAAAGACAGCCTGAATTAAACGCACTCCGCATGTAGCGATTGCATAGGAAGTATAACCTTTACCAAAGGCAACTTTCATTGAGTTCTTATTAGGCTGTGCGCTCAATTTTTCTTCTTGTTCCTTTGTAAACAATTCTTTAGCGGACTTGCCATTAATTGATACCGTTGACCAAGCAGTAAATTGAGATGCCCCATGTTCACCTAAAACAAAGCCAGCAACATTTCTTGGGTCTTCGTTTAGTTCTTCACCAACAATTCTTTGCATTCTAGCTGTATCTAAGAAAGTCCCTGTGCCAAACACTTGATTTCTTGATAGGCCAGTCGTTTCTTGCAAAATAGTTGAAATAGCATCACATGGGTTTGAAATATTAATTAAAACGCCATTGAAGCCTGATTCTTTAATTTTTGCTCCGACTTCTTTAGCATTTTTAGCATTAATTTCAAATTCACCAAATCTATCCCCAGTTTTAACTGTTGCGGCAATATCACCAAAAGAAGTTATGATAATATCTATATTCTTTAAATCGCTGTAATCGCCTAAAAAAACATTAACATGATAATCATTTCTAGCTAAAGTATCACGTAAATCATTGTATTCAGCTTCTGCCTTAGCTTGATTTTTATCTAATAAATATAAATTATCAACAATTCCATGAGTAAACAAAGTGAATGCGACTGTTGCACCAACGTGTCCCATTCCAATTACGGCTACATTTCTCATTATAATTCCCGCTTTCTATAAAATTCTTACACCTTAAGGATAATCCACTTAAAGCAAGTTTTAAATTGTTTTTAGATTTTTTGACTAGAAACAATTTTTTCATGCTGCTTAATGTTCTCAATTCGCTTCTCATTTCTTTTTATAAGCAATAAAAATAAAGCTTCAATAATTGTAAAAGCTGCTACACGAGAAAAATAATATTGATTTTGCAAAATTGTTTGTCTAACACCAGTCTTTAAGTGATAGTCACTTGCTAAAGCAATTGGAGAAGCAGGATTATTAGTGATACTAATGACTTTTAGCTTGTTTTTATGGGCTAACTTTATTTCCTTTAATAAAGCTGCTGATTCCCCAGAATTTGAAATAACGATTAGACAATCTTTCCTGCCTAAGTTCATTGTTTGAGCATCAGCTGTTTCAACATTTCCACCAGAAGCAAATGATAATAAACCGATTTGATTAAATTTGTAGACAGCATCGGCAGCTACTGGATAAGTATCACCTTCTGCACTAATCTGGATAACTCTGCTTGCTTCAATAATAGAAAGAATTTTTTCTAATTTTTCGGTTGGAATTTGACTTAAAGTAGCGTGAATTTCACCAACTTTATTCTTTTCTATCTCTCCTAACGCAGCTTGCATATCATCTTTGGGGAGTTTTTTTAATGATTCACTCTCTTTTTGCCCAATACATTGTGCTAATAAAATCTTTAGCTCGTGAAAACCAGATAAGGATAAATTACGGCAAAATCTTGTAATAGACGCATCACTTACATTCGCTCTTTTAGCTAATTGAGAAATTGTAATGTTGATAACTACTGCTGGATTCTTGAGAATTGTTCTGCCTACCTTTTGATCAGAAGTTGACATACTACTCATTTGTGCATAAATTTTATCAATAATATTTTCCACAGTTTTACCTCATTTCATAAAAATTATAGCATGATTGTAAAATTATTTTCACACATTATTATTTGACTAAAATTATTTTTAATATTATCATTTGCTATGTAAATAATTTTCATACAATTTATCAGTTGAAAATAATTAACAAGGGTTTTTCATGTCAATAATTAGTAAAGTGGTGTGGAATCTATCTTTTTGAAAAAATAGCCGCTGAAAATGCAAAAGAATATGTTTTATTATTACCAAAAGAGCGTTTTAAAGAGATGCTTAATCCTACTGTTTCCTTATGTATTGAAATCATTCCAAATTGTTTAAATAATTTAATGACTAAAATACCTCAAGAATATACCGCTAAGGTTCGTCTAGACCAGTCAGTAGCATCATTTGCTCATTCGCCATTGGGCAACTTTTAATTGATATTTATCCTAGCAATTCTTGGTTAGACATTGAACAATTAAATGATTTTCTTCTAAAACAAAATGGCGTTGTAAGTAGTTCTTATTTTAAAAACCTTGTTACGAGCATTATCACTGAAAGCAACAATAAAGCAATTGAAATAAAGAAAGGATAATTAAAATGACAAAATATAATTGGGGAATTATTGGTACCGGTTGGATTGCACATGAAATGGCAGATGCTCTTCAAACAGTTAAAGGCGAAGTATATGCAGCTGCTAACCCGAATGAAATTAGTTTAAAAAAGTTTGCAGCTGAAAAGAACATCAAACATTTATTCACTAATCCAGATGAAATGATTCAAGATCCAAATATCGATATCATTTATATTGCTACACCACATACTTTTCATTATGACTATATCAAAAAAGCCTTAAAGGCTGGCAAACATGTTTTCTGTGAAAAGGCTATTACGGTCAATGCAGACCAATTTGATGAAGTTGAAAAATTAGCCAAAGATAAGCATTTGATTCTATCTGAAGGATTTACGCTTTATCATATGCCTATTTATCAAAAAGTTAAAAAATTGATTAGAGATGGTAAGCTTGGTCAAATTAAGCTGGTCCAAGTTAACTTTGGTAGTTTAAAAGATTATGATCCTAATAATCGCTTTTTTAATAAAGATTTAGCAGGTGGAGCTTTGCTTGATATTGGTGGATACGCTACTGCATTTGCCAGAATGTTTTTATCAAAGCAACCTGAAAGTATTCTTACCACAGTAAAATTTTTTGAAACTGGTGTTGATGAACAATCAGGAATCATTCTTAAGAATACTAAAGATGAGATGGCAGTCATGGCTCTTTCAATGCGAGCTAAACAACCAAAGCGTGGTGTAATTTCTGGAACTAAAGGTTATATTGAGATCTCAAATTATCCGCGTGCAACAGAAGCACAAATTACTTATACAGCTAGTGCCCATGAAGAACGTCATGAAACAATAAATGCTGGAAGTACTTCTGAAGCTCTTGAATATGAAATCAAAGACATGGAACGTTATATATCCCAAGGACACGATGATGGTGAACTAGCTATTTCACGAGATGTAGCCCATATTTTGACTAGTGTCCGTACTTCATGGGGAATGAAATATCCTTTTGACGAAAATAATCGTATATAAAACATAAAGACTAGGAAAAAATTCCTAGTCTTTTTATTAACTAATGAAAATTGTATTTTTAGCTTTCCAGTCTCTAATCTTTATTCCAACCCAAAAGCCATAAATACCAAGAGTAATAATCGTTAACAGAAGCCACTTTATCCAATTGCCAAATAAACCAAATGCACTTCCGATAAATTTCATCCGATGTCCTTCGATTACAGTATGATTGATCTCCCATCCATAAATCATGCACACCGCCCAAGGATAACAAATACCGAAAGTACAAACTGTAATAATTGTTCCTAATAGGTGCCAGCCAATGAAAGATAGCAGCCCACCATCAAAAAATGAATTACGACCATGTCTTGTTTCCATCAGAATAAGCCTCATTTCTAAGTACAAAAAAAGCCAGGTAAAAACCTGGCAAAACTATTGGGTTAGCTGGATTCGAACCAGCGCATGATGGTACCAAAAACCATTGCCTTACCACTTGGCTATAACCCATCCTTCAAGCCTTTTACTTGTTGGCTCTATTTGAATGAACTTAATCACTCAACGCTTAATATCATATTATAAATAGTAAAAGCTGTCAACAAAATTATCAAAATAAACATTATTATCTTCAAATAATTTCAAATAAAAAAGACCACCAAAAAGGTGATCTTCCTAATTATTAATTCAGTTGATATTAGTACCAACCGTTAGTTTGCCAGAACTTTTGAGCACCAGTCCATGAACCGTAACGTGATTTTACGTAGTTATCTGCTACACGTTCTTGGTTTGCTGCTGAGTAGTCTCCACCAAGATATGATGCTGATAATTGGTATTTACCAATGTATTGACCATTTCTTGCTGAGTATGAACCGCCTGATTCACGTCCTGCAATCCAAGCCTTAGCTGCAGCTTCAGAGCCAGATGCGTTTGAAGTGTAGCTAGTAGTTGATTGGGTCTTTTGTGCTACTTGAGTAGTTTGTTTTTGTGCTGGAGCGTAGCTGTAAGTTCTTCGTTGTACTGGAGCTGAGTAAGTACGTTGTACATTGTAGTTGTAGTTAGTCTTAGGTGCTTGTGCAACAGTTTGATGTTGTACTGGTGCTTGAGTTTGTACTTGGTGTTGTACAGGAGCTTGCTTAGTTTGAGTTGAAGCTTGTGCTTGAACATTTTGTGAAGCAGCTGGAGTAACTTGTTTTGCTGGTTGTTGTACTGGTGCACTTTGAGTAGTTTGTGCTTGTTGTACAGCAGTAGCAGTTTGTACTGGTGCTTGAGTAGCAACACTAGCAGTAGCAGTATTTCCACCTTCTACAGTGTACTTAGCCATGATCCATTGGTTTGCACCAAGATCGTACCACTTATTACCCATAGCATCATAAGCAGTTCTGATAACTTTCCAAGTAGTACCATGTACTAATTCCTTGCCAGTAAAGTGAGCATTTTCAACGCCATCCCAAACGGCAACAGTAGAATTTGCATTATTAATAGTTACAACATTAGTATCATTTTGAACAATAGTAGCAGCTTGTGCGTCATTAGTATTTTGTGAATTTAAAGCTACCAAACCAGTTGCGGTAAGGGCAGCAGCTGCAAGTGACTTAGTTAAGATAGATTGAAATTTCAAGAGAAATTCTTCCTTTCGTATTTGTCAGTCATTTAATTTACAAGTTATATAATACAGCCCTAAAATTTCAAAACTATAACATAAATGCTACTACATTATTAAATAAAACAGCCTTATATTACATACTGTGTAATATTTGTAATTTAAGGGCGCTTTCTTGTAATATTTCTTCAAAAATAAAAGAGACATCAACTGATGTCTCTTTATTAATTATTTAGCTAATTTTAGTACCAGCCATTTGCTTGCCAGAAGCTTTGAGCATTACTCCATGAACCGTAACGTGATTTTACGTAGTTATCTGCTACACGTTCTTGGTTTGCTGCTGAGTAGTCTCCACCAAGGTATGATGCTGATAATTGATATTTACCAATGTATTGACCATTTCTTGCTGAGTATGAACCACCTGATTCACGGCCTGCAATCCATGCCTTAGCTGCTGCTTCAGAACCAGATACGTTTGAAGTGTAGCTTGATTGTGATTGTGCAGGTTGTGCTTTTTGTACTGGAGCTTGTTGAGTTTGAGTATTTTGTGCTGAAGAGTATGAGCCTACTGAAGTCTTAGGTGCAGAATATGAACCTTGAGTAGTTTGAGTTTGTGCAACAGTATTGTATGAGCTTGCTTGTGAAGTAAACAATTCTGAAGCAACGTTAGGATCAACAGTATCTTTACCTAGACGAGTATATTTAGCCATTACCCATTGGTTTGCACCAAGATCATACCACTTGTTACCAGCATCATCATATGCAGCTTTGATAACTTTCCAAGCAGTTGCATGTGGTAAATATTGTCCAGTCATTTGTTTATTAGGACCATATGAATTCCAAACTGCAATACTCTTATGTGGAAGGTAATTAATTGTAACAACCTTTTCTTGTTGACCAACAGTAACTTCTGCAGCCTTTACAGTATTTTGAGTATTATTTACAATCGCAGCACCTGCTAAAGTAAGAGCAGCAGCTGCAGCAGTTTTAGTTAAAGTAGATTTCAAATTATTGTTAAGCATATTCAAAATTAAATTCTCTCCTTGATAAATTCGATTTGAATTATTTGTTTCGTCAATTTCAATTTACAGCATATATAATACATGCCCAATATTGCAGAATAGTTCCTGTAAAATTAAAGATATATTTCAACTTGTAACATTGCTGTAATATTTGCCTCTTAAATTACAACAATGTAACGTTGTAATCGTTCTGTAGCAAAAAAGGGCAAAAAAATAGGAGCTAAGAACTCTAGCTCCTATTTTCTCTTCTGCTTATTAGTCTACGTTTAGCTTCATTAAAGTGCCTTGCATCTGTAAATTTAAGATGAGGAAAGCTAGTTAACAACCTTTTTTGATTCCATGAAAATGATTCTAGTAGTTTATCAAAACGATCATTAAGCTTGTTCTCATCTACCTTTAGCTGTGCATTTAACCGTTCATCCCAATGTTTAGTACTAAGATGAAGTTTCTCTACACTGATAATAGTGAGAATAAAATCAGTTCCCATGACTAAAAGTATCATTAAGGCTAAATAACCATGTGTTTTTGCTTCTTCCCAATTAATAATTTTCTGAATGAAGGGTTGAACTATTTTTACTAAGAAAACAACCCCTAATCCCCAAAATAAAGAGATGATTGGTGCGACCCTTCCTTGAATATTTCCCCATAGGTGCGAATAGTCCCATAACTTCATATGAAACACATACTGTAAGAACACGCTAGCACAATATTCAAAAATAGTAGCTACAATTACTCCTACTATATATAGAAGAAAAAGGTTATTTTGAATTCGATACGTACAGATTAAAATTGTTGTTACAGCAAAGCCATATACGGGACAGTATGGTCCAAATAGAAAACCTCGATAATCATAATGATGATCTTTAATTGAACAATATATAGTTTCCCAAATCCAGCCAATTACAGAATATGTAAAAAATAGCACAACAACTTCAGAAAAAGTAAATGGCATTTTTAATACCTCATAAATATTTAAATAATTCCTCTATATTAAAGATATCATGATTTTAGCCAAACTACGGTTTAAAAGACCTCTGGAAAAACTTATTAAAAAGCGCCAAAATATTCTTAGCTACAATTAGAAAGGTATATATAATGAAGAAACTCAATAAAACAGCTAGTAAATATGCTAACTTTCTTCGCTTTTTTATCATTCTTGCACTAGGATTTCTAGGTACACTTATTACTATCCTAATGTTCAGTCAATTATTTATAATTGGTCAAATGATGTTTATGAAAAATTTGACTAACATACCGACCAAAATTTTAGACGAAATCGTTACTTTCTTCTTATTCTTTGAATTTTCTGTAATGGTTGTTGCCGCCTTAAAACATATGGGACATACTAGTTTAAATTTTTTAATGAGTTTAGGGATCACTGCTCTATTAAGGAACTTAATTACTGCTCATGGAGAACCAATGCAAATTTTAATTCATGCAGTTGCAATTTTATTGTTAATAATTGGAATTGTTATTTTGAATAAACACATAAAATTATAGCAACAAAGGGCATCAATGCGATAAAAACATTGATGCCCCTTTTCTAACTTTATTAAATATTCAATTCATATGCTAACCGACTTGGATCTTTGGGATCTTCATCAACTTGAATAATTCCACGTTCAATAAAATTATGTTTTACAGCTAAATGTTGCATAATTTCGTTTTTTCGTGAAGTATCAATTCTAAAATTTCTGATTTTCTGGCTAGCCATAATTGAAATTAAATCTGAAAACATAAAACTAGCCAGGTGCATTCCTCGATATTTACTACTAATCGCTAAGCGATGAAAAGTAGCATAAGGATCAATCTTATTTTTCCAAGCACCATCAATTTTTTGATATGTTGGCTCTTCACCAACTATGCTTGCTGCATAACCTGCAATTTGATTATTTACTATTAAAACTAACCCATATTTATTCTTTATGTCAGTTTCAATAGTTTCTTCAGTAGGATAATTTCCTTGCCACTGACTACTTCCACTCTGTTTTAAGAAAGATTTAGCTTCATTAATAATATGCATAATATCAGGTAAATCTGTATTAGCAGCAAAGCGAGTATAAATTAAAGACATTATTTTTCCTTTTCTATTATTAACCTTCTCTCAGAAACTCCTCCAATTGTTCTTTAGAGAAACTATCCCCATAGTCTTGCTCTAGTCGCTCCAAAATTTGTTGATCAGTTCCACCAAAATCTTTTAAAGCTCCGATTAACTTTTTAATTCCTGTAATTCTTTCTTTTTCCTTGCCTTCTTTTTTACCTTGTAGGATTCCTTGTTCAATACCTTGTTGAATACCTTTTTCAATGCCGCGCTTTAAACCTTTTTCTTCTGCATCTTGTTCTCGCTCTAGCAATTTAGTTTCATAATCCATAATCATATCCCTCCACTTCTCATCACTATTAATTTCTTTAATTCTATTTTGTGCTATATCAAAATATGTATCACCAGAAACAGGTAAATTCTTCATCAATTTCACCAAATTAAGCAAAGTTTTCGTTTCGTCACCATTTGGAATTCCATTTGAATTAATTATAATTTTGGTTAATCCATCCTGCAATACATCTGTTTGATCATTGGAATTTATAGTTAAATATTTATTTCTAATTGGTGTTTTTTCAGTTTGTGTAAATGTGCAAAGAAAAATTATATATACATTCTTCAAGCTTCGATATGTACTGCCCTTCTTCAAAGTATATCTTTGATCTGCTTTTGCAGCATAATAGCGCATTCGTCTAGCAATATCATCAGTATTAGTAGTCTGAACTCCAATGTTATAAAGATTATGATTATAATCCTCAACTAAAATATCTAAGCGCACATCTTTTTGACTATAGTGTTCAGGATCATTTATTTCTTCTTGCTTATGTGGAAAATAGATGTCTTCAATAGCTAACTCTGGCAAGATTCCTTGCAAAACATGCTTGCAAAATTCTTTATTTGACATTACTTCGCCAAACACCTTGTCTTCTGTAAAACCGAACCATGGTTTTTTGTGCATATTTTTCATTCGGCACCTCTTTCATACTTTTGTTCTATTAGTTATTACGCGAAAAAATGCCGAATTTTTTCATTATGTTAAAAATGTGTAAAAAAAAGCCTTTCAAAGCAAGTTCTACGGAACTCTTTGAAAGGCTTCTTTAGTTAATACCCTGAGTGCTGAATGCCAGAATCGAACTGGCGACCTCTTCTTTACGAGGGAAGCGCTCTACCAACTGAGCTAATTCAGCAATTAACATTAGAATTATAACAAAGATTTTCTTTCTCTGTAAAGTATCAACAAATTTTTGCAAATAAAAAATCGAAGTAGTATTCTACTCCGACTTCCAATTAAAAGTTAGCTGTATCTGGATCAGTAGCTAATCCACTAACTCCATGTAAACTATCTAATTTATTCATCTGTTCAGAATTCAAGTTAAAATCAAACACTTCAACATTAGCTTGAATATACTTATCATGAACTGATTTAGGCAGTGGTAAAAATCCATGTTCTAAAGACCAGCGAATTAAAACTTGAGCTGGAGATTTTCCTACTTCACTAGCTATTTCCTTAACAGTTTCATTACCTAATAATCCACCAGTACCTAAAGGACTATATGCTTCACTAAGTAATCCCAGTTTATTATTAACCTTAACTACATCTGATTGTAAATCGCTTGGATTAAGCATGATTTGATTAACCACAGGCTTTATTTCAGCTGTTTTAAGAAGTTCATCCAAATGACGTTTTCTAAAATTAGAAACTCCAATTGCCCTAATTTTTCCAGCTTGTACGGCTTCTTCCATTGCTCGCCAGCTTTCAGCATTTGCTTCAGCCCAGTGATCGCGCATGGCAACGGGATTAGGCCAATGAATTAGGTACAAGTCTAAATAATCAACCTTTAAATTTTGCAAACTTCTATCAATTGCCGCTTTAGTTGACTGATAGCCATGATCTGCATTCCAAAGCTTAGTTGTAATAAATAAGTCATGGCGATTTATTCCGCTCTTTTTTATTGCTTGACCAACGCTTTTTTCATTGCCATAAGCTGCTGCTGTATCAATATGCCGATAGCCTGCATTAAGTGCTACTTCAACTGCATGCTTTGCAATATCTCCATCGGGTGTTTGCCAAGTTCCAAATCCAATAATTGGAATTTCTACACCATTATTTAATGTATATGTATCTTCGATTGAATGAAAATTCATACATCTACCCCATTTCTGTATCTATCCTTGTTATAAAAGTAAGTTGTGAAACCTTATGACGATTTGACTATCTACTTAAATAAATCATTAAAAGCTTCTGACATAGTTGGATGGGTATAAATTTGATCTCTTAAAACAGTATAGGAAAGATGAGCCTTCATTGCTAAAGAAATCAGGTTAATTAACTCATAAGATTCAATTCCATATAAAGTTGCACCTAAGATTTCTTCAGTTTCAGGATCAACTAATGCCTTAAATAAACCTCTACTATCTTTAGCAACTTTTGCCTTTGGAATGGCTGCAACTGGCAACTTAAATAATTTATATTCTTTATTTTGATTGCGTGCTTGCTTTTCATTTAAACCAACTTGAGACAAAGCAGGTGAAATAAAGACACTATAAGGGACCACTTTACGATCACTGATCATCCGTGCGCCAGTACCAAATAATTGATCTTTAATAATTCTAAAATCATCCAAAGAAATATAAGTAAATTGAAGACCACCCTTAACATCTCCAATTGCCCATACATTATCAACTGTTGTTCTTAAAAAATCATCTACTTTAATTGCACCGCGATCTGTTATTTCAATAGAAGTATTTTCCAAACCGAGATTTTCAATATTCGGCTTTCTTCCCGTTGCAGCTAAAATCCGATTTGCGCTAATTTCTTTTTCTTGACCGTTTATTTGATAACGAACTTTTGCTTCATTTTCTTCATCAATAATTTCTTCAATATCAGCTCCAAGTTCAAAATGAACTCCTGCATCTTCTAAGTCCTTTTTAACTAATTGGCTAATATCGTCATCTTCTCTACTTAAAAATTCTCTGCTATGATCAAGCACTGTTACTTTACTGCCGTATTTTGCAAACATACTTGCAAATTCTAACCCAATATAACCGGCTCCAATAATTGTTAAATTTTCTGGCATCTTCTTTTCATCCATTGCTTGAGTAGAGTCAAGAATATACTTACTTTCTTTTAAACCAGGAATTGGTAACATTACTGGAACAGCTCCAGTATTAATAAAAATACGCTCACCCTTAAATTGCTCTTTTTTACCATTAGTTAAAACTACTTCAATTTCATGATCTGCAATAAAATGAGCTTCACCATCTAAAACTGTCACCGTTTGTTCATCTGCTAACATATGGTAATTTTTATTCCGCAATTGTGCAGTCATTTCATTTTTTCCACTCACTGCATCCACATATGAAACACCATTAGCGGCTTCAATAATTAACCTTTTTGACGGTAAGCAGGCGATGTTAATGCAAGTCCCACCGTACATCTTATTAGATTTTTCAATTACTAATACTTCTTCACTCTTTTGAGCTAAAAACTTAGCTAAAGTTTTCCCACCTTTACCAAAACCAATGATAATGTTTTTGATTGTTTTCATAATTTTATCCTCTTACTTTTTATAAGCTTACTTCTTTAACTATTATTTTAAACATATAATATAAAATTGCACTATTTTTGCTTATAATTTTTTGTAATTATCCAACATCAAAGAAAAAATAAAGAATCATAGTGACACCACATAAATTTTTAAAACAGAATTTTCAAAATAAGTTATTGTGATAAAATTAACTTGATTCGGTTATTATTTAATAAAAAAGGAGTAACTAGTTAATGCGAGTATTAGTTATCGGTGGGGCCGGTTATATCGGCTCTCACGCTGTTAGAAAGTTAATTGAAGAAGGTAACGATGTCGTTGTCCTTGATTCTCTCTACACTGGCCACAGAAAGGCTGTTGACAAGAAAGCTAAGTTTTACCAAGGCGATATTGAAGATACTAATTTAGTAAGCAAGATCTTACGTGATGAAAACATTGATGCTGTAATGCACTTCGCCGCTTACTCATTAGTTCCTGAATCAGTTAAGAAACCATTGAAGTACTACGACAATAACGTTTCAGGTATGATTTCTCTTCTGCAAGCAATGGACGACGCTAAAGTTAAGTACTTAGTATTCTCATCTTCTGCTGCAACTTATGGCATTCCAAAGACATTGCCAATTACTGAAGATACACCGCTTGATCCAATCAATCCATACGGTGAAACTAAGATGATGATGGAAAAGATTATGCACTGGGCTGACAAGGCTGACGGCATTAAGTCAATTGCTCTGCGCTACTTTAATGTGGCTGGCGCTTCAAGCGATGGTTCAATTGGTGAAGACCATGGTCCTGAAACTCACTTAATTCCAAACATCTTAAAGAGTGCTATTTCTGGTGATGGCAATTTCACTATTTTTGGTGACGACTATGACACTAAAGACGGTACTAATGTCCGCGACTATGTTCAAGTTGAAGACTTAATTGACGCTCACATCTTAGCACTTAAGCATGTAATGGAAACTAACAAGTCTGATGTCTTTAACTTAGGTACTGCTCAAGGTTACTCAAACTTAGAAATCCTTGAAGCTGCTAAGAAAGTTACTGGCATTGACATTCCTTACACTATTGGACCAAGAAGAGGTGGAGATCCTGATTCCTTAGTTGCTGACTCAAGCAAGGCTCGTAAAGTCTTAGGCTGGAAGCCAAAGCATGAAAATGTTGACGATGTAATCGCAACTGCTTGGAACTGGCACAAGAGCCACCCAAAGGGTTACGAAGATAAGTAAAGGTAATAAAAATAACCATTCAGTTAACTGATAACTGAATGGTTATTTTTTTATCTCAATTTATTGACACACTCTTTCATTTCTTTAATATCCAAAATACTTTGCGCAAATTCTTTTCTTACTAATTCATCTGGTAAATACTCATCATATTTATCAAAAACAGGAACTTCTTTCGGATAAACTAATTCCAATGGATCGAAGTCTTTATTTGCTTCTTCTTTCAGAATTTCTAAAAATTCATCCTTACCTACATCCATCGCAAATTGCATAAAATATGGTCGACTAGAATTAAAACCTCTTAAGCCAAGGCGTTTAGCACATTTTATCTTAATTAATCTTTCTAATGCTAAAAACGCATAAGTACCAGTCCAAGGAAAAAGACACCACATTTTTCCACCAAGATTAATTAAATTACTCTCTAGCATCCTTGAAGTTTGTGCTGTATCCCGCACTTCTTTTAAACGCGCTACAGCATGCTTCATTAAGTATGGATATTGCGTTTTTTCGCCTAAGATTTTCCTCATTCTCTGTAAAATCTTAGGTTGAATGTCTCCTGCTACATCCCCGAAATAAGCTGGAATTCGTCCTTTAACAGGATAGCAATAAACTTGATGTCGTTTTCGATCTACATCCTCTACTACCCAAACACGGCCAGCAATTGCAATCTTATCTCCAACTGGAGGTGGCTTAACAATTGTTCCCAATTCTTCAGAATCAGATTTAACAGAATATTCTTCATTTTCTTGGAAAACAGCATAAAACTTAAAATTGTTTATTACTCGCTCTCCAGTTAATCCAATAATCAAACCACCATTTTCGGTTTGTTGAATATGATCTTCTTTGATCAAATAACGTAATAGAACTCGATAATCATTTTGACTAACGTTATGGAAATAATGGAGCGTTAATACTCGAGATGCCAGTTCAGCTGGAGTCATTTCCCCGCTTGATGCTAAAGTTGACATAGTTTGATGATACAGCAAACTATATGGTAGTCTGTTGGGTTCTGGCGGTTCCACCCATTTTTCTTCTAAATATAGCTGAACTAAAGCAATTCCTTGGAGTAATGACCAAGGGATAATTTCCGGCAGCATCGCACGAGACTCAGGATGGGACTCCCGCATCACAAACCACATTTCTGCTGGATTTCCCCTGCGTCCAGTTCTACCCATCCTTTGTAAAAAACCAGAGACTGTAAAAGGAGCATCAACTTGAAAGGCACGCTCTAATTTTCCAATATCAATACCTAATTCAAGCGTTGCGGTTGCACAAGTTGTCATTAATGAATCTTCGTTTTTCATTTCAGCTTCTGCAGTTTGGCGATATGCAGCTGACAAATTACCATGATGAATTAAAAAACGGTCTGGCTCATGATTTATTTCACAATACTGTCTTAAAATTTGACATACTGCTTCGCATTCTTCTCGACTATTAGTAAAAACCAAACATTTCTTTCCACGCGTATGTTCAAAAATATAAGCCATCGATGGATCAGCCATTTGAGGTGCCTGATCACTTTTCTCATCTAAAACTGGCTGAGCTGGGTCAAAGCCACTACTATCAGCTTGTGGTCCATTATCATAAAAATGCTCCATCGATAATCGCCAAACTTGACCCCCACTTTCTGTCTTAGGAACCGTAGTTCTACGTTTCGACCCTGCTCCTAAAAATCTAGCAGCAGATTCAGTATCACCAATCGTTGCAGAAAGTCCGATTCGCCTTGGATCAACTCCAGCCATTTTCGATAATCTCTCAATCAAACAAAAAGTTTGTCCTCCTCGATCTGATCGTAAAAAAGAATGAAGTTCGTCAATGACTACATATCTTAAATCATGAAACAAATTAGGAATATCCATATGCTTGTTAATCATCAACGATTCTAAAGATTCTGGAGTGATTTGTAGAATTCCCGATGGATGCTTAAGCAGTTTCCTTTTTTGGGTTTGAGCTACTTCACCATGCCAACGCCAAATTGGGATATCAACATCTTGGCAAAGATCCGTTAATCGTTCATATTGGTCATTTATTAGTGCCTTTAGTGGTGAAATATACAGAACACCAACAGAGCTGGAAGGATTTTCATATAGATCCGTCAAAATTGGAAAAAAAGCCGCTTCAGTCTTACCAGACGCTGTCGAAGCAGCTAGCAAGACATTATCTTGACTATTAAAAATAGTTTCTGCTGCCCCAACTTGAATTGATCGTAAATTTTTCCAATTATGTTCATAAATATAGTCCTGAATAAAAGGAGCAAAACGTGTAAAAATATCCATTTTTTCACTTAAATTCTAAACTCAGCAAAATTATCAGACTTTTCATCAGAAACAGCCTCTGACTCAGTATAAGAAAACTTATCAGAATTAAGTAGCTGCTCAATATTAGTCTTAGGATTTTGCCAAACAATATCTAATAATTCAATAAAATCACGAATAATCTCACGTGGCGTAATATTGGAAGAAGCACCCACACGTGAATATTCAATTTTAATAAATTTTTCTAAGTCATCCTCTGTAATTGTTCTTTCATATCCATATAAATGAGCGTGCATGTCTGCCAATTTTTCAGCTAAAACTAGCATTTCTTCAGGAGTAAGAGGATCAAGTTTGATAACAGGAGCATACATGTCCCTATTACCAGCTTCTGAAAATTTTCCGCTAGCAAGACGTGAACGTAAAGCCTCGTAAGAATATACGCCTCGTCTCTTGTCTTCAACAGCTTGAGGCGTACCACACATAATAATTCCCAAATACTTTGATTTTCCTTGTAAAGCATCATTATACATTGTTAGTATCTTTTCATAATTGTACTGCCGGCTGATACTATTCGGAATTTTATAAATATTAACTAATTCATCAATCATAATCATTAAACCAGCATATCCAGCCTGTCTAAAGAATGAAGCAAATAACTTAAGGTACTCATACCAATCATCATCCGAGATTACAATATCTACCCCTAGCTCTTTTTTAGCTTGAGTCTTATTTTCATATTCTCCCCTAAACCATTTAATAACTTTAGCTTTAGTTTCTTCATCATTATTAATATAGGCTTGATAATACATTTTGAGCAATTTAGCAAAATCAAAACCATGCACTAATTCAGAAAGACTAGAAATTACCGCATAGATCTTTTTATTAACTGCTTCTTCAAAAGCTGGGTCATCTGCATTTAAATTAGTGTCTGTGGCAACTTGCATTTGAACTGAATTAATCCAGCGATCAAGAATTAAAGTTAAGGCTCCACCTTCTGGTCTAGTCTTAGTAGAAAGATTTTGAATCAACTCACGATAGGTAGCTAATCCTTGTCCTTTTCCACCTTGCAGACGTCTTTCAGGTGATAAATCTCCATCAACTACGACAAAATTCTTATCCATTACATAATTTCTAATTGTTTGAAGCAAAAAACTTTTTCCAGACCCATATCGACCAACAATAAACCTAAAAGATGCGCCACCATTTTCAATTAACTCTACATCATGCAGCAAAGCTTCAATCTCAGCTTTTCTTCCAACCGTAATATAGGGTAAGCCAATTCTTGGAACTACTCCTCCTTTTAAAGAATTTAATATAGTTTGAGCTATTCTCTTAGGTACTTTTCTTTTTTTATTAATAGCCATCTTTCTAATTTTTTCCTTTCAAAAACATGTCTTCTATATCTTCTTGATAGTCTTCAATTATTGCTGGTACATCATTGACAAATTCGATTACATTATCACCGATTTCATCAAAAAGTCTTTCATTTATATTGTCGATCACAACTGCTGTCATTAGATGCTTTTCTTTAAGATATTGAGCAGGATTTTCACCTTTTAAGAGCATCTTGATAGTATGCAATTCTTCTCGACTTAGACCATAATCTTCAAAATCCTCGTCCCTATCTTTTTCAGTAATTTCTTCAAGTTGCTTTTCTTCCTTTTCAGCTCGTAATTCTTCCTCAGTTAATAAACTATCCCTTGTACCAGCGGCATCCTCTCTGATGGTAGACAAATGCGCTAAATTAATTTCAATCTTTGGTTGTTTTAATTTATATTCTTCAATTTTGTACTTCTTAATTCCATCTTTTATAGCCTGAAGATAATGCTTTTCAATTTTTCTAGGCTTTAAGTTTCGCCCTAAATTAAAGTTTTTCCTAACTTCACGATCAACTTCGTGCAGTAAATTTCCAACAATACTTTTTTGACCTGCTAATCCCCAATAAGACTCACAATACCACGAAGCTTTTTCTTTATCATAAAAATACTTTCTAATTTGATCAATTTCAAAATTAACTGTCTTAGGTATTAATTTATGGTTGAACACAGCAGCGGAAAATAACTGCACCGTCATCTGATTTTTATAAGTAATATAATTAGTCAAAAAATCAAAACCATCTTGACGTAAATCTAAGATTTGCTGCCAAACTAAAACTAATAAATGTTCAAATTTTTCTGGATTCTTTTTATATAAAGGACAGTTTTCAATTTTATAATTAGATAAATTTATTAAGCTTTCTGCAACTTCATGATCAGAAAATTGATTTGGATACAACAAATGCTCATATTTTTTATCCTTCTCCTGCTCTTTCTGAAAAAATTCATTTCTTTTTTCATTAATATTATAAAAAATAATATAGTCGCGAATCCATCTATCAAGATATGCTGCCATTTCTTTGGAAAAAATTTGAGCATAATTTTTATTAAAATTGATTAACTTATCTAACCCGTCTTGAACATTCTCTACGCCTATTCCATTTAATAACTCATATAAATAAATATAAGCATATGAATTAGATACCTTCTCATAAATATTATTCCTAACCTTAGTGCGCCAAGCAAAATAAGTCCGTGCTTGTCCAACAGTTAATTCATGGTAAGTCGGATAATAACGCAAAAATGACTGCTTCTTTTGATAATTATCTTCATAAGTAGCCATTAATTTACCTTGCAAATAAAAATTCTGTTCTTTGCGGACCGAACCTGCCAAATCATAACGATATGACTTAATCATTTTTTGAATTTGTTCGGGAACAGATGCTGTGTTTTCAAAATTTAAATCAGTTTTTGCTTCATTAGAATCAGCTTTTTGCTTAGGATTATTATTGTCATTAGCTTTTTTCCAATTATTAAAATTTATTTTTTGTTCATGATAAACATCTTGTTGATTCGCTTTATCCGTATTCGCATCAGGTATATAGATTAATTTTTCAGGATTAGGTACCTTATTTGACATGAGCACTACTTTGAAAGCATACTCTAAAGATTGTTTTATCTTTTGTTCGCTTAAAAGCAAACTAACTTCTACCCACTTGTTATCTCTTATCAAAGAAGCAGCTGAGAACCCCGGTAAATCTCTAATGGTCGTTGCGAAATCGCCACAATTGATATTTAATTTCTTATTTTTAGGATCTAAATCTAAAAGAGCAAACCAATTTTTAGTAATCGGTGAACTAAAAGCAACTAAATTAGAATTATCATTAAGTTCACTAATACTATTCTTTCCAAAGTGTCTAATAGCATAGCTCAAGAGTTCATCAATATTCATGGCCTCAGCTCCTTTCGAACGTATATTCTACTATATTTTACTTGGTCGATCCATAAACTTGCAGCAAAAAAGGCACCGAAATCATTCAATTTCAGTGCCAAGAAAGAAATTATTTTACTTGATTAATAACATTAATTGCATTTAGGCTACGTGGATAGCCAATAAATGGTACATTAGCTAAAACTATTTTTGTTAAAAACTGTTGATCATTTCCTAAGCCAACATTTGTCTTAGCATGAGCTAATAATTGTGGTTCACAAACGCCCTGAACAGCTAAGTAACAGAACGTAATCATTTCGCGTTCTTTGTCACTAAGACCTTTTCTCGTGTAATAATCACCGAAACAATTATCCACTAACCACTTATTAATAGTCCCCTTTTTAGCAAAGTCTTTCATTTGAGGACCAAACAATCTCATCTGAGTTTCCTCGCCTTTTTCAAGCCTATCCTCCATCATTGTTGTAGCTTGTTTTGGCAAAGGTAACTTTTCTCCGCGAGCAAGCAAAATAGTATTAGTTACTTTAAAAAATGGCATTACACGCCCTAAGCCTAAATAATCAACTGCTTGATAAACAACCTCTTTTACTTCAACTGGACTTACACCATTATCTAAAGCTACAGGTAACATCAAACGATATTCTTCTAAGCCCTGCATCCCTAATAAATAAGCTAAATTAGAAATTAATTTTGTTTTATTTGATAAATCTACATCATCTTGAACTTCTTCGAAAGTAAAATGACTAATTCGCTCCCATGCTTCTGGATCATTTTCTTTTAAAACTTTTTCATGAATATTTTTTTATCTTCTCTAAACATTAACTCACGCCTCTTTCTTATGTTTTCTATTATAAAGAGAGCCAGATAGATTGAAAATTACTTTCTTTCTATGTAGAAATATGCTATCAAAGTATAGAATAAAAAATAACAAATATAGTAACGTTCAAAATAATATACTAAACTAATTGCTATTAATTTTATGTTGATATTAGGTATTTCAAACATATACGCTTATTCAATAAAATAACATCTTATTCTTGAAGTCACAGTAGTTAGCTTTTATATTAAAGATGATTAAGTTAATAGATTTGATTTTATGAGGTACACTGCTATGACAGATTATGCAAAAAGAGAACTTAAAGCATTAGATAGAATTGCTAAAAAGATTTCAGATGCAGAAAGTCACTTAACAAAGATTGAAGATAGTATTGATGATAAAAAACATCGCACCGCTCAACACGAAACAATTAAGGATATTAAATCAATTCTTAGGCACGCAAGAAAAGTCGATAAAGATGAAGATAAGATGGAACAATTCAAAGGTGAAGGTCCTAAAGATTCAACCAAAAATCACTACGTCTACGAACAAGAAGAAGAACCTGTTATCAACGACTTAAAGAAAGATTTCAATGAATTAGATGATAAGCTTGCTAAGTTAAACGACTTTAATGGCGGAGATATTGATGCCTTTAGAACTGAACACCACTATCTTGAAAAGGCTCAAGACATCTTAAAAAAGGCTGGTAAATTAAACTAATTAAGTTCTAAACGGTAATCTATTAATTTACATACACATCAAAAAAGGAGAGGCAAAATTGCTTCTCCTTTTTATATGCGAATTCATATTGACATTTAAATGAGATATTGGAATAGAGATAAACTAGGCTTCAATACCCTTTCCCTTATAAGTTTCTTTCATTAAGTCTTTAATTTCACTAATCAACAAAGCGGAAGGATTAGTTACGACATTTTGATCTCCATAAGCCTCAACAGCCATAGCGTCAACTTTATTATTGAAATCAGCTTCGCTAACTCCATTAGCTTTAAGACTAAGGTTCAGTCCTACACCGTGACCTAATTCGACAATTTTCTTAATTAAGGAATCCACTAACTCTTGATCAGTGTTACCCTTTAAGCCTAAGCTACGAGCAATTGCAGCATAATCCTTATCAGCTCTAAAAGTTGAATAGTGTGGACGCATAGCAAGTTTTCTTGGTTTCTTAGAATTAAATCTAATTACGTATGGCATAGCGATTGCATCACTCAAGCCACTTGGAATACCAAATTCAGATGATTCAGTATGAGCAATTGCATGTCCTACTCCTAAGAAGGCATTAGCATATGCCATTCCAGCTAAAGTAGCTGCATTATGCATTCTACTTCTTGCACTTTGATCACCATTATATGATTTTTCCAAGTTTTCAAAAATCAACTTAATAGCTTCCATTGACCAGCCACGAGTAAAGTCAGTAGCCATTGTAGAAACATAACTTTCTACTGCGTGAGCCAATGCTTCAAAACCAGAACGTGCAATCAATTCTTTAGGCATTGTTTCTACGAATTGATCGTCAACAATTGCAACATCAGGATTTAAAGAATAGTCACAAAGAGTATGTTTAATGCCAGTTACAGTATCTTTAATAATAGAAAATGGTGACACTTCTGAGCCAGTGCCTGAAGTAGTTGGAATACATACTAATTGGATGGCATTATATTTTGGAAACCTTACTGTTCTTTTTCTAATGTCCAAAAATTTTGAATAAGCATCAGCAAAACTCATATCTGGATTTTCATAGAATAAGCGCATTGCTTTAGCAGCATCCATTACCGAACCACCACCAACAGCAATAACTACATCTGGTTTAAAGATATTCATTCTGTGAACACCATCAGCAATTATAGTAGTATCTGGATCTTTAGTTACTGCTTGAAAGACTTCATAGCTCTTCTTTCCACGACGTTGACTAATGATATCGGTAATTTCATTAATGTACTTACTTGCTACGCCTTCATCAGTCACAATGAAAAATCTTTCAACATCTGGCATATGCTTTAAGTAATTTGCAGCATTATGTTCAAAATACGTCTTCTTTGGTACTTTAATCCACTGCATATTATCGCGACGCTTTGCAACGGTCTTAATATTAAGCAAGTCTCTAGCACCAATATTATGTGAGAAAGTATTTGCTCCGTATGAACCAGTTCCCAAAGTAAGAGAAGGAAGCATATTATTGTATAAATCACCGACCCCACCAACTGAAGCAGGAGAGTTTACTAAGATACGACATGCATCCATTTTCATTGAAAAGTCATCAATAACTTTTTCATCTTGTGAGTGAACTCCAGCAGTATGTCCACGACCACCATAGTTTAGAAGATCAGTACAAATCTTATAAGCATCTTCATGATCCTTAGCCTTGTACATAGTAAATACTGGTGAAAGTTTTTCAGCTGATAAAGGATACTTTTTACCTACCCCCTTATATTCAGCAATGATTACTTTGGTATCTTCTGGAACATCTACGCCACATAACTTAGCAATTTGATAAGCTGAACGTCCTGCAACTGGACCAGCAACTGTTCCTCTTCTAGGATCGATAAACTTTTCTTCAAATTTTTTGATTTCATCTGGTTTCAAGAAGTAGCAGTTCCAAGACTTAAATTCATCTTTTACCTTGTTGTAAATTTCTTCATCAACTACTACAGAATTTTCAGATGAACAAATCATTCCATTATCAAAGGTTTTAGACAAAACAATGTCATAAACAGACTCTGGAATATTAGCAGTCTTTTCAATATAGGATGGACCATTACCAGGACCAACACCAATAGCAGGCTTACCAGATGAATAAGCTGCTTTAACCATTCCGGGACCACCAGTAGCTAAAATAGTTTGAACATTTGGATGATTCATTAAAGCACTAGTTGCTTCAAGACTTGGATATTCAATCCATTGAATGGCATCTTTAGGTGCACCTGCCTTAACTGCAGCCTCACGAATAATTTCACCAGTTTTTACACAGCTCTTCTGTGCTTGTGGGTGGAAGCCAAAAATAATAGCATTTCTAGTCTTCAAAGCAAGCATTGCCTTAAAAATTACAGTTGAAGTTGGGTTAGTAACTGGAGTTACTCCAGCAATTACACCCTTAGGTTCAGCAATTTTGACTAATTGCTTTTCCTTATCTTCTTCAATAACACCTACAGTTTTCTCGTGGCGAAGACTGTTCCAAATATTTTCACTAGCGAACATGTTCTTGATCGTTTTGTCTTCTACTACACCACGACCAGTTTCCTCAACTGCCATTTTTGCAAGAAGGTAACTATTTTGCTCTCCAGCACTTGCAATAGCCTCACATATTTTGTCAACTTGTTCTTGATCGAAATCGGCCATCTCATCTAAAGCAACGTGAGCTTTTTCAACATAACCATCAATCATTTTATTTACATCAATTGTTTTTTCTTCTTTTGTAGCCTTTTTATCTTGCACCATCTAAATTGGGCCTCCTACTCGGAAATCTAGGCATATTTTTATGAACAATGACAGTATAGCGCCTATCTTAGACATTTGTAAATGACTTTGTGCACTCTTTTACAAATTCACAATATGATAAAAAGTAAGAAATAGCTGTTTTAAGTAATGATATCGTTTACATTTTTGATAATATTGAAAAATATTTCACAATATAACTTTGATTTACAATCTTATAAAAAATATTAAAACCTATACGTTTTAACTATTGTCATAGATTTTTATGTTAAAATTTTAATAAACTATGAAAGGAGTTTTACATCTTAATGTCAAAAAACAACTCAGAAACATCTGAGATTAAAACTATGAAGCGTAGTTTAACAAATACCCATATCCAACTAATTGCATTAGGGGGAACAATTGGAACTGGGCTTTTTCTAGGAGTCGGAAACAGTATTGAACTAGCAGGGCCAGCAGTAATTTTTATTTATTGCCTAGTTGGTTTCTTCCTTTTTCTTTTAATGAGAGCACTAGGAGAATTGATACTTTCTGATATTAAGAAAAATACCTATATCGATTTTATTACAGAATACCTAGGAAAAAGTATTGGTACAACAACTGGATATTTATATTGGTTTAGTTGGCTGACGTTAGCTATGGCAGAAATTACCGCTTTAGGTATTTACTTTCAATATTGGTGGCCAAATTTGCAAAGCTGGATTCCAGGATTGATTACTTTATTGGTTTTACTATCTATTAACCTAATTTCAGCTCGAGTATTCGGTAACTTAGAATTTAGCTTTGCAATTATTAAAATCGTAACAATTATTGCGTTTGTTATTCTAGTTTTTTATTTATTAATCACAAACTCTGCAACAAAATACGGACACGTAAGCTGGCAGAATATGGTTATTGATGGCGGAATTTTCGCTAAAGGTCCCAAAGGTTTTTTACTAGGTTTCCAAATGGTTATCTTCAGTTTTATCGGAGTTGAGTTAATTGGATTAACAGCTGCAGAAGCCAAAGAGCCTAAAAAAACAATTACTCGAGCAATTGATCAATTACCAATTAGAATCATTTTATTCTACGTCTTAGCAATTTTAAGTATCTTATTAGCTATCCCTTGGGATAAGGTGTCCACGTCTAGTTCACCTTTTGTTCAAGCATTAGGTGCTACTGGTATCAAAAATGCTGGCTCAATAATTAACTTTGTTGTAATAAGTGCAGCTATTTCATCAACCAATAGTTTTATCTATAGTGCAGGGCGGTTATTATTTTCAATAAATTACAAGGGTAAAACTAAATTAAGTAAGCATTTAGGAAAACTAGATCGGCGACAATTACCTAAAAATGCATTAATATTTTCAACAATTTTAATCGCTTTAGCACCACTTTTGAATTTCTTTTTAAAAGATACCTTTACTTTCATTTCTGCTACAGCGACCAGCATGTTTTTAGTAATTTGGTCAATCATGATCATTACCCATATGACTTATCGAAAGAAGACACCAGAAAATGAATTACCAACATTCAAAATGCCCTTATATCCTTTATCTGATGTGGCAGTATTAACTTTCTTTCTTGCTATGATTATCATTCTTTTAATTTTTCCAAATTATCGTATTCCAATGATTAGTGCAGGCATAATTTTTGTAGTACTCGTATGTATAACTCACTTTATACAGAAAAAAATGAATTAATTCTTTACAGTCTCTAGCTAACTCTAGAGACTTTTTTATATACTAATTAAACCTAACCAACAAAAAAGGAGAATGAAGTTATTTCTCCATTCTCCCTCTTTTATTTCTTCGCTTTACCTTACTCCGGCTGTCAGACTCGAACTGACGACAACCTGATTAACAGTCAGGTGCTCTACCAACTGAGCTAAGCCGGAATATTAAAAAAGAGCACGGCGACTGCCTACCCTCGCAGGCAGTTTCCCACCAACTACTCTCGGCGTTAAGAAGCTTAACTTCTGTGTTCGGCATGGGAACAGGTGTATCCTTCTTGCCATCGCCACCGTACTCTTTCTGAGCTTTTACACTCAAAACTGAATATAATCTTCCGCTCTAAACCTTTGAGCTTTGGTCAAGTGCTCGACTGATTAGTACTAGTCCGCTCCACATATCGCTATGCTTCCACTCCTAGCCTATCTACCTCATCGTCTTTAAGGTGTCTTACTGCTTACGCATCGGAAATCTCATCTTGAGGGGGGCTTCGCACTTAGATGCTTTCAGCGCTTATCCCTTCCATACATAGCTACCCAGCGATGCCTTTGGCAAGACAACTGGTACACCAGCGGTATGTCCATCCCGGTCCTCTCGTACTAAGGACAGCTCCTCTCAAATTTCCTACGCCCACGACGGATAGGGACCGAACTGTCTCACGACGTTCTGAACCCAGCTCGCGTGCCGCTTTAATGGGCGAACAGCCCAACCCTTGGGACCGACTTCAGCCCCAGGATGCGACGAGCCGACATCGAGGTGCCAAACCTCCCCGTCGATGTGAACTCTTGGGGGAGATAAGCCTGTTATCCCCAGGGTAGCTTTTATCCGTTGAGTGATGGCCTTTCCATGCAGTACCACCAGATCACTAAGCCCGACTTTCGTCCCTGCTCGAGGTGTACCTCTCGCAGTCAAGCTCCCTTATACCTTTACACTCTGCGAATGATTTCCAACCATTCTGAGGGAACCTTTGGGCGCCTCCGTTACATTTTAGGAGGCGACCGCCCCAGTCAAACTGCCCACCTGACACTGTCCTCCAGAACGCTCAGCTCTGCGAGTTAGAGGATCCATCAAACAAGGGTAGTATCCCAACATTGCCTCCAGTAAGACTAGCGTCCTACTTTCTCTGGCTCCTACCTATCCTGTACATGTTTAACAAATACTCAATATCAAGCTACAGTAAAGCTCCATGGGGTCTTTCCGTCCTGTCGCGGGTAACCCGCATCTTCACGGGTATTATAATTTCACCGAGTCTCTCGTTGAGACAGTGCCCAAATCATTACACCTTTCGTGCAGGTCGGAACTTACCCGACAAGGAATTTCGCTACCTTAGGACCGTTATAGTTACGGCCGCCGTTTACTGGGGCTTCAATTCAAACCTTCGCTTGCGCTAAGCTCTCCTCTTAACCTTCCAGCACCGGGCAGGTGTCAGCACCTATACGTCATCTTACGATTTTGCAGATACCTGTGTTTTTGATAAACAGTTGTTTGGGCCTATTCACTGCGGCTGATCTTTTACCATCAGCACCCCTTCTCCCGAAGTTACGGGGTCATTTTGCCGAGTTCCTTAACGAGAGTTCTCTCGCTCACCTGAGTGTTCTCCACTCGACTACCTGTGTCGGTTTGCGGTACGGGTAAAATTGCTCTGGCTAGAAGCTTTTCTTGGCAGTGTGACATCATGACCTTCGCTACTTTAATTTCGCTCCGCATCACAGCTTGATTTCTTTAGACAAGCATTTGACTCATCTTTCTTCTTACTGCTTGCACATGTATTTCCAGCAACATGCGTCATTAGCCTCCTGCGTCCCTCCTTTGCTCATATCGAACAATTTCAGTACAGGAATCTCTACCTGTTGTCCATCGGCTACGCCTCTCGGCCTTACCTTAGGTCCCGACTTACCCTGGGCGGACGAGCCTGCCCCAGGAAACCTTAGTCTTTCGGCGGATAGGATTCTCACCTATCTTTCGCTACTCATACCGGCATTCTCACTTCTAAGCGCTCCATTAGTCCTCTCGATCTAACTTCTCCGCACTTAGAACGCTCTCCTACCACGCATATCCTTTGATATGCATCCACAGTTTCGGTACTATGCTTAGCCCCGGTACATTTTCGGCGCAGCGTCACTCGACTAGTGAGCTATTACGCACTCTTTAAATGGTGGCTGCTTCTAAGCCAACATCCTAGTTGTCTACGCAACTCCACATCCTTTTCCACTTAGCATAGATTTGGGGACCTTAACTGGTGATCTGGGCTGTTTCCCTTTCGACTACGGATCTTATCACTCGCAGTCTGACTCCCGTGCATTGATATCTGGCATTCGGAGTTTATCTGGATTCAGTAACCCCTGACGGGCCCCTAGTCCAAACAGCGCTCTACCTCCATTATCATTCACACGAGGCTAGCCCTAAAGCTATTTCGGAGAGAACCAGCTATCTCCAAGTTCGTTTGGAATTTCACCGCTACCCACAACTCATCCCCGCGATTTTTAACTCACGTGGGTTCGGTCCTCCAGCGTGTTTTACCACGCCTTCAACCTGGTCATGGGTAGGTCACTTGGTTTCGGGTCTACGTCATGATACTCTCTCGCCCTCTTCAGACTCGCTTTCGCTCCGGCTCCGTCTTTTCTGACTTAACCTTGCACCATAACGTAACTCGCCGGTTCATTCTACAAAAGGCACGCCATTACACTTTAATGTGCTTTGACTACTTGTAGGCACACGGTTTCAGGTTCTCTTTCACTCCCCTTCCGGGGTTCTTTTCACCTTTCCCTCACGGTACTGGTTCACTATCGGTCACTAGTTAGTATTTAGCCTTGCGAGATGGTCCTCGCGGTTTCAATCGGGATTCCTCGTGTCCCGACCTACTCAGGATCCTGCTAAGTCTCTCTGCAATTTCGCTTACGGGGCTCTCACCCTCTCTGGCTTATCTTTCCAGATAATTCTGCTATCGCTTCAAGTGCTTTCCTGCAGTCCTACTACCCCAACTGGCAAGCCAGCTGGTTTGGGCTCTTTCCTGTTCGCTCGCCGCTACTTGGGAAATCGATTTTTCTTTCTCTTCCTGCAGCTACTTAGATGTTTCAGTTCACTGCGTCTTCCTTCAACAGCCTTAACAGCTCTTGATAATACCTCCCGGTATTGGGTTCCCCCATTCGGATATCTCCGGATCATTGCTTACTTACTGCTCCCCGAAGCCTTTCGTGGTTCGTCACGTCCTTCATCGGCTTCTAGTGCCTAGGCATTCACCATGCGCCCTTTTCTACTTGACCTATTTCAAGTTGAGTTTCTCTCTCTTCTCGGTCGCTCTTCAATCTGTTTTTTCGATTGTCTCGGTTTTTTGCTTTAGATTATATTCAGTTTTCAATGTACTAGCTCTCTGAGGTATTACCCTCAAAACTAAACAAAGTTTCTCAGTGTGCTTCCGCTTGGCTTTCTCGATGACTTCTCTTTAGTGCTCTCGCACTCTCCATCATCTTTCGCCTTCCTTAGAAAGGAGGTGATCCAGCCGCAGGTTCTCCTACGGCTACCTTGTTACGACTTCACCCTAATCATCTGTCCTACCTTAGACGGCTGACTCCTATAAAGGTTATCCCACCGGCTTTGGGTGTTACAGACTCTCATGGTGTGACGGGCGGTGTGTACAAGGCCCGGGAACGTATTCACCGCGGCGTGCTGATCCGCGATTACTAGCGATTCCAGCTTCGTGTAGGCGAGTTGCAGCCTACAGTCCGAACTGAGAACGGCTTTCAGAGATCCGCTTGCCTTCGCAGGTTCGCTTCTCGTTGTACCGTCCATTGTAGCACGTGTGTAGCCCAGGTCATAAGGGGCATGATGACTTGACGTCATCCCCACCTTCCTCCGGTTTGTCACCGGCAGTCTCATTAGAGTGCCCAACTTAATGATGGCAACTAATGACAAGGGTTGCGCTCGTTGCGGGACTTAACCCAACATCTCACGACACGAGCTGACGACAGCCATGCACCACCTGTCTCAGCGTCCCCGAAGGGAACACCTAATCTCTTAGGTTTGCACTGGATGTCAAGACCTGGTAAGGTTCTTCGCGTTGCTTCGAATTAAACCACATGCTCCACCGCTTGTGCGGGCCCCCGTCAATTCCTTTGAGTTTCAACCTTGCGGTCGTACTCCCCAGGCGGAGTGCTTAATGCGTTAGCTGCAGCACTGAGAGGCGGAAACCTCCCAACACTTAGCACTCATCGTTTACGGCATGGACTACCAGGGTATCTAATCCTGTTCGCTACCCATGCTTTCGAGCCTCAGCGTCAGTTGCAGACCAGAGAGCCGCCTTCGCCACTGGTGTTCTTCCATATATCTACGCATTCCACCGCTACACATGGAGTTCCACTCTCCTCTTCTGCACTCAAGTTCAACAGTTTCTGATGCAATTCTCCGGTTGAGCCGAAGGCTTTCACATCAGACTTATTGAACCGCCTGCACTCGCTTTACGCCCAATAAATCCGGACAACGCTTGCCACCTACGTATTACCGCGGCTGCTGGCACGTAGTTAGCCGTGACTTTCTAAGTAATTACCGTCAAATAAAGGCCAGTTACTACCTCTATCTTTCTTCACTACCAACAGAGCTTTACGAGCCGAAACCCTTCTTCACTCACGCGGCGTTGCTCCATCAGACTTGCGTCCATTGTGGAAGATTCCCTACTGCTGCCTCCCGTAGGAGTTTGGGCCGTGTCTCAGTCCCAATGTGGCCGATCAGTCTCTCAACTCGGCTATGCATCATTGCCTTGGTAAGCCGTTACCTTACCAACTAGCTAATGCACCGCAGGTCCATCCAAGAGTGATAGCAGAACCATCTTTTAAACTCTAGACATGCGTCTAGTGTTGTTATCCGGTATTAGCATCTGTTTCCAGGTGTTATCCCAGTCTCTTGGGCAGGTTACCCACGTGTTACTCACCCGTCCGCCGCTCGCTTGTATCTAGTTTCATCTGGTGCAAGCACCAAATTCATCTAGGCAAGCTCGCTCGACTTGCATGTATTAGGCACGCCGCCAGCGTTCGTCCTGAGCCAGGATCAAACTCTCATTTTCCTTCTTGAAAATGAGCTTTTTATCGTTTAGCTCTAAAACTTTCTTTGAGTTATCTCAAATTTATTGCTTGTGAATTGACTTCGCTTTTGTTTGGGATTTTTTATATCCCGCACACTTTCAGCGAAACTTTGTTCAGTTTTCAAGGTACTACCGTTGCCGTGTGACAACTTTTATATTATATCATGTCTCTTGAGCTTTGACAAGTTATTTTTCTTGCCCCTCATCTTTCTCAAATGACAGCTTTATAATATTATCATCTTTCTGCTCCCTTGACAAGCTCTTTGCTTGGCTTCCTGCCTCTGCTTCGCGCTTGCCTCAAACAGCATGTATTACTTTACAGACTTTTCTCCTTTTCGTCAATATAGTTTTTAATAAAAAAATATATTCCGAATATTAATTATTAATAGATTTTGATTGTCTGATTTTTGCCTTTTGTTTTTCCAATTTAAACGAACTATTCATTTTGAAAATTCGGATATAAAAAAACTGTGTTAAGCAGTAATACTTAACACAGTTTTATTTATTTTTTCAATTCTGGAGCATCCGTTTTAAAATCACTTTGTGTGGATTTTTTACCATTTTTATACCATACGCTGTTTTTGCTCTTCTTTTCTGCCTTTTTCAATCTCTTCAAAGAATCGGCCTTTTTATAAGTATAATTCTTTCTTTTTACATATTTAAAACCATTCGGCTTATAGAAACGAAGTAAATTACCAGTAATTACTCGATCAGATAATGATAACTCTGTTGTTACTGTATTAGAAATTGAGGCCAATTGTGCCTTTACCTTCTTACTTGGATGAGTTACACGTTTACCCGATTTAGTATAATAATAACTTCCCTCTACTTTGCTGTATTTTGGTGTAATAAAGTCACCATTTCTTTGAGCAACAATTTGTGGAGCATTCTTTGCTAAAAGACTATGTCCAAATTGGATCATATTCTGATCATTGATACCCAACAAGTTAAATAAAGTTGGTCTAACATCAATCTCTCCACCATATGTATGATTAATACCGCCTTTAAGTCCTGGCATATGGAACATTAAAGGCACACGCTGAAATTGTAAATTATCAAAATTATTAAAGCTATCTTTATTCAGCAATTGTGCCGAAGCCTTATGGTGATTCCCTGAAATTCCATAATGATCACCATAAAGCATGATTAGAGTATTTTTCTCCAATCCTGACTTTTTAAGATAACTCATAAGTTCTCCAATAGCTTCATCAAGATAATGGGCTGTTTGTACATATCCATCTACCGTCTTATCACCAGTATCTGTTTTATCAATTGACTGATTTTTCTTGTCTAAATCATAAGGATAGTGATTTGTTACAGTAATCATCTTCAAATAAAAAGGTTGCGGTAAATGTTCCATGTATTTAATGGACTGATCAAAAAAGAGCTTATCTTTAATTCCATATCCTAAATAATACCCTTTCTTATTTTGATAATAAGATAAAGGCATAAAGTAATCATACCCAAAGGATTTATAAGCATTATCACGATTCCAGAATGATCCTGCACCACCATGCATAACTGCACTTGTATAGCCAGCTTGTTGTCCTAAGATAGCTGGAGCACTTTCAAAAGTATTAGACGTTCCATAGCTTGACATTGCTGAGCCTGATTGTAAACCGAAAATAGAATTTTCTAACATCATTTCAGCATCTGATGTCTTTCCTTGGCCTACTTGATTAAAGAAATTATCGAAGCTGATTGTATCATTTGCATGATAGAGCTTATTCAAGTTGGGAGTAACTTCTTTTCCATGCCACTTATAATCAATTAAAAATTGTTGGAAACTTTCTAAGTGAATAACCAATACATTTTTATTTTTAGCTACACCATAATATTCAGGGTTCGGAGCAATATAGTTCTTTTTAATATAGGATTGAACAGTTTTTAAATCACTATGATTTGCTTTTGCCATAATCGCATTACTTTGAGCTGTTTTTACACCATCATAAACAGCAAAAGAATTTAATCCTAAATATTTGACAATATAATTATTATCAAAAGTTCTTGTGAGCAAACCAGGTCTGTCTTTTTGCGCCATAGTTAGATTTGTACCAATCAATACTACAGCTAATCCTTCAATTAAAAGAGAAATCTTTAGCTTTAAGCGGCGAACATCAATCTTAAAAACTTTAAAAGCTATTAATAAAACAATAATAACTACATCCAAAAATACTAAAAAATCAGTACCTTTAGTAATTCCAGCAATACTCTTTCCCAAATTATCTGAAGTAGATCCAGAAGTTTTAATAATGGATGTAGATAAGAAATCGGAAAATTCTCGATAATACAAAATATTCGAAAATAACCACAAAGATAATAGAAAATCAATTATGACCATAATCCAATATGACTTTCTACCCTTAAAAAATAATCCGATTCCAATTAATAGCATGGCTGTTGGTAGTGGATTAATCAATAGCAAAAACTTCTGCATTGGTCCCACTACTCCCAAATTAAACTTAGTTATATAAGTTAAGTATGTCTTAACCCAGAAAAATACTACAACTACGGTAAAAAAGCCTAATTTGGTTTTAGTTAACCAATTATATGATGCTTTTAGGCGTCCCATTTAAGTCCTCCTCAACTTTGTTCTTTCATGATATTACTACTAAAAAATGGTTTTGATAAATTAAAATAGTAAATTTAAGGAATTTTAATGACTTTTTACTTTTTTCGGCTTAAATAGCCACCCAAATATTCCTAGAATCATTCCAAAAAAGTAAGTGGTAAAGCGCCACAAAAACATCCCTAAGGTTAATAATATATTTGAATGAATAAAGGTAGAAAATAAAGTCTGAAAACTAAATTCAGCTCCACCTGATGCACCTGGAATTGGAACAATCGCCATAAACATAATAATCATAATATTCATCTGTGTTACTTCTAACCAAGAAGGAGTTAAATTTAAAGCCAGTAAAATTAAATATGGAATCGAATAAAAGCATAGCAATTGCCCAATAGTCAAAATACTTGCACCAAGTAATTTTTTCTTTTCACGTTTTAAATTTTGACCTTCTGCGTAAAAAGTTTCAATTTTCTCCATAGTATTTTTACGCCACTTTTCAACAGTATTCTTATTCATGAATCTTTCTAATAAATTCATCAGCCAATTAGTTGCATTTTTTGTCCATCGATAGGCAAACATAATAGCTAATAAAAATATTATTGAACTAACATGAAGAATAAAACCAATTAAGATAAACAAAGCTAACCCAGAAAATTTGGTTATTACCATATGAAAACCAAAAATAATTGTTGAAACATAGGCAAACAAAACGCAAATCTGATAAATAATAAACTTCATCAGTAAAATTGAAGTAGCACGTCCGCCTTCTATTCCCATTTGAATCATTGCTACTAATTGTGAAGGCTGGCCCCCAGTAGATAAAGGCGTTATGGCATTAAAAAGTGCTTGAATAATTGGAATTCTAAAAAAAGACCATGCAGAGCGATGAGGCTCCCCTTTTTTATGCTCTAAAATCCAAATAATTGCGGCTTCACAGGCATAAGATAGAACCATTACCAAAAGAACTAGTAATAAAAAGCTTATATTTAATTTCTTGCTAGCTCCCCATAATGCTTTAATTGGCGTTTTTCTTAATTCTTGCCAAATAACAAAACCACTAATCAGAAGAACAATTAGCATTCCAATAAAATGTTTTTTGTTCATTACTTAATTTGCCCTAACTTTCTACCAATTTCATATTGCTCCATATAAAAGTCGTACCAGATTTTAGCGAGATGGTCTTCTGAATACTCTTGACTTGCCTCAGCAGACAATTTTTGATATTTTTTCATTTTTTCTGGATTTGATACTACAGATTTAATTTGAGCATTTAACTCCTCAAAGTTTCTGCCCTTCATATAATATCCATCAATAATAGCTTGATATAAGTCCAAATCACGCAATAATACAGGAGTATTACATGAAAAAGCTTCTAAAACAGACATTGGAAAAAGTTCATCGAAAGATGGCAGTAAGAACAGATCAGCAATATTTAAATAACTGACTAATTCTTCTCGTGGCACAATCCCTGTGAATTTTAAATTCTTAGGTGGATTATCAATTATTTTTTTAAAGTGTGCATATCCATCCGTCATTTTTCCAAATGAAAAGCCACCAGCCCAAATAAATTGAATATTTGGATTTGCTTCGGCTAATTTAACGAAATCATCTACGCCCTTTCTTTCTTGAACTTGTCCATCTCCGACAATTACAAATTTATCTAAAGGGATATTCAATTTATTTCTAAATGCATTTTTTTGAACTTGACTCTGCTCATAAAATTCACTTTTAGCTACAAAATTGGGTATGTATTTTACCTTTTTTTCATTAATACCGTATTTTACTAGTTTATCAATAAAGATCGGGTTGACTACTACTATTTGATCCATTCTTTTATAAAAATCAATTACATATTTATAAAAAATATTTTTTGCTGGCCCAGGTAGTTTAACAGAACCCTCTAAGGTTTCCGGTAAAAAATGTACATATCCAATTTTCCTACCTCTACTAGGTAAAAAGCTGTTAGCAAAATATGTAGGATTAATTGTATGATAATGTGTTAAATCACTTCTTCCATATTTATTGATAGTTACATAAAATTCATCTACTAATCTTGTTCTAAGTAAACGAATTAGCTCTTTATACGCTGATCCCACGCCTTGACCTTGAACAGAGTCAGCTTGAGAAAACATATTAATTCTAATCATAATTTACCTCAGTCTTTTGTTTATTTTGAATTGCTTCTTGATAAAAAGCTTCTATTTTACGTGCAAACGTAGCTGCTGACACGTCTATTAACTTTTTCTCTTTTAAATCTTTAGGAATAATGAATTGATTTGCTTTTAGATAATCAATAATTTCATTCGTCATTTCACTTTTTGTTGTAAATGTACTCCCAAGCTCTCTATTATCAAAAACATGCTCAGTATAATCAGTACTATAAACAACACATTTAGTACCAGCAGCTAGAGCCTCAATATATGTCAAGCCCTGCGTTTCAGTATCACTAGCTGATACAAATAAATCTGCCATTCGATAATAATTCCCTACGTCACTGTGCTCAACACTACCAGCAAAAATGACATAATCTTCTAATGAAAGTCTTGCAACTTGATCTTTTAAAGGTTGCACATCTGGACCATCTCCAGCAATTACAAATTTTACATTTGGTTCATTTTCTAAAACTGTCGGTAATACATCCAGAATTTGATCTATTTTCTTTTCTGCAGCTACACGACTCAGAGTAAGGATAACTTTCTGATTCGAATCTATTCCTAGTTCTTTTCTTACATTTCGTCGTGGATTTTCATTAATAGCAGTCAAATCTACTCCGGTCGGAATTACCCGCATAGGAATAGTAACCCCATATCGTGTTAATGTTTCTTTAACGCGTTCACTAGGTGCAACCACTCCATCCATATTATGCAAATAAGCTTTGGTGAATTGCTTTACATGATATGGTTTCAGTAAATGTCCATTTAAAACATAGTGCAAATAATCTTCGTACATAGTGTGGTACGTATGAATAGCGGGAATACCTAAAGAATGTGCAACATATTTTCCAATCATACCCATTGAAAATTCTGTTTGTGTATGAACAATATCAAGCTTTACTTCTTTGGCAATTTTAGTAGCCTGAAAAAGTCCTCGAAATGCTATCCTTCTATCCGTAAAAGAAACAAAAGGAACGCTGCTAACTCTAAAAACATTAGGTTCAATAGTTCCTTTTCCCAAATGAGGGTCTGTTGTAGTAAAAATAAAAACAGAGTGTCCATTTTTTTCAAGAGCATTTTTTAATGTTTGGATTGAAGTTGCTACCCCAGAAAGCTGAGGAAAATAAGTATCGGTAAATAGCCCAATATTCATGTAAAATACCTCCATTAAAGACCATTATAAAGTTAGTAGAAAGGAGTTGCAATTTTGGATAAAAAAAAGACGTGAGAATCAACTCACGTCTTTTTGCCAGAATGTCTGAATAAATAGCGGTGATCGGGGTCGAACCGATACGTCCCAGGGGACACCAGATTTTGAGTCTGACGCGTCTGCCAATTCCGCCACACCGCCATAAATGAAATTAATCAGGAAATTCAGGCGAAGGCGGTGATCGGATTTGAACCGATGATTAGGGTTTTGCAGACCCGTGCCTTACCACTTGGCTACACCGCCAACCTCTGATCATTAACAAATTGGGATAGTTGGATTCGAACCAACGCATGATGAAGTCAAAGTCCATTGCCTTACCACTTGGCTATATCCCAATGTTAGGGCGGAATGTGGGGATCGAACCCACGCATGCCGGATCCACAAACCGGTGTGTTAACCACTTCACCAATTCCGCCATAATATTAAAAACAGGGATAGTAGGAATTGAACCCACACTAGCGGTTTTGGAGACCGATGTACTACCTTTATACGATATCCCTATTTAAATGGAGGCCAGTGGATTCGAACCACCGAACTCAGAGAGAGCGGTTTTACAGACCGCCGCGTTTAGCCACTTCGCTAGGCCTCCAGAATGGCGCGAGACGGAATCGAACCGCCGACACAAGGAGCTTCAATCCTTTGCTCTACCAACTGAGCTATCGAGCCATTACGGTCCCTACCGGATTCGGACCGGTGATCTCCTCCGTGACAGGGAGGCGTGATAACCCCTACACCAAGGGACCATATTGCGGGAACAGGATTTGAACCTATGACCTTCGGGTTATGAGCCCGACGAGCTACCAGACTGCTCCATCCCGCGATGATTAAGGAGGATGTGGGATTCGGACCCACGCGCGGGCAGAACCCGCCTGACGGTTTTCAAGACCGTTCCCTTCAGCCGGACTTGGGTAATCCTCCATTTATACCATCTTTAATATGGTAATGACCCGTACGAGATTTGAACTCATGTTACCGCCGTGAAAGGGCGGTGTCTTAACCACTTGACCAACGGGTCGTTTTTTAACGTACTTATTAATCATACTCTATTTATAAAGTGATGTCAACAAGTTTTTATTTTTTTGATGCGTTGTTTTGTGTTACTCTCCGCATCAGCAATAACTATATTACTAAAAACACTCAGTTGATGCAACCCCTAATTTGAACTTTTTTTCTTTTATTGCATTTTTACTCTCTGTTATTTAACAAAGGTGCTACACTGAGCATATATGGAGGTATGTTATGTCTAGTAAAAGATGTATTATTGACAATAAAAGCAGCAAAAAACTATTAAAGTTAGCTGATGGAAACTTAATTTGCGAAGATCATGCGAAATTAACACCTTGGCAAAAAGAAGAATTAATTGAAAAAGATGCTAATCAAGTTAATGAGTATATAGATAATCTGACCAATAAATATTTGACCGAACATGGAGTTAAAAATACTGAATCATCCTATAAGTCT